>Ga0207660_10000002_pt1 | contig 883566 bp, 811 predicted proteins | sample KBSC73BmetaG_FD_184335 | JGI IMG/M metagenome (GOLD analysis project Ga0207660, IMG submission 184335) | Corn rhizosphere microbial communities from Kellogg Biological Station, Michigan, USA - KBS C7-3B metaG (SPAdes) (version 2) | ecosystem: Host-associated > Plants > Roots > Rhizosphere ... | reverse complement strand
CCAAACGAGGGTGCCGCGGTACAAGCCGGGTGTCGGAGGTGGCACGGAATCGCGGGTGACCCGTGGAGTCGCCACGGCAGATGCGGTCGCTCGGTCCTGGGGCGGAATATCGGTCGACGTTGCACCAAATGACACGCAGCCCATGATCACGAAACCAAGCACCGCGATGGCCGACTGGGCAAGCCCGCGGATTCGGCGACGGCGAGCTCGCCCGGGGCGCGTGTGCGTCATCAACTCAGTCAGGGTGATGTCATGTGAGTGCGACCCCCGGATGGTCGGCGGCCTCTACGCGACCGACTGCCCAGTGCTCGAGACCCGCTTCGCTCAGGTCCTTGTGCAGGTCCTTGACCGCCTCGGGCGGGATGGCGGCCAGGAGGCCGCCGGAGGTCTGCGGGTCGTGGGCGAGCGTGACCAGCTCCGGCGCGACGTCGGAACCGCCTGACAGGGACGGCGCCACGAAGCGGCGGTTGTGGGCGGCGCCACCCGTCTCGACGCCGGCACGAGCGAGGTCGAGGGCGCCGGCGAGGGCCGGCAGCCGGGCCGCGTCGAAGGCGAACGTCGTGCCCGAGGCGCGCGCCATCTCGAGGCCGTGGCCCAGGAGCCCGAAGCCGGTCACGTCCGTGGCGCCTCGGATGCCGTGCGCGACGAGGATTTCCGACGCGGTCCGGTTCAGCGTGCGCATCCCATCGACCGCCGGCGCGAGGTCGGCGTCGGAGGTCCGCCCCTGCCGGCGCCCGCTGACGAGCAGCCCCGTGCCGAGGGGCTTGGTCAGGATCAGCAGGTCCCCAGGCTGCGCGCCGCCCTTGCGGAGCAGCCGGTCCGGCGACGCGACGCCGATCACCGCCAGCCCGTACTTCGGCTCGGGATCGCGGATCGTGTGGCCGCCCGCGAGGATGCCCCCGGCCTCGCGAACCTTCGACGACGCGCCCTCGAGGATCGCCCGGAATGCCGGCGTCGGCATGTCCTCGGGGATCGCCGCGATCGACAGCGCGAAGAGCACCCGCCCGCCCATCGCGAAGACGTCGGAGAGCGCGTTCGCGGCCGCGATCTCGCCGTAGGTGAATGGGTCGTCGACGATCGGCGGGAAGAAGTCGAGCGTGCCGATGACGGCGACGCCGGGCGCGATGAGGTGGACGGCGGCGTCGTCCGGCGGGTCGAGGCCGGCGATCAGGCCGGTCGCGCCGTGGCCGTCGATGCCGGCGGCCCTCTCCCCATCCGCGATTCCAAGCCCTGCGAGCGCCTCGGCGAGCGCGTCCGCACCGAGCTTCGCGGCGCAGCCGCCGCAGGTCGTGAGCTCGGTCAGCCGCAGCGTCGGGACGTCGAAGTCGAGCACGCGCTGATCATAGGCTCGGGTCCCGGCGCGCCCCGGCACAATGCCCGGCATGGCAGGCAGAGCGGGCGCGACGGGTCCGAGCGTCCGCGTCGCCGACGCGGTCCTGGGGAGCGGCGATTCGCGCGTCGAGGCATGGATCGTCGAGCCGTCCGACGGCCGGGTTCGCGCCGGGATCCTGTTCCTCCACTGGCTCGGGGAGCATCGCAGCGACCGGACCCAGTTCCTGTCCGAGGCCCGCACCTATGCCGAGGCGGGCGTGCGCTGCGTCCTGCCGGCGGGACGCCTGCCGTGGGAGCCGGATCCCGTCGACGCGGCGACCGACATCGCCAACATCGAGATCGAGCAGCTGCGCCTCGGCGCCGCGCTCGATCGGCTGTCGAACGGCCTGTCGAAGGGCACCCCGCTCGCCCTCGTCGGGCACGACTTCGGGGCGATGCACGGGCTGGTCCTCGCCTCGCGCCGGCCCGCCTTCAAGGCCGCGGTGCTGATCGCGGCGACCCCGCGCTGGGGTGACTGGTTCCTGCGCTTCTGGAAGGTCCGCGGCGACCGCTTCGACTACCTCCGGCAGCTGGCGCCGTACGACCCGGTGACGGTCGCCGCGAAACTGCGGGCACACACGCTGTGGCAGTTCAGCGACCGCGACTTCTTCATCGCCCCGATGTCCGCGATCGAGCTGGCCCGAGCCGCTCCGGCGGCCATCGAGCCGAGGATCGAGTGGTACGCCGCGGAACACGCCATGCGCAGCGCCCGGGCACGGGCCGCCCGTCGGCGGTTCCTCGAGGTGGAGCTGGGGCTCGGCTAGGCCCGGGGCGGCTCGGCCGGCACCCGCCCTACCCTGCGCGTGGGAGCGTGATCGGGCCGGTGTCCGGCCTCGTCTTCAAAACGAGTGGCGCGGCGCCCGGCGTCGCGCGGTGGGTTCGACTCCCATGCGCTCCCGCCAGGAACGCGGCGTACGATGCCGGACGTGCGACCCCCGAGCGTGGACGCGGTGCTGCGGGCGGCCGAGCCGGGCCTCGATGGCGAGGACCGCGCGGCCGTGGCCGCCGTCGCGCGGGCGGTCATCGGTGACGAGCGGGCCGCGCTTGCCACGGGAGCGGCCCAGCGGTCACCGGCCGAGCTCGCAGAGAGCGTCCTCGCACGCCTGCGCGACCTGCGCGACCCGGACGCCGGCAGCCGCGCCGCCGGGCTCGAGCCCGTCATCAACGCGACCGGCGTGATCCTGCACACCAACCTGGGACGCGCGGCGTGGCCTCAGGTGGCGATCGATGCGGCCGTCGCCGCTGCCGCCACACCGTCGATGCTGGAGCTCGATCGCGAGACCGGCAGGCGAGGACGGCGGTTCAGCGCGGTCGAGGACGAGGTCGTGGCGCTCACCGGCGCCGAGGCGGCGCTCGTGACGAACAACAACGCCGCGGCGGTCGCGATCGCCGTCGGCCTGGCGGGCCGCGGCGGGGTGGCCGTGTCACGGAGCGAGCTCGTCGAGATCGGCGGCGGCGTGCGGATCCCCGACGTCGTCCGCCGCGCCGGCGCGAGGCTGGTCGAGGTGGGGACGACGAACCGCACCCGCGTGGCCGACTTCGAGGAGGTCCTCGCCAGCGGCCGGGCCAGGCTCGTCCTCCGGGTCCACCCGTCGAACTTCGCGCAGACCGGGTTCGTCGAGGCGCCCGATGCGGTGGAGCTGGCGGGCGCCGCCCACCGGCACGGCGCGATCGTCGTCGACGACCTCGGCTCGGGTGCGCTCATCGACACCGCCCGCTTCGGGCTCGCCCACGAGCCGATGCCGAGCGAGCGGCTCGCGGCCGGGGCGGACCTCGTCACCTTCTCGGGCGACAAGCTGGTCGGCGGACCCCAGGCAGGGATCGTCGCGGGGCGTCGCGACCTCGTGGAGAAGCTCCGCAAGGACCCGCTCGCCCGCGCCATGCGCCCCGACAAGGTCATCCTGGCCGCGCTGGCCGCGACCCTTCGCCTCTACCGTGCCGGCACGGCCCACGCCGAGATCCCGATCTGGCGCCAGATCGCAGCACCCGTCGAGGAGCTCGAGCGGCGGGCTCGCGGCCTCGCGGGAGGCCTGGGCGACCGCCGCGCGACGGTCGCGATGACCGAATCGACCATCGGCGGGGGCTCGCTGCCGGGCCAGACCCTGCCGTCCTGGTCGGTGTCGATCGAGGCGCCGGCGCCCGGCCGGCTCCTGGCGAAGCTCCGGGGCGGCACGCCCGCGGTCATCGGCCGCATCGTCGACGAGGCAGTCGTGCTCGACCTTCGGACGGTCGAGCCGTCCGACGACGCGCGGCTGGCCCAGGCCATCGCCGCCGCCATCGGTTGATGCCGTTGCCCACCGTCGTCATCGGAACCGCCGGCCATATCGACCACGGCAAGACGGCCCTGCTGCGGGCGCTGACCGGCATCGACGCCGATCGGCTGCCCGAGGAACAGGCGCGCGGCATGACGGTCGACGTCGGGTATGCCCACCTGACGTTCGACGACGGGCTGGAGCTCGACTTCGTCGACGTGCCCGGGCACGACCGGCTGATCGGCAACATGCTCGTCGGCGCCGGCGAGATGGACGCGGCGATGCTCGTCGTCGCCGCGGACGACGGGCCGCGACCGCAGACGCTGGAGCACCTCGAGCTGCTCGACGCACTCGGGATCCGGCACGGCGTCGCGGTCGTGACGAAGATCGACCTGGTGGACGCCGGACGCGTCGACGAGGTGGTCGCGGCGGTCCGCGAGCTGCTCCGCCCGACCTGGCTGGCGGCCTTTCCGCTCCTCACGGTCTCATCGGTGACGGGGCAGGGGATCCCGGAGCTGCGAGCAGCCCTTCGGGAGGTGCGCGACGCCGTCGCCGAGGGCCGGCGGGGCTCCACTGCTCATACGGGCGTGCCCGGTCCGCTCCGGCTGGCGGTCGACCGAGTGTTCACGGCCAAGGGTCGCGGCGTGGTCGTGACCGGGAGCCTTCGCGGCGGCCCCGTTCGGAATGGCGACGCGCTCCGGCGCGAGCCGGGCGGCGAGCTCGTCCGCGTCCGCGAGGTGCAGGTCCACAGCGCGCCGCGGGATCGCCACGACGGCGGCCGCACGGCACTCAACCTCGTGGGCCTCGATGCCGAGGCCCTTCACCGTGGCGATGTCCTCACGACGGGTCCTCGGATCCGCGGGACGGATCGCCTGCTGGTGCTGCAGGCGCCCGAGGCGCCGTCGGCCGGCCGGCGCGCCTGGCCGCCGAAGCAGGGCGCGCGCCTCCGGCTCCATCTCGGGACGGACCAGCTGGACGGCCGGGTTCGGCGCGTGCGCGGGGTCGACGATCAGATCCTCGTGGACCTCGATCGGCCGACGGCGACGTTCGCGGGCGATCGCGGGGTCCTCCGCGAGCCCGGGAGCGGCGCGGTCGCCGGCGGCGTCGTGGTCGTCGATCCGAGCCCGCCGCGCGGCATCTCGCGACGGCGGATGACACCGGAGCGGCTGACCGCCCTCGCGGTGGCCGTTGGCCTCGGGGATGTCCCGGCGATCGACGCGGCTCAGGTCGAGCTCCACGGCGCCCTCGCGACCGACGTCGCCGAAGAGTCGCCGACCGCGCCGAGGGTGGTCGCACTCGCCGACGATGTCGGCGAAGCGCTGACGACCGCCGCGCTGGAGGCCGTGGCCGCGCACCACGCGACGTCGCCGCTCAGCGCCGGCTTGCCACTCCCGCGGGCGCGCGCCACGCTCCTGCGACGCCTTCGCTCACTCGCGACCGTCGAGCGGGCGAATGCCGACGCCGCCGCGGCGGCCGTCTCGCGGCTCCTCGACAATCTCGTCGCGGAGGGCCGCCTGGCTCGGCACGGTGACGCACTCCGCGACCCGTCGTTCGGGGGAGACGGGCTGCCGGCGCCGCTTCTGAGCGCGATGGACCGCCTCGAGGCCGCGCTCGCGGTCGCGGCGCCACCGCCGCTCGGCCAGGCCGCGACGGCTGCCGACTGTCCGCCCGAAGGGGTTCGGGCGCTCCAGGCCGACGGCCGGATCGTCCGTATCGGCACGGACCTCGCCTGGGCTGCGCCGACCTACCACCACCTCGCCGGGCTGGCCCTCGACCTGGCTCGCGAGGCGCCACTCACGCCGGCGGCGTTCCGCGACGCGACCGAGACGAGCCGCCGGTACGTGCTGGCGATCCTCGAGGACCTGGACCGGCGCGAGATCCTCCAGCGCACCCCCGAGGGCCACATCCCCGGGCCGCGCGCCCCGCGCGGCTCCCCGCGCGGTGCCCGGGTCGCGTGAGCGGGCGGCAGGGACAGCCCGCGGCAGTCTCCGCGATCGTGCTCGCGGGCGGGCGCGCGGCGCGCTTCGGCGGCGACAAGCTTGCGGCTGTCGTGGGGTCCCGGACGGTCCTGGACCTGGCGATCGCGGCCGCGGCGTCGGTCGCCGGCGAGGTCGTCGTCGCGGGCCGGGCGATCGAGACGAGCATGCCCCGCGTCCGGTCGATCCCGGATCCGGAGGCCTTCGGCGGGCCCCTGCTCGGGCTCCGCGCGGCGCTCGATGCGGTCACCGCGCCCCGCGCGATCGTCGTCGGCGGCGACATGCCGGCCCTCGTCCCGGCCGTGCTCGAGGCGATGCTCGGAAGCCTCGCAGCCGATCCGTCGATCGGTGCCGTGATCCTCGGCGGTTCCGACGACGCCGAGACGGCGGGCAGGCGTCGGCAGGTCCTGCCGATCGCGCTGGACGTCGAGCGCGCCCGGACTGCCGCACAAAACGTGATGGAGAGTGGAGGTCGGTCGCTCCAGCGCCTCGTCGACGAGCTCGGCGTGCTCGAGCTTCCGGCCTCGTCCTGGCGCCCCCTCGACCCCGATGGGCTGACGTTGCTCGACGTCGATACCGCGGCGGATCTGGAGCGCGCTCGCGCCGGAATGGCGCGCTGACCCCTTTCGGCACGGCATCGAGGTCGCTACGCTCTCGCGTGCCTGTGCGTCCGCTGCACGACGCATCGTTCGACCTACGCCTGTCCGGATCCGAGGGAGGGATGGCATGGCCCAGATGTTCATGAGCAAGCTCAACGCAAATGAGAAACAGGTCATCTATGGCGGGATCGTCATCGTGGTGGCCTACGTCGTCGGCGCGATCAGTGGCTACGGCTACATCGGCGCCGGCTCCGGCGACCTCGCGGCCGCCGTCGCGGTCGCGGTCATCTACTGGCTGAAGACCCAGCCGAACCCGATCAACTGGCCGCTGCCGCCGCAGACGCTCGTGCTTGCGATCGCCGGAGTCGCGGCGTTCTTCGCGCTGATCTCGCTGGTGACATGGCTCGGCGCGATCGGGCTCAATCTCCTGACGGTCGCGTTGATCCTCAACGTGATCGGCACCGGCATGATGGCCTATGGCGCCTGGAACGAGTACCAGGCCATGCCCAAGGCGACGCCGCCGCCACCGCCACCGGCCGCCTGAGATCGGCGGCGCTCCGGGGGAGCAGCACCCGGGACGCGAACGTTTCGATGCCCAAGCGAACGGGCCGGGAGCGATCCCGGCCCGTTCTGCTGCCAGCGGCGAGTCGCCGCTCGACCCAGGTCCGGTGTCAGCCGCCGGGCGCGCCGGCGGTGCTCGTCTCCGTGCCCGATCCCGGGGCCGCGTCGCGCGCCGCTCGCTGCCCCTCCCGCAGGCCCACGGCGTTCACGACCGCGCCGGCGACCATCAGGCCCGCGCCGACGATCGCGGCGAGGTGGAAGGCGTCGGTCGAGGCCGCTTTCGCGGCGGCGGCCAGCTCCGGCGGCGCGTCCTCGGGCGGCGGGTGGAAGGCTTCGTACTGGGCGCGGAGCTCGGGCGAGCTCGGGTCCGTCCCGGGAACCGCCGCGGCGATGGTCGCGTAGAAGGAGCCGCTGACCACGATGAACACGGCCGCGCCGATGAGCGGCTGCCCCACCCGCGAGAGGGCGTTGTTGATCGCCGAGGCGATGCCCGCGTTCCGGACCGGGACGGAGCCCATGAGCGCCGTGGTGAGCGGCGCGACGAGCAGCGAGATGCCGATGCCGAAGAGGATCGTCGCGGGCAGGGGGTCGATGAAGACGTCGGCCGGCGGCACGAGCGTCGACGTGTCCGAGATCGACGCCGCCCAGCCCGTCGACGTCGGCGGCACGCGGAGCCACCACAGGAAGCCGACGGCCATCGCCAGCGGGCCGCCGACCATGAACGGCCTCACGCCGATGCGGCCGGCGAGGGTGCCGACGCGGGCGGAGAGCAGCGTCAGCAGGATGCCGCTCGGCAGGCCCACGATCGCCGACCCGAGCGGGCTGTAGCCGAGGGTCCCCTGCAGGAACAGCGACTGGAACTGGAAGTTCGTGTACAGCGCGCCGTAGATCAGCAGGGTCGACAGGTTGACCGTGGCGAACTCGCGGATCCGGAACAGGCTGAGGGGCACCAGCGGGTGTGGCCGCTTGGCCATGAGGATCGGGAACGCGATGACGCCGGCGATGCCGATGCCGATCGAGACGAAGGCGATCGGGTCCTGCCACTGCTGCTGCTCGCCGCGCGTGACGCCGAAGGCAAGGCCGCCGACCGCCAGCACGACCACGAAGGCGCCGAGCCAGTCGAAGTGGCCGGTCGAGGACTCGTCGCGGGACTCGGCCATGTAGCGGGTCGTGCACCACACGGCGAGCGCGACCAGGGGGACGTTGACCAGGAACAGCGCCCGCCAGCCGAGCGAGTCGACGAAGATGCCGCCGATCGGCGGGCCGAGCGTGGTCAGCGCCGACGTCACCGCCGCCCAGAGGCCGAAGGCGCGGGCCCGGCTCGGGCCCTCGAAGGTGCTGGTGATGATCGCCAGAGAGCCCGGCACGAGGAGCGCGCCTGCCATCCCCTGGAGCACGCGGCCGACGACCAGCAGCTCCAGGCTCGGGGCGACGCCGCACAGGACCGAGGTCGCGCCGAACCCGATGAGCCCGATGATGAACATCCGCCGCCGGCCGTAGTAGTCGCCGAGGGCCCCGGCGAGGACGAGGAACGCGGCCAGGGTCGCGAGGTAGCCGGAGGTGACGTAGGTCTGGCCCTCGAGCTTGCCCAGCACGGTGCTCGGGAGCTGCTCGCCGATCCGCGGCAGCGCGATGTAGACGAGGGTGCCGTCGAGGAAGACGATGGCCGAGCCGAGGATGGCCGCGGCCAGGGTCCCGCGCTGCGCCGTCGTCATCGGCGCGAGTCTATCGAGGGACGTCTCCGGACCGTCTGCCTCGAGGAGCGCGTCCCGGGCCGGCGACCGGATCGGCCGGCCCGCGCACGCGGCGGATCAGTCGGGATGGGCCTTGCGGAAGCAGTCGGAGCAGTAGACCGGCCGATCCATGCGCGGGCGGAACGGCACCTGGGCCTGGTTGCCGCACTCGGAACAGAGGACCGCGAAGTACTCCCGGCTTGGTGTGCTGCGCTCGTAGCCGCGCGGGCCACCGAGCTCCGAGGCGGAGTAGCCCGTGTCTCGCGCCGCTCGCCGGCTGGCGCGGCAGCTCACGCAGCGCTTCGGGTCTGAGGAGAACCCCTTCTCGGCGTAGTACCGCTGGTCGTCGGCGGAATGGATGAATTCGGAGCCGCAGTCGACACAGGTGAGGGTTCGATCGGCGTAGGTCACAGGGGTCCTCCGGAGCGCGTGGTCGGTTCTCGTGGTGCGCCGGAGGGGGACCGTCGGCAACGCGGAAGCGGCTGGAAGCCGGCGCCGCGCGACCCTTGGTGCCGATCGGGAGTCCCTTGGTCGGGGCGCACCGGGTGAATGCGGGCCGAAGGATACACGGGATCATCCGATGGGTCCGTCAGCCGGACAAAGCGTCGGCTAGCCGGTCGAAGCGTGCCAGTCGACCTGTCACAATGGCCTGCGACCGTTCGCCGCAGGCGGGCGGGGAGCAATTGGGGGCGCCTCGCTCGCCAGGCCAATGCCGGCTGCGGGGCGCACTGCTGGGGGAGGGCGCTACCAGAGCATGCTGCGACTGCTCCATACGGCCGACGTCCACCTCGGGGCGCGGCACGCGGACCTCGGCGATCGGGCCGCGACACAACGGGAGCGGCAGTTCGCGGCCTTCGTGGCGACGATCGACCTTGCCCTCGCGGAGAAGGTCGACCTGCTCCTCATCGCCGGCGACCTCTTCGACTCGAACGTCCAGCCCCGCCGGTCCGTCGAGCGCGCCGCGGCCCAGCTCAAGCGCCTCGTCGACGCCCGCATCCGGATCGTGGTCGCGCCGGGCACCCACGACGTCTTCGACCGGGCCTCGATCTACCGCGCCTATGACCTGGCGGCGCTCGCCGGCGCCGTCGGCTCGGACCTGGTGACGGTCCTCGATCCGGATCACCCGGAAGTCCACCTGCGCTCGCTGGACGTCGTCGTCCACGGCCGCTGCTTCCCGACGAAGCGGGCCCCGCATTCGCCGCTGCTCGACTTCGACGCCGGCACGGACGACCGCGCCACCTGGCACGTCGGGCTGCTCCACGCCGCCCTCGCGATCGAGGGCAAGACCGACGGCGACGACGTCGTGATCACCACGGCCGAGATCGAGGCGAGCCACCTCGACTACCTCGCCCTCGGCCACTGGCACTCGACCTCGAAGGGCCGCGCCGGCAAGACGACGTACGCCTACTCCGGCGCTCCGGAGCCCGTCGCCGTCGACCAGGACCGCGCCGGCAACGTGCTCCTCGTGACGCTGGACTCCACCGACGCCAAGAAGCACGTCCTGGTCGAGGAGCGCAAGGTCGGCCGGACGCGCTTCGAGCGGCTCCAGCTCGACGCCGCCGTCGTCGGCTCCCAGCCCGGCCTGGTCAAGAAGCTCACCGAGAAGGCAGACCCTGACCTGATGCTCGACGTCGAGGTGATCGGCGTCCGTCCGGACGAGCTCGACCTGCACGTCGACGAGGTCGAGGCGGAGCTTGCGGAGAGGTTCCTGAAGCTGCGGATCCGGGACAAGGCCGTCTCGCCCCTGCCGGAGGGCCCGCTCGCCTCGCCGGAGACGGTCCTCGGCGCGTTCGTGCGCGACCTCGAGGCCCAGATCGCCGAGGTCGAGGCGGCCGATGACGACGCCGCCGCGAACGAGCTCCGCGACGCCCTGCGCCTCGGCCGGCTGCTGCTCTCCGGCGCGGAGCTGACGCTGTGAGGATCACCCGCCTCCAGCTCCGCAACGTCCGCCGCCACGCCGATCTCGACCTGCCGCTCGCACCGGGCTTGACGGTCATCCGCGGCCCCAACGAGTCCGGCAAGTCGACGATCCAGCGCGCCCTCGAGCTGGCGCTCACCCGGCGGGTCACCTCGGGCTCGGCGGACATGGACGGCATGCGCTCGTGGAACTCGGGCGACGAGGACCGGCCGTGGGTCCGCATCGAGTTCGAGCAGGAGGACCTCGACGGCGTCCAGAAGGGCAGCCTCGAGAAGGCGTTCCGGGGCAACAAGGGCACGGTCAGGCTGGAGGCCGACGGCGAGACGATCACGGACCCTGCTCGCGCGGACGAGGTGCTCGCCGAGCTGACCGGCATCCCGAGCGAGGCCTTCTTCCGCTCGACCGCCTCCGTCCGGCACCACGAGCTCGATGGGCTGGCCCGCGACGAGGCCGCGCTCCGGGATCGCCTGCAGGCCTCGATCTCCGGGGCGGACCGGGGCACGAGCCGGGCCCGGCGCAAGCTGGAACGGGCGATCCAGGTCCTCAACGCCAAGGGCGACAAGAACCCCGGCCAGATCAAGGCCGCCGAGGCAAATCTCGCCACCGCCCAGGCGGCCGCTCGCAACGGCGAGGCCGCCCTGGACGAGCTGGAGAAGGACCGCGACCGCCTCGCGCAGGCCCGCGACGACCGGGCCGTGGCGGAGGCGGAGCTCAACGAGCAGCGATCGATGCTGGAGAAGGCCCGGCTCGCGGAGCGCCTGATCGCCGAGCGCGACCAGGCCCGGGAGCGCTTCGAGCGCTACAGCGCCGCGGTCGAGGTCAGCAACCAGATCGAGGAGCTCGAGGCCTCGCACCCGTCGTCGAACGGCCTGCCCGCGCTCCGCGAGGCGCTCACGAAGGTGCGCGCCGCGGACCTCCGCATCCGCGAGATCCGCGCGGCCCTCGCGGGCGAGGTCGATGTCCAGTTCGAGATGAAGGTGCCGACGCCGCGAGCCTGGCGGCCGACCGCGATCGTCGCCGTGCTGCTCATCCTCGGCGGCGTGGCCATCGCGCTCGCCGACCAGCTCGGGATCCTGCCCCGGACATTGCCGAAGATCAGCATCGGCACCGGCTTCGAGCTCCCCGGCGCCGGGGTCCTGGCCGGCCTCCTCGTGCTCTTCGGCGCCGTCATGGCCCTCGTCGGCCGGCGCCAGCGGATCCGTGCCCAGGACGTGCGCCGGAACAAGGACATGCGCTCGCAGCAGATCGAGCGGCGGCTCCGCGGCCGGTCGATGCTGGAGCAGGAGCTGCAGATGGAGGAGGTCACGATGACCAACCTCCTCGCCGCCCTGGAATTGCCGGATCTCGCCGCCGTCGAGGCGCTCGTGGCCGCTGAGGAGGCCCACATCGGCCAGATCCTCCGGCTGCGGGCCCAGCTCGAGGGCCTCGTCGGACGGGAGCCCACCGAGACCCTTTCGGACCTCCGCGACAAGGCGGCGCTCGATGTGGAGCGGAAGACGGGCGCGCTCGAGCAGCTCGGCCCGATCGCCAAGGAGCCGCGAGCGCGCGAGCGCCTGGAGGTCGCGGTCACGGATGCGGATCGGGCCCTTGGGTTCGCCCGCGACACCGAGGCCGATGCCAAGGCCCGCGTCGAGCAGAACGCCGTCGACGCCGAGGAGGTCGCCGGCCACGCCGAGCAGGCCGCGCAGTGGGGCGAGCAGCTGGACCTGCTCCAGCGCCGGGCTCGCGTCTACGACGCGGCCATCAAGGCCCTCGACGCCGCGGAGCGGGCCACGATCCGGACGGCGACGCGCTACCTCGAGCGGCGCATGGTCACGGACCTGGAGCGGGTGACGGCGGGCCGCTACCGCCGCGTCCAGGTGGACGACCAGGACCTCTCGTTGCGGGTCTTCGCGCCGGAGCGGGGCGACTGGGTGGACGTCTCATCCCTCAGCCAGGGCACGCTCGACACGGTCTACCTCGCCGCGCGCATCGGCCTCGTCCGGCTCGTGACCGGGGATCGCCGGCCGCCGCTCGTCATGGACGACCCCTTCGTGACCCTCGACGACGAACGCGCGAAGCGGGCGCTGGAGCTGCTGCGCGACGTCAGCACCGACTTCCAGGTGATCTACCTGACGACCTCGGACCGCTACGACAGCGCGGCAGACGCCGTGCAGGTCCTGGATGGCCCCACCGAGGTGACGCCGGCCGAGGTGCCGGTCGCCGCGGGGTAACTCCCGCGAGGCGCAGCTCGCGACGCCGCGAACGGCCCGGAAGCGCCTCGCGGGTTAGAAGCCGCCGGAGGAACCGCCCCCGCCGCCGCTGCCGCCCCCGCCGAACCCGCCGCCGGAGGAGGAGCTCGCGGTCGCCGAGATCGACCCCACCGCTGCCCCGATCCCGCTGACGGCCGAGAAGCCGCCGCTGCCGCCGCCCGACGAGCCGATGAACCAGGCCGGCGTCCAGGTGCTCAGTCCCGCCTGCCGGGCCTCCTCGAACGTCTTGCGGATCAGCGCGTCGATCTCGTCCTTCAGCCCGAAGGCAACCGCCCAGACCGTGAGCAGGTCCGGCGTCGTGATCCAGGGCAGCCGGCTCTGGGTGTGCTCGACGGCCTCGTCGACCGTGCCGGCACCCTCCAGCTCGCGCCGGAGCGTGTTCCGGTAGGCCAGCGACATCGCCAGGGTCTGCGAGCCATCCCCGGTCCTGGCCACGAGACGCCCTCTGAGCACGATGATCAGGACCCCGAGCGCCGCGACGATCGCCAGGGCGATCGCGGCGAGATCGCGGCCCGGCAGCAGGAAGCTGCCGCTCTCGGACGTGTCGAACACGAACAGGAATCCCGCGACCACGGCCGCGACGATCAGCCCGATGCCGATGCCGGTCCAGCGTCCCGGCAGCCGATTCGGGTCGTCGCGGAACCAGCCCGAGGCCTTGGCGGCCCGGCCGAGATCACCCTTGAACTCGTCGAACAGCTTCTTGCCCTCGCCCGCCTTGAGCTGCTCGGAGGTCAGGACCTCCCAGCCGGTCGGCAGGCCGGTGGCCTTGCGCGAGATGGCGTGCTCGAGCGACGCCTCGGCGCTACCCAGCGGCCGGCGCCGCGCCTCGAGGTACGGGATCTCCGCCAATGGCTCGGGCGGGACGAGGAGGTCGACCTTCTTGGCATCGTCGTCCTGCTCCTTGAACGTCAGCAGGCCGCGATGGCCGAGGTCCACGAGCGCCGAGGTGAAGGCCTCGTTGTCGACGCCATTCCGCTGCAGCGTGGTCGCGAGCGCAGGCGTCAAGCCCTTGGGCGGCGACGGCAGCAGCACCGAGTCGTCGATCAGCGGCACCGGCGCGTCGCGACCGCTGCGCCACCAGCGCCGCAGGAACATCCCGAACGTCAGGAACCCAACAACGAGCGCGACGGCCGCCACGACGATGGTGAGCAGTCGATCCCGGCTCCGCTCCGGGTTGCCGCCCGGCTGGGTCACGCGATCGACGTGGTCAAGGCCAGCCAGGAGCGCCTGGTCGAAGTCGCCTTCCACTGCCCGCGGCAGCATGTCGCCGGTGATGATCCGCTCGCGCTCGGCGGCAGTGAGGTACATGTCCTGGTAGCCCGAGCCGGCGAACATCGTCACCTGCCCGTGGGCATTCGACCTGTCCATGTCGAACAGGACGACGAGCCCGTCGTTCACGCCCCGCCGGCCGACGCCCCAGGCGTCGAGGATCTCGCGGGCGTCGGCGATGGCGATGTCCGGGCTGACGCTGGACAGCCCCGACGGCCACGAGACCACGACCACCTGCGCCTCGGTCCTCGATCTGATGCCGTCGGCGATCGCCTGGGCGCGCGCCTCGGTGTCCGGGCTCCAGAGCTCCGCGAAGTCGTAGACGTTGACGCCGGGCCGGTTCGGCGGCAGCTCGATGCCCGCCGCGATCGCCGGGCCGAGCAAGAGCGCGGCCGTGCCGATGACGGCGGCTCCGAGCAGGGCGAGCGAGCGAGCCGCGCGAGTCATGGGCAGCCGCGATGATAAGCGGGTGCCCGACCTTCCCATCCCGCCGCAGCTGGCGGTCGTTGCCCTGAGCCTGCTCGCGTCCGTGGGCTGGGGGTTCAGCGACTTCGGTGGGGGCCTGGTCAGCCGCAGCGCGCCCTTCCTCGGCGTCCTGCTGGGCAGCCAGGTCGGGAGCCTCGTCGCGGGCCTGCCACTGCTGCTCGTTGTCGCGGAGCCCGCGCTGCGCCAGGAGGACATCCTGATCTCGGTGCTCGGCGGGATGCTCGGCGGGAGCGGTCTCGCGCTCCTCTACCGCGGCCTGAGCGTCGGGCGCATGGGGGTCGTGGCCCCCGTCGCGGCGGTCCTCACCGCGACCATTCCCGTCGTCTATGGCTTTGCCACCGAAGGCGTGCCCTCGAGCCTCGCGCTCGTCGGCATCGTGGCGGCGGCCATCAGCGTGGCCCTCGTCTCCCGCTCGCCCGGCATCGCGGACGGCCGGCCCAGCGGGCTGCCCTACGCGCTCGGCGCCGGGACGCTGTTCGGGCTCTTCACCATCGATGTCGCCCAGCTCGACGACGCCCTCGTCCTCTCGCCGATCCTGCTGATCCGCATCGCCTCGATCGCGACCGTGGCCGCGCTGATCCTCGCGACCCGCCAGACCTGGCGCGTCCCCCGCCGCCTCTGGCCGGCGCTCGTGGGCGTCGGCGTCCTGGACATGGGCGCGACGGCCTCGTACCTCGCGTCGATCGCGATCGGCCCGCTTGCCATCGCCTCGATCCTCGCCTCGCTGTATCCCGTCGTGACCACGATCCTCGCGGCGGCGGTCCTGCGGGAGCGGATCACCCCGTCGCACGCCGCTGGGATCCTCGCGGCGGGCGCCGCGGTGGCCCTGATCGCCGGGGGATCGGCCTAGGCCTGAGGCGGCTCCTCGCCCTGGGGTCGCGCCGGGGCGGCGAGGCTGAGCCGGTCGAGCTCGGCCGCGCTGCGGACGTGATGCACCGCGGCGAACCCATCCCCATCGAGGTCGCCGCGGCGGAGCGATCGCGCCAGGTCGTCGAGCTGGCGCAGGACCGCCGCCTCGGGCACGATGCGGCCGGTCCGCGTCGCGTTTCGGGCGAGGACGAGCCTCGCCGGAAGGTCCAGGACGATCGCCACGCTTGCCACGCCGTTCGCGGCGGCCCGGCGGACCAGCGAGCGCCGGGCGAACGAGGTCACGTTCGTTGCGTCGACGACCGTCGTCCGACCATCGGCCATGCGCTTGGCAAGCTGCCGGTGCAGGATCGCGAAGGCCGTCTTCGTGACCGCCTGGTCGCTCTCGTCGCCGCTCACGAGGGCACGGTTCGCGTCCGACGACAGGGTCACCTCCGGCGCGAACAGGCGCGCGGCGAGGGTGCTCTTGCCGGAGCCGGCCGCACCGACCAGCACGACCAGGCAGGGCTTGGGGAGGTCGATGACCATGTCGAGCATGATTGTCGCGGGCGCGGGACCGCGACCTCGGGTCAGGACCGCCGCCGCGCCTCCCAGCCGCCACCCTCGCGGGGCCGGACCTCGTAGGCCGGCTGGTCGTACACGGACGGCCCCCGGACGACGAGCCCATCGGACATCCGGTAGCGCGACGCGTGCCACGGGCACTCGACGACATCGCCCTCGAGCAGGCGCCCTTCGTTCAGCGGGCCGCCGGCGTGGGCACACGTGTCATGGAGCGCGAGGATCCGCTCGCCGTTCCGGATCAGGACGAGGTGGTTGATGCCGAGCTTCGCCTTCACGAGCCTGCCCTCGGGGATCGCACCGGCGACGTCGACCTCCGCCGGCTCCAGCGAGATCCACTTCGTGCCGGCGCCCCGGAAGGCGTGGCGGTTGACCATGTTGCCGAGGACGTAGACGACGTCGCCACCGACGTAGGCGCCGGCGGAGAGGATGAGAAAGCCCGCGATCGACAGCCACGGCGCGGGGCCGCCCATCGCATCGACCGGCCCCTTGCCGGATCGGAGCCCCAGCGACACCAGGTAGACCACAAGCGCCAGGAGCATGAGTGTCGAATGGAGCGTCGCGCGCTCCCGCGCCTTGCCATCGGTATCTGCGTAGTCGGCGAACCCGGCGACCGCAGCCGCGAGCATCGCGAGGATGCCGATGGCCAAAGCCCAGAACGCTGCTTCGGGCATCGCGAACAAGTCGAAAACGATGACGAGGAACAGGATCCCGATCGGGGCGTCGGTGAGGACCGCGTGCATCGGGTGGCCGAGCCAGCGCCCGACCAGGAGGTCGCGCACGGCCGGCATCAGGCCGAAGAACCAGTGCAGGAACCGGAACGCGAGGTCGCCGAGCGGCCTCGACCAGACCCCCTGCGCATCCATGAGTCGCACGAGCCAACGGGCAAGCAAGGGCGGCCTCCTTCCCGAGGGGAATCTACGACCGCGCGGTCGCGGTTGGATCGCAGGGCCGCGCCCGTCTGCGCCGGTCGCGTGTCAGCTCGGGAGGTCGCGCTCCCCGGGCCCGATGTAGCGTGCGTCCGGCCGGATCAGCCGGTTGTCGGCGGCCTGCTCGATCACGTGGGCGGTCCAGCCGGCGTGGCGGGCCAGGGCGAAGGTCGCCGGGAAGAGGTCCGGGGTCAGGCCCACGCCCATGAGCACGGGAGCGGCGTAGAACTCGACGTTCGTCTTGAGCGCGCGCTCCGGATGCCGCGCCGCCAGCACCCGCAGGGCCACGTCCTCCACGGCTGTGGCGAGGGCCAGCCACTCCGGCGGATGCTCCATCGACTCGGCGACCTTGCGCAGCGCCGCGGCCCGCGGGTCGTAGGCGCGATAGACCCGATGCCCGAAGCCCATCAGTCGCTCGCCCTTGTCGAGCGTGTCGTTGACCCACTGCTCGGCTCGCTCGACCGAGCCGACTTGATGGATCTGCTCGACGACCTCCGACGGCGCCCCGCCGTGGAGCGGGCCCTTCAGCGCGCCGATGGCGCCGGCCACCGCCGAGGCGAGGTCGCTGCGGGTCGAGGTGATGACCCGGGCCGCGAACGTCGAGGCGTTGAGGCCGTGCTCGGCGCCGACGACGAAGTAGGCGTCGAGGGCGCGGGCCGTTCCCGCGTCGGGCTTCGACCCGTTGAGCTGGTACAGGAAGCCCTCCACGAGGTTCAGGCTGGGGTCGGGCTCGATCGGCTGCTTGCCGGCCCGCAGCCGGGCGAAGGCGGCCAGCGCGGACGGCGAGAACGCGGTGAGTGCTCGGGCCTGCTCGGCCGTCGGCGGCCAGGCCAGGGTCTGGCCGGCGCCCCAGGCGGAGACCGCGGTCCGCAACGCGTCCATCGGCTTCGCGCTCGTCGGCAGGGCGCGCAGCGTGTCGATCACGCCGCCCGGGATCTCGCCCGTCGCCAGCCGGTGGCCCGCGTCCCACTCGCCCGTCCAGAGCAGGTTGGCGATGGCCGGATACGTGCCGTGCTCGACGAGGTCGCCGATCCGGTAGCCCCGGTAGAGGAGCCGCCCCCGCTCGCCGTCGACGTAGCCGAGGCCGGTCTCGGCCGCGATCACCCCCTCGAGGCCGGGGGAGTAGGGCCGTTCGTCGGTCATCGCCCGGATGGTAGCGGCGGCCCCGCTTTCGGGGCCTCGGGGCTCAGTGGGCCTTGTCCGGCTCCAGTTCGCGGAGGCGCCGCGCGACCTCGTTGAGCACGCAATCGCGAACCGAGGCCTGGGTCTCCATGAGCGTGTGGAACGCGCCGTGGGTGAGCACGAACAGGCGCGCCGGCTTCGTCAGCGTCGCGGTCGCCACGCGGGGTCCCTCGGACACGATCGCCATCTCCCCGAGCACGGCCCCGGGCCCGAGCGTGGCGATCAGCCGTCCGCCGTGCTCGACCCGCGCCTCGCCCGAGGCGATGATGAACATCTGCGAGCCGGTCTCGCCCTCGCGCATGAGGACGTAGCCGGCGGGCAGGTCGACCTCGTCCGCGAGCTGCGCGACCTGCTCCAGGTCCTTCCCGCGCAGCTCGCTGAACAGCGACACACCCCGCAGCGCCTCGATCTTCGGGTCAGCCATCCGAACCGTCCTCCTCGTGCTGGTCCTCGTCCTCCACGGCCTCCCATTCGTGGCCGACCGGCGGGAGGTCGCTCCAGATCGAGCGCCCGTCGCCGGCTGCCGCCGGGTCGGTCTCTGTTGCCCCGGTGGCCGCCGCGCCGCCTCCAGGGGCGCTCAGGCTGCCGTCGTTGAGCCGCTCGACGGCCTGCAGCGCGATCTCGCTCGGCCTGCCGACGTCCTCCAGCGCGCCGCCTCCCGGCCGGCGCGCGCCGAGGTATTCCGCGGCGGCCACTGCGGCGACGCCGCCGATCGCGGCGAGGCCGATCGGGCCGCCGGCCATTGCGCCCACGATCACTGCGGGCGCCATGCCCTGGCTGGGGCTCGGGCCGCGGAGGTGGAGCGGCCGCTTGTCGTAGTCCTGCAGCGCCGCATCCACCGCCGTGAGCCCCGCGATGGCAACGTCGCCGATCGATTCGCGCTGGGCGAGCGCCGCACCGCAGCTCGCGCAGGCCGTGGCGTCGGGTGACGCCGCGGGCGTGCCGCACCAGGCGCACGTCCGGGACGCGAGCTCCATGCCACCCTCCTCCTGGGTCACCGCGACAGCATAGGACCGCGCCTCAAGCGTCCAGGAACGCCTCGACGGCCGCGACGAACTCCGCGGCGTGGGTGTGGTGCGCGGCGTGGGCGGCGCCCTCGATGACGTGGACCCGCGCGTCGGCGAGGCGTGCGCCGAGCGCGTCCGTGCCGATCCGGAACGGGGAGCGGCTCGTCGAGCCGAGGAGGAGCAGTACGGGCACGGTGACTCGGCCGAGGGTCTCGAGGGACGCGCCCGCGCCAGCCTCCGCCTCGACCTCGCGGAGGATTGTGTGGGCGGCCGCGACGCGCGCCGGCCAGACGGGGTTGGCGCGGTAGGCGTCCACCTCCGCCGCCGACATCCCCACGATGCCCGAGAGGAACGTCGTGAGCGCTTCCTCCTTCGCGCCACGGCCGAGCGCGTCGCGCACGGCATCGAGCAAGCCTGCGGGCCGATAGGACACACCTCGCGGGACCGGCGCCCCCTCGTAGACCACGATTCGCCGGATCGCGCCGGTCAGCAGGCTGGCGCCGAGCGCGCAGCGGCCGCCGTACGAATGCCCGACGACGTCGATCGCGGCGACCCCAGCTGTGCCGGCGAGGCTGGCGGCGACGGTGGCGAGATCCTCGTATTCCCGCTCGATCGAGTACTCGGTGGCGTCGCCCGAGGCCCCTCGGCCGCGGCGGTCGATGGCGAAGGTCGCACGCGCGGCGGCCAGGGCCGGCCCGACGGCGCGCCACGTCGTGTGGTCCGCGGTCGCGCCGTGCACGAGCAGCACGGGCGGGTGCCCGGCCGCGTGCGCAGCCTCGTGCCCGGGCGGCTCGAGGGCGGGGTTGACCTCGTAGACCGCGAGCTCCACGCCGTCGGCGGAGGATCGAATCGTGCGGGGCGGCTCGCGGAACGGACCCGGTGCTGCGTTCACCCCCGCTGGGCGGGCAGCCCGGCCGCGGCCGCGCGATCGAGGAACCAGACCGCGCCCTCGCGCCTCGCGAGCTGGGCGGGCCAGCGACGGACGTCCCGCTCCGGGCCCAGCACCAACGCGAGCGATTCCGCCTTGCCGGCCCCGTGGCTCACGACGATCAGCAGCCGCGCGGCCCCCACGATCCGCGGGTTGAGGCTGATTCGCGGGACGTGCGGCTCGATGTGGGTCGGCGCCGGCACGGCGGACACCACGGCGTCCGAATCGAGAAGAGGCGACCCCGGGAAGACCGACAGGATGTGGCCGTCCGACCCGACCCCCAGCAGCACGATGTCGAAGATCGGGAAGCCGTCGTCGGACTGTGGCAGGGCCGCATCGCGCAGCCGGTCCCCGTACTCGGTGGCCGCCCACTCGGGTCCCGCTGCCAGGCCGATCGCATCGTTCATCCGCGGCGCGTGGATGTTCGCGTTCGGCAGGGGCACGCCGGGCTCGACCCCGGTGTCCACGTCGACCGCGTACTCGCCGGTGCCGGACAGGCCCGCGCGCGCGGCGGCGGAGACCAGCACCTGGTCGAGCGGCAGGACGTTCGACAGCGGATGGTCGCGAGGCACGTAGCGGTCGTCGCCCCACCAGACGTGGACGCCGCGCCACGGGACCTGCTCGCGCAGGGGCGACGTCGACAGCTCGCGATAGATGCCCACCGGTGTCGAGCCGCCCGTCGTGGCCCAGTCGGCCCGGCCCCGGGCGGCGACCGCGTCGGCGAGCGCCTCGGCGATGGCGGTCGCGGCGGCGCGCGACGTCGCATCGGCGTCGGGCAGGACCTCGATGCGCGGCTCCGTCGTCATCGGCCCGTGCGCCGCCTCAGGCGACGAGCCTCGCCGCGGTGGCGAGAACGTCGGCGCCGATCGGGTCCTTGCCTGCCGCCTCGATCGTCTCGGCGAGGAGATCCGCCTCGCGCTTCCGGGGCGCCGGGAAGCGGCGCTCGGGGAGCGGCTCGCGGTCGAGCGAGGCCTGCACGACGACCCCGTCGGCGTAGGCCGTCACCTCGACCCAGAGCTGCGAGCGGTTCCGGGTCGCGTGGAGCTGGACGTTGAGCGTCGTGCCTCGCGGCGCCGGCGACTCCATCGGCCGGAGGGCGACCGGCACGCGCCGGCGGCCGTGGCGGAGCAGCCCGGCGTAGCCGCTCCACGGCTCCGTGCCCGCGCGAATCGGCTCGACCACCGTCATGCCCAGCCGCGAGGCGAGCCAGGCGACGTGGTACATCGGGCGGACGACGTTGGCCGTGCCCGGCTGGCCGTCGGCGGCCGCGTAGTGCACCCCGATTCGATCGAGATGGCCGAGGAACGGCAGGAGCGCCGGCCGATCGAACGTCGAGGCAATGGCCTCGCGCCAGCGCGCCTGGCGCAGCATCGCGAAGTCCGCGATCTCGACGTCGAAGCGCGCGGGCAGGGCAGCCATCGCCGTGAGGCCGGGCACGCCGTCGCCGGACCAGCCAGAGCCGTCGACGAGAACGCGATCGGCCATCGGCAGGAGCTCCCTGGCCGAGCGGCTCTCGAAGTGCGGCTCGCCCGGCCACCAGACGGTGACCGGCAGGTCGTGGATGAGCAGCGGTGCGACGGTCCCCGAGAGGTGCTGGCCGCTCTCGCCGCCGAGGGTCAGGTAGACGAGCTCGGAGCAGGTCTCCGGGGCCGCGTCGGAGGGCAGGACGCAGTGGGCCTGGATCTGGGCATCGAGCCAGGCCGGGCCGTCGGGATCCGCCGGCGTGACGATGAGCGTCCGCGAAGGATGGCGGCCGCTGAGGCCCTCCACGATCGCGGCGACCCGCTCGCCGACCTCGCCGCGGCCCGCGATGACCACGAGGTTCATCACGCTGGACCGGGCCGCGACCCGGCGTTCGTCACCGTCCGGACCGCCGGAGGTCAGCGAGATCGCCTTCCAGATGCGGCCCAGCTCGGCGGCGACCCCGTCGATGCTCTTCGCCCGGGAGTGCCAGCGCAGCATGGGCTGGCCGGGCGCCGCGGGCGCGCTCGACAGGCTCATAGCCGCCGCCAGTTCCGGCCGTCGCGCTGGATGAGCTCCTCGGCGTCCTCGGGACCCCACGTTCCGGCCGCGTAGTTGGGGAACGCGGGCGCCGGCTGGTCCAGCCAGGCCTCGTGGATCGGCGTCACGATCGACCACGCCGCCTCCACCTCGTCCGCCCTCGTGAAGAGCGACTGGTCGCCCAGCATCGCGTCGAGGATGAGGGTCTCGTAGGCGTCCGGTGCGTCGGTCGAGAAGGCCGTGCCGTAGGTGAAGTCCATCGTCACGGGCCGGATGTCGAGCCCGAGGCCGGGCACCTTCGACCCGAACCGCAGCAGGATGCCCTCGTCGGGCTGGACCCGGATCGCGAGCAGGTTCGGCTGGGGATCGGTGTTGGCATCGGCGAACAGCCGGTGCGGCACGTCGCGGAACTGGATCGCGATCTCCGACGCCCGCTTGGCCATGCGCTTGCCGGTGCGGAGGTAGAAGGGCACGCCGGACCAGCGCCAGTCGTCGACCTCGAAGCGGCCGGCGACGAACGTCTCTGTCTCCGAGTCCTTGTCGACCTCATGCTCCTCGCGGTAGGCCTTGACCGGAACGCCGGCGACCCAGCCCTTGTCGTACTGGCCGCGGACCACCTCCCGAGCGACGTCGTGGCGCGAGGGCGGCGCGATCGCCCGGAGGACCTTGAGCTTCTCGTCACGGAGGGCATCGGCGGCGAAGGTCGCCGGCGGCTCCATCGCCACCAGGCTCAGCAGCTGCAGCAGGTGGTTCTGGAGGACGTCGCGGGCCGCGCCGGTCTCCTCGTAGAACGCCCCACGCTCCTCGACCCCGAGCGATTCCGCGACAGTGATCTGGATGTGGTCGACGTAGCGCCGATTCCAGAGGGGCTCGAAGATCCCGTTCCCGAAGCGGAAGACCATCAGGTTCCGGACGGTCTCCTTCCCGAGGTAGTGGTCGATGCGGTAGACCTGCGACTCGCGGAAGACCTTGAGGACCTCGCGGTTGAGGCGCTTCGCCGAGTCGAGGTCGCGCCCGAACGGCTTCTCGATGACGATCCGCCGCCAGCCGCCGGCGTGGACCTCGTGGTCGAGGCCGCAGCGTCCGATCTGGCCGACGATCACGGGGAAGGCCGACGGTTGGGTGGCGAGGTAGAACAGCAGGTTCGAGCGGGTGTCGTGCTCGAGGTGCATGTCCTCGAGCTTGGCCGTCAGGCTGTCGTAGAGCGTGTTGTCGTCGAAGTCGCCGCGGTGGTAGAAGACGCGGTCGAGGAACTGGCGCTCCGACTCCTCGTCGAGCTGGACGCGGCAGTTGCGGTGCAGGGATTCCGCGATGTCCATCCGGAAGGTGCCGTCGTCGTAGGGTCGCCGCCCGATCGCGACGAGCGCCCAGTCGGCCGGGAGCAGGTTGGTCCGCCAGAGCTGGGCGAGGGCCGGGAACACCTTCCGATGCGAGAGGTCGCCGGTCGCGCCGAAGAGCACCGCGACGTGGGGATCGGGCACGCGTTCGAGGCGGAGCCCCTCGCGCAGCGGATTGACGCCGGCGGGGTGACTCGGCCGGCGGCGCCGGCCGTCGCGGGCCAGGCGCTCCTGGCGGATCGTCTTGGGCGGCGCGGGCGCGACGGGCGCCTTGGTGCTCATCTGCTCTGCCGGCTGCCTCGGGTCACTCGGTCTTCACCGCGTGGCCGCCGAACTCGTTGCGCAGCGCGGCCAGGACGCGCGCCCCGTAGGAATCGTCCTGGCGGGAGCGGAAGCGCGTCTGCAGCGACAGCGTGATGACGGGCGCCGGCACGTCCCGGTCGATGGCCTCCTGGACGGTCCAGCGGCCCTCGCCGGAGTCGGCGACCCAGCCCTTGAGGTGCTCGAGGTCGGGCCCGTTCGACTTGAAGGCCAGCGTCGCCAGCTCGAGGAGCCACGAACGCACCACGGAGCCGTGGTTCCAGAGGTCCGAGATCCGCTCGAGGTCCAGGCCGTAGTCGGAGGCATGCATGATCTCGAAGCCCTCGGCGTAGGCCTGCATCATCCCGTACTCGATCCCGTTGTGGATCATCTTCACGTAGTGGCCCGAGCCCGGGCCACCCGTGTGCAGGTAGCCGTTCTCCGGCGCCAGGGCGGTGAACAGCGGCTCCAGCGGCGCGACGGCGTCGCGCTCCCCGCCGACCATCAGGCAGAAGCCGTTCTGGAGGCCCCAGATGCCGCCACTGACGCCCGCGTCCACGTAGCGGATGCCGTGCGCGGCGAGCTCCCCGTGGCGGCGCACGTCGTCGTGGAAGTTGGTGTTGCCGCCATCGACGATCGTGTCGCCAGGCTCCAGGTGCTCGAGCAGCTCCTTGATCTGGGCCTCGGTGGCGTCGCCGGCGGGGACCATGATCCATGCGACCCGGGGCTTGGCGAGCGCGGCGACGAGGTCCGCGACGCTGTCCGCGGCCCCGATGCTGTGCCCCGCCGCCTTCTCCTCGTCGGCCAGCTCGTGGGCCTTCTCGACGGTGCGGTTGTAGGCCACGACCTCGTGCCCGTTGCGGCCGAGGCGCCGGACCATGTTGGCGCCCATCCGCCCGAGCCCGATGAACCCGAGTTGCATGTTCGCCTGCCTCCGCTCGATGGTCGCCGTCAGCCGAGCGCGCGCCGGATTGCGCGCTCGAGGGTCGCGAGGTCGTCCGCGAGGTCGTCGCCCAGGTGGACCTGGATGACCGGCCGATCATGCGCCCGCAGCGCTTCGCGGTCACCGCGTGCCTGGGCATCGATGAGCCGGCCGAACGTGTACGGCCAGCCCGGGATCTGCCGGTCGATCGGGTGGTCCGCGGTGAGCTGCAGGAAGACGCCGGTCGCCGGCCCGCCCTTGTGCAGCTGGCCGGTCGAATGAAGGAAGCGCGGGCCGTAGCCCGCGGTCGTGGCGCAGCCGGTCGAGGCGAGCGCGGCCCGGATCGCGGCGATCCGCTCGTCCACGGCCGGCGACGGCGCGATGAACGCCTGGATGGCGACGTAGCTCGGGGCCGCGAGGGCCTGCAGCGTGGGCCGCAGCATCTCCGCGAGCGAGTCTTCGTCGTGGGCGCGCAGGAAGAGGGCCCCGGGGTCCGGTTCTTCGGACGCGTCGTCGCCGACGTCCGCGTGGCCCGCCAGCACTCGCCGGGTCAGCTCCTTGGCCTCCTCGACGTTCGGCTGGTCGAACGGGTCGATGCCGAGCACGGCGCCGGCGAACGCCGTCGCGACCTCCCAGCGGATGGCCTCGCCGGCGAGGTCGATGGGGTCGTCCAGCTCGATGCGGATGACGGGGTGACCCGCGGCCAGGAGCGCATCGAGGAGCGCCGCGCGCCCGTTCCCGGCGCCGCCGTTGCCGGCCAGCACCAGGTCGACGAAGACGCGATCCGCGCCGTACTCGGCGACCTCCCGGACCGGCTCGAGGTCGACGGGGACGATGCCCGTGCCGTGCTTGCCGGTCGACTCGGCGAGCAGCTGCTCCGCCCAGGCGCCGAAGCTCGAGATCGCGGGATCGGCGAGGAACGTCAGCTTGTCCCGCCCGTTCCTGGCCAGGCTGCCGATCGCGAGGCCGAGGTGCAGCCCGGGGTTCAGCCGCGCCTCTGGGGCGCGGCAGCCCTCGAGCATCTGGGCGCCGGCATCGAGCAGCGCGTCGACGTCGATGCCGATGAGCGAGGCGGGCACGAGCCCCACGTACGTCAGCGCCGAGTAGCGGCCGCCGATGTCGGGTGGGTTGAGGAAGCGCTCCCGCAGGTCGTCCTGGTGCGGGATTGCCTCGAGGCTCCTGCCCGGATCGGTGATGACCGCGAAGAACTCGCCAGGTCGCTGGTCCGAGCCGCGGGCCTCGAGGGCGGCCTCGACCCGCGCCCACGCGTCGGCCATGAATGCGAGCGGCTCCGTCGTGGTCCCCGACTTGCTGGCCACGATCCAGAGCGTCTCGAGCGGGTCGAGGTCGTCGACCGTCGCCGCGACCGCGGCCGGGTCGGTTGAGTCGAGGATGCGCAGCCCGAGGTAGCCCTCGATCGACCCGAAGGTCCGATGCAGGATGTCCGGGGCGAGGCTCGACCCGCCCATGCCCATGACGACGGCGGTGTCGAAGCCGGCGTCCCGGGCGCCGTCGCCGAAGCCCTCGAGCGCGGCCGCCTGGAGCGCGAAGTGGGCCGGGGCGTCGAGCCAGCCGAGGCGATCGGCGATCGCCTCTGCGACCTCGGCATCGTCCGTCCAGAGCGAGGTGTCGCGCTCGAAGAGCCGGGCGGCCCAGCGCTCCGCGGTCGCCGTCTCGACCAGCGCGTCGAGGAGGGTCTGCTGGTCCGCCGGCAGGCGGATCGACATGCGCGCGGCCATCAGCGGCCCTCGATGGTGGCCCGCTCGATGGCCAGCACCTTGTCGAGGCGGCGCTGGTGGCGGGACTCGCCGCTGAACGTCGCCCGCAGGTAGGCGATCGCGCACTCGAGCGCCGCGTCCGAGCCGATGACGCGCGCGCCGAGGGTCAGGACATTCATGTCGTCGTGCTCGACGCCCTGGTGGGCGGAGTAGGTGTCATGGCAGATCGCGGCGCGGACGCCGCGGATCTTGTTGGCCGCGACGCTCGCGCCGACCCCGGAGCCACAGATCAGGATGCCGCGCTCCACGGCGCCGTCGCGGACCGCGTTGCCGATGCGCTGGGCGAAGTCGGGGTAGTCATCGGTCTGGTCCGTGCCGTCGCCGCCGAGGTCGACGAGCTCGTCGCCCGGGCGCGCCTCCGCGACGCGCCGCAGCAGCTCGCGCTTGAGCGCGGCGCCCGCGTGGTCTGCCGCGAAGCCGACCCTCACGAGTGGCCCGGGTCCGAGCTGCCCGTGCGATCGACGCCGGAATCGGCCTTGCCGCCGCCGGCGTTGCCACTGCCGTCGCTGCTCCCCGTGGGCGTCGCGCCGTGCGCGACCGCGTCAGGGCCGGTCGGCATCGGCTCGCCGAGGCCCAACCCCGCGGGCTGATGGCCCGGGTCCAGCGTCGGGATCCGGCCGTGGAGCCCGACGCGGACGACGCGCCGGGCGACCTCCGCCACCCGCTCCGGCGTGAAGCCGAGCTTCGCGAAGATCGTGCCGGCCGGCGCCGACGCGCCGAAGTGATCGATGCCGATGATCGCGCCGTCGTCGCCCGCGTAGCGCTCCCAGCCGGTGCTCGCCCCGGCCTCGATCGTGACGCGCCGGCGGACGCCGCGCGGGATGACCGACTCGCGGTAGGCCTCGTCCTGCGCGTCGAACAGCTCCCAGCACGGGAGCGAGACGACGCGCGCCGCGATCGGGGCGTCGCCGCTCTCGAGGAGCTCGGCGGCCTTGAAGGCGAGCTGGAGCTCCGAGCCCGTCGCGATGAGGAGCAGCTCCGGCGCCCTGCCCGCGTCCTCGCCGCGTGCCGGGCGGAGGACATAGCCGCCGCGCGCGACCCCCTCGGTGGCGAGGTCCGCGGTGCCGGCGAGTGTCGGCAGCTTCTGGCGCGTGAGCGAGAGCGCGACCGGCCCGCCCTGGCGCTCGACCGCGGCGCGCCACGCCGCCGTCGCCTCGTTCGCGTCGCCGGGTCGCATGAACCACAGGTTGGGCATTGCGCGCAACGCTGCGTAGTGCTCGACCGGCTGGTGGGTGGGGCCGTCCTCGCCCAGCCCGACCGAGTCATGGGTCCAGACGTAGATCACGTGCAGTCCGGCGAGTGCGGCCAGGCGCACCGAGCCGCGCATGTAGTCGCTGAAGTTCAGGAACGTCCCGACGTACGGGATCAAGCCACCGTGGTAGGCGATCCCGTTGGCGGCGGCCCCCATCGCGTGCTCGCGGACGCCGAACCACAGGTTCCGGGCGGGATCCGTGGGCGTGAAGTTGCCGGCGTCCTTGACCAGCGTGAGGTTCGACTCGGAGAGGTCCGCGGCCCCTCCGAACAACTCGGGCACCGGGCCGGCGAGCGCCTGGATGGCGTTCTGGCTGGCATTCCGCGTCGCGAGCTCCTCGCCCACTGCGGAGGTCTGCAGGCCGCTGAACGCGTCGGGCCGGAGGCGGCCGAAGCTCCGCCGCCGGAGCTCCGCGGCCTCGGTCGGGTAGGCGTCGCGATAGGCGTAGAACCGCTGCTCCCAGTCCCGGTACAGCTCCTCGCCGGCGCCCACTGCCTCGCCCATGTACTCGCGGACCGCATCCGGCACGTAGAAGTGCTTGTCCGGGTCCCAGCCGTAGAACTCCTTGGTCAGGCGGACCTCGTCCTCGCCGAGCGCCTGCCCGTGCGCCTTCTGGGTGTCCTGGCGATGCGGGCTGCCATAGCCGATGTGGGTTCGGACCGCGATCAGCGACGGCCGCTCGTCGTCCTGCGCCGCACGGATCGCCGCCTCGATCGCCTCGAGGTCGTTGCCGTCGTCGACCCGATCGACGCCCCAGCCGTACGCCTGGAACCGTTGCAACACGTCCTCCGACCAGGCCATGTCCGTGGGCCCGTCGAGCTGGATGTGATTGTCGTCGTAGAGCACCAGCAGCTTGCCGAGCCGAAGGTGGCCGGCCAGCGATGCCGCCTCGGACGCGACGCCCTCCTGGAGGTCGCCGTCGGAGGCGATGACGTACGTCCGATGGTCCACGACGGCGTGGCCGTCGCGGTTGAACTCGCCCGCCAGGCGCCGCTCGGCGATGGCCATCCCCACCGCGTTGCCGAAGCCCTGGCCGAGCGGCCCGGTCGTGGCCTCGACGCCCGGGGTCAGCCCATGCTCGGGATGGCCGGGCGTGCGAGAGCCCCACTGTCGGAACTGTTCCAGCTCCTCGAGCTCCAGGCCGTAGCCCGTGAGGTGCAGCAGCGAGTACAGGAGCATCGAGGCGTGGCCGGCGGACAACACGAAGCGGTCTCGATCGGGCCAGCTGGGGCGTTTCGGATCGTGGCGGAGGAAGCGCGTCCACAGCACGAACGCCATCGGTGCGGCGCCCATCGGCGCCCCGGGGTGCCCCGAGTTGGCCTTCTGCACCGCGTCCATGGACAGGGTGCGGATGGTGTCGATCGCCAGCTGTTCGATCGTTGGCGTCGCCGACACAGTCATGAGCAGGCAGATCGTATCAACGGACCCTGTCCTCGACCTTGAGCGGAGGGCGTCGTCGCTACCATCCGCGTTGTGACGGCTGCCGCCCAGACGACCCCCGTTCGCCCCCCGAAGCCCCGGGTCCTGGTCCTCGGCGACCTCGTGCTCGACGTCGTCCTGCAGGCGTCCACGCCGATCGAGACCGGGACGGACGTGCCCGGCCGGGTCGAGATCCGCCTCGGCGGCTCGGCCGCGGTCTGCGCCCGCTGGCTGGCCCAGCTCGGCGCGCGCTCGACGCTCGTCTGCGCCGTGGGGAGGGACGGCGCGGGGCGGTCCCTGATCGCGCAGCTCCGGCGCGACGACGTGAACGTCCGGGCGGTCCGGATCGCCGGGCACCGCACCGGTCGCATCGGCGTGCTCGTCGCGCCGAGCGGTGAACGCTCCTTCGTCGCCGACCGCCGCGCGGCGACGCGCATGGAGCCGGACGACCTCAAGCCCGAGTGGTTCGATGACCTCGATCTCATCCACCTGCCGGCGTACTCGTTGCTGGTCGAGCCCCTCGGGACCGCTGCGGCGCGCGCGGTCGAGCTGGCGCGGACCCGGAGCGGCGGCGGCGTCCGGGTCTCGGTCGATCTCGCCTCCGTGGGGCCGCTGCTGGCGCATGGCCGGCGCGGGGCGCGGGAGCTCATCGCCAACCTCCGGCCGGACCTCCTCTTCGCGACCGAGACGGAGGTCGAGGCGCTGCTCGGCCGGCACGTGCCCGAGGGCCTCCTCGACCTCGCCGCCATCGCCGTGATCAAGCGCGGCGCGCGCGGCGCGCGGGTCTTCGCCCGCCTCGACCACGGCCAGACCGAGTCCGAGCCGCCGCTCCAGTTCGACGTCGCCACGACGCCGGTCCCCGTCGAGGACACGACTGGCGCCGGCGACGCCTTCGATGCCGGGTTCATCTCAGGCTGGCTCGCAGCGCTCGGCACCGGGCGATCCGGAGCGGACGCGCTCCACCGGGCGACGATCGCCGGCCATCGCGCCGCGGCGCGTCACCTGCGCAGCCCGCGCTCCGAGCTGCCACCGGGATGAGCGAGGCCACTCCCGCGGGAGGCGCGGTGGCCGGAGCGGGAATCGCGGCGCGACTGGACATCGCCCCGGAGGTCGCCGCGGCGCTCGCGGAGGGCCGGCCGGTGGTCGCGCTCGAATCCACATTGATCAGCCACGGCCTGGCCTGGCCGGACAACCTCGCGGTGGCAAAGGCGTCGGAGGCGGCGGTTCGCGAGTCGGGCGCGGTGCCCGCGACCGTGGCGATCCACGCCGGCCGGATCCTCGTCGGCCTGGACGACGCCGCTCTCGAGGCCCTGGCGACGGCGGAGGCCGGCACGGTGGCGAAGGCCGCCAGGCCGAGCCTCGCGGCCGCGCTGGCCAGCGGTGGCTGGGCGGCGACGACCGTCTCCGCGACGATGATCGCGGCCCGCGCCGCCGGCATCGCGGTCTTCGCGACGGGCGGCATCGGCGGCGTCCACCGTGCCCCGGCCGGGACGCCGGGCGCCGTGTCGCTCGACATCTCGTCGGACCTGGACGAGCTGGCGCGCACGCCCGTCGCGGTGGTCTGTGCCGGCCCGAAGGCCATCCTCGACGTCCCGAACACCCTCGAGGTCCTCGAGACGCGCGGCGTCCCGGTCGTCGCCGTCGGGCAGGCGGAGCTGCCGGGGTTCTACGCCCGCGGCGCGGGCATGGATGCGCCCCAGTCCGTCGTGAATGAGATCGAGGCCGCCGGCCTCGTCCGGACGCACCTGGGGCTCGGGCTCGGGTCGGGGATCCTGCTGTGCGTCCCGGTGCCCGCGGACGCGGCCCTCCCGGAGGCGGTCGCGCGCGAGGCCGTCGAACGGGCGACCCGCGAGGCGGACACCGCCGGCGTCCACGGCCCGGACCTCACGCCATGGCTGCTGGCCCGGATCGCATCGCTGACGGACGGCGCGTCGGTTCGCGCCAACACGGCATTGATCGTCAACAACGCGGGCTTCGCGGGTCGCCTCGCGGTCGCCCTCACCGAGGGCCGGCCAATGCCGCCCGGCACCGCTGCAATGCCGGCTTCCGTTGCCGGTGCATCTGGCCGTCGGTAGACTGGCCCCACGTCGAACTACGCCGCCTGGGAGAGCCGATGCGGATCTACGAGGGAAGTCCCCGGCAGGACTGGGAAGAGGTTCTCCGCTCTGTCGGGGCGTATCTCGATGACCGCGGCATGCGCTCGGTGATCTTCCTCGAGACCGACAACGGCTTCATCGTCCAGGGGCTCCAGATCCAGAGCTCCAGCGGTCCGGGCGACTCGATCGGCTCGGCGACGCGCGAGACGCTCACGCTCCACGACGACGACGTCAGCCGGTTCATGGACGAGGCCATCAAGCGTCGCGGCCAGAAGGAAGAGGAGCCGGGTCCCAATCACTACGAGCAGCAGCTGCGGGTCATCGGGCAGTACATCGACGCCCAGCACCCGCGCGACATCTTCTTCTTCGAGGTCGACGGCTCGTACATCGCCCGCATCACCATTGCGGCGCCGAGCGGGCTGACGAGCCAGCTCATCGAGTTCACCCGGGACGACATCAAGGACATGATCGCCAAGGCTCCGTCGCTGCGGCGTGCAGGCCGGCCCCCGCAGGGCTGATCGAAACAGGAGGCATCCACCATGAAGGCACTCAAGACCGTCGCCGTCGCGCTCGGGGTCACGCTCGGCGCGATCCTCGTCATCCCGCTGATCGTGCTGGCCGGGCTGTTCGTCTGGCTCAAGCTGACCGAGGAGGACGACGAGGAAGCCCTCGAGCTCGACGAGGACGTCTAGCCGGCGCCCCTCCGCAACCGACCGACGCCCGCCGGCAATCCGGCGGGCGTTTCGATTCAGGCTCGAACGCCGATCGCTACCAGCGCTCCCAGTGGGCGAACTCGTCGAGGGGAAGCCAGCCTCGCTTCAGGCTCGGCGAGCGGACATCCGGCAACGGGCGCCCGACAGGGATGACGCCGATCGGGTGGAACTCATCGGGGAGTCCCAGCACGGCCTTCAGCTCCGGCACGTCCTGGGGACCAGCGAAGCCCGCGGCGAGCCCGACGTCGTGGGCGGCCAGCATCACGACCATTGCCGTCTTGCCGATGTCGACCCACCAGTACGGAGTCGGCCAGTCCTGCTCGTCCTCCGGCTCCGAGCCCCGGCGCGATCAAGCTCGTCCCACAGGCCGCTGGCGTGTTCACGATCGCACCCGACGGCTCGAACCTCCGACCCGTCACGACGATGCCGGACACCTTCGTCCGCCTGACTCGAGTCCGTTGGACCGCGGGTGGGGCATCGCTGATCGCGAACCTCGTGCACGGCAACCCGTCGGGACCGGCGGAGATCGTGCAGGTCGACGGCGCGACGTGGGTCTGGGCGGAACTGTCGACGCCGACACAGGGCGGGAGGCCGGAGCTTCGCCCGACGCCCTGAACGGCCCCACCCGTCTGCCGGCGGGTGCCCGTCGATTGAAAGTTCAGGACGTCACGGGCCTCTGATAGCGTGAGCCGCTCCGCCGGGGCGGCACGAGAGGTCGAGGCGGTGGATCGCACGCTCGTAGAACGCGCGCAGTCCGGAGACCGGGAGGCGTATGAAGCGCTCGCCCGGGCCGTCGGGCCGCGCCTGTACCTGACTGCGCACCGCATCGTCCGCGACCACGACCGCGCCGAGGACGCCGCCCAGCGCGCGCTGATTGCGATCTGGCAGGAGTTGCCCTCGCTTCGCGACGCGGAGCGGTTCGACGCCTGGGTCCACCGCCTGCTCGTGCGATTCTGTCTGCAGGACGATCGCCGCACGCGACGGGCCGGCGTCCGGGAAGTGCCCATCGACGACGTCATTCCGGAGCTCCGCGACGGCGTCTCCGAGCTTGAGCTGCGCGACGCGCTGCGGCGCGGCCTCGAGGCCCTCTCGCCGACCCACCGAGCCGTGCTCGTTCTCCACCACTACTCCGGATTTCCGCTCGCCGAGATCGCTGAGATCCTCGGTGTGCCGTACGGAACGGTCGGATCTCGCTTGCATCACGCCGTCCGGGCGCTTCGGGCGGAGCTGGCCGCCGGCGATCGATCGACTTCCCTGGAAGGTGGGATCGCATGACCGCGCAGCCGCGCAACTTCGAGCGCGCCCTCATCGAGATGCTCGATGTCGACGGGCCACAGTCCGCACCGTCCGGGTTCCTGGACGACTCGATCGGCGCCGCCCTGGCGACGTCCCAGCGACGCCCGCCGGTTGCCGTCCTCGATTTGAAGGCGTGGCCCGCGGGGCGACCGCTCGGCCTGACGCCGAGGGCGCTTCGCGTCCTCGCACTCGTCGCCCTGCTCGGCCTCGCTGCCGCCGCCGCACTCGTGGGCGCAAACCTTCTCAACCGATCGGAGCCTGGCCCCGGCAGCCTGATCGTCTGGGTGCCCGACAGCACCGGTGGTGGCATCCTCCGAAAGGTCGCCGACGATGGAGCGATCGTGGGCTCGTTCGAGCTGCCACCGCTGCGACATTGCCCGCGCCTGCTGCCGGATGGCCAGCATGCCGCCTATTGGCGGGAGGCGAACGCCGGGACGCTCGTCCTTCAGCCACTCGATGGCTCCTCGCCCACGGTCGTCCGTGACACGACCTTCCGTGACCCGGGGTCGGAGATGTGGAGCCCGGATGGATGGCGGGTCGCGCTCCGGTTCCAGCAGCTGCGGATCGTCGACGCATCGGACGGCACGGTCCTGCGGCCGGCCACGAGCGACCGTCTGGTCGCGGCCGCCTGGACGCCGAGCGGCGAGCTGACCGTGGCTCGCCAGCTCGATGGTGAGGTGGAGATCCTGGCCCTGGACCTCGCGAGGGACACTGCCCGGGAGGTGTTGCGGTTCCCGTGGAATAGCGGCGCCGACGGCTACCCGTTCCTGGCCTGGTCCCCCGACAGCCGCTACATCCTCTACTCGATCCATGAATACGCAGACGTCATCGCGTTCGACACGCAGACGGCCACCAGCACCGCGCTGCTCACCGGCGGGCCCGGCCTCTACGACCCCCGGTGGGCGTGGTCCGTGGATGGCCGCGTCGCGCTGGTCGACCACGACGGGCAGGTGGTCATCACTCGCCCCGACGGCGCGCGACTCGCGACCGTTCGACCAGAGGCCCTCCACGGATTGACCTCCATCGGATTGCGGTGGGCGCCGGACGGGTCATCGCTCGCGCTCACGGACTATGAGCACGTCGTCATCACGGTGGATCCGGACGGATCGAACCAGCAGGTGCACCCGCAGGTCCACGACGTCGACACGCTCGCCTGGTCCCCGGATTCCTCGTGGCTCGCCGTCCAGATCCGCGGGTCGAACGAAGCCCACCAGAACGAGCTGCAGATCGAGCTGTACTCGACCAATGGGCTCCGATCCCGGGTCCTCGGTCCGTTCGCGTCCACCGATGGGGACTCGGGAAGCAGCTGGTCGTGCCTCGAATGGGAGGAAGGACAATGACCGGTCGACGTCCCCGCACGGTCGCGATCGTCGTGGCAGTGGTGCTCCTGCAAGGCTGTGCCGGCAGCTCGGCGACGCAAGCGCCGCCGTCCAGGCTGTCTCCGACCCCATCGCCGACCCGGGTTGCATCGTCGATGCCAACCGGCGAAGGCCGCGCCGATCCAGCCGGTCGCATCGTGTTTGGTCGGTATACCCGGTACGACGACTTCTTCGGCCCGCTTGCGGTCCTGTACGCGATCGATCCCGATGGGTCGGATCTGCTGCAGCTGACGACCGGTGACGCAGCCAGCCCGAGATGGTCGCCCGACGGCAGCACGCTGGCCTTCACGATGCCTCAGGCTGACGGCTCGTGGCAGATCGCCACCATTCCCGCCGGAGGCGGAGCGGCGACCCTGCTGACCTCTGGGCCGGGCATGAGCGAATTACCCTCGTGGTCGCCCGACGGCAGCTGGATTGCGTATGACCACAGTCCGCAGATCGGCGGACCCGGCTTTCACAACGTGCTGTATCGAATGAACGCTGACGGGACGAACCCGAGGCTTCTCGGCAACCCCGACACGTTCGATGTCCAGCCGGCGGTCTCGCCGGACGGCACGAAAGTCGCCTTCCTGCGCCTGAACGCCGACGGTGTCTTCGGAACCCTCTGGGTGCGGGACATCACGAGCGGAGATGAACGGCAGCTCGTTGCTGCCGGTGTAGACGTCGAGACTCCCAGCTGGTCACCGGACGGCCGGTGGATCATGTACACGGGTGATCCACTCACGATCCTGCGCGTCGCGTCAGATGGCAGTGGGACACCCGTTGTGATCGTCGACGCAACGAAGAACCCGCGGGCGTACAAAGCCTCCTACTCGCCCGATGGACGGAGAATCCTGTTCGGCTGCAACGGCCCAGATGGAGACGCGATCTGCACTGCCAACCCCGATGGTTCCGGGCTCGCCCTCATCGGTGACCTTCCGGGATACATCGAGCACTGGTCCGACTGGGGCGTCGTTGCCCCGTAGTCCAATGGGGACGCCCTTGGTTGCCCGGTCCGGGGTTATTCGATAGCATTCGAAAAACCCCCGGAGGCGCCCGACCTATGTCGAAGTATGTCTTTGTGACCGGAGGCGTGACCTCCTCGCTCGGGAAGGGGATCACCGCAGCGAGCATCGGTCGGATCCTCAAGGCGCGGGGCCTCTCCGTCTCCGTCCTCAAGCTCGATCCGTACATCAACGTGGATCCGGGCACGATGAGCCCGTACCAGCACGGCGAGGTCTTCGTCACCGACGACGGGGCCGAGACGGACCTCGACCTGGGGCACTACGAGCGGTTCATCGACGAGAACCTGACCCAGCTCTCCAATGTGACCACTGGCCGCATCTACCAGGCGGTGATCGCCAAGGAGCGCCGCGGCGACTACCTCGGCGGCACGGTCCAGGTCATCCCCCACATCACCAACGAGATCAAGGAACGGATCACCCGCGTCGCCCGCCAGGGCGACCCGGACGTGGTCATCGTCGAGGTCGGCGGCACGGTCGGCGACATCGAGAGCCTGCCGTTCCTCGAGGCCATCCGGCAGATGCGCAAGGACGTGGGCCGGGCGAACGTCCTGTATGTCCACGTGACGCTGCTGCCGGCCCTCGCCGCGACCGGCGAGCTGAAGACCAAGCCGACCCAGCACTCCGTGAAGGAGCTGCGCGGGATCGGCATCCAGCCCGACGTGATCGTCCTGCGCTCGGACAGCGAGGTCCCCGACGAGATCCGGGAAAAGATCGCGCTGTTCACCGACGTCGACGTCGACGCTGTCATCCCGGCGCCCACCGCGGAGACCATCTACGAGGTCCCGCTCCAGTTCGAGGACCACGGCCTCGGCCGGCGCATCGTCCGGGAGCTGGGGCTCGGCGATCCCGAGGCCGCCCCCGAGCTCACCGAGTGGCGCGCCCTCGTCGACAAGATCAAGCGCGACAAGCCCGACCTCGAGATCGCGCTCGTCGGCAAGTACATCGAGCTGCCCGACGCCTATCTCTCGGTCACCGAGGCGCTCAAGCACGCCGGCTGGGCCCACGACGTCGACGTCAAGGTCCGCTGGGTCGACTCCGAGGCGCTCACGAAGGAGAACCTGCACGCGCGGCTCGACGGCGCCGCGGGGATCGTCGTCCCCGGTGGGTTCGGCCATCGCGGCATCGAGGGCAAGGTCCTCGCGGCCCACTTCGCGCGCGACCACAAGGTCCCGTACCTCGGCCTGTGCCTTGGACTTCAATGCGCGGTCATCGAGTTCGCCCGCGAGGTCGTCGGGTCGAAAGACGTCAACTCGACCGAGTTCGACATGTTCACGTCGAACCCGGTCATCGACTTCATGCCCGACCAGCGCGAGCTCGAGGACAAGGGCGGCACGATGCGGCTCGGCCTGTACCCGGCCAAGCTCACGCCGGGCTCGAAGGCGGCGGCCGCGTACGGCCAGGAAGTCATCTACGAGCGCCACCGCCATCGGTTCGAGGTCAACAACCACTACCGGGCGACGCTCGAGGGCGCCGGGATGCTCCTGTCCGGTCAGTCACCCGACGGCCGGCTCGTCGAGATCGTCGAGCTCCAGGACCACCCCTGGTTCGTCGCCTCGCAGTTCCACCCCGAGTTCAAGAGCCGCCCTGAGCGACCCCACCCGCTGTTCGACGGCTTCATCGGAGCCGCTCTCGGCACCGCGCCGAAGGCGAGTGTCGCCGATAAGTCGGAGCGGGCGCCTGAGCTCGATGCGCACGACGCCATCGAGGCGACTGAGCCGAAGGTCTCCGCCGGGAGCTAATTCCGCCGAAACCGCGGGCCCGGGCAGCGTATCGTCGCGGCCGAGGAGGGCCTACCCGTGCGCCGAAACAACCTGAGCCCCCACTGCCTCGCCGGATACCTCCACGGCGAGCGAAAGCGGCTACGCGCAGAGGCGCGAGTGGGCCCCCAAGTGGCCCGATTCAGACAGGTCTTCTCTCCTCTGGACGCTTCGGGCGGTACTCGAGCGTCGGTCAGCAGTTCGTTGACCAACGGGTCCCACTACAACGGAGGTTCGACGATTCGACGTCTCTACACGCTGCTCTGCACGGCCCTCGTCATTGGGGCGGTTGGCCTCACCTCACCCGCGTCCACGTACGCCGCTGATCCCGACGGGAACCCGTACGTCGGCAACCTCGCGGGCCAGCCGATCTGCGGCAACGCTGCCAACAACATCCCCGGCACGAGTGGCTGGTGCAACAGCAATCTGAACTCAACGGCATGTCCTGGCATTGCTTATGCCGCGGTCAACAACAAGATGGCGTTGCTTACCGCGTGGCATTGCCGGCCCGAGGCCTATAAGAGCCCCGGCATTGTCTGCCACGTAGCGCCCCCGGTCGGGGTCGGTCCGTGCGATGTGTACGGCCCGAACGGAAGCATCATCGGCTTCTGGGGCAATAACTATGATACTGAGCACCACGACTTTTCATTGATCTGGCTCTACCAGGGCAACTGGCCAGCCAACAGGAACCGCATTGCCCGCGGCGATTACTCGCCCAACAATCCCTACTGGGAAATGACCGCGAACCCGACCGCGGTACTGGGTTGCGACAACCATTGGGGTCCGGGAGATGATATCCAGGCAGGGCGAACGACGTACCAGAACTGGCAGTACGAGGTCGGAGACGAGACCCTATTCAGGACGGGCACGATCACCGGGGCCTTCGGCTCCTTCCCGGCAGACTCGTGCCACATCAAGACGAGCCTCATTTACCACGAGGGGCTTGGTTTGTGCGGTGACAACCCGAGCAATCAGTGCATCGATTCGGGCACCCCGTTCGTCCTCTGCTGCAACGCCGAGGGCTGGACGCACACCCTGTACGGATGGGCGAGCCTCCAGGACGCCTCTGACGGCAAGCTAGTCCTGGTGACGGCGTACGACGCCATCTATGACTTGAACAACTGGATGGTCACCTACGGGTCGGCGCACACAGGAGCGTGGATTTGCCAGACCCCTACCTGTGGCGGAGTCGGCGGCTATTAGCGCCCTACTCCGGGATGACGGCTTCCTCGCCCGCGCAGGTCCAGAGGCTCTTGCCTAGACCCGGCCATTCGACCAGCTTGCCGCCGAGCTTGTACCGATGTCCCAGCTCCACTCGCGCTCGGTTCCGCATCCCCCAGACGAGCTGGGTTACGTTCCCCTGGTCGTCTCGGATACCAGCCAGGCCATTCGGCGGCCCGACAACGATGACGCCGTCGATCCAATCCTCCGCGGCACAAGGAGTGCCGATGCCATCGCCGGCTAGTTGGAACGGCGGCGGGCTAGGCGAGTCTGCCGGCGGGCTAGGCGAGTCTGCCGGCGCCGCGGCGCAGCCAACAACCACCAGCGCCAAGACTAGCAACCTTCGCATTTCATACCCCGCGCGGAGCTGTGAGCGATCGATCTTACCTTGCCGCAAACGTGAAAGCAGAAGCAGCCCTTCCGGTGCTTAGCCGGGCAGGGTGACCTCGTCGCAGCCAGGCTTCAAGCGGTGGATCTCCTCAGCGACGGCAGGGCCGCGAGGACCCCGCTCGGCTCAGGCTGCTCCGGCGACGTTAGCCGACGGCTCTGCAGCGGGGGGGCGGGCGGAGGCGTCGGAGCCGGCGGACGCCACGCGCGAAACGACGGTACCCGCAGCGGGCTGATTCGACCGAAATCGCGTCGTCCCCGCGCGTACCGTTCGCGCGGGAGGGACATGCGATGCGTCGGACGAACCTGAGCCTCTACTATCTCGCCGGGTACCTGATCCCCGCGGGCCTCCTGCTCCTCTTCGTGCCGGAATTCGCGACGAAGCTGCTGCTGTCGAACCGGACGTACGACTACGCCCCGTTCCACCTCGTCGGCGTGCTGCTCCTCGTCATCGGCATCCTGATCGTCCAGATCATTCGCTACCGGTTCACGCAGCTGTACGCGACGACCCTCGTCGCCCGGGCGCTCATCAGCGCCACGCTCCTGTGGCTGTTCCTGACGACCGGGGACCCGTTCTTCGGGGTGGTCCTCGCCATCGTGCTCATCGGGATCGCGTTGACCGGCACCAGCTACATCCTCGACCGGCGCGACGCGGAGCCCGAAGCGGCCCAGGGCTAGAATCCGGGCGACTCGATCGACCACCAGCGACCGACCGCTACTTTCGGGAGCCCGAGCATGAAACTCTTCCTCGACACCGCCGACATCGAAGAGATCCGGACCGTCAACTCGTGGGGCGTCCTCGACGGCGTCACCACGAACCCGACGCTCTTCAGCAAGGTCAAGGGCATGACCTACGAGGAGGTCCTCCAGGAGATCTGTGCCATCAACGGCGGGCCCGTCTCCGCCGAGGTCGTGGCCGATGACGTCGAGGGCATGCTCCGCGAGGGCCGGCACTACGCCAAGCTCGCCGACAACATCGTCGTGAAGGTGCCGATGTCCGAGAACGGCCTCGCCGCCATGAGCCGCTTCAGGGCCGAGGGCATCAAGACCAACTGCACCCTGATCTTCACGGCGAACCAGGGGCTGCTCGCGGCCAAGGCCGGCGCCTCGCTCCTGTCGCCGTTCGTCGGCCGCGTCGACGACATCAACGAGGACGGGATGAACGTCATCCGCGAGCTCGCGGAGATCATCCGCTTCTTCGAGTACGACGCCGAGGTCCTCACCGCGTCCGTCCGCCATCCGCGGCACGTGACCGAGGCCGCGATCGCCGGCTCGCACATCGCGACGCTCCCGTTCAAGGTCTTCCAGCAGATGGTCCACCACCCGCTGACCGACAAGGGCATCGTCCAGTTCAAGCGCGACTGGGAGGCGGCCCGCGCGGCCGCCGACGAGAGCGCCAAAGGCGCGAAGGCGGAGCCCGCCAAGGTCGGCTGACGCTCCTCCACGTCCCGCCTCAGGCGGGACGATCAGCCGATGAGTCGGTGCAGGCGGCGGAACGTCGGCCGGAAGCCCATCCCGCGCCAGGCTCGATCGGCCTCGAGGTTCGTCGAGCGCCAGTCGGTCGCGATCGAGCGGTAGCCGTGGTCGCGTGACCAGGCGAGGGTCGCGTCGCCGAGGGCACGGCCCGCGCCGAGGCCGCGCGCGGTCGGCAGCACGGCGGCGTAGGCGAGGTAGCCGGCGCGGTCGGGCCGGTTCAGGCCGGTCGCGCCCGACGACACCTCCAATGCGCACGCGATCGACGTCCCGATGACGCGGCCGTCGTGCTCGGCGACGTAGAACTGGTAGGTCGGGTCCACGATGTCGGCCCGCAGCTCGGCCTCGATCGCCTCCTCCGGTTCGAGCGGCAGGCGCGAGAAGACGGGCGAGCCGGCCAGGTGGAGGGGCAGCACCCGCTCCAGCTCCACGAGCGGCGGGACGTCGTCGAGCGTCGCCGGCCGGACGATCAGCTCGCTCCGCGGCACGACGCCGAAGCCCGCCGCCGGTGCCTCGACGACCGCGTGGAGGTGCTGCTGGCCGAAGTCGAGCGTGAACCACGCATCGACGAGCCCGGCGTCGGTCGCGGGCACGAGGACGTGGTGGTTCGTCCGGCCCTCCGCGACCCACGCGCCCGCGGCGACGGCATACAGCTCCCGGATGTCGGCGGGATCGTCGGCCGCGTGGCCGGGCGCCTCAACCCAGACGTTCGGGCCCCACATCGCCTCCGCCTTGGCGACCCCGATCAGGTAGGCCACGACCGCCCCGCCCCGCTCGGCGACCCAGCCGGCGGCGTCCTCGCTCCCCAGGAGGGCCTCGATCTGGGGCCTGGTGGCCGCCGGCGCCTCGTACGCCGGGTCGAGCAGCGGCTCGGCGAGCCGGTGCCGCCGATGGCGCTCCGCCAGGAGCCGGGCCGCGGCGTCGAGGTCGCCCGCCTGGAACGGGCGGACCTGGACGCCGGCGCCGTGGGCAGACATGGCGGCGAATCGTATCGGCCCGGCCTCGTTGCGCGAAGGGCGATTGACGGCCGGTTTCCGCTTGCTTATAGTCGATGCGTCCCCACCCCGGTCCGCGAGCGGACTCGTCTTGGCGTGGGTGAGCCCTACGCCCTCGTGGCGACCGTTCCATATCCACTTTGCCCAACAGGTGACCCCTAATCCACATGGCTGGACCAGATCAGCGCACCCGCAACCGCCGGCCCCGACGTCGCGGCCAGTTCGGAGGCGGCGGACGCGCGCCCGTCAGCGAATACGACGAGATGCAGGAGCTCGAGGCCGCCCGCGAGCGGAATGACCTCGAGGTCAACGACCTCCGCGAGATGAGCATCACCGAGCTGCGCCAGGTCGGGCGCGAGCTCGAGCTCGATACCCGCGCCGAGGACCGCAAGGAGGACCTGGTCGAGTCCATCCTGCGGGAGCAGACCGAGCGAGCCGGCCTCGCCTATGCGACCGGCATCCTCGACATCGTCGACGAGGGCTACGGCTTCATGCGCCGCCACGGCCTGCTGCCGAGCCACGAGGACGTCTACGTCAGCTCGAGCCAGGTTCGCCGCTTCGGGCTCCGCGTCGGCGACCGCGTCTCGGGCGCGGTCCGTGCCCCGCGCGAGCAGGAGAAGTACTGGGGCCTGCTGCGCGTCGACTCCGTCAATGGCGTCGACATCGAGACGGCCCGCCGCCGCCCGGTCTTCAACGACCTCACGCCCGTCCACCCCGACGAGCTGATCAACCTCGAGAGCGACCCCAAGAATCTGAGCCAGCGCCTTGTCAACCTCGTCAACCCGATCGGCAAGGGCCAGCGTGCGCTCATCGTCAGCCCGCCGAAGGCCGGCAAGACGATGCTGCTCAAGGCGATCGCCAACGGCATCACCGCGAACTACCCGGAGATCCTGCTCATGGTCGCGCTCATCGGCGAGCGCCCGGAGGAGGTCACCGACATGCGCCGGAGCGTCAAGGGCGAGGTCATCTCCTCGACCTTCGACGAGCCCACCGAGAACCACACCCACGTCGCCGAGATGGCGCTCGAGATCGCGAAGCGCCAGGTCGAGACCGGTCGCGACGTCGTGATCCTGCTCGACTCGATCACCCGCCTCGCGCGCGCCTACAATCTGGCCCTCCCGCCGAGCGGCCGGACGCTGTCGGGCGGCATCGACCCGATCGCCCTCTACCCGCCAAAGCGGTTCTTCGGGGCGGCCCGCAAGATCGAGGAGGGCGGCTCCCTCACGATCATCGGGACATGCCTCGTCGACACCGGCTCGCGCATGGACGACGTGATCTACGAGGAGTTCAAGGGCACCGGCAACTCGGAGCTCATCCTCGATCGCAAGCTGGCCGAGAAGCGGATCTTCCCGTCGGTCGACGTCATGCGCTCGGGCACCCGCCGCGAGGAGCTCCTCCTCGAGGAGGGCACGCTCAAGATGGTCTGGACGATGCGCCGGATGCTCTCGGCTGTCGGGACCAACGAGGGCATCGAGCTGCTGCTCAACCGCCTCGCCAAGACCGAGACCAACGTCCAGTTCCTGGGTGGCCTGACCAAGTCCCTCGACGCCTAGCCGTCGCGCCGCATCGGCGGTCACGCGCCCGGCGCTCGCCGGCTCAGGTGGTGCATCCGCGCGAATGGCTCTGACGCCCCATGTCTGATTGCTGTTTGCAGCGCGTGAGGGGGGCGTGGTAAGTTCCTAGCAACGTCGCAGCCCGCGGAGGAGCGGGCTCGGCCGCGAAGCGAGACCCCCAGCTCAAGATCGCGACCCGCCGACGGTCCAGGCCTTCGACCGCCGCCAGACAGCGCGCTCGGACCGTCCTGCCAGGAGAGGATATTGCTGAACGCCTTGAGCGGCGTATGGCGCCCGTGGGCGCACTCCCGCTCAACCGGGCCCGACCACCCCGAGGTCGAGCCGATCCCCGCGACGAAGCGACGCCTGCACCGGCGGGCCATCGGCATTGCGCGCTTCCTCGCTGACTCCCTGACGGCCACTCCGCGGGCTCGACAGCGCGCGGTCGCCGTCATCCGTGGCCGCTCCCTCGCGGCCGAGGGCACCATCCGAGCCTCGACCCGGCGACGCCTCCACCGGCGCCACGTGCTCCTGCGGCTCACCACGGACCGCGCGATCCCCATCTCGGTCGCGCTCGTGGTGCTGATCGCGGCCGGCGTGAGCCTCGCCCCGGCTGCCGAACCGGTCGGTGCGGCGCAGGCCGCCGCCCCGGCCGCGCCCGGCGTTCGAATCGCGATCGGCGGCGGCGCCGGCGGCCCCAACGAGTTCGACGGGGCGATGCCGGGCGACGCGCTCGCCGCGGCGGGAGCGCCGGTCGACGACGGGACCTTCTTCAAGCCCGTGGCCGTCGACACGAGCGTCGCCTCGTCCGCCGGGATGCTCCAGCACTACACGGTCCGCCAGGGCGACACCCTGACGGGCATCGCCAACCGCTTCGGGGTCTCGATGATGACGGTGTGGTGGGCGAACCACATCGGCGCGAACGAGACGCTGAAGGCCGGCGAGGACCTCGTCATCCCGCCGGTCAACGGCCTCGTCGTCACGGTCCAGGCGGGTGACACGCTCGAGTCGCTGGCGGCCGCGAACAAGATAACGGTCGACGAGATCGTCACCATGAACGAGCTGACCGACACCAACCTGATCGTCGGCCAGGTGCTCGTCCTGCCGGGCGCCAAGGGCGCGCCGCTGCCGACGCCGACACCCACGCCGAAGACGTTCGGTGGCGGGGGCGGTGGCACCGGGCCCGCGCCGCGGGTCACCGGCAGCTGGGCCTGGCCGGTCGTGGGCGGCGGCAACTACATCAGCCAGTACTTCCACTACGGGCACTACGGCGTCGACATCGCCGGCGACTACGGCACGCCAATCGTCGCCCCCGGCGCGGGCCACGTGATCTTCGCCGGCTGGAAGAGCAACGGCGGCGGCTACCAGGTCTGGCTCCAGCTGGCGAATGGGCTCTACTCGGCGCAGTACCACATGAGCGCCGTCTCGGTGTCGGCGGGCGAGGACGTTGCCAAGGGCCAGCGCGTCGGGCGCATCGGCATGAGTGGCTGGGCCTCGGGCCCGCACTGCCACTTCGAGGTCTGGGTCGGGGCGCCCTGGGAGTCGGGTTCGTACCGGGTCAATCCGCTTCGTTACTACTAGCGCATCGGCGGGTCCTGCCGCGCGGCGCCGGCCTCCCCCTCGGACCCACGCCCCGCTTCGCGTGCGACTGTCCTCGGAGGTGTCCGTCGCCACGCGCCACCCGCCGGACGGGCCAGCCACACCCGGACGCGGCCCGAGCCCGGCTCCGTGGGATGATGGGAGTGCATGTTCCTCGATAGCGTGAAGGTCTGGCTGCGTGCCGGCGATGGTGGCGCGGGGGCCGCGACGTTCCGCCACGAGGCGCACGTCCCCCGCGGCGGGCCAGACGGCGGCGACGGCGGCCGCGGCGGCTCGATCCACCTCCGCGTCGATCCCGGCGAGACGACCCTCCGCGACTACCGCTACAAGCACCACTTCAAGGCACCGGCCGGTGGCCGCGGGGAACGCGCGCGCCGGCACGGCAAGGCCGGCGAGGACCTCGTGCTGAACGTGCCACCGGGCACGGCCGTCTACGACGATGCCTCCGGGGCGCTCCTCGCGGATCTCGTCGCCACGGGCCAGACCGCGATGGTCGCTCGAGGCGGCCGCGGCGGCCTCGGCAACACCCACTTCGCGACGTCGACCCACCAGGCCCCCAAGCACGCCCAGAAGGGCGAGCGGGGCGAGGAGCGCTGGGTCCGTCTCGAGCTGCGGCTCATCGCGGACGTGGGACTCGTCGGGCTGCCCAATGCCGGCAAGTCCACGCTCCTTGCCGCCGTGACCGCGGCCCGGCCGAAGGTCGCGGACTACCCCTTCACCACGCTCGAGCCGAACCTGGGCGTCATGGAGCTCGACGACGACCACCGACGGCCGACGATCGCCGACGTCCCCGGGCTCATCGAGGGCGCGAGCAGCGGAGCCGGTCTCGGCCACGCCTTCCTGCGCCACGTCGAGCGGACGCGCGTGCTCGTCCAGGTGGTGGACGGCTCCGATCGCGATCCCGGCTGGGACTACGACGTGATCCGCGACGAGCTCCGGGCCCACGACCCCGCGCTGCTCGAGAAGCCGATGCTGGTCGTGTTCAACAAGGTCGACCTGCCCTCGGCGGCAGAAGCCTGGCCCGAGTTCCGCCAGGCCCGCGCCCGCGAGGGGATCGAGGCGATCGCGATCTCGGCGGCCGGCGGCGAGGGAGTCCCCCGCTTCCGGAGCGCGCTCGCGAAGCTCCTGCCGCCGGCGGACGAGCTCGGCGCGCCCCCGGAGCCCGCCGGGGTCGTCGTCCATCGCATCGACGCGGCTCCGGACCGTGCCTTCGTCTCGCGCGAGCCCGATGGCGCCTACCGGGTCGCCGGCCGGCGGATCGAGCGCCTCGCCGCCCAGACGGACTTCGAGGTCGAGGAATCCGCGGAGCGGTTCCAGCGGGACCTCGAGCGCGTGGGTGCCGACGCCGAGCTCCGGCGGGCCGGGATCCAGCCGGGCGACACGGTGCGCATCGGCGCGGTCGAGCTGGAGTGGGAGGCGGAGCCCTGGGCAGCCCGCCGCTGAACCTCGGGCTGATGGGCGGCACCTTCGACCCGATCCACGTCGGGCATCTCGCCGTCGCCGAGGAGGCGCGCGAGGTCCTGGCGCTGGACCGGATCCTGTTCGTGCCCGCCGGCCGGCCGCCGCACAAGCCCTCGGGCGACGTGACGTCCGTCGAGCATCGCGTCGAGATGGTCGAGCTCGCGATCGCCGACAACCCGGCATTCGAGCTGCGCCGAATCGAGGTCGATCGGCCCGGCCCGTCGTACACGGTGGACACCGTCGAGGCGCTCACCGCGGACGGCGATCGATTGACCGTGATCCTGTCCGCGGAGACCTTCGCCGAGCTGCCCACGTGGCACGAGCCGTGGCGCCTCTTCGAGGCGGCCCGCGTGGCGGTTGCGCCGAGGTGGGGCTACCCTGCGCCCGACCCGGGCTGGCTCGCCGCCACGTTCCCCGGGCGCGCGGACCGCGTCAGCTACCTCGAGGGACCCAGGCTGGGCGTGTCGTCGACGGCGCTGCGGGCGAGAGTCGCCACGGGGCGCTCGATCCGCTACCTGGTCCCGGCGCCGGTCGCCGCCTACATCGCCGCCAACAACCTGTATGCCGAACGGAGGCCCGCCAGCTCGTGACCGAACCCGCCCGCAACCCGACCGGCCTGCCGAACCGCTCCACCAAGGCCGCGACCGCGGCGCCGGACATGGCGCCGCTCGAGCTCGCCCGTCGCATCGTCGAGCTCGCCGAGGACAAGAAGGCCGCCGACATCGTGCTTCTCGACCTCACGGGGCTGACGACCGTCGCCGACTACTTCGTGATCGCGTCGGGCGGCTCGGAACGGCAGCTCGACGCCATCGCCGACGGGATCGTGTCCGGCATGCGGGATGAACGGGTCCACGCCTTCGGGCGCGAAGGGCGGGCGGCGTCGCACTGGGTCCTCGTCGATTTCGGCTCGGTGATCGTGCACGTCTTCACGCCGCCGGAGCGCGACTACTACCAGCTGGAGCGGCACTGGGCGGAGGCGAAGACGATCCTTCGCGTCCAGTAGCCGTTTCGGTCGCACCCCGCCGCGATCGGCGGGCGTACCGGGTCCTGGAGTACGGACGGGTCATTTTGGGCATGTGAGGGCAGCCGCAGCATCGGGGCATGTCCTCGGCTCGCGACCGCTGTCCCGCCTGCACGAAGCTCCTGGTCAGCACCCGGTTCGACGCAACGTTCCGGATGCCGGATCAGAGCGAACGACTGTGCTTCGGGATTCCGGGTGGGCTCTGCTCGGATTGCCACCAGCTCTACATCGACCCGGACCTGATCGAGCTCCTCGATCTCGGTGCCGGCCGGTGCACCTTCGCGATCGAGACGGACATCGTCCTCCAGGAGCGGGCCTGGTCCACGTAGCCGGCGCCTGACGCCCGGCTGTTCTCCCCACCGGCCCCAGGGGTCAGGCGGGCGCCACCAGATCGGTGATCCACAGGTCGAACGCGAGGCGATCGCGCGCGTCGGTCGACGCCCGCCCGCCGACGCCCTTGACCTGCGCATCGAGCTCCAGCAGGCCGTCCAGCGCGGCATCGAGCTCGGGACCCGTCCACGACCGCGCCTGGCGAGCAAGGGTCTCGGCCCGGAACGGGACGAGGCGCATCGAGCGGACCAGCGATCCGGGTGACTCGCCGCGCTCGAGCCGGTCCTGGACCTCGATCAGCTCCCGAAGCCGCCGGTGCAGGACCGCGAGCAGCACCGGCGCGGGCTTGTCCTCGATGAGCCGCTCCAGCAGCTCGAGGGCCCGGACCCGCTGGCGCATCCCGACGGCATCGACGAACGCCCACATCGAGCCCGGCACAGCCTCTGGGACGAGGGCCTGCACGTCCTCGACCGTCACCGGCTCGTCCACTGCGTGGCGCAGGGCGAGCTTCTCCAGCTCCATCACGGCGACCCGGCCCTGCTGCTGGCGCTCGACGTCGCCCTCGCGCACGAAGCCGCCGACACGCGTCGCGAGCTCCCGCGCGACGCCGCCCGCGAGCCGGATGCTCCGCTCCCTCGCACGCAGCTCGATCCAGGACGCGAGCGCGTCCTGGCGCGGGGCCTCGAAGCGGCGGACGTCGCCGCCCGCGGCGCCAATCGCCTCGGACAGCGGCTTGCTCGGCGGGTCCTTCACCCCGGACTCGGTCTCCTCGACGATCGCCAGCCCGTTGCCCGGGGCGAGCGCGGCGATCGCGTCGAGCAGCAGGGCCCGTTGCTCGTTGCTGCGGACCAGGCCGCCGGCTCCGCGGAGGATCGCGAGACTGCCGCAGCCGAACATCGAGCCCGTCGCCAGCCGCTCTCGGATCTCGCCCAGGAGGCGGCCGGGTTCGGTGCGCTCCGCCTCCGGCCGCCAGCGCTCCGGCGGTCCGTCTGGAAAGCGTGCGCGGTCGTTGCGGAGCGCCTCGACCGCCGCCTCGAGCCCGTACGCGTCGTCGCCCCAGTAGTAGGCGAGGGGGGCGGTCCCGCGGGCCTCGGTCGCTGGGGCGCGTGGCGGCGTCGGCATCCGGTGGATGGTACCGAGCGACCTCGGTGAACCCCGGCGCGAGCGCCGCACGTTCGCCGGGCGCAGGCGCCACGCGTTCGTCTCCGCGGGCCGTATGGACGCGCAACGCGTCGCGGGCGAGCGCGATGTCGACGGTGCCGTCGCGGTCGGTGCGATAGGTGCGGATGTCGCGCCGCGACAGGCGGTCGAGCGTCTCGGGCGCCGGATGGCCGTAGTCGTTGTCGGCGCCGACCGAGACGACGGCGACCGCGGGACGCACCGCGTCGAGGAAGGCGTCGGTCGTCGCCGTCCGCGACCCGTGGTGGGCGACCTTCAGCACGTCGACCCGCGGGAGCCCGCGCTCCACGAGCGTCGGATCGAGGTCCTCCTCGAGATCGCCCATCAGCAGGAATCGGCGCGCGCCCGCCTCGCCGAGGAGCACGATCGAGGTGTTGTTGATGGCCTTGCCATCCGACGGCGTTCGCGCGGGGACGGCGCCGGGGTCGGGCCACAGGACTCGAAGGCGGACGCCGTCGAGCGTCAACCTGTCGCCGGTGACGAGCCGGCCTCGCGGCGGCCCGCCGGCGGCGAAGAAGCTCGTCCACGCGTCGTAGGCGGGTCCCTGGCCCGGGAGCCCGGACTCGTAGACGCGCCCGACGCGGTACTGCTCCAGCACGGCGATCAGCCCCGCCGCATGGTCCTCGTGGGGGTGCGTCAGCACGAGGATGTCGATCCGGCGGTCCCAGGGCGGCAGCCGCTCGTCCAGGTGCTCCAGCAGCCCGTCCGGGTCGGGGCCGCCATCGACGACGAGGCGCCCGCCGGCGCCGCCCTCGACGAGGATCGCGTCGCCCTGACCGACGTCGAAGACCACGAGCCGCGGGACGTCGTCGGGGCGATGACTAACGGCCAGGGCGAGCGCGAAGGTCGCGCCAGCGAGCGCCGTCGCGCCGATGCGCTTCGGGCGCGAGCCGGCATTGCCCCGCGAGGCCGCCCGGCTTCCGGCACGGGCCGGCGCCGAGGTTGGTCCTGGGGCCGAGGTTGGTCCTGGCGCCGGACGTCGTGCTGGCGCGGACTGTCGTGGCCGAGCGCCGCGCAGGCGCTCGACAAGGCGCGGGCCCCAGCGAATGCCGCCGCCGATCAGGCAGGCCGAGGCGATCGCCGCAATCACGTCCCACGGCGGATCGAGCTGGACGCTGGCGAGCGGCAGGCCCGCTCCCGCCCGCACCGTGGTGACCATCCCGGCGTAGAGCGCCCATGCCGGCAGGCCGACGATCGTCGCGAGGAACGCGGGCAGGCCAGCGCCGGCGAGCACGCCAGCAACGAGGGCGAGCGCACCGGCGGCCATCGCCGGCGGGACCAGCGGCACGACCACGAGGTTGACGAGTGGCGCGACCAGCGAGAGGCGGCCGAAGTCCAGCAGGACGACTGGCGTCGTCGCGGCCTGGGCGGCGAGGGACACGCCGAGGATCTCAGCCAGCCAGCGGCGTGGGCGGCCCGGCTCGGGCCCGGCGAGGCGGCGCGTCAGCGACGAGCCCCAGGCCAGGATCCCGGCCGTCGCCAGGACCGACAGGCGGAAGCCGGCGTCGCCGATCCAGGCCGGGTCGAGGAGCAGCAACGCCGTCACCGCCCAGCCCAGGGCCGCGGCCGCCGTCCCGGGACGGCCGAGCTCGCGCGTGAGCAGCGCGACACCCGCCATGACGCCGGCGCGGACCACGGACGGCGAGGGCCCGACGAACGCGACGTAGACGACGATCGCCAGGGCGGTGAGAACGGCTCGGCGGCGCCGCCGAAGCCCGCCTGCGACGGCGCCGAGGGTGGACGCGACGATCGCGATGTTCCAGCCCGAGATCGCGACGACGTGGCTCGCCCCGGCGGTCGTGAAGTCCGCCGCCAGCTCCCGATCGACACGGTCCCGCAGCCCGATCAGCACGCCGGCCGCCAGGCCGGCCTCGGGCTCGGGCACCGCCCGCGCCAGGCCCTCGGACGCGACCCGGCGCATGTTCTCGAGCGCCGCGCCCAGGGTGTCCTCGGCGGGCAGGACCGTGAGGCGCTCGGCGCGAAGCGTGCCGATCGCGCCGATCCGGGCGAGATAGGCGCCGTAGTCATCGGGCGGCGGCGGGCGGATCCGACCGCGGAGCTCGACGTTGTCACTCGGAACCACCGGCGGGAACCAGGGCAGGGTCGTCGCGACCAGCGCGGGGGGATCCGTCGCGAGCTGGACGACGGCGGGTCGGGAACCGGCTCTGGGTGCGCCGACGCTCTGGACGATCCCGCGCCAGGGCCCATCGCCGGATGGGAGCTCGACCGGCCCGGAGGCTGGTGCCGCCCCGGTCGCGCCACGAGCCCCGATGACGAGGACCCCGAGGCCGATCGCGGCCGCCCGCCTGGCGCCAATGTGCCGACCGGAAGCGAGCAGGGCAATCGAGATCGCGAGCAGGCAGCTCGCGGCGAGCACGACGGCGATCGCCGGCAACGCCGCGAGGGCGAGTGCGCCGGCCGCGGCGCCGACCGCGAGCCACGCCGGTCGCGGCACGGCTAGCCGACGGTGATCAGCGCCCGGATGCTGTCGAAGGTCTTCTCGCCGACCAGGCCGCGCTCGCGGAGGTCGTCGATGGCGCGGAACGGGGACTCGGCGCGGGCGGCGATGATCTTGCCGGCCGTCACCGGCCCGATGCCCGGCAGCGACTCGAGCTCCGACTGGGTCGCCGCGTTCAGGTCGATCAGCCCGCCGGGGGCCCCGCCGGAGCCCCCGGACCCGCCGCTCCCTCCAGGCCCACCGGTCGCGCCAGCCGGCTCGTCGCGTGACGGGACGCGGATCTGCTCGCCGTCGGCCAGCGTCGCCGCCAGGTTGAGCTCGGCAGCGACGCGATCCGCGTCGACGCGCGGGCTGAATCCGCCGGCCGCGTCGATGGCATCGCCGACCCTCGCTCCCGTGGCGAGCCGGTACACGCCGGGCCGCCCGACCGCGCCGACGACGTCGACGACGACCTCGCCACCAAGCCCGGTCGATCCCGACTCCAGCGGCTCGCCGCTCGGCGCCGGGCCGGTCGCGATGCCGCCCATCCCGCCGAGCGCGACGACGACCGCGAGCCCGCCGATGAGGACGGCAGCGCCGATCGCCGCAAGCACCAGGGGCTGGACTGCCAGCCCCGCGACGGCAGGCAGCGCGGCGGCTGGCTGGTCAGGTCCGCCTGCCTGTCCCGAGGGCGCGTCGAACACGCGCCAGGGTGGGCTCGTTGGCTCCACGGAACGCCTCGGCCGGCGGGCTGCGGGCGGGGCGGAATTGGTTTTCGGCGGGCGGCTCGTCCAGTGGCTCGACGGGGTCGACGGGCGACTCGGCGTGCCGGAAGGTGACCGTCCCGTCCGTACGGGGCACTACGTCCGGACGGGACGTCGAGCCGAACCGTAGCGATGGCCGCTTATCTGCCGCTTATCAAGCGGCGGCGCGAACCTTCAGAGCTGCTCCCAATCGACCCAGCGCAGGCCGTCCCACCAGCGGTGCCACGTCCGCCCGTCCGCGCCGCGGGCGTACACGTCGAGGCGCTCGGCGCCCCACGACGAGGCGGCGGGCGTGGACGTCGGGTCGAGCTCGCCGCCGAGCGTCTCCCAGGGATGCCAGTACGAGCGATCCCAGTAGCGGTTCCAGAGCTGGCCGTCGTCGAGGACGGCGAAGACCTCGATCTCGCCCTCCGCCCACGAGACGGCGGTCGGGCCGGACGCGAGCTCGCCGCCGAGCGACTCGGGCTCGGTCCAGGCGCTGGCGACCCAGGCCGAATGCCAGAGGGCCCGGTCATCGTCGACCCAGAACAGGTCGAGACGGCCGGGACCCCAGGTGGTCGCCGCGAGCCCGCGTGGCGCTCGAAGCGGTTGGACGTTCTTCTTGGTCGTCATCGCCGGCGACGATACGGGATCGTCGACCGGGACCGCGTGGCCGCGCGGCTTAGCAGGCGAGGGCGCGGCCAACGGTTCGCTCGGACGTCCGGACCTTGGTCCGCTCGGCCTCGACGCTCGGGTCGAGCGAGTGGGCCGCGCTGGCAAGGACGCCGCTGAGGCGCCGAGCGCCGCCGCCGAGGCTGCGACGCCAGGCCGAGACGCCGGGCTGGGAGGAGCGAGCTCGCCGGAGGAGCCGGTCGACCTCTGCCTCCTCGAGCAGGGTCTGCTGGTGCAGGGCTGCCATGTAGGGTGCAAGGGCATGCATCGTGGTGATCTCCGCTGGGGCTGTGTCAGGAGGTTGAACGTCGCGCTCGGCTAGCGAGCGTGGTCGTCGCGATACGTCGGCCGGGTGTCGGCGCCGAAGCCGGCGGCGGCGATCCCGATGAGGGTCGCGAACCCGATCGACAAGATGATTGCGATGAAAGGAGCCATCCGGCACCTCCGATCCTTTCCCGTAACCCCTGTTGAGCACTTCTCTGGTTACTCGTGAAGACTACCCTCTTGCGCGTAACCTGTCAAGCGAGGTAGAGTGGTTATCCCAATGACAACCAGGCGTTAGCAGACATGGCAAACATCGCTCCAGCAGAGCACTCCCACGGCATCGATCTCGAGTCCGCGCTCGACTTCCTCAACACGCTCCATCCCGGTCACGGCCGAACGGACGCCCAGCACCAGACCGACGAGCACCTGGAGGACCCGGCCGACGCGGCTGTCTGGTTCCTCGAGCACGAGCTCGTCCATCCGGAGGCGGGGATCCGCCTCGGCGCCCCGGATCTCGCCCGCATCAAGCGCGTCCGGACGGCGCTGCGCGAGGTCGTCGACGCCGTCGTCGAGGGCCGGCCGCCCGACACGGACGCCGTGCACCTCGTGAACGCCGTGCTCGAGGCTCGGCGTCCGACCCGCCTCGAGCTCGACGGCACGGCCCTGCGCATCGGGCACCGGCATGCCGAGACCCCGGTCGACGACGCGCTCGCCCTGATCGCCGAGGCGATCATCGAGGAGCTGGCGACGGGCCGGCCCGAGCGCCTCCGCGTCTGCGCGAACGACCGCTGCCGGTGGGCCTTCTTCGACTCCTCACCGACGGGCCGGCGCCGCTGGTGCGACATGCGCTCCTGCGGCAACCAGGCCAAGGCCGCTCGCTACCGCGCGCGGCTCAAGGAAGAGGAGCAGGACGAGGCGCCCGCGCGCCCGAACTAGCGATCCTCGCGCCGAATCGGCGCACGCGGGGCACCCGGCTCCGGTAGTCTCCGCCGCGGATCCGTCGCTCGCTCTTCGAGGTCACGCCGATGCCGGACCTGGGGCCGACCGCCGTCCTCGCCGTCGTCCCCGCGCTGCTGTACCTCGCCGTCCTGCGGGCGATCGACCGGTACGAGCCCGAGCCGTGGACCTTCATCCTCGCGGCAGTGGGTCTCGGCGCGCTCGCCGCGCCGGTGCTCTCCATGGCGGTGCTCGCGGCCCTCGGCTACCCCGCGTCGCTGCCGGGCGAGGCAGCCCTGACCGGTCCCGTGCCCGCGATCGTGGAGCAGGTCGTGAAGGGCGTCCTCCTGCTGCTCCTGATCCACGCGATCCGTGACACCTTCGACGACGTCGTCGACGGCATCGTCTACGGCGCCGCGCTCGGGGCGGGCTTCGCGATGACGCAGTCGTTCCTGCTGCTGGCCGCACCGAATCAGCTGGGCCTCGGGACGGTCGGAGTCCTGATCGCCGGCATGAACCAGGCCTTCTATTCGGCGGTCGTCGGCGGGATCGTCGGGCTCGCGGCCTCGCTGCCGCGCCGCGACCAGTACTGGATCGTCGTCGCCCTCGGGATCGCGACCGCGGCCTTCCTCGACGCCCTGCACGACGGCGTGCCCTTCATGATCGCCAGGCTCGCCCATCGACCGGATGCGGCGCTGAGCCTCCTGACCCGGGGCATCGCGTTCGCCGTCAACGTCGCCGGGCTGGTCACCCTCGCGGTGGTCGTCGTCGGCGCGTGGCGGCGCGAACGTCGGATCGTCGCGGTCGAGCTGCACGACGAGGCGGAGAACGGGGTCATCCCGGACGACGAGATCGCGACCCTCGTCTCGCAACGGCAGCGGCTCGAGGCGCAGCGGCAGGCCTGGGGGCGTGGCGGGCTCGCCGCGGTCCGGGGCCTCCGGCGACTGTACGACCTCGAGGCTGCCCTCGCGTTCCACAAGTGGCGGGTGCGTCGACGACCGAATGCCGGCGCCGATGCCGAGGCCGATGCCATGCGCGCCCGGATCCGGGACCTCCGCGGCCAGCTCGAGGGCCCGGAGGAATGACGCGCACGACCGGGTCCGCCTCGCGTCGCATCCCCCAGTGGGCCGTCTGGGCGGCGATCGGCGCCGCCGTCCTCCTGTGGGTCCTGCTGCGAGGGGGCGGCGGCGGCGGCGGAGGCGGAGGCGGCGGAGGCGGCGGCGGCGGAGGCGGCGGAGGCGGAGGCGGCGGGGGAGGAGGCGGAGGCGGCGGAGCCGGCCCGGCATCGACGTTCTCGCCGGCCAGCTGTCTCAGAAGCACCAACCTCAGCCACATCCAGTTCACGACCGCGATCGAGCCGGGCGTCGCGCCCGTGCTGGACGACAACTTCCCCAGCGGCACGTCGCGGATCCTCGGGCTGCTGGCGTGGTCCTGCGTGCCGCAGGACACCGCCCTCCGCGTCGAGGTCTACCTCGACGGCGAGCTGAAGCTGACCGCCCCGGAGCACGTCGTCCGGGTCGAGTCGCGAACGGACCCGAAGGCCGAGGTCCCGCTCGTGGGGGCCGTCTTCCCGCTCGACTGGAGCGATCCCGGCGGGTGGCCCGATGGCAGCTACCTGGTGACCGTCTCGTTCGGCGGCACCGTGGACGAGTACGCCGCCTTCTCGGTCGGCGGGAATGGAGGGGCGCAGCTCAACTACGCCGGCCTGGACCAGCAGGGCGCGATCCCGTACAAGGCCGCGACGGACGTGCTCATCGTCACCAACGCCGATGTTCTTCGGGAGAACATGGGGGCGGCGGACACGAATCGAGTGCTGGAGGCGGCGAAGCGCGTCGGCGTGGTCTTCGACCTCGGCGACCGCAACGTTCCACGCGGCGACGCCGCGGCCGCGGCGGCGGCGATCCGGTCCGAGCTCCCGCGCTACCGCTACCTGCTGATCCTCGGCAACGACGACGCGGTGCCCTTCTTCCAGCTCCCGAACCCGGTGGCAGACGAGCAGGTCTACGACGGCATCGTGGACGTCGCCTCGGACGATCCGTACACCGATCTCGACGCCGACAGGTTCGGCGTGCCGGACATGCCGACCGCCCGGATCCCGAGCTCCGACGACGTGGATCTCCTGCTCCGCCAGCTCGGCGACCAGGTCCCGGCCGATGGGCACGGGTTCGTGCTCCTCAACCAGCAGCGTCAGCGCGAGGGCCAGACGATCATCGACGCGATGAACAATGACGGCGGCCGGAGGGTCGACGTCATCTACTCGCCGCCCACCGGCCCGGCCGACTTCAACGCCCAATCCGCCTCGAACCGGTACATCTACGCCCTCATCCACGGGAGCGGGCGCAGGACGGACACCTGGTGGGCCAACGTCCAGTCCTGGACTGCACCGCAGGGACCGTCCGGGGAGGAGGAATGGATCGTCGACGGGACCTACCAGGACGATGCGATCCAGCTCGCCGGCAATCCCGGCAGCACCGGGCTCGTGCAGGTCGGCGCCTGCTACGGCGCCTACACGCTGCCGGTCGACGGCGTCGCGAAGACCGCCGACAACAGCCTCGCCCTCATGTACCTCAAGTCCGGCGCCCGCGCGTTCATCGCCGACACGCACCTCTCGTACAGCGCCCAGCAGACCGATGACGGAATCCTCCGGGGCCGCACGGGATTCGAGCTGGCGTTCTGGGAATCGATGAACAAGGGCAACGCGCCGATCGACGCGTTCTTCGAGGCGAAGCAGCGAATCGCGCAGGCAGCGGCCGCGCTCTACGCCAACAGCGAGGTCTCCTACGCCCAGGTGGACGAGAAGACGATCCACTACATGGTCTACCTCGGCCGCCCATGAGCACCTTCGGGCGCCTCGTCGTGGTCTGGACCATCGCCCTCGTCGCGGGCTTCGCCATCGTCTTCGCCCTCGGCAGGCCACTGCCGACGCCGGCGGAGGAGCTCGAGGCGGCCCTGCATCCCGCGCCGCCCGTCAGCCGCGAGATGGCGCTCGAGTCGGCCACGACGATCGCCCGCCTGCAGTACCCCCAATTCGAGGGCATCGCGCCCGCGGTGGAACGTCGGCTCGATGCCGGCGTCGACCGCTGGGTGGTGAGCTACGCCGACACGAGGAGCGGGGTTCCGAGCGGCTTGACCGTGTCCGTCTCGATCGATCGGGGGATCGTCGAGGTTCTCAGCTACCCCTGAGCGTCAGTCGCGAACCACCAGGTTCACGAGGCGGCCGCCGCCGGCCTGGATGATCCGTTCCGGGGCGCGGCCGGCGAGGATCTGCTGGATCCGTGCCGAGGCGAGGACCGCCCGCTCGATCGCGGCCGCGTCCGCGCCCGACGGCACGATCACCCGGTCGCGGACCTTGCCGTTGACCTGGACCGGGACCTCGCGAGTGGACTCGGCCACGGCCGTGAGATCCACCTCGGGCCAGCGCTCGGCGTGGATGGATCGCCAGGCCTCGCCCGCGGCGGCCAGCCGGCGCGACCACAGCTCCTCGGCGAAGTGGGGCGCCGCCGGCGCCAGCATCAGGAGCAGCAGCCGGACCGCCTCGTCCCACTCCGGGCCCCCGGCGACAGATGTGCCGCGGTACCGGAACAGGGCGTTCGACAGCTCCATGAGCTTCGCCACCATCGTGTTGAAGTGGAAGGCCTCGTAGTCGGCGGTGACCTCACGCAGCGTTCGATGCGCGGCGCCCCGGATCGCGCCGCGCGCGGCCGCCTCGTCCTGCCCCTCCGGCAGCGTGCCGGCCTCCGGGTCGCCCGGCTCGCGGTAGTCCGGCGCCAGCGCCAGGGCCCAGACGCGGCCCAGGAACCGGTGCACGCCGCCGATCCCGCGGGAGTTCCACTTGCCGCCCTGGTCCCATGGGCCCATGAACATCAGGAACAGGCGGACCGTGTCCGCGCCGTACTGGCGCACCAGGTCGTCGGGGTCCTGGACGTTGCCCCGTGACTTCGACATCCGCTCGCCGTCGGACCCCAGGATCTGGCCCTGGTTGAAGACGCGCTTCCAGGGCTCGTTCTGCTGGATCAACCCGAGGTCGCGCAGCATCTTGGTGAACTCGCGGGCGTAGAGCAGGTGCATGACCGCGTGCTCCGCGCCACCGGTGTACTGCTCGACCGGCGTCCAGCCCTCGACCATGTCCGGGTCGATCGCCGCGTCGTCCTTGTGCGGCGAGAGGTAGCGATACCAGTACCAGCTCGAGTCCATGAACGTGTCCATCGTGTCGGTCTCGCGCCGGGCGGGCTCGCCGCCGATGGGGCAGGGGACGTTCAGGAACGCCTCGTCGCGGGTCAGCGGATTGACGCCACTGCCCTCGTAGTCGACGTTGTCCGGTAACCGGACGGGCAGGTCCTCCTCGGGCACCGGCACGGCACCGTGGGTGTCGCAGTAGATGATCGGGATTGGCGTGCCCCAGTAGCGCTGGCGGCTCACCAGCCAGTCCCGCAAGCGGTAGGTGACGGCCGCCTTGCCCTTCCCGCGGCCCTCGAGGTCGGCGACGATCCGGCGGCCGCCCTCGTCGGCCGGCAGGCCCGAGTACTCGCCGCTGTTGACCAGGACCTCGTCGTCGGCGTGCGCGACGTAGGCCGCGCCGGCCAGGTCCGCGCCCTCCTCGCCCGGGCGCGCCACGACGCGCCGGATCGGCAGCCCGAACTTGACGGCGAACTCGTAGTCGCGCTCGTCGTGGGCCGGCACGGCCATGATCGCGCCGGTGCCGTAGCCGCCGAGGACGTAGTCGGCGACGAAGATCGGGATGCGCTCGCCGTTCACGGGATTGATCGCGTCGGTCCCCAGCGCCACGCCCGTCTTCTCGCGGTCCGTCGACAGGCGCTCGATCTCGGTCTGGGCCTCCGCCCTGGCGATGTAGGCCTCGACGTCTGCGCGCCGCTCCTGCGCGGTCAGCGCGGGCACCAGCGGATGCTCCGGCGCCAGGACCATGAACGTGGCCCCGAACAGGGTGTCCGGCCGGGTCGTGAAGACCTTGAGCTCCTCGCCGCCCGCATGGTGCTCCGCGGCGGCCGTCTCGAAGACGACCTCGCCGCCCTCGGACCGGCCGATCCAGTTCGTCTGCATGATCCGGACCGGGTCCGGGAAGTGGATCTCGGAGAAGTCGAGCAGCTCGTCCGCGTACTTCGTGACGCGGAGGTACCACTGGTCCAGCTCGCGCTTCTCGACCTTGGCGCCGCAGCGCCAGCAGCGCCGGTCCGTGCCTTCCACCTGCTCGCGGGCCAGGGTCCCGTCGTTCGGGCACCAGTCGACGGCCGAGCGCGCGCGATAGGCCAGCCCGGCCTTCAGGAACTGCAGGAAGAACCACTGGTTCCAGCGGTAGTACTCGGGGTCGCAGGTCACGACCTCCGACGACCAGTCGAACCGGGCGCCCATGGTCCGGAACTGCCGGCGCATGTTGTCGATGTTCGACATCGTCCAGTCGCGCGGGTTGATCTTGTTCCGGATCGCGGCGTTCTCCGCCGGTAAGCCGAAGGCGTCGAAGCCGATCGGCAGGAACACGTTCTGGCCGTGCATGACGTGGAAGCGGGCGATCGCGTCGGTCGGCGTGACGATGTACCAGTGGCCGATGTGCAGGTCGCCCGAGGGGTACGGGTACATCGTCAGCAGGTAGTAGCGGTCGCGCGGCTTCTCCAGGTCCGTGTGGTGGAGCCCGAGCTCCTCCCAGCGCGCTTGCCAGCGCGGCTCGATCGAGGCGGGGTCGTACCGCTCGATCCTGGTCCGCTCCTGGGGATCCTGCGTCTGGGTCACGGTCGGGTTGCTCCTGGTGCTCGGCGAGGGGTGTGTGCTGGCCGCTGGGAATGAAAAACCCCTCGCCGCCGGGCAAGGGGTCCAAGGATAGCCAGCGCACCTTCGTGCGCCCGGCTATCCGGTGGTAAGCGCGAGGGCCGTTGTCGAGGCCTGGCCTGTCACGATTGAGATCTCCTGGTCGAATGGTGGAGCTAAGGGGATTCGAACCCCTGACCTTCTGAATGCCATTCAGACGCTCTCCCAGCTGAGCTATAGCCCCACGCCGGAGCGCGGAGTATAGCAAGCGACCCTTTCCGGCCGACCCGCGAGTGCCCGGTCCGGGGAACATGTTCCTCCCGGTCCAGAAAGGGAGAACCTACGCTGCGTCGCGAGCAGCCAGCCGGCCGCATACCGGAGGGTCTCGGGGGGAGCGAGTGGCAGAGCAGCTCCGTGTCGCGGTCCTGGCGAATCGGCGGGTGATCGGCGAGGCCGTTGCAGTGGCCGTCCGCGACCACGCCGGCGGCGCCGTCGCCGTGGGCACGACCGATCCCAAGCAGCCGCCGACCTTCCGCCGCCGACCGAACGTCGTCATCATCGTGGGGAGCGCGTCGGACGGGTCCACCGGCGGCGCGGTCGCGATGGCGCGGCGCCGCTGGCGCGACGCCACGGTGATTGCCCTGGCCGACACCGACCGGGTCGACGACGGCATGGAGCTCGTCCGCCTCGGCGCCGATACCTGGCTGTCGCGCAGCGACGGCATGCCGGCCCTCGATGCCCTGCTGGATCGCGTCGGCGCGGGCGATCGCCAGCTGCTGCCCGCAGAGACGCTCCAGTTCATGGCCGCCTCGGTCCGGGCGGCGGGCGATTCCGGCACTCGGCTCACATCTCGGCTCAGCAGCCGCGAGACGCAGGTCCTGGTCTGCCTCGCCCGCGGCCTGTCGCGACAGGAGATCGCGGCGATGCTGGCGATCGCCGTGCCCACGCTCCGCACCCACGTCCAGAACATCCTGCGGAAGCTCGAGGTCCACTCGACCCAGCAGGCCGCGGAGCTCGCCCTCCGCGAGGGCCTCGTCCCGTCCCTCGACGAGGCCTGATCAGGGCATGTCGTCATGTGCGGGCGCGCCGAACGTAGGGGTACCGGCGTAGGCGCCGATAGGCCGATCGGGGAAGCCCGACCACCGCCCGGGATCTTGAATCCACTCCCGCATTCCCCGAAAAAGGGGGCATGACGAGGGTCGACGCGTGAGGGTGCCCGGCGCGCGGCGGGGTCGCAGCCCGCTGCTGTTTCCGCTCGTGTACCTCGCGAGCCTGTCGCTGATCGGGCTGAGCACGTTGTCGCTGGCGGCGCTCGGTCGGGAGCACGTCCTGCAGACGGCCATGGAGGTCGCCGTCGCGGCCGACAGGGCCGTGGTCATCGACTTCGCGCGATCGACGCTGACGGAGGCCGAGCTCGCCTCCGCCACGATCGCCCCGGACCGGCGCGCCCTGGTCGCCGCGGCGCTGGCCGCGAAGCTCGCTGGGCTCGGTTACCTCGGCGGGGCGCTGGTGTCCGGGCGGGACGGGGTCGTCGTGGCCGCGGTCGGACCCGTGCCCGCCGGCGCGCTCGCCGCGGCGGCAGCGGCCACGAGAGATCGCCAGACGACCGCAGCCATCGAGGACGCGGGCGCGCGCGGCGGACCGCCCGTCCTCGTCGAGACGTTCGCGCTGACGCACGGCTCCGCGGTCGCGTATGCGTTCCACCTTCGGCGCGACGCGTCGCCCATCCTCGCCCGCGCGGACTCGGCATGGGTCGACGTCGCCCTCGTCACCGGGTCGGCGGCGATCGTCCTGGTCTTCGTCCTCTACGCGATCTACCGCGCGGCCAACCAGCGGCTGGAGCGCCAGGAGGCGGCGCTCCTCGAGTCACGCCGGCGGGACCCGCTCACCGACCTCCTGAACCACGGCGCGATCGTGACCGAGCTCACGGAGCTGCTCGAAACGGCCCGGACCGACGGCAAGATCCTCGGCATCGCCATCGTCGATGCCGACAACTTCCGGCTCCTCAACGACGTCCACGGCTCGGCCACGGGCGACGAGGCGCTCCTCGCGATCCGCGACGCCCTCGAGCGCGAGTCGGCCGACTGGGAGGCCGTCGGGCGGTTCGGCCCGGACGAGTTCCTCGTGATCGCCCCGGAGCGGACGGCGCGCGAGCTGCCGCTGTCGCTGAAGCGGGTCGCCGGCCACCTCGAGCAGGTCTGGGTCCAGCCGCCGGGCTCCGAGCGGCTGCCCGTCACGGTCAGCGGTGGCGTTGCCTTCTTCCCGTTCCATGCGGGCCAGGTGACCGAGCTGATGTCGGCCGCGACCATCGCGCTGGGCGACGCCAAGGCGGCCGGCGGCAACAGGGTCTCGATCGCGAATGCGTGGACGTCCGAGCCGCGCACGGCCTCGACCTTCGACGTGCTCCAGGGCCTCGTGCTCGCGATCGACCGCAAGGACCACTACACGAGGATGCACTCGGAGGACGTCGCGGCCTACGCGCTCTTTCTCGCCGAGCGCCTGGGCCTGCCCGAAGACGTCCGGACCACACTGCGGATCGCGGCCCTGCTGCACGACGTCGGCAAGATCGGCGTCCCCGACGACATCCTGCGCAAGCCTGGCAAGCTGACGCCGCGCGAGTTCGAGATCCTGAAGCAGCACGTTGCGCTGGGCGACCTCATCGTCCGCGACCTGCCCGATATCGAGCAGGTCCGCGCCGGGGTCCGCTACCACCACGAGCGCTGGGACGGCGAGGGCTACCTCGTCGGGCTCGCCGGCGCAGACATCCCGCTCGTCGCGCGAGTCCTCGCCGTCGGGGATGCGTTCTCGGCCATGACGACGACGCGTCCCTACCGGAGGGCGCTGAGCGCGGAGGCGGCGCTCGACGAGCTCCGCTCGGTCGCCGGCAGCCAGCTCGACGCCGACCTCGTCGCGGCCTTCGTCGAGGGCATGGAGAGCGATTCCGCGGCGCCGATGCCCGGCCATGCGCGCGGCGTCACGCTGCTCATGCAGCGGTCCGACCGCGCGGCATGAGCGCGCAGCGGGGGTCGACGGCGCGGGGCGGCCCGAGATCGCGCCGGGGCGGGGCCTGGCCGCTGGCGGGTCTCGCGAGCGCCGTGCTGGCCGGGAGCCTCGCCGCGGCACCCGCGATGGGCGCTGAGCCGCTGCCCCTGCCACTTCCGTCGCTTCCGATCGCGCTCCCGTCGCTGCCGATCGCGCTCCCATCGCTCCCGGTGGTGCTCCCGACGCTCCCGCTCCCGTCGCTCCCGCTGCCGACCATCCCGCTGCCGACCATCCCGCTGCCGACGGTCGTGCTCCCGACCCTCCCATTGCCGACGCTCCCGGTGCCGACCATCCCGGTGCCGTCGCTGCCGTCGACCTCCTTGCCGCCGCCGTCCACGCCGCTGCCCAGCCTCCCAACGTCGACTTCCTCGCCCACCGGTCCGGCGGCCTCGGGCGCGGCGTCGAGCCAGTCCGTACCGTCGGGGAGCCCGCCATCAGGGTCGCTCGCTCCAGGAGCCACGCTGGCGCCCGGCGAATCAGGAGCGCCAGCCTCGGGAAGCGGGAGCCCGGACCCGGCGGCGGGACCCGGCTCGCCGGTCGAGCCCGCCGGTGGCATCGGCTCGCTCATCCTGCCGGCCCTCATCGCCGGTGTTCCGCTGCTCGTGATCGCCCTGATCATCGCGGCGCAGGCCGCCGGCGGCGCCGCGTGGCTGACCGTGATCCGGCGCTGGCTGAATCGACGCGTCGTGCCGGCCGATGGGCCGCCGCGACCTCGGCACGACGAGGGATCGGCGAGCTAGCCGCCGCCCGGCGCCGGAGGTACTAGCCCTTTGTGCGCCTAGGCAACGGACATCCAGCAGGCGCAAGGTATCCTCGGCTGATCCCAGCGGCCCAGCTGATCCCAGCGTCCCAGTAGCCCGGGGGTTCGTACCGAGTCGATGTCGCTGCTCGAACGGCAGCAAGCGCGTGAGGCGGCCGAGAAGACCAAGGCCGTTGCGCCCGTGCCGGCCACCCCCGACGCCGTGGAGGCTGCCCCGCCGGGAACCTTCGTCCCGGCGCTGATCCAGCAGGCCGAGCCCGGCAAGCCGGCGATGCAGCCGCTCGCCCGGAACGCGGCCCGCGAGGAGATGCTCCACGACATCCGGGTGCGGATGCAGACCGAGGTGATCGGCGCCTTCGACACGCTCCTGGACGGCACGCCGGTCGATACCCGGACCAAGATCGAGGGCATCGTCGACAGGGTCATCGAGCAGAACAGCTTCGCCGTGACCCGCGACGAGCGCATGCGGCTCGTCCAGGAGATGATCGACGAGATCACCGGCTTCGGGCCTCTCGAGCCGCTGCTCAACGACCCGACGATCACCGAGGTCATGGTCAACGGGCCTGACCACATCTACATCGAGCGGTCCGGCAGGATCCACCGGGTCGAATCGTTCTTCCTGAACGAGGAGCACGTCCTCCGGATCATCGACCGGATCATCACGCCCCTCGGCCGGCGGCTCGACGAGACCAGCCCGCGCGTCGACGCCCGCCTGCCCGACGGCTCGCGCGTCAACGCGATCATCGCCCCGCTGTCCCTGATCGGGCCCGTGATCACCGTCCGGAAGTTCTCGCGCACGCCGTACACGGTCGACGACCTGACCCGCTTCGGCACGGCGACGCCCGAGATGTTCCAGTTCCTGCGGGCCTGCATCGAGGCCCGCCTGAACATCTTCGTCTCCGGCGGCACCGGCTCGGGCAAGACGACGTTCCTGAACGTCCTGTCGTCGTTCATCCCGAACGACGAGCGGATCGTGACGATCGAGGACGCCGCAGAGCTCCAGCTCCGCCAGGAGCACGTCATCACGCTCGAGGCGCGGCCCGCAAACCTGGAGGGCGAGGGCGAGGTCACGATCCGGAACCTGCTGCGCAACGCCATGCACATGCGCCCGGATCGCATCATCGTCGGCGAGTGTCGATCCGGCGAGGCGCTCGACATGCTCCAGGCGATGACGACCGGCCAGGACGGCTCGCTCTCCACCGGCCACGCCAACACGCCGAAGGACATGCTCCGGCGCCTCGAGACGATGGTCCTGATGACCGGCTACGAGCTGCCGCTGCGCGCCATCCGCGAGCAGGTCGCGTCCGCGGTCGACCTCATCGTCCACACCGCGCGGCTCAAGGACGGGTCGCGCAAGGTCGTGAACATCACCGAGATCTACGGGATCGAGGACGACGAGATCCTGACCCAGGACGTCTTCGCCTGGCAGCAGTCCGGCGTCGTCGAGGGGAAGATCCAGGGCGAGCTCGCCCCGACCGGCATCCGCCCGACGTTCATGGCCCAGTTCGCCCGCAACGGCGTCGAGCTGCCCAAGGACGAGTTCGGGATCCCGCCCGAGGATCCGAAGAAGCCGGTCCGCGTGCAGAAGGGTCGCTTCGGGGTCAAGGACGCAGGCGCCATCGCCGACGAGTCGGTGCTCGAGATGGGCCTCGGCAAGGCGGTCAAGGCGGGCGGCATGGTCTACGTCTCGTCCGTGGGCCCGATCGAGCCGGAGGCGAGGCGGGTGGTCCCGGGTGGCATCAAGGAGCACACCCGGCAGTGCCTGAACAACCTGAAGGGGCTGCTCGAGGCGAACGGCAGCTCGCTCGAGAAAGTGGTCTGGTCGAGCTGGTCGCTGCGCGACGCCGCCGACTTCGACATGTTCAACGAGGAGTGGGTGCGCTGGTTCCCGGCCGGCGGCCTCGTCGGCCAGTCGACCCTCATGCCGCCGCTCCAGCGCCGCGCGGGCTTCCGCGTCTCGATCGGGGTCATCGCCCAGGCCTGACCCCGGGTTCCGGACAAAGAGAAGCCGGCCGGGCGGGGCCCGGCCGGCGTTCGCTGCGAGGTTCCCGGCGCTAGCGCGCCATCGCCGGTGACGGTCGCCAGGCCGCGTACAGGGCCCACGCGCCGACCACGAGATGGAGCACGTTGTCGAACGGGTTCTCGAGGTTCGCCAGGCCGAAGGTGTTCGGCGCCGGGCTGCCCGAGACGACGAAGCCGTAGACCGCGAAGAAGAGGGCCACGATCCCGAGCAGGATCACGATCCAGCGGTAGTACGGCTCGAACATCGTGTTGAGCCCCGGCACGAAGACGATCGCCAGGGCGATGATGCCGAGTGCGGTGTGGGCGACGTTCTCGCCGCTGTCGAGGTAGAAGCTCGGGTACGCGGTCGCGTCGCTGAGGGCGACGAAGCCGAGGATGCCGAGGATCAACAGGATCGCCCCGCCGTAGGTCAGGAAGCCTTTCGGGGTGAGCACGTTGGCCATCATGAGGTCAGATCTCTCCCTTCCCTGAGAAATGACGACACGACTGAACGTCAGCGCCGGCGTTCAGGTTGGGGCGCGGTCGCATGCATCCGGCAGACCGGAAGCGGAGCCGACGATCGCGTCCACGCAGGACCGCCGATGGCGGTTGCTGGACGACGCTCGATCAACCCTCCTCTGTACGGGCTCGGCCGTGGGCTCGGCCGACCGTTTGGTGCCCGTTGGCGCGCATCTTGCACGCTTCGCGCGGCCTGTCCAGAGGGAAGTTCCAGTTTCGGGAGCGAGATTCTCAGCGGAAACGTGCAGATTCTCGCTCCCGAGCCGCGATTCGAGGGGTAGCATCCCGGCCGTGCACGCCCACGTGGTGCTGATGCTCGCCGCAACGGCACTGATCGGGCTCTTCGTGGTCATCGTCGTCGCGGTGACGACCCTCCAGCGGCGCGGCCGCCTCGGCGCGCCGGATCGGCGGATCGAGTTCGGCAGCTACGGCCCCATCCTCGCGGCGGCCTGCTCGGGGGGCGCAGCCGCGGTCCACCTCGCCGTCGTCGGCGAGCACGCGGCCCTCACCGCCGCCGATGCCTCGCCGGACGCGATCGCGCTGCTCTGCTCGATCGGCGCCGGGCAGGCGCACTTCGCGGGCGCCGACCCCGCGCTCGCCGGCTTCCTGCCCCTCGGCATGCTGTCCGTCGGCATGATCGGGGCCCAGGGCGCGCTCGCAGTGCCGCGCATCTGGCGCAGCCGGCCGCTGCTGCTCGGCGGGCTCGCGATCACGCTCGTCGCCCTGGGCACCGCGCTGTTGAGCCGGGTGCTGGCGCCCGCGGGAGGGCAGCAGGTCGCCTACTCGGACGCCCTCGCGATCGCCTTCGACGTGGCGCTCATCGCCGTCGTCGGCCTGCTCGCCTTCGGCCGCCCGGAGCGGCTCCTTGCCCGGCTGCGGGTCTCGGCGATGGATGCGTGGGTCGGGACGGCGCTCGGGGTCGCCGCGGTCGCCGTCTTCACGGTCGCGGGCTACTTCCTGGCACACGCGGCCCACTAGGCAGCCGATGCGAGACCCCGCGGTCCTCGAGGCCGACCAGGTGCGCCGGAGCGTCCGGCTCGGCCAGCGAACGGTCGAGTATCGCCTCCGTCGCTCGGCGCGCTCGCGCGGCCTGCGGGTCACGATCGACGATCGTCTCGGCCTGGTCGTCTCCGTGCCGCCCGCGAGCCGGCGCGGCTGGGCCCACCCCGAGCCGCACGTCGAGGCGTTCCTGCGCGAGCGCCAGGCGTGGGTCCTGCGCCACCTCGACCGCCGGGCACGGGACCTCGCCGCGGCCCGGGATCGCGGCGGTGCCCGGGATGGCGGCCTGGTTCCGTACCGCGGCGAGCTCCATCGCGTCAGCGTGCGACATGGCGTGGTCCGCGGCCGTCGATCGACGGTCGAACGGACCGGCGCCGAGGCCGGCGACGAGCTGGTCGTGCAGGTCGCGCCGGGCGAGCGCCGGTCCGTCGAGCGGATCCTCGCCGCCTGGTTGCGCGAGCGGGCGACAGAACTCATCGCGCGGTCCGTGGCGCAGCACGCCCCGGCGCTCGGAGTCGCGCCGTCCCGCGTGGACGTGCGCGACCCGCGCTCGCGCTGGGGAAGCGCCTCGCGACGCGGCCGGCTGATGTTCTCGTGGCGGCTCGTGCTCGCCCCGCCCGACTCGCTGGAGACGGTCGTCGTCCACGAGCTCGCCCACCTCAGGGTCTTCGGCCACGGGCCGAGGTTCTGGGCCCTCGTCGCGTCACGCCGCCCGGGCCACCTCGCCGACCGAGCCTGGCTGCGCCGCAACTCGCAGCTCCTCCACGGGGCGCTGGAGGCGTGGCCGGACGCGACGGCCGCCGATGCGACCGTCATCGGGGAGAGCGGCGCCTAGGAACCGGCGGCGGGAAGCCGGCGCCTGGGAACCGGCGCCCCGAGCACCTGCGCCCGGGGGATCAGCGCGTCTGGTGGGCCGGGGCAGAATCGAACTGCCACAGCCGAAGGCGAGGGTTTTACAGACCCTTGGGCTCACCACCTGCCCAACCGACCCACGCGGCTGATGCTCGAGCGGCCCGGTCTCGAGGGACCGGCGGCCGCAGAGCGGCGGCTAGTCTGCCAGTTTCGCGTCGACCTCGTCGACCTCGTCGGCCAGGAGGCGCCGGACCTCGTCCACCAGCGGCTTCACCCGGACCGGCTTCGGCAGGAAGCCGTCGCAGCCCGCGGCCATGGCCGCCTCGACGTCCTGGGGCAGCACGCTGGCGCTCACCAGCAGGATCGGAACCCCGCCGAGCCGGCCCGAGCCCCGGATCTCCGGGATAAGGTCGAGCCCGTCGCCGTCGGGCAGGTGGCGGTCGAGCAGGATCAGGTCGGGCGAGCCGTCCTCCAGCCAGGCCCGCGCGGCACCGACGCCGTCGGCGACGGTCAGCCGGTAGCCGGCGCGGGACAGGATCGCGTCAAGCAGCGCCGCGTTCCGTGGCTCGTCCTCCACGGCGAGGATGACGCGCGACTCGTTGGTCACTGGATGTTACTCAGGCAGGCTGCGTTGCGACGACGGGACCGGGCCTCGACGATCGCTTGCCCGTCTCGAGCCAGCCGCGGAGCGAGTCGAGGGCGTCGTCGCCCTTCACCAGCACGCCCTGGACGTCCCCGTTGAGCCGCGCCTTCGCCTCCTGGGCGAGGCCGCCCGGTGCCGTCAGCCAGATCGGGATGGTCGACGTGGCCGGGTCGCGGCGGAGCTCCGCGGTGAGCTCGAAGCCGTCGACGTCCGGCAGCATCGCGTCGAGCAGGATGAGGTCCGGCTTGTCCTCGACCGCGAGTCGCCGGCCGGTTGCCGCATCGTGGGCGTGGATGACCGTGAAGCCCTCCGGTTCGAGCGCGCGGCGGTAGGCGGCCGCGACGCCGGGGTCTGCGTCGACGATCAGGACGGTCACCGTCCGCGTTCGCACCTTCGTGGTGAACGTGAGCCGCCCGATCGCCTCGAGCAGCAGCTCGCGCGAGACCGGCTTGACGAGGTAGTCGATCGCCCCGAGGGCCAGGCCGAGCTGGCGGTCGTCGACAACCGAGACGACCATGACCGGGATCGACCGCGTCGTCGGGTCCCCCTTGAGGCGCTGCAGGACCTCCCAGCCATCGAGGTCGGGCAGGAGGATGTCGAGGATGACGGCGTCGGGCCGCATCTTCGTGAGCCACGCCAGGGCCTGCTCGCCGCTCGCGGTGACCACGACGCCGTAGCCCGCGCCCTCGAGGTGGAGTCGCAGCAGCTCCTGCGCCGCCGGATCGTCCTCGATGACGAGCACGCCGGCCCGGCCCTCCGGCAGCGACGGGACCTCGGCGCTGAGGTCGATCGGACGCCGCGTGGGCAGCCGCACGGTGAACGTGCTGCCGACGCCGACCTCCGACGTCACCCCGATCGTGCCGCCGTGCGCCTCGACGAGCTGGCGGGTGAGCGCGAGCCCGAGGCCGGTCCCTTCGTGCCGCGTCTTCATGTCGGCGGCGTCCGCCTGCTGGAACGCCTCGAAGATGCGCTCGAGGTCGGCGGCGGGGATGCCGTGACCGGTGTCGGCGACGGACAGCGTGATCCGGTCGTTCCCGTCCGCGGCGAGGGCGACGCGAATCTCGCCACCGGCGCCGGTGAACTTGACGGCGTTCGAGAGGAGGTTGAGCACGATCTGGCGAATTCGGGACGGATCGGCCTCGATCGCCACGTCGCTCAGGTCGAGCACGATGCGCAGCTGCTTGTTGTCGGCCAGCGGCTGGACGGACGCGACTGTCTGGCGCACCAGGGCGTCGACGTCGAAGCGGATCGGCTTCAGGTCGATCCGGCCGGCCTCGACACGGGCCAGGTCGAGCACGTCGTTGACGAGCTCGAGCAGGTGCAGGCCCGAGCCGTGGATGTGCTCGGCATAGCTGCGGACGGTCGCGGCGTCCTCGGCCTCGCCGTCGCCCTCGGTGAGCAATTCCGAGAAGCCGATGATCGCGTTGAGCGGCGTCCGGAGCTCGTGGCTCATGGCCGCGAGGAAGTCGCTCTTCGCCGCGCTCGCGGCCTGGAGCTCGCCGATGAGGTCCTCGCGCTCGCTCAGGAAGGCCTCGCGCTCGGCCGATCGCACGGCCCTGTCGACGAGCAGCCCCACGAGCTCGACGTCGTCGTCGAGGAACAGCAGATTCGCGGCGAGGTCCAGTTCCAGGCGGCCCTCCGGCCAGCGCGACGAGTTGAACGGGAATGAGACTCGGCGTGCGCCGGCTCCCACCGCCGGCGTCTCGCCCTCGAGCACCGCCTCGACGCGGGCCGCGTCGGACGCGTGCAGCGCGGCTCGCTCCAGGAGCTGCCAGACCTCCTGGATCGACGCCGGCGTGGGCATGGCGTTCAGGTCCCGGACGAAGTCGTAGACGATGCCCTGCTGGCTCAGCCGGCGCACGGCCCGCGGCGGGACGAATGCGGCGAGGTAGCCCAGCGCCGAGACCAGGGCGATCGCGCGCGCGACGAGGTTGATGGTCGTCGATGCATCCGAGCCCGGCGTGAGCGCCAGGCCGGCCCCGAGGAGCACGGCGAGCGCCGCCCCGAACAGGGCGGTGGCGATCGCGGCCGTGATCAGGCGCGACCGCGAAGCGCCCGCGCGGGCCTTTGCCGCGACGCCGAAGGCGACCGCGGCGGCGCCCTCGAGGACGAGGAAGTAGGCGATCAGGGCGAGCGAGAACAGGGCGAGCGCGGGCGACTGTGCCGCGGACTGGCTCGCGCCGCCGGTCGTCCTCGGAACCAGGAGGATGAGGACGACGATCCCGCCGGTGAGGACGAGGAACGCGCCCAGCGCCGCGGGCATCGCGAGCCGAGGCAGCGGACGGACGAAGCTCGCGAGCCACAGGACGAGCACCGGCTGCGCCAGCAACGCCGGCAGGCTCAGGAACGCCAGGATCTGCCCCAGCGCCGGAACAACGGCCCGCACGGGCGCGGCGGCGAGCAGCACGGACACGCTCAGGAACACGAGGACGATCACGAGCCGGACGCGCTCGCGGTGCCGGAGGTAGTCGAGCAGCGTGAACCCGAGCACCGCGAAGAACGCGACGTCGATGGCGATGGTCAGGAGGACGTCGATGGTCATGGCTCAGACCGCGGCGCGGAGCGCCTCCAGCGCCCGGGCGCCCGGGACCCGTTCCGCCCCGGCCTCGCGCTCGACGATCTCGACGAAGAGGCGGACGAGCTCGGGATCGAACTGGGCCCCGGCGAGGCGGCGGATCTCCTCGAGCGCCGCATCGATGGTCCGGGCGGGGCGGTACGGCCGGTCGTGGATGATCGCGTCGTAGGCGTCGACGAGGCCCACGACCCGGGCGCCGAAGGGAATCTCCTCCGCCCGCAGCCGGTCGGGGTAGCCCTGGCCGTCCCAGCGCTCGTGGTGGCTGCGAATGATCGAGACGAACGTGGAGGCGCTCGCCAGCGGGTCGCAGATGCGCTCGCCGATGACCGGGTGCTGGCGCATCTCGTGCCACTCCAGCGGCGTGAGCGGGCCCGGCTTGGTCAGGATCGCGTCGGACACGCCGATCTTGCCGATGTCGTGGAGGATCGCCCCGAACACGAGGCCCTTGAGCGCCGCGGGCTCGAGGCCGGCGCGCATACCCAGCTGGTGGGCGAGGCCGGCGAGGCGCTGGCAGTGCAGCTCGGTGGTCGCGTCCTTGGCCTCGACCGCGTTGGCGAGCGCCGCGATCACGCCATGCGCCCCGACCACCTCCGCCGTCACGCGGGCGAGGCGGAGCACGCTCCGAACGCGGGCCATGAGCTCGGCCTCGTCGTACGGCTTGCGGACGAAGTCGTCGGCGCCCGCGTCCAGCCCGGCGACGACGTCGCGGGACGAGGTCTGGCCCGTGACCAGGATGATCGGCAGGGCGACGGTGCGCGGGTCGGCCCGCAGCCGGCGGCACACGTCGAGCCCGTTCAGGCCGGGCAGCCCGATGTCGAGGAGGACGAGGTCGGGAGCTTCCTCCATGGCGGCGCGCAGCGCGTCCCGGCCGTCGCCGACGGCGAGCGAGCGGTATCCGGCGCGCTCCAGCAAGCGGGCGAGCAGCGCCTGGTTCGCGATGTCGTCCTCCGCGATGAGGACGCGCTCTGGCTCGAGGCCCAGGGGCATGGCAGTCGGCCTCCCGGTGCCGGGCATGCGCCGGCTGCCCCGAATCTGGCCTCGACCGCGTTTACGGGCTACGGTACGAAGGTCAGGGAGGTCACGGGAGCGGGGATGGTGGAGATGAGGGGACTCGAACCCCTGACCCCCGCGATGCGAACGCGGTGCTCTCCCAGCTGAGCTACATCCCCACGCGAGTGCCGGAGTCTAGCACGGGCTCTTTGCCCTCCCGTGACGGCGGCGGGATGGTCCCGAAGACCCCTTGATTCATTCGAACATTTGTTCGATACTGGGTCCGATGACGGCACTCGATGCGGACCTCAGCACGGCCCTGGCGGCGCTTCGATCGCGCTGGGGCGCGGCGGCGCCCGGCTTCGCCGGTGACGTCGTGGGCGCGCTCGCCACGGTCCCGCTCGAGGAGGGCCTCCCGCAGCCGGATCCGGATCGCGTCTTCTCGACGGGGTTCGCCGAGCTCGATGCCATCCTCGGCCCCGGCGGCGTGCCGCGGGGCATGGGGGTGGCCCTGCGGGGCGATCCGTCGAGCGGCCGGACCACGCTCGCGCTGCGGCTCGCCGCGGCGGCGCAGGCTGGCGGCGCGATCGTCGCCTGGCTGGATCTCGCGGCCGCGCTCGACCCGGTCGAGGTCGTGGCCAGGGGGATCAAGCCGGAGTGGCTCGTCGTCCTGACCCCGGTCGATGCCGACGAGGGCCTCTCGATCGCCGGCTCGCTGCTGGCCGGTCGGGCGGTGGACCTGCTGGTCATCGACCTCCCCGGTCGCGCCGGGTCGGGCTCGAATCGCGCCACGGAGGCGAGATTCGGCGATCGCCTCGGTCGATTGGCGGCGCTGGCCCGGCGCGCCGGGATCAGCCTCGTCGTGCTCGAGCCGCCGGACGCCGCCGGCGGGAAGGGCCTCGCCGGCGCCATCGGCGAGGCGACCGGCATCCGGCTGGAGCTGGCCCGCCGATCGTGGATCCGGCTCGGCCGGGACGTGGTCGGCCAGCGAACGGAGGTGATGGTCGCCCGGAATCGGGCCGGTCCACCTGGTCGCCGGGCGACGCTCCGGATCCTCTACGCGGACGGCGGCGAGCGCGACGCCTGCCTCCGTCGCGACGACCTGTTGACCCCTCGGCCGGCCCAATCGGCCGAGCAAGCCCCCATCCCAGTGCCCGGGATGAACGATGCGACTCCTCCATCTCCATCGCCCACATCTCCTCCTCGACTTCGCGAGGCGACGCCTGCCCTCCGGCTCGTGGCCGGCGGGGCCGGTGATCCTGGGCGGCAAGCCCTGGTCGAACGGCAACGTCCTCGACGCGGATCCCGCGGCGAGAGCGCTGGGCGTCCGGCGCGGGATGCCGCTCGGGTCGGCGCACCGGCTGGCGCCGGAGGCGACCTTCCTCGACGCCGAGCCGGAGGCTGATCGCGCCGACCTCGAGGTCGCCTTCGAGCGCCTGACGGCGTTCAGCCCGGCGGTCGCCGGCACCTCGGACCCTGTCGACGTCGGGTTCGGCCTGCTCGAGGCCCAGGTCGACGGGCTCGAGGGCCTGTGGGGCCCCGAGCCGGCCATGGTCGAGCGGATCGGCGCCGCGCTCGACGAGCCGCTCGCCGGCAGCCCGCGGGCCGGGATCGCCGGGACGCGCTTCGCGGCGACCGTGGCCGCCCTCGCTGCCGAGCCCGGCGCCCTGGTGTCGGTGCCGCCCGGCGGGGAGCCGGCGTTCCTCGCTCCGCTGCCGGCGTCGCTGCTCAGCGCCGACCCGGACGTCCGTGCCCGGCTGCGCCGCTTCGGGCTGCGCCGGATCGGCCAGGTCGCGGAGCTGGCCGCATCGGCGCTGGTGGCGCGCTTCGGCGAGGAGGGGGCCCGCGTCGGGTCTCGCGCCCGTGGCGTCGAGATCGAGCCCTTCCGTCCCCGTCGCGCGCCGGAGCGGCTCGTGCTCGGGCTGCCCATCGAGCCCGCGGTCGCCGAGCTGGAGTCGATCCGGTTCGTGCTCCGCCGCCTGGCCATCGCCCTCGGCGAGAGCCTCGCCGCCCGCGGCCTCGCCGCGGAGCGCGGCCGGCTGCGGCTCGTCCTGGACCTCGCCTTCGCGCGCACGGGAACCCCTGCCGAGATCGCGGTCGAGACCCGCTTCCCCGAGCCCACCGCGGACCCCGCCGCGATCGAACGGCTGCTGCTCGCCCGCCTCGAGCGCGAGCCGCCGCCCGCCGCCGTGTCCCGGCTGGAGCTGGAGCTCTCTGGCGCCGGCCCGTCGGCCGGCCAGCAGCTGCCGCTCTTCGTGCCCCAGGCGCTGCACGGTGCCCGCCTCGCCTGGCAGCTGGCGCGGCTCGCCCTGACCTACGGCGACGACCGGATCCGTCGCGTGGAGCTCCTCGATCCCGAGGCGCCGCTCCCCGAGCGCCGCTGGACCTGGCGCGAGGTACGCGCCCCATGACCCGCCTGCTCCGTGCCCATCCGGAGATCTCCGTGGAGTTCGACGACGGCCAGCTCGTCGTCGCCTGGTCCGGCGGGCGCGAGCCGGTCGAGATCTGCAATCGCTGGCGGGTCGAGGAGTCGTGGTGGCGCGAGCCGATCGCGCGGGACTACTTCAAGGTCGTCGGCTCGCGCTGGCTCGCGCTCATCTACTTCGACCGCGTCGCCGGGACATGGCACCTCGAGCGCCTGTACGACTAGGTGCTCGAACCCTCGACGACGAGGGCCTCCGCGCCTCACTCGAAGGGGCAGCCGGCTCCGTACAGCACGCTGACCATCGCCTCGCGGGTTCCTGTCCCGCGAATGGACAGCTGGATCCGGCAGCCGGCGCCGTCGTCGGCCGTGACCGTCACGCTACCGTCCTCGAGCGGCCCCTCGGTGCCGATCGTGGCGCCCGCGTCGCGGAAGCTCTGGCGGAAGAACTGGACAACCTCGTCGCGTGACGCCGGGACCAGGATCTGGCCGCTGGTCGCGCCCGCCCCCGTATCGGTTGCCGCCAGGCTGCCGAGCAGCGCCGGGAAGGTCGAGGGCAGTGCGTCCCAGATCCGGCCCCAGGCCGTGTCCGTCTGGCTCGGCAGCGACGGGCCCGGGATTCCGTTCACGGTCGGCACGGGAGCGGATGGCGGGTCGGTCGCGCCAGGTGCGGCGGTGCCGCTCGGGTTCGGGGAGGGAGTGGACGTGCAGGCGGCGGCCAGGAGGCCGGCCGCGACGATCGCCGCGAGCCATGTCGACGCGCGCACGGGCCGATGGTAGCCACCGCCCCGCGGCGGACGTGAAAGGACCCCGTCGCCCCCAGAAGCGACGGGGTCCTTCCGCGAGATCGTTCGCCCGCTCACCAGGCGATCGACCGGTCGATGGCAGGGCACTGGGCCCGCCTCGTACGACGTGGCTATCGGCTGTTCGCTGCGAGCGCCGCCGGGAGGAGGACGAGGATCAGGAGAGCCGCGAAGAGGAGCATCGCGGAGGTCCTCGTCATGACGACGGCCAGGCTGCGGAAGTCGATTTCCACGGCCTTACGACGCCACCGGGCGGAAATGTGTTGCGTGATTCTCCATAGAACATTTGTTCTATAATGAGGAGCCCCCTCGGTCCCGGAGAGCCAGATCGGGCGACATGCCAGCGACCTACGCCGAGCTCCACAGCCACACCAACTTCTCGTTCCTGCACGGGGCCTCGCCGGTCGAGGACATGGCGGAGCGGGCAGCCGGGCTGGGCCTGTCGGGCCTGGCCGTGACCGACCACGACGGCCTGTACGGCGTGGTGCGCTTTGCCACCGCCATGGAGGCCGTCGGCGTCCGGCCGATCCTCGGCGTGGAGATCGAGCTCCTGGACGCGGCCGCGCCGGACCCGAGTGGGGTCGTCCTCCCGGCGCGGCGCCGGTTGCGGGGGCGTGGCCCGATCCAGCCGGCGTCGAGCGAGGCGGTCGAAGGGCTGCCGGCACGACCGCGGCCTGAGCGGGCCCGGCTGCCCGGCCATCGCAGTGTCGTCAAGGAGGACCTGCGCGGGATCGGCGAGCGCCAGCGTGGCCCGCATCTCGTGCTGCTCGCCCGGGACTCGACGGGCTATCGGAGCCTGTGCCGCCTCGTCTCCCGCGCGAATCTCGACGGGACCAAGCGCGTGCCTCGCTTCAGCCAGGCCCTGCTCGCCCGGCATACGGAGGGCCTTCTCGCGCTCTCGGGCGGGCGCGAGAGCGAGATCGCCCGACGCCTGCGCGTCGGCGACCGCGACGGCGCCCGCGCCGTGGCCGAGCGCTACGCGACGCTGTTCGGTCGCGCCGGGACCGGCGACGCCGCAGCCGCGGCGGGCTTCTGCATCGAGCTGTCGCATCACCTGCTGCCCGACGACGACTGGCTCGTCGCGGAGCACGTCGCCCTCGCCGACGAGCTGGGGCTGCCGGTCGTCGTCACCAATGACGTGCACTACGCCCGGCCCGAGGACCGCGAGCTGCACGACGTCCTGACCGCGATCTTCCACGGCCGGACCCTCGAGACGCTGGGGCCGCTGCGGCGCCCGGATGGCGAGTCCCATCTCAAGTCCGCGGCGGAGCTGGCGGCGCTGCCGCCGGGCTCGTCGGCGACCTCCAGCGAGCGGATCGCCCGGGCGTGGCACGAGGGCCTCGCCACGGCCGGCGAGATCGCGGCGTCGTGCTCGGTCGACCTCGGCTTCGAGCAGTACCGCTTCCCGGGCTTCGCGGTGCCCAACGGCGAGACGCCGTTCTCGTACCTCTCGGAGCTGTGCTGGGCCGGTGCCCGCAAGCGCTACCACCCGCTGACCTCGGAGGTCGTCAAGCGGCTCGCCCACGAGCTCGGCGTCATCGAGCGTGCCGGGCTCGCCGAGTTCTTCCTGATCTGCTGGGACCTCATGCGCTTCGCGAAGGAGCAGGGCATCCCGGCCCAGGGCCGGGGCAGCGCGACCAGCTCGATCGTGTCGTACACGCTCGGGATCAGCCGGGTCGAGCCGATCGCCCACAACCTCCTGTTCGAGCGGTTCATCAACGAGGGCCGCACGACCTACCCGGACGTCGACATCGACTTCTCGTCCGAGCGCCGGGAGGAGGTCATCCAGTACATCTACCGGCGCTACGGCCCCGAGCACACGGGCATGGTCTGCAACCTCGTGACCTACCGGGCCCGGTCCGCGGTTCGCGAGATCGGCTCCGCGCTGGGCTTCCCGCGGCCGCTCGTCGATCGGGTGGCGAAGGCGCTGGAGACGTACGACAGCGTCATGGTCCGGCGCGACCTCGAGTCCGAGGGCGGCTTCGCTGAGTTCTTCCGGAAGCCCGGCGAGGGCGATGCGGCCGATCGGGCCGGCGACGCGGCCCGTGCCGCCGCCGCGGCCGCCGAGGCGTACGGCCTCGTCGACGGGATGGGCCAGCTCAACACCCGCCTGCCGCTGGTCGGCAAGGTCCCGCCGTGGCGCCAGCCGCCGGCACCGCCTGACCCCGCCGCACCCCGGCCCTTCGCGTGGCTGCACGAGCAGAACCAAGCCGCAATGCCACAGGTGACCACTCCGGTGGCGCCAAACGGCCAGATCGCCGTGCCAAACGGCCAGATTGCCGCACCAGACGGCCAGATCGCCGCGCCAAACGGCCAGATCGCCGTGCCAAACGGCCAGATCGCCGCACCAAACGGCCAGATCGCCGCACCAAACGGCCAGATCGTCACCCAGGGACGACAAGGCACCTGGCCCGATGCCGCGCATTCCCAGCTCGATGCACCGCGAGCGTGGAATGCCGTCGAACACGCGCCGGATCTGCCGGATTCGGACGGGAATGCCCCGGTTCAGTCGCCGAGTCGTCCGCCAGTGGCGATATGGCAAGGGCCCGATGCCGGGGCCGCGGAGGGTCGCGACGAACCGGGGCCGAGCCGGTCGGGGATGTGGGCCGGCGCGCCGGAGTCGCCGCCGTCGATCCGGCCGGGGGGCCGGGGCGATGACGAGGGCGGCCCGGGCGACACGCCGGCTAGCGTCGCCTGGCTGCGGGCGGGCAGGGGAACGGGCTATGCCGACGAGCGCGACCGGCTCGTGCCACCGGCGACGATCGTGGCGGGCGGGCGGGCGCTGGATCCGGAGAGCGGGATGCCCGTGTCCCCGGACAGGCAGATCGATCGGAGGACGGACCGGCTCGGGGTGGACCGGCTCGCGACGGACCGGCTCGGGGTGGACCGGCTCGCGACGGACCGGCTCGGGGTGGACCGGCTCGGGGTGGACCGGCTCGCGACGGACCGGCTCGGGCGGCCGAACCACTGGGCCGGCGCCGGGACCGCGGCCGCGGCGCTGGCGGAGGGCGCGACCGACGGCAACATCCGGGGCGGCATCGGCGTGGATCGGATCGGGCGGGCGGATCCGCACTCCTCTGTGGCGAGGGTCGAGCCAGAGCCGGAGCCGCACTCCCGTGGCGGCAGCACGGTCGGTATGTCCGACTGGGACCGCTGGCTCGAGTTCTGCGCCCGCATCGACGGCTTCCCCCGGCACCTGTCGATCCACTCGGGCGGCATGCTCGTGACCGCCGCCCCGCTCATCGACATCGCCCCGCTCGAGCGGGCGACGATGCAGGACCGCGTGGTCGTCCAGTTCGACAAGCGCGACGTCGAGGAGCTCAAGCTCATCAAGCTGGACCTGCTCGGGCTCGGGATGCTGGCCGCCATCGACGAGACCGTCCAGCTGATCGAGCACGACTGCGGGACGTGCGTCGTCCTCGACGCGATCCCCGATGAGGTCTCCGAGGTCTTCGGCATGCTCCAGGCGGCCGACACCGTCGGGGTCTTCCAGGTCGAGAGCCGGGCCCAGATGCAGACCCTGCCGAAGTCCCGGCCGATGAGCCTCGACGATCTCGTGGTCGAGGTGGCGATCATCCGGCCCGGCCCGATCCAGGGCAACGCGGTCCACCCGTTCCTGCGGCGCAAGCAGGGCATCGAGCCGGTGACCTACCTGCACCCGAGCCTCGAGCCGGTCCTCAAGGACTCGATGGGCGTGATCCTGTACCAGGAGCAGGTCATGCGGATCGCGATCGAGGTCGCCGGCTTCTCGCCGGCCGAGAGCGACGGCTTCCGGCGGGCCATGGGCACGTGGCGCTCGAACCGCGAGATGGAGAAGCTCCACCTGCAGTTCCATGACGGCTGCATGCGCCAGCCGGGCATGACCGAGGAGATCGCCGAGGAGCTGTTCCGGCAGGTCTCGGCCTTCGCGTCATTCGGCTTCGCCAAGAGCCATGCCGCCGCGTTCGCGCGGACCGCCTATGAGTCGAGCTTCCTCAAGCTGTTCTACCCCGCCCAGTTCCTGGTGGGGCTCATCAACGCCCAGCCGATGGGCTTCTATCCGGTCGAGGTGCTGGTCAACGACGCGAAGCGCCACGGCGTGGCCGTGCTGCCGGTCGACCTCAACGCCTCGAGCTTCAGGACCACCACCGAGTGGGTCGGCCAGCCGGGCTGGGTCCTCGCGGGAGCGGCCGGCGACGCGGGCGCGTTCGACGACGAGACGGTCCACCCGGGCCACGACCTGCCGGAGGGCTCCGGCATCGAGGCGCGACCGCGGCCGGTCCGCTCCGGCTCGTGCGTCCTGCCGGGCGCCGTCGCGCGGGAGAAGTGGGCCGCCGAGAGCGCGACCGGCTGGGGCGTGCGGCTCGGGCTGGGGCTCGTCAAGGGCATCGGCGAGCAGCACGCCGAGCTGCTGGACCGCGAGCTCGAGCATGGCCCGTACGTCTCCCTGGCCGACGTCGTCGAGCGCACCGGCCTGCCCGAGGAGACGATCGAGCGGCTCATCCGGACCGGTGCCCTCGATTCTCTCGGCCGGCCGCGGCGCGAGCTCCTGTGGCAGCTCCGCGAGGTCGCCGGGGCGACGAAGGGCCGGATGGACGGCAGGACCACCCGGATCGGCGGCAGGTCACCCGCGGCCGGCCGGCCGATGGACCTGCGCCTGCCCGCCACCGCGGCGCCGGAGCTGCCGCCGGTCACCGAGTCGGAGCGGCTCGGCGACGCCTACGCCGTGCTCGGGCTCGATGCGAAGCTGCAGGCGGTGGCCCTCTTCCGCGACTCGCTGGAGCGGCTCGGCGCGGTTCCCAATGCCGCGCTGGCCGACCACCGGCCGGGCCACGTCCGCATCGGCGGCCTGGTCGTCACCCGGCAGCACCCGATGACCGCCAAGGGCACGGTCTTCCTGGCCCTCGAGGACGAGACCGGCATGGTCAACGTCACGCTCTGGCCGGATACCTGGGCGAGGCTGCGCGGCGTGGTCAGGCGCCACGCCCTACTGCTCGTGGATGGCGAGCTCCAGCGCGAATCCTCGGTGGTCAACGTGATCGCCCACGACATCCAGCCGCTGACCGCCATCGCGGAGCGTGCCGGCGGCCCCGAGTCACCCTCCGGCGTGCGCCAGCTCGGCCACGCCGGGATGCGACGCCTGGGTTGACCCTCGCCTAGCGGCGGCCCGACGAGCGCTTGGTCGTGGTCCGCGCCGGCGATCGACGCGGGCTCGATAGCGCGAGGAAGCGGCGGTACCAGGCCGCGCCCGAGGCGAAGATCGAGCCGGTGAGCGCAGAGCTGAACAGCGCCGAGAGGACCTGGTCGAAGCGCATGTCCGGTGCGGCGCCCGGGGCGAGCGCCTCGTACGCCGCGACGACCGGCGGGCTCAGCGAGACCAGGACGAACACGACGGTCTGCAGGATGCCGAGCACGAACCCGATGAGGTAGCTCCCACGTGGCGCGAAGAAGCCACCGACCAGCTGCGGCGCGAGGGCCGAGCCCGGGACGACCAGCAGCTCCCAGGCGATCGCGGAGCCGGACCGGACCGGGAACAGGAGCCACGCCAAACCGCCGACCAGCAGCAGCGCGGTCGCGGCGATGAACGCCCGCGAGCCGAAGATCTGCGGCAGCGCGCGGAGGTCCTCGCGGAGGTGGACTGGGTGGTAGGCGAGCCGGAAGGACTCCATGAATCCCGTGCGCCCGGTCGGCGCCCGGTCCGCGCTCGCGGCCGCTCGCCCGGCAGGCTTCGAACCGGCATCCGGCCGGCGCTCGCCGAAGTCGAGCTCGGTGCCCTCGTCGGCCTCGGTCTCCTGGGCGGTCGCCGTCTGGCGGTAGCGGCGGCGCGCCTCGGCGCGTCCGGTCTGCTTGGCGCGGGCCACATGTCCTCCTTCGAGATCCTCGGACCGGGAATCGTAGCGCCGTGGGTCCGCGATCGGTGAGCGGTGGGTAACTCCGGGATAAGCGAGCGTGCAGCGGCCGGTGAGCGGTGCCTGCTAGAACTCGCCCAGCCGTCCCGCCCGGCCTCGCCGGCTCCCGCCCGGAGGTCGATCGGTGGAGCGCACTCGCGTCGCTGTGCTGGCCGGGCTGTTCGTCGTGCTGTCCGTGGGAGGCGCTGCCTTCGCCGCCGATACCGGCACGGTTCCCGGATCGCTGGGGGCCGTCGCCTGGCCCGTCTCGACGCTGCTCGTCTCGGAGGTCCAGACCGGCGGCGCATCCGCGTCGGACGAGTTCGCGGAGATCACGAACGCGGGCGCGGCCGCGGTGGACCTTGCGGGGCTCGAGCTGGTCTACGCCACGTCCACCGGCACGACCGTCACGCGCAAGGCCGCCTGGTCGGCGACGCTGCTCCTGCAACCCGGCCGGCACGTCCTGATCGCCAACACCGCGGGGATCTACGCGGGCCTCGCCGACTCGACCTACAGCGGCGGGTTCGCCGCAACCGGCGGCGCGATCGTGCTGCGGGTCATCGGCGGCTCGGTCATCGACGCAGTCGGCTGGGGCGATGCCACCAACGCCTTCGTCGAGGGATCGCCCATGACCGCGCCCGCGGCCGGCTCGAGCATCGAGCGCAAGCCGGGTGGGACCGGCGGGAATACGATCGACTCGAACGCGAACTCGGTCGACTGGTTCACGCAATCGTCGCCGAACCCCCAGTCGCTCGCCGCGCCCCCTGTCCCGGCGCCGATGCCGAGCGCGTCCTCGCTGCCGACCGCAGGCCCGACAGCGGCGCCAACGGCGGCGCCCACGCCGATGCCGACCGCGGCCTCGACCGCGACCCCGGCGCCCACCGGCACTGCCCTGCCGACGGATACGGCCGCGCCCACGGCCACCGCAGAGCCGTCGCCCAGCGCGACGCCCGAGCCCAGCCCGGCCGCCACCGAGCCGCCGACGCCCGCGCCGACGCTCGCGCCGACGCCGGTGCCAACGTCAACGCCGACGCCTGTGGTGACGCCCACGCCCGAGCCGACGGCCCAGCCGACGCCGGAGCCGACCGCGGTTCCGACCCTGGCGCCGACGCCGGAGCCCACGCCGCAGCCCACGCTCGCGCCGACGCCCGAGCCCACGGTCGCGGCCACGCCCACGCCGCTGCCCGCAATCAGCATCGCCGCGGCCCGGGCCCAGGCCGACGGCACCACCGCGACGATCGTCGGCGTCCTGACGACCAGCCTCGGCGCGCTCGAGTCGGGGCACAAGGCCTTCGTCCAGGACGAGACCGCCGGGATCGCGATCTATCTGGACGTCGCGGCGGCCGGCGCGATCCCCGCCGGCACGATCCTGCTGGCCACCGGGACCGTCGACGATCGGTTTGCGGAGCGCACGCTCCGGGTCACCATGGCGGGGCTCGTTCCGCTTGGTCCGGGCGCCGTCCCGCCCCCGACACTTGCGCCGACCGGCGCGGTCGGTGAGGCCTTCGAGGGCTCCCGCGTCCTCGTCATGGGCGTCACGGTGGGCTCGCCGAGCGACCTCGCCGATGGCCTCGGCCTGCAGGTCGACGACGGCAGCGGCCAGGTCCGCGTGATCGTCGGCGCGGCCGCGCTCGCCGGCGCGAGCGTGCCGAGTGGCACGACCGTCATCGCGGCCGGCTCGGTCGGCCAGCGCGACAGCAGCGGCACCGGCCTCGCGGGCTACCGCGTCCACGCGACGCAGGCAGGTGAGCTCCAGATCGTCCCGCCGCCGACACCCTCGCCCTCGCCCTCCCCGAGCCCGACGCCCACGCCGCAGCCGTCGCCGACCGCGTCACCTGCGCCGAGCGCCGCGCCATCGCCCTCGGCGAGCGCCTCCCCGGTTGCGTCGCCCAGCCCCTCCGCCGGTCCCACGCCGACACCATCGCCGCGCCCGTCCCCGACCGCGACGCCGGGGCCGACCCCGCCACCGGTCCTCGCCATCGTGGAGGCCAGGGCCGCCGCCGTGGGGACGGTCGTGACCGTGGCCGGCGTCGTCACCGCGGAGGGTGGCCGGCTCGGGCTCCCGCCGCTCATCTCGATCGCCGACGGAACCGGGGGGATCGCGGTGCGAGTGCCGGACGGCGTGGCGCCGCCCGCGAGGGGCACCGCCGTCCTCGTGAAAGGCCTCCTCGCGGACCCGTACGGCCAGCTCGAGCTGCGGCCCGCAGCAGCAGGCTTCGGCGTGACCGGTCAGGGCAGCCTGCCCTCGCCGTTGCAGCTGACGGCGGCCCAGCTCGGCGAGGCAACCGAGGGCCGCCTCGGCCAGCTCACCGGAACCGTGACGGCGGCGCCACGAAAGAGCACCAGTGGCGACATCACGATCGACTTCGTCGATCCGGCCGGCACCGCCTTCCGCGTCGTCGCCGACGGATCAAGCGGCATCGTGTCGAGCGACCTCGTCAAGGACCACGCCTACCGTCTGACCGGCATCGTCGGCCAGCGCGCGTCGCGCAAGGGCGCCCTCGATGGCTACCGGGTCTACGTCCGCGACCGCGCCGACGTCGTCTCGATCCCGGCAAGCGGCCCGGGAGCCAGTCCCTCGCCCGGCGCGACCGGCGGGGTCGCGGTCGTGCCGATCTCGACCGCCCTGGCGGTGCCGGACGACACACGGGTCACGATCGAGGCCACCGTGACCGCGGGCGCGGCGCTCCTCGACTCGAGCGGTCGCCGGATCGTGGTCCAGGATCGAAGCGGCGCCATCGAGGTCCTGCTGCCGTCCGGGTCGACGGCGCCCTCGATCGGCACGCGGCTGCGGGTGACCGGAACGACCGGCCTCGCCTGGGGTGCGCCGCGGATCGCCGCGACCGAGGTCCTGCAGGTCGGCAGCGGCGGCAACGTGACGACGCTGGCCCTGCACCGCGCGCCGGCAGAACGCGACGAATGGCTCCTCGCGAGGATCTCGGGAACGGTGGCTAGGGTGAACCGGATCGGGGAGCGGTGGCGCGCCGAGGTCACCCTCGCTGATGGCACGGACGTCCTCGTCCAGGGCCAGGCCGGGGCGGGCATCCCGTCGACGGCGATCGTGCTCGGGAGTCGGATCACGGTGAGCGGCATCGTGCGGCGGCCCTACCCGACCGCCAGCGATCGGCGCTTCTCGATTCTGCCCCGCAACGCCGCGGACATCGCGATCACCTCCGGATCGGGAGGCGGGAGGGGCTCGCACGGCGGGCCGGCCGCGTCGGGCAGTGGGGCCGGGAGCGGCGCCTCTGCCGATCCGACGGCCGCGGCCATCACGCCGGACACGGATCTCGCCACGCTGCCGGACCACGTCGGCCAGCAGGTCAAGGTCGGCGGGCTCATCGCCCGGACCGGCGACGAGGGCTTCGACCTGGATGACGGCACGGCGCTCGCCCGCGTCGTGCTCCGGGGCGAGATGCTCGCGCTCCTGCCGCACCTCAGGAACGGCGAGGCGATCGCCGCGACCGGTGTGGTCGAGATGCTTGACGGTGCGGCCGTCGTCGTCGTCGACGCCGGCGGGACGCTCGTTCGGGTCGGTGCGCTCGGGGAGGGCCTGCCGATCGGGGCCACGGCGGAGCCGGCGGAGAGCGATTCCGGCGCCGCGGCACCCGTCACGGCCGATGCCACGGGCGGGATCGGCGGCCCCGCGCCGGTGAGCTTCCTCGCCCTGGCGAGCCTCACGTCACTGTCCGTCCTGGCGACGCTGGTCCGTCGCCGGCTCGCACAACGGCGTCTCCGCTTCGCCCTGATCGAGCGGCTGGGCTCGCTGCAGGGCCGCGACGCGCCGCCGGCGCCGGCCTTGCCGAGCGTGGACGTGGCCCGGGCTGAGCACGAATCGGCTTGACGCTCGTTCGAAGCCACGCCTACGCTTCGCCGAGTTCCGCAACAGCGGATGTGCGAGGAGGAGAACGGGCTCTTGCCGAACGCGGACCACCGCGTCGCGCTCCCGGTTGGGGAGCGGCAGTACCACATCGACCTCGGCCCCGGCGAGCTGGCCGAGTACCTCCTCCTCCCCGGCGACCCAGACCGCACCGAACGAATAGCCCGGCTGCTCGACGACGTCGAGCTCGAGCGCCGGCACCGCGAGTTCGCCTCGGCCACCGGAACCTACCGGGGCCTGCGCGTCTCGATCGTGTCGACTGGCATCGGCACGGACAACGTGGAGATCGCGATCGCCGAGATCCTCGCGATCACGAAACGGCCAACCATGATTCGCGTCGGCTCGTGCGGCGCGCTCCAGCCGGAGATGGGGCTCGGAGATCTCGTGATCTCCACCGGCGCCGTCCGGCTCGAGACCACCACGAGCTGGTTCGTCCACGACGGCTATCCCGCCGTGGCCGATTACGAGGCGGTCATCGCCCTGATCGAGGCCGCCGAACGGAAGGGCAAGCGCTATCACGTGGGCCTGACGGCCACCGCACCGGGCTTCTACGGTGCGCAGGGCCGCCCGATCCCGCAGCTTCCCATCCGGTACCCTGACCTCGCCGAGGACATGGCGCGCCAGCGTGTCATGAACTTCGAGATGGAAGCCTCGGCGTTGCTCGTTCTCGCGGGACTGGCGCGATGTCGAGCCGGGGTCGTCTGCGCGGTCTACGCGCAGCGCTCCACGGGGGACTTCGTGACCGGTGCCGGAAAGGATGCGGCGGAGCTTGCCTGCGTGGAGACGGGGCTCGAGAGCCTCCTGATCCTCGCCGACATGGACCGTCGCAAGCAGGCAGCCGCGACGGATCGCTGGCGACCGTCGCTCGGACTCTGAGCGCAGCGTGACTCTGGGCACCGAGCCTGGGGCACCAGGGAGCTTTGGGAGGACCTGAACCCATGGCGATGGCCTACTGCGTCAAGGACAAGATGAAGGTCGAAGTCCAGAACCCGCAGCAGATCACGATGAAGAACGGCAAGAAGGCGCTCCAGGGCACCTGTCCCAAGTGCGGGACCAAGGTGTTCAAGATCGGCGGCTAGCCACTCCTCATCTGGCGATTTCGAGGACCCCCGCCGGTCGGACCGGCGGGGGTCTTCGCTTGCCATTCGGCACTTCTGGGCCGGCGAGCGTCCTTCGCTAGAATTTCGCGTGAAGGTCCCTGCTCGAATGCGAGGTTTGCCCTGTCGTCCCAGCCCGTCATCGCGGTCGACCTCGGCGGTACCCAGATCCGGGCCGCCGTCGTTCTCCCCGACGGGACCCGCCTTGCCCGCATCGATCGAAGGACGCCGAAGCAGCACGGCCCGGCGGCGGTGGTCGAGGCCTGCACGATCGCGGCCAAGGCCGCACGCGATGGCGTGCCCGCCGCGGTCGCTGACGCGATCGTGGGAATCGGCCTGTCGTCGCCCGGCCCGGTCGATCCGAGCACCGGCTTCGTCCTCGAGCCGCCGAACCTCGGGCCGGACTTCCGCGACATCCCGCTCGCGCCCGCCCTCGGCGAGGCGCTCGGGTTGCCGGCCTTCCTCGATCGCGACACGAACGTCGCGGCCCTGGGCGAGCATGCCTTCGGCGCGGCGAAGGGCGAGGACGACTTCATCTATCTCACCGTCTCGACCGGGGTCGGCGGCGCGATCGTGACCGGCGGCGAGCTGCTGCACGGCCCGGACGGCCTGGCCGGCGAGCTGGGCCACGTCCCCGTGACCCTGGATGGGCCGCGCTGCGGCTGCGGCGGCATCGGGCACGTGGAGGCCTACGCGAGCGGCGCCGGGCTCGCCAAGCTCGCGAAGGCGGCAGTCGAAGCCGGGAGATCGCCATACCTCGAGGGGCGCGCCGGCGAGATCGGGCTGGACGAGCTGTCCGCGGTCGACGTCTCGGCCGGCGAGCATGCCGGCGATGCCGCCTGCACCGAGCTCATGACCCGCGCCCGGCGGGCGGTGGCGGTCGGCTGTGTCGGCTACGTGAACGCCTTCAACCCACACCGGATTGTGATCGGCGGCTCCATCGCCGAAGCGGAGGGTGAACGCCTGCTGGGCGAGATTCGGGCCGCGATCCGCGACGAGGCCTTCGAGGTCGTGGCCCGCCACGTCACGGTCGTCCCGGCCGGTCTCGGCGGCGACGTGTCGCTTGCGGGAGCCCAGCCACTCGTCATGAGCAGGCTGCGAGGAGCAGCGCCCATCGCCCAATCGACCAGATCGCGATCGGCTCGGCCGGTCGTCGTCCCAGGAGGTACCCACGCATGACCGTCCGCGTCGGCATCAATGGCTTCGGCCGCATCGGCCGCCAGTCCCTGAAGGCCATCCTCGAGCGCGCCCCCGACGTCGAGGTCGTGGCCGTCAACGACCTCGTCGAGACGAGCCTGAACGCGCTCCTGTTCAAGCACGACTCGACCTACGGCGCCTACCCAGGCACGGTCGACCACACCGACGACGCGCTGATCATCGACGGGCGCGAGATCAAGGTGCTCAAGGAGAAGGATCCGGCGACGCTGCCGTGGGGCGACCTGGGCGTCGAGATCGTCCTCGAGTCGACCGGCATCTTCACCGACGCCGAGAAGGCCAGCGCGCACCTCGCCGCCGGGGCGAGGAAGGTGATCATCAGCGCTCCGGCGAAGGGCGAGGACATCACGATCGTCCTCGGCGTCAACGAGGACAAGTACGACCCCGAGAAGCACAACGTCATCAGCAACGCCAGCTGCACGACGAACTGCCTGGCGCCGGCGGCCAAGGTCGTCCACGACAGTTTCGGCATCGAGCGCGGCCTGATGAACACGATCCACAGCTACACCAACGACCAGCGGATCCTCGACGTCGCGCACAAGGACCCCCGCCGTGCCCGCGCGGCCGGCCAGAACATCATCCCGACGACGACCGGCGCGGCGAAGGCCCTGGCCCTCGTCATCCCGGATCTCAAGGGCAAGTTCGACGGCTTCAGCCTGCGCGTCCCCACCCCGACGGTCAGCGTCGTCGACTTCACGGCCGACGTCGCGAAGTCGACCTCCGCGGACGAGGTCAACGAGGCCTTCCGCGCCGCCGCGGCAGGCCCGATGAAGGGCATCCTCGGGGTCTCCGACGAGCCGCTCGTGTCGAGCGACTTCCGGGGCGACTCGCGCTCCTCGATCATCGACGCCGAGAACACCATGGTGCTCGGCGGGACGATGGTCAAGGTCATCGCCTGGTACGACAACGAGTGGGGCTACAGCTGCCGCTGCGCCGACCTCCTGGCGCTGGTGGCCTCGAAGCTGCCGACCCGCGCCGGCACCGCCGCCTGACCGCATGGACAAGCTGACCGTCCGCGACGTCGACGTCGCGGGAAAGCGCGTCTTCGTGCGAGTGGACTTCAACGTCCCCCTGGAGGACGGCAAGGTCACGGACGACTCGCGGATCCGTGCCGCCATCCCGACCATCCACTACCTGCTGACCCACGGCGCGCGAGTGATCCTCGCGAGCCACCTCGGCCGGCCCGATGGCAAGGTCCAGGACGGCCTGCGGCTGCGGCCCGTCGCCGAGCGGCTGTCCGCGCTCCTCGGCCGGAATGTGCCCGTCACGGGCGACGCCCTGGGTATCGGCACCGTCGATGCCGTGAAGCGGCTCCGCAACGGCGAGCTCCTGCTCCTCGAGAACCTCCGCTTCCACGGGGAGGAGGAGAAGAACGATCCGACGTTCGCCGGCCAGCTCGCCGAGTACGCCGAGATCTACGTCAACGACGCCTTCGGGACCGCGCATCGGGCCCACGCCAGCACGGTCGGCGTGGCCCAGCTGCTGCCGGCCTACGCCGGCTTCCTGATGGAGCGCGAGATCGCGATGCTCTCGAAGCTGCTCGAGGATCCCGCCCGGCCATTCGCCGCGATCGTCGGCGGGGCCAAGGTCTCGGGCAAGCTCAAGGTCCTCGACAACCTGATGGCCAAGGTCAATGTGCTCGTCCTCGGCGGGGGCATGGCCAACACGTTCCTGCTCGCCCAGGGCAAGACCGTCGGCAAGAGCCTGGCCGAGCACGACATGGTCGAGGAGGCCCGGCGCGTCCTCGCCGCGGCCGAGCGGAAGAAGGTTCGCGTGATCCTGCCGGTGGACGTGGTGGTCGCCAAGGAGGTCACCCGCGGCACGGAGTACAAGACGATCCCGGCCGAGAAGATCCCGGCGTCGTGGCACATCGTCGACGTCGGCAAGACCACGCTCGAGCTGATGGAGGACGCCCTCGGCGACGCCAGGACCGTGTTCTGGAACGGCCCGCTGGGCGTGTTCGAGATCCCGTCCTTCGCCCACGGGACACGGGCGATCGCCCGCTTCCTGGCCACCCGAGCGGACGCGGGGGCGACCGTGGTCGTGGGCGGTGGCGACTCGGTCGCTGCCATCACGCAGCAGGGCCTCGCCGAGCGGTTCACGCACATCTCGACCGGTGGCGGCGCCTCCCTCGAGTTCCTCGAGGGCCGGGAGCTGCCGGGGGTCGCGGTGCTGCTGGATCGCCCCAAGCCCGAGCGGCCGAAGCGGTCCCGGGCGCGCTCCAAGGTGGCGGCGAAGGCCGGCGCGTGAGCGACACCCGCATCGAGCGCGTCCACGGGCGCGAGATTCTCGACTCCCGCGGCAATCCGACCGTCGAGGTCGACGTCGTCCTGCGCGACGGCACGCTCGGCAGGGCGGCCGTGCCCTCGGGCGCGAGCACCGGCGCGAACGAGGCGGTCGAGCTCCGTGACGGCGACAAGGGCCGCTTCGGCGGCAAGGGCGTGCGCCGGGCGGTCGCGGCGGTCGACGGCGAGATCGCCTCGGCCCTTCGCGGTCTCGAGGCCGCCGACCAGGCCGCCGTGGACCGGACGCTGATCGAGCTCGACGGCACGCCCAACAAGGGTCGCCTCGGCGCCAACGCGATCCTCGGCGCCTCGCTCGCGACCGCCCACGCGGCGGCGGCGGCGGCCGGCGAGCCGCTCTACCGCTTCCTCGGCGGCGCGACGGCGAACCTCCTGCCCGTGCCCTGCTTCAACATCCTCAACGGCGGCAAGCACGCGGTCGACTCGACCGACTTCCAGGAGTTCATGGTCGCGCCCGTGGGCGCCGAGACCTTCTCCGAGGCCCTCCGCGCCGGCGCCGAGGTCTTCGCCGCCCTCCGCTCGCTGCTCCACGACGAGGGCCATTCGACGGGCCAGGGTGACGAGGGTGGCTTCGCGCCGAGCCTGCCGACGAACGAGGCCGCGGTCGAGATCATCCTGCGGGCGATCGAGAAGGCGGGCTACCGGCCGGGCGACGACGTGGCGCTCGTCCTCGACCCCGCGACCAGCTCGATCCTCGTCGAGGGCACGGGCGACGGCGAGGTCCCCGGTCGATACCGCCTCGAGACCGAGCATCGGACGCTCGATACCGACGAGCTGATCGATCTCTGGTCCGGCTGGATCGAGCGCTACCCGATCGTGTCCCTCGAGGACGGCCTGGCCGAGGCCGACTGGCCGGGCTGGCACGCGCTGACCGCCCGCCTCGGCGACCGCGTCCAGCTCGTCGGCGACGACCTGTTCGTCACGAACCCCACCTTCATCCGGCGCGGGATCGAGGACCACTCGGCGAACGCGGTGCTCATCAAGCTCAACCAGATCGGGACGCTGACCGAGACGATCGGCGCGATCGAGATGGCCCGGAACGCCGGCTGGGGCGCGATGATCAGCCACCGTTCCGGCGAGACGGAGGACACGACGATCGCCGACCTGGCCGTCGCGATGGGCACGGGCCAGCTCAAGACCGGAGCGCCCTCGCGCTCGGAGCGCGTCGCCAAGTACAACCGCCTGCTCCGGATCGAGGAGGAGCTGGGCGGTGCGGCCCGCTACGCCGGTCGGGCGGCCTTCGCAGCGGCCGCGGCGGCGCCCCGATGACCCGCCTCTTCGATCGCGGCGCGATCGTCGCCGCGTATGTCGGGATCGGCATGGCGGTGACCATGGCGATCGGGTTCCTGCTGGTCATCCCGATCGAGCCGGTCTACCTGCTGCTGTCGTTCCCGGCCGGGATGATCATCGGCTACTACGCCAATGCCCGGGCGCGCCGCGAGCGCGGCGCCTGGCTCCGGATCCTGCCGAACTCACTGCTTGCCGGCGCGGTGACCGGGCTCAGCCTCGCGGTGCTGCTGCTCGGGACGCGGGCGCTGTTCTTCTTCGGCGACTCGGGCTTTCCGGACTTCAACCGCACCGACGAGCACGGGGTCGCCTCCGGCCCGACGTGCCTCGCCGGCGGCGATTGCGTCTACCGGCGCTACCTGAAGGTGGAGCCGGACACGCTCGCGGAGGCCGGCGTCACCGATGCCGCCACGTTCGGCGACCTGTACTGGGCCGGCCAGTGGTCGACCGCGCGGCTCATCCTCGCCTCGACGACCGGCGCCGCGTTGATCGGCGGTTTCCTCTTCGGGATCGCCGGCCCGCGTCGCGCGGTGGCCGCGCGGGTCGCCGCCACGCCTGCCTGACAGCGCAACACCGACCGCCCGGAATCGAAACGCCGGCGAGAGCGCTGCTCCGTCGGCGTCGTCGTGTGTCGGGCGCCCTCGCGGGCGCCGGTCCTACTTCTTCGCGGTGGCCTTCGAGGTGCGCTTCGCGACCGGCTTGGCAGCCGGCTTCGCCGCGGCCTTCGCGGTCGTCGCCTTCGGCTTCGGGGTGGCCTTGGCCGGAGCCTTGGCCGCGGCTTTCGGGGCTTCCGTGCCGGCATCGGCGCGGCTGGTCTTGGTGAGCGCCGCGCGGGCCTTGCCCGCGGCCGTCTGGGCGCCCTTGGCCTTGTCCGCCTTGCCCGCGGCGATGCGCGCCTTGGCCGCCTTCTGGGCCTGGGCCTTGCCGACGGTCTTCGCCTTGCCGCGCGCGACGACGCTCGTCCCGGCCAGGAGGTCGTTGACCTTGATCGCGAGCCGCGACTTGCGGCGGGCGGCGGCGTTCGGGTGGATCGCCCCGGTCTTCGCGGCGCGGTCGAGCGCGCTCATCGCCGCGGCGAGGGTCGCCTGCGGATCGCCATCACCGGGATTGGTGGCGACGTCGACGGCCGCGCGGACGAGGGTCTTCGCGGCGGCCCGGCGGGGCCCGAGGATCTCGTGGCGTCGCTCGGAGCTCCGGACGCGCTTCAGGCCGGAAGGGGAGCGGGCGCCGGTCCATTTGCGGGGCGTTCTGGCCAAGTGGATGCAACCTCTTCGAACGACGTGATCTCGCGCGGACGCGGATTGGGCGCCGGGCGCGAGGCCGGATAGTAGCAGAGGCGCCCGAGGGGCGAGAATGGTGGTGATGGACGACATCGACCAGGTTCGCCGGCAGCTGATCGAGCTGCTCGAGGCGAAGGGCGCGCACATGCCGTTCGAGGCGGCGGTCGCCGACTTCCCCGCCGAGGCGATCAACACGCCGCTGGCCGACCTGCCCGCCTACACCCCGTGGCACCTCCTCGACCACATCCGCTACGCCCAGTGGGACATCCTCGACTACATCCGCAACCGCGACTACCTCGAGGCGACCTGGCCGGACAACTACTGGCCGCCGCTGGAGGCGACCGCCACGCGCGAGCAGTTCGAGGCGACGATCGTGAGCTTCCACCGGGATCGGCGCGCGCTGCGCGACCTCGTCGCCGACCCGGCGACGGACCTGTTCGCGGTGATCCCGGGCACGCCCGGCCACACGATCTTCCGCGAAATCCGCGTCGTCGGCGCCCACAACGCCTACCACATCGGCGAGTTCGCGATCCTCCGCCAGGTGATGGGCACCTGGCCGGCAAACCGGGAGGGCTGAGGCCGAACCGGCAGGGTTGCGGCCCGACCAGCGCGGTTCGCGCCTGTCACACTCCCGCCTCGATGGTGGCGATCCTCGGCGGCCTCGGCGCCGCCCTGTCGTGGGCGATCGCCACGCTCGCGTCCTCCCGCTCCAGCCGGATGATCGGCCCGATCTCCGTGCTCGGCTGGGTCATGGCCGTCGGCTGGCTGGCGGCGATCGGGCCGGCGCTGCTCTCGCGGCCCGCGCACCTGGGCGTGCCGGAGGTCGCGGCGCTCGTGGCCACGGGCCTGTCGCACAACATCGGCCTGCTCCTGGCCTACCGGGCGCTGTCGATCGGGCGGGTGTCGATCGTCGCGCCGATCACCTCGACCGAGGGGGCCATCGCGGCGCTGCTGTCCGTCGCCCTCGGGGAGACGCTCGCGGGGACCACGGCGCTCGTGCTCGGCGCCATCGCGCTCGGCGTGGTGCTGGCCGCGGCGGAGCGCGCCGCCGACCCGGCCGCCGGGCCGCGGCTGGACCCGGGCCACAACCGCCAGGCGGCGATCCTCGCCCTCGCCGCGGCGGGGACCTTCTCGATCGGGCTGGTGCTCGCCGGCCGTCTCGGGGCCGAGGGCATGCCGCCGGCCTGGGTCATGCTCGTGTCACGAACGGTCGGGCTCACCGTCATCGTGCTCCCGCTCGTGCTCACGCGCCGCTTCCGCCTGACCCGGGCGGCGCTGCCCCTCGTGATCCTCTCCGGGCTGCTCGAGGTCTTCGGTGGCGCGATCTACGTCGTCGCCGCGAGCAGCGGCGTGGCGGTCGCGGCGGTGCTGTCCTCGCAGTTCGCCGCGATCGCCGCGATCGGCGCCTTCTTCCTGTTCGGCGAGCGCCTCCAGCGGCTGCAGGTTCTCGGCGTGGTCGTGATCGCGATCGGCGTGACGGCGCTGGCCGCGCTCCAGGCCTGAGCGCGATCCGCCCCGACGCCCCGCCCTTCTAGACTCCCGCCTCGTGGCCATCCCGCAGGACCGCCTGCGCAACTTCTCGATCATCGCCCATATCGATCACGGCAAGTCGACCCTCGCCGATCGACTGCTGGAGCTGACGCACGCCATCGACCCGCGCCAGATGACCAGCCAGGTCCTCGACTCGATGGACCTCGAGCGCGAGAAGGGCATCACGATCAAGGCGCGGGCAGTCCGCCTCGAGCACACGGCGAAGGACGGCCTCACGTACGGCCTGAACCTCATCGACACCCCCGGCCACGTCGACTTCAGCTACGAGGTCAGCCACAGCCTCCAGGCGTGCGAGGGCGCGATCCTCGTCGTCGACGCGGCGCAGGGGATCGAGGCGCAGACGCTCGCGAACGTCCACCTCGCGCTGCGCGAGGGTCTCACGATCATCCCGGTCCTGAACAAGATCGACCTGCCGTCGGCCCAGCCCGAGCTCGTCATGGACGAGCTGGAGAACGCGCTTGCCATCCCGCGCGAGGAGGTCCTTCTGGTCTCGGCGAAGGAGGGCACCGGCGTCCCGGACCTCCTCGAGGCGATCGTCGAGCGCATCCCGCCGCCGAAGGGCGATCCCACCGAGCCGCTTCGGGCGCTGGTCTTCGACTCCCACTACGACCCGTACAAGGGCGTCGTCGTGTATGTCCGCCTTGCCGGCGGGACGCTCCGCGACGACGACCGGATCCGGCTGATGCAGTCCGGCGCCGAAGCCGAGCTGCTCGAGCTCGGCGTGTTCCGGCCACAGCTCGTGCCCGTTCCGCAGCTCCGGGCCGGCGAGGTCGGCTACGTGGCGACGGGCCTGAAGAACGTCCGCGAGGCACAGGTCGGCGACACGATCACCTCCGCCGCGGCGCCCGCGCGGGAGCCGCTGCCGGGCTACCAGGAGGCCAAGAGCCTTGTCTTCGCCGGCATCTACCCCGTGAGCGGCGAGGACTACCCGCTGCTCCGGGACGCGATCGAGAAGCTGCACCTGAACGACGCCTCGTTCACGTTCGAGCCGGAGAGCTCCATCGCCCTCGGCTTCGGCTTCCGCTGCGGCTTCCTCGGCCTGCTGCACATGGAGATCGTCCAGGAGCGCCTCGAGCGCGAGTTCTCGTTGGACCTGATCGCGTCCGCCCCGTCGGTCGAGTACGAGGTCGTTCTCACAAGCGGTCGCGGGCTCGTAACCGTCGACAACCCGGCCAAGCTGCCGCCCGTCCAGGACATCGAGGAGATCCGCGAGCCGTGGGTCCAGCTGTCAGTGGTGACGCCGGCGGCGTACATCGGGGCGCTGATGGAGCTGTCCACGAACCGGCGCGGGAGCTTCGTCGACCTCGAGTACCTCGACCCGACGCGCGTCCTGATGCGCTTCGAGCTGCCGCTCGCCGAGTTGATCATCGACTACTACGACCAGCTCAAGACCCGGACGGCGGGCTATGCCTCGATGGACTACGAGGAGATCGGCTACCGGCCGGCGAACCTCGTCCGCCTCGACGTCCTGGTCTCGGGCGAGCCGGTGGACGCCCTGTCCGTCATCGTCCATCGCGACAACGCGACCGCACTCGGCCGGACCCTCGTGGGCCGGCTCCGCGAGCTGATCCCGCGGCAGATGTTCGAGGTGCCAATCCAGGCGGCCGTCGGGGCGAATGTGATCGCGAGGGAAACGGTGCGGGCGTTGCGCAAGAACGTGCTGGCCAAGTGCTACGGTGGCGACATCACCCGGAAGCGGAAGCTGCTCGAGAAGCAGAAGGAAGGAAAGCGCCGGATGAAGCGGGTCGGGTCGGTGGAGATCCCGCAGGAGGCCTTCCTGGCGATGCTCCGCACCGACGAATCGTGAGCGGCGCGAACCCGGGCACGAGGGACTGACGGAGCGATGGAAACCGAGCTGCGGATCCTCGTCGGCCTGGGCATGACGATGCTGCTGGTGATGCTCCGGCTCGAGTCGGAGCGGTTCGGCGTGGCCGAGTACGACGAGCCCGTGCGCGGCCGGCGGGTGCCGATCCTGCGCCGGCTGGCCTGGTACATCGTGGGCGTGGCCGGCGTGGTCGGGCTGCTGTTCGTCCACCCGTCGGCGGAGCACGATCTGTTCCTGCAAGTCGGCGACCGCTCGGGGATCGTCATCGCCCTGATCATCGGCGGCCTGGGCATCGCGCAGGCCGTTGGCCTCGCGTACCTCCACTACCACCGGCTCCGGTTCCCGGACGTCGCGGCCTACCCGGCGGGCGTCGCCAACGAGGTCCTCACCGCCTTCATCGACGAGGCCGTGTTCCGCGGCGCGGTGCTGGGCTACCTCATCTGGGCCGGGGCCAACCCGAGCCTCGCGATCCTCGGGCAGGCGGTCCTCTACGCCCTCGCCACGCGACTCGGGGCGCCCGGCCGTGACAAGTACATGCTCATCCTGGCGTTGCTCGTCGGCCTCGTCTGCGGCTGGGCGACGCTGCTGACGGGCGGCATCGGCGCTGCCTTCCTCGGCCACGCCATCACGCGGGTCGCTGTGTTCCTGACCACGGGCCATCCCGGCCAGCCGCCGGCGCGCGGCACGGAGGTCGAGGATGTCGAGCGGCGCCGCCGGATGCCCGAAGGCTGGAGCGCGGTCGACCAGGGCGGCGCCGGCGAAGGTTGACGGTGGCCGAGGCGGCGCCGATCGCCGAGGCGACGCCGGTTGCCGAGGCACCCCCGGCGGCCGAGGCAGCGCCCGCGCCCGAAGCGCCGCCGGTCGCGCTCTACGTTCACGTTCCGTTCTGCGTCTCGCACTGTCCGTACTGCGACTTCGTCGTCGTCGCCGGGCGGGAGGCCCGAGGCCCCGCCAACCGGATCGCGGGGTTCGTCGCGGCCCTCGAGACCGAGCTGCGCCTGCGCGCCGACGCGCTCGACGCCCGCTGGGGCGGGCCCGCGACCCGACCGCCGCTCGCGTCGCTGTATTTCGGCGGCGGCACGCCGAGCCTGCTGCCCGCGGAGACGATCGAGCGGCTCATCGCCCTGGTGCGCGTGCGGTACGGGCTCGCCGCCGACGCCGAGGTGACGCTCGAGGCCAACCCGGGGCCGGACGAGCGCGGCGACGCCCGAGCGCTCCGCGCCGCGGGCGTGACGCGGCTGTCGATCGGGGCGCAGAGCCTGGACGCCGGGGAGCTGCGGGCGCTGGGCCGTCGCCACGCGCCGGAGGACGTCGGGGCGACGGTCCGGGCCGCTCGCGATGCGGGCGTGGAATCGCTGAGCCTCGACTTCCTATACGACATCCCGGGCGGCTCGCTCGCGACCTGGGAGCGGACGCTCGAGGCGGCGCTCGCCCTGGAACCCGATCACCTGTCGCTCTATGCGCTGACCCTCGACGACCCGGATGCCGAGGGGATCACCGGGCCGGCCGGCGACCACCTGCCGCCGCGCGACGGCGCCAGGCGCTGGCGCGCGCGAGCTCGCCCCGCCCAGGACGACGACCGCGCCGCGGCGATGTACGAGCTCGCCGACGGCCGACTCGGCGCAGCCGGCTTCGAGTGGTACGAGGTCAGCAACTGGGCCCGCCCCGGGCACCGGTCACGCCACAACCTCGCCTACTGGCAGGGTGCAGCGTGGGAGGCGGTCGGGCCGGGCGCGCACGCGTTCGATGGCCGGACGCGACGCTGGAACGCCGCGCGCCTGGACCGCTACATCGAAGCGCTCCTGCCGAGCGATGGCGCGCGGCCGCAGCTGCCGCCGGGCGGCGGGGAGACGGCAGACGTCGCCGCGCGCGATGCCGAACTCGCGATGCTCGCCCTCCGCACGCGAGCGGGGCTACCCGCCTCCGCGCTGGACGAGCCGCGGCTCGCGCCGGCGCTCACGTGGGGCCTCGACGCCCGCCTGCTCGTCCGGACGGCCGAGGATCGGCTGGTGCTGACCCGGAGCGGTCGCATGCTCTCGAACGAGCTGTTCGTCCGGCTCATCTGAGCACTCGCGCCAAGCTAGGATCGCGCCGCCATGGCGATCGCCGCACCCGCCGCCGTCCCGACGCCCTCGATGCGAGCGCGGTTCTCGGCAATCGCGGTGCTGGTCGTCGGCGTGGGGATCAGCTCGTTCTCGCTGCTCGTCGGCCTGAGCACGTTCGGGCGACCCGGCAGCTTCCAGGCAACGCCCTTCGGCGACATCGGCGCGTTCGTGTTCGCCGTCACGTTGCTGGCGCTGGGATTCGTCCTGCGGTCGCGTCGACCGGAGAACACGATCGGCGCGCTGTTCCTGGCGTTCGGGATCTGCGCGACGCTGGCGCACCTCGCCTGGGCGGTGATGCAGGCGGGCTACCAGCCCGGCGGCGACCCGCGCCTCGGCGCGATCGGCGCGTGGCTCGGCATGGTCGGGTCGATCCTCACGTGGACCTACCTCCTGATCTCGGTGATCATCCGATTTCCCGATGGCGAGCCTGCCACTCCTGGCGAGGCCCGCGTGCTGCGCTGGCTGCCCGCGTTCTGCGTCGTGGCAGCGGCGACCGCCGCGCTCAGACCCGGTCCGCTCCTGATCTTCCTCGCCTTCGACAACCCCGTCTCGACGCCGACCAACCTCCACGGCCTTCTGACCATCGCCTCGAGCATCGGACTCGGCGGCGTCCTTGCGCCGGGATTCATCGCCGGGGCCGCGATCGTCCGCCGCTACCGGGCGGCGACGAACGTCGAGCGACTGCAGCTTCGGTGGTTTGCACTCGGGGCGAGCGTCGCCGTGATCGCCAGTGCCACCTACCTCGTCTTCGGCGTCGTCGTCGCGCCCGAGAATGACTTCGTTCGCGAGGTCACCTACGCGCTCTTCGTGGTGTCCCTCGCGGGCCTGCCGATCGCGGTCTTCCACGCCATCACGACGCACCGCCTGTATGACATCGATCGGATCATCGGGCGGGCGTTCGCGTACGGCGCCTTGACGGCGATCCTCGCCGGCCTGTACTCGGCATCGGTCCGGCTCTTCAACTGGGTCTTCGTCTCGGTGACGGGCCAGGAGTCCGAGGCGGCGCTCGTCCTCACGACGCTCGTGCTGGCGACGAGCTTCACGCCGATCAAGAGCGCGCTGGAGCGGCTCGCCACGCGCCGCTTCAAGTTCGACGCGGCGCCGACCGACGCGGCGCCGCCGGCAGGGGCGGTCGACGCCACGAACGCCGCAGCGGGACCGTTCACGCCGGCGCAGCTCGCCACGATCGACGCACGGATTGCCGCAGCGCTCGAACGCGCCAGCGCCGGCCAGGACCGGCGCCGTCCCGGGGAGGGACCGGTCGGCTAGCGGTCAGGCGCGACGGCGCCGGCGGGACACGACGTCGCCCGGACGACCTCGGCAGCCCTGGTGCCGTTGACACTCACGACCACCGCGGCTACGATGCCTCCACTGCGTTAGCACTCTGGCAGGGAGAGTGCTAACCGAGTCCAGCTGAACGGGAGAACCGGCCTTGGCGCGTCGAATCCGTCGCTCCAGCGGCCCCCTGGACCTTCGCGCACAGGCGATCCTCCGGGCCGTCATCGAGGAATACGTCACCACCGCCGTTCCGGTCGGGAGCCAGGCGCTCGTCGACCGGTACCGGCTCGGCGTGTCCAGCGCCACGGTTCGCAACATCCTGGCCGAGCTCGAGCTCGCGGGCCTGCTCGACCATCCGCACACCTCCGCCGGGCGCATCCCGACCGACGCCGGCTACCGCTGGTACGTCGAGTCGATCATTGACGCCGCCCCGCTGCCCCAGGTGGAGCAGCTGATGATCCGCCACCAGTTCGGCCAGGTCGAGTTCGCCAGCGAGCATTGGTTCCGCCTCGCCGCCTCGACCATCGCCTCGCTGACCCATGCGGCCGGCATCGCGACGCCGGCGAAGCCGGCCGCGGCGCGCGTCCGGCGCATGGACCTCGTGTCGCTCAACGAGCGCATGGCCAGCCTCGTCGTGGTGCTGCGCGAGGGGGCCATCAAGCAGGCCCTCATCTCGCTCACGGCCCCCGAGGGCCAGCCGGACCTGACCTCGGTCGCGGGCATCCTGAACGAGCTCGTCCACGACGCGACCGCGGACCTCATCGAGCGCCGCCTCACGAGCCTCGATCCCGCGAGCCCACACGCGGACCTGGTCGTCGCCGTGGGCGAACGCATCGTCCGGATCCTGCGCGACTACGACCGGACGGCCGTCGAGGAAGTCTTCAGCGACGGCCTGCTGAACGTGATGGGCGCGCCGGAGTTCGCCCACAGCGAGAAGCTCCGCCGCGTCTTCACCGCGCTCGAGAACCGGGTCTATCTCGGCCAGCTCGTCGGGGACGTCGCCGAGTCGGGCCGGGTCAAGGTCTTCATCGGCCAGGAGAACGAGGCCCCGGACATGCGCGAGGTCGCCCTCGTCCTGGCGCCCTACGGCAGGCGCGACGTCGCCGTCGGCGTCGTCGGCGTCCTCGGCCCGACGCGCCTCGCCTATTCGGAGGCGATCGGCACCGTGCGCTTCGTGTCCGGCCTGATGAACGAGCTCGTGGACCACCTCTACCACTGAACCAGGGAATGACGACGAACATGGACAGAACCACCCGCGCGCAGCAGCGCGCCGCCGCGATCGACGTCTCGCCGGCCAGGCTGGCCGCCGAGATCGAGCGCCTGACCCGAGAGCGCGACCTCTCCCGGCGCCAGGTCGAACTGGCTCGCGAGGAGATCGCCAAGCTCCGCGCCGCCGCGCCCGGCGCTCCGGCGGGCTCGCCGGCCGGCGCCCCCACGGTCACCCGCGTCGCCGGCGACGGCCGCGGCGCCAAGGGTGCCTCGGTGGAGGACCTCACCCGCGAGCGCGACGACTACCTCGCCGCCCTCCAGCGGGAGCGCGCCGAGTTCCTCAACTTCAAGCGCCGCACCAGCGAGGAGCGGGAGGCCATGCTCGGCCTCGCCGCCGAGGGCCTCATCCGCAAGGTCCTCGCGCTGGCGGACGACTTCGACCTCGCCGTCGAGCACCGCCCGGAATCCGGTGTCGACGAGGCCTGGGTCGAGGGCATCGCCGCGATCGACCGCAAGCTGCGCGCGCTCCTCGAGAGCGAGGGCGTGAGCGGGATCGACGCCGCGCCTGGTACCCAGTTCGACCCGCACGAGCACGACGCCGTCGCCAACGTTCCCGGCACGGGCCGTCCCGGCGGCGAGATCGTCGACGTGTTGCGGCGGGGCTACCGGCTCCGCGACCGGGTGATCCGGCCGGCCCTCGTGGCCGTCGCCGACGACGCCGGCACGATCGCCGACGAACCAACCGAACCGATCCACTGAACCGACATTCACTGAGCCACTGAACAGGACAGGAGCAGCCACACCAATGGGCAAGATCATCGGCATCGACCTCGGGACGACCAACTCGGTCGTCGCCGTCATGGAGGGCGGCGAGCCCACGGTCATCCCGTCGGCCGAGGGCGGCCGGACGGTCCCGTCGGTCGTCGCCTTCACCAAGACGGGCGATCGCCTCGTCGGCCTGCTGGCCAAGCGCCAGGCGGTTACGAACCCGGGCAACACCGTCTACTCGATCAAGCGCTTCATGGGCCGCCGCTGGGACGACCCGGAGGTCCAGCGCAGCAAGGGCCTCGTGCCATACGACATCGCCAAGGACCCGAAGTCGGATGGCGTCGTCGTCAAGGTCGGCGACAAGACCTACAGCCCACCCGAGATCAGCGCGATGATCCTGCAGAAGCTGAAGGCCGACGCCGAGGCGTACCTCGGCGAGAAGGTCACCGAGGCGGTCATCACCGTCCCGGCGTACTTCGACGACACGCAGCGCCAGGCGACGAAGGACGCCGGCCGCATTGCCGGCCTCGACGTCAAGCGGATCATCAACGAGCCCACCGCGTCGGCCCTCGCCTACGGCCTCGACAAGAAGACCGACGAGAAGATCGCGGTCTACGACCTCGGCGGCGGCACGTTCGACATCTCGATCCTCGAGCTCGGCGACGGCGTCTTCGAGGTCAAGGCCACGAACGGCGACACGCACCTCGGCGGCGACGACTTCGACCAGCGCGTCATCGAGTGGATGCTGGGCGAGTTCAAGAAGGACCAGGGCATCGACCTCTCGAAGGACGCCCAGGCCCTGCAGCGGCTCAAGGAGGCCGCCGAGAAGGCCAAGATCGAGCTGTCCTCGACGGCCGCGACGGAGATCAACCTGCCGTACATCACGGCCGACGCCTCCGGCCCGAAGCACCTCGTGATGAACCTCTCGCGGGCCAAGCTCGAGGACCTCGTCGGCGACCTGATCGACAAGACCAAGGCGCCGGTCCAGGCCGCGCTCAAGGACTCCGGCCTCAAGCCGAACGACATCGACGAGGTGATCCTCGTCGGCGGCCAGACGCGCCAGCCGAAGGTCCAGGAGACGGTCAAGCTGGCGTTCGGGAAGGAGCCCCACAAGGGCGTCAACCCGGACGAGGTCGTCGCCGTCGGCGCCGCCATCCAGGCCGGCGTCCTCGCGGGCGAGGTCAAGGACGTCCTGCTCCTCGACGTGACCCCGCTGTCGCTCGGCATCGAGACGCTGGGCGGCGTCATGACCAAGCTCATCGACCGCAACACCACCATCCCGACGTCCAAATCGCAGGTCTTCTCGACCGCGTCGGACAACCAGAACCAGGTCGAGATCCACGTCCTCCAGGGCGAGCGTGACTTCGCCCAGGACAACAAGACCCTCGGCCGGTTCATCCTCGACGGCATCCCGCCGGCGCCCCGCGGCATTCCCCAGATCGAGGTGACGTTCGACATCGACGCGAACGGCATCCTCGACGTCCGGGCCAAGGACCGCGCCACCGGCAAGGAGCAGCAGGTCCGCATCACGGCTTCCTCGATGCTCTCCAAGGACGAGGTGGACAAGATGGTCCGCGACGCCCAGGAGCACGCCGAGGAGGACAAGCAGCGGCGCGAGGAGGTCCAGACCCGCAACGACGCGGAGCAGCTCACCTACCAGGCGGAGAAGACGGTCGGCGACCTTGGCGACAAGGTCTCGGCCGAGGATCGCGCCGAGGTCGAGCGCCAGGTCGCGGCGCTGCGCGAGGCCCTCAAGGGCTCCGACATCGAGGCCGTGAAGAGCGGCCATGCGGCCCTGCAGAGCACGCTCAGCCGCGTCGCGACGGCCGCGTACCAGGCGGCCAGCCCAATGGACGGCCCCGGCCAGCCCGGTCCGGACGGCAGCGACGGCTCCGGTGGTGCCGAGGGCGGCGCGGAGGGCGAGCCGGCCGGTGCCGGTGCCCGCTCCGGCTCCGGCGAGGGCGCCGCGGACGACGCCGTGGAGGGCGAGTTCAAGGAGGTCTGACCCGACCTCGCAAGCGAGATCACGAAGCGCCGTCCGCAAGGGCGGCGCTTCTTCATGGCCGCCGCCTTGGCGCGGATCACCTGCGCTAGGCTGACGCGCCCATGCCCAAGGTCCTGACGGCGGTCGCCGGCGTCGCAGCGCCCGTCGTCAACGCCGTCATGCCCGCGCGCCTCGGCACGCCGTTTCGGTGGCTGTGGTCGGCCTCCACCCTCACGAACATCGGCGACGGGATCGTGCTCGCGGCGGGCCCGCTCCTCGTCGCCAGCCAGACGCGCGACCCGTTCGTCGTGTCGCTCGCGTTCTTCTGCGAGTTCCTGCCGTCGCTGCTGCTCGGCAGCTTCGCCGGCGTCATCGTCGACCGGGTCGACCGGCGGCGGATCGTCGTCCTCGTCAACCTGGCCCGGGCCGGCATCCTCGGGGTGCTGTCGACGACGATCGCGACCGGCAACGTCAGCATCGCCACGGTCCTGCTGGCGCTGCTCCTCCTCGCGACCGCGGAGACCTTCTCCGACCTCGCCGCGACGAGCTACCTCCCGCGACTCGTCCCGCGGGCGTCGCTGGGCCTGGCCAACGCGCGGCTGCAGTCGTCGCACCTCCTGATGAACCAGCTCATCGGGCCGCCGATCGGGGCCTTCCTGTTCGTCCTCGGGATGGCGATCCCGTTCGCCGCCGACGCCGTCTGCTACGCCCTCGGTGCCGTGCTGGTGGCGAGGATCACGACGTCGGCGCTGCCCGCACGCGAGGCGCCGACCGAGGCGGGCGGCGACGCGGGCCCGGGCGGGATCGCATCGGTCTGGCGTGAGCTCGTCGAGGGCTTCCGCTGGCTGCGGGCCCACCCGGCGATGCGGACCCTCGCCCTGACCGTCGTCGCGTTCAACGTCACGTTCGGCGCGGCCTGGTCCGTGATGGTCCTGTACGCGGGCGACCGGCTGGGCATGGACAGCGTCGGTTTCGGCCTGCTGACGACGGCGTCCGCCCTCGGCGGGATCGTCGGGACCGCCGCCTACGGCCGGCTCGAGCGCCGCTTCGGCCTGGCGAACCTGATGCGGGGCGGCCTCCTGATCGAGACCGCGTCGCACCTCATCTTCGCCGTGACGACGATGCCGGCGGTGGCCCTCGCGACGATGGTCGTCTTCGGGGCCCACGAGGTCGTCTGGTGGACGACGTCGATCACCGTGCGCCAGCGGGCGGTTCCGGACGAGCTGATGGGCCGCATCGGCGGCATCTACACCGTGGGGCTGACCGGCGGCATCGTGATCGGCACGCCGATCGGCGGGCTGCTCGCAAAGACATTCGGGATCACTGCCCCGTTCTGGTTCGGGTTCATCGGGTCGGCCCTGCTCGTGGTGCTGCTGTGGCGGGAGTTCCGGTTCATCGCGCACGACGAGCTGCCGGTCCCCGCCACGGCCACCGGCTAGGCGCTCGTCGGCTCGCCATCTGACAGGCGACCTGTCACGGTCGCGGCTAGGATTCGCCGTTCGATGAGCGAGACGCTGACGACCGACGCCGGGGAGTCGGCCAGGGAGCATGCTGCCGCCCCGGCGGCCCAGCCCGCGGCCGCGGCCACGGACTCGCTGATCCATGCCCGGGGCCTGACGAAGCGCTTCGGTGAGTTCACCGCGGTCGACGGGATCGACTTCGACGTCCAGCCCGGCGAGGCATTCGGCTTCCTCGGGCCCAACGGCGCCGGCAAGACCTCGACCATGCGGATGATCGGCTGCACCTCGCCGATCAGCGACGGCCGGCTCACGGTCCTCGGCATGGACCCCCGCCGCGACGGGACGCGCATCCGGGCCCGCCTCGGCGTCGTGCCCCAGGCGGACACGCTCGACAACGAGCTGACCGTCCGCGAGAACCTCTTGATCTACGGCCGCTACTTCGGCCTGCCCCGGGACGAATGCGCTCGGCGCGCCGACGAGCTCCTCGACTTCGTCCAGCTGACCGATCGCGGCAAGGACCTGGTCGAGCCGCTGTCGGGCGGGATGAAGCGGCGCCTGACGATCGCCCGGAGCCTGATCAACGAGCCGGACCTGATGCTCCTCGACGAGCCCACGACGGGCCTCGACCCGCAGGCGCGGCACCTGCTCTGGGACCGCCTCTACCGGCTCAAGCAGCGTGGCGTGACCCTCGTCCTCACGACCCACTACATGGACGAGGCCGAGCAGCTCTGCGACCGCCTCGTGGTCATGGACAAGGCGAAGATCGTGGCCGAGGGCTCGCCGCAGCAGCTGATCGAGCGCTACTCCACGAAGGAGGTCGCCGAGTTCCGCTTCGCGCCCGGCATCCAGGAGACCCTCGACGGCCAGTTCGAGGGCCTCGCGGACCGGATCGAGCGGCTGCCGGATCGCGTGCTCCTGTACGCGGACGACGGCGAGGCCGTCGTCCAGGGCGCCCATGGCCGCGGCCTCCGCCCGGAGACGGTGCTGGTGCGCCGGTCGACGCTCGAGGACGTGTTCCTCCGGCTCACCGGCCGGTCGCTGATCGACTGACGAGCCGATGAGCGCGCTCGCCGGCGCCGAGGGCGCGCGGGTCACGACCCCGGACCCGCGCATCGTGTCGGGCTGGTCGACGATGGCCCGCGTCGTCGAGCATCGTGCGCTGCAGTACCGGCGCACGTTCCGGGCCTCGATCTTCGGCTCGTTCGGGATCCCGGTGCTGTTCCTCACCGCGATGGGCCTCGGCCTCGGCGGCTACGTCGACAAGTCCGCCGACGCCGCGCTGCACGGGCTGACCTACCTTCAGTTCCTCGCGCCGGGCCTGCTCGCCGCGACGGTGATGCAGACGGGCTCGTTCGAGGCGACCTTCCCGATCCTCGGCGGGCTGCAGTGGAACAAGGTCTTCCACGCGATGTTCTCCACGCCGATCCGCCCGGCGGACATCGTCTACGGCAACGTGGCCTGGATCGCCTTCCGCCTGTCGCTCGTCGGGGCCGTGTTCGGGATCGTCATCGTCGCGTTCGGGGCGAGCAGGTCGGCGCTCGTCGTCCTGGCGGTCCCGGCGGCGGTGCTGACGGGCCTCGCCTTCGCGACGCCGATCATGGCCTTCACCGCGACCCAGCGGACGCCGGACCGCTTCGCAACGCTGTTCCGGTTCGGCGTCACGCCGCTCTTCCTGTTCAGCGGCACGTTCTTCCCGATCGAGAGCCTGCCGTCCTACCTCCAACCCATCGCCTGGCTCTCGCCCCTGTGGCACGGCGTCGAGCTGTGCCGGATGCTGATGCTGGGGACGCTGTTCGAGACCCCGCTCCTGGCCCTGGTCCACCTGCTCGTGCTCGTCACGCTCACCGCCGTCGGGATCGCGTTCGCGCTGCGCACCGTGGAAGCCCGGCTGGTCAAGGGCTGAGCCGATGACCGCCCTCCGGATCACCCCGCTCATGACCATCGGCGGCCAGCGCTGGGTGCGGATGATCGAGCGCAACCTGCTCGTGTACAAGCACGGCTGGCTTGTCCTGCTGTCGGGCTTCTTCGAGCCGCTGTTCTACCTGCTCTCGATCGGCTTCGGGCTCGGGCGGCTCGTCGGCGACGTCCCAGGCCCGGGCGGCGAGCCAATCCCGTACCAGCTGTTCGTGGCGCCGGCGCTGCTGGCCGCGTCGGCGATGAACGGAGCCATCACCGAGAGCACGTTCAACTTCTTCTTCAAGCTGAACTACGACAAGACCTTCGCCTCGATCCTGACGACGCCCATGTCGCCGGCGGACATCTCGATCGGTGAGCTGGCCTGGGCGCTGATCCGCGGCGCGCTCTACACGATCGGGTTCATCGCGGTGATGGTCGTGCTCGGGCTGGTGCGCTCGCCGCTGATCCTGCTGACGCTGCCAGGGGCGCTGCTCATCGGCTTCGCCTTCGCCGCCGTCGGCATGGCGGCGACCTCGTACATGCGCACGTGGCAGGACTTCGACCTCATCCAGCTCGTCGTGCTGCCGATGTTCCTGTTCAGCGGCACGTTCTTCCCGCTCGACACCTTTCCGCCGCTGGCGCAAGTCCTGATCCAGCTCACGCCCCTGTACCACGGCGTCGAGATGCTGCGCGGGTTCACCGTCGGCGTGGTCGGCCCCGAGACGCTGGTCCACGTGGGCTACCTGACGTTGATCGGGCTCCTCGGGATGTCCGTCGTCTCGCGGCGGCTCGACAAGCTGCTCCTCAAGTAGGCCCGGCGACGTCGCCCGAGCGGCGCGCGACGCGCGCGGACCTCGAGGTGATCGAGCGCGAGGTCGTGGCGTGCCGGTTGTGTCCGCGCCTGGTCGCGTGGCGCGAGCAGGCCGCCCGCGAGGCGCCGCGGCGGTTCGCTGGGCAGGCCTACTGGGCGCGGCCGCTGCCAGGCTTCGGCGACCCGGCCGCGCGAATCCTGATCCTGGGGCTCGCGCCGGCCGCGAACGGCGGCAACCGGACGGGCCGCATCTTCACGGGCGACGCGAGTGGCGACTTCCTGTGGGCCGGGCTGCACCGTGCGGGGCTGGCCAATCAACCCACGAGCACGGGCCGGGGCGACGGCCTCCGCGCGATCGGCTGCTGGGTCACGGCCGCCGTCAAGTGCGCGCCACCGGGGAACAAGCCGCTCCCCTCGGAGCGCGGCAACTGCGCGCCGTACCTCGTCCGGGAGCTGGCCGCGCTCGACACCGTCCGCGTCGTCCTCGCCCTCGGCGCCTTCGCCTGGGATGCCGCGCTCGCGACCTTCGCCGCCCTCGGCGCCGAGCCACCGAAGCCCAGGCCGCGCTTCGGCCACGGCGCCGAGGTGCGGATCGGACGGTGGACGCTCCTCGGCAGCTACCACCCGAGCCAGCAGAACACGTTCACCGGCAAGCTGACGCCCGCGATGCTCGACACGGTGATCGCGCGGTCGGCGGCGATCGGCCGCGAGGCGTCGACTGGCGGCGAGGCCCCGATCGCCGGCGCCTGACCCGCTACGACCCTCGGACCCAGCCCTCGAGGTACGTGTCGAGCCGGCTGAACGTGACGCCGTCGAGCTTCCGGCACTCCCCGATGAACTGCTCGAGCATCGCCATCCGGTGGCCGCGCCCGATGCACTCGGGATGCATCGTGACCGTCAGCAGCCCGCCCGGCGCGTTCGCGTGGGCATAGCGGAGCTCTGCCAGCCAGATCTCGAGCACCTGCGACGGCGGCCGCATGCCGTCCCGGCCGTTGTCGCCGGGCTCGAAGAGCGGCCAGTCGTCGAGGGTCCAGTACACCGGCACCTCGATGAGCGGGCCCTCGGTGCCGAACGTCGTGCCCCGCTCGACCGAGTGGGCGTCGTTCTGGCGCACCCGGTACGGCCGGTAGTCGTCGGCCATCAGCGAGGAGTCGTACTGGAAGCCTGCCTCGACGAGGAGGCCGAGGCTCTCGCGCCCCAGCGCCCAGTACGGCGCCCGGAAGCCCTTGGGCGGCGCGCCGGTGAGTCGCCGCACGGCCTCGACCGACCGGCCGAGCACGGCGGCCTGCTCCTCGGCCGGGAGCTCCGAGAAGTCCTCGTGGAACCAGCCGTGGCACGCGAGCTCGTGGCCGCCGGCCAGGATCGCCTCGGTGTTGGCGGGGAAGGTCTCCAGCGAATGCCCCGGCACGAACCAGGTGCTCGCGATGTCCTCGCGGCCGAGGAGCTCGATGATCCGCGGCAGGCCCACCCGCGGCCCGAACTCGGCGTGCGAGAACTTCACCGGGGAGTCGCCGCGGCGGACGCTGTCGGAGATGGCGTCGTGATCGAAGGTCAGCGCGACGGTCAGGCGCGGCGAATCAGGCATGGCCGCATGCTAGGTCGGCGTCGGAAGGGCCGCGCCGTTCGACCGTAGACTTCTCCGTCGATGGCCATCGGCGACTACTACGAGACCCTCGGCGTCGAGCGAACCGCCTCCGATGCCGACATCAAGAAGGCATACCGGCGCCTCGCCCAGCGCTGGCATCCGGACATCAACCAGGATCCGGCGGCGGCCGCGCGCTTCAAGGAGATCAACGAGGCCTACCAGGTCCTCTCTGATCCGGAGCGCCGGCAGCGCTACGACCTGTTCGGGACGGTCGGGGCCGAGGGCGCCCCCGGTGGCTTCCCGGGCGGCTTCGCCGACATCTTCGACGCGTTCTTCGGCGCGGCGGCGGCGGGAGCGGGGAGGCGCGGCCGGCCGGCGGCCGGCTCGGACCTGCGCTACGACCTTCGGATCACGTTCGAGGAGGCGATCCTCGGGACGACCAAGGAGATCGAGTTCCCGGTGCTCGCCCGCTGCGACACCTGCGGCGGCAGCGGCGCCGAGCCCGGCACGCAGCCGATCACCTGTCCCCAGTGCAACGGGCGCGGCGAGATCCGCGGCGTCCGCCAGACGATGCTCGGCCAGATGATCAACGTCACGACCTGCCCTCGCTGCAAGGGCGACGGCAAGATCGTCGAGACGCCCTGCCACACCTGCAAGGGCGAGGGCCGGGTCGAGCGGACGCGGACGCTGCAGGTGACGATCCCGCCGGGCATCGACGAGGGCCACCAGATCCGCATCTCCAACGAGGGCGAGGTCGGGCCGCGGGGCGGGCCGGCGGGCTCCCTGTACGTCGCGGTCCACGTCGCGCCGCACGCGGCACTCAAGCGCGAGGGGACGGAGCTCATCTTCGAGGCCAGGGTCGGCCTGGCCCAGGCGGCGCTCGGCACGACGATCACGGTGCCGATCGTCGGCGGCGAGGAGATGGTCGAGATCAAGGCCGGAACGCAGCCCGGCACGGAGATCCGGCTGCGCGGCAAGGGCGTGCCCTACCTGCGCCGGACCGGCCAGCGTGGCGACCTCCACGTCATCGTCGACGTCGACGTCCCGCATCACCTCTCGCGGGCCCAGCGCGAAGCCCTCGAGGCGTACGCGAAGGCCTCCGACGAGATCGTGAGCGAGGGCGGCATCCTCGACCGCGTCCGGGACAAGCTGGCCTAGGTTGCTGCCGCGACCACCGTCCGGCGGCATCCCCCGACCGCGTGGCCGCGGCAAGGGGCAGGGGCGCGGCGGACAGTGGCTCGAGCTGTCGGTCGAGGCCGACAGCGAGGCGGTCGAGGCGGTGAGCGAGATCCTGGCCCGGGTGGCCCCCGGCGGCATCACCGTCGAGCCCGGCTTCGACCTCGTCGACGAGGGCCTCGGGGCGAGGATCGACCCGACGCGGCCGGCGACGATTCGCGCGTACGTGGCGGCGATCGACCCGGCGACGACCGAACGCGCCACCCGGACCGTGCGCGAGGCGCTGGGCCATCTCCAGGCGTTCGGGCTGCGCCCGATCGGCGACCTCCGAACGCGGACCGTCAACGAGCGCGACTGGGCGACCGCGTGGCAGGAGCACTTCCACGTGCTGCACCTCGGCCGCCGGCTCGTCATCAAGCCCAGCTGGCGCCGCCACAAGCGCAGCGGCGACGAGGTGGTCATCGACCTGGATCCGGGCATGGCCTTCGGCACCGGCCTGCACCCGACGACGAGGCTCTGCCTCCGGGCACTTGAGGAGCGAGCAGATCGCGGACCGCTCGGCCGCGTCCTGGACCTCGGCTGCGGCTCGGGGATCCTGTCGATCGCGGCGGTCAAGCTCGGCGGGACCCGCGCCCTCGGCCTCGACATCGATCCCATCGCGGTCGAGGCGACGGTCGCGAACGCGCGCCACAACCGCGTCGGCAAGCGGGTGCGCGCCCGCGAGGGCACGATCCCGAGCGACGAGGGGCCCTTCGACACGATCCTCGCCAACCTGATCGCCGGCGTCCTGATGGAGATCGCCGCGGACCTCGCCGCGGAGCTCGTCCCGGGCGGGACGCTGATCGGCTCGGGCATCTTCATCGATCGGGAGGGGCCGACGCGCGCTGCGCTCGAGGCCGCGGGATTCGAGATCACCGGCCGCTGGGACGAGACGGATTGGGTCGCGCTGGAGGCCGTCCTGCCGAGCCGATAGCGGCCGGCGGGGCCGGGCACGAAGCCCACCTACAATCCGCGGGTGCCCCCGTTCCTCTTCCCGGTCCTGTTGATCGTGCACGTCGTCCTGGCCATCGCGCTGTTCGTGCCGTCGCTCCTGCTGCCGTTCGCGTTCCGTGCCCGCCGCGGCTCGCTCCGGCCCGAGACGTCGGGGCGCTTCGTCCGCTTCCTGCTGGCGCTGCAGGCCCGCGGCACGTTCTGGATCGGGCTTGGGCTGGCGCTCTCGGGCATCGCCCTGATCGCCGTCATCGGCCCGTCGGTCCTGGCCCAGCCGTGGCTGCTCGTCGCCCTCGGCATCTATGCGCTCAACCTCGTCCTCGCCTACTTCATCCAGGTCCCCAGGCTTCGCAGCCTCATCGGGCTGCGGAACGGCAGTGATCCGCGCTGGCCTGCCCTCGCCCGGCGGCAGCGCTACATCTCGTATGTCATGGCCGGGCTCGTCGGTACCATCGGCTTCCTGATGAGCACGAAGCCGGCGCTGTGGTGAGCCGGTGACCACCGGCGCCGCCCGCGATTCGGCCGCGCCGCGGCGCGACCCGGACTGCCTGTTCTGCAGGATCGTGGCCGGCGAGATCCCGTCCACGAAGGTCGCCGAGGACGACCTCGTCATCGCCATCCGCGACATCGCGCCGCGCGCCCCGACCCACGTCCTGATCATGCCCCGCGACCACGTCGCTTCGGCGGCGGACCTGACGGACGAGCACGCCGCGCTCGTCGGGCGGATCTTCGCGACGGCCGCCGAGATCGCCCGCTCCGAGGGCATCGCCGACGGCGGCTACCGCATCGTGACCAACATCGGTGCGTGGGGTGGGCAGACGGTCGACCACCTCCACTTCCACCTGATGGGCGGCCGCGCCTTCACCTGGCCCCCGGGATGACCCGCGCGATCCGCGCGGCCATCGGAGCGCTCCTCGCCCTGGCCGTAACGGCCTGCGCGCCGCCCACGGCCGTCCCGTCTCCGGGCTCGGGTGGGGACGCGGCGTCGGCCACGAAGCAGCTCATCATCGCGGCGCTCGGGGGCGTCGGGCTCCAGGCCGCGGACGCGGTCAAGCCGTATCGGCCTGCCGAGGCGGCGTCGGTGATCGGCGCCGCCCGATCGATCGTGCAGGTCCAGCTGCCGGACGATCCCGACCACGGCTACATCGTCATCTACTCGGCCGGCTCGGCGACCACCGCAGAGAAGCTCGCCTTCGACCAGGCGGCCTTCGTCGCCAGCCCGTCCGGCGGTATCCAGTACCCGCCGGGCTCCCACTTCATCCTGCGGACGGTCGACACGACGGTGATCTTCTTCACCTGGTCGCCCGGGACGTCGCCGGACGCGCGGACGCACCTCATCGAGGACGCCCTGAACGGGATCGGGATCGGGGTGCCGGTCGGGTCATAGGCCTGCTGCGCGGGCTCCCCGGGATCGGGTCCCCCCTAGATCGGGTTCGCGCCCACCCAGTCGCGCACGAGGTTGCGCTTCACCTTGAGCGTGTGCGTGCGCGGGAAGTCCGACTCGGGCCAGAGGCGCCAACCCGCGATCCGCTGGTTCGGACCGAGGGAGGCATTGGCCGACTTGACCGTCGCGTCGAGCGTCGAGCGGATCTCCGCCGGGGGCGCCGCCGGGTCGAAGCCGAGCGGCTCGCCCGCGGTCCGGATCGGGCCGCCGGGCGCCAGCAGGATCGCCTCGATCCGGCCGGGGGCCGTCTCGAGCACCACCGAGTCCCGCAGGCCGGCGATGCGCAGCGCGTTCTCGAGGTCCTCGGGGTACACGTTGAATCCGTTCGGCAACACGATGATGTCCTTCTTCCGGCCGGACAGGATCAGCCGGCCGTCGCGGTCGAGATGGCCGACGTCGCCGGTCTTGTACCAGCCGTCCTCGGTAAAGGCCGCGGCGGTGAGCTCCGGCGCGTTCCAGTAGCCCTTGAACAGGCTCGGGCCGCGGAACTGGACCTCGCCGTCCTCGGCCAGTCGCATCTCGATGCCCTCCGGCGGCCGCCCGACCGTGCCGAGCCCGTGGTCCTCGAGGGTCGTGCACGAGCCGGTTCCGGTCTCGGTCGCGCCGTAACCCTGGAGGACCGTCACGCCCATGTCCTCCCAGGCCTGCTGGAGCGCGGGCGGCAGGAACGCGCCGGCCGAGACGAAGAGCCGGAACGACCCGCCGAGCTGGGCATGCACCCGCCGAAAGATGAGCCGGCGGACCGGCATCGGCAGGCGCCGGGCGATCGATCGGAGACGCTCGAACAGCTTCGTCCGGCCCGACTTCTCGACCTCGCGCTCGATCGCGCTCCAGAACAGGTCCAGGACCTGCGGCACGACGACCATCGACGTCACCCGGTGCTCACGCAGCGCCTCGAAGATCACCCGCGGGTTGCGGCTCCGGACGTAGAGGACGCTGGCCCCGACGCTGAGCGCGTAGAACAGCCCGACCGCCTGCTCCAGGAGGTGCGACAGCGGGAGCAGCGACACGATCCGGTGGTGGAGCGCCGGGATGATCCGGTGGAAGGTGCGGTTCGACGCCAGCAGGTTGTCGTGGGCCAGCATCACGCCCTTCGGCGTGCCGGTGGTCCCCGAGGTGAAGATGAGCTCGACGAGGTCCGTGGGCTCGGGGCGCGGCCACGCGGCGACCTGCTCCTCCCAGCCCGGGCGGAGCGGCATGTCGCCCTCGTCCGGGGCGGCCCCGATGGTCTCGACGCCCGTCGCAGGAAAGTCGCCAAGGCCGAACTCTGCGGGGTCGGGAGCGTCCCGGCCCGTGCCCAGGATCAGGCGCCTGGCGCCCGATGCCCTGACGATGCCCTCGATGGCCTCGCGTGACATGCGCAGGTCCAGGGGCACGAGGACGATGCCCGCCCGGATCGCGCCGAGGTAGGTCGCCGGTAGCTCCGGCGTCGATGGCGACCACGTGAGCAGCCGGTCGCCCTTGTCCAGGCCGAGCGAGCGCAACCGGAACGCGGCGGCGCGCGAGTGTCGCTCCAGCTCGCGATAGGTCCAGCCCCGCGTCGTGCCGTCCTCGAGCCGGATCGCGAGCGCCGGCTGGTCGCCGAATCGCGCGACCGCATCGTCGGCCAGGTCGAGGAGCGTCTCCATTCGAGCGGACATGCTCGCATCCCGGCATCTGCGATGTATGTGCTACTGTTGAGTAGCACATTACGGAGGTGCGGGATGGGCTCGCGCAAACCGCGCGACTCGGGCTCGAGGGCGGGCAGGGTCGCGGTCACAGGGTCATTCGGGTTCACGGGGCGCGCCCTGACCGAGCGGCTGCTCGCGGCGGGCCACGACGTGGTCACGCTGAGCCGCCGCTCAGGAGCCGGCGACCCCCTCGCGTCGCGCCTGACGATCCGGCCCCTGCGACCGGACCGGCCGGATGAGCTGGCCGCCTCGCTCGACGGGGTCGAGACGCTGTTCAACACGTACTGGCTCCGATTCCCTCGCGCCGGCGCGACCTTCGAAGGTGCCATGGCCAGCTCCGCGGCGCTGCTCGCCGCGGCGCGCATGGCCGGCGTCCGGCGCGTCGTCCACGTCAGCGTCGTGCATGCGGCGGCCGATGCCGAGACGCCCTACGTTCGCGCCAAGGCCGCGCTCGAGGCCGTGGTCCGAGGCAGCGGGCTCGACTGGGCCATCGTCCGCCCGACGCTCACGTATGGCCCGGACGACATCCTGATCAACAACCTCGCCTGGGCGCTCCGACGCCTGCCCGTGTACGGAATCCCCGGGCTCGGGCGGTACACGGTCCAGCCGGTCCACGTCGACGACGTGGCTCGGATCTGCGTCGAGGCCGCGGCGGGGCCCTCGGGCGTGACGGTCGATGCGGCCGGCCCCGAGACGATGGCCTATCGCGAGCTCGTCGATCGCGTCCGAGCGGCGATCGGCAGTCGCTCGATCGTCCTGCCGATGCCCGCGTTCGTGGTGCTCGCCGCGGCTCGAGCCCTCGGGCCCCTCGTCCGCGACGTCGTCCTCACCCGCGACGAGATCCGCGAGCTCGCCTCGTCGCTGCTGACCTCGCACGAGCCGCCGCGCGGCGAGATTCGCATCTCCGACTGGCTCGTCGCGAACGCCTCGACCCTGGGCCGCCGCTGGTCCAGCGAGCTCGCCCGCAACTACCGGGGCCTGCCCGCCTGACGGGTAAGGGTCCGATGAGCCCCTCGCGGCACGATGCGCCCACATGGATGCCCTCCGCGTCGGCCGCTCGATCCGGGCGCTCCGGATTCGCCGTGGGTGGCGCCAGTCCGACCTCGCCGCTGCCTCGGGCGTGTCTCGGTCGGTGATCTCGCGTATCGAGCTCGGCGAAATTGGCGCGACGAATCTGCGATCCGCCGAAGCCGTTGCGGCGGCGCTCGGCGCCGACCTCGACGTCCGGCTCCGCTGGCACGGCGAAGGGCTGGATCGACTGCTCGACGAGGTCCACGCCGGCCTCGTCGATCGGTTCGTGCAGATGCTGCTCGACGCGGGCTGGGAGGTGGCGGTCGAGGCCACGTTCAACGAGTTCGGTGAGCGCGGATCCGTCGACGTCCTGGGGTGGCATCCGATCGAGCGCGCTCTCCTCATCGGCGAGATCAAGTCGGTCGTCGCGGATGCGCAGGGAACGCTCAGCCCACTGGATCGTAAGGTCCGACTCGGGCCAAGGATCGCGCGGACGCGCGGCTGGGAGTCCGTCACGGTCTCGCGTGTGCTGATCGTGCGGGACGGGTCGACGAATCGGCGCAGGACCTCAGACCTGGGCGCGACGTTCGACGCCGTGCTTCCCGTTCGCGGAACCGCGTTTCGCAACTGGCTGCGCAGGCCCTCAGGGTCAGTCTCCGCCCTCTTGTTTCTCCCGGATTCCCCTCAGAAGAGCACTAGACAAGCCGGCAAGAGCTGGCGCCGCGTCAATCGGGGCGCAACCACCGCATCGACATCCCAGTGACCGCCTGGAGGTCGCTGGAAACGTAGGCCCCCTCCGCTCCCGTGGAATTCTCATGCGGTCTCGTCTTGTGTTCGTGGGGAGGTCACCTGGGAAATCGCCGGCCCCAGGAGCTGAGCCGAGAGGTGCGGATAGGGATTTCCTCCACGTTTGACCCCCTCAGGGGCCTGTGCGACACTCCGCCAGCCCTATCGGGGAAACGCGTCCAAGCCGTTGGGCCACGAGCTGGATGCGTGCAGGCAAGACGACAGCCCGAGGAGGTGAATCCCGGATTGGCAGAAGTCCGAGTGGGTGAGAACGAGACGTTCGAGAGCGCCCTTCGCCGCTTCAACAAGAAGATCCAGCAGTCCGGCATCCTCGCCGAGGCTCGCCGTCGCGAGCACTACGAGAAGCCGAGCGTGAAGCGGAAGCGCAAGGAAGCGAAGCGCAAGAAGAACGCACGGACACCGCAGGCGTAGTCACAGAGAGATCCCGATGGGACCTCGTGCCCGGCGGTCCCGCCCGTAGGTGCCGATACCGGTGACCCTCCGCGAGCGAATCCAGTCCGACATCACGACCGCGATGCGGTCGGGTGATGCGCTGCGCCGCGACACCCTGCGAATGGCCGAGAGCTCCATCTATAACGCCGAAAAGCGCGATCGTCGGACCTATGGCGACGACGAGGTCGCGGGCGTCCTGGCACGCGAAGTGAAGACCCGGCGCGAGTCCGTCGAGGCCTTTCGCAACGGCGGCCGCGAAGATCTCGCCTCGAAGGAGGAGGCCGAGATCGACATCCTCGCCGGCTACCTGCCCGAGCAGCTCTCCGAGGCCGAGATCGCGGCCCTCGTCGACGAGGCCATCGGCGCGACCGGCGCCGCGAGCCCGCGCGACATGGGGAAGGTGATGGGCTGGCTCGCGCCCCGAACCAAGGGCCGGGCCGACGGCCGCGCGGTCAGCCAGGTCGTGGGCAAGGCCCTCGGTTCCATGAGCGGCGGCGCATGAGCGCGCCCGCGACCCCGGCCTCGGCGCGCGGGCTCCCGAGCCGGCGCGAGATCGCCCGACTCTTCGTCGCGTTCGGCGGGCTGGTCCTGCTGATGACGCTGATCCTTGGCCTCGACCTGACGCCGGGCCTGGCGCTCAAGGCCGGTGATCTCGCGCCGTCGGACGTCGTCGCGCCGCGGGCCCTCAACTTCACCAACGAGCTCCTGACCGAGCAGGCGCGACAGGCGGCGCGCGACAACGTCGACCCGCAGTACGACTTCACCTCCGAGCGGGCGATCGCGGTGGCCGAGGCTCAGCTGAGCGCCTACACCCGCCGCGTCGCGCCGCTCGACTCGGCGTTCGCGCCCCAGACCTCCGCCGAGGAACGCGCGGCGCTCCTCGACGGCGTGCTGCCGGGGCTGACCGAGGACGCCCGGAGCATCCTGCTGACCCTCGAGCCGCGCCGCTGGACGGCGGTCCGGGCCGAGGCCGCCCGCGTCCTCGACGTCACCGAGCGCAACGAGCTCCGCGACACCGAGGTGGCGGAGGCGCGCCTGCGCCTGTCCGCCCAGATGGCCGGCGGCCTGTCCGACAAGGAGCGCAGCCTCGCCTCCGAGATCATCGGCCCGCTGCTGGTCCCCAACAGCTCCTTCTCCGCCGAGCTGACCGAGCAGGAGCGGGACCGGAGCGAGGCCGCGGTCGTGCCGGTCGTCGAGTCGATCGTCCAGGGCCAGGTGATGGTCCGCGGCGGCGACAAGCTCACCGACATCGACATCGCCCGGATCCATGCCCTCGGCCTCGACGAGCAGCGCCTCGACATCGCCGCCGTCGGCGGCTGGTTCCTGCTCGCCGGCCTCCTCGTCGCGATGATCGTGGCCTGGCTGCGGATGTTCCGGCCCGAGTACTGGCACCGCAACAACGTCGTCGTGCTCATCTGGCTGCTGGTCGCGACCGCGGCGTTCGCGCTGCAGCTGACCGCGGGTCGCCCCGCGCTGCCGTTCATCCTGCCGATCGCCGCCGTCGGGCTCCTGGTCACGGTCCTCCTCGATGCCGAGACCGCGATCCTCGTGTCGGCGGCCGTGGCCGTCATCGCCGGCGCTGTGAACGGGCCGTCGCTCGAACTCGGGACGTACGCGATCCTCGGCAACATCGCCGGCATCCTCGCGATCCGGCGCGGCGACCGCCTCCAGAACTTCATCCAGGCCGGCGCTGCGATCTTCGTCGTCCAGGCCGTGGTCGTGACCGCCTTCTCCCTGCTCGGCGAGCGCGACCTCACCGGGGTCGTGCAGCTGATCGGGGCCGCTGCGTTGTCGGCGGGTGGCGCCGCCGTCGCGACGGTCGGGTCGTTCGCCGTCCTCGGCAACGTCTTCGGCCTGCTCACGGTCTTCCAGCTGCTCGAGCTCGCGAACCCGTCGCAACCGCTGCTCCGCCGGCTCCTCGTCGAGACGCCCGGCACGTACCACCACTCGCTGATGGTCGGGAACCTGGCCGAACGAGCGGCAGAGGCCATCGGGGCGGACCCGCTGATCACCCGCGTCGCGGCGTACTACCACGACGTCGGGAAGCTGGCGAACCCGCTGGCGTTCATCGAGAACCAGTCCGGCGGCGACAACATCCACGACGAGCTCGAGCCGGAGGAGTCGGCCCAGATCCTCAAGCAGCACGTCGCGGACGGCATCGACGTTGCCTACCAGGCTCGATTGCCCAAGGCGCTGATCGCGTTCATCCCGCAGCACCATGGGACGGCGATCATGGGCTACTTCCACGCAAAGGCCCGCGAGGAAGCGGCGGCGCCGTTCGGCGGCGTCTCCACGGAGGAAGGCGCCCGGGCGGCCGATGCGATCGACCAGCGGCGCTACCGCCACGCCGGCCCGAAGCCGCAGACCCGCGAGGCGGCGCTGATCATGCTGGCCGACGGCGTCGAGGCATCCGTGCGGTCGCTGGCCTCGCGGGACGAGCCGGCGATCCGCTCGATGGTCGCCCGCATCATCCTCGAGCGGCTGGAGGACGGCCAGTTCGACGAGTGCGACCTCACCCTGCGCGACCTGAACCGGATCCAGGAGGCGTTCGTGTCGCAGCTGCTGGGCATGTACCACCAGCGGGTCGCGTACCCGCAGAGCAAGGTCGTGGAGCTCGAATCGCGCCGTGCCGCGGGTGGAGGCGGCAAGCCCGCGTGAGCGCTCGCTGACCGAGGTGAGCGTCGACCGACGGCGGTCGATCTACCTCGAGGCCGTGCGGGTCGATCTCACGACGCGCGCCGGCGCCACGGTCCGCGTTCCGGGCGCGGAGCTCGCTCGTTGCGTGCAGGGCGCGCTGCGGGCGTCGGGCGCGCCGGAGCCTGCGTCCGTGGCGCTCGTCCTGACCGACGACGAGGAGCTCGCCGACCTCAATCGAGAGCACATGGGTGTCGACGGCCCGACCGACGTCCTGTCGTTCCCGATGCTGCCGCCCGAGGCGTTTCCGAGGCGTCCCACGCGCTCGCGCCGGAAAGGTCGCGCCCCGCGGACCCACATCGGCGACATCGCGATCTCCGTCGAGCGGGCCGCTGAGCAGGCGGAGCAGGGACGCGGCGGCCAGACCGGCGACGTGCGCTGGTCGGCGGCCGACGAGCTGCGCCTCCTCGTGACCCACGGGACGCTGCACCTCTGCGGCTGGGACCACGGCGAGCCGGTCGAGGAACGCGCGATGCGAGACCTGGAACAGCGCCTTCTGGCCTGAACCGCGATACTGCATGCGAGCCCCCGGACGGACGTCCCGGGGCCGTTCGTGCTGTTCGGAACGCCTTCGGAGGTCCCGCTGAACAAGATCGTCGTCGGGCTCGGAAATCCCGGCGAGCAGTACCGGCAGACCCGCCACAACATCGGCTGGATGGTCCTCGACCGCCTGGCCGACCGGGCCGGGTGGTCCGGCCGTGCGCGCAATCGCGACGCCGCGGCGGTCGTCGGCGGCCGGTACCGCGGCCTCGACGTCGTCCTCGTGAAGCCCCAGACGTTCATGAACGAGTCGGGGCTCGCGGTCCGCAAGGTGCTGGCCCGGGAGCGGGCGCCGCTCGGCGAGGTGCTCGTCGTGGTCGACGACTTCGCGCTGCCGTTCGGCAAGCTGCGCTTTCGCGAGGGGGGTGGGGCCGGCGGCCATAACGGGCTGCGCTCGATCATGGACGAGCTGGAGTCGGAGGCGTTCAGCCGCCTGCGGGTCGGGATCGGAGCGCCCGACGGGCGATTCATCGACCACGTCCTGACCAAGTTCGAGCCGGACGAGCGCCAGCGCCTCGACGAGCTCCTCGACGCGGCGGCCGACGCGGTCGAGGCATGGGCGCGCGACGGGACGAACAAGGCCGCGACGCGGTTCAACGCCTTCGAGCTCCGACCCGCGGACGAGGACCGCCTGGCCGCGCCCGGCGACGTCGAGGGGCCGCCCGGGCCCGATGGCATCCGGCGCACGAAGACCGGCTGGCGGCGGGTCCTGTCGCGCGGCCGCGGGTCGGACGAGGACGATCGATGAGCAGCCAGACGCCGCTCCGAGGCCGGCGAGGCTGGGAGCGCCGGCTCGCCGAGCGCGCGGACGAGGGTGCGACGCCGCCGCGGGCGCCCGAGCGGCCCCGGTCTGCCGCAGCGACCGAATTCCCCGCCGCGGCGCCGACGCCCGTGCGGTCCGGCCCAGGTCGCCGCATCCCGAATCTGTCGGCGCTGCCGCGACTGCTCGAGGGGACCGGCGCGTTCGAGACCCTGCGCGAGCGGATCGGGCCGGCAGCGCCTCCGGCGGGCACGGCGGGCCGGCACGCCGGCGTGACCTCGGTGCCGCACGGCGCCAAGAGCTTCCTCGCCGCCGCCCTGGCGCTCGACGCCGGCGAGCGTATCTGCTGGATCGCCCGTGATTCGGAGATCGGGGATCGCGTCGCCGAGGAGCTCGCGGCGTGGATCGGCGATCCCGCGAGCGTCGCCGTCTTGGAGCCGCGGACCGCGCTGGCCTATGAGCGCAGCGAGCTGGTCGCGGACGAGACCGCGGCGCGGGTGGCCGCGCTGTCGGCGTGGCGCAGCGGGCAGGCGAAGGTCCTGGTCGCCAGCGTGCAGGCGCTCATCCAGCACACGATCGCGCCCGACGACCTGCCCGACGAGCCGCTCGAGCTGCGGGTCGGGGCGCGCGTCGCGCAGAGCGCGCTGCTCCGGGAGCTGCTCGAGCTCGGTTATGCGCCCGTCCTCGAGGTCGCAGGACGCGGCGAGTTCGCGCGTCGCGGCGGCATCGTCGACGTGTTCCCGCCTTCCGCCGAGCTGCCGGTCCGCGTCGAGTCGTTCGGCGACGAGATCGACTCGCTCCGCGCCTTCGATCCGACCGACCAGCGGACGACCGGCAAGGTCGACCGGGTCGCCCTGTTGCCGGCATCGGAGTTCCTCCTGCCCGCCGGCGGCGCCGAGGCAGTCCGGGAGCGCCTCGGAACCTCGGCCAGAAAGCTGAACGAGCGCCTCGGGCAGGACCTGGAGCGGCTGGTCGGGGGCGAATCGCGCGCCGCGGCCGTCGGCGATGCCGCCGAGATCTGGGCGCCGATCCTCGCGCCGTCCACCGCGCTCGACCACCTCGCGCCCGAGACCCTGTTCGTCATCGACGAGCCGGGCGACGTCGGCGAGGCAGGGGAGTTCCTGTGGCGCCAGGCCGACGAGCGCCGCACGGACTTGGTCACCGGCGGGGAGCTGCCGAGGGACTGGCCACCGACCTTGCTCCCGCCGCGCGACTGGAAGCGGCGGCTGCTCGGGGCGCGGACCCTCGAGCTGACCTGGGAATCGGAGGCGTCGAACGCGATCGCCGGCGGCGGCAAGTCGTCCGGCGACCTGTTCGGCTGGCGCGAGCCGCAGCTCCCACCGGGGCGCGGCGCGCGAATCGCCGAGGCGGTCGAGCGATGGCAGCAGGACGAGCAGGCGCGGATCGTCATCGCCTCGGACCAGGCGCCGCGCCTCGCCGAGCTGCTCGAGGAAGCAGGCCACGGCGTCGGGCTGACCGACGTCATCGAGCAGGCTCCGCCGCGGGGCGCCGTGACCGTCATCGATCGGAGCCTCAACGGCGGGTTCGCCGGTGGCGCCGAGGGCCTCGTCTTCGTCACCGATCGCGAGCTCTTCGGCAACGTCCGCGTCCGCCGGCCGAAGGCCATGCGCCGGGTCGTGCCGCGCGACATCCTCGAGCGGCTGGCGCCGGGCGACCTCGTCGTCCACATCGACCATGGCATCGCCCGCTACGAGCAGATGCTCCGGCGCAGCTCCGGTCAGGGCGACGAGCGCGACTTCCTGGAGCTCGCGTTCCAGGGCCAGGACCGCATCTTCGTGCCGGTCGAGCAGATCGGCCGGATCAGCCGCTACTCGGGCGGGGAGAGCCCGAACCTCTCGAAGCTCGGCGGGACGGAGTGGCTGCGGACCAAGCAGCGCGTCCGCAAGGCCGTCGACGACCTCGCCGAGGAGCTCCTCGCGCTCTACGCCGCCCGCGCCGGCGCGCCGGGCCATGCCTACCCGGGCGACACGCCGTGGCAGTCGGAGATGGAGGCGGCCTTCCCGTACGAGGAGACGGTCGACCAGCTCCGCGCCGCCATCGAGGTCAAGCACGACATGCAGGCGGTCCAGCCGATGGATCGCCTGGTCGTCGGCGACGTCGGCTACGGCAAGACCGAGGTCGCGATCCGGGCCGCGTTCAAGGCGACCCAGGACGGCAAGCAGGTCGCGGTCCTCGTGCCCACGACCGTCCTCGCCGCCCAGCACCACGCGACCTTCTCGGCGCGCTTCGGGCCGTTCCCGGTGAAGGTCGCGCTGCTGTCGCGGTTCGTCTCGAAGGCGGACCAGGAGAAGACCGTTGCGGGTCTCGCGGACGGCTCCGTGGACCTCGTCATTGGCACCCACCGGCTGCTCTCACGCGACGTGCGCTTCAAAGACCTCGGCCTCGTCGTGGTCGACGAGGAGCAGCGCTTCGGGGTCGCGGCCAAGGAGCGGCTGAAGCAGCTCAAGCGCGAGGTCGACGTCCTGACGCTCAGCGCGACGCCGATCCCGCGGACCCTCAACCTGGCGCTCGCGGGCGTCCGCGACATGTCGGTCATCGAGACGCCGCCGGAGGACCGGCTGCCGATCCAGACGCGGGTCGCGGAGGCGAGCGCCGGCCTCGTCCGCGACGCGATCCTGCGCGAGCTCGATCGCGGCGGCCAGGTCTTCTACGTCCACAACCGGGTCGAGACGATCGAGGCCCAGGCCGAGCAGCTCCGCAGGCTGCTGCCGGACGCGCGCCTCGTCGTCGGGCACGGCCAGATGGCCGAGGGCCAGCTCGAATCGGTGATGCTGAAGTTCGCGGCGGGCGAGGCGGACATCCTCGTCTGCACGACGATCATCGAGTCCGGCCTCGACATCCCGAACGCGAACACGATCGTCATCGACCGGGCGGACACCCTCGGGCTGGCCCAGCTCTACCAGCTCCGCGGCCGCGTCGGTCGATCCTCCAGGCGCGCCTATGCGTATCTGCTGTACCGGCGTCGTGAGCGGATGAGCGAAGAGGCCCGGAAGCGCCTCCAGGCCATCTTCAATGCGTCCGAGCTCGGCGCCGGCTTCCAGATCGCGCTGTCCGACCTCGAGATCCGCGGCGCCGGCAACATCCTCGGCGGGGAGCAGTCGGGGCACATGGCCGCGGTCGGTTTCGACCTCTACTCGCGGCTGCTCGCGGAAGCCGTCGAGGAGCGCAAGGCGGCCCGCGAGGATCGCGCGCCCATGCTCGTGCCGCAGCAGGCGGTCGTCGACCTGCCGCTCGAGGCCCACCTGCCCGACGACTACGTGGCCGACGAGGCCCAGAAGCTGGAGCTCTACCGACGCCTCGCGAATGCCCGCACGCAGGGCGACGTGGCGGCCTTCCGACAGGAGGTCATCGATCGTTTTGGCCCGATGCCGCTGCCCGTCCAGCGCCTCGCCGAGGTCGCCGAGCTGCGCCTCGCCGCCGAGTCCGTGGGCATCGCGTCGATGTCGCGCGAGGAGGGCCAGCTGGTCGTCCGCTTCGGCGCGGGGCTCTCGCGGGCCACGGCGATGCGGCTCCTCACGCCCGGCTCGCTGCCCGGTGTCCGCCACGCCGACGTGACCTTCGCCTCGAACCAGGTCCGGATCCGGCTCCCGAAGGACCCGCTCAAGGGCTGGCAGCTCACGCAGGCGGTCGTGGCGCGGCTCTCGGCGGAGCTCGCCCACATCGACCAGGAGACGATCGCCGCGATGCGGCCGGAGCGGCCGGAACCGGCGAGCCGCTCCAACCCGTACGGGCCGACACCCCGGCCCGGCTTCGACGAGCCCATCTGATGCCGCGCGTCGAGCCGGAGGCCTGAGTTGCCCTCGCACTTCAGCGACATCGGCTTCGAGATCGCCTCGTCGGAAGAGATCCTGCAGTACGCCCGGTCGCTGCCGCCCGGGACGCCGGTCATCTCGACGCCGGACGGCGACTACCTCCGCTGGGCCGCGGGCGGCGGGGCGGAGCTCTGGTTCGAGCGCAACCCGCAGGGCGACCTCGTCGGCATGAACCCCCACTTCGACACCCAGGTCCGGGCGCGCGTCCGTCTCACCGGCCGCCAGCCGGATCCGACGTATGCCCTCGACGGCGCCTTCCACCTGTGGCTGGACCCGCTGCCCGTCGGCCCGGACGGCGACGCCGAGATCGGCGCGAGCCCGCTCGTGGTGGACCTGCCGGACTACCGGACCCACGATGCGCTCGAGATGCCGGTCGAAGTCGACCTGGCGATCGCGGCGTTCGCCCACGCTCTGGAGGTCTACGCGACCGAGGCGGACCTGCGGGCGACGGGCTCGATGATGTCCACGGAGTCGCTGATCCCGTCGGGGCTCTTCTTTCCGGGTGGCGACCCGAAGATCCCGCCCAGGGCGGAGGCGATCCTCTACGGGACGGTCGAGGCCACCGAGCTCCGGCACAACGACGCCACCGGACGTGCCTTCCTCTGGGCGCGCGTGCGAACCTACGGCTGCAGGCTCGAGATCGTGGCCGACCCGGTCCTCGCGGCGACGCTGCCGGTCGTCGGCGGGATCGTCGGCGGGACGTTCTGGATGTCGGCGAGGGTCGTCGGGAGCTGAGCCGCTTTCCCGGAGGCCCGGCCCGTCGCGTAACGTCCGGCGTCGCGCCGCGTCTCATGCGCCGGAGGGGCAGAGGGAGAAGGGCAAATGCGTCGCGTCACCGTGCTGTTTCTGGCCTGCGTTCTGGCGGCATGTGAAACCGGTCCCACGGCGCCTCCGAGCGGGACGCCGGGCGCGACCGCCTCGCCCGCGCCGACGGCGACGCCGGCGGCGACGCCGCTGCCGACCACCGACCCGACCACTGGCGAGGCCGGCTGCACACCCTCGGAGAATCCCGAGTGGTCGGTCGCCCGACGCTGGGACGAGGCCCTCCTCGACGCGATCCGGCGTGCCCTGCCGAATCCGCCGGTCCACGCCAGGAACCTGTTCCACCTCTCGGTCGCGATGTGGGACGCCTGGGCGACCTACGACGCAACCGCGCGCGGCTACCTGACCACAGAGAAGATCACCACCAGCAACGCCGAGCGTGCGAGGAACGAGGCGATCAGCTTCGCCGCCTGGACGCTGCTGCGGAAGCGGTTCGAGAACGCGGCCGGCGGCGAGGACTCGCTGGACGAGTTCGACGAGGTCCTGCGGTCGCTGTGCTACACGCCTCGTTTCGGCGGTGGCGCCGCTGGCCAGCATCCAGCCGCCGTCGGCATCCGGATCGCGCAGGCGGTCATCGCGGCCGGTCTCGAGGACGGGTCGAACGAAGCCGACGGCTACGCCGCGCCCGACTACGAGCCGGTCAACCTGCCGCTCGTGGTCGCCGCATCGAAGCGTTTCACGCTCAAGGACGTCACCCGCTGGCAGCCGCTCGAGATCATCGGCGGCTTCTCGCAGAACGGCATCCCGACCGGCACCGTCCAGGTCGCCGTGGCGCCCCACTGGGCCGGCGTCACCGCCTTCGGGGCCAGCCCCGCGACCGGCGTGCTCGTCGATCCCGGGCCGCCGCCCGAGTTGGGCGACGCGCTCACCGACGCCGTCCTGAAGCAGGACGTCGTCGAGGTGATCCGGGACAGCGCGATGCTCGATCCGAAGTCCGACGTCCGCATCGACATCTCGCCGGCCTCCCGCGGCAACAACGACCTGGCCACGAACGACGGCTTCGGTTACGGCACCAATCCGATCATCGGCAAGCCCTACGAGGCCCAGGTGGTGAAGCGCGCGGACTTCCTCCGCGTCGCCGCCGAGTTCTGGGCCGACGGTCCGCGGTCCGAGACACCTCCCGGCCACTGGAACGTGATCGCGAACGACGCGTCCGACGGGATGGTCGCGGCAGGCACGCCGCTGCGGATCGGCGGCGCGGGCGAGCCCGTGGACCGGCTCCAGTGGGACGTGAAGCTCTACCTCGCGATCAACGGTGCGGTGCACAACGCCGCGATCGCGGCGTGGGGCCTCAAGGGCCGCTACGACAGCATCCGGCCGATCTCGCTGATCCGGTACATGGGCGGCCTCGGCCAGTCGAGCGACCCGAGCGGCGCTGCCTACGCCCCAAACGGCCTGCCGCTCGTCCCGGGTCTCATCGAGGTCATCACGGCGCAGTCGTCGGCGCCCGGGGAACGCCACGCCGCGCTCGCCAGGTTCGTCGGGCGGATCGCGATCCGGGCCTGGGGCGGGACCCCGGCCAACCCGGCCCGACAGGTCGCCGGGACTCGCTGGATGCTCGCCACCGCGTGGGTGCCGTACCAGCTGCCGACCTTCGTGACGCCATCGTTCCCGGGCTACGTCTCCGGCCACAGCACCTTCAGCCGCTCCGCGGCCGAGGTCATGACGGCGTTCACCGGCTCCAGCTTCTTCCCGGGCGGCCTGGCCCGCTACACGATCGCGAAGGGTGAGCTCACCTTCGAGAAGGGCCCGACCACCAAGGTCGACCTCGAGTGGGCGACGTACTACGACGCGGCCGACCAGGCCGGCCAGTCGCGGCTCTTCGGCGGGATCCACATCCGTGCCGACGACTTCATGGGCCGGCGCATCGGGTCGCAGTGCGGTCGCGCGGCGTGGGCGCTCGCGACGCAGTACTACGACGGCGCCGCCGAACCGGCGGGGGACGCCTGCGCGCCCTGAGGCGAACCTATCCTGTCGGGCGTGCCCGTCCCGCCCGAGCAGCTCCTGCCGTTCCTGGTCGGCTCGATCCTGGTCAGCATCGTGCCCGGCGCCGACATGGCGCTGGTCATGCGCCAGGTCTTCATCGGCGGCACGAGCCTCGCCCAGCGGACGATCTTCGGGAACCTGACCGGGCTCGTCGTCCATGCCGTGGCGCTCGCCGCGGGGCTGTCGGCGCTGCTCGCCGCCTCCGCCGAGGCGTACACGGCGGTCAAGCTCGCGGGCGCGGCCTACCTCATCTTCCTCGGCTTCCAGACCCTGCTCGCGGCCCGCCGACGCGATGCGGAGCTGGCGGTGGCCGCGACGGGCGGCGTCGTCGCGACACGCGGCATTCCCTCGCCGCGGACCGCGTACTTCCAGGGCCTCGTCAGCACCGTGCTCAACCCCAAGCCGGCGCTGCTCTTCCTGACCTTCCTGCCCCAGTTCATCGACGAATCGCGCCCGGTCCTGCCCCAGATCGCGTTCCTCGCCGGCGTCCACATCATCGTCGGGCTGATCTGGATGACGCTGTACGCGCACCTCGTCGCGCGCGCCCACCGCACCCTGACCCGGAGCGACGTCCGGCGCTGGCTGGAGCGCGTGACCGGGGTCGTGCTGATCGCGTTCGGGCTGCGGGTGGCCGTCGAGCAGCGCTGAGGCGTGGCGCTGCGGCGTTGAATGGCGCTGCGGCCGCGCCGACCTATCCTCGGCCCATGGAACCTCGAGTGAGCCTGATCACCCTCGGCGTCGCCGACCTCGAGCGCGCCCGCACCTTCTACGAGGCCCTCGGGTGGCGGAGCGACTCGAAGCCCGAGGACGGCGTCGTCTTCTTCCAGTCGGGCGGGATGGTCCTCGCGCTCTGGAGCCGCGCGGAGCTGGCGAAGGACAGCGGCGTCACCGACGGGGGCGGCTGGGGCGGCGTGACCCTCGCCTACAACGTCGGCTCGCCGGCGGACGTCGATGCGTTCCTTGCGAAGGCGCGGGCCGCCGGCGCCGCGGTCCCGCGCGACGGGGCGGAGACGTTCTGGGGCGGTTATTCGGGCGTCTTCCTCGATCCCGACGGCCATCCCTGGGAGGTCGCCCACAACCCGTTCTGGACGGTCGACGAGAACGGCGACGTCACGCTGCCGGAGGAGCCGGTTCCGTCCTGACCGCCGCGCCGGGGGCACCCCGGCGCCTCCACGGGCCCGCGCACATACTCCCGTGATGCCCGACGCCCAACCCGCGCCCGAGGGCGGGCCGAGCCCCGACGCAGCCGTGGCGGCGGCACCCGCGGAGGTGCCCGCGCCGACCCCCACCCGCCGCGGCACGATCTCGCACGAATCGGGCGGGCTGTGGTCCGCGGAGCGGCGCCCACTGACGCTCGGGCTCGTCCTCACGATCACGCTGGTCGCCGCCGAGGCGCTCGCGGTCGCCAACGCGATGCCGATCATCGCCCGCGACCTCGGCGGCTACGAGCTCTACGGGCTCGTCTTTTCGGCCTTCACGGCCTCGTCGCTCGTCGGGATCGTGGTCGCGGGGCTGCTGATCAACCGGCTCGGTGTCCTCGTCCCCTTCGCCCTGGGCCTCGCGCTCTTCGCGACCGGGTTGGTCATCGCCGGCGTCGCGTCCTCGATGCCGATGCTGATCGTCTGCCGACTGATCCAGGGCTTCGGCGGCGGCGCGATCCCGCCGATCGCCTACGTCGCGATCGGCCGCAGCCTGCCCGAGGAGCTCCGTCCACGCATGTTCGCGACCCTCTCGACGGCCTGGATCCTGCCGGGCCTCTTCGGACCGGGCATCGCCGGCTTCGTCGCGGAGAGGCTCAACTGGCGCCTGATCTTCTTCGGGCTCCTGCCGGTCCTCCTGGTCTCTGGCGCGATGGCGTATCGCGGCCTGTCCCACCTGGAGCATCGCGCGGTCACGAGCGCCGCCGGCACGACGACGAGCCGCGTCCGCAACGGCACCCTCATGGGCGTCGGCGTGCTTCTGGCGACCACCGGCCTGCAGGCCGATTCGGCCCTGCTGGTCCTCGGCGTCGGCGTGCCGGGGCTGCTCCTCGCCGGTTGGACGTTCCTCCAGCTCGCGCCGCCGGGGACCCTGCGGGCGGCGCGCGGGTATCCCACCGCGGTGCTGCTGCGCGGCATCCTCACGTTGTCCTTCTTCGCCGTGGACGCGTACGTGGCGCTGCTGCTCCAGGACGTCCGTGGTTGGTCGGCCACGGAGGCCGGCATCGCCCTCACGGCGGCGACGCTGTCCTGGACGGGTGGCTCGTGGATCCAGGCGCGGCTGTCGTCGCGGTACTCGCACGAGGCGTTCGTGCGGGTCGGCTTTCCGATCGTGGCCGCCGGGATTGCGGGCATGGGCCTGATCCTGTTGCCCCAGGTCCCGGCCTGGCTCGCCGTCCCGATCTTCGCGGTGGCGGGCCTCGGGATGGGCCTCACCTACGCCCAGTTCGCGCTGATCGTCCTGCGCGACGTCCCGCACGATGCGCAGGGCGAGGTCACCGCCGGGCTGACCCTTTCCGACTCCCTCGGGACGGCGCTCGGCCTGACCCTCGCCGGCGCGTTCGTTGCGGCCGGCGTCCGGAGCGGGGCCGGGCCGGCGCCCGGGCTCGCGGCGGCCGTCGTGGTCGGCACCGCAACCGCGGTGCTGGGCTGGCTCCTGAGCCCGCGACTGTCGCCGGCGAAGCGCGCCACCGAGGGCGTCGCGGCCGAAGCGGCCGCCCGCCTGCGGTAGACTCGGGCCTCCGCGCTCAACCCATCAGGAGGATCCCGCGCCGTGTCCGCAGAGGAGCTCCGGGCGAAGATCCGCGAGGTTCCCGACTTCCCCAAGCCGGGGATCCTGTTCTACGACATCACCACGCTGCTCAAGGACGCGGGGGCGTATCGCGAGGCGATCAAGCTGATGCTCGATCCCTACCGCGGCGATGAGCTGGACGTGGTGGTCGGCATGGAGTCTCGCGGCTTCATCTTCAGCGCGCCGATGGCCATCGAGCTGGGCGCGGGCCTCGTGCCGGTGCGCAAGCTCGGCAAGCTGCCGGCGGAGACGATCTCCGTCGAGTACGCGCTGGAGTATGGCTCGAACACCCTCGAGATCCACCGCGACGCGATCCAGCCGGGCCAGAAGGTCCTGATCGTCGACGACCTGCTCGCGACCGGCGGCACGGTCCAGGGGACGATCGAGCTCATCGAGCGGCTCAAGGGCGAGGTGGTCGGCCTCGCGTTCCTCGTCGAGCTCGAGTTCCTCAACGGGCGCGAGCGCCTCGGCGGGCGCCGCGTCACGAGCGTCATCCGGTATTGACCGTCTCCACCGACGGTCCCACCGCGCCCGAGTCCGGATCGATGCCCGACCCACAGCCCGAGGGGACCGCCCCGGAGGCCGGGACGCATGACGCCGGGGCGCAGGAGGCCGGCGCGCAGGACGTGGCCGACCCGACCCGCCGGCAGTTCTTCCGGCGCTTCGCGGGCGAGGTCATGACCGGTGCGGCCCAGGTCGTCGGCGCGGTCACCGAGCTGCGAGACCGCTCGGCGGCAGAGGCGTCGGTGCTCCTCGGCGAGCCGCCGAAGGCGGCCGGCACGAACGGGGCGAGTGCCGCCACCGCGGCCGTGGCGACCCCCGCCGCCGCGGGCGAGGAGGGCGTCGCCGCGGTCTTCCGCACGCCGTTCCGGTTCGAGTCCGACAACGTCCTGCTCGTCATCGACCAGCGCAAGCTGCCCGACCAGCTGGTCGAGGTGCCGGTCCGGACCGCGTCCGATGCCGCCAGCGCGATCCGGCTCATGGTCGTCCGTGGCGCCCCGGCGATCGGGCAGGTCGCGGCCATCGGGCTCGCGCTGACCGCCCGCATCGCGGCCAAGTCGGAGGCGCACGCCCGGCGGGCCATCCTCGAGGGCCAGGCGAACGCGCTGCGCAGCGCTCGTCCGACCGCCATCAACCTGCGCTGGGCCGTCGACCGGCTGATGGCGCGCTACCACGCCTTCGGCGAGCTGTCGCCCGAGGGCCAGGAGATCGCCGCGGCGATGGACGACGAGGCGATGGCGATCGTCGCCGAGGCCAACGACGATCACGGTCGCCTCGCCGAGGCCGGCCTCACGCTGCTGCCCGACGTCGGGGACCGGCCGCTCAATGTGCTGACCCACTGCCATACGGGGCCGCTCGCGGCCGGCCAGTTCGGGACCGCACTCGGGGTCGTGCAGGCCGCCCACGCGGAGGAGCGGCCGCTGCACGTCTGGGTCGACGAGACCCGGCCCTACCTCCAGGGCGCCCGCCTCACGGCGTGGGAGCTGCAGCAGGCCGGCGTCGACCACACGCTCATCCCGGACATGGCCGCCGGGCCGCTCATGGCCCAGGGCCAGGTCGACGTGATCCTCGTCGGGGCGGATCGAGTCGCCGCCAACGGCGACACGGCCAACAAGATCGGGACCTATACCCTCGCCGTGCTGGCCCAGCGCCACGGCGTCCCGTTCGTCGTCTGCGCGCCGCTGTCGTCGGTGGACCTGAAGACGAAGGACGGCGCCGCCATCCCGATCGAGGACCGGCCCGCCGAAGAGGTGACCGAGGTCCGCGGCACCCGCATCGCGCCGGCCGGCACGCCGGTCCGGAACCCGGCCTTCGACGTCACGCCGGCGGAGCTGATCACGGCCATCGTGACCGAGGAGGGCGTGGTCAAGCCCCCGTTCGGGGAGGGCCTCCGCGCCGCGATGGACCGGCGCGACGCCCGGCGGGCGGCGGACCGGCCGTACCCGATCGAGCCGGCACCGGTGGAGGCCTGATGGCCACCGTCGCCCTCGACCGCGCCACGACCCGCGTGCTCGCCGAGCAGACCACCGATCGCGCGCTCATCCAGTCGTTCCTGGAGCGCGACCGCCTCTTCGCGGCCTACGCCCTGGCTGACCTCGAGGACCGCGACGCGAACCGGGCGCGGTGGGGGATCGCGCGGGCGGGCGACGAGGTCATCTCGCTCGTGCTCGAGTACGGCGGGCCCGCGCCGCAGCCGCTGTTCATCGCCGGTCGCGACGACGGCATCGAGGCCATCCTGCGCGACGTCATCCGCCCGCCGGTTGCCTACGTCGCCTGCCTGCCCGCCAACCAGGGGGCGGTGGAGCGGCGGTATCGGCTGGAGCCGGGGCCGCAGATGGTCCGGATGTGGCTCGACCGCGAGATGTTCCGCCCGGCATTCGACCCGGGGGTCGAGCGCCTGGTCCCGACCGACGCCGGCGAGCTGAACCGCCTGTACCGGCTCGGGTTCGGGAGCTGGCTGCCTCCACAGGCGATCGCCGAGGGCGTCTACTACGGCATCCGCGTCAACGGCCGGCTGGTCGCCGCGGCGGGCACCCACGTCATCGGGCGCGGCGCGCGGATCGCCGTCGTGGGCAATGTCCTGACCCAGCCCGAGTTCCGCGGCCGCGGCTACGCGCAGGCGACGACGTCGGCGGTCACCGCCCAGTTGCTCGACTTCTGCGACCATGTCGTGCTCAACGTCCGCTCGGACAACCCGCCGGCCCTCAACGCGTACCGGCGGCTTGGCTACGCCGAGCATGTCCGCTTCGAAGAGCGCCTCGGGCATCGGATCGGTTCGCTGTGGGCCGACATCGCCGCAGTGCTTCGCCGGTTCACTCGCAGCAGGGAGTCACAGGGTCGATGACGGTCACCCGCGCCGCAACGGAATACGACGTGACCAACCTCGGCCTGGCGGCCGAGGGCGTGCGGCGCATCGAGTGGGCCGAGCGCGAGATGCCGGTCCTCCGGACGATCCGCGACCGCTTCGCGAGCGAGCGCCCGCTCGACGGCATCCGCGTCGGGGCGTGCCTCCACGTGACCACCGAGACGGCCAACCTCATGCGCACCCTGCAGGCCGGCGGCGCCGAGGTCGTGCTGGCGGCGTCGAACCCGCTTTCCACGCAGGACGACGTCGCGGCCGCCCTCGTGACCGAGTACGGCATCGCGGTGCACGCGCGGCGCGGCGAGGACCGCGACACCTACTACCGCCACCTCAACTCGGTCGCGGACACGCATCCGACCCTGACCATGGACGACGGCTGCGACCTCGTGTCGCTCCTCCACCAGGACCGCGCCGAGCAGGTGAAGGAGGTCCTCGCCGGGACCGAGGAGACGACGACCGGCGTGATCCGGCTGCGGGCGATGGCCGCGGACGGCGCGCTCGGCTACCCCGTGATCGCTGTCAACGAGGCCCAGACCAAGCACCTCTTCGACAACCGTTACGGGACCGGGCAATCGACCCTCGACGGCATCCTCCGCGCGACGAACCTGCTGATCGCGGGCCGGAACGTGGCGGTCGCCGGCTACGGCTGGGTCGGGAAGGGGATCGCGGCGCGGATGAAGGGCCACGGCGGCCACGTCGCCGTCGTCGAGGTCGACCCGATCCGCGCCCTCGAGGCGCTCATGGATGGCTTCGAGGTCATGACCGCCGGCCAGGCGGCCGGCTGGGCGGACCTGATCATCACGGCCACCGGCAACATCAACGTGTTCCGCCGGGAGCACTTCGCCGCGATGAAGGACGGCGCGATCATGGCCAACTCCGGCCACTTCGACGCCGAGCTCGACCTGACGTCGCTGCGCGAGATGGCCGAGGGCCACGTCCGCGAGGTCCGCGAGAACGTCCAGGAGTTCGACCTCGGCGGGAAGCGCCTCCGGCTGATCGCCGAGGGCCGCCTCGTGAACCTCGGCGCCGCCGAGGGCCACCCGGCCGCGGTCATGGACATGAGCTTCGCCAACCAGGCCCTTGCCGCGGAGTACGCCGTGCAGCACCACGCCGAGCTGGAGCACCGGGTCTACGGCGTGCCCGTGGCGATCGACGCCCAGGTCGCGCGGCTCAAGCTCGGGGCATTCGGCATCCAGCTCGACGCCCTGACGCCCGAGCAGGCGGCCTACGTCGCATCCTGGAAGCACGGGACCTGACGACATGACCACCACCGAGCGTCGCGGCTCGGGTGCGCCGACCGTGGCTCCCTACGGCGCCTGGGCATCCCCCTTCAAGATCGAGCGGTTGACCGACCGCGTCGTCTTCCTCATCGAGCCGCACATCGTCGACGGCACGATCTGGTGGCTCGAGGGCCGGCCCGACGAGAGCGGCCGCCAGGGCCTGATCCGGCGCGAGGATGACGGCACGCTGACCCGAATGACGCCGGAGGGCTTCAACGCGCGCTCCCGCGTCCACGAGTACGGCGGCGCCGCCTACCTCGTCTCCGGCGACCTGGTCCTCGTCTCCGACTTCACCACGGGCCGCCTCAACCGCGTCGTGGCGCCCGGGGAGCTGCGGCCGCTGACGCCCGAGAAGCAGTGGCGCTACGCCGAGGCGATCCACGACAAGGCCCGCAACCGGCTGATCGCGATCCGCGAGGACCACGAGCCGGACGTCGTGGCCGAGCACGGCGAGTGGAACAACGAGCTCGTCGCCATCGACCTCGCGAGCGGCGAGGTGACAGTTCTCGCGACCGGCTCGGACTTCTACGCCGCACCCCGGCTTTCGCCCGACGGCACGTCCCTCGCCTGGCTCGAGTGGCACCACCCGAACATGCCCTGGGACGGCACGGAGCTCCGGCTCGCGACCATCGCGGCCGACGGTTCCCTCGCCGACCCGCGCACCATCGCCGGCAGTCGGACCGACTGGATCAGCCAGCCGCGCTGGTCGCCCGATGGGGTCCTGCACTTCGCCGCCGAGCCCACCGGCTGGATGAACCTCTTCCGCTGGGTCGGCGGCAGGGCCGAGCAGATCACCGACCTCGAGGCCGAGCTCGTGGGGCCGGACTGGCAGTTCGGCTACTCGACGTACCTGTTCCTGTCAGGGGGCGACATCCTGGCCATCGCCCGCAGCGCCGGCCGGGACGAGCTCATCCGGATCGCGCGGGACGGCTCGATGACGACGATCGACCTGCCGTACACCGAGATGAGCTCGCTGTCCGCGGACGGGACCCGGATCGTCCTTCGGGCGGCGGGGCCGAAGCAGCCCGCGCACGTGATCGAGCTCGATCTCGAGGGCAAGGTCAAGGTCCTCCGGGCGGCCAACCCGTCGACCCCCGATCCCGAGGATGTCTCGCTGCCCCAGCACATCGAGTTCGAGACCACGGGCGGCCGGATCGCCTACGGCAACTTCTACGCGCCGACGAATCGCTCCTTCGTGGGCCCGCCGGGCGAGCTGCCGCCGCTCATCGTGACGAGCCACGGCGGCCCGACGGCGCAGGCCTTCTCCGGCTTCGCGACCGGGATCCAGCTGTTCGCCAGCCGTGGCTACGCGGTCCTCGACGTCGACTACGGCGGCTCGACCGGTTACGGCAAGGACTACCGCAAGCGTCTGGAGGGCCAGTGGGGGATCGTCGACGTCGATGACTGCGTCGCGGGCGCGAAGCACCTCGCCGAGCAGGGGCTCGTCGACGGCTCGCGCCAGGCGGTCCGGGGCGGGAGCGCATCGGGCTTCACCACCCTCGCCGCGCTCGCCTTCACCGACCAGTTCGATGCGGGTTGCACCTACTTCGGGATCGGCGACCTGCGGGCGTTCGTCAAGGACACCCACAAGTTCGAGTCGCGCTACCTCGTGAGCCTCCTCGGCCCTTGGCCGGAGGCGAAGGACGTCTACCTCGATCGATCACCGTCGCTGCATGCCGAGCTGATCACCGCGCCGGTGCTCGTCCAGCAGGGCGAGGACGACAAGATCGTCCCCAAGGAAGAGGCGGAGCGGATCGTCGACGCCCTCTTCGAGCGGCGGATCCCGCACGCCTACCTGCTGTACCCGGGCGAGGACCATGGCTTCCGCGGCCACGACGCGATCATCCGCTCGTTCGGGGCGGAGCTGTCGTTCTACGCCCAGGTCTTCGGCTTCGAGCCGGCGGACGACATCGAGAAGCTCGAGATCCAGTTCCTCGACGAGGCGGCCAGGAGCGCCTGAGCGGCGCGCCGCCTCCCGATCAGCGCCCCGCCCCACACGCGAAGACGGGGCGGCCCGCGTGGGTCACCCCGTCATTCGTCCTGGCGCCGCATGGTGGCGTCAGTGGGTCGTGCCGCCGTTGCGGATGTACTCCGCGAGCTTGGTGAGCCGCTGCGAAGCGGCCGCGTCGGCCCGCTGGGCGCGTGCCTGCTCGGCCTTGTAGGCGGTCGCCAGCTCGGTGTAGCGCTGGGCCCACGCGGCATTCGAGCGCTCCTGCTGTCCCGCTGCCTGCTGGATCGCCTGGGCCTGGCGGGTCAACCGCTCGGACCACGTGGCATCCCTGCGCGCCCCTGGTGTCGCGCTCGAGCAGGCGGCCACCTGGACGGCGAGGACGACGCCGATCGCCAGGGCCTGGATCCCCTTGTTGTTGCGCATCGCTCAGTCTCCCGTTCCGCTGGTCCCGCGGCTCGAGTGCCTTGGGTTGCCGAGAACGATGCGAAGGAGCCCTCGATGCGCCCGCTAGACGCGCTCTATGGCGGCTCTATCTCGTGGCGACGTGGCAGTTGTCCGGCGTGAGCCCGAGCGTCGCGGCGATCTCGATGCGGTCGGGCGGGAGGCAGGGCACCACGATCGTGCCGGCGATGATCCTTGCCTTGATCTGGTCGAGCGTCGGTCGCAGGTCGTCGAGATAGCCCCCCGAGTACGAGATGCCGGACGCCGTCGCCGTCAGGCCCTGGCTCCATTCCCCGGACCTGAACTCGTGCCTCGCGTATGCGGCGAGGAGGTCGTAGGTCCTGGTGTCGATGCCCTTGAGCGCGCTCGTCAGGATGTGTGCCTGCCACGCCGTCGACTCGGTGGCTCCGGGCAGCAAGGCCACGGTCTCGTACTGATCGGTATCCACGCCGATGGCCCAGACCTGATCGCCTGTGCTCCCCGTGAACGACGTCGCTGCCTCGAACAGCCCGAGCCCCGACGTCCCGGAGGCATGGAAGATGACGTCGGCGCCGCCCTCATACATCAGCGTCGCGACGCGCTTGGCGGTCGGGACGTCGTCGAACCCGCTGAAGTTCGGCGGGGACGTGAGGTACTGGATCAAGATCGCGACATCCGGTCTGACCGACCGCGCCCCGGCCTCATAGCCCGCCTGGAAGTGCCAGATGTCGGGAACGTCGACGCCGCCGATGAAGCCGATCGTGCCCGTCTTCGTCGTCAGCGCGGCCGCCGCGCCGGCGAGGTAGGACGGCTCCGAGTCGATCGAGGTAAGAAAGGCCACGTTCGGTGGGCCCGCCCCCACGAGCCCGACGGGCGCGATCCCGACCGAGAACCTCGTCGTCGGGTGATCCTGCGCAACCTCCGCGACGGTATCCCCGGCCATCCCGTCGACGACGATCAGGCCGGTGCCCTCGTCCGCGATGGCGGAGAGCGCTTCCTCCTGCCAGTGTGTCGCCGTCGCCTGGATCTCCTCGCCCGACAACGGCTCCCACCATCGCTCGCCGAGCTCGCGGTCCAGGCTCGCCCAGAGGTCGTCGCCCGGGAACTTCCTGCCGACGAGGTTGAACTCGGTCACTGCCCGGTCGAAACCGGTCAACGCCTGCCTCGCGACCAGGCCGTCGCTCGTCCAGGCATACGCCACGGGTGCGGGTGGCGGCGGAGGAGCGGCGACGAGGCCGTACACCAGCGCGCCGCCCAGCGCGAGTGCGGCGACCCCCGCCGCTCCCAGGCCGATGAGTCGGCGGCGAGCGGTCCGGGTCAAGCGCGTCGTCGCCTCCTGTCGGGCTTCGTCCGCCTGGAGCGTGGCATCGCGCAGCGCAGTGCCCGCGTCCAGGAACTCGATCTCGTTCCTGGTCAGCTGGAGGCTGCCCTCCTGGCGCCACGTCTCGAACTCGACCAGCCGGCTGCCAGTCACGAGGTACTCGGGATCGCGGCCCGCCAGCTCCCACTCGTCGACCGCGAAAAGCAGCGCGTCGCGCCGCCGGAGCGCGGCTCGGTGCCGATCGATCCAGCCGGCCAGGCGCTCCCACTCGGTGAGGAGCGCCTCGTGCGCCAGCTCGACCGTCGCCTCGCCCGTGACTTCGTCGCGGTCGAAGGTCAGCAGCCGATGGCGGCTGAATGCGAGGAGCACGGCCGACAGCTCGACGCTGTCGATGCCGAGACCGGTGAGCTCCGACACGACCAGGCGCCGCCGCGAGTCTGCCGTGCCACGGCCCAGCCGGACCAGCCGCAGGAAGACCTGGATGGCGACGCGCTGCTCCACCGGCGTGAGCCCGAGGAAGGTGGCCTCGGCGCGCCGTGACAGGACGCCGCGCAGCCCGCCGAGCGCCGTGTAGCTCGCCATCGTCAGCGTCGTCCCCGCACGCTGCTCGAACAGCTCCGTGAGGGCGTACTGCAGGAGCGGCAGGCTGCCGGGTCGGGCGACTGAGTCGGCGACGAGCTCGGCCAGCAGCTTCGACTCGATGGCGACGCCGACCCGCTCGGCGGGCCCGGCGATCGAGCCCTGGAGCTCCTGCGGCGTCATCGGCAGGACGTGGACGACGCCCGGGACGAAGACCTCGCTGAACGCCCCATGCTGCAGTGGCCGGTCGTAGTAGTCAGCCCGGAGGCCCAGGATCACCAGCGGCTGGTGCTCGTCATCGCGAACCGCGCGGGCGAGCTCGGCCAGGAACTGGTCCCGACGCGACTCCTCGGTGAGCGTGAACAGCTCCTCGAAGTGGTCGATGACGAGGACGACGCGGCCGCCCTCGTCGAGGGCCGGGAGCGGCAGGTGGCCATCGCCGCCACGGCGCTGCGCCCCGGGGCTGCGCGCCACGCGAGCGAGCAGGGTCTGGAGGTCGGCCAGGGGGTCCGGCCCGAGCGGCGCGTGGACGATGACCCATCGATCCGAGCCGGAGATCGCTCCGCGGCGAAGCCTCGGCACCACGCCCGCGGCGATGACGCTGGACTTGCCCGATCCCGACGGTCCGACGAGCGCGACGAGCCGCTGGCCGCCCTCGATCGAGGCCACCAGACGCTGGACGAGCGCCTCGCGGCCGAAGAAGTCGTCGGCATCGGCCTCCCCGAATGCCTGCAGGCCCTTGTATGGATTTCGCTCCGTGCCGGGACTCGATTCCTCGGCGGCCACCGCGAGGAGGGTCGGGTCGTGGAGCAGCACGCGATCGCGGAGCTGCTGCAGCGGCGGCGAGGGCTCGAGGCCCAGGTCCTCGACCAGCTGCTCCCGGAGCCGCTCATAGGTGCGCAACGCCTCGGCGTGCCGGCCGGTGCGATACAGCGCGACCATCAGCAGCTCACGCGAGCGCTCGCGCAGGGGATCCTCGCGGATGGCGGCTTCCAGGAGCGCCACCACGCCGGGTGCCTGGCCGCCTTCGAGCTCGCTCGCCGCGAGCTCCTCGATGGCGTCGAGGTGCAGGTCGTTCAGGCGCTGGATGTACGGCTGCGCGAACTCCTCGTAGGTGAAGTCCGAGAGTGCGGGGCCACGCCACAGCTCCAGCGCGCTCCGCAGCATTCGGGCCCCGGCGTCGCGCTGCCCGCTCGCGAGGAGCGCGGAGCCCTCGCGCACGAGCGATTCGAAGCGGGTCGCGTCGACCGCCTCGCCCGGCGCGTCGAGCTGGTAGCCGGGCTGGCGCCGGAGGATCAGCCGCCGGCCGGCGAGCGGCTCGAGGGCCTTCCGCAGCTCGGAGATGTAGATCTGGATCGAGTGGTCGGCAGTCCTCGGGGGTTCGTCACCCCAGAGCAGGTCGATCAGCCGATCGACCGGGACGATCTCGCCGACGTGGAGCAGCAGGATCGCGAGGAGGGCGCGTTGCTTCGGCGGACCCAGGTCGACGGCTGCTCCGCCAGGTCCGACGTCGAGCGCGCCAAGGACTCGAAACTCCATCCAGGCGCTCCCTCCAAGCGCTCCGAGCGGGGCCGCGATCCTCCGGCCTGCGGGCGCTCCGGTCAAGGGCGCAGCGAAATCGTCCCCCGCGGCCCTCTACGGTCGCTCTACGGCGACGACACTCGAGAATCGATCCGCGCCTGGGCAACCGGGCGTCGCAGCCGTCAGATCAGGAGGTCGCGCAGCGTCGCCAGCCCTCGGTGCACGTCCTCGAACGAGGTCGTGAGCGGCGAGAGGCCGATTCGCACCGAGTCGGGGGCGCGGAAGTCGGGGATGACGCCGCGATCGATCAGCGCGTCGGTGAGGCGCCTGGCGTCGGGGTGGCGGATCGCGACGTGGGCACCGCGGCGCGACGAGTCGCGGGGTGACCCGATCGCGCAGCCGAGCGGCGCGAGCCACGCGTCGTGGAGCGCGATCGCGTACTCGGTGAGTGCGATGCCCTTGGCGCGGATCGCATCGATGCCCGCCTCGGCGACGACCTCGATGCCGCCCTGGGCCGACGTCAGCGCGATGACCCCGGGCGTTCCGACGAGCCAGCCGCCAATTCCCGGCTCGCGTTCGAAGGTCGGGCCCATGTCGAACTGGCCGCGCTGCGCGAACCACCCCTGGATCGGCGGCCGGAGCACGTCCTGAAGCTCCCGCCGGACGTAGAGGAACGCGGGCGAGCCGGGGCCGCCGTTGAGGTACTTATAGGTGCAGCCCACCGCCAGGTCGACGCCGTTCGCCTCGAGGTTCACCGGGATCGAGCCGCCGGCGTGCGAGAGGTCCCACACGACCAGGGCGCCGGCGTCGCGCGCGGCGTCCGTCACCGCCTTGATGTCGACGATCGCTGCGGACCGGTAGTTGACCGCCGAGAGGATGAGCAGGGCGACGTCGTCGTCGAAGGCGGCAGCGACCTGGCCGGTGGTCAGGCCTTCGACGGGGTCCCCGTCAAGCCAGCGGATGCTCAGGCTTCGCTCGCGAGCCAGGCCCTCGACGATGTAGCGGTCCGTCGGGAACTCGGAGCGCTCGATGATGATGGTGTGCCGGTTCGAGCGAGCGTCGAGGGCCGCGCTGGCGAGGCGGTAGATGTTGACGGTCGTCGAGTCGGTGACGGCGACCTCGCCTTCGCCCGCCCCGAGCACGCCCCTCGCCAGGATGTCGCCCACGGCCAGCGGCATCTCGAGCCAGCCGTCATCCCAGCCGCGGATCAGCCGCTTCGACCACGCCTCGGCGAGGGCGTTCACCCGCTCGACGCTGGCCTTCGTCGGGCGACCCAGCGAGTTGCCGTCGAGGTAGATGAGCCCGTCCTCGGTCGGGACGAACCGGTCGCGGAAGCTCGCGAGGGGATCGGCTGCATCGAGCGGCGTCGGGTCGAGCGACGTGTCGATGGTCACGGCCGTTGGTCCCGGACGAACCGCCACGAGTACCTTGCGTCGCCGGGTTCGCGGCGATAGCCGTACAACCCGGCCTCGTCGGTGAATTCCTGCAGCGCCTCGCTGTCGGGCTCGACCCCGCCCAGAACGAACGTGTCCTTCCGCCAACCATCCGACGCGACCGCGGCGCGGGAGATCGGCGCGTCGAGCGCGGCTCTGAAGCCTCGGTATCGCATCGCCCGAGCGAGGCCGAGCGCGGCGAGGGCCATCCCGGACAGCGGAACTGTTCCCGCCGGATATGGAGCGCCGAGCGCGCCCGTGATCAGCACCACGGCCGAGACGACGGCGAGAGCCAGCTGGGCCAGAAACATTGGCCGCGAGAATAGCCCTCGCGGCGAGGGCCGGACCTTCGTGCCAGGAGAGGTGGCACGGGCCCGGTGGTAACCTCTCGCCGAACTCGCAGCAGAGGCCCATTTGACCAGCATCGTCGACGCGCCCGAGTACCTGTTCACGTCCGAATCGGTCACCGAGGGCCACCCGGACAAGCTCTGCGACCAGGTCAGCGACGCGATCCTCGACTCGATCATCCGCGAGGACCCGAATGCGCGGGTCGCCTGCGAGACGGCGACCACCACCGGCCTCGTCATCGTCCTCGGCGAGATCACGACCAAGACGTACGTCGACTTCCAGCAGGTCGTCCGCGACACGGTCCGCGACATCGGCTACACGCGCGCCGACTACGGCTTCGACTACGAGACCTGCGGCACGTTGATCTCCATCAAGGAGCAGTCGCCGGACATCGCCCAGGGCGTGAACTCGGCGCTGGAGACTCGCGGCGAGAAGGTCGACGTCGGCGAGATCGGGGCCGGCGACCAGGGGATGATGTTCGGCTTCGCCTGCCGTGAGACGCCCGAGCTCATGCCGATGCCGATCGCCCTCGCGCACCGCATGGCCCGCCGGCTCGCCGAGGCGCGCAAGTCCGGCCAGCTGCCGTACCTGCGCCCGGACGGCAAGACCCAGGTCACCGTCGAGTACGCGAACGGCGTCCCCAAGCGGGTCCGAACGGTCGTCGTCGCCGCCCAGCACGACCCCGACGTCCGCATCGATCGACTCCAGGACGACCTGGTCGAGGCGGTGATCCTGCCGGCGATCCCGCGCGAGCTGCGCGGGACGGACCCGGTCATGCACGTCAACCCGACGGGCCGGTTCGTGATCGGCGGCCCGATGGGCGACGCCGGGCTGACCGGTCGCAAGATCATCGTCGACTCCTATGGCGGCATGGCCCGCCACGGCGGCGGCTGCTTCTCCGGCAAGGACCCGACGAAGGTGGACCGCTCCGGCGCGTACGCCGCGCGCTGGGTCGCCAAGAACGTGGTGGCGGCGGGGCTCGCCGACAGGTTTGAGATCGAGCTCGCATACGCGATCGGGATCGCGCGGCCGCTCTCGGTGTCGATCGAGACGTACGGGACGGGGCACGTGCCCGACGAGACGATCCTCGAGCTGGTCAACCGCAACTTCGACCTGCGGCCGGCGGCGATCATCAATGCGCTGGACCTGCGGCGCCCGATCTACCGCCAGACCGCGGCCTACGGCCACTTCGGCCGGCTCGATCTGGACCTGCCCTGGGAGCGCACGGACAAGGCCGAAGCGCTCGCGGCCGCGGCCGGCGTTCACATGCCGGAGGCCGTCCCGGCGGCCTGAGCGGACCTGTCTAGCCGAACGCCGCGACCGCGGCGTCGACGATCGCCTGGTCCTCCTCCACGCTCCCGCCGCTCACGCCGACGCCACCGACGAGGATCCCGTCGCGCAGGAGCGGCATCCCGCCCGCGAACACGATCGTGCGGCCACGCCCGATCGACTCGTAGCCGTAGAACTCCGCGCCGGGCTGGACGAGTGGCGCGAGGTCCCGCGTCGGCATCCGGTTCATCAGCGCGGTCCAGGCCTTGTCCTGGGCCAGCCCGATCGTCACGAGGTCGGCGCCGTCCATCCGCTCGAAGGCGACCAGCTGGCCGCCCTGGTCCACGACGGCGACCGAGATGGCGACCCGCAGCTCGCGACCCTTCGCCATCGCGGCCTTCATGCACGCCTTCGCCGCGCCCAGGGTGAGCCCGGAGGCCTGCGAGGCCGTCGGGCCGCGCGTCGCGTCGACGTTGTCGATCGGGAAGCGGGCGGGGTCGGACCCGCTCATTCGTGCCCTCGGATCCTGGTCATCGGCGGCGGATCCGGTCCGCGAGCAGGATCAGCGTCACGGTGCCCAGCATGAGCAGCACCGCCATCGCGATCAGGATCGGCAGGGTGTTCGCGAACCTCAGCTGGCCGTAGAGGAACACCGGGAACGTCCGATCCGGGCCGGCGAGGAAGTGGGCGATCGCGAACTCGTCGAAGGACACGGTGAATGCGGTGATCCAGGCGGAGACGATCGCGGGCGCGGCCATCGGCAGCACAACGAGCCGCAGCGCACCGGGATACGTCGCCCCGAGGTCCATCGCCGCCTCCTCGAGCTGCGCCTCGGCCCCGATCAGCCGGACCAGCACGATCAGCGTCGTGTAGGGCAGCGCCACGACCGCGTGGCCGACGCTGACCGTCGCGATCGACAGCGGCACGTCGAAGGCCTTGAACAGGATCAGGAATGCGACGCCGAGGACGACGTACGGCACGATCAGCGGCAGGATCGCGAGCCCCGTGAGGAGGCCCCGGCCGCGGAAGTTGAAGCGGCTCAGGAGGACCGCGACCATCGTGCCCAGGATGGTCGCGGCGGTGCTGCTGATCGCGGCGACGATGAGGCTGTGCTGGACCGAGTCCAGCAGCCCGGACGTCGTCAGGATCTTGCCGTACCAGTCGAAGGTGAAGCCCTTGAGCGGGAACGACAGGGTCGTGCCGGCATTGAGCGAGAAGACGAACAGGATCGCGATGGGGACGTAGAGCAGGCCGACGAGCAGCCAGTAGAAGAGGCTGAGCCCGGACGGGCGGCGACGGGCGCCTGGACGAGCGGTCATCGGGTCACGTCCGCAGGAGCCGGCGCGGCTGCACGATGCGCACGCCGATGACCACGAGCACGAGGGTGATGCCGAGCATGATCACGCTCAGGGCAGACCCGAGCGGCCAGTTCGCCGACTTCGAGAAGTAGTCCTCGATGACGTTGCCGTACATGATCCCGGCGTTGCCGCCGACGAGCAGCGGGGTCACGTACTCGCCGACCGTCGGGATGAAGACCATCAGGAACGCGGCCGCGATCCCGGGCAGGCTCAGCGGCAGGGTGACGCGCCGGAATTGCTCGAACGGGCTGGCGTACAGGTCGGCCGCGGCGTCGTGGAGCCTCGCGTCGATGCGCCCGAGGACCGCGAGGATGGGCAGCGTCGCAAACGGGATCCAGACGTAGATCAGGGTGATGACGACGGTCGTGCGGTTGTAGAGCAGCGCGGTGAGCGGCTCGTCGATGACGCCCGTGCCGACGAGCAAGGAGTTGATCACCCCGTTCGAGCCCAGCAGCAGCTTCCAGGCCATGACCCGGAGCAGGTAGCTCGTCCAGAAGGGCACCAGCAGCAGGATCAGGTAGAGCCCGGCCCGACTCCCGGCGCGGAAGGCCAGGAAATACGCGACGGGATAGGCGAAGAGGGTCGCGACGAGGGCCACGACGAAGGCCATCACGCCCGAGGTCCACAGGAGCTGCCAGTAGCTGGCGACGGACGTCGCCCGCTGGTAGTGCTGGAGCGTCGGCTCGAAGGGCCCGAGGATGTCGCTCGTGAGCTTCTCGTGGAAGCTCATCGACACGGTGAGGGCGAGCGGCGCGAGGAGGAAGGCGAGGAGGATGAGGGCCGTCGGGATCGACAGCCCGAGGAACGTGGCGCGGCGCGGGTCGGTCCGTGGACGCGGCCCGCGCCGGATCATGGGATCGGCGTCGCCCTGACGGGCGACGGTCTCGCTACTGGACGCCGGCTTCCGCCTTCGCCTCGCTCCACATGGCGATCCATGCTTCGCGCTGGTCCTTGGTCAGGTTCGGCGTGAAGTTCGTCTTCTGGAGGATCGACGGGTCGTTGACCGAGAACGCCGTCTTGAGCGTCTCGTCAGTGATCCCGGCCATCACGTCGGCGTTCGCGGTGCCGTAGTAGTAGTTCTCGACGAGGTTCTGGCCGGTCAGGTCACCGAGCTTCTCGTCGAGGAAGCGCAGGGCCAGATCGGTGTTGGTGCTGCCGGTCCGAATGCCGTAGACGCCGATCCAGGAGTTGCGGCCTTCGGTCGGATCCGAGTACGCGACCGGGACCTTGCCGTCGTTCAGCAGGGTCGCGTAGCTGCCCTGCCAGGCGTAGGCCAGCCAGCCGTCGCCGTTCTCGAAGCTGTCGACGAGCTCGGGCTCGGCGAGCCAGCGGGTCGGGTTGTTCTTGAGGACCTCCGTCCACTCGGCCTTCGACTGCGCGAGCTGGTCGTCGGTGATGGCGGTCTCGTCCCAGCCGTGGACATAGGAGCTGACGGTCACCGCGCCCGGGCCGTCGTCCCACATGACGACGTGGCCGTTGTACTGCGGGTCGAGGAGCGAGGCCCAGCTGTCGATGTTCGGGATCTTGTCGGTCCGGTACAGCACCGAGCTGAAACCCCAGTCCCACGGGATGAAGTACTGCTTGCCGTTGATCTGCCCGACCTGCTTGAACGAGTCGGGGACCTTGCACCAGTTCTTGAGCTTGGTGGTGTCGATCTCCTGGACGAGGCCCTCGTCCACGTAGAACTGCAGCCAGCCCGTGTACGGGTGGAAGACGTCCTCGGTGTGCGTGCCGGTCGAGATGCCGTTGTAGATGTCGGCATCCGAGGCGCCGGTAGCGTCGAACGTCACCTTCACGTTGGCGTACTTGTTCTTGAAGTCCTGCCAGAAGATCTCGGCGTCGTAGCCGGACCAGTCGAACACCGACAGCTCGCCCGTGACCGACGGGTCGGCCGTCGTGTCGCCCTCGCAGGCGGTCTCGGTCGGTGCCGTGCTGGGGGTCCCCGCGGTGGCCGTCGCCGGCGGGTTGGTGGGACCGGACGTCGGCGAGAGGCTCGTGCCGGGCCCGCCGCACGCGGCAACGATCGCGGCAATGGCCAGCACGGCCGCCGCCGGCGGGGTGGTCAGGTGGCGCCGGGGATGCATTGCTCCTCCTCGTCCGGATGGTCGCGCGCTGGGCGCAGGGGTCGCTGCAGTGGCACTTCAGCCGGATCCGTGCATCGTATGAATCTTGGGGTGGTTCGTCAACGGTTCTGAAGCTACACTTCAGGGCAGATGGTCACCGAAACGCCCACGACGATCGAGGTCGACCTCGGCGCGCGGATCCGGGCTCGACGCCTGGCCCGCCACGAGACGCTGCGCCAGCTCGCCGCGCAGGCGGCCGTGACCGAGAGCTTCCTCTCCCAGGTGGAGCGCGGCGTGGCGTCGCCCTCGATCGCCTCCGTGCAGCGGATCGCCCGCGCCCTCGACACGTCCATCGCCGACCTCTTCGCCTCCGACGAACGGGCGGGCACGGTCGTCCGGGTCGACGATCGCCGCAAGGTCGCCTACCAGGGCCTCGGGGCGGTCGATGAGTTCCTGACCAGCGGCACGGACGGCAAGCTCCAGGTCATCTACTCCACGATCCAGCCCGGCGGCGGCACGGGCGACGAGGCCTACACCCACGACTCCGACGAGGAGGTCATCGTGGTGCTCGAGGGCGCCCTGGACCTGTGGGTCGGCAGCGAGCACTACCGGCTCGAGACCGGTGACGCGGTGACGCATTCGTCGCGGGTGCCGCACCGGAACACGAACCCGGGCCCGGGGGTCGCGCGAGTCCTGTTCTGCATCACCCCGCCGTCGTTCTAGCCCGCGCGAGCCGTCCATCGACGTCCGCCGATAGCATTGCCGCGATGCGCGGACTGCCCACGGACGCGGAGCGCCCATGTACGCGGTGATCATGGCCGGCGGCGGCGGGACGCGGCTGTGGCCGCTGAGCCGGCCGGAGACGCCCAAGCCGTTCCTGCCGCTCCTCGACGATCGTTCGCTGCTGCAGCGGACGGTCGATCGCATCGTCGGCCACCCGGAGCTGGGCCTCGCGCCGGACGACGTCGCGGTCGTGACCGAGCGCCGCTACGGGCCGATGGTCCGCTCGCAGCTGCCCGGCGTTCGCGTCATCGCCGAGCCGAGCGGCCGGAACACCGCCGCCGCGGTCGCCCTCGCGACCCTGCGGTTCGAGCGCGACCCGGCCGAGGTCATGCTCGTCCTGCCGGCCGACGCCTGGATCGACCCGGATCGCGATGACAACTACCGGGGCGTGCTCGCCGGCGCCGCCCACATCGCCAGCGGTGGGGCGTTCGACATCGACGCGCCGCTGATGACGCTCGGCGTCCAGCCGCGCCATCCGGCCACGGAGTACGGCTACCTGATCCCGGACTACGACGCCGGCCAGGCCATCGACGGGATCAAGGCGTACCCGCTCAAGGGCTTCGAGGAGAAGCCGAACCACGAGCGCGCCGGGCAGCTCTACGCGCAGCTCGGGGTCGCCTGGAACGCCGGCATCTTCCTGTGGCAGCGGCGCGCGATCCGGGACGCCATCGAGCGCTACACGGGCCTGATGACGATGATCGGGACGGTTGCCGCGAGCGAGACCGGGCTCCAGTCCGCCTACGACCGCCTGATGCCGCTGTCGATCGATCGCGCGGTCATGGAGGGCGCTGCGAGCGACCGGCGGGTCGCGATGACGGCGATGGACGTCGGCTGGAGCGACCTCGGCTCGTGGACCCAGTTGATCGCCGCGGTCGGCGGCGAGGGCAGCGGCCGGGTGGTGGCCCCGAACGAGGCGGCGCATGCCGAGGCGGGGGACCTCGTGGTCGAGCGACAGGCGGGGATCCTGGCAATCAGCGCGGGGCCGCGCGATATCCTCGCCACGAGCCCGGTTGCGCTCCTGACCGGGGCGGCCGGCAAGCGCGAGCCGGTCGACGCCCTGATCGGCAGGGTCGCTGCATGGGAGGAACGGCAGTGACCGAGACCGCCGTCAAGTCGCCGATCGTCTTCGGGACGGACGGCTGGCGCGCGCGGATCGCCGAGGACTTCACCTTCGACAACGTCCGCCGCTGCGCCGATGGCGTCGCCCGCTACGTGGCGGGCAAGGGCGAGCAGTCGAAGGGCGTGGTCATCGCCTACGACCGGCGCTTCGCATCGGAGCATTTTGCCCAGGCGGCCGCCGAGGTCATCCTCGCTCACGACATCCCGGTCGCCTTCGCCTCCCGCGCCGTGCCGACCCAGATGAGCTCGTACGAGGTCGTGGAGCGCGGCGCGGCCGCGGGGGTCGTGATCACCGCCAGCCACAACCCGTGGACCGACAACGGCTTCAAGGTCAAGTCGCCCCAGGGCTCCGCGGGCGGCCCGGACATGCTGGCGGTGATCGAGCAGGGGATCGCCCTGGGCGGCGTCATCGAGCGGCGGCCGTTCGCGGACGCCGAGGCGGCGGGCCTCATCGAGCGCTACGACCCGTACGAGGGCTATGAGCGCTACGTCCGACGGACCGTCGATCTCGATGCGCTCAAGGCCGCCGAAGTCGCCGTCCTGGTCGAGCCGATGTGGGGCGCCGGCGCGGGCTGGCTCTCGAGGCTGCTCGGCGGCGGGCGCATCCGGATCACCGAGATCCACCAGGAGCGGAACCCGTTCTTCGGCGGGGTCAACCCCGAGCCGATCCGGCCGAACGTCGACGAGGCGCTCGGGATGCTCGCCAAGGGCGGCCACGACATGGGCCTGCTCCTCGATGGCGACGCGGATCGCGCGGGAGCGGCGGACGAGCAGGGCAACTTCATCCACCAGCTCGAGGTCACCGGGCTGCTGATGTACTACCTCGCCGAGCATCTCGGCCTGCGGCAGCCCGTCGTGATCTCGGTGAACAACACGTCGATGGCGGCGCGGCTCGGGGAGCACTACGGCATCGAGGCCTACGAGAGCCCGGTCGGCTACAAGTTCATCGGCCCGAAGATGATCGAGACGGGCGCGATGATGGGCGCCGAGGAGTCCGGCGGGTTCGGCTTCGGGATGCACCTGCCGGAGCGCGACGGCATCTACGCCGACCTGCTCCTGCTCGACCTGTTCCTGCGCGAGAAGGCCCGTGGCGTGTGGCCGGTGTCGAAGATCCTCGCGAAGTTCCACGAGCTCGCGGGGCCGTCGTTCTACCGGCGGGTCGACGTCCACGTCGACCGGGCGGCGTACCCGGAGACGAAGCGCCGGCTGCTCGAGGGCCTCGCCGGGACTCCGCCCGTCGACCTGGCGGGACAGAAGGTCACGCGGACCCAGCCCCTGACCACGAACGACGGCTTCAAGTTCTTCGTCGATGACGGCTCGTGGCTGCTGATCCGGACCTCGGGGACGGAGCCCCTCGTCCGCGTCTACACGGAGGCGACGTCGCCCGACGGCCGCGACGCGCTCGTGGGCGCCGGCGAGAAGCTCGTCCGTGGCTGACACCACCCTGGATCCGCTCGCGGCAGTCCCGCCGCCCGCTGCCTCGGAGCTCCCGCGGCGCGTCGAGAAGCCGTGGGGCCACGAGGAGATCTGGGCGCACACCGACAGGTACGTCGGCAAGATCCTCGAGCTCCAGACGGGCCGGCGGCTGTCGTTCCAGTACCACGAAGTGAAGGACGAGTGGATCCAGGTCCTCTCGGGCCGGCTCCTCCTGACGCTCGAGAACGACGACGGCGTGGTCGAGGATCGCGAGCTCGGGCCGGGCGAGGGCGCGCACGTCGGTGTCGGCCGGCGCCACCGCTACACGGCCATCGAGACGTGCCGGCTCATCGAGGTCTCGACGCCCGAGCTCCTCGACGTCGTCCGGATCGAGGACGACTTCGGCCGCGAGGGCACCTTCACGCCGTGACCGACTTCCTCGCCGAGACGACGGACGTCCTGCGGCGGACGCCGAACGTGCTCCGGGCGCTGCTGGGCGGCATCGACGGGTCATGGACCGGGACCGCCGACGTCGAGGGCGGGTGGCAGCCGAAGGATGTCGTCGGGCACCTGATCAGCGCCGAAGTGGACAACTACATCGACCGGGCCCAGCGAATCATCGACCACGGGACGTCCGTGCCATTCGACGGCTTCGACCGCTTCGCGCACGTGGAGCGCGACGCGGAGGCGACGCTCGATGAGCTGCTCGACCGGTTCGAGCAACTCCGTGGCGAAAGCCTGGCCCGGCTCGCCGGGCTCGTGTCGGAGGCGGATCTCGACCGGCGCGGGATCCACCCCGTGCTGGGCGAGGTGACGCTGCGTCAGCTGCTTTCCACGTGGGCCGTGCACGATCTCGACCACACCGCGCAGGTCTTCGCCGCCATGGCCGGCTCGCATGACGCGGCCGTGGGACCGTGGAAGGGCAATCTCGGGATCCTGCTTCGGAGGGACGATCCGGCCGCGGTGCCCGGATAGGTAGTCGACGACATCGGGGGAGGGTGGGGGAGATGAGGTTCCGGTTCGCGCGTGGCTGGGTGGTGCTCGTTCCTACGCTGCTGCTGCTGCTCGCGCCGGGGTCGCGGCTGCTCGCGGCCGGGCCCGTGGTGCCGGACGCCGCATGCCAGGACGAGGGCAAGTCCAAGTCGCTCAAGGGCGACACGACGGCCGCGTTGACGGTCATCAACAACAGCGACGAGGTCGTCCAGACGTTCTGGCTGGACTACAACGGCGATCGCGTCCTGTACGAGCAGGTCGCCCCCCACACGAGCTACGTCCAGAAGACCTGGCTCACCCACCCGTGGGTCGTCGCGAGCGCGTCCGGCGCCTGCTACCGCTTCGTCGTCATGAACGCCCGCGAGCAGACCGTCACCGTCGCGCCGGCGAACCCGGATCCCGCCGCGACGGTCCGAGCGGTCCCGACGGCCACGCCACCGCTGAACGCGCCAACCGCCGGTCCGACCGTGGGCCCCGCCACGACCCCGGCCGCCGCGTCGGGGACGGCACCGGGCGACACGTCGGCCTTCAGCTGGCCGCTGATCCTCGGCATCACCGCGTCATTTGCCGCCCTGCTCATCGGCGCCGGCATCGCGACCGGCAGGATGCCCTGGATCAACCGCGGCGGACCGCCTCGGCGCTGAACCAAGCGCCCGGCCCGGGGTCGCCGAGACGCCCCGGCCCAGGGTGGCCGAGAGGGCCCGGCGGGGTCCCGCGGAGCCGGTCCGAGATGGGTACGGAATCGGCACTCGCATTGTCCGGAAAGGCGATGGTCGGGTCCCGCGGAGCGGTGTAGGCTTGGGCTGCGACCGCCTCGCCCGGTCGGTGCAGGACTGGACGGCGGCGCCCACTGCCCCTGTTTCGGGGCCGGAGGGTCTGGCCAGATGCACTCTTCCCTGATCGGCAAGGTCGAGAAGGCAAACCGCTACGCCCGCGAGCTCGATCGGATCTCGATCGATCGCCTGGCGCTCACGTTCCGCGGTGACAACGACACCCACCACGTGAGTCTCGACGCCGGTCAGTGGCACTGCACATGCCACTATTTCGAATCGTGGGGGAGTTGCGTCCACCTGCTGACCCTCCAGAAGGTGTTCGGGGTGATGCTCCCGGACGCCGCGCAGGTGTCGATCTTCACGCCCGTCCAGGCCGCGACCCCGGCCTGAGCGGGGGCCCGGCCGGGCCCCATTCACCTCCCGCTCGCTACTCCGGCAGGATCGCCCAGCCGATCATCGGCGTCGGTGATGTCGCGTCCTGGAAGAGGAACGACAGCACGCGGCCGCTGACGGACTGGCCACCGAACAGCACGCCGTCGCCCAGCTCGTCGCGATGTGCCGCGCCGAGGTCGAGGATGTCGCCCGTCGTCGTGTCGTAAAGGATCAGCCGCGAGTGGGTGATCTCGTCGAAGGCGATGAACCGGTCGCCGGCCGACGGGTTGTTGGCGTGCTCCACCGGAACCGTCCGCACGGCGTCCGACGCCCGGTCGAGGACCGTGATCGTCCCCCAGTTCAGCGCCGCGTCACCGATCTCGTTCGCCTTCCAGACGACGAACCGGTCCGTCACGGCCGGGTTGAAGACGAGGCCGGGCTCGGCGAACTGGATCGGTGCCGCCCCCGGATTGGCGAGGTCGAGCATCTCGATGTGGTAGTGCTCGGGGTCCGCCGGCCCGACGTCGGCCCGGATCAGCCCGTACCAGAGCTCATCCCCGTGCAGCGCCGGATACCAGAGGAGGCGCTTTCGAACCGGCAGCTCGAGCAACGTCGTCACGACCGGGGGGTCATCTCGTGAGGCGACGGCGATCCGGCTGACACCACGACGCAGTGCCTCGGCGGCGCCGACGCCGGGCGGCTCATCGAACCCTGCCCAGGCCACGCGGTCCTCGTCCATCGAGATCGTCGGCAGGCTACCGGCCCATCTCGCGACACCCGCGTCGAGCAGCACGGGCTCCGCACCCGGCCCCGGGAGGTACCAGACCCGCCAGCCGCCTCTGCCGAACTCGGGTTTGCTGATCTCCACGAACGCGTAACCGGCGTCGCTCGCCGTGACCGCGGTGATGGTCGCCCCGACTCTCGGGCTGGCGAAGATCCGCTCGGGCTCGGCCTCGCCCGGACTGAACCGCCAGATCTCCGACGGCGATGGATTGCCCGCCGCCCAGACCACCTCGCCGCCGGCGCTGACGGGCGCACCGGCCGGAACGAACCGCGCATCCAGCAGGTGCAGCTCGACGGACGCGGGGTCGAGGGCCTCGAGCGTCTCGAGTGCGGACGGCGGCGGGGTCGCCGTCACCGCGACGCGGGTCGGGCTCGGCAGCGCCGCGGCCGTGGGCGACGGCGACGTCGTGAGGCCACAGCCGGCCACCGCGGCAGCGACGGCGGCCGCACCCAGGGAGAAGATGCGGCCGCGCACGCTACCGACGACCAGGCCGGGCTACCAGACGACGTGGCCGCCCTGGTTCAGCCTGCTGACATTCCAGACCACGGACAGGGCGTCGCTGAAGGAGCCAGTGGAGCCGCCGTAGCCGGACGAAGAATCCTGGTACTTGATGATGATCGGGGTGCTGCCGCCCCAGAGGCCGTCGTAGCCGCGGATGACGATCCAGTGATGCGCGCCCGGCGCCACCGTCGGCCAGCTGACGAGGTGATTCACCTCTTCGCCGACGAGGTGGGGCGCCGTTGCGAGCACCAGCGGCATCGAGAACCCGTCGATGTCCGTGACGATCTTCCCGAAGAATTCCTGCATCGTGCCGATGTCCGCGTAGACGTAGATCCAATCCGGGTCCGGCTTGAGGACCGCGCTCGGATTGTTGAGCCCGACCGCGAGGTTCGCCCCACCGGTGCCCAGCGAGGTCGTCTTCATCCATTCGGCGATCTTCGACTGCTTGCGCCAGTTCGTCGTGGCGTCCTCGCCGTTCGTGGTGCCGCTCGTGATGCCGCGGCTCCAGTTGATGACGATCTGGCCGGACGCGGGGCCGCAGAAGTAGTTGTTGATCTGCTGGCGGGCCTTCGTCCCGAGCGTCTTCGACAGCGACGGCCCGGTCGGCGGTGGCCACGCCGATGGATTTGGATCCCCTTCGCAGGGGTCGTGCTCGCACGCGAACCGCGCGATCGCCCGCCCGCTCGATTTCGTGGTCGACGCCCTCGCGCCGCTCGACGCGGCGGCGGCCATCGCGAGCTTCTTCTGCACGAACGCGGCTTCCGTCGGGCTCAGCACCGACAGCTGCATGTCGTTGTCCGGCTCGCCATCCGCGATCCGAACCGGGCCCGCGCCGATCGCCACAGCCGGCAGCACGACCGCCGCCACGACCGCCGCCATCGCTCCGACCGCCCATCTCCTCGTCCGTCTCCGCATCTCTCGACCTCCGCGGCGGGTGAGCCGGCGGGAGGCGAGTCGAGGCCTGCTTCGGCGGGCGGTTCAGGCCCGTGACACGAGTGGATAGCAGCCGCCGCTTACCGCTGGCTTATCCGGGTCCCAGAAAGCGGTTTCCGGCCCCGGTCCCGCGTTCCGGCGGGAGTGCTAGGCTGCGGCGGCCGTCATCCGACGACACGCTGCGTGGCCGCGAAGCCGGTGGAATTCCGGCACAGTCCCGCTACGGTGACCATCGCCCGCCCAGGCCCGCGATGGAAGTCCGGACGCCGACCCCGCAGTGGCTTGCTCATCCTTCGAGAGAAAGGGTGGTCACTGCGATGCGATCGACCGGCTGAGGCAGCCCTCCCCGACGTTCCCGTGGCGTGCAAACGCGCGCCCCGAGCCCCTGATCACGCCGGAGACCCCACATGGCTGCCCGCTTCTCAACGCGCCTCGTGGCGCTCATCGCCGTCCTGTTCATCGCCCTCGGCTGCGCCGGCGGACCCGGTTCACCCGGCTGGACGCCAGGCTCCGGAACGGCCGCCCCGTTCCTCACCCCCGCCCCGACGCCGACGCCCGAGCAGACGGCGCCGGCCTTCCCCGTCACGATCACGGATGACGAGGGCACGGCGGTCACCATCGCCGCGGAGCCGCGGAAGATCGTCTCGCTCACGCCGGCCACGACCGAGACCCTGTTCGCCCTCGGCGTCGGCGATCGCGTCGTCGCCAAGGTCGAGGACGTCGCCGGCTACCCGCCCGAGGCGGACGCGATCCCGGTGGTCGCGACCTTCGCCGGCGTCGACGTCGAGAAGATCGTGTCGCTCGGTGCCGACCTGGTCGTGTCCGGTGGCACGGGCCTGAGCCAGGGCCCCGCCGTCGAGCAGCTCCGTCGCGCGGACATCCCCGTGGTCGTGAGCTACCCCACCACCATCGACCAGGCAATCGCCGGCTTCCGGACGCTGGGCCAGGCGGTCGGTGCCGCCGATGCCGGCAACACGCTCGCCGACGACACGAAGTCGCGGCTCGACGAGCTCGCGGCCTCCGTCGCGAACGTCGCCCACAAGCCCCGGCTCTTCTACGAGATCGACGTCAGCAACGGCATCTTCACTCCGCCCGCCGAGTCGATCTACGGCGAGATGTTCGCGCTCGCCGGCGCGGACCCGATCTCCGGCGCCGCGAACTACTCGATCTCCCTCGAGGATCTCGTCGCCGCCGATCCCGAGGTGATCCTCCTCGGCGACGCCGCGTACGGCGCCAAGCCCGAGGACGTCGGCAAGCGTCCCGGCTGGGGCGACATGACCGCGGTTCAGGAGGGGGACATCTTCCCGATCGACGACATCATCGTGACCCGGCCCGGGCCGCGACTCGTCGATGGGCTGGCGGCGCTCATCGCCGCGATCCACCCGGAGGTCGCGTCCGCCTCGACGGCGCCCTCCGGCGCCCCATCGGCGGCGCCGTGAGGGCCCGCAGATGACGGCGCTCGCAACGACCCGATTGCGGCTCGGCGGCCGGTCGCGCATCGCGCGCCGGCCGCTCGCCCTCGCCGGCCTCGGGCTGGGCGTGCTGGCGCTCGTCCTCGTCGCCGGGGTCGCCGCGGGCTCCGTCTTCGTGCCGCCCGGCGACACCCTCGCGATCCTGGCCCATCGCCTCCTCGGCCTCGACATCCCGATGACCTGGAGCCGGGCCGAGGAGGTCATCGTCGTCGACCTGCGGCTCCCACGCGTGCTCACGGCGATGACCGTGGGGGCCGGGCTGGCCGTCGCCGGCGCCACGTTCCAGGGCGTGCTGCGCAACCCGCTGGCCGATCCGTACGTGCTGGGCACGGCGTCGGGGGCCGCCCTCGGCGCCGCCATCGCCGTGATCGTGCCGGTGCGCACCGTGTTCCTCGAGTTCGGGCTGCTCCACGGCCTGGCGTTCCTCGGCGCGCTCGGCGCCGTGTTCCTCGTCTACCGCCTCTCCCGCGTGGGCGGGCACGGCCAGATGACGAGCCTCCTGTTGACGGGCTACGCCGTCGGGTCGCTCCTCGCCGCCGGGCTCGCGATGGCGATGTACCTGTCGGGCACGAACCTGCGCCAGATCTTCTCGTACCTGCTCGGCGGCTTCGATGCGGCCTCGTGGGGACGGCTGGCGACGTCCCTGCCCCTCGTGCTCGGCGCGTCCGCGCTGGTGCTCATGAGGGCCAGGTCGCTGAACGGCTTCCTCCTCGGCGAGGAGGCCGCCGCCCACCTCGGCATCGACGTCCGGCGGGAGCGGGCGATCCTGCTGGGCCTCGCCTCGCTGGCCACTGCCGCGGCGGTCGCCGTCTCGGGCCTGATCGGCTTCGTCGGCCTCGTCGCGCCGCACGTCGTCCGTCTCGCCGTCGGCCCGAACGCCCGGCTCGTGCTGCCGCTCGCGGCGCTGTTCGGGGCGATCCTGATGATCGCGGCGGACCTCGCCGCGCGGCTCGCCGGCGAGATCCCGGTCGGCGTGGTCACGGCCGTGATCGGCGCCCCATTTTTCCTCGTCCTCCTCCGTCGCACCCGGGCGGGATACGAGCTGTGATCCGCACCCAGCGCCTCACCGTCGCCTACCGCAGCCGGCCCGCCCTGACCGACGTCGACCTCGCCGTCTCGGCCGGCGAGCGGATCGCCCTCGTCGGCCCAAACGGCGCCGGCAAGTCCACGCTGCTGCGGGCGATCGCCGGCCTCGTCGATCCTGCCGCGGGCTCGGTGGAGCTCGGCGGCACGCCGATTGCCAGCCTCGACCGGTGGGCCATCGCCCGCCGCCTCGCCGTCGTGCCGCAGCTGCCGCAGCTGCCGTTCGCGACGACGGTCGAGGAGGTCGTCGCCCTCGGCCGCCTGCCGCACGAGCACCCGATCCGGGGCCTGCGGCCTGTCGACCGTGCCGCGATCGCGGCGGCCATCGACCGGGTCGGCGTGGGCCACCTGCTCGGCAGGGACGCTCGAGAGCTCTCGCTCGGCGAGCGCCAGCTGGTCCTGCTCGCCCTGGCCGTGGCCCAGCAGGCGCCGGTCCTCGCGCTCGACGAGCCGACGGTCCACCTCGACCTGCGGCACCAGGTCGAGGTCATGGAGCTGCTCGTCGACCTGAACCAGCGCGACGGCACGACGATCCTCGCCGTGCTCCATGACATCGGCCTCGCGGCGCACTTCTTCCCGCGCGTCGTCGTGCTCGATCGGGGCCGGCTCGTCGCGGATGGGGCACCAGCGGAGGCGCTCGACGCCGACCGCATCCGGGACGCCTTCGGGGTCGACCCGGCGCTGGTCAGGCTCCCGGGCTGACGGCAGGGCTCGAAGCGAGGCCCGAATCGGGACCCAATCCCAGGCCGTCGAGCCAGCCGGCGATGTGCTCGGCGACCTCCTCCCAGCCGTCCTGGGCGATGATCCAGTGGACCCGGCCGGGGAACTCGCGGAAGTCGGTTCGGGCGCCCGAGCGGCGATAGGCGTGGTGGTTGCGCCGGTTCACGACCGGCGGCACGACGTGGTCCTTCTCGCCGGCGATGAGCAGCAGCGGCGCGCGGGTCGCGTTGCCGAAGTTCACGCGGGTCGGGCTGCGCGGGTCGACCGGGGCCAGGGCGCCCTGGAAGAAGACGCGCCCGGACTCGGGGACGACGTGGCGGTCATAGGCGTCGTGGGCCGCCTCGGGCGAGAGCGTGTGGACGAAGCCGTAGCGGAACTCGCCGAACGACCAGCGCACGACCCGCCGCCCGAAGAAGGAGCGCAGCAGCGCCCCGCCGAGGGCCCGGAACGCGCTCGGCTCGAATGGCCAGACGCCGCGCGGCGGCGCGGAATCGATCGCCACCCCGGCGGCGCCGAGCCCGCGATCGAGCAGGATCTGGGTGAACAGCCCGCCGAACGAGTGGCCGACGAGGATCGGCGGCTGCGGATCGTCGAGCGAGCGGACGACCTTCTCGTAGTGGTCGACGATCTCCGCGATGCCCAGGCCCCGCAGCGGCGAGGGATCGGCGCGGATGGCGTCGACCGGGCGATCCTTGCCCGGCCACGCCGGCGCGAGGCAGCGATAGCCGCGGGCCTCGAACCAGGGCAGCATCCGCTCCCAGCAGGCCGGCGTCACCCAGGCGCCGTGGATGAACACGATCGTGCGGGCCATCGCCGACGATTGTGGCTCAGGCCGCTGCGCCGAGTGCGGCCTCCGTCAGCTGGGCGACGACGTCGGCCGTCTTGTTCAGGTCCGTGCCCGAGCGCGGCATCGTCGCCGTGGGCCCGAAGCCCAGGATCCTGTTCGACGCGGCGAGCAGCCGCACCGCGATGACCGCCGTCCAGACCGAGATCCCGCCGCGCTCCGGCATGGCCACCGAGAGGCTCTCCGCGGCATCGATCGCGTCGAGGTCGAAGGCGATGTACATCCCATCGCAGCGCGCCCCGACGACCCGCGCCCAGGTCTCGAGCGCAGCGAGCCCGGCCGGGCCCGCCAGCATCCCGGCGCCGAAGTGCGCGATCGGCGACGAGGCGAGCATCCGCGACTCCTCCTGGTCGAGCACCTGCCCGCCCAGGAGCGCGGCGTCCTCCTCCTTGACCGTCGGGCCCTCGCAGGCCTTGACGAGGCTCGGGTCGCCGCGGCCGCAGAGCATCGCGAAGGGCATGCCCCAGACGTTGCCCGAGGGCGTCGTGGTCGGGACGTTGAAGTCGCCGTGGGCGTCGAACCAGGCGATCGCGAGGCGGGCGTCGGGGTTGCGGCGCTTGAGGCCGGCCATCGCCGCGGTGTGCGATGTGCAGTCGCCACCGAGCAGGAGCAGCTTCGTCGTGTCGCTGACCGTGCCCTTGCCGGCGCCGAGGACCTCCTCGACCCGGCCCGTCAGCACGGGCAGGTAGTCCACGATCCGCTGCCAGTTCTTCATGATCGGGTCGGGATCGGCGGCCCAGCCAGCCTGGATCGGGGCGTCGCCGTGGTCGACGAGCGTCGCGCCGGCGAGGCCCATCCGCGCCCGCAGCCGCTCGATCAGGTTGACGCCACGCAGCGCCGACGGACCCATGTCCATCCCGGCGAAGTGGCCCCCGAGCGCCGTCGGCGATCCGAGGATCGCGATCGTGTCCGTCACCGCCCGCGCAGTCTAGCGGCGGTGGTCGGTGCGAACGGTCACCGCGGGCGCATCATCCGGGCGTGCGCATCGCGGACTTCGCGCTCGAGCGCTACTTCGCCCGCTGGGAGTTCGCGGTCGAGCACGTCCTCGGGGCGAGCGACGTCGAGGGCTGGTCGATGGCCGAGCTGGTCGCGCTCGCCGACGACGAGACCCGCGCGATGTGGGAGGGCCTCCGTCTCGGCTACACGGAGTCGACCGGCCACCCGAAGCTCCGCGCCGAGATCGCGACGCTCTACGACTCGATCGCGGCCGACGACGTCCTGGTCTTCGCCGGCGCCGAGGAGGCGGTGTTCTGCCTCTTCAACACGTGCGTCGAGGCCGGCGACCACGTCGTCGTCACGTGGCCCGGCTACCAGTCGCTGTACGAGGTCGCGCGGGCGGCCGGCGCCCAGGTCTCGCTCCACGCGCTTCGCGAGGAGGACGGCTGGTCGCTCGACGTCGACCGCCTGATCCGCTCGTTCCGGCCGGAGACGCGCATGGTGGTCGTCAACGCGCCCCACAACCCGACGGGCATGCTGCCGACGGAGGCCGACTGGCGGCGCCTCGCCGCCGCCTGCGCCGAAGCCCGGATCCGCCTCGTGGCCGACGAGGTCTACCGCTTCCTCGAGCACGACGGCGCGACGCCGCTGCCGGCGGGAGCCGACCTCGACGAACGCGACATCTCGATCGGGGTGATGTCGAAGTCGTTCGCGCTGCCGGGCCTGCGCATCGGCTGGCTCGCGACGCGTGACCGGGCCGTGCTCGATCGCTGCGCCCGACTGAAGGACTACACGACGATCTGCTCCTCGGCGCCGTCAGAGGTGCTGGCGCTCATCGGCCTGCGGGCGCGCGAGCGCGTCCTCGCCCGCTCGCGCGAGATCGTCGGGGCCAACCTCGCCGCGCTCGATGGCTTCTTCGAGCGCCACGCCGACGCGCTCGCGTGGGTCCGGCCGCACGGCGGGTCGATCGGCTTCCCGCGGCTCGTGCCCGGCGGCCCGGCGGGCGCCTCGGCCGACCGGTTCGCGGCGGAGCTGGTCGAGAAGACCGGGGTCCTGGTGGTTCCGTCGTCGACGTTCGGCTTCGGCGATTCGCACTTCAGGATCGGCCTCGGCCGGGCGGACCTGCCGCAGGCGATCGAGGCGGTGGACGGGTTCCTGGGTGCGTAGCGCGCGCCCGCGCATGGCCGCCACCCGCGCGGTCGGCGCCGCCATCCTCTGCGCCGCGCTGGTTGCCGCGCTGGTCACTGGCTGCTCGGCCTTCGCCGCGCCGGACGCGCGGCTGTGCTCGGCGGCCCAGAACCTGAGCGCCGCGATGGCGCTCACCGCCACCGCGATCGCGGCGGACGAGCGCGGCGATCTGGCCCAGGCCCAGGGCCTCGCGACCCAGGCCCGGAGCCTGACCGAGCTCGCCCACGGCATCCTGCAGCAGGTCCCGGACGAGGAGCAGCCGAAGGACCCGTGGCAGCGGCTGCTCGAGGTCTACCTCCACACGGGGCAGGCGGCGAACTCCCTGCTCCCGGCCTACGCCGGCACGCACGGCATCGGGCCGGAGGAGCTCGCGTCGGCCGCTGGGTCGATGGACAAGGCCCGCGTCGCGCTCCCGGCGATGTGCTTCGACATCCCCGGCGACCTCGAGACGCCGGGCCCGAGCTGAGGCCCTAGCCCGAGCTGAGGCGCTCGCCGGAGGCCCGCCTGGACGTCGCCCGGCCGAGGCCGCTCGCGCCGCGCTGGCGTTGCGCCTCCGGCCCGAGCGCGGCGAATGCCGAATCGCGCTCCCGTGGCGACCCGAACGCGAGGGTCAGGTCATCGCGGTCGGTCCGGACGCGGAGCGCGGGCTCCGACCCGGACAGCCGGTAGAGCACGCCCACGTCGACCGCGGTGAACGCCGAGTGCAGCCGGACCGGGACCCGTCGGGCGCCGGTGATCGCCAGGTCCGCCGCGCCCGGTTCGGGGCTCGTGAAGGACAGCGTCCCCGGCACGCCCGCGCGGCCGATCTGGCCGGACTCGCTGCGAACGATGACGCGGAGGGCGCTCGTCGCCGGCATCGCCTCGGTCGGCGCCTGGCTCGCGAACATCGGGTACCTCGAGCGCCTGGCGAGCAGGATCAGGATCGCGACGCCGAACAGGACCATCGCGATCGACGGCGGCGGGAGCTCGTTGGCGAGGGTTCGATCGGCGTTGAGCCGGGCGGACCAGGCGTAGCCCGGTGGCACGGGCTCGCGCCCGCCCTCGATGCGGCCGCTGACCGTCGCCGGGCCGAGGGGCTGGGCGACGCGGCTCCGGACGACGAGGTAGGCGTTGGGCGCGGCGGGGTCGGTCAGTCGATACAGGCGGAGCTCGTCGGTCGAGCCGGGCTCGTCGGCGAGGTCGCCCGAGACGATGATCCAGCTCTGCAGCGAGCTGAGCTTGCCGGCCACGAGGTCGGCGAGGCTGATCCGCTGCGGCGAGACCTCCAGCGCCCACAGGCCCCCGAGGACGACGGCGAGGAGGAGCAGGACGCGCGGCAGCCACCGGACCAGCGGGCCGAGCCGGCGCGCGCCGGGCAGCTGTCGCAGGCGCTCGACGGCGGCCGAGAAGAGCAGGACCGGGAAGCGGAGGATCGCGCTCACGTGCCCGTCACCGCGGGGTACGCGCGAGCGGTCAGGCGGGCTCCGGGCGGCGGAATCGGAAGTACATCCACGTGCCGATCGAGAGTGCACCAAATGCGGCAAAGACGCCAAGCGCAGCGATGAACGCGGCCGGCGAGAGCTCCGAGACGTAGCCGGACGTCGGCCCGATCAGGATGTGGATGAAGCCGAAGACGCTCAGCCCGAAGAGGACCGCCCAGCCGAGCCGGTTCCAGCGGTAAACGGTGTAGCCGGGCATGAACCGCAGCGGCATGAGGCCGAACGCCGTTGCCTCGAGGCCGGCGACGAGGATCGCCGCGAAGCCGGTCGAGAGCAGGGTCACGCCGAAGCTGTCCTCGGCGTAGCCGACCGTTCGAACCCAGGTCAGCGCGAGCCACGCGATGACCGCCGCGGCGAGCGTCCAGATCGAGCCGAAGAAGGTCTCGCGACCCTCCTCCTCGCCCGAGACCTCGGTGACGAAGATCGCCCCGAGGACGATGCCGTAGAGGTAGCCCGGCTGCAGGTTGCCGAGCCGCGAGACGAACACGAAGAGCGCCGCGATCACCAGGGCCCACGGCAGCGGCCGCAGCCGCCCGAGCTCACCGGTCTTGCGCCGGTGGGCGAGCATCGGCGGCAGCTTGAAGCTCGCCAGCACCACGACGAGCCCGACGAGGAAGCCCAGGAACTCGGCGAGCCCGTGGAGGTCCGGCCCGAACGTCGGGTCGACGAAGGAGCTGATCAGCGCGGTCAGGGCGATGAAGCCAAGGACCCAGCCGCGGCGGTTGCGGCCGAACCAGCCCCCGAGCCGCCCCAGCGGGCCCTTGCCGAACCAGGCCGCAATGACGCCGTAGTTGTTCTCGACCGTGTTGTTGAACAGCTCCCCGGCGAAGCCGATGAGCAGCAGCAGGAGCAGGGCGACGGCGAGGCTGCCGCCGATCGCGACGGCGTCGGTATTGAGCTTGTCGGCAGCGAGGATCGAGCCGGCGAAGGTCGGCGGCTTCGCCGGTGGCGGCGGCGGCAAGGGCGCGCCGGGCGGCCCTTCGCTCGGCCCGGGTGCGTCGGTCGCTGCGGCGACGGCCTGGCTCGGCACGAAGGTCGGTGGCGCCGCCGTCGGCGGTGGGGCGGTCGTCGGCGCGATCGACGGTGCGAGCGACGGCGTGAGCGAGGGCGATGGCGAGCCCGCGGTCGGCGGCTCGGTCAGGGCCGGGGTCGGTGTCGCCTTGGGTGTCGCCTTGGGCGTCGCCTTCGGGGTCGCCGTCGGCGTGGGTTGCGGCGTTGGCTGCGGCGTCGCCGTCGGCGGTGGCGGGGGCACGTAAACCGACTCGACGCGGTAGCTGGGCGCTCCCTCGATCGTGGGGTCGAGACCACCGTTGAAGGTGCACGTGCCGATCGACGCCTGTGGGATCGTCGCGCCGACCTGCTGCAGGTCGCCGACCTGGTTGACGTAGTCCGCGACCTTGTTCGGGGCGCCGCACGCGGTCGCGTGCATGTCCGCCATCCAGCCGCGCGAGGCCGAATCGAGCGGAATGTTGGTCTGCGACCACGTCTGGAGCGAGTCTTCCTGCCCGGTCGCCGGCTTGATCATGGCGTACCAGCTCGCGATCCGGATGTACGCCTGACAGGTGACGTCGTCCGCCGAGCCCTGGCACGACATCGCGTACTTGGTCTTCGCCAGGTCGACGAGCTCCTCGACGGTTGCGGCCCGGACGAGCGCGGGCGCGACGAGGCCGATCGTCAGGACGATCGACAGGGCCCCGAGCAGGCGCAGGCGGGCGCGCATAGGCCGGACAGTATGCCTACCGGAGTGCCCCGAATCGATCGGGAATTGCCCTCACGCACCGTAAATCCACACGTCCCGCGCGCGCTTTGCGGCAGTGCCTGGGGGGCGTGCCTCAGGCGCGCTTCCGCGGCAGGTCGAGGAATGGGAGCGGCACGACCGTTGCGTCGACCCGGCCGCGATGGCCCTCGACGGTCCACTCGACCGCCAGCGAGGTGCCCGGCGCCTCGTACGCGGGCGACACCGAGGCGAGGCCGATCGCCTGCTTCAGGATCGGGCTCCAGCCGTGGCTCGTGACCTTGCCGACCTGGCGATCGCCCCGCGGCGCGAACACCGGCACGGCCGACCGGTCGATCGAGGCCGAGATGGCCGGCGGCAGGCCCTGCCGCGAGAAGGACCGCTCGATGCCTTGCCAGTCGAGCTCTACGCCGACCAGCCGGCGCGCAGGCCCGCCGCCTGCCTGCTCGCGCTGGAGCGCCAGGCGCCCGACGAAGTCGCCGCCATCGAGATCGACCAGCCGGCCCATCGCCAGCTCGTAGGGGGAGTAGTTCTGCTCCGGGTTCAGGGCGTGCCGCGCCGACGTGTAGTCGACCTCGAGCAGGACGAGGCCCGCCTCGAGGCGGACGACGTCGAGGGCGAGCATCCCCGCTGGACGGAGGCCGTACCCGCGACCCGCGACCGCAACGGCGTCCCAGGCTTCCGCGGCGCGCTCGGCCGGGACCCACAGCTCATAGCCGAGGTCGCCGGTGTAGCCGGTGCGCGAGACCTCGATCTCGATCCGACGCCGGCCCAGCCGCAGCGTCGACGGCCGCCGGCGGAAGTAGCGCAGCTCGCCGAACGGCTCCTCCGTCGCCTCCTCGAGGACGGCGCGGGCCAGCGGCCCCTGCAGCGCGAGCGCCGCGGTCTGCTCCGTGACGTCCTCGATCGTGACGTCGAGGCCCCGGGCGTTGAGCGTCAGCCAGCGAAGCTGCGGGTCGGCGGCGGTCCAGAAGAACGCGTCCTCGGCGAGGCGGTGGACGGTGCCGTCGTCGATGACCTTGCCGTGCTCGTCGCACCACGGCGTGTACCAGACCTGGCCGACGGCGAGCTTCGTGGCGTCGCGCGTGATGACGCGGTCGACCAGCGCGTGCGCGTCGGGGCCGAAGACGCGGTACTTGTACAGCGGCGAGACGTCGATCAGCGCCGCGGCTTCGCGGATCGCGTTGTACTCGATGTCGTGGGCGTCGGCATAGGCGGACGAGGCCCAGTAGCCGGACCACTCGCGCCATTGCTGCTTGCGATTGAGCGCGGCGGTCCGCGGGTGGAACGGAGTCCCGATGCTCACGCGGGGGCGGGCTGTTCGGTGTGCACGGCAGGCACGATTGTGCCCGACGGATCGGCCAGCCCGAGGGCGAATGCAGCAACGCGATGCCGGGCGCGCGACGGCCATTCCGGGTCGGCTACAGTCCTCGAGTCCCTGACGACCGGGCCCGGAGGTGTGCGTGCCCCAGCGCTACGACGCGATCGTGATCGGTGGCGGCCACAACGGCCTGGTGAGTGCCGCCTATCTCGCGCGGGCGGGCCTGAAGACCGTCGTGCTCGAGCGCCGGCATGTCCTCGGGGGCGCGGCGGTGACCGAAGAGGTCTTCCCGGGCTTCCGCTTCTCGGTCTTCTCGTACGTCGTCTCGCTGCTCCGGCCGGAGATCATCCGCGAGCTCGACCTGCCGCGCCACGGGCTCGACATCCTGCCCCTCGACGGCACCTTCACCCCCGTCTACGAGGGCACGGGCCGGACGCCGCCGAAGGACGGCAACGGCAACGCGATCGGGACGGGCGACTACCTCTGGCGCGTCAACGATCACGGCCGGACGGTCCGCGAGCTCCGGCGCTGGTCGAAGCTCGACGTGGAGGCCTACGAGGAATATGGGCCGCTCATGGTTGACATGGCCCGGTTCATCAAGCCGATCCTGGCCATCGTCCCGCCGGACCCGGCCTCGATCGACCCCCGGCCGCTCCTCCCGCTCGGCGGCCTCCTGCGCTCGTTCCAGAAACTGACCGAGCGCCAGCAGGCGGTCTTCGTCCAGCTCATGACGATGTCCGCCTACGACTTCCTGAACCAGTGGTTCGAGACCGACCCGCTGAAGGCCACGATGGCCGCGTCCGGGATCATCGGCACGTTCCAGGGCATCCGCTCGCCTGGCACCGCGTACGTCCTGCTCCACCACTACATGGGCGAGATCGACGGCGCCTTCCGGGCCTGGGGCATCCCCAAGGGCGGCACCGGCGGCATCTCGAACGCAATCGCCAGTGCAGCCCGGGCGAATGGCGCGGAGATCCGGACCGAAGCGCCGGTCGCCAGAATCCAGGTCGGGGGCGGGCGCGCCAGCGGTGTCGCCCTCGCGTCGGGCGAGGAGCTCGAGGCGACCTCGATCGTGTCCTCGGTCGACGTCCGCCGCACCTTCATCGACCTCGTCGAGCCCGGCTCGATCGACCCCGAGTTCGAGAGTGAGGTCCGGCGCTTCAAGTTCCGGGGCTCGTCGGGCAAGGTCAACATGGCGCTCGACGCGCTGCCCAACTTCACGGCACTTCCCGGCGTGGGCGAGCACCTCCGCGGGGCAATCTCGATCTCGCCCGCCGTCGACGACATGGAGCGGGCCTACGACGACGCCAAGTACGGCCGGTTCAGCGCGAGGCCCTACATCGACATCGTCATCCCGACCCTGGTCGACCCGTCGATGGCGCCGCCGGGCAAGCACGTGATGAGCTGCTTCGTCCAGTACGCGCCGTACCAGCTCGACGAGTCGCTCGGCGGCCCTGCCGGCTGGGACCTGCAGCGCGAGGCCTTCGGCGACGCGGTCGTCAACCGGATCGCGGAGTTCGCCCCCGACCTGCCCTCGAAGATCCTCCACCGGCAGGTCATGACGCCGCTCGACATCGAGCGGACCACCGGCCTGACCGAGGGCAACATCTTCCAGGGCGAGCTCTCGCTCGAGCAGCTGTTCTTCAGCCGCCCGGTGCCCGGCTGGGCGCGCTTCCGGACGCCGATCAAGGACCTCTGGCTGTGCGGCTCCTCGACCCATCCGGGCGGCGGGATCATGGGCGCCAACGGCCGGATCGCCGCGCTGGAGCTGCTGCGGTCCAAGGGCAAGCGACCGTGACCGGGCCGCGTCCCGAGCCGGCCTGGGACGTCGTCGTCATCGGCGCCGGCCACAACGCGCTGGTCACCGCGGCCTACGTGGCCAAGACCGGCCTCCGCACGCTGGTCCTGGAGCGGCGGGAGCGCCTCGGTGGCGCGGCCGACACGACCCAGCTGGCCAAGGGCATCCGCGTGCCCACGCTCGCCCACACCGTCGGGCGCCTCCGGCCGTCCGTGCAGAAGGACCTCGAGCTGTCGCGCCACGGGCTGTCCCTCCTCGCGCCGGACGTCCGCGTCTTCGCGCCCGCGACGGACGGCACCGCCATCACCCTCTACGGCGAGGCCGAGAAGACCGCGGTGGGCTTCCGGATCAACGGGACGCTCCGGGCGCGCGACGCGGAGGCCTATCCGGCCTTCGACAAGCGGGTCCGCAAGCTCGGCCGGTTCCTCGACACGATCGGCCGGTCGACGCCGCCGGACATCGACTCGCCCGGGCTCGCCGACGCGATGAACGCCCTGCGCCTCGGCAGCAGCTTCAAGGGCCTGGGTCGCGACGGCTCGCGGACGATCCTGCGGGTCCTGCCGATGGCGGTCGCGGACCTGGTCGCCGAATCCTTCGAGTCGGATGCGCTGCGGGCCGCGCTCGCGTGGCGCGGCGTTCGCTTCGGCGCGGTCGGGCCGTGGTCCGCCGGCACGGCCGCGATGCTGCTGCTGGACGTCGCCGGCAACGACGGCGGGGCGGCCGGCGAGACCGTCTTCGCGAAGGGCGGGCCGGGACGGCTCGCGACCGCGCTCACCACGGCGGCGCAGGCCTACGGCGCCGAGCTCCGGACGGGCGCGGAGGTCGTGAGAATCACGTCGCGCGACGGCGTGGCAACAGGAGTCGTGCTCGCGAACGGCGAGGAGATCACGGCGCGGGCAGTGGTCTCGGGCGCGGATCCGAAGCGGACCCTCGTCGACCTCGTCGATCCGGTCGCGCTCGGCCCGTCGCTCGGCTGGCGGGCGGGCAACATCCGGACGCCCGGCGTCGTCGCCAAGGTCAACCTGGCGCTGCGGCGCCTGCCGACCTTTCCCGCCGCGGCAGGCGACGAAGCCGCCCTCCGGGGCCGGATCGTCGTCGCCCCGTCCATCGACGCGATGGAGCGCGCGTTCGACGCGACCAAGTACGGCCGCTGGAGCGAGCAGCCGATCCTCGAGGCGACGATCCCGTCGCTGGCGGACCCGTCGCTGGTCGAGGGCGCCAAGCCCGAGACGCACGTCATGAGCGTGATCGCACAGTACGCGCCGTACGCGCTACGCGACGGCGATTGGTCGACGAACGCCGAGGGCTTCGGCGACGCAGTCGTGGGTGTCCTGGAGACCGTCGCGCCCGGCATCCGCAAGCTCATCTCGCACCGGCAGGTGCTGACGCCGGCCGATCTCGAGCGCGACTACGGCCTCACCGGCGGCCACCCGTTCCACGCCGAGGCAGGCCTCGACCAGTTCTTCCTGTGGCGGCCGATGCTCGGCCACGCCCGCTACCGGATCGCGCTGGAGCGGCTGTACCTGTGCGGCTCCGGCGCCCACCCCGGCGGCGGCATCACCGGCGGCCCCGGCCAGAACGCGGCCCGCGAGATCCTCGCCGACCTCCGCCGCCGCTAGATCTGCCCCGCGAGGGCGACGCGCTCGGCCTTCGGGCGCCGGCTACCCAGCTCGCTCTCGCCCGGCGCGCCTAGCTCGCGTCCGGCGTGGGCTCCGTGGGCGCGACCCTGTGGGCGTGCGGCTCGACGTCGCGATCGACCGTCGGGTCCGGCTCGCGCGGGAGGCGGACCATGCGGCCCTCGCGCCGGCCGACACGCGCCGCGGCACGTTCCGCGACGGGCCCGTTGCCGCGCTGGCGGCTCAACGCATGCAGGAAGAGTGCGGAGAAGACCGCCGCGATCGGAATGCCGAAGATCGCCCCGGGGATGCCCGCGACCTTGAGGCCCACGAGCACGGAACCCAGGACCACGATCGGGTGGATCCGCAGCGACGTCGCCATGATCCGCGGCTGCAGCCAGTTCATGATCACCAGCCAGCCGGCCGCGACGACGATCGTCACCCCCAGGGCCGACTCGGGCTTGAAGAGGACCGCCACGAGCACGGGCGGCACCCACGACACGAACGGCCCGAAAAACGGGATCGCCATGAGCAGGCCGGCGATGAAGGTCGTCACCGCCGCGAACTCGAGCCCGAAGATCAGGCTCGCCAGCAGCGCGACTGCGGCGAAGGCCAGGCCCGTGATGACCTGGCCACGAATGAACCCACCGAAGGAGCGGCTGACGGCTTCCTCGAGGACCTCCGCCTCGGCCCGGTAGTTCGAGGGCACCAGCCAGAAGCCGAAGGCGACCAGCCGGTCCCGGTCCGCGACCATGTACAGCGAGAGCACGACGACCAGCAGCAGGTTGCCGATCGCGCCGAGGCTGGCCACCGCCAGCTGCTGCAGCGGCTGGGCCAGCTGCGCGGCGTACTCGCCGACATTGTCGAGGAAGATCTGGGCCTGGGCCAGCAGGTCGACCTGGGTGACGCCGAGGCCGTCGAGCCGGTCCTGCCACGGCTTGAGGATCGACGGCAGGTCCGCCCGCAGGTCGGGCAGGTTGGCGATGAAGTCGCCGATCGAGCTGACGAGGGCGGCGGCGCCGATCAGGACCAGCAGGACGAGCCCACCGAAGATCAGGAAGTAGACCGTGAACACGGCGCCCGTCCGGCTCATGAACGGGATGCGGTGGACCCACTCGATGATCGGCCCGAGCATGAACGCCAGCAGCCAGGCCAGGAAGAAGACCATGATCAGGTCGCCGAAGATGGCGAAGGCCACGGACACGAAGCCAAGGACCACGAAGAACAGCCCGAGCGCGCCGAGCACGAGGATGGCGTCGAACCAGCGGCGTTCCCGCGGCGTCAGCTGGAAGCCCATTCGCAGTTCGCCCCCGCGCCGTTCAGCCGCGCCGGAACAGCGGCGCGGTCATCGCAGGCCCATTTTCTGCCTGACCTCGGCCATCGTGTCGGCCGCCCGCGGCGCCAGGCGGTCGGCCCCGGCCGACAGGATCTCGTCGACGAGCGCCGGCTTCGACTGCAGCTCGAGGTAGCGCTCGCGCGCCGGCGCGTAGTGGCGGACGATCCGGTCGCCGAGGAGCCGCTTCATGTCGACGCAGCCGGTTCGGGCGGTCCGCTCGCCGTCCCACAGGTCCTCGTAGTCGTCGCCGAAGAACCGCTGCAGCTGGCAGACGTTGCAGACCTCGGGGCGGCCGGGGTCCGTCCGCAGGATCCGCTGGGTGTCGGTGACCATCGACATGACCTGCTTGCGGATCACCTCGGGCTCGGCGAGCACGTCGATCGTGTTCCCGATCGACTTCGACATCTTGCGGACGCCGTCCGTGCCGAGGACGGTCGGCGCCTCGGTGAAGACGGCCTGCGGCTCCGGGAACGTCTCACCGTAGCGGCTGTTGAAGGCGCGCACGATCTCGCGTGACAGCTCCAGGTGCGCCGCCTGGTCGCGCCCGACCGGGACCAGCGTCGCCTTGTAGATGACGATGTCCGCCGCCTGGAGGACCGGGTAGGTCAGCAGCCCGTGGTTGACGTCGTCGGGCTGGGACTCGCGCTTCTCCTTGTAGGTCGGCGTGCGCTCCAGCCACGAGACGGGCGTCACCGTGGCGAGCAGCCAGGCGAGCTCGGTGTGCTCGGGGCGGTGGCTCTGGACGAAGAGGGTGCACTTCTCGGGGTCGAGCCCGAGGGCGAGCAGGCTGCAGGCCATGTCCCGGGTTCGAGCCCGCAGGACGTCCGCGTCGTGCGTCGACGTCAGGGCGTGGTAGTCGACGATGCAGTAGATCGCGTCGAACTCGTACTGCAGCTTGACGTAGTTGCGGATCGCGCCGAGGTCGTTGCCCAGGTGGGCGACGCCCGATGGCTGGATGCCGCTGAATGTTCGCGGCGCCGTGGGCTGGGCAGCCCGCGCCGGGCCTGGGGCCGTGGCCGTCGTCATCGCGGCGAGTGTAGTGGAGCCGAATCGTGGGCTCGCCGCACCGCGAGCCCGCGTTCGACGTATGACCGAAGCGGCCGACCTTGAAGGGCCGGCCAGGGCGATAACCGTCGCTGACATAAATGTTCGTCGTCGCCTGGCCGGCCGCGTCGTCGCCTGGCCGGCCGCGTCGTCGCCTCGCCGGCTTCGTTTATGCAAGCGACGGTTATCGGCGTTGAGCGTCTGGAACGCAGAGCCGGGCCCGGCGAACACCTTGGCCTCGCTGGACCCTTCGGTACCATCACTCGGTGGCTGAGCAGACCGTGATGGATCGAATGACCGCCGTGCGTTCTGGCCGAACTGGCAGGCCCCTGCGCGTCGCGGTGCTTGGCGCGGGGAACGTGGGCCGCGAGGTGGTGCGCTCGCTCCTCTCGGGCTGGGAAGGCCCGACGTTCGACCTGATCGGGGTCGCGGTGCGCGACCTGCCGAAGGCGGAGGCCGCCGGGATGCCGGCTGCGCTCCTTACCGACGCGCCCGCTCATCTCGTGGCGAACGAGGTCGACCTGGTCGTCGAGCTCATGGGTGGCGAGGAGCCGGCAAGGACGCTGATGCTCGCCGCGCTGGAGGCGGGCGTCCCCGTGGTGACCGCGAACAAGTGGGTCATCGCGCGCCACGGCGCCGAGCTCGAGGCGGCGGCGCGCCGGACGCAGACGCCGTTCCGGTTCGAGGCCGCCGTCATGGGCGGCACGCCGATCCTGCGCCTCCTCGCGGAGGACCTCACCGGCTCCCGGATCCACAGCTTCCGGGCGATCATCAACGGGACGACGAACTACATCCTCACCGAGATGGCGACGCGGGGCACCGATTACCACGACGCGCTCGCCGCGGCCCAGGAGGCCGGCTACGCCGAGGCCGACCCGACGTCCGATGTCGAGGGCGGCGACTCCGCCGACAAGCTCGTGATCCTCGCCCGGCTGGCGTTCGGCGTCTGGCTGGATCGCGCGTCAGTGGCGACCGCCGTCGCTGACGGCAAGCCCGGCATCACCGGCGTCACCGCGGCGGACCTCAACCAGGCCGCGAAGCGCGGCTACGCGATCCGGCTGCTCGCGACCGCGCGCAGGGCCGAGGACGGCTCGGTCGAGGCCGGAGTCATGCCGACCGCGGTCGACGTCCTCGAGTCGATCTCGGGCATCAACGGCGTCCGCAACCGGGTCGACGTCGAGACGGACCGGCTCGGCGCCATCAGCCTCGAAGGGCCCGGCGCGGGTGGCCGCGCGACGGCCGGCGCGGTGCTCGCCGATCTCGGCGCCTTGATCGCGGGCCACGGCAGCACCTGGGGCGCGATGCCCGCGGCCACTGCGGGCGCCTGCAGGGCGTTCGAGCCGAAGCAGTGGTTCACCGGGCCGTCGGGTGCGCGCTATCCGGTCGCGAGATGACCGCCGAGGCGGTCGCCGGGCCATCCGCCAGGCCGAGGCTGGTCGAGCGCTACCGGCGGTTCCTGCCGATCACCGACGCCACCCCCGCACTCACGCTCGGTGAGGGCTTCACGCCGCTCGTGGCCGCGCCGCGGCTCGGCAGCCGGATCGGCGTCCCGAACCTGCACCTGAAGCTCGAAGGCCTGAATCCGACCGGTTCGTTCAAGGACCGCGGCATGGTCGTCGCGGTGTCGAAGGCGCTCGAGGCCGGCGCGACCTCGATCATCTGCGCCTCGACCGGGAACACGTCCGCGAGCGCCGCCGCATACGGAGCCGCAGCGGGGCTGGAGGTCGCCGTCGTGCTGCCGAAGGGCGCGATCGCGACCGGCAAGCTGCTCCAGGCATTGATCGCCGGCGCGAAGGTCATCGCCGTCGATGGCAACTTCGACGACGCGCTGCGGATCGTGCGGTCGATGACGTCCGAGGCCGGCTCGCAAGCGACCCTGGTCAACTCCGTCAACCCGCATCGGATCGCCGGCCAGAAGACCGCGGCGATGGAGATCTGCGACGACCTTGGTCGAGCCCCCGACTGCCTGGCGATCCCGGTCGGGAACGCCGGCAACATCACGGCCTATTGGGCGGGCTTCACCGACTACGCGATGCAGGGCATCGTCGAGACGCGGCCGCGGATGCTCGGCTTCCAGGCGGCCGGCGCCGCGCCGATCGTCGAGAACCGGCCCATCGACCACCCCGAGACGATCGCCACGGCGATCAAGATCGGCAATCCGGCGACGTGGGCCGGCGCCGTGGCGGCCCGCGACGAATCGCGCGGGAGCATCAGCGCCGTCACGGACGACGAGATCCTCGCCGCCTACCGCTCCCTCGCGGAGCTGGAGGGCGTGTTCTGCGAGCCGTCGTCCGCGGCGAGCGTCGCCGGCGTGACGAAGCTCGCGGCCGCCGGGGCCCTGGAACCGGCGGCGCTTGTTGTCGCGGTCCTGACCGGCGCCGGCCTGAAGGATCCCGACACGGCCGAGCGGACCGTCGCGGGGCGGATCATCGAGTCGGACGCGACCGAGGCGGGCGTGCTGCGCGCCCTCGGCTGGTGACCGCCGCGGCGCCGTCGCCCGCGGCGGCGCTGATCGGCCGATCGGCGACCGTCGAGGCACCCGCGACCATCGCCAACCTCGGCGCCGGCTACGACTGCCTCGGGCTTGCGGTCGACCTCCAGCTGCGCGTCACCGTCGAGGCGACCGACGCGCCATCCGACCCGAGCTCGATCGACCTCACGGTCCACGGCGACTGCATCGGCGAGCTGCCGGAGGATCGCTCGAACCGCTTCGTGGTCGCGCTCGAGGCCGGCCTGGTCGAGCTCGGCTTCGACGGGCTAAACCGGATCGGCTGGAAGGTCGAGATGACGAACCCGATCCCGCTCGAGCGCGGCCTCGGCTCGAGCGCCGCCGCGACCGTCGCGGGCCTGGTCGCCGCGGGCTCGATCGGCGGGCGCGCCCTGGATCCGGCGACGCAGCTGCGCCTCGCGACCGAGATCGAGGGGCACCCGGACAACGTCGCCCCCGGCCTCCTCGGCGGGCTGGTCGCCAGCATCGCGCTCGATGACAGCGTCGCGGCCGTGCGGCTCGATCCGCCGCGCAACCTGCAGGTCGTCGCCTGGATCCCCGAGCGCAAGCTGCCGACCTCGGAGATGCGACGGGTCCTGCCCGACTCGGTCCCGCGCGCCGACGCCGTGGCGAATCTCACTCGCGTGGCGGTTGGCGTGGCGGGCCTCGCCTCGGGCCGCCTCGACGTCCTCTCGTTGCTGACCGAGGACCGCCTCCACGAGCCCTACCGCGCCTCGGTCTACCCGGAGCTGCCCGAGCTCATCGCCGCCGCCCGCGCCGCCGGCGCGATCGGCGCGTGCCTCGCCGGAGCCGGCTCGACGGTCGTCGCATTCGTCGAGTCGACCGACGAATCCGCCGCGGACATGGTTGGCGCCGCCTTCCGCGCCACCGCCTCGCGCCTCGCCCAGCCCGGCCGCCTGGCTGTCCTTACGCCGTTGGTGTCAGGCGCCCGCGTGGCATCACCCTGACTGATGCAGATGGCTCGACTACTCGACCGGCTCAAAGAGCGGCTTTCGACGAGCGGGGCTCAGGTCGAAACCGGGGGAAATGGCGGGGCGCCCGTTAGCGCGGTGATGGCCTACCTCGCCGACATGCGCGACGCCGAACGGTGGGCAGCCAATGCTTCGACTGGAGCCGACCAGGTCGACGCGGACCTGATCAAGGCTCGATGGAGGGAGATTCGCGCGAAACACTGCACGGACCGCGTCATCGCCCAGCCCCTTTCCGTTGCCTACGGCGACCCACCGAGGCACGACCCGGCAAAGACCCGGGTTGTCAATGTCGCCACAAGCCGCTCTGACCGGGCGTTGGTCGAGACGCTGGAGCGCTTCAGCGACCGACCGCTGATGGAAGCGCGATACGAGTACCGCGTTCACTTGGTTGGTGGCGAATGGCGTCTCAACTCACGGGTGCGCAAAGAGCCCGGCGAACCTTCCATCAGTGGATTGCTCTAGGCAAGCATCACGTGACATTGCGCGACGCTGACTGAACGAGATGCGCTCACTTGAGATCGGTCTGGTGCTGCCGATGAGCGATTCCTTCGTCGACGGGACGACCGTCCGATGGGCAGCGATTCGCGACCTGGCGGTCCGCGCGGAAGCGATCGGCTTCGACGCGGTGTGGACGGCCGACGAGCTGCTCTGGCGGCCGGAGGGCGGCCGCAGGCAAGGCTGGTGGGAATGCCTTGCGATGACCGGTGCGGTCGCCGCCGCGACCTCGAAGATCAAGGTCGGAACATGGATCCTGTCCGCGCTCCACCACAACCCCGGGATTCTCGCCAAGGCGGTCGAGACGCTCGACGAGATCAGCGGCGGGCGGTTCGTCTTCGGCCTGGGCGCCGGTCACGCCGGGCGCCAGGGACATGCCTTCGGTTTACCCGAGGATCGGACCGTGGGTCGCTTCGAGGAGGCCCTCGAGATCATCGTGCCGCTGCTCCGCACCGGTCACGCCGACTTCGAGGGAGCGTTCCATGCCGCCCGGGAGCTCGAGCAGCGGCCCGTCGGTCCCCGGCCCGGGCAGATCCCGATCATGATCGGTGCCAAGGGTCCGCGGATGCTGGGCCTGGCGGCACGCCACGCCGACATCTGGAGCTGGTTCGTCGAAGAGCGGAGCGACCTGTCGGAGTTCGGTCCGCGGCTCGCCGCGCTCGAGGCCGCCTGTCTCGAGGTCGGCCGGGATCCGGCCACGATCGGGCGGTCGGCAGGCATCGCGGTCGAGCCGACCTCGTTCACCGGGTCTGCCGAGGTGCTGGGTGTACCCATTCGCGGTTCGGCGGCGGAGATCGCGGACGGGTTCCGATCGTTTCAGGCGGGCGGCTTCGACCACCTCGAGGTCGTTCTGTGGCCACCGACGCTGGAAGCGCTCGAAGCCATGAGCCCCGTTCTCTCGCTGCTCACGTGACATTCCGCGACCCTGACTGAGCAATCGGCACATGCGATCGTGGTTCCTCGTCCCAGAGCCGTGCGACGAATTGCCCTGACGTTCGCCTTCGTCGTAGGCGCCGCCGCGTGCACCGGCGAGAGCCCTCCTACCTCGCCCTCGGATTTGCATTCGCTTGAGGCCTCGACCGGCGCTCCGACACCGACGCCGGAGGTTCCGGACGAGAGCGTCCTGCCGTCGTCAATGCCGGAGCCGACCGGGCCGTCCGTTCAGCTGACGATCGTCGATCGATCTGGCGTTCCGGCTCCGCTCCGCGACAAGTACTGGGCGGCGCTCGGCAGCGTTGGGCAGCTAGGAACCACTGCCCGTATCGACCTCGGTCGCAGCGAGGTTGTCCTCGGCGCGGACGCTGGGCTGGTCGCTTCTTATGCCGTCCTCCGCGACGACATGGTCGGCTCAATTGACCCAGTTGTCGGGCCAGACGGCGTGACAATCATCGTCCGCGCAGTCCTCACCGGAGAAGTACGGCGGACCTTCGCGACGCGACTGCTGCCTGCATACGGCGTGATGGTCGGCGAACGGCTCTTCTGGTGGGGCTGGGGCGCGGCGTTGGGTACCGACCCTCCGGACCTCGACCGAGGGGCGATTTGGGGTATCGATCTCAACGATGAGGATTCCGAACCTCGCAAGATCACCCCATCACTCACCGAGCAATTTGGGCGGGACTGGAGCCGGTCGCTGCTGTTTGTGAGTGACGGGGGCCGGGTCATAATGTCGACGGTTGTCCAGACGATGGAGGCGGCGAAAGCGACCCAGGTAATCGACGTGGCGAGCATGTCCTTAGGGATGACGATTGACGGCCAGATTGCTTACCAGCTCGTGGACGACATCGCGCTGGTCCGACGATCCGAGGATCGAGTCGGGTTGCTCAACGTGAGATCAGGTGCGAAGGTCGGATCGCCGCTCGATGTGTTCATCGTCCAACGCACTTTCGCCGGAACCAAAGAGGTCTACGTCCAGCACGGCCGAAGCGACGGATCCGGTGTTGACATCACGGCGATTGTTCTGGACTCGGGCACGTCGCGGGTCGTCCTGCACCAACCGTCAGGCGTCATTACGAGCTTCCTGAGCTCAGAGCTTTCGACCCCGGACCTCCTCGTCCTCCTCGAGCGCGACTGGGAGCCCGGTGGTGACGGATCGCCGTATGGTCCGTTCGCACTATTGAACCCGCACACAGGCGACCTTCAACGGGAGGCGTTTGTCGTTGGGACGCCCTGACGACGGCTGGTCATTCACGTGACAGTTACCGACGTTGACTGAGCGATATGTATGGACATGCCGACGGCGATCGCGGAGCTACGACGACGGAACAAGCCCGTTCCGCGCCCATTCCGCCTCCCAACGACTGAGGAAGTGGTCGCCGCTGAGTCGCGGCTCGGGGTCACATTCTCGACTGATTACCGGCGCTTCCTCTTGGAGGCCTCCGACGTCGCAGTTGGCATCCTCGAGCCGGGCGTCGTCACACCAGACGCTGGGCACCTGAACCTCGTTGAGACGGCAGAGTCGGCCTGGGAATGGGGCGTGCCTCAGGACTGGCTCCCGTTCTGCGAAGACAACGCCGACTTCTACTGCCTCGACGGCGCTACCGTCCGCTTCTGGTCACACCATGGGGGTAGCGACGAATCTTGGCCCGACCTTGCCTCCTGGATCTTCGACGTCTGGATCAAGGAAGCTGGCCACGTGACGTTGGGCGACGCTGACTGAGGCGAGAAATGCGACGCGGGCTCCAGCCTTTCGACCTCGGCGACCTGTTCGAGCAGCCTTTGGCGGCCGTCCTCTCGATCGGCCTCGCCGATGGATCGGTCTTCAGTCGACCGGTGTGGCACCGCTGGATCGATGGCAGGTTCGTCCTCCAGTTCCCGGCCGGGGATCGCAAGATCTCGATGCTCGGGCGAGACCCAAGAGCGACGGTTGTGCTGGCCGAGAACGAGTATCCGTATCGAGCGATCGAAGTTCGCGGACGGATCTCCATGAGCCCTGATCGGTACCACGAGATCGGCGCGGCGATCTGCCGGCCCTACGTCGAAGCATTCGATCCGAACACGGCTGTCTCGGCCTACATGAGCGATGAGCCCGGAATGATCGGCGAGCTGGAGGCGGAGGTCACGAACTGCTGGGACTACGCCGACGACTTTCGATGATGCCGCCCGCCACGTTCAAGGTGTAGGAGGAGGCCCCGTGAAGCTGCTGCTCACGTCCGCGGGCATTACGAACGGCAGCATCAACGAGGCTCTGCTCGAGCTGCTGGGCAAGCCGATCGCCGAGTCGAGCGCCCTCGGCATTCCCACCGCGTCGTATGCCATGAAGCGCGGCCCGGCCCTTGCTTGGAATTTCATCGCCGGGCGAGAGCCCAGGACGCCGATGCTCGAGCTGGGCTGGAAATCGATCGGCCTGCTGGAGCTCACCGCGCTGCCGAGCATGGACCCGGAGCATTGGGTTCCAACCGTTCGGGAAACGGACGTCCTGCTCGTGAACGGTGGCGATCCGCTGTACCTCTGCCACTGGATGCGCGAGTCCGGGCTGGCCGACCTGCTCCCTTCGTTGCAGGACACGGTCTACGTCGGCCTGAGCGCCGGGAGCCTCGTCATGACGCCGAACATCGGGGAGGACTTCGTCAAGTGGCGGCCGTCGACCGGCGGCGATCGAGCGCTCGGCGTCGTCCCGTTTGCGATCTTCCCGCACCTGGACCACCCGGCGCTGCCGGAGAACACGATGGCCGACGCCGAGCGCTGGGCCGCCGGCATGTCCGTGCCGTGCTACGCGATCGACGACGCCACGGCGATCAGGGTGGTCGACGGCGAGGTCGACGTCGTCTCCGAGGGCCACTGGAAGCGCTTCGATTGACCGTTCGGAGCCGCTGAGGCCGGCGAACCCCGATACGCTCCGGCGATGACTCGATCGATCGTCGACGACGCCTTCGGGCACCACATCTGGGCCAACGAGAAGATCCTCGAGGCGTGCGCCGGGCTGTCGGCCGCGCAGCTGATGCAGCTGGTTCCGGGGACCTACGGCCCGATCATCGCCACGCTCCGACACCTCGTCCAGGCTGACTCGTTCTACCTCTGGGTCCAGCGCGGGAGCACGGGCGACCTCATTCCCTCAGGGAACGACCTGGACATCGACGCGCTTCGCGCCGCCAACCAGCTCCACGCCGAGGGCTACCGCGAGCTCCTCGTCGGGTCCCTCGATCCGGACGCCGACGTCCCCGAGCACGGCGACGGCTGGGACTTCGTGGCCACCCTGGGGATCCGCGTCGCCCAGATCCTGCACCACGGCTCCGACCATCGCAGCCAGGTCTGCACCGGGCTGACGGGCATGGGCATCCAGCCGCCCGACATCGATCTGTGGGCCTACGGAGCGGCCACGGGCCGGACCCGCGAGATCACGACCGCCGCCGGCTGACGTGAGGATGGGCGCGTCGGCGCCAACCGGCGATCCGCCGCCGGCGCGCACTGCTCCCCCGCGCGGTCGTCGTCGGTGGGTCGTCCTCGGCGCCATCGCGGTCGCGTTCCTGGTCGTTGCTTTCCGGCGCGACCTGCTCGCGCTCCTCCCGCCGCCGGCCGTCGTCGCGGATCGATCCGTGCTGCCTTCGTGCGGCGTGGAAGTCGCCACGTCGCAGGACGGACCCTGGAACAGCGACGCGCGCGACTGCTTCTGGTCCGCGTACCTCGATGGCCAGCCGGCGGAGTTCACCAGCACTCGCCCGACCGTCGAGGGCGCCCGGATCACGACGATCTACCGGATCGTCGCGCGCGGCACGATCGAGGTGATCGTCGATGCGCGCCGCAACCAGTTCGCCAGCCGCGACTGGACGATCCTGGATTGCCCGTTCCTGCGACTGCTCGACGGCGAGCCGGCGCCGAACTTCGGCCCCGGCGAGGACTGCGACGTCCGACCGATCGATTGACGCGCCGCTCAGACTGCGCGCATGCCCGACTTCGTCGGATCGGTCGCGAGGGGCGTCGGCGGCATGGTCGGCGGCTCGATCCATGCGCTCAGCGTCGCCTTCGACTCGATCGTGGGCACGCTGCAGGTGTGGCTGCCGGGCCCGCTCTTTCCGATCGTGATGGTCGCGGGGGCGGTGACGCTCGTCTGGGTGCTCCGGAAGGCGGTCCTGTAGGGCCCGAGCGGGGCGCGATCGCGATCAGCCGGCGATCGGCTGGCCCGCCGTGTGGCGCCGGATAAAGGCCAGGGTGCGGTTCCAGGCGTCGGTCGAGGCCTCCTCGAAGTCGGCCGCCTTGCGGTCGAAGAAGCTGTGCGGCGCACCCGGGTAGACGACGGTGTCGTGCTTGACGCCGGCCTTGTCGAGCGCGGCGTCGAACTCGTTGCGGACGCCCTCGCTGATGCCCTGGTCGGCGCCGCCGTAGATCAGCAGCAGGTCGCACTCAATCTGTCTGGCGACGTCCGCCGGGGCAGGGGAGCCGGTCCGATGCGAGCCGGTCGGCCAGCCGTAGAAGGGGATCGCGCCGGCGAGCCCGAGCCCGAGCGTGGCCGCGTCCGCCGAGAGCCGGCCGCCCATGCAGAACCCCGTCACGAACACGGACCGCGGTGCGTGTCGCTGCGCCCGCAGGTGCCCAACCGCCGCCTTGATGTCGCCGGCCAGGTTGTCCCAGCTGACCTGCTCGAGGTGTGGCTGGTAGTCGAAGCCCTCCGGCTGCTCGTCGGTCCCCGCGGTGCGGCAGAAGTAGTCCATCGCGACGGCGGTGATGCCGCGCTCCGCGAACCGCGACGCCAGCTCCTCGAAGAAGGGATGGAGCCCGCGCACGTCCGGCAGGATCAGGATGCCCGCCCCCGTGCTCTGCTCCGGGCGCGCGGTGAACACGCGCAGCGGCGCGCCGCCGCCGCCTTCGATGAGCTCGGTCCCCGCGTCGATGGCGGCGCCGCTGATCGGCGCGATCGGGGGTCGGCTGTCATGGTCGGTGCACATCTGGGGGCGCCTCAGTGCCTCTCGTGATTCGAACGGGCCATCTCGGATGATGCCCCGGCTCGCGATCTCGGGTTATCGGACGGGTCGCTTTGGCCCGCGATGCGTGGGAAACATGATTTCCGGTCGAAGATCTCCATTCTCGACCTCATCGCAGCAATTGATGCCTCGCGAGCATGGAAAGACCTCGAAATCGCGCGACGACCGCCAGATTGGGCCGGCTCGTGGTCGAATCGAGCCCGCCGACCGCGAATCATGCGTATCGGACATGGCGAGCGGGCTGTGCGCGGGATCTGCGCGGGATCTACGCGGGACCTGCGCGGGACCTGGGCGGAAGCTCGGGAGGCCGCTGGTATCATCCGCCGCCCGATGGTCGGCCAAGCGGCACAGCAGCTCATCGTCCAGAAGTTCGGCGGCTCGTCCGTCGGCGATGCGGACCGCATGCGGCGGGTCGCGCAGCGGATCGCGCGCGCTCGCGCGACGGGCGCGGACCTCGTGGTGGTCGTGTCCGCGATGGGCGACACCACCGACGAGCTGCTCCAGCTCGCCGCGGCGATCACGAGCGATCCGGATCCGCGCGAGCTCGACATGCTCCTCGCGACCGGCGAGCACCAGAGCGCCACGCTCGTCTCGATGGCCCTCCACGCGCTCGGCGTCAAGGCCATCTCGCTGACCGGCGCGCAGGCCGGCATCACCACCGACGAGGCCCACGGCCGGGCCCGGATCGCGAACGTGGAGCCCCGTCGCGTCCGGCGGGAGCTGGACGACGGCAGCGTCGTGATCGTCGCCGGCTTCCAGGGCATGCGCCAGGGCTCGGCGGGGGACGATGGCGGCCCGGGCGAGACGACGACGCTGGGCCGCGGCGGCTCGGACACGACCGCCGTCGCGCTCGCCGCGGCGCTCCGCGCCGATCGCTGCCAGATCTTCACCGACGTCCGCGGCATCTTTACCGCCGACCCTCGCCTCGTCCCCGCGGCGCGCCGGCTGCCCGTGATCGGCTACGAGGAGATGCTCGAGCTCGCCCAGCAGGGCGCGCAGGTCATGCAGGTCCGCGCGGTCGAGCTGGGCTGGATCAACGACGTCGAGATCGAGGTCCTCTCATCGTTCGAGGATGCGCCGGGTACGCTGATCAGGGAGGATCTGCTCGTGGAGCAGCGCAACAAGGTTCGCGGGCTCGCCCACGACCGCAACGTGGCCAAGGTGACCCTGCTCGCCGTGCCGGACCGGCCGGGCATCGCCCGGGCGGTCTTCGGGCCGCTCGCGGACGCCGGGATCAACGTCGACATGATCGTCCAGAACGTGGGCCACGACGGCGCGACGGACATCTCGTTCACCGTGCCCCGGGTGGAGCTCGCGCGGGCGGAGCGCGAGCTCGAGCCTGTGGTCGAGGAGATGGGCGCGCGTGGGCTGACCACGGATCCGACGGTCGCCAAGGTCTCGATCGTGGGCGCGGGTCTGCACAACGCGCCCGGCTATGCGGCGCGGATGTTCGGGACGCTCGCCGACGCGGGCGTGAACATCGAGATGATCTCGACGTCCGAGGTCCGCATCACTTGCGTGATCGAGGAGGGCCAGCTCGCCGCAGCCCTCGACGCCCTGCACGGGGCCTTCGAGCTGGAGAAGCCCGACCCCATCGACGCCGAAGCCGCCCTGCCGAGGGCGGGTTGACGAGCGTCGAGCCGAGCATGACCCCGGACGCCAGCGCGGTCGCCGCGACCTGGCTCTCGCGCTTCGAGCGCTACGACGTCGTCGGCTCGACCAACGACGTGGTCGCCGGCTGGCTGCGCGACGGCACCCCGGAGGTCTGCGTCGCCATCGCCGACGTCCAGTCGGCGGGCCGTGGCCGCGACGGCCGCACCTGGCAGGCACCGCCGGGCGCCTCGTTCCTGGGCTCGATCGGCTTCCGCCCGACGTGGCTCGAAGCCGGTCACCTGTGGCGGCTCAGCGCGATCGTGTCGCTGGCGATGGCCGATGCCTGCGAGGTCGCCGGCGGCCTCCGGACCGGTGCGATCCACCTCAAGTGGCCCAACGACCTGGTCGTCATCGACGGCACGAGCGGCGAGGTCCGCAAGCTGGCCGGTGTGCTCGGCGAGACCGCGGGCATCGGCACGCCCGAGGCGGCCGCCGTGATCGGCATCGGCGCGAACATCACCTGGGCCCGCGACCGCTTCCCGCCGGAGCTCGCGAGCACGATGACCTCCCTCGTGGAGCTGGCCCCCGGCCGGCTCGTCGACCGCGAGGTCGCGATCCACGTATTCCTTCAGCGGCTGGAGGGCCTCGTGAAGGCGCTGCGGAAGGGCGAGTTCCCGGCCGAGACCTGGAGCCGGCGCCAGCTGACGAACGGCATGATCGTGCTGCTGGACCAGCCGGACGGGACGGCGGAGCGGGTCGTCGCCGAGGACGTCGACACCGAGACCGGCGCCCTGCTGGTCCGTGGCACGTCCGACGACCGGCCGCGGCCCGTGGTCGTCGGCGAGATCCGCCATCTCCGCGTCGGCGGGATCGTCTAGGCCGGGCGGGGTGTAACGAAATGGCTCGACGAGCATTGTGGAGATCGGGCGCGGCGAAGGACGCCGTCCCCCGGATCGCCCATCTCGACCGAGACCGACCCCTGGTCGAGGCCGCCAAGCGCGAGCCGGCCCGTTTCGAAGCCCTGTATCGCAGGTACCTCGCCCGCGTGTATTCGTACGCCTACTACGAGCTCGGCGACCATCACGCCGCGGAGGACGCCACCGAGGCGACATTCGTCTCGGCCCTGACGAACCTCCAGCGGTTCGAGGAGCGCGCCCGTCCAGCGGACGGGGACGGTGCCTCGACCTTCCGCGTCTGGCTGTTCCAGATCGCCCGCAACGAGATCGCCGGGGAGCGCCGACGCGCGCGCCGCCGGCCGGTCGAGCCGATCGGCGAGACCGTCGTCGTCGACCCGGTCGACGTCGAGGCCGTGGCGGTCCGGCGGGACGAGGCGCGGGCGGCATGGCAGGCACTCGGCCGGCTCCCGGGCGAGCGTCGCCAGGCGATGGTCCTGCGCTTCGTCGACGAGCTCTCGACCGCGGAGATCGCGGGCGTGCTCGGTCGCTCCGAGGGAGCGGTCAGGGTGCTCATCCACCGCGCGCTCAAGAGCATGGCGCGCGACCTGGGCGAGCCGAAACGAGGCGGCGGGCGCGGTTCGGCCTCGTGAGCCTCGTCCGCCGCGACGGCGGTGAGATCGAGGCCCTCATCACCGATCGCTATCTCGACTCGCTGCTGGCGATCCAGCTGCGCCCCTCGCTGGTCCCCGACGGCGGCCCGCTCCACGCCGACGATTCGCTGAGCGCGGCGGTCCGCGCCGTCTCGCAGCGCCTCGCCACGGACCTGCCCCGCTTCCACCCGTCGTTCCGATTCGAGGAGCGCCTCGCCCTCCGTCTCGCCGAGGTCGCCGCCTCCATGCGGCTACCCGTCGCGGCGGGCGCGGAAGGGGCGGTCGTCGCGATTCGCGAGCTCCGCCCGCTCGGGCCGGAGCAGCGCCGCGCCGGGGACCAGGGCGACGACGACGAGCGGGATGCCCGCCCGCTGCTGATCGGCGGTGCGGTGGCCGCGTCCGCGCTGAGCCTCGCCGGGGCCTGGCTCGCCTGGCGCCGCCGGACCTCGCCGATGGCCCGCGCCATCCGCGCCGCCCACTCGATGCGTCAGACCGGCGGAGGCGCCTGACCGATGCCGATCAAGCTGCCGTCCTTCCGCGCGCGCCGCGACTCCTACCCGCCGGACCTGTGGACGAAGTGCCCGCAGTGCGGCGACATGCTTTTCAACAAGCAGCTCGAGAAGAACGACCGCATCTGCCCGACCTGCGGCCATCACTTCCGGCTCTCGGCCGAGGCGCGGCTGGAGATGCTCCTGGACCCCGGCACGTTCCGCGAGCGCGACGCGGGCCTGCAGTCGGTGGATCCCCTCGGCTTCGTCGACCAGAAGCCGTACCCCGAGCGCGTGGCCACCGCCCAGGCGCAGACGGGGCTCCGCGATGCCGCCGTTCGCGGGACCGGCGCGATCGAGGGCCAGACGGTCTCGGTCTGCGTCATGGACTTCGGGTTCATGGGCGGCTCGATGGGCGCCGTGGTCGGCGAGAAGGTGGCCCGCGCCGCCGAGGATGCCCTCGCCGAGCGGGTGCCGCTGCTCGTGGTGTCGGCATCGGGCGGGGCCCGGATGCAGGAGGGCACGCTGGCCCTGATGCAGCTCGCCAAGACGGTGGCGGTCCTCGAGCGGGTGCGGGCGTCGCGCGTGCCGTTCATCAGCGTCATGAGCGATCCCACGACCGGCGGCGTGTTCGCCTCGTACGCGGTGCTCGGTGACGTGAACCTCGCCGAGCCGAACGCGCTCATCGGCTTCGCCGGCGCGCGCGTCGCCGCCGGAACCATCGCCCAGGAGCTGCCGCCCGGCTTCCAGCGCAGCGAGTTCCTCTTCGAGCACGGCTTCATCGACCGGGTCGTGGAGCGGCGGCAGCTGCGCGGCGAGATCGCCGGGCTCCTGCGGTTCATGCGCGTCCCCGGCAATGCCCTCGAGCAGCCGGTGGTCGGCTCGTTCAACCCGATCGGGGCGTTCCTGGCGTCCGTCAGCGGCAGCTTCGGCAACGGCAACGGTGGCGACCGTGGTTGATCGGCTGCTCGGTCGCCCGGGCGAGGCCAAGGGCGCGGCCGAGCGTCCGAAGGGCGACCGCCCGAAGCGCGGCAAGGGCAGCGCCGAGCCGGCGGACCCGAAGGCCGCCGTCTGGAAGCGCGTCCAGCTCGCGCGCAACCTCGCCCGCCCGCGCACCCTCGACCTCCTGGCCGAGATGGCCGACGAGGTCATCGAGCTGCACGGCGACCGCGGCTTCGGCGACGACCCGGCCATGGTCGCGGGCTTCGCCCGGATCGACGGGCGTCGGATCGCCTTCGTCGGCCAGCAGAAGGGCGCCGACACCGACGAGAACATTCGCCGCAACTTCGGCATGCCCCATCCCGAGGGCTACCGCAAGTCGATGCGGGTGATGGAGCTCGCCGAGCGGTTCGGCCTGCCGATCGTCACCTTTGTCGACGTACCCGGCGCGCACCCGGGACCCGAATCGGAGGAGCGCGGCATCGCCGAGGCCATCGCCCGCTCGATCGGGCTCATGAGCCGCCTGCGGACACCGATCGTGGCGATCATCACCGGCGAGGGCGGCTCCGGCGGAGCCCTCGCGATCGCGGTCGGCGACGTGGTGCTGGCGCTCGAGAACGCGGTCTACTCGGTCATCAGCCCGGAGGGCTGCGCCTCGATCCTGTGGCGAACCCCGGACGAGGCGCCGGCGGCCGCGCTCGCGATGAAGATGTCGGCCCAGGACCAGCTGGAGCTGGGCGTCATCGACCGCGTCGTCCCCGAGCCGGGCGAGGGTGCGCACGCCGATCCGCGCGAGACCGCGAAGCGCTTGCGGACCGCGATCATCGCCGAGTTGGACCGCCTCGCCGAGCTGCCGCTGGACGAGCTCGTGGAGGCACGATATCGGCGCTACCGCGCGCTCGGCCCGTACACTGAGGTGGCAACGCCCGAGGTGGCGCCACCGCCCAGCCGGGGAATTGCCGATCGCCTCCGCGACCTGCTCGACCCGACGCGGTGGTCGATGGGCATGCCGCTGCCGGGCTCGTCGAGACGCGACGAGCCGCCGGCGCACGAGGAGGTCTGATCGGTGCCCGACGCAGGCCCCCAGCGAGAACGCGCGACCGACGCGGGCGCGAGCCGCGACGTCGCCGCTCGCAAGGCCGACCACGACGGGATCGCGCGCCTCAGCGACGAGCTGCTGCCTGCCCTCATCGCCAAGCTCGGAACGACCCACCTCGGTGAGCTCGAGGTCCGCGAGGGCGACTGGCACATCCGCCTGCGCCGGCCCTACGGGACCGCTCCCGGGGAGGGCCGCCGGGCGACCGACAAGCCGTCTCGTGCCCAGCCGGGTCACGAGGGCCACGGGCACGCGCGCGCCGCGCCGGAAGGCCACCGGGCGCGCGGCTCCGGCGGGCCGTCCGGGATCACCGCGGGAAGCGGGGCATCGAGCGCCTCGTCGAACGGGACGGGCGGCGCCGACGAGCGCTCACTGGAGAGGTCGCGGGCCATCGCCACGTCCCCGGCGGTGGGCATCTTCCAGCCCGGCTCGCGCGCCGCGTCGGGCACGCGCGTCCGTGCCGGCGACAGCCTGGGCGCGGTGAACGTGCTCGGCGTCCCGCAGGACGTGCTGGCGCCGGTGGACGGCATCGTGGGATCGACGCTCGTCGAGCCCGGCGTCGCCGTCGAGTACGGCCAGGAGCTGATCCGGATCGAGCTCGCCGCTGCGCCGTCGGGGGCCTCGGCGCCGGAGGCCGGCGCATGACGGGGGCCGCCTGATGTTCCGACGCATCATGATCGCGAACCGCGGCGAAATCGCGCTGCGGATCCTGCGCGCCTGCCGGACCCTCGGGGTCGAGGCCGTCGTCGCCTACAGCGAGGCGGACCGCGACTCGCTCCCGGCCCAGCTCGCGGACGAGGCCATCTGCATCGGGCCCGCCGACGCCCGGCGCTCGTACCTCTCGGCGCCGGCGGTCATCTCGGCCGCGCTGGTCACCGGCTGCGACGCGGTCCATCCCGGCTACGGCTTCCTGTCCGAGGACGAGACCTTCGCCGAGGTCGTCCGCGCCCACGACCTGACGTTCATCGGGCCGCCGCCCGAGGTGCTCGACCGATTCGCCTCGAAGGAGGGGACCAGGCGGCTCCTCGGCGGCTTCGGGCTGCCGACGATCCCCGGTTCGGAGGGGATGCTGCGCGACGATGAGCACGCCCTCGCCGAGGCGGAGCGCATCGGCTATCCGGTGCTGATCAAGCCGTCGGCCGGTGGCGGCGGCAAGGGCATGCGCATGGTCCGGACGTCGCGGGAGCTTGAGTCGGCGATCAAGATCTGCCGTTCCGAGGCGAAGTCCGCGTTCGGCGACGACTCGCTGTACCTCGAGAAATGGCTCGACGACAACCGCCACGTCGAGATCCAGGTCGCGGTCGATCGCTACGGCGCCGGGATCCACCTCGGCGAGCGCGACTGCTCGGTGCAGCGCCGGCACCAGAAGATCCTCGAGGAGGCGCCGACACCGGCCCTGTCGCCGGAGGCACGTGCCGCCCTCGCGGAGCGCGCCGTCCGGGCGGTCGTCTCCGCGGGCTACGAGAACGTCGGCACGCTCGAGTTCCTCATCGACGGCGCCGGCAATGCCTACTTCATCGAGATCAACTGCCGCATCCAGGTCGAGCACCCGGTCACCGAGATGCTCACCGGCATCGACCTCGTAGCGCTCCAGATCGGGATCGCCGCGGGCGAGCCGCTGGGCCTGCGGCAGTCGGACATCGAGATCAAGGGCCACGCCATCGAGTTCCGGATCAACGCCGAGGACCCGGCCGCCGACTTCCGGCCCGGCGCCGGCGTCATCGAGCGCTATCACGCGCCGGGCGGGCCCTGGATCCGGATGGATTCGCATCTCTACCCCGGCTACGAGGTCCCGCCGTACTACGACTCGCTGCTCGGCAAGCTCGTCGTCTGGGGCCCGGACCGCGAGACGGCGATCGCGCGCGGGCGGGCCGCGCTCGAGGAGCTCCTCATCGAGGGCGTGACGACGAACATCGAGATCCACCGCGCGCTCCTCGAGAACGACACGTTCCTCGAGGGCCGGATGACGACCAACCTCCTCGATCGGGTCGGCGGCGCCGCCTTCCTGGCCGCGGCAGCGGCGGGAGCGCGCGGGTGACCGGGACCGCCGAGCGGGCCGGCACGCAGGCGAGCTCCGACGCGCTCGCGACCGCGGGCACCGTCCACACCACCCGTGAGATCGAAGCGCTGATCCCGCACCGCTGGCCGATGCTGATGGTCGACCGGATCGTCGAGTACGAGCCCGAGGCGAAGCGGATCGTCGGCATCAAGGGCATCACCGCGACCGAGTGGTGGGCCCAGGGCCACTTCCCGGGCCTGCCGATCCTGCCGGGCGTGCTCCAGGTCGAGGCGCTCGCCCAGACGATGGCCGTCTACGTCGCCAAGCAGCCCGGGTTCGGCGATCGCATCGGGCTCTTCGCGGGCATCGACGACGTTCGCTTCAAGCGCATCGTCGTGCCGGGCGACGTGCTCCGGCTCGAGATCACGATGGAGAAGCTCGGCAGCCGCTTCGGCAAGGGCCGCGGCGTGGCCTCCGTGAACGGCGAAACGGCCTGCGAAGGCATCCTCAGCTTCATCATCCCTCCGGAGGGCGTGCTCCGTTGACCCGGATCGCGGTCCTGTCGGACGTGCACGGCAACGTCATCGCGCTCGAGGCGGTGCGCAAGGCGCTCAAGAAGGAGAAGCCGGACGTCACGCTGATCGCCGGCGACCTCGTGCTGCACGGGCCCGAGCCTGGCGCGACGGTCGACGCCCTGCGGGAGATGGAGCGCGAAGGCGCGATCATCGTCCAGGGCAACACCGACATCGCCGTCGCCGACGCCGACTACGCGGCCGCGTTCCCGTGGCTGCTCGAATCGGGCGTGCCGGACGCAATCCGCGCCGGCGCCGAGTGGGCGCACGACGCGCTCGATGACGAGCAGCTCGCCTGGCTGCGACGCCTGCCGGCGGAGCGACGGGTCCGGATCGGCGACGACCTGGTGCTGGTGACGCATGCCTCGCCAGGCTCCCAGACCCAGGGCTTCGATCGCGATCTGGACCCGTCCACGGTGCTCGAGCGCATCTCGCGCACCGACGCCCGCGTGATCTGCTGCGGCCACACGCACATCCCGGACGTGCAGGAGTTCGGCTGGAAGGTGATCGTCAACGACGGCAGCGCCGGGTACTCGTTCGACGGCGACCCGACGGCCTCGTGGGCGCTCGTCACGATCGAGGCCGGCAAGAACGGCAGGGCGACGTCCGCGCTGACCGACGTCGACGACGGCGCCGGCGACGACGAGCCGGAGCAGCGCGACGGCACGACCGTCACCGCCGAGATCCGCCGCACGGACTACGACGTCCTCGCAGTCTCCAATGCGATCTCGGCCCGCGGCCTGCCGGGCGACGTCTACCGCGCCGCGACCGTCCGCACCGGCAAGCTGGTCCGATGAGCAACGGCACGCGCCGCGTGGTCGTCACGGGGATGGGCGCCCTCTCGGGCCTCGGGAACGACGTCGCCTCGACGTGGGAGGGGCTCCTCGCCGGCCGGTCCGGGGTCCGGACGATCGAGTCGTTCGATCCGGCCCGCGTCGACTCGAAGATCGCCGCGGAGGTCCGTGAATTCGACCCGTCCGCCGTCATCGACCGCAAGGAGATGCGGCGGATGGACCGCTACATCCAGTTCGGGCTCGTGGTCGCGCGCGAGGCGCTGGACCAGGCGGGCCTGCCGGGGCGCGTCGAGGGCCGGCTGGCCGAGCGGACCGGCGTCCTCCTCGGATCGGGGCTGGGTGGCGTGGCGACCCTCTTCGACAACGTGCTGCTGATGGCCGAGCGCGGCCCGGACCGCATCTCCCCGTTCTTCATCCCGATGGGCATCCCGAACGTCGGGTCAGGGCAGGTGGCGATCGCGTTCGGCATGCTCGGCCCGAACTTCGCCACGGTGTCCGCCTGCGCGACCGGCGCCCATGCCATCGGCGAGGCCTGGGAGACGATCCGCCGCGACGACGCCGACATCATGCTCGCCGGCGGCACAGAGGCCGCCATCCACGAGGCCGTGGTCGGCGGCTTCGCCTCCATGAAGGCGCTGTCCACTCGGAACGACGACCCCGAGGCCGCCTCGCGGCCCTTCGATCGAGGTCGCGACGGCTTCGTCATGGGCGAGGGCGCCGGGATCCTGGTGCTCGAGGAGCTCTCGCACGCTGAGAAGCGCGGCGCCGAGCCACTGGCCGAGCTCGTCGGCTACGGCGCAACCGCCGATGCCTCGCACATCACCCTGCCCGCGCCCGGCGGCGCGGGGGCCCTGCGCGCGGGCCGCCGCGCGCTCGAGAAGGCCGGCATGCAGCCGGACGAGCTCGATCACGTCAACGCCCACGCGACCTCGACGCCCGAGGGCGACGGCGCGGAGCTGGTGGCGCTCGCCGCGCTCCTGGGCGAGCACGGCCCCGCGGTCTCGATCTCGGCGCAGAAGTCGATGCTGGGACACACGCTGGGCGCGGCCGGGGCGCTCGAATCCATCGCCACGATCCAGGCGATGCGCGACGGCGCCGTGCCGCCGACGATCAACCTCCAGAACCCGGACCCGAACACGAACGGCCTCGACCTGACGCCCAACAAGGCGACCCGCCGGCCCATCCGTGCGGCGCTGAACAACTCGTTCGGCTTCGGCGGCCAGAACGCGGCGCTCGTCTTCCGGCGGTGGGACGGATGAGCAAGGCCGACGTCGAACCCGGCGACGAATCCCTCCTTGCCCTCATCGACAAGCTCGCCGTGCTCCTCGAGCGGACCGACCTCAACGAGCTCGAGGTCCAGGTCGGCGCGACCGGGCTCGTGCTCCGGAAGCCATCGGCGATCGCCTCGTTCGCGCCCGTGGCCGTGGCAGCCGGCGCCGGCGCCGCGGCGGCTCCGACCGATGGTGCTGCACCCGGAGCGGCGGTCCCCGGTGGCGACGGCGCCGCCGCGCCCGCGCGACCAGCGGTGATGGCGCCGCTGAGCGGCATCTGGTACGGGTCACCCGCGCCCGGCTCCGCCCCCTACGTCAACCTCGGGGGTGAGGTCGCGGTCGGCCAGGTGATCGGGCTGATCGAGGCCATGAAGCTGTTCAACGAGATCAAGAGCGACCGCGCCGGTCGCGTGATGAAGATCAACGCCGAGAACGGCAAGCTCGTCCGGGCAAAGCAGCCCCTCATCGAGGTCGAACCGCTATGAGCCACGAGTTGAACGGCAACCGGCCGGGGGCGGCAGCGGCCAAGCCGCGCATTCGCGCCCATGTGACCGGCTGGGGCCGCTACGTCCCCAGCCAGGTCCTGTCGAACGCCGACCTCGAGCGCATGGTCGACACCAACGACGAATGGATCGTCTCGCGCACGGGCATCCGCGAGCGGCGCGTCGCCGCCGCCCACGAGACCACCGCGTCGATGGCCGCGGTCGCCGGCCTCCGCGCGATCCGCACCGCCGGCATCGAGCCGGACGAGATCGACCTGATCCTGCTCGCGACGCTCACGCCGGACTACTGGATGCCGTCGACGGCGGCGCTCGTCAAGGAGGCGATCGGCAACACCCGCGCGGCGGCGATGGACGTCGCCGCGGCCTGCTCCGGCTTCGTCTACGGCTTCGCGACCGCGCAGGCGTGGATCGAGTCCGGCCTGGCGAAGCACGTCCTCGTGATCGGGGCGGAGCTCCTGACCCGCTTCCTCGACTACAGCGACCGGTCCACCTGCATCCTGTTCGGCGACGGGGCCGGCGCGGCGGTGCTGTCGGCGAGCACGGAGCCCGGCGGCAGCCTCGGCATCGAGCTCACGACCGAGCCCCAGGGCGCCTACATGATCTGGCTGCCCGCCGGCGGCGCGAAGAGCCCGCCGTCCGCCGAGACGATCGCGCGCGGCGAGCATTTCATCCGGATGGAGGGCAAGGAGACCTACCGCTTCGCGACGAGGACCCTCGCCTCGACGGCCCTGGAGTCCGTCCGCAAGTCCGGCCTCGAGCCCGACGACATCCGCCTGTTCATCCCGCACCAGGCCAACATCCGGATCATCGAGGCGGTCGCGAAGGGCCTCAACCTGCCGATGGAGCGCATGTACACGAACGTCGACAAGTACGGCAACACGTCGGCCGCGTCCGTGCCGATCGCGATGGCCGAGGCGGTCAACGAGGGCCGCATCGACGTCGGCGACCGGATCACGATCGTCGCCTTCGGCGCGGGCTTCACCTCGGGCGCGGTCACGATCGAATGGACCGCCGACCCGGCACGGGGTCGAGCCGCCGATGCGGCCGTCCAGGCCGACGACGTCCACGTTCGACTGCCGGTCGACTGGGACTCGGTCGACCCGATCCCGCCGGCGCTCGCCGAGCTGATGGCCCGTCCGGGGACGGTCAACCCGCCGCTCGACGACGTCGTCCCGGGCGAGCCGGAGCCCGCCTCGCGCCCGCTCGCGCGCTGACGCGCGACGCCACCCGATGGAGGAGGGGAGCGTTCGATGATCGACCTGAGCGGCAAGTCGGCCTTGGTCACAGGCGGATCGCGTGGGATCGGGCGTGCGATCGCGCTGCGGCTCGCGACGCAGGGCGCCGACGTGGCTTTCAGCTATCGCGGCAATGAGGCGGCCGCGAAGGAGACCGCTTCGGCGATCGAGGCGCTCGGGCGGAAGGCCCTCGCGGTCCAAGGCGACGTCAGCGACCCGGCGGCCGCCGACGCGCTGATCAAGGCGGCGCTCGACGCCTTCGGCAAGGTCGACATCCTGGTCAACAACGCCGGCATCACCCGCGACGACCTGATCATGCGGATGTCGATCGACGACTGGCGGTCCGTGCTCGAGACCAATCTGTTCGGCGCCTTCTACTGCATCAAGGCCGTCACCCGGCCGATGCTCAAGGCCAAGGGCGGCCGGATCGTCAACATCACCTCGGTCTCGGGCCAGGCGGGCCAGACGGGGCAGGCGAACTACTCGTCGGCGAAGGCCGGGCTGATCGGCCTGACCAAGGCGACGGCCCGCGAGCTCGCCTCGCGGAGCATCACCTGCAACGCCGTGGCGCCGGGCTTCGTGCTCACGGAGCTGACGAAGGACCTGCCGGAGAACCTCCAGGCCCAGCTCACCGAGCGCACGCCGCTCGGGCGGTTCGGGACGGTCGAGGAGATCGCGGACGCGGTGGCCTTCCTCGTCAGCGACGAGGCGGCGTTCATCACGGGCCAGGTGCTCGCCGTCGACGGCGGCCTGGTGATGATGTAGCGCCCGGGAGCTGGTGAGCCTCTTCGCACGCCCGTGATCCCTCGACCGCGGCCCGACGTCGCGGACATGCTTCGTTCGCGGCCGGACGAGGAGCTGGAGCGCGACGGCGACGCCGTCGCCCGAGCTGCACTGGTCATCGGGCCCGCGCTGGCCCTCGTGCCCGTGCTGACGTTCTTCGTCCCGATCCTCGGCGAGGGCTGGATCCTGGCCGATCTGCTGGCGCTCGCGCTCGTCCCGGCCACGCTCTCCCTCGCCTGGCGACCCGGTGGCTCGCCGAGCCGGGCGCGGATCGTCGCCATCGGGACCGCCGTTCTCGTGGCGCTGGAGATCGGCTTCGTCGGGCTGGCCGCCAATCCATGCGCCGCCGACCCGAAGGTCGTCGCGGTCGTCGGGATCGGGATGACCCTGGGCGGCTTCTTCGTCGCGCTCTCCATCGGGCGAGCGCTCGCCGCACAGGGGCGGCTCCTGGCGCCGCTCCTCGCCGCCGGCATCGTCGGTTTCATCGGCTTCTTCCTGATGGCGCTGTGGGTGCTGCCCCAGGTTCTCGTGCTCTGCTAGCCGCGGCGGTGCGGCGGGTCCACGCGTTCCGCTCCGGCCGCGCGTCGCACGCTGCGGGACGGCTGGCGGGCGGGCGTCGAACCGACCATCCTTGACCATCGAAGATGGACGCAGCGCCGCCGCCGAGACCGAGCCGCCCGCGCCCCGGCGACCCATCGATCCGCCGAACCTGGTGGCTCCTCGCGGGCGCGTTCTTCGTCCTCGCGCTGATCAGCGGGCTGCGGCTCGTCATCTACCAGCAGCCGATCGACTGGCTGACCGCCGCCCTGGTGATCCTCGCCGCCATCGCCGCCGTCGCGCACCGGAACGCCGTCGGGGGCCTCGAATCACGCGGCCGCGGCGAGGCCGAGAGCTTCGCCCGGATCCTCCGCGGCCTCGCCCGATCCGTCTCGGCTGAGGCGATCGTCTCGGCCATGGTCGAGGACCTCCTCGACGCGACGAACGCGGATCACGTCGTCCTGGTCCGGCAGCGGCCGGGCGGCGCGGCGCTGGAGGCAACCCTCGTCACCCGCCGCAGCGGCGTCCCGACCACCACGACGATCCTGCCCACGTCGCTCCTCGACCCGGCGGCCGAGGACGGCGATGGCGAGCTGGTTGGGGTCCCCGTCGGGCCGGGGCTCGCGGACGCGGACGCGGCCGCGCCCCCGTCGACCGCGCCGGCGTCGACCGCGCCGACAGTGGGCCCGGCGGCCTCGGGCCAGCCGGCACCGGCCACGTCGGAGCAAGGCGCTGCTCTCGCCGGCGACGTCCCCACGCCCGCCGGCGAAGGCCCCGCGGGCCTGCCACGCGTCGCTCGGCGCGAGTCGGACGTCGGTGGACCGCGCACCCTGGTCCGCCGTGCCGCCGCCGAGGCCTACGCGCTGCTCCGTGACGTCGGGCTGCCCCTGCCCGCGATCCTCGCCGACCGCGGCACGGCCAAACCCTCGGAGGTGCTTGCCCGCGGCCGCCAGGCCGCGATCACGGAGCGGCTCGCAGACCGCGTCCGCGCCGCGTTCGGCCTGTCGCACACCCTCACCGCGCCGTTGCGCACGTTCGACGGCGTGATCGGCGCGATCGTCCTGTCGCGGCGCGAGCGCAGCGCCTGGCCCGAGAGCGCGCGCCGGCTCCTCCGCGTCGCGGCGGGCGAGACGGCAGCGGCCCTCGAGCGGGCCGACTCGTTCCGCGCCGCGGAAGCGAGCGCCGCCACGGACCCGCTGACCGGTCTCCCGAACCGGCGCTACTTCGACGAGTTCTCGGCACTGCTCGCGGGGCGGCGCCGCGCGGGAGATGCCGTCGCGGTCCTGATGATCGACATCGACAAGTTCAAGGGCCTCAACGACACCTACGGCCACCCGACGGGCGACCAGGTCCTGAAGTCGGTCGCCGGCGCCATCACCGCCGCGGTCCGCGACCAGGACGTGCCTGCCCGCATCGGCGGCGAGGAGTTCGCCGTGCTGCTGCGGAATCCCGGTCCGGAGGTGGCGATCGAGGTCGGGGAGCGTGTCCGGCTCGCCGTGCGCGACCTCGACCTCCGCTCGATCGGGGTTCCCGGCGTGAGCGTGTCGGTCGGCGTGGCGAACGCGACCACGTCCGAGGAGCCGATCCGGGCCATCCTCGACCGTGCCGACCAGGCCCTCCTGCGCGCCAAGCGCGCCGGCCGCGACCGGGTGATCGCCGGCTGAAGGTCCGTCGAACGCCCGCTCCCTACCATCGCGGAGATGGCTGGCGAGCAGGAGCTGCGGCGCGACGACTACGTCGACGAGGAGGCCGAGGCCGAAGCCGCGGCCGGGGTCGCGACAGAGGCGGCCGGCGAGGTCCCGCTGCTGAGCAACGGCCAGGTCGCCCAGGTGTTCCACGACATCGGCGACCTGCTCGAGGTCAAGGGCGAGCTCGTCTACAAGACCGTCGCGTACCACCGCGCGGCAGATGCGATCGGGCGCTCGCCGGTCGAGGTCGCGAAGGCCTATCGCGAGGGCAAGCCGCCGGACATCCCGGGTGTCGGCAAGGCGATCGCGGACAAGCTCGAAGAGCTGGCGCGGACCGGCCGCTCGGAGTACCGCGAGAAGCTCCTCGCCGAGTTCCCGACGACGCTGCTCGAGATGCTGCGGCTGCCCGGCGTCGGGCCGAAGACGGTCCGCATGATCTACCGCGAGCTCGGCGTGAAGACCGTCGACGAGCTGCGGGTCGCCGCGGAGGCCCACCGCGTCCGCGACCTGAAGGGCCTCTCGGAACGCACCGAGCAGCTGATCCTCGACGGCATCGCCCGGCTCGAGCGGCGCGAGGGCCGGCTGCTGCTCAACCAGGCCAAGGTCCTCGTCGACGAGATCAGCCAGGGCCTCCTCGACGTCCTCGACATCGACCGGATCATGCCCGCGGGGTCGTACCGGCGCCGCCGCGAGAGCATCGGCGACCTCGACCTGCTGGCCGAGACCGACAGCCCCAACGAGGTCGTGGACACGTTCTGCAGCCTGCCGTCGGTCGAGGCCGTCATTGGCCGGGGCCTGCACAAGGCCGCGGTCCGGCTCGGCGGGCGCGGCCCGCAGGTCGACCTCATGGTCATGCGCCCCGGCCAGGCCGGCACGTACCTCATCCACTTCACCGGCTCGAAGGAGCACAACGTCCGCCTCCGCGCCATGGCCCGCGACAAGGGCTGGAGCCTGAGCGAGTACGGCTTCGCCCGGATCGACGAGGCCGGCGAGATCATCCCGGCCGGCGACGGCGGCGAGCTCAGGGTCTTCGCCACCGAGGCGGAGGCCTACGAGTTCCTCGGCCTCCCGTTCATCGAGCCGGAGCTGCGCGAGGACCGCGGCGAGATCGAGGCCGCGCTGGCCGGCACTCTGCCGACGCTCGTGACCGAGGCGGACCTCCAGGGTGACCTGCACTCCCACTCCGACTGGTCCGACGGCTCGATGCCCGTCGAGCAGATGGCCGAGTTCGCTCGGCGCCGTGGCCACGCCTACCAGGTCATGACCGACCACTCGCAGTCGCTGGCGATCGCACGCGGCCTGACGCCCGATCGCGTGGAGGAGGAGCGGGCCCTGATCCGATCCCTCAACACGCGCTTCGCCGCGGAGGAGGCGGACGGAGCCGCCCCGCCCGAGACGAACGCGGAGGGGTTCCGCCTGCTCCACGGCTGCGAGCTCGAGATCCGGGCCGACGGCCAGCTCGACTACCCCGACGAGCTCCTCGCCTCGTTCGAGCTCGTGGTCGCCTCGCTCCACGTCGCCCGGCGCCAGACCCGGGCCGAGCTCACACAACGGGTGCTCAATGCGATCGAGAACCCGAACGTCGACGTCATCGCCCACCCGGCGGGCCGGATGATCGGCACGCGCGACGACCTCGATCTCGACTGGGACACGGTCTACCAGGCCGCGGCCCGAACCGGCACCGTGCTCGAGATGAACGGCTCGCCGCACCGGCTCGACCTGTCCGTCGAGCGCGCGCGGCGCGCGCTCGAGCTCGGCTGCCTGCTCTCGATCGACTCCGACGCCCACCACACCCGCGAGTTCGCGTACCTCGCCTGGGGCGTGTCACAGGCGCGGCGCGCGTGGGTCGAGCCGAACGACGTCCTGAACACGCGCTCCCGTGCCGAGCTCCTCGCCTGGCTCGCCCTCCCGAAGCCGCGCTCGATCGCGGATTTCAAGGCGAGGTCGCGGCCGTCGTGATCGGCACGCGTACCATCCCGCGCGTGGCAGGGGAGAGCGGGGCCCGCGACCTGGCGATCGCGGTCGGCGTGATCGTCGCGCTGTCGCGCTTCGCGCCGGACGGCTTCGTCTGGCCGATCGGGGTCGTGTTGCTCGCCGCCGTCTATCTCGGCGCGCTGCAGATCGTGGGCGAGGCCGATCCGGCCGGCCAGAGCGCGGGCGTGCCGATCGAGTCCGTGTTCCTGCCCGCCGCCGCCGCGCTCGCGGTCCTCGGTGCGATTCGGCTCGTCCCGGTCGGGATCGTGCTCGCGCCGGCCTTCGCCCTTGCGGGCGGGCTCGTCGGCCTGACGCTCGTGACCGAGCTTCGGATCGCCCGCTCGAGCGGGCCGCCGTCGAGCACGGACCGGACCGCGGTCCTCATCGAGATCCTGATCGTGGGCTTCCTCGGCTTCGCCGGCGTGGCCGCGCTGGTGCCGGGCGGCCTGCCCGCTCCGGGTGCCGGTGGCGAGGTCGCGGGCGGCGCCGTCCCCGCGCCGCTGGCGTGGGTCGCCCAGGCGGGTGGCGATGCGCTGCTCGCGTTCCTGCTCGCCTACCGCGCCGCCGCGCTGCGGTCCACGAGCTTCCGTGACGTGGCCTGGTTCGCCCTCACCGGCGCCGCCGTGGTCGCGATCGCCGCCGTCGCGCTTCGCTCGATCGAGATCCCGCGGATCCTGGGGCCGGCGCTGCTGGTCCTGGTGTTTTTCCTCTGGGACGCGATCCATACCGGCGGCCGCACGCGCCGCAGGCGCGACCCGCGGCGGCTCTGGGAGACGGCGCTCCTCGCCGTCGTCGGCATCGTGGTCATCGGCTGGACGCTCGGCCAGCGAGGTTGACGTTCGGGTACTCCATGACGCGTTTGGCCCGCTCGTCGCGGCGACGCGGCATACTTACGCGCCGCATCGAACCGAAACCTTTGACGAGATCCCCTCGAAAGGACCTGCTTCCGTGACCTTCCCCGAGACCGAGGCGAGCACCAGCCCCGCCGCGACCACCCGCATCAAGCGCACGCTCGCCGAGCAGGCGATCGCCAGCGCCGCGGCCGGCAAGTGGTCGGAAGCAGCCGACATCAACCGGAGGCTGCTCGAGCTGGGGCCGGAGGCGGACGCCGAGAACCGGCTCGCCAAGGCGCTCTGGGAGCTCGGCGAGCTCGGCGCGGCGCGGGAGCACTACCAGGCCGCGCTCGCGATCGACCCGACGAACCGCATCGCCGAGCGGAACATCGACCGGCTCCGAACCCTCCTGGTCGCTGCCGGCGAGAAGACCGTGCCGGCGATGGACGGCTCGAAGGCCCCCGTCCGGATCTTCGTCGAGGAGACCGGCAAGACCGGCTTCGCCCACCTGCTGGACCTGCCCGACGCCAAGAAGCTGGCCCAGGTCAACCCGGGCGACACAGTCGAGCTCAATCCCGAGGCCAACCGCCTGATCGCCGTCAGCAACGGGATGCGCATCGGCGTCGTGGAGCCGCGGGTCGCGGCGCGCCTCCTGAAGCTCATCGCCGAGGGCAACAAGTACCTCGCCGGCGTGACCTCGCTCGGCGCGCAGGACGTGCGGATCATCATCCGCGAGGTCTTCCAGGACCCGCGCAACTACGGCAAGGTCAGCTTCCCGACCGCGGCCAAGTCCACGGACCTGCGGCCGTACACCAAGGGCACGCTGCTGCGCGAGGACGAGGAGCTCGAGGAGGATCTCGAGGACGACGTCGAGGACGAGGAGATCACGGACCTCGAGAGCGTGATCCCGCCGGAAGACACGACCGAGGAAGCCTTCGAGGAGGAGGTCGAGGAGTCCGAGGACCAGTAGCCCTCCCCGTCGGGACGGTCACCCTCTCGTCGGCCGGTCGCCAGCTGCTCCGCCACCGGAGCATGCGTCGACCGAACCCCTTCGATGCGCTCGAATCTGGCGCTTGCCCGGTCGCATGCTCCAAGGCTCGATCAATCCGCCGTTGAACTGTCCGGAAACGGCCGCCGCCGTCCCGTTCCGCGGTCGCCGGCCGTCGCATGATCCGCCTGTGGAGCAACGACGAGCGAGCGGGGTCCGGGGGTGAAGGAGCTCCGGTCACCAGCACCGACTGGTGAGGCCTGAGGCGAAGCCGCGGGGTCAGGCCTCGGCGGCCTCCCGGGTGCTCCTCGCATTGCTGACGAGCTGCGCGGAGCAGCGCTCCAGGATCGCCGCGACAGCTGATTCCGTCCCGTCCGGCGCCACCGGGAAGATGCGGGCCTCCAGTCGGCCCCAGGTCGCGTACAGGTCGAGGACGATCCGGGCCGGCTCGGAGGGCGTGTAGCCGAGCCAGTCGAGCGTCTTGTCGATCTGCACGGTGTGCTCGCGGATGTGCGACGCCCAGCGGCCGAGGCGGAAGTCGATGTCGAGCGGCACGCGTGACCAGACGGCAGGCACGGCCAGGACGGCCTCGTCGACGTCGGCGAAGCGGCCCGCCCACTCGTCGAGGGCCTCGTCGAGGCGGGTTCGGATGTCCGTCAGCGATCCGGCACCGTCGGCGGCCTCGCCCGGCAGCTCACGGTCCAGGGCGGCGTTGGCGTCGTCCGGCACGCGCGTGGGACGGCCCTCGCCGAGGGGCTGGCTCGCCCACCAGCGGCTGAAGACGCCGTAGCCACGCTGCCCGTCGACGATGTGGGCGAGGACCTCCCGGATGGCCCACTCGCCGGGCCGCGGCACGCGATCGAGGATGGCGTCGTCGAGCGCCGCCAGCCGACCGTGGAGCGCCCAGCGGGCGATCGTCGCCGGCGCGCAGCGGATCGCGCCGGGAGCGCGGGCCGGCGCTCCCGCGAGCGCCGCCTCGAGCCCCGCCTCCGCCAGCTCGATCGTCTCGGCGCCGCGATACATGCCGTACCGGACGCCGTCCTCGGGGTCGACGCCACGGAACAGCCAGGGCTTGAGGAGCGCGTCCTCCGAGACCGTAAGGAACTGGGCAGCGGCCTCCTGGACGGCCGCCCGGGCTCGCAGCAGGACGTCGGGAAGGCGCGGGATGGCTGGGTCGGTCAGCGCCGCTGGAAGCTGGACTAGCGTCGCCGTGCCGGCGCCCGGTTGTTCGATCGTGGTCATCGACCGAGCCTAACCGCGGAATCCGTCTGCCACAATCGAGCCCGATGGTCGGGAGGCTGCTCCTCTCACGGGCGGAACCCGGGTTCACGCTGCCCGCGTACGAACGCCTCTCGCCGCCGCCCCCGCCGGACCTCGTCCACGCCCGGCTTGAGGCCAACTCGGCCCCCGGCGACATCGTCGCGGACCTGCACGGGCGCGGCGGCTGGATCGCCCGGGCCGCGATCGACCGGCAGCGCCGGGGCTTCAGCCTCGAGACGGGGCCGCTGACCCGCCTCCTCGCCGAGGTCGTGCTCCGGCCCCCGGACCTGCGCCACCTCGACGCCGCGTTCTCCGCGCTCGGGACGTCGCCGCACGGCGGCTCGAGCCTGCGCCTCGCGATCAACGACCTCTTCGCCACGCGCTGCGCCACCTGCGGCCGGACGCTGCCGATCGACGAGCTGGAGTGGCAGGGCGACGTGCCCGCCCGCGTCCACTATCGCTGCCAGCTCTGCCGCGATCAGCAGAACCGGCCGGAGCACCAGGCCGTCGAGCCGACCGAGGCGGACGTGGAACGGGCACGGGCCGATGTCGGCGCCGAGGCGGCCCGGGCAACGCTCCGCGAGCGCTTCCCGCGGCCCGACGGCGGCGACCCCCTGATCGAGGCGATCCTGGGGCTCCACACCGATCGCCAGCTCGTGGGTCTCGCGGCGATCCTCACGCGCATCGAGGGCGAGCTCCGCGCGGCGCCCATCGAATCCGCCCTCCGGCTGGCGTTCCTCCACGCGGTCCTGCCCGCGAGCCGCCTCGGGGTCGGCGGTGGCCGCATGCCGACCCTGCGGATCGCCGGCGGGACCGTGAAGACCCCGATCCCCGAGCGCTGGCGCGAGCGCAACCCGTGGCTCGCCCTCGAGGATGGCTATCGCCATGTCCGCGGCTTCGTCCAGCGGCTGGAGGGCGGGATCCTCGGCGGCCTCGAGGCGAGGTTCGGCACGGATCTCCGGAGCCTCGTCGAGGGCAGCAACAACGCGATCGTTCGGGTCATGACCCCGGGCGCGCTGGAGCGCCTCGCGGCCGAGGGCGCCGGCAACCGCGAGGTGCCGCGCATCCGGCTCGTGCTCGGCCAGCCGCCGCCGCGCTTCAGCCAGGAGCGGCTCGGGATGACCTACCACGGCACGGCCTGGGCGCTGGGCCGCGAGGCGGCCGCCCTGCTCCCGCTGGAGCCGCTGCTGGGGCCGGCGATTCGCGCGCCGTGGTCCTGGCAGGCGGCCACCCTTCGCCGCTCGCTGGAGGCCATCGCCCCGCACCTGGCCAAGGATGCGCGGGTCATCCTGCTCCTCGACCACGGCGGGCCCGAGGCGCTCGTCGCGGCGGTGCTCGGTGGGGTCGGCGCCGGCTACCGGCTCGTCGAGGCGCGCATCAGCGACCCCGATGACGAGGTCGGCGGCGTCGTCGAGCTCGTGCCGCCGGGCGGCGTGCTGCCACCCGGGCCGCGGACGCGCAGCAACCGCCCGCTCGAGTCGACCGTCGGCGGCCGCGGCGATCCCGAGCTCGTGCCGGGCCCCGGCCTGTTCGCGCCGCCGGAGCACATCGAGGCCCGGCCCTTCTCCGCCCGGGAGGCGGCGGCGACCGTCATGGACACGGCCGTGGAGGTCCTCCGGGCCCGCGGCGAGCCTGCACGCTACGAGCGGCTGCTCGGCGAGATCCTCGTCAGCCTCGACCGGTCGGGGCAGCTCCGCCGGCTCCTCGCGACGGACAGCGTCGACGAGGAGGGTGAGCCGCAGCCGGACGAGGGCCCTGCCTTCGAGGCCGGCCCGGGCATGCTCGGGACTGCCACGGGCGCCGAGGGGGCGCTCGACGACGCCGGCACGATGCGACGGGTGGCCACGAGGGCGCGGACGTTCTCGAAGCCGCAGCCCAGCCGCGACCCGGTCGAGCGTGTGGTCGCCCTGGTCGCCGACGAGCTCAACCGGACGGACCAGCGCCACGTCCAGGAGATCGAGCCCGGACGTTGGTGGCTCGGCGAGCGAGCCGATCGCGAGGCCGCCTCGATTCCGCTCGCCGATCGGGTCGAATGGGCGGTCTACAGCCTCCTGTCGACGGCCGGTCCCATCGCCGAATCCGCGTTCTTCGACCGGGTCGCCACCCTGTTCCCCGGCCACGACCTGCCCGACGAGACCCTGGTCCGGGCCTGCCTCGCCAGCTACCGCAGCCCGGCGTCCACCGCGAGCCGCCTCGTCACGGGCGAGGACCTCCGCCGCCGGACCGCGGAGCACACCGAGATGCTCGCGCACCTCGCGAACGGCGGCCACCGGCTCGGGATGCGCGTCTGGATCGGGAAGCGCGACCAGGCCCGGACCGTCGGCGATCGGACGCTCGCCGACTTCCTGGATCCGTACCGGGAGCGCGAGCCATGGTTCCCGACGGTCTCCCTCGTGCCGAAGGAGGACGGCGAGGCGATCGACTGCATCTGGTACAAGCGCGGCGGCTCGGCCCTGCTGTTCGAGGTCGAGTGGACCGCGATGCTCGGCGACGTGCTGGTGCGGCGCCACGCCCGCATCCCCCCGGACGAGCGGATCGTCCGCTTCCTCGCCCTCGCCCCCGAGCGGCGCGAGCTGGCCCGCCACAAGCTCGAGTCGTCGCCGATCCTGCGCACCGCGCTCGAGGCCGGGAACTGGCACATCGTGCTGTGGCCGCACCTCCGCGCCTGGCTGGAGCGCGAGCCCCTCGACCTCGCCGAGCTCGAGCCGTACCTCGGCCTCGACCCGGCGGTCGAGCGGCGGGCGGAGCAGCTCGGACTGTTCGAGCTGCCGAAGGCGATACCCTAGCCGCCCTCGGGGGCCGGGCCCCCTTGTCGGACGCCCTGGAGGCGAAGACGTGCCACAGCCATCCGCCGTCGACCAGCTCGCCAACGACTTCTGGGAGCGGTTCAAGCGGCTGAACCCGATCACCGCCACGATCAACGGCGACATCCGCTACGACGACCGGCTGCCGGACCCGAGCCCGGCGGGTCGCTCCGAGCGCCGCCGCCTCGCCGAGGACCTTCGCGCCGCGGCCGCGGGCATTCCCGACGAGGGCCTGAGCGTCGAGGACCGGATCACTCGGGATGTCATGCGGGTCATCGGCGACATCGCGATCGTCCAGGACGAGCAGCGGATCGACACGCTCCAGGTCGTCGACCAGATGGGCGGCCCGCAGACCATGCTGCCCCAGCTCTGCCAGTTCCAGGCCGCCGACACGCCGGAACGGCTCGACGCGTACCTGGCCCGCCTCCACGCCTACCCGAAGTTCATGGCCGACAATCGCGAGCTGCTGCGGGAGGCCCTCGCGAGCGGCCTGACCGCGCCCCGCATCGTCGCCGAGCGGACGATCGCCCAGCTCGAGCGGATGCTGGCGATCCCGATCGACCAGGCCGTGATCCCGAGCCTGGTCAAGGTCGCGAGCGACGAGGACCGCGAGACGATTCGCGCCGTCGTCCGCGACGAGATCTACCCGGCCGACGCCGCGTTCCTGGAGGCGCTCAAGGGCGACTACCTGGCCGCCTCCCGCGCGGAGAACGGCATCTGGTCCGCCCCGAACGGCGAGGCCCTCTACCGGACCCAGATCCTGCGCTGGACGACCCTCCAGCTCGATCCCCGCGAGACCCACCAGGTCGGGCTGGACGAGCTGGAATCGATCGAGACCGAGCGGCGGATCATCGCCCGAGGCGCGGGCTTCGGCGACGACACCGCGGCGTACCGGCGCTCCCTCGCCGCTGACCCGGCGAACCGGCCGGAGTCACGCGAGACGCTGATCGCGCGGGCCGTCGAGGACATCGCGCGGGCCCTCGAGGCCGCGCCGCAGATGTTCCGGCGCATCCCGCGGGCCGAGTGCCGGGTCATCCCGGTCGAGGAGTACAAGGAGCGCGACGCGCCCTTCGCCTACTACTACCAGCCGTCCGCCGACTCGACCCGGCCGGGCACGTACTACGTCAACACCTTCGACCTGCCGTCACGGACCTACTCCCGCCTCGCCTCCACGACCTACCACGAGGCCATCCCGGGCCACCACTTCCAGATCGCGCTCGAGGGCGAGAACACCGCCCTCAACAACTTCCGGCGCTTCGCCGCCCGCTACGCCGGCGGCGCGTACGTCGAGGGCTGGGGCCTGTACGCGGAGCGCCTCTCCGACGAGATGGGCCTGTACCGCAACGAGGCCGAGCGCTTCGGCATGCTCGACGCCCAGGCCTGGCGGGCCGCGCGGCTGGTCGTGGACACCGGGCTCCACGCCCTGCGCTGGACGCGCCAGCAGTCGATCGACCTCCTGCTGTCGGCAGGCCTGACCGAGACCGACGCGGTCATCGAGACAGACCGCTACATCGCCTGGCCGGCGCAGGCCCTGACCTACAAGACGGGCCAGCGCGAGATCGCCCGGCTGCGGCGCGAGATCGCGGCCCGCGACGGCGCCGCATTCGACCTCCGCGAGTTCCACGACCAGGCCGTCGGGCACGGCTCGATGCCGCTCGCGACGCTGGCCAGCGAGCTGCCGAACTGGGTCGCAACGCCCGTCTGATTCCGCGTGATTCGCACGGAATTGCCAGTACTGCTGCGAATATCGCTTTGACGGGCCCGGTGGGGCCGTGGCACGATTCGCCCGCCCAGAGGCACTTGCCCAAGGCCTGACGCGCGCCGCGATGGCGCTGAAGAGGTCCCGTGTCCAAGCCAGCGCCGACGCTCCGACGCAGCCGCCAGCAGGAGCTGTACAAGCGCGCCCAACAGACCATGCCGGGCGGCACCGACTCGAACTTCCGAGCCTGGGGCGACGACACCGTCTACGTCGACCGCGGCCAGGGTGGCCGGGTCTGGGACATGGACGGCAACGAGTACATCGACCTGCGGCTGGGCTACGGCCCGGTCATCCTCGGCCACGGCGACCCCCGTGTCGACGACTACGTCAACGAGCGGATGCGCCGCGGCGTGAGCTTCTCCCTGACCTCGGAGGACGAGGTCGAGGCGATGGAGCTGATCAAGCAGATGACCGGCTGGGTCGGGAAGGCCCGGATGACCGTATCCGGCACCGAAGCGACGATGCACGCGATGCGCGTCGCGCGGGCCTACACGGGCCGCACCAAGATCGTGAAGTTCGAGGGCCAGTACCACGGCGTCCACGACTACGCCCTGATCTCGGTCACGCCGAACGACATGGCCGAGCTCGGTGACGAGGACAACCCGGTGGGCCTGGCCTGGGGCCGCGGGATCCCCGAGCAGGTCGCCAAGACCATCGTGCCGGCGCGCTTCAACCGGATCGACGTCCTGCGCCGGATCTTCGAGCGCGACGGCAAGGACATCGCGGCCGTGATCGTGGAGCCGATCCTCGGCAATGCCCAGGCGATCCTCCCGCGAGAGGGCTTCCACGAAGAGATGCGGGCGCTGACCCGCGAGTTCGGCGCGCTCCTCATCTTCGACGAGGTCAAGACCGGCTTCCGGATCGCCAAGGGCGGCGCCGCGGAGTACTTCGGCGTCACGCCCGACATCGCGACGTACGCCAAGGCGATCGGCAACGGCTACCCGGCCGCGGTCTTCGCCGGCTCGGACGAGGTCATGTCCGTCCTGCCCGACAAGGTGTCCCACGGCGGCACGTACGCCGGCAACCGGGTCGCCGCCGCGGCGGCGGTGGCCACGCTGCGGATCCTCCGCGACACCGACGCCCTGGCCTCCATCCACCAGGTCGGCCGTGCCGTCCAGGCGGGGCTGGCCGAGGTGATCTCGGAGCGCGGCCTGCCGTACGTCTTCACCGGCCACCCCGCGATGTTCGGGATCATGTTCACGGAGCAGGCGCCGAACGAGTACCGCGACTGGGCGAACTCCGACCACGACCTGTACGACGCGGTGGCGATGGGCATGCACGCGCGCGGCGCCATGCCCGAGCCGGACTCGCGGGAGCCCTGGTTCTTCTGCGAGGCCCACGCCCGCGAGGACATCGTCGATCGGGTCGTCACGATCTTCGCCGACTCGCTGGACGCGGCCCTCGAGGCGCGCGCGCAGGGCGACCTGCACGGCGTCGAGAGCTCGCAGTGGCAGATGACCGGCACGCCCACCGGCGCGGGGTCCGCGCCGGGCTGACCTCGCGATGCGGGCGTCCGGCCCGTACCCTCCCGCCATGCCCGACTTCGACACGCCACCCTGGTCGACGCTCGCCCAGGTCCTGCGCGAGCACGCCGTCCCCGTGCTCCTGGTCCTCGCCGTCGGCTACGTCCTGCTCCGCGTCTCGCGCGTCTTCATCCACAGCATCGTCAAGGCGCTGCTCGATCGGGAGGCGACCGAGGGGACCGCGCAGGAGCTCTCGGCGGTCGAGCTCAACAAGCGGATGGACACGCTCGACACGCTCGGCGGCAACGTCATCCGCTTCTTCATCGTGGTCATCGCCGGGCTGATGATCCTGCGCTCGTTCGACCTCGACATCGGGCCGGCGATCGCCGGGCTCGGGGTGGTGGGCGTGGCGGTCGGCTTCGGCGCCCAGCACCTCGTCCGCGACTACCTGAACGGCGCGCTGATCCTCATCGAGAACCAGTTCAGCAAGGGCGACGTGATCCGCATCGGTGGCGTCTCCGGCACCGTCGAGGATTTCAGCCTCCGGCGGACGACGCTGCGCGACCTCGACGGCGTCGTCCACACCGTGCCCAACGGCGAGATCACGATCGCGAGCAACCTGACTCGCGTCTGGGCCCGCATCAACCAGGACGTGACCGTCGCCTACGGCACCGACATCGACAAGGCGATCGAGGTCGTCGACGACGTCGGCAAGGCGATGGCCAGCGACACGCTCTGGAAGCGCCGGGTCCTCGAGGCGCCCCGCGTCGATCGCGTCGCCGCGCTCGGGGAGTACGGCGTGACGCTGAAGATCCTGGGGACCGTGCGAGCCCCGGACCAGTGGGCCGCCGCGGGCGAGCTCCGGAAGCGGCTCCTGGCCGCCTTCCACGAGCACGGCATCGAGATCCCGCGGCCGCAGCGGGTCGTGCTCGCTCGTGAGCCCGGCGGCCTGCCGCCGCCGGACGAGGGCATGGCCGGCGACGGCGGGGACGCCCTGGGCGGCGACTAGACCAGGGCGGGACGGGCCTGCGAGATCGTTGCAACGCGCGTCGCCGGTCCATCCCGCGCACCAGAGACATTCGCCGAGCACCTTTCGCCTCAACCGCCGCGCCCCTTTTCGAAAGCCCAGTTCGAAAGCGGCGGAGGGAGGCACTCGGATGGCCGCGACGACCGTCTCCGCGCGCGCTGGCGCGCCCACGTACCGGCTCCCGTTCGTGATCGGCGCGTCGGCCGCCGGCACGATCATCGAGTGGTACGACTTCTACCTGTACGGCGTCCTCGCCGCGTTCTTCAGCACCCAGTTCTTCCCGAAGGGCAACAACGAGGCGGCTCTGCTCGCGTCGCTGGCGACCTTCGGCGCGGGCTTCGCGGTTCGCCCGTTCGGCGCCGCCGTGTTCGGCCGGATCGGCGACATCGTCGGGCGCAAGTTCACGTTCCTCGTGACGATCACGGTCATGGGTGTCTCGACCGCGCTCGTCGGCGTGCTGCCGACGTACACCCAGATCGGCATCCTCGCCCCGATCATCCTGGTGCTCCTCCGGCTCGCCCAGGGCCTCGCCCTCGGCGGCGAGTACGGCGGGGCGGCGATCTACGTCGCGGAGCACAGCCCGGACGCCGATCGCGGCAGGAACACGAGCTGGATCCAGACCACGGCGACCCTGGGCCTGTTGCTCGCCCTCGCCGTGATCTTCTTCTTCCGGACCACGATGACGACGGATGACTTCGCCAACTTCGGCTGGCGGATCCCGTTCCTCCTGTCGGCGATCCTTGTCGTCCTCGCCCTGTACATCCGGCTCCGGCTGCAGGAGACGCCGCTCTTCGCGCGGCTCAAGGAGCAGGGCAAGTCGACGACCTCACCCTGGCGCGAGAGCTTCGGCAACGCGAAGAATCGCAACCTGATCCTGCTGGCGCTCTTCGGCGCGACCGCCGGCCAGGCGGTCGTCTGGTACCAGGGCCAGTTCCAGGCGCTGTTCTTCCTTGGGACGAATCTCGGGGTGAGGTTCCAGGATGCCTACCTGATCGTGGGCACAGCGATCGTGCTCGCGACGCCGTTCTTCTACTTCTTCGGGCGCCTTTCCGATCAGGTCGGGCGGAAGCGGGTGATCCTTGCCGGCTGCCTCATCGCGGCGATCAGCTATTTCCCGATCTACACGCTGATGACGCAGTTCGCGCACCCGCAGGGCATTCTCTCGACGTCAGGCGCGACGGCCGGCAAGTTCGTCGACGCCGCCGGCGCGGTGACCATCGCCCAGCCCGAGATCCTGCCGCTGATCGCCCTCGTCTGGATCCAGGTCGTCTTCGTGACGATGGTCTACGGGCCGATTGCAGCGTTCCTCGTGGAATTCTTCCCGGCACGCATCCGGTACACGAGCCTGTCGATCCCGTACCACTTCGGCAACGGCTGGTTCGGCGGCTTCCTGCCCCTCATCGCGGCGAGCCTGCTGGCCGCGACGGGGAACCTGTACGCGGGCCTGATCTACCCGATCACCGTCGCCCTGATCACCGTCGTGATCGGCGGCCTGTACATCAAGGAGAGCAGGCACGTGAAGATCTGGGACGAGGTCGGCGGCATCGACGGCGAAGAGCAGGTCCAGCCGAGCGCGCCACCCGAGGCGGTCATCCAGGGCGGCGGGCTCGCCGGCTAGCCCGCGCCATGGCGGCCGGGTGGCGGCAGCGCTGCCGTCACCCGCCGAGGCGCCCACTGGTAGCATCGGCCGTCCAACCGACTGGGAGGCTGCCGTGGCCGTCGAGGAGCCCGCAACGTCCACCGCGCCCGAGATCGAGAACCTTCTCAGCGAGGCGCGAACCTTCCCGCCCGCCCCGGACTTCGTGGCGCAGGCGAACGCGACGTCGGACCTGTACCTCGAGGCGGAGACCGATTTCGAGGCGTTCTGGGAGCGCCTCGCCCGCGAGCGGATCAGCTGGTTCAAGCCGTTCGAGAAGACCCTCGAGTGGAACCTCCCGTTCGCCCGCTGGTTCATCGGCGGCGAGCTCAACATCAGCTACAACTGCGTCGACCGGCACGTCCAGAACGGCCTCGGCAGCAAGGTCGCGTACCACTGGATCGGCGAGCCCGGCGACACCCGCACGATCACCTACGCCGACCTCCACCGCGAGGTCCAGAAGGCGGCGAACGCGTTGCTCCGGCTCGGTGTCTCGAAAGGCGACCGGGTCGCGATCTACATGCCGATGATCCCCGAGCTCCCCATCGCGATGCTGGCCTGCGCCCGCATCGGCGCGCCGCACACCGTCGTCTTCGGCGGCTTCTCCGCGGAGGCCCTCAGCGGCCGCATCAACGACGCCGAGGCAAAGCTCGTCATCACCGCCGACGGCGGCTGGCGGCGCGGCAAGCCGGCCGCACTCAAGCCCGCGGTGGACGAGGCCCTCCAGTCGACGCCGACGGTCCAGGCGGTCCTCGTCGTGCGCCGCTTGGGCGACGAGGTCGAGACCGCCATGGTCGAGGACCGCGACCACTGGTGGCACGACATCGTCGACACGCAGCTGGCCGACTGCGCCCCGGAGCCGCTCGACAGCGAGCACATGCTCTACCTGCTGTACACGTCGGGGACCACGGCCAAGCCCAAGGGGATCATGCACACCACGGCTGGCTACCTCCTCGGGACCAGCTTCACCCACGAGATGATCTTCGACCTCAAGCCGGACGACGTGTACTGGTGCGCTGCCGACATCGGCTGGGTCACGGGCCACAGCTACATCGTCTACGGGCCCCTGGCCAATGCCGCGACGGGCGTCATGTACGAGGGCACGCCGGACACGCCCGCGTGGGATCGCTGGTGGCAGATCGTCGAGGACTACAAGGTCTCGATCCTGTACTGCGCCCCGACCGCGATCCGGGCCTTCATGAAGCAGGGCGAGGCGTTCCCGCAGCAGCACGACCTGTCCTCGCTGCGCGTCCTCGGCTCCGTCGGCGAGCCGATCAACCCCGAGGCCTGGCTCTGGTACCAGCAGAACATCGGGGGCGGCAAGGCGCCCGTGGTCGACACCTGGTGGCAGACGGAGACGGGCATGATCCTGATCACGCCGCTGCCCGGCGTGACGACCACCAAGCCCGGCAGCGCGACGTTCCCGTTCCCTGGCATCCAGGCCGACGTCGTCGACGGCGCGGGCAACTCGGTGCCGCTCGGGGGTGGGGGATACCTGGTCCTCAAGCGACCGTGGCCGGCCATGCTCCGCGGCATCTACGGCGATCCGGAGCGCTACAAGGCCACGTACTGGAGCCGCTTCCCGGGGATGTACTTCGCCGGCGACGGCGCGAAGCGCGACGAGGACGGCTACTTCTGGCTGCTCGGCCGGGTCGACGACGTCATGAACGTCTCCGGCCACCGGCTCTCGACGACCGAGATCGAGAGCGCCCTCGTATCGCACCCGGCGGTCGCGGAGGCCGCGGTCGTCGGCGGGCCGGATCCGATCACCGGCGAGGCGATCAACGCCTTCGTGATCCTGCGCATGGGCAACGAGCCGACGCCCGCGCTCGGCAACGAGCTGCGCAACCACGTCGCGACGAAGATCAGCCCGATCGCCAAGCCGAAGACGCTCATGTTCACGCCGGACCTGCCCAAGACCCGCTCCGGCAAGATCATGCGCCGCCTCCTCCGCGACATCGCCACGGGCCGGGCCCTCGGCGACACGACCACGCTCGCGGACGCCGGCGTGGTCGAGCTCATCCGCGAGAACTCGGGCAAGAGCGAGGAGTAGCGGCCCGGGGCGGTCGCCAGCGATGACCGTCGAGGCCGTCGTCTTCGACGTCGGCGAGACGCTCGTCGACGAGACGCGGGTGTGGTCCGAGTGGGCAGACCACCTCGGCGTGCCGCGCCTGACGTTCATGGCCGCGCTCGGCGCGTTCATCGCCCGCGGCGAGCACCACCGCGAGCCGTTCGCGCTGTTCCGGCCTGGCATCGACATGGACGCCGAAATCAGGGCCTTCCGGGCCGCATCCGGCACCGCCGCGCCATTCGGGCCGGACGACCTCTACCCGGACGTCAGGGACTGCCTCGCCGAGCTCTCCAGGCGGGGCTACCGGCTCGGCGCCGCGGCGAACCAGCCGCGCGAGGCCGCGCCCGCGCTCGTGGCGCTCGGCCTGCCCTTCGAGCTCGTCGGCATGTCCGACGACTGGGAGCTGTCCAAGCCGGATCCGCGCTTCTTCGAGCGGATCGCGCGTGAGCTCGCCCTGCCGCCGGAGCGCATCGCCTACGTCGGCGACCGGGTGGACAACGACGTCCGGCCCGCGCACGCCGCCGGGATGACCGCGGTGTTCCTGCGGCGCGGCCCGTGGGCCTGGATCCACCAGGGCCGATCGAACCCCGAGGAGGCCGCAATCGTGATCGAGCGCGTCACGGACCTGCCGGAGGCGCTCGAGTCGTTGCGCTGAGACGTGGCGCGAAGGCGCCGGGCGGCTAGGCCCCGGCGATCGCCTTGCGGCCGAAGAGGTTCTTGAGCAGCGAGCCCGTCGCCCGCGGGTTCGGCGCGGGAGCGCCCTGGAAGGCGGCCACCAGCCGGTTGGCGAGGTGCTCGAAGTCCTGCGTCGCCTGGTGCTTCGGGAACTTGTCGATGAGGGTCATGCCCGCATTCGCGGAGTGCACGAAGTGCAGCCCGGCGGAGCGGATGTGGGCGATCGCCGGCAGGCCGACGGTCGACTCCATGTCGGCGACGGCGACGCCGCTGTTGGCGCGGTTGATGACCATTGCGAGGCGATCCCGCACGCCGACCTCGACCGCGACCTCCTTGAGCTGGATCGCCGCTCGCATCGCGGGCAGGTCCGGCGTGACCGGGACGATGATCCGGTCGGCGATCGAGAAGATCGCGAGGTTGACCTCGCTGTACGACGGGTGCATGTCGACGACGATCGCGTCGACCGCATGGCGCGTCTCGGACAGGGCGTCTGCGACGCGCTCCGCCTTGAGCTGCGGATGGTTCAGCGGGTTGTTCGACAGGGCGACGACCTTGATGCCCGAGCTGTGGGCGGTCGCGAGGTCCATCAGGGTCTCGTGGGCGTAGCCCGCGTCCTCGTCGATCCAGCTGTCCGCGACCGACCGGCCGTTGGGCAGGCCGAGCGACAGCCCGACGTGGCCAGTGACCGTGTCTGCATCGAGCAGGAGCACGTTCATGTGCTTGCGGATCTGGAGCACGGCCGCGAGGTTCGTCGCGATCGTGGTCTTGCCGACGCCGCCCTTCGGGTTGAACACCGCGAAGACGGGCGCGGAGGGCGTCCAGGCGGCATCCACGCCGCCGCCCGAGAGGACCGCGTCGCTGGACTGCCCGGTCGGGACCTGGGCGCGGATGGCCATGGCCTCGACGCGCCAGCGGATGGAGTCGGACGAGAGCGGCCGCAGGACGATCTCGTCGGCGTCGACGAGGCCCGCGTTGGAGAGCCCGTCGAGCTCCTCATCGCCGGCGAGCAGCATGACCGAGAGGTGTCCGGCACGACCCTTGCGGGCCGTCTCGACCCGCTCGACGGTGCCTTCCGGGTCGCCCGCGACGTCGATCACGGCGATCAGGGTGGTGGCCATCGGCGAGAAGGCCTCGGCGATCGACGCACCCGGCGGCAGGGTGATGGTCTCGTAGCCCGCGTCCCTGAGCATGCCGTCGAGCTCGGATCGCTCCGGCTCGGCGAGGGAGATGACGATCGTGGGGCGGCCGAGATCGCCGCTCCCCTGGGAGCCCGGCATCAGGCGGCCGGTTCCTGGGCGACGACCGTGAGGTAGTCGTCCGAGGCGTCGGTGACGCGCGCCGAGAAGGAGGTCAGGCTGGCGACCGATTCCTGGAGGTCCGTCTCGGGGCTATGCACCACGGTGAAGATGAACACGCCGGGTTCTCCCGATGAGACGCTGACCGAACGCACACCGGGCAGCTGACCGAGGGCTCCCTTGAACGCCGAGATCCCGGCGACACTGGTCAGCCCATTGACGAAGAGGCGCGTGTTGGCGACCCCGGCGGCCTCGAAGTCGCCGCCGACGTGATGCAGGGTTCGACGGGCGGCGGCGAGCACCGAGCTCGGCCAGACGTCGCCCTGGGGGAGCTCGAGGCCTTCCGATGCGGCGGCCTCGGCCTCCGCGGCGGCGGTTGCTTCGAGCGCAGGCGCGGGATCGGTGATCTCCTCGGCAGTTTCCTGGACGGCCTCCGTCGCGGTTTCCTGGACGGCCTCCGTGGCAGTCTCCTCGACGGCTTCCGGGGCGGCGTCGCCCGAGGCAGCTTCGAGGACGGCCTCAGGGTTGGCCTCGGGATCGGCGAGCTCGGGCGGCACGGGGCCACCCCACGCCACGTCGTCCCACTCGCTGGCGGTCTCGCTGGCGGTCTCGCTGGCGGTCTCAGTGTCGGTGTCGGTAACAGTCTCGGCCTCGCCGGTCGTCACTTCCGGATCGGCATCCGGCAGCTCGGCCAGCTCGGCGGCCAGGTCGGGCGGCTCGGGCGCCTGCTCGGCGAGCGCGGCGACCCTGGCCGGGTCGTTCTCCGCGAGCAGCTCGTCGAAGAACCGGTCCATGTCGGCCTCGAACGCGGCGACGGTCGCCTGGACCTGCTGGACCTGGTACTCGACGTTCGCCTCGTGGCGCTCGGTCTGGGTCGTCAGCTCGTTGCGGCGAGTCTCGATGCGCTCGTCGGTCTCCGCCTTGATGCGGGCGACCTCGCTCTTCGACCAGTCACGAATGCCGCTGATGTCCTCGTCGGCCTGCTTGCGCAGCTCGGCGGCCCGGGCGGTGGCGGCCTCGCGGAGCAGCTCGACCTGCGCGGTGGCATCGGCCTGCAGCCGGCCCGTGGTCTCCCCGCGGCTGGCCAGGGCGGCCTCGCGCATGGCCTTGACCAGGCCGGCGACGAGGGGGTTGGAGCGGGTGGCCTTGGGGTCGCCCTGGGCGCGGACGGCCGGGCGAATGGTGATCTCGGGGGCCTGCTCGGCGACCGGCGCCTCGGTGGCGCCCTCCGTCGGGGCGGCCTGCTCGAGGGCGGCATCGGGCTCGGCGTCTGGGCGCTGACCGGTCGTTGGCCACGCGCTCTCGTTGGCGGGCGACGCGCCCTGGGACTCGATCGTGGCGGACTCGGTGTCGATCATCGCGGCCTCGGCAGTTGTCTCGGGCACTTCGGCCGCCTCCGGCGAGGCGTCCGTGGACGCATCAGGCGTCGCTGCATCGGCGAAGTGGAAAGGTCCCTCGCCGAGATCGCCGCCAACCCCGTCCTCGGTCTGCGAAAGCGTCGTCTGCTCGACGGAATCGGCCTCCATCGTCGCCGCACCTGCACCGTCCTCGGTGCTCCGGTCGGCGCCCCATGGAAGGCGGAAGCCGCGTTTCTGCTGGCTCGACATCGCTCGGCGTTCCCTCGGGGCGTGGTAGCCCGGCTCATTCCGGTGCCGGACGTGTGGGATCGTCGTGGTGCAGTCGATTTCGGGGTAGTGCACCGGTGGTACCGCCAATGAGGGCCCGGAGGTACGGGGGTGAGTGGAACGGAGCGCTTGGGACGCTCGGTTTACCCTTTCCCTTCCATGTTTGACGGTGCAACTTCGTTCGATGGCCGACCGGGCCGGCTCGACACCCGCGGCCGGGCGCTCCGCGACCTGCGGATCTCGGTCACGGATCGCTGCAACTTCCGCTGCCCGTACTGCATGCCCGGCGAGGTCTTCGGCCGCGACTACAAGTTCCTGCCCCGCGACGAGATCCTGAGCTACGAGGAGATCCGGCGGCTGGCGACGGTCTTCGTCGGCCTCGGCACGCACAAGCTGCGGATCACCGGCGGCGAGCCCACGGTCCGGCGCGGGTTGCCCGATCTCATCGCGATGCTCGCCGAGCTGCGCACGCCGGAGGGCGACCAGATCGACCTGGCCATGACGACCAACGGCTCCGCCCTGCGCCACCTCGCCCAGCCGCTCGCGGACGCGGGGCTGCGGCGGATCACGGTCTCGCTCGATTCCCTCGACGACGAGGTCTTCCGGCGCATGAACGGCGTCGACGTCCCGGTCGCCAAGATCCTCGACGGCATCGACGCGTCGATCGAGGCGGGCCTGGGGCCGGTCAAGATCAACGTCGTCCTCAAGCGCGGCGAGAACGACGGCGGCATCCTCGACCTGGCGCGCTGGGCGCGCGACAGCGGCCACGTCCTTCGCTTCATCGAGTACATGGACGTCGGGACGACGAACGGCTGGCGCCTCGACGACGTGGTCCCCGCGGCGGAGGTCGTCGAGACGATCGGCCGCGAGTGGCCGCTCGAGGCGATCGACGCCGGCTACCGCGGCGAGGTCGCCGAGCGCTGGCGCTACCTCGATGGTCGCGGCGAGATCGGCCTCATCGCCTCGGTCACGCAGCCGTTCTGCGGCGACTGCACCCGCGCCCGCCTCTCCGCCGAGGGCAAGCTGTACACGTGCCTCTTCAGCGCGATCGGGCACGACCTCCGCGGCCCCCTCCGCGGCGGCCTGACGGACGAGGAGCTGGACGGGCTGATCACCGGCATCTGGAGCGTCCGCGACGATCGCTACTCGGAGCGGCGGGCAGCCGCCACCGAGCGGCTGCCCAAGATCGAGATGTTCGCCCTCGGCGGCTGATCAGCCCTCGTGGGGCGCCGGCCGCTGAGGCGCCCTCGGCGGCTGATCGGGCCTTCGGCGGCACGGGTGACGCGCCCTCGGCGCGGGGTTGTCCACGTTCTGTCCACATCGGTGCGCAACTGGTGGAAAGATTTCGGCCGGTCGCGGCGAAACTCGTGGATAACAACGTTGACCCGGCGGTGGGTGGATTCGTAAGGTACGTCTTGCCCGAAGGGGCCGCCAAGGTCGAGGAAACCGAGATCACATCAAGGGGACCTCGCGCCAGGGCCGGTCGCTTCGGGCGCTTCTGTACCCGGTCGCGACGGCGTTCCTGCGCCGTCCCCGGGCGAGCCCGGCGGGACGCGACCGGCATCCCGGTGTCGGTACTCTCGTCGGGCCCGCAGAAGCTCGCGGGCCACCGGCCGTCGACCCCTGGACGAAGCTCTGGAGGCCCGCATTCCCGATGAGTCCTGCGATGACGGATTCGTCGACCCCAATCCCTCCCAGCGCCCAGCCCGCGCGCCTCGATGCGCTCGAGGCCGCGGTTCGCGCCCGCTCTGACCTCGTCCCCGAGGTGGGGATCGTCCTCGGCTCCGGGCTCGGCGGGCTCGCCGATGACCTCGAGGACGCGGTCGCGATCCCATTCGCGGAGCTGCCGGGCTGGCCGGCCGCGACGGCGCCCGGGCACGTCGGGCGGCTCCTGCTGGGCCGGCTGGGCGGGGTCCCGGTGGTCATGCTCCAGGGCCGGTTCCATCTCTACGAGGGCAACGCCCCGGGCCTCGTCGTGCAGCCGGTGCTCCTGTTCCAGCGCCTCGGCGCGCGGGTGCTCGTCCTGACCAACGCCGCCGGCGGGCTCGACCCGAGCTTCGGTCCCGGCACCCTCATGGTCATCGGCGACCACCTGAACCTGACCGGCCAGAGCCCGCTGCTGGGCCCGAACGCCGACGACATCGGTCCGCGCTTCCCGGACTTGACGGATGCCTGGAGCCCTCGCCTGCGCGGGCGCCTCCACGCCGCCGGTGCGGCCGAGGGCGTCGAGCTTGTCGAGGGGATCTACGTCGGTCTCCTCGGCCCCAACTACGAGACGCCCGCAGAGGTTCGCCTGTACGCGGGCCTCGGCGGTCACGCCGTGGGCATGTCGACGGTCATGGAGTGCATCGCCGCGCGCTGGGCGGGCCTCGAGGTCTGCGGCGTCTCGCTGGTCACGAACGCGGGCGCCGGCTACACCGGCGAGCCGCTCACCCACGAAGAGGTCCTCGCCGCGGGTGCCGAGGCGGGGCCTCGCCTCGCCCGCGTGATCCGCCGCTTCATCGCCGACCTCGAGTAGCGGGAACGGCCCGGCAGCGCCCGGCACCGCCCGGCACCGCCCCGGCAGCTCCCGGCACCGCCCGGCACCGCCCCGGCAGCTTCCCCGCATTCGCGACCCATCTCGGCAGCCGATTTCCGCCAAAAGTCGCAAAGAGAAACAACGTGCACGCCGTGTGCTCCCGTTTTGCCCCATTTGGTCGCCATTCGCGACCGCTGAAGGAAAGCGGAGCCTCGGCGACCCGATTTGCCGGTCGCGAGGTCGCCATTTGCGGCAAATGGGGGAAAGCGGAGCCGAGTTGGTTCAGTGGCCGGTCGCAAGGCCGCCATATGGGGAAGCGGAGCCGAGGGCCGTGCCGCGGCCGGTCGCGAGGTCGCCATTTGCGGCAAATGGGGGAAACCCGAGCCGGTGCCGTTCCGAGCCCGGACACGAAGGCGAGGGCGGCGGCGCAAGCACCTCGGGTTCGCGGCGAGGGTCGTAGACTCGCGGTCATGACGACCGAGATCGAGGCTCCCGCGCCCGTGGCTCCCCCGACCATCGGCGCCGGCGACCGGATCGAGCTGCTCGATCACGGTTTCGTCCGCCTCGATGCCTCCATGGCCGACGACCTCTCGGTCGCCAATGCGGCCCGGGTCAGCTTCGCGCGCCGCAAGGAAGAGCTCGACGACGCCGACCGAGGCCTGATCCGGTTCCTGATGCGCGACCGCCACGGCACCCCGTTCGAGCACAACAGCTTCCGCTTCCACATCCGCTGCCCGATCTTCGTCGCCCGGGAGTGGATGCGCCACCGGATCGGCTCCTTCAACGAGTTCAGCCTGCGCTACGCGAAGGCCACGGATGACTTCTACGTGCCCGATCGCGAGGACGTGCGGACGCAGGTGGGCAAGCCCGGCGCGTACTCGTTCGAGCCGGTCGACGACGAGCTGGCCGAGCGGACGATCGACGAGCTTCGAAAGGTGTACGACGTCGCCTACGACACCTACACCTCGCTCGTCGACCAGGGCGTCGCGCGCGAGCTGGCGCGCTCGGTGTTGCCGGTCGGCGCGTACACCGAGTTCTACTGGACGGTGAACGCCCGCTCGATCATGAACTTCGTCTCCCTCCGGGCCGCCGAGACCGCGCAGCGCGAGATCCGGCGCTACGCGTTCGCCATCGAGGCCTTCCTGGCGCGCGAGATGCCGATCACACACGCGGCCTTCGTCGCGAACGATCGAACTGCCCCCTAGGCCGACGACCGCGCCCGTGGCCGGGCGGGCGGACCGGGAGGCGCCCGGCTAGTCCGTATTGGCCGCCGAGAGCGCGGGGAGCTCTTCCACCTTGATATCGAGGGCATAGGCCACCGCCTCGTCGAGGCTCAGCGCGGCCCCTTCGGCCCCCCACCGCTCGAGGTCCGCCGGATCCATCAGCGCGCGTACGTGCGGGAGCAGCAGCGACTCGATGTAGTTCCCCGTGAACGTCGCGAGCGTGGCGCCCGTCGCCGTCGCGAGGGCACGGCCGGCTCCCCACAGTCGCGCCGCGCGCTCGTAATCCTCAGCAGCGATCGCGTGCGCGGACAGGTCGTCGATCACGAGCGTGATGCCCGCGGCGTCGCCGGCCACGTAGAAGTGGCGCAGCGCCTCGATGAGATACGGCCGCGCCTCGTCGGGTCGTGATCTGCGGAGCAGCGCGCCGCCGGCCATATGCAGCGACCATGCCTCCATCGTCCGGTCGCCGACGTTGCGGAACTTCTGGAGCGCGACCAGGAACTCATCGACCCCCACGTCGGGGGACGGCTCGCCGAAGTACTTCGCGTTGCCCTTGCCCCACAGGACGTTCGCTTCGCCGCGCTCGTCGCCGAGGTCCCGGTACAGGGCCAGCGCCTCGTCAGCGATGCGCGCGCCCTCACCCGATGGGTCGACCGGAGAGGTCGTATCGGTCGGGTCCTCGGGCACGCTGAACACGAACGAGTAGTTGTAGAGGGCATTCGCCAGCTCCGACTTGTTGCCGAGCTCCCGCCAGATCGCGACGGCCTCTTTGTAGGCCTGCCCCATCGACCTGATGTCGGCCTGCCACCAGCACACGCCCCCGAGTGCCTCGAGCAGGCGCGAGCGAAGGACGGGATCCTCGCGCGACCACGGCTCGTCGCCGATCGCGTCCAGCCGTCGCCGGGCCTCGTACAGGTGGCCGCGTTTCTGCCAGAACCGCCAGACCGCGAAGGACAGGCCGATGGCGGTCTTCGCATCGCCGCTCGCGGTCGACCGATCGAGGACGGCGCGGATGTTGTCGTGCTCGCGCTCGAGCTGGTCGAGCAGCCGGCGCTGATCGGTCCCGGCGAGCTCCGGGGCGATCCGCTGCGCGAGCTCCAGGAACCACCTCGAGTGGCGGGCCATGATGTCGGCGGTCTCGCCCCGCCGCGTGAGCATCTCGGCGCCATAGGCCTTGATCGTGTCGAGGACCGCGAAGCGGGGCTCGCCGTCGGTCTCGACGCTGCGGATGAGGCTCTGATCGGCCAGCGCGACGAGACCGTCGACGACGTCCACGCCCAGCTCGGCCGAGGGTCCGGCGACGGCCTCGGCCGCTGCGAGGTCGATCCCGCCCTGGAACACGGACAGCCGGTCGAGCAGCCGGCGGTGGCCCTCGTCAAGGAGGTCGTAGCTCCAGGCGATGGCGCCGCGCAACGTCTGCTGTCGCTCGGGCAGGTCGCGGGCGCCCGCGGACAGCAGCCCGAGCTGGTCCTCGAGCCGGGTCCGCAGCGCCTCCGGCGAGAAGAGCTTGACCCGGGCGGCGGCGAGCTCGATGGCGAGCGGCATCCCGTGCAGCCGGGCCGCGATCGCGGCGACCGCCGGCGCGTTCTCGTTCGTGACCCGGAAGTCCGGCCGAACCGCGGTCGCGCGGGCGATGAAGAGCCGGACGGACTCATAGGTGGACAGCGCGGCGGCGTCGATGATCCGCGCCTCCGCCGGCAGGCTCGCGAGCTCGAGGCTCGACAGGTGCGACAGGTCCGGCGGCGTCGGCAGGCCCGGGACCGGGTACTCGTGCTCGCCGTAGACGCGCAGCGCCGCGCGCGAGGTGACGAGCGCGGACAGGCCCGGCGCGTCGCGCAGGAGGTCGGCGACGGCCGGCCCCGCGTCGACGACCTGCTCGAAGTTGTCGAGCACGAGCAGGACCTGTTTCGTGCCGAGCCACTCCCGGAGCACGACGTCCGCCGGGCGCTTGCCCGACTCGGCCAGACCGATGGCGCTGGCGATCCGCGCCGCGACGAGCGTCGGCTCGCGGACCGTCTCGAGGGCCACGAAGAACACGCCATCGGGGAACCGTTCCGCGGCGTTGGCGGCGACCTGCAGCGACAGCCGCGTCTTGCCGGTGCCGCCCGGTCCGGTGAGGGTCACGAGCCGGTTGGCCTCGAGCAGCGCGCCGGCCTCGGCCAGCTCGCGCTCGCGGCCGACGAACGAGGTCAGCTGCGTCGGCAGGTTGTTGGGCCTGGCGTCGAGCGAGCGCAGCGGCGGGAACTCCACCCGCAGCCCCTCGGCCACGACCTGGTTCAGCGGCTGCGGTTCGCGGAGATCCTTCAGCCGATGGCTGCCGAGGCCGCGCAGGGAGATCCCGCTATCGAGGTCCGAGGTGACCAGCGCCCGGACGGCGTCCGAGACGACGATCTGGCCGCCGTGCCCTGCTGCCGCGATTCGTGCGGCCCGATTGACGTCGATGCCCACGAGACCGGCCGCGGAGGTCGACGCCTCGCCGGCGTGCAGGCCCATCCGGACCTTGACCTCGACGCCCGGCGGCCAGGGCTCCGAGGCGAGGGCGCGCTGCGCGTCGACCGCGGCGGCCACCGCCTCGACGGCGCTGTCGAAAACCACGAAGAACGAGTCGCCCTCGGTGCCCTCCTCGCGCCCGCCGTGCGCCGCGAACGCGGCGCGCATCAGCTCGGCCTGGCGCTCGAGCACGGTCGTGTACGCGTCGCTGCCGAGCTCGGCGAGCAGCCTCGTGGAGCCCTCGATGTCGGAGAAGAGGAACGTCAGGGTGCCGGCGGGCGGTACCGCCGGGGCGCGTCCGTCCGTCACCCGCGCCGCGCTCCTAGTGCCGGGCGGATTCGCTGACCTCACGGAGCCGCTGCGCGACGCCGCGGAGGATCGCGAGGGTCAGCGCCGGCTCCTCGAGGAGGACCTTCTCGAAGTCCCACGACGCCAGCGCGAGACAGCTCGTCAGCTCCTCGGCCGCGACCGTGGCATTGCGCGGCATCCGATCGAGGACCGAGAGCTCGCCGAAGAACTCGCCGGCACCGAGCCGCGCGACGACGGCGCCGTCGCGGACGACCCGAACCATGCCCGAGACGATGACGAAGAAGCCCGTCCCGATCTCGCCCTGCCGGGCAATCACGTGGCCCGGCGGGAAGTCGACCGGGGTCGCGAGCTCGGCGAGCTTCGCCAGCCCCTCCGCGTCGATGCCCTTGAACAGCGGACAGCCCGCGAGGAGCTCCTCGCGCCGGTCCTGGGTCAGCGTCATCGGTTCCTCCGTGCGTCGATGCGCGGGCTCGATGCTGCCCGCGCGCCTGCATGCCGTCAACTGATGCAGAATTCAATGCCAGTCTGCACCTGCGGGGACGTGGAGGAGTCGATGGCGACCCGTGACGAGATCGCCGACGCGATCGCCGGGATGGCGATCTTCGTCGACCTGGCCCGCCCCCAGCTGATGGGGGTCGCATCGCGGTTCGAGGAGGCCTTCTTTCCGAAGGACGCCCGGATCCTGCGACAGGGCCTGACCGGCTCCGGCTTCTACGTGATCCTCGACGGCGAGGCGGACGTCGTCGCCGACGGGCAGAAGCTCGCGACCCTCGCCCGCGGCGACTTCTTCGGCGAGGTGAGCGTGCTCCTCGGCGAGCCGCCGACCGCCGACATCGTCGCCACGCGACCGCTGCGCTGCATCGTCCTCGGCGGCCCCGACGTCGAGGGCTTCCTCGTCGACCACCCGCGGGTCATGTACCGCATGCTGCAGGCCTCGGCCCGACGGTTGCGCAACGCGAACCGGCGCCTGACGGCGAACCAGTGATGGCGAGCGGGTCCGCGCCCCCGCCTGCCCGTCCCTACCCGCCGGGCGAGTACCCGATCGTCATCGTGGGCTCCGGCCCGGGGGCGCTGCAGACGTCGTACTTCCTGCGCCGCCTCGGGATCGAGCACGCCGTGATCTCCGGCGATTCGGGCGCGGGCGGAATGTTCCGCAAGTGGCCCTTCTTCCAGCGCCTGCTCTCATGGACGAAGCCGTATGCCCCGGCCGATCGCGTCTCGCGCGAGTTCGAGCGCTGGGACTGGAACAGCCTCCTCGCCCTCGAGCCGGAGCTGCGCGGGATCGCGACGGAGTTCATGGACGGCTCGTCGGACTTCCCGTCGCGGCCGGACATGCAGGCCAACCTGGAGGCGTTCGCCGAGCGTGCGGGCATCGAGGTCCGCTACGGCTGCCGCTGGGAGTCGACGCGGCACGAGGAGACGCCGGACGGGGACCGCTTCGTGATCGTCACGTCCGACGGCGAGTACCGCTGCCGCTTCCCGGTCTTCGCCGTCGGGGTCGCCGAGCCGTACAGCCCGGCCACGCCGGGGATCGAGCTCGCGGTCCACTACGCGGACACGCGCGACGCGGAGTCGTACGCCGGCAAGCGGCTCTTCATCATCGGCAAGCAGAACTCCGGCTTCGAGCTCGCGACCGGCCTGCTCCAGTGGGCCAGCCGGATCGCGCTGTCGTCGCCATCACCCGCCAAGACCTCGATCGAGACACGCTCGCTGGTCGGCGTGCGGGCGCGCTACGTGCAGCCCTTCGAGGACTCGATCCTCGGCGGCGGCGTGGACATCCTGTCGGCGAGCACGAAGGGCATCACCCGCTCGGAGTCCGGCGCGTTCCTCGTCCAGCTCGAGCGCAGCGACAACGCGATGCCGATGTCCGTCGAGGCCGACGAGGTCATCGCCGCGACGGGCTTCGTCTGCCCGCTCCGTGATCTCCCGGCGCTGGGCGTCGCGACCTTCGGTCAGTCGAAGCTGCCCGCGCAGACCGAGTTCTGGGAGAGCGCCTCCGTGCCCGGCATCTTCTTCGCCGGCACGATCTCGCAGGGGGCCGCCGGGCTGAAGAAGCACGGCATGCCGTCGAACTCCGGCGCGCTCCACGGCTATCGCTACAACGCCCGCGTGCTCGTGCGCGAGCTGGCCCGGCGGCACTTCGGCATCCAGCCGGAGCGGCCGACGATCGACCTCGGCGACCTCCGCGACCACCTCCTGGCCGAGGCGACCCGGGCGCCCGAGCTGTGGCACCAGAAGGCCTACCTCGCCAGCGTCGTCAGCCTGGATCCGGACGACGGCGTGCGCGACGAGGGCATCCTCCCGCTGACGAACTTCCTCGATTCGGGGTCCGGCGACGCCGTCGCGATGACGATCGAGTCCGACGGCGCCTCGATCTATCCCGTCGTCTACGTGCGGCGCGGCTCGCGCCAGGAGGAGCACGCGCTCGACCCGGACCCGCTCCACGACTTCGAGGGGCCGTCGTACCGGCGCGCGCTCGGGCTCATCCTCGACCGGCTGACCTCGGGCGCCTCGAGCTCGGCGGCCTGAGTCCCTACTCGGGACGGAGGGCGTCGTCGAGGTACTCCTCTTCCAGCTCGTCCTCGAGATCCTCTTCGTCGAAGTCGCCTTCGTCCTGGTCGCTCGGGTAGAGGAGGCGGAACAGGCCCCAGCCGAGGATCGCGCCGACGAAAGGCCCGGTGAGGTAGACCCAGAGGCCCTGGTACGTGCCCGTCCAGACGGCGGGGGCGAGCGAGCGGATCGGGTTGACCGATGCGCCGCTGACCGGGATCGCGGCGAAGTGGATGCCGATCAGGATCAGCGGGATCACGAAGATCGACTTGCCCGGGGCGCGGCTGGAGACGGTGAGGATGACCGCGACGAAGATCCCGGTGAGGACCACCTCGACGGCGAAGGCGTGCAGGTCCTGCTCCAGCGTCGACTGGCCGAGCGGCCCCGGCTGACTGACGGTAGCCCGCACGAAGTCCGACGAGAGGACGAGCAGGATGAACCCGGACGCCGCGAAGGCGCCCACGGTCTGGGCGACCGCGTAGGCGATCCCGTCCTGCCAGCGCAGCCGCCGGTCGAGGACCGCCGCGAGCGTCACCGCGGGATTGAAATGGCCGCCTGAGACCTCACCGCCGATGGCGATGGCCGCGAGGAGCCCGAGCCCGAAGGCCCACGGCACACAGAGGAGGACCAGGATCGGGCCGCTGCCAGTGCCGCCGATCAGCGCTGCGCTCGCCACGCCGAGCGAACCAAGCCCGACCAGCACGAATGTGCCGACAGCCTCGGCCACGAGTGCGCGCCAGTTCATCGATGCCTCCCTCACCTCGCGCCGGCCGACCTGGGCTGGTCCCGGCGGCCGAAGGATAGCCCCCGGGCCGCTTGGCGCGACAGTGCGCCGGCACGAAAGGTTCGAGGTCAGGCAGCGGCGGCGAGCGCCTCGGGTGCGGGGTCCGCCAGCTCCAGGACCACGCCGCAGATCTCGCAGCCGACGTCGTCCGTCAGCTCCGCGATCAGCGCCGGGGTTCCGCAGCAGGGCATCTCGATCTCGATCATGGCCGAACCTTGAACTCCCGCCGTGCCAGCTTGTCTGTCACGATGATTCGCATGCCGCGCGTCTCGCTGGATCTGCCGGCGATCGAGGTCACGGACCTGCGCAAGCGCTACGGCCCGGTCGAGGCGCTGGCGGGGCTGACCATGACCGTCGGCCGCGGCGAGGTCTTCGGCTTCCTGGGACCGAACGGGGCCGGCAAGACGACGACGGTCAAGCTCCTCCTCGGGCTCGCCCGGCCCACGGCCGGCAGTGGCAAGGTCCTCGGCGCGCCGCTCGGGGACCTGAAGACGCGGCGCAAGGTGGGCTACCTGCCGGAGCTGTTCCGCTACCAGCCGTGGCTGCAGGCGCGCGAGGTCCTGACCCTCCATGGCGAGCTCATGGGCCTGCCTCGAGGCCGCCGCCGGGCGGCCGCCGACGAGGCGCTCCAGCTGGTCGGCCTCTCGGACCGCGCCGGCGACACCGTCGGCAGGTTCTCGAAGGGCATGCAGCAGCGCCTCGGGCTCGGTACGGCACTGCTCGGCGAGCCGGCACTCGTCGTCCTCGACGAGCCCACCTCGGCCCTCGACCCCGTCGGCCGTGTCGACGTGCGCGGCATCGTCCGAGCCGCCGCGGACCGCGGGGCGGCGGTGTTCCTGAACTCGCACCTGCTCAGCGAGGTGGAGCAGGTCTGCGACCGGGTCGCGATCATCGACCACGGCCGCGTCGTCGCCAGCGGCGAGCTCGACGCGGTCCTCGGCCACGCCGAGACGCAGGTCCGCCTGAGTGGCATCGACGCCGGTGACCTCCCGGCGCTCGAGCGCTTCGGCCAGCCGACCCTCGAGGGCGACCTCCTCAGCATCCGGCCCATGGACGAGGCGGACGTGCCGGACCTCGTCGCCCAGCTCGTGTCGATGGGCGCGAAGATCCACGAGGTGCGAGCCGGCCGGAGCTCGCTCGAGCAGCGCTTCCTGGAGCTGGTGGCCCGCGACCGGCCGCCCGCCGGCACGCCCAGCGCGCCGCGGCTGCGCTGACCGATGCTCACGATCCTCAAGCTCACGGTCGGGGAAGCAGCCCGCCGGCGCGTCCTGTGGGTCCTGGCGATCCTCGCCGCGGTCGCCGTCTCCCTGACCGGGTGGGGCGTCTCGAGCCTGATTGCGTCGGCCCGCGAGAACGGCGTGACCGAGCTCGACGTGAAGTTCGCGGTCTCGCAGGTCCTGATCTTCATCGCCTTCATGTTCGGCTTCGTGCTGGTGATGACGGCCGCGTTCTTCGGCTCACCGGCGATCGCCACGGACCTCGAGAGCGGCGTCGCCCAGGCGATGCTCGCCCGGCCGCTGCGCCGAAGCTCGTACCTCCTCGGCCGCTGGCTCGGGCTGGCGCTGGTCATCGTCGGCTACGCGATCGCCTCGGGCCTCCTCGCGATCGCCGTGGTGGGGCTGGTCTCGGGCTATCTCCCGCCCGATCCGATCCTGCCCGTCGCGTACCTCGCCGGCCAGGCGCTCGTCCTGCTGTCGCTGACGGTCCTCCTCTCGACGTGGCTGCCGCCGATCGCCGGCGGGGCGATCGCGGTCGTGGCCTACGGGCTGGCCTGGATGGCGGGCGTGCTCGGCAAGATCGGGCTGGCGATCGGGGCGCCCACGCTGGTGGGCGTGAGCGACGCCTCCAGGTTCCTCCTGCCGACCGACGCGCTCTGGCAAGGGGTCGTCTACGGGCTCGAGCCCTCGTTCGTGATCAACGCCGCGGAGGGCCAGTTCGTCGCCCGCGCCAGCCCCTTCTTCGCGGCGAGCGGGCCCTCGGCGGCGATCGTCGCGTGGAGCGTCATCTGGGTCGTGCTGGTCCTGGCGCTCGCGGTCGCCCAGCTGCGCCGGCGCGAGCTGTAGAGTCGGCGCATGCCCGGTCGCTCGATCCATCTCTACCTGGGCCACGGGGCCAGCGGCGACGCCACGAGCATGGCGCCGTTCGTCTCCGGGCTTCGGCGGCGCGGCCTCGAGGCCGATGCGGTCGACCTCCCCAAGCGGAAGGCCGAGGACGCCGTGCCGGCTTGGCGGGCCGCCGTCCCCGACGGACCGGGAACCGTCGTCGGTGGCCACTCCTACGGCGGGCGGGTCGCGAGCCTCGCGGCCGCCGCGGACGCCGGCTACGCCGGGCTCGTGCTGTTCAGCTACCCGCTCCATCCCCCGGGCAGGCCGGAGCGGACCGAGGCGCGCATCGCCCACTGGCCCTCGATCGAGTGCCCGGTCCTCCTGCTTTCCGGCGAGGCCGATCCGTTCGCCCGCATCGAGCTGCTGCGGATCTCGGTGGGCCTCCTGCCGAACGCCGAGCTCGTGACCTATCCGAGGCTCGGCCACACCCTCCGGCCGGTCCTCGACGACGTCCTCGATCGGGTCAAGGCCTTCGTCGACCGGCTACCGGCTCACTCGACCGAGACGACCCGGTAGCGGACGGTCCCGCGCGGGGTGCGGACGTCGACCTCGGCACCCGGCAGGGAGCCGAGCAGGGCCGAGCCCACCGGCGAGACGCTGCTGAGCCGGCCGGCCGCGGGGTTCGCCTCGGCGCTCCCGACGATCGTGTAGACGAGCTCGTCGCCGTCGGTCTCGACCTTCACGACCGACCCGATCACGACGCGGCCTGACGCTCGCTCGTCGACCACGACGGCGCGGCGCAGCCGATCCTCCAGCGCCTGGACGCGGCCCTCGAGGAATGACTGCTCCTCGCGCGCCGCCGTGTAGTCGGCGTTCTCGCGGAGGTCCCCGAGCTCGCGGGCCGCCTTGATGCGCGCGACGACCTCCCGCCGCTTGGCCCCGGTGAGGTCGTCGAGCTCGGCGACGAGGCGATCGTGGGCACCCTGGGAGAGCTGCAGCGGCTCCGGCGCGGTCCCCGAGCGGGCTCGTGCCGCCGAGCGTGCCGGGCTCACGCGGGCGACCGGCTGCCGGCCGACCACGGCCCGTGGCGCCACGGCGGGTCGTCCGGACGGGGCAGGGGAGGGGTTGCTCGGCGAGCGGCGGGTGGTGCCGATGCCCTTCTCGTCGACCCGGGCGCCGTCGGCGTCGCCCGGCGGCATCTCCACGACCCGGCGCGGCGGCTCGGGCGCCCGAGCGGGCTCCGCCAGGATCGAGCCCGTGATTCCGTGGGCCTGGCGCTCGCCCGTGGGTCGACGGGTGTTGGCCCACGGCAGCGGGAGGGCGCCCGCGGGCCGCCCGGCCGAAGCCTTCCGGTCCTCGGCGAACGCGTCCAGGAAGGCGTCCAGGTACTCCTCCGGCGCGTCGGTCTTGGCCCACCAGATCCGGATCCCGAGCCGCCCGAGGCCGCGCAGCAGATGGAGCCACTGGCCGTTGGCGTGCGGCTGCCGGTCGCCCGGGACGTGGGCCACGAGCGCGGCGACCCGCCCGCCGATCGAGCGGTCGGTCGAACCCGCGTACAGCACCCGCGCGTCCGGCCACCACAGCGCCGCGAGCCGCGCCTGGAGCGCGCGCGAGGTCGGCCGCTGCCCGTCCATGCGCAGGTCCGGGAGGCGCTCCAGCCACTTCCCGACGAGGGCCAGCTCGAGGGGCGCCGACGTCAGCGGCGCGCCCAGCTCGACGACGTAGATGCCCGGCCCTCGAGCCGGCACCGGCTCGCCCCAGCGCACGGGACCATCGACAAGGAGCCCGACGGAGCGGAGAAGGTCGGCTGCGCCCCGGTCGGATCCGCTCACTTGTGGACGGTACCACTGCCCGGCCGCCGAGTACGGGATGCCCTCTCGACAGCCGCGCCCGCGCGCGCAAAGGATGTGGCGGTACCAGCGACCGCTTCGGGGGAAGTCGATGGCTGACGTCGAGATCTTCACGCCTTCCGGCGTCGTCGCCGGTGTCACGGCACGCACGCCACTGACCGACGATGGGCCCGACCTCGAGTCGACCCTGGCCGTCGGCGACGCGCGCTGGTACCCGATCGACGGCGGCACGCCGAGCCAGCGCGGCGACGTCCGCCTCGAGCCGGACGAGATCCTGCTCATCGTGTCCGAGGAGCAGGAGCTCGGCGTGCACATGAACTGGCACGACATCTGCGTCGACGTGGGGCCGTATCGCGTCTCCGGCTCGATTGCCACGATGCCGGGCTTCGATCCCGATCGCGCCCTCGCCCGCCCGGGCAGCACGTTCGTGCCACTCCGCGAGGCCACGATCGAGCTCGCCGGGCGCCTCGACGTCGAGCCCGCCAAGCGGGCGCACGTGCACGTGAATCGCTACGCGGTCGATGGCTGCGCCACGGACATCGACCTCGGCTTCTTCTTCCCCGGCGCGCGCTTCGCCGGCCAGGAGCCCGCCCCCGTCGCGTAGACCTGCTTCGGCCGCGCCTCGCGCACCGCGCCCGCCCCACCGACTGACCGCCAGTCCGCCCGCACGCGAGTCCGCCCGAGCGCGGCCCTCCGAGCGCGGCCCTCCGAGCGCGGCCCTCCGAGCGCGGCCCTCCGAGCGCGGCCGCCTCTTCAAGAGCCCGAGTTTCTGTCGGATTCCCTCCGGGAGAGCACAAGACAGGCTCGAGTGGTCCCGAGGCGCCCCCACGGGCGGGCGCCATTCCAGCCTGATCGGGGATCAGGCATACCAGACCCGATGCCGCGCCCGAAATCGGGCCGCGGTGTTGTCTTGTGCCCTCCGTGAGGTCATCCGACAAATTTCGAGGCCGGCGGCCGGTCGGCAGTCGGCCGTTGGCCGTCGGCCGTTGGCGCGCTGCTTTCGAGCCACGAATCTGCACACCCGCTGTTCACCGCGATCGACAAGCCCTCCTCGGCGCCTGCCCGCTCGGCGCCCGGCCTGCCCGCTCCTGTGTGAGGCCCATTGGGTTCGCCGGGCCGCCGAAATCGCGCACGAGGTACGGAAAGAGAAACCAGACCTTGACAAAGTGAAAAGCGACATGCGATAGTCGTGGCACACACGAAAGGAACCGCATGCCGCACGACGTGATCTCTACCTGCCCCGTCTGCTCCGGCGAGCTTGCCGTGACGCGTCTCCATTGCCGCTCCTGCGGCACGACGCTCGAGGGCGAGTTCAGCGTCGGGCGCTTCGGGCGCCTGACGAAAGAGCAGCTGGTGCTGCTCGAGAGCTTCCTCCGCTCCCGCGGGAACCTCCGCGACATGGAGCGCGAGCTGGGCATCTCCTACCCGACCGTCCGGTCCCGCGTCGAGGCCCTGGTACGGGCCCTCGGCTTCGGGCCGCGCGACGGCGAGGAGGCAGAGGCGAGCGACGCCGGCACGGCAGCGTCGAGCGGCGAGGCTGCGGCAACACGTCAGGAGATCCTCGAGCGCCTCGCCCGCCATGAGATCGGCGCAGACGAGGCCGCGGTCGCCATTCGAGCCCTTGGAAGGACGGAACGATGAGCAAGGCCAACGGGGCCGGAGCGACCCTGGAGCATCGGATCGGCCCGCGCGGCCGGTTCTCGCTCCGGCAGGCATCCGGCGACATCCTGATCCGCGGCGTCGAGGGCGACACCGTCCGGGTCAAGTCGCTCGACGACAAGTCGCTCTCGGACGTCTTCGACGTCGAGGTCGGCGACGACCGCGTCGAGCTGCGCCAGCGCGACGGCTCCGAGCTCGGCCTCGGGATGTTCCGGCGCGGCCAGTCCACGGACCTCAAGATCGAGGTGCCGCACGGCGCCAGCCTGTCGATCGAGACCGCCAGCGCCGACATCGGCGCGACCGACCTGAGCGGAACGAAGAAGTTCCGCACCGCTTCCGGCGAGGTCAGCCTGGCCCGGATCGCCGGTGGGGTCGACGTCGAGACCGTCTCCGGCGAGATCGAGATCGAGGGCGCAGCGCCGCTCGACCTCAGCGCCAGGACCGTCTCCGGCGACATTGACGTCCGCGTCCCCTCGGTCCGACGCCTCGAGATCGGGACGACCAGCGGCGACGTCCGCCTCGACGCCGAGCTGAGCGGCAACGGCCCGTTCGCGATGCGCACGATCAGCGGCGACGCGACGATCGTCGGCCGCAGCGGCTTCCGCGTGGAGGCCGAGACGATCACCGGCGACCTGTCGAGCGACCTGCCGAGCAAGCGCGAGTCGATGCCCGGCCGGAAGATCCTGGTCGTTGGCCGGCCCGGCCCGACGCTCACCTTCCGATCCGTTTCCGGCGACCTCCGGGTATCTGAGCCGCGCGACGCGGCGCCGAAGGTCGAGGCCGGCTCGCCGTCGATGGCGGCGGACGACGCCGCGCCGGCGGACCACGATCGCGCGGGGAGCGACGCCCGTGACACGGCGACCAACGCCGGGGCCGACGCCGAGCCTGCCATCGGGGCCGATACCGACGAGGAGCGGCTCGAGGTGCTGCGTGCTCTCGAACGCGGCGACATCACGGTCGCCGAGGCGACCGATCAGCTCGGCCGGCTCGACGAGGTGCTCCGATGACCGATCCGCTCGACCGCGTCCTGGAGCTGGTGGCCAGCGGACGCCTGACCGCCGACGAGGCCGCCCCCATCCTCGATGCCCTGGAGGCCAAGGCGGCGCCCCGTTCCGAGTCCGCGACCACGGACTCCGGGTCGGGGGACGGCGTGTCCGGCCCGACGACGGCGACGGCGAAATACGCCCGCGTCGAGGTTCGCGAGAAGGGCCGGCGGATCGTGGACCTGCGGGTCCCGATCTCCCTCGGGCGGTTCGCCCTGGCCCGCGTGCCCCTCTCGAAGGAACAGATCACGGAGATCGAGGAGGCGGTCGTCTCCGGCGCCCGCGGCCCGATCTTCGACGTCGAGGACGCCGATGGGGATGGCGTCCGCATCGTCCTGGAATGAAGGAGGCAAACCATGCGACACGCTGACGCCGAGCTTCAGCTCTGGCTCGCCAACGATCGAATCTCGCGGGATCAGCACGAGGTGGAGATGGCCCGCCTCGCCCGCGCCGGGGGCGGGACGCCGACGATCCGGCAGCGCGCCGGACAGGCCGTCATCGCCCTGGGTGAGCGCCTCGCCGGGGACGGCCGTCCGGCCGGCGAGGCGCCCCGCCTGATGACCCGAGCCCTCTAGCCGGCCCGGACCAGCCGGCCCGGGAAATACGGAGACCCGCGCTCACCACGAGCGCGGGTCCCTTGTTGCATTCCCGGTTCTGTTTGCAGGTGACCCGGGTTCACCAACGGCGCATCCCCGGATCACCCAGGTCTGCCGGCGCGGGTGTCGGTGCTCAGGTTGCCCGCGCGGGGCAGGGTGGCGAGGTTGCTCGTTCCACGGGAGGCGTCCGCAGTTTTCGCCAGGTCCGGGACCTCGGGGATCCCGTTCCTGCGTCCGGACTCTGGAGCCGGGGAGCGGCGTCGATCCGTCATTCGAGCAGACCTCCGTTGCGGTTCATGCTACGCCCGGTGGCAACCCCCGGCCATAACAGCGGGCTTGCAGGGCGATACCATTCCGGCCCTTCCCGACCTGCTCCGCGGCCGTCGCGCCGGCCAGCCCACGGAGGCCCTCCCAGATGCCTGCTCGACTCCCGTATACCGGCAACGACGAGGCCGACGAGCTCCTCTCCACCGACCCCCTCGCCCTCCTGGTCGGCTTCGCGCTCGACCAGCAGGTCACGGTCCAGAAGGCCTTCTCCGGTCCCTGGGAGCTGCAGCGCCGGCTCGGCAGGTTCGACGCCCGGACGATCGCGGCGATGGATCCCGGCGAGCTCGACCGGATCTTCCGCGAACGACCTGCGATCCACCGCTTCCCGGGTTCGATGGCCGGCAAGGTCCAGGCGCTCTGTTCCTTCATCGTCGAGCGCTACGACGGCGATGCCGCCCGCATCTGGCGCGAGGCGAAGGACGGCCGCGACCTTCAGGCGCGACTGCTGGAGCTGCCCGGCTTCGGCGAGATGAAGGCGCGAACGGTGCTCTCGGTCCTGGCCAAGCGCTACGGCGTCTCTCTCCCGGGCCTCGACCAGGTGCTGCCGAAGCACCCGACGCTCGGGGACGTGGACTCGCCGGAGGCGCTGGCCTCCTACCAGGCCGGCAAGCGGGCCTACAAGGCATCGATGCGGGCCCAGGGAAAGCGCGTCTAGCGCGCGTCTAGCGCGCGTCTAGCGCGGGTCTCGCGCGGGTCTCGCGCGGGTCGACGCGGGCCCGGCGCTGCGGGGGACCGCTTGCGTCACGGGCCGCGGCGGAGGATGATTGTTGCGTCGTCAACTATGCGACGACGAGATCGCTCGACGACCCCGAGCCCTGGAGACCCCCACCACCATCATGCCCACCGCCCAGACCCCCGGCAGCGGCCAGCTCATCGACCTGGCCTCGCCCGACACCGACCCGGCCCTCGCCGACGCCATCCGGCGCGTGCTCCGGCACGGCCACACGATCGACATCACCACGATCGGCCGGCGGAGCGGCGAGCCGCGCCGGATCGAGCTCGTGTTCCACAACTTCGGCGGCCACATCTACCTCTCCGGGATGCCCAGCAACCGGACGAGGGCTTGGCTGCACAACCTGCGCGCGAACCCGAGGTTCACGTTCCACCTGAAGCAGCTCGTCCAGGCTGACCTCGCCGCCACGGCGCGCGAGATCACCGATCCGGTCGAGCGCCACGACGTCCTCACCAACGTGGCCAAGGTCTGGCGGCGCGAGGTCGAGCCCATGGAGCGGTTCAGCCCGCTCGTCGAGGTGACGATCGACGGCCTCGAGCCGGGCGAAGGGTCCGCCCAGAGCTGACCCGGCCGGCTCCCGGCGCGTCGGGGGTCCCTGACGCCGTCGGCTCCCGGCGTCGGTTGACGATCCGCGGCGCGAGTCGCATGATCGCCTCGTGCACATCTGTTCAGAACAAACGTGCCGAGCGTGAGCGACCTCGCCACGCTGGTCCGCGTCAGCCGCCTCTACTACGAGCTCGGTGAGACGCAGGAGGGGATCGCCCGCCTCGTCGGGGTGACCCGCCCGCAGGTCTCGCGGCTGCTCAAGGAAGCCCGCGCCCAGGGCGTCGTCGAGATCCGGATCGTCGACGATGCCGTGACCCGATCGCCCGCGGGCGACGCGCTGCGGGAGCGGTTCGGCCTGCGGGCCGTCCACCTTGCGCCGATCGTCGACGGGCCCGCCGAGCTCACCCGCCGTCGCGTCGGCAGGCTCGCGGGCCACGTCCTTCGCGAAACGCTCCGCGACGGCATGGTCCTGGGCGTCGGTGACGGCGCCGCGATGTCGGCGACCGCGGACGGGATCGAGCCCGGCGCACAGCTCGACGTGACGGTCGTCCCGCTCTGCGGCGGCTTCTGGCGCCCGACCGCCGGCGCCGACCCAGCCCGCCGGATCGCGGATGCCCTCGGCGCGTCGGCCTACGCGCTGCATGCACCCGGGCTGCTGGATGAGCCGGCCGTCCGCGACGCCCTGCTGGCGCATCCGGGCGTGCGCAGCGTGACCGAGCAGTGGAGCCGCCTCGACGCCGCGATCCTCGGGATCGGCGGGCCGTCGTGGACCGAGGCGGCGATCGGCTCGCGCGCGGTGGCCGAGCTGGACGAGGCCGGGGCAGTCGGCGAGGTCCTCATCGCCCCGTATGACATCGACGGCCGGCTCGTCGCGGCGTCGCTCCGCGAGCGGACGATCGCGTTCGATCCGCGCAACCTGCCGAGCGTCCCGACGGTCATCGGCGTCGCGGAGGGCGAGGCCAAGGTCGCCCCGATCCTCGGCGCGCTGCGCGGCCGCTTCGTCAACGTGCTCGTCACCGACGTCGCCACCGCCGAGGCGGTCGCGCGCCTGGCCGAGGGCCGCGTCCCATGAGCGAGTTGCTGCTCGGGATCGACCTTGGCTCGACGCGGACGAAGGTCGGCCTCGTCACCGCGGACGGCCGGCTCCTGGCACTGGCCCGCGCCGACCACGCCTTCGACGTCGATCCGGCGACCGGGCGCGCGGAGCAGGATGCCGATGCGTGGTGGGCGGGGCTGGCTCGAGCGGTTCGCGCCGTCGTCGCCGAGGCCGGCGCCACCCCGGACGGCATCTGCGTCGCCGGCCAGGGCCCCACGCTCGTCGCCGTCGATGCGGCGGGGGGGCCCGTGCATCCGGCGATCACCTGGCTGGACACGCGGTCGAGCCCAGAGCGGGAGCGCATCGAACGGCTCACCGGCGTCCGCGGCTGGTCGCTGGGCGTGCTGCCCGCGGCAGCCTGGCTCGAGCGGGCGGATCCGGCCGTCGCGGCTCGCGCCCGCTGGTACCTGAACTCGTGGGAGGCGCTGACGCTGCGGCTCAGCGGCGTCGCCGCGACGACGTCCGTGCCCGGCGCTGAGGCCCTGCCCGAGGCCGTCGTCGAGGCCGCCGGGATCGAGAGAGGCCGGATCGCGTCCGCCGTGGGGACCGGAACGGTCGTCGGCGGGCTGCGCGACGACGCGGCCGCGCACCTCGGGCTGGTCGCCGGCACGCCCGTCGTTGCCGGGCTGGTCGACGCGTTCGCCAGCTTCCATGGCGCGCGGATGCTCGAGCCGGGCGACGCGATCGACGTCGGTGGCGCCGCCGGCGGCTTCGGCGTCTACGCGGATCGGCCCGTGCGCGCCGCCGGAAGCTTCACGACGCCGGCACCACTTCCGGGCCGCTTCTCCGTCGGCGGGGCGATGGCCGCGACGGGAGCGGCGCTGGACTGGTTCGCCGGCGCGGTGCTCGGCGGCGTCCCGATCCCACAGCTCCTCGAAGAGGCCGCCACGGTCCCGCCCGGCGCGGATGGCCTCGTGTTCCTGCCCTACCTCGCCGGCGAGCGCTCGCCGCTCTGGGACCCGAGCGCGCGCGGCGCCTTCGCCGGCCTGACGCTCCGCCACGGCCGCGCCCAGATGACGCGCGCGATCATCGAGGCCGCGGCGCTCGCGATCCGCCACGTCGCCGCGCCGATCCTGGACGCGGGGATCCGCGTGCGGGCCATGCGCGCGTGTGGCGGCCCTGCCCAGGACGATGCCTGGAACCAGATCAAGGCCGACGTCACGCGCTTCGTCGTCGAGGTCCCGCGGGTGCGCGAGACCGCGACCGTGGGTGCCGCGATCGTCGCCGCGGCAGGGATCGGCGCGCACGCGGACGTGCCGGCCGCCATCCGGGCGATGACCGCGATCGATCGCCGCTTCGAACCCGATCCGGCACGTGCCGCCATCTACGACCGGGTCTACGAGGCCTACGTCGAGCTGTGGCCCGCGATCGCCGCGGCCCGGGACGCCAGGCCTCCCTCGGTCGCCGGCGCAGGGGCCGCCGCATGAGCCCGCGCAGGAGCCGCCACATCACTCGGGCAGGAGCCGCCGCATGACCGACGGGCCCCTCGTCGACCTTCGCGGCGTCGGCGTCTCCTTCGAAGTCGTCCGGGGAGAGCGCGTGACAGCCCTCGACGGGGTCGATCTCGCGATCGAGCGCGGCGAGGTGGTCGTTCTCATCGGGCCGAACGGCAGCGGCAAGTCGACGCTGCTGCGCGTCGTGGCCGGGCTGCTCCCGGCTGATGCGGGCCAGGCCCTGTTCGATGGCCGCCCGATCGCCGGCCCGGAGCCGCGCATCGGCCTCGTGTTCCAGGAGCCGCGACTGCTGCCGTGGCGGACCACGGCCGCCAACGTCACCTACCCACTCGAGCTCGCCGGCGTCCCCGGCCCGGAGCGGGACGCGCGAGGCGTGGCGCTGTTGCGCAGCGTCGGGCTCGAGGACGCCGCGTCGCGCATCCCCTCGCAGCTCTCGGGCGGGATGCGGCAGCGGGCGGCGCTCGCGCGGGCGCTCGCCCTCGAACCGGCGCTGCTGCTCCTCGACGAGCCGTTCAGCGCCGTGGACGAGCTGACGCGGGAGCGACTGAACGTCGAGCTGCTGGAGATCGCGGCGCGACGGAACGCGACCCTGCTCGTCGTCACCCACTCGGTCCACGAGGCGGTCTTCCTGGCCGACCGGGTCGTGGTGCTCTCCGAGCGGCCCGGCAGGGTCGTCGCGGAGGTGCCCGTCGACCTGCCGCGGCCACGCTCGTTCGCCGACCTCGACGCGCCCGCGATGGGCGAGACGGCGCAGGCCATCCGGTCGCACCTCCGCGAGGTGGCGGCGTGACCGCGCTGCAGCAACGTCGGTCGAACGCGATCCTCCGGGATCTCGCGCCGTTCCTCGCCGGCGCGGTGGCGGTCGTCGCCTGGAAGCTGCTCGTCGTCGTCGCCGAGTACCCGTCGTACATCCTCCCCGCGCCGGAGGAGGTCGCCGCGAGATTCGTCTCGGCCTGGGCCGACGGCACGATCGCACCGCACGCTGCCCGCACCATCGTCGAGGTTCTGCTCGGGTTCGGGCTCGGTGCGGGCGCGGCGGTGATCGTCGGCTACGTGCTGGCGCGGCTCCCGCTCGCCGAGCGGGTCCTCTCGCCCTACATCGTCGCGGCGCAGGCCACCCCCATCCTGGCGCTCGCGCCGCTGCTCGCGCTGTGGTTCGGGTCCGGGATCCTGCCCAAGGTCCTGATCTGCGCCCTGATCGTGTTCTTCCCGGTGGCCATCGCGACGATGGTCGGGATCCGGTCGGTCGACGCCGGGCTGCTCGAGCTCGCCCGGAGCCTCCGCGCGACGCGGCGGCAGGTCGTGCGCACCCTCGAGGTCCCGGCCGCGCTCCCGTCGATCTTCGGCGGCCTCCGGGTCGGCGTGACCCTCGCCGTCGTCGGCGCGATCGTCGGGGAGTGGGCCGGCGCCGATCGGGGCCTGGGGCTGCTCGTCAATCTCGCCCGCGGCAGCCTGTTCGACACGCCGCTGCTCTTCGCGACGCTGCTCACCATCGCCCTGCTCGGCGTCGCGCTCTACGCCCTCGTCGTCCTCGCCGAACGAACTCTCGTCGGCCCCCGCTGAAGCTGGAGACTCGCATGCCCCGTCGCCGATTCACTCGCGCCATCCCAGCCCTGGCCCTGGCCCTCGCCTTCGCAGCGGCCGGGTGCAGCCAGCCAGGCGCCTCGGTCGCCGGGCCGTGCACCGCGCAACCGCCATCGGAGGGCGGCTGCCAGCTCACCGTCGGCCTCGGCTACATCCCGAGCGTCCAGTTCGCGCCGTTCTACCTCGCCGACCAGGCCGGCTACTACCGCGATGCCGGGCTGCGCGTGACGTTCCAGAACAAGATCGACCCGGACCTCGTCGCGCTCGTCGGGCAGGGGGCCATCGACGTCGGCGTCGCCGACGGAACCAGCGTCATCCCGGCCGTCAGCCAGGGCATCCCGATCCGCTACGTCAACACGATCTATGGGACCTACCCCTCGATCGTGTTCGCGAAGGCGTCTTCGGGCATCACGACCGCCGCCGACCTGCGCGGGAAGAAGGTCGGCATCCCGGGCAAGTTCGGCTCGTCCTGGATCATGCTCCAGGCCCTCCTCGAATCGGCCGGCATGAAGCCCGACGACCTGACGGTCGTCGAGTACCCGGACTTCGGCCAGGGCGCCGCCGTCCAGCAGGGCGCCGTCGACGCGGCCACGGGGTTCGCCAACAACGAGCCGGTCGTCCTCGAGCTGAGCGGCGCCGAAACGGTCGTCCTCCACGTCGACGACGTCATCGCGCTGCCGGGCCCCGGGCTCATCGTCGGGCAGAAGATCCTGGCTGCGAACAACGCCGCGGTCGCCGCTTTCGTGACCGCGACGCTGCGGGCGATGACCGAGATCGCCAAGGATCCGCAGAAGGGCCTCGACGCGGCGATCAAGGCCGTGCCGGAGCTCGACTCCGACCGCGACAAGCAGCTGGCGATCCTCAACGCGACGATCGCGACGTGGGCGCCGCCCGGCGGCGACGCGTCCGACTTCGGGGCGATCGATCGCGACGGCTGGCAGGCCTCGATCGACTACCTGTCGAAGCTCGGGCTGGTGCCGAAGCCGGTAACCGTCGACCAGCTCGTCCAGCCTGTAGGAGCCCCGCCGGTCGACTAGGGCTCATACTCCGGCCATGGTCCTGCGACGCTTCCTGCCTCGACCGATGCCTGCCTCCGGCGCCGCCGAGCCGACGCTCGGCGCACGCGACACCGAGACCGTCCGGCGCATCGTCGGGCAGCTCGACGCGCTGCCGGCCGATCGGGCGCGGTACCTCGCTGCCTTCGCCTACATCCTCACCCGCGCCGCCTCGGCCGACATGGAGATCTCCGATGTCGAGTCACGGTCGATCGAGCGGCTCGTCGAGGAGTACGGCGACCTGCCCGAGGCCCAGGCCGTGCTGGTGGCCCAGATCGCGCGCAACCAGTCGCTGCTCTACGGCAGCACCGAGGACTACCTCGTGACCCGCCAGTTCCACGACCTGTCCACGGACGAGCAGCGGCTCTCGCTCCTGCGCTGCTGCTACCTCGTCGGCGCGGCGGACGACACGATCACCGCCGAGGAGTCCGACACGCTCCAGCAGATCGCCAAGGAGCTCGACGTCGACCGCGAGGCGGTCACCGCGATCCGCAACGAATTCGCCCCGAAGCTCTCGGCGATCCAGGCGATGCTCCGGCTCCAGCAGGGCGACACGCAGCCCGGCTGAGCGGCCGACCCTGGCAGGCACTCGACTGACGGCAGAACGAGCCCGGCAGACCGCAACGGCCCGTCTGACAGCCGGACAGGCTCGGCTGACCGCTGAACCTGCCCGGCTTTTTGCCAACTCGCCACCATGTGTCGATTCGGCCTCGATCACCGTCCTCGAAGGCCCCGAATGACCGCGAGCGCGCTCCATCCCACGTTCGCCCGTCGCTTGAAGGGCCTCCCGGCAGGGGCACTTCGACGCCGAACCGACCCTGGGTGGCGATATGGCCAAAAGGTCGGGTCGAATCCCCGCGCTAGCGGCCGTCGAGGGCCGCGTCCAGCTCCTCGTTCGAGGGTTCGCGGAGGATCCGCTCGGGGTTCCGCGGGTCGCCGAAGAGGATCGTCGGCGTGATCCACATGTCGTCGTTGAGGCTGCGGATCCACTCGTCGGCGGCGGGCTCGCGGTCGACGCGGAAGTACTCGTAGGCGACGCCCAGCTCGTCGAGGTGGCGCCGCGAGCGGGTCGTGTCCTCGCAGGTGTCGCGGCCGAGGACGACGATGCGCCGCGACTGGCGGCTCGGGCGTGGCGTCCAGTCGGTCAATTCGGCCGCCCGCTGCCGCCCTGCTGGCCGCCCTCGCGCAGGAACCGCTCGATCTCGCTGATGAGGTCGTCGCCCGACGGCAGGCGCGCCTCGTCGACCAGCGTCTCCAGCCGCTCGACGTACTCCTTGGTCGTCTCCTCGCGGGCCGCCGCGGCGTCCAGCCGGACCCGCATCAGCCGCGCCTCCTCGGGCAGGCGGCCGAAGTCGAGCTCCGTGTCGAGGTGCTTGGCCAGCGCGCGGAGCAGCTCGATCGACGCCTGTGGGTAGTCGCCCGAGACGTAGTGGGGGATCTGGGCGAAGTAGCCGAGCGACGGGATCCCGGCCTTCGAGACGGCGATGTCGAAGATCGAGATCGCGGCCGAGGGCACCCGCAGCACGCCCTCCGGGCCGGCCGAGACGCCGCCCCTGAGGAGGCCGCCGCGCGACTCGGTCCCGAGGATCGGCACGGGGCGGGTGTGGGGCACGGCGGCGGGGATCGCGCCGAGGCTGATCCACTGGCCGACGTCCAGGTCGACCGCGAGGCGCGCGACGTCGCCCGACAGTTCGTGCCAGCGATAGTCGGGCTCGGCGCCGGTGAAGACGAGGACGTCGTGGTCCCCGATCTTCGAGGCGCGGATCGTCAGCTCCGGCCACTCGAGGCTCTTGGGCCGGCCGTGGACGATCTCCAGGGTGGGGCGGCGGGCGCGGTAGTCGAAGATCGAGTCGGCGTCGAAGGTCGCGATCACCCGCCCGCCGCCGGCCAGGGTGGTCGCCGCGTTCGTGGCCGCGCTGCCCGCATCGACCCAGCCGTCGAGCGCGACGACGACGATCGGCTCCTTCAGCTCGGGCAGCCCGCGCCGCAGCTTGTACAGGCTCACGACGGCGTGCTCACGTCCCGGCGTCCGTCCCCGGCCACCGCGGTGCCTGCGTGCCGATCACCGGCTTCTCGTCCCAGTCCTCACGGACGGGCGTGAACACGTCGATCACCTCGGCGCCCTCCGGCCCCACGACCAGGTCATGCGGCACGTTGGCGAGGATCCGCCACGTGGTCCCGGGCCGGATCTCCTTCGCCTCGCCGCCGATCGTGAACGTCCCGGAGCCGCGGAGGCAGATCCCGAGCTGTTCGTTGTGATGGACGTGCTCCGGGACCACGGCGTTCGCCGCGAGCTCGACCACGGCGAGCGTGATCCGCTCGCCCTGGACCCGCCGGGCGCGAACCGCCTCGCCCCAGATCTCGAGGAGCGGCACGTCGGCGAGGTTCTGCAGGTTGCTCATGGGTCTGGGGTGGCCCTCCGGGTCAGGCGCGCCGTGCGTCGAGGCGCCGCAGTGCTGAGTGTGCCGCGTGCCAGCCGCACATGCCGTGGACGCCCCCGCCGGGCGGCGTCGAGGACGAGCACAGGAACAGCCGCGGGTCCGGGGTGGAGTAGGGATCGAAGCGCGCCACGGGCCGCGTGAAGAGCTGCCGGAGGTCGAGCCGTCCGCCGGAGATGTCGCCGCCGACGTCGTTCGGATTCGAGGCCTCGAGGTCGGCGGGCGTGGTCTTGTGCACCGCGAGCACCCGCTCCCGGAACCCCGGGGCGAACCGCTCGACCTGGTTGAGGATGGCCTCGCTCGCGTCGGCCGTCGAGGCGTGCGGCACGTGGCAGTAGGCCCATGCCGTGTGCTTGCCCGCGGGCGCGCGCGACCGGTCGAAGAGGCTGTGCTGGGCGAGCAGGACGTAGGGCCTCGGGTGGACCTCGCCGTTCGCGGCGGCTGCCTCGGAGGCCTGGATCTCCTCGAAGGTGCCGCCCAGGTGGACCGTCCCGGCGAGGGCCACGTCCGGGTGGAGCCAAGGGATCGGGCCGTCGAGGGCGATGTCGAGCTTGAACACGGCCGGGCCGTAGCGGACGTTCCGGAGCCCCTGCCGGTAGCCGTCGGGGAGGCGCCGGGCGGCGACCCGCTCGAGCGTGCCGGGCGAGGTGTCGAACAGAGCGAGGCGGCTCCGTGGGATGTCGACGAGAGCCTCCACGGGGCGCTCGGTCGCGATGCTGCCACCGAGGTCGAGCAGCGCCGCGGCCATGGCCCGCGGGATCTCGGCGGCGCCGCCGGCCGGGAACGGCCAGCCGTCGTCATGCGCGCTGGCCAGGAGCGCGAGGGCAGCGGCGCTGCTGATCGGCTCGTCGAGCCGAAGGACCGAGTGCGCGGCGACGCCGGCGAGCAGCGCCCGCGCCGGCTCCCCGCGGAAGCGGCGCCCGACCCACGTCGCCGGCTGGAGCGCGTTCAGGCCGAACCAGGCGAGCGACAGCGCCCGCCTCGGCCGGAGCGGGATGTGGAACGGGGCGAGGATGTCCGGCAGGAGCGACCGGAAGCCCCGGACGAGCGGGCCAAGCAGGCGGCGATAGGCGTCGCGGTCGGCGCCGAGGGTCTGGGCGGTCGCGTCGACGTCGCGGGTCACGATGACCGCCCGGCCGCCATCGAGCGGGTGGGCGAGCGCGGCCGGCGGCTCGACCCAGCGCAGGCCGTGGCGCTCGAGGTCGGCCTCGAGGAAGAAGGGCGAGGTCCGGCCGAATGGATGGATCGAGCTGCAGACGTCGTGGACGAAGCCCGGCAGGGTCAGCTCGGCGGATCGGCTGCCGCCGCCGATCTCCGCTGCACGCTCCAGCACCTGCACGGACCGGCCCTCGCGCGCGAGGGTGATCGCGGTCGCCAGCCCGTTTGGGCCGGCACCCACGATGACCGCGTCGAGCCCGTCAGGCACCGGATCCGCCCGGGCGAGGCAGGGGAGCGAGGTCGTCGAGCGCGTCGAGGACGCCGAGATCGCCGGTGGACCGGCCCGTCGCCGCGAGGCTCGCGGCCGCGCCCGCGAGCTCCATCACGCCGTGCTCCGCGACATGCAGGAGGTAGATGGCCAGCGCGTAGCCCTCGAGGCCGTTCGCGGTCACCGGCGCGGCGAGCTCTGCCTCCGAAAGCCCCTCCAGCCAGCCGCGCATCGTCGCTTCCTCGATCGCCCAGCGCTCCCGGACGGCCGCGAGCGTCGGCACGTGCTCGGGCCTGATCTCCGCCTCGGGGCCCCATGCCGCCGCCGGCTCGCCGCGGAGCCGCCCGCGCCAACTCATCTCGACGTCCATCTCGTGGGCCAGCGTCGCCCGGAGATCACGCGTCCCGATGACGGGCGTCTCGGCGAACCCCGCGCCCAACGAGGCAGCGGTGTCGAGCACGCGGTCCCGCGTCCAGTAGAGGTAGTCGAAGAGGAGCCGGACCGTGACCGTCGTCGGCGGCTGGACCGCGGTCACGAGGCCCGCTCCCGCAGCGTGACCGGGGGCATGTACTCGCCGATGAGCGTCCGCGACCACCAGGCACCGGTCTCGCGGCGCTCCTGCGCGGTCGTGAAGCGGTAGCGGTAGAGCCGCGCTCGGACGAACCGCGGCGGCTCGCCCGGGAAGGGGTTCCGGCCCAGCAGCGCCAGGGTCTGCCGGTCGCCCTCGAGCAGCTTGACGAGGAACGGCACGAACCAGCGCTCGCCGTAGCGCGACGAGAGCGGCAGGAACCACATCAGCCAGTCGAGCCGGAGGTGGTACGGCGCGAACTGGGGCGGGAGGCGCCGGACGTCGCCGGGCTTGCCCTTGAACTCATACTCCCGCCAGGTCGTGCCGGCATCGACGGCGCTCGCGTCCGTGCCCTCGACGATGACTTCGTCGCGGTTCCGGCTGACGGAGCCGAACGCGCCGTAGGTGTTGACCAGCCGGAACGGGTCGAACGAGGCGTTCATCGCCTGGTTCGGGCTCAGGAGGTTGCGGACCGGGAACCAGCTGAGCACGACCACCACCAGGCCGAGCAGCAGCACGAGGCCGCCGAACCACGCCGGGGCCGGCTCGAACGCCGGTGCCGCGAGCTGGAACGCCGGGTTCACCACGCGCACCGCCGCCTCCAGGACGGGATCGGCGAGCGCGGCGGTCATGACCACGATGGTGACCCAGTTGAGCCACGCGTAGTTGCCGCTCACGACGAGGTACAGCTGCGTCACGATCATGAGCGTCGCCGCGATCGTCGCAAACGGCTGCGGCAGGAAGAGCCCGAACGGCAGGACGAGCTGGGCCGCGAAGTTGCCGAGCACCTCGGCGCGGTGCAGCCGTCGCGGCAGCCGATGGAACAGCCAGCTCAGCGGGTTCGGCATCGGCTGCGTCTCGTGGTGGAAGTCCATGCACCGCAGCTCCCGCCAGCAGCGGTCGCCACGGAGCTTGATCAGCCCCGCCCCGAACTCGACCCGGAAGGCCAGCCAGCGGAAGGCGAACACGACCAGGATCGGCGGCGCGACCGCGGCGTTGCCGAGGAAGATGGCCAGGAAGCCCGCCTCGAGCAGCAGGGTCTCCCAGCCGAAGCTGTAGAAGCTGCCGCCGATGTTGACGATCGACTGGTAGCCCGCCCAGAGGACGAGCCACGCGAGCATCGTGACCGGCAGGGGAGCGGCCTGCGGCAGCCCGACGAGGAGGGCGACCGCGACCCCGATGCCCAGCCCGCTAAGGGCTCGGAGCTTCGCGTCGGAGTAGCCGATCCAGCGGAAGACCGTCGGCGCATCGAGGAAGCGCGGGACCGCCTGCAGGAAGCGGGGCGCAGGCTCGAGCCCGCGTTCACCGCAGAGTGCCGGGAACTGCCGCCACGCGACGACGAACGCGATCAGATAGATCGCGGCGAGCCCCCGCTCCAGCAGGAACCGCGCGATCGCGTAGTCCGGCGCGCCGAGATCGGGCATGTCGGGTCACATCGTCGCGCGGTTCGGGCCGCGGCGAAACGGTCGAACCTTGTGCGGCATCTCTGTGGCGTGGCCGTGCGATCCTCCGGGCCGCATTCCGGACCGACGACTGCACCAGACTCCACCAGACCGCACCGGACCGGAGCGAACGCCCCGTGAGTGTTCTTTCCTATACACAACCGTTACTTCCGTACCACGACCGCACCGGCTGCCGCGTCGCATAGTGGCCGCCTTGAGCGCCAACGACCGCCCTTCCGCCCCATCCGCCCGTCGCGCGGCGGTCGCCGCCTTCGTCGACCTCTTCGTCCCCGGCGCCGGCCACGGCCTGCTCGGGCGCCGGCGGGGGATGCTCATCTTCGGGGTCCCGACGGTGCTGCTGACCGCGGCGGTGCTCGGCTACTACGCGGGCGGCGGGTTCCCGGCGCTCCTCGCCTTCGCGGTGACGCCGGGCGTCCTCCCGGTGCTCGCCATCGTCAACCTTGCGCTGGCCGCCTGGCGTGTGGCGGCTGCGCTGGACTCGGCGCGGGCGACGACCCGACCGGGGCCCGTGATCGCGTTGCTCGGTCCCGCGATCCTGCTCCTCGTCGTCGCCCCGCACCTCTGGGCCGGTACGACGATCGCCGCCGCGAATGACCTCCTGGATTCGATGTTCGCCAACGGCAACACCCCGATCGAGACGGAAGCCCCGTTCACGGAAACGATCCCGCCCGACTTCACCTTCCCCCCGGACGGCGAGGATTGGGAGACCCTCGGGCCGCTGCCGACGCTCGCCCCCGGCGATACGGGCCCACCGCCGACGCGGGCGCCGCGCCCGCCTGGCACCTCCGGCATCGGCAGCCTGCCGGGCCTCGGCGTCTCGGTCCCGTGGCAGCGTCCCGGCACCGTGCCCTGGGGCGACGACGGCAAGTTCGACTTGCTGCTCCTCGGCTCGGACGCGGGACCCTACCGCTGGAGTCGGCGGATGGACGTCATGCTCCTGGTCGAGATCGACGTCAACACGGGCAAGGTCGGGATGATCGGCATCCCGCGCAACCTGATCAACGTGCCGTTCCCGCCGGGCAAGGCGCGGGACGCCGTCGCCTGCGGCTGCTTCAGCGACCTGCTCAATGCGTTGTACGTCGAAGCAACGTTCCGGCACCCCGATCGCTGGCCGGGCTCGGGCACGACCGAGGGCATCGGCGCGGTCCGGTCGACGATCTCGGAGCTCACCGGACGGCCCATCGACGCGGTCCTCGTCGCCGACCTGTGGGGCGTGATCAAGGTCGTCGACGCCATGGGCGGCATCGACATCGACGTCCCCTCGACGCTCGACGACCCCAAGTACCCAGATCCGGTCCAGGGCCGCATCCACCTCGTGATCCCGGCGGGGGAGCAGCACCTCGACGGCCGCATGGCGCTGGCCTACGCGCGGAGCCGCCACTCCAGCTCCGACTACGCCCGGATGCAGCGCCAGCAGACGCTCCTGCTCGCGATCCGCGATCAGATCGGGCCGGAGACGGTCTTCAACGCGCCGGCCCTGTTCAAGGCGGCGAAGGGCTTCGCCTGGACGGACCTCCCGCGCGACTCGCTGCCGAACCTTGTCGAGCTCTTCGCGAAGGCACAGGGCGCCTCGGTCAAGCACCTCCGCCTCGTGCCGCCGAAGTATCCCGAGTGGCTCACGAAGGCCGAGATCAACAAGATCCGGAACGACATCGCCAACATGCTGGGAGTCGCCCCACCGCCGACCGCGCCACCCACGAGCTCGCCGTCCGTCCCGCCACCGTCATCCACGCCAACCCCCGCCCCGCCGACGCCAGGCCCCTCGCCGGCCCCGACCTAGCGTCCTAGCGGTCAGCGTCGGCGGGCGGCGGCCAGACCTTCTCGAAGCGCTCGAGAACGAGGGGCGTCGAGGCGTCGATCGGCGTGCCGACCGAGGCGAAGTACCACTCGTGGCCGCGTCGCCAGTCGGCGAGCGACCGGTCGCCCTCGCCTTCGTCCCACGCGAAGGCGTCGTCGACGTCGCCGTAGGGCCGGATCTCGACCGCGGTGGTCCGGATGATGCAGATCGGCCGGCCGTCGCCATCGAGGATCACGGAATGGTCGCCGGGCACCGGGATCGGGTCGGCCTCGGCGTCGTAATCGTCGAGGCGACTGGTCGTCGCGCGCTTCGGGCCGTCGCGGACGAGCAGGCCAAGCCTCGTCATGAGCTCCGGCTTGTCGTCATCACCGAAGCCCCAGGCGGTATACGGACCGGTCGCGCCGGTCGCGGCGACGTAGGCGGCCCAGAACGCCTCGACCTCCGGTGACGGCTGCTCAGCCACGAGGGCGCCGCCGGCTCAGTGGAGCGTCACCAAGATCGCTTACGTCCAGCCGCCCGGGAGCGCGACCGTGACGATCCGGACGATCGAACCTGTGGCCATTCATGACGGTCATTCCTAGACTTCCCAAGGGATGCTGAAGTGAAGCGGATTGTCGTTGCTCTGGTTGCGGTGTTGGGCGGCTGCTCTTCCGCTGTCGGTGGCGCCACATTGTCACCGTCAGGCGAACCGATTGCCGTGCCGTCGGGTAACTCGGTTGCACTCGTGAATGAATGGGACGGTGTCTGCAATGACCCCCAGCTGGTCGAGGGCTTGCTGCGCGCGGGCCAAGACCCCGACGATGCACGCTTGACCGGCTGGACGTACATCGACCTGTCACCGCGTACTGACCCATCTGAAGTCGATCTTCCGGCTGCCGTCCCCGTCGTTTGGCCCCGCGGCTACATGGCTGCGACGTTGGCTGGGAGCGAGCTAGCGATACTGGACGCTTCCGGCAAAGTGGTTGCGGAAACGGGCCGGAACTATCAGCTGAAGGCCCAGTTGGTCCTCCACGTGCCCCTTCCGGGGTTCTCAGGTGCGACGGAGGTCGACGCGTTCTTCCAAGCCTGCCCTTAGCAGGCCACGCTCGGTGGAGGACTAGCGAAGCGTCACCCAGATCGTCTTCTTCTCGGTGTACTGGTCGAGGGCCTCCAGGCCCTTGTCGCGGCCGCCGAAGCCGGATTGCTTGTAGCCGCCGAACGGCGTGGTGATGTCGCCCTCGGAATACGCATTCACGCCGACCGTGCCGGCGCGCAGCGCGCGGGACACGCGGAACGCCGCGTCGAGGTCGCGGGTGTAGACCGCGGCGGCCAGCCCGTAGGACGTCTCGTTGGCGAGGCGGACGCCCTCTTCCTCCGAATCGAACGGGATCGTTGACAGGACCGGCCCGAAGATCTCCTCGCGCGCGATCGTCATGTCGTTCGAGACGCCATCGAAGATCGTCGGCGCGACGAAGTAGCCGCCGCTGTCCTCGAGGACTCGGCCGCCACCCACGGCGATCCGGGCGCCCTCGGCCCTACCGCGCTCGATGTAGCCCATGACCTTGTCGAGGTGCGGCCGCTCGATCATCGGTCCGACCCGCGTCGCCGGGTCCATCGGGTCGCCCACGGGCCAGGCGGCGAGCCCGGCCGCGAGCCGCTCGACGAGCTCGTCCTGGACCGATCGATGAACGATCAGGCGCGAGCCGCACGAGCAGTTCTCGCCCATGTTCATCAGCGCCCCGAACAGCACCTGCTCGACGACGATGTCCAGCGACGGCGTGTCCGCGAGGACGAGCGCCGGCGACTTGCCGCCGCACTCGAGCGTGATCTCCTTGAGGTTGCTCTCCGCCGAGTACTGCAGGAACAGCCGCCCGACCTCGGTCGAGCCCGTGAACGTCACCTTGTCGACGTCCATGTGGCGCCCGAGCGCCGCGCCCGCGGCGCCACCCGGGCCGGGCACGACGTTGAGCACGCCGTCCGGCAGGCCCGCCTCGGCCCCGAGCTCCGCCATCCGAATCGCCGACAGCGACGACAGCCGCGACGGCTTGACGATCATCGTGTTGCCCGCCGCGAGCGCGGGCGCGATCTTCCAGGCGGCCATCAGGATCGGGAAGTTCCACGGCACGACCGCGCCGACGACGCCGATCGGCTCGCGGACGATGAGGCCCAGCGCATCGGGGCCGGTCGGCGCGATCGCGTCGAAGACCTTGTCGATCGCCTCCGCGTACCAGCGGAATGTCTTGACGGTCTCAGGGAGGTCGACGTCGCGCGTGTCGGTGATCGGCTTGCCTGCCTCGAGCGCGTCGAGGGTCGCGAGCTCGTCGGTGTTCGCCTCGATCAGGTCGGCGAAGCGGAGGAGGACCTTCTTCCGGTCGGCCGGGGCCAGCCGCGACCAGCGCCCGTCGTCGAACGATCGGCGCGCAGCCGAGACGGCGGCGTCGATGTCGGTGGCATCACCCGCGGTGACCTCGGTGATGGTCTCGCCGGTCGCCGGGTTCTCGGTCGCGAACGTGGCACCGGATGCCGCCGGCCGGAAATCGCCATCGATGAACGCCTGGGTCCGAAGCCTCGGCATCGCCGAGATCGCCATGGGTCCTCCTTCCCCGAGCGTCGTTGACTAGCCGGGGTCCGCCATTGTCGACGATGGAGCAGTTCGTGGGGGTCGGCGCTGGAACGCGCCGATGTAGATCCCCAGGAGCATCACCGCGCCGCCGATGACGAACGACAACGAGAAGCGCTCCCCGGTGAGGAGCGTCGCGACGGTGACGCCGACGAGTGGAAAGAGCAGCACCGAGTACGCGGCGACGGACGCCGGCAGCCGCCGCAGCACGTAGATGCTCAGACTGAAGACGACGACCGATCCGAACACAATGATGTAGGCCATCGCGAGCCACGTCGTCGTCCGGCTCGGGAGCAGCCAGGCCTCACCTGCGATGGCGCTCACCGCCAGCAGGAGCCCCGAGCCAGTCAGCATGCCGATCGCGTTCGTCCAGAGCGGATCAGTTCGGGCCATGCCCCGGACCAGGATCGATGACTGGCTGAGGGACAGCGCCCCGACCAGGACGAGCAGCAGCGAGCCGAGCGGCACGGCGGTCTCGAGCTGATCGAGGAAAACGATGGCGACGCCGGCAACGGCGATGAGCGCGCCCAGCAACGCCCGGACGTGGAACCGCTCCTGGCCCTGAGCGATGGCGAGCCCGAGCGTCAACAGCGGCGCCGACGCGATGATCACCGAACCCGTCCCGCCGGGCACGTCGTGGAGCCCGAGGTTGATGCACGCGAAGCTGATCGCGAACGCGAACACTCCGTAGACCGCCGCGTCTCGAAACCCGCGCCGCGTCGGGAACGGCTGGCGATCGGCGAGCGCGATCGCCAACATCAGCGCGCCCGCGATCGCGAACCTTGCGCCGGCGGCCCACAGGGGATCGAGCTCGAGCACGGTCTGGCGGACGGCGACCGCGTTCGCTCCACCGAACAGGACGATCAGGACGAATGCGACCCAGGTCCGCCTGTTCGGCCCGCTCGCGTCGCGCATGTTCGGCGAATGTAGCGCCCGCGACGGCGCCCTCGCCGCCGTGGTTCAGGAGATGGGCGCGAGGTCGAAGAGCGTGCTCCGCATCATCCGGTCCGCGGACGGCCGGTGGGCGTTGAAGACCGACCGGAAGACGTCGCCGGCGACCTTCTTCGTCGAGCCATCTGCGCCGATGAGGGTGACGCTGATGAGGCGCCCGGAGACGCCACGGTCGCCGAGATCGATCGCGACGAGCGTGCCGACGTTCGTGCGCGAGTCGGCCGCGAACCAGGCCTGGATCTGGGCCAGCGTGTAGGTCTTCGTGTTCCACGTCGCGTAGGGCGAGGCGGCGTCGTAGGGGGAGCCGTCGGATCGGCGATCCATCGAGCCGCGGAGGTAGCTGTAGACGCCGGCGACCTTCTCGCCCGTCGCCGAGACGAAGACGTTCTCGTTGTTCTCCGTGGCGCCGCCACCAGTCGAGCTGAAGAGGGCGTTCGCGATCCCGCCGCCCGGGGTCCGCAGGACGACGCTCGCGGTCGCGGCCACTGCGGCGTCGCTGCCCGCCTTCTCGACGAGCTTGCCGAGGTACATCTGGGAGCGGGTGTCGTCGTAGATGTCGAACGTGCCGGTGGCGGGGTGGAGGCGGTACGCGGCGTAGGAGCGAGCGGCAATCGCCTGGGCCTTGACCGCCTCGAGGGGCCAGGTCGCCGACACCTCGGCCGGGACGACGCCGCGGAGGTACGTCTCGATCGGCAGCTCGTTGACGACGTTCGCCGTCGCGGTCGCGTCGGTCTTGCCGAGGATGCGGAGCACGCCGCGGTAGCGGTCGTAGGCCGACGGCCGGGACCACAGCTGCAGCGTCGTGCCGGTCCCCGGCCGCACGCGGACGCTTGACGGCGAGGCGGCGTCGTAGAGCGTCGACCCGTCGGATGCGTTGACGGTGACCTTCCAGGTCGTGGTCGAGCCGGAGGTCGCCGGCGTGAAGCGCAGGCGGGCATCGGCCGGGAAGGTCGCGCTGATCCCGTCGATGGTCCAGGTGCCGCCACGGCCGTAGACCTGGACCGGGTTCGTCGAGCTCGCCTCGAAGGCCTGCAGGACGAGCACCCGGATCTGCTTGTTGGTCACGGTGCCGAGCGTCGTGCCCTGGTAGTAGTGGGCGAGGATCTCACCCGCGAGCTGGCCGTCCGTCGCGCGGCCCTCGGCGCCGTACTGCGACAGCCCGACGCCGTGGCCATAGCCGCGGCCGTAGAACGTGACGTTCGCGCCGAGGGTGCGTGGGCCCGTGGCAAACGTCGGCGGCGGGAAGGTCGGGGCCGCGGTCGGCGCGGCCGTGGGGGCGGCAGTCGGGGCCGCGGTCGGAGCGTCCGTGGGCGCTGTCGTCGGCGCCGCGGTGGGTGCGGCGGTCGGTGCTGCCGTTGGGGCGGCCGTGGGCGCCGCGGTCGGCGGTGCCGTGGGCGCCGGGGCCGCGGTCTTCGTGGGCGAGGGCGTCGGGTTGGCCAGCGCCTTGAAGAGCTTCCGCGCGCCGTACACGTACGTCACGCCGTACAGCGACTTGACGCTCTTGCCGTTGATCGCGCTGATCCGATACCAGCCGCTCCCGGACTGGTAGGCGCCGGCGCACGTCACGCCGTAGCTGCCGCCGCTGACCGCGGCGACGGTCGTCAGCCGAGCGCCGGTGTCGACCTGGGCCTTGCGCGCGTAGGTCGTCGAGGGGCCCGTCCGCAGGTTGATGTCGTCGCACCGCGGCGTGACCAGCGTCGCGCCGAGGGCATCGGTCGACATGACCAGCAGCAGGAGGGCCGCGAATGCCAGCGAGACGGCCACCATCGACTGGCCGAGGCCGCGCGCGGGACGTCGTGGGGCAGCGTGGTCGAGCGCAGCGTGAAGCGGCACCCACGGAGCGTGGCGTCAGCGCACCGCCGCGGCCATGACCCGAAGGTTCCAGTACGCCCGCTCGTTCATCCGGCACCGGCGCTGCGTTGTCGCCTGTGGTCCTCGCTCACGCACCTTCAAGTGCGCTCGCTTCGGTCCTCGGCTCCGCCTTTCGCCGGCACCGGCTGAACGCGCGGGCAAGACCGGGCTAGTTCGTGCGTTGCACCTGCACTGCCTGGAAGCGCGCCCGCGCGAGCTCCTCGTCGCCGATCGTGGCAACCGCCGCGTACAGCCCAGGCGTTGGAATGGTGAGCGGTCCGTTCACCGCGAACACGATGCGGAGGTCGGCGCCGGCCGTCGCGCCGGGTGGGCGGCCGGCCTCGAAGTCGGCCCCGATGCGCGGGTCCATCGAGTTGCCGTCGGCGTCTTCGAAGTGCACGTCGAGGTGATGGCGCCGGTTCGTCTCGTTCCAGTCGACGTCGATCGCGACGGCGATCCCGACGATCAGCTGGGCCGGGAACTCGGGGAATCGCAGGATGTTCCACGCACCGCCGAGGATGTAGAGCTTGCCGTCGACCGCCTGGGCGCTGTCGGCGAGCATCAGCGCGTGGATGTTCACGGGTCGATGGTAGGTCGGGGGACGACGCAACGACCGCTGTCGGACCCACGTATGTCGACAGTGGACGCAGCCCGCCCGCGCATCGTTCGGTCGCTGCCCCCGGCCCTGATCGCTGTGCTGGTGGTCTCAGCCTGCCAGGCGACGCCAACGCCATCGATGGCGTCCGCTGCGCCCACCACGACGGCAGCAACGGCGACCGAGTCGCCCGCGCCATCGGCGACACCCTCCACGACGGTGAGCCCGGCCAGCGAGGTGACGGGTTCGTCGGGCGCGCTCCCTCCGGGCCGCTACACGCGTCGCGGGTTCGAGCCCCGCATCACGTTCGAGCTCGACGGGCCGTGGCGCTCGGTGAACGTGTTCCACGACTTCTTCGACGTCCAGCAGGACGTCGGCAGCCCCGATGTCATCGCGGTCCAGTTCGCCCTCCCGAGGCTCGTCTATCCGCGACCGGACCAGCCCGCCGAGGTACCCGATGCCGCGGCGGGGGTCGTCGCCCTCCACGGCAACACGCGGCTGAAAACGGTCGAGACGAGCACATCGAAGATCGGCGGCCTGGATGGGTTCCAGATCACCGTCGAGAACCCAGCGGACGAGTCCGGCGACGTGGCCGTGCTCGTCGTCGGGCCGGGTGCCCTGAGCATCTCGCCGGGCCGGCGTCTTTGGTGCGCGTTCTTCGATACGCCGCAGGGGATCCTGGCGATCCTCGTGGGCGGCTCGGTCGAGAAGTGGGACGAGGCGCTCGAAGCCGCCGAACCCGTCCTCGAATCGGTAACGATCGGCGAGTAGGTCCCTAGAAGTCGGGCCCGCCGCCGACCTTCAGGATCGTCTCGCCGCCGAAGGCCATCCCGTCGCCCACCTGGTACGTGTCGGCCAGCTTGTTCCACGCCTCGAACCGCGGGTCGCCGTCGTGCCGGTGATGCCCGGTCTCGTCGGCGAAGTCGACGACGATCAGGTACTGGACCGCGTCACCGCGCCGGGCCGACGAGATGTCGAGCTTCGAGAGCGAGGCGCGCTGCATGACGCCCTCGGCTTCGTAGTCGTGCCAGATGGGCAGCTCGTGCTCGCGGAAGCCTCGCTCGAAGGCTTCGACCTGGTCCGGCTTGACGCTCAGGACGACGGCGATGGTCTCCATCGATCACCTCCGAGCCTGATGGTACGGTTCGGCCCCTGATGCGCCCGCAGGCCCGCCGTCTCATCGTGGCGCTGGCGGCCGCGGTCTCGATCGCCGGCTGCGACCCGACGAGCCAGGCATCGCCCGTCGCATCGGGGGAACCGCCCGCGACGGCAACGACCACGGGGACGCCGGCGCCGGAACCGACGGCGATCCCGGGCTTCGAGGACTGGCAGCTGATCAATCCGCAGGCCGTCCACCTCTCGCTCGACGACGGCGCGCTCGTCATGGACCTGATCGGACCGGCGCTGTGGTTCAACGCCGACAAGGGCGTGCTGTTCTACCGCGACGTCACCGGCGACTTCCGGGCGACCGCGACGGTCCGGACGTCGAAGGCCAGCGACCCAGCCGCGCCGCCTAGCCAGGACGGCACCGTCCAGCTCGCGGGCCTGATGGCCCGCACCGAGGTTCCGGCCGAGAACTACGTCTTCATCGTCAGCGGCAGCATCGGCAACTCGACCGGGCTCGAGACCAAGACCACCGAATCCAGCCACAGCATCTTCATCCAGCGCGGCCTGCCGACCGGCGGCGACGCGGAGCTGCGGCTGTGCCGCCTCGGCTCGACGTTCCTGCTCTGGTGGCGCCACGTCGACACCGACGAGGAGTGGACCCACATGTCGACGCTCGACCGGAAGGACATGCCGGAGACGCTGCAGGTCGGCGCGAACATCTACACCGACGACGTTCCGGACATTGTTGCCCGCTTCGAGCACCTGACGATCGAGCCGCTCCCGCTCGGGTCGGGGTGCTAGGGTCGAACCTCGGAGGGCCGATGCGTCGACGTCTGGCGATCGTCGCGGCAGCGCTGGTGATGATCGGCTGCTCGACGCAGCCGCCCCCGACCGGTCCGGGCACGGCGACCTTCGACATCTCGGGCAGCAAGGGTGAGTGCTTCTCCTTCGGCGGCTGCAGCTGGGTCGTCATCCTGCGCACGGACGACGTGCCCCAGGCGCTGAACGACGAGCACGACGCCGAGCTCCTTTCATTCCCGGACTTCCAGGGGACGCAGCTGCTGCTCGGTCGCGGGTTGCCGCACGAGATCGAGGACGGCGACTACACCCTGTCTTTCGAGGAGCGGCTGATCTCCGACTCGCAGGGAAACCAGGGTCCGCTTGCATACGCCGTTGGCTCGACCTGCTCGACTGGGTTCAACATCGGTCCCGGCAAGAGCGTCGTCATCGTCCGCGTCGCGTTCGCCGGGGCCGTCCACGAGCACCCACCGTGCTCGATCGCGCTCAAGATCAAGGCCGCGTCGTGACGGCTCGCAAGGGCCTCGGCGAGGGCCTGGCCGCGCTTCGCGCCCTCGGGATGCCCGTGCCGGACTCGGCGCTGGCGGTGCGCGCCGGCGAGCTGATCGTCGACGTCGCGCCCCGGTTCCTGGTCAACCACTCGGTCCGCGCGTACGCCTGGGCGATCGAGCTGGCCTGGCACGAGGGGCTCGAGGTCGACCCCGAGATCCTGTACGTGAGCGCGCTCCTGCACGACATCGGGCTCGTGCCGGCCTACGACATCGGCGGCTGTTTCGAGGTCGACGGTGCGGTCGCCGCCGAGCGGTTCGCGCTCGAGCAGGGCGAGCCCGAGGAGCGGGCGCGGGCGATCTCCGACGTGATCGCGATGCACATGCTCGCCGCGGCGCCGGCGGGCTCGACAAGCGAGGTCGTCCTGCTCAACGACTCGACCGGCGTCGACGTCACCGGCTACCGCATCGGCGACGTTCGTCAAGATTCCATTCCGGCGGTCGTCGCCGCGTACCCGCGCCTCGACTTCAAGCGCGACTTTGCCGCCGCGTTCGTCGACCAGGCCACGAGGAAGCCCGCCTGCCGCGTCGCCGAGATGGTCGCCACCGGGAAGCTCGAGGCCATCGCGAACGCCCCGTTCGAATCCTGATCCCGCCGATCAGCGCGGAGTCGACTCCGTAGGGCGGAACGCCGGTCCGTGGCCCGGAATGATGAGGTCGGCGACGGCGAGGATGCTCCGCCGCGCCTCGCGCAGCTGCTCGAGGTCCTCGGGACCCTCGTCCTCCGGCGCCGAGTCGGCATGGAACCAGCTGTGGGTCGTCACGACGACGCCATCGGGCGTGCCGGCGACGAGCGCGAGGTCCTCGGCCGTGTGGCCCGGCGTCCGCGCCAGGTGAACGGACGGCGACAGCACGCGGCCGTCGCACTCGGAGTCCTCCCAGTCGGTGCCGCGGTAGATCGCCCAGTGGTCGTGGACCGCGGCATTCGGGAACAGGCCCGCGTACATCGTGTGGTCGGGATGGTGGTGGCTGAGCACGACGTCGGTGACGGCCGTCGGGGGGAGCCCGAACGATGCCAGCGGATCGAGGATCGCCTCGGACCCGGTGGCCATGCCCGGATCGACGACGATCGTCCGATCGCCGTCGCGCACGAGCGTGCACGTGCTCCTGACCTCGCCACCCGTCGACGTCAGGGAGCCGTCGAGGAGCACGTCGACGCGCGCGGTTCGCCCCCTCGGTACGTCCATCGCGAGCAGGCTAGCCGGTCAGATCGCGAGATGCCCGTCATATGCAAATGACAGGTATCGCCCGCTCGCCGTTGGCGAGGCCCGGCTGCCACCCGGCTATAACTGGACCCATGACGACGACCACCCACACGGCGCGGATCGAGGACCTCCGGACGCCCGCGCAGCGCGAATGGAACAAGGAGCGCGTGCGCGAGATCATCGACCGCATCTTCGTCCACCAGGAGGACGCGGCGATCGACGAGCTGATCTCGCCCGACTTCGTGCCGCACACCTTCGGCCCGATGCCGCCGGGCCGCGACGGCCTGCGCGAGGGCATGCGCCGCGCCGGCGCCGGCATCTCGGACCCCGAGTTCGAGATCCACGACCTCATCGCCGAGGGCGACCGGGTCGCGGCCCGCCTCACGACCAGCGCCCGCCATACCGGCACGTTCATGGGCATCGAGCCGACCGGCAAGCGCTACTCGATCGACGAGATCCACATCTTCCGGCTCCGCGACGGCCTCCTGGTCGAGCACTGGCACGAGTTCGACAAGGGCCAGCTCATGGCCCAGCTCAGGGGCGAAGCGCCGAGATAGCGGCGGAGACGCCGAGCACAACGAGCGCGGCACCGGAGACCCGGTTCACCCACAAGAGCGTCGTCGTCGAGACGCGACCGCGGAGCCAGGCGACGACCGCACAGAGGACCACCCACCAGAGCGTCGAGCCGGCCCAGACCGCGAGGGTCAGCACCGCCGCGTCGAGGAAGCTCCCGCCCGCGACGAGGCCGATCCCGGCGAAGATGCCCGCGTACAGCACGATCGTCAGCGGGTTCGTGATCGTGAGCGCGTAGATCGAGGCGAAGGCGCCCGCGAGTCCCGGTCGCCCGCCGTCCGTCGCGGGGCCGGTGGGGCGCGAGAGCGCGATGCGGATGCCGAGCCAGATGATGACGACACCGCCGACCAGCCCGAGGATCCCGCGGTTGGCCACGAGCACGCTGCTGATCGCTGTCAGGCCGAACGCGGCGATCGCGCCATACGTGGCATCGGCCGTCGCGACGCCGAGCCCGGACGCGAAGCCGTAGATCCCGCCGTGGTCGATCGTGCGGCGCACGACGAGCAGGGTGATCGGCCCGACGGCGGCCGCGATCGTGAAGCCGATGATGAGCCCGCGGAGCGGGAGCGCGACCTCCACCCGGACCTCCTTCGCGACTGGAACTGCCCTCCTGGACCGCGCTGGCGGGCGCGCATGATGCGGGCCCAAAGGGACGGCGGTCAAACGGAAAACTTGACGCCGGAGCGCCGGGTCCTGTCGAATGGTGGCCGCATGACCCCGACCCGGAGGGTGCGGTCGAGCGGGACCCCGGTCCCGCCGGCGGTGTTCCTCCTCGCGATCCTGGCGCTCGTCGCGGCGTGCGCCACCCCTGTGGGCGGGCCGGGCGGCTCGGGCCTGATCGCAACCAGGAGCCCGGAGCAACCCCAGGATCGACTCCATCAGCAGGCGCACGACGCCCTCGCCCGGTGGGCGGACGCGGTCCGCAGGAGCGGTGGCGCGTCGATCACCTTCGTCGGCGACCTCACCGGCCAGATCGGCACGTGGGAAGCGGCGAACGGCCAGAACAAGGCCGCGCTCATGGCCGGCATGCTCGAGGCGCCGCACGGCCTCCCGACCGACGCTCCGTCGCGCGACAAGGTGAAGTGGCTGGACGGGACCACGGTCGACGTCGGCGTCCTGTCGGCCGCGGACACGCTCGAGGCGCTCGTCGACGCCGCGGGCGGCACGTGCGACGACTGCGTCCCCCTCGAGATCACCGACGCGAGCCTCGCGACCGGGCTCATCGACACCTCCCGCGGGCCCGCCAACGCCCCGATCTGGGTCTACTCGATCGCCGGCACGACCGTGAAGGTCACCCGCGTCGCGGTCGACGAGAGCGTCACCGTCGACCCGCCGCCATGGAACGCGAACAACCCGCCGCAGGGCATCGCGATCGACCTCGCGACCGGCAGCCCTGACTCGAAGAAGCTGACGGTCTCGTTCATCGGGGCGCCCAAGCCCGGTGACCAGCCGTGCGGCGCGGACTACACCGCCGAGGCCGTCGAGTCCGAGCTCGCGGTCGTCGTCATCGTCTCGGAGCAGCGCCATTCGGCCGTCGAGACGTGCACCGCGGTCGGGGCCGTTCGGACGGCGAAGCTCACGCTCGCGGACGTGCTCGGCGAGCGCGCCGTGCTCGAGGTCCAGCAGGGCCTCCCGGTCGTGGTCGTCGCGCCCTGACGCTCCGCGCCTCGCGCTGACATCCCGTTAACGCGGCGAGGCTATCCTGACGGCTCCGCCCACCAGGAGCCCTCCGGAATGACGCACGCGGCTGCCGCCGACAACCCCGCCGACCACGCCAGCTGGAACCTGAGCCAGCGCCAGAAGTTCGAGATCCTCGGCGCGATCCTCCTCGCGCTGTTCCTGTTCGCCCTCGACCAGACGGTGGTCGGCACGGCCCTCCCGATCATCAGCACGGACCTCAACGGCGCCGCGCTGTACACGTGGGCGTTCACGATCTACCTGCTGACCTCGACGATCAGCGGGCCGATCTACGGCAAGCTCTCCGACCTCTACGGCCGCCGGCCCATCTTCATCTGGGCAGTGGGCCTGTTCCTGGCGGCCTCGATCTTCGCGGGTCTCAGCCAATCGATGGAGCAGTTCATCGTCGCCCGCGGCCTGCAGGGCCTCGGCGGCGGCGCGGTCTTCCCGATCGCCTTCGCCATCATCGCGGACCTGTATCCGCCCGAGGAGCGGGCCAAGTACGGTGCGCTGTTCGGGGCGGTGTTCGGCCTGTCGTCCGTGCTCGGGCCGCTCATCGGCGGGTTCGTCACCGACAACTTCGGCTGGCCTTGGATCTTCTTCCTGAACGTGCCGCTCGGCCTGGTGTCGCTCGTCGTCTGTTGGCGCCTGTTGCCGCCGGTCAAGGATCCGGAGCACGGCCGGAACATCGACTACGTTGGGGCGGCCCTGTTCACCGCGTCGTTGATCCCCATCCTCCTCGGCCTCAGCAACAAGCGCAGCGGCCAGTGGGCCGACCCGTGGGTCGGCGGGCTGATCGTGCTCGGGCTCGTCGTCGGTGCAGTCTTCGTGTGGTGGGAGTCGCGAGCTCCGGATCCGATCATCCGGCTGCAGCTCTTCCGCATCCGGACCGTCTCGATCTCGATCGCGTCGATGTTCCTGGCTGCATTCGGGTTCTTCGGCGCCATCGTCTTCCTGCCGCAGTTCTTCCAGGTCGTGAAGGGCATGGGCGCCACGGAATCCGGCCTGAATCTGCTGCCCCTCGTCTTCGCCCTGATCATCGGCGCGACCGTGTCAGGGCAGGTCGCAGCCCGGACAGGGCGGTACAAGGAGATCATCTTCGCGGCGATGCTCCTGCTCGCCGGCGGCCTCTTCCTGATGACGAACCTCCGGGCAAATACCGATCTCCCGGTCCTCTGGGTGTGGATGGTGATTGCGGGGCTCGGCGTCGGTCCGTCGTTCGCCCTGTTCGCGGCGATGGTCCAGAACAACGTCGACGTGCGGCAGGTCGGCAGCGCGACCGCGAGCCTGACCTTCTTCCAGCAGATCGGCGGCACCATCGGGCTCACGATCTCGGGCACGGTGCTCGCGGACTCGCTGACCAAGGAGCTGCCGGTGCAGCTCGTCGCGAACGGCATCCCGCAGGAGTTCGCGAACCAGTTCGCGGCCAGCGGCGGCAGCAACCAGACGCTGGACCTCACGGGCACCGGCGACCTCGGGGCAAAGATTCTCGCGGAGGTCCCCGCCGCGGCACGGCCGTTCGTGGAGCCGTTCATCGGCCAGATCGTGACCGCGATCCACGACGCCTTCGCCATCGCGATCGCTTCGACGTTCTGGATCAGCATCGGTGCGGCGCTCCTGGCCGCGGTGCTCGTCCTGTTCCTGAAGGTCGCGCCGCTCAAGGCGACCGCCCCTGCCGTCGCGAGCGAGACGGCATCGCCCGAAGCGCCGAAGCCGGCCGGCTAGCGTCGCCCACCCTGACTCCCGTCGAGGGCCGGGGGACCATCGGCCAGTCGTTGCCTCGGCGCACCCGGGCGACGATGCGGGCCGCATGTCGACCAGAGCCGCGCCATCGAAACGCGCCCCGCGCAGCACGCCCGCGGCCGCTGAATCGGCACGGCCGAGCAGCCCGCCGATGCTGCCGCCGCAGCCGCTCGGCGAGCCGAAGGCGCCCTCGACCGACACCCTGATCTTCCGCGTCTCGCCGGCCGGCCTCAGCCTCTTTGGCGGGACCGGCCGCGGCGCCGGCTGGATGGGCATCGTGGACCTGCCGCGCGAGAGCGAGCCGCTGGCGATGCGGGTTCTCGCCACGAGCAAGCCGACCCACGTCGACCGGCCTGGCGACCCGACTCGGATCATCGGCCCGTACTGGGCGGTGCACGCCTTCCTCGTCCCGGTCGGCGGCGAACACCTCGTGGTCTTCGGTGGCCCGCATCACCTGTCCGAGCCGGACGCCACGCTCGTTCCCCTCGCAGCTCGCCTCGTCGCCGAGCTGGAGCAGGTGCCCCCGGACAAGCTCCTCGCCGACGAGCTCGAGGTCGTCCAGGCGGTCCGCGACATGATGGACAACCGGGGCGCCACGATCGAGGAGGTCGCCCGGCACGTCGCCGCCCGCGCCGCGGACCCGCTCTCGTGCGAGGTCGGCGCAGTGCTGGTCCGCTCGAACGGGCGGGTCGTCGCCGAGGTCGTGACCCGTGACTGGCCGGCCGTCCTCGATGCCGACCAGATCCGCGAGACGCTGATCCGCCTCTTCGCCCGCGTGGAAGGCGGCGCGCTGCTCGAGCAGGAGCTCGAGGCCGCCACGGACGACGCCCTCGGCCGGAACCAGGGGCTGGTCGCGCGATTCGCCGTTCCCATCGGCCGATCGGAGCCGTTCGGCGTGCTCGTCGTGGCGCACGCGGCGAGTCGCCCGAGAGGCTTCACGAACCTGTGCCAGCGCATCGGCCATGCCCTTGCCGACGCCGCCGAGCCGCTGCTCCTCCAGGCGTCGTCGCGCGATGCGCTGACCCTCGAACGCGACCGCCTCGCGATCGAGGCCCGGACGGACCGGCTCACCGGGCTGGACAACCGCACCGCCTGGGATGCCCGGATCGCCGATGAGTCCGAGCGCCGGTCCCGCTACCCCGAGACCGTCTCGATCGTGAGCGCCGACCTCAACGGCCTGAAGTCCATCAACGACCGCCACGGCCACGAAGTTGGCGACCGTGCCATCAAGGCTGCCGCGGACCTGCTCCGCCGGACGGCCCGATCGACGGACCGCGTCGCGCGCGTCGGTGGCGACGAGTTCCTCGTCCTCATGCCCGAGACCGACGAGGTGGGCGCCGAGTCGTTCATGAACCGCGTCCGCATCGGCGCGCTCAAGACGCTGTGCGACGGGGCCTGCCTGTCGATCTCGATCGGCGCCGCGACCGCGGCCCCGGACGAGTCGCTGCTCGAGACGGTCCGCCGCGCCGACGCCCGCATGTACGCCTCGAAGATCCTGGCGCCGCGCTAGGTCGCGTCAAATTGGTTGACTCCGCCGCGCCCGACCTTCGATCATCGCCGCGATGAAGTCCGCCGCCGATATCTGGATCTGCAACGTCTGCCGATCGATCAACCCGATCAGCGCCAACCGCTGCTACCGCTGCCACACCCCGATTCAGGTCGCCGCTGCGAAGCCGGAGGATCTGGCCGTCCAGCAGGCGCCGCGAGAGAAGCACGAAGGGCGCGTCGGCACGTTCCGCAGCACGGAGACGCTGGCGACCCTGACCACGGTCGCGGCCGTGGCCTTCATCCTGGCCGAGTTCCTCGCGCTGTGGACGGTGTTCCAGGTCAACGACCTGCGCGTCACGGACGGCAGGAAGGCGGCTGACGAGCTCTTCCAGCAGCGGCTCTTGCTGATCGTGCCGGCGCCGGTCGTCGGCGTGCTGGCCCTGCTTGCCTACGCCGCCTGGATCCGCCAGGTCGTCGCGAACCTGCCCGCGCTGGGCCTCGGCTTCGGCCGGGTCAGCCCCACGTGGGCGTTCGCCGAGCCGCTGATCCCGGGCTTCAACCTGTATTCCATCCCTGCCCGGATCGCCGAGGTCATCCAGAAGCTCGGCGGCCACCTCTACGCGACGGCGCTCATCGGGCTCGCCTGGCTCATGGTGATCGTGCCCGCCGCGCTGCTGCTCTACGTCGCCCGGTTCACCCGGATCTTCGGGACCGGCGCGGACCTGCTCCGGGTGACCTCGCTGTCATCGCTGATCGTGTTCGCCTTCCAGGCCGCGGCACTGGTGCTGATGCTCGTCGTGATCTGGCAGGTGGAGAAGCTGCAGCGCGCCAAGGCCGATGCGCTCGCATCCGCGCCGGCGCCGGTGAAGGCGCCGCACGAGCCAGCCAGCGCGCAGCTCCAGACCGCCGAGCCTGAGGCCGCCGAGGCGGCGCCCGCGGAGCTCGCGCCGACCGAGTAGGCGAACGGGCCTAGAGGTTCGCCTCATAGGCCCGGCGCAACCAGCCGACCGTCTCGTGGCTCACGCCCTCGGGCGAGGACAGGGACAGCTTGTGGGTCATCGATGACTGGCCGATGCTCTTCGCCGGCTGGAGGCCGCTCGCGTCGGCCGAGTCGTCGAACCGCAGGCCGATGTCGATCCGGGTCTTCGTCGTCGGCTGGATCGAGGCGAACGTCCGCCGGGGGCCGATGAGGGCCACGTACGTCTTGCGAATCTGGACCTCGACCTCGCCGACGTTCGGCAGCTCGGCCATGAGCCGGTCGTAGATCGGGCGGATCGCGGGCTTGTCGCGGTACTGGCCCTCGACGAGCTCGTCGGCGCTGGCCTTCAGGTAGTCGGGGTAGCCGAACGTCTCGAACCCGAGGAGCATCGCCGGATAGCCGGTGACGCCCTGCTCGTTGAGCCAGGCGCGGAGATCGGCGGGGTCACGCGGGCCCCAGTCCCGGATGCGAAGGTTCCAGGCCGCGACGTCCGCCCCGGTCTCGCGCTGGATCTGGGCCGCGATGCGCTCGTACATCTCGCGCCACGAGCGAGGCGCCTTCGATGCCGTCACGTCGCACATGGTGGCACCGCCGCCCGCGTGGCGCCCACGACGACGCCGTCTGGCGCATGCGGCGGGAATCGGAAAAAGGGCGGCTGACGCTCCCAACGCAAGCCGCCCTTTGACGGTCGAATGTCCGATTTCGACCGTCGGGCCGATCGTCGAACCGTGCCCCAGCCCGCAACATCCGGCAAAACCCTTGGTCCGGGCAAGGGAAAACCCTTAGTGCCGGGCGAGCCCCCGTTCGGTGCCGGTCAGACGAGCTCGGATGGCGTCAGCGGGAGCTCGAGGACCTTGTTGCCGCGGGCGACGCGGAGGCCGACCCGTCGACCGACGAGCTCGCCGACGAGGAGCCGCTGGAGGTCGCCGACGCCCTGGATCGGGCGGCCGTCGAGCTCCACGATGAGGTCGCCCGGGCGAACACCCGCCGCGGCGGCGGGGGAGCGGTCGAGCAGCTGCACGACCTCGAGGGCGCGGCCGCGACCCAGGTCGTGTGCGAGCGCCGGCGGGAGCGGCCGCGGCCCGCCGACGACGCCCAGGTACGCGCGGCGCACCCGGCCGTCGCGCATGAGAGAGCTCAGGATCGCGCGCGTCGTGGCGTCGATCGGGACGGCGAGGCCGAGCCCGATCCCTGCGACCGCGGTGTTGATGCCCACGACCCTCCCGCGAGAATCGGCAAGCGCTCCGCCGGAGTTGCCGGGGTTGAGCGCCGCGTCCGTCTGGATCACGTTCTCCACGAGCCGGCTGGAGCGACCGTCGCGCGTCGCCAGCGAGCGCCCGAGCGCACTGACCACGCCCGCGGTCACGGAACCCGCGAAGCCGAGCGGGTTGCCGATCGCCACGACGAGCTGCCCAACCTTGAGTCGAGCCGCATCACCGAGGCGAGCTGCCTGGAGGTCGCCGTTCGCACGCACGACCGCGAGGTCGGAGAGGGGATCGCGGCCGATGACCCGGAAGTCCAGCTCCCGTCCGTCGACGAACGCGGCCACGCCCTTGTCCGTGCCCGCGACGACGTGCGCCGACGTCACGAGGAAGCCGTCCGGCGTGAACGCGACGGCCGAGCCGGTGCCCGACGCCGGGCCCCAGCCGCCCACCTGGCGCGTGACGCGCAGGCTGGCGACCGAGGGGATCAGCGTCTCGGCGACCGAGCTGACCGCCGCCGAGTAGGCGTCGAGGACTGCGACATCGTCCTCGTCGGGCTCGGCCGGGGCCGTCCCGACCGCGGGCCCGGCTTCGAGCCCGGTTGCCGGGCCCACTTCGGGAATTCGCTCCGCGACCATCGGCTCAGGCCTCGCCGGTCGCCTCGCCGGAGCCACCGACGCTGATGGTCCGCTCCTCGAGCCCGCGGACGATCTTGACCTCGAACGGGTCGCTCGCGGCGGCGAGCGCCTCGACCAGGTCGTCGGCATCCTCGATCGCCTTGCCCGAGACCTCGACGATCAGGTCGCCCTCGACGATGCCGGCCTTCTCGGCCGCGCTCCCGTCCTCGACGCCGCGCACCAGGAGGCCGTCGCGCTCGGGCAGCCCGACGCTGCGTCGCAGCCGTCGGGCCACGAACGAGGGCGCAACCGCGACCCCGAGCCGGCGGCGCGACGGCGACTCACCGCGCCCGAGGGCGTCGATGCGCTCGCGCAGCGCCGCGTCCGCCGGGAGGGCGAGGTAGAAGCCCTCGCCGATGCGGTTCGTGTTGAGGCCGACGAGCCGGCCCTCACCGTCGAGCAGGGCCCCGCCCGACGAGCCCGGCGCCAGCGGCGCAGTGTGCTCGAGGCTGCCGGCGATCTTCCGGCCACCGGGGCCGCGGAACGCGCGCGCCACGGCCGAGACCGTGCCCAGCGTGACTCGCGAGCCGCCGCCGGGCGTGGCCGCGGCGCCGAAGACGACCGCGCCGACGTCGACCGCGGCACCGTCCGCCCACGCGACCGCCTTGGCCTTGCCGGTGTCGACCGAGATGACCGCGAGGTCGCCGTCCCAGTCGGCCCCGCTGACCTGGCCGCGGGTGGAGCGGCCGTCGGCGAAGGTGACGGTGACCTCGTCGCCACGGATGTTGTGGGCATTGGTCAGGACCTTGCCGTCGGCGATGACGACACCCGACCCGCGCTGGCGCGAGCCGATGCCGACGATCGACTGGCCGGCCTTCTCGGCGACGCTGGTGATGGCTGCCTGGAGCTCCTGGATCGCGGTCATTGGGTGATGACTCCTCGGTGGGTGCTGGCGGGAGGTTGATAGACTTGCGACTTGCAAGTTACTACTGGCTCCCGAAGCGTGCAAGCGCCCCGGCCGCTAGGGGTCCGATTCGATCGGAAGGCGCGAGAGGACATCCCGCCGGAGGACGGAATCGAGATGGTTTCACTGAAGCGGAACTACCTGTCGGCGCACCTACCATGACCGAGATGTCGCGTTCGACGGACCAGCGGCGAACGGACCAGCCGTCGACGCCCCTCGAGCTCGCGCTCGAGCGGGTGGGGGACCGCTGGAGCCTCCTGCTCGTCGAGGCGCTGCTCGACGGCTCTCGCCGGTTCAACGAGCTCGGCGACGCCGTCGGCGGCATCGCCCCGAACATCCTGACCGACCGGCTGCGCCGCCTCGAGCGCGAGGGCGTGGTGCTGGCTCGGCCCTACACCGATCGGCCGCCGCGAATGGAGTACGCCCTCACGGCCGCCGGCCGCGAGCTCGCCGGCGCGCTGCGCCTGTTGGCGGACTGGGGCGCCCGCCGCTCCCCGGATTCGGATCCCGTTCGCCACGCCCTGTGCGGGACGCCTCTCGAGGCGCGCTGGTACTGCCCGACCTGCACCGTCAACGTCGACGACCCGACCGCGAGTGAGGCCCAGATCGTCTAGGAGGGCACCCGCGATGCCGCGGCCCTGCGACGGCCTACGGCCAGGCCAGCGTGGCGCGGTAGACCTTCGTGGTCTCGCCGCCGATCTCGAGGAAGTAGTCGAGCTCGCCATCGTGGGAGAGGAGCGCGCTGTCCCATGCGCCCGGCTCTTGGACCGGAAAATCCTTGCGCTCGATGTTCGGGCCTGGGACGCGCGTCCACGTCAAGCCATCGGTCGAGGTCGCCAGGCCGCGATCGGTGAGGCGCCGGGCTGCGTAGAGCATCACGTAGCCGTCTGCGGTCCGGACGACGCGCGGCCGGTCGAGGCTCCGTCCTTCCCACCGTTCGTTGGCGACGAGGACAGCCGCATCGTTCTTCGTCCAGCTCTTGCCGTCGTCGGAGAGCGCGACGCCGATCGAACCAGTGCCGCCCTGCGGCGCATCGAACCCGGCGTAGTACATCGCCCAGCGATCGCCGACCCGGACGACCCACGGCCATTGCACGCCGCCGTGGTCGAAGGCTCCCGCCGGGCCGGGCTCGAGCACGGGCGTGTCCTCGATCGTCCACGGCCCACGCGGTGAGGGCGCAGTGGCGCGGCCGATGACCCACGGCGTCGAGCTCGAGACCGTTTGGTAGATCAGCACCCAGGTGCCGTCGTCGGTGACGAAGCCGGTCGAGACGTCGATGCCCGGGTTCGCGAGCGCGAAGTCCTCCGAGTCCAGGAGGTCGGCCTTCTTGTCGAGGGTCCAGGTCTTGCCGTCGTCGGAGGTGAGGTGCGGAATGCGCATCCGGCCCGGCCAGGCGCTGAACGAGTTCGGGAACATATGCAGGACGCCGTCGGCCTCGATGAGCGCACCGGGATTGACGTACTTGTCCCCGGTCCCGGTGAGCGTCGTGTCCACGACCGCGCCCTCGTCGAAGGTGAAGCGCTGGGTGACCGCCGGCGGAGGCGATGGCGTGATGCGAGGCGTCGGGCGCGCTGACGGTGCGGAGCCCGGTGAGGATCCGCCCGTCGGCGTCGAGGACTGACCGCACGCGCCGACGATCGCGGCGAGGATCACGACAGGCAGTGGCCAGAGGTCACCGGGCCGGCGTCGATGGTGTTGCATCCCGACCACTACGCGGGTGCGACGGGATGTCTTGCAGGCGAGGTCCGCGGGCATGAGATCCGCCGAGGCGCCGGCGTCGTAGATCTGGGAGCCGGGGGTCGGCGGTCGAGGGAGGTCGATGCGGCGGCGGTCGGGTCCTCGCGTATCGCGGCGGGTTGCCGCGGCCATCGGCATCGCGGCGATCGTCCTGCTCGCTGGTGCGCTGACGGCGCTCGGCGCAAATCACGGCGTGAGCGCCGCCGCGAACGGGATCGGCTTCTCGCCTGACAGCCTCTCGATCGACGCCGGCGACACGGTCACCGTCTCCAAGATGGCCGGCAGCTACAACCACAACGTCCACTGGGACGACCTGGCCAAGGGCTGCCCGGGGACGGCGACGACCGCAGCATGGACGTGCCAGCGGACGTTCAACGCGGCCGGGACCTTCGTCGCTCGGTGCGACATCCACCAGTCGATGACGCTCACGGTCACGGTGCAGGCCCAGACGCCGCCGACGCCGACGCCGAGGCCGCCGACCCCGGCCCCGACACCCACGCCACGACCCCCGACGCCGAGGCCTCCGACCCCGCCGCCCACTGTCCCGCCGACACCGAGGCCGCCGACGCCCACGCCGACCCAAGCGCCCGGCCCGACCCCGCACGCGACGCCCGGCCCGACGCCCCATGCCACGCCCCGGTCCTCGTCGGGGCCGGCCGCGACCGCCGCCCCGACCTCGGGAACGCCCTCGACGCCGCTTCCGACCCTGCCGGCGACTGGGCAGAGCCCCATGCCGACGCCTGACGACTCCTCGAACGTCCCCGGCGACTCGGTGGGCGCGGCGCCCTCGCCGATCGACGCGCCGAGCGGGGCGACCGAATCGGGTCCGGCCGCGACCGATGCGGCGGCGGTCGAGCCGGCCGCCGCATCCGGGCCCGCGGATGGCATGGCCCTCGTCCTCGTCCTGATCGCGTTCGGCGCCGTCGCGCTCGCGACCGGCGCCGCGTGGCGCCGCGGGGCGCTCAGGCGCCGGGGATAGCCCGGGGGCGCGCCGTCGCGAGGCGAGCGCGCCCCTAGGGAGTTGCGCTGACCGGGACGGAAGCTACGGCGCCGGCCAGATGTCGTAGGCGGTGAAGTCGACCCAGGCGAGGTCGCGGGTGTTCGGCACGGCGGCGAGGATCGAGTTGCCGATGTTCCGTGGCGGATCGGCCAGCGTCGACCACCAGGCCTTGTCCGACTGGTAGCCGAACTGGTAGCCCACGGGCGAGGGCGCGAACCTCTGGCCCCAGACGCGGAACTCGCTGACCATCGCGCTCAGCGAGCCGTGGCCCTGGCTGTCGTCGATGAAGACGAGCCCGTCGCGGTAGGTCGGCGGCATCTTCTCGGGCAGCCAGTGCTTGAGGAAGACGAGGTCCGCTGGATCCTTGGTCCGGGTCTTCGCGACCCACGCGGCGGCCTCGGCATCGGTGATGGACTTGCCGGTCCGCTCCACGTCCTTGCGGTACCACTCGTCGTCGACGCCGAACCCGATGACGCTCGAGTGGTGGCCGTACTGCTGGTAGACGAGGTCGATCAGCATCGGGACGTCGCAGCTCGCGGGCTCGACCTGGAGCCAGACCTTGATGCCGGCGCCGTCGAGGGCGTCGAAGGTCGACTCGAAGAGGTCGACGTCGTCCCAGTTCACGTTCGGCCACGTTCCGGTTGCGGGCTGCGGGAAATGGGCCCAGCAGTTGCCGCGGCCGCCGCCACCGGAGACCTCGACCACGACGGCGATCTGCTCGCCCGTCGCGCCGGCGAAGCGGCCCTTCATCGAGTTGATCGAGTTGACCCACCACGACGGCGCGGGCCACGGCGTGATGCCGTAGTTCGAGGCGCGGAGGCCGGCGCGGAGGCCGGCGGGGATGGGTGGATTCGTGGGCGTTGCCGCCGGAGTCGCCGTCGGCTTCGGTGGCTTGGCGGCATTCGCGGGCTGGGTGCCCTGCGCGGCGAGGGCGATCGCGACTGCGGCGACGATCGCGGGGCCGAGCAGCGTGCGGATCGGTCTGGCCATTGGGTGCCTCCCGTTCTGCGTCGGTCGGCCGAGTCTAATCCTGGTCCGGAATCTCGGCGACCTGCGGGAGTCGACCCCTAGTCGTCCTCCATCGAGCGGCGGTCGCCGATCGGGCCGTCCTCCCCCGGGAAGGCGAGCGTCCCCGCGGCGACCCACCATTCGAAGAGGTCATAGGCGAGCCGGCCGGCCTGGACGGACGGGTCGCCGTCACTCAGCCGGGCGGCCTCCTCGAGGCTCGTGGCGAAGATCGAGAGGCCGCGCATGGAGACGTCGGTCTGCTCGCCGAGCGGCCCATTGGCGACCAGCTTGCCCTGGCGCTTCAGGTCGGCCCGGTAGGCGAGGTGGCGGGCCTGCAGCTCGTCGAGCTCTGCGTCGGACATCTGTGGCGCGTTCGCGGGCCGGCGCAGGACGACCATGGTGTAGACGTCGAAGAAGTCGGGGACGTTCGGGTCGCGAGGCATGCGGGCCGCAGGGTACCTGCTGGTCGTCAGGTGGCTGTCACGAACGCGTCGAGCGCGACGCTCGGATGGCCGGAGGTGCCGACGACCACGACCTTGATGGTCCTGTTCGCCGATGAGGCGAAGTGAAGGGTCGCGATGACGCGCCGGTTGGCTGCCGAAGCCGAGTAGAGGCTGACAGTCTTCGTCAGCACGCCGTTCACATAGATCTTTGCGGAGCCACGCGTCGGCCCGACCGAGCCGATCCAGGCAAGGGAGCGACCGGTAAAGGTGAGCTTTGCCGAGGCGCCGGCGAGCTTCGCAACGCGCTGCGCGCCGCCCCAGCACGAGCTGCTGGTCGCGAGTGCCCACGTTCCCGTCCGTACGATCGAGCCCGATGATTCCTGGTAGGCCGTGACGGAAAAGGACGAGCCAGTGGCCCATCCACCCACGTTTCCGGCCTTGTCGGCGGCCCGCGTCCGAACCCGATAGCTGTGTCCCGGCGCGAGGTTCCGGGTCAAGGCAGGCGACGTCAGGCTGGTGCTCATCGTCGACCAGGGTCCGCCGTCGATGCTGATCTCGGCGTGGTAGCGGTAGATGCCGCTGGTCGAATCCGACCCGGACCATGTGAGCTTCGTGGGAACCAGCCCGGAGCTCACGGTGGCTCCGCCGACGAAGGCGGACGAGGCCACGGTCGTGACCGGCGCCGTGGAGTCCCGGACAATCGTGTCTGTCGACTCGTCCGACCAGTGGCCGTTCCCATCGCGCCACTTGACATGGACGGTCTTGACGCCATCGCCCGAGCCCACAGACCACTGGATCGAAGGTGCATAGCTCTGCTCAGTCCAGGTCGTGCCGTCATTCGATGCAGCCACCTTGGAGACCCCGGAGCCGGCGTCGGTTGCAGCGACGGAGAGGACGATGATGCCGTCGATCGTGTAGTTGCCGGAGCCGTCGATGACCACGACGCCGGACGGACCCGTCCAGTCGAATGTGAACGAGTCGGTGGCGACCGCGCTGACGTTGTTCCACGCGTCCGTCCAGCGCGCGTACACGGTCCGGGCGCCCTCCGCGCCGCTGCCTCCGGCGGCACCGAGCGACCAGTAGAGTGCGTCCAGGTTCCCGAACTGCTCCCACGTCGTGCCGTCGTTCGACAGCTCGAGCTTCTGGATGGTCGAAGCGTCGCTCACCGAGAACGTCAAGGTCACCCCGGACTCCGTGACCACGTCTGCACCGCCGTTCACAGATACGCTCCCGACCGGAGGGTCGTCTTCGATGGGCATCTCGCTCACGGTCTGCGATTCGGAATCCTGAGATTCTCCGTAGCGGGGGATCGGATAGGCGCTCCCACGGAACGCGGCGGTGACGGTGTGGCTCCCGGGCAGGTTCGGGGTGAACGAGGCCGATCCGGTCCCGGTCGTCCAATCCATCACGGGCCATGCCGCATGGAAGCCATCGAGGAGGACCTCGACCCCGCCGCCGTCATCGGGAATCGGGCTGACCTGAATGTCGACAGTGATCTCCTGACCCCAGAGGGAGGGATCGGGACCCACGGTGATGCTGGTGGTCGTCGGGCGATCGAAGACCGTCAGGGCCTTTGTCGTCGACTGTGACGGCGCCCACTCCGTCGAGCCCTGGTATTCAGCTCGAAGCGCGTAGGTGCCGGGGAGCATCGACGGCAGGTCGACCGTCACGGGCGAGCCGCTGACCACCGCGCTCCCGATGATCCTGTTCAGGATCCCGTCGATCCCGTTGGGGCCGACTTCACGAATGGCGACCGTGCCCGCGTCGGGCACGCCGGTCAGGGCGACGGAGACGCTGAAGGCGTCCCCTCGCCCGACCGTTGCTGCCGACGTCAGGCTCGACGTCGTCGCGCGCCGGCTGATGTCGACGCTCGTCTCGACGAACCCGGGGTAGCCCATGTAGTCGCCGCAGGGCATGAAACCGGCCGTGTACACCTTCTGATGCGCCTCGGAGAGTGCGGTGACCTCTGTCGTAGCGGTGCCGGTTGCCGCGTCGAGAACGAAGGTCTGGCCGTGGATCGTCACTGGGCAGGCGCCGGGATTGGGCGTCACTGTGGCTGTGAGCGTGACGGTGTCGCCGACGTAGACCGCCGTCGGCGAGGCCTCGAGCGTCAGGTTTGTCGGGATCGTTGCCCCACCCGCCACCGGCCCGGCGAGCGCGAGGAAGACCAGCGGGACGACGAAGGTCAGGGCGCCGACCGCCAGCCGCCGCGATGCCCGCCTGCCCTCCACCTGCGCCGAGCCTCCTCCGTTGTCTCTGAGCGCGCAGGATGCGCCGCGATGGTTCGCCGGGCAAGAGCCCAATTAGACTCGGAATTGATGCTGAGATGGTCGGCCGGCTGCAAGTCCACGCGCGCGACGTAGCGCGATGGCGAACCTACCCAAGAGCCAGTTCAAACGATGGCTGACGGCGCCGCCGAGGCCCCACGGCGCGATCCTCAAGGACCGCACCGTCAGCAACCTCGAGCTGTTCTACGACCTCGTCTACGTCGCGGTCATCTCGCAGGCGTCACATCACCTCACCGAGCACATCTCGCTCCAGGGCTTCGCGGAGTTCGCGGTCATCTTCGGGATGATCTGGTTCGCCTGGTTTAACGGGTCGCTGTATATCGAGCTGCACGGCCGCGAGGACGGCCGCACGCGCCTCTCGGTCTTCCTGCAGATGGGCGTGCTCGCGCTCCTCGCGGTCTTCACGGGCGACGCCGCGGGCGCGACCGGCTCGCAATTCGCCCTCGTCTATGCCGCGTTCCTGGCCCTGATGGGCTGGCACTGGTGGTCGGTGCGCGAGCTCGATCGGATCGAGCGGCCCGAGTTCCTGCGGATCACGTTCGTGTACGTCAGCGGGATGGCCCTGTCGACGGTCGTCGTCGGCTCGACCGCGGTGCTCCCGGACGCATGGCGACTCCCGATCTGGGCGATCTTCCTCGCGGGCTGGATCGGCTTCATGGCGGCGGGCTCGCGCAGCCAGGGCCCGCAGGCCGAGGGCATCCAGCCGACCGACTCCCTCGTCGAGCGCTTCGGGCTGTTCACGATCATCGTCCTCGGCGAGGTCATCCTCGGCGTCGTGACCGGGCTCTCCGAGGCCGGGCCGGATCCCCTGACGATCGCCACGGGCTCGCTGGCGATGGTCATCGGCTTCGGGTTCTGGTGGATCTACTTCGACGTCGTCGGGCGGCGGCTGCCACGGGGCGGGCGCGGCGAGATCTGGACGTGGATGCTGAGCCACTTCCCGATCCAGCTCTCGATCGTCGCCGCGGGGGCCGGGGTGGTGAACCTCATCGAGCACGCGCATGACTCGGCAACGCCACCGGAGACGGCTCTGCTGCTCGGCGGAGCGGTCGCCATCGGCCTGCTGGCCCTGATCCTGACCGAGCGCTCGCTCGAGGACGCCGTGCGCCTCGAGGACGTCTACCGGCCGCTCGCGGCGGTGCTCGCCGTGGGCGCCCTGATCGCGATCCTGGCCGGCTGGCTCGCGCCGGCGCCGTGGATCCTCGCCGCGCTCTTGGTGGCGATCCTCACCGTGCTGTGGTTCTTCGTGGTCGCCCGGATGATCCGGGCCGGCGTCTGGGGCGAGGCGACCACCGGCTAGCCGGCCGCTTCGGCACCGCGCGCGGCCTCGAGGACCTTGAGGATTTCGCGGATCACGAGGGCCGGCGCATTCGAGGCCACGTTGTGGCCGCTGGTGACGACGATCTGGCTGGCGCTGTCTGGGCTGAGGACGAACCAGCCGCGCTGGTCCTCGACGTTCGTGGCCTCGTCGGTATTCGGCTCCACCGTGTCGCCGTAGTCGTTCGAGATCACGGTCAGCGCGAAGTCGCCGACCCGGGCTCGATGGTCCCACGCGGCGTGCTCGACCGCGTAGAAGTCGCGATGCTCGGAGTTGCCCGGAGCCCCGCAGGCGATCTGCGGGAGGACGTCCGGATACAGCTCCCCGGTGAGGGCTTTCGGCGTCTCGACGAAGACCATCCCGGCGACGTCCACCGGATGCCGCGCCGCGAAGCCGGCCATGAGGAACCCGCCGCCGGACGCTCCGACGAGCACATACGGACCCTCGAGCCCGGCCGCGCCGAGGAGCGCGTCGAGATCGTCGAGGATGTCGTCGAGCTGACGGCAGCCGGTCGCGTCGCTGCTCTTGCCGACGCCGAGGCGGTCATACGTGCAGGTGCGGCTCTCGGCGGTGAGGCCTGGGATCACCTCGCGCCAGTGGTCCGGCCCAGGGTCGCCGTCGCCGGCCTCGAGGAGGATGGTCGGGGTGCCCGAGCCGGCGCACTGCAGGTACAGCTTCTGCCCATCGCCGATGTCGAAGGAGCCGGCCAGCCGGTCTGACGACGGTGCCGGGGTCGCCGTGGGGCTCGCCGCGGTCGCGCTCGGCTCGCCTGGCCCGACGGTCGATGTCGGCAGCGGCGAACCCGAACAGGCTGCGAGCGCCGCCAGCGCCGGCACAAGTGCGAGCCGCATGTACGACTTCACGACGGCATCGTAGGCGCAGGCTCTCTCCCGCCAAATAGCTGATATTGACATTCGTATGTGGCACACACGAATGCGGCGCCGGACTCCGCCTGAGCGCCCTGCAGCGACACCGGCTCAGCGCGAGCCGCGGCTGACGACCTCGGCGGCGAGGGCTTCGAGCGTAGGCTGGAGCAGCGCACGTTCCTCCGGCGTGAACGACCGGGTTCCCTTGCCGGCGCGGACCTCCGAGGCGGCCCGGATGCTCGCGGCCCACTGGGGATACCGGCCGGCGGCCCACTCGGCGCCTTCGACCTTGGACGAGAGCGCCCGGGTCTCCAGCGACAGCAGGAGGCGGCAGACCGTGAGGAGCCGGTAGGCGATCTTGTCGTCCCGCCAGTCGAGCCGGACGACCGAGACGTAGCGCTGGACATCGTCGACGAGGACGTCGAGGAACTCGTCGATCGAGATCGGCGCGATGACCTCGCTCGGCGGGGGACCGAGCACCGCCCAGTCCGCGTCGAGCGCGAGAAACCAGGTCTCGAGCCAGTCCTCGGCGCGATCGTGCCGCTGGAGCGGCTCCTCGTGGCTGATCTCGAAGAACGGCCCGCCGCCGTCGCGGAACGTCCGCAGGGTCTCCCGTCCGACGAAGTCGACGTCGAGCCGGTCCGCCCAGTCAGGCTCGCGGCGCGCCAGCCGCTCGATCAAGCCGGCGAAGCCTTGGAATGGCAGTCGGTCCACGGTCGATGCCGTGACGACGACGAGGTCGAGGTCGCTCAACCGCGGGTCGAAGCCGCCGCTGGCCGCGCTCCCGCACACGTACACCGCCACCAGCTGGTCGCCGAGGGTCGATCGCAGGTCATCGACGAACGTCGGGACGATCCGATCGAGCGGGCGAGGGAGCACCTTGGCCGCTGGCTCGACGTGCATCGACACAACCTACTGCTTGACGTCGCGGACCTCGCGCGTATACCGGGGGACACGCGTCGAAAGGAGCGAGTTGTTGCGACCCTCTCGATCGTTCGTGCGACGTTCGGCGACGGCGTTGAGCATCCTCGTCTCGGCTTCCTGCTCGGCACCGACGGCTTCGACGCCCCGGTTCTCCGCAACCCCAGGCCCGACCGTCGTCGATTCGAGCAGTCTCACCACCCCGCCCGCTGCCACGCCTCCGTCGGCCAGCGGCGCTTCGACGGGCATCGACCTCACGAGCCTGACCGGGCGAATCGTCTTCGACGACTCGGAGGATGTCTGGTCGATCAACGCCGACGGCAGCGGGCTTACCCGACTGACCGAGTCGCCGTGGCGCGAGTTCCAGCCGGCGCGGTCGCCTGATGGTCAGGTCATCGCCTATCGCGCCGAGGTCAACGACTACCCGAGCTCTGGGTGATGCAGGCCGACGGCTCGGATCAGCGCCAGCTGCTCCCAAGTGGCGGCTTCCCCGCCTGGTCGCCGACGGCTCGATGCTCGCGTACGCCGACCCAGGCGGTTCCGCCGGCCACAGCTGGATCGGGATCACCCAGCCGGATGGATCCGGGCCGCGCCGTGTGCCCGGGACCGACTTCGGCGAGGACCCCTCCTGGTCGCCGGACGGCCAACGGATCGCCTTCACCTCGGCGCATGGCGGCGAGCGCCACGTGTTCATCGTCGAGGTCAACGGGTCCGCCGCTGTCGAGCTGTCCGGCGCGGGTGAGGCCAACGGGATCGCGTGGTCTCCGGACGGGGGCTCGATCGTGTTCGCCTCGCATCGCGATCACCAGGACAACTACCGGGACATCTACGTCATGTGCGCGGACGGATCGGACGTGCGGCGGCTGACGTTCGCGAGCGCGGAGACGCCAACCTGGTCCCCCGACGGTCGCTACATCCTCTACTCCGCGCCCGGCGGGCTCGGCGTCATGCGCGCCGACGGCTCCGGCGCCACCTCGTTCCCGGTCCAGGGCGTCGCATGGGCGAGCTTCCCGGACTGGCGATGAGTTTTCGTAACGGGATTAGGCTCGGCCCATGGACGAGCAGGCCAGCTTCGAGACGCAGGCCGTCCTGCCGCCGCGACGCGCGAGCCGGAGCCGCCTCGCGGTCCTCATCCCGGCGATGGCATTCGCGATCGTAGCGTGGGCCGGGCTGAGCGGCCGGGGCTCCAGCGCGGCCGTCGCCGACGGCCAACCCTCCGCCTCGACGGCCTCGACCGGGCAGGCCGTGCGGGCTCCGCCACTCGTCGCGGCACCGGGACCGGCGATCGCGATTCCGCTCTGGCCGGAGCAGGTCCTCGGCATCGACGTTCGGACCGTTCGCGACATCACCTCGACCGACCTCGCCGACCAGCAGGTCATCGCCGTCGCCGGCTGGTACGAGGCAGGCACGATCAAGGCCTGTCCGCTCCAACCCGACGTCGAGCATCCCAGGGACGTCCTCGAGCTCGGCGTCGTGTCGGACACCGAGACCTTCTGTGCGCGATCCGGCCTGCTCTTCGCCGCGTCTCCAGAGGCCGGGACCGGCGGCAACGCCACCTACCGCTCCGAGAACAGCTTCAAGAACACGCAGCTCCCCGCGCTGAGCGTGGCGATGCGGCCCGGCATCGCCCTACCGGCGGAGCTGACCGATGCCGGCGAGGAGGCGGTGCCGGCGGTGCTGATCGGGCGACTCGGCTGGCCGTTCGAGGGCTGCGCCCGGTTCGTGACTCGCTGCCGCCAGGCGCTGCTGGTCGATCGCGTCATCTGGGTCGCGGGCCTCGGCCAGGCGCAAACGACGTCGATCCTGCCGAGCCTGCTCGACCCGGGTCCGCTGCTCACCTGGCACCGGCGCGACCGTCTCGCCGAGGTCGGCGCCGACCCGCGCGGGACCATCCTCATGGAGACCCTGATCGATCTGCCGACGCTCGCCGCCGTCGACGCCGACGCGGCGGCCCAGGTCGCCGCAAGCTCACCCGACGTTGAACGAATCTGGTACCGCCGCACCCTCGGGCTCGACCCCGCCCGGGACGCCCCTCGCTGGATCGCCATCGACTACGCCACGGGCGAGGTCCTCGGCAGCGGAATCGTCGGCGTCGAGCCCGGTCCGCGGCTCCCCGCAGATGGCGTCAACGTGATCGTAGGGGGCGGTTCTCGATGAGTTGCCGCCGGCGCGGAGCGCCGGCCTCCCTGAACTGGCTAGCCCTTCACCACCACGGCGGGGGAGACGGGAGGCAATCGGCTAGGCGATCGACAGGGCTCGAAGAACGTACAGGTCGCCGGCCCCCGGCGCGTCGGGGTTGTCGGCCGATGGGCTGATCTCGATGACGACCCGATTCAGCCCGATGTTGAGATCGTCGTGATAGTCGGCGGAGCCGAAGGCGAGGCTCCGCAGCGAGATCATCGTGACGTTGTCGTCGCCGCCTTCGCCCTCGTGCTCGGTGACGTACCGCCGCAACGTGGGCGGCGTCCCGATGACCTGGTCCGGGTTCAGACTCGGGTCGGGATTGGCCCAAACCGACACCTGTGCCGGCCGGGTCCCGGTAATCCAGTGCTTCAAGGCGAGGTCGTATTCCTCCTCACGGTCGAGCACCTTGAAGAACAGCGTGATCGTTCCTCTCCCCCCTGCGTCGAGCTCGACGGTCATGCCCGAGCCGCCGTAGCCATAGCCGCCAGTCTGGACGAAGCCGCTGCCGAGGACGTAGAGATTGCCCATCCTCGAGCACGCGGCGAACGCGGTGTCATCGCTCGCCTCGATCTCGTTTGCCGCGAAGCCGACCATGGCATTGCTGCCGCCGCCGGTGACGCTTACGGGGATCAGGGCGTATCGCTCGAGGGGCAGGTTGTGCACGATCGTGTTGCCATCCTGGGGGTAGTCCGTCGAGTTCGGCGTGATGGTGACGTTGGCGCCCACATCGGCAGCGTCGTGGGTGGCCTGCCAGAAGACCCCACTGTGCGTCACGGCGAGCTCTGGCTCCTGCGTCGGGGACCACGAGTCCGGAGTCACGAGCCATGTCGACTCGCAGACGAACTCGAACCCCATCTGCGAGAGATGCGAGGGCGGCTGCACATAGCCGGACTGGGACATGCGGTATTGGACGTCCGTCGGGACGTCGATCTCGGTGTCGTCCTGTCCGTGTGGACGCATGAGCACCGCATCCCAGGGGTACTCCTGCGCCCACACCCAGGTCACGTTCGGGACGCCGTCCGTTGAGATCCCCAGACGCGCGAATGCCGCCCAGTCCTTGATGGTCATGCTCGCGCTGTCTGACAGCTGGGACGACGATCCTCGATTGGCGCCGGTCATCAGCTCGTTCCGCGTGTCAGACGTCTCGGCATGTTCGAACGACAGCCCAGCCGACGGCCCGCCCTCGCCGCTTGCGCCGACGTTTGCCCCAAAGCTGTTGGTCACCGTCGTGGAGGATCCGGCGGTGTGCTGTCGGATGAGGGTCAGATCCGAGCCTTTGACCTGCGCCACGTCGGCGCTGACGCTCGTGTTGACCGTCTTGGGCGAATACGCAGTGAGCTTGATATCGAGCGAAGGAGATTCGGGGGCAGCAGCTGGCTGGACCACGTTGATGAGCGCGGCCGGGTAGCCGGCCCACGTGAGTGGGGTGTCGTGCGCGAGGTTGAACGTCGGGCTGCGGAAGACCCGCAGGCGGAGCGTGCACCGAACGCGGTAGGCGACCCGCGACCCAAGGTTCCGTACGTCCCGAAGCTTCGAGACGTCGTAGCGAAAAATGCCGACGCCTGCCCAGCCCGTCCAATCGGTCCCATCCGGCATCACGAAGAGCGTTTCCTCTACCGCGAAGGCATTGACATCGCGATCCTTCATTGACACGCGCCCCTCAGCTACTGGAGATGCTCGGCGCCTTCGTTGACGATGAATGCGAGGGCGATGTTCGCCGGCCTCGTTTCCTTGCCGTAGCCCGAGCCTGGGTCGGGAAAGGCGGTCGTCTGCTCCGTTGCACTACTCCACCCGTTGGCGGCGTAGTAGCCGTAGCCCGTGCCGGAGCCCTCGTCCGTGGCGAGATGAGCGCCGTGCGAATGCAGCTGCAGTGCAGACTGCTGCATGGACAGCACGCCGCTTTCGGGAACCTCGGTGATCTTTCCGCCGACCATCACCAGCTGGAAGCGGGAACGCTGGTCCATGTCGCGCCGCGGCGGGGTCGAGTCCGCCCCCCGTACAAACTGGCCGATTGTGTTCGGGTAGTGGCCCGCCGGCAGGACGGCCGCGAGGTCCGGCCACTCCGCTGTGCTGAATTGCTGCCCGTCGCAGGCGTGCCATCCGGAGAGGTTCTCGACCCGCCGCTCGTCGCCGACGTACATGAGGATCACACCTGCGGTGAGCGGCGGGTCGTCATCGCTGCTGCTTGCCTTGACCAGATGGATGAGCGAAAGGTTGGCCGGATGCATCTCCGTGCCGGCGGTCACCGCGGTGGCCCCCGTCGACGTGGCGTTGTCGTCCCAGAAGTCCGAGCCCGCGTGGCCGCCGCCATCCGGGAAGTTCGAGTATCCGTGCGTGTGCGTGAGGATCGTCTGGTCCTGCACGGATCCCACGCCCGGCCGTGGGCTTCGGTTCGCGAAGTCGGGGTCGTAGCCGGTGCCGTCGCTCGGCATCTGGACGCCCCGCACGAACTGCCCACCGAGATTGGGGAGGAGCGGCGTGCCTCCCTGCTCGCCAAAGGGACTCCCGCACGATGTCAGAAGCTTGAGAAGCTGGGGTGCGTCGTCAGGACATGGGTCGCCAACACAGGGAAGCCAGCCATCGGGGATCGTGTCGGACCATCCACCCGCCCAAGGCATCACCGCGCCGACCGGGATTGGGGCTGCTGCAGGCGCCGAGGCAGATTTCGAAGCCGACACGCCCATGGTCGCGTCGCCCGGGCTGATCATGAAATGGAGGTAGAGGTTGGTCGGACGTGACTCGTACCCGCTCAGCAGGCTGCCGGCCACGCCCGGCAGCGGCTGCGTCGAGCTCGTCTGCGTGTTCTCGTCGCCGCGCCAGGCGCTCAGGTCGTCCTTCGCGACCATGTCGCTGTCGGTGTCCGACGGGAACGTGTCGTAGTTGTGATCATGGGCCTGGAATGACGAGGCCTGCTGTGTCCCGGGCGTGTCGTCCCGCCCCGCGCCGCGGACGAAGAGCCCCAGGAGATCCGGGAGGAGCACCATCCCCATCTGGTTCCTGCCGAATCGGCCGTCCAGAAGCGCCATCAGCAAGGGATACGCGATTGCGGGGCTGCCGTCGCATGGCAAGAGCGGCTGCGCCGCGACCTCGTCGCCCGGCCAGCAGACGATGCCTCCAACGGGGATGCCCTCCACGACTGGAAAGTAGGCACGGCGCAACGGAGCAGCAATTAGGGAGAACCCTCGGAATCGGGCTGAGGCGGTTGCGAAACCTTGACCCGGCTGGCGGGCCACGCGTACCGTCGAGCGCGACGGAGAGGCCCCTCGCCTCCAACGGAGTAAGAGGGTCAGTCAGGCGAATGGCGTTCCTCCCGGGCCAGCCAGATATCAACGACTTGCGCCCTTCGGTCGAGTTGGCCGAAGGCGAGAAGCCCGGTTCCGACACGCAGTTGGGGTTGCGGCGTGGGTACAAAGGTAAGCCCGGCCCGTACTGGGAAGAAGCTCGCCCCGTCTTCGACACGCATTGGCGCGAGCTCGAACGACAGATGAAGCGGTATGTGCTCCACAAGCTGGCACCGATGTACCCGCCGCCGCTGACCCCGGAACAGGCGGCCCTCAAGAAGAGGCCACCCCGCATCGAGCAGACGCCGTTCGGGCCCGTGACCGCGTCACCGGCGGGAAGGACGAATGATCCGAACTACATCAACACGGGCAACGTCAGCTACATCCAGACGCGCAACGCGCACTACAAGAATCCGGACCCCGAGGCCCCGGAACCGGAGGGCTCGCTGAGCTATGGGGACCTTGCCGGCCGCCTGGCCTCGAACGGCGGCCCCGAGATGGCCCACGAGATCCTGCGCCAGGTCTACACGACGCTTGCCCAGCGTTTTCGCCTGGAGTCGGACGGGGACCGGCAGCTCCGCTGTCAGGCCCTCCAGGCGGAATCCGCGAAAAACTGGACGCCGGATCAACGGCGGACCATGGCCGTTCTCTATGCGCTGACGATTCTCTCGGAGGAGCAACGGAGCGGAGCAGGGAAGACCATGCGGTCCGCTCTACGGCTGATCGCCGATGGACGGATGAGCCCTGGTGACGCCTTCGTGGCCAAGGGCAAGGAAGGCCCAGCCGTGATTCAGACCGAGCCGGAAGGCATGGAGCACTTCCGCTTTGCAGGCAAAGGTGGCCAGAAGCCCAGCAAACCGCAGGCCCTTGTCTACGGCGACGAGTCGTCGTCCTCGGACGCAGATGACGACTTCGAGGACATCGCGACGCACTTCGACATGAAGGCCAAGCAGGCGCAGAACGACGCCAAGGAGATCAAGCTCTCCAAGCTCCGCGCGCAGAAGCGCTTCGCGGGCGAGAGCACCCGGGACGTCGAAGGCACCCAGTACCACGAGGAAGCCGCCAGGATCCGGGGACAGGCCGAGGAGACCGAGCAGAAGCGAGGAACCAAGCGGAAGCTCGCGGCGCCGCCCGCCGAGGAATCGTCGCGGGCGGCGAAGGGCCGCCGGGTCGACGATGGTCAGCAAACCGATGCACCCAGGCGCAAGGTTGTCTCCGTGGGGGAAGTCCGGAGGAGTGCGCGCCTTGCCAAGGCGAGGGCCCTCGGCCAGCGAGGCGAGAAGCGAGACGCCGTCGCGGCAGAGATGAGCACGTTCAAAACCAAGCGCGCGGCAAAGAAGCAGGCCCTGATCGAGGAATAGGGGCTGAGGGAGAGAAGTTGGCGTCGCAAGAGGCGCCTGCGTGGGCCTACATGTTCGAAATCGCCTGCCACTCCTGGAGCCGACGGGTCAGCAGGTCCGCACGATCCTTGGGCGAGCCGCTCTCGAGAATGGCGATGTCACCCTCGTCGGCGCGCAAGTACAGGGCTGCGGTCCGCTCGTGGACGCCGGCGTCCGATTCCGACCTGGTCGTGAACCAGCCGTTGGCGCGGTCGGGCGATTCCAGGCGGATCTCGCCGGTGCCCTCAAAGGTCGGGGCATTCGGCTCCCGGGGTCGCTCGCCCTTCCAGAAGTAGAAGACGCCCGGCGGATCGCGGCGCTCCTTGGAGGCCTCGCTCCAGTACCGCGCCGAGAGCGTGCCGTCCTGCTTCCACGCACGCCCTGCGATGTCGATCTCGCCCTCGGGGTCGCGCGTGATCCGGAGCAGGCTGATGACGCCGGGGTCACGCTCAGTGCGCATCGTGATCGCGTGCTGCCACCAGTCGCCCTCGACCCGCGCGCGGCGGCCCTCCTGCGCGATCGCCAGGCGCAGCTTCTCGTTCACGCCGCCCATGTCGGTCTCGGTCTCGCCGTAGCGGATGACCGTCAGGCCCAGGAGATCGCTCGGTAGCTTGCTGCCGGTCGCGTGGACGATGAACGTCCGGTTCATGCCGAGCGCCCCGCCGAAGAGCCCCGCCTCGAACACGACGTTGTCCCGGGGCGATGCCTGGCCGGCGGCGGCCACATCCCTTGGGTTGCTCGTCCAGTCGTCGCGGGCGAACACGAACGCAGCGAAGTCGACCTCTCCCGTGAGGTCGACCAGCCGTTGGAGCGTCGTCACGCCGGCCGGGAACGCGGCCGTCCACTTCTCGACGTCGGCGATCGGGGCGAGGTCGTTCGCGATCGCGTCGACGAGCTTCATCTGCATCCCCGACGACCCGAGAAAGACGCGCGGCTTCATGCTGCTCCCCTCGCTCCATCCCTGCGGGCTGCCTCCTGCCAGCCGCGCTTGCCGAGCAGCGTAGGAAGGCCATGGTTGACCCCGCAATCGGAGAAAACCCTTGGGCGTGACCAACGAACCGGACCTGCCCGGCGCACATGTCGAGGCGCAAAATGAGAACCGAGGGGCGGGCGAGACCGCCGGATCACCGACAGCGTGGAGGGTTCCATGGACGCAGCCTCAATTGCGTCCGTCGACGCATGGGTCCGCTGGATCACCAGCCTCGCTGGTCCGATCGCACTCGCGCTCCTGGTCATCTGGCTGGTGAGATCGAAGACCGCTCCAGCGAAGATCGAACAGCTTCTGAGGCCGTTCGGGTCGGTCAAGGTCTTCGGGCAGGAGCTCGTGCTTCGCAATTCCGAACACGTCAGCCGGACTGCGGAGGAGGCGTTCAAGGTCTATCGAGCGGAAACCAAAGCCAGGTACGAGGAGCTCGTCTCGAAATACAAGATCGCCGAGCTGCACAAGGAGCTCGACGACAAGCACCTCCTTCCGGAGATCAAGGACAGGGTCAAAGCCGAGGAGTACCGGTCGACGATTCACGTACGGAACATCCTCTTCGCCGACACGTACCGCCAGCTCGTGCCCTATTACCCGGCCGACGGCCGGCCAGCCGGCCGTTCGTGGAGCATTCGGTACGGCATCGTTGGTAGGACCTGGCGGCATGAGAAGTCAACAGGCCAAAGCGACCTGCAGACCTCGACGGAGCGCCTCATCGATGAGTGGGGCATGACCCAGCTCGAGGCTGCAACCGCGACGGCCAAAGGCTCACGCCCGGCACTCCTCGCGGTCGTCCTCAAGGACTCGACACATCGCCAGCCTGTCGGCATCTACTACGCCGACTCAGCCGCCAAGAACGCCTTCGGCGAGACCGAGGCTCAGTGGCTCGCGCTGGCCGGCAAGATCGAGGAGGGGGCTCGAACGATCGGTCTCACCTCGGCCCTGTCGAACCTCGCGAACGAGCTCCCGAAGGGGCCGATCATCCCGCCCCTCGAGGAGCCCGACTGATGGCACGGGCGGCCGACCCATACGAGACGATCGCCGGCGAGTACTACGACGCAGAGCGGCATCCGACCTCGGCGAACTTCCGGTACCTGAGCAAGCGGATCCTGCGAGAGGCATTGCCGAGCATCGTCACTCCTACGACTGACCTGATTGAAGTCGGCGCCGGCGACTCCTTGGTCATGGAGGTGATCGCCGAGCTCGGACTGCCGTTCCACTCCGCGACCCTGACCGACTCGTCGCCGACGATGCTCCGGTATTCCGAGCACTGGATGAGCGAACGGGTGGAGCTCGGTCTCGAGGATGCGGAGCGCTTGCCGTTCGAAGCCAACAGCTTCGACCTCTCGGTCGCGATCCTCGGCGACCCCTACAACACGCCGGCGTTCTGGTCGGGCATGGCCCGAACGACTCGAGCCGGCGGGCACGCCCTCTACACGACGCCGAGCCGGGCCTGGTCCACGGCGTTCCGTGGCGAGAGCACGACCGCCGCCTTCGACGCCGAGACGGGCCCGGACCGGAACGTCCCATCGTTCGTCCATGACGAGGCCACCCAGCGGCAGCTGGTCGAGGCGGCGGGCCTCCGCGTCATCCAGGTGATCGAGGCGCCGCTGTTCTGGCTTGCCGGTCAGCGCATCTCGCCCAAGCTCTCCGTGCTGCATTCGCCGGACGCTGCTGTCGTCACGGCCTATCACGCGGTCAAGACGGCGTCACAAGGCGACGGAAGCTAGCCGGTCGCGACACGTCCGGGCCAAGGCGCGGGAGCCGCTTCGGGTCGCCGTCAACGCGGTATCCCTCCTGCCCGCGGGTCGCGGCCAGACCCATCAGGCAGGCTTCTGCCGCCTCCCGACTTCTCTGGGCGCCCGGGTCACGTGAATGTTCAATGGCGAGGGGGGCGCGCCCGACGGCACGCCCCCCTCGAACGCCAAACGACGTTCAGCAGGGAGCGGGAACGACCGGCACGTCGATCCGCGGGGAGCCGCCGACCGGCACGTCGAAGTACGTCGCGATCAGCACCAGGTTTTCGGTCCCGAGGTTGAACGCGGTGTGGGCATGGCCCTGGCCCGGGTCCACGAACGCCTTGCCGGCCGAGTATGGCGTCGATGAGCACACGCCCCCGTCGGCCCGGACGTAGGTGAGCGTGCCCTGCTTGACGACGACGATGACGGGCCCTGGATGGCTGTGCCAGCCGGTCGTGCCACCCGGCCCGATCGTGATCTCCTGGACGACGACCTCGCCCGCGTCCGGTGCGTTCGCTACGACGATGGCCCCGTCCCGCTCGAGCTTGACCTTGACGTCCACCCGGTCGACGAAGTCGCCCCGGGCAAAGATCGGCGCCGAGATGACATTGCCGCCCGGCGTCCCGAGGGCTGAGCCCGCGAACACCAGGACCATCACCGTGGCCGACGCGACGGTCGCCAGGAGTCGAAATCGATTGCCGCGCATGGAGCCTCTCTCCTCTCCCCAGCGAACCTGACGTCGATGTCGTTCGCTGCTTGCCGACCATGTGGCGGGGCAAGAGGCCAAAGGTTCCATCTGGCCAAAATCAGGCGATTCCGGAACCTTCGTGGCGCGCGCCGCGCACATCATTGGCAGCGCGGCAGCTTCGCCGCAGCGAGGGTGGGTGAAGAGCGGTGCACGATCTCGTGATCCGGGCCCGGGGAGGCGATCGTGACGCCTTCGCGGAGCTCGTGGCGCGATCGATCGGGCGGCTCACGGCGGTGGCACGGATGATCCTGCGAGACGAGTACGCCGCCCAGGACGCGGTCCAGGAAGCCTTCATCGAGGCGTGGCGATCACTCCCAGGGCTCCGCGAGCCGGACCGCTTCGAGGCCTGGCTTCGCCGGCTCCTCATCCGAGCGTGCTTCAAGGGCGTTCGACGGAGCAAGCGCGTGGAGTCGGTCGAGATCCGCCTCACGCCCGCCGACGAGCCGCCGGTGTTCGGCGGCGAGCGCGATTTCGCCATGCACGATCAGCTGGAGCGCGGTCTCGCCCGGATCCCGGCGGAGCAGCGCGCAGTCGTCGTCCTCGTCTACTACCTCGACCTGCCGCTCGCCGATGCCGCGCAGGCCATGGGCGTCCCGCTGGGAACGACGAAGTCCCGGCTCAACCGCGCGACCCAGGCGCTCCGGGCGGCCCTCGAGGCCGACGACCGGATGCCGTCCCGGGTGGGGGAGCGACTCGCATGATGAACGACCGATTCTCTGCCCAGCTTCGGCAGCACCTGCTCGAGACGGCGAACGAACGCCCGGCCGTCGACCAGGTCGCCACGATCGTCGGGGCCGTCGCGGCCACGCCGCAGCGCCGCCCGCTGATTGCGCGGCTGCCCGAGCTCCGGGCCCGGATCGGCCCGTTCCCCGCCGCGGTCCGATACGGGTTCATCGCCCTCGCGCTCGTGCTCGCGGCCATCGCCGGCGCCATCCTCGCCGGCGCGGGGACGCCAACTCCGAGCACGCCGTTCGAGGGGACGTGGACCGCAACCGACGTGCCCGATGGCAGCACCATGAAGCTGTACGTCGGCGCTGGACCCACCCCGGTCGTGCGCTACGAAGACCAATTCGCGACCGGCGCTGCCTGCATCGGGAACGCCACCAAGATCTTCAAGGCCGACGGCGCCGGCCAGATCACCGGGAACCGCCTCGTCGTCGCCTATCCCGAGGGCGGCGGCTGCGGTTCCGTGCTGGTTTCGGTCGCCGGCACGTACATCTACGATCCGGACGCTGACCGGCTGACCGACCAGGACGGCATCATCTGGATCCGGATCCCCGGCAATGCAGCACCCGTGCTGACCCTCGCGCCCGAACCATCCTCAGGGACGGCCTTCGAGGGCAGGTGGACATCCACCGACCCTGCCGACGAGAGCACGCAGACGCTGATCGTGGGCACGGGCACGACTCCCGTGGTGCAGTTCCAGGACGACCTCGCGACCGGAGCCGCCTGCGTGGACGATCAGGTCAAGGTGTTCCGGGCCGACGGCGTCGGGGAGATCACCGGCAATCGCCTCGTCGTCGCCTATCCGGCTGGCGGTGGGTGCGGCTTGCACCTGGTGGCCATCGCCGGCCGCTACGACTACCGGGCCGCCACGGACACCCTGCGGGACCAGGACGGCGTCATCTGGGATCGCGTCCCACCCGGGATCGACCCCGCGCCGACCCTCCGGGCCGCGCCGGTCGGGCCCACGCTCGTTGGGTGCATGGACCTGACGCACGGCGGCACCTACACGGCGCCCGCAGGCGACATGTCGCTTTCGGCGATCGTTCCAGACGGACCGGCGATCCCATGGCACGGCTCGAGCGAGTTCTTCGCCCTCGCGGGTTCCTGCCAGGACGGTTCGCCCATCGCGATCGCCGCCTCGATGGAGACCAGCCTCTACGTGACGACGTGCATGTTCAGCGTCGAGGTCACGACCTTTGCCGACGCGATCGCCAGGCTCGACACGCCGCGCGGTTCGGACATCTCGAAACGCATCGACCTGACCATCGACGGCCATCCCGCAGCCAGGTACGACATCGTCGACCTGACGACATGCCCGCAAGGGTTCGGGCTCTGGCACGGGACGGCGCTCGGACCCCACGAAACGGGATCCATCTACGTCATCGACGTCGACGGCGTGCTGCTCGCGATCGAGCTCAATCGAGACGGCAACCAGACACCGGCAGAGCTCGAGGAGGCCTACGCGATCATCGCCTCGCTGCAGATCACGCGCTGAGACGCGCGGACCGAGGCGGAGGCCGCTAGCCGGCGGCGATCGTGTCCAGCCCGAGGCTCGCGAGGCGCTTCGGGTCGCCGATGACGTCGATCTCGACAATGAGGTCGTCGCGGAACGTGAAGGCGAGGACCGCGAACGGGCGATCCCCGACATAGGCGACGAACCCCGGCGCGCCATTCACCTGGACCGGCCGGGCGCCCGCGGCGACGTGCCGGAAGGCCAGGGCGCCTTGCGCCGCCTCGGCTGCGCCGTGGAGACCCGTTGCCGCGAAGCCGCCCAGCGGTCGATCGGGGCCGAAATCTGCCCGCACGACCACATCCGGATCGAGGACGCGGAGCAGCGCCTCGAAATCGCCCTCACGGGCCGCCTTGAGGAAGGCATCGACGAGCACGCGCTGCCGCGCCGGCGAGGTCCCTGGTGCGCTGGATCGGCCCCGGACCCGGCGGCGAGCGCGGCTCGCCAGCTGGCGAGCGGCCACCGGCGAGCGCTCGACGATCGGGGCGATCTCGTCGAACGGCAGCCCGAAGGTGTCATGAAGCACGAACGCGATGCGCTCGGCCGGCGACAGCGTCTCGAGGACCACGAGCAGCGCGAAGCCGATCGAGTCGGCGAGGACCGCCTGCGCCTCCGGCTCGGGGCCGCCGGGGATCGAGACGACCGGGTCGGGCAGTCGATTGCCGAGCGAGTCTTCGGGCCGGGCCTTGCGCGACCGCAGCCGATCGAGGGCGAGCCGCGCGACCACCGTGGTCAGCCATGCGCCGAGGTTGTCGATCGCAGCGGCATCCGATCTCGCCAGCCTGAGCCAGGCGTCCTGGACCGCATCCTCGGCCTCGGCCGTCGAGCCCAGCATCCGGTAGGCAACCGCGCGCAGGCGCGGCCGTTCGGCCTCGAAGCGCTGCGCGAGCCAGTCTCGATCGGTCACGTTCTGCCCTCGTGTCTCGTCGACCGGTTGACGACAACAATGAACCGAACGTGACCGGAGAACCTCTGATGACCGAAGCCCGAATCGCGCCCCAGCCTCGACCAGCGGACCGAGCGCCGTGGTTCGTCCGCGCCCCGAATGGCCTCGTCCAGCGCTTGATGCGCCTCGGCCTGCCGATGGGCCCGAACGTGCCGATGACGATCCGCGGTCGAACGTCCGGTGAGCCGCGAACCGTCCCCGTCGCCGTGTCCCAGATCGGCGGGCGCCGCTACGTCATCGGCGCCTACGGCGACGTCAACTGGACGCGCAACCTCCGGGCCGCCGGCGAGGCGACGATCCGGACCGGCGGACAGGACGTCCGCGTCACCGCCACGGAGCTCGATCCCGAGGCGGCGCAGGCCTTCTTCGCCGAAACGGTGCCCGGCTACATCGCCCGGTTCCCGCGGCTCGGCCGCGGGTTCCTGCGCCTCCTCTTCCGCCTCGTCGCGCCGGATCTCCTCTCGGATCCCCAGAAGGCCGCATCGACGCGGCCCGTCTTCGAGCTCCGCGACGCCTGAGCTGCCAGTCCGGCGGCAGAGGGGCCGTGGCATTGCTGCCAGGAGATGATCGAAGCCGCTGCCGTGGCTGTGGGCACAAGAGGCCCCGAACCTCGGCGCGGTCTTCATTGCGGTTCTTGCCTGAGCGATGACGCGGTCTATGGGGTCACGTTCCACGTCGTGCGAAGAACGCTCTTGCGGGCCTCGACGGCTGCCAGCGACTCTCGGAAGTAGCTTGTGTGCAGCTCTGCCTGACATTCGGCGACCGCCCACTCCAAGGTCGGCTCCTCGAGGCACGGATCGATCGGGTCAGTTGTATTCGCAACGATCATCTCCGCCGCTAAGCACAAATCCATCGGCGCAATTGCGAGGCGAGGGATCGCTATTGAAGGATGAAACCACGCAAGCTCGTTTTGCCGAGCGTTTCCACCCACCTGCAGGTGATACCTCGGACCGGCCTGGCCCGGGTTGGCGAGGTCAAAGTGCATACGGTGCATGACGCGGCCTTTGATGTCAGCGATCGCACCGACAACCGCCTCGGCATCCATTTCATCGCGATATGCCACGTTGAGATCTGAACACCACAAGCGAATCAGAAGCTCCTGATGGCACGGCGGATCCTGGGGACGCCGCCACCGAAAGTCAGCCGAAATGTCGAACTGCACGTCGATGCCATCAACGGGTTGAGGGTGGAACGTCAGTGGGAATTCTGGGGAGATCGAGAAGCCCCAGGGCCGATCGACGACCGGATTTCGCCGAAGGCCATCGAGATATTTCTCGTACGTTGTCGCAACTTCGGCCCGCGCCTGAGCAAGGACGCCTGGGGCAAGGTCATCCAAGAGCCTTCGCATTTGCCGCTCGAGCACGAGCAGCACCTGCTCAACGACCTTCGGTGTCACCGGGCCGCTTGGCGCAAGCTTGCCAATATCGGACTGGCCGTGGGATCGACGCGCTCATCAACGACGTCGTTGGTGTGACGTATCGCTTGGAATGACACGCGTGCGACTTCCATGATCGCCGGTCTCTGATCAGGAAAATACGGCAGCGAATGATCGTGTCGAACCGGTCTGTCGAGCACAAAGCATCGCGAGCCTGCTGGCTCGCCGCAATCCACACACGCGGCTCTTGGCAGATCAAGGCCACGAGCATTTCGGAATTGGTCGGAAAAACGGAGGTATAGCGGTCCTCGTGAACCGTCATCCGCGATCGCTTGGGCAGTCCTCACAAGGCTCTGATGCCACCAACGGCGGTCAACGTCTGCGAACGGCCCCGCATAACGGGCAGGGGCGAGGAATTGTTCCAGATCTGGGATCCTCATTGCATCGGGATCCAAGCCCAGAGTCGCCGCTGCGTGGGCGTCATCGACAACGATTCCCGGGTACCTAAGGACAATCCTCAGGAGCCATCGTGCGATCGGCACCAGATCCCACTGGCGCTCAGTAAGCGTGGGAGGTGCCTCGCGAAGGGCGAGAACGTCCTCGTCGTGCGGAGGGAGAAGGACATCCAGCACGCCATCCCAGGACTTCTCGGCCGCTCCTAGGGACTGAAATCCCTCGGCTAGCGCGATGAGTTCGCGTCGCCCTGCCGCAGAATACCGCTCGACTTGGCCTTTGAAGCGGACGACGTCGAAGACGCCAAGCTCCTCGAGCAAATCGTCCTCAGATCGCTCGTTAACCAAGCTCTTGCGGGTGACTAAGACAAGTGGGCTTGTTGGATACTGCTCCCTAATCGCAGACCCAAGCGTTCCACCCTTGTATCGGGCACCAGCTCGACCGGGCTCGGGCTGAGTTAGCTGGTAGTCCACGAGGAAGCCGTCGACGTGCTGTGGCAGCCCGCTCAGTTGCAGGTCCGCCGGAGGCGGCATCGAGACGACTTCGAGCCCATTTCCCTGGAGTCGGCCCGCTAGCAACTCTCGTTGTCGCGGTTCGTCGTCGAAGTAGACGAAGATCAACCCGAGATCTCCGCCGGCAGGAGCACCTTCAACTCCGTATTCCAGGGAGGGATAGCGTCGACAAACGCCGCACGTCCACCGTGTTGCTCAACAACATCCCGAACGATGGTCAGGCCAAGCCCGGTTCCTATCCCAAGGACTGAGTCTGGCTCGCTTGTTGTCTCAAAGGGCTCGAATGCCACCTCTCGCCTGGACTTCTCAATCCCGTGCCCGGTGTCGAGCACAGAGATCTCGACGTCGCCATTTGTCCGGCCTACCGCATCGATGCGGACCCGCCGCTCCGGAGCTGCCCGTACGGCTTTCAGGGCATTTGAGACTAGGTTGAGTAGGATCGAATGCAGCTCCGCGAGGCGAATGGGCGGCGTCCTGAGCCCAGCTGGCACTCCGTTCTCCATGGCAATGCCGTTGTCCGCCGCATAGCCTGCAAACACCGCTAGAACCTGTTCAGCGATCGGCGAAATCGCAAGGCGAGCCTCCTCTTGGCGACCTCGTCGGCCGAGAAGGAAGCCAAGTTCGGCCGCTTGAGCCTCTAGCATGCCCGCCCAGTCGTCCAACTGATCGACCGCCAAATTGGGTGAGGACAGTTCCTTGAGGTCATCGATGGCCGTTCGCAGACCATCGAGCGCGGTGCGAAGCTGGTGATCGAACATCAGAACCATCGCACCAGCTGACGCCAGCACCCGCAGCGCAACCGCCTTGTTAACCGAATCTTTGTCCGCATCGTGGACTTCGTCCTCGAGCGTAGCGAGGGCATCGGAGATACCAGATCGATGCTGGATCGGGATCTTCTCGAGCTCAGATTGGGCTTTCGCGATTCCTCGGCTGAGTGCGCGGGCTACCGATATGCGAGACGCTCGCCGAGAGGATTTCCTGGGTCGAGCGTCTAATTGCGCGCGGGCAACCACCATGAATTCGATACCGAGCCGAACGAACCGCCGTAGCTGGTCATATCCTGGCGTCTCGACGAGGCGCTCACGGCTGATGGTCGGCTGGAGATTCGGGTGTTGCGACCGCGATACGAATACCGCGCCGAAGAGATTGTTGTTGCCAGGCAGCTGAAGGAGCGGTCGATCACCGGGTTGGACCGGTAACGCAGCCCGCACAATCGGGTCTACCCCGGTCCGCCGCCGACCGCGATCCGTATCAAGCTCGAGCCAGTCGTCGCCAGGGTCGCCATAGGGAAACACGCGGAAGCCGTCCATATAGATCTTCACGCCGCCCGCGCTTGTCCCTGTTTGCCTTGCTCGAGTAACGCCGATGCCGGTCCCAGCAAGAGAATCGCGGTCGTACTTGAAGAAGTGGACCTCAACTGCCGCTCCGATAATGAAAGGCAGGCTGGCGCCATCCGACTTGAAGGCCCTATTCCCCGGACGGCCTCGAAGCGCCACTTCGTACTCTGGGACGCCGGTTTCAAGGACGACGCCGCGAAGCCGAGCGACGGCAGCGCTCAGGAAGTTCTGGTTTACCGAGCCTTGGTATTCAGGGAACTCCGGCGCCACGAACTGGACGTCAAAACGCGTGCTCTCTGCGGCTCGCTCCGAGTCGGACACAACGTACGAGCTGAACGGCGGCGTCAGCGACCTAAGGTCAGCTTGGACGTCGGCAACATCTCCTTCAGTCCACAAATCCCTGATCGATTCCATTCGGAGCATCGTGCCCAGTGGCGCGCCCGGCGCGGCTTCCCGTTGGAAGGTGCTCGCAACGTCCACGAGCCTGAGACCAGGCTCGAAGTCATCCCAGTCAAATGCGACCGACGTCCGTTCCCTATCGCCGTCGGAGCGATCCGCCACGGTCGTCAGGACGAGTCGATGCGCCAACTTGCGCGCCGCAAATCGCCCAACCCCCTTTGCGCCGGCGAGCTGGCGCCCAAACTTAGTGGACACCTTTCGGTCCGCCTTGGATGTGGTCGCGATCCGCATCCACTCGTCCCGAACCGTTTCGAAGGTCATGCCCAGCCCGTTGTCGGAAACTGTGATCACGCCGCCCGGCGACCGTGTTTCCACGAGGCGAACGGTCACGCGGGTCGCATCCGCGTCGTAGGCATTCTTTATCAACTCGCTTAAGGCGACCGATCTTCTGGCGACTAGCTGCTCGCCGAGTTCGAAGAGCAGGGCAGCGTCGACATCGAACTTCAACTGACCGGATTCGGGATCGCCCTCAGGCTTCGTATCTGCCACTGTCGCATAACCGTACACGGCTGCGGACCGTCTCACTCAGGTCCCGAGCAACACTGAAAATCGCGAAACGAAGCCCTGTCGGCCTACGCCCCTTCGCCACGCGCTGTCCTTACGAAGAGGTCTGTGCGTCGCCCAGCAATCCGTCGATATCAACGGATGGTTTCTCCGGAACCACCGGCGCCGGGGGCACTCCCGATGGGCCCAGGAGATGCCGGACCTCAGTCTCAATGCGATAGAGCACGTCGTCGATCTCGGAGACCTGATACTCAACAGGCAGGTCCACGGCCTCGTACCGGTTACCGCTTGAAGCGTTACGCCACCCGAACAGCCCTGCCCCATCGAGGTAGGACGTCGCGAGCGCTTGCGCTTCTCTCGCGAGACGACGTATGTCGTCGACGTAACCACCTTCGGTCCGCAGTCGCGCGGCCCAGAGGAAGTACGTCTTTGGCGGGGCCTTCTCCCGCCATACTCCCCAATGGTCGATTGACGTGTCCTGCTGTCGCCGGTAAAGCTTCAGGTCTGTTGCGGCGAACTTCAATTCCTTTCGGCGGTTGGAAAAGTCGGCAATCGCACTGCGCGCCGGCGTCGACCCAAAAGCAGGTGCGCCAGTCACCTTGGTCTCGGCGCAGACCCTGGGGTCGTTCTCGCGCACTGGCCACGCAACGTCGACCTGGTGGAGCTGGCTAAATCCTCGAACCTTGGTTCTGGGGGATATCGGCTGATTGGTCCGATTTTGCAGCAAGAGAGATACAAGCGTCGCAAACCAATTCCCTTTGGATCGATAGATCGCCGCCAGCCGAGCGGGGCTGTCAACATCCGCCCGGCCCATGGCCCGAGGCGGCACTCCAGCGATTCGGAAAGCGTCCATCGACCACATCAGGTCGAGCCAATGCTCTTGTACGTCCCCGAATCTCGTGAGCCCTTGATCCTGCACTCGATCTTTGAGCGCCTCCCAAAGCATCCCGGGATGCCCCACCCTGGCCTCTAGTGCTTCGCTCCGGTCTGCGATGGCTCGGATGTTGGTCACTACTTCGCCTCGCCGCGGGCTAGTCGACGGGCTCGAAGCTCTTGCGCCGCGTCATGCAGCGCCGAGATTTTGTTTGGCGGAATTTCGGCGACCTGCCCCAACAGCACCTCATCAACCCGGGCCACAACGCCTGTCCATCGGCCATCCTCGAGTTGGTGGTTCAACCGCGACCTTTCAGGTCGAAGAACCGACCACGCTTCCGCGAGGCGATCCAGTCGAGGCACGGGGAGCTGTGCGGCCTCACTTGGCTCCATCTTCAGGATCCCACCCCCGTACGACCGTCCATGTAGCTCTGCCCCAAGCATCGTGACTGAGTTCATGGACAGCAGAGGCAGCGCTTCACGCGCAACGACGTCAACCCCGGTACGCAGTGTGATTCCATGCATGGAATTGAGATACGCCGTCCGCGCCGTGTTCGCGATCAGCCGCGGAAATCGGTGGCTCATGTAGGTGAAGAACAGGTCTGGAATCTGGGCGAGGGGCGGGCGGTACCAGATTGGCCTGACCCGACACTTATAGGCATTGGGCACTCCCAAGGTTCGTCCCTCGGCGAGGTAGCGCTGAAACCCCTCTGCATCCTCCAGGTCAGTTGGATATAGGAGCCATACAGACTCGCCGTCGTCTCTCAGCCGACGCCAATCCGACTGCGAAAACGCCAAATCCTTGAGGTGTCGAGTTCCCGGGGGGCTGATGGGAATGACATGTGAACCAGGGACGAGTCGAAAGTTGGTCCTCGTCGTCTCTGTCAGTGCAAAGTACGAGTTCGCCCCAGTGACTGTTCCAAGGGCGAGGTTTCCGAGGGTCTCTAATGGCGCGAAGTGGTCCGCCACAACCTCTCGGAACAGTCGCCTGTTGTCGGTACCGAGGAAGAAGTCCGTCCACTTTCCAGTGCCAGCCAGGGCGACCGCAGACTCGTCGAAAGGCTCGATCGCCAGGAGGTCGTCCGCGCTCTCGACGTAGTACAGGGAGAACGCGTCGCAACCGCCCGAACCGCGCGCCAACAGCAGGACAACGTTTTCGAGAGCGTCGTCGAATTGAAGGCGTTCGAAAACAACGAGCTTTACCGCCGCGAAGCGGCGTCGCAGCCACTGCCGGATCGGTTCCGCGTACCCAACACTGAGGAGCTCGGCGGGCATGACCATCGCCAATCGCCCATCTGGCCCAAGAAACGCGGCCGCATGCACGAGGATTGCCGCCCACGATGACGCGAGGCCAGACAGCCTTACGCCTTGGCGAAGCGCGGCCTCAGCCGAATTCTTTCGTGCCTCGCCAACGTGCTGCTGATAACGAATGAAAGGCGGGTTTCCGATCACGGCGTCAAAGGCGGGCATTGAGTCAAATAGCTGGCCGGGTGGTGTGATGGCGAAGAAGTCGCTTTCAAGAAGCTCGGCACCCAACCCATCCGCGAATAGCCGCTTGGCGGCGTCCCGAATCGTTGGGCCGTGGATATCCACGCCGACGATCTGCTCCGCAAGCTGGGATCGCTCGCTTCCTCGGCGGAGTAGTTCCTGGCCCGCCTGGACGAGAAATGCGCCATCGCCGCAAGTCGGATCAAGGATCCGGGCGTGTGCGTTCTTACCGATGGCCCACCGCGCCAAGTACTCGGCGATTGCGGGCGGCGTGAAGAATGCGCCCCGATCCTTGACGTTTTCGAGCACTCCGAGGTCGGCCGGCGCTTCCTCTGCAGTCGCGACATTCACCATTGCATCGTCAGCATGGCGGCAGGTTTTCGAGGAGGTTCGTCGCGGTGTGATCGGGCGCGGTCGTGATGTATGGCGCGGCGTGACATGCGGCCGCTGGGCCGTAGGCCATGGGCTCGATCACGGCGCTGCGCCCACCAGCCAACGTGACCCAACTATCGCCGACGTTGATTGAGGCCACGACGTCCCGCCGCTGTAGTGGTGACCGAATTCCGTACACACGCCCTCAAGGTGGCGATGGGTCCTGTCTGCCGAAAGCCCTTTCGCGTGCGGGTCACCGGCGTATCGCGTGTGCTGCTCCCGTGCCTGTCGGGTACCTCCCCGTCTGGGCATCAGTCCATCTCCCATCCGTGACAACTGGTTGTCACTCGGCGGCTCCCGATCCCGAGCGAAATCACCCGGCGGTTAGATGAGCGGGCCCTGTGGAGGAACAGGGCCCGCTCGGTCCGGTCGTATGCGCATTGAGGAGGGCTCAGCCCTCGTGCCTGGTGGTGTGTGGATGACGGCGCGCGATCGCCCGGGTCACGAAGCGACCCGTGACCAGCGATCGATAGCCTCGTGAGTTGCTCGGGACCGTCTGGATCCCGATGGTTCGCGGGTGGCGACGCCCACTTCTGAGATGGACGAACCGTCCCGTGATGCCCGATCGGGCGATGCGTCGACGTGTCATGGCGATCAGCTGCAGCCCGAGGTGCTGCCGCAGTTGAGGCACTTGTAGCAACTGCCGTTGCGGACCATGATCGAGCCGCAATCCATGCACGACGGGGCGTCTGCCTGGGTTGCGAAGGCGACCTTGGTGCCACCGAGATTCAGCGTGATGCCACCGCCATTCGGCGCCTTCGGGCCGCCATTGGCATGCCCATTCGAGTGCCCATTGGCGTGCCCGTTGGAAGCCCCGACGGTGGCGAGGTACCCAAGCTCAACCTTCTCGACCCGCGGAGCCACTTCCGTTACTGGAGCAATGTCCTGGGGAGTGGCGACGGCCGTGGCCTTGGGCTGATCGCCGGAGGGCACGTCCGGAGAGGCGTCGGCGTGATCGGCGTCCGCAGGCGTCGGGTCGGCCGAAGCATTAGGCAGCGAAGCTGACGCAGCGAGGCCGACCGGCGCCGAGGGCGCCGAGACAGCCGGCGCCTCGACGATCGAGCTTCTCTCGATCAGACCAAGGCCTGCCTTGTCGTCATCCGACAGGAAGCGCGAGCCGAGCCACCTAAAGATGTAATCAACGATGCTCTTCGCGATCGGGATCTCCGAGTTCCCCGTGAACCCACTCGGCTCGAACCGGACGTGCGCGAACTTGTTGACGAGATCCCGCAGCGGAACCCCGTACTGCAGCGCGACGCTGACGGTCGTGGCGAACGAGTCCATGAGGCCGGAGACCGTGGACCCTTCCTTGGCCATCTTCAGGAAGATCTCGCCGGGCTGGCCGTCCGGGTAGAGCCCGACGGTGATGTAGCCCTCGTGGCCAGCGATGTCGAACTTGTGGGTCACCGCCGTCCGCTCGGCCGGGAGCCGGCGGCGATGCGGCTTGCCCGCCTCGACCTGCGTGACCGCGAGCTCGTCCTGGAGCTTCTTGATCAGCGCGGCCTGCTCGGCCGAGCCCTCGTCCTTCTTCTTGCCGGTGGAGAGCGGCTGTGACCGCTTCGAGTTGTCGCGGTAGATCGCGATGGCCTTGAGGCCGAGCCGCCAGCCCTCGAGGTAGACCTGCTCGATCTCCTCGGCCGTGGCCGCCTCGGGCATGTTGACGGTCTTGCTGATCGCGCCGGAGATGAACGGCTGGACCGCCGACATCATCCGGACGTGGCCCATGTAGTGGATCGAGCGATTGCCGTGGACCGGCTTGAACGCGCAGTCGAAGACCGGCAGGTGCTCCGGCTTGAGGTCCGGCGCGCCCTCGATCGTCTCGTTGTCGTTGATGTGGTCGAGGATCCGCTGGACCTCGTCCGCCGAGTAGCCGAGCTTCTTGAGCGCGGCCGGCACGGTCTGGTTGACGATCTTGAGGAAGCCCTCGCCGACGAGCTTCTTGTACTTGATGAGGGCGATGTCCGGCTCGATGCCGGTGGTGTCGCAATCCATCATGAACGCGATCGTCCCGGTGGGGGCGAGCACGGTCACCTGGGCGTTGCGGTAGCCGTTCTCCTTGCCGAGCTCGAGCGCCTCGTCGTAGACGACGCGGGCGGCCTCGAGCACGTCCGCCGGAACGCCCTGCGTGCTCAGCTTGTACGCCGCGTCGCGGTGCTTGCCGATGACGCGGAGGAACGGCTTCGCGTTCTCGTCGTACTTCAGGAACGGGCCGCCGTGGTCGCGGGCGATCACCGCGGACTGGCGGTACGCCTCGCCGTGCATGATCGCGGTGAGGCCCGCGGCGAAGTTGCGCCCGTCGACCGAGTCGTAGGCCAGGCCGCGTGACATCAGCAGCGCGCCGAGGTTGGCGTAGCCGAGCCCGAGCGGCCGGAACTTGTGCGAGTTCTCCTCGATCCGCGGCGTCGGGTAGGACGCGTTGTCGACGAGGATCTCCTGCGCGGTGATGGTCAGGCGAGCGGCGTAGCGGTACGCCTCGACGTCGAACTCGCCGTCGGCGTCGACGAACTTGAGCAGGTTGAGGCTCGCCAGGTTGCACGCCGTGTCGTTGAGGAACATGTACTCCGAGCACGGGTTGCTGGCGTAGATGCGGTCCGTGTTGGCGCTGGTGTGCCAGTCGTTGATGGTGGTGTCGTACTGGATCCCGGGGTCGCCGCAGATCCAGGCGGCGTCGGCCATGCGCCGGAAGATGTCCCGGGCGTTGAGCGTCTCGACCGCGTCCCCGGTGGTCACCGAGTAGGTCGTCCACGGGCCGTCTGCCTCGACCGCCTGCATGAACTCGTCCGTGACCCGGACCGAGTGGTTGGCGTTCTGGAAGTAGACGCTGCCGTAGGCCTCGCCGGTGAAGCTCGGGTCGTAGCCCTGCTCGATCAGCGCCCAGGCCTTCTTCTCCTCGAGCATCTTCGAGTCGATGAACTCGATGACGTCGGGATGGTCCGCGTCGAGGATCACCATCTTGGCCGCGCGGCGGGTCTTGCCGCCCGACTTGATGACGCCGGCGAACGCGTCGTAGCCCTTCATGAAGCTGACGGGCCCGCTTGCAATCCCGCCGCCGGACATGCGCTCCTTCGAGCTCCGGATGGGGGAGAGGTTGCTGCCGGCGCCCGAGCCGAACTTGAAGAGCATGGCCTCGGTCTTGGCGAGGTCCATGATCGAACCCATGTTGTCCTGGACCGAGTTGATGAAGCAGGCGGAGCACTGCGGCTTCGGCTCGATCCCGACGTTGAACCAGACTGGCGAGTTGAACGCCATCTTCTGGTGGACGAGGAGGTGGGTCAGCTCTGCCTGGAAGGCGCGGAGGTCCTCGTCCGTCGCGAAGTAGTGCTGGGTCTCCGCCCAGGCGGCGATGCTGTCGACGACCCGGTCGATGAGCTGCTTGACGCTCGACTCACGCTCCGGCGTCCCGACGTGGCCGCGGAAGTACTTGCTGACGACGACGTTGGTCGCGAGCTGGCTCCAGGCCTTGGGGACCTCGACGTCCTTCTGCTCGAAGACGGTCTTGCCGGTCTCGCTGGAGATGGCGGCCGTCCGGAGCTCCCACTCGATCTCGTCGTAGGGGTGGACGCCCTTCTGGGTGAACTTGCGGTCCCAGCTCAGGCCCTTGACCTTGGTGCCGTCCGGGTTCTTGCCCTCGAAGCTCGCGCCCCACGGGCCGCCGAGCTGGCGCTTCGTCGCCTTTGCGCCGGTGGCGCTCTTGGCGGGGCTCGCGCTCTTTGCGCGCGCACCCAGGCCCTTGCCGGCCGACCCCACGTCGCTCTTCGTCATGACCGGGACCGGTGCAGCTGCTCGGGCCATCGTCTTCCTCTCCTCGTTGCCCGGTTCGCCGGGCTCGGCGCCTGACGGTCTCGCAACGTCCAGGCGTCGTGTCGTCCGTCCCGCGTAGCTGCGCGGGCGCTTCCTCGCTTACCCCTTTGTGCCATGGCGCGGTCCCTTCGCTCGCTTGATCGACGGCTCCTGTTCTGGACCCGTTTGGGGGCGTCCGAACGGTCGATCCGGGACTCCTGGCAGTGGTTGGCGAGACGCATATTCTGCGCCTCGGCGGGTGGCCGAGTCAAGACCAAACCACTAGATGTTGTGGTTTGTAATGCGCTCCGATCCCAACATCTTGTGGAAACGCCGTTGTCGGGCGTCCACGCCGAATGCACCGCCGCCGCCCTCGTCTCCACCGCCGGCGCCGCCCTGTCCACGACCCACTCGGCCGTTGTCCACGCAGCTCCGTCGGTTGTCCACGGGTTGGCCCTGCGACCGTCGCCGAATCGAACGCCTGTTCCATTGAGTTGTCAAGGCGGACGCCCGGTCACCGTCAGGTAAGCGACGGGTGGGCCCCGGGTAAGCGCCCGGCAACCATCCGCCGCCACCCTTCCCGATTTGGACGACCAACGAGTCGGAGCGCTCCTCCGCGTTCTCCGGCTCCGCCGAGGCCTCCGTCAGATCGACGTCGCCCTGCTCGCCGGCGTGGGCGACGCGACGGTGTCCCGGATCGAGCGCGGACATCTCGAACAGCTGAGCCTGTCGGTGCTGCGCCGAGTGGCACGAGTTCTCGAGGCCCGGGTGGACGTCGGACTGTGGACCAGGGCAGGGGAGGTCGAGCGCGTGGCCAGCTCCCGTCACGCCGAGCTCGCGAACGTGCTCATCGACGTGCTGTCCCAGGAGGGCTGGGTGCCACGGCCGGAGGTGTCGTTCAACAGCCGCGGTGAGCGCGGCCTCATCGACGTGCTGGCATGGCATCCGGCGACTGGCGCGCTGCTGCTCCTTGAGATCAAGACTGAGATCGTCGACGTCGGCGAGCTCTTTGGCACGCTCGATCGCAAGCGCCGGTTCGCCCCCGAGATCGCTCGCCAGCTCGGCTTCTCGCCCGCCTCCATCTCGACGGCGCTCGTCGTCGCCGACACCCACACGAACCATCGACGCGTCACAGCCCATGCGGCGACGTTCGGTGCGGTGCTCCCGGAAGGCGGCCAGCGCTTCCGAGCGTTCATCCGGCAGCCACTCGGGATCATCAACGCCGTCGCCTATTGGCCATATCGCCACTCAGGGAAGACTCGGCTCCTGGGAGGAGGCGCAAGGCGGGTCAATCGGCCCGGCGAGCCATCGGTTTCGGCGATCCGGAGCGCGCGCAAACGGCAGCTGAGGGTGATTCGTGCCGCAACCAGCCGTGGCGCTGGTGATTCGGCCCGCTAATCGTCCGTGGGTGGCGAGATGGCCTGAAGGCGGTGAGGCGGGCCGGTAAGGCGGCGCGAGGGTGGGACGGGCGGCTGGACAGGCAGCGTGGAGGCCGCGCCCGTGGGTGGGACCAGCGGCGCCGCCGGCGCCGAGCCGCCCAGTCCCGGTCAGTCGGCGCGGAGGGCGCGCCAGAGGGTGCGGGCCGAGGGAGACTGGCCGTACATGAGGACGCCGGAGCGGTACAGGCGGGCGGCAAGCCAGAGGACCGCGGGGATGGCGATGAGGAGCAGGAGCACCGCGATCGCGAAATCAACCGGGCCGGCGGTCCCCAGCGACAGGCGCGTGAGCATGAGATACGGCGAGAACAGCGGCACGAATGACAGGACGATCACGACCGGCGAGTCGATGGGGATGAGGCCCGTGCCCGCGTACGTGGCGACGAGGTAGCCGGCCACGGAGACGAACGTGAGCGGCGCGACGATCTGGTTGATCTCCTCCTGCCGGCTCACGAGCGAGGCCGCGCCCGCGTAGAGGCAGGCGTAGGTCGCGAAGCCGAGCACGAACAGCACGCCGAACGCGACGATGGTCGTGAACTGGATGCCGGCCGACGCGGCCCCACCGCCCTCGGCCCCACCGCCGCCCAGAGCCCCGGCGCCGCCCAGGATCAGCGACGAGATCTGGCCCTGGAAGACGATCGCGAGAATCATCGGGATGGCGACGATGACGTACTGCAGGATCGCCAGCGCCCCGACCCCGACAACCTTCCCGGCGAGGAGCTGGAACGGGGTCGCTGCCGCCAGCACGATCTCCATGACCCGCGAGTTCTTCTCCTCCGCCACGCTGTAGGCGATCCACTGGCCGTACAGGATGATGGCCATGAAGATCGCGATCGACAGGCCGAAGCCGACCAGGAACGCCGTCGGGTCCTCGGCCGGGTTCAGGCCCGGCTTGGCGTTCGGGTCCGCGGGCAGGAGCGAGAACTCCGGCGGGGTGAACAGCCGGGCCTGGTCGATCGGCGAGACGCCGGCGCGCGTGAGCCGGTCCTGGATCGTGATCGAGATCGCGGCCTGGCGGATCAGCTGGACCTTGCGGCTGAGGGCGCTGTCCTTGGAGTAGAGGTCGTACTTCAGGTCGCCGGCGCCGGGCGATCGTCCGAGCGCGAGGACCGCGATCGAGCTGCCGTCGACGACGTGCCGCCGCGCGGCATCGAGGTCGTCCGTCGAGGAGACGTCGAACTTCGGCGCGCTGTCGCCACCCTGGCCGGGCAGCGGGATCGGCGAGCCAGCATTCGCGTTCAGGATCTGGCTGAGCGCCGTCACCACGTCGACGTTGGGTGGCGGGTTGATGTCGCCGAGGAAGACCTCTACGCGATCGCCGCGCGACTCGCCCTCGAGCCACTGGAAGAGGATCGGCGCGAGCGCGAGACCGACGCCCGCGATGACCAGCAGGATCGTGGTGATGCGGAAGGTTCGCGTGCGTGCGCGCGACATGAACTCGCGCCGCGCGACCGTGGTGATGTTCGGCATCGTCCGCGCCGCGTAGCCGCTGCGAGGACCATCACCGGCGCCCTGCCCGGCCGTCACGCGGCGACCTCGGGTGGCCGAGCGGCCGGCGGCGCCGAGCCGGACGGGGGAGTGGCGGCGCTCGCTTCCGTGGCGGCAAGGTGGTGGTCCTCGGACGGCGGCCGCCCGACGCGCTCGATGAAGATCTCCTCGATCGACGGGTCGGCGATCAGGAAGTTCGTGACCCGCTCGCCGTGCTCGAGCGCCGCGCGCAGGACGATCTCGGGATCGACCCCGTGGTCGACGGCCAGCTCGACGTAGTCGTGCCCCGGGCGCGAGACGCGCACGCCGGGCATCGACGCGAGCCAGGCGGGTGCATCAGCGACGCCGGCGCCGTCAACGGAGCTGCCATCGAGCGCGAGCCGCACGACCTGCCGGCCAGTCGAGCGCTTGACGTCCCGGATCGAGCCGCCGAGGACGAGCCGGCCGCGGTCGATGAGCGCCACGGACTCGCACAGCTCCTCGACCATCTCCATCTGGTGGGTCGAGAACACGAGCGTCGTCCCCCGGCCGCGCATCTCCTCGAACGCCTCCTTCAGGAGCGCGACGTTGACCGGGTCGAGTCCCACGAACGGCTCGTCCATGAGCAGCACCACGGGCTCGTGGAGGATCGCCGCGATCAGCTGGACCTTCTGCTGGTTGCCCTTCGAGAGCTCCTCCGCCCGGCGCTTCTCGTAGTCCGGGATGCGGAAGCGGGCCAGCCACTCCCGCCCGCGCGCGGCCGCGACGTCGCGCGGGATGCCGTACAGCGACGCGAAGAAGACCAGCTGCTCGAGGACCTGGAGTCGCGGGTACAGCCCGCGTTCCTCCGGGAGGTAGCCCCAGGTCTCACGCGGGACGTCGGTCGTGGGCGTGCCGGCCCAGGTGGCCGTGCCGGCATCGGGCCGGAGGATGTCGAGGACGATGCGCATCGTCGTGGTCTTGCCCGCGCCATTCGCGCCGAGGAACCCGAACACCTGGCCGCGCGGCACCTCGAACGAGATGCCGTCAAGAGCGGTGATCGCCCCGAACCGCTTGACCAGCCCATCGAGCACCAGTGACATGTCCATCGGAGGCTAGCGGTTGGCGGCGGCGGTTGGGATGAGCCGCGCGGCCGTGCTTCCGCGGGCCAGGCGTCAGTGTCCCCGTCTGTTCGAAAGGGCCTTGTCGTCGCGATTGCCGCCACCTATGGTTCGCGCCACTGACGACCCGGATGCCGTCGAGAGGGAGGGGATGGCTAGGGCTCGAAGGCCGTTCGCGGTCTGGCTCCTCGCGGCTGCGTTTCTGCTTGGCGACGCCGTGCCGGCGCTCGGGCACTATCCGCCGAACGTCGATCACCGGGCCGCCGCCAATTGCCTCGTCACCACCGGTGCCGGCTCATGGCTCCAGGCCTACGTCGCGAACATGAATTCCATTCCCGCGCCCGGGTCCTTCACGTTCAGCGGTGGCGGTGCGTTCTTTACCCCAACCGGGTACAGCACGACCTACAGCGCGGAATACCTCTACTTCCAGGTTCGCGCGACAGTGCGATGGCAGGACTCGTCCTTCAAACCGATGTACGGGCCCTGGCTGCGTGCGCTCGGGCAGCTGGGCCAGGCAACGGCCTGGCAGACCGATGTCCTGACGACGTCCGGCTGGGTGCGCACCGGCGTCAACGTGATCTACAACGGCCCGGACACGACGCGGTCCGACGTCTCCGCCATCCAGCTGCCCGGACAGGGCTGGTACTGGGTCGAGGCGCGCTACTACTGGGGTGAGATCAAGAACAGCGCGGGCCAGGTCGTGGTCAACCCGATCGAACATTGGGAAGCCCTTGGCTGGGAGCCGTGCTTCCTGTGACCTGCCGCAACTGTGGCCTCGAGGTGCCGTCGGGCCAGTTCTGCACGCGGTGCGGAGCGCATCAGGGCATCGGCGGCGACGCGGGCGCCCGCCGCGGGCATCGCTTCGCGGCGAACCCCGATGAAGCGGTCGACTATCCGGGGCTGTTCTCGTCCCTCTTCCCGCACCTCGACAGCCGGCAGCTGAACAGCTACCGGCTCGCCTTTGTTGTCGGGCTGGGCATCGTCGTCGGCCTCTTCATGCTCGGGCTGGCCACCTCCGCCTTCCTCGCCGCTGCCACCGTCCTGCCCGTCCTGGCCGTCGTCTTCGTTCTCGAACAGCGGCCGGTGCGCGCCGAGCTTCCGAGGCTCCTCGGGACGATGGTCGCGGCCCCCTTGGCCCTCGGGGCGTTCGTGGGTCTCCTCGTGTCGATCGTGTCCGCCGGCATCAGCCCATTCCGTGGGGACGGGGGCCTCGATCCCGGGGGTCTCATCACGTTCGCCCTGGCGATTCCGCTGGCCGTCGAGGCCATCAAGGCGGCCCTGGCCCTGTCGCTCCGGAAACGACCCTACCTGGGCGAGACGATCGACGGCGTCGTGATCGGGTCCGTCGTCGGCCTCTTCTTCACGTATGGCGCGGCCCTGATCCTGTTCGCGCGGATCGTGCCCACCGTCGACGTGGTGGTCGATGACACACGATGGCTCTTCCCGATCATCTCGGCGGGAATCCTCGGGCCGATCCTGCATGCGGCATCGACCGCCGCGATCTCAGCGTCGCTTTGGCGCGGGTACCGCGGTGACATCAGTCCCGCGCTTGCGGTCGTCCTCGCCCTCGGCGGCCACGTCACCTTCGTCATCGGCACGGCGGTCGTGCTGTCGTCCGGACGCAGCCCCCTCGTGGTGCTGATCTGGCAGGCAGTGGTCGTGGCGGCCGAGCTCATTCTCGTTCGCCGACTCGTACACCGTTCGCTCATGGAGGAGGCGGCGGCCGTCCCGCTCGCCCCGACGACCTGCCCGAACTGCCGGCTCGCCGTCGATGCAGCCTCGTTCTGCCCGAACTGCGGGCTGGCCATGGTGGCGGTTCCTGATTCCTTCGGGACGGAGCGCGCACCTGTGACGGAGGGCGCCTCCAGTGGCTAACCCAGCCATGCCCAAGGCTCCCGCGCCGAAGCGACTCGGAGCGGTGGCGCTGTCCACGATCGTTGCTGTCGCACTCGCGCTCTCGACCGTGCTCGCGGTCGCGGCTGGCTCCCTCGCCGGCCCGAGGGCCTTCGCTCCGGATCTCCCGGCGGAGCTGCTCGCGGCGCCGAGCGGGGACGTGGCACCACTGATCAGCCCGGGTGCGCCGCCTGGAGGCATCACCCCGCCGTAAGCCTGACCGCGACGCTACCGTTGCGGCGTGGGCCTGCGCGACGAGATCCTGGAGCAGCCGGAGGCCCTGCGGCGCCAGGTCGTGTCCTCAAGCGATGCCATCGAGGGCCTCGCGTCGCGCCTCCGCGAGCGGCCGATCGACAACGTCGTCATCGCCGCGCGAGGCACCAGCGACCACGCCGCGATCTACGCCCAGTACCTGCTCGGCGCGATCGATCGACTGCCGGTCGGGCTGGCGACCCCGTCCCTCGTCTCGATCTATGGCGTCGAGCCGCGCTTCGAAAGGCAGCTGGTCGTAGGCATCAGCCAGTCCGGCGCGTCGCCGGACGTCGTCGGCGTCGTCGCGGCGGCGCGGCGCCAGGGCGCGGCCACGCTGGCGATCACCAACGAGCCGGCGAGCGAGCTCGGCGAGACCGCCGAGTTCACCATCGAGCTCGCGGCGGGGCCGGAGCTGGCGGTCGCGGCGACCAAGACGTACACGACCTCGCTGGCCGCGATCGCGCGCCTCGCGCTGGCCATCGGGGCGGGGGCGGGACCGGGCGCACCTGGCGACGCCGGCACCTGGGAGGCCGGCACGGGCCGGCCCGAGGGCGGCGGGCCGATCGACTTCGAGCGGAAGTCACTCCAGGTGGCCCTCGAGGCGCTCCCCGAGGCGATCGAGCTGGCGCTCGAGGTGGAGGCCCAGGTCAAGGCGGTCGCGGACGAGCTGGCCGGGATGGACCGCTGCGTGATCGTCGGGCGGGGCTTCGAGTACGCCACGGCGCGGGAGGCGGCCCTCAAGCTCAAGGAGCTGGCGCGAGTCTTCGCCGACCCATACTCGGCCGCCGACTTCCTGCACGGTCCGATCGCCCTGGTCCAGCCCGGCATCCCCGTGCTGGTCGTCGCTCCCGCGGGCGCCGCCGCGGCCGGGCTCCTCGACCTCCTGCGCGAGCTCGCCGAGCGGGGCATCGACACGGTCGTCATGTCCGACGTCGCGGCGACACGCGAGCTGGGGCGCTGGTCGATCGAGCTGCCGACGGGGATCCCGGAGCCGCTGCGGCCGATCGTCTCGATCGTCCCGGCGCAGCTCTTCGCGTACCACCTGACGCTCGCGCGAGGCCTGGACCCCGAGGCACCGCGCTACCTGTCGAAGGTGACCCGGACCACCTAGGGGCTAATGCGCCTCGAAGGCGATCTCGGCGTCGAACGGCTCCTGGCTCGGGAGCGGCTGCGGGAAGCCCGTGCCGGAGTAGGCGGTGAAGTAGTCCGCCCAGCGAAGTCCGCGGCAGGTCGCCGTGCCCTTGATCCCGTCCGCATCGACCTGCTCGGTCGTCGTCACGCAGCGCGTCGGGTCGATGAGCACCCAGTGCTCGTGCTCGGTGATCCGGTCGACCGAGAGGAACGAGCCCAGGTCCGGGAAGGGCGGCTCCCCGGGATACGCCGTGAAGCTCATGTACCAGCCGTCCTCGTTCTCCCACGTGACATGGGCGCCCAGGTCGGTCGTGATCACCGCGTCGCCGGCCAGCTCGTCGAGGACGATCCTCTCGCCGTCGATCGTGATCGTCGCCTCGCCCGTCGAGAACGTCGCCTCGGCCGTCGGGAACGGGAACGGCTCGTTGGGATCGAACGGCGGGACCACGCCACCCACCCCGAGCAGCAGGTCGAGCAGGGTGCAGCCGCTCGTGCCGGTCACCAGCAGCGCGACCGCGAGGACGTGTGCGGGGCCGATCACGACCCGGTGAGCCTACAGGCCGCTGTACGCGTGGAGTCCGTTGAACCAGAGCGAGCCGGAGTAGGTGACGAGGACCATCGCGAACCCGACGACCAGCAGGAGCGCCGCGGGCCGGCCGGCCCAGGCCCGCTGGTTGCGGGCGTGGAGGTAGATGGCGTAGACGAGCCAGGTGACGAGCGCGGCGGTCTCCTTCGGGTCCCAGCCCCAGTAGCGGGACCAGGCGATCGAGGCCCACCACGAGCCGAGGATGATCATCGTGGCGAAGATCGGGAAGCCGATGATGACCGCGCGGTACGCGACCTGGTCGAGGACGCGGTGCGACGGCAGCCACGAGAAGCGGTCCTCCTTGCCCTGGACCAGGTAGCCGATCCCCGCCGCGAACGACGTCGCGAAGATCCCGTAGGAGACCATCGCGAGGCCGACGTGGACGGTCAGCAGCGGCGCGTTCTGGAGCGCCGGCACGAGCGGCTTGATCTCGGACGGGAGGGACGCCGCGTACAGCGCCAGGCCGAGCGCGACCCCGACGGGGATGAACGCGATCGAGCCGATCGAGAAGCGGCGCGAGAGCACGAGATACCCGAACAGGATCGACGTCGCGAACGCGACCGAGAACTCGAAGAGGTTGCCCCACGGGCCGCGGTCCACGAGGACGCCGCGCACGATCATCGAGCCGGCGAGCAGCACGAACGCGCCGACGGTCAGCCAGCGCGCCGCGCCGGACAGCGGCGAGGGAGCGGCGAAGTCCGCCGGGCCCGCCGCGGAGACGGCGGCGCGCTCGTCGACGAAGGATCCGGTCGCGACGCCGGCCCACGCGGGCCGGACGGCGCTCGCCGTCGAGAGCATCGCCGCGAGGCGGCGGCCGTTCGCCAGGAGCACGGCATGCCCGATGGTCGCTGCGAAGGCGAAGACCAGCACGACCGTGCCGACTGCAAAGAGCGCCTGGGTCAGGGCCTCCATGGCGGGACTCGCGCGGCCGGGCTCAGGCCGCGGCGGCGCCGCCGGGCGGCGGCCCGACGGTTCGCAGCGCGGGCACCGTGCGGTCGATCTTCAGCACGAGCCCGCACGTGCCGCAGGTGTCGAGGTACGCCGGCCGGCCGGTGCCGCATTTCGGGCAGACCACGGCGGCGTCGCGACCGTCGATCGGGCAGCGCGTCGTGCCCGGCGGCAGGACCAGCCGGTCGACCGGGCAGTACGGCTCGCCCGGCGGGTACACCGGGGCGCCGTCGACGATCTCGGCGGGGCGCGGCTGCGGCTCCACGTAGGGGATCCGCGAGCGCGGCTTGCTCACCATGTAGACGAACCAACCGAGGCCGAGGAGGGTCATCATCGGGCCGACGACGCCGATGAGGAGGAGGACCGGCAGCAGGTCGATCAGGGCGCGCCAGTCCGGGATGAGGATCGGCGTCAGGAAGTCGATGAAGCCCTGGAAGAGCTGTCCGATGGCGTCGAACACGTTCGGAATGCTAGCCCGATCGACCGATGGCGGTGCCACGCATGGCCCCGAGACGCTCGACGAGCCACGCGGTGCCCTCGACGCGGGCGCCGTTGCGGCGGGCGTGGTCCCGGACCTCGCGATCGTCGGTCACGACGACGACCGACCAGGCACCCGCCGGCCCGAGCGCGAGCAGCGCCTCCGCGACCCGATCGCCGATGACCTGGTCCGCGGTGGCGTGGCGGGAGAAGCTGACGGTGAAGCCCGGCGCGATGCGGCCGGTCGGGCTGCCGCGGGCGTGCCCGTCGAGGATCAGCTCGACCTCGGTCGGCGGCGAGAAGGCGGCACGCAGGCGGGCGACGAGGGCGAACGTCGGGACCGTGGCGCCCGAGCTCGCCCGCGCGAGTGCGTACTGCACGTTGCGGCCGTCGATGAGGATTCGGCCGGAGCCCGGCGTCGAGCGGCCGCCAGGCGTCGCGCGGCTGCCCGCCATGCCGCGGGAGCCCGCAGATGCGCCGATGCCCGGGCCGCGACCCCGCCCCGGGAGCGCACCCCCGAGCGCTCCCGCCCGGGCGCGGCGACGCTGCGGCGGCATGCGCTCAGCTCCAGCGCGGCAGCGGCGCGAGGAAGTCGACGAGCGTGGCGGCGACGCGGTCCGGCTGCTCCATCGCGACCATGTGGGCCACGTCCGGCCACGACTCCAGCCGGACGTTCGGGGCGCCCTCCGCGAGGCGGCGTGCCGCCGCCCGGGTCCCGGACGTGTCGAGCTCGCCGATGATGGCGAGGACGGGAATGAGCACGGTCTCGAGGCGGTCGTTCGCCCGCGGCTCGGTCAGCCGGTTCGTCCCGAACTCCCGCCCCGGCTCGAGGAGCTGGCGGTCCATCGCCCGAGCCGCCTCCCGGATCCTCGCCGGCACGCGCGTCCCGGGCTGCCCCACCCCGTCGACCCAGATCTGGACGTCCAGCTCGGCGGCGAGATCGGGATCGCCGTCCTCCTCGGCCTTGCCCTCGGCGTCCATCAGCGCCTGCTCCTCGGGCGTCCTGCCTCGATCGAAGCCGCCGATGCCGCCGCCGAGCCAGCCCAGCGCGACGAACCGATCCGGGAACTCGATCACGGTGTCGAGCGCGTTCGAGGCGCCCCACGAGTTGCCGACGACGGCCGCGCGGCCGACGCCGCACGAGTCCATGACCGCGATGAGGTCCTCCCAGGGCGCGTACTCGACCGGCTCCGCGATCGACTCGCCGAAGCCGCGCATGTCGTAGCGGATGACGCGGTAGCCGGCGTCGACCAGGAGGGGCGTGAGGGCATCCCAGGAGCGCCGGTTCACGATCGCCGAGTGGACGAGCACGATCGGCGGGCCGGCGCCCTCGTCCTCGAGGGCGAGGCGGCCGCCGGGTACGTCGACCCAGGTCGCTTCGGTGGACATCGGCCGATCCTACGCCAGCGGCTAGCATCCGGCCGATGCCCCCGGCCCCCGGACTCCTGCTCCTCGTCGACCTCGACGGCGTCGTCTATCGCGGCGCCGATCCCGTGCCCGGCGTGGCCGCGGTCCTGATGGAGCGCGCGAACGCGGGCGACGACGTGGTCTACGTGACCAACAACTCGATGCACTACCGGGCGGACTACGTGACGCGCCTGACCGAGCTCGGGGCGCCAGTCGCGCCCGATCGGGTCGTCAGCGCGCCCCGGGCCACGGCGCTGTACCTGCAGGAGCGCCACCCGGGGGTGCGGCGGGTCCTCGCGGTCGGTGCCTCCGGGCTGGACCGGGAGCTCCGCGACGTCGGCCTCGAGGTCGTCAACGCCGGCTTCGCGGCGGAGCGCATGGCCCGGGAGGGGATCGACGGCGTCGGCGCGGCCGGGAGACCGGACGCCGTGATCGCGGGCGTCGACCCGCAGCTGACGTACCTGCGCATCGCCGCGGCCGCCGACTGCGTCCGTGCCGGCGCGCACTTCATCGCCACGAACCGCGACCCCGTCTACCCGACGGAGCGCTGGCTGCGGCCCGGCGCGGGCGCGGTCGTGGCGGCGATCGCCGTGGCCTGCGGCATCGAGCCAGTCACGATCGGCAAGCCCGAGCCGCTGCTCATGGAGGAGGCCGCGCACGCGGTCGGGCGAGATCCGCGCGAGGCGTATGTCATCGGCGACGGCATCGTCACGGACCTCGCCGCGGCGAACGCCGTCGGCGCGAAGACGATCCTCATGCTGACCGGCGTGACCACCGGCGCCGCCCTCGAGGCCCTGCCGAGCGCCGACAAGCCGTTCGCCGTCGCCGCGGACGCGGCGGAGCTGGCTCAGGTGCTGGGCGCGCTCCGGGCCTGATCCGCACGGACCTCGGGGACGCCCGCGGCCCACGTGTCGAAGGCCTGCCGCAGCGGCGCGAGGGTCGCCTCGTCGGCGAATGCGACGTCGAGCGCGAACCGGTCGATCGCCCACAGCTCGGGCAGCGAGAGCCCGACCTCCGCGACGGCGCGGCCGTACTCATCGGTCAGCGAGATGTCGGAGACGGTCGTGTCGTCGGTCGAGAGCGTCACCGGCGCGCCCGCCCTGTGCAGCCGCGCGATGGGATGGTCGGCGAGGGACGGCACGATGCCGGCCTGGACGTTCGAGGTCGGGCAGAGGTCCAGGGGAATGCCGCGCCTGCGCAGCTCGTCGACCAGCGCCGGGTCGTCCCAGGCCGCCGCGCCGTGGGCGATCCGCTCCGGCCCGACGTCGAGCGCCCGGCGCACCTGGGCGGCGCCGCCCCACTCGCCGGCGTGGACGGTGATCCGCAGCCCGCCCGCGCGGGCGGCCTCGAACGCGTCGCGGTGGAGCAGGGGATCGGGGTAAGCCTCCTCCGGTCCGGCGAGGTCCCAGCCGGTCAGGCCCCGGTCCCGGAAGCGCGACGCGGCCTCGGCGAGACCCACGTTGTCGGCCGGGTCGTGGGACCGGAGCGCGGTCGCGATGAGCCGCACGACCGTGCCGGTCGCGGCCGCGCCCGCCTCCGCGCCGCGCACCACAGCCTCGATCCCGTCCGGCAGGCGGAGGCCCCGCCGGAGGTGGAGCAGCGGACCCCAGCGGATCTCCGCGTAGCGGACGCCGTCGGCCGCCTTCGACTCCACGAGCTCGCGCGTGATCCGCTCGAGCGCCGCAGCGTCCTGCATCAGGGCGATGGGCAGTTCGAAGGCCCGGAGGAGCTCCGCCTGGTCGGCACACGGCATCGGCGCGACCAATGCATCGAACATGCCGCGCCACGTCGCCGGCGCCTCGACCCCGCGCGTCCGGGCCAGCTCGAGCGCCGTCTCGATCCGCAGGGAGCCGTCGAGGTGGAGATGCAGCTCGGCCTTGGGCATCGCCTGGAGCAGCCGGGCGACGGCCGGCTCGAGGTTGGTCGCCTGCTCCGGGGTGCGCATGCGCCGATGCTACGATCCGCGCCGCATGTCGAGCGCGCCGGCCCGGATCCTGCCGTTGCTCGGGCGGGCTCTCCGGGGGATCGCCTGGACCGCCGTCTTCGCGGTCCTCGCCGCGGGCGCAGCCGGCCTCGTCGCCCAGGGATCCCATCCGCCCGGCAGCGGCGCCCGCGCTGAGCTCACCGCGGAGGGCGACGCCGCCCTCAACGCCCGCCTCGACCAGGCCGCGGTCGCCCTCGAGAGCATCTCCGCCGACGTCGACGCGCTGGCCGAGGCCGCGAAGACCGCCCTCGGCGAGATCGCGAGCGCCGATCAGGCGAAGCTCCGGGCCAGCCTGCAGGAAGGCACGGACCTCGCGGCGAAGATCGACGCCGCGAGTCGCGCGCTGCAAGGCTCCCTCGCCGGCCTGCCCGGCGACGAGCCGGACGCGATCCTCCGCTACGGCAACGCGACCCTCGTCCGGCGCGCGGCGGTCCTGACGGCCCTCGACGCCGCGGCCAACCTCCATGCCCATTGGGAGCAGGTCAGCGCGAAGGCGGAGGAAGCGTCCGGCCTGATCACGCTCATCTCCCAGCACGACTCGATCGTCGTCGAGGCCGCGGGACAGGGTCGGACGAGGCACTTCGGCCAGGCGGCGACCACGCTCAACGACGCGATCCTCACCGTCGCGGGCGTCAGGGCGGAGCGGGTCAAGCTCATCGCCGATCCCGGCCAGACCGTCCTCGACGAGTGGATCGAGCGGAACCGCGACTACGACCTCGCCCTCCAGGGGCTGTACCTCGCGCTGGACGAGTCCGGCGGCGATGCGCACACGGCCAAGGTCCAGGCGGCGCGCGTCGCGGAGCGGCGGGCCTACGACCAGCTCCCGCCGGACCGGCGGACGATCATCGTCATCGTCGCCGAGGTCGCGCGCGGCGGCCTGACCCAGGCGGTCCTCGCTATCGAGGACGCGAGCGGCCGCATGGACGACGCCCTGGCAGACGCGAGCAACGCGCCCGCCGAATCCGCTACGCCCACGTCCTGACCGAGCGGCGCTCGAGGGCCGTACACTCGCGGCCGGGCACGCCACGCCCGCCACCACGTCCAAGGGGGTCTTTCGTGCAGGTACGCATCGCTGCCGAGCAGCCGTGGGATGTCAAGGCCGACGTGCTCGTCGTGCCGGTCCTCGGCCAGCCGGTGTTCACCGGTCCGCTGGGCGAGCTCGACAGCCGCACCGGCAAGGAGCTCTCGTCGCTCAGCGACTTCGGCGAGCTCCGCGGCAAGCGCTTCAAGGCCGTCCTCGCCGGCACCGGCTCTGGCGGCAAGATCGTGGCGAAGCGGATCCTGGTGGTGAACGGCGGCCCGGCCGCAGACCTCGATCGGGAGACGGTGGTCAAGATCGGCGGGTCGGCCATCCGCCGGCTGGCGGGCCGCCAGGTCGGGACCATGGCCGTCTGGCTGAGCCCGCTCGCGGACGTCCTCGAGGGCGGCGCGGCGGCAGCCGCCGAGCTCGTCGCCCGCGGCGTCGTCGAGGGCGGCTACGAGCCGGCCCGCATCTACCGCGACGGCTACGAGGAGGGCGCCCCCGAGCTCAAGGAGCTGGTCCTGCTCGGGGCCGGGGAGGACGCCCCGAGCCTGGCCAAGGCCGCCGAGCGCGGCACGATCATGGGCGAGGGCGCGAACCTGGCCCGGACCCTGTCGAACCGCAGCTCCAACGACGTGAGCCCCGAGGTCCTGGCCGAGGAGGCCTACACCCTCGCCAAGAAGCACGGCCTGTGGATCGACGTCATCGGTCCCGAGAAGGCCACCGAGATGGGCATGGGCCTGTTCATGGCCGTCGGCCGCGGCAGCGACAACCCGCCGCGGATGATCGTCATGCGCTCCGGCAAGAAGGGCGAGAAGGACAAGCTCGGCCGGCACCTGGCCATCGTCGGCAAGGGCGTCTGCTTCGACTCCGGCGGCATCTCCATCAAGCCATCCGACCGGATGGAAGAGATGAAGATGGACAAGACCGGGGCGTGCACGGTCATCGCCGCCGCGGTCACGGTCTCGCGCCTGGCCCCGGGCACCCCGCTGCTGGTCATGGCGCCGGCGGTCGAGAACATGCCCGGCCCGCACTCCACCCGCCCCGGCGACGTGGTCAAGGCGCTCAACGGCAAGTGGGTCGACATCACCAACACGGACGCCGAGGGCCGCCTCATCCTCGCCGACGCCCTGACCTACGCCGAGCACCTGGGTGCGACCCACCTCGTCGACGTTGCGACGCTCACCGGCGCGGTCAGCCGCGCCCTGGGCGAGCTCGTCGCCGGCGGCTTCGGAACCCCGCAGCCGTTTGTCGACGAGGTCTTCGCCGCCGGAGCCAAGGGCGGCGAGCGCTACTGGCAGCTGCCGCTCGTCGACGAGTACAAGGCGGACATGGAGAGCTGGTACGGCGACCTCGTGAACTTCTCGCGGAACAACGAGGGCGGCCTCGTCAAGAGCGCCCTGTTCATCCAGGAGTTCGTGACCAAGCCGTGGGTCCACCTCGACATCGCGGGCACCGCGTACTTCCGTCGGGTCGCGCCCTATGCGCCGCGGGGCGCCACCGGCTTCTCGCACGCCACGCTCGTCGAGCTCGCGCTCGCCGGCGCGAAGGGCTGACCGTCTCCGACCGCACGGCTCCTGCTCCGCCACGCGGCTGATGGACGAGGCACTCCTCGTCGGGCTCGCCGGCGTCCTCGGCGCCGGGTGGGGCTTCCTCTCCGACCGCCTCGCGGCTCGCTGGCCGGCCCACGAGGACGGCTCGATCCGCGCGATCGACTGGCGGACGCCCGTCGTCGTCCTCGTGGGCGCGGCCGCGTTCGCCGGGACCGTGCTGCGCTTCGAGGCGGACACGTCGTCGCTCGCGGTCGTCGGGCTCTACGTCGTGGCGCTCGTGGTTCTCTTCGCCACGGACCTCGACCAGCGCCTGCTGCCCGACGTCATCACGCTGCCGATGGTCGTGTACGCGATCGGGATCTACGTCCTCGGCGCCAGCCCGTTCCTCGCGACCACCGAGGACGTCCTGTGGGCGATCGGCGCGGCGATCGTCGTGCCGATCGCCATGTACCTGCTGTCGATCCCCTTCGGCCAGGGCGCGATCGGCCTCGGCGATCTCAAGCTGCTGATCAGCGTGGGGCTGTTCGCGGGGTCCGGGCTGCTGTTCTACGCCCTCGTCGCCGGGGCCCTCCTGGCCGGCCTCACGGTCGGGCTCCTGCTGTTCGTCCGGCGAATCTCGCTGAAGAGCTTCGTTCCGTACGGTCCCTTCTTGATCGCCGGGACGCTCTGGGCCATCCTCGCCCTACCCCAGCCGTGACGAACGTACGGGTTCGTCGGCTGGACACCTTGCAGTAGTATCTCGGTCGTTGGCCGGTAGTCGTCCCGGCATGTGCCTGGCAGGGACGGCGGACTCTCCGGCGAGCGAAACCAACGCGGCCCCCCAGCGCGAAGGAGACGCCCGCTCGATGCAGACGCTGCTCCATGCGGTTCAGCACGACTGAATCACGCGGCTGGTCCACCAGCCGTAAGGGCCGCTTCAGCGGCCGGGCCGTCCTTCTCCTCTTCGTTCTCGCGACGTTGGGTGGACTGTTCACGTCCGCCACGCCCCACAACGCCGCGGCCGACGAGCTCGACGACGCCTATGCCCGGCAGAAGGCGCTCGAGCGGCTGATCGCCCGCCAGCGGGCATCGATCAAGGACCTGACCGCCAGCCAGGCGACGCTCACCCGCCGGATCGCCGGGACCAAGGGCGACCTCGCCGAGGTCAACGCGAACCTGCTCTCGGTCAAGGTGCAGATCGTCTCGATGGAGGTCGACGTCGCCCGGTCCCAGAGCGCCGTCGATGAGCTGGGCGCGACCGCGGGCCGGCTCGATGCCGAGCTCGTCGAGATCCAGGCGGAGGAGACGCGCAAGCAGGCCGACCTGAACTCGGCCAAGGCGCTCCTCGCCGCCCGCATCCGCGAGGCCTACGACACCGATCGAACGTCGATCCTCGACACGTTCCTCTCGAGCGCGGACTTCACCGACGTCCTGACCGAGGCGAGCTACCACCTCGACTTCGCCGAGCAGGACCGCGCCCTGGCCGAGCAGATCGGCAAGGACCAGGCGGTCCTCGCCGTCCTCCACCAGAACGTCGTCGACGCGAAGCAGCAGACCGACGAGCTCCACGCCGCTGCCGACGAGGCCAAGAAGATGCTCGACGGGCAGATGGCCGACCTGGCCGCCGCCCGCAAGCAGCTCGCGATCCTCCAGGCCCGGACGGAGAAGCTGCTCGCCCAGCAGCAGGCCGCCTACGCGCGGATGGCGCAGGACAAGGCCAAGCTGGCCCGCCAGCTCGCCGCCAGCAAGGCCGCGGAGGACAAGCTCGAGGCGCTCATCGCCAGGCTCGTCCGCGAGCAGCTGGAGAAGGGCGGCATCCCGTCGGAATACAGCGGGACGCTGTCGTGGCCGATGGGCGGCACGATCACCCAGGAGTTCGGCTGCACCGGCTTCGGGCTGGAGCCGCCGCTCGGCAACTGCGCCCACTTCCACCGCGGCATCGACATCGCGAACAGCTCGGGCACGCCGATCCGGGCCGCCGGCGCGGGCAAGGTGATCTTCTCCGGCCGGAGCCCGTACGACCCGGCGTACATCGTGATCATCGCCCACTCGTCCCACCTGGTGACCTGGTACGGCCACGTGCAGACCCGCATCCCCGTCCATGCCGGCGAGTTCGTGGCGAAGGGCGAGGTCATCGCCTACGAGGGCTGCACCGGCTGGTGCACCGGGCCGCACCTGCACTGGGCCGTCCAGCTGGACGGCAACTGGCTGAACCCGCGCCTGTTCCTCCCGCGCTGACCAACCGGCCCGAAGCGCGGCGGCCCGCGCAGATTTGACCGAACCGCAACCGCCCGAAACCCGCCGCAAACGGGAATCGCCGAGTGCCGGTGCTACGATTCGCCGGCGTTCAGGAGGACAACCGTGAAGCGGACGATGGCGGTGATCCTCGCCGGCGGTGAAGGCGAGCGCCTCTCGATCCTGTCCTCCGTGCGCGCCAAGCCGGCGGTCCCCTTCGGCGGCAAGTACCGGATCATCGACTTCACGCTGTCGAACTGCGTCAACTCGGACATCGACGACGTCCTCGTGCTGACCCAGTACAACCCGCACTCCCTCAACGACCACATCGGCCTCGGCCGGCCGTGGGACCTCGATCGCAACACGGGCGGCGTCAAGCTCCTCCAGCCGTACATCGCGCGCGGCCGCGTCGCGGAGTGGTACCGCGGGACCGCCGACGCGGTGCTCCGGAACATGAACGTGATCGAGCGCAGCGATGCCGACACGATCGTGGTCCTCGCCGGCGACCACATCTACAAGATGGACTACCAGCCCTTCGTCCAGGCCCACCGGCGGCATCGGGCGGAGGTCACCGTCGCCGTTCGCCGCGTGCCCCTCGCCGACGCCTCGCGGATGGGCATCCTGGCCATGGACGATGCCGATCGGGTCACCGAGTGGCAGGAGAAGCCGAAGCAGCCCAAGAGCGACCTCGCCTCGATGGGCGTGTACGTCTTCAGCAAGCGCTCGCTCCGACGCTGGCTCACCGAGGACCTCGTCGACTTCGGCGGCAACATCATCCCGGCCATGCTGGACGGCGGCGCCCGCGTCTTCGGCTACCGCTACACGGGCTATTGGCAGGACGTCGGCACGATCCAGTCCTACTGGGAGACCAACATGGCCCTCCTCGAGGACCGGCCGGAGCTCGACCTGTATGACCCCGACTGGGTCATCCACACCCGCTCGGAGGAGCGTGCGCCGGCGAAGGTCGGCGCCACCGCCCAGATCCACCGGAGCCTCATCAGCCACGGCTGCGTGATCGACGGGACGGTCGTCAACAGCGTGCTGTCGCCGGGGGTTCGCGTCGACGTCGGGGCGGTCGTCCGCGACTCGATCGTGATGTTCGACTCGGTCATCCGGGCCGGGGCGGTGATCGACCGCGCGATCCTCGACAAGGAGGTCGTGGTGGGCCAGGGCGCGATCATCGGCGAGGGCCCCTATGACGGGCCGCCGAACCGCCAGGAGCCCGGTCGGCTCAACACCGGCATCACGGTCGTCGGCAAGCAGTCGATCATCCCGCGCGGGGCCAGGCTGGGCCGCAACGTCAAGATCGGCGGCGGGGTGCGGACCAGCGACTTCAAGACGAAGATCGTGCGCGCCGGCGGCTCGGTCGAGCCGCAGGCAGCCGGCAAGACGAGCGCCGCCGGCGGCGAGAAGGCGACGGCTTCCGCGGTCTAGGAAACGCCGGTCCGGACGGAACGGCCCGCCCCGCTAGACTTCGCGGGCCATGCCCGGGAGCACGAAGCGCGCCACCGCGCCACGCGCCGGCAACCCCTCCATCCGCCCGACCACCGTCGTCGGCTGGCTGCATGACCTCGGCCTCGAGCCGATGGCGGCCGTGGAGCGCGACGGCATCACCGCCTGGGACATCGCGATCGACGGCCGTCGTCGCCGGGATCTCCGGACGACGCTCATCCTCGACCCCGCGGTCGGGGCGATCGTCTGGGCGCATCTCGCGCCGCCGCTCGGCGACGGCCTGCGCAAGGCCTATCGAACGCTGCTGCGCTGGAACGACGAGTTCCCGCTGGCCAAGTTCTCGGTCGCGGACGACGGCCGGCCGATCCTGGCCGTCGAGATCCCGAGCCGCTGGCTGAGCGCCGACGAGCTCGGGCTGGCGCTGGCGCGCGTCGCCCTGATCTCCGACGCGATCTTCGAGGAGACGCGCGGCTGGCTGTGGATCGGCGGCCGGGTGCCGGACGGCTACGAGGAGCGGCCCGTGCGCACGGCCGCGCTGCTCGAGCGGTTCTCCGGCCGGCTCGGGGAGCTGCTCGGCGCATGACGCGCCGACGGCCGGGCTGGGCCGTCCGGACCGGCCAGATCCTGGGGCTCGCGATCGGCCTCGCGCTGGGCCTCGCCCTCGGGGTCGTGCCGGCCCTCGCGCCCGTGCCCGCCGCGGCCGCGGGCCCCGGGCTGACGATCACCGGTGACGCCACCTACGACGTGCTGCCCGACGAGGGCCGGGTGGCCGTCACGGTCCAGCTCAGCGCGACGAACCACCTCCGGAACACGATCACGAAGCGCTACTTCTTCCGGACCGCATTCCTGACCGTCCAGCCCGGCACCTCCGACTTCGCCCTGAGCGGCGGCAGCGGCAGGCCGAAGGTCTCGGTCCACGAGTCGACCGACACCTTCACCAGCCTGAAGCTGGACTTCGGGGCGAACCTCGCGGCCGGGAAGACGACGAAGCTCACCCTCCGCTTCGACATCCGCGACACCGGCGGCGATCCCTCCAGGCTCGTGCGCGTCTCGCAGTCCCTGGTCACGTTCGGGGCGTGGGCGTTCTCGACGCACGGCACGCCCGGCTCGACCGTTTCCGTCCGGATGCCATCCGGCTACCGGGTGACGATCGGCCGCGGCCCGCTCGAGGGCCCCCAGGCCGACGGCGCCGGCCACGACCAGTGGGCGAGCGGCCGGCTGGAGCATCCCCTCGACTTCGTCGCCGACATCGTCGCCGACCGCCAGCTGGACCCCGTCGAGTCGCAGGTCGACGTGCAGCTCGGCGCCGCGACCGTGCCCGTCGTCATCCGCGGCTGGCCGGACGACCCGGCCTGGGCGGACCGGGTCTCGAACCTCGTCCAGCACGCTCTCCCGATCCTCGAGCGCGAGATCGGCGTCCCGTGGCCGGTCGAGGGGCCGCTCCAGGTCAACGAGGTCCTCGTCCGCGGGAGCGGCGGCTTCGCCGGCGTCTTCGACCCCGCGGACCGGCGCATCGACATCTCGTACTCGGCGTCGGACGAGGTCGTGATCCACGAGCTCGCCCATGCCTGGTTCAACGGCCGGCTCGTCGCCGACCTGTGGGCGGCCGAGGGCTTCGCCTCCTACTACGGCGAGCTGGCGGCGCGGGAGCTCGGGCTCCAGATCCGGCCGCCGGATCCGATCGAGCCGGGCGCGGACCCGATGCCCCTGAACGCCTGGAGCGCCGACGGCACGGTTGGCACGAATGCCCAGCTGTATGCCTACGCGGCATCGCTCCAGCTCGCCCGCCAGATCGCCGAGCGCGCCGGGCCCGAGCACCTGCAGGCCGTCTGGGCCCGCGCCGCGACCGGGGTCGGCGCCTACCGGCCCGAGCCGACGGAGGGCGAGCCGGTCGCGGGCGCACCCGACTGGCGGGGCCTCCTCGACCTCCTCGAGGACGAGACGGGCGAGGACTTCGGCGACCTCTGGCGGACGTGGGTCGCGCGGCCGGAGGATCTGACCGCGCTCGACGCGCGGTCCACCGCGCGGACGGCGTACGCCCAGGCGGTCGAGGCGGCGGGGGACTGGCAGCTGCCGGTCACCATCCGGGACGCGATGCGCTCGTGGCGCTTCGACGTCGCCACGGAGCGGATCGACGCGGCCGCCGCGATCCTCGGCGAGCGGCAGATCCTCAGCGCCGCGGCGGAAGCCGCCGGCGTGCGGCTGCCCGATTCGCTGCGGAAGGCGTTCGAGGGCCCGGACGGGCTCGCGGCGGCCGCCGCGGAGGCCGCGGCGGAGCAGTCGGCGCTGGAGATGATCGCCGCGGCCGAGAGCGCGCGGCCACTGCATGCCGGCTTCCTCGACGGGCTCGTGATCGGGATCGGGCTGCTCTTCCAGGACCCCGCGGAGCAGCTCGGCGCCGCCCAGCTGGCCTTCGAGAGCGGCAACGTCGGTGTCGCCCGTGACGCAGCCCTCCTCGCACGGGATGCCTGGCGCTATGCCGCGGAGGCCGGGCGCTGGCGTATCGTGAGCCTGCTCCTGCTCGGCCTGTCGCTGGCCCTGTTCGCCTGGATCGCCCGGAGGCGACGCCGGCAGAAGGCGGGCTGGTCGCGCAGGCGGCTGGAGCCGGACGTGGACGACGAGGAGCCGGGAGGGGGCTGGTGAACGAGGTCCGGGCGCCGCACGATCGCCGCCGGCGCGCCGGGCTCGCGGTCGCGCTGGTGCTCGGGCTCGGCCTCGCGGTCGCTCCCCAGGCCGCTCGCCCGGCCGTCGCGGCAGACCCGCTCCGGGTCGCTGCCGACGCGACCTACACCCTCGATCCGGAGGCCGGCCGGGTCCACGTCGTGATCCAGTACCGGATCACAGACCTCAAGCCGAACACGCCGAGGTTCATCTACTACTACACGGGCTACCACTTCGCGATCCAGTCCGAGGCCACGTCGATCCGGGCGTCGGACAGCGGCGGGGCACTCTCGATCGAGACCCACAACCGCGCCGGTTTCATCGACCTGACCGTCGACTTCCGCAGCTTCATCTACTACGGCCAGACGGCCAGGTTCACCGTGCGCTACGACCTGGTCGGCGGGAAGCCGCGGTCGCTCTCGTCGATCCGGATCGGCAAGGCCTTCGCCACCTGGGGCGTCTGGGCCTGGGGCGACGCCGGCCGCGGCTCGGTGGTCGTCAACCTGCCGCAGGGCTTCGGCAGCACGCTCGACGGCGACCCGATGTCCAAGACCAGCAGCGGCGGCAAGGAGACGCTGCGGGCCCGGCCGGCGGAGCCCGAGCGGTTCTTCGCGATCCTGAGCGCCGAGAACCCGCTCGCCTACACCAAGGACCGGCTCTCGCTCGACGGCGGCGTGGAGATCGTCGTCATGGCCTGGCCCGAGGACGAGGCGTGGGACGACACGGTCGTGAGCACGCTGCGCACGGGCATGCCCGAGCTTCGCGAGCTCATCGGCCTCGACTGGCCGGTCGCGCACGACCTCAACGTCCGCGAGCGGTACACGCCGTCCCTCGAGGGCTTCGCCGGCCTCTTCTTCAACGACTCCCAGCGGATCGACGTGACCGAGGACCTCGACCCGGTCGTGATCGTCCACGAGGCCTCGCACGCCTGGTTCAACGACAGCCTGTTCGTGGAGCGCTGGATCTACGAGGGCCTCGCCCAGGAGTACGCGTGGCGGGTCCAGACGGCCGTCGGCGGCGACCGCGGGACGCTGCCGGCGCGCCCGGTCGAGGACGACCCGGGCTTCGTCCGCCTCGAGCGGTGGAACTTTCCCGAGGTCATCCGCGACCAGCAGACCGACGACATCGAGCGCTACGGGTACGACGCCTCGTTCTGGATCATCCACCGCCTCGTGGAGCTCGTCGGCGTCGACCGGATGCGCGCCGCGTTCGCAGCCGCCGACGCGCACACCACCGCGTACCCGGGCGCCGGCGCGCCCGAGACCGTCAGCGCGACCAACGGCTGGAAGCGGTTCCTCGACCTCGTCGAGAGCCTCGAGCGCGACGACGCGACGGACACGGAACGCTCGCTGCGCGAGTTCGTGCTGCCGTCCGGCTCGGCGGACGAGCTCGACGACCGCGGCGACGCGCGGAAGGCCTACCGCGACCTACTCGAGGCCGGTGGCGGCTGGCTGCCCGGCTGGTACGTCCGCAAGCCGATGGGCGAGTGGTCGTTCACGACCGCGGAGAAGCGCATCGCGGCGGCGACCGCGGTCCTGGCCCTGCGCGACCAGGTCGATGCGGCGGCTGCCCCCCTGGACCTCCAGCCCGACGACGCGCTCAGAGCCGCCTACGAGGGCGCGGAGTCCGACCTCGACGAGGCCTCGGCGCTCGCCAATGGCGAGCTCGCCGCGCTGGCCGCCATCGCCGATGCGAAGTCGAAGGTCGACGCCGCGCCGGACCTCGTGTCCACGATCGGGCTCCTCGGCTCGACGCCGCGGGTGCCGTACGAGGCTGCCCGCACGGCCTTCGAGGCCGGCGACGTCGCCGGGGCGAGGTCCTCCGCCGAGAGCGCGGCCGCGATCGTGATCGGCGCGGTCGCCCTGGGCCAGCAGCGGCTCGCGATCGGGATCGCGATCGCGATCGCCCTCCTCGTGCTGGTGATCGTGCTGCTCGTGGCGCGGCGCCGCCGCCGGCGCCGGGCACTCGCCCTGGCCGCCGCGGCGGGTCCCGCTGACGCTGCGGCGCCCGGGACCGAGGCCGTTACACTCGCCGATCCGGACGTGGCGCCGCCGACGGAGAGCGCGCCACCGGGTCCGTACGGAGACGTCGCCTGAATGGTCGTCCGGCGCACGCGGCCATCGTCCGAGATCCTGTCCGGCGATTCGGCTGACGTCTATTTCGCGCGAGCGGAGAGCATCCTCGACCGCGAGGGCCTCGACCCCGTCGTGACGATGGAGGTCTTCGCCCGGCGCGAGGCGATCCTGTGCGGGATCGACGAGGTCAAGAACCTGCTCGCCCACGTCCTCGGCACGAGCCCGAAGGACGAGGTCGCGGTCGAGGCGCTCTCCGATGGGGACGCGATCGCGCCGAAGGAGGTCGTCCTCCGGATCACCGCCCGCTACCGTGTCTTCGGCCTGTACGAGACCGCGCTCCTGGGGATGCTCGCCCAGTCGACCGGCTGGGCCACCGCCGCGCGGGAGTGCGTCGAGGCCGCGGCGCCGCAGCCGGTGATCTCGTTCGGGGCTCGCCACGTGCACCCCGACATCACCGACGTCCTCGACTACGCGGCCATCGTCGGCGGCTGCGTCGGCGCGTCGACCCCCGCCGGCGCCCGCCTCGCGGGCCTCGCGCCGACCGGCACCATGCCCCACTCGCTGGTCCTGATCTTCGGCGACACCGTGGCCGCGGCCCTGGCCTTCGACCGCGACCTCGAGCCGGACGTGCCGCGCATCGTCCTGGTCGACACCTTCCGCGACGAGGCCGAGGAGGCGCTCCGCGTGGCCCACGCCCTCGGCGATCGGCTGTACGGCATCCGCCTCGACACGCCGGCGGAGCGCGGCAGGGTCACGCCGGACCTCGTCCACGAGATCCGGGCCCGGCTCGACCAGGCCGGCTTCGGCCATGTCAAGATCGTCGTCTCGGGCGGGCTGAACCCGGAGCGGATGGGCGTGTTCAAGGAGGCCGGCGCGCCGGTCGACTCGTACGCCGTCGGCTCGTACATCAGCGGCGCCACGCCGATCGACTTCACCGGCGACATCAAGGAGATCGACGGCAAGCCGATCGCCAAGCGCGGCCGGATCCCCGGCCGGACCGAGTCGCCCCGCCTGACCCGCGTGAACCTCGCGGACTGGCGCTCGAGCTAGCCGCCCGGCGATCCCCCACCGACTCGGCGGAACCTTCACAGACTCGACACGCCGGAGGCCTCCCGGCGGATCGCCCCGTCCGAACGTTCCGTGCGAACATCTCCGAATGTCGGACGCGCTTCACAACGAGCTCCCCAACCACGAGCCACGCGACGACGCCGACCTCGACCGCGAGGGTGCCTATGCGCTCCTCCAGCGTGGCCAGGCGCTGATCAAGTCCCGCCACCACGCGCAGGCGGCGATCGTCCTCGAGCGGGCCGCCCGGGCCGAGCCCCGGAAGGGCTCGATCCTCGAGCCGCTGGGCCGCGCGTACCACCACTCCGGGCAGTTCGACCTCGCCCGCGCGACGTTCGAGGAGCTGCTCGACGTCGACCCCTCGGCGCATTGGGCCCACTTCGCCCTCGCGGCCACGCTGCGCAAGCTCGGCCGAGCGCCCGAGGCGCGGACGCACCTCCGCCTCGCCGTCGCCCTCTGCCCGACCTCGGAGCTGTACCGCCGCGCGCTCGCCCGCGTCGAGGCCACGACGAAGCCCGACGCGGCGTAACCGGCCCGGGCCTCGGCGGCTAGGCCACTCCGGCCGCGCGCAGTCGCGCGACCCACAGCACGCCGGCGATCGTCTTGGCGTCCGGCAGCTCGCCGCGCTCGACCATCGCCAGCGCCGCATCGAACGGGATCGCCTGCAGCTCGAGGCGTTCGTCCTCGTCGGGGGCGAGGCCGCCCTCGTGGACGGGCACGAGGTCGGTCGCCAGGTAGAGATGCATCAGCTCGCTGGTGAAACCGGGCGCGGTGAAGAACGAGCCGAGATAGCGCCAGGTGCCGGCGCGCGAGCCGGTCTCCTCCTCCAGCTCCCGCGCCGCGGCGACGGCATGCTCCTCGATGGAGCCGTCCTCTTCGCGATCGAGGGTCCCGGCCGGGATCTCCAGCAGCGCCCGGCCGGCGGCATGGCGCCACTGGCGGACGAGCAGCACCCGATCCTGGTCATCGATGGCGACGACGCAGACACCGCCCGGGTGGCCGGCGATGTCGCGGGTGGAGCGGTGACCGTCGGCGGCCTCGACCGTGTCGATACGGAACTCGAGGATGCGGCTGCGCCGCAGGACCTCCGACGATATGAGCTTCTCGCGGAGGGGGTCGTCCGCGAGGCCGCCGCTGCCACCGGCTTCGCCGCTCCCCTTGCCGCTCCCCTTGCCGCCGCCCTTGCCGCCGCCGCCCTTGGAATCGCCGCTCACCCCGGCACCGCCACGGCCGCGAGGGTCGCCATGTCCGGAACGGTCAGGTCCGGCGTCGCCTCGGCCGGCGGCGTCGCCCCGAAGCCGGTCCGTCCGGCTCGGCGATCGACCCAGACGGTCGACAGCCCGAGCCGCTTCGCCGGCACGTGATCGTGGTACAGGCTCTGGGCGACGTGCAGGATCCGCGATGGCGGCAGCCCGACCCGCTCGAACATGAGCTCGAAGCCCCGCGCGTTCGGCTTGTACCGCTTCGCCTGCTGGGCGGTGACCAGGTGGTCGAAGGTGATGCCGAGCTTCGCCTGGGATGCCGCGAAAAGATCGTCGTCGCAGTTCGTGATCACGCCAAGGGCGAACCGCTCGTGCAGTCGCGCCAGGGCCGCCGCCGAGTCGGGGAACGTCGGCCAGTCCGCGACCGAGCCCCCGAAGGCCGCCCGCTCGTCCGCGCTCGCCTCGCCGCCGAAGTGGCCGACCATCGCCTCGAGGACGGCCCCCAGAACCTCCCGGTACGGCCGGTATGGCCCCGCCTCGATCTCCGCCTCGTGCCGCGCGAAGGCCCCGAGCACGTCCTCGTCGGCGGCGCTGATGCCGTGCGCCGCCAGCGGGGCGCGGAGCGCGGCCAGGATGCCGGCCTCCCAGTCGATGAGCGTCCCGTAGCAGTCGAAGGTCAGGACGTCGAACCGATCGAAGTCGAGCGCGGCCATCGCCGCGATGCTAGGGGCTCGGGCTCGCCTCAGCTCTTCGGGCGCGGGCACTTGTTCGACGGCCCGCCGAGCGCGGGCGTCGACGTCGGGCCATCGGCGACCTCGAAGATCGTCCGGACCGTCTCGCGCACGTGGCGGATCGCCGCGGTGGTGAGCACCTCCGGGTACTCCGGCGGCTCGATCATGACCGACCGGATCTTCGCGGCATCGACGCGTGCGGCGAGGACGGCGAGGTTCGCGATCTCGTTCTGGTCGATCGTCGTCCAGAGGTTGTCGCGGGCGACGTCGAGGAGCTTGGGCACCTTCGGCAGCAGCTTGATCGGGTCGAGCTGGTGGGCGAGCGAGGTCAGCACGAGCTGCTGGCGGCGCATCCGGCTGTAGTCGTCGCTGCTGTGGCGGGAGCGGGCGTACTGCAGCGCCTCCGTGCCATCGAGCTTCTGGCAGCCGGCGGGGACGTAGACCGTGATCTGGCCCGCCCCGCTCGGGTAGTGCTCGTCGTAGAGCGTGTACGGCACGTCGATCCACACGCCGTTCACGGCGTCGATGAGGTCGACGAACCCGGTCAGGTTGACTACGAGCGCGCCATCGAGCGGGACGCCGACCAGCTCCTGGATCGCCCCGGTGAGGGCGCGGAAGCCGGCGGCCTCGCCGCCCGGGAAGTCCCTCGGGTGGCCGACGGCGTACACGTACAGCGAGTTCAGCAGGTCCGGGTAGCGGCCATCCGGAAACGTGTCCTTGCTCTCCGGCGGCAGTGGGACGTTGATCAGGTTCCGCGGGATCCCGAACATGACCGCCCGCGCCGTGGCGACGTCAACGCTGAGCACGATCATCGTGTCGCTGCGGAGCTGCCACCGACCCGGACCGGCGTCGCTGCCGATCAGCAGAAGGTTCAACCGGCCATCCGCGGCCCAGGCCGGAACGGGCAGCGCCGTCGGCGTCGGCTCCGGAGGGCCCAGCCCGGAGGGCAGCGGGCCGCTCGGCGACGCGCCCGGCTCGAAGCTCGACAGCGGGATGCTGAACCCGGTCCCCGGTTTGACGAAGATCGTCTCGGCCGCGTCGTAGGCCTTGACCCCGACGATGGTCAGCGTGCCGTAGCCGGTGATCGCCGCGGCCAGGGAGACGATCAGCAGTGGCGAGACCAGCCCCCGCCGGACGCCGCGCCCGGGCTCATGCCCGGCCTGCTCGACCCAGCCCGGCCGGGTGACGGCCTGCCGCAGGCCGAGCCGGTATGCGTCCTGGATGGCGAGGACGTGGTAGACGCCGAGCCCGATGACCGCGATGAGCAGCGCGAGGATGACCCCGGGTCGGAGGAAGGCGTCCAGGAACGTCTTGATGTCGCCGCCGGCGATGTAGCCCAGCGCGGCCGCCAGCCCGAGGACGATGGGCGCGGCGATGACCATGCCGCGCGTGGCGGCGCCGAGCCACGCCTGGCCCAACCCGGGGATGAAGAGGCTGAGGAGCGCCGCGACCCCGGGCGACCCCGACCGATGCTCGCGTCGAGTGCTCACTCGCCGGGCAGCGTAGCGAGCGGCGTCAAGCCAGACGTCGCGGACGGCCACCGCGAGCGGGTAGGATCGGGCCGCGATGGATGCCCGGATCCTGCTCGTCGAGGACGACCCGTCGATCCGGGAGGTGACCGCGATCGGCCTGCGCTCGGCCGGCTTCGACGTCGAGACGGCGAATGACGGCGCGGCCGGCCTCGATCGCTGGCGCCAGTCCCAACCGGATCTCGTCCTGCTCGACGTCATGCTGCCGCGCCTCGACGGGCTTGAGGTCTGCCGCGAGATCCGGCGCGAATCGACGATTCCGATCGTGATGCTGACGGCGCGCGGCGACACGATCGACGTCGTGGTCGGGCTGGAGGCCGGCGCCGACGACTACGTCACGAAGCCCTTCGAGATGCCCGAGCTCGTCGCCCGCATCCGGGCCGCGCTCCGGCGCCGCCGATCGAGCGCCGATGCCGGCTCGGCGACCTCGCTCGAGCTGGGAACGCTCGCCATCGATACCGCAGGCCGGACGGTGCACCGCGAGGGGAGCGAGATCGCCCTGACCCGCACCGAGTTCGATCTCCTGGTCGAGCTGGCCCAGCGGCCCGGGCAGGTGTTCACGCGCGACCAGCTGCTCGACAAGGTGTGGGGCTACGACTTCCTGGGCGATTCGCGCCTCGTGGACGTGGCCATCGGCCGCGTCCGCGCCAAGGTGGAGCGCGACCCGGCCAACCCCGAGCTGATCCTCACCGTTCGCGGGAGCGGCTACAAAGCCGCCCGCTGACGCGTCATTCGCCCAATGCGCGGAATCCGGACCCGCCTCGCCCTCGCCCTCGTCGGGCTCGTGGTCGTCACCGTCACGGCCATCGGCGTCGGGACGTACCTGTTCGTCGAGGCGCGCCTCCGCGACGGCCTCCTCGCCGACGCGAACCGGCAGGCGCAGTTCAACCTGTCCGTGCTCATCCCGGAGCGGTTGCCGGCCGGCGTGACCCGCGAGACCTACGGCTCGAGCGGGCTCGACGAGGCGTTCCGGCTGCGAGGTGGCGTCGAGACCATCGTCGACTATCGCGACGGAGGCACGCCGGACCTCTCGACGGCGAGCCTCCTGAACGCCATCGACGGCTTCCCGAAGACCCTCCGGGACCTCGTCGCGGCGGGCCACGTCGGGTTTGCGTGGCTCCAGGTCGCGGGGCAGCCGTCCCTGGTCGTCGGCGGGCGCGCCCCGGGGACCGCGTCGGCCGGGCCCGGCGCCGAAGGGCCGGACTTCTACTTCGTCTTCCCGGCGGTCTCGATCGACGCCGCGCTGGAGCAACTGCGGCTTGGGCTCATCGCCGCCGCCTTGATCGCCGTCGCGCTCGCGCTCGCCACCGCCGGCCTGATCGCCCGCGGCATCCTGCGTCCTGTCGACTCCGGCAGCACCGCGGCCGCACGCATCGCCGCGGGCGAGCTGTCCGCGCGACTGCCCGCCGGCGGCGCCGACGAGTTCGCCCGCTTCGCGGCGGAGTTCAATCGCATGGCGGACTCGCTGGCCGCGACGGTCACGCGCCTCGAGGCGTCGGAGAGCCAGAACCGCCGCTTCGTCGCGGACGTCTCGCACGAGCTGCGGACACCGCTGACCGCGCTCGTCGCCGAGGCGTCGATCATCGAGGCCGGGCTCGATCGCCTCGGGCCCGACGCCCGTCGCGCCGCTGAGCTGCTGGTCGCCGACGTGCGCCGCCTCCGCGTCCTCGTCGAGGACCTGATGGAGCTGTCGCGCTTCGACGCACGGGCCGAGCAGGCCCAGCTCGAGCCGACGGACCTCGGCGAGGCGGTTCGCGCGATCGTGCGGGCACGGCTGCCCGGGGCGTCCGTGAGCGTGCCCGATGAGCCGATCGTCGCCGCGGCGGACATGCGCCGCCTCGACCGAATCCTCGGCAACCTCCTCGACAACGCCGACCAGCACGCACCGGACGCCCCGGTCGAGGTCGAGGTCCGATCCGACGGCGACACGGCCGTCGTCTCGGTCGCCGATCGCGGCCCGGGCGTGTCGCCGGACGCGGTCGGCCACCTCTTCGAGCGCTTCTACAAGGCCGACTCGTCACGCCACGGCGGGAGCTCCGGCCTCGGGCTCGCGATCGCGGCGGAGCACGCGGCACTGCTCGGCGGCGAGCTTCGGGCCGCGAACCGGCCCGGCGGTGGGCTCGTGGTCACGCTGCGGCTTCGGCGGGCCGCGGCCGTGACCGAATCGTTACCAACGGGCCATGACCACGACACCGGGGGGAGCGAGGCTGCGGGTGGATCGGACGCCGTCCCGGCGCCGACCAAGCCAGCGAGGCCCAACGCATGAACCGCTTCTTCGCCATCTTCGCCGTCGCGCTCCTCATCGGCGCGTGCAACGCGTCGACCGGCGACCTCGGCAGCGTCAGCACGCCGCCGCCGACAGAGGAGCCCTCCATCGACCTGCCCAGCCCCGAGCCGACCCCTGGCTCGACCGGCGGCGCCGGCGAGACGCCCGGCGCAACCCCGGACCCGTCGGCCGGCGGCACGACCACCCTCCGCGCCTACTTCATCCTCGGCAGCTTCGTCGACAACGCCGGCCTCGTGCCGGTCCTCCGCCAGGTCCCGAAGACCAAGGCGGTCGGCGCGGCGGCGATCGAGGAGCTCCTCAAGGGTCCCAACGACGCCGAGCTCGGAGGCCGGCCGGCGATGTACACGACGATCCCCGACAACACGCGCTTCCTCGGCCTGACGATCGACGGCGGCGTCGCCACGGTCAACCTGTCGAAGGAGTTCGAGTCGGGTGGGGGATCGGCGTCGGTCCTGGGCCGGCTCGCCCAGGTCGTCTACACGCTGACCCAGTTTCCGACCGTGAAGTCGGTTCGCTTCCAGCTGGACGGCGAGGACGTGACGGTCTTCAGCGGCCAGGGCGTCGTGCTCGACCAGCCGGTCGGCCGCGACGACTACACCGACCAGCTCCCGGCGATCTTCGTCGACCGCCCGGCGTGGGGCGGCGTGCTCGGCAACCCGGCGCGCCTCGTCGGGATGGCCAACGTGTTCGAGGCGACGTTCCGGGTGCAGATCCTGGACGGCGCGGGCCGCGTGCTGGCCGACGGCCCGGTGATGGCGACCTGCGGCACCGGCTGCTGGGGCACCTTCGACGTGACGATCCCGTACCACGTCGGCAAGGCCGGCTGGGGGACGCTCCGCGTCTTCGAGCCGTCGGCCAAGGACGGGTCGGCCGAGAACATCACCGAATACCCCGTGTGGCTTACGCCGTAACCGAGCGACGACCCGGCGGCCTGTGCCGCCGGGTCGTTCCTACATGGTTGGCAGGTGGCGGGGATCCAGGTAGGTCCCCGGATCGTCGCGGAACTCGAGCAGGCAGCCCTTCCCGCAGAACAGGTACTCCCGGCCATCGTGGGTGAGCGCCAGGCCCCGAGCGCGTGCAGCCTCGGGGTCGACGCGCATCCCGCAGACAGGGTCCTCGTCCGGCTCGACGTGCCGGGTCTCCGCCATCTGGCCACCCTCCGGGAAGTGCTCGTCCATACTCCTGGGGAGTATACCGCCGGGGTCTCGCGGTGGGGCGGGCAGCCCGCCGGACGCCTCCGGGCCGCGAGCCTGCGCCGTTCTCAGCATCCTCTAAGACCAGCCACCGAGATTGACCGCCAACGAGCTGCCAGCGAGGGCGGCCGGCTATCCGGAGACACCATGAACGAGCCCACTCCAACCACCCCGCCGCCCGAGGCGGGGTTCGTGGTCCCGGCAACCAATGTCAGCGCGGCGGTCGCGGCGCTCCCGGCGATCTCCCGCCAGGCGCTCGTCGCCCGCATCGGACTCCTGGGCATCGGCGCCGCGGCCCTCGTCGCGGCCGCGCTCCTCGTCTTCTCGTCCACCGCGTCACCCAATGGCACGCTCGCCGCCGGCACGAACGGCGGCACGAACGGCGGCAGCGTCGACGTCCTCAACGGCGGACCGGGCATCGCCGGCTTCCGGGGCGGCCACGGCTTCGGCTTCGGCGGCATCAGCATCACCGCGATCGACGGCAATGCGATCTCGCTCGCGACCGAGGATGGCTGGACCCGCACGATCACCGTCGACAGCGGCACGACCTACACCAAGTCCGGCGACATGATCGCCCTGGGCGATCTCAAGGTCGGCGACCAGATCGGCTTCCGCCAGACCCGCGAGGACGACGGAACGTGGACGATCGACTCGGTCATCGTGATCCCGCCCCACGTCGGCGGCGAGGTGACGAAGGTCGACGGCTCCACGATCACCGTGACCCAGCGCGACGGCACGACCGCCACGATCACCGTCAACGGCCAGACCACCTACGCAGTGAACGGCGACGACAGCGCCGCGCTCGCGGACGTCAAGGTCGGGATGCTCCTCGTCGCCGAAGGCACGAAGAACAGTGATGGCTCGCTCACCGCGACCCGCGTCAGGGCCGCCAACGCAAGCGTCTTCGAGGGCCGGGGCAGGCCCGGCCGCGGCTTCCACTTCGGCCCGGGGCCGGACGGGGACTCCGACAACCCGGCATCCACCGCCGCGCCGAGCTCGACCGGCTCGGCCAGCTGACCAGATATCGAGAGCCCGAAGGCAGCCGGCAGCGCCGGCAATCGGATCCACGGGAGCAGCCGAGCAGGATGGCCCGCTCGGCTGCTGCCGATTCGTGGGCCGGGTGGGTTGGGGTGGCCTATGGGGGTCGAACCCATAACCTTCGGATCCACAATCCGATGCTCTGCCGGTTGAGCTAAGGCCACCGCGGATCGCGCGCTCGGACCGGCCGGATCGACCGGGAGCCCGCGGGCGCCGGAGAGTGTACCCGGTGTCGGCAGCGGGCCCGCAGGATCAGGGCGTGGCCGCCTCCAGGGGGTTCTTGCCGCTCGTGCGGAAGCTCGGGCTGGCCGTTCGCGGTCGGATGGCGAAGCGGTCGTCGGGCGGCGCGAGTGGCCGGGCCGCCGCCGCGTCGCCGGCCACGAGTGCGCTGAGGTACTCGCCGATGACCGGGCCGTGCTTGAACGAATGGCCCGTGCCACCGCCCGCGATCCACGTGTCGCCGAGCGCGGGGTGCCGGTCGATGACGAAGTTCGCGTCCGGGGTGACCTCGTAGAAGCACGTCCAGCGCTTCACAACGGGCTGGTCCGCGAGCCCCGGGAAGCGGTTGCGCAGGATGATCCGTGAGGCCTCGACGGTGGAGTCGGCGACCTCCCGGGCCGAGTCGTCCGGCCGCTCGATCGGGCCCAGCCAGTCGGGGCAGGCCTTCGCGGCGACACCGTCGAACGACGGGAAGCCGTAGAACGAGCCCTCGAAGTCGATCCAGATCGGCATTTTCGGCGGCCGATAACGCGCGTCGCCCTCCGGCACGGCGAAGTGCACGACGTCCTGGCGGTGGGGCACGATCAGCTCGCCCAGGGCGACCGGGAAGAGTTCTGGCAGCCAGGCGCCGCAGGCGAAGGCGAACGCGTCCGCGCCGAGGCGCGTGCCGTCCTCGAGCCGGATCTCGTCGAGGGCGTCGCGGTCCTCCGGCAACGGCCCGACCACGCGGCCCACGACGACCTCGCCGCCCTCGGCCTGGAAGCGGGCGATGGTCGCCTCGACGGCCGGCCGGGCGAAGAGGGCACCGGCCTCGGGCTCGTAGAGCGCCCACGGCACCCCGGCGGGATTGAGCACCGGGAAGCGCTCGGCGAGGTCGTCCGGCGTCCAGCGCTCGGTCGGGATGCCGAGGCTGCCGCACGAGACGAGGGAGTCGCCCTCGAAGGTCTGGTTGTCGTTGGCGAGCCAGACGACCCCGGTCTGCTCGAAGAGCTTGGCCTCGGACACCTGCTCGAGCTCGCGCCACTGCGCCAGCGCGAGGCGCTGCCAGCGCGGGTAGTGGGTGTCAGGGCCGTGGCTGCTGCGCGTGATCCGCGACTCGTCGCCGGACGAGCCGATGCGATTGCCGGGCCCGAATCGGTCGACCAGCGTCACCTGGTGCCCGCCGCGACGGAGCCAGAGCGCGGTCCACGCGCCCATCACCCCCGAGCCGACGACGACCGTCTGCATCGGTCGATCGTATCGGCTCCGGAAGGGAGACAGCGGGCCCGGTGCGGTCCGGTGGGGACGCGCGCTGGTGCGGTCTGGTGGGGATGTTGACAGCAGTTGGTACCGCTGCGCAGTTGGGTCGGGACCATGGAGCCGGGGTTCACGGAGAAACGCACGAGCACAGTCGGGGCAGCCCGGACGAGTCGTGCCCCAGAGCGCTCGCCGGACTGCTCGTGCAGGAGCAATGGACAACAACGCCCCGCGCCTCCGCAGGCCCCGTCGCGCGCTCCGCGGGCTCCCGCTGGGACTCGCCATCGTCGCGGCGACGCTGCTCGCCGTCGGATCGCCGGCCGTCGCCCTCGGCTGGACCAACTACTCGTTCTCGGCCTCGAGCGAGGACGAGATGCTGACGCTCATCAACCAGGCCCGTGCCGCCAACGGCCTGCCCGCGTATCACGTGAGCAGCGCCCTGCACGACGTCGCGCGCTGGCGGTCGAAGGACATGTACGACCGCGACTACTTCAGCCACGACATCCCGAACCCGCCGGGCGGCAAGGTGTTCGACGAGCTCCATCGCCGCGGCATCTGCTACACGATCGCGGGCGAGAACATCGGCTGGAACAACTTCCCGGACGACGTCGCCACGCAGACGATGTTCAACGGCTGGATGGACTCGCCCGGGCACCGCGCGCTGATCCTGAGCGACGACTTCACCCGGGTCGGCATCGGGGCGTTCAAGGGCACCGGCACGGACTGGCCGAAGCACTTCTGGACCGCCGTGTTCACCCACCCATGCGGCAGCGGCGGCGGCGCGACACCGACCCCCAAGCCGACCCCCAAGCCCACGCCGAAGCCGACGCCGAAGCCCACGCCCAAGCCGACCCCGAAGCCCACGCCGGACCCCCCGGACCCGACTCCCCGGCCGACCCATCCACCGAACGACAACCCCACGCCCGAGCCGACCCCGGAACCGACCGCGGAGCCGACGGCGGAGCCGGTGGCCACTCCCGAGCCAACGCCGACGCCGGATCCCGAGACGCTCCTCCCCACGGCGGGCCACGATGCCATCTGGCTCGACTGGATGGTCGACGACGGCTTCGACTCCGGCACGCTCAACGGGCCCGCCCCCGGCGGCCCGACCCTCGTGGATGCCTCCCTCCAGGTGCTGGAGCCTCCGTCAACGTCGGGCTTGCTCGACACCATCGTCGGCGACGTCGTCGCCTCATTCCTGGGGAAGTGATGACCAGCGAGACCCGGCCCCACGCCCAGCGCATCGCCTTCACCGCCGCCCTGGCCCCCGAGCTGACGGCCCCGCGGGCCGCGCCCCCCGTCGAGCCAGTGGCGGCCCTCGAGCCCGCCGCCGCCCCGATCCTCGCGGCGCGGGAGGTCACCAAGCGCTACGAGCTCGGCAGGACCACGGTCGAGGCCCTGCGGGGCGTCTCGATGGCGGTCGCGCCGGGCGAGTTCGTCGCGCTCATGGGGCCCTCGGGCTCGGGCAAGAGCACGCTCCTCCAGCTCCTCGGCGGCCTCGACCAGCCGACGACCGGCGCGGTCGTGTTCGAGGGCAACGACATCAGCCATCTCACCGACGCGCAGGCGACGAAGCTCCGCCGCGAGCGGACGGGCTTCGTCTTCCAGGCCTTCAACCTGATCCCGCTCCTGAACGTCCGCGAGAACATCGAGCTGCCGTTCACGATCGCCGGCTGGTCGAAGGACGTCCGCGATCGGGTCCGCCAGGTCATCGAGCTCGTCGAGCTGACCGGCAAGGAGAACCACCGGCCGGACCAGCTGTCCGCGGGCGAGCAGCAGCGCGTCGCGGTCGCGCGCGCCCTCGTGACGCGGCCGTCCGTGCTCCTCGCCGACGAGCCGACGGGCAACCTCGACTACACCAACAGCGGCGAGCTGCTCGACGCGCTCTGGCGCTCGTGCGAGCAGGTCGGCCAGACCATCGTGCTCGTGACCCATGACGCCCGCGCCGCGGCCTACGCGGATCGCGTCCTCGTCATCGGCGACGGGCGCATCGAGGAGGAGATCGACCTCGGCCGGCGCCCCGATCACTCGGCCGCGCCGCTGATCGCCCGACTGGCCAAGGTCGGACTGTAGGCCCCATGGGCATCGATCGCCTCGCCTGGCGAACGCTCGCCTCGCGACCCCTGCGCTCGCTGCTGACCATCGCCGGGATCGCCCTCGGCGTCGCCGTCCTGTGCGCCTCGCTCACCCTCGGCGCCGCCCTGGACGCGGCGGTGGATCGGACGGTCCGGGACATGGTCGGCAAGGCCGACCTGCGCGTCTCCGGGTTCGTCGAGTCCGGCCTGTCCGAGTCCGCGATCGAGGCCGTCACCTCGAGCGAGGGCGTGGTCGACGCCGCGCCGGTGGTCGAACACAGGACGTTCCTCTCGAGCGCCCCGGGCGGTGGCACGGCCGACGCCATCACCGTCCTCGGCATCGACCCGACGTCCTACCTGCGGCTGCACGACGTGCCGCTCGCCGCCGGCATCATGCTCGACCGCAGCGACGAGCCCGTCGCCCTCGTCAGCCAGGCGCTCGCCGACGAGGACGGCTACCGCGTCGGCAGCCGCCTCTCGATCCTCGGCGCCCGCGGCGTCACCGAGCTCCGCATCGTCGGCATCCTGCCCGGCTTCGGGCCCGTCGCCGGCACGGGCCGCACCGCGATCATCCCGATCGACGTCGCCCGCGCGGCCTTCGGCATCGCCGGCGCGAGCCACGTGGACCTGCAGCTCGCCCCGGGCTCGCTCACCGCGGTCACCAGCCACCTCGCCGCGCGCATGACCGAGCCGTACGTGCTGGCCGCACCGGCCGACATCGCGGCCAACCTGCGGGCCTCCTCTGCGTCGTTCCAGGGAACGGCCGCGCTCGTCGCCGCGATCGTGCTGTTCGTCGGCGCCTTCCTGATCGTCAACACACTCTCGATGACCGTCGGCGAGCGTGCCCGCGAGGTCGGGCTGCTGCGCGCCGCCGGCGCGACTCGGAGCCAGCTGAGCCGGTTCGTGTTCAGCGGCGCCCTCGCCCTCGGCGCCATCGGCGCGGGCCTCGGCGTGCTGACGGGCTGGGCCATGGCAATGGTCATGGCGGGCGCCGTCAGCGACGCGACCGGCCTGTCCGCGGCCGTCGACGCCGTCGACCCGGCGGGCGCCATCACCGCCGCCCTCGTCGGGATCGGCATCACCATCCTCGCCGCGATCGAGCCGGCGCTCGCCGCCGCCCACATCTCGCCGGTCGAGGCCCTCCGCAACCGCCTGGACCTGCCCCAGGTCCGGCGCGGCCGGCTGACCTGGATCGCCGCGATCTTCGTCATCGTGGCCGCGCTCGCGATGCTGGCGTGGCCGCCGGTCGCCGCCGCGTCCAGCGCGGGCCGCGCCCTCGCGGTCTACGCGGTGCTGCTCGTCGCGACGATGCTCACGCCGTTCGCCGTGCGGCCCCTGGCCCGCCTGCTCGGCTATCCGGTCTCGCTGGTCCTGCGGCTCGAGGCCTCCCTGGCCCGCGGCTCGCTCGCGCGCGACCGCAGTCGGACGACTCTGACGCTCGGCTCGCTGATGATCGGCCTGGCGATGATCGTCGCCCTCGGCTGGTCCGCCCAGGCGGCTCGAGCCGCGGCGTTCGCCTGGCTCGAGGACGTCGTGCCCGGCGACGAGGTCGTGACCTCGATCCGGCCGATCGGGCCCGACGAAGGGGTCGAGGAGGAGCTGGCCGCGGTGCCGGGCGTCGCCCGGGTGACCCCGATCGGCTCGTTCGACATCGCCTTCCGGGGCATGCGGCTCGACGCCGCCGCGGTCGTCGGCAGCGACTTCTTCGACGACGGCCGCCTGACCGTGATCAGCGGCGATCGGGCCGCGATCGAGGCGCTCGACGCCGGCGTGTCGGCGATCCTGCCCGCAACGGTCGCGACCCGGCTCGGGCTCGCCGTGGGCGACACCATGCAGATCCCGGTCGACGCCACGCGGCAGCTCGATCTCCGCGTCGCCGCCATCGTGGAGCGGTCGCTGCCAGGCACCAGCGGCGAGGCGGTCCTCGTCGGCTGGAGCGACGCGGCATCGACCCTCGGCGTCGCCGGCGCCGACGCGTTCGCCGTCCGATTCCTTCCCGGTGCGGAGGCCCTGGCTGCACCGGGCCTCCGCGCCACCGCGAAGTCGCTCGCGCTCGAGGCGAATCCCATCGAGCGCATCCAGGGCGCCGTGGCCGAGGCCCTCGCCCGCGTCTTCGGCGTCTTCGATGCCCTCGCCTTCGTGGCCGTGATCGTGGCCGCGCTCGGCATCGTCAACACGCTGACGATGGGTGTCCTCGAGCGCGTCCGCGAGATCGGCCTGCTGCGCGCGATCGGCATGAGCCGCCGCCAGGCCATGCGCATGGTCGTGGTCGAGGCGGCGATCCTCGGCGTCGTCGGCGTCGTTCTGGGCGCCGCGGCCGGCATCGCCGTCGGTGCCGTGCTGCTGCAGCTGGGCGGCGGGTTGAGCCATCCCGGCGGCGTGCCCCTCCTGCCGATCGGTGTCGCCGCCGTCCTCGGGCTCGTGCTGCCGGCCATCGCCGCGCTCTACCCGGCGCGTGCCGCGGCCCGCGTCTCGATCGTGGAGGCGCTCCACTTCGACTGACCGGGCGGACGACCGGGCTCGGGACCGGGCTCGAACCGGGCTCCGCTCGCCCGGGCCTGACCGCCGGAGGCCTCTGCTAGACTCGGCCCGCCTGGGAGAAGGTCGCCAGGGGCCCGAGGCGGAGGTCCGGAATGACGATCGGCATGCCGCGCATCGATCGCCTGCCCGCCCAGGAGCGCGGTCTGACGATCGGCGATTTCCTCGTCCCCATCCGCGTGTCGGAGCGGATGCACGTGCGCGCGCGGCACATCGCCCTCGTGCTGATCGGGGTCCTCCTCATCACCATCGGCGCCCAGATCTACTTCTACGTGCCAGGCAACCCGGTGCCGTTCACGTTCCAGACGTTCGGCGTGCTGCTGAGCGCGGGCGCCCTCGGCTTCCGGCGCGGGATCGCGGCCTCCGCCATCTACCTGCTGCTCGGCGCGATCGGCTTCGGCGTGTTCGCGGGCGGCAGGCACGGCATCGACATCCTCCTCGGCGCCACCGGGGGCTACCTCATCGGCTTCGTCGTCGCGTCCGCGATCGTCGGCCGGCTGGCCGAGCTCGGCTGGGATCGCACGATCCCCGGCGCGATCGGGGCGATGCTCTTCGGCAGCCTCGCGATCTACGCGGTCGGCGTGCCGTGGCTCGCCTACGTCGCCTTCGGCGGCGACCTCACCAAGGCCTACGAGCAGGGCATGGCGACGTTCCTGTGGTGGGACGCCCTGAAGCTCGCCCTCGCCGCGGCGGCGTTCCCGGCCGCGTGGTGGTTCGTCGGGCGCCGGCCCGGCGACCGGTAGGGCCGTCCTGACCGGCGCGCAACCCCTCGGAGAGGTCGTCGAGGGCGGGTTCTACGGGCCGCAGAGCGAGGCCTGGCGACTCAATCGGGAGGCGATGCTGCTGCTCGGCGCCGGGCCGCGGGCGTTGCTGCTCCAGATCGCGCATCCCCTCGTCGCGGCGGGCGTCGCCGAGCACTCCGACTTCCGCAGCGACCCGTGGGCGCGCCTGTCGGGCACGCTCCGCTCCTACCTGCGGATCGTCTACGGGACCGCCGATGCGGCCCGCGGCGAGATCCGGCGCCTGAACGACCTCCATCGCGGGATCAAGGGCAACGTGATCGAGGCGCGGGCACGAGAGCGCCACGGCCGGCGCTACAGCGCGCTCGATCCCGACCTGTCGCTCTGGGTCCACGCGACGCTGGTCGACTCGACGATCGCCGCCTACGACGCCTGGATCGAGCCGCTGTCGTACGACGAGCGGGCCCGCTACTACGAGGAGACCCTGCCCGTCGGCCTGGCCTTCGGCATCCCCGCCTCCAAGCTCCCGCCCGATCTCGATGCGTTCGAGGCGTACCTCGACCACATGCTCGCCCCCGGCGGCCCGATCGAGGTCGGCGACCTGGCCCGCGAGCTCGCCGATGGGGTCCTGCACCCGCCGCTCGGACCGGCCGTCGCCGCTGCCGGCTGGCCGTTCGACCGTCTCGCCCCGTGGATGAATGCCGTGCCGGCGCGCGCCTATGGGTGGCTGTTCTGGCCGTCGATCGGCCTCCTGCCGTCGCGCGTTCGCGAGGGCTACGGCCTGCCGTGGGGCGTCAGCCAGAAGGTCGTCGCGACCTGGCTCGTTGCGACGTGGCAGGCGTGGCGGCCGATGCTCCCGCCCTCGTTCCGGCAGATGCCGCAGGCGCTGCGCGCCGACCGGCGCGTCGGCGCCGGCCCGCAGGAGCACCTGCTCGGCGCCTGACCCGGTCCTGCCGCGTACGATCACCCGCATGCAGACCGCGACGGCGATCGATGCCCTCCTCGACGACGCGCGCCGCGAGCTGCCCGAGCTGCGCCTGCTCACCGACGTCGCCGATCGCGAGAGCTACCGCCTCGACGAGACCGCCTACCTGACCGCGGGCCTGCCCGGAGCCGTCGCGCTGCCGGCGTCGACCGACGAGGTCGCCGCCCTCATGCGGCTCGCGTCGCGGCATCGCGTCCCGGTCGTGCCGCGCGGGGCGGGCACGGGCCTCTCCGGTGGCGCGGCCGGCATCGAGGGCGCCCTCACGATCGCGGTCATGCGGATGAACCGCATCGTCGAGATCGATCGCGACAACCTCTGCGTGATCACGCAGCCGGGCGTGATCAACTCGGAGCTGAAGAAGGCGGTCGCCGCGGAGGGCCTGTTCTATCCGCCGGACCCCGCCAGCTACGAGTCGTGCTCGATCGGCGGCAACCTCGGCACGAACGCCGGCGGCCTGTGCTGCGTGAAGTACGGGCAGACCCGCGACTGGGTGCTCGGGCTGGAGGTCGTCCTCGCCGACGGGACCGTCATCCGCACCGGCGGCCGCACGGTCAAGGACACCGCCGGCTACTCGCTGACGCACCTCATCGTGGGCTCGCAGGGAACGCTGGGCATCGTCACCGAAGCCACGCTCCGTCTCAGGCCGCTGCCCGGGCCCCGGTCGACGATGCTGGCCTTCTTCTCGTCGCTGGGCGCCGCCGGCGCGGCCGTGGCGGCGATGACGCGGGCCGGGATCGTGCCGGTCACGCTCGAGCTGATGGACCACGAGACGATCCTGGCTGTCGACGACGCCCACGGCCTCGGCCTCGATCGGGACGCCGCGGCGATGCTCCTGGTCGAGTCCGACGCGCCGGGCGCGGCGGCGATGGCCGAGCTCGACGAGGCGGAGACGGCGATCCAGGGCGCCGGCGCGACCTCGGTCGTGCGGGCCCAGGACGCGCAGGAGGCCGACTGGCTGCGCCAGGCGCGGCGGCTCGCCCTGCGAGCCCTCGAGCGGCAGGGAACGGTGCGCATGGAGGACGTCGGCGTGCCACGGGCGCGCGTGCCGGAGCTCCTCGCCGCCATCGAGCGGATCACGGCGGCGCACGAGGTGCGCTGCGCGACGTTCGGCCACGCCGGCGACGGCAATCTCCACCCGAACCTGATCTTCGATCGCGACGACCCGGACGCCGCGCGCCTGACCCACCTCGTCCGCGACGAGATCTTCCAGGCGGCGCTGGACCTGGGCGGCACCGTCACCGCGGAGCACGGGATCGGCTCGGCGCGGCGCGAGTGGCTGCCGGTGCAGCGGGGCGAGGGCGCCGTCGCGGCCATGCGCGCGATCAAGACGGCCCTCGATCCGCTCGGCATCCTCAATCCCGGTCGGGTCCTCTAGGCCATCGCGATGAGCCCGATGCGCCACGACGGTGAGGGCCGGCCACAGTTCGCCCACAGCTGGGAGAGTCTCGTGGAGCGGCAGATCCGCGAGGCGATGGCCGACGGGGCGTTCGACAACCTGCCGCACCAGGGCGAGCCCATCCCCATCGAGGACGACGGCTCCGACATGGCGCTGGCCCACCACGTGCTCAGACAGGCCGGCTTCGCGCCGGGCTGGATCGCCACGGATGCGGAGATCCGGACGCTGCTCACCCGACGGGACGCCGTGCTGGCCCGAGCCCGGCGGGCCGGACCGCCGGTCCGCGATCGCGACCGCCGGGAGATCGACGCCATCGTCCGAGAGGTCAACGCCCTCGTCCTGCGGCTCGAGCACGAGGCGCCCACCGTCCGGGAGCACCGACCCCGGCTCGATATCGCCGCGGAGCTGGCCGCGCTCGAAGCCGCATCCGACGCACCGTCCGAGCCCTGAGCTGGGCGGCCGTCCGGCAGAAAATCGCCAAATCGGCGATACTTAACGGCCCCGAAGGTCCGCCGCGAGCGAGACCTGCATGTGCCCAGGAGCCCACCCTTGAACGGCCGACCCTTGTCGCTTACCCGTCCCGCCAACCGAAATGCCGAGCCCGAACCGCTTCGTCACGTCATCGACGAATACAAGCATCGGGAGCAGACGATCACCTGTGTCTGCGGCTGGCACGGATCCTGCGCGACGAACTCGACCGGCGGCTCCGACTGGACCACCCACCTGAATCAGTTCCGCACCAAGCGCAAGTAGCTCCATCCGCCGGGGTCACGCCGGCGGCGGTGTTCCCTCGAGCTTTTTGCCCCTGACCCAGGCACCCCGGACCATGTTCGGGTGGGCGCGGAAGATCAGGCGGCTGACGAGCTCCTCGCTCTCGACCTGCTCCGGGTCGTAGTCGAGGTCCGGCAGCGCCACCGTGAAGCGCGGGTCGACCGCGATCAGGTCCGCTTCCTTGCCCGCCTCCAGCGACCCGATCCCATCCCCGAGCCCGAGCGCCCGCGCGCCGGCGAGCGTGCCGAGCCGCAGCCAGTCGAGCGGCCCGAAGATCGGGCCTGCATCACCGGCCACCGTCCGCCGCGCCACCTGCGCGTACGCCCCGATGCGCATCACCGAGAACAGCGACGCGTCCGGCCCGCCGGCGACGTCCGTCCCGAGCCCGACGCTGAGCCCGGCCTCGAGGTAGCGCGCGAGCGGCATGATCCCCGACGCCAGGAACAGGTTCGACGACGGGCAATGCGCGATGCGGGTCCCGGTCTCGACCAGCCGCTCGATCTCCCGATCGGACAGGTGGATGGCGTGCGCGAGGACCGTCCGCGGGCCGAGGCCGCCGGCACGGTCATACACGTCCACGTAGTCCCGCGCCGCCGGGAAGAGCCGCCCCACCTCGGCGATCTCGCCGGCGTCCTCCGAGAGATGGGTCTGCCACCACGCGCCCGTCCGCGCGGCGAGCGCGGCGGACACCTCGAGCATCTCGGCCGTGCACGAGACGGCGAAGCGAGGCGTGACCGCGTAGCCCAGGCGGCCGTCGTCGGCGCCGTGCCAGCGTGCGCAGAGCTCCTCGGACTCGCGGACGGATCGGTCCAGGAGCGTCGTCCGGTCGATCCGCTCGTCGTACGTGACCCGATCCATCATCACCTTGCCGAGGATCGCCCGGATGCCGTGCTCCTCCGCCGCCGCGAACGCCGCGTCCATCGCGGCCTTGTAGACGGCCCCGTAGGCGAGAACCGTGGTCGTACCGGCTGCGGCGAACGACCGGAACGCCGAGTGGGTGAGTCGGGCCGCGACCTCCGGGTCCTCCCAGCGCTGCTCCAGCGGGAAGATGTAGCGCTGGAGCCACGTCAGGAGATCGAGGCCAAAGCCGAAGCCCGCGTTCGGCAGCTGCGGCAGGTGCGCGTGCAGGTCGACCATGCCGGGCAGCACGACGAGCGGCCGGAGGTCGATCGGCTCCGTGGCGCCGAAAGACGGCGGCCGCTCGGCGGCATTGCCGACCCAGCCGATCCGCCCGTTCGCATCGACCTCGACGATCCCGTCCGGATGATCGGCGACGCCCCCGGTCGCGAGCGGCGTCAGGACGCGGGCGCGCAGCGCGAACGGCGGTCGATCTGGGAGGCGCATCGGCGGGCGATCCTAGCAGCGCCGAGCCTGCCAAGATGGGATCGATGACCGGGCCGGACCGCCACTTCGAGCTGTTGATCGATCGGGGGACGATCGTGGACGGGACGGGCGCGCCGGGCTTCGCCGGGGCGATCGGCATCGGCCGCGACGAACCTGGCGCCAGCGCCCGGCTGACCGTGCTGCGGGATCCGACGGCGATCGAGGACGCGATCGGCAGGGCGGATCGACTGCTCGATGCGCGGGGCAAGGTCGTCGCGCCTGGGTTCATCGACCTTCACAGCCATTCCGGGCTGATGATCCTCGCCGAGCCGCGGCACGAGCCCAAGGTCCGCCAGGGCGTCACGACCGAGGTCGTGGGCATCGACGGGCTGTCCTACGCGCCGATCACCAGCCCGGAGACGCTGGCCGAGCTCGTCGAGATGAACGCCGGCCTCGACGGGCACCCGGACATCGACTTCGACTGGGACTCGGTCGAGGCCTACCTGGACCGGTTCGATCGGGGCATGGGCCTGAACGTCGCGTTCCTGGTCGGCAACTCGGCCCTTCGGCTGGCGACGACCGGGTGGGACGACCGCGAGCCGAGCCCGGCCGACGTGGCGTCGATGCGCTCGATGCTGGTCGAGGCGATGGAGGAGGGCGCCTACGGCCTGTCATCCGGGCTCGACTATCCGCCCGGCTCGTACGCGCCGACGGAGGAGCTGGCGAGTCTCGCCCACGAGGCCGCGCGGCTCGGCGGCTTCTATCACACCCACGTGCGCTACACGCTCGGCGACCGCTTCCTCGACCCGTTCCGGGAGGCCATCGACATCGGGCGCCGCGGCGAGTCGCCGGCCCACATCACGCACTTCTACCACCGGGCCACGTTCTCGGGGCCGCCCGAGCAGATGCTCGCGCTCGTCGACGACGCCCGGGCGGAGGGGCTCGACGTCACCTTCGACGCCTATCCCTACGAGTGGGCGAGCACCCGGCTCCTCATCACCGTGCCGCCGTGGGTCCAGGCGGGTGGCCCCGGCCCCACGAAGGAGCGCCTCGCGGATCGCGGGATTCGCGAACGCATCCGCGCGGAGCTCCGCGAGCGCGGCGTGCTCTATGCCGGCGCGGGCGGCATCGCCGACATCCGTCTCGGCGCCTTCGCCCGTCCGGGGAACCTCGCCTACGAGGGCCGGACCCTCGGCGACGTGGGCGCCGAGATCGGCGGCGACCTCGTGGACGTGCTGTGCGACCTGCTCCTGTCGGAGGGGCTGCGCATCAACCAGGTCACGCCGGGCCCGCACACGGACGGAATTCGGACGTTCTACCGGCATCCGGTCTCCATGGTCGGCACGGACTCGACGTTCGTCGGGGCGAAGCCGTCGCCGCGGTCGTACGGCAGCTACCCGCGCATCCTCGGTCAGTTCGTCCGGGACGAGGCGCTGCTCTCGCTCGAGGACGCGGTCGCGAAGATGACCTCGATGCCCGCGGCCCGCCTCGGCCTGCGGGATCGCGGGCGGCTCGCGGACGGGCTGGTCGCCGACGTCGTCGTCTTCGATTCAGCAACCGTGCGGGCGAACGCCACGTACGACGAGCCGCGCCGCTTCTCCGACGGCATCGACCACGTCATCGTGAACGGACGCCTCGTCGTCGAGGCGGGGGAGCACACCGGCGCGCTGCCCGGAAGGGCGCTGCGTCGAGGTCGGGACTAGCGGGCGCCATGACCCGAGACACCACCGCGGCCGTCCTCCTGGTGCTCACCGCAGCCCTGTTCGGGGCGACGTGGGTTGCCGCGCCCTGGGCGACCCACGAGATCCCGCCGATGGTCGTCGCCTGCCTGCGCTTCGCCACCGCGGCTGTGCTCCTGTTCGGATGGTGCCGGCTGCGCGGCATTCCGATCCCCCTGCGTCGTGCCGACGTCCCGATCGTCCTCGGCGTCACCGCGACGTCGGTGGTCGGCTACAACATCCTGTTCCTGTACGGCGTCACGCTCGCCCCGGCCAGCCACGGCGCCGTGATCACGCCGGGGCTCATCCCGATCTTCACGCTCCTTCTCGGCCGGATCCTGTATCGCGAGACCGTCCTGCGGCGCCAGGGCATGGGCGTCGTGGTCAGCCTCGTCGGCCTCGCGCTCGTCGTCGGACCCGCGTTCGCCGGGGATCCCGCGGCGCTCCTCGGTGACGCGCTGTACGCGCTGGCGGCGCTGCTGTGGGCCACCTACGCGATCCTCGGTCGGACGGCGACGAAGCACTTCCACGTCGCCGCGATCACGTGCCTCTCCGGCGCCCTGGGTGCGCTGGTCTTCCTGCCACTCGGATTGCTCGACCCGGTCGGGTTCGGCGCGCTGGCAAGCGCTTCGCCGCGCGCGCTCGCCGGGGTCGCCTACCTCGGCTCGCTCGGCACCGCCGTCGGGTTCGTCCTCTTCTACCTCGGCGTTCAGCGCATCGGTTCGGCGCGCGCGAGCGCGTACACGGTCCTCGTCCCGCTCTTCGGCGTCTCCCTGACAGTCCCGATCCTGGGCGAGTCGCTCGACCCGATCAGCCTGGTTGGCGCGGCGATCGTCATCGGCGGGCTGTGGCTGACGCAGAGCCGGGCGGCGGCACCGCGGGAGCCATCGACGGCAGCGTCGGCAGCCGCGCCGTGAGGACTGCCGCAACGAGGCCGCCGGCCATGCCGAGCGCGAGGTCGCCGAGGGTGTCCGCGTAGGCCGTCGCCGCCTCGGGCGAGTCCTGGACGAAGGTCGCGAATTCGGCGAGCTCCCACAGGACGGCCGTGGTCACGGCCCAGCACAGTCCCAGCCCCACCCGGGTCCAGAACCCCCAGGTCCCGTAGCGCAGGAGCAGCCCGATCGCGGCCGTGTGCAGGGACCAGTTGACGAGGTGGTTGAGGTCGTCCCAGATCTCGACCGAGTCGTACAGGTTGAGGGCATTGCCTGCGACGTCGATGAGGAACGGCAGGCCGATGAGGATGTCCGGAAGGACCGGATAGGCGATCGTCCGCCGCGCGAGCAGCCACCACGCGACCGGGAGGGCCAGCAGGGCGATCGGGTAGACGATGGCGCGGCCCGCGAAGGCCTTGCCCTGGAACTGCGGCAGGTCCGGGCTGGCGAGCGCCCAGGCGAGCAGCGCGACGGTCGCCATCTTGATCGCGACGTCGAGCCACAGCCAGCCGCGCGGGACACGAGGCGATGGGCTGTCGCGCACCGAGCGCGAGTCTACCCAGCCCACATCGTTTGGTAGGCTCGGCGCCGCGATGCCCACGCGCACCCTCACGCCCGGCACGGAGGCGGTCGAGCGCGCCCTCGTGGTCGATCCCGGCCAGCGCGTGCCTGGCCGCGCGTCCGGCTTCCCGTTGCGGCGCGAGGGCCCGGCGAAGCTCACCGGCGCCGCGAAGTACACGGACGACCTGGTCTTCCCCGGCGCCTGGTACGGCATCACGATCCGCTCGACCGAGGCCCGGGCGAAGCTCGTCGCCATCGAGCCCGACCCCGATGTCGACTGGTCGAAGGTCGTCATCGCCACCGCCGCCGACATCGCCGGCGACAACGTCGTCAGCCTGATCAAGGACGACCAGCCACTCCTCGTGCCGGTCGGCGGCGAGATTCGCCATCACGCGGAGCCCGTCGCCCTCATCGCCGCGCCGGACCGCGAGACCCTGCGCGAGCTGAAGGGCCGCATCAAGCTCGTCACCGAGCCGCTGCCGCCGGTCTTCGATCCCGAGGAGTCGGACCACGTCTTCGCCCAGTACGACGTGTCCCGCGGCGACCTGGACGCCGGCTTCCGGTCGGCCGACCTGATCCTCGAGGGCGAGTATCGCGTCGGCCACCAGGAGCAGCTGTACATCGAGAACCAGGCGATGATCGCCGTGCCCGGCGAGGACGGCGGCATCGTGATCCACGGCTCGATGCAGTGCCCGTACTACATCCACAAGGCCATGAAGCGGGCGCTCAAGCTCTCGAGCGTCCAGGCCCGGGTCATCCAGGAGGAGACCGGCGGCGGCTTCGGCGGCAAGGAGGAGTACCCGTCGATGCTGGCGCTGCACGCGTCGCTGCTCGCGCTCAAGGCGCGGCGGCCCGTGCGGATGATCTACGAGCGCCACGAGGACATCGCCGCAACGACCAAGCGCCACCCGGCGATCGTCCGTCATCGCACCGGCGTCACCCGCGACGGGCGGCTCGTCGCCCAGGACATCGAGGTCGTGATGGACGGCGGCGCGTATTGCACGCTCACGCCCGTCGTCCTGTCGCGGGGCGTGCTCCACGCCGGCGGGCCGTACCGCTGCCCCAACGTCCGGCTCCGCGGCCGGGCGACCCGCACGAACACGCCGCCCAACGGCGCCTTCCGCGGCTTCGGCGCGCCGCAGACCGAGTTCGCGGCCGAGACCCAGCTCAACCGCCTGGCCGAGGCCCTGAACATGAGCCCGGCCGAGATCCGGCGGCGGAACGTCTACCGACTCGACGACACCACCCCGACCGGCCAGGTTCTGCGCGAGAGCGTCGCCGGCGAGGAGGTGCTCGAGAAGGCGCTGGGCGCCAGCCTGTTCGAGCGGATCCGGGAGCGAACGGGCCTCGAGGCGGCCGCCCGACGTGGCTCCGGCACGATCCCCGCCGGCCCGCTGCGGACGGGCGACCAGCGGCTGGCCCCGGGCATCGGCCTGGCGCTGGCGTGGCACGGCGCCGGGTTCACCGGCTCCGGCGAGGTGATGCTCAAGTCGGTGGCGTCGGTCGAGCTCACCGCGGACGGGCGCATCCGCGTCCTGACCGCGAACACGGAGATGGGCCAGGGCACGAAGACCGTCTTCCCGCAGATGGTCGCCTCGGAGCTCGGCGTGCCCGCCGACTGGGTCGAGTACGCCCCGCAGGACACGGCCGAGGTCCTCGATTCCGGCCCGACGGTCGCCTCCAGGACCGTGATGGTCGTCGGCGGGCTCGTGATCCACGCCGCCCGGAAGCTGAAGGCCGAGGTCGAGGCGCGCAGCTCCGGCGTGCCCTTCCACGAGGCGTTCCGCGACGACGCCCGGAGCCACGGCGCGACCCGCATCGACCAGCAGTTCGAGCCCTATCCGGGCGTCAGCTTCGACGACGCCACGTACCTGGGCGACGCCTATCCCGCCTACGGCTGGGCCGCCGCGGTCGCGAGCGTCGAGGTGGACCTCGACACGGCCGAGGTCCACGTCCGCGACGTCATCGCCGTCGACGACGTGGGCAAGGTGATCCACCCGATCCTGTGCGAGGGCCAGGTCGAGGGCGGCACGCTGCAGGCGGTCGGCTATGCGACCATCGAGGAGATCAAGCTGCGCGACGGCCGCTACCTCAACGACCGGCTGGCCACGTACCTCATCCCGACGGCGCTCGACGCGCCGCATATCCGCTCGATCCTTGTCGAGGCGCCGTACAGCGGCGCGCCGCACGGCGCGAAGGGTGTCGGCGAGCTGCCGATGGACGTTGGGGCGCCCGCGGTCGTGGCCGCGATCCACGACGCGACCGGGGTCTGGATCACCGACCTCCCCGCGACGCCGGAGAAAATCCTCGAGGCCATGCACGGCTCGGGGAGCGGCTCGGGCGGGAGCGCTGCCGGTCGCGGGGCCGCCGCGTGAGCGCATACCGGTTCCTCGTCAACGGCACCCCTGCGGAGGTCGACGTCCCCGGGATGCGCCGGCTCCTCGACGTCCTCCGCGAGGACCTCGGGCTGACCGGCACGAAGGAGGGCTGCGGGGAAGGGGAGTGCGGCGCCTGCTCCGTCATCCTCGACGGCCAGGTCGTGGATGCCTGCCTCGTCCCGATCTCGCAGGTCGAGGGGCGCATCGTCCGGACGGTCGAGGGCCTCTCGCTCGCGGCGCGGGAGCGCGGCTCGCTCGACTCCCTGCAGGAAGCGTTCCTCGAGCACGGGGCCGCCCAGTGCGGCATCTGCACGCCGGGGATGCTCATGGCCGCCCGCGCCTACCTCGACGCCGGCGGGGACGACGACGAGGATCGGATCCGCGAGGCCATCGCCGGCAACCTCTGCCGCTGCACCGGCTACACGAAGATCGTCGACGCGATCGCCGCCGTCGCGCACGCCGACTAGGACCAGGTCACCCGATGCCGGCAGAACCCCCGATCGACAGCCCTCGGAAGCTCTTCGAGGCCTACGCGCACCTGGCCGCCGGCCCGACCCGGCCGATCGCCGGCGGCACCGACGTCATGGTCGCGATCACCGGCGAGCTCGGCCCGATCCCCGAGCGGATGCTGGACCTGTCGCGCCTCGACGAGCTCCGCGGGATCTCGCTCGAGGACGGGGCGCTCCTGCTTGGCGCCCAGACGACCTACGCGGAGATCCGCCGCTCGACCCTCTGCCGCGAGCACCTGCCCGCGCTCGTCGAGGCCGCGGCGACCATCGGGGCGGCGCAGATCCAGAACCGGGGCACGATCGGCGGCAACATCGCGAACGCCTCGCCCGCTGGCGACACGCTGCCAGTCCTCCTCGCCACGGACGCGGTGATCCTCGTCGGCGGGCAGCGCGGCGAGCGCGAGGTCGCGGCCTCGGACTTCTTCGTCGACTACCGCAAGACGGCGCTCGCCGCCGATGAGCTGATCCTCACCGTCCGCATCCCGCTGCAACGAGGCCGATCGCTCCGCTTCCGGAAGGTGGGCACGCGGCGGGCGCAGGCGATCTCCAAGGTCGTGATGGCCCTCGCCTGGCACGACCTCGGGACGGCCGGCTGGAGGGACGTGCGGGTCGCCCTCGGCTCGGTCGCCGCGACGCCGATCCGTGCCGGAGCGACCGAGGCGGTGCTCGAGGGCGCCCAGCCGACCCCGGAAGTCGCGGATCGGGCCGCCGAGACGCTGGCCGGCGAGCTCAAACCGATCGACGACGTCCGCTCGACGGCCGAATACCGGCGCATGGTGTCGGCGCGGATCCTCCATCGGTTGCTGCGCGACGCCGGGGGCTGGTGACGGCCGAACCCGCGACGCTCGACGCGATGCCGGCGGGGACGTTCGTCGCCACCGTCGGGCCGCTGTTCGAGGACGCGCCGGGCTTCCTGTGGCGTCTCGCGGCTGCGGGGCCCTATGGCTCCTGGGCAGGGCTGTTCGAGCGCGCGAGGGCGATCGCGCACTCGATGCCGGAGCCGTTGCAGATCGAGCTGGTCGATGCCCATCCGCGGCTCGGGGCGCCGCCGGATTCCGTATCGGCGATGTCGTTCCGCGAGCAGGGCTACGACCGCGAGGAAGCGGCGAATCTCGCTGCCGAGGCGGCACGGGAGCGAGCGCGAGTCGCGGGGGAGCTGGACCGCCTCAACCGCGAGTACGAGGCGCGGTTCGGCTTCCGCTACTGTGTCTTCGTGGCCGGCCGATCACGCGCGGAGCTCATTCCGGGGATGGCGGCCTCGCTCGGCGCGGAACGGGACTCGGAGCTCCACCGGGCGCTCGATGCGGTCGTCGACATCGCCGAGGCGCGCGCCCGTGGCTGACACGGCGCGAAACCTGGCGGCCGCCTACGAGCTGGGTGAGAACCGCTACGGGAAGTCGCGGATCCGGCTCGTCACCGTCCGGCGCGGCGCCAAGGCCCACGACCTCCGCGACCTGACCGTTGCCGTCGCGCTCGAGGGCGACTTCGATGCCGCGCATACCGCCGGCGACAACGCGGGGGTCATCGCCACCGACACGATGAAGAACACGGTCTACGCCTTCGCCCGGGACCGGCTCACCGGCTCTCCGGAGGCCTTCGGGCTGGAGCTGGCCCGCCATTTCGCCGGCTACGACGTGGTCGGCAAGGCGATCGTCGACATCGCGGAGCACCCCTGGCTCCGGATCCCGACGGACGCGGGACCGGCCGCCGATGCCTTCACCCGCGCCGGCGACCTGACCCGCATCGCACACGTCGAGGTCGATTCGTCGGGCGCCGCCAGGGTCGAGGCGGGCGTGGACGACCTGACGGTCATGAAGACCACCAAGTCGGCCTTCGTCGGCTTCGATCGCGACCGGTTCACGACCCTGCCGGAGGTCGACGACCGGCTCATGGCGACGAAGATGCGCGTGACCTGGGGCTACGGAAGCGGCACCGCGGGCGATGCCGCCTTCGACTACGACGCCACCTGGGACCGCACCCGGGCCGCGTTGCGGAATTCGTTCGCGGCGCACTTCAGCCCGTCCGTCCAGGCGTCGATCTGGATCATGGCCGCCGCGATGATGGATGCGGAGGCCTCGATCGACTGGGTCCGGATGGTCCTGCCGAACCTGCATCACTGGACCGTCGACCTGTCGAAGCTCGGCCTCGACAATCCTGGCGAGGTGTTCGTCTCGACGACGGAGCCGCACGGCCTGATCGACGCGACCGTCCATCGCCGATCGGCCGGCTGAGCCGAGGCCGACCGTGCTGAAGGGCCGCGCGCCGGCGGGGGTCGAGGTGACCGGCCCGCGGGTGTCAGGCGCGGACGAGGTCCTCACCCCGGACGCGCTGGCCTTCCTCGCCGCGCTCCACCATCGCTTCGAGGCCGTCCGCCGGCAGCTGCTCGCCCGCCGGCGCGATCGCCAGGCCGAGATCGATGGCGGGGCGACGCTCGGGCTGCTGCCGGCGACGGCCGGGGTGCGGCTCGACCCGTCGTGGCGGGTCGTCGAGCCGCCGCCGGACCTGCTGGATCGCCGCGTCGAGATCACCGGCCCGGCAGAGCCGAAGATGATCATCAACGCCCTCAACTCGGGCGCCCGCTGCTTCATGGCCGACTTCGAGGACTCGCTCTCGCCCACCTGGGAGAACGTCGTCGGCGGGCAGGCCGCGCTGCAGGGCGCCGTTCGTGGCTCCCTCGCCTTCACCTCGCCCGAGGGCAAGGCGTACCGGCTCGGCGACCGCACCGGCACGCTGCTCGTGCGGCCACGGGGATGGCACCTGCCCGAGCGGCACGTCCTGGTCGACGGCGAGCCCATCTCTGGGTCGCTGTTCGACTTCGGGCTGTACTTCTTCCACAACGCCGCCGAGCGCCGCCGCCGCGGGTCCGGCACGTACCTCTACCTGCCGAAGCTCCAGTCACACCTCGAGGCGCGGCTCTGGAACGATGTCTTCTCGTACGCCGAGGACGCGCTCGGCGTGCCCCGCTCGACCGTGCGCGCCACTGTGCTGATCGAGACGATCCACGCGGCGTTCGAGATGGAGGAGATCCTGTACGAGCTGCGGGACCACTCGGCCGGGCTCAACGCGGGCCGCTGGGACTACCTGTTCTCATGCATCAAGACGTTCCGCGGCCCCGACGCGCACGTCCTGCCGGATCGCGCGCAGGTGACGATGACGGTGCCGTTCATGCGCGCCTACACGGAGCGGCTCGTGCTGACGTGCCACCGCCGCGGCGCGCACGCGATGGGCGGGATGGCCGCGTTCATCCCCTCCCGCCGGGACGCGGCGGTGAACGAGGCGGCGATGCGGAAGGTCCGCGACGATAAGGTGCGCGAGTCGTCCGACGGCTTCGACGGCACATGGGTCGCGCATCCCGACCTAGTTCCCCTCGCGACGGAGGTGTTCGACGGCGTGCTCGGCTCGGAGGCGGCACAAATGGACGCGCGTGTCGCCGAGGCGCCGCTGGGCGCGGAGGTGCAGGGCGACCCAGGGGCGCTCCTGGCACTCCAGGTCGACGGCGGTCGGGTCACCGAGGCCGGGGTCAGGCTCAACGTCTCGGTCGCGCTGCAGTACCTCGACTCCTGGCTGCGCGGGAACGGCGCGGCGGCGATCAACAACCTCATGGAGGACGCGGCCACGGCCGAGATCTCGCGGTCGCAGCTCTGGCAGTGGCGCACGACCGGCACGCTACTCGACACCGGCACGCCGCTCGACGAGGACCGCTACCGCGCGATTCGCGACGAGGAGCTGGCCGCGCTCGGCGGGGCGGGGGATGGCCGGCTCGGCGAGGCCGCGGGGCTGCTCGATGATCTCGTCCTCACCGACGACTTCGTGGAATTCCTGACGCTGCCCGCCTACGATCGTCTGGCATGACCGCGGCGACCCCCACCAACCTTGGCCGGGCCTTCAACCTGTACCGGCGCACGGCCGGCGAGCGCTCGGCGATCGCGCTGATCGTCGCCAATGCGATCCCGCTCATCGGCGTCCTGTTCTTCGGCTGGAGCCTGATCACGATCCTGGTCCTGTTCTGGATCGAGAACGGGATCGTCGGCTTCTGGAACATCCCCCGGATCTGGCTCGCCCGCGGCTCGATCCTGCAGTCGCTGCCGGACATGCCGGCAGACGCCGCGTTCAACGCGACCGGCAACGCCCGGGCCGCGGCCGACCTTCAGGCCCGCTGGAAGGCGGCGCAGGGGCTGATGGCGATGCAGGAGTCAGGCGGCGCCCGCTCGCTCAATCCCGTCGGGAGCTTCCTCCTCAACGCCGGCGGGGCGGGCCGCGTGATGATGTCCGTCTGGTTCCTGTTCCACTACGGCATCTTCTGGATCGGCCACGGCATCTTCGTCTTCGCGCTGCCGAACTTCGCCTTCGCCGGAGGCGGCGACTGCCTCGAGCCGGGCCTCGCATTCCCGTCGTTTCCGACAGGCCCGTCGTTCCCGGAGCTGCCGCTCGGCCTCGGGGCGTGCGCCTCACCCTTCGGCGAGGTCGTCTGGTCGAACGTCTGGCTCGGCGCGGCCGCTCTGTTCATCAGCCACGGCGCCTCGTTCTTCCTGAACTACATCGGCAAGCGGGAGTACCTGACGACCTCGGCGATGCGCCAGATGTTCGCGCCGTACAGCCGGGTCGTGATGCTCCACGTGACGATCATCTTCGGGGCGTTCATCGTGGCGATCCTCGGCGCCCCGATCGGCGCGCTGCTCGTCCTCGTCGTGCTCAAGACCGCGTTCGACCTGCGCCAGCACCAGCGCGAGCATCGAGGCGCCGTCCCCGTGCTGGCTGAGGCGCCGAACCCGGCCTGATTCCGCTCCGGCCTACCCGCCCGCGGTGGTCCGGCCCACGAAGCGACCGTAGCCACGCTCGCCGACGAATGCGCCGTCGCGGATGACAGCGCGCCCGCGGACGAAGACGGATCGAACCGCGCCGGACAGCTCGAAGCCCTCGTACGGGGTGTAGTCGCTGGTGTGGTGGAGCTCCGACGCGCGGAGCGTGCGGCGGGCGGCCGGATCGAACAGCACGAGGTCCGCATCGAGGCCCGGCTCGATCGCGCCTTTCCGCTCGAGCCCGAAGAGTCGCGCAGGCGTCGTCGCCAGCAGGTCGACCAGGCGCTCCACGGTCAGCCGGCCCCTGGCGACGCCTTCCGAGTAGGCGATCGACAGCAGCGTCTCGATCCCGGGTGCGCCGTTGCTGATCCGGTCGAAGGCCACGCCCCGGCGCGCCTCGGCCTTCTCCACGGCCATCCGGTCCGGCACGTGGTCCGTCGCGACGAGGTCGAGCGAGCCGTCCGCCAGCCCGCCCCACAGCGCCTCCTGGTCGGACAGGGGCCGCAGCGGCGGCGAGATCACGCACTGGGCGACCTCGTCGATGCTCGGGGCGGTGTACCGGGCGTCGGTCAGGGCGAGGTAGTGCGGGCAGGTCTCGGCGTGCGCGCGGACGCCGCGCGCCTTCGCCTCGCGGACGTGCCGAAGGGCGCCGGCTGACGACAGGTGGACGACGTGGACCGGCACGTCCGCCGCGCGGGCGAAGGCCATCACGCGGTGGGTCGCGACCGCCTCCGCCTCCGTGGAGCGCGTCGTGGCGTGGAACTGCGGCGCCGTGTCGCCCCGCGCGAGGGCATCGGCGACCGCCGCGTCGATCAGGACCGGGTCCTCGCAGTGGACCTGCAGCATCCCGCCGCGGGACCCGAGGGTGCGCATCGCGTCGAAGAGCCGCCGGTCATCGAGCCGGAAGTCGAAGACCATGAAGGCCTTGGCCGTCGAGACGCCCTCGTCGACCATCGCCGCCAGCTCGGCGACGGGGTCGTCCATGCGCCCGGAGATGGCCAGGGAGACCGCGTAGTCGACCGCCGAATCCTGCTCGGTGGCTGCCCTCCACTCGCGCAGCCCGGCGAGCAGCGAGCGCTCCGCGGCGGGCGACGACCCCGTGCCGGGATTGTTGAACGCCAGGAAGGTGGTCGTGCCGCCGAACGCGGCCGCGACGGAATCCTGGAAGAAGCGGTCCGGTTCGGCGTCCGTGGCGATGCGGGTGTGGGTATGAACGTCGACCGCACCCGGTAGGACGAGCAGCCCGGAGGCGTCCACGACCTCGCCCGCAGCCCCGTCGGCGATCGACCCGAGGTCCGGCTCGACCGCGTCGATGACGCCGCGCCGGACGGCGACGTCCGCACGCCGCGAGCCGGCGGCGGTCACGACCGTCCCGCCGCGGACGAGCACGTCGATCAGCTGTCGGGGCCTCCGCCGCGATTGCGGTTCCGGAAGGAATAGACGAGCACGACGATGACGACGATCGCGAGCACGAGGCCGCCGCCGTAGTAGATGTAGTCCATCAGCCGATCTCCTCGATGCGGATCGGCTGGGCGCCCTCCCACAGGACGCGGCGCCCGACTTCCCGCAGCCGGTCCTGCCAGCCGTCATCGGGAATGATCGTCGCGAAATGGTTCGCCGCCAGCTGGCCCACCTTCGAGGCGGTGGTGCATGCACCATACGGAAAGAAGATCTCGCACTCGGAGATTCCGCCGGGGTACATCGCGAGCATCCCGGGGGCGGGGTGCGACGTGTGGTTCTCGTAGTCGATCCCGGGCCGGAAATCGCCGTACGGGATCCAGGTCGACTCACCCGACCAGCGGCAGTGGATCAGCTTCGAGTCGATCGGCAGCATCCGCCGGATGGCGTCGATCGTCTGCGGGGACTCCGGCTCCCAACGGGCGGTAAAGTGGAGGTCGCCACCGACGGTGATCTCGAGCTGGCCCATGCGCGGGAGGATACGTGGCCGACGCCGCCCCCGGAACACCGACGATCTCCACGCACGTGCTCGACACGGAGACGGGCGCGCCGGCCGTGGGCGTCCATGTGACGCTCTACAAGCTCGGCGAGGACGACCGGCCGATCCGGCTGACCCAGGCCCTGACTGACGCCGACGGCCGGGTCCGGGACCTCCTCGAGCGACCGATGTCGGCGGGAACCTACCGGCTCGAGTTCAGCCTCGCCGGCCGGACGGTCGAGGGGGACGCCGAGGACCGCTTCTTCCGTCGCCTCGCGATCGACCTGCGGGTCGAGGACGTCTCGCGCTCGTACCACGTCCCGCTGCTGCTGGCGCCGTACTCGATGACGACGTACCGGGGGAGCTGAGCCGCCCGCCCGCGCCTCAGCGCGTTTCGTAGCCCAGGGCGACGACTCCCGACTCGAACGTCCGTGTCTCCGTGAGCCGTAGCCCGGCCGGTCGCTCGAGGTCCGGGAAGAACGGCAGGCCGCCGCCGAGGATGACCGGGTGGACGACGGGCCGGTAGACGTCGACGAGACCACGCCGGACGAACTGCGCGGCCAGGGTCGGGCCGCCGAGGAGCAGGTCGCCCGTGAACTCCTCGCGCAGGCGAGCCAGGACGTCGCCGACGTCACCGCTGACGACCCGGCCGTTCCACGTCACCTCGTCGAGCGTGGTCGAGAAGACGACCTTCGGCATCGGGTTCGTGGCCCGTGCGAACTCCAGCATCGCCGGCGTGGCGGCCGGGTCAGCGTCTGCCGTCGGCCAGTACGCGACCATCAGCTGGTACACCCGGCGGCCCCACACGACGGCGTCCGCCTCGCGCATCCGATCCGTCCACCAGGTGTGGATCTCCTCGTCGATGGTCCCCCAGTCGAGCCCACCGTCGGGCCCGGCCGCGTAGCCGTCGAGCGAGACGTTCATCGAGTAGATCAGTCGACCCATCCTCGAATTGTCGACCAGTTGTGACAGACAAGCTGACATCGCCGCCGATGACGCTTCGCGACATGGAAGCCCGCATCGTCTCCTTCCCGAGCGCCGCATCCGGAGTCCGCGTCGCGGGCGACCGGATCGAGATCGATCGCCTTGCCCTCGCCGATGGGCCGCTCGCCGCGTGGCTCGGCGCGCAGCCGATGGACGACCAGGGGATCCTGGTGGAGCGCGCCCTGCGGATCGGGCTGACCGCCCTGCAGAGCGTGGGCGTCACGCTGAACGTCGACGCGGTCCGGTCGGAGTTCGAACGATTCGCGGACCAGAGCCGCGTGACCAACGAGAAGGCCGCGCAGGCGCTCGAGCAGGTGCTCCGGGCGAACTTCGCCGACGGTGATGGGCGCCTGCCGCGCACCCTCGAGGCGTTCCTCGGCGATCGCGGCAAGCTGCGCTCGATGGTCGAGGAGCTCTTCGACCCGACCCGGCGCGACTCTGCCATCGGCCGGATCTCCGGGATGCTCGAGTCCTACTTCGATGGGGATGCCTCGAAGCTCGCGCGGCTGCTCGACCCGACGCGCCTGGGGTCGCCGCTCCACCAGTTCCGCACGGAGATGGCCGATGGCTTCCGGGCGATCCAGGATCGGCTCGTCGCGCTCGAGGCGGCGCAGACGGCGCGGGCCGGGGAGCGCGTGCGTTCCGCCGCGAAGGGCGCCGACTTCGAGGACCTCCTCGAGGCGATGCTCGGCGACGTCGCGCGCGGCGCGAACGACATGCTCGAGCGGTGCGGCACGGACGCGGGCGACGCGGGACGCTCCAAGAAGGGCGACTTCGTGCTGACCCTGGATCCCGACGCCGCGCGCGGCTGCGAGCTCCGCGTCGTCATCGAGGCCAAGGACCGGAAGGTGTCCGGGCGCGAGATGCGCGACGAGCTCCGCGCCGCCAAGGCCAATCGCGATGCCGCCGCGGCGCTGGTGGTCTTCACCCCGGCGCACGCTCCCGCGGGAATCGCCCCGTTCGACGTGCGCGCCGGCGACGTCTACGCCGTGCTGGACCCTGCCGATCCCGACCCGATCACGCTCGGTGCCGCAGTCCGCCTCGCCCGGCTCCTCGCGCTGACCAGCGTCCGCGAGAGCGAGTCCGACGTGGATCTCGCCGACGTGCAGGCATCGCTAACGGAGATCCGTCGTTGCCTCGAGACCGTCCGCGGCCTCAAGACGCAGCTGACCAGCATCGGCACGACCTCGGAGAACGTGTCCAAGGCACTCGACAAGCTCCGCGAGGCGGTCATCGCCTGGATCGAGAGGGCGGAGCGGGAACTGGCGTCGTAATCCATGCCTGACGACGCCAGGAAGCGCGCCCCTAGGCGAGTCGGCGCGCTATTGGCCCAGCGTCGGCTCCACGAGGAAGGGCCGCTCGTCGGCCGGGCCTTCGTAGATCTGCGTCAGCGTTGTCGTGCCGTTGTACGTGATCGTCCACGCAACAATGATGCCAGCGCTTGACTGCCCATTATTTCCACCGATGCCGACAGCGTCCTTCGGGCCGTAAAGGGCACCTCGAAACGCTAGACCGGATGTATTCCCACCGGTTGACATGTTGAAAATTGTCGTTGGGTTTCCGTCAGAACGCGGCCGGATATAGAAGGCCATGCCGATGCCATCAATATTGGTGCTGTAGGTTGGGACGCACCCGTCCGTGCCGCACACCGACCACGGCGCGAAGCCAGCTGTAGTCCAAGCGCCCAGCCGATGGTTGGGCGCGACGTTGTCGTTGTTCACCACGAGACCCGCGCCGTTCCCCACGCTAAAGGAGACCGTTGAGTCGAAGAAGATGGACACTCCGTCGGCGATGATGAAAGCGTCGTTGCCCAGATCGAACTTGGTCTTGATCCTGAAAACGCCTGGCCGTTGCCCAGCCTTGAGGTCCTTCGTGGCGTCGAGAACCACGCATCCCTTCTTGACGATGATCTTGTCATACGTCCCCGGGGGAAGATGCGTTGATGTTACATCGCAAGAAACGTTGCCCTGCGTCGGGTTCACTGGGTTACCCGCGGAGTTGCCGTTGAAGTCAGGCTGGTCGGGTACGGCCGTCGTGTGGTCATCAATCCATGTCGGCAACGGGTACGCTGGATCGGTGGCAGGTACGACGAGCTGCTGCGCTGGTTTCGAGCTCGCTGGGGATCCACCGTCCTGGATACCACCCAATGTGGCGGGCGGACACCGCCATGTCGAATTGCTGCATGTGTTGTAGTCGATGAAATAGGCATGTGAGTCGCCTGGCAAGAGGAGCCCTGGTGCCGTACCGCTCGTCACCGTGAAACCCCAGTTGCTGCCAACGTCGCCATCCACTACCTGAACGGAAGTGTTATTTCCCGCAATCTTGATGTCCTGGGCCTGTGGACAATCACTTGTGTGAGCTGACTTGGGACAAAGGGCGACAACTGCGAAGCGGTTGGCCAGCAGTCCGGCAGTTGACCAGGCCGTCACGACCGGATCCGCCTGCCCGAGGATGCGGCCGAAGAACGTCTGGTTGATCCGCTCGACGCGCACGAAGATGTGGTTGTTGTCCGCGTAGGTCCCCGGGTACTTCGTGCCGGCTGCGTTCGGCGGCGTGTCGACCCAGATGGAGTAGCCCGCTTCCGTGTAGGGCGAGGCCTGGGCCGTGTTCGCGGCCCCTTGTGTCGCGACCACGAGGCCGGGAAGGTTCAGCTGCTCCTTGACCGAGGTCCAGGCAGCCTCCCGGGCGCAGACGGCCTTCGTCTTGCCGACCGTGCACTGATCGGCAACGGGCCGCGTGAGCAACGCGACGCCATTGAGCGCCGCCGCGTCGCTGATGTTCTGGTAGTTCCGCTTCGAGAGCAGCCAGGTCCCGTAGTCGACCGCGACGGCCGAGATGCCGAGGAGCACGACCAGGAACAGCGCAAAGATCGCGAGGGTCTGACCGCGCCCCGCCGAATCGCCGGCCGACCTCTGACTCACGGATACGAGCACGTGACCGTTCCTCCGTTCGTCGTCAGGGCCGGGTTTTCCACGCGCATCTGCTCGCTCGCCGACAGCGTCATGAACCCGTCCCGGGTGCCGTCGATCCCGTCGACGATGAGCCCCACCAGCGGGATCCACAGTGGGTGGTCGTAGCGTGCCGTCACCTCGACCCGGATCGACCACGTCGTCCCATCGGGGTTCGCGTACCAGACGTACTTGATGAGGAGCGGATGCGCCGCACGCTCCATCCGCGAAACCGCGAAGCCGGGCAATCCCGCCTGCAGGTTCCGTTCGAGCTGCGTCTTCACCGCGGCACAGGCCGCTGTCGCCTGCGTGGCATCCCCGACGCGATAGGTGGAGGCGTAGCGAGCGGCGTCCCTGACCCCGTTCACGAGGGCGTTCTGCCCGCCGAACGTGAAGCCGAACTGGATGACCCCGAAGAGCAGCAGGAAGAAGATCGGGGCGACCAGCGCGAACTCGGTCAGCGACTGGCCGGCAGACCCGTCCGCTGAGCCGGAACCGCGTCGCAGCCTCACGAGGTGATGCATTGGGGACTCGTGGTCAGCGTCGGCGCCGTCACCGAGGGCGGGTTCTCGACCCGGATCTCCTCGCTCGCCCCGATCCGCAGGGCGTTGTCGGAGACGCCGTCCGCGCCATCGAGGAACGCCCCGACGATCGGGATGAACATGGGGTGCTTGTAGTACGCCTCGACCTTGACCTTGATCCGCGTCGAGCCCGACGGGTCGGTGAACGTCGAGTAGCAGACCTGGGTGATCGGGGAGCCCGAGGTGATGAGGGCGGCCGTGCGGTACGCCTGCACGTTCTTCGCCAGGAGGCCGGTGCCGCTCGTCAGCTGGACATAGATCGCATGGCCGTTCGATGCGGCCTGCGCGCCCGTCATCGTGCTCGCCGCCGCCGCGTTTCTCGCAGCTTCCCGCACGGCGTTGGTGATGCCGATCTGGGCGCCGAGGACGAACCCGAACTGGAGGATCCCGGCGAGGATCAGCACGAGGGGAATGGCAACCAGGGCGAACTCGACCAGTGCCTGGCCGGCCAGCCTGTTCGTGTTCGTGTGACTCCCCCGGCCGACAGCGAATCGGCCCACCAGTAACGACCTCCACTCGCCCCCGGTGGTGCCTCCAGAGCGATGGTAGGTCCCGCGCCTTTCCGTGTCGCTTGCAACTCGGCCCTCACGGTGCTCAGGCGGGGCGGCTGTGCTTGTCCCGCGTTCACCGAGATGCTCCATCTTGGGGGCGGCCCGCAGTACCAACGTACGCTGGCGGCAGACCGGGCCGGACCGCACTGTTCCGACCATGAACAAGCGCATCCTGGCGACGTTCCTCTGGTTCAACGTCGGTTGGGCCGCGGGCGCGATGGCCTCGTTCTTCCTCGGCCTTCCCGAGGGGCTGAACGTCGTCCTCGCGGTCGTCATCACGGTCGTCGTGTGGTTCGACCCCGCCCACCTCCTGTGGGCGCCCGAGGCCGAGCGACGGATCCGGCGCCCTGACGAGCTCGTCGTCGAGCCCCGACTCTCCTCGACCGACCCCATCACCCGCTAGCCCACAGCCGCGCGGGCCCTCCACCGCCGGCTGCGCAGCTCCATCGTTCGTCGCGGCGCCGAAAGGCGCCGCGACTTCGTTCTGTGCCGGGTTCGTTGCGGCTGGGTGGTAGAGTCGCTGTCCCGCTCGCCGCGAGCATGCGAGCGCATCCAGCATGAGGTCGTTGTCCGTGGCGCGCTCCATGTGGAAAGGGGCCATCCAGTTCGGCCTCGTCACCATCCCGGTGAAGCTCTACCTGGCGACCGAGTCGCGCGCCGGGGTCAGCTTCCACATGCTCCACGAGAAGGACAAGGCCCGGATCAACATGAAGATCTGGTGCCCTGAGGACGAGGAGATCATCCCGCGCTCGGACACGGTCAAGGGCTACGAGTACGCGCCGGACAAGTACGTCGTGATCGACGACGAGGACCTCGAGAAGCTCCCGCTCAAGACTGTCCGCTCGATCGAGATCGAGCAGTTCGTCGACTCGACCGAGGCCGAGACCAACACCAAGTTCGTCAAGCAGGCCTATTACATCGAGCCCGACCGGGTCGGCCGCAAGGCCTTCCAGCTGCTCAAGGAGGTCCTCCAGGACAAGGGCCTCACCGCGATCTGCAAGATCGTCATCCGCGATCGCGAGGCCCTCGCCGCGCTCGATCCATTCGAGAACACGATGCTCCTCTCGACCCTGTACTGGCCTGACGAGATCCGGGCCCTCGGTGAGCTGGATCTGCCCGAGGACCAGCCGGAGATCAAGCCGGCCGAGAAGAAGATGGCCGCGCAGCTCATCGAGGCGATGACCGGCGAGTTCGATCCGGCGCAGTACCGCGACGAGTATCGCGAGGCGCTGATGCAGGTCATCGAGTCGAAGGTCGAGGGCCGCGAGACCGTCGAGGTCGAGGAGACGCCCGAGGCGACGAAGCTCGTCGACCTCATGGCGGCGCTCCAGGCCAGCGTCACCGCGGCGACGTCGGCGCGCGATGCCAAGGGCAAGCCCGTCTCCGTCGCCGAGGCCAAGGAGAAGCGGGCAGCGAGCGGCAAGACCGCCGCGAAGAAGGCCGAAGCCGCCGACGAGGAGCGGGAGGAGCGACCGGCCCGCCGGCGCAAGAGCGCCTAGCGCGGCTGCGCGCCCCATGCCCGAGGTCGCCCCGCGCATTCGCCGGCTCGGGGACGAGATCGTCAATAGCTACCTCGTCGAGGATGGCGGCAAGGTCACGATCGTCGATGCCGGTGCCCCGGCCTACTGGGCGGCACTCCCCGATGAGCTCGCGGCCATGGGCCGGTCGCTCGACGACGTCCGGGCGATCGTCCTGACCCACGGCCACGACGACCACATCGGCTTCGCCGAGCGGGCCCGACAGGTGGGCATCGGCAGCCGCGTGCACCAGCTCGACGCGGCGCTGGCGCGCAAGGAGATCCGGAACCCGGCGAAGCTCGCCGGTGGCCTCCGACTGCCACCGACACTCGGCTTCCTGTGGTTCTCGCTGCGGCACGGCATGGCGAGGGTCGAGGGCCTCGGCGAGGTGGAGACGTTCGACGGCGGCGCGACCCTGGACGTCCCCGGAGCGCCGCGGGTCATCCACGCCCCCGGCCATACGCCGGGGAGCGTCGCCCTCCATTTCGAGGGCCACGACACGCTGTTCGTGGGCGACGCACTCAATACCTACTCGGTGGCGACGGGCTGGCACGGGCCGCAGCTCTCGCCGTTCAACGCCGACAGGGCCCAGGCGCTGGCGTCGCTCGCGCGCTTCGAGGACGTCCCGGCGACCTACGTCCTGCCGGGCCACGGCGCCGCGTGGCGGCAAGGGGTGCGGGACGCGGTCAAGGAGGCGCGGCGCGTCAGCGATCGCTGAGGAGCCGGCCCTGCGACCTCCGGCGATCCGCTCGCGCTCTTCGACGATCAGCCCGGGCGGCCCATTGAGACGGGGCTACTTGACGAGACCGTAGTCCTTGGGTCGGGCGAACTCGGCGTCGTTGTAGAAGAAGTGGAACGTGGAGTTGCCGGAGATCTCGTAGTCCCAGCAGATGAACTGCAGCGTGGCGTTCGTCGTGCTGCCACCGCTGCCGCCGGAGCCGCCGCCCATCTGGACCTTCGCCTGCGGTGCGTAGACCGTGCCGCTGATGTCGACGGTGCCGCCGCCGGACAGCGCGACGATCGGCTGGGCGTAGCTCGACGACGCGGCCGGCGTCGAGTCCTGCCAGAGCAGCATGTTCCGGTACTGGTAGTCGCCGCCGGTGATGGCCCGCTCGTCGTACGCGCGAAGCTTGAGCGTCGAGCCCGCGCCGATCGTGACCTGGCCCATCGCGGTGCCGCCGCTCGCCGTGCCCTTGTTCAGGATCAGGACGCCGCAGGTGGTATCCGGACAGTCGGTCGTGAAGCTGCTGCAGTTCGTCGCGGTCGACGCCGTGCTGATCGAGCAGAAGGACGCCTGGGCGCCGATGTCGAGGCCGCCGCCGTCGATCACGTAGATGCCGGGCCGGAGCAGCGCGATCGACGAGTTCTTGAGCTGGATGCCGCCCGTATAGATGCCGGGCTGCAGGGTCTGGGTCGTGTTGTTCAGGGTGAGCTTGCTGGCGGAGCGCACCGTCATGCCGCTGGTGTTGATCGCATCCAGGGTGATCAGGGGATCGGGGATCGAGATGGAGCCGGTGGTCGGCGCCGGCGTGATCGTCAGCGGCCCGAGGCTGTAGCCGCCGACCATCATGATCGACTTGCCCGATGCCATGGTGACCGTCGCCGAGCTGCCGTTGGAGGCGAGGGCGCCACCGTTCGCCGCCGTGCAGGCCGAGTCGATCATGACCGAGCCGTCGAAGGTCACGGTGGGACCGCCCGAGATCAGCATCGCCGGGCAGCCCTTGCGGCCGTTCGGCCAGGAGGAGTTCGACGGGTCGAGGAGGACGACCGAGTAGTTCGAGCCGGCGATCTGGCCGTTGACGGCGATCGAGGTCGTCGCGACGTTGCGGGCGCCGAAGCCGATCGCCCCGCTGAGGTAGCTGGCCGCCGTGACGTGCAGGTCGACCTGGACCGCCGAGTTGTCCCAGCCGTTCGGGCAGGTGACCGAGATGTTGCCCGCGACGAGGCCCGGGTAGTTGGTGGCGAGGCTGTTGGTGACCGCGGTCACGATGTCGGACCGAGCGGAGCCCGGCGGCGGCCCGGCCGTCGAGCTGCAGACGCTGCCCGAACCGGTCTTCTGGATGAGGTTCGCGCCAGCCAATGCCGCCGCGTCGCCCGCGTTCTGGAGGTGGCGGCGGGTGACGAGCATGCCGGCACCGTCGATCACGAGGGCGCCGATCGACAGGATCACGATCATCGACAGCACGAAGAGGGGCAGGATCTGCCCGGCCTGTCGGTCGCGCCGCTGGGGAACGGATCGTGGCGTCATGGCATGCACCAGGTCAGTGGTTGATCAGCATCGTGCTGGTGGCGCTGACGGAGATCGTCGAGCGGCCCAGCAGGGCGCCAAGGGTCATCGGGACGGAGGTCGAGACGACGACGGTCACGGCGTTGCCGCGCTTGTTCGTGCCCCACGTCGTCTGATCCGTGTCGCCGCTGCAGCTGGACGCGGCGTGGGCCGGGTCCACCGAGAAGTAGCAGGCGGTCACGGTGACGCTGGCCCCGCCGCCGACGACGAAGCCCCGGGCCGTGTCGTAGATGCTCTGCTTCGAGTTGGACGGGTAGGGGCAGGCGGTGCTGGCCGTCGGGACGGCGGTCAGCGTGTCCCTCGGTCCGACGGGGCAGTAGTTGGAGCTCGAGCAGACGGTGCCCGTGAGGTCCTCGCAGCTACCGCCGTGGACCGACGCGAAGCGAGCCGCCTCGCGGGCCGCGTTCGCCACGGAGTTGTTGGCCCAGATCGCGCGGCCGAGGTCGACCATGCCGATGAGGATCACCATGAACACGGGCAGGACGAGCGCGAACTCGACGAGGCCCTGGCCTCGCGAGCGCGTCCGCGATCGCTGCATGGAGGCGCCCATCACTGGCGGTTCTGGGCGATGCTGAACGTCGCCTGGCTGGTGATCGTCCACGAGCCGTTCTGGGTCACGAAGGGGTAGGCGAACAGCATCCGGAATGGAACCGAGGCCCGGATCGTCGTCGTGACCACCGGATAGCTCGATGACGCGCCGTCGGTCCCGCTGGTGCTGGAGCTCCAGGACACGACCGTGACGGTCGGGCTGGCGCACTGGTTGACGTCGTTCGGCGAGGCCAGGCCGCTGCGCTGGAAGCCCGGGATGTTCTGCGACTGGAGGCAGATCGTCTGCTTGGCCTTGGTCAGCGCGTCGGAGCTGCTCGTGCCGTTGGTGGCGGCGTACTCGGCGGCGTCGCGCGTCGCGGAGTCGAGGGTGATCCAGGCCTGGAACACGCGCGCGAAATCGATGGTCAGCCCGAGGAACGCCAGCATGACGGGCAGCAGGAGGGCGAACTCGGCCACGGACTGGCCACGGCCGCGGCGGGTGCGCCGGCGCGCCGTTTCGGTCCTCTTGTCTCCGTCTCGGGGGTGGTGGCGGGGCAGCAAGGTGAACATCTGAGTGGAAACTAGCCGGACCTTCTCATGCGATCGGTGACCCGGAGGTACCCGGGAGGGCATGACGAAGGGCCTGTGCGGCCCGGCACCGCGGCAAGCCCGGCTGCAAGGAGCCGACGGGCTCCCGTTCGATCAGTGGTGCCGCGAGGCCCAAACCTTGCGCGACCCCTGACATCCGGCCGTAAACGCCGCCAAACTTGGCGCGATGCCCCTCGAGGAATATCAGCGAAAACGGGACTTCAAGAAGACCCCCGAGCCATCCGGCGGGGCGGTGGGGTCGGCGCTCGCGCGGGGCGGTAGGTTCGTCGTCCAGCGCCATCGCGCGACCCGGCTCCACTACGACTTCCGCCTGGAGATCGACGGCGTCCTGGTGTCCTGGGCGGTCCCCAAGGGCCCGACGCTCGACGCCGCGGCGAGACGCATGGCCGTGCACGTCGAGGACCACCCGATCGAGTACCTCGACTTCGAGGGCGTCATCCCGAAGGGGGAGTACGGCGGCGGCGACGTCATCGTCTGGGACTGGGGCACGTGGCTGCCTGAGGCGGAGACGCCCGACGGACGCCGCGCCGTCACCGACGGGGAGCTGAAGTTCACCCTCAGCGGCGAGAAGCTGCGCGGCCGGTTCACCATCGTCCGCACCAGCGGGCGGGGGAGTGGCGGCTCGCGCGCCCGCGGCTCGCGCGCCCGAGGCGACCGCGGCGGGCGCATGCCGTTCGAGGACGACGCCGGCGAGCAGTGGCTGCTGATCCACAAGCGCGACGACGCCTCGGTCCCGGGCTGGGACGCCGAGGACCACCCGAAGAGCGTCAAGACCGGCCGGACCAACGACGAGGTCAAGGAGGATCGCGACGCGATCTGGATCAGCCACGCCCCCGCGGCCCTCGCAGAGATCGACCTCGGCGAGGCGAAGGCCGCCCGGCTGACGGGGTTCATCCAGCCGATGGCCGCGACCCTCACCGATCGCGGCTTCAGGGACGACGACTGGCTCTTCGAGATCAAGTGGGACGGCTACCGCATCGAGGCGGTCGTCAAGGACGGGACGGCGCGCATCTACACCCGCAACGGCAACGACGGCGAGGCGTACTTCCCGAAGCTGCTGACGAAGGCCACCTGGATCGAGGCGCAGGAGGCGATCGTCGACGGCGAGGTCGTGGCGATCGGGGAGGACGGCCTGCCCGACTTCAGCCTCCTCCAGGAGGAGACGGGCGGGGCTTCGACCCGGTTCGTCTACCAGGTCTTCGACCTGCTGCACCTGGACGGGCGCTCGCTCCTGAACGTCCCGCTCGAGAGCCGCAAGCAGCTGCTGCGCTCGCTCCTGCGGGCGGCCGACACGCGCGTGCGATTCGCCGATCACGTCATCGGCGAGGGCCTCGTCTTCCTCGAGGCCGCCAAGAAGCAGGGCCTCGAGGGCGTGATCGCCAAGCACCGCCGCTCCGTCTACGAGCCGGGCCGGCGCTCGAGGACGTGGCTCAAGATCAAGATTCGGCCCGAGCAGGAGCTCGTCGTCGGCGGCTGGACGCCGGGCGAGGGAGCCGCGTCCGAGCTCGGCGCGCTCGTCGTCGGCTACTACGAGGGCGCGGGCAAGGCGAAGAAGCTGCACTTCGCGGGCAAGGTCGGCTCGGGCTTTAACGCGCAGACCCGGCGCCGGATCCGCGAGCGCCTGAAGCCGCTCGCGACCGAGGACTCGCCCTTCGATCCGCCGCCGCCCAAGGACTACAAGGGCCGCTGGGGCGGCGAGCTCCGCAACGTCGTCTGGGTCAAGCCGGAGGTCGTGATCCGGGCCGAGCTCGGCGGCTGGACGCGCGACGGCATCGTCCGCCAGGCGGCCTTCAAGGGCTTCGACGAAGGCGGCAAACCCGCGACCGAAGTGGTCCGCGAGCAACCCGTCTCGACCTCTGCGGCCGTCGATGCAGTCGAAGCAGTGATGCCAGATCCGGAAGAAGATGAGGCCATGCCAGCGAAGTCGAGGGCCGCACGTGACAGCGGCGGCGCGGCCAGCGGCAAGCACGAATTCGCCTGGTCCGCGACACCGGACGAGCTGGCCGCCCTCGACGGCATGACCAAGGACGGCGCCTGGAGCGTCGGCGGCTTCGAGCTGAAGCTCACCAACCTCGACAAGGTGCTCTTCAAGCCGAAGGCAGGCGACCCGGAGCCCGATGGCTCGATGCCCAAGAAGGACGCCCTCCCGGCGCCGGTCACGAAGCGCGAGCTGATCCGCTACTTCGCGCTGATCGCCCCGACGATGCTCGCCCATCTCGCCGACCGGCCCCTCAACTTCCAGCGCTTTCCGAACGGCGCCGACGGCCCGAGCTTCTGGCAGAAGGACATCCCCTCGACCGCGCCGACGTGGCTGCGCCGCTGGCGCGAGGAAGGCGTCGAGGCACGCGAGGCCAACGAGCACCTGATCGCGGACCGTGTCGCGTCGCTGGCCTGGCTGGGCAACCAGGCGTCGTTCGAGGTCCACGCCTGGACCTCCCGCATCGAGGACCCGATGACGCCGACGTTCGCCCTGATCGACATCGACCCAGGGACGAAGACCACGTGGGACGAGACCGTCACCCTGGCTCGCCTGTACCGGACCGCGCTCGGCCACCTCGGCGTGCGCGGGTACGCCAAGACCACCGGCAAGCGCGGCATCCAGGTCTGGATCCCGATCGAGCCGAAGTACACCTTCCGCCAGACGTCGGACTGGGTCGAGCAGCTGTCGCGCGCCGTCGGCGCGACGGTGCCGGAGCTCGTGTCATGGGAGTGGGCCAAGGACCGCCGCGGCGGCAAGGCCCGGCTCGACTACACCCAGAACACCTACATCAAGACCCTCGTTGCGCCGTACTCGGTGCGCCCCGCCGACGGCGCGCCCGTGTCGACGCCGATCGCCTGGGAGGAGCTCGACGATCCGGACCTGCGGAGCGACCGCTGGACGATCCGGACGGTCGTGGAGCGCGTCGGGAAGCTCGGGGACCTCTTCGAGAAGGCGCAGACCGACCTGCAGGAGCTGCCCTCGCTCTAGGCGCCGCCCGGGGAGAGCCCGACTCAGACCAGCGGCACGACCTCGGCCATGAAGCGGCCCACGACCGCCCGCAGGCCGTCGGCGTCCCGCGGTGGGAAGGTCACGGCGAGGTGATCGACCCCGAGGTCGGCGAAGGCTCGGATCTCCGCGGCGACCTCGGCCGGGGTCCCGTGCATCGTGTAGAAGGACTCCGCGCCGGCATCGAGCTCCACCCGGGCACGGCCGGAGAGCCGCGGCATCGAGCGACCGGCAGCCTCGGCGGCGGCGCGGATCACGGGCACCCGCTTCTCGTAGGCCGCGGGCGCCGTCGCGGACGCGTGGTAGGCGTCGGCGACGCGACCGACGCGGCGCAACGCCCGCTCGTCGCGGCCGCCGAGCCAGATCGGGACGCCCGCACTCTGGTCCGGCAGCGGCTCGAAGTTGAAGTCGTCGAAGGCGTGGAACCGGCCCCGGAACGGCTCGCGGCTGCCGGACCAGAGATGCCGGCACAGCTGGATCGTCTCCTCGGTGTAGGCGCCGCGCTCGTGGAAGCGCTCGGCGACGCCCACGTTCGCGAACTCGAGCTCGTTCCAGCCAACCCCGAAGCCCGCGATCAGGCGGCCCTGCGAGAGCGCGTCGACCGTCGCCAGCTGCTTGGCGAGCACGACCGCGTTGCGCATCGGGACGACGACGACGCTGGCGCCGAGGCGGATCTCGCGGGAGAGGCCCGCGACCCAGGCCAGCAGCGTGACCGCCTCGTAGATGCGGCCGTAGTCGTCCGCGCCGGCCTGGTCGACGAGGAGGTGGTCCGTGACCCAGACGTCGGTGAATCGGTGCTCCTCGGCCAGCTCGACCGCGGCGATGATCCCGTCGCGATTCGCGTCCCAGCCGAGAGAGGGGAGGACGAGCCCGTAGTCCATGGCCGAATGCTAGCGGCGACGCCACGCTTCGCTGCCCTTGCAGTGACGGGCTCAACTCTAACCTTCTCGTAAACGGTAAGGTTGTGCTAGGATTCGGGCCATGTCTCCGCGCGCGACGACGCTTCCCAGCCCACCCGCCAAGCCTGACCCCGCCTCGGCGCACGACGCCGACCCGGACGCGCCGCTGCTGCGCATCCAGGAGGTGGCCGACCTCGTCGGGCTGACGGCTCGCTCGATCCGCTACTACGAGGAGGTCGGCCTGCTGGAGCCCGCGGCGCGGTCCGAGGGTGCCTATCGCCTCTACGACGCGGACGACGTCGCCCGCCTCCAGTTCATCAAGGGCCTCCGCGACGACGCCGGCTTCAGCCTGGCCGAGATCAAGCAGCTGCTCGAGGACGAGACCGCGCGCGCCGCGAACCGGGCCCGCTTCCGGGAGAGCCGCAGCGCGACCGAGCGCCGCGAGGTCCTCCTCGACGGCATCGAGCGGATCGACCGCCAGGTCGCGACCCTGCGCGCCAAGATCGATCGCCTGCAGGCGATGATCCAGGCCGCCGCGGACCGCCGGAGTCACCTCGCCGGGCATCTCGCGGAGATCGAATCGAAGGGCGACGTCCAGCCGCACGACCCCCCGCGGCGCTGATGTCGCCCCGCCGCACGCTGCGTCGCCTCGCCCGATTCGAGGGCTGGAGCGCGATGCGCCACCGCAACTACCGGCTCTTCTTCGCCGGCCAGGGCCTGTCGCTGATCGGGACCTGGATGATGACGGTCGCCCAGAGCTGGCTCGTCCTTCAGCTCACCGGCGAGCCGCTGCTCCTCGGTCTCGTGGCCGCCGTCCAGTGGCTGCCGGTGCTCGTCCTCGGCCTGTTCGGCGGCCTCATCGCCGACGCGATGCCCAAGCGCCGGACGATGCTCGCGACCCAGAGCTTCGCCGCCGTGCTGAGCCTGGTCATGGCCATCCTCGTCTTCACCGGCACGGTCGCCGTCTGGCACGTGCTGGTGGTCGCCTTCCTCCTCGGCATCCGCAACGCCGTCGACCTGCCGACGCGCCAGTCCTTCTCCGTCGAGATGGTCGGCCGCCAGGACGTCGGGAACGCCGTCGCCCTCAACTCGGCGATGTTCAACGTCGCGCGGGTCATCGGGCCGGCCGTGGCCGGCATCACGATCGGCGCGTTCGGCGTCGGCGTCGCGTTCCTCGTCGACGCCATCTCCTACCTGGCGGTCATCTTCGCGCTGCTCGCGATGCGCGAGGACGACCTCCACACCCGCCCGGGCATCGCCCGCCCGACCACGGTCGACGCGGTCACCGAGAACCTGAAGGAGGGCCTCCGCTACGTGCGGCGGACCCGGCCGGTGCTCCTCTCGATCCTCACGGTCGGGCTGGTCTCGACCTTCGGCATGAACTTCACGGTCGTCATCCCGCCGTTCGTCACGGAGGCGCTGCACGGCGACGCGACCATGTACGGCTTCCTGATGGCCGCGACCGGCGTCGGCTCGATCACCTCCGCCCTGACGATCGCCTTCTCGGGGCGGACGATGCCGATCGTGATCGGGCTCGGCGCTGCGACCCTCGGCCTCGCCGAGATCGTCCTCGGCAGCACGACGGCATTCCCGATCGCCCTCGTCGCCATGTTCGTCGCCGGCATCGGCAGCATCGCCATGGCCGCCACCGCGAACACGCTGGTCCAGCTGGTGGTGCCGGACCATCTCCGGGGCCGGGTCATGAGCGTCTACACGACGGTCTTCGCCGGCTCGACACCGATCGGTGGTCTCATCACCGGCGCGGTCGCCTCCGGCTTCGGCGCGGCGACCGCGATCGTGGCCGGCGGCGCGCTGAGCCTCGCCACCGGCGTTGCCGCGATCGCATCGATCCGCGGCAAGACCATCCACGCGCGGCAGCGCAGGTCGGCCGGTGGCGGTCCCGAAGAGGCCCTGGAGGTCGTGCCGACCGGGTTCTCGAGGGCCCAGCCCCGCTAGTCCGCCTCGGCGGCCTCGCGCGCCTGCCACGGCAGGTAGAGCAGGCCCAGCAGCGGTTCGCCGGTCGACTGGAAGAGGCGGAGGCCGCCGCTGTCCGCGCGCTCGAAGCCGACCTCGACCGTGTCGTCGCCGGGGTGGTTCGGGTCGTAGATGCCGATCGCGACCCGCGCCGGCGTCTCGTCGTAGCGATAGCCGACGACCTGGTGGCCGAAGTCCGGCAGGAGCGCATGGACGCCCTGGCGCCGCACGAGCCCGACCATCGCAGGGGTGCCGGCGTCGATGGCTCGCCGGATCTCCGGCCAGGCGTCCTGGGCCGTGTCGGCCCACTGCCGGCGCTCGCTTCGGAACGCGGCAACCAGGAACCGCAGCGGCACCTGGAACAGCCGCCCGAAGGAGTCGAACTGGCGGTCGACGACCTCGCGGAAGAGCGGCGTCCCTGCCGGGGGCGGGGCTTCGTCTGCCGGCCCTGGCTCGCCGCGCTCGAACCGGTCGCGCGCGACGAACGCCATGCCGCCGCAGAGGCCGCGACCGACGTCACCGATGCCGAGCTGGACCAGGCCGAGCTGCCACGTCCGGGCGGGTCCCGAGGGCCAGCGGTTGGCGAAGCGGAAGCCGTTCCGCGACGGCAGGAAGCCGGGCACCGCGTTGCGCGCCATCGCGACCAGCGTAGGCAGAAAGGCGACGCCGGGCCCCTGGGCGGGCCCGGCGTCGTGGGGGAGGGGACGAGGGAAATCGAGCGGCGGCCTCGCCTGCGACGAGGCCGCCGTCGTTGCTACTTCAGCTTGACCGCCACGCTGGACTGGGCGACCACCAGCCCGTCCTCGACACGGCGGACGAGGATGGTCCACGGGCCGGGCCCGTAGCTGCTCGTCGCGAACTGGAAGCTCCAGCTCGAGGCGCCGCTTGCGGTCCGCCAGCCATCGGCGCTCGGCGCCGAGTTCTTCTTGACGATCTGCCACTCCACTCGCGTGTCGGCGGCGACGTTGAACGTCACCGACGTCACGGCCGAGGTCGAGGCACCCGTTCGTGCCCGCGCGTAGATCGTGTGGCTGCCGTTGGTGAGCGCGCCCAACGACGCGCTCCACGTGCCGGAGCTCTCGTCGAGGTCGGCGGTCGTGGCATTGCTGAACGAGGCGCTGTCGAGCGAGACCTCGACCCAGCGATCGGTCGGGTGGTCGCCCGCCCCGGTCGGATCCGAGCCGAGGTCCGGGAAGGTGGCACGGCCGCCGGCGATGACGGTCGAGCCCGGGTTCACGCGCGAGCCGGCCGCCGGCTGGTCGATCGTTGCACCGAAGCTGAGGCCGGTGGGCGGCAGGGGGGCCGCCACGATGGCGACCTTGGAGGCGTGCCCGGCCTCGTGGCCGAAGGACCAGCCCTGGGCGCCGAGGAGCGAGAGCTGGAAGGTGATCTGCTCGCCGGTGAAGGCCGGCCGCGTCGTCTTGAACGACAGGTCGAACTTCGTCCAGCACAGCTCCCCGAGGGCGGCGCAGCCGCCGGTGTCGGGGACCTCGTTGCCCTGGGCGTTGTAGCCGGGACCAGGTCCCGTGCCGATGACCGGTGCGAAGTTGCCCTGGCCGGTGCCGATCTCGCGGTCGGTGGCGACCAGGACGCCCGTCGGCCGAACCATCGCCGGGAAGACGGAGGCGATGTAGACCGTCGCGTACACATCCGAGCCCGCAGGCAGCGGGGCGTCGAGGGTGTCGCTCGAGGCGTAGATCCCGAGCGGCCGGAAGGCCGCGGGCACGCTCGTGGCCCGGGCGCCGAAGCACTCGAGGTCGCCGGTCGTGTCGGAGCGGTCCATGTACCGCTCGGTGTCCTTGTCCTCGCAGCTCGGCGCGACGCCGGGCTCGGCGACGAAGTGCTGGTGGAGGTAGTACGTCAGCGCGTTCTGGCCGAGCGCGTACTGCGGCACGGCAACCGGGGCCTGGACCTGCTTGGCGCCGAGGCCCAGGGCGTACAGGGCGTAGTTCACCGACGTGAAGTCGGCCTGCCGGAGGCTCACGCCGGCGAGGGCTTCCGTGTCCTGGTCGCCGTCGCCGTCGCGGTCGAAGCCACCGTACAGGGTGTCCTTGACGACCCGGCTGGCCGCTTCGTACTGGTCCTCGACCGAGCGATCGGGCAGGGGAGCCCTGCCGAGGATCACGTCGACGGCCCGCTTCGCGCCCTCCGGCGTCGCCGCGCCATAGCCCTCGAACATCCAGTTCGTGTCGGGGCTGACGTACGGCGCCGTGAGCGGATAGGGGTACATCGAGGGCGAGTTGTCCTGGTTCAGCGGGAAGGCGGTCTTGAGGACCGCGTCCCGGAGCTCGGCCCGCGTGAGCTTGCCGTCGCTCAGGAAGACGCTGCCCGCGATCGGGCTGCCCTCGGCCACGACCTGGCCCGCCCGCTGGCCGACCTTCGCGTCGCCGATTGCCTGCCGGACGCGGTTCAGAACTGTGCCGAAGATGCCGGCCGTGTACGGCGTCGCGGCGGACGTGCCACCGAACGCGCACTGGCCGACGGTGCCGGTTCGGCACGCCGACGGCAGGTTGCCGTCGCCCCAGGCGCTGATCTCGACGGGAACTCCGTCGCCGACGATGGCGCGCTGGTTGTCGCGCCGGATCGCGCCGACGGTGATCGTCCAGTCGTTGCCGGTGTCGCCGGAGCCGTAGGTGATCTGGGGCACGTCGAAGGCATTGCCCACGCCGTTGCCCGCGGCGAACAGGACCGTCTGGCCGCGCTCTGCGGCGGCCTTCGTGTCGGTGTCCGGCCCGAAGGCCAGGCCGAGAGGCACGCCGCCGACCGTGCCGAAGCTGTGGGACGTGATGTCGACCCACGAGAAGCTCTCGTTGAACGTGGTGTCGAGCGACTCGGTGAACATCAGCAGGCACGTCGGGCAGTAGCCGTAGCGGTTGCCGACCGAGACCGAGCTCGAGCCGGTGCCGTGCCCGTCGTCGTCGACGATCGGGGTCGCGTCCGGATCCGCATTGACGGCGGAGCCATCGCCGGCATCGATCGCGCCGATGATCTTCGTCCCGGGGATCCAGTAGAGCTTGCCCTTGTCGACCGAGGCCCACATCTGCCGGTCCGCGGCCGGGTAATAGCCCTGGCCGAGGGTGATCGGCAGCGCCTGCGCGCTCGCCGGGTAGCCCGTGATGTATTCGGACGGATGGCGGGTGAAGTTCCGGGTCAGGGCCAGGACGTCCGGATCCGGATACGTCGCGGCCGAGAACTCGAAGTGGTACGGGTTGATGCCGGAGTCGGCGACGCCGACCACGGTGATCGCGACGGTCGAGCGGGTCAGGCGATCCGCATCGCCGACCAGCACGGACGTGGTCTGGCGGCGCTCGAAGCCCTTCGCATCCGTCGCCTTGAAGGTGACGAGCGTGCGACCCTCGGGCAGCTTCACGGTCGCAGTCGCGCCCGACTTGTCGAGCACGCCGTCGCCGTCGGTGTCCCAGCCGGAGGCGATCGGCGCGGTTCCGCCCGTGACGCTGCCGGAGAGCGTCTGGGTCGCGCCGGTCAGGAACTTGTAGGGCCCGGTCGTCGAGACCGTCGGCCGCGGATCGGGTGCCGCGGGCGTGGTGACCTTGACGGTGACGGTGTCAGGAACCGTCGTGAACTTCTCGAGAATCGCCTTCCAGGTGCCGGCCCTGGGATTGCCGACGCCGATGGTCTCGGGCGCGCCCGCGGACAGGCCCGGGCCGTCGATGCCGACGCCCGTCGGGTCGACGAGGCGCATGTCGTAGTCGTTGACGGGGAGCGCCCAGCTGCCGGCGACGTCCATCGTGGTCAGGCCCGCCGGGACCGTGAACTGGAACTCGATGTTGCCGGTACCGCCCACGCCGTTCGAGAGGACGCCCGGCGTGGCGTCGTTCTTCGACTGGTTGAAGATCGTCGTGGGGGCGGGGTCGTAGACCGCGATCTTCACCGTGTCGGTGGCGGTGGAGCCGGCCTGGTCGGTGACCCGCAGGTTGACCGTGTAGGTCCCGGCGGCGAGGCCGGTCGTGTCGAACGAGGCCGTCGGTGCGTCCGCGCCCTTGACCGCGCCCGCGGCCGCCGTCCACGAGAACGTGTACGGCTCGGCGCCGCCGTAGCCGGCGCCGACCAGCAGCGCCGGCTGGCCGAACTTGACGAAGGAGCTGTCGCCCGCGTCGGCGACCAGTGGCTTCGCGGCAGGCGCGCCGCCGCCCGAGCCCGCGCTGGTGCCGGTCACCGTCACCGTGCCCGTCAGCGGGTCCTTCACCGAGCCGCCGTTGACCGCCTGCCCACCGACGCTCGTGACGGCGATGGAGGGCGTCGCGGCCAGCGTGGGGCCGGCCAGCAGGAACAACGCGGCCGCCGCCGCGGCCAGGCCGCGCAGCGTGCGATGGGGAAGCGTCGGCACGCGGTGGTGCCGCAACTGACGCGACATGGATGGGCCTCCTCCGGTCAGGGTCGGGGTGGTTCCGCAGGGATGCCAGACGGCGCGGCCGAAACCGGCCGCGCCGCCGTGGAGGAGACCGCCGGTCGCGCGGCGGCTCGTATGGTGCGCGGGCTCGCGACGCCCGCAGGGTCGAGCGGTGACGTGATCACGCCACCCCCGAGCGCAGGGTCTTCGCCATCGCGACTCGTCTCCTCCGTTGACACCACTCGACGTGGTTGCCCTCGTCGAGATGGCCGCGAATGTGTCACACCACTGGTAGGGGTGTCAAGATTGCAAATGCATTGCGGTCGCCGCCCCACGCGGGGTGCAACGGCTTCGCGCCGCGCCGCCGTTCGACGCGACCGGTCGCGGTTGTCCGGGAGGCGATAACCGTCGCTTGCATAAGAGCGTCGGTCGCGCTCACCCGTGTCGTTCCGTTATGCAAGCGACGTGCATCGGCCGTCAGGTGCGGGTCGACGGCCGCAATGGGGTCGACGAGGCCAACACGCGACGCTCCGGGCTACGATCGTTCGCGATGACCGAGGTCGGAACCAAGGCGGAGTCGACGCCGCGCCACACCAACCGGCTCGCGGGCGAGACCAGCCCGTACCTGCTGCAGCACGCGCACAACCCGGTCGACTGGTACCCGTGGGGTCCCGAGGCGCTGACGCGGGCGAAGCTGCTCGATCGGCCGATCTTCCTGTCGATCGGCTATGCCGCCTGCCACTGGTGCCACGTCATGGAGCGCGAGTCGTTCGAGGACGAGGGCACCGCGGCGTACCTGAACAGCCGCTTCATCGCGATCAAGGTGGACCGGGAGGAGCGGCCGGACCTCGACCAGATCTACATGGGCGCGGTCCAGGCGATGACCGGCGGGGGCGGCTGGCCGATGTCGGTCTTCCTGACGCCCGAGGGCCGGCCCTTCTACGGCGGCACGTACTTCCCGAACCGGCCGAGCCACGGCCTGCCGAGCTTCCAGCAGCTGCTGCAGGGGATCGACCAGGCCTGGCGGGAGCAGCGCGGCGAGCTCGAGGAGGCGGGCAAGCGGCTCGTGAGCCAGCTGACGGCGCAGTCGTCGAACGCGGTCGGGGCGGCGCCCGGCCCGGATCTCCTCGACACGGCGGTGGCATTGCTCGAGCAGGGCTTCGATCGTACGAACGGCGGCTGGGGCGGCGCGCCGAAGTTCCCCCAGCCGATGACGATCGAGTTCCTGCTCCGGCGGGCCGCGGCTGGAGATCGGCGTGCACTGCCGATGGCCCGGGCGACCCTGGACAGGATGGCCGACGGCGGGATCCGCGACCAGCTCGGCGGCGGCTTCCATCGCTACGCGACCGATGGCATCTGGCTGGTGCCGCACTTCGAGCAGATGCTCTACGACAACGCCCAGCTCGCCCGCGTGTACCTGCATGCGTGGGCGCTCACGGGCGAGGCGCGGTACCGGGCCGTCGCGACTGGCACGCTCGACTCCGTCCTCCGCGAGCTGACGACCGCCGACGGCGCGTTCGCCGCGAGCCAGGACGCCGACACGAACGGCGTCGAGGGGGCAACGTTCACGTGGCGCGCCGAGGAGGTCCGCGACGCCCTCGGCGACGATGCGCCGCTGTTCGCGACCGCCTATGGCGTCACGGATGGCGGCAACTGGGAGGGCGTCACCATCCTGTCGCGGGCACGATCGGCGACGGAGCTCGCGAAGCTCTACGCGGTCCCGGCCGCGGACGTCGAGGCCCGCCTCGCCCGAGCACGCGAGCGGCTGCTCAAGGCGCGCGCCGGCCGCCCGCAACCGGCCCGCGACGACAAGGCCCTCGCGGCCTGGAACGGCCTCGCGATCGCCGCGCTGGCCGACGCCGCGCGGCTGCTCGGGTTCGCCGAGGACGGCGCCGCCGACGCGGCGCGCTACCGGGCGGCCGCCAAACGCGCGGCCGAGGCGATCCTGGGCGGCCTCCTCGACGCGGATGGTCGGCTCGGCCGGTCGTGGAAGGACGGCCGGGCCTCGGGCCAGGGCGTGCTCGAGGACTACGCCGACCTGGCCGACGGCCTCCTGGCGCTGTACGAGGCCACGTTCGACGAGCGCTGGTTCGGGACCGCTCGAACGCTCGCTGACGCGATCCTCGATCGGTTCGGCGACGTCGGCGGCGGGTTCTTCGACACGGCGATCGACCACGAGCGACTCGTCACGAGGCCGAAGGACATCCAGGACAACGCGACGCCGTCGGGCGGGGCGATGGCGACGCTCGTCCTCCTGCGGCTGGCCGCGCTCACGGGCGAATCGCGCTACCGCGAGGCCGCCGAGCGGGCGCTCGCAACCACGACGCCGTACACGGTCCGCTACCCGACCGCGTTCGCGCAGTGGCTCCAGGCCACGGACTTCGCGCTCGCTCCCGTGGCCGAGGTCGCGATCGTCGGCGAGCTCGACGATGGCGCGACGCGCGAGCTCCTGCAGGTCGCGGCGGGCGGCTACGCGCCGAACCGCGTCCTCGCGGCGTCGCCCTTGCGCGGCGAGGCCAGCGCCGTCCCGCTGCTGGCAGATCGGACGCGGCTGGGGGGCCGGCCGACCGCCTACGTCTGCCGCGGGTTCGCGTGCCGGCTCCCGGTCACCGATGCGGACGCGCTGCGGGCCGAGCTCGACGAAATCGCGAAGGTGGTCTGACGTGCGGGTCTACATCAGCGTCGACATGGAGGGCATCGCCGGGATCAGCCACGACGCGCCGACCCAGCGCGGCGACCTCGGCTACCCGGCCGCCGTGGCGCTCATGGTCGGCGAGGCGAACGCGGCGATCGAGGGCGCCTTCGACGGTGGCGCAACCGAGGTTCTTGTGAACGACAGCCACGGCCAGATGTTCAACCTGACGCCGCAGGACATTGATCCCAGGGCGGTTCTCCTCCAGGGCCAGAAGCCGTGGTCGATGGTCGCCGGCGCCGGGCCGGATCGCGGCTTCGCGGTCGCGCTCTTCGTCGGCTACCACTCGCGGGCCGGCCACCCGATCGGGACCATCGCCCATACCTACAGCGGCGCGCCGACGCTGACGCTGCTGCAGGGGAAGCCGGTCGGCGAGGCGGGCATCAACGCGCTCGCGCTCGGGGCGTGGGGCGTGCCGGTCGGGCTCATCTGCGGCGACGACCAGGTCGCGCTCGAGACCGAGGCCTGGTTCCCGTGGGCCGAGCGGGTCGTCGTCAAGTCGGCCGTGAGCCGGCGCGCGGCCGCGTCGGTGCACCCATCGGTGGCACGGGAGCGGGTGCGGGCAGGCGCGAAGCGCGCGGTCGAGCGGGCGGCGGCCGGGGAGCTGCGGGTCCTCGACGTCGGGCGGCCGATCACCCTCGAGGCGGAGTATGCGAACGCGGGCCAGGCCGACTACGCGGCGATCGTGCCGGGGACGGAGCGCTACGGCGACCGAGGCGTGCGCGTCGTGACCGACGACGCGGTCATCGCCTATCGAACGTTCCTGGCGGGGGTTCGGCTCGCGACGCTCGCGGAATAGGTCGGCGGCCGGAGATCAGGACGGGTCGCCGCGAGAGCGGCGGCCGTGGATCAGGCGGGGGTCGAGCCCGAGCTGCTCCCGCTGTCGTCGTCGCCGCGGGACTTGTTGATCTCGTCGCGGGCCTCTCGGACGCCGCGCCCGAACATCTTCCCGATCTCGGGCAGGGTCTTCGGACCGCGCCAGACCAGCACGATGACCAGCACGATGACCAGGACCACCACGATGTCGTTCACGTGCGTGGATGGTACGCCCGCGTGCGCCCGCGCCTGGCCGACTCCTGCCACTCGGCCGACGCGCTCACCGGGGTTTCGCGCGACCTGCCTGCCCGTTCCGCCACCCGCCGTCGTTTCCGGCCACTTCGCGGCGTTTCCCGTCGCCTGCTCCGCTGGCGAGCATGTTCTCGGGGATTTCCCTCCATGTGCCCTGGTATGGAGCAGCTCGTGCCTTCTGGCGGTGATCGGGAGAAATGCTGCTCCTGAGGGGAGCAAACGAATGAAGGTCGCTCCCGCGGCGGCTGGCTATCGTGAGCCACGTGGCTGACGCTCGATCGACGCACGAGAGGCCTGAGGGACCGGAGAGTCAGGCCGTGCAGGGCCCGCTGCTCGTGTTCGGGCCGCGGTCGACGACGTACGACTTCGGGCCGGAGCACCCGCTGACCCCGCGGCGGTTCGGGCCGGGGATCTCGCTGCTCGAGGCCCTCGGGGCAGTGCCGAATCTCGCGCCCGAACCGGCCACCGACGCGGAGCTGGAGCTGATCCACGAGCCCGGCTACATCGAGACGGTCCGGGCGTTCTCGGACGAGCCGTTCGGCCCACCGCGGGCGGGCATCGGCTGGGGCGACAACCCGGCGTTCGCGGGCATGCACGAGGCGTCCGCCGCGGTCGCCGGCGGCTCGCTGCGAGCGATGGAGGCCATCCTCCGCGGCGAGGTCCAGCATGCCTTCCACCCCGGCGGCGGGCTGCACCACGCGATGCCCGCGCGCGCGTCGGGGTTCTGCGTCTACGACGACCCGGCGCTGGCGATCGCCCGCGCCCGTCAGGAGGGCCTCCGGGTCATGTACCTGGACCTCGACGTCCACCACGGGGACGGGGTCCAGGCGATCCACTGGTCCGATCCGGGCGTGATGACGGTATCGATCCACGAGACAGGCCGCGCGCTGTTTCCTGGCACGGGCTTTGCCGATGAGCTCGGCGGCGGCGCGGCGATGGGGACGAAGGTCAACCTCCCGCTCGATCCGGGGACGGGGGAGCGGGGCTGGCTGCCGGCCCTCGAGCTCGTGCTGCCCGCGCTGGCCGAGGCTTTCCGCCCGGACATCGTCGTTTCGCAGCACGGCGCCGACTCGCACGCGTACGACCCGCTCGCCCACCTGCTCGTCACGACCACGGCGATGGGCGCGGCCGCGCGGCTCGTCGACTCGATCGCCCATCGTTGGGCCGGCGGCCGCTGGCTTTCCACGGGCGGGGGCGGATACGACGTCTACCGCGTCGTGCCTCGGGCCTGGGCCCACGTCTGGCTCGCGGCGAATCACGCGCCCGTGCCGCCCGAGACGCCCGCCGCCTGGCGGGAACGCTGGGCGGGCGATGCCGAGCGCTACGGCCAGGCCCCGATGCCGCTCACCTTCGACGATCCGCCGAACGCCGGCTTGCCCTACCGCCCCGCCCAGGAGGCCGCGGACGCCCGCGCGCTGCAGATCGCGGCAGAGGTCCTCGAGGTCGTGCTCGGCACCATGCCTCGGCCCGCCTCGACGCCGAATCCGGGGGCCTGAGACTCAGGGAACACGGGAGATCGAGTCGCGGGCGGGAGGGCGGCGGGCGCTCACGCCGGACGCGGGCTCAGGCTGGCCGGCTTCACGGCGTCGCAGTTTCCGGTCCTTGTGACACGGGACGCACCAAACGGCGGCGGAACCGGCGCGACGCGGCGCTCCTCCGTCATTTGTGTCACCGCGTGCACCAGTTGACGCCGGAGAGGCCAAAACTCCGCCCAAACGGCCTGTGCGGGCATCAATCCGGCGGCTCCTCCGCTGTTTGTGTCTTCCCACGTCACAGAGGCACGCACACGGCCGCGCGAGGGAGCGGACAGAGGCTTCGAACATCTGATCGAAATCGGTTCGTCGGAGTAAACTCCTCCCCCCGTGACCGCGACTGTCCGCCCTCGTCCCGGGCGCGCGAGCGCCCCGTCTCCGCGACCGTCCGCCGCCGATCCGCTGGCGCCCTTCTCGCCCGCGGTCCGCGCGTGGTTCGAGTCGGCCTTCGAGGCCCCGACGCCCGCGCAGGTCGGCGGCTGGGCGTCGATCTCGACGGGCCGCCACACGCTGATCCACGCCCCGACCGGCAGCGGCAAGACCCTCGCTGCCTTTCTGTGGTGCCTCGACAAGCTGGCCCGGGACCCGTCGCCGCCGCCCTCACGATCGACACCGGGCAGCGTCCGCGTCCTGTACGTCTCGCCGCTGAAGGCGCTGACCTACGACGTGGAGCGGAACCTGCGCGCGCCGCTGCACGGCATCTCGCTCGCGGCGCAGCGGCTCGGCGAGCCGGAGCCGCGGATCTCGATCGCCGGGCGAACTGGCGACACGCCCCAGGAGCAGCGCCGGGAGCTCGCCCGGCGGCCGCCGGACATCCTGGTCACGACGCCGGAGAGCCTGTACCTGCTGCTCACCAGCGCGGCCCGCGACACGCTCCGCGGGGTCGAGACGGTCATCGTCGACGAGGTCCACGCGATCGCCGGCTCGAAGCGCGGGGCGCACCTCGCGCTGTCGCTGGAGCGCCTCGAGCGCCTCCGGCCGGAGGGTGCGAACCCGCTCCAGCGGATCGGGCTGTCGGCGACGCAACGGCCGCTCGAGACCATCGCCCGCTTCCTCGGCGGCACGGGCCCGGGCCGCGAGGTCCAGATCGTCGACGCGGGCACGCGCAAGGCGCTCGAGCTCGAGGTCGTCGTCCCCGTCGAGGACATGGCCCGCCTCGGCGAGGTGCTCCCGCCCGACGAGCAGCCCGGCGGGCCTGTGCCGTTCGGCGACATGCGCACCAGCATCTGGCCGGCGATCCACCCGCGCCTGCTCGAGCTCATCAAGGCCCACCGCTCGACGATCGTCTTCACCAACAGCCGGCGGCTCGCCGAGCGGCTGGCCCAGCGGCTGAACGAGCTGGCGGGCGAGGAGCTCGTCCTGGCCCACCACGGCTCCATCGCCCGCGAGCAGCGGCTGCGGATCGAGGAGGACCTCAAGGCCGGTCGAATCCCCGGCCTCGTCGCCACCTCGTCGCTCGAGCTCGGCATCGACATGGGGGCGGTCGACCTTGTCGTCCTCGTCGAGTCGCCCACGAGCGTGGCGTCGGGCCTCCAGCGCGTCGGCCGGGCCGGCCATCGGGTCGGCGAGCCGTCGAAGGGCATCGTCTTCCCCAAGTACCGCGGCGACCTGCTCGAGTCGGCGGTCGTCGTGCAGCGGATGCACGAGGGCGCCATCGAGACGACCGTGATGCCGCGCAACCCGCTGGACGTGCTCGCCCAACAGCTCGTGGCGATGGCGGTCATGGATCGCTGGACCGTCACGGAGCTGCTGGAGATCGTGACCCGCGCCGCCCCGTTCGAGACCATGTCCCGCGAGGCGCTCGAGGCCGTGCTGGGCATGCTCGCCGGCGCCTACCCGTCCGACGAGTTCGCCGAGCTGAAGGCCCGCCTCGTCTGGGACCGCGTGACCGACGTCGTCGAGGGCCGCCGCGACGCACGGGTCGTCGCCGTGACCTCGGGCGGCACCATCCCGGATCGCGGCCTCTTCGGCGTCTTCCTCGCCGGCGAAGCCGGGACCCCGGGCCGGCGCGTCGGTGAGCTCGACGAGGAGATGGTCTACGAGCTCCGCGCCGGGATGCACGGCGACGTGGTCGTCCTCGGCGCGAGCAGCTGGCGCGTCCTCGACATCACGCCGGATCGGGTCATCGTGGAGCCGGCGCCGGGCGTGCCCGGAAAGCTGCCGTTCTGGAAGGGCGACTCGGTCGGGCGGCCGGTGGAGCTGGGCCGGGCGATCGGCGAGTTCCTGCGCGAGGCCGAGGGCGAGCTCGGGCGGGGCGAGCGCGGCCAGCGGGCGCTGACGGCACGCCTGCGCGAGCGCAACGACCTGGACGAGCTGGCCGCCGCCAACCTGGTGGCCTACCTCGACGAGGAGCGCGAGATCGCGGGCGCACTGCCCACCGACAAGCGCCTGGTCGTCGAACGCTTCCGCGACGAGCTCGGCGACTGGCGCTTGGTGATCCTCTCGCCGTTCGGCGGGCGGGTCCATGCGCCGCTCACCCTCGCCATCGAGACGCGACTCCGCGAGCGCCTCGGGATCGAGGCCCAGACGATCTGGTCGGACGACGGCATCGCCGTGCGGCTGCCCGAGGGCGAGGGGGATGGCGATGCCCGGCGCCTCGCCGAGATCGAGTCGATGCTCTTTCCGAACGCCGACGAGATCGAGGACCTGGTCGTCGAGGCCGTCGGTGGATCGGCCCTGTTCGCCTCCCGCTTCCGCGAGAACGCGGGCAGGGCGCTGCTCCTGCCGCGCCGCCGGCCGGGCGCTCGGACGCCGCTGTGGCAGCAGCGCCAGCGCGCCGCGGATCTCCTTCAGGTGGCGTCGCGCTACGGCTCCTTCCCGATCCTGGTCGAGACGTACCGCGAGTGCCTCTCGGACGTGTTCGACCTCGACGCCCTGCGAGAGATCCTCAGCGGCATCGAGCGCCGCGAGATCACGGTCCACGGCGTGGAGACGGCGAAGGCCTCGCCGTTCGCGTCGTCGCTGCTCTTCGACTACGTGGCCGCGTACATGTACGAGGGCGACGCCCCGCTGGCCGAGCGCCGGGCCGGCGCGCTCGCTCTCGACCGCGACCTGCTTCGCGAGCTGCTCGGGCAGGAGGAGCTGCGCGAGCTGCTCGATCCGCAGGCGCTCGCCGACCTCGAGCTGTCGCTGCAGGCCCTGACCGAGGACCGCCAGGCCGACACGACGGAACACCTCCACGACCTGCTGCGGCGGATCGGCGACCTGTCCATGCCGGAGGTCGCGGCGAGGGTCGCCGGCGGCCCGACCGTCGCGGAGGGCTGGCTGCGGGAACTGGAGGGCTCGCGCCGCGCGGTCTCGATGCGGATCGGCGGCGACGAGCGCTGGGTCGCGATCGAGGACGTCGGCAGGTATCGCGATGGCGTCGGCGCATCGCCGCCGCCTGGCGTGCCGGATGCGTTCCTCGAGCGGGTGACCGGCGCGCTCGACGGGCTGCTCGCCCGCTGGGCCCGCTCCCACGGCCCATTCCTCGCCCACGAGCCGGCCACGCGCTGGGGCCTGCCCGCTGGTGTCGTCGAGGATGCGCTCGGCCGTCTGGCCGCCGCGGGGACCATCGTCCGCGGCGAGTTCCGGCCCACGGGCTCGGAGCGCGAGTGGTGCGATCCCGAGGTCCTGCGGATGCTCCGGCGGCGCTCGCTGGCGCGGCTGCGGCACGAGGTCGAACCGGTCGAGCCGGAGACGCTCGGACGGTTCCTGCCGGCGTGGCAAGGCGTGCTGCCGGTCTTCTCGGACATGCCGCCGCTCCGCGGCAGCGCCGCCCTCGAGCGGCTGGCGGAGGTCGTCGACCAGCTCTCCGGGGTGCCGATTCCCGCGTCCGTGCTGGAGCGCGACGTCCTCCCGGCCCGCATCCCCGGCTACCAGCCGCGCCTCCTCGACGAGCTGGGCGCGCTGGGCGAGGTGGCCTGGGTCGGCCGCGGCAGCCTCGGCCGCGACGACGGCCGGGTCGTGCTGCATCGACCAGGGCGCGAGCTGCTCGTGCCGGGCGGCGACCCGGAGACGAAGACGCCCGACAGGGAGCTGCACCAGGCCATCCGCGACCACCTCGCCTCCCGCGGGGCCTCGTTCTTCCGCGCCATCCAGGGCGGCGCCGCGCATGCCGGTGGCGCCTCGGAACGCGACGTGCTCGACGCGCTGTGGGACATGGTCTGGGCCGGCGAGGTGACCAACGACACGTTCGCGCCGCTGCGTGCCCTGCGCTGGAAGCGACCGGCCCGGTCGTCCGGGCGCACGCCGCGGGTCGGCCGCCTCACGTCGCTGGGCCCGCCGGAGGCTGCCGGCCGCTGGTCGCTGGTCGGGAGCGCCCTGTGGGACGCGACCCCGGCGCCGCTCAGCGCCACCGAGCGGATGCACCAGCTCGCGCTTGCGCTCCTGGACCGCCATGGCGTCCTCGTGCGCGAGTCGGTCATGGCTGAGGGCCTCGAGGGCGGCTTCTCCGCGGTCTACCCGATGCTCAAGGCGCTCGAGGAGGCCGGCCGCATCCGCCGTGGCTACTTCGTCGCCGGGCTCGGCGCGGCGCAGTTCGCCCTCGCGGGCGCGCTCGATCGGCTCCGTGCGGTCCGCGAGCCGGCCGGCTCGAACGGTGACGCCCCGCAGGTCCACCTCCTGGCCGCCGCGGATCCGGCGAACCCGTACGGTGCCGCCGTCCCGTGGCCACGCCGCGGCGAGGACGACCGGCGGCCGCTGCCCAGGGCCGCGGGCGCCAGCGTGGTCCTCGTGGATGGGCTCGCCGCGCTCTACCTGGATCGAGGCGGCAGCTCGCTGCAGACCCTGCCGCCCCTCGACGACCCTGCCGTGGCCTCGGCGGCGCTCGGCGCGCTGCGCTCGCTGCTGGCCGACGGGCGCACGCGGGAGCTGGTCATCGCACGCGTCGACGGCGAGCCGGTGGGGCGCTCGCCGTGGTACGACCCGCTCCTGGGGGCCGGTTTCATCCAGGGCTATCGCGGGGTCGTCATGCGCAAAGAGCGCGCGGGAGCGATGATCGCCTAGCCATGCCCGAAGGCGACACCCTCGCACGCATCGCCATCGCCCTCCGGCCCTACCTGGCCGGAAGGGTCGTGACGGGTGCGCGCGCCCGATTGCCGGGCCCGCAGGTCTCCCGGATCGTCGGCCAGAAGATCGACGCGGTCGACGCCGCGGGCAAGAACCTGCTGATCAAGTTCGACGGTGGCCTGGAGCTCCGGACCCACCTCGGGCTGCACGGCTCGTGGCACCGCTACCGGCCCGGCGAGACGTGGCGCCGCCCGCCGTCGCGGGCCGCCCTCGTCATCGAGGTACCGGGTGCGGTGGCGGTCTGCTTCGACGCTCCGGTCGTGGAGCTCTTCGAACGCCGGGCGGAGGGCGTCCACCCGACGATCTCGATGCTGGGGCCGGACCTGCTCGGCGCGAACTACGACCAGGCCGAGGCGATCCGCCGCCTCCATGACAAGTCCCGCGCCGAGATGGCCATCGGCGAGGCGATCCTCGACCAGCGGGCGGTCGCCGGCGTCGGCAACGTCTTCAAGAGCGAGGTCCTGTTCATCGAGAAGGTCGACCCCTTCGCCCCGGTCGGCTCCCTGGACGTCCCGACGCTCGAGCGGATCCTGACGACGGCGCAGCAGCTGCTGCAGATGAACTCCCGGTCGGACGCGCCCGCTGGACGGACGACGACGGTCGATCCGAAGACGGGCAAGAAGCTGGCCCCGTCGCGGCTGTGGGTCTACGACCGCGCCGGCCGGCCGTGCCATCGCTGCGGGACGCTGATCCGCGAGGAATCGCAGGGCTCCGAGCTGCCGCGGGTCACCTACTGGTGCCCGAGCGTCGAGTGCCAGGCGCCCGCCGCGGAGAAGAAGGCCGCCGCGAGCAACGGCCCGGGCACGAAGCGCGCCTCGAAGGCGAGGTCGGGCACCTAAGGGCTCGGCAGCCCAGGTCGCGGCTCCGTCGCGACCGCGTACAGCCGGCGTTCCTCCTCGACACCCTTGAGGGCGTGCATGCCGCGGTCCTCGAAGGTGAAGCCCGAGCCTGCCACGAGGTCTCGGACCGACGACGACACGAGGACCTCGCCGGCGGCCGCCGCTGCGGCGATGCGTGCCCCGAGGTGCACCGCGATGCCCCGGATGTCCCCGCCGGGCAGCTGCTCGACCTCACCCGTGTGGACGCCGGCGCGGATCTCGAGGCCGAGCGGCCGAACGGCCGCGACACAGGCGAGCGCCGCCCGGATGGCCCGCGCGGGCCCGTCGAAGACGGCGAGGAAGCCGTCGCCGGCCGTGTCGACTTCGCGTCCGCGATGGCGCCTCAGCTCGCCGCGGATGGCCGCGTGATGGTCCTCGAGGAGGTCCCGCCAGCGGCTGTCGCCGAGACGCGTCGCGAGCTCGGTCGAGCCGACGATGTCGGTGAACAGCACCGTTGCGAGGATCCGATCCGGCTCCTCGGCCTCCCGCGTGCCGGTGAGGAACTCGCGGATGTCCGGCAGGACCAGGCTCGGGTTGAACCAGGCGACGTGGTCGGCCCCGGCGCGCTCGATGAAGGTTGCGCCGTCGATGTGCTCCGCGAGCCATCGCCCGTTGCCGACGTGGCAGACCTGGTCGCCGACCGCGTGGAGGATCAGTGTCGGCACGTGGATCGACGGTGCCACGGCGCGGACGTCGATGTCGAACGCCATGTCTGCGAATGCCGCCCAGGTTGCCGGGGTCGCCGCATTCCGCTGGAGCTTCAGGAACCAGGCGGTCATCGCCGGCAGGCCCGGGTCGTCGGCGAGCGACGGGACAAGGCGCTGGACGGCCCGCGTCGTGGAGCCCCACATCTCGGGAATCCGGCGCAGCGACGCCTCGTGCTCCTCCTGCGTGGATTCGCCCCAAGGCCAGTCGGCGTCCCGGCGCTCGCGCACCTCTGCTCCCTGGAGGATGAGCGCACGGGTCCGTTCGGGATGGGCCGCCGCAAAGAGCATGGACAGCGGGCCACCTTCGGATTCGCCCAGGAGCGCCGCCGATTCCGAGCCGGCCGCGTCCATCACCGCCCGGATGTCGTCCATGCGCACATCCAGGGGCGTGCTCCCGGGTACGCGGTCGGACATGCCGAGACCGCGCTTGTCGAACATGATCACCCGGCTGAACTCGCCGAGCGCCTCACACCAGCGGCGGTAGGCGGGCAGCTCCCACAGCACGTCCAGGTGGGTGAAGGCGCCCTCGACGTAGACGAGGTCGATCGGGCCGTCGCCGACGACCCGGTATGCGATGTGCACGTCGCCGCTGCGTGCGAAGGCCACGTCCGCCACGTCCGTATCATCGCGCCGAGATGTGTGAGCAGTACATCGCCCGCGCCGACGCGCCGTTCCGGATCGACGAGCTGTGGCCGTTCACGGAGCGGCTGGAGCGGAACGGGATCGCGAGCTACGGCTGGGGCGCGACGTGGCTCGGCGCCGATGGGCAGCTCCACTCCTACCGCGACATCGGCACCTTCGTCGACGACGCGCGCGGGCAGGCAAAGGTCGGCGACGAGACCACGCGGGCCCTCCTGGTCCACCTGCGGCGGCCGTCGAAGCTGTCGACCATCGGGCCCGCCGACACGCAGCCCTTCGACGACCCGGCAGGCCGCTTCTCGTTCAGCCACAACGGCGAGCTCAAGCACGACCAGCGATTCCGGAAGCGGTTCCGCGACGCCGGCCGACTCAAGGGCCGGGCGGACACCGAGGTCGGGGCGCGGTGGCTGGAGGACGAGTGGGCCGCCGGCGCGGATGTGCCGGCCGTTCTGGTGCGCCTGCACCGCGCCTTCGAGGGCGACGCGAATCTCGCCGTGCTGACCCGCGACGGGACCGGCTACCACTACGCGGGCAACAGCCAGAACCCCGTCTTCACCTTCGACCTCGGGCCGTTCCGGATCGCCTCCACCGGCATCCACTCGCTCGACCGGTCGTTCTTCAGCTACGTCGTGCCCGAAGCGACCAATCGAAAGCTCGTCTCGCGATCGAGGACCGCCACGATCTGAGGTCGCGGCACGTCACCCGTCGTGCAATCGCCGATTGACACGCCCTCGGCCGCGGCGCAGGGTTCGCGCCCGGCGGGGGATGGGAGGATGGGCATGGCGGTCGAGGTCGTCGTCGGCTCGCAGGTCGGCGAGATCATCGTCGGCGACAGCGAGGAGGGCACGCGCCCCACCGCGATCCTGCCGCTGCGCGAGCTGGTCCAGCTGTCCGTCTACTGGTTCGGCATCAACTCGATCATGGGCGGCCTCGGCGTGGTCGTGCAGAAGCAGATCCCGGCGCTCGTGGCCGCGCCGTGGGACGGTCCGGCCATCGCCCTCCAGAGCATCCTGACCATGCTGATGGCCGCGGCGATCCAGCCGACGATCGGCATGATCAGCGACCACACGATCAGCCGCTGGGGCCGGCGCAAGCCGTACATCGCCATCGGCGCGACGCTCGACGTCCTGTTTCTGATCGGAATCGGGCTGTCGAACTCGTACCTCACCCTCGTGAGCTTCCTCGTCCTGGTGCAGTTCAGCTCGAACTTCGCCCAGGGCCCGTTCCAGGGCTACGTGCCGGACCTCGTGCCCCTGAAGCAGGTCGCGCTCGCGAGCGCCCTCGTCGGGATCATGCAGACCTCGGGCTTCGTGCTCGGGACCATCGTCATCACCTACGGCGTCACGAGCGGCGAGTACCTGCTGCCGCTGCTGTTCCTCGGGATCATCGAGCTGGCGACGGCCATCGGGACCATCCTGTGGGTCCGCGAGGGCCGCGCGGCGCGCGATCGCGGCGGGCGCTCGTGGCGCCAGATCGCGCGATCCGCCTGGGGCACGGACATCCTGGCCGAGAAGAGCTTCCTGAACCTGGTCCTCTCGCGCCTGATGTTCCTGGCCGGGATCAACATGCTCCTCGGCTTCTACATCCTGTTCATGGAGCGATCGCTGGGCCTGACCACCGAGCAGGAGGCGCTCTGGATCCCGGTGACGTCGGGGACGGTGGCGCTGCTGACCCTCATCTCGACGATCCCGTCGGCGAAGCTGTCGGATCGTGTCGGGCGGAAACCCGTGATCTACGCGGCCTGCGCGATCGGCGCGCTGGGGATGGCCGTGACGGCGATCGCCCCGTCGATCCAGGTCTTCGTGCTCGGGGTCGTCGCCATCGGCGTCGCGTCGGGGACCTTCCTCGCGGTCGACTGGGCGCTGATGACCGACATCATCCCGAAGGCGGCCTCGGGCCGGTACATGGGCATCAGCAACATCGCCGTCGTCGCGGGCGGGCCGTTCGCCTCGGTCATCGGCGGGACGCTGCTCTTCGTCTTCGGCGGCGACGTCCGGTCCGGCGATGGGCCCAGGGCGGCCTTCGCCGCCGCGATCGCCCTCTTCCTCCTCGCCGCGTTCTACCTCCGCCGGGTCGATGCCCGGCCGCGCGAGCTCCGCGACCAGGAGCTCGTCGCGACCGCCTGAGGTCCCGATCTGCAACCCGGGCGGGACCACACCGGACCTTTGTCGGCGCAACGACCCGGGATGCCGTTCGGTAAACTCCCGCGCAACGTGCCTTCAAGAACCACGGGCCGCCAGGGCACTGACGGCTCCGTCATGATCATCGGCGGCGCGGAGGACAAGGTCCGCGACCGCGTGATCCTCGGCCGCTTCGTCGAGCTGGCCGGGGGCTCGGACGGGATCGTCGCCGTCATCTCGACCGCGTCCTCGATGGGTTTCGTCGCGGGCGAGCGCTACCGCGAGATCTTCACCGGCCTCGGCATCGGGACGGTCCGGCCGCTGCACGCGATGACCCGCACCCAGGCCAACGACGAGGCGTACGTCCGCCAGGTCCGCGACGCGACCGGCATCTTCCTGACCGGCGGCAACCAGCTGCGGCTGTCGTCGACGATCGGAGGAACGCTCCTCGCCGACGCCGTCCTCGAGCGGTTCCGCCACGGCGCCGTGGTCGCCGGCACGTCCGCGGGCGCCTCGGCGATGTCCAGCCACATGATCGCGTTCGGGGCCTCTGGCGGGACGCCGAAGCACCGGATGGCCGCCCTCGCGGCGGGCCTCGGCGTGCTCCCCTCCGTCATCGTCGACCAGCACTTCCAGCAGCGGAACCGCTATGGGCGGCTGCTCTCGGTCATCGCCCAGAACCCGAGCCTGCTCGGGCTCGGCGTCGACGAGGACACCGCCGGCGTCGTCGATCCCGACGGGATCATGGAGGTGATCGGCCGCGGGAGCGTGACCATCATCGACGGGGCGGGCGCCGAGACCGACGCGTGGGAGGTCAAGGGCCACCGGCCGGTGATGATCAGCGGCGTGATGCTCTACGCCCTGCCCTCCGGCTACAAGTTCGACCTTCGTCGCCGGCAGCGCATCTCGACACCCGAGCTCAAGGCCCTCCCGGGAGGGAACGTCGCCTCGACCTGAGGCGTAGTTGCCGCGTGCGAGGCACGTGGCGGTCCCTGGGCATCATCTCGGTCTTCCTGGCGACGACCGCCGGCTGCCAACCCGGAGCGAGTGCGTCGTCTTCCCGGGTGCCGGCGACCATGCCAGCCGCGACCGGTGCGACCGCGGCACCTCGCTCGACGGCGTCCGGCGCGAGCCTCTCGCCCGGCGCGGCCGGAACCATGACCCTGGTGGCCCGGCTCGGCGTCACGAGGGCTGCCCACACGGCCACGACCCTGCGCGACGGCCGCGTGCTGATCGCGGGCGGCTGTGTCGAGGACTCGTGCGAGGGCATCACCGCGACCACCGAGCTGCTCGACCCGGCGACGGGCGCCAGCACGCCCGGCCCGACCATGCTCCAGCCGCGCGTCGGGCACGCGGCGGTCCTCCTGCCGGAGGGCCGGGTGCTGATGGTCGGCGGCTTCCAGACGGGCACGGTCACGGCAACGACGGAGCTCTACGACCCGGCGACGAACGCCTTCTCCGACGGCCCGGAGCTCATCGAGCCGCTGGCCGACCCGGTCGCCCTGCTGCTGCGCGACGGCACGCTGCTCGTCGCGGGCGGCTACAGCGGCCACGTGTCGGTCGCGTCGGCGGAGCTCCTCGACCCTGGGCTGACCGGGTTCCGCTCGACAGGCTCGTTGTCGACGCCGCGGAGCGCCCATGGTGGCGCCCTGCTCCCGGACGGCAGGGTCATCGTCATCGGCGGCAATTCGCGCGGCGACACCGGCACCGTCCTCGCGAGCGCGGAGACCTACGACCCGGCAACGGGTGCGTGGACCGCCACGACCGACATGTCCGTCCCGCGCCACAAGCTCGGGGTGATCGCCCTCGACGACGGGCGAGTACTCGTCGTCGGCGGCTCCGACGAGCGCGACGCCTTCGGCCAGTACCGCAGCGCCGAGACCTATGACCCCGCGACCGAAGCGTTCACGGCGACCGGCGACATGGCCGCCCGGCGCTACAAGATCTCCGGCGCGATCGTTCGGCTCGATGACGGCCGGGTCCTCGTCGCGGCGGGCAGCCGAGTGCCGGAGGTCTTCGACCCGATCGGCGGAGCGTTCGGCCGGGTTGGCGGCGACGTCGACACGGGCTTCAATTTCTCTGCGGCGGCGCTCCTCCCCGACGGGACCGTCCTCGTCTGCGGCGGCTATGACGACGGCATCCACCTCACCGACCAGATCCTGCGGTTCGTCCCGTGACGTTCGGCTGTCGCATACGGGGGACCGCCGCCTTGCGCTTCTGGCCGGGCAGGGCCACGCTTGTCAGTCCACGCAGAACAGGACAAGGGGACGACCATGGGCGACCGACAGGCGATGATCCAGGAGTTCGAGGCGGCGCTGCAGTCAGGCGACTTCGGGGCGGTGACGAAGCTCATGCAGGACTACGCCACCGACGACTTCGTCGAGGAGTGGCCGCAGTCCGGCGAGCGGCTCACCCGCGAGGCCTCGCTCCGGATGGCGGAGAACTACCCCGAGATGTCGGGGACGAGCCCGAAGATGACCTACAAGCGGATGCTCGGCGGCGGCGACGTCTTCGTGGTCGAGGGCACCATCGACTACGGCGACGGCGTCCCCGTGAGCTACGTCGGCATCGGCGAGATGCGCGGCGACAAGGTCGCGAAGATGACCGAGTACTTCGCGAACCCGTTCGAGGCGCCGGCCTGGCGCGCGGACTTCGTGGAGCGGACGGACAAGGTCACGGTCTGACCGAACGCGGTCGCTGACAGCCTCCCCTGCGGATCGGCGCGGGCCCCGATCGGGTAGTCTCACCGAGAGTCGCAGGGGAGGGGACATTGGCGAAGGCCGCGACGCGCGAGACGTCGCCCGACACGAAGGCCCTCATCGCGGAGGCGAAGGCTGCGTCGAAGGCGAAGGCGAAGGCGAAGGCGACGGCCGCGAGCCCGAAGGCGAAGGCGGCGACGAAGGCGAAGGCAGCCGCGGGCAAGCGCGCGAGCCGCGCCGGCCGCAACGGCACGGGCGCGCCGGCGAAGGACACGCTCCGACCGCTGCCCACCCTCCGGATCCTGGAGACCCGCGTCCTTCGCGGCCCCAACTACTGGTCCCGCGCCCCGGTGGTGAAGCTCGTCGTGGACCTCGGCGTCCTCGAGAAGTTCCCATCCAACAAGATCCCGGGCTTCGTCGATGGCCTGCTGGCGTGGATCCCCTCCCTCTCGGACCACGCCTGCTCGCTGAACCGCCGCGGCGGCTTCGTCACACGGCTCAAGGACGGCACGTGGACGGGCCACATCGCCGAGCACATTGCCCTCGAGCTGCAGAACCTCGCCGGCACCTTCGTCCACCACGGCAAGACGCGCTCGACCGGTCGCGAGGGCGAGTACAACGTCATCTACGAGTTCCGCGAGGAAGCGGTCGGGCTCGAGGCGGGCAAGCTCGCCGTCCGGATCGTCAACCACCTCGTCGCGCCGAACGACCCCGCCCAGGCGCTCGACTACATCGACGAGCTCGAGAGCCTCATCCGGCTCGCCGAGCGGCAGGCCTTCGGCCCGTCGACCCAGGCGATCCTCGACGAGGCAGCCTCCCGCGACATCCCCTACCTCCGGCTGGATCGCGCGTCCCTCGTCCAGCTCGGCCAGGGCATCTACCAGCAGCGGATCCGGGCGACCATGACCTCGCGAACGTCGGCGATCGCGGTCGACATGGCGTCGGACAAGAACCTGACCAATCGAATGCTCGACTCGGCCGGCCTGCCCGTCCCGAAGTCGGAGGTCGTCGACACGGCCGACGGCGCCGTCGCGGCCGCGAAGCGCATCGGCTACCCGTGCGTCGTCAAGCCGCTCGACGGCAACCACGGCCGGGGGGTCCACCTCGACCTCCGGAGCGAGGACGACGTCCGCGACGCCTTCACCGGCGCCAGCCGCGAGAGCCGCTCCGGCGACCTCGTCGTCGAGACGTTCGTCTCGGGCAACGACTACCGCTGTCTCGTCATCGGCGGCAAGGTGGCGGCGATCGCCGAGCGCGTGCCGGCGTCGGTCGTCGGCGACGGCAAGCGCACCGTCCGCGAGCTCGTCGAGGTCACGAATGCCGACCCGCGCCGCGGCATCGGCCACGAGAAGGTACTGACCCGCATCGCGGTCACGCCGGCTGCCGAGGAGCTCGTGCGCGACCAGGGCTACGAGATGGACAAGGTGCCGCCGAAGGGCGAGCGTGTGAAGCTCGCGCTGACCGGCAACATGTCGACCGGCGGGACGTCGATCGATCGCACCGCCGAGGCCCACCCGGACAACGTCGAGATCGCCGAGATGGCGGCGCGCGTCGTCGGGCTCGACGTCGCCGGCATCGACTTCATCTGCCCCGACATCACCGTGCCGGTCCGCGAGACCGGCGGCGCGATTGTCGAGGTCAACGCGGCGCCCGGCTTCCGGATGCACACGCATCCGACCGAAGGCGAGCCACAGTATGTCGCCAAGCCGGTCATCGACCTGCTCTTCCCGCCCGGGGCGAATGCGCGCATCCCGATCCTCGCGGTGACCGGCACGAATGGCAAGACGACGACGGTCCGGATGATCGCCCACGTCCTCAAGCTCATGGGCCGGCGCGTGGGCATGACCTCGACCGACGGCATCGTCGTCGACGGCCGGATGATCCGCCGCGGCGACATGTCCGGCCCGAAGTCGGCCCGGATGATCCTGCAGAACCCGACGGTGGACACGGCGGTGTTCGAGGTGGCGCGGGGCGGGATCCTGCGCGAGGGCCTGGGCTTCGACCGCACGGACGTCGCGGTGATCACCAACATCACCGCGGACCACCTGGGCCTCGGCGGGATCAACACGCTGCGCCAGCTCTCCGACGTGAAGGGCGTGATCGTCGAGGCCGTGCCGCGCACCGGCACCGCTGTCCTGAACGCCGACGATCCGTACGTGGCCAGGCTGGCCGGCAACTCGCGCGGCTCGGTCATCTACTTCTCGATGGAGACCGAGAAGGGCCAACCAGGCTTCGACCGGGTCGACGGGCACGCCGGCCGGGGCGGCGCCGCGTTCGTCCTCCGACACACGCCCGAGGGCGACCAGATCGTCCTCCGCCACGGGCCGCGGACCATGCCCGTGCTCTACACGCACCTCATCCCGGCGACGTTCGGCGGGCGGGCGCGAATGAACGTGGCGAATGCCCTGGCGGCCGCGGCGGCGGCCTGGGCCTCGGGCGCGCACCTGCACGACATCCGGCAGGGCCTGCGCACGTTCACGACGTCGTTCTTCCAGGCGCCCGGCCGGCTCAACTACCTGGAGGTCGGCGGCGTCCGGGTCGTCATCGACTACTGCCACAACGTCGACGGCATGCGCAATCTGGCCGACTTCACGCGGCGCATGAATGGCGACGGGACGGGCAACGGCACGGGCATCCACGGCCGGGCGATCGGGGTCATCGGCATGCCCGGCGACCGTCGCGACGAGGACATGCGCGAGTACGGCGCCTATGCCGCGGGGGCGTTCGACGAGATCATCGTCCGCGAGGACCGCAACCTCCGCGGCCGCGAGCCCGGGGCGGCCGCGACCCTCGTCGCCGACGGCGTCCGGCGGGCAAAGGAGAAGGGGACCGCCAAGACGGGGCGTGTCGACAAGATCCTCAACGAGATGGCCGCCGTGAAGACCGCCCTGCGCCGCGCCAATCCCGGCGACCTCGTGGTGATGTGCGTCGACGACTCGGTCGCGGTCTACCGCGAGGCGATGGCGAGCGCCGGCCAGCACGCCGGCTCAACCGCCTTCGCCGACCCCGGCGAGCTGGACGCCCCAGAGGGCTGACGACACAAAGTCCGGGGGCGAACGTCCCAGCCAGCTGAAACCCACGGCCCTTCAGCCCCGAGGTCCACATGCGCATCTACCGCATTGGTCTGCCCGTCCTGACCGGCCTCGCCATCCTGTTCGGGGCGCAGCAGTCGATCCGCCTCGCCCTGGACAATTCGGACACCGCGCTCCTCAGCGCCGTCTATGCGTGGCTCCTCCAGGTCGCCGTGGCAATCGGGCTCCTGCTGGGAGCCCTCGCCATCTCGCGTCGATCGCGGCTCGGCTACTTCCTTGGCGTAGGGATCGCCGTCGTGATGGCGCTCGGCGGGCTTGCGCTCATCGTCACCGAGATCCCGTACCTCGCCGCCGGCGGGCTGGGTGGAGCGCTCGGCGTCGCCCTCGTGGTGCTCGCCTCTGCATGGATCCTGGCGTGGGCGATCCATGGGATCTCGATGCGACGCGCTCGTGCATCGTTTGCGTCCGCCTGGCAACCGATCGACCGGCGCCTTGGCATCGTCCTCGGCTCGCTCGCGGCCTTCACGGCCGCCGCCTACCTCTCGCTCGGCTTGGTCGTGAGCGACCGGGCGGCGGCAGCCGAGATGAGTCTCACCGAGGCCACCGCGCTCGTCGAGGGAACGAGCATCGAAGCCCACGTGATCGCCGTCAGCTTCGGTCCCGCTCCCGACGACGCCACGGCCAGCGTGGTCGAGAAGCTGACGCTCGAGCTCACGTTCGTCGGTGCGCCGGACTACCGCCTGGCCCGGGTGCCAAGCGTCTGCCTGACCGAGGCGGCGATGGCCCACAACCCGGCATTCAAGCCCGGCGTGTACTGCTGGGGCGGTGGCGGGTCCGCGATCGCGCTCTCGGACTCGTTCCGGGACATGGCGATGCCCGCATCGCCGCGGACAGTCCAGCTCAGCCTCGAGCGCGGCGCTTCGTTGTGTGCGTTCGGCGCCGGGGAGTGGACCGCCGAGGTCCGGATCGCGCCGCTCGTCGCCGGCGCCGATGCGGGCTCGGAGCCCGAGGTGTATTTCCGAATGGCCTCGTTCGTCGTCGCGTCGTCGGAGGCAAGTCCATTGAGCGCGACGGAGCCCGGCAGCAGCTGCATCGACTCCACGGTCTCGCCGTGAGGTCGGCGCTCTCCTCCTCCTAGCCCGGGCTCACGAGCCGGGCGAGCTCGGCCGGGTCCTCGATGGGCCGCAGGCCGCGCTTGGCGATGAGGTCGTAGACGCCTTCGCGATCCTCGTGGCAGAGGAGGACGATCACCTCGGGGCGCTCGGCGGTCTCGGTGCGGTCCAGCTCGGCGGCGAGCGACGTCGGCTCGTCGATGTAGACCGGCAGCTCACCTTTCCAGCCGCCCTCGCGAGCCCCGGCGCGGATCTCGCCGAGGACGGACTCGCGCGTCCGGCCGCGGAGGTAGTGGAGCATCTCCTTCTGGACGAAGCGGTCGACCTTGCCGGCGACGATGCGGCCGACGCCGCGCAGCGTGTCGTCCGGGCGATCGCCCGCGAGCCCGACGATCGCCGACACCGGCGCCCGCGAACCGTCGTCGCCGAGCGCGTCGGCGATCGCATCGACGACGCCGAACAGCATCGCCACGCCCGCCTCGTTGTGGGCGAAGTCGACGACGACGACCCGATGATCGTCGCGGAAGAGGTTCAGCCGGCCGCGGGAGTCCTCGGCCGTCGGCACGAAGGTGCGCAGCCCCGCGCCGACGTCCTTCACCGACATGCCCAGCGCGCGCGCCCCGCCCGCCGCGGCGAGCGCGTTCGCCACGTTGTGCCGCGCGACGCCGCCGAGGGTCACAGGCACGTCCGCAAGCGGCGCGAAGCGCCGCCAGCGATCGCCCTCGGCCTCGCCGAGCCAGCCGTCGCGGACGATGTAGGCCTTGCCGCCGGCGCGAACGTGACGCCGGATCCTCGGGGATCGGTCGCCCTCGAGGCTGAAGAACGCGACCCGGCCGCGAACGGTTCGCGCGATCGCGGCAACGTGCCGGTCATCGGCATTGAGCGTCACCCAGCAGCCGGGCTTGGTCATCCGGGCGATGACGCCCTTGACCTCGGCCAGCTCGGGCAGGGTGTGGATGCCCTGCACGTCCATGTGGTCCGACGAGACGTTGGTGACGACGCTCGCCTCGTTCGACTCGTACCCGACGCCGCGGAGCAGGATCCCGCCGCGGGCGGTCTCGAGGACGGCGACGTCGAGGTCGTCGCGGCCCAGGATGGCCCCCGCGCCGCCGGGTCCGGTCCAGTCGCCGGGCTCGACCATTCGACCGTCGACGACGATGCCGTCGGATGTGGTGGTCCCGACGCGCTTCCCCGCCGACCGGAGGATGTGGGCGATTAGCCTGGTCGTCGTGGTCTTGCCGTTCGTGCCCGTGATGGAGACGACGGGGTAGCGGCGGTCCGCGTCGCGGATCCAGGTCGGGCCGGTGCCCTCCGCAGCCCCGACGCGGTCCATCAGGTTGGCAACGAGTCGTTGCTGCCGCGGCGTCCGATTCGCCTCCCGCCCCGACCGGACCTCGCGCTCGGCCAGGGTGAGCGCCGACTCGGCGATGGTCTTCGCCCGATCGCCGAGCAGCCACGGCCACTCGAGGATCCAGTGGCCCGGGTCGGACGAGCGGTGGACGACCACCGAGCCCGCCGCGCCATCCGGATGCGCGCGCCGGAGTTGGTGGACCCACGCCGCGAGCGCCCGGATCCGCGGCGGCTGCGCCGATCCCGGGACGGACGCGCCGAGCCGCACCAGCGAGTGGGCCTCGGGCTCGCGCTTTCCGTACCAGGTGCGGCGGCGCCCGATGGCCACCTCGAGCTTCAGCGCCGGCTCGAGCCGGTACAGGTTCGGTCCGTCCAGGTGGCGGATCTCGATCAGGCGCACGGTCCGGCGAGGATAGCAACGGGCCATCCGCGCGCGACCGTAGACTCTCGCCCGTGAGCACCCTCGTCGCTCCCGGCTCCGTGGTCGCCGATGCCGAGCTCGATGCCATCCGCGCCATCGCCGAGGCGGGCCTGCCGGCGTACCTGGCGGACCTCGAGCAACTCGTCGACATCGACTGCGGCAGCTACACGCCGGCGGGCGTGAACGAGGTCGCGACGTGGGTCGCCGCGGACCTCGAGTCGATGGGCGCAAGCGTGGAGCGCCGACCGGATCCGTCGGGCCGCCACGGCGACACCGTCGTCGCGACGTTCGAGGGCCGCCCCGGCGCCGGGCCGCGCGTGCTGTTGATCGGCCACATGGACACGGTCTTCGAGGAGGGCACGGTCGCCAAGCGGCCCTTCCGGATCGACGACGGCATCGCCTACGGGCCCGGCGTGACCGACATGAAGGGCGGGCTCCTGCTCGGCCTCCGTGCGCTCGCGGCGCTTCGGACGTTCGCCGGCGGCGGCATCGATCGCCTGCCCTTCGAGCGGATCACCTTCATCGCCAATCCCGACGAGGAGATCGGCTCGCCGACCTCGACGCCGCACATCGTGGAGGCGGCACGGGAGTCAGACGCCGCGTTCGTGCTCGAGTGCGCCCGGGCGAACGGCGACTTCGTCTCCGCCCGCAAGGGGATCTACGACCTGCGCCTGCGGATCGCCGGGCGCGCGGCGCACGCGGGCGTCGAGCCCGAGAAGGGCCGCAGCGCGATCCTGGCCGGGGCGGAGCTCGTCCGCGGCATCCACGACCTCAACGGCCGCTGGCCGGGCGTCACCGCGAACGTCGGTGTCTTCAAGGCGGGCACGCGCCCGAACATCGTCTGCGACGAGGCCGAGCTCCAGGTCGACCTGCGGGCCATGTCGATGGAGCCGCTCGAGGCGGCCATGGCGGAGATCGTATCGATGGCCGCGCAGCCGGCGGTGCCCGACGTGACCGTCGCAATCGAGACGATGCATCACTGGGCCCCGCTCGAGAAGCTCGAGCGGTCGGGGCGGCTGGGCGACCACATCGTCGCGATCGCCGGGCGCCTCGGGTTCGAGACGGCGGGCTCGGCGACGGGCGGCGCCTCGGACGCGAACACGACGTCCGGCTTGGGCGTGCCGACGGTCGACGGGCTCGGGCCGATCGGGGGCCGGGATCACTCGCCGGACGAGTACCTCGAGGTCGAGTCGATCGTCCCGAGGCTGGCCCTTTTCGCCGCGCTCCTCCTCGCCGTCGGGCGCGACCCGGTCGTCGGTGCTTGGCGCGCCGGCTGATCTCCAGCGGCGGGCCGTGGGAGGCCCGCTTCGGCTACAGCCGCGCCGTCGCGGTGGGCGACGAGGCCTTCGTCTCGGGTTCGACCGACGCCGGCCCCGACGGCCACTCGCTCCATCCGGGCGACCCCGCAGGCCAGGCGCGGGCGGTGTTCGGGATCATCGAGCGGGCGCTCGGCGAGGCGGGCTTCTCGCTCGCCGACGTCGTCCGGACGCGGATGTTCGTCATCGATCCGGCACACATCCCGGCCGTCGCCGGCGTCCACGGCGAGGTGTTCGGCGAGATCCGCCCGGCCTCGAGCGCGATCGTCGTCGCGGCGCTGATCGACCCGACGCTGCTGGTCGAGATCGAGGCGGACGCGCGGAGGTCGGGCGACTAGCCCGCGCTAGGGGAGCGGCGCCACGCCGACCGCCCGGAGGATCGAGATCGTCGCGGCGGCCAGCACCAGCCCGATGAGCAGGCTCCGCCGGAGGCCCACGACCGCGACGCACAGGCCGACGGCCAGCCACTCCCAGCCGACGTGGAAGACGGGCGGCTCGTCGTTCGCCTTGACCACCATCAGGTTGACCGCCGCGAGGGCCGCCAGGACCGACGGGCCGACCAGGCGGAGATAGAGCTTCGCTCGCTCGGGCAGGCGCTCGAAGCCGGGCGCGAGCAGGGGGATCGCCCGGAACGGGTAGGTGACGAGGCCCATCAGCAGGGCGAGCGGGACGAGCGCGGTGCTCACGGGAGGCCCGATTCCGGATCGTCGAGGGCGTGCTCGGCCCGCTCCCGGAAGTACGGAACGGCATGCTCGTGCAGCGGCTCGGGGCCGAAGGCGAGCTGGCCCTCGCGACCGTGCTCGCCGGCGCGTGGCCGGACCGCCATGCCGACGAACGGCCCGAGGATGCCACCGGCGATGATGCCCGCCGCCGGATCCCAGGCCAGCCCGATCGCGACCCCGATCACGGCACCCGAGATCGCCGCCACCAGCTCGCGCCGGCCGGTGATCAGCCCGATGGCGAGCCCGGCCATCGCGGCAGGGAAGATGACGTCGAGCCCGAACCGGGCGGGGTCGGGGATGCTCCCGCCAATCGACACGCCCACGAGCGTCGCCACGTTCCAGGGGATGAAGGTGCTGATGATCGCGCCGAGCCAGTAGCCGGTGACGTCCGCCCGGCCGATCCGCCGGAAGTGGGCGATCGCGAGGGCGAAGGCCTCGTCGGTGAGGACGTGGGCCATGAGCGCGCGCTGCCAGCGTGGTCGGTCCGTGACGTACGGGGCCAGCGCCGCGGCATAGAGCAGGTGCCGCGCGTTCAGGAACGCGGTCAGCAGGACGATCGCGATCCAGGAGAAGCCGCCGAGCACGTACCCGACCGCGACGAACTGCGAGGCGCCCGCGAACACCAGGACGCTCATCGCGCCGGCCTCGATCGGGGAGAAGCCGGCCGCTCGCGCGCTCAGGCCGTAGACGAGCCCAAAGCCGCCGGCCGAGACCATGATCCCAAGCGAATCCATGAGGAGCCGCCGGCGGGATTCGTCGAGCGGGGCCAGGCCGGGAGCCGGATCCACGTGGTCGGCCATGGCCGACACCATAACCGATGGAGCCGCCGAGAAGGGTTACGTTTCGGGTTCGGGTGAACGACCCTCCGGTCCGCGGCGGTCAGCGCAGGAAGGTCTTGCCGCACTCGCCGTCGCAGACGACGTACACCGCATGGAGGTCCCGGGCGTAGCCGGCGGCATGCAGGATGCCGTGGCAGGCGGGCGTCGGGCACTTCCACGTCCACCACCGCTCCTGCTCGTCGAGCGGGGTCGTCTCCGCGGAGATCTTGTCCCCGAGGCCCTCGCGAGCCGCCACGACCGACCTGATCCGCGACGCGCGATCGGTCTCGGTCTCGCTCGAGTAGGGGTAGTTCTGGCCGACGTTCGAGGTCATGCGCGGCCCCCCGATCGGTCGAGTCGGTCGAGAAGATGGAAGACCGGTGACGGCTTCGTGTGAGCGCGGCGCGTCACCGGTGTCCGGCAGTATCGCACATGGTTCGCGCACGTCCAGCCGGTCAATTCCACTCGGCTCCGCCCTTCACCAGACCGCCGGCAGCCCGGCGCTCCGCGGATCCGTGACCGCGGCGACGGAACCTCCCGGGACTGCAGGGCCGCCGTCGACGACCTCGATCGCGTGCTGGTGGCCGATCCCGTTCTCGTAGCCGCCCGCCGGGGCGAGCGGGTGGCCCATCGCCGCGAGCGCCTCGTAGAAGCCCGGCGCGAAGCCGGACTCGACGATGACCTCACGCGGCGGGTCGAAGTGGAACCGCGGCTCCACCGTCCAGCGCGGGGCAGCCACGGCCAGCCCGATGTCCAGCCCGCCGTCGACGAGGTCGCTCACGAACTGCGCGTGGATCTGGGGCTGGGCGTCGCCGCCCATCGAGCCGACGACGATCCAGGGATCGGGCCTGCCCTCCCGGAAGACCATGCATGGCATCAGCGTGTGCAGGGTCCGCTTGCCCGGCGCAAGGACGTTCGGATGGTCGGGGTCGAGCGAGAAGTAGCTGCCGCGGTTCTGGAAGTGGACGCCCGTCTCCGGGTCGACGACCCCGGAGCCGAAGCCGAGATAGTTCGACTGGATCAGGGACACGGCGTTGCCCGCGGCGTCCACCACCGCGAGGTAGGCCGTGCCGCCGCCGGGTGGGTTCGTCGCGGCCCGCGGGACCGACGCCCGCTCCGGGTCGATGAGCGTGGCGAGCCCCGTCGCGTGTGCCTTGTCGAGCAGGCGCTCGACCGGGACGTCGACCGCCTCCGGATCGGACAGGTGCGCGTCGCGGTCCGCCATGGCCAGCTTGGCCGCCTCGATGGCGAGGTGCGCCCACGTCGCGTCGGCCAGCCCGTCCGGCCCGAAGCCGCCGGCCGGCGGCTCGAAGCGCTCGAGGATGTTGAGCAGCTCCAGCGCGACGACGCCCGAGGAGTTCGGTGGGTGCGTCGTCAGCCGTACGCCGCGGTAGGTCGACTCGATCGGCGCGCCCCACGTCGAGGTGTGGTTCCGGAAGTCCGCGGGCCCGCACGCCACGCCGAGCTCCGCGAGCAGCCGCGCCTGGCGTTCGCCGAGGTCGCCGTCGTAGAAGGCGTCGAAGCCGTCGTCGGCGAGGCGTCGCAGTGTCCGTGCCAGCGCGGGGAGGCGGATCAGCTCGCCCGGGCGCCATGGCCTGCCGTGCGGCCGGTACTGCGCGAGGAACGGCGCATCGCCGCCGAGTGCCTCCACGACCTGCCCGGCGGTGCCCTCGACCGCGTCGATCAGCTCGCCCCAGGCCGGAAAGCCGCCGTCAGCGAGCTCAATGGCCGGCGCGAGCAGCGTCGAGACCGGCAGCCGGCCGAAGCGCCGGTGCGCGTCGCCCCACGACCGAACCGCGCCCGGGATCGTGACCGACCTCGGGCCACGGATCGGCACGATCCCCAGCCCTTCGCGGCGCAGATGGGCCGCGTCGGCGCCCGCGGGCGACCTGCCCGAGCCGTTCAAGGCGAGCTGCCGTCCGCGCCCGTCCTCGCCGCCGCCCGCTTCCCACAGCAGCCAGAACGCGTCGCCGCCGAGCCCGCATGCGTTCGGCATGACAACCCCGAGGGCGGCATTCGCCGCGATCGCGGCGTCGACCGCATGCCCGCCCGCGCGGAGCATCTCGAGTCCTGCGGCGGTGGCGAGATGGTGGGGTGCCACGACCGCCCCGCGACGGCCGCGGGCGATCACGGTGCGACCGGCGGCGATCACCTCGCTCACGGCCGGCGCCGCCGCACTCGAGCGTGGGTCACGTCAACCGCGAGTCGCCACGTCCGTCCGGGGTGCGCCATTCAATCGAGCGTGGCCGGCCGGCCCGGACCGCTCAGGTAGTGCTCGTACTGGCGCAGGAGGCGGAGCGGGATGACGGCCAGCGCGAGCAGCGCCATCGAGGCGACGAAGATGCCGTCGAGGCCCAGGGCGGCGGCCGCGATCCCCGCGATCAACGAGCCGATGATCTGGCCGAGCCCGAGGAACACGCTGTACAGGCCCATGATCGCGCCGCGGTCCTCGGGGTAGCCCTCGGTCACGTCCGCGAGGAGCCCGATCGCCGCGGGGGTCGCGCCGGCGAGGACGAACAGCCCGAGCGCGGCGGGCAGCAGGAGCACGAGCCGGACCAGCTCCGGCAGCGAGCCGCTGTGGTTGACCGCGATCGAGCTGATCACGACGAGGGCACCGCCGCCGAGGCCGTACAGGATGATCGTGGTCCGCCGGATCGTCTTGAACCGGTTGCCCCAGTAGATGAGGCCGGCGAAGAAGAGGATCCCGCCCAGCCCAAGCCCGAGGCTGATCTGGAGCGGCTCGAAGCCGCCCATGAGCAGCTGGTCGCTGAACTTCGGGTCGGGCTCGCGCACGAGCTGGAAGATGGTCTGGGTCGTGAACAGGCCGAGGACCGCGTTGACTGCGATCCAGGTCGGGGCGAGCAGCCAGACGTGCGAGTGCCCGAGGATCCGGCGATACCGGTCCAGGCCGCTGGGCTGCGGAGCCTCGGTGGCGGCCTGCGCGATGGGCTGCACGTCGAGCTTTGGATCGACGCCGAAGCGGTAGATCGACAGCGACACCGCGTAGACGAGGCCGTTGATGAGGAACGCTCCCGGCCCGAACAGCGTGAACAGCGGGCCCGCAACGGCGAAGCCACCGAGGAGGCCGGCCAGCGTGGCGGCCTCGAAGCGGGCGACGGCCTTGCCTCGGAGACCCTCGTCGAGCGCCGTCGCCGCGGCGATGAAGCCCAGGATCGAGGGGATGCTCGCCGCCGTCGCGGAGCCCTCGAGGATCCGGGTGAAGCCGATCAGCGGCAGGTTCGTGGTCGCCCAGGTCAGCAGCACGGCGAGGATCCCGAAGAACGGGCCGAACTGCATCACCCGGTAGTGCCCGAGCCGGTCGGAGAGCACGCCGAAGATGGGCGACAGCAGGAGCTCGGACGCGTAGAACGTCGCATGGATGATCGCGAACGCGACCGCCCCGACGGCGACGCCGGCCCCGAGGCCCAGGATCTGGTCGAGGGGGCCGTGATACTTCGGGAGATCGGCGAGGTAGAAGGTGAGCATCGCGCCGGTCAGGCCCGTGCTGAATCGAAGCGTGAAGGTGCCGACCAGGACGGCCCACAGCGACCGGTTCATGCGCGCAAAGCCTAGCGGCGCGGGACGGGCAACCGGCGCGAGACCCGCCACCGGCGCGACGGGCGCGTCCGGGCGTTCCCGCGTCGGCTAGGATCTCGCGAACATCACCCGCGCCATCACCGGGCAGCGCAGAGGGAGGGCCTGACCGTGAGCCGCGTCGCCGTCGTCACCGACTCCGCGTCCGACATGGACCCTGGGCGAGCAGCGTCGCTCGGGATCACGATCGTCCCGCTCATCGTGAACTTCGGGAGCGAGACCTTCTCCGCCGGCGTCGACCTCTCGACCGAGCAGTTCTGGAAGCGCATGACCGCGCCCGACGCGCCGTTCCCGACGACCGCCGCATGCAGCCCCGGCGACTTCCGGGTCGCCTATCAGCGGGCCTTCGACGAGGGCGCCGAGGCGATCGTCTCGATCCACGTCGCGGGAACCCTCTCCGGCACGATCAAGGCGGCCGAGGTCGCCCGGGGCCTGTTCGCAGACCGCGAGATCCACGTCGTCGACTCGATGTCCGCCTCGATGGGCGAGGGCATGCTCGCCGAGCTGGCCGTGCAGATGGGCAACGACGGAAGCGCCGCGGCCGCCATCGCCGAGACGCTGAACCGGCGCCGCGAGGACCTGCAGGTCTACCTCGCCCTCGAGACGCTCGAGTACCTGAAGCGGGGCGGGCGGATCAGCGGCGCCCAGGCGGCGATCGGCACGCTGCTCTCGGTCAAGCCGATCATCGAGATCAAGGACGGCAAGGTCGAGACCGCCGAGCGCGTCCGGACCCGCGGCAAGGCCCGCGAGCGGCTCATCGAGCTCTTCGCCGTCCGCCCGATGGAGCGGCTCGCGATCCTGCACACGACCAACGCGGACGTCGAGGAGTTCGCCGAGCAGATCATCCCCAGGATCCCCGGCGGTATCGACCGATCCAAGGTCACGATCGACACCGTGGGGCCATCGGTCGGGCCACACCTGGGGCCGGGCTGTGTCGGCGCCGTCGCCCTGTATGCCGAGGGCTCGAGACCCGCCTGACGAAGCGTCACCTGGGGCCGCGGTGCGTCCGGCTCCGAAGGTTGCGGTCGGGTTGCGGGACGGTACCAACGGCCGGTGGAATCCGCCCCGGCACGGCTATACTCCGCTCTCAATTCGATGTGCAGGGTTGCGTCGCCGTGCGCGCCATCCTGCCTGACCAAAGCTGCACCGAGGGACGCCTGACTCCATGACCACCGAGAACGTTGCCGCCCCCATCAACCCGTGGCTGGTCGCGCAACGCCAGTTCGATCTCGCCGCGGAGCGGCTCAACCTCGACGACGGCATGCGCCGCGTGCTCCGCGAGCCGCGCCGCGAGCTGACCGTGCACTTCCCCGTCCACATGGACGACGGCTCCGTCGAGGTCTTCACCGGCTTCCGGGTCCAGCACAACCTGGGCCGCGGCCCCGCGAAGGGCGGCATCCGCTACCACCAGGACGTGAGCCTCGACGAGGTCAAGGCACTCGCCATGTGGATGACGTGGAAGTGCGCGGTGGTCGGCATCCCCTTCGGTGGCGGCAAGGGCGGCGTCATCGTCGACCCGAAGAAGCTCTCGAAGAAGGAGCTGGAGGCGCTGAGCCGCCGCTACTTCACCGAGATCGAGGTGCTCGTCGGGCCGGAGAAGGACATCCCGGCTCCGGACGTGAACACCAACGCCCAGGTCATGGCCTGGTTCATGGACACGTTCTCGATGCACCAGGGCCACACGGTCCCGGGCGTCGTGACCGGCAAGCCGATCTCGCTCGGCGGGTCGGAGGGTCGGAACGAGGCGACCGCCCGCGGGACCGTCTTCTGCATCGTCGAGGCGGCCCGCCACCTGGGCCTCGAGCTCGACAAGGCGAAGGTCGCGATCCAGGGCTTCGGCAACGCCGGGTCGATCGCGGCGCAGCTGATGGTCGCCGAGAAGTCGACGATCGTCGCCGTCTCCGACTCGACGGGCGGCATCCACAACCCGAACGGCCTCGAGATCAACAAGGTCATCGCCTGGAAGCAGGAGCACGGGACCGTGCAGGGCTTCCCCGGCTCGAAGGACATCAGCAACGCCGAGGTCATCGAGACCGAGTGCGACATCCTGATCCCGGCCGCGCTGGAGAACCAGATCACCGAGCGCAACGCCCCGAACGTCAAGGCACGGCTCGTCGCGGAGGCCGCGAACGGCCCGACGACGCCCGAGGCCGACGAGATCTTCTGGAAGAAGGGGATCTTCATGATCCCGGACATCCTGTGCAACGCCGGCGGCGTCACGGTGTCCTACTTCGAGTGGGTCCAGGACCTCAACCGCGACCACTGGAGCGAGACCGAGGTCAACGAGAAGCTCAAGGGCATCATGGTCAAGGCGTTCCAGGAGACGCTGGCCATCGCCCGCCGCGAGCAGTGCTACATGCGCACCGCCGCGTATCTCCTCGCCGTCCAGCGCGTCGCCGACGCCACCACGATGCGAGGCCTGTACCCGTAAACGCACTCGCCGGGCGCGCCATCGCGCTGCCTCGCAACCGCGCCAAACGCCTCCCTCCCGCCCCGACCGACCCCCGCCGGCCGGGGCGGCGGCTTTCCGGCGGCCCATCGACTGCCTGTTAGGATCGCCGCGTGCTTGATCACGAAGAGAAATTCCTCTTCAAGGAGGAGATCCTCGCGCTGGCGAACTCGCTGGGCGAGCCGGGCCAGCTGGACAACGTCGAGGACCTGCTGACCGACGTCATCACCTCGCCCCGCTTCGACAGCGAGGTCTTCACCCTCGAGCGGAGCCTCCAGGTCATGCTCGGTGGCCGCGCCGGGACCACGCTCGTCGGCCTGCTGACGGTCGCGCCCGAGGTCTTCGACGAGGTCGCCGAGGTCCGCATCCCGCCGGAGGTCCACGAGCGGCTCGTCGCCTGGCGCGCCCGCTTCGGCCTCGCGATCGACAACGCCCTGAACTTCCTCAACAACCCCGACGGAATCCAGGGCCACAACTTCGCGACCCAGATCGCGCACGTCGAGGAGCGCCGCGTGCTCCAGGGCCGCCTCACGCTCGTCCGCTACAACAACGAGCCGCAGTTCTTCGTGGCCGACGCCGCGGTCTTCCTGGGCCTCGTCGCCGACATCATGGACAGGCTCGGCCCGTACCTCGAGACCGAGGCGGTCGACGCGGACACGGTCTCGCGGCTCCGCGACGGCATCGCGCTGATCGAGCGCAAGACGACCTCGCGCGCCTAGGGGCCTCACGGGCTCCATGCGCCAGCTCTACCTCGCCGCCACCGGCCAGAACCGGGGCAAGACCACGGCCGCGCTCGGCCTCTTCGAGGGCTTCATCCGCCGCGGGCTGGATGCGGGCTTCATGAAGCCGGTCGGCCAGCGGACCGTGATCGATCAGGGCGAGCCGGCCGACGAGGACGCGGTGCTGATGCGCTCCGTCTTCGGGCTGACGGAGCCCTACTCGATCCTGAGCCCGGTCCACATCCCGAGAGGCTTCACCAAGGCCTACATCGCGGGCGAGGTCGTCGAGGACCTCGGCGCGAAGATCGTGCGCGCCCATGCCACGTTCGGCGGTCGTGAGGTCCTGCTCATCGAGGGCACCGGGCACACCGGCGTCGGGGCCGTGATCGGCCTCTCGAACGCGGCGGTCGCGGCGTCCGTCGGGGCGCCGGCGATCATCATCAGCGAGGGCGGCGTCGGCCGCCCGATCGACGAGATCGTGCTGAACGCGGCGCTGTTCGCGAAGCACGGCGTGCCCGTCGCGGGCGCGATCGTCAACAAGGTCGACGTCGAGGCCCAGCCCGGCATCGAGAAGGTCCTCGAGCGCGGGCTCGCGCCCTACGACATCCCGCTGCTCGGCATCCTGCCGGTGCGGCCGATCCTGTCGAACCCGACGCTGGAGATGATCCTCGAGGGTGTCCATGGCGAGACGATCCACCCCGGGCCGGACCTCGACCGCGTGATCGACGGCGTGGCCATCGGCGCGATGGAGCCGGGCCACATGCTCGAACGAGTGGGCCCGGGAACGCTCGTGATCGTCCCGGGCGATCGGGAGGACGTGATCCTGACGCTGACCACAGCCCACCTCATGGGCACGCCGCGGACCGCGTCGGTCCACGAGCTGACCCAGCCGACGCTCGAGCTCGATGACGCCCACGCGGGCGCCGCGATCGGCCTGGTGCTGACCGGCGGCTACCGGCCGCGGAAGTCGGTGATCGAGTCGATCCGGCGGGCGGATCTCTTCGCGACGCTCGTCCCGAACGACACCTACACGGTCGCGTCCGAGGTCCACGACCTCCTGGTCAAGACGCACGCGGCCGACCGCGAGAAGATCGAGCTGATCAAGGAGCTGGTCGGTCGAAACCTCGACATCGACCGCGTCCTCGGCGTCGCCACGGAAGCGCGAATCGCCGTCTAGCCGCTAGTCCCAGCGGACGGAGATGGGTTTCGTCAGCCCCGGCAGTGGCAGCGAGGCCGCCTCGGCCTCGACGGCCTCGGTCTCGGTGGTCGAGAGCTTGCGCCACGCATGGATCGAGACGAGGTGGTTCGCGCGACGCCACGTGCCGACAATGTCGCCGTTCACGAGCAGCGCTCCCGGCCAGACCCGCGACGTCCAGAGCTCGGCGCGCTGTCGCGCATCCGGCAGGAGCAGCTCCCGGTTTGCGCCCCAGCACAGGTAATACGTGTCGCCGCTGGGCAGGAGCCGTGCGGGCGCCGCGGGGCCGGGAGCCTCGCGAGCCGCCGCCTCGTCGCCGGCCAGCAGCCAGCCCTCGCCGAGCGGCGTGCGGATCGGAATGAGCTCGGCCATGAGCGCGTCGAAGGCGGCGAGGCCCTGCGCCGCGCCGATGCCCGCCCAATCCGCGAAGTCGACCGCCGTCGTCGGCCCGAAGACGTGGAGGTAGCGGCGGGCGAGCTCGAGCCGGGCTTCGGATGGCTCGATGTCGGGTCTCGGAACCGTCCAGATCGTGGGCGCCCGCGCGCCCTCCCAGCGGATCAGGATCGTCCCGGTCGGTGCTGCGTAGCGGATCCCATTGCCGACCCCGAGCCGCCCCATGACGTCGCGATCCGCCATCCGCGACGTTCCCAGCACCGCCGCCATCCCGGTCGCCATCTCCTCCGCGACGCGGCGGCCGCGGGCGTCGTCGGGGTATCGACCGAGGGTGAAGTAGGCGTGGTCCTGGGCCGGCACCGCGTAGGCGCTGAACCGCGGGCCCCAGACCTGGACGAGCGCCGGGTCCGCCCAGCTCTCCGGGTGGGCGCCCTCGACCCGGGCGTGGATCGACAGCAGCGCGGCGCGCGGCATCGAGTCCTGGAGTCCGGCCCAGGCGGCCTGGCGGAGCGAGTCCGGGCTGGCCGGCAGGCGTTCGTCGAGCGCGCCGACCCGGCGCCGGAAGGCCAGGATCTGTTCGCGGGTGAGCTCGAGGGGCGCCCTGGTCACCCGTGGGCGGCGCCGCTGGGGCGCGGCTCGAGCACGACGACCGGCGTCTTCGTGCGTCGCGCCTCGACGAAGGGCTTGTTGCCCGGGAACAGCTGGAACAGCCGCTCGGCCTCATCGTCACCGGCGGCCCGGGCTCGCACGGCCCTGGTCTCGCCCTTGAGCTCGACCGTCGCGTCGGGATGGGCCTGGAGGTTCAGCCACCACGACGGGTCGCCCTCGCCCCAGCCGTTCATCGCGACGGTGACGAGGTTCTCGCCGTCCGGCTGGTAGCCGAGGATCGCGACGCGCTCCTGGCCGGATTTCCGACCGACCGAGTGCAGCCGCATCGTGCCCCACTTGTCGGGCTTGGCCGCCCAGATCCCGCGCCGCCCGCCGGTCCAGCGGACCATCGCCCGATGGACGGCCCAGGCAAGCACGATGAACCAGCGCGGCGGGAGAAAGGGCCGCTTCGATGCCTGGGCGTTGGAGTCGGTCATTCGATCAGCTCGTTGTCGATGAGGCGGGTGGAGCCGAATCGTACGGCCATCGACAGGAGCGCCGGTCCGTCGACCGTGTCGAGCTCTCGAAGCGTGGTGCCGTCGGCGACCGAGACGTACTCGGGGTCGGCGAGTGGCTCCTCGGCGAGGACGCGGCGCATCTCGCCCCGGAGCGCCTCGGCGGACCGCTCGCCGCGGGCAAGCTTGGCCCGCGCGGCAGCCAGCGCGCGGTGAATGACCGGCGCCGCGGCGCGCTCATCCGGTGAGAGATGCACGTTCCGCGACGACATCGCGAGGCCGTCGGGCTCGCGCACGGTCGGGCAGGCGATGACCTCCGTCGGCAGGGCGAGATCGAGCGCCATCCGCCTGATCACGAGCAGCTGCTGGGCGTCCTTCTGGCCAAAGTAGGCGTGTTCGGCGCCGACGAGATCGAACAGGATCGCGACGACCGTCGCGACCCCGTCGAAGTGCCCCGGGCGGGCGGCGCCCTCGAGGCGGACCGCGACGTCACCGGCCTTGACGGTCGTTTCGAACCCGGGCGGATAGACCTCCTCGACCGACGGCGCGAAGATCAGGTCGACGCCCTCCTCGGTGCACAGGGCGACGTCGCGCGCCTCGCTGCGCGGGTACTTCTCGAGGTCCGCCGGATCGCCGAACTGGCGCGGGTTGACGAAGATCGAGACGACGGTCGTCGCGTTCTCGGACCGGGCTCGATGGATGAGGGCGCGGTGGCCCTCGTGGAGCCAGCCCATCGTCGGCACCAGCCCGACCGGGCGTTCCGCCGACGCGAGCGCCTCCCGCAGCTCCGCCCGCGTGCGCACGATGCGCAGCACGCCCGCGGGCGCCACGGCGGGGCTCCTGGTCGCGGTCACGCGGGCAGGCTACGCGAAATCGGCAGGTAAGCCGAGGTCGTTACGATGCCCGGCATGGTCATCGACATGAAGACGCGCTGCGCCTGGCCCGGCACGGATCCGCTCAACCTGGAGCACCACGACGTCGAGTGGGGCGTGCCGTCCAGGGATCGCCGCCACCTGTTCGAGATGCTGACGCTGGAGGGCGCCCAGGCCGGATTGTCCTGGACGACGATCCTTCGCAAGCGCGAGGGCTACCGCGAGGCCTTCGCCGGCTTCGAGCCGGAGGCCGTCGCGGCCTTCGGGCCGGACGACTTCGACCAGCTGATGCTGAATCCGGGCATCGTCCGCAACCGGGCCAAGATCGAGGCGACGATCGACAACGCGCGAGCGGTCCTCGCGCTCGAGGCGTCGGGCACGGGGTTGGTCGACCACCTCTGGTCGTTCGTCGGCGGGCGGCCGATCCAGAACCACTTCCAGAAGATGGGCGAGATTCCCGCGGAGTCGGCCGAGTCGAAGGCGATGTCGAAGGACCTCAAGGCCCGTGGCTTCCGCTTCGTCGGCCCCACGATCCTGTACGCCCTCATGCAGTCGGCGGGACTCGTGAACGACCACACGATCGACTGCTACCGCTACGCCGAGGTGGCGGCCCTCGCCTGAGGCTTGCGTGGGATCCCGAGCATCCTCGGCCCCCGCATAGACTCCGCGTCGTGACGGACTTCTCGCGGCAGGAGGCTGCAGCGCGAGCCGGTATCGATCAGGAGACGTTGGACCACCTGGTCGAGCTGAAGATCGTCCAGCCTGGCGAAGGCGACCGTTTCCGGGAGGGCGCGGTCCGGAAGCTCGCGCTCGTCGGCAGCCTCCTCGCGGGCGGAATCCCGGCAGCCGCGCTCGCTGCGAAGATCCGGGCTGGGGACTTCGACCTGAACTTTCTCGACAGCCCCTCGTTCGACACGTTCACCGCACTCTCCGGACGCACGTTCGAGGAGGTTGCAAGCGAGCGGGGCATCCCGATCGAGGTGCTGCTCGCCATTCGCGAGTCGGTCGGGGCCGCCGTGGCCAGGCCCGGCGACCATGTCTCGGAGGTCGAGCTCGAGATCGTGCCGAGCATCGAGGCCCAGCTCGCGAGCGGGTTTCCGCCGGACACGGTCGAGCGCCTGGTCCGGATCCTCGGCGACAGTCTCCGACGGTATGTCCTCGCGGGAGCGGAGGCCTTCCGGAGTCACATCATCGGACCGGTGGCGAATGCTTCCGGCGAGGAGATCGGCGCCGCGGCGGAGGCCGCCTCCGAGCGGATGTCAGGACCCATCGAGCACGCCATCGTTGGCATGTACCGGGCCCAGCTCCGGCACGCATACACCTCGAACATCGTCGATGGGATCACCTCGGAGCTCGCCGCGTCGGGGATCGTCGAATCCAACGAGCGGCCGCCGGCGATGTGCTTCCTCGACATCACCGGCTTCACCCGCTTGACCAGCGAACGCGGGGACAAGGCCGCGGCCGACCTTGCCGACGTCCTCGGACGGCTCGTCACGCGCGTGTCGGTCGAGCATGGCGGCCGGCCGGTCAAGTGGCTGGGCGACGGCGTGATGTTCCACTTCCGCGAGCCGGGTCCGGGGGTGGTCGCCGCGCTGACGATGGCGGACGAGGTCCCTCGTGCGGGCCTCCCGCCGGCGCATGTCGGCCTCCATGCCGGGCCCGTGGTCTTCCAGGACGGGGACTACTACGGGACGACCGTGAACCTCGCCTCCCGTATCGCCGACTACGCGCGCCCAGGCGAGGTGCTCGTGTCCCGGGCGGTCGTCGACGCGACGTCCGACCCTCAGGTCGAATTCACCGCCCTCGGGCAGATCGAGCTCAAGGGTGCAGCGGGTCCGATCGAGCTGTACGCCGCTCGACGGCGCAGCAGCTAGAGGTCGCGGTCGAGCGGGATCAGGGGCGGGGTGATGCCGGCGGCGCGATCCTCGGCGTGCCGGCCGAGCGCATCCTCGAGGACGTCGTCCTCCATCCGCACGGACTCGGCCGGGCCGGGGAAGGTGCCCGCGACCACGTCGTCCATCCAGCGCTTCGTCGCGTCCGCGATCGTGCCCTGAAGGTCCGCATAGGGCCGGGCGTGCTTGGGCCGGAACGTGCCCAGCCCCAGCAGGTCGGTCACGACCTGGACCTGGCCGCTGCAGTGGGGGCCGGCGCCGATGCCGATCGTCGGGATGTGGAGCCGCTCGGTGATCACCGCGGCGAGCTGCTCCGGGACGAGCTCGAGGACGATCGAGAAGGCCCCGGCCTCCTGGATGGCCACCGCGTCGTGCAGGACTGCCCGTGCCGCATCGCGCGACTTCCCCTGGACCTTGACCTTGCCGCCCATGCCGTGCTGCGACTGCGGCGTCCAGCCGATGTGGCCCTGCACCGGCACGCCCGACTTGACCAGCGCCTCGACGATGCGCGCGCTCCGGACGCCGCCCTCGACCTTGACCGCCTGGGCGCCGCCGTCCTGCATGAACCGACCGGCGTTCTCGGTGGCCTCGTCGATGCTCGAGTACGAGAGGAACGGCATGTCGCCGATCACGAGCGCCCGGCGCGTGCCGCGCACGACGGCGCGGGTGTGGTGGAGCATCTCGGCCATCGTGACCTTGACGGTCGTCTCGTAGCCGAGCATCACCTGGCCGAGCGAATCGCCGACGAGGATCATCGGCACGCCGGCCTCGTCGAGGATCTTCGCGGTCGGGTAGTCGTAGGCGGTGAGCATGGGGATGCGCTCGCCGTCCGTGTACATGCGGCCGATGTCCGAGGTCGTCAGCCGGCGGACCTCGCTCGAGGCGCTCATCGCCCTCCCTCACTGCTCGCGCGCACCTGCACCGAGGCAGTCTGCGCCCCACTGTCGCGGTCGTCCAACGCGACCGCCACCCGATCCAGGATGCGATCCGCGACCTCGCGCTTGGACAGCATCGGCAGGTCTTCGCGCTCCCCCGAGCGGTCGAAGAGCGTGACCCGATTGGTGTCCGTGCCGAAGCCCGAGCCAGGCTCGCTGACGTCGTTGGCGACGAGCAGGTCGATGCCCTTGGCGGCGAGCTTGCCGGGGGCCCGGTCGAGGTCGCCGGTCTCCGCCGCGAAGCCGACCAGATAGGCGCCCGAGGCCGCGGCCGCGACCTCCCCGAGCAGGTCCGGGGTGGGGGAGAGCTCGAGGTTGAGCCCATCGGCCCGGGCGATCTTGCGGTCCTTGGGGCTCGCCGGCGTGAAGTCCGCGACGGCCGCCGCCATGACGAGCGCATCCGCCTCTGCGGCCATGGCCTCGCGGAGGGCGCGGCGCAGGTCGGCTGCGGTCTCGACGCGCACGACGTCCGCACCCGCCGGGAGGGCCACCTCCACCGCCGCGGCGACGAGGGTGACGCGGGCCCCGCGGGCGAGCGCCGCCTCGGCGAGGGCCGCGCCCATCCGGCCGGTCGAGCGGTTGCCGATGAAACGGACCGGGTCGATCGGCTCGCGCGTCCCGCCGGCCGTGATCACGACGTGGCGCCCGACGAGATCCGCCTCGCGCGGCGGCGCTTCGGGCAGCGGTGGCCGCGCCGCGGCGCTCGGCTGGCGGATGGGCCTGGCCTCGACGGCCGCGACCACCGCGTCGACGATCGTCGGGAGCTCGGCGAGCCGCCCGACGCCGGACTGCCCGGAGGCGAGTGGCCCGCTCTCCGGCGCCACCACCGTGTACCCGAAGGCTTCTCGCAGCCGACCGACGTTGGCGACCGTCGCGGGATGGGTCCACATGTCGCCGTCCATCGCCGGCGCGACGACGACCGGCGCGCTCGTGGCCAGGGCGGCCGCGGTGACGACGTCGCCGGCGAGCCCGTTGGCCATCGACGCCAACCAGTGGGCCGTCGCAGGTGCGACGACGATGGCATCGGCCGCGTCCGCGACGACGATGTGCCCGATCCGGCCGTCGGGCAGGAGGTCGAGCACGTCCGACTCGACCGGATGGCGCGAGAGCGCCGCGAACGACAGCGGCCCGACGAAGCGGGTCGCGCTCGGCGAGAGCAGGACGACGACGTCCGCGCCTTCCGCGGTGAGCAGCCGCAGCAGCTCGACGGCCTTGTACGCCGCGATGGACCCGGTCACCCCGAGGGCGATCAACCGGCCCTCGAGGCGCCGCGCGGACGCCTCGCTCACGACAGGTTCAGCTCGAGCGGCTGCCCGCCCGCGACCTCGGCGTGGAGGATCGCGAGGCCCTTGAGCGTCAGCTCGGAATCGATGGCCTCGACCCCTTCCAGCTGGCCGGCCCACGTCCCGCGGGACAGCCCGCCCGTCAGCACGACGTGCACGTCGCGCTCGGCGACGTCGCCGGCGTCGGCGAGCTCGCGCCGGATTCTGGCCAGCAGGCCCGCGACGAGGGCCTGGTAGCCGAGCACCGCGCCGCTCTGGATCGCCGCGACCGTGTCCCGCCCGATCGCGCGGTCCGGGGTCCGCACCTCGACCCGCGGCAGCTTGGCGGTTCGGCTCGCGAGGGCCTCGATACCCAGCTCGAGGCCGGGCGCGATCGCGCCGCCGACGAAGGCGCCATCGGCCGCCACGCAGTCGAAGGTCGTGGCCGTACCCAGGTCGACGACGACTGCCGGGGTGCCGTAGATCCGCGAGGCCGCCAGCGCGTTGACCAGTCGATCGGCACCGACCTCGCCCGGTCGGTCGACCCGGATCGGGAGCGGCACCGTCCCCGCGGCGGCGACCAGGAGCGGACGCTCCCGCCGGCCGGCGACGACCTCGAGCGCCGCCGTGACGGCCGGCACGACGGAGGCACAGACGATCGCCGAGACGTCGGCGAAGGCCGTGTCGTCCAGCCGGAGCATCTCCTCGAGGAGGACCTCCAGCTCGTCCGCGGTGGCGTGCGCGGGCGTGGCAGCTCGCCGGACCGCGGCGAGGCTGCCGTTCCGGAACGATCCGATCGTGACGTTCGAGTTGCCGACGTCGATCGCGAGCAGCACGGCGCGATCATACGCGGCCGATTCGGCGCTCCGATTCCGCTGCCGAATCGACACCGCCGCATCGCGCGGGCCGCGTTACCATCGACCGGTCCCTCCCATCCCGTGTGCCCCCGGAGGAGGAGCGCCTGCCGATGCAGCCCCCCGCCAAGTTCTTCGTGAACCAGGGCGTCGTGACGAGCCGCGAGGACATGCTCAACCTCCTGCGGCCGCTCCTCAAGCAGACCGTCTCGTATCGCTACCTGCGCGGGCGTGACGTGGCCGCCCACGGCACCGGCTGGGTCGAGCGGATCGTGGTCGACCAGCCCGACGTCTCGACCTACTTCACGCCGATCGCCATCACGCTGAACGTCGACTCCTTCGAGCACCTCGACTTCCAGACCCGGCCCGACCAGCTCCTCGTCTATACGCTGGTCCAGGGCGACGAATCGGTCGTCGTCGAGTTCACCCCGGGCGGCGAGAGTGGGACCTCGCCCTTCGAGCCGCGGCAGCTCGCCTTCGACACCTCGGGCTACGTCCAGATGGAGCTCCAGGGCCTCAACTCGGACGCCTCGGAGGAGTAGGGCGCCGGGCGCTGCAACGCCCTTGCAAGCGTTCTGATAGCCGCCCGCGACGGAGCAGGCTGTCCCGGATGCGCGACGGGCTGTGGTCCCATTCGACGGACCCAGTCACGGTCGCATGATTCGAGGGCTACGTGCCCCTGGACCACGCAGTGGGGTCAGGGCGCGGAACGTTGCCAGTCGCGGGACATCGTTCACGTCTGTCGCGGCGCGCATCCCTACCTCAACGACAGGTCCCCGCTCGTCGTTCCCCCGGCGACGAGCGCGTGATCGGCGGTTGAAGCGGGAGCGGTCCGAAAGCCGCTCCCGCCTCCCGTCACCTCCCTGCGTTTGACCGGCAAAACCGGCCGTTAACCCGCGTACCATCCCCACCACGTCGGGCTCGCGCGAGCGGGCCCTCGGAGGGAGGCGCGGACCGTGCCCACCCGGGCGCGGCGCGCTCGAAGGAGGGAGGGACCGAACCGGGTGAACGCTGCAGTCGACACGGCTCCGCGCTCCGCCGGAAGCGGTGGCGCGATCGCCGGGTACTTCAAGTTCGCCGAGCGCGGCACGGACCTGGTCACCGAAGCCCGCGGTGGCCTGACCACGTTCATGGTCATGGTCTACATCGTCTTCCTGAACGCCACCATCCTTGGCGACGGCTTCGGCCTCGACATCGCTGGAAGGGCGGCGATCTCCGCTGGCACGGCCCTGATCGCCGGGATCATGACGATCGCCATGGGCGTCATCGGGAACTACCCGTTCGCGCTCGCGGCGGGCCTCGGAATCAATGCCATCGTGGCCTTCAGCCTGACGTTCCAGCGCGGCCTGACGCCCGCCGGCGCGATGGGCGTGATCGTCCTCGAGGGTCTCGCCGTCACCCTCCTCGTGGTGGTGGGACTGCGCGAGGCGGTCATGAACGCCATCCCCCTCGCGCTCAAGCGCGCAATCGGCGCCGGTATCGGGCTCTTCATCCTGTTCATCGGCTTCTACGCGAATGGCAACGGCCTGATCGCGACGGGGTGTGCGCCAGGGTCGGAAGCGGCCCACGCATGCATCGGCACGCTGGTGACGTACTCGCTGCCGACGACGCCGGCCCAATTCGTCTTCCTGTTCGGCCTCGCCCTGACGATCATCCTCTGGGCGCGGCGCATCAAGGCGGCGCTGGTGATCTCGATCCTGGTGACGACCGTCGTCGCCCTGATCGCCGGTGTCGCGTCGATCCCGGCCAATCTCGCGCTGACCCCGAGCTTCTCCACGATCGGCGCATTCGACATCGGCAACGTCTTCTCGACGCTGCCGCTGCTGACGGCGGTCCTGGTGATCTTCGCGATCATGCTCACCGACTTCTTCGACACGATGGGCACCGTCACCGGCGTCGCCCACGAAGCAGGCCTCGCCCGCGAGGACGGCTCCGTGCCGGGTGCCGGGCGGGTGCTCCTCGTCGATAGCGTGGCGGCGGCAGTCGGTGGACTCGCCGGCGTCTCGTCGAACACGACGTACATCGAGAGCGCCGCGGGCGTGGCCGAAGGAGCCCGAACGGGCTTCGCGTCGGTCGTCACCGGCGCCCTCTTCCTCCTCGCGATCTTCCTGGCGCCGCTCGCGGGGATCATCCCCGCGGTGGCCACGGCCCCGGCCCTCGTGCTCGTTGGCTTCCTGATGTTCACGCAGGTGCGGGACATCAACGTCAGCGACATCGAGGACGGGTTGCCTGCCCTCCTGACGATGATCCTGATGCCGCTCACGTACGACATCAGCATCGGCATCGGCGCCGGGTTCATCAGCTGGGTCATGATCAAGGTCGTTCGCGGCAAGATGAGCGAGGTCCATCCGCTGATGTGGGTGGTCTCGATCGCCTTCGCCGTGTTCTTCCTGCAGAACTGGCTCGGGTCGTACCTGCCCAAGTAAGCATCCCAGCACAGCAACGACTGCGGCCGGCGCCGGGAGGCGCCGGCCGCTTCGTTTGCCTGGGCGCTCGATCGGCCGGTTCGAGCGGGATGCTCGGGTACCATCCCGGCGATGTTCGAACGGACGGCGCTGCCCGAGGGGCCGCGGGTCATCTCCACTCGCCTGCCCGGGGCTCGGTCCGTGTCGGTGGCCGCATTCGTCCGCGCCGGCTCGCGTCTGGAGTCGCGCGAGCAGGCGGGCATGGCCCACTTCCTGGAGCACCTGACCTTCAAGGGGACGGCCGCGTTCCCGACGACTCGCGCCCTCAGCGAGGCGGTCGAGGGGGTCGGTGGCTCGTTCAACGCTGCGACGGACCGCGAAGCCACCGTCTACTGGGTCCGCGTCCCGCGGCGCGAGACCGAGCGGGCCATGACGGTGCTCGGCGAGCTGATCTGCCGGCCGAACCTCGACGTCGCCGAGATCGACCGCGAGCGCGAGGTCATCGTCGAGGAGATCCGCGGCTACCTCGACGACCCGGCCGAGTACGCCCAGATCCTGTTCCAGCAGTCGATGTTCGGGTCGGGGGCGCTCGGTCGCGAGATCTGCGGCGAGGAAGCCGATGTGCGGGGCCTCCCGGCGGAAGGGATCCGCGACTTCTGGTCGGCCTCGTACCGGCCCGCGAACGCCGTCGTCGCGATCGCCGGCGACCTCGAGCACGACGAGGCCCTCGATCTGGCCTCGCGCTCGTTCGGGCGCGGCAACGGCGTCATGGCCGGGTTCGAGCCCGCGCCCGCGCTGCCCGCCGGGTCGCGCGTCCTCACCGGCCGGCGCGACACGACCCAGGCCCAGCTCTGCCTCGGCGTCCCGGCGCTGCCCCGGGACCATCCCGACGCCTGGGCCCTCGCGGTGCTCAACGCGCTGCTCGGCGATGGCATGAGCAGCCGCCTCTTCCTGGCGCTCGTGGATCGCGACGCGCTCGCCTATGACGTCGGGTCGGGCATCGTCGAGTACGCGGACGCGGGCGCGCTCCAGATCACTGCCGGCGTCGACCCGGGGCGCATCGCCAGGGCGCTCGACGGGATCCTGCGCGAGCTCACCTCGCTCCGTGACACGGCCGTGAGCGGCGAGGAGCTCGCCAAGGCGAAGGCCTACCTCTCCGGCGGCCTCGAGCTGCGCATGGAGGAGACGCGCCACCTCGCGGCCTGGATCGGCGGGCAGGAGGCGTTGCACGATCGGGTGCTGACGCTCGACGAGGCCCTCGCCGCGATTGCCGCCGTGCGCGCCGACGACGTCGCAAGGCTCGCCGGCCAGCTCTTCCGGGACGAAGCGCTGCGCATGGCCGTGGTGGCGCCCGGCCGGTCGCTGCGCGGCCTCGACAAGCACCTGCGGCTGGCGGCATGACCCTCACCCCATCGAGCGATCCGGCCCGCATCAACGACCTGCGCATGGCCCGGGTCCACCTGCGCATGGGCCAGCTGACGCTCGCGCGCGCCGAGCTCGAGGACCTGTACCGGCGCGAGGCGCTGGACACGGTCGGGCTCGCGGTCCTGGCCGAGGCGCGCTGGCGAACGGGCGAGGGGCCGGCGGCCGCCGCCGCCGCGCTCTCGCATCTCGAAGCCGGTGGCTCGGATGACGTCGCGGTCTGCATCGCGGCGGAGGCGATGGCCGCCGAGGGCCGGCCCGGTGAGGCGCGGGCCCTGATGGATCGCCTGCCGGCCTCGGATGCCGCGACGCTCGATGCGCTCTTCGCGGGCATGCCCAGGCGCGCGTTCTGGCCGGCGGGCCCGGTCGACCGGAGTGACATCGATGAGCTCCGGCGCGAGGCGGACGCGCGCGCAGCGGCCGCACGCCGGGGCGGGACCCGGTCCGGGGCCACCGCGGCCGACGACGCGCCGACCGAGGCCTACCAGCAGCCGGCCAGGGCCGCGTCGTCCGGGCAGGCGGGCTCGCCCCTCGGCGCACCGCCGACCGACCGTCGCGCGATCCCCGGTCCGCGAGAGGTCCTCGAGGCGACGGCCGCGGGCGCCTGGGGCGCGGGCGGCAGGTCCGGGGCACACGCCGCTGGAGCGTCCGGCCGGCCGGCTCGCGGCGGGGAGCGCCGGGTCAAGGGCCAGATGGATCCGGCGGCCGAGCTGGAGAAGGCCCGCGACGAGCTGAGCTCCAAGCCCGAGCGCGCGATCCTTCGGCTGTCCCTCGTCCTGCGGCACGACCCGACGTACGCGCCGGCCGTGCTCGACATCCTGCACCTGCGGCGTGAACCCTCCGCGGCCCTCGTCCGCGGCGACGCCCAGCGTCTGCTGGGCCGGCACATGGAAGCCGAGGCCGCCTTCGATGCGGCCGCGGAGAGCCTGGAGGTCTCGTGACCGAGCGCACCCTGGTCCTCGTGAAGCCGGACGGCGTGCAGCGCTTGCTGGTCGGCCGCATCCTCGCCCGCTACGAGGAGCGGGGCCTCAAGCTCGTCGGCCTGAAGCTCATGACCGTCGATCGAGACCTGGCCGAGCGCCACTACGCCATCCATCGCGAGAAGCCGTTCTTCACGGGCCTGGTCGACTTCATCACGAGCGGCCCGCTCGTGGCGGCCGTGCTCGAGGGACCGAACGCGATCTCGATCGTCCGGGCGATGAACGGCGCGACCCGCCCGCACGAGGCGGCCCCGGGCTCGATCCGCGGCGACTTCGCCGTCGAGACCGCCCAGAACCTCGTCCACGCCTCCGACTCGCCCGAGACCGCGGAATCCGAGCTCGCCATGTGGTTCGCAGCGGACGAGCTGCTGGACTACTCGCGCGAGATCGACCGCTGGGTGCTCGCGCCCGAGGAATAGGCGACAGCGCCGCCGCGGCTCTCGCGACAGCCGCGGTCAGCCGCCGGCGCCGCCCGTCGCGGTCAGCAGCGCCATCACGGCCAGGGCCAGGACACCGAGCGCCATGAGCGGCGCGCGGTTGGCCCGGAGCTCGCCCGGGATCGCCCGGATCGCCTGCGTCAACGGCCCCTCCGACCAGCCGACGGCCCGGCCGCCCCTCCACCGCGGCCGCCCGGACATCCCCGCGGCAACGGCCGGGCTCACCGGCGCCAGCCCCGCGATCGCGATTCGCCCGAGGTAGATCGCCGGCATCGCGGCGATGAACAGCGCCAGGATCTGGCCGATGCCGGGCATCGCGCTCGCGACCAGGTCGGTGCGGGCCTGGAACAACGCCATGTTCGGGAGCCCGATCGCCGCGACGAGGATCCCGGCGAACGCCACGCCCAGGGCAGGGGAGTGGCGCGCCCAGCCGCCCAGGTCGTCGAGCCGGTGCCCGCCGTACGTCGTCCGCACGACCGTCGCCCAGGCGGCGAGCGCCGTCTTGACCGTCGCGCTGGCGACGAGCCAGTTGCGTGCCGCTGCGACGACCCCCGGCTCCAGCGACGCGAACGCCAGCAGGGCCACGCCGGCGTCCTGGAGGATCGAGTAGCCGAGGACGTGCTCCACGTCGTCGTGGACCATCGCAGCGAGCCCGCCGAGGACGACGCTGGTCAGCGCGAGGAAGATGATTAGCAACCGCTCCGCGTCGCCGGCCGCCGCGGGCCCCAGGAACACCTGGCTCCAGTCGAGCGCGACCAGGACGAAGGCCGCGCTCCCCCAGGCGAAGGCGGCCGGAATCGCGAGGGGGCTCACGCCCTCCATGAACCGGGCGGCCCAGACATGGAGCGGAATGAGCCCCGTCCGGATCGCGACCGCGGCGACGATGACCAGGAGCGCGAGGCCGAGGCTCAGCTGCGCCGCTGGATCGATCGAGATCCGGCCGCCGCCGCCGAGCGGCCCGGCCGGCGAGGCGCCCCAGGCGATGACGGCGAGCGCGAGCAGGCCCGACCCGAGGATCGCCAGCGTCCCGCGGCTGGTCGTCGGCAGCCGCGACGGCATGTCCGGGCCATCGAGCCAGCCCGCGAGGCCGGGGACGACGACGCCCGCGACGCCGCCGGCTGCGAGGGCGGCCATCGAGCTCGCGGGATCGCGCGTGGCGAGCGCGAGGCCCGCCACCGCCAGCCCGACCAGCGACGGCCCGACGACCGTCGGCCGTCCGCCGACGGCGATCTCGAGCAGCCCCAGCACGGCCAGGCTCGCCGACCACGCGACCGCCATCGCGCGCACGACCGGCGTGCTGATCATGCCGACGCCGCCAATGATCAGCGACTCGGTGTCGGGCATGGCCAGCGCGAGAGCGAGGACCACGAGGCTCCCCACGAGCCCGATGGCGAGGGCGAGCGACCGCCGCTCCCCGCTGACGAGGATGGTCGCGATGCCGGTGCCGAGCGCCACGGCGGCGAGGATCAGGAGCGTCATGTGCCGCTGCGCTCCCCGTCCTCGCGCGCCGGCATGGACCCCGCGGTCGCGATGGCGAGGGCGGCGCCCGTCGCGCCGGCGACGACGAGCAGGCCCTCGCGCGCGATCTCCTCCAGCTCGACGGCGGGACCCGCGACGCCGATCCGGAGCAGGAGGACCGCCTGGGTCACGAGCACCAGCCCGATCGCCCGTCGCGTCCCTGGCCGGCCGTGGACGAGCGGCGCCGCGCCGAGGGCGAGGAGGCTCGTACCGGCAGCGGTGATGAGGGCCATCGAGGTCAGGGCCGTGCCACCGGGTTCCACCGGGCCGCCCGGCCCCGCGTCGCCGATGCCCGGGAGGCCCAGCCCGAGCCCGCCGGCGGCCGCCGCCGAGGCGAGGCCCACTGCGAGGCCGAGGCCCGCCACGGCCCCGGCGGTCGCGAGGAGCGCCTCGGACGGCCACCCGACAGGCGACGGCTGCCGCGGCCCGCTGCGCACCGCCGAGCGGATCATGGTCGCGACGAGCAGGGCCGCGACGACGCGGACGGCGAGGACCGCCGCCGACGGGAGCGGATCGGAGAGCAGGGCCGACGCGACGAGCGCGACCGCGAGCCCGGTCGCCGACGCGGCACCGTCGCGCGTCGAGACGGCGAGGACGGCACCGGCACCGATCGCCAGGACGATCGCCACCAGCGCCAGGTTCATGGCGCCGCGCTGGGCTCCAGGTCGCCGAGGCTGGGCTCGGGCCCCGGGCTGCCCGAAGGGATCGCGGTCGCGTAGCTCGGTGTGGGGAGGACGCCGAAGGTGTCGAACGGCCAGTAGCGCAGCCAGGCCCGGCCGATGACGTGCGTGATCTCGATGGGCCCGAACGTGCGCGAATCGGCGCTGTCCTGGCGGTGGTCGCCCATCACCAGGATGTCGCCGGCGGGCACGACCCACTCGGACTCCCCGCCGATCGAGGGCTCGGTGGTCTGGTGGATGCCGTTCTGCTCGAAGATGTAGGGCTCGTCGAGCTCGACGCCGTTGACGTAGACGTTGCCATCGCGGAGCTCGACGTTGTCGCCGGGCAGCCCGATGACCCGCTTGATGAACGGCACGCCGGTTCCGCCCGCGGACCACGACTCGGGCGGGTCGAAGACGACGATGTCGCCGCGGTTGTAGGGCGACCAGCGTGGGGTCAGCTTGTCCACGAGGACGTACTGCTCGGGGAGCAGGGTGTTCTCCATGGAGCCCTGCTGGACCTTGTACGGCTGCGCGACGAACGTCTGGATCCCGAGGAAGATGACGACCGTCAGGACGAGGGTCTCGACCACCTCGAACAGGCAGCCCAAGGCAGGTCGCTGGCTCACAGGAGCGGGAGTATAGGGGCGGACCCCGTGCTAGACTCCGGCACGGTCCGGACGGGCCAATTGGGTGTGCGCGCCCGCTCGGCGCCGCCCCGCAAGGAAGTCGTCCTGGGCCCCCAAACTTCTCGACATCGACGCGCCGCTTGCCCGCGGCCTGATCGACCCGAAGCCTGGAGGACCCACCCGCCCGATGGATGCGAGCACGCTCCAACTGATCATCCCGATCGCCGGGATCGTCGCCGTCCTGTTTGCCCTGTACCTGGCCCGCGACGTCCTGTCGCGCGACCAGGGCACGCAGGCCATGCAGGACGTCTCCGGGACGATCTACGAGGGCGCGGTCGCCTTCATTCGTCGCCAGTACACGACGATCGGCATCCTGGCCATCGTCGGCACCTTCGTCATCGGCGCGGTGATCACCTTCGTCGAGAGCAGCGCCGAGGTCGCCGGCACGGAGATCTTCGGGATCGACCTCGGCATCCGGACCGGCATCGCGTTCCTCGTGGGCGCGGCCTGCTCGATGGCCTCCGGGATCATCGGCATGTTCATCAGCGTCAAGTCGAACGTGCGAACCGCCTCCGCTGCGCGGCGCAGCGTCGTCGAGGCGGTGCAGGTCGCGATGCGCGGTGGCGCCGTCTCGGGCTTCCTCGTCGTCGCCCTGTCCCTGCTCGGCGTGTACGGCATCTTCGTCGCCTTCGGCGGCCTCACGAACCCGGCGCAGGCCCCGTTCCTGATCGTCGGTTTCGGCTTCGGCGCCTCGTTCGTGGCGCTGTTCGCACAGCTCGGCGGCGGCATCTACACGAAGGCCGCCGACGTCGGCTCGGACCTCGTCGGCAAGGTCGAGGCCGGCATCCCCGAGGACGATCCGCGGAACGCGGGCGTCGTCGCGGACCTCGTCGGTGACAACGTGGGCGACTGCGCCGGCCGCGGCGCGGATCTCTTCGAATCGACCGCCGCCGAGAACATCGGCGCGATGATCCTCGGCGTCGGCGTGTACGTGGTGGCCGTGGCCGCCGGCTGGCCGAACCCCGCCGCCTGGATCTTCTTCCCGCTCGTCGTCCGAGGCTTCGGCCTCCTGGCGACCATCGTCGCGATCTTCTTCGTCCGCGGCCGCGAGGACGAGGACCCGATGAACATGCTCAACCGCGGCTACTGGGTCACGACGCTCCTGTCGGTCGCGGCCCTCGCACTCGTCACCAACGTGATGATGCAGACGCCCGGCCAGACCGGGGCGAACGGCATCCCGACGTGGATCTACTTCTTCGGCGCCGGCGTCGTCGGCCTCGCGACCTCGGTCGTCTTCGTCTACATCACCCAGTACTACACCGCGGGCACGTTCCGCCCGGTGCGCGAGATCGCGGAGGCCTCGAAGACCGGGCCCGCGACGAACATCATCAGCGGCACCGCGGTCGGCTTCGAGACGACGGCGGTCACGGCCATCACGATCGCGATCGCCCTCTTCGTCAGCCACTGGCTCGGCGACCAGGCCGGCATCCGGAACGCCGCGGGCGTGAATGTCGGCGGCATCTTCGGCACCGCCGTCGCGACGATGGGCATGCTCATGACGACCGCCTACATCCTCGCGATGGACACCTTCGGCCCGATCACCGACAACGCGGGCGGCATCGCCGAGTTCAGCCGTGCGGAGGCCGGCGCGCGCGAGATCACCGATCGCCTCGACGCGGTCGGCAACACGACGAAGGCCCTGACGAAGGGCTACGCGATCGCCTCCGCGTCGCTCGCCGCGTTCCTGCTGTTCAGCGCCTACATCGACAAGGTCAACCTGATCCTCGCCAGCCGCGGCGAGCCCCTCATGACGTCCGTGAACCTCGCCAACGTGAACGTCTTCATCGCCGCCCTCCTGGCCGCGATGCTCGTCTACTTCTTCAGCTCCCTCGCGATCCGGGCAGTCGGCACCACCGCCCAGTCGATCATCGTCGAGGTCCGCCGCCAGTTCCGGGAGATGCCCGGGATCATGGATTACAGCCAGCGCCCGGACTACGCCCGGGTGGTCGACATCACGACCCGAGCCGCGCTGCGCCAGATGGTCGCCCCGGGCGTCGTCGCAGTCGCGACGCCGATCGTCATCGGCCTCCTCCTCGGCTACGAGGCGGTCGCGGGCATGCTGATGGTCGGCACGATCTCGGGCGTCCTGCTGGCCACCGTGCTCAACAACGGCGGCGGCGCGTGGGACAACGCCAAGAAGTACATCGAGTCGGGCAACCTCAAGGACGATCAGGGCAACGTCCTCGGCAAGAAGACGCCGGCCCACGCGGCGGCCGTCGTCGGCGACACCGTCGGTGACCCCTTCAAGGACACCGCCGGCCCCTCGCTCCACGTCCTGGTGAAGCTCCTCGCGACCATCACCCTGGTGCTCGCGCCGCTCTTCATCCGGTAACGCGCAGATCCGGTAGCGCTCACATCCCGCAGCACTCGGTGTCCGGCGGCCTCCGGCCTCCGGTCGCCCGCAGATCCGGCAGGTAGATGGACCAGCTGATCCAGGCGATCGTGCTCGGGATCGTGCAGGGGCTGACCGAGTTCCTGCCGGTCTCGAGCTCCGGCCACCTCATCGTCGTGCCGTACCTGATGGGCTGGCACGACCCGTTCATCGACAGCCTCGCGTTCGCCGTGATGCTCCACGTGGCGACGCTGCTGGCGCTGCTGATCTACTTCCGCGCCGACTGGCTGCGGCTGATCCCGGCGGGCCTCGCCGCGATCCGTGACCGCTCCATCGGCGACGACCCGGACCGCCGGCTGGCGTGGCTCCTCGTGGTCGCCACGATCCCCGCGGTCATCGTCGGGATCGCGCTCAACGACGCGATCGAGACCGTCTTCCGGGATGCGCGGCTGGTCGTCGTGACGCTGGTCGCGGGCGCGGCGATCCTGTACCTGGCGGATCACCTCGGGTCGCGGACCAAGCGGATGGAGGACATCAGCTTTCCGCTCGCGTTCGGGATCGGTGCAGCCCAGGCCCTGGCCCTCGTCCCGGGCGTGAGCAGGTCCGGGATCTCCATCTCGGCGGCCCTGTTCGGCGGGCTGGACCGCGAATCCGCCGCGCGGTTCGCGTTCCTGATGGCGACCCCGATCACCGCCGGCGCCGGCCTGTGGGAGCTGCGGAAGCTGGTCGCCGGGGAGGCCGGCGTCGACGTGCCGATCGTCCCGCTGCTCGCCGGCATGCTCGCCGCGCTGCTCTCGGGCCTGCTCGCGATCGCCGTCCTGCTCCGCTACCTGCGGACCCACGGCCTCGGCATCTTCGTCGCCTACCGCCTCGCGGTCGCGGCACTGTTCCTCGTCGCCTGGCTCGGGCTGTGGGATCGTTGAGTCGATGGAGGTCATGAAGCAGCTCCGCCAGCGCGCCATCCGCGACCTGGTGGACCAGCGGCCGATCCGGACCCAGCAGGAGCTCGCGGCCGCCCTCCGCGACCGGGGCTTCCGGGCGACCCAGGCGACGATCAGCCGTGACGTCGCCGAGCTCGGGCTCGGGAAGGGGAGCCGCGACGGGCGCTCCGCCTACATCCTCCCGCCGCGCCTGCGCGACGCCGACGCGTCGGGCGAGGACCGGTTGCGGCGGCTGCTGGTCGACGTCCCCGTCGAGTTCCGCGTCGCCGACCTGCTCCTGGTCATCAAGACGCTGCCGGGCAGTGCGCACGCCGTCGCCGCGGCCCTCGACCGGACCCGCTGGCCGGAGATCGTGGGCTCGATCGCGGGCGACGACACGGTCTTCGTGGCGACGAGTGATAAGACCTCGTTGCGCCGGCTGCGGGATCGTCTCATCGGCCTCGCAGGCAAGCACTAGGCGAGCCGCGCCGCGGGCCGCCCGCGCGCCCGGATCACGTTCCGCCCTCCATCGTGAGACCGAGCGCCCTCGTGCTCGCGCAGGCCGCTTTGACACCCCTCCGGGGGCGCGGTAACCTACGCCGCCGACCCGGACTCCAGGCCCGCACGACGATCCCGCGGGGCTGGGGTTCTTCCTTTTATCCGGGGGCCTGAGACTGACTGTGAACAACAAGCCCACCTACATCAGCAAAGAGGGTCTCGACAAGCTCCGCCAGGAGCTCGAGGAGATGGTTTCCGTGCGCCGGCCGGAGATCGCCCAGCGCATCCACGACGCCAAGGAGCACGGCGACCTCACGGAGAACGCCGAGTACGAGGACGCCAAGAACGAGCAGGCGTTCGTCGAGGGCCGGATCCAGACGCTGGAAGCGCTCATCAAGAACGCGACCCTCATCGACGAGCACCACACGAACGACCACGTCCAGATCGGCTCGACCGTGAAGGTCAGCGGGCCGGACGGCTCGCAGAGCTTCACCATCGTCGGCTCGACCGAGGCCAAGCCGACCGAGGGCAAGATCAGCAACGAGAGCCCGGTCGGTCGCGCCCTCCTCGGCAAGAAGAAGGGCGAGAACGTGACCGTCCAGGTCCCCGCCGGCGACATCGCCTACAAGATCGTCTCCATCACGTAGAGGCGGCCCGACCATGGAGTGGGCCGACGAGCTGGCGGCCCGGGTCACGGGTCCGCAGGTCGTCAACGATTCGAAGACGCCGTCCGGGACTGTCCACGTCGGCAGCCTCCGCGGACCGGTCATCCTCGACGTCATCACGCGGGCGCTGCGCTCGTCCGGGCACGAGACGACCCTGCTCTACGGCGTCGACGACCTCGACCCGATGGACGCCCAGGCGCTCCTGACCCCCGACGCGGTCGAGCGCGAGATGGGCCGGCCGCTGGCTCACATTCCCGACCAGGTCGGCGACGGCCACGCCTCCTATGCCCGCCACCACGCGCAGGTCTTCATCGACACGTTCGCCGGGCTCGGCATCCACCCCGATCGTTACTACTGGATGAGCGAGCACTACGCGGCCGGCGACATGGACCCGTACATCCGCATCGCGCTGGACCGGGCCGCGACCGTCCGCGAGGTGTACCAGCGCGTCGCCAACGTCCGGCATCCCGACACCTGGCACCCGATCTCGGTCATCTGCCCGACGTGCGGCCGCGTCGGCACCACGATCGTCTCGAAATGGGACGGGCAGAACGTGTTCTTCGAGTGCCGCCCGGACCTCGTGACGTGGGCGAAGGGCTGCGGGTCGTCGGGCTGGGTCTCGCCGTTCGGCGGCGCGGCCAAGCTGCCATGGAACCTCGAGTGGGCGGCGCAGTGGTCGCTGTTCGGGGTCACGATCGAGCCGTGCGGCAAGGACCTCGCGACCGCGGGCGGGTCGCGGGATCGCAGCGACGCCATCGCTCGCGAGGTCTTCGAGCGCGAGCCACCGATCAACGTGCCCTACGAGTTCCTGAACATCGGCGGCCGCAAGATGTCGACCTCCAAGGGGCGGGGAACGCCCGCGCACCTCATCGCGGAGGTCGTGCCACCGGAGCAGCTTCGGCTCCTCTTCCTCCGCCCGCGCCCCAACCAGGCGATCGAGTTCGACCCCGACGGCACCGACGCGATCCCACGCCTCTTCGACGAGTTCGACCGGCTCGGCGACGCGATCGCCGGCCGCGACGTCAAAGGCGAGCTGGCGCCGGGCTTCGAGAACGTCTTCCGCTACTCGCTGCTCGATCCGAACGCCGACTACGAGGCGGAGGCCGCCCGCTTCCGGCCGCGGTTCGGTCACCTCGCGGTTCTCGCCCAGGTGCCCGGCGTCGACATCGGCGCGGCCATGGCCGCGGAGAAAGGCGAGGCCCTCGACGCCGCGGAACGGGGGATCCTGGATGCTCGCCTCAAGGCCGTTCGCGGCTGGCTGGACAACTTCGCCCCGGAGAGCGCGCAGATGCGGGTCCATCGGGACGCGTTGCCGGAGGCGGTCGCCGAGCTGTCCGAGCTGCAGCGGGCCTTCCTCGCGAACCTCGCCGAGGAGCCGCCTGCCGCCGGCGCCGCGGGCGAGGCCTGGCAGGCGGCGATCTTCGACAGCGCCAAGGCCGGCGGCATCCCGAATGGCGACGCGTTCCGAGCCCTGTACCTCGCGTTCCTCGGCCGTCCGAACGGCCCGCGGGCCGGCTGGCTCCTCGCCAGCCTCGATCGGGACTTCGTCGTCAGGCGTCTGCGAGACGCCGCGGCGGCGGCCACACTCTCGGCATGAGCGTCGGGCTGCAGCGGCTTCGCGAGGACGGCGAGGCAATCCGCAAGGGCGCGGTCGACAAGGGCGAGGACCCGGCGATCGTCGACGCGGCGCTATCCGCGGACGCTCGCCGGCGCGCACTCCAGGGCGAGGCCGACGGCCTCCGGGCAGAACGGAACACCGCCTCGAAGTCGATCGGCGAGGCGATCAAGGGCGGGGCGAAGCCGGACGGCCCCGAGGTCGCCGAGCTTCGCAAGCGCTCCACCGACATCGGCGCGCGCCTGGAGTCGATCGAGAAGGAGCTCGCCGAGCGCGAGGCCGAGGTCGATGACCTGCTGCTTCGCATCCCGAATCCCGCCGAGACGGACGTCCCCGTCGGCGGCGAGGAGGCGAACGTCACGATCCGGACCTGGGGCGAGCAGCTCGCTCGGCTCCAACCGGTCGACGGCGAGGTCGGGGCCGACGCTCCCGCCGGTGGTGCGACGTGGGAACGCAAGCCGCACTGGGACCTCGCGGAAACCCTCGACATCATCGACCTGCGCCGCGGCGCCAAGATCGCCGGCTCCGGCTTCCCGGTCTACAAGGGCGCCGGCGCCGCGCTCCAGCGCGCCCTGATCAGCTGGTTCCTCGACGTCCATACGCGCGAGAACGGCTTCACCGAGATCTGGCCGCCGATCGTCGTCAACACCGAGTCGGCCCGCGGGACGGGGCAGATCCCGGACAAGGAAGACCAGATGTACGTCGTCACGCGCGACGACCTCTACCTGGTGCCGACCGCCGAGGTGCCGGTCACGAACCTGCACCGCGACGAGATCCTGGAGCCCGCCACGCTGCCGATCCACTACGTCGCCTACACGCCGTGCTTCCGCCGCGAGGCCGGCGCGGCCGGCAAGGACACCCGCGGGATCCTGCGCGTCCACCAGTTCGACAAGGTCGAGATGGTCCTCTTCGAGGTCCCCGAGGCCTCCGGTGCGGCGCTCGAATGGATGACCGGTCGAGCCGAGGACCTCCTCCAGCGCCTCGGGCTGGCCTACCGGGTGCTCCTCATGTCGACCCGCGAGATGGGCTTCACCCAGGCCCGCAAGTACGACCTCGAGGTCTGGGCGCCGGGCGTCGAACGCTGGCTCGAGGTCAGCTCCTGCTCGAACTTCCGCGACTTCCAGGCGCGGCGCATGGCGATCCGCTACCGCGCCGAGAAGGGCGCGAAGCCGGAGCTCGTGCACACCCTGAACGGCTCGGGCCTCGCGCTGGCTCGCACGGTTGCTGCGCTGCTCGAGACCTACCAGCAGCCCGACGGCTCGATCCTCGTCCCCGAGGTGCTGCGGCCATACCTGGGCACGGAGCGCATCGGGCCGCCGCCCGACTGAGCTCGGCCGCCCGAGCTCGCCGGCACTGCCAGCGGACCCGCCGCGACCATGCCCGACCTCGGCCTCGAGCTCCCGCCCGGGCACTCGCTCGTCTCGTTCCCGGAGCGGCCTGACCTCGTCCGCGCCGCGCTCAGCTTCAACGGCGCGGTCTGGCCGGAGTTCATGCTCCAGGACCCGGTGGTCGAGGCGCACTGGGACCTCCTGCCCGAAGCATTCGCCGAGTATCAGCTCACGCTCCTCGATCCCGACGATGCGATCGCGGCCACGACCAACAGCGCGCCGCTGTGGTGGGACGGCACCGACGATGGGCTGCCGGACGGCTGGGACGCCCAGCTCATCAAGAGCGCGGCCGATCTCGCGAGCGGTGCGGCCGTGAACACGCTCGGCGCACTCCAGATCGTCGTCGACCCGAAGCGGCGCGGGAGCGGATTCGCCGGCCTGATGCTCCAGGCGATGCGCGCGAATGCCGTGGCCCACGGCTTCGGCGCCGTCATCGCCTGCGTCCGCCCGACCGACAAGCACCGCTATCCGCTCGCGCCGATCGAGCGCTACGCCTTCTGGACCCGCGCGGACGGCGAGCCCTTCGACGCCTGGATCCGGCTGCACGTCCGCCTCGGCGGCCGGATCGTCCGCGGCTCGCCGCGGTCGATGACGATGCCCGGCACCGTTGCCGAGTGGGAGGAGTGGGCCGGCATGTCCTTTCCCGAGACCGGCCGGTACGTGGTCCCGCTTGCGATCGACACCGTCGAGATCGATCGCGCGGCGGACACCGGCGTGTACCACGACCCCAACGTCTGGATCGTCCACGACCTCAGCTGATCGGCGCGGACCGCTTGGTATCCTCGGCAGCGGAGAGGTGCCGGAGCGGTTGAACGGTCCTGTCTTGAAAACAGGCGGACGCAAGTCCCGTGGGTTCGAATCCCACCCTCTCCGCCAGCCCGGCTCGCGAACGTCCCGTGCCAAGCCGGCGACTGCCTGTAGGATTCCCGCGTGACCTCTCCCGCCATCGCCCTCCCGTGCCCCCATTTCGCCAGCGCCATGGCCGATCTCCCCGAGCCGGAGACCGTCTGCCCGACGTGCGTCGAGATGGGCAGCACGTGGGTCCACCTCCGCCAGTGCCTCGTCTGCGGGCGGACCGGCTGCTGCGACAACAGCCCGAACCGGCACGCGACCGCCCACGCCCACGAGACGGGGCACGCCCTGATCCGCTCCGCGCAGCCCGGCGAGGTGTGGGCCTGGTGCTACCCGGACGAGGCCTTCTTCGTCCCGGGCGAGCACGGTGGCTGGGAGCTCTTCGAGGAGTAGCCCTCAGGCCTCGGCGCGGATCTCGCTGAGGATCGCCGCGGCCACCTCCCGCGTGGCGAACGAGCTCTGGGTTCCAGGCCTGGTCACGCTGTCCGACGCGCACGCGATCCCGAGCCGGACCGCCGCGCGCTCGTTGAGCCCGGCGGCGAGCCCGACAGCGAAGGCGCCCACGAACGCATCGCCGGCGCCCGTCGTGTCGATGGCCCGGACCGGGATCGCGGGCAGGCGCTCGACGACGCCGCCTTCACTGACCAGCGCCGCACCCTGGGCGCCGAGGGTCAGCAGCAGCCGAGGCGAGATCCTCCTCGCGTAGTCGGCGATCGGCGCATCGTCGTTCGGATCGAAGCCGTGGAGCCCCGCGAGGATCGCGAACTCCGTCTCGTTCGGGATGAGCCAGGTGGACGAACCGATGAGGTCCGGATCCAGCCTCGCTGCCGGTGCGGGATTGAGGATCGTGGTCGCGCCGCGCGTTCGCGCGGCCTGGAATGCCGCGATCGTGACGGCCTGGGGAATCTCCAGCTGGCCGATCACGATGTCGACATGCTCCATCGACCTGATCGCCGCGGCGATCGCATCGCCGTCGACCGCGCCGTTGGCTCCCGGGATGACGATGATCCGGTTCGTCCCGTCCGGCTCCACCCAGATCGGGGCGACGCCGCTGGAGCCGGCGACGCGCGCCACGTGGGTCGCATCGACCCCGTGCGCCTTCAGGTTGTCGAGCGTCATGCCGGCATAGACGTCGTCGCCGAGGGCGCCGAACATCGAGACGCTGGCGCCGAGTCGGGCCGCCATGACCGCCTGGTTGGCGCCCTTGCCGCCGAAGCCCATCTGGAAGCGCTCGCCGATGACCGTCTCGCCCGCGCTCGGCACGCGCGCCGTGTAGGCGACCAGATCGATGTTCAGGCTGCCGACGACCGCGACGACCGGCTGGCGCTCTTCCGACATCGAGCGCGATTGTCACATCCGGCTACGCTTCGCCGCGCAATGGACCTCGCCGGCCTCTCGCTCGACATGACATGCGAGCACATGCCCGAGTCCATCGCCGCACCGAGCGGCGATCGCTGCGAAGAATGTGGGTCGGATAACCGGTTGCGCCTGTGCGCGACCTGTGGCCACGTCGGCTGCTGCGAATCCCAGGCCGGCCACGGCCGCGCCCACGCGCTCGGGCAGAACCATCCGGTGATCCTCCAGATGCCCGCCGGCGAGGGCTTCACGTGGTGCTACGCGGAAAACCGTTACGTCTGACCGCGAGCACCAGCTCGATCGCGCTGGCGATTGTCGTCCTGGGCTGCGAGGGGGCGACGTCATCACCGACCGCGGCGCCACCGAGTCTCGGGGCCGCGGCCGTCTCCGCTTCGCCGGCAGCGCAAAGCGCGCAACCATCGGCGAGCTCGACGTCGGAGATCGTCGGTCGGGTGGATTACGCGCTTTGCGCCGGTGTGATCGTCGATGACCTGCACAAGCGGTGGGAGATCAAGTGGACCGGCGGATTCGGCTGGGGAGCTTCTGGCGGAGATATCACGATCACGGGGCCGGACGGCTCCGTCATCGCTCACCAGGGTGACCGCGTCGCCGTGAGCGGCAGCGAGGGCTGGTACGCGGAAGGCAAGGTCCTTGCCAAGCTCGATCTCGACGCCATCGAACCAGGTTCGAGCACGCTTGGGCTGAAAGCCCGTCGTGCGCTCGTTCGGGAATGGGCCGTTCGGCACGGCCTCAGACTTGAGCCGAGCTATGCCAATGGCCGGGCGACCGGCTGGTGGGTGTTCCGCGTTTCGGATGGCAGCCCCGATGAGGCCAAGGTCGACGAGCTGTCGAACCTGTCGGAGGTGAACGTCGCCATCCGCGATTTCCAAGGAGGCTTTTGCGGGGTCGGGTGGGAATTCACAGGCACGGCGGCCACCCTGCTGGAGCCTGCCGCACCCCCTGCGGAGTCCAATGCATCCAGCCCAGCATCGATGCCTTGACGCTTCGGAACGTGCGTGCCTAGACTCCCGGCCTAATCGCATACGGGCTTTGAACGGGACGAGTACCCGTCGAGCGTCGGCAGAGAGACCCGGTGGCTGGTGGAAACCGGGACGACGGCGGCGGCGAATGGACCCGGGAGCCTCCGGACCGAACGGCGGTCGACCAGACCCCAAGTAGGCTCCGGCGCAGAGCGCCAGCGATACAGGGCAGCGCCGATCGGCGGCCGAGACGCCACCTGTCGGTCACGCAAGTGCGGCATCGCCGAATGAGGGTGGCACCGCGGAAGGCTCGACCTTTCGTCCCGGGACGGAAGGTCGTTTCGATTCTCGGAGCACAACCCGGAGGCGCCGCACGTGACCAGCAACGATCCGCTGAGCCTGACCCAGGCGAAGCGGCTCGCCTCGAACGCCGACACGCTGCTCCTGCGAGCCACGCGCTCGGCCGATCTCGAGACGCCCATCGGCGCGTTCCTCCGCCTCGACGACGGCACCACGCCGGCGTACCTGCTCGAGTCTGTCGAGGGCGGGGAGCGGCTCGGTCGCTATTCCTTCCTCGGGATCGGGCCGCGGAAGCTGCTCGAGGTCCGGGATGGCAAGGCCCGCATCCAGGACCGCCCCGTGACCGTAGATCGGTACGACCCGGAGCTGCCAATCCGGGTCAGCGACGCGCCCGATCCGCTGTACGCGCTCCGCTCCTTCGTCGGCCGCCGGCGCGTCCAGCCGACCGAGGGCATGCCGCGCTTCACCGGCGGGGCCGTGGGGGCGCTCGCCTACGACGCGGTCTCGATCTTCGAGCCGACCGTCCCCCTGCCGGACGCTGATCCCGTCGGCACGCCGACCGCGGCCTTCATCGAGACCGACCTCGTCATCGTCTTCGACCACCTGACCCACACGCTGTCGGCCATCGCCTCGCTCCACACCGACGCGCCCGACCTCGAGGGTCGCTACCGGATCGCGGAGGAGGCCATCTTCGAGGCCCTCGAGCGGACGTCGCGGCCGTCGGCCGCGGAGATGAACGGCGTCCATCCCCCTCGCTCGAACGGCGAAGCCTCGGGCGCCGCGGCAGCGGTCGCCGATGCCAGCCTCGGGCGCGACGAATACGTCCACGCGGTCGAGGTCGCCAAGGACGCGATCGCCGCCGGCGAGGCGATCCAGGTCGTGCTGGCCCGGCGGCAGTCGTTCGACCTGCCGATCGACCCGGCGACCGGCAAGGCCCTCGACGGCATCGGGCTGTATCGGAGCCTGCGCCGGGTGAACCCGAGCCCGTACCTGTTCTTCGTCCGCGTGCCGTCGTTCGAGGTCGTGGGCGCGAGCCCGGAGCTGCTCGTCCAGGTCGACGGCGACAAGCTCACGACGCACCCGATCGCCGGCACCCGCCCCCGTGGCGCCACGCCGGCCGAGGACCAGCTGCTGTCGGAGCAGCTGCAGCGCGACCCGAAGGAGCGCGCCGAGCACGTGATGCTCGTCGACCTCGGGCGGAACGACCTCGGGCGCGTGGCGAAGCCCGGCAGCGTGACCGTGAGCAAGTACATGGACGTCGAGCGCTACTCGCACGTGCTCCACCTCGTGTCCCACGTCGAGGGCCGGCTCCGGCCGGACCTCGATTCGCTCGACGCGCTCAGGGCCGTGTTCCCCGCGGGAACCCTCAGCGGCGCGCCCAAGGTGCGGGCGATGCAGCTAATCGCGGCCGCCGAAGGGGAGCGCCGCGGGCTCTATGGCGGCGCGGTCGGCTACCTCGGCTACGACGGCAACCTCGACACGGCGATCACGATCCGGAGCGCGGTCCTGCGCGAGGGCCGGGCCCACGTGCATACGGGCGCGGGCATCGTCGCGGCCTCCGTGCCCGAGAAGGAGTTCGAGGAGACCGAGCACAAGGCCGCGGCGCTGCGACGCGCGATCGAGGAGGCGGTCGCGCCGGCGCCGTCCCGAGCCGCGAAGGGCGCCCCGCCTGAGCGGACGGGGGCGCCGGCATGATCCTCGTGATCGACAACTACGACAGCTTCACGTTCAACCTCGTCCAGGCGCTGCAGGCGGCGGGCGCTTCCGTGCGTGTCCTGCGGAACGACGCGATCGATCGATCGGGGATCGAGGCGCTCGCCTCGGACGAGGCGGCCGACCTGAAGGGCATCGTCATCTCGCCCGGCCCGAGCGATCCCGACCACGCCGGCGTGTCGATGGACGCCGTCCGCGTCGCCAGCGAGCGGCGGATCCCGCTGCTCGGCGTGTGCCTCGGCATGCAGTCGATGGCCCAGGCCTACGGCGCGACGATCGTCCGCGCCCCGACGCTCGTCCACGGCGAGGCGGCCGCGGTCACCCACGATGGGTCGGGCCTGCTCGAGGGCATGCCGCCCGAGTTCATGGGCGCTCGCTACCACTCGCTGTGCGTCGATCCGGCGACGCTCCCGCCGGAGCTGCGCGTGACCGCGATGTCCGAGGAGGACCAGGTCGTCATGGGCCTGCGGCACGTCGACCTGCCGCTCGAGGGCGTCCAGTTCCACCCCGAGAGCGTGCTCACCCCGCAGGGCCCGCACCTCCTCGCCAACTTCCTGCGCCTGGCCGGCGAGGGCGAGGCGGCGCGGCTGGACGCGGTGAGCGGCACGTTCGCGACCTCGGGCATGGCCGAATGAGCGAGGCGGTTCGGGCCGCGCTGGCGGCGATCGTCGAGGGGCGCAGCCTCTCCCTGGACGAGGCGCGCCTGGCGATGGGCGCCGTCATGGACGGAGAGGCGACGGCCGCGCAACTGGCGGCCCTCCTTGTGGCGCTGCGGATGCGCGGCGAGACGGTCGAGGAGCTGGCCGGGTTCGCCTCCGCCATGCGCGAGCGGGTGCTCCGGGTCGACGCGCCGACGGGCACGATCGACGTCGTGGGCACCGGCGGCGACGGCTCCGGGACATTCAACATCTCGACCGCCGCGGCCTTTGTCGTCGCGTCGAGCGGCGTGCCGGTCGCCAAGCACGGCAACCGCGCGATCACCTCGAAGAGCGGCTCCGCGGACGTCCTCGAGGCGCTGGGCGTGCGGATCGACCACACCGCGGAGTCGGCGGCGGCTTCGCTGCGGGAGGTCGGCTTCGCGTTCCTCTTTGCCCCCGCGTTCCACCCGGCGATGAAGCACGCCGGCCCGACGCGACGGGAGATCGGGATCCGGACCTCGTTCAACCTCATCGGCCCGCTCACGAACCCCGCGGGCGCGCGGCGCGCGCTCATCGGCGTGGGGGCGTCTGATGCCGCGGCGCGGATCGCCGAGGTGGCGGGCGTGCTGGGCACGGACCGGACCCTGGTCGTTCACGGCGCGGGCGTCGACGAGCTGCCGCTCGACGGCAGCGGCGTGGTGTACGACGTGACCCCGGGCGGGGTCGAGATGCGCCCAGTCGACGCGGCCGCCTATGGCCTGGCGAGCGCCGCGACGAGCGCACTGGCGGGCGGTACCGCCGTCGAGAACGCGGCGATCGTTGAGGCGGTCTTCGCGGGCGCACCTGGGCCGCCGCGCGACGTGGTGCTCCTCAATGCCGGGGCCGCCCTGGTCGCGGCGGGCGTCGCCGACGAGATTGGCGAGGGCATCGAGGCGGCACGGGCGACGCTCGATGCGGGCAAGCCTGCGGACCTGCTCGCGCGGCTTCGGTCAGAAAAGCTGGCCGCCGACGCGCTCGTCCCGACCGCGCCGGCGACGGCATGACGATCGACACGCGGCCCCCGCGGCCCTCGCGCCCCGGGCAGGCCGGCACGAACGGCCGCAACGGCGCGCACCGAACGCGTGCCGATCGGCGGGGGATCGTCGGCGAGATCGCGGCCCGGCGCCTGGCCGACCTGCGACCCCAGCTGGACGAGCTCCACGCGCCCGCGGCTCGCCGGGTGCTCGCCGACGCGCCTGTGCCGCGACCGTTCGCCCTCCGGCTCGCCGCGCCGGGGCTCCACCTGATCGCCGAGATCAAGCGCCGCTCACCCTCCGCGGGGCGGATCGCCGCCGAGGCGGAGGACGTCGTCGCCCGGGCGCGGGCCTACCAGGCCGGCGGCGCGTCGGCCATCTCCGTCCTGTGCGAGCCGCACTGGTTCGGCGGCTCGGTCGATGACCTCGCACGCGTCCGCTCCAAGGTGACGGTGCCCGTCCTCGCGAAGGAGTTCGTCGTCGACCCTCGCCAGCTCGTCCTCCTTCGGGCCGCCGGTGCCGACGCGGTGCTGCTGCTCGCCGTGCTGCATCCGCGCCGGGCGCTCGCAAGGCTCGTGGACCGGGCGCTCGAGCTCGGGCTGGAGCCGCTGGTCGAGGCCCACGACGAGCGCGAGCTCGACGCGGCCCTCGCGACGAGCGCGCGCGTGATCGGCATCAACAACCGCGACCTGCGCACGCTCGACGTCGACCCGGAGCGCGCGTCCCGCATGCGCGAGCTCGTCCCCGAGGACCGCCTCGTCATCGCCGAATCCGGGGTCAGGGACGTCGCCACGATCCGCGGCTGGCGCGCCCTCGGCTTCGACGCGGCGCTCGTCGGCGAGACCCTCGTGCGGGCAACGGACCCAACGGCGGCCGCACGCTCCTTCGTCGAGGCGGGCGGAGTGCCGGAAGATCCGGTCGAGGCCGCTCGCGCGCCGCTCGTGAAGATCTGCGGCATCACCGACGCGGCGGGCGTCGAGGCGGCGCTTCGCGCGGGCGCCGACGCCATCGGGCTCAACCTCGTCCCCGGCACCCCGCGCGCGCTCGAGCTCGACGAGGCCGTCGCGCTGGCGAACCTGGCCCGGCGCCTCGCGCCACCCGACGCCCGTCCCAGGATCGTCGCGGTCACGGTCGATCGATCGGCCGACGACCTCAACTCGATCGCCCGCGCGCTCGACGCCGATGCGATCCAGCTCAATGGCAACGAACCGGTGCAGCTCCTCGCGCGGCTCGATCGGCCGGCGCTCAAGGTCATCCACCTGCCCCAGGCCGGGACCGCTCTCGCGCCGAGGGCCGACGAGGTGATCGCTCGTGCGCGGGCCTACCTCTCCGCCGGCGCCGCGCAGATCTTCCTCGACACCTCCGGCGGTCCGCACCCGGGCGGCACCGGTCGCCGCGCCGATCCGGCGCTCGTGGCGGCCGTCGCGCGGGAGATGCCGGTGGTGCTGGCGGGTGGCCTGGATCCGGCCTCGGTGGGACCGGCGCTGCGGAGCGCCGCGGCGGTGGCGGTGGACGTGGCGTCGGGCGTCGAGGCGCCCCGCGTGCCGGGCAAGCGGCCGACCAAGGACCCACTGAGGGTCGCCCTGTTTGCGAAGCGGGCCCGCGCGGCGCGCGGGGATCGACCCAACCTGCCGGCCCGGCCGACGCCGGTCGACCGGTCGCTGCTCGAGGCGGACGACCGGGGCCGCTGGGGGCTCGAGCGCCAGTTCGGCGGCCGCTACGTCCCCGAGACGCTCATGGCCGCGCTCCAGCAGCTCGACGATGCCTACGCCGCGCTGCGCCATGACCCGCGCTTCTGGGCCGAGCTCCGCGAGCTCCTCGCGACGTTCGCGGGCCGTCCGACGCCCCTGTATCGGGCGGATCGGCTCGCGGAGCGGGTGCTGGAGCAGGCCCGGGCTGTCAAGGGGGCCAAGGCCGTGCCGGGCAGCCTCCGCCTCTACCTCAAGCGCGAGGACCTCGCCCACACCGGCGCCCACAAGATCAACAACGCCCTCGGCCAGGCGCTGCTGACCCGGCGGCTCGGCAAGACCCGGGTCATCGCCGAGACGGGTGCCGGCCAGCACGGGGTTGCCACCGCGACGGCGTGCGCGCTGCTCGGCCTGCCGTGCGTCGTCTACATGGGGGCGGAGGACATCGAGCGCCAGCAGCCGAACGTGCTGCGCATGCACGCCCTCGGTGCCGAGGTGCGGCCGGTCCACAGCGGCAGCGCGACGCTGAAGGACGCGATCAACGAGGCGATGCGCGACTGGGTCACGAACGTCGAGACCACCCACTACGTGCTCGGTTCGGCGATGGGCCCGCACCCGTACCCGACGATCGTGCGCGACCTGCAACGCCGGATCGGTGACGAGGCCGCCGTCCAGCTCGGCGCGGCGGAGGGCCGCCTTCCGGACCTCGCGCTGGCCTGCGTCGGCGGTGGCTCGAACGCGATCGGGCTGCTGAGCCGGTTCATCGGCGAGCCGGCCGTACGCCTCGCCGTCGCCGAGGCTGCGGGGGAGGGGATCGCCACGGGTCGCCACGCGGCCGCCCTCGCCGGTGGCACGCCCGGCATCCTCCACGGCGCCCGCTCGATGATGCTCCAGGACCGGGACGGCCAGGTCGTCGAGGCGATCTCCGCCTCGGCGGGGCTCGACTACCCGGGCGTGGGCCCGCAGCTCTCGGCGCTCCACGCGGCCGGCCGGTTCGAGCTCGCGGCCGCCACCGACGACGATGCCTTCGCCGCGATGGCCCTCACCTCGGAGACGGAGGGCATCCTGCCGGCACTCGAGACGGCCCACGCCATCTCCGCGCTGCCGCGCCTGCTCGCCGGGACGGAAGGGAGCGGCGCGCCCTACCCCGCGGACGCGCTCGTCCTGCTCGGCTTCTCCGGACGCGGCGACAAGGACCTCGCCTCCTTCGGGCGCTGGCGGGAGCGGGGGGCGTGATGGCGCAAGCGGCGAGTCGCGACGGCGCGCGCCGCATCGGCGAAGCGTTCGAGGCGGCCCGGCGGGAGCGTCGAACCGCGCTCGTACCGTACGTCGTGGCCGGCTACCCGGACCTCGACGGCAGCCTCGAGGCGGCGATCGCCTGCATCGACGCCGGTGCCGACGTCCTCGAGGTGGGCCTCCCCTACTCGGACCCGCTCGCCGACGGGGCGACGCTCCAGCGCGCGTCCGCCGCGGCCCTCAAGGCCGGCGCGACCTTCGACGGCTCCATCGAGCTCGTCCGGAGGATCGCCGCGGCCCGGCCGGACGTTCCGCTCGTGCCGATGTGCTACGCGAACCAGGTGATCGGCGGGGGCGACGGTCGCGAGGCCGCGCGCCGCCTGGCCGACGCCGGCGCGTCGGGGATCATCGTCGCCGACCTCACCCCCAACGAGGGCGCGCCGTTCGAGGCAGTCGCCGCCGATGCGGGCCTCGCGGTCGTCTACCTCGTCGCCCCGACGACGCCGCCGGAGCGGCGCCGGTGGATCGCGAATCGCGCGTCCGGGTTCCTCTACTGCGTCTCCCTCGTCGGCGTCACCGGCGCCCGGTCGAGCCTGCCGCCGCAGGTCGCACGCCTCGTGCGCGACGTCAAGGCGGGCTCGCCGATCCCAGTGGCCGTCGGCTTCGGGGTCAGCCGGCCCGCGCACGTGCGGGCGCTGGCGAAGGCCGGCGCGGATGGCGTGATCGTCGCCTCGGCGCTCGTCGACGCGCTCGGCGCCGACGGCCGCGACGTGCGGGCCCTGTCGCGCCTCGTCCGCTCCCTTCGGGAGGCCGGCGCTACCCTCGCCGCGTGAGCCCTCGGGTTACGAAGGCGGAACGGCTGGCCGTCGCCCTCGAGTCGGCGCCGAAGAAGACCTTCGCGACCGCGCTCGACTGGCCGGGCTGGTCGCGCTCGGCGAAGACCGACGAGCTGGCGATCGAGGCGTTGCTCGCCTACGCGCCGCGCTACGCCCCGGTCGTGGAGGCCGCGGGACTGGCCCTTCCGTCGACGTTCGACGCGGACGTCGTCGAGCGATCGGATGGTGGCTCCGGCACCGAGTTCGGCGTACCGAGCCGGACCCACGATGCCGATGCCCGGCCCGTCGACCGCAACGAGGCGAAGCGGCTGGCGTCCATCGTCGAGGCGGCCTGGGCGAACTTCGCGAAGGTTGCCTCGAAGGCGCCCGCCGAGCTGCGGAAGGGCCCGCGCGGCGGCGGCCGCGACCGCGACAAGATCGTGGGCCACGTCACGGAGTCGGACTGGTACTACGCCCGCGAGCTCGGCTTGAAGCTCAGGCAGCCCGACGTCGGCGATCGAGCCGCCGTGGCCGCGATGCGCGCCGAGATGCTGGCGATCCTTCGCGAACCATCCGACGGCGGCCCGCTCTCAGGGCGCAAGTGGACGCAGCGCTACGCCGCGCGCCGCATCGCCTGGCACGCGCTCGACCACGCCTGGGAGATCGAAGACCGCTCCGACCCCGCGGAACCCGTGGAGGGCGCCGCCTCGATCCGAGAACCGACACGCAATTGCAAGCCCGGCGCCGCTCGGACGGTCTCCCGCGCGGATTGACTCGGCCCGTTCGCGGGCCTAGCGTCCTCGGCGGCTGGTGTGTGACGGGGTACGTCAGGGAGGATCACCATGCGCCCCAGGTCCTTGGCCTTTCTCGGCCTGTTCGTCATCGTCGCCTCGCTACCGGCGACGACCTTCGCGGCCTCGCCCCAGCGCGAGAAGCTGGAGATGTACAGCATCGAAGGGACCGCGGCTGCGGTCGGAGCGGCGACCACGCGCCTCGGCCTCGAGCTCGTCAACGCCGAGCAGGTGGCCGGCGGCACGCGCGCCCAGGCCGTCCTGACCCGGCGCCAGGCCGCAGGCCTCCGCGCCGAGGGCCTCAAGGTGCGGCTGGTCCGCAATGACAAGGGCCAGACCGTCACCGAGCAGGCGCGCCTGCAGGCGCTCAACGGCTTCACCGTGTGGCGCTCGTGGGATGAGCCCGGCGGGTTCCGGGACCAGCTCTACCAGATCGCCGCGGAGAACCCCGGGCTGACCAAGCTGCGAGTCCTCGGCCACACCTGGCAGGGCCGCGAGATCATCGCCCTCAAGGTGACCGACGGGGCCCGCGGCATCCCGGACGGGAAGCGCCCCGCCGTCCTGTATTCCTCGCTGCAGCATGCGCGCGAGTGGATCAGCGCCGAGGTCAATCGGCGGACGCTCCGCTGGTTCATCGACCAGTGGCGCGGCAAGAACAAGGAGGTCCGCGACCTCCTGAAGACGCGCGAGCTGTGGTTCATCCTCGTCGCGAACCCGGACGGCTACCAGTACACGTTCGATGGCGATCGGCTATGGCGGAAGAACCTCCGCGACAACGACCACGACGGCACGATCACCAGCGCCGACGGCGTCGACCCGAACCGCAACTTCGACGAGCACTGGGCCTACGACGACGAGGGGTCGTCGAGCGACCCGACCTCGGAGACGTACCGCGGCCCGAGCCCGGCGTCGGAGCCCGAGACGCAGGCGATGCAGGGCCTGATCGACCGGGTCAAGCCGAAGTTCCAGTCCAACCTGCACTCGGTCGGCGAGTGGCTGCTGTACCCGCAGGGCTGGCAGATCGGCACGCTCGATGCGGACAACCCGATCTACGTCGCGGTCGCCGGCACCGACGCGCATCCGGCCATCGCCGGCTTCAACCCGGGTCAATCGGCCGACACGCTCTACGTCACGAACGGCGAGACGACCGACTACGCCGACGTGAACGCGGGCACGATCGCCATCACGCCGGAGCTCGGCGATGGCGATTCCGGCGGCGGTTTCGTCTTCCCCGATGACGAGGCGCTCGTCCAGGCGGAGTTCGAGCGGGTGCTCCCGTTCCAGCTCGGGCTCGCCCGGTCGGCGACCGATCCCGACGATCCGGTGTCACCGGTCGGGATCACCGTCGATCCGTTCTACCTGAACCAGACCGACAACGACCCCCAGAACGGCGCCGATTCGCTCTTCGACTTCACCTTCTCCAAGTCGTACGGCGACCCGCAGGAGGTACGCATCCTGGCGAAGCGCAGCCTCGGCGCCGTGCAGCTCAAGTACTCCATCAACGGCGGCGCGGCCGTCTCCAAGGCGACGAGCCAGTGGAATGGCGGCGACCGCTATGGCCCCGGCAACGGGAAGTACTTCCACGTCGTCAGCGGCCTCGTGACCGGCACGACGCCGGGCGACGATGTGCGGGTCTGGTTCGAGGGCGGCGGCCAGGTGAGCGACTCGTTCACCTACGAGGTCGTCTCCGATACCGGCAACCGCACGCTCGTGGTCGCCGCGGAGGACTACTCGGGCGCCTCGCCGTCGAAGCCGGGGCCGCCGACCGCGCCGGAGTACCTGTCCTTCTACACGGACGCGCTCGAGGTGAACGACATCGCCTTCGACGTGTATGACGTCGACGCCAACGGCAGGACCGCGCCCGACAACCTCGGCGTGCTCAGCCACTACGACGGCGTCATCTGGTACACCGGCGACGACGTCGTCACCCGCGAACGAGGCTGGGGCGTCGGCAACGCGTCGCGGCTCGCGATGCAGGAGATCCTCGGCCTCCGCGACTTCCTCAACGAGGGCGGCCGCGCCCTCTACACCGGGCAGCGCGCCGGGCAGCAGTTCACGTCCGCCGTGAGCGGGCAGATCTACGACCCGTTCGAGAACCGGCAATGCAGCTCGGATCCGGCCGTCGAGGCCCGGTGCCTGCCGCTGGCGGGCTCGGGTGACGGGCAGGGCGACGTGATCGAGTACTGGCTCGGCGCGGGCGTGACGACGGCCGGTGGTGGGATCGACCCCGACACCGGCGACGCGTTCGACATCTCGGGCCTGTCGGCACCGCTCGACGGCCTCACGTTCAGCCGCAACGGCCCCGACAGCGCCGACAACCAGGGGATCGATGCCTCGTTCATCTCGACCGAGGACTACCTCGCCGTGACCGTCCCGACGATCAGCTTCCCGCAGTTCGCGAGCGAGCCCTCGTCGGAGTACCTGACCGGCATCGCCGGCCCGTTCGAGCCCCATGGCGGCTCGAAGTTCATGTGGTCGCAGCTCGCCAACGAGGGCTACAAGCGCCTGACCCGGACCATCACGGTCCCGGCGGGTGGCGCGACGCTCTCGTTCTGGACGAGCTTCAACGTCGAGTTCGACTTCGACTACCTGGTCGTCGAGGCCCACACCGTGGGCGCCGATGACTGGACGACCCTGCCGGACGCCAACGGGCACACCTCGGATGACTTGAGCGCCGATCAAGCGTGCATCAACGGCTGGAGCAACCCGAATGACCCGGACAACGTGCTCCACCCGTTCCTGACCCACTACCAGACGTTCGACGACGCGACCGGGGAGTGTTCCAACACCGGGTCGACCGGCAGCTGGAACGCGGCAAACGGCCCGTCAGGCGGCTGGCAGCAGTTCGAGATCGACCTGTCCGGCTACGCCGGAAGCCAGGTCGATGTCTCCATCACCGACCTCAGCGACTGGGGCCTGCAGGTCTTCCCCGGCGTGTTCATCGACGACATCGTCGTCTCGACCGGCGAGGGCAGCACCTCGTTCGAGGACGACGCCGACCCGATGGACGGCTGGGTGGTCTCGGGCGCGCCGCAGGATGCCGACGGCTTCGAGGGGCCCAACGCCAACGACTGGGATCGCCGTGGTGGCTTCGGCATCAAGGAAGGTGCCTCGGTCACGACGCCGAGCTCCGTCTACCTCGGCTTCGGCTTCGAGGGCATCTCCGGCGCGGCCACGCGCGCGGAGGTCATCGACCGGATCGTCGACTACCTCCTGAACTGAACGGCGAGACGACCAACCTCGCCACCTGACACCCGCGCCGCGGCAGTTGCTCGCGGCGCGGGTCACTTTCGCTGTCACAGGGCGGCGCCGGCCGAGGGACATGTGCCCTCAGCCAACCAGGTCGAGCGCCGCCTCGATTGGGATCGGCCGGGGCCGGTCGATCAGCCCGATCAGGCGCGCAGCCTCGCCGACGAGCTCAGCCGGCGTCGCTCCTGCATCGAGGCGATGACCGATGGCGGTCGCGCCGTCGGCCTTGCTGAGCTTCGAGCCATCCGGGCGGCGGATGAGTGGGTGATGGGCGAAGGGCGGCGGCGCGGCGCGCCCGAGGAGCCGGGCCAGGCGGATCTGGTCGGGCGTCGCGTCGACGAGATCCTCGCCGCGGACGACGAGATCCACGCCGTGGCGCAGATCGTCGACGACCACGCACAACCCGTACGTCCAGTTGCCATTGCGGTCGCGGACGGGCAGGTCACCGTCCGCCGAGACGGTCCCGGAACGTGCGCCGAGCAGCAGGTCGTCCCAGCGCTCCTCGCCGTCGCCGAGGGCGGCCCGGAGCGTCAGCCCCGCCCGAGCCTGGAGGTGCCGTGCCCGGCAGCCGCCCGGGCAGCCGGGACCGGACCACGGCCGGCCGTGCCCCGCTTGCCACGCGGCGAACGTCGCGCGCGAGCAGTCGCAGGCGTAGACATCGGTCGTGCGACCGAGCGCCTCGAGCGCCGCCTCGTACGAGGCGCCGTTGTCCGACTGCCGGAACGCGGAGGGCCCGGCCCGCAGCGCGTCGGTCGAGGGTTCGTCGGCAGCGAGCCCGAGCCGGTCCAGGTCATCGAGCAGGGCCGCCTCGTACCCCGGGCGGCAGCGCTGTCGGTCGTGCTCCTCGATCCGGAGCAGCACGCGGCCGCCGAGCTTCCGCGCGAAGCCCCAGACGAAGATCGCGTTGGCCAGATGGCCGAGGTGGAGGCGGCCGGTGGGAGCGGGCGCGAAGCGGGTGGTCGGGCCTGGGCGCGCCGTCACGCCCCCGGCGGCTCCGGTCGATCGTCCTCGTCACGTGCGGCGCGCTCCCGCTCGACGCTCTCCAGCGCCCGCGCCGAGGCGATCAGGCGGCGGTAGATCGCGAGGAGATCGACCTGGGGCAGGGGACCCTCATTGGCGATCGAGACGCGAAGGAGCACCTCGCGCTCGCGCTCGCGGTCGCGGATCGCGCGCCTGCCGATCGCCGCCTTCTCGTGCCAGACTGCCCGTGTCAGCTCGGCCCGCTCGTTGAACAGGGCGACGATGCGCCGATCGAGCTCGTCGATCTCGGCACGGAGCCGCTCCAGCTCGGGACTGGTGCGTGGCCCGACCGGGCCGTCACGGCCGACCCCGCTACCGCGCCCGCTCGCGGCGTCGCTCACTCGCGATCCTGGAAGAGCTTCGCCAGCACGTCGAGCGCCTCGTCGTAGCCGCGGGGGCCGTGGCCGACGATCGAGGCGAGCGCGACGTCGGCGAGGAAGTTGACCTTCCGGAATGGCTCCCTCGTCGCCGGGTCCGTCAGGTGGACCTCGACGAACGGCCGGCCGACCGCCAGCAATGCATCCCGCAGCGACACCGAGGTGTGCGTCAGCCCCCCGGCGTTGACGATCGCCGCGTCGAAGTCCTTCTCGTGGATCCGGTCGATGAGCACGCCCTCATGGTTCGACTGGAACCACGTGACCTGGAGGTCGAGCTGGACCGCGCGCCGGCGCATCCCCTCGTGGATGTCCTCCAGGGTCTGATGGCCGTAGATCTCGGGCTCGCGCGTGCCGAGCAGGTTCAGGTTCGGCCCGTTCAGCACCAGGATCCGGTTGCCCTCGCCCCGGCTCATGATCGGCCCGCCGCGACCGCGGCCTTCGGCGCCCGGCCGGCGAGGACCGACGCGGCGACGTCCCGGACCAGGTCCATCGGGACCTCCGCATCGACCGCGTAGCCGCTGCCGGTCGCGAGCACCCACCGAAGCGCGCCGCGGGCGTGCTTCTTGTCAGTTTCGAGCAGTTCGAGCACGCGCTCGAGCTCGAGGTCGAGCGGCGCGGTCCCGAGGTCGAGGCGATCCAGGAGCCCCTCGACTCGATCGGCGAGCTCGGGCGGCGTGACGCCCCGCCGCACGCCGATGCGAACGGCCGCCCGCAGCCCGTAGGCCACCGACTCCCCATGGAGCAGGCCGCCGAAGCCCGCCGCCGCCTCGATCGCGTGCCCCAGCGAATGCCCGAGGTTGAGCGAGATCCGAGCCGCGCCCTCGCGCTCGTCCGCGAGGACGACCTCGACCTTGGCCCACGCGAGCTCGACGACCTCGGCGAGCGCGCCAGACTCGATCGCCGCGGGATCCCCGTCGACGATCGCCACGCCGTCCCGCTCGAGGACATCGAACAGGCGCTCGTGTCCCAGCGCGGCCATCTTCACCGCCTCGGCGAGCGCCGAGCGTCGATGCCGCGGCTCGACCGTGGCCAGGACGGCGATGTCGCTCACGATCGCGATCGGCTGGTGGAAGGCGCCGACGAGGTTCTTGCCCTCCGCCAGGTCGACGCCGGTCTTGCCGCCGATCGACGAGTCGAGCTGGGCCGACAGCGTGGTCGGGACCTGGACGTAGGGGATGCCGCGCAGGTAGATCGCCGCGAGGAAGCCCGCCGCGTCGCCGAGCGCGCCACCACCCACGGCCACGATCGGTTCGCCGCGCTCCACCCGGAGCCGTGCCAGCTCGCCCGCGGCCGTCTCGATGACCGCCAGCCGCTTCGCATCCTCGCCTCGCGGCAGGAGCACCCGTTCCACCTCCCAGCCGCGCTCGGTGAGCGAGCGCCCAAGCCCAGCCCCGACGGCTTCCCAGGCGGCGGGCTCGGAGACGAGGATGGCGCGCCGCGCCTCTGCCTCCTGGAGGGCCGCCTCGACCGCGTCGGCAAGGATGCCCTCGCCGATGACCAGCTTCCCGATCTTCGTGTCGGCCCGGAGCAGGACCGTGCCGGCGCTCGCAGGAGCCTTGAGCGTGGCGTCGACCGCGTCGACGACCGTGGCGATCTCGGCGACGCCCACGACGCGCGTCGCCGCGGCGTAGAACCGGCCGCGTGCCGAACCGAGCTCCCGGATCGCGCCCAGCGGATCGCGCGCGGCGACCAGCGGGCGGACGTTCGGGCTCCGGCGCAGCCGTTGGGCGACCACCTCCGGGCGGACGTCCAGCCAGACGACGCGGCGGCCCCGAAACAGGCGCCAGCGGTTGCGCGGGTCGAGGATGGCGCCGCCGCCCGGAGCGATCACGCGCGTGAGATTCGGCGATGGATCGGGCTTGCAGAGGCTTTCGATGGCCGCTCGCTCGCGGCGCCGGAAGCCGGCCTCGCCCTCGCCGGCGAAGATCTCCGGGACCGGGGTCCCGGCCTGGCGCTCGATCTGCTCGTCGAGGTCGACGAAGGTCGCGCCGTGGCGCGCGGCGACGCGCTTGCCGACGGCCGTCTTGCCGCTGCCCGGAAGCCCGATGATCACCAGCTCCACGTCAGTCATCGCCCCCGGAGCCGACCGCCGGCGCCTCGGCCGCGTCGGCGCCGCCTGCCGCACGAGCTCCCGCGCGCGAGCCGGCGCGTCCCGCGCCGTCCATCGGCGCAGCGAGCCGGTCGCGCCAGCGGGCCATCGAGTCCCGGATCTCCGGCATCGAGTCGCCGCCGGTCTTCTCGAGGACGAAGCGCGCCAGGGTGAGCAGCACCATGGCCTCGCCGACCACGCCGGCAGCCGGAACGACGCTGATGTCGCTGCGCTCGTAGTGCGCCTTCTCGACCGCCTCGCCCGTAAGCAGGTCCGCCGATGGGAGCGGCCGCGCGAGCGTTGAGATCGGCTTGACCGCGCCGCGGACGACGATCGGCTCGCCGTTCGAGACGCCGGCGGTCAGCCCGCCCGCGTTGTTCGAGCGGTGGATCCAGCGGCCCGCCTCGCCGCGGCCCTCGATCACGTCGTGGACCTCGGAGCCGAAGCGGCGGGTCTGCTCGAACCCGAGCCCGATCTCGACGCCCTTCACGATGTTGATGCTCATGACCGCGGCGGCCAGTGCCGCGTCCAGGCGGCGATCCCACTGGACGTAGCTCCCGAGGCCGATGGGCACGCCCGTGGCCACGACCTCGAACACGCCCCCGACCGTGTCGCCCTTCTCGCGGGCCTGGTCGATGCGGTCGATCATCGCGGCCTCCGCCTCGGGGTCCGGGCAGCGCAGCGGGGACGCATCCGCCTCCTCGCGGGAGCGGCTCGCGCGCGAGGGATCCATGACGACCCCGCCGACCTCGGCCGTGAACGACCAGACCTCGATGCCGAGCTCGCGAAGGAATGCACGGGCCACCCCGCCCGCGGCCACCCGCGCGGCCGTCTCGCGAGCAGAGGCCCGCTCGAGCACGTTGCGGACGTCGTCGTGGCCGTACTTCAGCGCGCCGGCGAGGTCGCCGTGGCCGGGCCGCACGCGCGTGACCGGCGTGGACCGCTTGTCGCCGCCGGCCGCCGCGTCGGCGAGGGCCGCCGCCGCCTCGTCTGACAGCGGCTCGACCTGCATGACCGTGGTCCAGTTCTCCCAGTCGCGATTCGCGACCAGCAGGAGGATCGGCGAGCCCAGCGTGAGGCCGTGCCGCACGCCGGCCACGATCTCGGCCCGATCCTGTTCGATCTGCTGCCGGGCCCCGCGCCCGTAGCCGCGCTGGCGCCGGGCGAGGTCGACGACGAGGTCGGCCTCGGCGAGGGCGAGCCCTGCCGGGACGCCCTCGATCGTGACGCCGAGCGTCCGCCCGTGCGACTCGCCGGCGGTCAGGAACCGGAAGGGCTCGGCCATGTGTGCCGGCGTCGCTCTGGATCGCCGGTCTCAGCCGGCGGTCGAGGCGGTCTCGGGCACCGCGACGCCGTCGCCGTCGCCCGTCGGTTCGCCCTCGGCCGAGCGCACGCCCTCCGCGCGGGCCTCGGCGAGCGCCTGCCCCATGATCTCGAGCGGGGCCGGCTCGCCGGTCCACAGCGCGAAGGCCGCCGCGCCCTGGTGAAGCAGCATGGTCTCGCCATCGCTGGCGGCGGCACCCGCCGACTCGGCGTCGCGCAGGAGCCGCGTCCGGTTGTAGATCAGGTCGAGGACCAGGAGGTCAGCAGTGATGACCTCGGCCGGGACGGGCGAGACATCGGACGTCAAACCGATCGAGGTGGCGTTGATGAGAACCTTCGTCCTGGCCAGCTCCGACTCGATGATCGACTCGTGCCAGGGCATGGCCTTGAGGTCCATGTGCGAGGCGGTGCGGGCGAAGAACTTGACCAGCCCTTCGCCGCGATGGAGGTGGCGGTTGAAGACGATGACCCGCTGGAAGCCGGCGCGGATCAGCCCGTAGACCACGGCGCGCGCGCCGCCCCCGGCCCCGAGCACCACCGCCGCCCGCGGCATCTTCTGGCGGCCGACGAGCTTGTCGAGCGCGGCCGCGAAGCCGGGCACGTCCGTGTTGTGGCCCACGAGCCGGCGGCCTTCGCGCGTGAGCGTGTTCACGGCGCCGGTGGCCTGGGCCTCCTCGGTGAGCTTGTCGATCATCGGCACGACCCGCTCCTTGTGGGGGATCGTGACGTTCGCGCCGAGGAACTCGTCGCTGCGGACCTCGTTGATCGCGTCGCCGAGCGCGATCGGGGCACGGTCCCACAGCTCGTAGCGAGCATCGATCCCGGCCGAATCGAAGGCGGCCTGCTGCATCGCCCCCGACAGCGAGTGGGCGACCGGGTGGCCGATGAGGACGACCCGCTTGGTCATGATCGGATCCTTTCGAGGTCGGCGAAGAAGCTCGGATAGGAGATGGCGACGCTGTCCGCGCCGCGGATGGTCGTCGTGCCCTCCGCCACGAGGCCCGCGATCGCGAGTGTGAGCGCAAGTCGATGATCGCCAAGGCTGTCGACGACGGCGCCTCGGAGGGTGGACGGGCCTTCGATGACGATGTCGTCCCCAGCCGAGGTGATTCTCGCACCGAGCGTCGAAAGGCCGGTGACGATGCCGGCGATGCGGTCGGACTCCTTGTGCCGGAGCTCGCCCGCGCCGCGGATCACGCTGCGCCCGCGCGCCTGCGACGCCGCGAGGCACAGGATCGGGATCTCGTCGATCGCGGCGGCGGTGTCCGCCGGGTCCAGCTCGATCGCCTCGAGCTCCGCTCCGCTGACCTCGAGGTCCGCGACGGGCTCGCCGTCGCGTGTGTCGGCGCGACCGTCCGTGCGGCCGTCCGCGAGGGGCACCTCCCGGATCGCGGCCCCCATCCGGGCCAGCAGGTCGATGACAGCTCGCCGCGTCGGATTGACGCCGACGCGGCGGATCACGACTCGCGCGGCCGGATGGATCGAACCCGCGACGAGCCAGAACGCGGCCGCGGAGGGATCGCCGGGGACCTCCTCGTCGATCGCCTGCACCGGGACACCGCCATCGATCTCGATCCTTCGGCCGCCGTCGGGGTCCTGCCGCGATCGCACGTCGATGCCGCGGGCGCGCAGCATCCGCTCGGTGTGATCGCGCGTCGCGACCGACTCGGTGACCGTCGTGGTGCCGTCGGCACGGAGCCCGGCCAACAGGATCGACGACTTGACCTGGGCCGAGGGCACCGGGGTCGTCCAGTCGATCGCCCGGAGCGTGGCGCGCCCCGAGATGCGCAACGGCGGACGCCCGCCCTCGCCGCTCTCGACCTCCGCGCCCATCGACCGCAACGGCTCGACCACCCGCGCCATCGGCCGGCTCCGGAGGGAGGCGTCGCCGTCGAGCGTCGCCGACGCGGGCTGTCCGGCCAGGATCCCGGCGAAGAGGCGCATGCTCGTGCCCGAGTTGCCGCAGTCGAGATCGGCGGCCGGCGGTCGGATGCCGTCCCGACCCGGGGACCGGACGCGGTAGTCGACGTTGCCGGACCCGTCTCGCGCCGGCGCGCGATCGACCTCCGCCCCGAGCGCCACGACGATCCGGGCGGTCGATCGAACGTCGGCGCCGTCGCCGGCGCCGCCGATCCGCGATTCGCCCTGGGCGAGAAGAGCCAGCATCAGCGCCCGATGGCTGATCGACTTGTCGCCGGGCAGCCGGAGCTCGCCGCGCAGCCCGCCGGCGGGTCGGACGACGACGTCTGAGGAAGCGCTCGGCGCCACGGTCGCGGCCATCGGCTCAGTGCTTCGACAGCCCGCCGCCGGCGGGCACGTCGACGTGGCCTGGCGAGAACGAGGAGCCGTTGCGGAGCTCGCGGACGTGCTCGTGGACCGGCACGACCTCGCGCATGAGCGCCTCGAACTCGGGGAAGTTGAGCTGCTGCTCCGCGTCGGACAGGGCGGAGTCCGGATCCGGATGGACCTCGACCATGATCCCGTCGGCACCGACGGCGACGCCACCGAGCGCGAGCGGCGGCACCAGCCAGCGCTTGCCCGTGGCATGGCTCGGGTCGACGATCACCGGCAGGTGGGTCAGCTGGTGGAGCAAGGGCACCGCGGAGAGATCCAGCGTGTTCCGGGTGTAGGTCTCGAAGGTCCGGATGCCGCGCTCGCAGAGGATCACGTTGGGATTGCCGGACGACACGATGTACTCGGCCGCCATCAGCCATTCCTCGATGGTCGCGCCGTATCCGCGCTTGAGCATCACGGGCCGCGCGACGCGCCCCGCCGCCTGCAGGAGCGAATAGTTCTGCATGTTTCGCGTGCCGATCTGGAGGATGTCGGCGTACTCGGCGACGATGTCGACCTGGTTCGGTTCCATGACCTCGGTGATCACCGGGAGGCCCGTCTCGTCGCGCGCCTCGGCGAGGTAGCGGAGCGCCTCGACGCCGAGGCCCTGGAATGCGTATGGCGAGGTCCGCGGTTTGAACGCGCCGCCGCGGAGGACCGTGGCGCCCTTCGCCTTGACCTCGGTCGCCGTGGCCATCAGCTGGTCGCGGTTCTCGACCGAGCACGGCCCGGCCATGACCGTCAGCGACCCGTCGCCGACCGCGGCGTCGAGGACCCGGATGACGGTGTCCTCGGGGTGGAACTCGCGGGACGTGAGCTTGAACGGCCGGTTGATCGGCGTGACCCGCTCCACGCCGGGCAGCGTGGCGAGCGTCTCGAGGAGCGCCCCGCGTCGACCACCGAGCTCGCCGACCACGGCCAGCTTCAAGCTCGACGAGCCCGCGTGCTCGTACGGCGTGAGGCCCTCCGCGAGGATGCGGCTCTTCACGCCGAGCACCTCGGCCTCGGTCGCGTTCGGGCGCATGACGACGAACATCCGGCTGGTTCCTGTCTTCCTCGGGCTCCCTGTCGTTTTGACCCGGCCTCGTCCTGGCCCCTGTCGATCCGCCCCGATCGGCGGAGAAACAAAAAAGCAGAGGTCTCGCCTCTGCCATCGCCCGACATTTCCTCCACCCGGTCACTGACCGGGATCAAGTCATGCCGGGCTGCGGTACCAGAATGAGGTGGCCATCTCGGTTGCCGGACGGTAGTGCACCCCCGATCGGAAGTCAATCGAAGGCACCCGCATCCTGCCGTTCATCGAGTTCCGGGAGGGCCCTGTGGTAGCCTCTCGGCCGCGGCCGGAGAGGTCGCATAGAGGCCTAGTGCGACGGTTTGCTAAACCGTTAAGTGGGGTAACCTGCTTCGAGGGTTCGAATCCCTCCCTCTCCGCCAGATTGCGCCCGTAGCTCAGCGGATAGAGCGTCAGGTTGCGGACCTGAAGGTCGTGGGTTCGAGTCCCGCCGGGCGCGCCAGCTCCCCACGCCGGCCCTGGGTTCTCCGTTGACACCCGGCCCGCGCGCCCTACGCTGATCCGAGCCCGCTCTGACGGGCTCCCGCGCCGATCCCTGCGTCCAGCGCCCCGGTTCCCATGACCCGAAAGTGAGGCCACCTCGTGCCCAGCGCCCGGACGCACCGTGTCGGAGGTCGCTCGCGCGCTGCGGCGCTCGCTCCAGCACTGGCGATCTGCCTGCAGCTGATCATCTCGTTCGGCAGCCCGACGCCGACGACCGCGACAGTGACGGGGACGTCTCTCGCGCTGGGCGCCTGGCACACCTGCGTACTGAACTCGGACGGCACGGTTTGGTGCTGGGGGGAGGCGAGCGATGGGCAGGTCGGCGATGGGACCCAGGGCAACGCCGAGTTCCGGCGACTGACGCCAGTCCAGGTGATCCAGGGCGCCGGCAAGCTGACCGGCGTCCAGGCCATTTCGGCGAACGACCACACCACCTGCGCGTTGAAGACGGACGGCACGGTCTGGTGCTGGGGCGCCGGCCATCTCGGGGAGCTCGGCAACAACACCGGCGGCGACGACAACGGGGCGTTCGCCCTGGAGCCGGTCCAGGTGCTCCAGGGTGGTGGCTTCCTGACCGGCGTGGCCGCGATCGACAGCGGCTCCCGCCACACATGCGCGCTGAAGACCGACGGCACTGTCTGGTGCTGGGGCTACGACGGCTTCGCCCAGCTCGGCGACGCGACCCTCGGGACCGGGGACTACCAGACCCGCCTGACCCCGGTCCAGGTCGTCCTCGGCAACGGCAAGCTCACCGACGCCGTCGCCATCTCCGCCGGCGGCCAGCAGTCGTGCGCCATCCGATCCGGCGGCTCGGTCTGGTGCTGGGGCGACGATTTCTACGGCGAGCTCGGCGACGGCACCCGGGGCAACGGGAACAACATCCGCCTGAAGCCGGTGCAGGTCGTCCAGGGGACGGGCAAGTTCACGAACGCGACGGCGCTCGCCGCCGGCGCCCGCCATACGTGTGCCCGCAAGAGCACCGGGACGGTCTGGTGCTGGGGCAGCGACTCGAAAGGCGAGCTCGGAGACGGGACGTTGGGTGCCAGCCTCCATCTCCGTCTCAAGCCGGTGCGCGTCATCTACGCCGGCGGCCCGTTGGTCAATGTGACGTCGATCGCGTCGCTCAACACCCACTCCTGCGCGGTCCAGACGACAGGGGCTGTCTGGTGCTGGGGCGCGGACTATCACGGCCAGCTCGGCGACGGCACCCGCGGTGGAACCGGCCACGTGCGCCTCAAGGCCACCCAGGTCGTCTACGGCGCCGGGCATCTCACCGGCGTTGCCGCGATCAGCACGGGCAACGGCCACACCTGCGCAATCAAGGGCGCGGGCACGTTCTGGTGCTGGGGCTGGGACGGTCAGGGCCAGGTCGGCGACGGCACGCTCGGCGACTCGAGCCACAACCGGCTCAAGCCGGTGCAGGTGGTCGGCCTCCCGTAGCGACGCCGCCTCGTTCGGCGAGGTCGGCGAAGACCACCGCCGTCAGCGCCACCAGGAGCGCGTTCCGCAGGTTGAGGATCAGGACGGGCAACGCCTCCTGGTCGATGAGCTGCTCGTACAGCACCGGGTGGATCGGGATCGTCAGGGCCACGATGGCCGCCGCCAGCCAGAACTGGCGCCCCGGGAGCAACACCGCGAATGGCACCAGCCAGACCACGTACTGGATCGAGAACACCTTGTTCGTCACCAGCACGATCAGGACGCTGGCCGTCGCGAGCGCGACGACCGTCGTCGGTGCCACCGATCCGTTGCTCCGGACCTCGTCGCGCGCCCGCCGCCAGCCGAGCCAGCCGAGGAGCGAGAAGCCGGCGATGGTCGCCAGCGGCAGCACGGTCAGCCACGTCCTGGCGGCAGGGCCCATGACCTCGATCGCCTTGTAGGGCGCGTCGGTCGGGATCGCCTTGCCCTGCACGAGCCCGACCAGCACCACGAGCCCGCCGCCGATCGACTCGATCTGGAGGCCGCGAAGTGACTGGAAGGCCAGGAAGGTCAGCGTGTCCGTCCCGGCGATGAGCAGGAACGGCAGGAGCCCGAGCGCGATCGTCACCACGGTCGCCGCGCCGAAGCGGAGCAGGCGAGCGTTGTCACGGGGCGCAAGCCAGGCCAGCGCGAGCGCGGGCGCCGCAGCGATCGGGTAGAGCTTCGCGAGCACGCCGAGCCCGAGCGCGACTCCCGCCCCGATCGGTCGATTGGCCAGCGTTGCCCACACGGCGATCGCGAGGAGCAGGGCAGGAAAGAGGTCGAACCGCCAGGCGATCGCGAGCGCCGCCCCGACCACCAGGATCGACAGGCGCGCGCCGATCGCGAGGCCCTGGTCCATGCCCGCCGAGCCGAAGCCGCCGAGCCGCGCGATTCGCAGCAGGACGAAGCCGAGGGCCAGGACGAGCAGCGCCTCCCAGCCCGCGAAGAGCCACTTGTACTGGTCGAGCGTGACGGTGCCGAAGAGCGACCCGACGAGGTACGGCACCAGCATCGGCACCATCGCCAGCGGCGGGTACTCGACCTGGACCTGGCTGTACGGCGTGGCTCCGCCCAGGATCGCCTGGGCGTACCGCATGTACAGCTCGACGTCGCCCTGGCTCGGGAACATCGAGCGCGTCGGCGTCAGGGCGGGCACGACCAGGATGACCGCCGCCGGCAGGAGGAGAAGGGCGAGGCGGAGGGGGGAGCGGCCCGTCCTGGCGAAGCCCGGCGCGGGCGGCACAGTCACGGGCGAGAGCCTACCGCGGCATCGGCGGACCGAATCGAAGCGGCCCCGAGGTCACCCCCCGAGGCCGCTGCGGACAGGAGAGCGGAGCGCGTCAGGCCGGGACTGCCGACCGACCGCCCTCGACGTACGTCTTGAGCCCGGAGACGATCCACATGATCCCGCTCCCGAAGCTCTCGGCCCGCTTCGAGCCCCGCTTGAGGCCCTTGCTCGTCACGGTCAGCTTCGTCGCGCCATCCTCGGCCTCGAGCTCCCAGAGGTGGGTGATCGGGCCCTCGGCCTCGACCTCCGGGTCCCAGCGGGCGAGGAACGTCATCTCGAGTCGCCGGGGTGGATCGCAGGCGAGGACCTCGCCGTCGGCCGCGACCTTGCCGTCCGGGTAGTCGTAGCTGACCCGGGAGCCGATGCTCCAGTCGGACACGACGCGTGTCCCGTAGTAGTACTGGACGGTCTCGTCGCCATCGGTGATCGCGCGCCAGACCCGCTCCGGGTCGGCGTTGATGTAGATGCTGTAGACGTGATCGAACTCGTCGGGAAGTGGTGCGGCCATCGGTGCTGCCTCCAGGTGGTCCTTGATGGCGCTCATCGTTCCGATGACGGGCGCCGCGTACTTGCTGATCCATCGATCGTGGATGCGGCGGATCGGGACGGGGTTGAGGTAGTGCCGCTTCTCGCGACCCACCTTCCGCGTCGAGATCAGCCCGGCCGTCTCCAGGACGCCCAGGTGCCGCATGACGCCGAAGCGGGTCATGTCCGGCAGATGGGCCGTGAGCTCACCGAGCGTTTGGCCGTCGCGCTCGAAGAGCCGGTCCAGGAGCAGCCGTCGACTCGGGTCGGCCAGCGCCCGGAACGCCGGAGCCGTCGAGTCATCCATGTGCCGACAATATGTGACTAATCAGTCACCTGTCAAGCCCAGGGACGGCGCCGCTGCACCACGAGCAGCGAGAGCGCCATGCCGAGCAGTCCGACCAGCGCGAGCATCCCGGTCAGGCGAAGGACCGCGAAGGGATAGCGGTCGCCGGGGACGAACTTGACGACCTGGGTCAGCCCCAGCTGCGCCGGGTCGCCCTCGTAGATGACCGATCCGTAGCGGGTGTACGCCTCCTCCCAGCCGATGACCTCGCCATCGGCGGTCTGGAGCAGCCCGGCCAGCTGTCGAGCACCCGGATCCAGCTGCTCGGTCGGTCCAACCATTGACTCCTGGTCGAGCCAGGTATCGCTCACAGCCGAAACGAGGAGGCTCGCCGCGAGGGTGAGCGCCAGCGCGAGGAGGAGCGCCGGCAGCTGGCGGCCGAGCAGCGATCCCACGAACACGGTGACCCCCATCGCCAGCACGCCGATGCCTGCGACCGCCGGACCACGCATGCCGATGCCGTCGAACGACCTCCAGGGATCGATGGGGTTGCCGAGGAATTTGATCGCATCCGTGAGGACCCCTGCGACCAGGCAGATGGCCGCGACGAGCACCAGCTCGGGCGCGAGCCGTCCGAGCAGCCAGCGGGTCCTCGACGGCGCAAGGGACCAGGCGAAGAGCGTCGTCTGCTGCTCCAGCTCCCGCGCGAGCAGGGCCAGACCGAGCACGACAGCACCGATGATCGGGAGGGCGACGGTCATTCCGGCGGCGGCAGGAGCGACGTTCGACAACGCGTTCTGGTAGGTCTCGATGCGAGGGCGGAAGGCCTCGCAGGCGGCGGGGTCGAAGGTCTCGGCGCCGAGGCAGCGCGCCGGGAAACCAGCAAGCAGCGGCCCGATGACCGAGCTCGCCGCGACCCCGCCACCGATCACCAGCGCCGCCACGGCGAGCACGAGCGTGCCGGTGATCTCGACCCGATTCGGGCGCAGGACTGCTGGCAACCTGATCATGCCGAGCCCGTCGCGACCCCGGCCAGGCTCGCCGTCCGGCTCGCCGCGAGGTACCCGAGGACCACCTCTTCGAGGGTCGCCGCCCGCCCGACCTCGGTGCCGGCGCGCCGGACCAGCCAGTGGAGGTCCTCGCCGCGCCCGGGGAAGCGCCCCACGAGCGCAGCCCCGTCGAGCCCCGTCTCGACATCGACGACTCGGTGGCCGTCGATCGAGTGGACCACCGTGTCCTCGAACAGGACCCGCCCCTCGCCGAGGACGAGCAGCCGGTCGGCGGTGTCCTCGATCTCCGAGATGACGTGCGACGAGAGCACGATGGTCGTGTCGCCGGCCCGGGCTGCCTCGCGGGCGATGCGCAGAAAATCCCGTCGCGCGAGCGGGTCGAGATTGGCCAGCGGCTCGTCGAGGAGCAGGAGCGGGGCCCGCGTTCCGAGGGCGATCGCGAGGCAGACCTGCGCCTGCTCGCCGCCAGAGAGGGTGCCGATGCGGGCGTCGGCCGGCAGCCCCAGCGCGGCCAGCCGGCTCCGGGCGTGGGCCGCGTCAAAGCGGGGCCGGATGGCGCCCGCAAGGTCGACGTGGTCGGCGATCGTCAGATCGCGATAGAGCGCGGGTGTCTGGGGGACGAAGCCGATCGACGCGACCGCCCTCGACCGATGCCGCACCGGGTCGATGCCATTCACCTCCAGGCGACCTGCCGTCGGTCGCTCGAAACCGACGCAGAGCTTCAGGAGGGTTGACTTCCCAGCGCCATTTGGCCCCACGAGCGCGGTGACGCCGCCGGCCGGGATCTCGAGGCTGATCTCCCGGAGCGCGACGCGGCGGCGGTAGCGCTTCGTCAGGCCGTCGGTCCGGATCATCGAATCGATCTTCGCCGCGCGGTCGACCATCTGGCAACCCTGCCAACCGCTCCGGGGGCTCCGGCGTGCGACTCGCGGCTATCCTCGGCTCGTGACCTACGAGGAGCTTGTCGAGATCGGCCGCCGGTTCGAAGGGCAGACCCTCGAGACCGTCACTGGCAAGCGGTTCAAGGTCGGGATCTCGCCGCGCGAGCTCTTCTTCACGCCGGAATCGAGCGGCTACGGCCAGAGCGACGGCCGCCGCGCGCACGAGCGATTCGTCGAGCACTACACCGCCACCGGGAGCCTCAGGCCTGGTGACTACGCGAAGGTGTCCCGGAACGCCACCTACCTGATAGGGCTGCTGATCGCAGCCGGCGCGAGCCGGACGACGGCACCGGTTCGATGACCGAGAGGGTCGGCTTCGTCGGACTCGGGACCATGGGCGGCCCGATGGCCGCCAACGCGCGGCGCGCCGGCTTCGACGTCAGCGCCTGGAACCGGACGCCCGGTCGGGCGGGGGAGCTCGGGGACCTCGGCGTGCAGATCCTCGACAGCCCCGCCGCCGTCGCGGCCGCGAGCGACATCGTGATCACCATGGTCTCGGACACGCCCGACGTCGAGGCCGTCCTGTTCGGCGAGCACGGCGTCGCCGAGGGAGCGAAGGCCGGCACGCTCATCGTCGACATGTCGACGATCTCACCTTCGGCCACGCGTGACTTCGCCGACCGGCTCGCGAAGCTGGACGTGCATATGCTCGATGCGCCGGTCTCCGGCGGCAGCGAGGGCGCGAAGAAGGGGACCCTCTCGATCTTCGTCGGCGGCGAGGCAGCCGACCTCGAGCGCGCCCGGCCCGTCCTCCAGAGCCTCGGCACGACCATCACCCACGTCGGCCCGATCGCTGCCGGCCAGGCGGTGAAGGCAGTCAATCAGGTGATCCTCGCCGGCACGTACCTCGGCGTCGCCGAGGGCATCGTCCTCGCGATCAAGGCCGGCCTCGACGTCGACCAGGTCGTCGCCGCGCTCTCGGGGGGAGCGGCACAGTCGTGGGTCCTGGCGAACCGCAGCGGCCGGATGAAGGACAACGACTACCCGCTCGGCTTCAAGGTCGCACTGCACCGGAAGGACCTCGGGATCGCACTGGGCATGGCCCGGGAGCTGGGCGCGTCGCTGCCCGTCAGCGCACTTGCCGAAGCCATCGAGGCCGGGCTGATCGGCCAGGGTCACGCCGACGACGACATGTCTGCGGTCGCCCGCGCGATCCGTGGACTGTCCGGGCTGGAGAGCTAGCGCTCCTCCGCGCCGTTCACGCGCACATGAGGTCGCCCCGGCCGGATTCACGGATCGAGGGCTGCCGTCCGTCGCCCTGGACGTCGACCAACACGTAGCTGCCATCCGGATGGCACACGTGGGCCTCGGCATGGAAGCCAAGGCCGCGGCCCCACACGATGACAACGCGATCCGCGTCGGTGAGCGGCACCGCGGCCCGGGTCGCCTCATAGACCGCGTTGCAGTCCTGCCCCGCATCGAGCGCACATGTCACCTGCGGGCGAGTGAGCCCACACGCGGTCATCGAAGCCGCGAGCACCGCGATCCCCAACGTCAGTCGTGGAAGCATCGCCTCCAGCCTCAGACCGCCGCGCCGACCCCCTGGCTCAGCCCGACGAGCAGCAACGGGCGCCCGATCCTGCCGTCATAGCGGGGCCGGAAGCGCTCCCGGTTGTACATCGCGTCGACGTCGACCCGGCGCGGCGCGCTTTCCGTCGTGGCGAGGGCCGTCTCCGCGTACTTGCCGTCGCGGATCGCCACCATCCGCCCGAACTGCCCGTCGGCCAGCAGGTCCATCGCGACGTTGGCGAAGGTCGTCGCGACGATCTGATCGAGCGCGTCGGGCTGGCCGCTCCGCAGGTCGTAGGTCAGCTCGATCGACAGGGACTCGATGCCGGTTCGGCTGGTGAGCTCCGCGGCGAGCGTCTCGCCGATGTCGGCCTTCCGGCGGTGGCCGAACGCGTCGGCCTCGCCGAGCTCCTCGAGGCTCCCGCCCTCCCAGATCGCGCCCTCCGCGGCGACGACAATGGCGTAGTGGCTCGGGCTCAGGCGGTGGTCGTCGGCGAGCAGGCTGGCCAGGGCGTCGAGGTCGTAGGGGGACTCGGGGATCACGCAGCGGGCCGAGGTCACGTACGCCGCGAAGAGCGCCGAGAACCCCGCGTCCCGGCCGAAGATGCGGAACACGCCGATCCGCTCGTGGCTGCCGAGGGTGGTCCGCTGCCGGTCGATCAGCTCCTTTGCCCGCGTGATCGCCGACGAGAAGCCGATGCAGTACTCGGTCCCGGGGACGTCGTTGTCCATCGTCTTCGGGATCGCCACGAGGTGGACGCCGCGGTCGACCAGGATCCGGGCGAAGGACAGCGTGTCGTCGCCGCCGATCGGCACCAGCGCGTCGATGCCGAGCGAGTCGAGGTGCTCGAGCACGACCGGCGTCAGGTCATAGCGGTCCTCGTCGACCCGGTAGCGCTCGGCCTCCTCGAGGGTCAGCCACGACGGCAGGGCCTTGGCCTTCATGCGGGCCGGATTCGTCCGCGAGGTGTGGAGGACGGTGCCGCCCGTTCGATCGATCGTCCTCGTCGAGCGCCGGTCGAGCGGTCGGACGTAGTCGGGGTCGGGCTCGCCGCCGGGGCGGACGTGGGTCAGGCCCTCCCAGCCGCGGCGCAGGCCGACGACCTCGATGCCCATCTCCGTCGCCCGGTAGGTGACGCTCTTGATGACCGAGTTCAGGCCCGGCACGTCGCCGCCGCCCGTGAGCACACCGATACGTCGCGGTCCAGACATCCAGTTCGAGATGGTATAGCCGGGGGCTATGATCCCGGCCGTGAACTACGAGCTGTACATGGGCGAGGCGCTCGCCGAGGCAAGGGCCGCCGTCGCGCGCGGCGAGCGGCCGCACGCCGCGGTCGCGGTCCTCGACGAGGCGATGGTCGCCCGCGGCCACGACCGTGTCCGCGAGACGGACGACCCCACGGCCCACGCGATCGTCGTGGCGCTCCGCGAGGCGGCCCGCAAGGTCGGCCGGGAGCGGCTCCGCGACGTCACGATCTTCGCGACGATGGAGCCCTGCCCGATGTGCATGGGCGCGCTCCTCACGTCCGATGTCGAGGAGCTCGTCTTCGCCGTCCCGAACCAGACGGACGGCGCCGCCGGCACGCAGGTCCAGCTCGCGCATCACGCCGGGTTGCGCCGCCGCGTGAAGGTCGTCAGCGGCATCCGCCGCGAAGAGGTCGAGGAGCTCTACGCGGCGGCCTCTGCCCACTGACCTCGCCGCTGGCTATTCCCGTCAATTGCTCCGCTGCGGAGCAGCGTTTCCCTCGGGTGAACCTATCTTCGGTCAGCTGCTTCGGAGCGGGCTGATCTGGTGGAAACCAGCGCCTCAGGGCCGAGGCGCTGCGCGTCCCGCGAGCAGCTGACGGCATTCGCAACGGGGGTCGCGCACAAGGTCGCTTGGTATCCTCTCCGGCGGAGAGGTGTCCGAGTGGTTGATGGTGCCGCTCTCGAAAAGCGGTGTGCGAAAGCACCGTGGGTTCGAATCCCACCCTCTCCGCCACCCAGCGCCTCGCGTCGAACGGAATGATCGATTGACCCGTGGTGGGCGGCGGCGTTCGATCGGCGCCGCCATCACAGCGGCCGTCCTCCTCGCAGGCTGCAGCGTCGATCCCGTGCCGCCGAGCACAACGACGACCTTCCATTCGACGCTGACGTTGACTGCGGATCACCCGGTCGCGGTGAGGACCCTCGAGTTCATCGCGACGCCTGGATCGATGCGAGTCGCCGGAGTCGAGGGATATGTCGAGGTCGTCGGCAAGGGTGGCGGCGGTCCCGGTGGCATCTACCACTCAGATGTTTGGGTGACGATCCTCAATACCGAAACGGGCGAGTCCGTGGAATCGGAATCGGGGATCGGGCATGCCTCGGTGGACGGCTGGGGCCACCCAGCGCCGTGCGACGGACATCGGTCGACCCAGACGTCCGTGACGCCGCCTTGCCGGGGCAGGTGGACCGCAATCGTTCGATGGCTCGGACCGACCGCGGGGGTCGAGGTTCCGCTCGAACTGAACGGGTGGGTGCGGGCCTTCGGCGATCGATCCGGAATGCCGGCCGCAACCCTCGCCCTGGAGACACTGACACTCAGCGAGGTCGACGAGCCAAGGTTCGACGGCGCACCAGCATTCACGCGCGCGACTGCCAGCGGCATGCTCGTCGTCACGCCAAGGACCGCGCCGGTCGCCTACAAATGGCAGCTCCGCGTTCCCGCCGCGGATCTCGTGGGACCGGCTTCCTACCCGCGCCTGGGTCGCCTCTTTGCCATGCCTGAAGTGACCGAATGGACCGGACCGCCGTCGGCGGCCGATGTCACGCTGACGGTCGGAGACGTCGAGGCTCACGGCCTGTCCGCGATCGCGGAGGAGCGTGACTGGCTCTCCCAATGCCAGCCCTCCGTGGATTGCACATTGCCGATCGAGCTCAGATTTGCGTACGCATCGAGCCCGGAAGGCGCCACTGGGGCAACAAACGGCTCCTCCACGATCGAGTGGATCGTCGAGGCTCGCCTGGAGGACTACTCGAATCCATCGCAAACCCTCGCCCCGATCGAACTGACCGCAGTGCCCTGATCGGGCTCGCGGTTAGCCGCGATGGCACGTCGTCTAGACTCGGCGCCGCTCGGAGAGGTCGCCTAGTGGACTATGGCGCCGCACTGGAAATGCGGTTCGCGGCAACGCGTCGCGGGTTCGAATCCCGCCCTCTCCGCCAGCTCGCCGGCCGCTGATCACCCGGCACGAGCGCGCCGGCGCGCCCGGCTGGCATCCTCTCGCTTGCACCATGACGAAGCTGCATGTCGTCGCCCTGCCGATGGGCGAGTTCACGTTCGCGCCCGAGGAGGCCTGGGCGGGCCAGACGGGCGTCGTCGTCGCCTACGCGATCCGCCACGAGGGCGGCGTCTTCCTCTTCGACACGGGCTTCGGCTTCGGCAACGACGAGCTGGACAGCCACTACAAGGTCCGGGCGCGGGCGCTGCCCGAGGTGCTCCGCGAGGCCGGCGTCGACCCGGGCGAGATCAGCGCCATCGCGAACTGCCATCTCCATGCCGACCACTCCGGCCAGAACCTGTTGTTCCCGGGCATCCCGATCTACGTCCAGCCGGCCGAGTGGGCCGTCGCCCACGGGCCTGACGACTACACAGTCCTCGACTGGGTCGACTTCCCCGGCGCCTCGATCCGGCTCACCGAGGGCGACCACGAGCCGGTGCCCGGCATTCGCGTCTTCGCGACGCCGGGCCATTCGCCCGGCCACCAGTCGCTGGTCGTCGAGACGCCGGACGGCCCGTTGCTGCTCGCCGGCCAGGCTGTCTACAGCCACGGCGAGTGGCAGGGCATCGACGGCGCTCGCGACGGCAGCGATCACGCGGCAGACACCCCGGCCTACCGCCGGTCCGTCCGCCGACTTCGCGCGCTCGATCCGAAGCGGGTCCTCTTCGGCCATGACCGGCAGGGCTGGCCGGCCTAGGCAACGGCTGCGAGGGTCGGGAGCCTCGGGAGCCGCCCGGGGTATCCTTGGCGGGCCGTGCTAGGCGGGGAACTAGCGGTGCCCTGTACCTGCAATCCGCTCCAGCAGGGCTGAATTCCCCCTCGAGGCCTCTGCGCCCGGAGGCCGCCGCTCCTGGCGGTGTTGAGGATCGGGTCCCGCGCAGCGGCGAATCGCGAACCGTGTCAGGTCCGGAAGGAAGCAGCACTCAGCGAAGCTCGTCGGGTGCCGCGGAACGGCCTGATCCGAGCTGCCTTCAGCGGTGGGCCCGGTGCGTTCGAAGTCGACGGGGGGTGCACGGCAATGAAGCCACTGATTCACGCGCGCGTGCGTGACCCGGAGCCGCCATCCACGTGACCGAACCATCCGCCTCGATCCAGCCCCAGGCGCACCAGGCGCTGTATCGGCGCTGGCGCGCCCAGACCTTCGCTCAGGTCGTCGGGCAGGAGGCCGTGGTCGAGACGCTGCGCAACGCCGTCCGGACCAACCGCGTCGCGCACGCGATCCTGTTCGTCGGGCCGCGGGGGACGGGCAAGACGTCGCTCGCCCGGATCCTCGCCAAGGCCGTTAACTGCACGAATCTCCAGGACGGCGACCCCTGTGACACCTGTGCCGCGTGCGTCTCGATCCGCGAGGGCCGGGCGATGGACCTGGTCGAGATCGACGCCGCGTCGAACCGCGGCATCGACGCGATCCGCGACCTGCGCGAGCGGGTGAACTACGCGCCGACCGACCTGCGGCGCAAGGTCTACATCCTCGACGAGGCCCACCAGATCACGAAGGACGCCTGGAACGCCCTGCTCAAGTCGCTCGAGGAGCCGCCCGACTTCGTCGTCTTCATGTTCGCCTCGACCCATCCCCAGGAGTTCCCGCCCGCGATCCTGTCGCGCCTCCAGCGCTTCGATGTCCGGCGCCTGACGACGGCGGAGATCGAGGGCAAGCTCCGGCGCATCCTCGACGCCGACGGCCGCAAGGCGACGCCCGAGGCGGTGCACCTGATCGCCCGACTCGCCGCGGGCGGCATGCGCGACGCCGAGTCCATGCTCGACCAGCTCCTGTCGTCCTCGACGGACGAGCTCGACGAGGGTCGCGTCCGCGACCTGCTGGGGCTTGCCGATGCCGAGACGATCAGCGGCTTCGTCAACGCCCTCGTCGCGTCCGACGCGCTGGCGGGCATCAAGCTGCTCGATGCGCTCGAGGAGCGCGGCCGCGACCTGCGCGGCTTCCTCGACCAGGTCATCGAGGCGCTGCGGGCCGGCATCGTCGGGGCCGCCGCGACCAGGCATCCGGTCACGGCCCTGGCCGCGGCTGCTCGCCGGCTGGCGGCGATCGATCCGAGCCGCGCCGGCGTCGGCGGCCTTCGATTGCAGCTCGAGCTCGCCCTCTTCCCGGACACTGCTGCCGCAGCACCCGCGGTCGCGCGGGTATCCCCGGCGGCACAGCCGGCCGCGTCCGAGGGCCCATCCCGAACATCTGTCGCCGACACGACGGCGCCGGCGCCCGCGCGCCAGGCGACTCCGGCGCCGGCGGCCCCCGCACCGGCGGCCGCGCCGCAGGCGTCTCCGGCCCCGGCCGCGGCGGCCTCGGCAGCGGCGGCTCCGGCGCCGGCGGCGCCGCCCGATGCTGCGGCGGCTCGGACACCCGCAACGCCGCCCGATGCTGCGGCGGCTCCGACACGCGCAACGCCGCCCAATGCGGCCGCGAAGCCCGCCCGCAGCGCCAAGCCGAAGGCCGCAGAGGAGCAGCCGGTGGCTGCCTCGGCAGCCGCCGAACCCGGCAAGGCGCCTGCCGCCCCAGCCCCGGCGCCCGCGAGCCCTGCACCGACCGGCGACCTCGCCGTCCTCCGCGAGCGCTGGCCAGAGATCGTCGCCCGGATCAGCGCCCATCCGCCGACCAAGCCGCTCATCGTCGTCTGCCGCCCGATCAGCGTCGAGAACGGCGTCGTCACCCTGGGCTTCCCGGAGGACAAGGCCTTCCTGCGCGACGTTGCCGAGCGCCGCCGGTCGGTCCTCGAGGAGAGCATCTCGGCCGTCCTCGGTCGATCGGTGGCGGTGCGCTGCGTGGCGACCAACATCGACGTCGTGCCCGACCTGCCGAGCGACGAGGAGGCGGCCTGGCTCCTGGCCGAGGCTCGCCGGATCTTCGGCGAGGAAGGGGCCGACCCGGCCGAGGTCGTCTGAGGCCCGGCAAGCGCGGCCGCGAGCCATCCCGCAGACTGCAAGGAACCGAAGGGGAGTGATCGTTCGATGGGCATGGGCAACCTGCAGCGCATGGCGATGCAGATGCAACAGGAGATGGAGCGCGTCCAGGCGGAGCTTGCCGAGGCCCAGGTCGAAGGCTCGGCGGGCGGCGGCGTCGTCCGCGCCGTCGTGACGGGCAAGCAATCGCTCGTCTCGATCTCCATCGACCCGTCCGCGGTCGACGCCAGCGACGTCGAGATGCTCCAGGATCTCGTCACCGCCGCGGTCAACGAGGCCCTCGACGCGTCCCGCCGGCTGGCCGAGCAGAAGATGGGCGCGATGCAGTCGCTCGGCGGCCTGAGCGGGCTGCTCGGCCGCTGACCGTCGCGCTCGCGTGGCAACCCTGCTCATCGCGCCCGTCGAGAAGCTGATCGAGGCGTTCAACCGCCTGCCCGGCATCGGCCCGAAGACGGCCCAGCGCCTGACCTTCCACATCCTCCGCGCCCCGGACATGGAGGCGCGCGCGCTCGCCTCGGCCCTGGTGGCCGTCCGCGAGGAGGTCGTCTTCTGCGAGCGCTGCTTCAACATCAGCGACCAGCCGCTGTGCCAGTTCTGCCGCGACCCGGGGCGAGACCAGTCGCGCCTGTGCGTCGTCGAAGAGCCGCTCGACGTCCTGGCCCTGGAGCGGACCGGCGAGTTCCGTGGCGTGTACCACGTCCTCCACGGCGCGATCTCACCGATCGACGGCGTCGGGCCGGACCGGCTGCGGATCCGCGAGCTGCTCGACCGGGTCGACGAGGCCGCCGCAGCGACGCCCTTTACCGAGGTCATCCTCGCGACCAACCCGACGCTCGAGGGCGAGGCGACCGCCATGTACCTCGACGAGCGCCTCGCCGGCAAGGTCGGGAGCGTGACGCGCATCGCCCGCGGCATCCCCGTCGGCGGCGACCTCGAGTATGCCGACGAGGTGACGCTCATCCGTGCGCTGCAGGGCCGCCGCGCCCTCGGCGACCGCACGACGTAGCGCCCGGCAGCCCCCGCCGATGTCGCTCTGGTTCCGGATCCAGGAGCTCGTGGTCGAGATCGGCCTCCGGCTCGCCAAGGTCGCGGTCGCCAGCCTCTTCGGGCTGGTGATCTACCTCGTCCTCACCGGGCCGCTCGGCGCGCCGGGCTCCGTCCAGCTCGCCCTGGAGGCGTGGATCGCCGGCGCGCTCGTCTTCCTGATCATCGAGACCGGCATCTTCTGACCGGCCGCTGCCTGTGCTCTCGTGCGCCCGTGCGTGCGGACGGGGCCTGCGTGGACGGCTCCTGGGCCTCAGCGGCGAGCGCGTGAGACCGGCGTTTCGCGCCTTGTCCGGGCCCCGGATGGGGCACGCGGACGGGCCCCGGATGGGACCGGCGGGGGGACCTCCGGCGCGTTTGACGCAGGTGCTCGGAAGCCCCATACTTCGCGTTCTGCGCCGAACACCTCCGTGTGCTTCGGAGTGGGCTGCACCTTGACAACTGAAGAGTGGCAGAGATCCAGAAAACACGGATGTGCGAGCGGTCAAACCCTCGGATAAGTCGCAGCCGCAAGGCTGCGCGTTTTTTCGGAGAGTTTGATCCTGGCTCAGGATCAACGCTGGCGGCGTGCATGAGACATGCAAGTCGAACGGGTGACTCGGGCTTGCTCGAGTCGCTAGTGGCGGACGGCTGAGTAACGCGTGGGTGACCTGCCCCGAAGTGGGGAATAACTGCCCGAAAGGGTGGCTAATACCGCATGTGGTGGTGCTTTCAATTGCACCAGTAAAGCCGCAAGGCGCTTCGGGAGGGGCCTGCGTCCGATTAGCTCGTTGGTGGGGTAACGGCTCACCAAGGCGACGATCGGTAGGTGGTCTGAGAGGACGATCACCCAGACTGGGACTGAGACACGGCCCAGACTCCTACGGGAGGCAGCAGTCGGGAATTTTGCGCAATGGGCGAAAGCCTGACGCAGCAACGCCGCGTGAGGGATGAAGGCCTTCGGGTTGTAAACCTCTTTTCTCAGGGACGATAATGACGGTACCTGAGGAATAAGCCACGGCTAACTACGTGCCAGCAGCCGCGGTAATACGTAGGTGGCGAGCGTTGTCCGGATTTACTGGGCGTAAAGAGCGCGCAGGCGGTCGTGCAAGTCGCGTGTGAAAGCCCCCGGCTCAACTGGGGAGGGTCACGCGATACTGCTCGACTTGAAGGCAGGAGAGGGAAGTGGAATTCCCGGTGTAGTGGTGAAATGCGTAGATATCGGGAGGAACACCAGTGGCGAAGGCGACTTCCTGGCCTGTTCTTGACGCTGAGGCGCGAAAGCTAGGGTAGCAAACGGGATTAGATACCCCGGTAGTCCTAGCCGTAAACGATGGACACTAGGTGTTGGTGGTATCAACCCCGCCAGTGCCGAAGCTAACGCATTAAGTGTCCCGCCTGGGGAGTACGGCCGCAAGGCTAAAACTCAAAGGAATTGACGGGGGCCCGCACAAGCAGCGGAGCGTGGGGTTTAATTCGACGCAACGCGAAGAACCTTACCAGGACTTGACATGACCAGGAAAGCGGCGGAAACGTCGTCCCCCCGCAAGGGGCCTGGCCACAGGTGTTGCATGGCTGTCGTCAGCTCGTGTCGTGAGATGTTGGGTTAAGTCCCGCAACGAGCGCAACCCCTACTGTGTGTTGTATCACTCACACGGGACTGCCGAGAGAAACTCGGAGGAAGGTGGGGATGACGTCAAGTCAGCATGGCCCTTACGTCCTGGGCTACACCCACGCTACAATGGCCGGTACAACGGGCTGCGAAACCGCGAGGTGGAGCGAATCCCTGAAAGCCGGTCTCAGTTCGGATTGTAGGCTGCAACTCGCCTACATGAAGCCGGAGTTGCTAGTAACCGCCGGTCAGCATACGGCGGTGAATATGTTCCCGGGCCTTGTACACACCGCCCGTCACGTCATGAAAGCTGGCAACACCCGAAGCCGGCGCGCCAACCGCAAGGAGGCAGCCGTCGAAGGTGGGGTCGGTGATTGGGACGAAGTCGTAACAAGGTAGCCGTACCGGAAGGTGCGGCTGGATCACCTCCTTTCTAGGGAGAACCGAGTCTCGACCCTTCGGTGGGGTCGGGGCGTTGATGGCTCCCAGGTTGATCGCACGGTCGTTCGCTTTTCCTCCAGCCAGGTGGGGAGCGTCGGCGTCCGCAAGGACGTCGGAGACCGATCGCGACCTGGCGAGAAACACCGAAAATCGCTCGAGCATCCGCGCTCGAAGGATCCCTGCCACTCTTCTAGGGTCAAGGGCGCAGTCGTCGCCATCGAGAGCCGCCGACGCGAGTCGGCAGCGCAGATGGCGGGTCAGGCCAAATGCGCGGCCGGGGGCGTTTAGCTCAGCTGGTTAGAGCACTGCCCTGATAAGGCAGAGGTCTCTGGTTCGAGTCCAGAAACGCCCACCACTCCCATTCGGGAGCCTGGGGGACGTAGCTCAGCTGGTAGAGCATCTCCTTTGCAAGGAGAGGGTCAGGAGTTCGAGTCTCCTCGTCTCCACCACCTCCGCCCGCCTCCCGCGCCCTTCGTTCCTCTGATCCGTGTCCTTCCACCGGAGGCCACCGACCAGCGGATCGCTGGGGGTCTTGCGACCCTGAGCCTCGCACTCGTGCGGGGCGCGCACCTTACCAACTGGAATAGTGATCGGCAGAAAGAGAAGTCAAGATCTTCGATTTCGCCGTGTTGTCAGAAATTCCGATATCGATTCCCTCCGCCCGTGACCTCTGGGTCAGGACGCTGAGGGGGTCAAGCTACACAGGGCACGAGGTGGATGCCTTGGCGCCAAGAGCCGATGAAGGACGTGGCAGGCTGCGAAAAGCTCCGGGGAGTCGCGAGCAGACATCGATCCGGAGATGTCCGAATGGGGAAACCCGGCTGGAGAAGTCCAGCTCACCCCTGGTTGAATCAAATAGGCCAGGTGGAGGTAAGCCGGCGAACTGAAACATCTCAGTAGCCGGAGGAAAAGAGATTATTCCCTGAGTAGTGGCGAGCGAAACGGGAATAGCCCAAACCAACTCAGCGCGATAGGTTGCCGCCGTTTCTGAGTTGGGGTTGTAGGAGCAGATCATTGGGACCCGGCAAGGCCCCTGCGGAGTAAGAAACTCGATCGCTAGTCGAGGATGCCTGGAACGGCACGCCAGAGAGGGTGATAGCCCCGTAGGCGAAAGCGATCGAGCTCCGTGATCAGCCACCTGAGTACCACGTGGAAGGTCTCTCATGTGGGAACCTGGGCGGACCACCGTCCAAGGCTAAATACTCTTGGCGACCGATAGTGAACGAGTACCGTGAGGGAAAGGTGAAAAGCACCCCGATGAGGGGAGTGAAACAGTACCTGAAACCACGTGCCCACAAGCAGTCAAAGGGTGTTGTCGGTTCGGCTTCGGCCGGCCGGTAGCCTGATGGCGTGCCTTTTGAAGAATGAGCCGACGAGTTACTCGCATGTGGCGAGGTTAAGTCCGAGAAGGACGGAGCCGAAGCGAAAGCGAGTCTGAACAGGGCGTTCAGTCGCATGCGGTAGACCCGAAACCGAGTGACCTATCCATGGCCAGGTTGAAGCGGGAGTAATGTCCCGTGGAGGACCGAACTCACCAGCGTTGAAAAGCTGGGGGATGAGCTGTGGATAGCGGTGAAATGCCAATCGAACTCGGAGATAGCTGGTTCTCCCCGAAATGCCTTTAGGGGCAGCCTCGGGTGATCAATCGCGAGGGTAGAGCACTGGATGGGCTAGGGGGCTTCCCGCTTACCAACCCCAACCAAACTCCGAATCTCGCGATTTCAACAACCCGGGAGTGAGACTGCGAGGGCTAAGCTTCGTGGTCTAAAGGAAAACAGTCCGGACCGTCAGCTAAGGTCCCTAAATCCAAGCTAAGTGGTAAAGGATGTGGATTCGCAAAGACAACCAGGATGTTGGCTCAGAAGCAGCCATCATTGAAAGAGTGCGTAACAGCTCACTGGTCAAGTGGATCCGCGCCGAAAATTCAACGGGGCTCAAGCTTGGTACCGAAGCTACGGATCCGTCGACGGCTTGCCGTCGACGGGTGGTAGGGGAGCGTTCCGTCAGCAGTGAAGGTCGACCGTGAGGACGGCTGGAGCGGACGGAAGTGCGAATGTCGGCATGAGTAGCGAAATGTGGGTGAGAATCCCACACGCCGTATGCCTAAGGTTTCCTGAGCAAGGCTCGTCCGCTCAGGGTTAGTCGGGCCTAAGCCGAGGACGAACGTCGTAGGCGATGGACATCCGGTTGATATTCCGGAACCGACCAGAGGTCGTTTGCACCGCAAGGTGTCGCCTGGAGGAAGCGAACGGGGGATTGCCGGCGCAAGCCGGAGGAACCCGCGAGCGGATCCCAGGTGAGAGCAAGGGCGTGACCCAGTCTGGTAGCTCGTGTGCGTTTTGGCTATACGCATCCAAGCCGGTAGGGGGAGAGAACAGGAAAATCCGTTCTCTCATTCAACCCTGAGCAGCGATGGATAGGGCTTTTGCCTGAAACGAGTGAGCCAAGCTGGCAAGAAAAGCGTCTAGCGAGACCGCTGGCGACCGTACCGCAATCCGACACAGGTAGGCGGGTAGAGAATACCAAGGCGATCGGAAGAACCCTCGTTAAGGAACTCGGCAACATGGCCCCGTAACTTCGGGAGAAGGGGCGCTTCGTGCCTGCTGCTTGCAGTGGGCGTCGAAGCCGCAGTGAAAAGGCCCAGGCGACTGTTTAGCAAAAACACAGGTCTCTGCGAAAGCGAAAGCTGACGTATAGGGGCTGACGCCTGCCCAGTGCCGGAAGGTTAAGAGGAGAGGTGCAAGCTTTGAATCGAAGCCCCGGTAAACGGCGGCCGTAACTATAACGGTCCTAAGGTAGCGAAATTCCTTGTCGGGTAAGTTCCGACCCGCACGAATGGCGTAACGATCTGGGCGCTGTCTCAACGAGGGATCCGGCGAAATTGAAGTACCTGTGAAGATGCAGGTTACCCGCGGCAGGGCAAAAAGACCCCGTGGAGCTTTACTGCACCCTGACATTGGATTGGGATTCAGCTTGTGTAGGATAGGTGGGAGGCTGTGAAGCTGGCGCGCTAGCGTCGGTGGAGCCAACGTTGAAATACCACCCTTGTTGGATTTCGGTTCTAACCGCGACCCGTCATCCGGGCGCGGAACAGTGTCAGGCGGGCAGTTTGACTGGGGCGGTCGCCTCCTAAAATGTAACGGAGGCGCCCAAAGGTTCCCTCAGGCTGAATGGAAACCAGCCGAAGAGTGCAAAGGCATAAGGGAGCTTGACTGCGAGACCTACAAGTCGAGCAGAGACGAAAGTCGGGCTTAGTGATCTGGTACCTCCGAGTGGAAGGGGTATCACTCAACGGATAAAAGCTACCCCGGGGATAACAGGCTGATGGTGCCCAAGAGTTCACATCGACGGCACCGTTTGGCACCTCGATGTCGGCTCGTCGCATCCTGGGGCGGAAGTACGTCCCAAGGGTTTGGCTGTTCGCCAATTAAAGCGGCACGCGAGCTGGGTTCAGAACGTCGTGAGACAGTTCGGTCTCTATCCGCCGTGGGCGTAGGGAACTTGACAGGAGCTGCTCCTAGTACGAGAGGACCGGAGTGGACGAACCGCTGGTGTGCCAGTTGTCCCGCCAGGGGCACCGCTGGGTAGCTATGTTCGGCAGGGATAAGCGCTGAAAGCATCTAAGTGCGAAGCTCGCCTGGAGATGAGGTTCCCCACCGGCTTGACCGGGTAAGACCGCAGGTAGACCACCTGCTTGATAGGCCGCATGTGGAAGTCCGGTGACGGATGAAGCTGAGCGGTACTAATGGTCGAGGGCTTGACCACTTCAGCACCTGACCCAGGGTCAGGGACTGGGTGAATCGAGACGGAATTCCCAACAACACACGAGATCGTGGATCTCGACTTCTCGGCGCCCGCGCCTCGTGCGCATGGACGCTGCCGATCACTTCCAGCAGCAGGATCCTGGTGACGCTAGCGGAGAGGCCATACCCGTTCCCATCCCGAACACGGAAGTCAAGCTCTCCAGCGCCGAAGATACTGAGAGGGCAGCCTTTCGGGAAAATAGGTCGTCGCCAGGATCTTGTGCTTTCCGGAGCATTCGCTTCCGGCCCGATCGTGAGCGGCTATGCTGCCGGCGATGACCGCGGCCGACGCGGGCGCTCAGCTCGTTGAACTCCCGCCCCGACCCGCCGGCTGCCCGTTCCTCATCGCCGAGGCCGGTGGCTGGCGCCTCGACACGCCCTCGCGCGACCACCGCTGCGCGGCCTTCAGCCCCGCGGCGCCCCTGGCGCCCGAGAAGCAGTCGCGGCTGTGCCTGACCGACAACCACGTCACCTGCGCCACGTACCTGGCTTCGATCGCGGCGCGAGAGGCAGGGCTTGGCTCGCAGCCCCCGGACCGCGCGACGCGCTGGGGGCTCGCGCGGACCACCGCTGTCATCGAGGATGCAGGCGGCCTCCGCTCGCGCGTCGTGTCCGCCGTCGTCGACCGGCGCCGCTGGCCCGCGATCCCGGCCGTTCTCCTCGTCACCGGGCTGTTCACGCTCGCGGTCTCCGGCTTCCGTGGCTTCCTGCCCACGGCGGGCGTCGGCGCGAGCCCGTCGATCGCCGCGGCCACGTTCGCGGCGACGGCGACCGCGGCTCCGGGGCCGACGGACGCACCCCCGACCGAGACGCCTCCGCCGGCCACGTCGACGCCGGCCCCGTCGGTCGCACCCACGGCGTCGGCTGCCCCGGCCGTGTCACCGAGGCCAACCTTCCGGACCTACGTGGTCCAGTCGGGCGACTCCCTCAGCGCCATCGCGGCGCGGTTCAACACCACCGTCTCGGCGATCGCCAAGCTGAACCACATCAGCGACCCATCGCGACTCTCCGTCGGCCAGGTCCTGCTGATCCCGAACTGACCTGCGGCGCGCGCGCCTCGGGCGGGCGAGGGCGCGCGTGCGCGGGCGCGCGCGAGATCAAGTTTCAGCGAGTCAGCGCTGGCAGCCCCGGCACCAGGTCGTGGCCTCGCTGCGCGAGCTGACCTCGCTGAGGCGCGTGCCGCAGCGAGGACACGGCTCGCCACCCTTGCGGTGCACGGCCAGGAAGTCCCGCGCCCGCTTCTCGAACGTCGGCGGGACGCGCCGCCGAAGCTCCTCGATGGCGGTGGCGAGCGTTGAGCGCGTCGCGACGTACAGCGCGTCGATCTCCTCCGGAGCGAGCGAGGCGCGCTTCCGGAACGGGCTCAGCTTCGCGGCGTGGAGGATCTCGTCGCTGTAGGCATTGCCGATCCCCGCGACGAACGCCTGGTTGCGGAGCAGTGGCTTGAGCTCGCCGGGGTGGCGCCGGATCCGCTCGCGCCAGACCTCGAGCGTCAGCTCGGGCGAGTCCGCGTCGGGGCCCTGCTCCTTGTCCTCGAGCCCGGCGACCGAACGCTGCACGCCGGCGGGCAGCAGGTACACCTTGCCCATCTGGCTCGGGTCGCGGTAGCGGATCTCGGCCGGCGCCGCGTCGGCGGGGATCCAGGATGCTGCCTTGGTCCAGCGCGCCGCGTCCTTCGGGCCCTTGTCGCGCGGCCCGAAGGCGAGGATCACCGCGGTATTCGGCGGCTTCCTGTCCGCCGGCGCCGCGAGCTGGAACCGCCCGGTGAGCATCGCGTTGACCGCGATCCGGTCGCGGTCGAGCTCGAACAGGATGAACTTCCCGCGCCGGTGGACCCGGCGGAGCCGCTGGCCGACGAGCGCGGCGAGCTCGGCGGGGGTTCCGCGGACGGCGAGAGGTGCGGGCGCCTCGGCGCGCTCGATCGGCCGGCCGGTGAGCGCGGCGTGGAGGGCGTCCGCGACGACCGCCAGATCGGGCAGCTCGGGCACGGCGGCGCGATTGTAGCCGCGTGTTTGTGCGTGCTAGACTCCGCGAGCCCTTCGGGGCGGAATTGCAGAGGCGCGAGCTCACCCCGTCACGACGAAGGAGCGGACCGCGGGCCCAGAAATCCTACGGACCTCTTGATCGCAGACCGACGGCCTGAGCCAGCGCTCGGGCCGTTTCGATTCCCCGACGGAGCTCGTGAACAGGAGACACATCCACTTGACCGAACAAGACCAGGGCGGGACGCAGCCGCCGGCCGAGGCATCCGCCGAGGCCAGCCGGACTGACGAGACCGTCGGCACCGTTGCCGTTGCCGACGAGCCCGCTGACAGCCCAAACCTCGCCACCGAGGCCACGGGCACCATGGACTCCCTGACCGAGGACGCGCCGGCCGCCGCCGCCGCGACCGCGGACGCTCCCGAAGTCGCGGCGTCGACCGCCGAGTCAGCGGCCGCTGCCGCCGACGACGCGAGCGCACCGGAGGCGGTGGCCCCCGAGGCCGAGACCGCCGAGGCTACGGCCCCCGAGGCCGAGACCGCCGAGGCACCAGCTCCCGAGACCGCCGCGCCGGCCGAGGCGCAGGTCGCCGAGCCGGTCGAGGCCGCCGCTCCCGCCGCGGCCGAGGAGGCCCCTGCGGCCGAGGGCGACTCCGCCGCGCCCGCAGCTGCCAACGACGCACCTGCGGGCGATGGCGATGCCGCCGGCACCGCAGAGGCCGAGGCGGCTCCCGCCGCGGACGCCGAGCCAGCCGCGGAGGCCGCACCGGCTCCCGCGCCCGCCGTGCCGACCGGCCCCGAGCCGACGACGATGGAGGAGCTGCTCGCCGAGCAGGACGCCGACATCAAGAGCTTCAAGCACGGTGACGTGGTCGAGGGCTCGGTCGTCCGCATCGACAAGGACGAGATCCTCGTCGACATCGGCGCCAAGAGCGAGGGCGTCGTCAGCAACCGGGAGCTGTTCGGTCGCAACACCGAGTCCCAGCCGGCGCTCGCCATCGGCGACACGGTGCTCGTCTACGTGCTCCAGCCGGAGTCGCCCGAGGGCCACGTCGTGCTCTCGCTGCGCCGTGCCGGCCTCGAGCGCAAGTGGCGATCGATGCAGGAGCAGTTCGAGGCGGGCGTCATCATCGAGGCGCCGGTCATCGACCACAACAAGGGCGGCCTCATCGTCGACTGCGGCATCCGCGGCTTCGTGCCGATCAGCCAGATCGTCGACTTCCCGCGCCGGCCCCAGAACGACCAGCCGCGCGACGCGGCCCAGGAGATCGCCGAGAAGCTCCAGCCGTTCGTCGGTCGGAAGCTGCGGCTGAAGATCCTCGAGGTCAACCGCAAGGCCAACCGCCTCATCCTCTCGGAGAAGGTGGCGCTGTACGAGGAGCGGCGCGAGAAGCGCGACGAGCTCTTCAGCAGCCTCCAGGTCGGCCAGCGGGTCAAGGGCCACGTCCGCTCGATCGCGCCGTTCGGCGTCTTCGTCGACCTCGGCGGCATCGACGGCCTGGTCCACAAGAGCGAGCTGTCCTGGAACAAGGTCAACAACCCCGAGGGCGGCTACCGCGTCGGTGAAGAGGTCGAGGCCGAGGTCATCGACATCAACCACGAGCGCGGCCGCATCTCGCTGTCGATCCGCCGGCTCCAGCCCGATCCGTGGCACTCGACGGTGGCCGACTTCAAGGTCGGGGACATCATCGACGGCACGGTCACCAAGCTCGTCAACTTCGGGGCGTTCGTGCGCGTGCGCGACGGCCTCGAGGGGCTGATCCACATCAGCGAGCTCTCGAACCAGCGCGTCGCCCACCCGGGTGACGTCGTGCACGAGGGCCAGCAGCTGAAGCTCCGGATCATCAGCCTCGACTCCGAGCGGCATCGTCTCGGCCTCAGCCTCAAGCAGGCCGAGGAAGCGCCGGCTCGCGCCGCAGGTGCCCCGGAGGCCAGCGCCGTCGCTGCCGCCCCGTCGCAGCCACGCCCCGAGCGTGGCGAGCGGCCGGAGCGCGGCGAGCGGCGCAGCGGCCGGGATCGAGAGCGGACGCGCAGCTACACGGCGGCCGACGCGGTCCAGGAGCCGGAAGGCGGGATCGACACGACGCTGGCCGCGGCATTCGCCGGGGTCCGCGAGCAGCTCGCCAGGGCCGAGGCCGAGGACGACGGTGGCGAGGAAGCGGCCACGGCTGCAACCGAGGCACCTGCTGCCGAAGCCGAGGCACCCGCTGCCGAAGCCGAGGCACCGACCGCCGAGGTCGAGGCGCCGGTCGCGGAGACGGAGGCCACAGCGGCCGACGTCGAGGCACCCGCCGCCGAGCCTGAAGCGGAAGCCCCGGCCGCGGAGGGCGAGGCACCCGCCGCGCCGACGAAGGGCAAGGCCAGCGCCAAGGCAGAGGCTGCCGCGGCGCCGGCAACCGAGGAGCCTGCCGCGGAGGAAGCCTCCGAAGCGGCGGCACCCGAGGCCGAGGCGAAGACTGCCGAGGCCGAGGAGCCGGCTGCCGAGGCCGCGACCGAGACAACGGCCGAGGCGGAAGCCCCGACCGAGGTCGCGGCAGACGACACGACCAACGATGCGAAGGCCGCCGGCGACGGTGCCGGCGACGAGGAGAAGGCCGCCTCGTAAGTCTTCGCTTGCAGGCCCGCGGGGCGGGCCGGAACTCGGATCTCCTGGGTCTCGTCCTTCCTGCCTCGCGCCACAAGTACGCTTGCCACACCGTGATGACCCCTCGTCAAACACGGCCTGAACGTGGGAAGTTGCGTGTTAGCATGGCCTAGCGCCTCAAGGGGCCGCAGCAGGGGAACGGGCGTTCGACGCAATGGAACGGTTCGACAAGTTCACTGACCGGGCACGCAAAGTCCTGACGCTTGCGCAGGACGAAGCGCAGCGGTTCAACCACAACTACATCGGTACCGAGCACCTGCTGCTCGGGCTGGTGCGCGAGGGCGAGGGCGTCGCCGCCCGCGTCCTCGAGAACATGAACGTCGAGCTGGCCAAGGTTCGGACGGCGGTCGAGTTCATCATCGGGCGCGGCGACCGGCCGGTCGTCGGCGAGGTTGGCCTGACGCCGCGGGCGAAGCGGGTCATCGAGCTGGCCATCGACGAGGCGCGCCGCCTCGGCCACAACTACATCGGCACGGAGCACCTGCTGCTCGGCCTCGTCCGCGAGGGCGAGGGCATCGCCGCCGGCGTCCTCGAGTCCCTCGGCGTCAACCTCGACAAGGTTCGCCACGAGGTCATCCGGGTCCTGTCGCAGTCGTCCTCGGTCGGTCCGGCCCAGGAGACGAAGCGCAGCTCCAAGACCCCGACGGTCGACGCGCTCGGCATCAACCTCACCGAGGCCTCGCGGGCCGGCAAGCTCGACCCGGTCATCGGCCGCGAGAAGGAGATCGAGCGGGTCATCCAGATCCTCGGCCGCAAGACCAAGAACAATCCGGCCCTGATCGGCGAGCCCGGCGTCGGCAAGACGGCGATCGCGGAGGGCCTGGCCCACCGGATCGTGGCCGGGGACGTGCCGGACATCCTGCTCAACAAGCGCGTGCTGACCCTCGACATCGGCTCGCTGGTCGCCGGCACGAAGTACCGCGGCGAGTTCGAGGAGCGCCTCAAGAAGATCATCGAGGAGCTCCGGAACACCAACGACGCCGTGCTCTTCATCGACGAGCTCCACACGCTCGTCGGCGCGGGTGCCGCCGAGGGCGCGATCGACGCCGCGAACATCCTCAAGCCGCCACTGGCCCGCGGCGAGCTCCAATGCATCGGCGCGACGACGCTGGACGAGTACCGCAAGTACATCGAGCGCGACGCGGCGCTGGAGCGGCGCTTCCAGCCGGTCATGGTCGAGGAGCCCACCCTCGAGCAGACCATCGAGATCCTGATGGGCATCCGCGAGCGCTACGAGCAGCACCACAAGGTCTCGATCACGGACGACGCCGTGAAGGCCGCGGCGGACCTGTCGATCCGCTACATCACCGATCGGCACCTCCCGGACAAGGCGATCGACCTCATCGACGAGGCCGCGTCGCGCGTCCGCCTCCGCCACGCCTCTGCGCCGCCGCAGCTGCGCGAGGCCCAGCGCGAGCTGGACCGGATGACCAAGGAGAAGGACGGCGCGATCAACTCCCAGGACTACGAGGCCGCGGCCAAGCTGCGCGAGGACGAGGCCGCCCTGCGCGAGAAGGTCGATGCGCTCCGCGGCGAGTGGCAGACGACCATCGCCGGCGACGCGCCGACGGTCGACGAGGAGGAGATCGCCCAGGTCGTGGCGATGTGGACCGGCATCCCGGTCACGCGCATCGCCGAGGAGGAGTCGGAGCGGCTGCTCCACATGGAGGACGCCCTCCACAAGCGCGTCATCGGGCAGCACGAGGCGATCGAGATCGTCTCGCGCGCCGTCCGCCGGGCCCGCGCCGGCCTGAAGGATCCGAAGCGGCCCATCGGCTCGTTCGTCTTCCTCGGCCCGACCGGCGTCGGCAAGACCGAGCTCGCCCGAGCGCTCGCCGAGTTCATGTTCGGCAGCGAGGACACGCTCATCAAGATCGACATGAGCGAGTTCATGGAGCGCCACAACGTGAGCCGCCTGGTCGGTGCCCCGCCCGGCTACGTCGGCTTCGACGAGGGCGGCCAGCTGACCGAGGCCGTGCGCCGCAAGAGCTACGCGGTTGTCCTCCTCGACGAGGTCGAGAAGGCACACCCCGAGGTCTTCAACATCCTGCTCCAGATCCTCGAGGACGGGCAGCTGACGGACGCCAAGGGCCGCCGCGTCGACTTCCGGAACACGATCATCATCATGACCTCGAACCTCGGCGCGAAGCAGCTCCAGACCAACTCGGCCCTCGGCTTCCGGCCGGTGGTCGATGGCGAGTCCCGGCTGCGCGAGCAGTCGTACGAGCTGATGAAGGAGAAGGTCTCCGCGGAGCTCAAGAACAGCTTCCGGCCCGAGTTCCTGAACCGCATCGACGCGACGGTCGTCTTCCGCAGCCTGACGGTCGAGGAGATCCGCGAGATCGTCGACATCCAGCTGCAGCGGGTGCGCGACCAGCTCAAGGCGCAGGGCATGCTCCTCGAGGTGACCCAGGCGGCGAAGGACCAGCTGATCAAGCTCGGCTGGGACCCGGCCTTCGGCGCCAGGCCGCTGAAGCGGGCCATCCAGAACCACATCGAGGACGTCCTCGCCGAGCACCTCCTGCTGGGTCGATACCCGGTCGGCTCCACGATCGAGGTCGATGCCAACGCCGACGATGGCCTGGTGATGCGGGCCGTCGAAGAGAAGACCCCCGTCGAAGTCTCGTAGGCGACGGGTTGGCCCGGGCCCAGAGCCGCTTCGTCTGCCAGGCCTGCGGCGCCGACTTCCTTCGCTGGGAAGGCCAGTGCCGCGCCTGTGCGGCGTGGAACACCCTCGTCGAGACGGTGATCACCCCGCGTTCCCGTGATCGCGGCCCTGCCGCGGTTGGTCGCGCGGGCGTCGTCGCGGTCCCACTCTCGGCCCCGGCCGAGGCGGCCGTTCGGCGCGTCTCGACGGGCATGCGCGAGCTGGACCAGGTGCTCGGCGGCGGCATCGTGCCGGGTTCGCTGCTCCTCATCGGCGGCGAGCCGGGCGTCGGCAAGTCGACCCTGCTCCTCCAGGTCGCCGGTGGCGTGGCCTCGGCCGACGGTGGGGTGCTCTACGCCACGGGCGAGGAGTCGGCCGGCCAGGTGCGGCTGCGGGCGGCCCGGCTCGGGCTGGGCTCGGGACCCGCGGCCGATGCCGTGGCGGTCCTCGCCACCAGCGAGGTCGGGGCGATCATCGAGGCGGCCCGCGCCACCCGGCCGGGGCTCGTCGTTGTCGATTCGATCCAGACGATGACGGTCGAGGAGCTCGACGGGCCGGCCGGGAGCGTCGGCCAGGTCCGGGAATCGGCGCTCCGCCTGATGGAGCTGGCGAAGGGCGATGGGATCGCGGTGGTGCTCGTCGGGCACGTGACCAAGGACGGGTCCATTGCCGGCCCGCGGACGCTGGAGCACCTCGTGGACGCGGTGATCGAGCTGGGCGGGGAGCGCGGCGGCGTCATGCGCCTGCTGCGAGCAACGAAGAACCGCTTCGGCTCGACCGATGAGCTCGGCGTGTTCGAGATGGGCGAGTCCGGCCTGCGCGAGGTCCCGGACCCCGGCCGGGCGTTCCTCGCCGAGCACGTCGGCCTGGCGCCGGGGAGCGTGGTCGCGGCGACCCTGGAGGGAACGCGGCCACTGCTCGTCGAGGTCCAGGCGCTGGTCGCCCCCGCCGGCTACGGGACGCCGGCGAGACGCGCCTCGGGCATCGATCCGACCCGCCTCGCGCTGCTCGTCGCGGTGCTCGGGCGCCGGGCCGGTGTCGGGCTCGGCAGCCATGACGTCTACGCGAACCTCGCCGGTGGGCTCAGCATCGCGGAGCCAGGCCTCGACCTCGCGGTCGCCCTGGCCCTCGCATCGTCGATGCGCGACCGCCCGGTCGACCCGCGGACCGTTGCGGTCGGGGAGGTCGGGCTGCTCGGGGAGCTGCGACCGGTCGGCGGCGTGGATCGGCGCCTCCGCGAGGCGGCCAGGCTGGGCTTCGAGCGGGCCATCGTGCCCGCGGGCGGGCGCGCCCCGGCCGCCGCCGAGGGCATCCGCATCGTGCCGGCAGCGACCCTCCGCGACGCGCTTCGCGCCGCCCTGATGCCCGCCGCGAGCCGCGCCGAGGACGTGCTGGAAGGCACCGACGAGCTCGCGCCGGTGACGGTCGACGCCGAAACGCGGATGCTAGGCTAGCGACTCCCGCACTCATCTCGGGCAATCGAGGCCCTTGTGATCCGAACGATCCGATTCCTTGGTGCCGCCCTCGGGGGGCTCATCGGGATCACCCTTGTCGTCGCGCAGCTTGCGGTGTTCCAGGATGCCCCTGGTTCGACGCTGCTCGTCGGCGCCTGGGTCGCGGCCTGGATCGTGCTCGGTTTCACGATCCTGCCGTACCTGACGGTCATCCCGGCGCTCGCGGCGCTGCGGGCCGTCCAGCAGCTCTCGACCGCCGAGTTCGTGACCGCGATCATCGGCCTGTTCCTGGGCCTGCTCCTCGGGCTCCTGATCGGCCTGCCGCTCAGCGCGCTGCCGCCGCCGATCGGCACGGTCGCCCCGATCGGTAGCTCTCTTTTCCTGGGCCTGGCGATGGTGGGACTGACCGTGGCCAAGCGCCACGACCTGATCACGGCCGCGGAGTCGATGGGCCTCCTGCATCCGACGGCGTCCGATGGCGGGTCGGGCCCTCGGATCCTGGTCGACACGAGCGCGATCATCGACGGTCGAATCGCCGACATCGCCGACTCGGGCTTCCTGTTCGGCACGCTCGAGGTGCCGCGGTTCGTGCTGGACGAGGTCCAGCGCCTCGCGGACAGCTCGGACACGCTGCGGCGAACCCGCGGCCGCCGCGGGCTGGAGATCCTGGCCCGAATGCGCAAGGCCGGCACGACCCCCGTCGTCGTGATCGACGAGGACGTGCCCAACACGCCCGAGGTCGACTCGAAGCTGGTCGCCCTCGCGAAGCGCAACGGGCGCGCGGTCCTGACCAACGACCTGAACCTGAACCGCATTGCCGACCTGCAGGGCGTGCGGGTCCTCAACGTCAACTCGCTCGCCAACGCGGTCAAGCCGGCGCTCTTGCCCGGCGAGGACCTCCGCGTCAAGGTCATCCAGCCCGGCAAGGACGTCGGCCAGGGCGTCGGCTATCTCGACGACGGCACGATGGTCGTCGTGGAGGGTGGTGCGAAGTCGATCGACACGGAGCTCGACGTCACCGTCACGCGCGTGCTCCAGACGGTGGCCGGCCGGATGGTCTTCGCCCACCCGCGACAGGGCTGACCCGTGGCCGGCAAGGGCGACGCGGCCGGCCAACCAGCCGGGAGCAGGACGGGATTCGGCAGCGACCGGCACCCCTTCGGGCCCGGCGACGGCCTCTGGCTCGGCGGCGTGGAGATCCCCGGCGCGCCACGCCTCCACGGCCACTCCGACGGCGACGCCGCGCTGCACGCCGTCGCGGGAGCGCTGCTCGGCGCCGCGGCGCTCGGCGACCTCGGCGAGCTCTACCCCGCCGACGAGCGCACGCCGCGTGGCGCGGCGAGCTCGGCGTTCGTGCGCGACGTCGTGAAGCGGCTCGCAGCAGCCGGCTGGCGACCCGCCTCAGTCGACGTCACGATCCGGGCGGCCCGGCCGAAGCTCGCGGCGCATGTGCCCGCGATGCGCGACGCGGTCGCGGGCCTGCTCGCGCTGGACGCCGGCGCCGTGAGCATCAAGGCCTCGACGGGCAACCTCTCGGGCGACGCGGGAGCGGGTCGTGTCATCGAGGCGGAGGCCGTGGCGACCGTCGCCCGCGACGGGAGCGGGACGTGACCATTCGCCTCCGGGACACGCTGTCCGGCGAGGTCCGGCCCCTGGAGCCGCTCGAACCCGACCACGTCCGCATCTACAGCTGCGGCCCGACGGTCTACGGCCCGACCCACATCGGCAACTTCCGGTCGTTCCTCTTTGCCGACGTGCTGGTGCGCTACCTGCGCTACCGCGGCCTCCGGGTCACCTGGGTGATGAACGTCACCGACATCGACGACCGGATCATCGCCAACGCGAACGCCGCCGGCGAGTCGATCGGGGACCTGACCGGGCGCTGGCTGGATCGGTTCCGGGCGGACGTCAAGGCCATGCGCATGTCCCCGCCGGACGTCCTGCCCCGGGCCACGGAGCACATCGACGAGATGGCCGCGATCATCGGGCGGCTCATCGAGCGCGGCCATGCGTACCGGACCGACGACGGCTCGATCTTTTTCCGCATCAGCTCGTGGCCGGAGTACGGGAAGCTGGCCCGCCTCGACCCGGAGCAGCTGCGCGTCGGCGAGCGGGTCGTGGCCGACGAGTACGCCAAGGACGACGCGCGGGACTTCGCGCTGTGGAAGGGCCCGAAGCCGGGCGAGCCATCATGGGAGACCGCGATCGGGCCGGGCCGGCCGGGCTGGCACATCGAGTGCTCGGCGATGAGCATGAAGCACCTCGGTGAGTCCTTCGACGTGCACACCGGCGGGGTCGACCTGATCTTTCCGCACCACGAGGACGAGATCGCCCAGAGCGAGGCCTCGACCGGAAAGCCGTTCGTCCGGACGTGGCTCCACTGCGAGCACCTTCGCCTCGGTGGGGCGAAGATGGCCCGCCGCGTCGGGAACATCGCCCGGGTCTCCGAGCTCCTCGAGGAGGGCGTCTCGCCGCGCGCCCTCCGCTACGCCCTGATCTCGGTCAACTATCGCCAGCCGCTCGAGTACACCGACGAGTCGCTTGCCGCCGCCACTGCCGCGATCGAACGCCTCGACACGCTCGAGTCGACGCTCGACACCTATCGCGAGGAGCGCCCCGACGCGGCGGACCTCGATGGCGTGCTCGCCGCGGCCCGGTCGGGCTTCGAGGCGGCGCTCGACGACGACCTCAACGTCTCCGCGGCGCTCGCCGCGCTCTTCGACGTCGTCCGCGAGCTCAACCGACGCATCGCCGATCGAGCCCTTTCGACGGCGGATGCGGCAAAGGCGCTGGGCCTGCTCCGCGATCTCGATCGGGTCCTCGCCATCCTGCCCGATGAGGCGGCCGAGCTCCCGGCCGGCGCCGCCGAGCTGCTCGCCGCGCGGGAGGCGGCGCGGGCCGGCCGCGACTGGGCGGCGTCGGATCGGCTCCGCGATGAGCTCGCCGCGCTCGGCGTGGCCGTCGAGGACACCCGCGACGGCCAGCGCTGGAAGCGGATCGAGGCGGTCTGATGCCTCGCGCACCGAAGCCATCCGACGACCGTGGCGGGCCCGGGCGCCCCAAGGGCGGCGGACCCCGTGGCGCGGGAGGTCCTCGCGGCGCGGGAGGTCCTCGCGGCGCGGGAGGTCCACGCGGTGCGGGAGGTCCTCGCGGCCCAGGCGGACCGCGCGGTGCGGGCGGCCCCCGCGGCCCAGGCGGCCCTCGTCCGGGCGGTACTCGCGGCGCTGGAGGTCCGCGCGGCGCGGGAGGTCCCCGAGGGGCCGGCGGCTTCGGCGGGCCCGGCGGGCCGCGCCGCACCTTCGGGCCTCGACCGGGAGGCCCTCCGACCCGGCCGCGCCCCGATGGTCCCGGGCCACGGCGAGGTGCCGGCTTCGGCGACGCGGGCCCACGCCCGGAGCGCCCGGACCGCGGCTTCCAGGACGACGCTGACCAGGAACGCCCATCGCCGTCCGACGCAGGCGAGGGGCCGCCGGGTGGACCGCCCGCAGGCCGGCCGCGGCGGCCGGCGCCGCCCTGGACCGAGCGACCGCGGCGCCCGGGTCGGCCGTTCTCCTCGGATCGGCCCGGCCGGCCGTTCCCGTCCGATCGACCCGGCCGGCCCGGGGGCGCGCCGCCCTGGGCGCGCGGGACCGCGTATGGCCCAGACGCGGGGCGCGGCGCGCCACCGCCGCGCGCCGCAGCGCCCGCGCCGCCGCTCGCGGACGACGAGGAGCTGGTCGCGGGTCGGCGCCCCGTCGAGGAGACCTTTGCCGCGGGGCGCCCGGCGCGGCGGCTCCTGGTCACGCCGCAGCGGCGCCAGGCGCTCGAGCGCATCGTCCTGCACGCGACGACCCTGCGGATCCCGATCGTCGAGGTCGAGGGCGGCTCGCTGACATCGCTCGCCGGGTTCGACGGCCACCAGGGCGTCGCCGTCGTCGTCGAGACCCGCACCTTCGCGTCGGTGGACGACATCCTCGCTCGCGCGATCGAGCGCAAGGAGGCGCCGTTCGTCCTCGTCCTCGACTCGCTCGAGGACCCCCAGAACGTCGGCACGCTGCTTCGGAGTGCCGAGGCCGCGGGCGTCCACGGCGTGATCTTCCCGACGGAGCGGCAGGCGCCGCTCACGCCCGCCGCGATCAAGGCCTCGGCAGGGGCGACCGAGCACCTCCTCCTGGCGCCCGTCGATGACCTGGCCGCGGCCCTCACCGACCTGCATCTCCGTGGCTTGCGGACGGTCGGGTCGGACGCGGAGGCGGCCCTCAGCGCGCGCGAGGCCGACCTCCGTGGCCCGACGGCGATCATCGTCGGCAGCGAGGGCCATGGCCTCAGCCCCGCGATCCGGCGCCGCTGCGACCTGTTCGTCAGGATCCCGATGAAGGGCGCCATCGGGTCGCTCAACGCCGCCGTGGCGGGCTCGATCCTGCTCTTCGAGGCCCTCGGCCAGCGCGACCCCGGAGCTCGCCCCGCGTCGAGCTGACGGCGCTGGTGCGCCGCTGCACAGCCCATTCGGCGGGCGAGCGGGCAGGACCTTCGTTCCGTGGGTACGGGCCCGCGTCCTACCTACCCTCGACACGACGTCCTACCAGGTCCGGTCAGGAGTCCATCCAGTCGTGTTCGGCGCACTCCCGAAGGTCCCGAGACCGATCATCCTGATCCTGGTCTACGGGATCTTCCTCGTCCTCGTCGGGATCACCGCGACCGCGCAGTCGTTCCTCGTCGGCACGCACTTCTCGACGTCGACCCTCAACTCCATCGTCGGCAGCGATGCGGCCACGACCCGGGCCTTCGTGAACGCCTACGTCCTGCCCCGCTACCTCGACCCGGCGTCCGGTCCGACGGCCGCGGAGCAGGCCCGCCTCCGCGACCAGCTCGCCAGCCTGACCCGCCCGTCGGAGATCCTGCGGGTCGAGATTCGCACCCCCGAGGGCGCCGTCGTGGCGAGCAGCGACGGGGCCACGGCGACCCTCGCGGACGCCGCCGGTCCCGCGTTCGCCCTCGCCGCCGGTGGCGCGAGCCAGGCCGAGATCACCGACGCCCGGGCGGAACAGGTTGGGACCGCGAGCGGCGCCTCGAACATCCTCCTCGAATTCCTGCCGCTCAGCTCGAACGGTGAAGTCCACGCGGTGATGGGGATCTGGCGTGACGCCGGACCGATCCTGCAGAAGCTCGACAACCTCCGCCGCGACGTCGTCCTCCTGACGCTGAGCGCCGGGCTCATCGCCGCGGCCCTGCTGTACCTGATCTTCCGGTCGGCCCAGCGCCGGCTGACGAGGCAGACAGCGCAGCTGGTCGAGTCGACCCGGCGGGACCCGCTGACGGCTCTCCTGAACCATGGCGCCCTCATGGGCATGCTGGCGGAGCGGGTCGAGGCCGCGAAGGCGGCCGGGCACGGGCTGGAGATCGCCCTGCTCGACGTCGACAACTTCCGGCTCCTGAACGAGCACCACGGACATGCCGCCGGCGACGCCGCCCTCCGCGCGATCGCCGGCCAGCTCGGCGGGGCGATCGGCGCGCCCTTTGCCGTGGGCCGGTCGGGACCCGACGAGTTCCTGCTCCTCGGGGTGGTCGGTCCGGACCGCGCCCTCGAGGCGACCCTGCAGGCCGTCCAGGCCCGGCTCGCCGAGGTCAGCCTCCAGTTCGAGGGCACGGAGCGCCTGCCCGTGACCATCAGCGGGGCGGTGGCTCGCTACCCGGAGCACGGCGCCTCGATGACGGTGCTGCTCGCGACGGCCGCCCGGACCCTCGAGGAGGCGAAGGCGAGTGGCGGCGACACGGTGCTCGTCGCGGCGCGGAGCGTCGCGGATGCGACCCCCGCGGCCGGCTTCGATGTGCTGCAGGGCCTCGTCCATGCCGTCGACACCAAGGACCGCTACACGATGCGGCACTCGGCGGACGTGGCCCGCTATGCCCAGTTCATCGCCCGGCGCGTCGGGCTCGACGAGGGGTTGGTCGAGACGATCCGCGTCGCGGGGCTGCTCCACGACGTCGGCAAGATCGCGATCCCCGACGCGATCCTGCGCAAGCCCGGCCGCCTGACCGCCGACGAGCTGGCGGTCCTGCAGCAGCACGTCGCCCTGGGCGACATGATCGTGCGCGACGTCGAGAACGTCGATGCCGTCCGCGCCGGGATTCGCCATCACCACGAGCGCTGGGACGGGACCGGCTACCTCGACCGCCTGGCCGGGACGGACATTCCGCAGATCGGGCGGATCCTCGCGGTCGCTGACGCGTTCTCCGCGATGACCACCACGCGCCCATACCGCAAGGCGCTGGACGTGCGGGAGGCGCTCACCCGGCTCGGCGACGCAGCCGGCACCCAGCTGGACGCCGACCTCGTGACCGCCTTCATCACGGGCCTCGAGAGCGCAGAGGACCCGCCACTGCCCGAGCACTCGGCGATGGCGCCCCTCGCGCGCCTGCGCGTGGCCTGATGGGACGTGGGGCGGGCGCCCGAGCCGTCGCTCGGCGGCCGGCGGGGAAGGTGGGCCTTGCGGTTGCGATCGGCGTCGCCGGCAGCGCCCTGCTCCAGGGGACCGTCCTTGCCCTCAGCCTCGTCGCCAACCCGGATGCCTACAGCGTTCGCCACGACCGGGTCCTGACGGTGGCCGCCCCGGGCGTCCTCGGGAACGACGTCATCCTGCTCGGCACCTCCACCGCCGTCCGCGACTCGCTGCCAGTGCACGGGAGCCTCGCGTTCCAGTCCAGCGGCGCCTTCACTTACACCGCGAACGCCGGCTACGTCGGGACGGACTCGTTCCGCTACCACGCCCATGACGGGCTGCTCAACACCGGCTCGACGACGGTCACGATCACGATCACCAACGCCGCGCCCGTCGCCGTCGCAGATAGCTACACCGCGACGACCGGCGTCACGAAGTCGGTGGCCGCCCCGGGCGTGCTGGCCAATGACACCGACGCCGACGGTGATTCGCTCACGGCCCAGCTGGTCGACGGCGGGGGCAACGGCTCGATCGACCTGAACTCGGACGGCAGCTTCACCTATACGTCCGGCGGCTCGTTCTCGGGGGACCGGACCTTCACCTACCGGGTCTGGGACGGCTTCACGTGGTCCGCGACGGCCACCGTCACGATCACGGTGAGCCCTGTGGCGACGCCGAAGCCGACGCCCGCGCCGACGGCACCGCCGACCCCGACGCCAACCCCGACCGCCACCCCGTCACCGACGCCGATCCTGGTGCCGACGCCGCGGCCGATCCCCAGCCTGCCGATCCCCAGCCTGCCGCTTCCGAGCCTGCCGCTCCCGACGCGCCCGATCGCCACGCCAGCCCCATCCGACGCGGCGAGGCCGACGCCGTCCTCGACCAGCCCGGCATCCTCGCCCGGCGCCGCGGGACCGATCCTCCCGCCGCCCGGCGGTGGGACGGGCGGTGGCGGAACGGGCGCCGGCAATTCGGGGCCCGGGCTCGGCTTCACGGTCGAGGACGGGTTCGGCGCGTTCGACGACTTCGATCCTGTCGCGTTCGGCGGCTTCGACTGGGCGGTCCCGTCGTTCGTGCTGTCGGTGCCGGGCCTGCTGCTCCTGCTGGCCCTCGCCGCGCAGGGCGGCGTCGGTGTCCTGTCGCTGCCGTTCGTCCGGCGCTGGCTGGGCAGCTTCGGGCTGCGCCGGCGTCGCGGGCAGGAGGCGCAACCCGGCTGACCGGCCGCACGGGCAGTTCCCGCGCGCTTGACCGTCCTTCGCGGGCCGACCTATCATTCCCCGGCGCTCGGCGGGCCCTGGTTCGGCGCGCGCTGCCGACGTAGCTCAATTGGTAGAGCAGCGGTTTTGTAAACCGCCGGTTCCGGGTTCGAGTCCCGTCGTCGGCTCCATTTTCGCGAAGCCTCGGGCCCACATAGCTCAGCCGGCAGAGCACTTCCTTGGTAAGGAAGAGGTCATCGGTTCAAGTCCGATTGTGGGCTCCAGCCCCGACCGGCGGGTTTCCCCGAAAGTGCGCGATTACTGGCGAAGCCTTGCCTCTCGGCGGAGGCGACGCCCCTAGCGATGGAGTGAGACTGGTCGGATGGCCAAGAAGAAGTTCGAGCGAACCAAGCCGCACGTGAACATCGGCACGATCGGCCACATCGACCACGGTAAGACGAGCCTGACCGCGGCGATCACGAAGTACCTCTCGCTCAAGGGCGAAGCCGAGTACCGGGCCTTCGAGTCGATCGACAACGCCCCCGAGGAGCGCGAGCGCGGCATCACCATCGCCATCGCCCACGTCGAGTACGAGACCGACGCCCGCCACTACGCCCACGTCGACTGCCCCGGGCACGCCGACTACATCAAGAACATGATCACGGGCGCGGCCCAGATGGACGGCGCGATCCTCGTCGTCGCCGCGACCGACGGGCCCATGCCCCAGACCCGCGAGCACATCCTCCTGGCCCGCCAGGTCGAGGTCCCCTACATCGTCGTCTTCCTCAACAAGGTCGACGCCGTCGACGACCCCGAGCTGCTCGACCTCGTCGAGCTCGAGGTCCGCGAGCTCCTCTCCCGGTACCAGTTCCCGGGTGACGACACGCCGGTCATCCGCGGCTCGGCCTTGAAGGCCCTCGAGGCCCCGTCCGACCCGGCCGACCCGGCCTACGCCCCGATCCAGGAGCTGATGGACGCGGTCGACTCCTACATCCCGACGCCCGAGCGCGCCGTCGACAAGCCGTTCCTGATGCCGGTCGAGGACGTCTTCGGCATCAAGGGCCGCGGCACCGTCGCCACGGGGCGCATCGAGCGCGGCGTGGTCAAGGTCTCCGACGAGGTCGAGATCGTCGGCGTCAAGGCCACCCGCAAGGTCGTCGTCACCGGCGTCGAGATGTTCAAGAAGCTCCTCGACGAGGGCCGCGCCGGCGACAACGTCGGCCTCCTCCTGCGGGGCATCGAGCGCGAGGAGATCGAGCGCGGCCAGGTCATGGCCAAGACCGGCTCGGTCAAGCCCGGCACGACCTTCAAGGCCCAGGTCTACGTCCTGACCAAGGAGGAGGGCGGCCGCCATACGCCCTTCTACAACGGCTACCGGCCGCAGTTCTACCTGCGCACGACCGACGTCACCGGAGCGATCACCCTGCCCGGCGGGGCGGAGATGGTCATGCCCGGCGACAACGTCGAGATGGGCGTCGAGCTGATCACCCCGATCGGCCTCGAGGTCGGCCAGCGCTTCGCCATCCGCGAGGGTGGCCGGACCGTCGGTGCCGGCGCCATCACGAGCATCGCGGGCTAGGCGTCCGTGGCCAGAGTCGAGGCGCGTCCGACGATCCAGCTCCAGTGCACCGAGTGCAAGGAGCGGACGTACACGACGCGCAAGAACAAGAAGAACGATCCGAACAGGATCGAGCTCATGAAATACTGTCCCCGTGACCGGCGTCACACCCTCCATCGGGAGGCCAAGTAACGTCGGGCCGCGCAGGGGTGTAGCTCAATTGGCAGAGCACCGGTCTCCAAAACCGGCGGTTGTAGGTTCGAGTCCTATCGCCCCTGCCACATCTGGAAAGGCTGAGAGAACGAACCCGTGACACGAATTCGCCGCTTCATCGCCGAGGCGGTCTCCGAGCTCCGCAAGGTCTCGTGGCCGACGTTCGTGCAGACACGCAACCTGACCGTGCTCGTCTTCGCGGTGAGCCTCGCGGTCGGGGTGTTCGTCGCGTTCTGGGACCAGGTGTTCCAGGGCATCATCGGCCTCATCGCGACGACGCTGGCGCAGTGATGAGCAGCACCGTCACGCCCGACGTCGAGGCCCGCAAGCCGGAGAAGCGCTGGTACGTGATCCACACGTACTCGGGCTACGAGAACAAGGTCAAGGCCAACCTCGAGCACCGCATCGAGTCGATGGGCATGGAGGACAAGATCTTCCAGGTCCTCGTCCCGATGGAGGACGAGATCGAGATTCGCCAGGGCCAGCGCCACACGGTCCAGAAGAAGGTCTACCCGGGCTACGTCCTGGTCGAGATGATCCTCGACCCCGACAGCTGGTTCGTCGTCCGCAACACGCCGGGCGTCACCAGCTTCGTCGGCGGCTCGAACATCCCGGGCGTCCGCAGCGAGCCCGTCCCGCTGGACGAGACCGAGGTCAAGCAGATCCTGCGGCACATGGGCGTCGAGACGCCGAAGTACCGCGTCGCCTTCACCAAGGGCCAGAGCGTCCGGGTCACAGACGGGCCGTTCTCCGAGTTCATCGGCACGGTCGACGAGGTCAACCCGGAGCGCAACAAGGTCAAGGTCCTCGTCAGCATCTTCGGCCGCGAAACACCGGTGGAACTCGACTTCCTCCAGGTTGAGAAGCTCTAGGGAGGAGGCGAAACCATGGCCAAGAAGATCCGAATCGTGCTCACGCTGCAGCTGCCCGCCGGCAAGGCCACGCCCGCGCCGCCGGTCGGCACCGCGCTCGGCCCGCATGGCATCAACATCGTCGAGTTCACCAAGACCTACAACGAGAAGACCGCCGACAAGGCGGGCCAGATCATCCCGGCCCAGATCACGGTCTACGAGGACCGCTCGTTCACGTTCATCCTCAAGACCCCGCCCGCCGCGGACCTGCTGCGCAAGGCGGCCGGCATCGACAAGGGCTCGGGCACCCCCAAGCGCGAGACCGTCGGGCGCGTGACGCGCGACCAGGTCCGTGACATCGCCCAGATCAAGATGGCCGACCTGTCGGCCAACGACCTCGACGCGGCAGCGAAGGTGGTCGAGGGCACCGCCCGCTCGATGGGCATCGAGGTCGCGGGCTAGCAACGAGACCTCGCCGCGGCGGAGCACCCCGCCGGCGCGGCACGAGCGAGTGGGGGAGACCGACAACGGTCGAAAGGAGCGCAATGGCACACGGCAAGAAGTACGTCGAGGCGGCGAAGCTCATCGACAGGGCCCGCGTCTACCCGCCGGTCGAGGCGGCGCAGCTGGCCAAGGACACGACGACGGTCAAGTTCGACGCCACGGTCGAGGCCCACATCCGCCTCGGCGTCGATCCCCGCCACGCCGACCAGATGGTCCGCGGCACGGTCGTCCTCCCGAACGGCACCGGCAAGGTCACCCGCGTGGCCGTCTTCGCCCAGGGCGAGAAGGCCCAGGAGGCGCTGCGCGCCGGGGCGGACGAGGTCGGATCCGAGGACCTCGTCAAGAAGATCGAGGCCGGCTGGCTGGAGTTCGACGTCGCGCTCGCGACGCCCGACCTCATGGGCCAGGTCGGGCGGCTCGGCAAGATCCTCGGCCGGCGCGGCCTCATGCCGAACCCGAAGGCCGGCACGATCACGTTCGACCTCGACCGCGCGATCCGCGAGGTCAAGGGTGGCCGTGTCGAGTTCAAGGTCGACAAGACCGCGATCATTCACTGCCCGGTGGGCAAGGCCAGCTTCGAGGCAGAGGCGCTGGTCGCCAACCTCGCCGCGCTGATGGACGCGATCAACCGGGCCAAGCCCGCGGGTGCGAAGGGCACCTACCTCCGCACGCTCACCATCGCCAGCACGATGGGCCCCGGCATTCGCGTGGACATCCCCGGCACCCTCGCCGCCGCGGCAGCCGCCGCCTGATCAGCCCTGCCGAGGGCGCGTGCCAATTCGCTCTCGATCGGGCATACTCCGCGCTCCGCCAGCGATGGCGGATCGTCAACATGACGGAACCAGCCGAAGACAGCCTGCGCCCGCGGACCGCACGGGAGTGACGGTCGGGGCTTGATCCGCCGGACCGGATCGGGGCATTCGCCCCGGGGACGCCGGCGAGCACGCCGAGGCAGGAATGGATCGTCCGCCCTCCACGGGTGGGCGCGCCCCCTGCAGTCGAGGTCCGCGCCTTCGGGCGCCCGTCGCAGGGGAGCCAGGAGCCAGGCGGCTCCGGCGCCCACCGCCGCGCGCCGGCTGCGCGCCAGAACCTGGAGGCATCCATGCCGACCGAGGCCAAGGAGGCGGCCGTCGCCGAGCTGCGCCAGCAGCTGCAGGCGAACCACACCCTGATCGTCTCGGAGTATCGGGGTCTGACCGTCCGCGAGATCCAGGAGATCCGCCGCTCCCTGCGCAAGCAGGACGTGACGTATCGCGTGATCAAGAACCGGCTGATGAAGATCGCCGCCGCGGACACCATCGGCTCGGCGCTCGATGCGCTCCTCACCGGGCCGACGGCCATCGCCTTCGGCAACGACGAGGGCGCGACCGCGAAAGCGGTGATCGACACGATGCGGCCGTATCGCACGGTGAAGATCACCGGCGCCCTGCTGGGCGACCGGACGATCGACGCCGATGGCGTGATCCGGCTCGCCTCCCTGCCGAACCGCGAGACCCTGCTGTCGCAGATCGCCGGCGCGTTCACCGCGCCGCTGGCCACGACGGCCGGCCTCTTCGACGCGCCGCTGCGCGACGTCGTCGGGCTGGTCGCGGCCCTCGCCGACAAGCAGGGCGCCGCCGCAGCCGCCTGACACCGGACCCCGACCCCGACCCCCGTTCCAACCGACGAAGGAGAACCACCCACGATGGCAACCATGACCGCCGACCAGCTGATCGAGGCGTTCGAGAAGATGACCGTTCTCGAGCTGTCGGAGTTCAAGAAGAAGTTCGAGGACAAGTTCGGCGTGACCGCCGCAGCCCCGGTCGCCATGGCGGCCGCCCCGGCTGCGGGTGCCGCGGCCGCCGGCGGCGAGGCCGCCGCCGCGACCGAGGAGCAGACCGAGTTCACCGCGACCCTGACCGAGATCGGCCCGAACAAGATCCCGGTGATCAAGGTCGTCCGCGAGCTGACCGGCCTCGGCCTCAAGGAGGCCAAGGACCTCGTCGACGCGGCGCCCAAGCCGGTCAAGGAAGGCGTCAACCGCGAGGAGGCCGAGAAGATCAAGGCCGCCATCGAGGAGCAGGGCGGCAAGGTCGAGATCAAGTAGCACCGCCCTGGCTCGCCGGGGCCTGCGTTCCCGCTGTGCGCCGAGGGCTCACGCACCTTCAAGTGCGCTCGCCCTCGGTGCTCGCGGCGCCTTGGCCGCGCCGGCCATGGCGGCGCTACGGATGACTCGCGACCCGCGATGGGCATGTTCTGGATCTCTCTCGCCCGTTGACGTCTGAGCTGGCCACGATCCGCATCGCCCTGCGCGCGCCGATCCATTTCGACGGGCAGGGCGGCGAACCGGTTCACGCCCCGGTGGTCCTCGCGACCATCGGGGCGATCCGTACCCGGCTCATCCTCGACACCGGCTCGGACGTGCACCTGCTCACGACCGAGCTTGCCGATGCGGCCGGCCTCGCGCTCGCCGCGATCGATGCGGGCACCGACCATTCGGGCTCGTCCATGGACAGCTGGGTCGTCGGCGACGTGCCCGTCACCTTCGCCGAGGCCTCGGGCGAGGCGAGCTTCGTCCTCCACGACGTCGTGGCGATCCCGGCTCCCGCCGCGTTCATCAGGCAGGGGATCGGCGGCATCCTGAGCCCGCAGCGGCTGCACGCCTCGGCCTTTGCGGTCATCGACCAGGTCGGCGAAGAGCTGTTCCTCGCCGACGGTGAGGCGCTCGCCCTGCGCGACTGGCTGCTCGCGCGCCGGCCGACGCCCGACGCCCTGGTGCTGCCCCGCGACGCCGGCTCGGACGTCCCGCTCGTGGACGCCGCCATCGAGCCACATCCGGCCGTGCCCGCCCTGATGAACACCGGCGGCCGGCACACGGAGTTCGAGCCGCGGACGGTCCCGGGCCTGGTCGCCGCAGACGCCGAGCGCATCGGCACCGGCGTCTCCGGCGCCGCGGTCATGGGCGCTCGCGCCGGCGCGCAAGTGTTAGCGCTCGCGGGGCATCGGATCGCCATGGCGTCGCTGATGCTCCGGGACGGCATGGCCGACCCGGCGGCGATGATCGGGCAGGACGTCCTCCGCGGGACGGTCGTGGCGGTCGGGCCGGACCCCTCGACCCCCGTCCTGTGGCAGGTCGGGACGCTCGATTCGGGGCCCGACGCCACGGCTCCGCCGAGCTCGCCGGGACCGCTTGGAGGCGTTTGACAGAACTCGCCCGAGCGATACAATTTGCAGTTCTGTGAGCGCGGGCCCCTTCCATCCTGCTGTCCTCCGTCAAGGAGCGGTTGTTCATGCTGTCTTCCGCTGAATCGCCGACCGTCGGCCAGCCGTCGGCGGCGCGTAAGCGCTATGCCCGGATCCCCGAGGTCCTCCCGGTCCCCAACCTGATCGAGCTCCAGCTGGAGTCCTTCCGCTGGTTCGTCGACAAGGGCCTCCGAGAGCTGTTCGACGAAATTAGTCCGATCAAGGACTTCACCGGCAAGGTCATGGAGCTCCAGTTCCTCGACTACGAGTTCGGGGAGCCGAAGTACTCCGAGGAGGAGTGCCGGACCAAGGACCTCACCTTCAGCCGGCCGCTCTACGTCAACGTCGAGCTCCTGATCAAGGAGACGGGCGAGATCCAGCGCCAGCGGGTGTACATGGGCGACTACCCGTGGATGACGGACCTCGGCACGTTCGTGGTGAACGGTGCCGAGCGCGTCGTCGTGTCGCAGCTGGTCCGCTCCCCGGGCGTCTACTACAGTGAGCTGGAGGATCCCGGGTCGGGCCGGATGCTCTTCAGCGCCAAGGTCATCCCGAACCGCGGCGCCTGGCTCGAGTTCGAGACCAACAACAAGGACCAGCTCTGGGTCAAGGTCGATCGCAAGCGGAAGATCGCGGCGACCACGCTGCTCCGCGCCGTCGGCTACGAGACCAACGACGAGATCGGCGCCCTGTTCGCGCCCGTCGACATCGACCCTGAGCATCCGTTCACTGCCAATACCCTCGACAAGGACCTGACCCGGACACCGGCCGAGGCCCTCATCGAGGTCTACAAGAAGCTCCGCCCCGGCGACCCGCCGACGGGTGACAACGCCCGCGCCCTGGTCGAGGGCCTGTTCTTCAACTTCCGCCGCTACGACCTCGGTCGGGTCGGGCGCTACAAGTTCAACAAGAAGCTCGACGGTGCCGCGCAGCGGATGGGCATCGAGCTCGACCGCGAGAGCCGGACGATCACCCGCGAGGACATCGCCGCGATCGTCGGCCACCTCATCGAGTGCAACCGCGGGATGCACCCCAAGGACGACATCGACCACCTCGGCAACCGTCGCATCCGGGCCAACGGCGAGCTCATCCAGAACGCCTTCCGGATCGGCCTCCTGCGGATGGAGCGCGTCGTCCGCGAGCGCATGACCATCCAGGAGATCGACAAGGCGACCCCGAACGCCCTCATCAACATCCGCCCGGTCGTGGCGGCGATGAAGGAGTTCTTCGGCGGCAGCCAGCTGTCGCAGTTCATGGACCAGACGAACCCGCTCGCCGAGCTCACCTCGAAGCGGCGGCTGTCGGCCCTCGGGCCGGGCGGCCTCTCGCGCGAGCGCGCCGGCTTCGACGTCCGCGACGTCCATCACAGCCACTACGGCCGGATCTGCCCGATCGAGACCCCGGAGGGCCCGAACATCGGCCTGATCGGCTCACTCGCGACGTACGGCCGCATCAACAGCTACGGCTTCATCGAGACGCCGTACCGCAAGGTCAAGCGGACCGTCGCCTGGGACGACCCGAACCTGGCCGGCTACGAGGCCGGCACGGACCTCATCGCCAAGGGCGGTGGGGTGGTCGTCAAGAAGGGCGGCGCGCTGGCGGACGGCGCCGCGGCCGAGCTCAAGAAGCAGAAGCTCAACGCCTTCCCGATCAAGCCGGTCGTGACCGACCAGATCGAATACCTCCCTGCCGACGAGGAAGAGGAGCACGTCGTTGCGCAGGCGAATGCCCGCCTCGACACAGGCGGCCACTTCGTCGACGAGCGCGTCCCGTCGCGCTTCCGTGACCAGTTCCCCGAGGCCCGCCCGGACCAGATCGAGTACATGGACGTGAGCCCGAAGCAGGTCGTGTCCGTGGCCACGGCGCTCATCCCGTTCCTCGAGCACGACGACGCGAACCGCGCCCTCATGGGCTCGAACATGCAGCGCCAGGCCGTGCCGCTCCTGGAGCCCGAGGCGCCGATCGTCGGCACGGGCATGGAGGAGCGCGCCGCGCGTGACTCCGGCCAGGTCGTCGTCGCCCGCCGCGACGGCGTCGTGATCAGCGTCACCGCCGAGCGCATCCGCGTCGAGGCCGACGCCGGCGAGCTCGACGAGTACCGCCTCCAGAAGTTCGTCCGGAGCAACCAGGGCACCTGCATCAACCAGCGCCCGATCGTCGACCTGGGCCAGCGGGTCCGCGCCGGCGAGGCGATCGCCGACAGCTCGTCCACGAGCCACGGCGAGCTCGCCCTGGGCCGCAACGTGCTCGTCGCGTTCATGAGCTGGGAGGGCGGCAACTACGAGGACGCGATCGTCATCAGCGATCGCCTCGTCCGCGACGACCTCTTCACCAGCATCCACATCGAGAAGCACGAGATCGAGTCCCGGGACACCAAGCTCGGGCCCGAGGAGATCACGCGCGACATCCCGAACGTCGGCGAGGAGTCCCTCAAGGACCTCGACGAGGAGGGCATCGTCTACATCGGCGCCGAGGTCCGCCCCGGCGACATCCTGGTCGGCAAGATCACGCCCAAGGGCGAGACCGAGCTGACCGCCGAGGAGCGACTGCTCCGCGCGATCTTCGGTGAGAAGGCGCGCGAGGTGAAGGACTCCAGCCTGCGCCTGCCCCACGGCGAGCGCGGCAAGGTCGTCGAGGTCCGCGAGTTCCGGCGCGAGCTGAACGACGACCTCCAGCCGGGCGTGAACCGCCTGGTCCGGGTGTCGGTCGCCCAGAAGCGCAAGATCTCGGTCGGCGACAAGATGGCCGGCCGCCACGGCAACAAGGGCGTGATCGCCAAGATCCTGCCCGCCGAGGACATGCCGTTCCTGCCGGACGGCACCCCCGTCGACATCATCCTCAACCCGCTCGGCGTGCCGAGCCGCATGAACATCGGCCAGATCCTCGAGACGCACCTCGGCTGGGCGCTCCATGCCAAGGGCGAGACCGCCGCGACGGCCGTCTTCGACGGCGCCACGGAGGAGCAGATCCGGGAGGAGCTCAAGGGCGCCCGGCACATGGTCTACGGCCAGGAGGAGGCCCTGCCGCAGGACGGCAAGGTCGAGCTTCGCGACGGCCGCACCGGTGAGAAGTTCGATCGCGACATCACCGTCGGCTACATCTACATGCTCAAGCTCCACCACCTGGTGGAGGACAAGATCCACGCCCGCTCGACCGGCCCGTACAGCCTCATCACCCAGCAGCCGCTGGGCGGCAAGGCCCAGTTCGGCGGCCAGCGCTTCGGCGAGATGGAGGTCTGGGCACTCGAGGCATACGGCGCCGCCAACATCCTGCAGGAGCTGCTGACCGTGAAGTCGGACGACGTCCTCGGCCGCGTGCAGACGTACGAGGCCATCGTCAAGGGCGAGGAGATCCAGCCACCGCGGGTCCCCGAGTCCTTCAAGGTCCTCATCAAGGAGCTCCGCAGCCTCGGCCTCAACGCCGAGATCCTCGACCAGAACGACGAGGAGATCCCCCTCGCCGAGGACGACGCGGCAGGCTACCTGCTGCCCGACCTCGGTGGGATCAACCTCGCCGGGTTCGAGGACTGATCACGAACCACCTGCGGCGCCGAGCCCCGGCGCCGCCGCTGCACACGCCAGATCCCGATCGCGCCGACGGGCCAACCGGCGCGGAGGAGACCGATGCTCGAAGTCAATAATTTCAACGCGATCCGCATCTCGCTCGCGAGCCCGGATCAGATCCGCGAATGGTCGAAGGGCGAGGTCACCAAGCCCGAGACCATCAACTACCGCACGCTCAAGCCGGAGAAGGACGGCCTCTTCGACGAGCGCATCTTCGGTCCCACGAAGGACTGGGAGTGCTACTGCGGCAAGTACAAGCGGATCCGGTACAAGGGCATCATCTGCGACAAGTGCGGCGTCGAGGTCACCCGCTCGAAGGTCCGCCGCGAGCGGATGGGCCACATCCAGCTGGCCAGCCCGGTCAGCCACATCTGGTACTTCAAGGGCACGCCGAGCCGGCTCGGGATCCTGCTCGACATCAGCCCGCGCAATCTCGAGCGCATCCTGTACTTCGCCCTGTACATCGTTACGAGCGTCGACGAGGAGACGCGCAAGCGCTTCTCCGCCAATCTCGAGGAGGAGGCCGCCGGCCGCGGTGGCGAGTCGGGCAAGCGCCTGGGCGACCTCGAGGCCGACCTCAAGGCGAACATCGACCGCAACAAGGACGAGCTGACCGCCGCGCTCAAGGAGACGAAGGCCGAGCTCGAGTCACAGCGCGCGACCCGGACCGAGGAGATCGTGACCGCGGCCCAGCAGGTCGAGGCACGCCTCGCCGAGCTGAAGACCGCCGCCGCCGAGGAGTCGATCGTCTTCGAGCCGACCGGTGAGGTCATCGTGGCCGCCGGCGACAAGGGCGGCAAGACCGCCACGGCCAAGCTCCGGTCCGTCGTCAGCGCCGAGACCGAGCGCGTCAACGAGGAGATCCAGTCGCGGGAGCGGGACGAGGAAGTCGCGGTCGAGCAGAAGGTCGCCGACCTTCGCGCCGCGATGGACGAGACCCTCCGCGCCGAGAAGGACCAGCTCAAGGAGCAGGCCCAGGGCCTCAAGGACGAGCTGCGCAAGATGCGCGACGAGCTCGAGGGCATCAAGCCGATGCTGACCATCGGCGAGACCGAGCTGCGGTCCATGGACGAGCGCTTCAACCAGGCCGGCCGCGGTCGGCTGTTCAGCGCCGGCATGGGCGCCGAGGCGGTCCGCGAGATCATCAGCCGGATGGACCTGGAGACCCTGGCCAAGGCCCTCCACGTCGAGGTCCGGACCAGCTCCGGCCAGCGCCGCAAGAAGGCCATCAAGCGACTCCGCCTCATCGAGGCGTTCCGCCGCTCCGGCACCCGGCCGGAGTGGATGATCCTGTCGGTCCTGCCGGTCATCCCGCCGGACCTGCGGCCGATGGTCCAGCTCGACGGCGGCCGCTTCGCGACCTCCGACCTGAACGACCTCTACCGCCGCGTCATCAACCGCAACAACCGGCTCAAGCGACTGCTCGAGCTCGGCGCGCCCGAGATCATCATCCGCAACGAGAAGCGGATGCTCCAGGAGGCGTGCGACGCCCTGATCGACAACGGCCGCCGCGGCCGGGCGATCGCGGGGACCGGCAACCACCGCCTCAAGAGCCTGTCCGACATGCTCAAGGGCAAGCAGGGCCGCTTCCGCCAGAACCTGCTCGGCAAGCGCGTCGACTACTCCGGCCGCTCCGTCATCGTCGTCGGCCCGGAGCTCAAGCTGCACCAGTGCGGCCTGCCCAAGAAGATGGCGCTCGAGCTCTTCAAGCCGTTCGTCATGCGCCAGCTCGTCGAGAAGGGCTTCGCCCACAACATCAAGAGCGCGAAGCGCATCGTCGAGCGCGTCCGGCCCGAGGTCTGGGACGTCCTCGAAGAGGTCATCAAGGACCATCCGGTCCTGCTGAACCGCGCCCCGACCCTGCACCGGCTGGGCATCCAGGCCTTCATGCCGGTCCTCGTCGAGGGCTCGGCGATCCAGATCCACCCACTGGTCTGCACCGCGTTCAACGCCGACTTCGACGGCGACCAGATGGCGGTCCACGTGCCGCTGTCCTCGGCCGCCCAGGAGGAGGCCCGGACGATGATGCTGTCGACGGCGAACCTGCTGTCGCCGGCAGACGGCACGCCTGTGGTCGCGCCGACCCAGGACATGGTCCTCGGCTGCTACTACCTGACGATGGACAAGGAGACGACCGGCCGGAAGAAGGCGGCCGCCCTCCGGATCTTCGGCGACGAGGACGAGGCGCTGTACGCCTACGAGCTGACCGCGCGCGGCCTCGATGGCGCGAGCGGTCGCGTCACCGACGGCGACGGATCGCTGCTCGACAAGGCGGGCAAGTCCGTGCAGTCACACGGCCAGGGGCACCTCGAGCTCCACGAGCCCATCGAGGTCGTCGTGTCCGGCTGGGACGAGGCGGCGGGCGAGCTTCGCCCGATGCGCGTCCGCACGACCGTCGGCCGGATCATCTTCAACCAGATCGCGCCGGATCGGCTCCGGTTCACCGAGCTGACCAACCGCGAGATGCGCCGCACGGACCTCAAGCGGCTTGTCGACGAGTGCTACCGCCTGCTCGGGCCCGCCGACACGGCGAACCTCGTGGACGGCATCAAGGATGTCGGCTTCAAGTTCGCCACCCGCGGCGGCATGACCATCGGGCTGTGGGACATCGTGACCCCGCCCCAGAAGGCGGAGTCGCTGAAGGCGGCCGACGGCCAGGTCAGCGACATCGACAAGCAGTTCCAGCGCGGCCTCATCACCGACGAAGAGCGCTACGAGCAGGTCGTCGAGCTGTGGAAGCGCACGACCGACACCATCTCGGCAGCGATGATGGCGCAGCTTCCGGATGACAACGCCCTCCGGATGATGACCGACTCCGGCGCCCGCGGGAACAAGGGCAACATCGGCCAGCTGGGCGCGATGCGCGGCCTGATGGCCGACCCTTCGGGCCGGATCATCGACGTGCCCGTGCGGAGCAACTTCCGCGAGGGCATGTCCGTCCTCGAGTACTTCATCTCCACCCACGGCGCCCGCAAGGGCCTCGCCGACACGGCGCTCCGCACCGCGGACTCCGGGTACCTGACCCGGCGCCTGGTCGACGTCGCCCAGGACGTCATCACCCGTGACGAGGACTGCGGCACGGAAGAGGGGAGCTGGATCACGGCGGCCGACACGGCCGACATGACCGGCGCCTCCTGGCCGGCCACCGACGACACGACGCGTCGGAACGTCCTCGACGAGTTCCGCCGGCGCCTCGTCGGCCGGCTCGCCGCCGCACCGATGCACGACCCGAAGGGGAAGGCCAAGTCGGCGGTGCTCCTCGTCGATCGCAACGAGATGATCACCGAGGAGGTCGCCCAGAACCTCGAGGACGCCGGGATCGAGGAGGTCCTCGTCCGCTCACCGCTCACCTGCGAGGCCCGCTACGGCGTGTGCCGCCGCTGCTACGGCCGCAACCTCGCCTCCGGCGAGCCGGTCGGCGTGGGCGAGGCGGTCGGGATCATCGCGGCCCAGTCCATCGGCGAGCCGGGCACCCAGCTGACGATGCGGACGTTCCACACCGGCGGCGTCGCGGGCCTGGACATCACGGCCGGCCTGCCGCGCGTCGAGGAGCTTTTCGAGGCCCGCGTGCCCAAGGGCAAGGCCGAGATCAGCCACATCGACGGGATGGTCTCGATCATCCGCGCCGACACCGGCACCAAGGTCAAGGTCACGAGCCGCGAGTCCTACGACTCGCCGCTGAACGTGCCCAAGAAGGCCGAGCTGCTGGCGGCCGCGGGCGACTCGGTCACCCTCGGCCAGGTCGTCGCCCGCGTCGATGGCGGCACGGACGTGGTCGCCCCGGTGGCGGGCTTCCTCGTCAAGACCGGCGACGGCCTCGTCGTTCGCGGCGAGGACATCGTGGAGCGCGAGTACGCCATCCCGCACAACGCCCGGCTCCTCGTCGCGGAGAGCCAGGACGTGCGTGCCGGCGACGCGATCACCGACGGGCCGATCAACCCGCAGGAGTACCTCGATACCCGCGGCCGCGATGCGGTCCAGCGCTACCTGGTCAAGGAAGTCCAGAAGGTCTACCGCAGCCAGGGCGTGACCATCAACGACAAGCACATCGAGATCATCGTTCGGCAGATGCTGCGCAAGGTGCGCATCGACCAGCCGGGAGACAGCGAGCTGCTACCGACCGAGCTGATCGACCGGCTCGACTTCGAGGAGGTCAACAACCGGGTCCTGTCCGAGGGCGGCGAGCCCGCCACGGCCCAGACGGTCCTCCTCGGCGTTACCAAGGCCTCGCTCAACACCTCCAGCTTCCTTGCCGCGGCGTCCTTCCAGGAGACGACCCGGGTGCTCACCGAGGCGGCCATCAACGGCGCCAAGGACCACCTGATCGGGCTCAAGGAGAACGTCATCATCGGCAAGCTGATCCCGGCCGGCTCCGGCGCTCCGGCGAACCTCGCCGCGCGCAAGGAGCGCGAGCGGCGGGCGGCCCTCGAGGCCCTCGCCGGCGAGGCGCTCGACGAGGGCGCCTCGGCCTACAACCCCTTCCTCGAGGGAGGGGCGGATCGGCCGGCACCGGACGAGGAGCCCGCGATCGCTGCCACGCCGGAACCGGCGGCCGAGGAGGAGGACTTCAACCCGTTCCTCGCCGACGCCGAGAAGGCGACGGCCGCGGCCGGGAAGGACGGCGACGAGGACGCCGGCGAGGGCTGAGACCCGGCCCGCCGAGGGCGGCCCCGCGACGGCCGACACGACGACGGAATCCGACCCCTGCCGGGAACACCGGCGGGGGTCGCTCCACGTTTGACACTCGGTTCGGCCGATTGATAAACTCCGCCTTCGTGCCGCTGGGTCCGGCGACCCCGGCTTCAGGGCTGCGGTGGCCCCACCGCGCCGAATTGACCATCACACCGAGGTAGCGTTTTCGTGCCGACGATCAACCAGCTCGTGCGCCATGGCCGGCGCGCCAAGATCGCGAAGATCAAGGCGCCCGCGATGCGCAAGAACTGGAACAGCCTGCGCCAGCGCCAAGTGCCGATTCCCGGCGCCCCGCAGAAGCGCGGCGTGTGCCTGCAGGTCCGGACGATGACGCCCAAGAAGCCGAACTCGGCCCTGCGCAAGATCGCGCGCGTGCGCCTGACCAACCAGATGGAGGTCACGGCGTACATCCCGGGCATCGGCCACAACCTCCAGGAGCACTCGGTCGTGCTCGTCCGTGGCGGCCGGGTCAAGGACCTCCCCTCGGTCAAGTACCACATCATCCGCGGCACCCTGGACGCCGCCGGCGTCCGCGACCGCAAGCAGGGTCGCAGCAAGTACGGCGCCAAGGCCACGCCGTCGGCAGGCGGGCGGGCCTAGATGCCGCGCCGCGCGGGGATCGCCCGCAAGACCAAGTACGAGGAGGTGCCCGTCAACCGCACGACGGAGCGCTTCCACGCCAAGCTCATGACCAACGGCAAGCGCCGGCTGGCCTCGCGCATCCTGCGCCAGGCCCTCGCCCGCGCCGAGGCCTCCGCTCGCCGGCCCGGCCTCGAGGTCATGGAGGCAGCGCTTCGGAACGCGACCCCGATCATCGAGGTCAAGCCGCGCCGCGTCGGCGGCGCCACCTACCAGGTCCCGGTCGAGATCCGCGGCGATCGCCGCCTCTCGCTCGGCGTTCGCTGGCTCGTCCAGGCCGCGCGCAAGCGCGGCGGCAAGAGCATGTCCGAGAAGCTCGCCTCCGAGTTCGTGGACGCGATGAACGGCCTCGGCGCGGCGGTCAAGCGGCGCGAGGACACCCACAAGATGGCGGAGGCCAACAAGGCCTTCAGTCATTTCAAGTGGTAGTCCGGGAACGAGTCGAGCCGTGACACGCCAGGTACCGCTCGCCAGGACGCGGAACATCGGGATCATTGCCCACATCGACGCGGGCAAGACCACCGTGACCGAGCGGATCCTCTTCTACACGAAGAAGATCTACAAGCTCGGTGAGGTCCATGAGGGCGCGGCCACGATGGACTGGATGCCGCAGGAGCAGGAGCGCGGCATCACCATCACTGCCGCGGCCACGACCTGCTTCTGGAACGACCATCGCATCAACATCATCGATACGCCCGGGCACGTGGATTTCACGGTCGAGGTGGAGCGCAGCCTGCGCGTCCTCGACGGCGCGGTCGTCGTGTTCGATGGCGTCGCCGGCGTCGAGCCCCAGTCCGAGACGGTCTGGCGGCAGGCTGACAAGTACTCCGTGCCCCGGATCTGCTTCATCAACAAGCTCGATCGCACCGGCGCCGATTTCTGGCGCTGTGTCGACATGATCGTCGACCGCCTCGGCGCGCGGCCCGTCCCGATCCAGATCCCGATCGGGTCGGAGGATCGCTTCGAGGGCGTCGTCGACCTCATCGACATGAAGGCGATCCTGTACCGCGACGACCTCGGCTCGAAGATCGACATCGTCGACATCCCGGAGTCGCTCCAGGCCGAGGCCGCGAAGCATCGCGAGAAGATGGTCGAGGCGGTCGCCGAGACCGACGACGAGCTCACCCACAAGTACCTCGAGGGCCAGGCGCTGACCTCCGAGGAGCTTCGCCACGGCCTGCGCCTCGGCACGCTCCAGTCCAAGTTCGTGCCGGTCCTCGCGGGCTCGGCCCTCAAGAACAAGGGCGTCCAGCCGATGCTCGACGGGGTCACCGCCTTCCTGCCGTCGCCGCTCGACGTGCCGCCGATCATCGGCATCGTCCCGGGCACGGACAAGGAGATCGTCCGGACGGCCGACGACAAGGAGCCGTTCACGGCGATCGTCTTCAAGATCGCGGCGGACCCGTTCGTCGGCAAGCTCGCCTTCTTCCGCGTCTACGCCGGCACGCTCAGGGCCGGCTCGTACGTGCTGAACGCGACGAAAGGCAAGAAGGAGCGCATCGGGCGCGTGCTCGAGATGCACGCCAACCACCGCGAGGAGATGGACGAGGTCTACACGGGCGACATCGGCGCCATCGTCGGCCTCAAGGACAGCTTCACCGGCGACACCCTGAGCGATCCGGAGCATCCGATCCTGCTCGAGTCGATCACGTTCCCGGAGCCGGTGATCGAGGTCAAGATCGAGCCCAAGACCAAGGTCGACCAGGACAAGATGGGCATCGCCCTGCAGCGCCTGGCCGAGGAGGACCCGACGTTCCGGGTCAAGACGGACCCCGAGAGCGGCGAGACGCTCATCGCCGGGATGGGCGAGCTGCACCTCGAGGTCATCGTCGACCGCATGGTCCGCGAGTTCAAGGTCGCGGCGAACGTCGGCCGGCCGCAGGTCTCCTACCGCGAGACCATCCGCCGGGAAGCCAACGGGAATGGCCGCTTCGTCCGCCAGACCGGCGGCAAGGGCCAGTACGGCCACGTCATCCTCAAGCTCGAGCCGAACGAGAAGGGCGCGGGCTACGAGTTCATCGACAAGATCGTCGGCGGGACGATCCCGCGCGAGTACATGCGGGCGGTCGAGCAGGGCATCCGCGAGACGCTCGAGACGGGCGTCTACGCGGGCTACCCCATGGTCGACGTCAAGGCGACGGTCTTCGACGGGTCGTACCACGAGGTCGACTCGTCCGAGATGGCCTTCAAGATCGCATCCTCGATGGCCGTCAAGGACGCCGTCGAGAAGGCGGACCCGGTGGTCCTCGAGCCGATGATGCAGGTCGAGGTCACGATGCCGGAGCAGTTCATGGGCGACGTCATCGGCGACCTGAACAGCCGCCGCGGCCAGGTCGAGGGCATGGATTCCCGTGGCTCGACCCAGGTCGTGAAGGCGTTCGTCCCGCTCGCCGAGATGTTCGGCTACGCCACGGACCTGCGGTCGATGACCCAGGGCCGGGCGAGCTATTCGATGGAGCTTTCGCACTACGCAGAGGTCCCGGGCAATCTCGCCCAGGAGCTCCTCGCCAAGTCCAGGGTCAGCTAGACACCGGGTCGGAGAAGGGGAGAGAAGAGCCGAGATGGCCAAGAAGAAGTTCGAGCGAACCAAGCCGCACGTGAACATCGGCACGATCGGCCACATCGACCACGGTAAGACGAGCCTGACCGCGGCGATCACGAAGTACCTCTCGCTCAAGGGCGAAGCCGAGTACCGGGCCTTCGAGTCGATCGACAACGCCCCCGAGGAGCGCGAGCGCGGCATCACCATCGCCATCGCCCACGTCGAGTACGAGACCGACGCCCGCCACTACGCCCACGTCGACTGCCCCGGGCACGCCGACTACATCAAGAACATGATCACGGGCGCGGCCCAGATGGACGGCGCGATCCTCGTCGTCGCCGCGACCGACGGGCCCATGCCCCAGACCCGCGAGCACATCCTCCTGGCCCGCCAGGTCGAGGTCCCCTACATCGTCGTCTTCCTCAACAAGGTCGACGCCGTCGACGACCCCGAGCTGCTCGACCTCGTCGAGCTCGAGGTCCGCGAGCTCCTCTCCCGGTACCAGTTCCCGGGTGACGACACGCCGGTCATCCGCGGCTCGGCCTTGAAGGCCCTCGAGGCCCCGTCCGACCCGGCCGACCCGGCCTACGCCCCGATCCAGGAGCTGATGGACGCGGTCGACTCCTACATCCCGACGCCCGAGCGCGCCGTCGACAAGCCGTTCCTGATGCCGGTCGAGGACGTCTTCGGCATCAAGGGCCGCGGCACCGTCGCCACGGGGCGCATCGAGCGCGGCGTGGTCAAGGTCTCCGACGAGGTCGAGATCGTCGGCGTCAAGGCCACCCGCAAGGTCGTCGTCACCGGCGTCGAGATGTTCAAGAAGCTCCTCGACGAGGGCCGCGCCGGCGACAACGTCGGCCTCCTCCTGCGGGGCATCGAGCGCGAGGAGATCGAGCGCGGCCAGGTCATGGCCAAGACCGGCTCGGTCAAGCCCGGCACGACCTTCAAGGCCCAGGTCTACGTCCTGACCAAGGAGGAGGGCGGCCGCCATACGCCCTTCTACAACGGCTACCGGCCGCAGTTCTACCTGCGCACGACCGACGTCACCGGAGCGATCACCCTGCCCGGCGGGGCGGAGATGGTCATGCCCGGCGACAACGTCGAGATGGGCGTCGAGCTGATCACCCCGATCGGCCTCGAGGTCGGCCAGCGCTTCGCCATCCGCGAGGGTGGCCGGACCGTCGGTGCCGGCGCCATCACGAGCATCGCGGGCTGACATGGCAAAGCAGCGGATCCGGATCCGTCTCAAGGCCTACGACCACCGGCTGCTCGATCAGTCGGCGGCGCAGATCGTCGAGACGGCCCAGCGCACGGGTGCCGACATCGTCGGGCCCGTGCCCCTGCCCACCCGGATCGAGAAGTTCACCGTCCTCCGGTCGCCGTTCATCGACAAGGACAGCCGGGAGCAGTTCGAGATCCGCACCCACAAGCGGCTCGTCGACATCCTGGATCCCTCGTCCAAGACGGTTGACGCATTGATGCGACTCTCGCTTCCCGCGGGCGTCGACATCGAGATCAAGATGTGATGTCGATCGGACTCATCGGCCGAAAGAAGGGCATGACGCAGGTGTTCCAGCCTGACGGCACGATGGTGGCCGTCTCGGTGCTGGAGGTCGCCCCGAACACGGTGACCCGCCTGCGCACGCCGGACCGCGACGGCTACACCGCGGTCCAGCTGGGCACGGACGAGAAGTCGAAGCTGTCCAAGCCCCGCGCGGGCCAGCTCGGCGACCTGCCGAGCCTGGGCACGCTGCGCGAGTTCCGCGTCGACGACGTGTCGGCCTACGAGGTCGGGCAGACGCTGGCCGTGGCCGACGTCTTCGCCGAGGGCGACCTCGTGGACGTCACGGGCGTCTCGAAGGGCAAGGGCTTCGCGGGTCACGTGAAGCGCCACAACTTCCGCCGCGGTCCAACGACCCACGGCTCCGACCACCATCGCGAGCCCGGCTCGATCGGCCCGGGCACGACCCCCGGTCGCGTCTACAAGGGCGTTCGCATGGCCGGCCACATGGGCGACGAGCAGGTCACGACCAAGAAGGTCCGCGTCGTCAGCACCGACGCCGGCAAGAACCTCCTGCTGGTCAAGGGCAGCCTGCCGGGCGCCAGGGGCAGCCTGATCATGGTCAGGAAGGCCTGAGCGATGCCGTCGACAACCCTCTTCGACCGCACCGGGGCCAACGTCGGCAGCGTCGAGCTGCACGACGGGCTCTTCGGCGCGCCGGTGAACGAGGCGGTCCTGCACCAGGTCGTCACGGCCCAGCTCGCCGGCCGGCGGATCGGCACCCACGACACGAAGACCCGCGGCGAGGTCCGCGGCGGCGGCAAGAAGCCGTACCGCCAGAAGGGCACCGGCCGCGCCCGGCAGGGCACGCGCACCGCGCCGCACTACCGCGGCGGTGGCGCCGTGTTCGGGCCGCACCCGCGCTCGTACGAGCAGCGGCTGCCGCGCAAGATGCGCCGGCTGGCCCTCCGCGGCGCGCTCACGGCCAAGTTCGGCGACGAGGCGATCCGCGTTCTCGACAGCTTCGGGCTCGAGGCCATCAAGACCCAGGACGTCGCCGGCGTGCTGAGCGCGCTGAAGGCGACCGGCCGCATCCTCGTCGTCGCCCCGGCGGCGGACGAGACGCTCCGCCTGTCGGCTCGCAACCTGCCGACCGTCGAGGTCATCCTCGCCGACTCGCTCAACGTGGTGGACGTGCTCAATGCCGACACGGTCGTCATCGAGCAGCCCGCGCTGGCGCGCATGGAGGAGGTCTACCTGTGAGCGTTCTGACCGCTCCCGAGATCGTCCTGCGCCCGGTCGTGAGCGAGAAGTCGATCGACCAGTCGACGCGTGGCCGCTACACGTTCCGGGTCCATCCCAAGGCGAACAAGATCCAGATCAAGCACGCCGTCGAGGAGCTCTACGCGACCGACAAGGTGACCGTCGTCGCCGTGAACGTGCTGACCACCAAGGCCAAGGAGAAGTCGCGCGGCACCCGCCGCGGGCGGATCGTGGGCTCGACCTCGCCGTGGCGGAAGGCCATCGTGACCCTCGCGCCCGGCCAGAAGATCCAGTTCTTCGAGGGCGTCTGAGATGCCGCTGCGAAGCTACAAGCCGACCTCGCCCGGACGTCGCGGGATGACCCGCTCGACGTTCGAGGAGATCACGACGACCGAGGCGTACAAGCCGCTGCTCGAGCCGCAGAAGCGCGCGTCGGGCCGGAACAACCAGGGCCGCCTCACGGTCCGCCATCGCGGCGGCGGAGAGAAGACCCACTACCGCCGGATCGACTTCAAGCGCGACAAGCCCGGCGTGCCGGCGCGGATCGCGACGGTCGAGTACGACCCGAACCGCTCGGCGCGCATCGGCCTGCTCCACTACCGGGACGGCGAGAAGCGCTACATGCTCCTGCCGCACGGCCTGCGCGTGGGCGACGTCGTGATCTCGGGCCCGGGCGCGGAGGCGCGGGTGGGCAACGCCCTGCCGATCGCCAACATCCCGCTCGGCACGACCATCCACAACCTCGAGCTCATCCCCGGCAAGGGTGGCCAGATCGTCCGCTCCGCGGGCGCCGCGGCCCAGCTCCTGGCCAAGGAGGGTGAGTACGCCCAGGTGCGCCTGCCGTCCGGGGAGGTCCGCCGGATCAGCATCCGCTGCATGGCCACTGTCGGCCAGGTCGGCAACCTCGATCACGAGAACCAGAACCTCGGCAAGGCCGGGCGCGCCCGCCACATGGGCCAGCGGCCGGAGGTTCGAGGCGTCGTCATGAACCCACGAGACCATCCGCACGGCGGCGGCGAGGGCAAGTCCCCAACGGGCATGCCCCCGAAGACGCCGTGGGGCAAGCCGGCGATGGGCTACCGCACCCGGCGCGCACACACCGGCGGGCTGATCGTCCGCTCGCGGCGCCGGAAGTAGCGGGGAGGCTGAGGAATGTCCCGATCCATCAAGAAGGGCCCGTTCATCGAGCCCCGCCTGCTCGGCCGCATCGAGCAGATGAACAAGAGGAACGAGAAGAAGGTCGTCAAGACGTGGTCGCGCGCGTCCGTGATCTTCCCGTCGTTCATCGGCCACACGGTCGCGGTCTACAACGGCCGCAAGCACGTGCCGGTGTACGTGACCGAGAACATGGTCGGCCACCGCCTCGGTGAGTTCGCCCCGACCCGCACCTACCGCGGGCACGGCAAGAGCACCGACCGGACCACGGCGCCCAAGTAGGACATGCAGATGCGAGTTTCAGCGACTGCCAAGTACGTCCGCGGATCGACCCGCAAGGCCCGCCTCGTCGTCGAGGTGATCCGCGGCCGCTCCGTGGAGGAGGCGACCGCCCTGCTCAAGTTCATGCCCCAGCACGCCGCGAAGGACGTCGCCGGGGTGCTGAAGAGCGCCGCCGCGAACGCCGAGAACAACCTGAACATGGCCACGGACGAGCTGCTCGTCCTCGACGCCCGGGCCGACAAGGGCCCGACGATCAAGCGCTGGCGTCCGCGCGCCCAGGGTCGGGCCTTCCCGATCCACAAGGGCGTCACCCACATCACCGTCACCGTTGGCGATCGGGAGGGCTGAGAAGCATGGGACACAAGGTCCACCCGTACGGGTTCCGACTCGGGGTGACGCGCACGTGGACCGCGAAGTGGTACCACGACAAGGAATACACGGCGCTGCTGACCGAGGACATCGCGATCCGGCAGCTCGTCGAGAAGCGGCTCGCGAACGCGAGCGTCAGCGGCCTCGAGATCGAGCGCAACTTCGGCCAGGTCACGGTCACCGTGCACACGGCCAAGCCCGGCATCGTGATCGGCAAGGGCGGCCAGAACGTCGAGATCCTGCGCCAGCAGATCGGGGCACTGACCAAGCGCAAGGTCAAGCTGGAGATCAAGGAGATCCGCCAGCCGGAGCTCGACGCGTACCTCGTCGCGACCAACATCAGCCAGCAGCTGAGCCGCCGCATCGCCTTCAAGAAGGCGATGAAGCAGTCGATCCAGCGCTCGATGAAGGCCGGCGCCAAGGGCGTGAAGATCATGGTCTCCGGCCGCCTCGGTGGCGCCGAGATGAGCCGCCGCGAGTGGGACCGCGAGGGCCGCATCCCGCTGGGCACCCTCCGGGCCGACATCAGCTACGGCCAGGTCCACGCCCACACGACCTACGGGCGCATCGGCGTCAAGGTCTGGATCTACCGCGGCGACGTCCAGCCGACGCGCCAGCCTGCGCCGCTTCCGGCAGCGGCGGGCCAGGGGGCGTAGGCGATGCTCCTTCCGCGGCGCGTCAAGCATCGCAAGGTCATGCGCGGACGGATGTCCGGGCAGGCCAAGGGCGGCCATTTCGTCGCCTTCGGCGACTACGGCCTCGCGACCCTCGAGCCGGCCTGGATCACCAGCCGGCAGATCGAGGCCGCCCGACGCGCCATGACCCGGTCGGTCAAGCGCGGCGGCAAGATCTGGATCCGGGTCTTCCCCGACAAGCCGGTGACGAAGAAGCCGGCGGAGACCCGCATGGGCTCCGGCAAGGGCGCCCCCGACCATTGGGTCGCCGTCGTCAAGCCGGGCCGAATCCTGTTCGAGATGGCGGGTGTCCCGCATGAGGAGGCGGCCGAGGCGATGCGCCTCGCGAGCCACAAGCTGCCGGTCGCGACACGCGTCGTCGCTCGCGATGGCGCGATCGAGGGAGGCGAGCATTGAGCGACATCGCGAAGGTTCGCGAGATGTCCGACAAGGAGCTCGTGGACGCGTTGCTGCAGGCCAAGCAGGACCTCTGGAGCGCCCGCTTCGCGCTGTCGACGCGGCAGCTCAACGACACCAGCAGCATCCCCCAGACGCGGCGCCAGATCGCCCGCATCCTCACCGTCCAGCGTGAGCGCGAGAGCGCCCGTGTCGCGACGGGCAACGGAAAGGGCGCATAAGCGATGGCCGTGACCGAGAGCACCGCGACGGTGCAGGGCAAGCGCAAGACCAAGGTCGGGCGCGTGGTGAGCGACAAGATGGACAAGACGATCGTCGTGTCCGTGGAGCGGCTCACCCGGCACCGGCTGTACAAGCGCGTCGTCCGCCTGACCACGAAGTTCAAGGCCCACGACGAGGAAAACGAGGCCCACGTGGGCGACACCGTCCTCATCGAGGAATCGCGGCCGCTGTCCGCGACCAAGCGCTGGCGCCTGGTCGAGGTCGTCCAGCGCAGCGGTGACCACGGCGCCACGGCCGAGCTCGCGCTCATCGCCGAGGACGCCGAGGTCTCCGAGGCCATCCATGCCGCCGCCCATCCGGGCCGCGGCAAGCAGGACGCCGAGCCCGAGGCTGACGCCGACGTCGCCGAGAGCGCCGTCGCGGCCGAGGGTGCCGAGGCCGAGAGCGCCGCGGCCGAGGGCAGCGACGAGACCGAGGCCGGCGGCAAGGATGGCGACGCGTGATCCAGGCCCAGACCCGCCTCAAGGTCGCCGACAACACGGGTGCGCGCACCATCCAGTGCATCCGCGTGATGGGCCGCTCCACGAAGACGACCGCCGGCATCGGCGACGTCATCGTCGCGAGCGTGAAGACGGCCATCCCGAACGCCGCCGTGAAGAAGGGCGACGTCGTCCAGGCGGTCATCGTCCGCACGGCCAAGGAGTTCGGCCGGCCCGATGGCAGCTACATCCGATTCGACGAGAACGCAGCCGTGCTGATCAACAACCAGGGCAACCCTCGCGGGACCCGCATCTTCGGGCCCGTGGCGCGTGAGCTCCGGGACCGCAACTACATGAAGATCGTGTCGCTCGCGCCGGAGGTGCTGTGATGGCCCGCGGCCGAACGCGTGTCCCCGAGATCCGCAAGGGCGACACCGTGCTCGTCCTGTCCGGCAAGGACGCCGGCAAGCAGGGCCAGGTGGAGCGCGTGATCACCAACCCCTCGGCGCTGAATCACGTCGCCCCGCTCAGCGGCGGCAAGAGCGAGCGCTCGCGGCGTGGCTTCTGGAAGCCCGCCTCCGCGCGTCCGGTCTCGGTCGTGGTCGAGGGCCTGAACATCGCCAAGCGCCACACGAAGCCGCGCCAGACGCAGGGCCGCACGGATCGCACGCCGAAGATCCAGCAGGGCGGGATCCTCGACATCGCCAAGCCGATGGACGTGTCGAAGGTGATGCTCGTCTGCCCGAACTGCAAGGAGCCGACCCGAGTCCGGCACACGGTCCTCGAGGACGGCCGCCGCGTGCGCGTCTGCAGCCACTGCGCCAAGGCGATCGAGGTGACGGCATGACCGAGCGCAGATCGAAGCGCACGGCCGCCGTGGAGGAGCCCATGGTCGCCGCCGAGGAGACCATGGACGAGAGCAACGTGGCCGCCGACCAGGTGGTTGGCGAGGCCGCCGACCAGGTCGCGGGCGAGCCTGTTGCGACCGCCGAGGTCGCGGAGGCCACGGCGTCTGCGCCCGAGGCTGAGGCCGCGTCCGAGGCCGCAGCTGCGCCCGAGGCTGAGGCCGCACCCGAGGCTGAGGCCGCACCTGAAGCTGCGCCCGAGGCTGAGGCCGCCCCGGAGGCCGAAGCTGCCGCCGAGCCCGAGACCGATGCCGCAGCCGAGGCCGGCGAGCCGATTGCCGAGCCCGTGGCCGCCGCGGTCGCGGAGCCAGTCGCCGAGCCCGCCTCGGAACGGCCGACGCGGAGCCGCGAGCCGAAGGCCGCGGAGGCGCCCGCGCCCCCGTCGGGCCCGCACGGCCTGCGCGTGCGCTACCAGAGCGACGTCGTCCCCGCGCTCCTCAAGCAGTTCGAGTACGCCAACCCGAACCAGGTGCCGCGGGTCAGCAAGATCGTCGTCAACATCGGGCTGGGCGAGGCCCTCACGAACGCCAAGGCGATCGACGCCGCGTCCGGTGACCTGACCATGATCACCGGCCAGAAGCCGATCGTGATGAAGGCTCGCCGCTCGATCGCCCAGTTCAAGATCCGGACCGGCAACCCGATCGGCCTCAAGGTCACGCTCCGCGGCCAGCGCATGTGGGACTTCCTCGAGCGCATGACGATGCTCGCCCTGCCCCGCATCCGCGACTTCCGGGGCACCCCCGGCCGCTCGTTCGACGGTCGCGGCAACTACACGCTCGGGCTGCGCGAGCAGATCGCGTTCCCCGAGATCGACTACGACAAGGTGGACCGCCTCCGCGGGCTGGAGATCAGCATCGTGACGACGGCGAAGTCCGACGAGGAGTCGAAGCGTCTGCTGGAACTCCTCGGCATGCCCTTCGCCTCGTAGGGGGAGGTACAGATGGCCAAGAAATCGATGATCGCCAAGGCAAAGCGGAAGCCGAAGTTCGGCGTGCGCGGGTACCACCGCTGCGTCGTCTGCGGCCGGCCACGTGCGTTCATGCGCCGCTTCAACCTGTGCCGCATCTGCTTCCGGGAGCGCGCCCTCCAGGGCGAGCTGCCGGGCGTCACCAAGTCGAGCTGGTAGGACCTGCATGAACATCTCCGATCCGATCGCGGACATGCTGACCCGCGTCCGAAACGCCTCCCGCGCCCGCCATACCGAGGTGGTCGTGCCGGCGTCGCGCACCAAGCGCGAGATCGCCCGCATCCTCAAGGACGAGGGCTTCATCGCCGACGTCGCCGAGGAGCAGGCGGGCCCGGGCCGCGTGCTGAAGCTCCAGCTGCGCTACGTCGACGGCAAGGTGCCGGTCGTGTCGGGCCTGAAGCGCGTCAGCAAGCCCGGCCTCCGGGTCTACGCCGCCAAGACCGACATCCCGCGGGTCCTCGGCGGCCTCGGCATCGTCATCGTCAGCACCAGCCAGGGGATCATGACCGGCGCGCAGGCCCGCAAGGCCCAGCTCGGCGGCGAAGTCCTGGCGTACGTCTGGTAGCCGCGATGTCTCGAATCGGACGCCTGCCCATCGCCGTGCCCGCCGGGGTCGATGTATCGATCGACGGCCGGAACGTCACGGTCAAGGGCCCCAAGGGCAGCCTCTCCCGCGAGCTCCATCCCGAGATGGGCGTCGCGCGCGACGGCGACCAGATCCTGGTCACCCGCCCGTCGGAGGCCAAGACCCACAAGCAGCTCCACGGCCTGACCCGGACGCTGGTCAACAACATGGTCGTCGGGGTGACCACGGGCTACCGCAAGCCGCTCGAGATCACCGGCGTCGGCTATCGTGCAGCGCTCGTCGGGCGGAAGCTCCAGCTCAACCTCGGCTACAGCCACCCGGTCGAGATCGACCCGCCCGCCGGAATCAGCTTCGAGGTCGAGCACCCGACGCGGCTCGCCGTGGTCGGCATCGACAAGGAGCTCGTCGGCCAGATCGCGGCGCGCGTCCGCGCGACACGCAAGCCCGAGCCCTACAAGGGCAAGGGCGTCCGCTACGCCGGCGAGCAGATCCGCCGCAAGGCCGGCAAGGCCGGCAAGATCGGCGGCAAGAAGTAGCCCGCCGCCCAGGAGACCGAGGACCGACCGAATGACCACCACCGCCAGCCGCTCCGCCGCCCGGCACAAGCGCCACGCCCGCCTTCGACTGCGGGTCAGTGGCGATGCCGCGCGCCCGCGACTCGCGGTCTTCCGGAGCCTCAACCACATCTACGCCCAGGTCATCGACGACTCCAGCGGGCGAACGCTCGCCGCCGCCTCGTCGCTCGAGCCCGACCTGCGGTCGAGCAAGGCGTCGAAGTCGAGCGAGGCGGGGGTCGTCGGCCGGCTCGTGGCCGAGCGCGCCCGCGCCGCGGGCGTCGGTCAGGTCGTCTTCGACCGCGCCGGCTTCCGCTACCACGGTCGCATCAAGTCGCTTGCCGATGCCGCGCGCGAAGCCGGCCTGGATTTCTGAGGAGCTTCCCGTGCCACGCATCGACCCCAACAAGCTCACGCTCGAAGAGCGCGTCGTCCAGATCAACCGCGTCGCCAAGGTCGTCAAGGGCGGCCGGCGGTTCAGCTTCAGCGCCATGATCGTCGTCGGTGACGGCGCCGGGCATGTCGGCGTCGGCCTCGGCAAGGCCGGCGAAGTCCCCGAGGCCATCCGCAAGGGCGTCGAGGACGCGAAGAAGAACCTCATCAAGATCCCGATGGTCGGGACGACGATCCCGCACGAGGTCCGGATGGTCTTCTCGGCGAGCTCGGTGCTCCTGAAGCCCGCCAGTCAGGGCACCGGCGTCATCGCCGGCGGCTCGGTGCGCGCGGTCGTCGAGGCCGCGGGCATCCGCGACATCCTGTCCAAGGTCTACGGCTCCACCAACCCCGTGAACGTGACCCGGGCCACGCTCGAGGGCCTGCGCAGCCTGCACTCCGCGGCCGAGCTCAGCGCCCGTCGCGGCGTGCCCGTGCGGCTCCGGATCTCCGGCCAGCCTGCGGAGGCTGCCGATGCCCGCTAAGTCCGGAGCATCCGCGACGCTGCGCGTCAAGCAGGTCAAGAGCTCGATCAGCCACATCGCCCGCAACCGGGCGACGCTGCGGGCGCTGGGGCTGCACGGGATCGGCTCCAGCGTCGAGGTCCCCGCGAACGACGCGACCCGGGGCATGGTCCGCCAGGTCCGCTTCCTCGTGAGCGTCGAGGAGTCGGCAGCCCCGACGGAGGAGACGAAGTGAAGCTGCACGACCTGAAGCCAGCCGCCGGCTCACGCCAGCCGCGGCGTCGAGTCGGCCGCGGCATCGCCGCCGGCCAGGGCAAGACGGCGGGCCGCGGGACCAAGGGCGCGAAGGCTCGCGCCGGCGGCAAGATCCCCGCCTGGTTCGAGGGCGGCCAGACGCCGCTCCACCAGCGCATTCCCAAGCTGCGCGGCTTCCGCAACGTGTTCAAGATCGAGTACGAGGTCGTCAACGTCGGCGACATCGCCAGGATCGCCGAGCTCGGCGGTCTGGAGAGTGGCGAGATGCCCGGCGGGAAGCCCGCGAAGAAGGGCGCCGCGCCGATCACGGTCAACCAGGAGATCCTCCGCGGGGTCGGGCTCGTCCGCCGCCTCGACCGGCCGATGAAGGTGCTCGGCGGCGGTGAGCTGTCGACCGCCCTCTTCGTGGTCGCCGACGCGTTCAGCGCGAGCGCCCGGGCCAAGATCGAAGGGGCCGGCGGCACGGTCTCCGTCCTCGAGACCCCCAACACGCGGCGACCGGCGCTGGGCGTCGAGCCCGCCGCGGCCGAGGCACCGGCGGCCGAAGCCAAGACGAACAAGGCCGCCCCGGCGGCCGAGACGGCACCGGCCGACGCCTCCGATTCCGAAGCCGCCGAAGCCGTCGCCGAGCCCGGCACGGCGCCCCACGAAGCCACCGAAGCGGCGCCCGCCGCGACGCCGAAGCGAACCCGAGCGGCCAAGGGCAAGGCCGAGGCCGCCACCGACGAGCCCGCGGCCGACGAGGCCACCGACGAGGCTGCCGCTCCGAAGGCCCGCGCCCGCAAGCCGCGCACCGCCAAGCCCGACACGGACGCATAGCCGGCCGTGTTCGAGTCGCTGCTCAACGCCTTCCGCGCGCCTGACATCCGGCGCCGGATCTTCTTCGTCCTCGGGATCCTGGTCGTCTACCGGCTCCTGGCCCAGGTGCCGCTGCCGGGCATCGACCGCCAGGCGCTGGCGGAGTTCTTCCAGAACAACTCCGCCTTCGGGATCCTCGACCTGTTCGCCGGCGGCGGCCTGTCGCAGCTGTCGATCGTCGGCCTGGCGATGAACCCGTACATCAACGCCTCGATCATCATGCAGCTGATGACGGGCGTCATCCCGTCGCTCCAGGCGCTGAGCCGCGAGGGCGAGTACGGGCGGCAGCGGCTCAACCAGTACACCCGCTACCTGACCGTGCCGATGGCCCTCCTGCAGGCGTTCGGCATCCTCTCGGCGTTCAACGCCAGGGACGTGATCATCGGCAGCGACTTCGGCCTCGGCAACCCGACGAGCTGGGTCCAGATGGTCACCCTGACCGCCGGCGCCGTGGTCCTGATGTGGCTCGGCGAGCTGATCACCGAGAAGGGGATCGGCAACGGCATCAGCTTCATCATCTTCGCGGGCATCGTCAGCCGCGCGCCGGCGGGCGTCCTCGGCGTCCTCAACCAGCCCTCGCCACGGGACATCGTCCTCTTCGTGATCCTGGCGGTCGTCGCGGTCGCGGTGATCATCTACATCCAGGAGGGCCAGCGGCGGATCCCGATCCAGTACGCGAGCCGCGTCCGCGGACGGCGCATGTACCAGGGCGGCCAGACGTTCCTGCCCCTGCGCGTCAACCTCGCCGGCGTGATCCCGATCATCTTCGCGATCAGCATCCTGCAGTTCCCGGCCCAGCTCGCGCTCTACTTCTCGTTCTCGGACGTGCAGGGGGTGCGCGACATCGCGACCGCGATCGGCTCGTTCCTGTCCACCACGACGATCCAGTACTCGATCATCTATTTCCTGCTGACCGTCGGATTCACGTACTTCTACACGGCGTTCACGTTCAAGCCCGACGAGACGGCGGAGCAGCTGCGCAAAAACGGCGGCTTCATTCCGGGCATCCGACCCGGCCGCCCGACCCAGGAGTACCTCGGCCGGGTCGTCAGCCGGATCACGCTGGCCGGCGCCCTCTTCCTGGGCACGGTCGCCGTGTTCCCGGTGCTGCTGGGCGTCCTCGACCCGTCGCTCCAGGGCCTCGCCATCGGTGGCACGGGCCTCCTGATCGTCGTCTCCGTCGTCGTCGAGACCATGAAGCAGATCGAGGCGCAGCTGATGATGCGGAACTACGAAGGCTTCATCCGGTAGGGGACCCTAGCCGATGACCGTAGCCGTGCTGCTCGGCGCCCCAGGCGCCGGCAAAGGCACCCAGGCGCCGCTCCTCTCGGAGCGGCTGGACGTACCGGTGTTCGCCTCGGGCGACCTGCTCCGGGCAGAGGTCGCGAGCGGCAGCGACATCGGGCGCGAGGTCGACAGGAACATGCGAGCCGGGGAGCTCGTGCCCGACGACCTGATGGCCCGCCTCTTCCTGGCGCGCCTCGATCGGCCCGATGCGGCGAACGGGGCGATCCTCGATGGGTTCCCGCGGACCCGCCGCCAGGCCGAGACGCTGGACGAGGCGCTCGAGGCTTCCGGTCGGCCGGTGGACCACGCGCTCCTGATCGAGGTGCCCATCGAGGACCTCATCGGCCGGTTCGCCGGGCGCCTGATCTGCAGCGCGGGCGGCCACGTGTACAACGAGTGGTTCAAGCCGCCCAGGGTCTGGGGTGTCTGCGACATCGACGGCTCCGAGCTCGTCCACCGGGCGGACGACGCCGAGGCGACCGTGCGGGCGCGCATGGAGCAGCAGCTGGGACCCCTCCACGAGGTCGCCGACTATTACCGGGGGCGCGGCATCCTGACGCCCGTGAATGGCCTCGCGCCGATCGAGGACGTCACCGCGGCCCTCATGGAGGCGCTCGGCTGGCCGGCCGCGCCGCAGGCCCAGTGATCACCAGGAAGTCCGCGGCGGAGATCGCCAAGATGCGGCGGGCGGGGCGCATCGTCGCCGAGGTGCTCGCGCTCATCGAGTCGGAGCTCAAGCCCGGCGTGACCACCGGCCACCTGGACCGGCTCGCGGAGCGGCACATCATCGAGGCCGGCGCGATCCCGTCGTTCAAGGGCTACCTCGGCGGCGGCCGCTACGGCAAGGGCCCGCGGTCCTTCCCGGCCAGCACCTGCATCTCGATCGACAGCGAGGTCGTCCACGGCATCCCCGGCGACCGGACGATCCGGCCGGGCTCGCTCGTGTCCGTCGACGTCGGCGCGATCCTCGAGGGCTGGCACGGCGATGGCGCCCGGACGTTCGTCGTCGGCGACGTCAGCCCTGAGGCCCGCGAGCTGGTCGACGCGACGCGCCTGGCGATGATGGCGGGGATCGGCGCGGCCAACGCCGGCGGGCGGGTCGGCGACATCTCGGCGGCCGTCGAGGACGTCGGCAAGGCCCACGGCTTCGGCATCGTCCGCCCGTTCGTCGGCCACGGCATCGGCACGGACATGCACGAGGATCCGCAGGTCCCGAACTACCGCACGGGTTCCCGGGGCGCCGAGCTCCAGCCCGGCATCTGCCTCGCGATCGAGCCGATGTTCACGCTCGGGAGCGGGGACGTGTACGTCGAGGGAGACGGCTGGACCGTGAGCACCTCGGACGGCGCCCTCGCGGCCCATTTCGAGCACACCATCGCCGTCACCGAGAACGGTGCCGAGATCCTCACCGCGGTCCACTGACGTGCCGGTCCGCCGGGATCGTCCCGTTTGCCCCCAGAACCCGATTTCTGATACGCTACGCGTTCGTGTGTCGGCCCGCCCGGGCCGGCATTCCGTGTGAGAAAGGGACCCAGCACCGCCCGTGGCAAAGCGAGATGCGATCGAGGTTGAAGGTACGGTCGTGGAGCCGTTGCCCAACACGATGTTCGCTGTCGAGCTGGAGAACGGACACAAAGTGCTGGCGCATATCTCCGGAAAGCTCCGGATGAACTTCATCCGGATCCTGCCCGGCGACCGCGTGCGAGTGGAGCTTTCGCCCTACGACCTCACGCGCGGCCGGATCACGTACCGACTGAAGTAATTCGCCGTCCTCCGAGGACGGTCGCGAGACACGACGAGGAACCGTTGAAAGTCAAGGCATCAATCAAGACCCGATGCGATAACTGCAAGATCGTTCGTCGCCACGGCGTCGTGATGTGCATCTGCACCAACCCCAAGCACAAGCAGCGGCAGGGGTAGGCAGAGATGGCACGCATCGCCGGCGTCGACATCCCCCGCGAGAAGCGGGTCGAGGTCGCCCTGACGTACATCTACGGCATCGGCCTGCCGACGTCCCAGAAGATCCTCGTCCAGACGAACGTCAACGCCGACACCCGGGTCCGCGACCTCACCGAGGACCAGGTCAATCGCCTCCGCGAGCTCATCGACCGGCGGTTCAAGGTCGAGGGCGACCTCCGGCGCGAGGTCTCGACCAACATCAAGCGACTCCAGGACATCGGCTCGTACCGCGGCCTGCGCCATCGGCGCAACCTGCCGGTGCGGGGCCAGCGGACCAAGACCAACGCACGCCAGCGGCGCGGCCCGAAGCGCACGATCAGCGCTCGGCGAAAGACCACGAAGTAAAGCGGGGTTTGAACCGGAATGGCTGAACGCAAGAAGGCGGTCAAACAGCGCCGTCGCGAACGCAAGAACGTGCCCCAGGGCCATGCCCGCATCCAGGCATCGTTCAACAACACGATCATCACCATCACCGACCTCGGTGGCGCCGTGGTCAGCTGGGGCTCTGCCGGCGTGGCCGGCTTCAAGGGCTCCCGCAAGAGCACGCCGTACGCGGCCGCGCTGTCGGCCGAGCTCGCCGCCCGCAAGGCGATGGAGCACGGCATGCGCCAGGTCGAGGTCTTCGTGAAGGGCCCGGGCGCCGGGCGCGAGCAGGCCATCCGCTCGCTGCAGGCCGCCGGGCTGGAGGTCACCGCCATCACCGACGTCACGCCGGTCCCGCACAACGGCTGCCGCCCGCCCAAGCGGCGCAGGGTCTGAGCCGATGGCTCGCTACACCGAGGCCGTCTGCCGCCTCTGCCGCCGGGAGGGCGGCAAGCTCTTCCTGAAGGGCACCCGCTGCTACACGAAGAAGTGCTCGTTCGAGCGCCGTCCGACCCCGCCGGGCCAGCACGGGGTGCGCCGTCGCAAGATGGGCGACTTCGGCATTCAGCTGCGCGAGAAGCAGAAGATGCGCCGCGTCTACGGCGTGCTCGAGCGCCAGTTCCGGAACTACTACCGGGAGGCCGAGAGCCACACCGGCGTGACCGGTGAGGCGCTCCTGCAGAAGCTCGAATCGCGCCTCGACAACGTCGTCTTCCGGCTCGGCTTCGCGTCCTCGCGGGCGCAGGCCCGCCAGCTCGTGGCCCACGGCCACTTCGCGGTCAACGGCACCGCCACCAACGTGCCGTCGTACGCGATGAAGCCCGGTGATCGCGTCGAGGTACGCGAGAGCCGCCGCAGTCGCGAGGCGTTCAAGACCGTCAAGGAAACACTTCGCTCCCACCAGGCCCCCGAATGGCTGAGCCTCGATGCCGCCAAGCTCGCCGGGTCTGTCGCCAGCGTGCCCCGCCGTGACCAGATGCCGCTCGACCTGGCCGAGCAGCTCGTGGTCGAGTACTACTCGAGGTAGCCCCACTCATGATCGAACAGCTCGAGACGCCGCAGATCGAGTCCGTCGAAGAGGTCGGCACGTACGCCAAGTACGAGGTCGGACCGCTCCAGGCGGGCTACGGCGTCACCCTCGGCAATGCGCTCCGGCGCGTGCTCCTGTCGTCGCTCGAGGGCGCCGCCGTGACGTCCCTCCAGATCCGCGACGTCTACCAGGAGTTCTCCACGATCCCGGGCGTCAAGGAAGACGTCACCCAGATCGTGCTCAATACCAAGAAGCTCCGGATGAAGAGCTTCGCGACGCATCCGGTCCAGCTCCGGCTCACGAAGAGCGGCGCCGGCCCGGTCCTCGCTGCCGACGTCCTGGAGTCGGCCGACGTCGAGATCGTCAACCGCGACCTCGTCCTGATGACCCTCGACTCCGACGACGTGACCATCGACATGGACATGACCGTCGAGCGCGGCGTCGGCTACCTGGGCGTCGAGCGCACCGAGGCCCTGCCGATCGGCGTGATCGCGGTCGACGCGATCTTCACGCCCGTCCGCAAGGTCAACTACTGGGTCGAGAGCACGCGCGTCGGCCAGGTCACGAACTTCGACAAGCTCACGATCGAGATCGAGACCGACGGCACGATCGGGCCGGAGGAGGCGCTCAGCCGCGCGTCCTCGATCCTCATCGAGCAGTTCCGGCCGTTCGTCACCATCGGCCAGGCCCAGATGGCCGCCGATCGGGGCGTCGCGGGCATCCCGCAGCTGCCGCCGAACATGCTCGACATGCCCATCGAGGAGCTCGACCTCCCGATGCGGGCCTACAACTCGCTGAAGCGCAACAACATCGTCAAGGTCGGGCAGCTCCTCCAGCTCAAGGACGAGGACCTGCTCCGGATGCGCAACTTCGGCAAGAAGTCCCTCGACGAGATGAAGGAGCGCCTCCGGATGCGCGGCTTCATCCTCCCCGAGACCGAGCCCTCCGAGTTCGGCGACGAGGATGGCGAGGACGAGACCACGTTCGAGGACGAGGAAGCCTGAGCCATGGCGTCGCACCGCATCGACGGCCGCAAGCTCGGCCGGAAGATGGGCCCCCGCCTCGCGCTGTACAAGAACCTCACGGTTTCCGTGCTGCGCTACGAACGCGTCCGGACCACCGAGGCCAAGGCCAAGGAGGTCCAGGGCCGCATCGAGAAGGCGATCACGCTCGCCAAGCGGGGTGACCTGTCGGCGCGGCGCGCGGTGGTCTCCCAGTTCCCCAACGAGCCGCTCGTCGTGACCAAGCTCTTCGACGAGATCGCTCCGAAGTACGCCGATCGCACGTCCGGCTACACCCGCATCGTCAAGATCGGGCCGCGCGCGGGCGACAACGCAGAGATCGTCCAGCTCGAACTGGTGTAAGTGATGCCCGAGAGGGCGCCCCGTTCTCGGGCCGGACAACGGTTTCGAGCGACGGTCGAATATGACGGCACGGAGTTCGCGGGCTTCCAGTCACAACGGAATGCCCGGACTGTCCAGGGAGAGCTCGAGGCCGCGCTGTCCCGCCTGAGTGGCGGGAATCGACAGCCGGTCGTGGGCGCGGGGCGGACCGATGCCGGGGTGCATGCCACGGGACAGGTGATCGCGTTCACCTATCCGGGCAGCCTCCCGGTCGAGGCCCTCACCGAAGCGCTCAACGGCACGCTCCCGCCGGATGTCGCAGTGCGCGACCTCCGTCGGGCGACCGCCGGGTTCCATCCCCGCTACGCGGCCCGCTACCGGGAATACCGGTATTCCATCTGGAATGGCCCGCGCAGCCCGCTCCGGGAGCGCACGACGCTCTGGGTGCGGCAGGAGCTGGACGTCGCCGCGATGGTACGAGCCGTGACGGCCTTCGAAGGTCGCCACGACTTCAGCGCCTTCGGCGGGGCCGATCCGCAGCCGGTCCGGACCGTCCATCGGCTCCGGGTCCGGCGCGAGGGATCGCTGGTCACGATCGACGTGCGAGCCGACGCCTTCCTGCGTGGCATGGTCCGACGGATCGTCGCGGTCCTGCTCGCGATCGGGAAGGGTCAGCTGGAACCCTCGGCAGTGCCGGGGCTGCTCACCGCCGGGAGGCCGGCGTTGCGCGGCGCAGCGGCACCGGCGCGAGGGCTCTGCCTCCGGCGCGTGGTCATGGGCCGGCGGCAGGAACGCAACAGGACAGCACGGGAAACGGGATACGAGGACTGATGAACGACAAGACGTACACGGCGCGACAGGGTGAGATCGAGCGGAGCTGGTTCGTCGTGGATGCGGCGGGCGAGACGCTCGGTCGCCTCGCCACGCGCGTCGCTCGCGTCCTCGAGGGCAAGCACAAGCCGACCTGGTCCCCGAACCTCGACGGCGGCGACCACGTGATCGTGCTCAACGCGAAGAAGATCTCGGTCAGCGCGGCGAAGCACGAGACCAAGAGCTACCAGCGCCACAGCGGCCACCCGCAGGGCTTCAAGGAGGAGTCCCTCGGCAAGCTGCTGGAGCGACGGCCCGAGGAGGTCATCCGGCGCGCGATCAAGGGCATGCTGCCGCACACGCGGCTCGGCGCCCAGCAGCTGCGCAAGCTGAAGATCTACGCGGCCTCCGACCATCCCCATCAGGCCCAGCGGCCTGAGCCGCTCGCCTGACGGAGGAGCACATGACGACCCAGGCCTTCAACTCCGGGACCGGCCGCCGCAAGACGGCGGTGGCCCGCGTCCGGCTCCTGCCCGGCGAGGGCGAGATCGTGATCAACGGCCGCTCGCTGGTGGAGCACTTCGGCTCCGCAGTCGAGGAGGCGGACATCCGCATGCCGTTCCGGGTCACGAACACCGACGGCCGCTACAACGCGATGATCAAGGTCGAGGGCGGTGGCGTCTCCGGCCAGGCCGGCGCTGTTCGACACGGGATCGCCCGGGCCCTGCTCGAGATCGATCCCGAAGCCCATCGCCTCCAGCTTCGCCAGGCCGGGCTGCTCACCCGCGACCCGCGGATGAAGGAGCGCAAGAAGTACGGCCTCAAGCGCGCCCGCAAGGCGCCGCAGTACACGAAGCGCTAGGACCCCAGTACCTCGGGCGGTGGCCGTTTCGAGGGACGCCGCGGTAGGCTCGCCCTCGTGAGCGAGCCACTCTTCGACCAGTACAAGGCGGCGCTTCGCCGCGGCCACATGGCCGCGCTCGGCGACAGGCTCGACGAAGCCCTCGAGGCGTACCGGGAAGCGGCGCGCCTCGTCCCCGAGCGAACCCTGCCACTGGCGAGCCAGGGCACGGTCCTGCATCGCCTCGATCGCTGGCCAGAGGCGGCCGAGGCCTTCGACATGGCCTTCCGGCTCATTCCCGACGATGAAGGCACGCTTCGCGCCCGCGCGACGGCGAGGGAAGAGCGGGGGATGACGTCCGGCGCCGCGGCCGACCTCGAGCGGCTGGCATTCGTCCTCGACGTGGCGGGCCGTGCTCCCGACGCGGCCGAGGCGGCGCGCCGCGCGAACGATCTGGAGGCCAGACCCGGGCGTGCGGCACTCGCCGAGCGGCTGGCCAGGACCGCGTCCGGATCGGATGGCGGAGGCGCCGCGACCCAGCCCAGCGAGATCGACGCGGCAGACGAGGAGGCGGCCCTCGCACCCCCGCCGTCCAGCGACGAGGTCGCACCCTCGCGCCCGCGGATCGTCCCCGAGACCGACGCCGAGGTCGCCCGGCGCGAGAGCACCGGCGATCCCGCCGAGAGCTGGCCCCGGCTCGACCTGCCGTCCCCGCACGAGGCGCCGATCGAAGGGCCGCCGCCCGACACCGAGGAGCTGATGGTCGAGGCGGCGACGCTGTTCGAAGGGGGCGACGCCGAGGGCGCGGGGGCGAAGATGCTCACGGCCATCGCCGTCCATCGGGCCGCAGGCCGGCTCGATGCCGCCCTCGACGTCTGCTTCCAGCTGCTCGCCATCGCGCCCGGCGATCCTCACGTTCACCTGGCCATCGCCAACCTGCAGCTCGATCGGGGCTGGACGCCGCTCGCCCGCGAGAAGATCGACCTGCTGGTCCGGCTGACTGCCCTCACCGGCGACACCCAGGCCGAGGCGGACGTCCACGGCCTCGCCGCGGAACGGCTCCGCGACGAGCCGCTGGCCGTCGCCGGCCGGCGCTAGCGGCCCGGCGGAGCTCGCACGACGGGTCGGGCTCGGCCGATCGGCCGAATCCGCGCGGTAAACTCGCCACGATGCCGCAGCTGATCGAATCGATCCTGAATCAGGTTCGCCCCGAGGCGATCCTGGATATCGGGATCACGGCGCTGCTGATCTACTGGCTGTTCAGCTTCATCCGCGGCACGAGCGCCGTGCGCCTGGTGATCGGCGTCAGCATGCTGTTCGCGGTCTATTTCGCGGCCCGCATCTTCAACCTGCGGCTGCTGACCCAGATCCTCGAGACCGCCGGCGTCGTCGGCCTGTTCGCGCTCGTGGTCGTCTTCCAGCCCGAGCTGCGCCGCGTCCTCGACAGGATCGGGCGGATGGGCTCGCTCGGCTGGCTCCTCTCCGCCGAGGACCGCGCCGCCGACATCGTCGCGACCGAGGTGGCCCGCGCCGCGGCCCTGCTCTCGGCCGAAGGCCACGGTGCGCTGATGGTGATCGAACGGGAGACCGGGCTGGAGCAGATCGCCGAGACCGGCGTGATGATCCACGGCGACCTGTCCGCCGACCTGCTGCGGACGATCTTCTCGCCGCGCTCGCCGCTCCACGACGGCGCGGTGATCGTCCGCGGGACCAAGATCCTCGCCGCGGGCGCGCTGCTGCCGCTCGGCGAGACCACGGTCCATTCGGAGCGCTTCGGGACGCGCCATCGAGCGGCCCTCGGCACGACCGAGCAGACCGACGCGGTCGTCGTCGTCGTGTCCGAGGAGAACAGCCAGATCAGCCTCGTCCAGCGGGCGCGGATCGTCCGCAACCTCAACGAGTCGCAGCTCACGCGGGCCCTGCGCCAGGTGCTGGAGCCGGCACCCGAGCGCGCCCGGCTGCGCATCCCGGTCTCGGCGCCTGGCGCGCGGGCGCCGCGACTCGCGGACATCGGCCGCGCGGTCCGCGGCAGTCGGCGCGACCGGGGACCCACGGACCCCATCCCGGCGGACGAGCCGTTCGTCCCCGACACGCCCGAGCCGCCGGCAGCACTGGATTCGGAGATCCCGCCGGATGCCGATGACGCCACCGCCATCGAGCCGTCGACGGACGGTCCCGTGGACGGCGCAGCCCCGACGGTCGAGGGCGAGACGACAGTCCCGCGAGAGGAGCGCGAGCCGGCCGGGAGCCGCGGCCAGAGCCGATGACCCGCTTCTTCCGGGTCATCACCCATAACTGGCCGCTGAAGCTCGGCGCGGTGGCGCTTGCGACGTTGCTCTACGGCGGCCTGGTCGTCTCGCAGACCACGGTCCCGTTCGCGGGCACGGTCCAGATCCGGCCGGTCAACCAGCCGGCCGGCACGGTCGTCCTGACGAACCTCGGGGCGGTCAGCGGGATCCGCTACGTCGCGCCGCCGGACCTCGGCCTGCGGATCGACAGCCTGAGCTTCCGGGCCACCGTCGACCTGACCGGCGTCATCCCGACCGGCGAGCCGGTCACGCTCGACGTGAACGTCGAGGCCGTCGACAACCGCGTCCGGGTGCTCGATTTCGAGCCCAAGCGGATCCTCGTGACCGTCGATCGGGTCGGCACGAAGACCGTGCCGGTCCGCGTCATCCTGGGGCCGGCGCCGACCGGGCTCGACGTGGGCGATCCCGTCATCGACATCGAATCCGCGACCGTCAGCGGGCCGCAGTCGCGGGTCGACAGCGTCGTCGAGGTCCAGGCGCCGGTCGCGATCGACGCCTCCGGCATCGACATCGACCAGCTCGTGACGCTCGTCGCGGTCGACGACACGGGCACCGAGCTCGGCGTCGACTCGCGGATCGAGATCGATCCGCCACGCGCCCACGTCCAGGTCCAGGTCTTCACCGACCGTCGTTCGAAGGCCGTGCCCGTGACCCCGAACGTCGTCGGCACGCCCGCCGCCGGCTTCGAGGTCGCCTCCGTCGAGGTCGACCCGCCCGTGGTCTCCGTCCAGGGCGACGCGAACGACCTCGCCTCCATCGACCGTGCCGATACGCAGCCCGTCTCGATCTCGGGCGCCTCGTCGGCGGTCACGCAGACCGTCGGCTTCGACCTGCCGTCGGGCGTGCAGGCGCTCAACCAGGGCACGGTCAAGGTCACGGTGACGCTGCGACCGGTGACCGCGACGCGGACCTACGAGGCAGGCCTCGTGATCGTCGGCGCGGAGCCGGACCTCGAGTACGCGCTCTCGACGGACCGCGTCCTCGTGACGATCGGTGGCTCGCTCGCCGACCTCGACCGGCTCTCCGGCCAGAGCCTCGTGCTCACCATCGATGTGAGCGGCCTCGGGCCCGGGACGCACCGCGTCGAGGCCACGGCGAATCTCACGACCGGGCTGACCCTGATCGGGGCGAGCCCCAATCCGATCGAGGTGACCGTCTCCACCCCGGCGCCCTCAGCGGCGCCCTCGTAAGGCCCGGGCATCGAGCCTTCCACCACCGGCCAGCACCCGCTCGCGAGGAACTGATCAGCCGTGCCACGCCTGTTCGGCACCGACGGCATCCGCGGTGTCGCCAACGTCGACCTGAAGCCATCGATTGCCTTCGCCCTCGGGCGCGCCACGGCGCACCGGCTCGTGGGCCCCGGCGGCTCGATCGTGCTGGGCCAGGACACGCGGCGCTCCGGGGACATGTTCGTGACCGCGATCGCCGCCGGCGCAACGAGCATGGGCGTCGAGGTCCACTCGGTCGGCGTCGTGCCCACGCCCGCGCTCGCGTTCCTGACCGCGGCTGGCGACTTCGCCGCCGGGATCATGGTCTCGGCGTCACACAACCCGGCCGCGGACAACGGCCTCAAGGTCCTCGACGCCGACGGGCTCAAGCTCGACGACGCCGTCGAGGATGAGCTGGAGCAGCTCATCTGGCGGGCCGAGGAGCTCGCGGGCGTCCCGCCGGAGCAGCTCGGCACGATGGTCGATGCGCGGCAGCTGATCGAGCACTACCTCGCCCATCGGGAGGGCCTCGCCCGGCGCGTCGACGCGCGCGGGATGCGGATCGTCCTCGACTGCGCGAACGGCTCGGCGTCGGCGGTCGGCGGCCGGATCCTTGCCGCCACGGGCGCGAGCGTCGAGGTCATCAACGACCGGCCGGACGGCGCCAACATCAACCTCCACGCAGGCGCGACCGACCCGGTCGCCCTGGCCGCGCGCGTCATCGAGACCGGGGCGGATCTCGGCTTCGCCGTCGACGGCGACGCGGATCGGCTCGTCGCCGTGGACGGCTCGGGCCAGGTCGTCGACGGCGACCGCATCCTCGGCGTGCTGGCGCTCGAGCGGCTGGCCCGCGCCGGCGCAGCGCCGGACGATCCGGTGACGAGCACGCTCGTGGTCTCCGTGCTGTCGAATGGCGGCCTGCAGCAGGCCGTCGAGGCCGCCGGCGGCTCCGTCGTGCGCACGCCGGTCGGCGACAAGTACATCCTCGAGGGGATGCAGGTCTCGGGGGCCGGCCTCGGCGGCGAGAAGAGCGGCCACGTCATCGTCCGGGAGCACACGACGTCCGGCGATGGCCTGGTCACGGCCCTCGAGGTGCTGCGCGTGACGACGGCGGCCGGACGGCCGCTCGCCGAGCTCGCGGAGCAGATCCCGCTGCTGCCCCAGGAGCAGCGGGCGGTCAAGGTCCGGCACAAGGAGCAGTGGGAGGGCGACCCGGCCCTCCTGCGGGCCATCGCCGATGCCGAGCAGCGGCTCGGGGGCGGTGGGCGCGTGCTCGTGCGGCCCTCCGGAACGGAGCCGGCGCTCCGGGTGATGGTCGAAGGCACGGATCACGACCTGGTCCGCGAGCTCGCCGACGGTTTGTCGGCCCTCGCGGAACAGCGCTTACACTGACGCGCCATGTGCGGAATCGTGGGCTACACGGGGCCCCGTGAGGCCGGCCCGATCCTCATGGAGGGCCTCCAGCGCCTCGAATATCGGGGCTACGACTCCGCCGGAATCGCCCTCGTCGACGACCAGGGCGACCTCTTCGTCGAGAAGCGGGCCGGCAAGCTGAGCAACCTCCGCACGGCGATCGCCGAGCGGACGCCGCACGCCGCGGTCGGGCTCGCGCACACTCGCTGGGCGACGCACGGCCGCCCGAGCGACGTCAACGCCCACCCGCAGGTCGACTGCACCGGGCGCATCACCGTCATCCACAACGGGATCATCGAGAACTTCCAGGAGCTCCGCGACGGCCTCGAGGCGCGCGGCCACACGCTCCTGTCCGAGACCGATACCGAGGCGATCGCGCACCTCATCGAGGAGGCCTACGAGGGCGACATCGCCGCCGCCTCGCGCGCCGCCCTGCGCCAGCTCGACGGCGCGTATGCCCTCGCGGTCATGCATCGCGACGAGAACGACCGCCTCGTCGGGGCGCGCAAGGACGTGCCGCTCGTCGTGGGCCTCGGCGAGGGTGAGTCGTTCCTCGCCTCGGACGTGTCCGCGATCCTCGCCCACACCCGGCGCGTGATCTTCCTCGAGGAGGGCGACGTCGCCGACCTGCGCCCCGGGGGCGTGACGATCACCGACGTCGAGGGCCGGCCGATGGAGCGGGTCACCGACACCATCGAGTGGACCGCCGAGGCCGCCGAGAAGGGCGGCTACGAGACGTTCATGCTCAAGGAGATCCACGAGCAGCCGGCCGCGCTGCGCCAGTCGCTGATGGGGCGGATCTCGCGGGCCGGCCGCATCGAGGTGCCCGAGCTCGAGCCCGTCTGGGGCGCGGTCAAGGCGGCGACGCGCGTCGAGCTGGTGGCCTGCGGGACGGCCTCCTACGCGGCGATGGTCGGCGCCGGGGCGATCCAGGACCTGACCGACCTCCCGGCGCGGGTCACCGTGGGCTCGGAGTTCCGCTACGACCCGCCGCCGCTCGACGAGAAGGTGCTGGTCATCGCGGTGACCCAGTCCGGGGAGACCGCCGACACGATCGCCCCGACCCGACTCGCGCGTGAGCGCGGCTGTCCGATCATCGCCGTGACCAACACCCTCGGCTCGGCGATCACCCGCGAAGCCGATGCCGTCCTGTTCCTCCAGGCCGGCCCGGAGATGGCGGTCGCCGCGAGCAAGACCTTCGTCACCCAGGTCACGACGCTCGTCGTCCTCGCCGCGGGGATCGCGAAGCTCCGTGGCACGCTCACCGACGAGGCGGAGGCCGCCCTCGTCGAGGCGCTCCGCGCTCTGCCCGCGGGCGCCGAGCGTGCGCTCGAGGTGAACGAGCCGATCGCGGGCGATCTCGCGCGGCGCTACGTCAACTCGCGGGGCTTCATGTTCGTCGGTCGCGGGGCGAGCTACCCGACGGCCCTCGAGGGCGCCCTCAAGCTCAAGGAGATCAGCTACGTCCACGCCGAGGGCTACCCGGCGGGCGAGCTGAAGCACGGCCCGATCTCGCTGCTCGACGCCGAGTGCCCGCTGGTGGCCGTCGCGACGCGCTCGTCGACCTACGACAAGCTGGTTTCGAACGTCATGGAGGGCCGCGCGCGCGACGCCAAGGTGATCGCGGTCGGGACCGAGGGCGACGACCAGCTCGCCCGGATCGCCGACGACGTCTGCTGGGTGCCCGACACCCACGAGATCCTGAGCCCGGTCCTCGCGATCATCCCGCTGCAGCTGTTCGCCTATCACGTCGCGCTGGCGCGAGGCACGGACGTCGACCAGCCGCGCAACCTGGCGAAGTCGGTCACGGTCGAGTAGGTTCGGCGAGATGTCCGGGCCAGCCAGTCACCCGGAGCTGCGCCCACCGCCGGGCACGTCGGAGCTCGGCATCGACATCATCCAGGTCGCCCGGATCAAGGGCACGCTCGCGAAGTTCGGGCGACGGTTCTCGCGCCGGGTCCTGACCGAGGCCGAGGATCGCTACGTCCGGGACCGGCCCGAGAACTTCGCCGGCAGGTGGGCGGCCAAGGAGGCGGTCAGCAAGGTCCTCGGCCTGGGCGTCCGCGGCGTCGGCTGGACGGAGATCGAGATCCAGCGGCTCCCGACCGGCCAGCCCTCGGTCCGCCTCCACGGGCGCGCGGCGCGCCGTGCCGAACAGCTCGGCATGGACCGGATCGCCGTCTCGATCAGCCACGAGGCCGACTACGCCGTCGCGATCGCGTTCGGCGTCCGGACGGCCGGCGGCCGCTACGTCTTCCCGCTGGACATCGAGGAACGGCTCGACGATCGCGAGCGACGGATCCTGGCCCGGATGGAGCGGCTGCGCGACCTCGCCGCGGCTCCCGCCGGCGCTGCCGTGCCTGCCTCCCTGGCCGTGGACGACGACGATGCCTGAGCGCCGGCCGCTCGGCTTCGGCCGCCACGAAGCCGCCGCCGCGAGCGCCAAGGACGCGCCTGCCGTACCGACGCTGGACGACAAGGCCGCGGCCGCGCTCCTGCCCGAGCGGCCGCCTCGCGGCCACAAGGGCACCTTCGGCAAGGTCCTCGCGATCGCCGGCTCGCTCGACTACGCGGGCGCCGCGCTCCTCGTCTGCCGCGCCGCGGGCCGTGCTGGCGCCGGCCTGGTGACCCTCGCGGTCCCCGAATCGCTGCAGCCGCTGTTCGCGGCGAAGGTCGTCGAGGCGACGACGATGGCCCTGCCCGAGGACGACGTCGAGGAGGTGGATCCCGAGCCCTCGATCGCGCGCATCCTCGACCACGATCACGACGCGATCGTGCTCGGTCCGGGACTGCGGCCGGGGCTCGCCACCACCGAGCTCGTCCGGATGCTGCTCGCCACCCCGGAGGACGATGCGGCACCGGCGCCGGTGGTGCTCGACGCGGAGGCGCTTCGATCGATGGCGACCCTCGGCGAGTGGTGGACCGGTTCGGTCCGGCCGTGCGTGCTCACGCCGCACCCGGGCGAGTTCGAGCGGCTGCGGACCGGCGCCGGGGTCGAGGCCGGCGCCGACGGCGACCTCTCCGGCGACGACGATGCCCGGCGAACGGCGGCCCTCGCGGCCGCACAGACGTGGGGCCACGTCGTGGTGCTCAAGGGCGCCCGGACCGTGATCGCGGAGCCAGACGGGACCGTGACAACCGCCCCGTTCGAGAACCCGGGGCTCGCCACCGGCGGGACCGGCGACGTGCTGTCGGGGGTCATCGGGGCGCTGCTCGCCCAGGGCCTGGCGCCGGGGCCCGCGGCGCGGCTCGGCGTCTTCCTGCACGGGACCGCGGGCGACCTGGTCCGCGACCGGCTCGGCGACGCCGGACTGCTCGCGAGCGACCTGCCCGACTCGATCCCGCTCGTCCGCAAGCGCCTCGTCGGTGTGGCCGAGCGGAACAAGCCGGGCAAGCGCCTCGGGTTCACGGTCCGCAACGGCGACGGGCCCGCAGCCTGAACGAGCCGCCGATCGAGGAGCGCCTCGCGTCCGCCGGCCTTCCGCCACTGCCGCGGACGGCCTGGATCGAGATCGACCTGGGGGCGCTCGCGGGCAACCTCGCGGTCCTGCGCGAGCTCGCGGGGCCCGGCGTGGAGCTGCATCCCGTGGTCAAGGGCAACGCCTACGGCCACGGCATGGTCCCGATCGCGAGGGCGCTCGCCGAGATCGGCGTCGACGGCGTCTGCGTCGCCACCTTCGACGAGGCGGCCGCGCTTCGAGCCGCGGGCGTCTCGACACCCATCCTCGTGCTGTTCCCGATCCCGGCCGCGTTCGCCGAGGAGGCCCGGCGCCGGCGCATCGCGGTCACGGCGAGCGATCGCGAGCTGCTCGACGAGCTCCTGGCGGCGGTGGGGCGGGACGCCCAAGACCCGCCGCTCGACGTCCACCTCGAGCTCGAGACCGGCCTCGGCCGCGGCGGCTTCCAGGCGAACGATGCGTGGCAGGCGGCCCGCGACATCGCCGTGGCCCCGGGGTTGCGCCTGGCGGGCGCCTGGACGCACCTGCAGGCACCAGAGGACGCGTCGCGCTCCCTCGGCCAGCTCACCGCATTCGAGGCGATGACCCACGACATCGAGGCGCAGGGCGTGCCGGTCGGGAGGGAGCATGTGTCGGCGTCGGGGAGCCTCGTCCTGGGCGAGGGCTTCCGTGGTGCCGCCGTGCGACCGGGCCTCGCCACCTACGGCCTGATCCCCGATGAGATCCTCGGTCCGGTCGTGCCGGCCGGCTCGAGTGCCCGCGGGCGCCACGCCGCGACGGAGGGCCTTCGCCCGATCCTCTCGCTCCGGGCGCGGCCCGTGCGCGTCGCGGTCCTCCCCGCGGGCACGGGGATCAGCTACGGGCCCACCTTCACCACGGCTCGCACGAGCCGGATCGCCACGCTCCCGCTCGGCTACGGCGACGGCTGGTCGCGCGCGCTCTCGAACCGCGCGGGGGCCCTGGTCCGCGGGACACGCGTGCCGCTCGTGGGCAACGTGGCGATGGACTCGGTCATGGCGGACGTCACCGACGTGCCCGGGGACCCAGTCACGGTGCACGACGAGTTCGTGCTGATCGGGGAGCAGGACGGCGAGCGGATCACCGCCGCCGACGTCGCGAAGGCGCGCGGGACGAACTCCTGGGAGGTCGTGACGAACCTCGCCGCCCGCCTGCCTCGGGTGTACCATGCGGCCTCCGTTCCGCGGGAGACGCGGACCCTCATCGGCGACGCGGTGCCGAGCTCGGGCTGACCCGGCGCCGGCCGCAGGAGGTCGATCCGACCGTGAGCGACGCCAGCGAGCTCCACGGCCTCGGCGACGAACAGCGTGACGAGCTCGTCGAGGAAGTCGCGCGGGAGATCCAGCTCCGCGGGCTGACCAGCCCGGCGGTCCACTTCCTGCAGGCGTCGCGGCCGTACCGGCCCCTCGGCGCGAATGCGATGCTCTTCTTCGACCCGGTGCTCCATCGGCTGTTCGGCGGCGAGCTGCCGAGCGCGTCCGCGCTCCTGGCCGACGAGGACGGCATCGAGCAGCTCATCGAACGGCTCGAGGACCTCTCGGACGAGACGGGCTGGGACGCCTGACCCACCGAACCTGGGCCGTCGGCCGGCCGCCCCAGCAGGCGAAGGCGGTGCCGAGCACGCGAGCGAGCGCACTCCAAGGTGCGTGTGCGAGCGCGCGGAGGCACCAACGCCCGCATGTCGCGAGCGGACGCCGACGGCGGAGTCGGTAGCATGAACAGGTGACGACCGTCCCCCGAGCCCTCCTCGCCATCGATGCCGGGTCCGCGACCGTTTCGGTCGCGCTCCTCGGCAAGCCGTGGAAGAGATGGCGCCTGCTCGGGTCCCTCGCCGCGCCGGCCGGCGCGCCGATCGCGGAGCTCGCCTCGACGCTGGCCCTGCGGCTCATCTCGACGGACCCTCGGATGGCGGGCGAGCTCGCCGTCTCGGCCGAAGGGGCCGCCGACCTGCCCCGGCTGGAGGCGGTCAGCACGCCCCCCGCGACGCTTGCCGTCCTCGGCGCGTCCCGGCGCGCGGTGGGGCTGCTCGAGAGCGTCGCGGCACGCACCCCATGGCGGCTCCGGACGGCCTCGCCCGAGAGCCACGACCCGCGGGAGATGACCGAGCTGGCGCTTCGCCCGGAGGTCTCCGCGATCCTGGTCGGCGCGGGCGATCCGCCCGGTCCCGACGAGCGCGGCTGGCTCGACGATCTCGCCGGCCTCGTCGGCGCGGCGACCCGTCGCCGCCCGGAGCTCCGGGTCGTCCTCGCGGGGCCCGTCGCCGCCCGCCCGGCGTGGGCCGAGGGTGCCGGCCGGCCCTTCGACGGCAGCCAGGAGCGGATCATCGAGGGGCCGCCGCTGGGCATGCGCAGCGGGCCGGACGAGCCACTTCGCGAGATCCTGGAAGGACTGCTCCCCGCCGCCGGGAGCCGGCACACGGCGGTGCGGGCCCTGCTGTCGCTCGCCGACTCCCTCGACCGCACGATCGAGCTCATCGACATCGGCCTCGACGGCGGCCTGCGCGCGATGGCCTCGCCCGGGGTCGCCGACCAGGGTCCCGCCGCTGTCGCGGTGCGGACCGCCCAGGCCGCCCTGGTCCCGCGCGACGTCGACGACGCAGACGTCGACGAGGTGCTCGCCTGGACCACGGGCAGCCTCGACCGGCACCGGATGGGTGACCGGCTCATGGACCTGCGGGCGGCACCGTGGGCGGACGTCTCGGGCGAGGGGGCTCGCCTGCGACTCGCCGCGACCCGCGCCGCCCTCAGTCGCCTCGACGCCCACACCCAGGACATCGCCGGGATGCCCAGCCCGGACGTGACCGTCGTCTCGGGCGGTGCCTTCGCGGTCGCCCCGGCGCGCGCCGTGGCCCTGGCCGTGGCCGACACGGTCCGCCGGCCGGGCACGACCCAGCTCGCCAACGACCACGCCCGGCTGCTCGGCCCGATCGGGACCATCGACGATCCGGACGAGCGGCGCGAGCTGGTCGCCGACCTCGCCGACGACCTCCTCGCCCCGATCGGCAGCCTCGTCGTCGTCGCCGGCGTGCCGTCGGGACGCAGGGGTGCGAATCGCATCGGTCGGATCACGCTCGATGGCGATGCCCACGGCCGGCACGACCTCGTGAGCGGCGAGGTCGCGTTCATCGACCTGGCCCCGGGCGATCGGGCGTTGGCAACCCTCGAGTTCCGGGACGCGGTCCGGGTCGGGCATCGTGCGCGCCGGATCTCGGTGCCGGTCTCGGGCGGCGTCGCCGGACTGGCCGTGGACATGCGCGACGTGCCGCTGCGGTTGCCGGAGCGGCGTGACCGCCGCCGGGCCGCGCTCGCGGCGTGGGGCGAGCTCGCGTGGCCGGGGGACGAGCGATGACCGGGGCGGCGGGCTGATGGCGCCCCGAGTCGAACCGGCGGCGCGGGCAGTCCCGGTCGCGGACGCACCGGGGATCGAGCTGGTGGCGCGACGGCGCCTCCTGCTCTCGCCCGTCGACGCGTTCTTCCGGCTCCATCCCGGCGACCGTGCCCTGGTCAAGGAGGGCGAGGCGGTCGGGCGCGGCCAGCCGATCCTCGAGCACTTCCGGGAGCCGCGGACGCTGGTGGTCCCGGGCAGCGGCGGCGAGGGCGGGCAGCAGCTGCCGGGGGACCGCTGGACCGCCACGAACGGCCGGGCCAACCGCGAGGGCCAGGTCGCCGCCGATGGCGAGCTCCTCTTCCGCAGCGGCGGGCGGTGGCGGATCGCGAGCGGTGAACGGGCGGAGCCGCTCGAGTCTCCGGTCGCCGGCGTCGTCCACGAGGTCCGTCCAGGGGCCGGCGTCACGCTCCGCTCCACGGCGAACGCGATCATCGGCCGGACCGTGCTCGCCGGTCCCTCGTGGGGCAAGCTCCAGGTGGCGACGGGCTCCGACGGTGAGCTCCGGGCGCAGCACGTCGACGTCGGCATGGCCGGCTCGATCATCGTCGCCGGCGCCCGCATGGATGCCGAGGCGCTGACGCGCGCCCGCGCGGTCGGGATCCGCGGCGTGGTCGTGGCCGCGCTCGGGATCAAGGAGCAGCGCGACTTCCTCGCCTCGGAGCGGCGCGGACGCGCGGCCGTCCACGGCCTGCCGCCGTTCGGGATCCTCGTCCTCGATGGCGCCGCGCGCCGCCCGATCGCCTCACCGCTGATGACGCTGTTCGAGGCCGCCGAGGGCGGGATGGTGGCGATCGTCGGCGACCCGCCGGCCCTGGTCATCGACGACCCGAGCGTCCGGCTGCCCGCGCCGCCGGCCGACCTGGTCCGTGTCCGGTCCGGGCCCCTCGCCGGCGCCGAAGGGACGTGGGCCGGCCTCGCGGGGCCGCGTCGCTTCCCGGCCGGGGTGACGCTCGAGGCCGCCTTCGTGCGCTTCGGCGGGCGGCCACCGGTCGCGATCCCGCTCGGCGATCTCGAACGCTTTGCCTGACGGGCAGGCGGCCCCTGCCGTCGATCGCATGGTGCAGCTGGTGAGCACGAGCCCCGAGGCGACGCGCGCCATTGCCGCGTCGCTCGCCGCGGTGGCGGAACCGGGCGACGTCGTCTGCCTGTGGGGCGAGCTGGGTGCCGGCAAGACGGTCTTCGCCAAGGGCTTCGGGGCGGGGCTCGGCGTTCGGGACACGATCAGCTCGCCGAGCTTCGTGCTCATGGGCGAGTACGCGGGCCGCCTGCCGCTCTTCCACATCGACCTGTACCGCCTCGCCGGCGCGCGCGAGGTGATCGACGGCGGCCTGCTCGACGATCGCCAGTCGGCGGGCGTCGTGCTGATCGAGTGGCCCGACCGGCTCGGTCCGGCGCTGCCGGAGGACCGCCTCGACGTCAGGATCGACGGGGGCGCCGACGAGCCCCGGAGCCTGGCCCTCGAGGGGCACGGGGCGCTCGCCGACCGCTACCTCGCGGCCGCCCGAGCAGCCGGCGCCGCCGGAGCCCAGCCGTGAGCGCGGGACCCTGGCTGCTGGTTCTCGATACCGCGACGAACACGATCGTCATCGCCGCGGGGACGCCGGACGGCGCGCTGCTTGACGCGGACGCGTTCGAGGGCCGCTACCGGCACTCCCAGGAGCTCCTGCCGGCCGTGGAACGGCTGCTCGCGCGTGCGGGCCTGCGCCTGCCCGACCTCGCCGGCGTCATCGTCGGGACCGGCCCGGGAGCATTCACGGGCCTGCGGGTCGGGATCGCGACCGCGAAGACGCTCGCCCACGAGCTGCGCGTGCCGGTGGTCGGGATCACGACATCGGACGGCCTGCTGGCCGGGGCCGACGGCGCCGCGCGGCTGTGGCTGCCGTCGGGTCCGCGCGACCGTCTCCGCCTCGAGCCCGGCCGGGCGCCGGAGGTGGTCCACGAGGGCGCAGCCGGGGCCGTGGGCGAGCAGGATGGCGACGCCGCCGTTGACCTCGACGGTCGCGCCTCCGCGCCGGCGCTCGAGCGTGGGCGCGCGGCGGTCGCCGCGCTCGCCGGGGCGCTGCTCCGGCTGGGCTCGGCCCGGCTCGCGGCCGGGGAATTCGACGATCCCGAACGGCTGGTCCCGGCCTACGCGGTGGCGCCGCGCGGCGCGCCAGCATCCGACGCGGAAGGGGGAGTGGCGTGGTCGCGCGACCCCCGCTGAGGATCTCGATCGAGCCGATGCGGATCGACGACCTCGACGCCGTGCACGCGATCGAGCGGGCCAGCTTCTCGGTCCCGTGGCCCGACGAGGCCTACCGCAACGAGCTGCTCACGAACCGCCTCGCCACGTACGTGGTGGCTCGCGCGGGAGACGACATCGTCGGATTCGGCGGCCTGTGGGTGATGGTCGACGAGGCCCACATCACGACGTTCGCGGTCGACCCGCGCTGGCGCCGCCGCGGCGTCGGGGAGTGGATGCTCCTGGGGCTCCTCGACCGCGCCGTGGAGCGACACGCCCGCGAGGCGACCCTCGAGGTCCGCCTGTCGAACATGCCGGCCCGCCGGCTCTACGAGAAGTACGGCTTCCGGCCCGTCGGCATCCGCCCGCGTTACTACTCGGACAACGGCGAGGACGCGCTGATCATGACCACCGATGCCCTGGCGTCTCCCGCGCTGCGCGAGCGCCTCGCGCGTCTCCGGGCGGGCCTCGAGGCGCGCCCCATCGACCCAGACGACCTGCCCGACGAAGCGCCCCAGGGCCTGTACCGCGGATGAGCGGGAGCGCCGCGCCACCGCTGGTCCTCGCTGTCGAGTCGTCCTGCGACGAGACCGGCATCGCCCTGGTCGAGGGCGGCAGCCGGATCCACTCGAACGTCGTCGCCAGCCAGGTGGCCCTGCACGCGCCCGCCGGCGGGATCGTGCCCGAGGTCGCGGCCCGCGCCCACCTCCGCTGGATCCTGCCGGTCCTCGACGAGGCCTGGCGCGGTGCCGGCGCCTCGTGGGACGACGTCGCCGCCGTGGCGGTCACCCGCGGCCCCGGCCTCGCGGGCTCCCTGCTCGTCGGGATCAACGTCGCCAAGACCCTCGCCTGGGTGCACGAGAAGCCCCTGGTCGGGGTGAACCATCTCGAGGGCCACGTCTACGCCGCGTGGCTGCGCGATCCGGGCCAGGCGACAGGCGAGGCGCCCGTGTTCCCCCTCGTCGCGCTGGTCGTCTCCGGCGGGCACACCTTCCTCGTCGAGATGACCGACCACCTGACCTACCGGCTCCTCGGCCAGACCGTGGACGACGCCGCGGGCGAGGCCTTCGACAAGGTCGGCCGGCTGCTCGACCTGCCCTATCCGGGCGGGCCGTCGATCCAGAACGCCGCCCAGTCCGCCACCCGCCGCGACGCGACGTTCCCGCGCGCGTGGCTCGGGGACTCGTATGACTTCTCGTTCTCGGGGCTCAAGACTGCCGCCCGACGGACGGTCGATGTCGCCCGCGCCGACGCGGGCCTGCGCGAGCCCGAGGAGGCGCTGCCGCACGCGGTCGTCGCGGAGCTCGCCTGGGGCTTCCAGGACGCCGTGGTCGACGTGCTCGTGGCGAAGACCATCCGCGCCGCTCGCTCGGTCGGGGCGCGGTCCATCGTGCTCGGCGGTGGCGTCGCGGCGAACAGCGCGCTCCGCGACCGGCTCGCGGGCGAGGCCGAGGCCCTCGGCGTCCCGCTCATCGTGCCCCGACCCGGGCTGTGCACCGACAACGGGGCGATGATCGGCGCCGCGGGGGCGCGACGGTTCGCGGCAGGCGAGCGCGCCGGGCTCGACCTCGAGGCGACGCCATCCCTGCCGCTGGCGCGATGAGCAGCGGCGGGCCGTCGGGCGGCGGCGCGACGAGCACCGGCGTTCGCCCGCGCCTGGACCCGCTCGAGGTCCGCCGGACGCTGCGGCGGGAGGGGCTTCGGGCGAGCCATGCCAGGTCCCAGAACTTCCTCGCGGACCCCGACGTCCTCCAGGCCATCCTGGACCTCGCCGAGGCCGAGCCTGGTGTCCGCGTCCTCGAGATCGGGCCCGGGCTCGGCATCCTCACCGGGGGCCTGCTCGACGGTGGCACGGAGGTCACCGCGGTCGAGCTCGATGCCCGCCTCGCGGCCTACCTGCGGTCCCGGTTCGCAGAGGCGCTGGACGCCGGACAGCTGCGGCTCATCGAGGGCGACGCGCTCGACCAGGAGCTGACGACGCTCCTGCCACCGCCATACCGCGTCGTCGCGAACCTGCCGTACCACATCACCAGCCCGACGCTGCACCGGCTGCTGGGCGGTGTGCCCGCGCCGGAGCGGCTCGTGCTGATGCTCCAGGCCGAGGTGGCCGAGCGAATCGCCGCCAGGCCGGGCCGGATGAGCTACCTCTCAGTGTTCGTGCAGTACCACGCCGGCGTGCGGATCGCCCTCGCCGTCCCGAGGGAGGCGTTCGAGCCGGCGCCGAAGGTCGCCTCGGCGGTCGTCGTGCTGGAGCCGCACGAGCGGCTGGCCCTGCCGCCGGAGCGCGAGCCGGCCCTGTGGGGCCTCGTCCAGGCAGGCTTCCACGAGCGCCGGAAGATGCTCCGCAACGTGCTGGCGCGCCAGCTGCACGAGTCCGAGGATCGGGCGTCGGGGCCCCTCGTCGGCCAGGCGCGCGTCGACGCGGCGCTGGCGGCGACCGGGATCTCCGGCGATCGCCGGCCCCAGACGCTCTCCGTGGAGGACTGGTTGCGGCTCCTGGACGCCCTCGCGTGACCGCCGACGCCCTGGCCCCGGTCATCCGCCTCGCGCCGGCGAAGGTGAACCTGACCCTCGCCGTGGTCGGCAGGCGGGCCGACGGCTTCCACGACCTCCACTCGGTCATGGTCCCGCTCGGGCTCGCCGACCGCCTCAGTCTCGCCCGCGCGGCGGGTGCGGAGGACAGCCTGCACGTGGTTGCCGCGGACGGCCGAGCGGCGGATCCAGCGACGTTCGGGTCGGTCCTGGCCGCGATCGCCGCCGCGCGCGTCGTCGTCGGGCGCCGCGCCGACGCCTTCCCGATCGCCGCCCGGCTCGAGAAGCGCATCCCGATCGGGGCGGGGCTCGCCGGCGGCAGCAGCGACGCCGCTGCGGCCATCGATGGAGCCGCCGAGGCCTGGGGCGCGTCGTTGCAGGGCGACGAACGGATCCGCGCGGCCATCGCCGTCGGCTCTGACGTGCCGTTCTTCCTGGCGGGCGGCCCGGCGCTCGTCGAGGGCCGTGGCGAGCGGGTCACGCCGCTCCGGGGGTTCGTCGGGGACCCGCCCGGCATCCTGCTGGTCACTCCTGCACTGGAGGTCTCGACCGCGGCCGCGTTCGACGCCTTCGACCGCGACCCGGCCGCCGCTCCCTCCGGGCACGCCAACACGCGCCTGACCTCGGAGCACCTGGTCACCGAGCTCAGCCCGGGCTACCACGCGATGCGCGCGGACGACCTCGTCAAGCGGGCCGGGATCTTCGCCGTCGCCAACGACCTGGCGGCCACGGCGGACCTCCTCGCGCCCGGGCTGCGGGGCCTTCGCCGCGCCCTGACGCGCCTGCTGGGCGTGCCGATCGGGCTGTCCGGCTCCGGTCCCACGCTGTGGGCGCTCTATGCTTCGGTCGGCGCGGCCGAGGAGGCGGCCCGTCGCGTTCGCGACGAGCACGCGGCCGGCCGCCTGGAGAGTCCCGGCGAGGGCCCTCCGTCCGTCGTGGCAACGACGATCCAGGGAGCAGGGAGGACCAGTGGATGACCCGTCGAGCCGTGAGCACGTCCGCGGCGCCGCCGGCGGCCGGCCCGTACAGCCAGGCGATCACGACAGACGACCTCGTGTTCTGCGCGGGCCAGATCGGCCGTGACCCGGTGAGCGGCACGATGCCCGAGGGCGTGGAGGCCCAGACGCAGCAGGTCCTCAAGAACCTGCTGGCCGTGCTGGACGCCGCGGGCTGCACGTTCGCGGACGTCGTGAAGACGACCTGCTTCCTCGCCGACATCAACGACTTCGCGGCGTTCAACGGGGTCTACGAGACGTTCATGAGCGACCCGCCGCCGGCGCGGTCCACGTTCCAGGTCGGCGCGCTGCCGATGGGCGCGCGGGTCGAGATCGAGGCGATCGCCGTACGAGCGAGGGAGTGAGGCACGGCGAAGATCGCGGCGTGAATCGACGACCGACGCTCCGAGGACCGAGGTGAAGCTCCCGCGGGCCCTCGGTCCGAGGATTGGTTTGACGGTCACGACAGACCCCCCGAGAATGCCCGCGTGACCGCGTCACGTACCGAGCCGTCCAGCCGGACGGCAGCGGTCGTCCTAGCGGCGGGACTCGGCACCCGCATGCGCTCGCGGACGCCCAAGATCCTCCATCCGCTCTGTGGGCGGCCCATGCTCGCCTACGTCCTCGACGCCTGGGACGAGGCGCTCGTGGAGCTCGACGGCTCCGATGGCGGGGCCGTCCCGCCGGTCGTCGTCTACTCGCCGATGACCGAGGCGATTCGCGACGTCGTCGGGGGCCGCGGCCGGCTCGCGCTCCAGGACGTGCCCCGCGGGACCGGCGACGCCGTCCGGGCCGCCCTGGACAAGATGCCGAAGTCGATCAAGGAGGTCCTCGTCCTGTCGGGCGACGTGCCCCTGGTCGAGGGCGACCAGCTCGTCGCGGTCGTCGAGCAGCGCCGCCTGGACGACGCGGCGATCGCCCTCGCCTCCGTCTTCGCCGCGGATCCCGCCGAGCTCGGCCGCGTCGTCCGCAGCGAGTTCGGCTCGGTCGAGCGGATCGTCGAGGCCCGCGACGCCACCGACGAGGAGCTCGATACGAACGAGGTCAACGCCGGCGTCTACGCCTTCGACGCCGGCTGGCTGCGGCGCCGGATCGGCACCCTGACCCCGTCCGCCTCGAACGGCGAGCTGTACCTCACCGAGCTCGTCCAGCTGGCACGAGAGGACGGCCGCATCGTGAGCGCGGTCGGGTTCGACGACGACGGCTCCCTCGATGGGGTGAACGACCGGAGCCAGCTCGCCCAGGCGGAGTGGGCCCTCCGGGTCCGGATCAACGAGCGCCACATGCGGGCCGGGGTCACGATGCGCGATCCGTCGACGGTCTACGTGGACTGGGGCGTGAAGATCGCCACCGACGTCGTCCTCGATCCGGGCGTGATCCTGCGCGGCACCACCATGATCGGGGAGGGGAGCGTCGTCGGGCCGGATACGACCATCGTGGACTCCGCGATCGGGCGCGACTGCGTGGTCAGCCGGAGCGTCGTCGAGCACTCGGTCGTCGAGGACGGCGCCCGCGTCGGGCCGTACAGCCACCTGCGGCCGGGGAGCAACGTCGGGCCGGGCGCGGAGGTCGGCAACTTCGCCGAGATCAAGAACAGCCGCCTCGGGGCCCGGGTCAAGCAGCACCACATGAGCTACATCGGCGATGCCGAGATCGGCGAGGGCACCAACATCGGCGCCGGCACGGTCACGGCGAACTGGGACGGCCAGGCCAAGAACCGCACCCGCGTCGGGCGCAACGCGTTCCTCGGCGTCGACACGATGCTCGTCGCCCCGATCGAGGTGGGCGAGGGCGCGAAGACGGGCGCCGGCGCCGTGGTCACCAGGGACGTCCCGCCGGGCAAGCTCGCCGTGGGCGTGCCGGCCCGGATGCGCGACCCCCGGGTCAAGCCGGTCACCGCCGATGAGGACAAGGCCTGACGATGCCCTCCCCGATCGGCGAGATCCTGTTCCTGGTCTTCCTGACCTTCCTCGAGGGCTTCTTCGTCGCCGCCGAGATCGCGCTCGTCTCGGTGCGGCGCAGCCGCATCGACCAGCTCGTCGAGGAGGGCAGCACCGGGGCGAGGCGCGTCCGCCGCCTGATCGATGACCCCGGCCGCTTCCTCGCGGTCTCGCAGCTCGGCCTGACGCTGATCGGCTTCTTCGCCTCCGCGTTCGCGGCCGTGAGCCTGGTCAGCGGCCTGAGTCGTCTGCTCGTCGACTTCGGCGTCGCCGAGGCCTCGGCGGAGAGCGCCTCGCTCATCGTCGTCACGATCATCCTCGCGCTCTTCACGATCGTGTTCGCCGAGCTCATCCCGAAGGCCATCGCCCTCGGCGCCCCCGAGCGCTTCGCCCTGATCCTGTCCCGGCCGATCGACGTCCTCGCCCGGCTGCTCGGCCCGATCGTGACGCTGCTCAACGGCATCACCCGCTGGGTCGCCCGGTCCATGGGGGTCGACATGAACCAGGAGGCGGCGATCAGCGCGGACGAGCTGCGGCTGATCGTCGAGCGCGGCGGCGAGCAGGGCGTCCTCGAGGCCGAGGAGGAGCAGATGATCAACGCGGTCATCGAGCTCGGCGAGCGGCGGGTTCACGAGGTCATGGTCCCGCGCGTTGCGATCGCCGCCGTCGGCGCCGACGCGACCCTCGAGGACGCAATCGACCTCGTGGTCGAGGTCGGCCACTCGCGCATCCCCGTCTATCACGAGTCGATCGACGAGGTCGTCGGCATCCTCTACGCCAAGGACCTGCTGCCGTACCTCAAGCCTGACGCCGGCCCGCGGCCGGCGCTGCGCAAGCTCCTCCGGCCGCCCGTCCTCGTCCCCGAGTCGATGACGGTCGACGACCTGCTCCACGAGTTCCAGCGGCGCAAGGTCCACATCGCGGTGGTCCTCGACGAGTACGGCGGCACCGCCGGCCTCGTGACGATCGAGGACCTCCTCGAGGAGATCGTGGGCGAGATCCAGGACGAGTACGACGTCGAGGAGCCCATGGTCGAGCGCCTGTCCGACCACGAGGCGCGTGTCGACGGTCGCGCCGACGTCGACGAGATCCTGGAGCTGTTCGACCTCGACCTCCAGCTCGAGGACGAGGACGAGTACGACACGGTCGGCGGCCTCGTGTACCACCGCATCGGCGGCGTGCCCTCGCCGGGCGACTCGGTCGAGGTCGACGGGCTGCGCCTGACGGTCGAATCGACCGACGGCCGGCGGGTCGGCAAGGTCCTCGTGACGCGGCAGCTCGAGAAGCGTGACCAGCCGCCGGACGACGGCGAGGATCCGGAGACACGTCCCGCGCGCCCGGCGCGCAAGACCGCGGCCAAGGCCCGCCGCTGACCGAGCCGGCGAGCGCGAACGCCCGCCGCTGGCGCAGCGCCCTAGGCGCTGATCACCGAGTTGATGATCTCCTCGAGCCGCTCGCGCGGCGCGCGTTCGATCGTGCCGGCCGCGTCGAGCGCCGCGAGGGCGCGGTCGCGGTGCTCGCGGGCCTGGTCGCGGGTGTAGTCGCGGGCGCCGGTGCGCTCGAGGATGTCGACGACCTCGGCGGTCTGGGCAGCCGTGAGCCGTCCGTTCGAATACAGCCCGACGAGGCGCTCGCGGTCCTCGCGCGCGGCGTGCTCGAAGGCGTAGATGACCGGCAGGGTCTTCTTCTTGCGGGGCACGTCGGAGGCTTCCTTGCCGGTCGTGAGCTCGGGGCCCCAGATGCCCAGCAGGTCGTCGTTGAGCTGGAAGGCGATGCCGAGGTCCCAGCCGAAGGCGCGGTACCGGTCGATGACGTTCTCGTCGTCGGTCGCGAGGACCGCGCCGGCCTCGATCGAGGCCGAGATCAACGCCGCGGTCTTGCGCCCGATCATGTCGAAGTACAGCTCCACCGAGAGGCCGTCGTCGTGCTCGGCCATCCAGATGTCGAGGTACTGGCCCTCGCACAGGGCGACGCACGTCTCGTCGTAGAGCCGCATCAGCCGCAGCACGGTCTTGTCCGGGAAGCCGAGGTCGGTCAGGCGGTGGAGCGCGATCCGGCTGAGGCTGAAGAGCATGTCCCCGGTGTTGATCGCCTGCGGGACGCCGTGCAGCGCCCACAGCGTGGGCCGGTGGCGCCGCTCGCGATCGTCGTCCTCGATGTCGTCGTGGACGAGGCTGAAGTTGTGCCCGAGCTCGACCGCCGCGGCGCCCGGCAGGGCCCGCCGGTGATCGCCCGTGATCGAGGCGTAGGCGAGCAGGCCCAGGAGCGGCCGCATCCGCTTGCCGCTGGAGCCCGAGCCGTCGAGGCCGAGGTGGTAGCGGCACATCTCGTAGACCCCGGCGGTCGCCGGATCCGAGCCCTCGACGAGGCGCAGGATCTCCGCCTCGGTGTCCGCGATGAGCTCGGCGATGTCGGAGGAGGTCGAGAGCGCCATCGCCATCGATCATAGCGAACACGAGGAAAACGTGCGCGGTTCAAGTAGCGGGTTCGTGGCCCTCGCCGATCGGTGTACCGTCACGTCGTGCCCACGCCCCGCCGCTACGTCACCGAGGCCATCGTCCTCTCCCGCTTCGACTACGGCGAGGCGGATCGGATCCTGACGCTCATCACGCCCGCCGGCGGCAAGATCAAGGCGATCGCGAAGGGCATCAGGCGCCAGAAGTCGCGGATCGGCGGCAGCCTCGAGCCATTCGCCGAGCTGCGACTCGCGCTCGCGCAGGGCCGGACGTTCGAGGTCGTGACGCAGGTGGAGGTCGTGCACGCGTGGCTCAACCTCCGGGATGACCTCGTGTCGTTCGGGACGGCGTCGTACCTCGCCGAGCTGGCCAACGGCACGCTCGAGGAGCGCCACGGCGCGGAGTCCGTGTACCTCCTGCTCAAGCGTGCGTACGAGATCCTCGACGCCGGAATGGCGCCCGGGCGGGTCGCCAGGTGGTTCGAGGTGCATCTGGCCGACGACCTCGGCGTGCGACCGGAGGTCGACCGCTGCGTCGAGTGCGGGCGCCTCGTCGAGGCCGACGAGCGCTACCGCTGGATGCCGCCGCTCGGGGGCGTGCTGTGCGAGCGCTGCCCGGGGCCGCCGTTCGAGCGGGTCGGGCTATCGCTCGACGGGCTGAAGCTGCTCAAGGCGTACCAGCGCCAGGACGTCGAGGCCCTCGCCGCGCTGCGCGTCCGACCCGAGACCGAGCGCGAGGTCGAGATCGCGATGCGGGAGTTCCTGGCCTTCTCGCTGGATCGCAAGCCCCGGTCGCTCGCCTTCCTCGACGAGGTTCGCCACGAGGCCGAGCGATCCCCGCTCGCCGGAGTTCCCTAGCGTGGCCCGGATCGAGCTCCGGGACATCGTCACGGACGAGGACCGGGCCGCGGCGCTGGCCCTCGAGCTGAAGCCCGGCCAGGACCAGTTCGTCGCGAGCGTCGCCGAGTCCTTCGAGGATGCGGAGCGGGAAGCCCGGGCGGTGCCCCGCTACTGGACCGTCAACGACGGGTCCCGGGTCGTCGGGTTCGTCATGATCAGCGACGGCATTCCGGCAGGGCGCCTGGCGACGGACAGCGACCTTCTCGGTCCGTACTTCCTGTGGCGGCTCCTCATTGACCGACGCCACCAGCGCCAGGGCCTCGGGACCGCGACCATCGATGCGGTGGTCGAATACCTGCGAGGCCGGCCGAATGGCGATGCGCTGCTCGTCAGCGCCGGCCAGGGCGATGGCTCGCCGCAGCCGTTCTACGAGCGCTACGGGTTCATCCCGACGGGTCAGATCGTCGACGGCGAGGTCGTCCTCCGCCTCGATCTCCGCGCCGATCGTTCGTCGCCGCGCCCTACCTGATCGGCGGGCCGACGGCCAGCCAGGCAAGGGCTGCGACGATCATCGTCAGGGCAATGCCCAGGAATGCCGCCATCCAGAGCCTGGTGTCGGGCGCCTGCTGGTCCATCGCCGGTGAGACGTCGTCGGGCGCCAAAGGTTGCGGGCGCGCTGGTAGGATCGGTGCCCACGAGCCCCGCGACCGTCCCTTCCACGGCCGGCCGCCCGAGAGGAGCCCTCCCTTGCCGAATCCCACGGCCACGACCCCGGATGACGTCGCGCCCGCCGTCCCCGAGCTCGAGACGATCGTCTCGCTCGCGAAGCGGCGCGGCTTCGTCTACCCGAGCAGCGAGATCTACGGCGGCATCAACGCGGTCTGGGACTACGGGCCGCTCGGCGTCGAGCTGAAGAACAACGTCAAGCGCGCCTGGTGGCGGGCGATGGTCCAGGAGCGCGACGACATCGTGGGGCTCGATGCCGGGATCCTCATGCATCCCCAGGTCTGGATCACGTCCGGCCACGTCGGGTCGTTCAGCGACCCGCTCGTCGAGTGCCAGACCGACCATCGCCGCTTCCGGCTCGACGAGCTGCCCGGCGGCGAGCACCTCTCCGCCAGCGATCTGCGCGATCCGGGAATCGTCGAACGACTGGGCCTGAAATGCCCCTTCGACGGCGGGCCCCTCAGCGCGCCCCGCCAGTTCAACCTGATGTTCAAGACGCACATGGGCCCGATCGAGGAGGACTCGAACGTGGTCTACCTGCGGCCGGAGACCGCCCAGGGCAGCTACGTCAACTTCAAGAACGTGCAGCAGTCGAGCCGCAAGAAGGTCCCGTTCGGCATCGCCCAGATCGGCAAGAGCTTCCGCAACGAGATCAGCCCCGGCAACTTCGTCTTCCGGATGCGCGAGTTCGAGCAGATGGAGATGCAGTACTTCGTCAAGCCCGACGACGCCGCGGCGATCTTCGAGGACTGGCTCCCGCGGCGCTGGGGCTGGTACACGCGCTACGGCGTCACCGAGTCGCGGCTGCGCTTCCGCGAGCACGCGCCCGACGAGCTCGCCCACTACGCGAAGAAGGCGGTCGACGTCGAGTACCGCTTCCCGTTCGGGTGGAAGGAGCTCGAGGGCATCCACAACCGCGGCGACTTCGACCTCTCGCGCCACCAGGCCGAGTCCGGCGAGAACCTCGAGTACTTCGACCCGGCGACGGAACAGCACTTCATCCCGTTCATCGTCGAGACGGCCGGCGGGCCCGATCGGGCCGCGTTCACGTTCCTCATCGACAGCTACCGCGAGGAGGAGGTCCGCGGCGAGACCCGGGTCGTGCTGGGACTGCATCCGGACCTCGCGCCGTACAAGGTCGCCGTCCTGCCGCTGCTCAAGAAGCGGCCCGAGATCGTCGAGATGGCCCACAGGCTCCGCGACGACCTCGCGAAGGACCTCATGGCCGTGTACGACGACACGGCGGCCATCGGCAAGCTCTACCGGCGCCAGGACGAGATCGGCACGCCGTGGTGCGTCACGATCGACGTCGAGTCGCTCGAGGACGGCGCCGCCACGATCCGCGACCGCGACTCGATGACCCAGGACCGCGTCCCGATCGACAACGTCAAGCGGGTCATCCTCGACCTGATGGCCGAAGCCCGCGGCTGACGCGCTCCCATGGCGTCGGCGGCCCAGGAGATCGGGAGCGCGGCCCGGGGCTGGCTCGCCGGCCTGGACGACCACCAGCGGGTGGCGGCGCTCCTCCCGTTCGACGGCCCGGAACGGTTCGCCTGGGCGTACACCCCAGGGCCGCGCGAGGGCCTTGCGCTCCGGGACATGAGCGAGGACCAGCGAGCCGCCGCGCGGTCGCTCATCGCGGCCGCCATGAGCTCCCGAACGGCCGGTGAGATCGGCGCGATCATCGCCCTCGAGACCGTCCTCGGCGAGATCGAGCAGGCGGCCGGGCGCGCGGGCTGGCTCCGGCGAGACCCGGAGCTCTACTGGCTCGCGGTGTTCGGCGATCCAGGCTCGGGGGCGCCGTGGTCGTGGCGCATCGGCGGGCACCACGTCTCGATCCACGTAACCGTGGTCGGGGATCAGGTCATCGGGACGACGCCGTCGTTCCTCGGCGCCAACCCGGCCGTGATCCCGGGCGGGCCGCGGGCGGGTGAACGGACGCTGGCCAGCGAGGAGGCCCTCGCCCGTGCCCTGCTCTCGCGCCTGACGGAGCCCGAGCGAAGGAAGGCGGTCGTCCAGGCCGTCGCGCCCGCCGACATCCTGAGCGGCACGGATCGAGCCGCCGACGTGCGGTCGGTCCCGGTCGGCGTTCGCCACGCCGACCTCGGCCCCGCGCCACAGGCGGCGCTCGAGGACCTGCTCCGGCACTACGTCGGGCGAGCCCGCACCGAGGTCGCGGACGAGACGTGGCAACGCATCGCCGACGACGGCCTCGGCGACGTGACATTTGCCTGGGCCGGCCCGGAGACGCCCGGGCGTGGCCACTACTACGCGGTCCGCGGTCCGAGCTTCGTGGTCGAGTACGACAACACGCAGAACGGCGCGAACCACATCCACTCGGTCTGGCGCGAGCTCGGGAACGACTGGGGCGAGGATCTGCTGGCCGAGCATCTCGCCGCGGACCACCCGGAATCCACGATGCGTGCGGGTACCTGAGCGCGCGTCGTGCCACGCCTCTGCAAGTCAGGGGCGGGACCGTGGGTCGGGGGCGCGAGGCCGCGGCTCCTAGGGTCGATGGCACGGCGGTGGTTGCGGCGTGTGGATCACAGAGACCAGGCCGCAATCGCCGACCGCCGATCGCCGACCGCCCCAGTCGATGCGGAGGGAACCTATGGACGCGCTGGCGCTGTTGAAGGCCGACCACGAGAGGATGCGCAAGCTCCTCGACCAGCTGGAAACCACGACGGAGCGCGGGGTCAAGACGCGCCAGGAGCTGTTCGCCACGATCAAGGGCGAGCTGACGATCCACGAGACGATCGAGGAGGAGATCTTCTACCCGGCGCTCATGGAGATGGCCAGGACCCGCGACATCACGCTCGAGAGCTACGAGGAGCACCACGTCGTCGACCTGCTGATGGGCGAGCTCGAGGAGCTCGACGTCGCCGACGAGCGCTGGGGCGCGAAGGCCAAGGTCATGCAGGAGAACGTCGAGCATCACATGGAGGAGGAAGAGGGCGAGATGTTCCGGAAGACCCGCCAGGTCTTCGATGACGCCGAGCTCGAGGAGCTCGGCGAGCGCATGGCAGCTCGGAAGGAGACCGCGGCCAAGGAGCTCGGGGTCCCGTTGAGCCTCATTCGCTAGGGACACCGCCCGATCGGGAAGCCGGCTCGATCCCGCGGTCGCCGAGCGCGAGACGCGGATTCGGCCCGCTCGATACGCTGCTCCCGGCGCCGCCCCTTCCCGCGGCGCGAATCCCAGGAGGCCTGACATGCCGCTGTACATGGACGAGCACGACATCCCCGGGGTCAAGGCCGAGGACGTCGTCGGGGCGCACGAGGCGGACGTGAAGGTCCAGGGCCAGTACGGGGTCGAGTACAAGCACTACTGGGTCGATGAGTCGCAGGGCAAGGTGTGGTGCCTGGTCGAGGCGCCGGACCGCGAGTCGGCCAACAAGGTCCACAAGGAGGCCCACGGCCTCGTCGCCCAGAAGCTGTTCGAGGTCAAGCAGGGCGCATAGCCCGGCGCTCGCGGGCGGCGCTCAGGCGCGAGGTTCCTCGCGGACCGGGGCATCTCGCCGCCCAGGATTTCAGGCAGACTCCGGGCGTGCCAACGAAAGTCATCCTCGACGTCGACACCGGCACGGATGACGCCGTCGCGCTGATGGTCGCCGCCCTGTCGCCGGACCTCGAGCTGGTCGGCGCGACGACGGTCAACGGCAACACGACGCTCGACAACACGACCGAGAACACGCTGCGGGTCTTCGACTGGATCGGGATGCCCGCGGTGCCGGTCCATCGAGGGATGTCGCGCCCGCTCGCGCGGACCGAGATGGAGCAGCGGAACCCCGCCCGGCGCATCCACGGCGACCTGCTGGACCTGCCACCGGCCTCCGCGGCGAAGCTGCAGCCCGGCCACGCCGTCGACTGGCTGATCGAGACCTACCTCGCGTCGGACGGCGACATCGTGCTCTGCCCGGTGGGGCCGTTGACGAACATCGCCACCGCGATCCAGAAGGAGCCCGCGATCCTGGAGAAGATCCCCCGGATCGTGATCATGGGCGGCGCCCACGACCACGGGAACTCCACCGCGTCCGCCGAGTTCAACATCTGGATGGATCCGGAGGCGGCGCGCATCGTCGTCAACTGCGGCCGGCCGATCCGGATGATCCCCCTCGACGCGACCCACCGGGCCCTGGTCTCGCGGGAGGACTGCGAGCGGCTGCGGGCCCTCGGCACGCCCGCGGGAGAGGCCGCGGCGCGGTTCACGCTGAAGCGGATCGACGGCTACGACGCGACCCAGCCGATGCATCGCGCCGGGGCCGCGCCGGTCCACGACGCGCTCGCGGTCTGCTCGATCATCGACCCGGCGATCGTGACCACCCACCACATCCCGGTCGACATCGAGGTCTTCGCGGAGCTGTCGGTCGGGCGGACGGTCTGCGACTTCCGGTTCCGGGGCGGCAAGCCCGCGAACGTCGACTTCGCGATGGACGCCGACGAGCCGAAGTTCGTGCGGATGTTGCTGGAGATCCTGGGCCGCGTGGCCTGAGCCGCGACCCCGGGGAGCTACTCGTCCGAGGACGTGCCGCCGCCGGTGGGCTCTTTGCCCTTCGGCCAGTAGAGCTCCTTCTTGACCTGCGCCTCGGGGAAGCCGCGCTCGAGGAGCGTCTGCTCGGCGGCGAGGATCATGTCCGGGTTGCCGCAGATGTAGGCGATCGTGTTCGCCGGCGTGAGCCCGAGCTCATCGGCGACGGGGGCGACGATCGCCTCGACCCGGCCCGTGCGCCCGCTCCAGCCGGCGTTCTGCTGGGCGTCCGGTCGTGAGACGGTCGGCACGAAGGTGACCGGGTACTCCCCCGATCGCTCCCAGCCCTCGATGAGCTCGCGATAGCCGAGGTCGCGCTGGTACGAGACGCCGTTGAGGAACACGGCCTTCCGTGGCCGGCCCTGCCGGAGCATGGCCTTCATCATCGACACGAACGGCGCGTTGCCCGTGCCGGACGAGATGAACAGGTGCGTCCGGTCGTCGTCGGGCTCGAGCGTGAACTTGCCCTTCGGGCCGATCATGCGCATCCGGTGCGCAACTGGGAGCTGCCATAGGAGCGGCGTGAACGCGCCACCGTCGACGAGCCGCACGTACATCTCGTAGCCCTCGGTACCGGCGACGGCCGGGTCCGAGGCCACGGAGTAGGGGCGCTGCACGATGCGCTGGCCGGTCGGGGTCGACGGGTCCTCGGTGAACACGCCGATCGTCATGTACTGCCCCGACTCGAACGGGGTCGGCTCGCCATCGAACCTGACCCAGAACGTGGCGAGGGACTCGTGGGCGTCCTCGCGGCGGATCAGCGACGCGTTGTAGCGCTCGTCCTCGGCGATGATCGCGCCGGGCGGCCTGGTCTCCAGCATGGCCCGAGTGTATTGAGCGACACGCCCCTCGGCGTCTCACGGGCGTCGGTGGGGGCCTCCGCGGGTACACTTTGGGCTCCCATGACCCAGACGATCGAGCCCGGCTCCGCGGAGCGTGCCCATAAGGCGGCCAAACGCTACATCTACGCCTGGGGCGAGGGCGGCGCCGAGGGCAACGGCGGCATGAAGGACCTCCTCGGCGGCAAGGGCGCCGGCCTCGCCGAGATGACCCGCGCCGGCCTGCCGACGCCACCCGGCTTCACGATCACCACGGCAGCCTGCAACGACTACTTCGCGGCCGGCGAGAAGCTGCCGGACGGCCTCTGGGACGACGTCCTGGAGGCGCTCCACGAGGTCGAGCGCCGGACAGGCAAGGGCTTCGGCGATCCCGCGAACCCGCTGCTCGTGAGCGTCCGCTCCGGCGCCAAGTTCTCGATGCCCGGGATGATGGACACGGTCCTCAACCTCGGGCTCAACGAGGCGACCCTGGACGGCCTGGTCGAGCTGACCGGCAACGAGCGCTTCGGCTGGGACGCCTACCGGCGCTTCATCCAGATGTTCGGCCGGATCGTCATGGACGTGAAGGCGGAGCGCTTCGACGAGCCGCTCGAGGCGGCCAAGCACCGGCACGGCAAGGACGCCCGCGACACGGACCTCACGGTCGAGGACCTGAAGGGGCTCGTCGGCGAGTTCCAGGCCGTCGTCAGGCAGGACACCGGCCGCGACTTCCCGACGGATCCGCTCGAGCAGCTGGACCTCGCGATCAAGGCGGTGTTCGCGAGCTGGTTCGGCAAGCGCGCCAACGACTACCGCAACAGCCAGAAGATCCCGCACGACCTGGGCACCGCGGTCAACGTCGTGACCATGGTCTTCGGGAACATGGGCGACGACTCGGGGACCGGCGTCGCGTTCACCCGCAACCCGAACACCGGCGAGGACCAGCTCTACGGGGAGTACCTCACGAACGCCCAGGGCGAGGACGTCGTCGCCGGCATCCGCACCCCCTCGCCGATCAGCCAGCTCCAGAAGGACATGCCCGGGGTCTACGACGAGTTCAACCGCATCGGGCGGCAGCTCGAGAAGCACTACCGCAACGTCCAGGACCTCGAGTTCACGATCGAGCGCGGCCGGCTGTACATGCTCCAGACCCGGGATGCGAAGCGGACCGCGGCCGCTGCCGTGAAGATCGCGACGGACATGGTCGACGAGGGCGTCATCTCGCGCGAGGAGGCCGTCGGCCGGATCGAGCCGGCCCAGGTCGACCAGCTCCTGCGGGCCACCTTCGACCCGGCTGCGCTCAAGACCGCGAAGCGCATCGTCAAGGGCCTCAACGCCTCGCCCGGCGCGGCCGTCGGCAAGGCCGTCTTCGACGCGGACACCGCGGTCGAGTGGGTGAGCCGGGGCGAGAAGGTGATCCTGGTCCGGATCGAGACGTCCCCCGACGACTTCCACGGCATGGCCGTCGCGGAGGGAATCATCACCGCCCGCGGTGGCGCCACCTCGCACGCCGCCGTCGTCGCCCGCCAGATCGGCAAGCCCTGCGTCGCCGGCTCGGCGGCGCTGGACGTCAACTACGCCGGCAGGGCTGCGTCCTGCTCGATCACCGGCATCGACTTCGCAGAGGGCGACTGGCTGAGCCTCGACGGCACGACCGGCGACCTCTACCTCGGTCAGCTGCCCACCGTCAGCGCCCGCTTCGAGGACCAGCCGGAGCTGCAGAAGATCCTGGGCTGGGCCGACGGGATCCGGCGGATGGGCGTCTGGACGAATGCCGATAAGCCCGAGGAGGCCGCCCAGGCCCGGGGCTACGGTGCCGAGGGCATCGGCCTGTGCCGCACCGAGCACATGTTCCGTGAGGGCGACCGGCTCGAGATCGTCCGTGGCGCGATCCTCGTCGCCAATGCCGCGACCCGGGCCAAGGCGAAGGTCGCCGGCGGCGACGCCCTGACCGGCGACGAGCAAGAGGCGGTCGCGACCTTCGACGCCGCCATGGCCAAGCTCGAAGTCCTCCAGCAGGGCGACTTCGAGGGCATCTTCAAGGCGATGGACGGGCTGCCGGTCGTCATCCGGCTCATCGACCCGCCGCTGCACGAGTTCCTGCCGAACCTCGAGGAGCAGCTGGTCAAGGTCACCCGCGCCGAGGACCGCGGTGGCGCGTCCGAAGAGGACGAGGACCTCCTGCGCACGATCAGGTCGATGCACGAGCAGAACCCGATGCTCGGCCTGCGCGGCGTGCGGCTCGGGCTGATGATCCCGGACTTCGTGAAGGTCCAGACGCGGGCGATCCTGAACGCCCAGATCAAGGTCAAGCAGGCCGGCGGCAACCCGATCGCCAAGATCATGATCCCGCTCGTCGGCCATGTGAACGAGCTCGCCCGCACCCGCGAGCTGCTCGAGGCCGAGGCGAAGGCGGTCGAATCGAAGGCGGGCGTCGACGTCGACTACAAGTTCGGGACGATGATCGAGGTCCCGCGCGGCGCCCTGACCGCCGATGAGATCGCCCGCGAGGCCTCGTTCTTCAGCTTCGGCACGAACGACCTGACCCAGATGACCTTCGGCTTCTCGCGCGACGACGCCGAGGGCGGCTTCCTCCTCAAGTACGTCGAGGACAAGATCCTCCCGGTCAACCCGTTCCAGACGCTCGACGACGCGATCGTCGGGCTCATGAAGATCGCGGTCGACAAGGGCCGGGCGACCCGGCCGAACCTCGAGATCGGCATCTGCGGCGAGCACGGCGGCGACCCGGAGTCCATCGCCAAGGTCGAGAAGATCGGCCTCGATTACGTCTCCTGCTCGCCCTTCCGCGTCCCGGTCGCGCGCCTCGCGGCTGCCCAGGCCGCGCTCACGAGCGCCGCCGAGCGCGACAAGTAGGGGAGCGGCCCCGACCTACTTCGGGCGCGGCCCGTCGACGACCGACGCCAGGACCAGCGGGCCGCTGCGCGTCTCGACCATGCTCAGCCCGACGAACACGGTGAACTCCGTCCCATCGCGCCGCCGGGCCCAAAGGCCCTCGCGGAGGTAGAGGGGCCGCGGGATGGGATCCGCCAGGAAGCCGGCCCGGTGCCGGACGTGAACGTCGCGGAGCCGGTCGGGGAGCAGCGTCTCGACCGGGCGGCCGACGATCTCCGACCGAGGCCAGCCGAAGGCCGCCTCGGCGAGCCCGTTGACGTAGGCGATCTCGCCGCCGGCGCCCACGGCCACGATCGCGGTCGGCGTTGCCTCCAGGATCGCCTCGACGTCCTCGCGCCGATCGCGCTCCAGCCCGGCGGCCGCGAGCTGCCACGCACCCAGGCTCGCCGCGAGACGGCCCGCGTCGAGGATCTCGATGCTGCCCGAAGCGGTCGCGACGATCCCTTCGCGGCGAAGGTCGCGGAGCGCCCGCGCCGCGACCTCGCGCATCGTGCCGATTCCGTCGGCCAGCTCCTGCTGGGTGACGCGGGCGATGCGACGCTCGCCGCTGCGAACGTCGTCGGTCAGGGCCAGCAGGTGCCGCGCGACCTTCTCGCGGACGGTCCCGAAGGCGCTGTCGGCGACCGTGGCGTAGACGTCCTCCAGGCGCCGGCTCAGCTCGGCGAGGACAACCCGGGCGACGCTCGGATCGGTCTCGACCTGCCGCAGGAACGCGTCGGCGTCGAGCTCGAGCAGCTCGACGTCCGTCACGGCATGGATCGCGACCGGTGAGTGCCCGCCGAGCAGGTAGGAGCGGCGCGCCAGCAGCGCCCCGCGCCGCGTGTAGCGGACGGTGAGCTGGCGACCGTCCGCCGCCGCCAGGAAGGACCGCGCGGTACCGGCGAGCAGGATGGCCGCCCTCGCCTCGTGGTCGCCGAGGCCGAAGATCGCGCCGCGGGCCTGGACGCGCCGGACCTGCGAGCGCGCGAGCACGCGCGCCAGGACCGGATCGGGCAGATCGGTCCAGCGTGTGTCCGCGAGGATCTGGGCGTCCGGGCCCGGGTCGAACGAGCTGTCGCGCATGCCCTCTCAAACGCGAGTCGGGATCGTCCAACCGGGCATGTGACATACGTCACGGACCGATGCCGAGTGTCGCGCGCCGTGCGGGGGATACCAGCGGAACTTGTTCCGGTGCGATGGTGCCACACCTGCGAAGGCCGCATCCGGTCTTGCAACGACGTTACAAAGTGGGGGTCACTTCGTGAAACGCGCGCTCATCATCGCCATGGCAGGCGTGCTCACCTTCGGTGCCGTCTACGGTTTCGCAGCGAGCCTCAACCTGACCACCGAGAGCCTCGGCGCGGCCGACACCACGGTTGCCGCCTGCCAGGCCGGCGCCCTGACCGCGACGTACACGAGCAGCTACTCGGCGACGGTCCCGGGCTACGCGGTCGGCACCGTCACGGTCACGGGTCTCGCCTCGACCTGCTACTCGAAGGCCTACAAGATCACGCTCAGCGGTGCCGGCAACGCCTCCCTGGGCGAGGCGACCGGAACGACGCCTGCGTCCGGGACGAGCTTCGCGGCGACGTTCACGCCTGCCATCAATGCCGTGTCGGTCACCGGCATCGGCGTCGTGATCAGCGGCTGATCGCCGCTCGACACCGCCCTCTCCTTCGCCGGCGGCGGCCCTGGCAGACGGCCGCCGCCGGCATCCACCTCTGCGGTGCCATGGTTGCTCGACGAGCCGTCCCGCTCCTGGCGGTCCTCGGGATCGCCGGCGTCGCGGTCGCCTTCGCCGCCTCGCTCACCCTCAGCCCGGGGTCGCTCGGCGCGGACCTCGAGTCCGTGCCGCGTTGCACGGCTGCCGGCCTGGGCGTGGTCCAGAACGTGTCGGGAACCACGGTCGTCAGCGTCACGGTGAGCAGCGTCCCCGCCGCCTGCGGTGGCGCGACGCTCCAGGCGACGGTCAACAACCAGGTCACCTCGAGCGGCGGTAGCACGACGGTGCCGGGCGGCGGCGGCTCGGTCACGGTCACGCTTGCTCTTGCCGTCGCGATCACCGCGGTCGAGGAGGTCGACCTCGTGATCACCGGGCCGTGAGGACTCGCACGGGGCTCGCCGCCGCTATCGCCCTCGTGGTCGTCGGCATCGTCGCGGCCGGCGCGGCGTTCGCCGCCGGGCTCAGCTTGACCTCGCAGGCCCTGACCCCGTATCGCACCTGCGTCCTGAGCGGCACGCCGGCAACGACGACCGCGGTCATCGACGCGTCCGTCCGGCAGGCGACGGCGACGACCAACTTCGGCACGTCGACGACCAACGACATCGCCTCGAGCACCGGCGCCAACCGGCGCCTCTACGTCCGCTTCGACCTGACCCAGTGCTCCCCGGCCATCCCCTCATCCGCCGTGATCCGGCTCGCCACGCTCCGGATGTACGTCACGGTGCTGCCGGCCGCCTGCCGGACAGTCGACATCTTCCGCGTCACGGCGACCTGGACCGAGGCGGCCATCACCTGGAACAACCAGCCGTTCGGCACCGCGATCAACAACCCGGCGAGCGGGTCCGCGAGCGACACCTTCGCCGCCGGGACGCCGGCCGGCTGCCAGAACCTGACGGCCAACCTCTACATCGTCGGCGCGACTGTGACCACCGACGTCGCGGCGTTCGTCGCCGGCACGGCCACCAACTTCGGCTGGATGCTGCGCGACGACGTCGAGGGCTCCGCAACGGCCCGCACGCAAACCTACTCGGCGAAGAATCTCGGCACCGCCAGCCAGGCGCCGCAGCTCGTCATCACCTACGTGACCGTCCCGTGAAGCGCCGCATTGCCCGGGCCCTGGAGCTCGCGATCGGCCTGGGGCTCGTGCTGGCCTGGGCTGTGACCCTCCGGCCGGCCTCGCTCGGCGGCCCGGCGACGTACGTCGTGATCCGCGGCGACTCGATGCTCCCGGGCTACCACTCCGGCGACCTGGTGATCCTCCAGGCCGCAACGGCGTATGGCCCCGGCGACGCGGTCGGCTATCGCGTGCCGGAAGGGGAGGTGGGCGCCGGCCACGTGGTCGTGCACCGCATCGTCGGCGGCGACGCGGCCCAGGGGTTCACCGTCGAGGGCGACAACAACCCGGCGCCGGACCCGTGGCTCCCGCGGCCCGGCGACGTCGCCGGCAAGGTCTGGGTTTGGATCCCGGAGCTCGGGCGCATCCTGACCCTTGCCCACCAGCCGGCCGTCGCCGGCGCGCTCGCCGTGAGCCTCTTCGCGATGATCGTGGTTGCCCGGCAGCCGCGACCCAAGGACCAGCCCGTCGGCCGGCGCCAGCGCGGCACCTGGCGCGTTTCGACGCCTTAGTACCACTGGGCCTCTCGCGTCCGGGGCCGCGACGCGGCATCGTGCCGCCATGGAGCCATCCACGGATCACTATCGCATCCTGCAGGTCGATCCCAGCGCGGACCCCGAGGTGATCCAGGCCGCCTACCGCGTCCTCGCTCGCCGCTACCACCCCGATCTCGCCGGCGACGACACCGTCATGAAGCGCATCAACGCGGCGTGGGAGGTCCTCGGCAACAAGCAGCGCCGGGCCGCCTACGACAGCGCCCGCGGCAACGGTGGCGCCGTCAATCAGACCGCGATCGTGACCAGCGAGCCGGCCGCCCGACCGGTCTCGCCCGATCACGCCGGCCCACCCCGCGGCCGCGCCTTCGGGACGGTGCTCACGTACGGCCGCTACGAGGGCTGGTCCCTCGGCCAGATCGCCCTCAACGATCCGGAGTTCCTGGAGTGGCTGCGATCGGTGCCGGGTGGCCGCTACCTGCGGCCCGAGATCGACGCGATCATGAACGAGGTCCGCGGCCCGCTTGGTGGCGCCAAGTTCAGCACCTCGAGCAACTCGACCGCCCAGCGGATGCGCGAGGCCGGCGTCCTCATCGGCTGACCGCCCTGCGCGAGGCCTGATCGCCACGCGCGAGGGCTGCCCTCCCTGCGCGAGGGCGAGCGCTCGGCCAAGATGGCGGGGTGCAGCGACACCGGGTCCTGATCGTCGGCGGCGGATTCGGCGGCCTGTATGCGGCCCGCCAGCTCGGCCGGGACGAGCGTATCGACCTCACCCTGGTCGACCGGCGCAACCATCACGTCTTCCAGCCGCTCATGTACCAGGTCGCCACCGGGGCGCTCGCTCCCGGCGACATCGCCCAGCCGCTGCGCAGCATCCTGCGGCGGAACCAGAACACGACCACGCTGCTGGGCGAGGCGATCGGGCTGGACGCGGGCAGGCGCGAGGTCCAGCTCTCCGATGGCGGGCCCATCGCCTACGACAGCCTCATCGTCGCCACCGGCGCCCGGCACTCGTACTTCGGGCACGAGGACTGGGCGAAGCACGCCGCGGGGCTGAAGTCGATCGATGACGCGACCCGGATCCGGCGCGAGATCCTGATCGCCTTCGAGGCGGCCGAGCGGGAGCATGTCGCCGAGCGACGCGGGGAATGGATGACGTTCGTGGTGGTCGGTGGCGGCCCGACGGGCGCCGAGCTCGCGGGCGCGCTCGGCGAGATCGCCAACGACACGCTGCGGCGCGACTTCCGGTCGATCAATCCGCCCGACGCCCGGATCGTCCTCGTCGAGGCGATGGACCGGATCCTGCCGGGCTACCCGACCGGTCGATCGCGGTCCGCGAGGCGCCAGCTCGAGCGCCTCGGGGTCGTCGTCCGGACCGACACTAGGGTCACCGACATCACCGAGTCCGAGGTCACGGTCGAGCCGGCCGGCGGCGGCGCCGCCGAGCGCATCCCGACCCGGACCGTCCTGTGGGCCGCGGGCGTGCAGGCGTCCTCGTTCGTGCGGGCGGTGGCCGCGGCGACCGGCGCCGAGTCGGACAAGACGGGCCGTATCAAGGTCGGGCCGGACCTCACCATCCCCGGGCATCCCGAGGTCTTCGTGGTCGGCGATGCGGCCGTCCAGCCCTGGAAGAAGGATCGCCCCGTCCCCGGCGTCGCGCAGGGCGGGATCCAGGGCGGCCGCTACGCTGCCCGGACCATCCTCGCCCGCCTCGACGGCAGGTCCATGGAGCCGTTCAGGTTCCGCGACCTCGGGGACGTCGCCGTGATCGGTCGGCTCTCCGGCGTCACGAACATCCCGTGGCTGGGCCCGTTCGGGCGGACCGGCGGGTTCATCGCCTGGGTCATCTGGCTGGGGATCCACATCGTCAACCTGGCCGGGTTCCACAATCGCGTGATCGTGCTGACCCGCTGGGCCTGGAGCTTCGTGACCCACGGTCGCGGGTCGCGGCTGATCACAGGCGAGCCGCTGGTGCCCGAGATCCAGGAGCCGGAGCCGCCGGCGTGACCGCGCGCAAGGCCGAGGCCGAGCCCTCCCCGGGCGCCGATCTCGTCATCACCGACAACCTCGAGGCGCGACGCTACGAGGCCCGCCTGGACGGCGAGCTCGCCGGTTGGGTCGACTACGGGCGCGTCGCCTCGCGCCTGGTCGCGCTCCACACGGAGGTGCTGCCGGCGTTCGGCGGTCGAGGGATTGCCTCGTCGCTCGTGCGGCGCGTGCTCGACGATGCCCGTGCGGCCGGCCAGACCATCACGCCCCGGTGCCCGTTCTTCGTTCGGCACTTCGAGCGGCACCCGGAGGACCGGGACCTCGTGGCCATGCCGCGGGACGCCGCGAGCGGCTAGCCGCCTCAGCGGGCCCGCCGGATCTCCGGGCGGATCATCCCGAGCGCGGTTCGGGGCAGGTGGCGCGGGATTCGATGCCCTGGGCCTTCGGCCGGCACCAGGAACGGCTCGAGGGCCTCGCGGTCGGCCATCAGGCACTCGCAGCTCGCCTTCTCGAGGCGGGCCTGATCGAGGATGTGGACGGTGCCGCGGCGGAACTCGGCCGCGCCCTCGCGGGCGAAGCGGGCGCCCACGGTCGAGACCGCGGGTCGCGAGACCCCGAGCAGGTCGGCGAAGGCCTCCTGGGTCAACGGGAACGTGTCCCGGCCGATCCGGTCGCCGGTCAGCAGTAGCCAGCGTGCCGCGCGCTGGTCGAGCGTATGCAGCCGGTTGCAGGCGACCGTCTGGGCCAGGTGGCGCAGGAGCGAGACCGAGTAGTGCTCGACGATCCGGCGCAGCGGGTCGCTGGCCTTGATGGCCGCCCGGAAGCGCTCGGCGGGCATGGACTGGGCGACGCCGGAGACCAGCACGGCCGCGTCCATCAGCCCGGTGTCGCCGACCGCGGCGGACAGGCCGACGATGCCTTCGGGTCCCACGATCGTGACGCCCGCCGTTCGCCCGTCCGCCATCGTGACCGACAGCGCGATCAGCGCGGATTCGGGGAAGAAGACGCGCCGAACCGGCGCGTGCGCGTGGACGAGCGATCGCTCGGCATCCAGGCGGACGCGCTCGAGGTCGCGGCGGACGGTCTCGGCATCCCGCGACGGAAGCGAGGCCAGCAATTGCGATCCATGCTGGCCTGGGGTGGCCGCGTGGACGTTGCTGCCCATACCCCAAGGATTCAGGGCGGGGGATTACAGGAGGGTTATCCGATCTGTTCCGCAGTTGACAGAAGCGCAACGGCCGTGCGGCTAGCCTTCGCGTCTGTCACGATCTTGCAAGACTCCGCTGCAGGATCAGCCCCCCGGAGCCCGAGGCAGTCGATGCAAGGTCCCGAGCGCGCGACGCCCCCGCCAGCCGTCCGGCTCGAACCAGGAGCGGCCACTCGCGTCGCCCGGGGACCCATCACCGTCCTCACTCGGGGCACCGATGCGATCTGGTCGGTCCTCCACGCGCTGGGCGCGCATCGCTGGCGCGACGGCTACGAGACGGACCTCGAGCGGGGCTGGAGCCGCTACCGCGGCTCGCGCTGCGCGATCTGCGACGACCCCTGGGAGGGCTGGTAGCTCAAGCCACACGGCCCCCCTCGGGACCGCGAGCGACCGCAAGCGACCACGGCTGACCGCCGCGGCACCGTCGCCAACCTAGTATTCGGGCGGTGGAGCACACCGCGGTCACCGTCCTCGAGGTCGGCGCGATCCTCCTTGCCGCGGCCGGTGCGGGCTGGATCGCCCGGCGCTTGACGCTCCCGGCGATCGTCGGCTATCTCGCCGTCGGGCTCGCCGTCTCCCCGTTCACCCCCGGCTACGTCGCGGATCGCGGGCAGGTCAGCCTCTTCGCCGAGGTCGGCGCGATCCTGCTCCTGTTCGAGGTCGGCATCGAGGTCGACCTGGCCGAGCTCCGCCGCGAGCACCCGTCGATGCTGTGGGTGGCGCCGCTGCAGATGGCGATCACGTTCGGGGCGTCGTTGGCGGTCTTCACGCTCCTGGGTCTCGATCCGTCCGCGGCAGCACTGCTCGGCCTGGCCATCGCGATGTCATCGAGCGTCGTCGTCGTGAACATCACCCGGAGCCGGCGCCGGACCACCGACGCATCGACGGACCACCTGCTCCTCGGCTGGGCGGTGCTGCAGGACGTGATCGGCGTCGGTGGGGCGATCCTGCTGCTCGCGGCGCTCGGGGCCGGGCAGCCGCTGCTGGTCACGATCCTCGGGCTCGTCGTCTTCGGCTGCATCGCCGCCACTGCGGCGTGGCTGCTCCCGCGGGTGCTCGCCGGCATGCGCAGCGAGCCGGACCTGTTCCTCGCCGTCTCCGTCGCCACCGGCCTCGCCGTCGCGGGCGCCGGCGCGCTGCTGACCGGCATGCCGCTCGCCCTGGCCGCCTTCATCGCCGGCGTCACGATCAGCGAGGGCCCGGTCGCCGCGGAGGCGCGCAAGCGGCTGCTGCCGTTCCGCGACCTCTTCGCGATCTTCTTCTTCGTCGCCATCGGCACGCTCATCGACCCGGGCGCCCTCGGCCGCGGGCTGGGCTGGCTGGCGGTCAGCCTCGCCTTGGTGGTCGTCGCGAAGTCCCTCGTGATCTACGTCCTCAGCCGGGTCGCCGCGCTCCCGGCGCACCACGGCCAGCTGGCGATCGGGCTCGGCCAGGTCGGCGAGTTCGGCTTCGTCCTGGCGACGGTCGCCGTGGCCCGGGGCGTGCTGCCGAGCGAGGTCTACGCCGCCCTGCTCGCCGCCGTGGCCGTCTCGATCGCGGCATCGTCGATCCTCGTCCGCCTGATCAGGCCGGCCGCCCGCACCGCACCCGCCTGACCGCGAAAAGCGCCGGTGCGCGCACGCGCCGGACGATCAGCGGTGGCCCGCCGGGACCAACGTCAGCCCTCCCGGGGGCCTCCTGCCAGTAGGTTTGCAAGGTCCGGGTTTCCAGAATTCGTGTGCCCCGGACTGGGGTCGACGACCACGACGGATTCGCGGTCGCAAAGGGGGTCGGCGGTCTCCTCGATGACGGGCAACGGGTCTCCAGAACAGAAGGCAGAGGCACCTCGCCGCAAGTGGCGGAGGCTGTCGCTGGATCCACGCGGCCAGGGCCTCGTCGAGTTCGCGATCACCGTCCCGGTCGTGCTCCTGATGATTACCTTCGGCGTCGACTTCGGCCGCGTCTTCCTCGGCTGGGTGACCCTGAACAACGCCGTCCGCGTAGGTGCGAACTACGCCGCCCTCAACCCCGCCGGCTTCCAGTCCCCGGTCGACCTGGTCGTCCAGGGCGAGTACCGGCGGCTGATCAACGCCGAGACGCAGGGCATCAACTGCACGATGCCGACGACCATCCCGAACCCGACCTATCCCAGCGGGACGACCCTCGGCGACCCCGCCGTCGTCGCGATCACGTGTCGCTTCTCGCTGATCACGCCGATCATCGGCAACATCCTGGGCCGCACGATCAACGTGAGCGCGTCGGCATCGTTCCCCGTCCGGGCCGGCTCCATCGAGGGCGTGCCCGTCGGGCATGGCCTGCCGAGCTTCTCTCCGGGCGTGCCGACGCCATCGCCGATCGCCACGGGCACGCCGGCCCCGACCGCCACCGTCGCCCCGACGCCGTCGCCGGCGATCACGGCCGTCCCGAATTGCCTCGTGCCCGACCTCATCGACGTGAACACCAGCCAGGCGACGAGCCGCTGGACCAGCGCCGGCTTTGCCGCGAACAACCTCGCGTTCAACCCGCTGGTGCCACCGAACTACAAGATCAAGCATCAGAGCCAGACGCCGGGCCTCGGGATCCCCTGCACGTCGACGATGTCGGTGACGCCATGACGCGGAGCGTGCTTGGCCGCCGGCGCGGCCGGTCGGCGGGCCAGGCGCTCGTCGAGTTCGCGTTCGTGTTCCCGCTGATCGCCTTCCTGGCCTTCGCCTTCATCGACATCGGCCGTGCGGCGTTCCAGTGGAACACCCTCAGCGCCGCGGCACGGCAGGCGGTCCGCGTGGCCGTCGTGAACCAGATGGACCCCGCCAGCGCCCCGTGGAACTGCAACGCGAACAAGCCGGTCGAGAGCGTGAGCTCGCCGAACTGGACGTTCCGCGGCTGCGGCCTGGCCGCCGGCAAGACGATCGGTGTCACGCCAGCGGACATCACCGTCAGCTACGCCGCGCCGCCGGGCGCCGATCTCGAGTGCACGACCGCGCTCAACGTGGGCTGCGTCGTGACGATCTCGATCACGAGCCACTACGTCGCAATCACGCCCCTCGCCGGCACCCTGATCGGCCCGCTGACGATGACGGCGACCTCCGAGATGCCCATCGAACGGACATTCCCATGATCGAGCAGAGAAAGGACGTGCCCTCCATGGCCCCCATCACAGCGTCGCTTCGGAGTCGCCGGCGCGACACGGGCCAGGCGCTCGTGGTCATGGTCGGCGTGATGCTGCTGTCGATCGGCATCCTGGCGCTGATCGTCGACGGCGGAAACGTCGTGACGCAGCAGCGCGTCGCCCAGACCGCGGCCGACAGCACCGCGGAGGCCGGCGCGATCGTCCTCGCCTCCCGCCTCGCCGGAGCAACGACGCCCGGCATCGGCTGGGACGGCCAGATCGCCGCCAAGATCGCGGCATCGGCCGCGTCCAACAACACCAACGTCCAGGCGGCCTACTACACGGACGTCTGCGGCATCCCGCTGCGCAACAACGGCAATGCCGCCCTGAATGCCGACGGAACTGAGAACCTCGGCGTCGCCATGCAGGTCGGCACCGGCAACCTGCCCGGCGGGAACGCGACGACGCCCGACTGCCCGAGCCTCACCGTGGGGCCGGTCGCGGGCGTGCTCGTCATTGCCCAGAAGAACGTTCCCGCGTACGTCGCCCGCGCCATCGGCATCCCGTCGTTCAACGTCACCACCCGGGCGACGGCGGTGTCGGGCTATCTCCAGGGCTACTGCGGATCGACCCAGGGCGACTACTGCGCCGTCCTGCCGGTCACGATCCCGGTCACGACGATCACCTGCGATGGCAACAACGATCCCGTGCCCGGCAGCGAGGAGTGGCCGTGGAACACGGTCCTGACCGTGCCCCTGTGCAAGGCCGCGCCGGGCAACGTCGGCTGGCTCGACTGGGATCCGCCCGCCGGCGGCGCGAGCGAGATCGTCTGCTCGATCCTGAATCCGGACAACCCGGCCATCGTGCTGCCGTCCTGGCAGTACGTCGCCGCCACCGGCAACACCAACGGCGGCGGGCCCTGCGTCGACGAGGACACGGGCATCACGTACAGCGGCGTCGAAGAGGCGATTCGCTCGTACGAGGGCACGATCATCCTCATCCCGCAGTTCGACATGACCTGTCGGACCGGCAACAGCCAGGGGGACCCGGTCAGCAGCCAGCCGACCATCAACAACCCACCGAACTACGGCTGCCCGAACCTGCCGGGCGGCGGCAACGGCCAGAACATCTGGTACCGGATGCCGAGCTTCGCCTACTTCGAGGTCTGCGATCCCGCCGACCCGGAGTGCGGCGGCCGGCACGGCGCCTACGTCAGCGGCAACAGCAAGCAGGAATGCGACACCGGCAACGGCGCGACGCAGTGTCTCGTCGGCAAGTTCGTGGACATCCTCTCGACCGGCACCGTTGGCCCGGGCGTCGGTGCGGGGACGGGCAGCAAGGCGCTCGGCGTCCAGCTCATCAAGTAGCGTCGCGGCGGCTCGAGCCGCCTTCCTTCGCCCAGGAGAGAGCCGCGCCAGCAGGGCGCGGCTCTCTCGATTCGAGACTGCTTCCGACCGGCGTCAGGGCCCGCCCTCGGCCTCGGATTCGGGCCGCCGCGGGCGTTGCCTGAACGCATAGGCCGAAAGGTTGAACGAAAGGACCACCGCCGATACTCTGGCCGTCCTTCATCAGAAGGGCCCGGCGCGCCGAGCGCTCCGGACGGGGAGACGGGGGGACGTGCCGGCATGTCACGGGGGACGCGCGGGCGAATTCGGGACGTCATGTCCCGGGGTCGCCGACCACTCGGGCGAGATGGCCATCGCGGCCAGAGCCTCGTCGAGTTCGCGCTGATTCTGCCCGTCCTCCTGCTGCTGGCCCTGATCGCCATCGACTTCGGGCGGATCTATCTCGGCTGGATCAATCTCCAGAACATGACCCGCATCGCGGCCAACTACGCCGCGAACAACTACAGCAGCTTCGACAGCGCCGATTACGCGGCCCAGATCGCCGGCGACGCCCAGGCCACGAACTGTCCGCTCGCCCCCGGCCAGCCGGCCCCGCCGCAATACATGGACACGGACCTCGACGGCAAGATCCTCATCGGCGACCGGGCGTCCGTGACCCTGACCTGTCGCTTCCATGTGATCACGCCGCTCATCTCGTTCATCGTCGGCTCGGACGTGAGCATCACGACCACCACCGCATTCCCGATCAAGCAATCGCTCGCGGCCACGAGCAGCGGCGGTGGCGGCGGTGGGGGCGGCGGTGGCTGCACGCTGCCGAGCCCCTCGATCCGGGCCACGCCGAGCACCAGTGGCACCAAGCCGCTGACCGTCAACTTCCTGGACGCGTCCGGTGGCGGCGCCGGCACCTCGTGGACGTGGGACTTCGGCGACCCGGCCATCAGCGACTCGTCGGCTCGCGACCCCGGAAACGTCGTCTTCAACAACCCCGGCACGTGGACGGTGACGTTGACCGTCGGGAACGCCTGCGGCTTCGCGACCACGAGCCCCGGCACCACGATCACGGTCGGCTCGACGCCGGTCCTGTGCGTCGTCCCCAACTTCACGGCCCAGGGTGGCAAGCGGATCTCCTCGGAGGCTCCGGGCCTCTGGAGCGGGGCGGGCTTTACGACCACCATCCAGGTTGGAACGCCCGGCAACGGGTCGGACTGGAAGATCAAGTCGCAGTCGATCGTTGCCAACACGTCCGTGGCGTGTGACAGCACGATCACGGTGAGCGGCTGATGGCCCCGCGTCGAAAGGCTCGGAGCGGCGGCCAGTCGCTGGTCGAGTTCGCCCTCGTGCTGCCGTTGTTCCTGCTGCTGTTCTTCGCGATCGTGGACATGGGCAGGGCGGTCTTCGTCTACAACTCGGTCACCAACGCCGCCCGTGAGGGCGCACGCCTGGCGATCGTCAACCAGGACACGCCGAGCATCACCAACCGCGCCAAGCAGCAGGTCGCGATCGCCGAAACGGCGAATCCGAGCGTCACCGTGAACTTCTACGAGACGAACGACGACGGCACGGCCGACACCTCGAGCCCGTGCCCGACGACCGCCTATTTCGGCTGCGTCGCCGTCGTGTCGTTCCAGACGACCTTCCGGCCGATCACGCCGATCATCGGCAACATCGTCTTCAAGAACGGGGTCACGTTGACGGCGACGTCGTCGCTCGCGGTCGAATACGACTGCCCGAACACCCAGTACCCAACGGCAGCCCAATGTCCGAAACAGCCATGACCACTGCCATGTCGACTTCGAAGGAGGTCCCGGTGAACCGCAATGCCCACGGTCGCAGGCGCGGCGAGGGCCAGATCCTGGTGATCTTCGCCCTCGGCCTCATCGCCATGCTTGGCGGCGTCGCGCTCGTGATCGAGGGCGGCAACGTCTATCAGCAGCAGCGGAGCGTGCAGAACGCCTCCGACGCGGCCGCCGAGGCCGGGGTCGTGGTCCTCGCCCAGGGCATGTCCCTGGGTGTCGCCAAGACCGATGCGGAGGTCGCATCGGCCGTGAGCGCGAGCGCACTCGTCAACTCGATCGGCGCGACCGCGTACTACACGAACTGGCAGGGCCAGCCGCTCGATGCGAGCGGGAACGTCGTCGCCAAGAACCTCGCGGTCCAGGTGGGCGCGGCGCCCGGTGGCACCGTCCCGCCGAACGCGCAGGGCGTGCACGCGGCCGGCAGTCGGACCTTTGGCACGACGATCGGCCACGTCATGGGCTTCAACAACTTCACCGCGTCGGCGGAGGCCACGGCGGTGGCCGGTGCGCCGACTGGTGGCCTGTTCCTCCCGGTCGTGTTTCCGGTGAACATCACCGACTGCTCGGGCAACGGCAGCCTCGGCGCGGAGAAGGACGACTGGTTCGTCAGCCAGCCCGGCACGCCACCGGCCCATCCTGTCGGGACCGAGTACATCGTCCCGCTGTGCAAGACCGGCAGCGGCTCGTTCATGGTCCTCGACCTCGACGGCATCAAGAACAACTGCGAGGAGGAGGTCCTGCACCCCAAGTTCAAGGGGTTCGACAGCTTCCCGACGGAGGTCGACTCCGACAACGGCAACAACTGCGCCAAGCAGATGGCCGATGCGGTGAACTCGCGACACGGCGAGACGGTCCTTGTCCCGATCTGCGACAACAACGAGTGCAACACCGACGGCGGGAGCAAGGCGACCTACCACATCACCGGCGTTGCCGCCTTCTGGATCGACTACATGGAGTACTCCAACAACAAGAACAACTCGCTCTGCCAGACGCACTACAACAGCGACACGCCGCCGCAGCAGCTGATCACGATCAGCGGCAACGGCAGCAGCAGCTGCATCGCCGGCTACTTCGTCCGGTTCATCACGTCCGGCCCGGTTGGGCCGAACCCAATCGGCAACGGCGACGCCATCGGGATCCAGCTGATCCAGTAGGCATCAACGCTCCTTCACGGGAAGAGCCGCGACGGGGGGTCGCGGCTCTTTCGTTTCGGCGCGCGATTCGGGGCCACCGCACCAGAGTTCACCGGACCGCACCCCTCGTTGCGCGCCCGCGCCGCTGTTGCCTGCGCGCATAGCCCGAAAGGTTGAACGAAAGGGCTACGCCAGATACTGTCCGCCACCGTCATCGGGATCGGCCCGCGTCAAACGGGCCCAGGGGGATGCAGGGGAATGGGACGCGAGCTCTCGTCTCGTCGCCCGCAGCAAGGGCTTCGGGCACGCCGCCACCGGGAAGGTGGTCAGGCGCTGCTCGAGCTTGCCCTCGTCACGCCCATTCTCGCGTTGCTGGTGATGGCCATCTTCCAGTTCGCGTTTGTCATCGAGAGCCAGATGGGCATGACGAACGCGGTCCGCGAGGCGGCTCGACGCACCGTCGCGACCACCGGCGACAACCCAAACTGGGCAGCGCTCCAGACCTGGACGCTGCAGCAGCTGAACGGCGACGGTACCCCGGCGAACCCGGGCCTCCTAGCCCAGAACGTGCAGGCGTACGACGCCACCAAGCTGTGGGCCGCGCCCTACCCGAGCATGACGAATGCGACCTCGCCGGCCGTCTCGTTCTGCAGCTACGACGCCGCCGGCGAAACGAACTACAGGGTCACGATCCTCGTGCGTTACAAGCACCCGGTCTTCTTCGGCGTGCTCTCGTTCGCGACCGACCTGATCGATGGAAACGCGAACGGGTACTGGGACCTGTCTGCCTCTGCGGAGATGCGCATGGAGGACCCTGATCCTACCGCCGTCAACGCGGCATTCAATGACCCTGGAGCCTGTCCATGACCCGCGCCGCGGCGCGGCGTCGGCGCACGTCGGGGCAAACCCTCGCGGAGTTCGCGATCGTCGCGCCGATCTTCTTCCTCCTGCTGTTCTCCGTCGTCCAATTTGGGCTCATCATGGCGGCCCAGAACGGGCTCGTCGACGGCGTCCGCGACGCAGCCCGCCGCGCGGCCACGTACCGCATCAACGGGGCGAGCTTTGATATCTCCGTCTTTCCGGCTATCTGCCAGGCGATCGACGGCGACCTCGAGACGAGGCTCAAGAGCGAGGTCATCGGCTACGCAAAGGTGAATCGCACGAGATCGATCGTCTACGAGTGGCAGCAGAACCCCGGCAGCGGCGAGTACTTCCTGGTTGCACACATCAAGGCGTGGTATCGCAACCCGCTCTATGTGCCGCTCGTGTCGTACTTCCTCGACTCCATCGACACGACGGTCGATGGCAAGCTGACCCTCACCGCAGAGGAGCAGATGCGCGTCGAGAACCCTGTCCTCGACGATCCCGGCAGCTATGCCGCGCACGACTGCGCTGCGTATCTCCCATGAGAAAGGCAACGGCCATGAGGTCTCTCGCCGCGCGCGGACAGGTGCTCGTCCTGTTCGCCCTGTTCCTGCTGCTCCTCCTCGGCATGTCGGCGATGGCGATCGACTACGCGAGCTGGTTGCTGGTTGATCGCAACCTGCAGAACGCCGCCGATCACGCGGCGCTCGCCGGGGCCTCGGAGTTCGAGCAGCGGACGGCACAGGGGGTCTGCACGGGCGGCGTCGGCCAGCCAAAGTGCGAAGCAGCGCGGGCGCAGGCATGGACCTCGATCAACGCCGAGCTGAACCTCGGGCTACCCGCGGCCGCGATCACCCAGCTGTCACTCTCCGATTCGCCGGCAGGTGGCACCACGAGCGTCACTGTCAGCGGCACGACATACACATGGCAGGACCGCGTCTGGGTCACCACGCCCCCGCCGACCTACGCGGCGTACACGGCGGGATTCATCGGCGGCCAGTACGCGCACAACTTCGGTGTCGTGTTCGCTCGGGTCGATCACGACGTTCGCTCGCTGATCGGGGGAGCGTTGGGTATTCAACCCCAGCCCCGCCACGGCTGGGCGACAGCGGGAGCCCTGCCGATTGGCTTTGCCCTGCAGACCTTCTGTCGCAACCACATCGCGCCACAGAGTGGCGTCTGTGAGAACTCCGCCGGGCTGACCATCGATGGCCAGGGTGGCATCCGGCTCATCACGGGCGATGCCGCGAGCAACGAGAGCCTGAAGGTTACCGCCACAAATGGTCAGGGCATCGTTCTCGACTCGGGCGACATGTTCCTGGTGAATGGCAGCTGCGATTCCTCGACGTGGAACTGCCCGAACGGCCCCCCGTCGCAGGGTGGAATCTCGGACGGCTCGAACGGGAAGAACGCCTTCTACATGGCACCGCTCCCGGTGCCGCACTACGAATCGGCCCTCGACTACGCGACGCTGTCGGTCTGCCCGACCCAGGCGCAGTGGGACTCGAACCATGTCCCCTGTGTGCCCTTCCAATCCCAGTACACGGCAAACCCGGGCGCCCCCGGGGACTGGATCTGCGGCGACGGTACGACTGCCTGCGGCATTCCGAGCGTCACCACGGTGAACGGGGAGAGCACGATCAGCTGCGGTGCCGGTACCTACGACCCCAACAGCCGCTTCCTTCGGCCGAACCTCGACCAAAGCACCAGCCGCTGGACGGGTAGCCCGAACAATTCCCAACTCTACGATAATCTCAATGACTCGAGCGTCGACCCGGCTGGGACTCTGCCGGCAACGACCCCGGGCTCGGCGACCCTCACCGGAACCCCGACAGATCAGGTTTATAGCGACGACGGGCGAAGCACGACGCTCCGGGTCGGATTGACGCCACCGCAGGGCATCCCGAATGGCGCGAACCTGACCGTGCGCTACGTCCTGTACAAGAAGGTTGGCGCTGGGACGCCCAGCAGCACACCTGGCAACGCAGTGAACGTGACGGTCCAGCTCGAGGAGAAGACCGGCAATAACTCGTACACGCTGCGCGGGCCTCAGCAGGTGCACACGAACATCGACGGGACCATCACCGTCTACACGTATAACGTCTCGATGAGCGTGATCCCCACCCAGGCGAGCTACAACAAGCTGTACCTGCGGTTCGACGTCTCGACGACGAACAGCAACGGTGGTGGCGCTGTCAACAATCGCGGCGCTGCGGTGACCTGGGGCGAGGTCGAGATTCCGGAGCTGTTGCCGCCCACCCCGCCTACGATCAAGCCCGGGTATTGGCATTCCATCACGATCCCCGACAGCGGTTGCGCGATCCTCGATCCGTCGCCGAGCGTCGGCCTTCAGCAGTTCCAGCTCCCGGGCGTATTCAGATTCGGCGGATCGGATGGGAAGATCAGCATCGGTAGCAATGCCTATCTGATCGGCGACGCCGTCTCACTGTTCTTCGACTCGAGCTGGCCCGATCCGACAGGCGGGCGAGGGATCACGATCTCCGGGAACGGTGCCCTAGCCGTAAATACGGCGATCAGCGGTGGCTACAACCCGTCCTACCCGTTGTCCTCGCTGCCGCACGACGCGCAAAACGCGGCGTGGCAGGTCGAGCCCGGGATCCAGGCCGGGATCTATGACGGGACCAACCTGTGGCCGGTATGTACGCAGGGGGGCAACGATTGCGTCCCACGGTCGTGCTACATGAATACCGATCCGAGCCTCTGTGATGGCGACACGGTCACGCCGATCACGGACGGACGGGGGATCTCCTTCTATTTCACCCCTGCACAGTGGCCGGCGACCTCGATCCGCGGCCGCTTCCAGAACGGTGGCGGTAGCGGCGCGCAGCCGGGCATGGCGTTCCGAGGCGTGCTGTACGCGCCCTATGACGACGTCAAGATCAGCGGCTCGAACGGCTTCAACACGATCGGCCAGGTGCTCGCCTGGACCGCGAAGTTCAACGGCGGCAGCGCATATATCTACCTCGAGTACCCATACACGGACGCGCCGGCTGATCCGTATCTGCTCGAGCCAACCGTCAACCACTAGCGGCCGGCCGGTCGCTCAGCTCGGCGGTGGCTCCGAGGTGGGCTCCGGAGTCAGTGGGGGAGCGGTTGGTTCGGGGGTTGGGCCGGGCGGGGTCGGTGTCGGTTTCGGGGTCGGCCTGGGCGTCGGCTTCGGCTGGTAGCAGGTCACGGGCGGCAGCTTCGTCTTCACCTTGCCGTCGTCGTTCTCGGGGATCGTCTCCATCCCGGTCGGCGCCGTGCCCGCCGGCGGGAATGCCCGTGCCGCGAGGTCCCGGATCAGCTTCATTCGCGGGATGAGCACGGAGCCGCGCGGGTCGCCGCTGGTGCCGTGGACGAGCGGGTAGGTGATCACGGCCCGATAGACGTGGTCGCGCTGGATCGTGGCGTAGGCGATGTAGGTCGAGATCGTCTCGGCGTCGAGGCTCGTCCGGAGCAGCTTGCCCATGGCGCCGATGAAGCCCGCCGGGTCGTTCAGGAAGCCGCCGCGCACGACGCGATCGCGGGCCGCCACCACGATCTCGCCCTGCCGCGCGGCGCGCGTGAAATCGCTCTCGCCATATGACTTCCGGATCCGGGCGTAGGCGAGCGCGGTCAGGCCGTCGAGGTGGTGGTTGCCGGCGTCGATCGCGAAGCCGTTGAAGCCGTACTCGTCGTAGCGCGCGTCGCACAGCGCGTTGCGGACGGTGACGTCGACGCCACCGATCGAGTCGATGACCTTGACGAAGCCGGGCAGGTTGACCTCTGCCCAGGCATCGACGCGCACGTGCAGCAGCTCGCCGAGCGCCGCCGCGAGGACTGCCTCACCCGACGTCGCGCCCTTGAACTTGCCGGGGTTGTTGTTGGCGTACGAGACGAGGCTGTTGATCTTCGGCCGGAAGGTGCGGCCATCGGGCAGCGGCACGTCGACCATGTCGCGGGGCACGGACACCATCGACACCGTGCCCGAGATCGGGTCCAGGGACGCGACGATCATCGTGTCGGTGAGGAACTCGCTGCGGCCGGGGCCCGAATCGACCCCGAGGAGCAGCACCGTGAACCGGCCCAGCTCCGGCGGCGGGCTCTCGATGCCCATCGACTCGCTCGGCAGGGGACCGAAGTCGTCGTCGCTCGGCTCCGGGATCATCGGCGTCGTCGGGTGCCACGGCTCGTCCGCGGTCTGGAACACCTCGAGCGCCGACTCCCGCGCGACGTTCGTCAGGTAGGCGGCGTAGACGCTCGGGACCAGCACGAAGACCAGCGCCACCGCCGTGAGTGCCGCACCGCGCTCCCGGGTCCGCCCCCCGCCGCGCCGGAAGGCGTCGGCCACGGCCACGAGCCGCCACAGGAGCAAGACGCCTTCCGCGACGAGGATGGCGGCGATGACCTCCGGGTCGAGGATGAGCGCGATTCGCTCGAGCCGGTCCGGGCTCGCGATCGCGCCCGCGATCAGCGCGACCAGGATGAGCGGCGGCAGCGCCAGCAGGATGCCCGTCCGTCGCGCGCCGACGGCGATGTGCCCCAGGCCGGGCCAGAGCGCGGAGAGCAGCGCGGCAACGTGCCGATTGGACCGAAGGGGACGGTAGATGGAGAACCTCTCGCGATGCGGTCGTTCGGTTCGGCGAGGGCAGGTTCTCGCTCGCTGGCCCTGTTGGCGCCGGGCGGATTGTACGGCGTGCCGATCGCCCGATCTGCAGGACTTTCGCTGGCCCGATCGCTACGTGGCGACGGCCTCCTCGGCGCCCGCCTCGGCGAGGTGGTCCTCACCCGGGGCGAGAGAGACGTCGGCGAGAAGGCGCCACTGGTTCGCGAACAGCCACGCGAGGCCGTACAGCGCCGCGACGACGATCAGCAGAAAGCGATAGCCGGTGAGCAGGGCCACGTACTCCATCGCCCCGCCGAGCATCGCGCCGAGGAGGTTGCTGGCGAAGGCCATGTCCGCGGTCCGCGTGTCGCGGAACGAGTACGTGAAGACGAGGTTCGCCAGGAACACCGGGGCGAACGCCACGAGGCCGGCGAGCAGGTAGCGAAGGGCCGGCGGGTCGATCAGCAGGGACTCCGGCGGGAGGAGGAACGCGACCCCGAGCGCGATGAACAGCAGCACGTACAGCACGCCCGGGCGCTCGATGCGGAAGCGGGCGTTCACGAGGATCGCCAGCAGCACCGAGGCGAGGATGGCGAAGAACGCCAGGGCGTTCACGATCCAGGTCGAGCCGAACAGGAGGGAGAAGCTGACGAGCGAGCGGGTCTCGAGCAGCAGGAACGCCGCGCCGAGCACGAAGAAGTGCGGGCTGAACCGGCGCATCGACGTGCCGCCGGCACGCGCCGCCCAGTACACGCCGAACAGGGCGATGATCAGGGCAAAGGCGAGCGCCGCGAGGTAGTGCGGCGCGATGAACGGCGTCCGCAGGTACAGGAACGGCCAATCGTCCGTCGCCGCCTTCGGCGCCGGGTCGCCCGCGGCCGGCACGGTGTCGACCTTGTCGCCGGGAGGCGCGACCCCACCCAGCGAATCGACCAGCGGGCCTGCCGCGAAGATCGCCTGGTTGACGCCATAGATCCGGATGATCGGCGGCCGGTCGAAGGTGGCGTCGAGCATGCTCGCGATCTTCGAGATCAGCCACTGCTCGCGGTAGTAGTTGTAGAGGACGAACACGCCGTTCGGGGCGAGATGATCCCGCACGGATTCGAACGCCTGCTGCGTGAACAGGAACGACTCCAGCCGGATGTTCGCGGTCGAGCTGACCAGCGTCAGCGAGTCAGGCAGGGCGAAGATGACGAGGTCGTACTTCCTGTCCGTCCCGCGGAGGAATGCCCGGCCGTCGTTGACGTGGCGGGCGACCCGCGAGTCCTGGTAGGGCCGGTCGGGATGCTGCTCGATGCCGAGCTGCAGGATCGCCGGATCGATCTCGACGGCGTCGACATGCTGCGCGTCCTTCGACAGCGCGACCGCGACGTCCGAGCCGGACCCAGCCCCGACGACGAGGACGCTGGGGTACGTCCTGCCCGGGAACCACTGGTACAGCTGCTCGTAGAACGGCTCCTTCGCGGCATGGACCGGGTGGAGCGCCTGGTGGGGGATGCCGTTGACGTTGATCGACAGCTCGCCGTTGGTGAAGCGATAGGTGTTGATGCGGTAGTACGGCGACCAGATCTCATTCGCGCTCGACGCGTTGAAGGTCAGCATCACCAGCACCGCCAGCGCGAGGAAGGCCGGGATCCGGAGGAGCGGCCTGCCCGCGCCGCCGACCAGCAGGAGGGTCACGAGGATCGCGACGACCGCGAACCACACGACGGGCGGCGTGCCCCCGGCCGACAGCACGGTGAAGCCGGCGATGCCCGCCATCGAGCCGGTGATGTCCCAGGCGTAGGCCTGGAGCGGCGGCATCGACCGGAGGAGTGGACCGAGCGGCATGGCCAGCGCCGCCATCAGCGCGACGACGAGCCCGAACACGATCGGTAGGACGAGGAAGTTGACGTCCGCGGCGTTGCTCTCCGCGAGGCCGAAGAAGAGCTCGTCGCGCGATGCCACCTGGACGTTGAGCTCGAGGCTGCTGATCAGCGCCACGACGGCGAACAGCAGGATCGGGAAGATCGCGACGGTGTCGAGCTCACGCCGGCGCCCGAGCAGGATGCCGATGCCGATGCCGAGGAAGCTCGCCATCAGCAGGAAGTTGGAGAAGAAGCCGATGTACTTGACTTCCGAGGGGATCCAGCGGATCAGCAGCAGCTCGACGAACAGCAGCGTTCCGCTGGTCAGGACGAGGCGGGCTCGGTTACCTCGCAGGCGATCGGCAGCGCCGGCCCAGGGGACCGCTCCCGGCCCGGGGCCGGTGGACATCGGCGCAACGGTAGCAAAGGCTCACGCCGCGCTTCGGCGGCCACCAAGGCCACGGCAGCCACCGCGGCCACGGCGGCCGGGCAGCGGCGGCGCGGTCTGGCGGCGAAGCGACGGTGGACACACTACGGCCCGGCGGCCGAGGGGAGGTTCTCGGCTGCCGGGCCGGAGCTACGGGAGTATTCGGAGCTAGCGGGTCGTGTTCTGGTAGTCGCGAGTCTCCTCGCGGTCGCCCTCCATCTCGTCCTCGGCATGGTCGCCGGCTCCCGCGCCGGCGCCCGCGCCGACCGCGCCGCCCACGATCGCGCCCGGAGGGCCGGCGATCGCGCCACCGACCACGGCGCCACCGACGGCACCCGCGGCGCCACCGGCGCCGGAGCCGGCCTCGTCATGGCCGCCCTCGGCCTTCTCACCGGCAATCGCGCCGCCGGCCGCGCCGGCGATCCCGCCGACGATCGCGCCCGGAGGGCCGGCCACCGCGCCGCCGACGAGGGCGCCACCCAGCGCGCCGGCACCGGCGCCCGCGGCCTCGCCGCCTTCGAATTCCTGGCCCTCGTCCTCGGTCGTCGCCGGGGTGTCGTCGAGGTTGGTCTGGCGCCGCAGCTCGAGGTCGTCTCGCATGTCGTCCTCGCCCGCGACGGGCTCATCGCGAAGGTCACGGTTCCGATCGTCGTAGGTCATTGCCGCATCCCTTTCCTCTGGGGCGCCCGCAAGCGGGCGACGCCGGCTGTTGGCCGGGTGACCAAACGTTCGGTGCGGCCGCGTCGCATCCCGCTTCCCCATCCGGGCCTTCGCGTTGCGAATGCACCGCAGCAAGCCACTTGCAAGGCCGTCATCGCCGGCGCCACCGCCGGTCGCACCACGCCCCCAGTGGTGCGCCGTACCAGGACTCCATGCACCACCCGGCGTTGCCCGGCGGCCCGCCGCGCAAGCCAGGCCGCGAATAGGTCGAACGGGGGATACACCCGGCGGTGCCCGCCTGCGACCTTCCGATCGTCAGGGCGCGTCGCGATCGCGTCCGGACCGAGGCGGCGCCGGCGTCCACCGGTCCCTCCCGCGGCCGCCGCGATCAGTCGCGCTCTGGAGGAGACCGGGTGACGGAGAGGGGCAAGGCAGAGGCACTGCGCCGCGCGCTGCGCCTCTTCGGCCTGCTCGTCCTGCCCGTCGGCGTCTTCTGGGCCGTCATCGGCTCCGCGATCGGCGTGATGTCGCTCGGGGCGGTGGGCGGAGTCGCGGCGGCCTTCGCCCTGTGGCTGCTCCTCGAGGCCCGCGGCGCGCACAACCGCTCCGAAGCCGAGCTGGCGACGCGGATCGCCGCGGGCACGCAGGTCACGGCCGTCGCCGCGGTCCTCGCCGAGCCGGTCATCGGCGTCGCCGTCGCGCTCGGCTCGCTGATCCCGGTGATCCTCGCCCTGCCCTACGTCCGCCGGCGCTCCCTCACGCGCCTGATGGCCGTGAGCGCCCTGGTCGGGATCTTCGCGCTCGCCGCACCGGACCTGCTGCCGTGGGGCACGCGCCAGGGCAGCGCGATCGCGGACGTCCTGCCGACCTCGACCGTCGTGGTCGTGTACGTGCTCTTCCAGCTCTTCCTGTGGAACGCCAGCAGCAGGCTGACCGACACCGCCTCGGAGCTGCGCCACGTCATCGACATGTCGCACGACCTGGCGGCGACGCTCGATCCGAAGGACGTCGGCAACCGCCTCGCCCGCCACATCGCCCTGGTCGCCCGCGCCGACGAGTGCGTGCTCAGCACCTGGGATCGGACCGGCGACCTCGTGGTCACCTTCGGCGGCTACCCGGAGAACCGCCGGACCCTGGAGCCGTCCTACGCCCTCGAGGCGTACCCGGCGACGCGCAACGTCCTCACCTCGCACGAGCCGTGCACGATCGACATCGACGATCCCGACGCGGATCCGAACGAGATCGACTACCTGCGCGAGCTCGGGCAGCGCACGCTCGTGATGCTGCCGCTCGTCGTTCGCGGCGAATCGATCGGCATCGTGGAGCTCAGCAGCGCCCGATCGAAGGCGTTCACGGACCGCGACGTCGAGCTCGCCCAGCTGCTGGCGCGCGAGGCGGCCACGACGTTCGACAACGCCCGCCTCTACGACGAGCTGCGCCAGCAGGCGTCGCGCGACCCGCTGACCGGGCTCGCCAACCGGTCGCGGCTCCAGGACCGCGTCGACCACGCGCTGGAGCGCACTCGCGGCCGGAGCCCGAAGCAGGCCGCGGTGCTCTTCATCGACCTCGACCACTTCAAGCACCTGAACGACCGCTTCGGCCATGCCAAGGGCGATCGCGCGCTCCAGGTGATGGCCGAGCGCATCAGGACGATCATCCGGCCCGGCGACACGGCCGGCCGGCTCGGCGGCGACGAGTTCGCCGTGCTGCTTGAGGACGTCGACGGCGCGAAGGACGTGGAGCTCGTCTGCCGCCGCCTCCTCGAGGGCCTCGTCCAGCCGATCGAGCTCGGCGACGCCCTGCCGATCGTCAGCGCGAGCATCGGCTACGCCCTGGCCGGCGAGGACAACACCACGAGCGAGGACATGCTCCGCAACGCCGACATCGCCATGTACGCGGCCAAGGCCGCCGGGCGCGGCCAGGTCGTGGCCTTCCGCAAGGACCTCCTCGAGACCGCCGCGGCCCGGAGCGAGCTCGCGGCGCTGCTCCGCGGGGCCGAATCGCGCAACGAGCTGCAGCTCCACTTCCAGCCGGTCGTGAACCTCGACGACACCACCACGGTCGGCGTCGAGGCGTTGGTCCGCTGGCAGCCGCAGGGCCATCAGCTGCACCTGCCCGCGGAATTCATCGAGCTGGCCGAGGAGACCGGCGAGATCCTGCCGATCGGGCGCTGGGTGATCGCCGAGGGCTGCCGCCGGGTGCGTGCCTGGCAGACGCGCCACGACCTGCCGAACCTGCGCCTCTACGTGAACCTCTCGGCGCGCCAGTTCCGCGACCCAGGGCTGGTCCCGATGATCGTCTCCGCCCTGGCCCGGACCGGGATGGAGCCCGAGAACCTGACCCTCGAGATCACCGAGGGCACGCTGCTCACGCCCGGGTTCGAGACCGTCCAGCGCATCGGCGAGCTGCGGGCCCTCGGGCTGCGGCTCGCGATCGACGACTTCGGCACGGGCTACTCGTCGCTCGGCTACCTGCACGCCTTCCAGATCGACGAGCTCAAGATCGACCGCTCGTTCGTGCCGGGCAGCGAGGGCGTCGGCGACGCCCACGTCCTGAGCCAGGCGATCGTCGAGCTCGGCCGGGCGCTGCGGCTCGACATGATCGCGGAGGGCATCGAGACCCGCGACCAGGCCGACTGGTTCCGGGCCCTCGGCATCCAGCTCGGCCAGGGCTTCCACTTCGCGCGGCCGATGCCCGTCGCCGATCTCGAGCAGTACCTGCGTCGGGAGGCCGCGACCACCGCGCGGGCGGGCCGGGCGGGCCGGAACCGGCCCTCGCCGCCGCCGGCGCGCCGGCGATTGGGCCGGGCCGGGATCACCGATGTCCTGGGAGCGCGCAAGGCCGGCTGAGCCCAGCTGTCACGCGGGCGCGAGGTCGTTGCGAGCCGAGGCCCCTTCGTGGGGCCGCGGGGTTGACCCCGATAGGGGCAGGGTCAACTGGTACTGACTCGGTGGCGTTCCCCTGGATATCGACCCGCAGCACGAGGTACTCCGCGATGCGCAGCAATCGATCTCGAGAAACCGTTCACGCGCCTCCGCTCCGACGCACGGTCCTGGCGCTGTTCCTGGCCCTGACGACGGCCCTCGCCGTCGCGGCCTGTGGCAGCAGCTCGTCGTCGGGCGGTGGCGGCCTGGAAACGCCCGTCGGATCGGGCACCGGCTACTAGCTCTCCCAACGCACGTCGCGAAGCGGCACCCGGCCCGGGGTGCCGTTTTCGTTTGCCCGCGAGCGTTTGACGGTTCCCACGCGGCGGCGGACGATGCGCTGAGCGTCCAACGCGAGGGACCGGTCGCGTCGTGCTGGGGCACGGCAGCTCGAGGGAACCGGTCCGGACCTTCAACTCATCCGGGACGCCAAACGCAGGGGAGAGCCATGTCTGGCTTCCATCGATTCCGCGCCCCTCTCGGCATCCTCGCCATCGTCGCCGCCGCGATCCTGAGTGCGCCGGCGATCGTGGCGTCCACACCCGGCGGCGACGTTCGCCTGAGCAACGACGCGCCGTCGCTCTCGGGCTACGTCAGCGCCGATGACCTTGCGGGATTGCCGCACTACACCGATGCGACCCTCGACGAGTGCTCGCGTGCGCGCGGCCGGCAGAACGAGCCCGCGCTGGCGATCAACCCGCGCGACAGCCGGGTCATGATCGGCTCGGCGAACGACTACTGCGGTGTCTTCAACGACGGCGTGGACGCGGACGGCGCCCCGATCGCATCCGGGCCCATCTGGCTCGGGTACTACCGATCCGAGGACGCGGGGGCGAGCTTCGTCAGCTCGCTGGTCCCCGGCTATCCGGACGATGAATCCAGGCTCGGCGCACTCGCGAGCCAGGTGCGCACGGCGAGCTCCGGCGACCCGGTGATCGCCTGGGACGCCGACGGCCGGGTCTTCCTCGGCTCGGAGTCGAGCGACGACCCGGCGGGGACCCTCAAGACCTTCGGCGACGAGTGGGTGGCCCGCTATGTGAATCCGGACGGGCCGGGCGGCAACACCCTGAACGACGGTCAGCGCTACGCCGGCACGACGCGCGTCGCGACCGGAGCCTCCGCACCGTTCCTGCTCGGCAAGTTCCACGACAAGACGGCGATCGAGGCGGACCGCACCGACACCGGATGCCGCGGCAACGTGTACTTCGCCTGGTCGCGCTTCACGGGGAATGGCGGTGTCGCGATCTATTTCGTCCGTTCCACGGACCATGGCGTCACGTTCTCGCAGCCGATGAAGCTCAGCGAGGGCATCCACGACGTCCAGCTGCCTGAGATCGCGGTGACCGGGAACGGCCACGTCTACGTGACGTACGGCCAGTTCGCTCGCAACAACCAGCACGAGGACGGCGTCGGCTTCGTCCGCTCCACGGACTGCGGTCGGTCGTTCTCGAAGCCGGGCACGATCACCCAGTTCCAGGCGATGGGCCTGACCGACGCCCAGCTGGGCGGCGGCAACGCCCGCGACTGCGGCGACGGGATCGGCACCGGCTGTGAATCCGGCTACACGTTCTTCCGCGGCGACAGCGGCCCCCGGGCGACCTCGGACCAGGCCGACACAACCCACGAGTGGATCTACGTCGCCTACGAGGCGATCGTGCCTGGCTCGGAGGTCCCAACCGGAACGACGTTCGGCTGGGCCGACGAGCAGGGTTTCGGCGGCAAGTCGGCGATCTACTACGTTCGCTATGACGGGGCGACCGGGGCGCACACAGCGCCACAGATCATCGCGCCTGTCAGCGACGGACAGCAGCTCTACCCTGACCTCGCGGTCGATGCCGGTGTCGTCCACGCCCTGTGGTGGGACACACGGAACGACGTCAACAACAACGCGACGACCATGCTCGTCCGGCCGCCCGGCAACGATGCGGACGGCAATGTCGGTCCATCGTTCGACGTCTTCGCGGCGACGCGCCCGATCGACGCGGGATCGTGGACCTCGGCCGTGCGGCTCACGGACGTGACCTCGAACGGCCAGTTCGAGCAGTTCGCGGGGCGCACCGTCCCGTTCGGCGGCGACTATCTCTGGATCGATTCCAAGAACGGCGTCACCTTCGGCACCTGGACCGACTGGCGCAACACCGTCCCGGGCGAGGACCTGCGCGAGACCGAGCAGGACGAGACCGGCGCGGATGTGCAGCAGTGTCGCTTCGAGAAGGCCGACGGTTCGATCTCCGGCGACACCTGCCCGCGCGCGGGCGGACTCGACCAGGACATCTACGGGGACTACGCGCCGTAGCCCGCGTTCGAAGCTCGCGCGAACGACGGGCCGTCACCACCGCTGGCGGCCCGTCCGATTCCCGGGCTAGATCCAGTCGATGCGCCGCAGGACGACGGCGGCCATCGCCGCCACGAGGACCGTCCCGAGCGCGATGACGTAGAAGCCCGACCCCTCGCCACCATTCAGGGCCGAGCCCGCCTCGCTCATGCCGAAGACGCCGGCCACCGCCCCGATGCCGGCGAGGATCACGGTGACCCCGGTGAGCCGCTTCATGATCGCCGAGAGGTTGTTGTTGATCGACGACAGGTAGACCTCGAGCGCGCCGGCCACCAGCTCACGGAACGAGTCCAGCTCGTCGTTGAGCCGGATGAGGTGGTCGTACAGGTCGCGGAAGTAGAAGACGTGCTGCTCGGAGATGAGGTCGAGCTCGCGGCTGGTCAGCTGGGCGAAGACCTCGCGGCTCGGGGCGAGCACGTGGCGGATGCTCAGGAGCTCGCGCTTGAGCTGGAAGATGTGCTGCAGCGTCTCCGGGACGGCCCTTGCGAGGGCCGCATCCTCGACGTCGTCGATCTCGTCGCCGAGCCGGTCGAAGACCGGGAAGTAGCCGTCGACGATCGAGTCCACCAGGGCCCACAGGAGGAGGTCCGGACCCTTCGACAGGACCTCGCCGAGGCCCATTCGCACCTGGCGCGCCGTGGTCGGATCCCAGCTCGCGGGGTGGACGGAGAGGAGGAAGCCGCGGCCCAGGACGAAGTCGATCTCCGTCGTCTTGACCTGGTCCTCGCGCTCGAGCACGAACGCGACGACGTGGATGACATCGTCGAAGAGCTGGACCTTCGCCCGCTCGTTGTGCTCCACGATCGCGTCCGCGAGGAGGTGGTGCAGCCCCAGCCTCCGGCCGACGGCCTGGACCAGCTCGCCGCTCGGGTTGGTGAGGTCGATCCACGTCGCGCTGTCCTTGCCGGCGACGAGCCGGCCGAGGTGGTCGACGTCGGTCGACTCTTCGATCGCGCCGTCATGCCAGCACCGGATGTGGATGCTCACGGACGCGATCCTACGCGTGCCGGCCGAGCGTCATGGCGGCGCGCCGGTAGGGCATGATCTTCAGGCATGACGAGGAACCGGCTCGAGGCCTTCAGCGACGGCGTCATCGCCATCCTCATCACGATCATGGTCCTCGAGCTCGTTCCGCCCCACGGCGCCTCGCTCGAGGACCTTGCTCCGCTGGGGCCGATCTTCATCGCCTACGTCCTGAGCTTCGCGAACCTCGCCATCTACTGGAACAACCACCACCACCTGCTGCAGGCATCGAAGACCGTCAGCGGCCGCGTGCTGTGGGCGAACATGCTCCTGCTGTTCTTCCTGTCGCTCATCCCGTTCGCGACGGGCTGGATGGGCGAGAACGACTTCGCCGCGATCCCGGTCGCGCTGTACGGGCTGATCTGCATCCTCGCGGCCTTCTCGTATGGATTCCTCGTCCGGGCCCTGATCGCGGCGCCCGGGCAGACGCCGACCCTCGCCGAGGCGCTCGCCAATGACGTGAAGGGCCGCATCTCGCCGCTGCTCTACGCGCTCGCCATCCCGATCGCGTTCCTCGTCCCGCTCGCGGCGTTCGGGATCTACTGGTTCGTGGCGGCGATGTGGATCGTGCCGGACTCGCGCATCGAACGGCGGATGGCCGGCTAGGCGTGCGCCTCCGGGGCCGGGCTCGCCGAGCGGGGATGGTGGTCGCGGCGATCCTCTGGGGCGTCGTCCTCGCGCTCGGGATCGACATCCTCCGCGTAGGCGGGATCGAGGTCTGGCTCGTCGCGCGCGGGCTCGCCAGCGGATCCGACGGCGGCCCGCCGTATGAGGCCCGCGGCCGGCTCGTCGACGTGGCGGGACGGAGCGTCTACCTCGACTGCCGGGGCGAAGGCTCGCCGACCATCATCTTCGAGGCGGGCCTCGGTGGCAGCGCGGACGGCTGGGGCGTCATCTTCGACCGCCTCACCGCGATCACGAGGACGTGCGTGTGGGACAGGCCCGGGCTCGGGCGGTCGACGGCGCGTGGCGTCCACACCGGGGTCGAGACGGCGCGCGACCTCGACGGCGCGCTGGCCGCGGCCGGAGAACGCGGCCCGTATGTCGTCGTGGCGCACTCATTCGGCGGCGTGTACGCGCGCCTCTTCGCGGCGACCTCGGACGACGTGAAGGCGCTCGTGATGCTCGACACGTACGACCCGGACCTCGGGATGGAGGACGACCCGACGCTGGACCAGGCCTTCCGCGACCAGGTCCGGCTCGCCCTCGACGAGACCGCCAGATCGATCGAGATCACGGAAGGCCTCGACTGGGAGCGGACCCTCGTCGAGCTGCGCGAGGCCGGGCCCCCGGCGGCGTCCATGCTCGTCCTGTCGACCGACCCGTATCGCCGCTACCACGACCCCGATGCCGCCCGCCGCGAGGCCCAGGTCGCGGCGTGGCGCCGGGCGATCGTGGCGCTCTACCCGCGTGCCGAGATCGAGATCGTCCCGAACGCCGGGCACTTCATCCACCTCGACCAGCCCGACCTCGTGTTCGACCGGGTTCAGGCGATCGTCACCCGTATCCGCGCTGCGGCCTGAGCGGCCGGGGACTAGACCAGGCGCAGGTCGGTCAGCTCGGCTCGCAGGTCCGGCTCGGTCCGGATCATCTCGACGAAGTGGTTCACGAGCTCCGGGTCGAATTCCTGGCCGGCGCCGGCCACGAGCTCCTCGAGCGCGGCCTCGAACGACACCGGCGCCTGGTATGGCCGTCGGTTGGTGAGGGCATCGAAGGCGTCGGCGATCCGGACGATCCGAGCCGAGACCGGGATGCGGTCACCGTACAGCCCGTCGGGGTAGCCGCTGCCGTCCCAGTTCTCGTGGTGCCAACGCGCGACCTCGCGGGCGACGGCCAGATGTGCCCCAGCCCCGAGCGCCTGCTCGCTCCACAGCGGATGGAGGCGGACGACGGTCCACTCGTCCGGGTCGAGGGCATCGGGCTTCATGAGGATCCGCTCGGGGACCCGGATCTTGCCGATGTCGTGGAACGCGGCGGCCATGCCCAGCTGGTCGAGCTCACGCTCGTTCATGCCGAGCCGGGCGCCGACCCTGCGCGAGGTGACCTCGAGTCGCCGTACGTGTTCGCCGGCATCGACATCGCGCGACTCGGCGGCCGTGGCGAGGGCGAGCAGGCTCTGGCGCTCGCGCTCCTGGATCTCGGCCAGCCGGGCGTGGATGTCGCTCGCGTCGACCGCGGTCCGGCCGAGCATCGCGCCGGTCACCGCGCCCACCCCCGCGAACGCCGTGACCCGGATGAGCCACTCGGCGGGTCCTTCGACGTTGGCCATGCCGAGGAGGGCCGGCACCGGCCCGAGGACCGCGCCCACGGCGACGCCGACGGCGAGCCCACCGCGCCAGCCGAACGCGTAGGCCGCGAGGGCGACGGGGGCGTAGCCGAGCTCCATCAGCGCGCTCGGCGCGCCGCCCGTGATGCGCACGCCGATGAAGGTCAGGAGGGTGAGGGAGGCGATGGCCAGCGCCGACATCGCCGGGTCGTCGAGCTCGACGCGCAGACCCTCGACGGCGCGTGCGATCGAGGGCACGCGCTCCTGCGCAGGTGAGCGGACCCCCGTGTTCGCTCCCATCTGTGGGGAAGTGTCGGGCCGGGTCGCGGATTCGCAAGCGGCCCATTCGGCCTAGGACGCCTCGAGGCGAGGTGACCGCGGGTGCCGCTTCGGCCTACTTCACGACCAGGCGGCCGGTCATGTTCGGGTGGACGTCGCAGACGAAGCGGTACTCGCCGGGCGCGAGGGCGGGCACGGCGTACCAGCGGGTCGATGGGCCGCTGAACACGGCTCCCTCGAAGCGCCGATCCTGGCCCGACTGCCCTCCATAGATCGAGACGTTGTGCGGGACGGCGTCGCGGTTGTCGAGCACGAGGGTGAACGGCGTGCTCGCCGCGACCCCGATCTCCGACTCGGCGAAGGCGATGTTCTCGGCCGTGATGGCGACCTTGGGTCCCTGGTCGCCGGCCGGCCCCGGCAGCGTCTGGGCCGGGGCGGCAGCGCCACCGCCACAGCCCGCGAGGGCCACCGCGGCCGTCGCGAGGACGACCGCGATGGACCGCCGCATGCGCTTCATGGGATTCGCTTCCTGCCCGGCTCGTCAGGCTCGGGCCGCCGGGCCGAACGCGCGCCGCAGCCGGCGCAGCGGATTGCCGTCGTACGCGCGGACCTCGATGAGGAGCAGGGCGATCAGCACGATCTCGATGCCCTTGGCGAGGTAGGCCGTGTCGTAGCGCGGGCCCATCACGTACCAGGCGACGATGGCCGTCGCGGCGTAGCCGATGAGGCCGAGGCGGATGAGCCATCGGAAGCGAACGGCGAGGCCGATCGGCGCGACCATCGCGGCTGCCGCCACGACGTACCCGGCCGCGTTCAGCTCGAAGAGGAGGCCGCCCAACGTGTGGTGGATCCAGCCCGTCGCGAGGGCGAGCGCGACGATCGCGGCGCGGAGGGCGAGCCCGGCCGGGCTCGTGGGTCGAAGCGTGACCATGACCTGACTCCCTGTTGCGTGCTACCTACAGGTATCACGTTATGGAGTCATGTGGCTACTGTCAAGTAGCATGTTTATCTGGCTACGGAGCGGGCGGTGCCTCCTCGCGCCGGACGACGCCGTCCCGGAAGTCGCGCATGAGCTGGAGGTAGCCCGGCAACCCGCGCTCGTAGCCGATGGCCCAGAAGCCACCGCCGGCGAGGCCCTGGTCACGGGCGAACGCGAGCTTGGCCCGGAGCGTGGCGGGGGAGTCGTAGTAGGTCACCCGCCACGCGTCGCCCTCCGGCTTCACGAAGAACTCGCTGACCTCGAGGGTGTCGCGGCCGGGCAGGAAGGCAGGGTCCAGGAGCACGTCCTGGTGCTGGTTCAGGATCCAGGAGGCGCCCTTGCCGAGCACCGGCGCCGTTCGATCCGTCCCGGTCGTCTTCCAGGTCATGCCGTAGAGCGGCAGGCCGAGCACGATCCGGTCGCGCGGCACGCCGGCGTTGACGTACTGCTCGATCGACCACCGGAGCGTGTACAGCCCGTCGGACCGATCGACGGGCGAGCTCGCGCCCGGCTGCGAGCCGGACCAGTGGTAGTCGTAGCCCATCAGGAAGATGCGGTCGACGCCTGCCTCGACGGCCGCCAGCGCGTTGCCGATGCCGCGCAGTCCGGCCTCCGTGGCGACGGTGAGCGTCCCGTCGGGGATGAATTCGCGCACCGCCGTCCGCAAGGCCACGAGGAACGCGCCGTAGGCGTCCCGATCGCGCTCGTCGAGCTGCTCGACGTCGACGTTGATGCCGTCGACGCCGAGGTCCTCGGCGAGCAGGGCGAGCTCGATGACGGTGCGCTGCCACGGTGCCTCGAGGGCGCCTTGCGTCGGGCTCGGAGCCGGGCTCGGCGCGCCGCCGCCCGGCAACGGCAACCGGCCGAAGAAGAAGCCGTTCTTGCGCTCGCCGAAGCTCGTGAACACGAGCTCGACGCGGGTGCCGCGGCGCCTCGCCGCGTCGATCATCCCGCGCCCGAGATCGCTGGTGATGCGCTGAAAGCCGGTCTCCTCCTGATTGAGCGCCCCGTTCCGCCGGGCCGTCACGGAGAACATCGCGAGCGTGCTGAGCGGCACGTCCGCGAGGTACGCGGCGACGGTGTCCGACACGTGCCAGTAGGGGAGGTAGCCGTAAAGCTCCGTGCCGCCCTCACCCGGGCGCGGCGTGGGCGACGGCGCCGGCGTGACCTCGGGCGCGCCGGACCCACCTGGCCCGCCCGAGCCGCCGTTCGGCCCGCCGTTCGAAGTCCCGGGCCCGCCCGTGAGCAGGCCACCCCCGCCCGCGAGCAGCACCCCGGCGATCAAGGCGACCACGGCGACGAGGACCGGCACGACGAGCCGGAGCCGAGGCGACATCGCCACGAAGCGTAGGCGATCGGGCTGGGGCCCCCGCCCGGAGCGCTAGGTGCCGGAGCGCCGCCAGCCCAGGAGCCAGGCCCCGAGCGCCAGGAAGAAGACCGGGCTCAGGATGCCGCTGACGAGGGCCGGCCCCAGGACGAGCACGCTCGTCGCATCGAGGACGATGAGCCGGCCGAGCCAGGTCAGGACGAGGAAGATGCCCAGCAGCAGCCCCAGCGGCCCGACCCACGAGGGCAGCGCCGGCGTCTTCGTTGCCAGCCAGGCGAGCAGCACCACGGACAGGCCGGTGAGCCCGAACGTGCCGTACCCGCGGGGATCGACCGGGGAGGGCAGGTCCTTCAGAGCATCGGCGGCCGCGGGATGGAGCACGACCCCGAGGTCATAGGCGCCGTGGGTCGAGGCGGCGAGGGAGCCGAAGGCGCCGAGTGCCAGCGCGAGGGTCGCGTAGCCCGAATCGATCTCGCGCACGCGCTCGAAGACCGCGACGAGGCCGGCGACCGCGAGGAGCGGCGCGAGCGTCAGGAAGACCGCGCTCAGCTCGGCGTTCTTGAGGACCACGAAGGCGAGGGCGTAGCCGAGCCCCGCCACTCCCGCGAGAATCGACAGCCAGCCCGCGTACCGATTGAACGACATCGCCATGGTTGCGCCTCCCTCCAGCCCGCACGGGCACTCGAAGCATGCATGCGCGGGTGCGCCGCCGTCGGATCATCTCGCCGCCTCGCGCGCGCGGCGCTACCGTAACGGGCGATGAACGACGCCGAGCTCCTGGCGGTCGCGATCGAGCAGGCGCGGATCGGGCGCGCCGAGGGCGGCATCCCGATCGGGGCCGCGATCCTCATCGACGGCGAGGTCGTGGGGGCCGGTCATAACCGCCGGATCCAGAACGGCAGCGCGATCCACCACGGCGAGACCAACGCGCTCGAGGTCGCCGGCCGGCTGCCGGCATCCAAGTACCGCCGCGCGACGATGGCGACGACCTTGTCCCCGTGCGACATGTGCACGGGCGCGATCCTGCTCTACGGCATCCCCCGGATCGTGATCGGCGAGAACCGGACGTTCATGGGCGGCGAGGACTACCTCCGGGCCCGCGGCGTCGAGGTCGTCAACCTCGACTCGGAGGACTGCTACGAGCTCCTCCAGGGCTTCATCGCCGAGCACCCCGAGATCTGGAACGAGGACATCGGGGAGGAGTAGGGGTGCCGGCCTCGCCGACGTCGACCCGCGCAGGCGACGCTCGCACGATCCGCCTGGCGACGTCGATCGCGGTCCGCGTCGCCATCGTCGTCATCCTCGTCAGCCTCGCCGCGTGGTGGCTGTACCTCGTCCGAGACGTCATCGTCACGGCGCTCCTGGCCCTCCTCGTGGCAGCGGCGATTCACGCGCCCGTGGCGAACCTCGAGGCGCGCGGCGTGCGCCGGGTCTTCGCCATCGCGATCGTGTACCTCGCCCTGATCGGGACGGTCGCGCTGCTGCTCGCGCTGCTCGTGCCGCCACTCGCCGCCCAGGCAGGCGAGCTCGCGACCGGCCTGCCGTCGATCATCGGCTCGCTGTCCAACCTGCTCAACTCGCTCCTCGCCCAGGTCGGGCTGTCGTCGAGTGCGGGCGCCCTCGATTCGATCATCGGCCAGCTCGGCTCGCTCGGCAGCATCCTGGCCCGGATCCCGGGCGTCCTGATCGGGTTCGTGAGCGCGCTGGTGCTGGTCACGTTCCTGAGCGCGCTGATGGTCCTCGAGCGCGATCGGGCCCGCGCCTGGCTGATGCGCTTCGTGGCGCCCACGGATCGACCGGCGCTCGACGGGCTCCTCCGCAAGGCCGCGGACCGGCTCGGCTCGTACGTGAGCGGCCAGCTCCTGATCATGCTGGTGACCGGCGTCGGCTCGTTCGTCGGGCTCACGCTGATCGGCGTGCCGTTCGCGCTCCCGCTCGGCATCTTCGCGTTCCTCACGGAGGCGGTGCCCATCGCCGGGCCGATCATCGCCGGGGTGCTCATGATCCTGGTCGCGCTGACCCAGTCGCCGGTCCAGGCGCTGCTCACCGTGGGTCTCGTCACGATCATCCAGCAGTCCGAGTCGCTGGTCCTCGTGCCGGTCATCCAGGGCCGCCTGATCTCGATCTCGCCCGTCGTCGCGCTCCTGGCCGTCCTCGCCGGCTCGGCGATCGGCGACATTCCCGGCGCGATCCTCGCGATCCCCCTGGTCGCCATCGCGACCGTCGTCATCGATGACGTCATCCTGCCGTGGCGGCGGATGCAGATCGGCGAGGAACCGACCGCGGACCCCGCCGTGGCGAGCGCCGTGCCGCCCGGGGCCGGCCACCCCGCCGGGAAGGACGCGACCGCATAACGGCCGGCCGGGACTTCCGGCGTGCCCGTGGCGGACGAGCGGGTCGCTCGACAGCGGGCTGACCTCGGCCCACTCTCGCGGCGATGGACCGTCGGGGGCTTCGAGCCATCGTTGCGCTCGTGGTCGTCGCGGTGGTCGCAACCGTCCTGCTCGCCGCACGCGGGCCGGGCGAGCGACCTGCCTCGGCGGCCAACGCCGGCGGTCCGGACTCATCGATGGCCGGCCCGACCACCTTCGCGGCGATCGGGCCGACCGCCATCCCGGGATCGAGCATCTGGGACGACATCCTGGCCGTCCCGACGCCTGGGCCGCAGCCCGAGCCCACGCCGAAGCCGACGAAGAAGCCCGCGACCGCCCCTCGGCCGACCCCGCGACCGGATCCGACGACGCCGCCTGGCCCGCAGCCGGACCCCACGCCCAAGCCCACGCCCAAGCCCACGCCGAAGCCGGCCCCGTGCTCGGTCTTCCCGTCGGACAACGTCTGGAACCTGCGCGTCGACGACCTGCCCGTGAAGGCGAACTCGGACACGATGGTCGAATCGATCGGGCTGGGCGCCTCGCTCCATCCCGACTTCAGCTCGCTGGCCTGGAACGGCGGCAAGGGCTACGGGATCCCGATCAACAAGGTCGACTCGAGCACGCCAACGTTCGAGGTCTCGTTCGACTACTGGGACGAGTCGGACCCGGGCCCGTATCCGATCCCCGACCACCCGAAGATCGAGGGCGGCAGCGACGCCCACGTGATCCTGTGGGACACGGACGGCTGCGACCTGTACGAGATCTTCGCCGCCGACAAGTCCGGCGGGCAGTGGTACGGCGGCTCGGGCGCGATCTGGAACCTGCGCTCGAACCAGCTGCGCCCGAACGGCTGGACCTCGGCCGATGCCGCCGGCCTGCCGATCCTCCCCGGGCTGGCTCGGTACGACGAGGTCGCCGACGGCGCGATCCGGCACGCGCTGCGCTTCACGGCGCCGCGGACGTGCTCGAACCACGTCTACCCCGCGCGCCACGATGCGGGCGACTGGCCCTGCGCGACCTACCCGCCGATGGGGCTCCGCGTCCGCCTCAAGGCCAATGTCGACATCTCCGGGTTCGGGCCGCAGGCACGCATCATCCTCACCGCGATGAAGCGCTACGGCATGCTCCTGGCCGACAACGGCTCGGCCTGGTACGTCACCGGCGCCCCGAACGCGAACTGGAACGACGACGACCTCCACGACCTCGGCCAGATCGACGGCTCCGACTTCGAGGTCGTGGACACCTCGAGCCTGCACTAGGCGCGGCGCGGGCTCCTCAGGCGATGCCGGCGCGCTTGTCGAGGTCCTGCAGGAGCTGGTAGGCGGCCTTCTCGACGGCCTTGTGGCGCCACTCGGCTGCGCGGTAGAGGACGGCGATGATCCCGGTCCGGTGGATCCGCCGGAGATCGCCGAAGACGAAGGCGTAGCGGGCCTTCGTCCCGTCCTGCGCGCCCTCGGTCAGGCCGAGGTGCCAGGCGGCGTACTCCTCCCACGAGTGGGTCTTGAGGAAGCGGTTCTGATCGGCGGCGCTCGGCTGGCGCGCGCCCCAGTCGCTGCGGAGCACGTACTGGCGCCGCTCGATGAGGTCTCGGGCGTGCTCCAGCGCGGCCCTGTTCACGGAATACGAGGCCATCGCCCCAGTCTCGACCCGACGGTCAAGCCGCCGATCAAGCCTTCGGGCGATGGCCTTCGCAGCTTGCTCGCGATCCGGCACCCCAGTGGCCGGCTCGCGCTACTTCAGGTGCAGCGCCTGGATCTGGATCTCGGCGGCGGCGTTCTGGCCGCTGCACGGCGGCGGATCGAGGGGATAGGTCAGGTTCGCGGCCGCCGAGAGCTCGAGGGAGCTCTGGTCGTCCAGGTACAGCCTGAGCTTCAACGGCGACGCCGGCTCGGCGCCGCAGTAGTTCGCCATGTCGACCATGGTCGTGACGTACGAGCCGGCGGGGAACGCGAGCGGCGCCGGCTGATTGCCGCCCGCGGCCACGATCAGCGCCCGGCCGTCGGCGTCGATGAGCGCCGGCCGCATCGACCGCGGGAGCAGGCACTGGCCGGAACCGCCGTTGTGGATATCGATCGTGGCGATGCGGTGACCGGCAGCGCCCTCCCATGCGGTGATCACGCCGGCCAGGTCGCCGGCCGCACAGGCCGCGGCGGCACCGGGCACGTTCGTCGGCGTCGAGACGGGCTCGTTCGAAGCCTGCGGCTGGCCGAGGTTGCTGCCCCCGGCGATCACGCCGAATGCGGCGACCGCGACGAGCGCGCCGGCCAGGACCACGCCGAGGCGGGCCATGGAGGCCGAGGAGCCGAACAGTCGGCCGGCGAGCGTCTGGCTCCGGGCGCCGGCGTGGGCGGCCGCGGCGATGGCCGCGGCATCGATCGGGCGCACGGCCTGCTCGGCGAAGTCGCCGACGTGGCGCGCGAGCCGGGACTCGTAGGGATCGATCTGGTCGTTCGGCAGGTTGGTCATTCGTGGAGCTCCTTCCGGAGTCGATGCAGCAGTCGGGCGAGACGCGCCCGGACCCCACCGCCGGTCATGCCGATCAATCGGCCGATCTCGTCGGATGTGAGGCCCGCCGCGTAGCGAAGGGCGATGAGGGTTCGATCGTCCGGGTCGAGGCCCGCGAGGGCGTTCGCAAGGTCGAGCTCGGCGGCACGGCCGGCCGGATCGGGCCCGGCGCGAGCGTCGGCCTCCGCGTCGCCGTCGATGACGGTCTCGCGCAGCCAGCGCCGGTGCCGGCTTCGAACCAGCTGCCTCGCCTCGTTCGCGGCGACCGACACGAGCCACGGTCGAAGGCGATCCGCCGCTCGTATCGAGCCGAGCTTCACCCACGCCTTCTGCCAGGCGGCTTGCACCGCCTCCTGGGCGAGCTCGACATCGCCGCACACGACGAACGCGACCCGGGCCATGTCGTCGTGGTGGGCCGCGACGATCCGCGCGAACGCCACCTCATCGCCGGCGGCCGCTCTGGCCACGGCGGTGCGAAGGGCTTCGTCGTCGATCACGGCCTGCACACCCTAGAGATGCTCGAGGCGCCCGTTTCGAATCGCCGGCGCCGCGCGGAGCTCAGCGTCGGCGCTTCGCCCAGTCGTCGATGGCCTTGCGGAGCCGGGCGTCGGCGGCGGGCTCCGTGGAGCCGGAGGCGGCGAGGCGGTCGAGCCCGAGCAGCGCGGCGCCGAGGACCGGGGGCGCCGTGAGGCGCACGACCGTCGCCCGCGGCGCGACGGCCTTCACGCCCGCCTCGATGCGCGCGTAGAACGCCGGATCGGTCGCCTGGAAGACGCCGCCCCCGAGGACGACCTCGGGATCGAGCTCGGTCATGCGCAGGCGCCGGATCAGCGCGCCGGCCATCGCCACGAGCTCGTCGGCGAGGCGGATCAGGATGCCCCGGGCGACGACGTCGCCCTCGCCCGCAGCGCCGAACACGACGCGGCAGAGCTCGGGCAGTCGATGCTCATCGATCCGGCCCGTGTACAGGGCCCGGGTCAGGTCGCTCGTGTTGCGAACCCCGAAGTGCGCCGGGACGAGCTTCTCGAGGATCGTCGCCGGGCCGCGGCCGTCCCGGGCGCGAACCGCCGCGGCGAGGCCCGCCTCGCCGACCGCGCCGGCGCCGCCCCAGTCGCCGGAGATCATCCCGAGGGCGTCGAAGCGAGCGGTCCTGCCGTCGGGCGCGATCGCCGCGCCGTTGATGCCCTGGCCGCAGATCAGCACGACGCCCCAGGGCCGATGCGTGCCGGCCCGGAGCGCGGCGAAGGTGTCGTTCAGCACGAGCACCTCGCGACTCAGCCCCAGCTCCGTGATCGCGGCGGTCAGCAGCTTCACGTCCGACGGGTAGTCGGCGCCGGCGAGGCAGTAGACCGCGAGCTCCGCCAAGGGGGTCCCGGCGCGGTCGGGAGCAGTGGGTGCCACCGTCCCGGCGACCTCGCGCCGCGCCGCCGAGGCGGCCTTTGCAGCCAGCTCGCGCAGGTTGGTCATGCCCGCCTCGAGGCCGACCGCCTGGTGCGAGATGGTGGGCCCGCGAAGGGCCGCGAGGAGCCGGCCGTCGGCGCGGACCAGCGCGAGCTCTGCCTTCGAGTTCCCGCCGTCGACGGCGAGAACGTCTGCAGGGGTCCTGGTCACCTCTCGATGATGGGGTCGGGACCGGACGGCAGGGCGATCACGTTGTCGAGCTGGTCGATGCGGACGAGATCCGCGCCGGCGTCGCGCAGGCGCTGCACGATCTGGGGCAGGGCCTTCTCGGTGCGTTTCGGCCAGGTGTGGAGCAGCGCGACCGACTCGTCGCCGGCGCCCACCAGGCCGTCCACGATCGTGTCGACGAGCTCGCGGAGCGGCGGGTCCGGCTCCCAGTCGAACGCCTCGACCGACCAGCCGACGTGCACGTAGCCCGCTCGATCGATGGCCTTCAGCACCCGCGGATCGTCCGAGCCCTCGCCGAACGGGTTCCGGAACCACGGCTTCGGGTCGACGCCCGTGATCGCGACGATGTTGTCCTCGGCGGTCTGGATGTCCCAGGCGAGGCCCTTGCGGTTCAGCTGCGGCATCCGGGCGTGGTAGTGCGAGTGGTTGCCGACGAGATGCCCGGCCTTGGCGATTCGCGCGGCCGTGTCCGGGTACGCCTCTGCCCACCGGCCCTGGATGAAGAACGTGGCCTTGACCCCGAGCGTGTCGAGGATGTCGAGCAGCCGCTCCTGGACACCGGGGGTGGAGGCTCGATCGGGATGCTCCGCGTCGAAGGTCAGTGCCGCGCGGAAGGGCTGCTTCGCGGGCCGGCGCCGGGTCGAGGCCGAAGCTTTCGGAGCGGGTGAGCGCTTCGTGGCGGCCGAGGCCTTCGACGTCGACGCCTTGGCCGGCGCGGCTTTCGCGGGCGCTTTCGCGGCCGCGGCGCGCTTCGTCGCCATTACTTCTCGACGCCCGTGATCACGATGCCCTTGATGAACACCCGCTGGAAGATCGCGAACAGGACGATCGGGATGAGCATCGTCATGAGGTTGCCCGCCTGGATCAGCGCCGGGTTCTGGTAGTAGATGCCGTGGAAGCGGGCCAGCGCGACCTGTAGTGGCTGGAGGTCTTCATGGCCGGCGAGGTAGATCAGCGGGCCGAAGAAGTCGTTCCAGGAGTACACGAACGAGAAGATGAAGACCGCGACGAGGACAGGCCAGGCCTGCGGCAGGATCACGGAGCGCAGGATCCGCAGGGAGCCCGCGCCATCGATCGCCGCGGCCTCGTCCAGGTCGCGCGGAATCGTCATCAGGTACTGGCGCAACAGGAACACGTCGTAGGCGTTCGCGAAGAACGCCGGGACGAGGATCGGCAGCCATGACCCGACCCAGCCGATCTTGGCGAAGATCGCGTACGTCGGGATCAGCGTCACCGCGCCGGGCAGGAAGATCGTCGCCAGCAGGAGGGTGAACAGGAGCCCGCGGCCGGGGAAGCGGAAACGAGCGAAGCCGTAGGCGACGAGCGTGCACGACAGCACGGTGCCCAGCGTCGTGATCAGCGCGATCAGGATCGTGTTCCGTAACGGGACCGGGAAGTCGATCAGGTCCCAGACCTTGGTGTAGTTGCCCCACTCGGGCGCGAGCTGCCACGGCTGGTCGAGACTGCGCCACGAGCCGTCCCAGGTGATCGGCGGGGCCGTGGGGTTGGACGGGTCGACGAACTGGCTCGAGGTCCGTCCCGGCTTGAACAGCGCGAGCTCCTTCGTCGTGCCGTCCGGCAGCGGGACGAAGTACACGTTGAGCTTCTTGCCGTTGTATTCGAAGGTGGCCGGGTTCGACGGCAGGACCGGCGCATTCGCCTGCGTGATCTGGGTCTGGGTCTTGACCGACGTGATCGCGGCGTAGGCGAGCGGTGAGAGGAAGGCGATGAGAATGGCGATGAACGCGCTCGTGATGGCCGCCGCACGAATCGCCGCCCCAGGCGTGCGCGGCCAGTGCGGCGTGCGCAGCATCCCGACCATGCTCCCGGCGCTCATCGCTCGCCCGCGTAGTAGACCCAGCGCCGCGAGAGCGCGAACAGGACCAGCGTGATCAGGAGGGTGATCGCGAACAGGAGCCAGGCCATCGTCGCCCCGTACGACAGCTCCTGGTAGGTGAAGAACGTCTTGTACAGGTTTAGGTTGTAGAAGAACGTCTGGCCCGCAGGCTCACCGGTCCCGTTCTTCAGCACCAGCGGCACGAGGAAGTACTGCAGCACCTCCACCACGCCCAGGATCAGGGTGTAGAAGATGATCGGCGACATCATCGGGATGGTCACGTTGCGGAGCTGCGCCCACGCGCCCGCGCCGTCGATCTTCGAGGCCTCGTACAGCTCGGTCGGGATGCCGCGCAGGCCGGCGAGGTTGATCACGATCCCGGCGCCGATGCCCCAGATGCCCACGAGGACGAGGGCGGGGTAGATGGCGGTGCTGTCGAAGAGCCAGCTCGGCGGGTTCTCGACGCCGAGGAGCCGCAGCCCGCCGTTGATCCAGCCGTTGTCGCCGAGGAGCTGCTCCCAGACGAGCACGCCGGCCACGAACGGCACGACGTAAGGCATGAAGAACAGGCTGCGCATGATGGCCGCGCCGCGGATCGCCTTCGAGTTGAGGCCGAGGGCGACGAAGAACGGCACGACGATCGAAACCGGGAGCCACAGCACCGCGAAGCGGAGCGTGACGGAGAGGGAGTCCCAGACCTGCTTGTCGCCGAACAGGCGGGACCAGTTGTCCGCGCCGACGAAGCGAAGGGGCTCCGCCTGGGCGAGGGTGACGTTCAGGAAGGTCATGACGAGCGTCGCGACCATGGGGATCAGGGTGAAGGCGAAGAAGCCGATGATCCACGGCAGAATGAAGAGGTAGCCGTGGCGCGCCTCGCGCCAGCCGATCGCCGACATCTTCGGCCAGCCGAGCCGTCCGAGCCGGCCCCCGCGTCGGAGCGCCGGGTTGCTCGGGGCGAGAATGGCCGGAACCTGGTCCAAGCGACGCTCCTATTCGACCGAAGGATAGTGGGCGGGCGGCCCGGGGGTCATCGCGGGCCGCCCGCAAATGGAGGAGCTGAGGCTACTTGTCCCACTCCGCCTGGACCGCGGCGCGGAGCGCCTCGATCTCGGCGTCCATGTCCAGGCCCGGCGTGGTCGTCCACTTGCTGAGGAACGTGCCGAGGATGGTCAGGGTCTGGTTGTACTTCGGCATCGGTGCTTCGAAGTTCGGGTTGTCGGCGAAGGCAACGCTGTCCCTCGCGACCTGCCAGTCGACGCCCTGCGGGAACTTGATCTCGCCGGCGTCATTCTTGGCTTCGTCGAGCTTCGTGAAGAACGCGTCCTGGTTGGCGGTGATCGCCGGCATGCCGCCGTAGACACCCTGCAGGTCGACCGACGAGTCGTCGATCAGGTAGGTGAGCGCCGCGAACGCCGCATCCGGGTTCTTGGTCCCCTTGAGGATCGCAAACGTGTCGGCGTTCAGCGGCGAGGTGGTCTTGCTCCCGTTGGCCGGGATGGCCGCGAGGTTCCAGTCGGTGCCCGCCCCGGCAACGCCGTAGGTGGTCCACAGGAAGTTCTCGCTCATGGCGACGCGTCCGCTGAAGAAGGCGTAGCCGCCGCCGTTGAACTCGTCGGTCTGGTAGACCGGGCCGGTCATGATGAAGTGGTCCTTCCACATGCCGTCGTAGAAGAACTTCCAGGCGGTCTTCCAGTCCTCGGGGATCGTGACGGTCTTGCCGTCCGAGCCGCCGGAGAGGTTGCCGGCGCCCCAGTAGGCGCCGAGGCCGCGAAGGTCGTCGCGCTGCGGCTCGAAGCCGTACTGGACGATGTTCTTCGGGTCGAAGGCCGGGTCGGTCGCGTCCTTGCCGTTCTTGTCGACGGTCAGGCGAAGGGCGATCTGCTTGACGGTGTCGTAGTTCCAATCGACTTCTGCGCCGTCGAGCGTGTACTTGTCGCCGTACGTGTGCGGCGGCTCCTCGAGCCCCGCCTCGGCGAACATGTCGGCCTTGTACCAGACCATGGACGGGTAGATCGCGAAGGGCAGGCCGATCTGGCCGTCTGCCGTCTTGTAGAAGTCGACGGCGCCCTGGTCGAACTTGCTCGTGTCATAGCCGGTCTTGGCGATCTGCGGCGCGATGTCGAGCCACTGGCCCTGGAAGGCCGCGAGGCCGCCCACGCCAGCCGGGCCGACGACGTCCGGGCCGTTCCCGCCGGCGATCTGCGTCGACAGGGTGTCGCGCGCGGCGTCGTAGGTCACGACCTCGAACTTGAGCTCGCTGCCCGGGTACTTCGTGGCGAAGCCGTCGGCGACCTCGTTCTCGGTCGGCGTCTGCGCCGGGTCTTCGCCGGTGCCGAGGCAGCAGTACCAGCGCAGGCTCGCCGGGGCGAAGCTCGCTGGGGCCTCGCTCGCGGCGGTGGACGGGCCGGTCGACGGCGCGCCACCGGACGGCGCCGAGGTCGGGTTCGATGGACCGCAGGCCGCGGCGATGAGCATCGCCGCTCCCATCAGCCCCAGGATTCGCGGGGGTCTCGTACGCACGGGCTCCTCCTTCATGTGCTCAGCCGGCGACTGCCGCCGGCTCCTCCTCCCGGATCCGGCTGGCGCCGGATCGGATGTGGATCCGTTCGACGTAGTACCGAGTGCGATCCCCGCGGACGTACGTCCGGCCGAACTCGACCGGTACGTCACCGCGGGTATAGGCGATGCCCTCGACGAGGAGGGCGAGACTGCGCGCCCTGCTGCCCAGCAGGCCGGCCTCCCGCGCGGGCAGGAGCACGGGCTCGAGCGCCTCGCGGGCGCGCAGGACCGGCGTCTGGTAGCGCTCGGTGAGGACGTCGTACAGCGAGTTGTGCTCGAGGTCCGAGGCGAGCAGCCCAGGAAACTGCTCGGCCGGCAGGTGGACCATCTCGAGCAGCAGGGGCTCACCGCCGGCGAGGCGCAGCCGCTCGAGGTACAGGGTGGGGGAGCCGGGCTCCAGCTGGAGCGCTGCGGCGACGGTCTCGCTGGCGGCCTCCGGGCGCGCCGCGAGCAGCCGGGTCTCGGGATCGAGGCCGCGGCGCTGCATCTCGTCGGTGAAGCTCATCGCCGCACCGATGTCGCGATCGAGACGGGGCGGGAGCACGAACGTGCCCCGACCCTGCTGACGCCCGAGCCGCCCCTCCCGCGAGAGCTCGTCGAGGGCGCGGCGGATGGTGATGAGGCTGCAGCCGTAGAGGCGTGCCAGCTCGCGCTCCGGCGGGAGTCGCTCGCCGATCAGCAGATCGCCCGCGTCGAGGGCGGCCTTCAGGTCCACGTACACCTGGTGGTGCAGCGGGACGGGGCCAACCTCAAGCCGGTAGCGCGCCACGGGTCGCTGGCTCCTCCTCGACCGTGTCGGACGTCGGGTCGTCCGGTTGCTACTTGTCTCTGGCGCGAGAGTTGATAAGGTTATAAGCAATCGCGGGAACCGGTGTCAAGGATTTTCGGCATCGCGCCCCAGTCTCGCGAACGGCGGAGGACCGGATGGGCTTGAAGCTGGCGGTCGTCGGCGGCGGCAGCACCTACACCCCCGAGCTGATCGAGGGCATCGCCCGCAGATCGGATCGCCTGCCCGTGGACGAGCTGGTCCTGCTCGACATCGACCCGGAGCGGCTCGAGATCGTCGGCGGCCTCGCCCAGCGGATGCTTCGACGGCTGGAGTGGCCGGGCAAGCTGACCCTCACCGGCGACACCGACGCCGCGATCGACGGTGCCAGCTTCGTCCTCATCCAGCTCCGCGTTGGCGGGCAGGCGGCCCGCCTGGTCGACGAGACCCTCCCGCCGCGGTTCGGCACGATCGGCCAGGAGACCACGGGCGCGGGCGGCTTCGCGAAGGCCCTCCGGACCGTGCCCATCGTCCTGGACCTCGCCGAGCGGACCGCGAAGCGCGCGGCGCCGGGGGCCTGGATCGTCGACTTCACGAACCCGGTGGGCATCGTCAGCCAGGCGCTCCTCGACGATGGCCACCGCGCGATCGGGCTGTGCAACGTCGCCATCGGCTTCCAGCGCGAGTTCGCCAAGCGCTACGGCGTCGAGCCGGAGCGGGTCGAGCTCGAGCACGTCGGGCTCAACCACCTGTCGTGGGAGCGGGCGGTGAAGGTCGACGGCGTCGACCGGCTGCCGGAGATCCTCGCCGGCGCGGGCGCGGCCGAGGTCGCCGAGTGGGTGGGCTCGCCGGCCGAGATCGTTCGCCTCACGAGCTCGATCCCGAGCTACTACCTCAAGTACTACTACGCCTTCGACAAGGTGCTCGCCGATCAGCTCGATGGCGAGGAGACGCGCGCGGGCGAGGTCATGGACATCGAGCACGAGCTGCTGACGATGTACCGCAACCCGAACCTCGACGAGAAGCCGAAGCTCCTCGAGCGCCGCGGCGGCGCCTACTACAGCGAGGCGGCGGCCCAGCTGATCGCGTCGCTCCACGACGGCCGGGGCGACGTCCAGATCGTCGACATCCGCAACGGCGACGGCTCCGGAGCCCGGGCCCTGCCGGGGCTGCCGGACGAGGCGGTCGTCGAGGTCCCGGCGCGGATCACCCGCGACGGCGCCACGATCATCCCGCAGGCGCCGCTGGCGCCGGAGATGCGCGGCCTCGTCCAGGCCATGAAGGCCTACGAGGAGCTCGCGGTGGCGGCGGCCAAGTCCGGGGATCGCGGCATCGCGCTGAAGGCGCTCCTGGCGAATCCGCTCGTCGCTCGCTGGTCGATCGCCGAGCCGCTCCTCGACGCCCTGCTCGAGGCGAACCGGGCCCACCTGCCGCGCTTCTTCCCGGCGGCGGCGCGCAGCTGACACCCGCGCGCGGTCGCGGCTCGGCCATGATTCGCGCGTGATCTCCCGGCGGGCCCGTGCGGCCCTCGCGTACGTGGCGATGTATGCGGCGGTCGGCTCGATGCTGCCGTACATGCCGCTCTACTACCGGTCCCTGGGGTTCAGCCTCGCGGAGGTCGGGTCGATCCTCGCGCTGGGCGCCCTCGTCGGGCTCCTCGCGTCGCCGGTCTGGGGCGCCCTGTCGGACCGCCTGCGCGGCTCGCCGCGGGTCCTCCTCGGGGCGACCGCGACCGCCCTCGCCGGCACGGCCATCCTCGCGTCGTTCAGCCAGCCGTTCTGGGTTGCCGCGGGCGCGGCGGTCCTCGGGGCCGGGATCTCCGGCCTCTCGCCGATCATCGATGCCCGCGCCCTCGAGACCGCAGGGGCCAACCGCGAGGGCTTCGGGCCGCTGCGGGCGTGGGGCTCCCTGTCGTACATCGTGGCCGTGCTCGGGACGGGCATCGCCGTCGACGAGTTCGGGCTTCGGGTCGTCTTCGCGATCCTGTCGGTCATGCTCGTCGCGACGGGGATCGTCGGGCTCGCGCTGACGCCGGCCGCCAGCGAGCGGCCGTTCCAGACCGCGTCCCGGCCGCTGCGCGATGCCGGCCGGTTGTTTGGCCCGCGCGGGCTCGGGCTGTTCCTCGTCGGGGCGTTCCTGACATGGCTCGGGATGTCCGCGGTGCTGACGTACACGCCGATCCGGTTCACCGAGCTCGGCGCCGGGGCGAGCATCGTCGGGCTGGGTGGCGCGATCGCGGCAGCCATCGAGGTCCCGCTGATGCTCCGCTACCCGGCGCTCTCGGAGCGCTTTGGCGCCGACCGGCTCCTGATCGCGGGCTCGGTCCTCACGGCCGCGCGCGGAGTCGTGGCGGCGTTCGCGACGGATCCAACCATGCTCCTCGCGGCCTCGATCTTCGGCGGCCTCGGCTTCGCGCTGTTCTTCATCGGCGGGGTCACGTACGTCTCGCGGCACGTGCCGCCGGAGCTCGCGGCGACCGCGCAGGGCATCTTCCAGGGCGTCGGCAACAGCCTCGCCCAGGTCACCGCGGCCGCCGTCGGCGGCACCGTGGCGGCTCTCGCGGGCGTGGCCGGGCTGTTCGCGCTGGCCGCAATCATCGGATTCGTCGCAGCGGCGATCATTGCGGTGGCAATCCGACGGACCGCGGCGGCACCCGTGCCGGTACCGGCAGACAGGAGGCTCGACACCGCATGACCACCAAGCTCGGCGTCCTGCTCTGGAGCCAGGCCATTGACTGGCCGTCGTTCGAGGCGTCGGCGAAGCGCGTCGACGAGCTCGGCTACGACAGCCTCTGGACGTGGGACCACCTGTACGCGATCTTCGGCGACCCGTACCAGCCGATCTTCGAGGGCTACACGACGCTCGCCGCGTGGTCGAAGGTCACGACCAGGGCCCGCCTCGGCCTGCTGGTCGGCGCGAACACCTTCCGGAACCCGGGCCTCGTGGCGAAGATGCTGACGACGATCGACCACGCCAGCGGCGGCCGCGCGATCGCGGGCCTCGGCGGGGCCTGGATGGAGGAGGAGCACACGGCGACCGGCATCGAGTTCGGGTCCGGCTTCGGGCAGCGCCTGGACTGGCTGGACGAGTCGGTCGGCGCGCTCCACTCACTGTTCCGGGGCAGGCGTGTCACCTCCCCGGAGGGCGCGCACTACGAGTTCGACGACCTCGTCCTCCTGCCGGCTCCGATCCAGCAGCCGATCCCGATCATGATCGGCGGTTCGGGCGAGAAGAAGACCCTGCGGACCGTGGCCAAGTACGCCGACCAGTGGAACGCGATGGGCTCGGTCGAGAAGCTCACCCACAAGGTCGAGGTCCTCCGCGGTCACTGCGAGGCGGTCGGGCGGGACATCGCCGAGATCGAGATGACCGCGGGCTGCAAGCCGATCATCCGCTCCCGCGCCGAGGACGCCGACGCGCTGTGGCGAGCCCAGATGGCGGCGAACAGGACGCCGATGGAAGACGTGCTCGACGACGACACGTTCTGGGTCGGCCCGCCGGAGCTGATTGCCGAGCGCATGTCCGAGCGCAAGGCCCTCGGCTTCCACACCTTCCTCGCCGAGATGGCCGCGCCGTACGACGACGAGACCCTGGATCGCTGGATCAACGAGGTGATCCCGATGGTGGACGGGCGGTAGGGCGATGCGCGTGATCCGTCGCGACGGCGAGATCCATGACACCAGCGGCGGCTGGTTCCGGGCCCGCTGGCACTTCTCGTTCGACGACTACCAGGACCCCGACAACGACAGCTTCGGCGCGATGCGCGTCTTCAACGACGACCGGCTTGTGCCGGGCGCGATCTGGCCGCTCCATCCGCACCGGGACGTGGAGGGCCTCACCTACGTGGTCGAGGGGCTCTTCGGCCATGAGGACAACGTCGGCGGGGCGTTCGGGCCGCTGCCGGCGGGCTCGGTCCAGCGGATGACCCTGGGGTCCGGCGCGTGGCACTCGGAGCAGAACGCGTCCAAGGACGAGGGCATGCGCTTCATCCAGATCTGGATCCTGCCGGACACCGGCGGCCTCGAGCCGGGCGTCGAGCAGCGGGTCCTGACGAAGGAGGATCGCCAGAACCGCCTGCTGCGCGCGATGGCGCCGATCGCGGAGATCGGCGAGACGCCGGCGGAGCGCGGCGAAACCGAGGAGTCGGACCCGGTCGAGGCACTCGCGGAGATGTGGCTCGGCCCGGACCGGCCCGTGGGCATCCACCAGGACGCGTCGGTCTACATCTCGTCCCTCGACCCGCGCAACTCCGTCGAGCACGAGCTCGGGGAGGGGCGGGGAGCGTACCTGTACGTCATCGAGGGGCGGATCACGCTGGGTGGCGCCGGCGGGGGCGAGGGCGACGCGGGCGGGAGCGGCGGCTCCGGCGGTCGCGGCGGCTCCGGCGGCGGGGGCGACGGCGACGCGGGCGCCGACGAGCTCTCCACCGGCGACGCAGCCAAGATCACGGGCGAGGCCAAGCTCGAGATCAAGGCGGAGGACGCCTCGGAGCTGATCCTCGTCGACGTGCCCATGGAGTTCGAGGCCGTCGGCGTGTGGGCCGGCCGCGCCTGAGCGGGCGCCGCGGCCGCCATCGACGGCCTCTCTCCCCGAGGACTGGACGCCGCTCATCGGCCGCCGCGGCCGCCATCGACGGCCTCTCCCCGAAGGCCGGACGCCGCTGATCGGCCACCGCGGCCGAATCAGCCGCCTTGACCTATCCCGTGATCAGCCAGTGATCAAATTCGGGGCTAGATAGGGCTTAAGCCTCGGAGACCTCGGTCGGAGGCCTCTCGGAGCCTCTCTTATCGGCCGAGATGCGCATCTGGTGATCATCGCGCCGGTTTCGGAGGCCCCGCGCCCGGTCTCGGCCGGTTGGGGTCTCGCTTAACGGCGATCTAGCCCCAAATTTGATCATCCCGTGATCACGGCCAAGCTCAAGCGACACAATGCCGCCGTGACGAGCCATCGAACCCGCTGGGCGGGGAGCGTCGGCCTGACACGGCCGCCGCGGTTGCGTTCGCCGGGCACCTTGTCGGTGCCGGGATGATCGATCGCGTCCTGTTCGACTGGGCGCCGGTTGCGATCGTGGCCGTGGTCGGGGCGTTCTTTGCCGACTACCTCCTCACGCACCTCGGTGCGCGTGCCAGCGAGCGGGTGCGGGATCGCTGGAGCGTCGAGGGCAGCTACGAGCTGAACCCGACCTGGGAGCGCCAGATCGACACCCGCCAGGTGATCGGCTGGCGGGTCTTCGGGGTCGCCGGGCTGCTCGTCGCGAGCCTCGGACTCGCCAGATACCTGGCGTGGCCGAGCGGCGAGCCGCTCGATCCGGCCTTCTTCAGCTTCGCGGTCGGGGCGATCGCCCTGCTCCAGGCGCCGGTCCTCATGGTGCACGCGACGAACCTGCAGACATTCCACGACCTCGCTGATCCGACCGCGGCGGAAGGCGGCGTGCGCTATCGCCGCTGGTTCGTCTATCGCCAGAGCGCGGGGCACCTCTGGCGCTTCGCGGTCCTGTGGCTGGTGCTCTGGCTGCCCAGCCAGCAGGCGTTCTTCCTCGGCGGCGCGCTGTCATGCGTGCTCTTCGGTCGGCGGATGTTCCAGCTGGGCGTCGCCGCGCGCGAGGAGGCCAGCAGGCCCGCGGCCAGGCCGATCCGCAGGTTCGGGGCCGAGGCGCCCGGCGCCAGCACCGAGGAGGTCAGCTCGCCCGGCGCCGGCTTGCCGGGCGTCGGCTCCGCGGGCGCCGGCTTGCCGGGCGCCGGCTCCCCTCGTGTCAGCTCGACCGAGGTGAACCCCGACGCTGCCGCCGAGACCACAGGATCGTGAACCCGCTGGCGACGACGAAGAAGGCCAATGCGATCCATGGCGAGGAGATGAGCCACTCGATGGGGGATCGACTGGCCAGCCAGTGGTCGATGCATGCCTGGCTCATTCGGCCGCCCGGGACGCTGCCGAAGCACGGCGGGACCGACGTTCCCATGAAGACGGCACCGACGGCGGCGACCACGGCGTAGAACGCGATCAGGAGCGCGAGTCGCGCGCGGCTCATCGAAGGGGGGCGTCCGGAATTCCGTCGGCGCCGACCCAGAACAGGAGCGAGCCGGTCTCCTGGTCGATGATGAGCTCCTGCCAGACGCAGCAGCTCTCGTTGGCGGGCGGGGGGCCGCCGCTGAGGTGGACGCGCCAGGCGGGGCGCTCGAGCTTGGCGAGGAAACGTTCGTGACTGCGCTCCATCTCCGCGTCGCCGGAGACCCAGCTCGGATACGCGCCCGTGTAGATGTCACCCGCGCGGCCGCCGCGCACGTCGAGGATCCTGATCGGGCGGGCGAGGCTCGACAGCGTGATCGCTGCCTCCGCGGCCTGCTGCGCGATGTCGATGCGGCCGAGCGCCCGCCCTTCGGGCTCGAAGGCGCCTGGCTCGACGGCCGACGGCCCGAGGAGTGTCGAGCAGCCCGCGAGCACGGCGAGGATCGCGAGGACGGAGATCGCAGCGAATGGAGCCCGCACGGTGCCGATCGTAGGTTCGGGGCCGCGTCCGGCCACTCGGTGGTTCCACGCAACCCGCGGGTGTACGATTCGGTGACAGAACCGCGACGCTGAACGGAAATCGCGGGCGTAGAACAGGAGTCGAGGCAGCAGCAATGGCAGTCACCGGGTTCGCCGACGAGGTGCGTCGGGTGCAGCGGCTCGGCGTCGGGACGAGCGACATCGCGGTCGCGGTCGGGGCCCAGCCGGCGACCGTCAACGCGTGGGCGCGGGCGACTCGAAGGCCGACCGGCGCGAAGCGCGAGCGGCTCATGGAGCTGGTCACGCTCGTCGACCGACTCGAGCGGGTGATGCAGCCGAGGTACGTCCCGCTGTGGCTCCTCAAGCCCGTGCCGGCGCTCGGCGACCGGCGGCCGCTCGAGCTGCTGTCGAAGGGCCGCTACCGCGACATCTCGAAGGTCGTCGCCGAGCTCGAGAACGACAGCTTCAGCTGATGCCACCGCGCGAGCCGCGGGCTCCGAATGACGTGGTGGCTTCGCCCCATCAGGCGACCCCGCGCGACCTGCCCGCGGCGGACGGGCTGCCCGCGCCGCGGATTCACGTCGAGGGCACGTGGTTCCGGATCACGCGCGTCGGGTCCGAGCCCTTCCTCTGGACCGATGAGCCCGCCGACGGCCGCTGGCAGCGCGGCAGCGTCGTCCGGGCCATCTACCTGGGCGACTCCGAGTCGACCGTCTGGGCCGAGTGGTACCGCCACACCGCCGAGGCGGGCGTCCCGCCATCGCGGCGGCTCCCGCGCGCGATCTGGAAGGTGGAGGTCGACCTCGAAGACGTGGCCGACCTCACCGCCGACGGCGTGCTCGCGGCCCACGGCCTGCTTCGGATGGACCCGACCCGCCGCCAGTGGGCCGAGACCCAGGAGGTCGGCGAGGCCTATTACCGCGAAGGCGCCCGCGCGATCCTCGCCCCGTCGGCGGCACGGCGTGGCGGCCGCGTGCTCGCGGTCTTCCGCCGCGGCCGTGGCCATCGCGGCGTCACCGCCGTCCCGCCCCCGCAGCGCTTCGACAAGCTGCCCTCGATCCCGCGCGGCCTGCGGACCTAGCCGGAGCCGCTACCAGCTGATCGTGACGCTCGAGCCGGTGCGGACGTAGACGTCGTAGTAGAGGTCGATCAGCTTCTCGACCCCGACGGAGCCGCCCGTGCACTTGCACCAGTCGACGAGCTTCACGCTGACGCACTGCCGGCCACAGACATTGACGACCGTGTTGCGCCAGCCCGATCCGAGAGCGGCGCGGAGACCCGGCCCGGCGGCGGCGTAGGCATCGAAGCCCGGCCCGTCCGGGTAGGCGTAGTGGCAGACCGAGATTGGGCCGCTCGGGTCGTCCGAGTTGCAGTACCAGGAGGCACGGCCGGCGATCGAATTGGCGCCCGCGGCGGGCCCGTCGGCGGCGGGCTTCGGCGGCGCGATCTCGACCACGATGCGGCGCGGGGAGGGGAGTGGCGGGTTCGGCCGATCCGGCGGCGCGCTGGGCGTCAGCGGGTCGGCGAGTGGCTGGAGGTCGAACGACGGCCCGGGCGCGACGCTGGGGCCGGCGCGTCCCGCGACGTCCGCGTCGCCGGCGTTGCCGCCGCCCAGGACGACCGGCAGGAACGCGGAATCATCGATCGGCCGGACCGGCCGAGGCTCGAATCCGGCGGCCGTGGTTGCGGCGAAGGCGAGGACTCCTGCGACGATGATGGGGGTGAATGCCCTTAGCTTGGGGGGCCAAGAGCGCAGCGTTCGCAAGGGTCGTCGACCTGCGAGTCGACGAGCACGACCCGATGGTCTGAAAGACCGCCTTGCGAGTGCAGAGCGGTGCGGTCCGGTGGGGTTTCAGCCCCCGAACAGGGGCATTGCAGCATCCTCGAGCCTGCGCGGCAGTCGTGGGCACGCAGCGTCTGCCGCGAGCATGCGCCGCGAGCGTGCGCAGTTAGAAGGACCAGGCCTCCATCCAGAAGGTGGCGGCGCCATTCGACACACACGGTGGGACGCCGCTCGTGTCGTTCGCGCTCAACGGCACGGCCTGCAGGAGGGTCGTGCCGGAGCGGAAGGCGACCGTGACCGGCGCTTCGGGGGCGCGGCCGCAGTAGTTCGCGACGTGGACCTTGGTGCGGAGCGCCTCGTGGGGCCCGATGCGCGTCCCGGCCGCCGTGAGGTCCTGGCCCTTGAGGATCGCGGTCTGCGTGGCGTCGACCAGCCACGGCTCCGGCGCGCCGTCGACCAGGCACGCGCCGCCGGTCAGGTTCAGGACCTCCACGGAGCCGATGCGCTCGTCGCCGGTCGCCTGCCAGCCGGTGATCCGGATGTCGAGCTCGTCGAGGTTGCAGAAACGGGTCGCGTCCGTCGGCACGGGCGTCGCGACCGCCACCGGGCCACCGCCGCCGCCACCCAGCAGCGACAACGCGAGGACCACCACCGCGACACCGCCGGCGATCATCCAGATCCGGCGGTCGACGCCTCGAACGCGCTCGAGAAGACCCTGGAGGACGGAGTCGAGCTGGTCGCCGACGCTCGGCGCCGGGATGGCCTCGATCGCTGTCTTCGCGATGGCGTCGGCGTCGATCTCGACCACCGCGCGATCGGCCAGGGACCGGAGGCGGCCGGCGAGGGCGTGCTCGTACTGATCGAGCGTGTCCGTCGGCTCCGCCGGGAATCCCGGGTCCTTGAGCCACGTGTCGAGGATCCGGGCCACGCGCGCGAGCACCGCGGTCGAGGGCATGTTCAGCTCGACGCCGATCTGGTCGGCATCGAGGTCGCCGACCCAGCGCAGGCCGAGGATCATCCGGTCGTGCGGGTCGAGGTTCGCGAGCGCATTTGCGAGCGCCAGCTCGTCCGATCGGTACGCCGGCGCGGAGGCGGCCTGCGAGACCGGCGCGCCTGAGTCGCCCGCCGCGAGACTGCTCTGGCCGAAGCCCGCCTCGGCGAGCTGCCGCGACTCCTTCGCGGCGACCCCGAGGAGCCACGCCCGGAGGCGCTTGGGGCTCTCGACGCTCGCGCGCTCGCGCCAGACCCTGGCCCACGCCACCTGGACGGCGTCCTGTGCCGGCCTGGGCAGGCCGATGACGACGAAGGCGACGCGCGCCATGTCGTCGTGATTGGCCGAGACGATCCGCGGGAACGCGGCCGCGTCGCGTGCTTCGGCTTCTGCGTCCGGCGCGCTCTCCGGCGAGCCTCGTACGACCTCGTCGACCACCGGTGGCCAAAACCCCCGTTCCGCGGGCGACACGAACGAAGGGAGTCGCACGCCGCGGCAATCCTATTGGTGCGGCCGGCGGGGCGTCAGTGCCCGATCGGGCTATTCGTCGACCATACTCGCGTCCATGGACGTCCTGCCCGCGGTCCTCGCGATCACGGTCGCGATCGCGCTGCTGTTCGAAGTGGCGCGCCGGGTCCGGGTGCCCTGGCCGAGCCTGTTCGTGCTCGGCGGGCTGGCGCTCGGCTTCGTGCCGGGGCTGCCCAAGCTCCAGCTCGAGCCGGAGCTGGTCCTCCTGGTCTTCCTGCCGCCGCTGCTGTTCGTGGCGGCCATCGATTCGCCGATCCGCGACCTCAAGACCGACGTCTGGCCGATCGCGCGGCTGTCGATCGTGCTGGTGCTCTTTACGGCCGGGGTCGTGGCGGCGGTCATGCACTTCGTCGTCGGGCTCGACTGGGCGCCCGCGGTGGCCTTCGGGGCCATCGTGGGGCCGACGGACGCGCTCGCCGCGACCACGGTCTTCCGGCGCATCCCGGTCCCGCGCCGGATCGTGGCCCTCGTCGAGGGCGAGTCGCTGTTCAACGACGCGACCGCGCTCGTGGCCTATCGAACGGCGGTCCTCGCGACCGTCAGCGGCACGTTCGTCCTGGCCGAGGCGGTCGGCGGGTTCGTGGTCGCGGCGGTGGGCGGCATCGCGATCGGCATCATCGTCGGTTGGCTCGCGGTGCAGCTGTACAAGCGCCTCGACGATCCGCCGGTCGAGGTCGTCATCTCGCTCGTCATCCCGTTCGCGGCGTACCTGCCGGCCGAGCGGCTCGGGGTTTCGGGGGTGCTCGCGGCGGTGACGGCGGGGCTCGTGATCGGCAGCCGGCTCGGGACGATCATCGGCGCGGACACGAGGGTCCTGTGGCTCTCGACCTGGAAGATGGTCAACTTCGTCCTCAATGGCTTCGTGTTCGTGCTGATCGGCCTGGAGCTGCCGGAGATCCTCGCGGGCGTCGATGACGGGACCGGCCTGGAGCTCCTCGGTCTGATCGCGCTCGTGGGGACCGCGGTGATCGCCACGCGGTTCGTCTACGTGGAGCTCGCGAGCCGCCTGCCGAACGGGCCGCGGGCGCAGATCGCCCAGTACAACCCGGAGCTCGCGCGGCGGCTGACGATCGTGTTCGGCTGGTCCGGGCTCCGCGGGGCGGTCTCGCTGGCCGCGGCGCTCGCCCTCCCGGTCGACTTCCCGCAGCGCAACCTGATGCTGCTGCTCACCTTCTCGGTGATCGTCATCACGCTCGTGGGGCAGGGCCTGACGCTGCCGTACCTCGCTCGATGGGCGAACTGGGACGGCATCGAGTTCGATGGCGACGAGCTGACGCGAGCGCGCGCCGTCGCGTACGAGGCGGGCCTCGCGGAGATTGCCCGCGCGCGCGAGCAGTGGAACGACCACATCCCGCTGCTCGACCGGCTCGAGTCCAGCCTCCGCGACCGAACCGAACACCTCGCGACCGAGAACGCCGACGAGACCGCCGAGCGGCGCCAGGAGCGCGAGGAGCACGAGGAGATCCAGCGCGGGGTCATCGCGGCACAGCGGGCCGCCCTCATCGACCTGCGCGACCGACGGTCCATCAACGACCGCACGCTGCGGCTGATCGAGCGCGACCTCGACCTCGAAGAGCTGCGCGCCGAGGGGTAGATGCCGGTCCGGCGCCCGGGGGCACCACGTGGCCGTCCCCGTGTCGCAAATGGACTGTGATTGCGACGCGCAGTCTCGTACGCTCCGCGCACCACCGATACGGTGGCTGGAGGATTCGTGAGAACCACGCGACGTTTGCGGTCCGGCGTCATTCTGGTCGGCCTGTTGACCCTGGCGCTGCCTGCGCCGGTGGCGGCCATCGTCGTGCAGACCACGTCGACCACGATGTCGACCGAGCCGCCGTCGACCTTCAAGTACGGCGAGTTCTTCCTGTGGCACGCGACGGTCACCCCCGACGGAGCGGCGGAGGACGCGAGCCTGCCGTACGGAACCGTCACCTGGTACCGCTACACGACGGCGCCGGCGTTTGTTGCGATATCGGATCCGGCCACGCTGGTGAGCGGCCAGACCGAGATCACACCGACCGGGATGACGGTCCTCGATCCGGGCGATTACACGCTGTTCGCGCAGTTCCACAGCACGAACCCGTACTTCAGCGACTCGCAGTCGGCCGACTACCCGCTGACGGTCGGGCCAGCTGACAGCGCGACGACCCTCACCGGGCCAACGACCGTGGAAGCGCATGACGACATCAATCTGAATGGGTCCGTTGTTTCACAGTGGTCCGAGAACGGCACGCTCAACTACTACGAAGTGGGAAATCCGACGCCGATCTGCAGCCATGCCGTCAGCACGCTCGGCAGCACGTTCTGTGTCATTTCACGCGACGTCGTCGGGACGTACTCGTTCTACGCGGCATGGACGCCGGACGACGACACGAACGTCACCGGATCGACCAGCGACAACCTCGTCGTCCAGGTCGTCGCGGATGTCGCGCATGCGCATGACGTCGGACTGGATCTCGCGACGTTTTATCCCGTGACGGACGGCTATCGGGACAAGGTCAAGATCTCGGGCTTCCGGGACGAGCCGCTGAGCGTCGTCGCCAAGGTCTACAGCCCCGGCGGCTCGCTCCTGAAGACGCTGTCCGCGACATCGAACGTGAATACCTACGCGCTGTATTGGGATGGTCGGAACAGCGCGGGGTCCGTTCTTCCCGAGGGCAAGTACAAGGTCGTCCAGACGCTTACTGATGCCCACAGCAACAAGAAGGTCGTCACCAGCTTCGTGACGCTGTCGAAGAAGCGGCTGATCTGGCACTCGAGCTCGATCACGAAGAAGGGGTCGGCGATCAGCTCGTATGGGACGGCAGGAGGTGGGTCCGTGGCGGTCAACACGACTGCCGGCTCGATCCGGCTGCGGGCGCCGCACATCTACTACGACGCGGCGGGCGCCGGCTGGCAATTCGCGCTGCCAACTGCAGTCTCCTACCGGAGCATTGCCGTCCAGGTCTATGCATCGCATGTCCTTACCGTTGGCGGCGAGGTTCACCTGGGCGCCCAGAACTTTGCCGATTGCGCCTACAGCTCTTCGGGCACGTGGTACGAGTCCTGCTTCGACCAGTGGAAGTTGGTCGGGAACTCCTTCGGTGCCAAGGCCTGGTACTCGACCAAGGTGCTCACCTCGACGCATCGATTCGGACGCACCGTCCGGTCGCTCGTCGTCGCCTACGCAGGAACCACCTACATCTACAAGGCCCGCGTCACCTTCCAGTACGCGACGCTCGGCTACTAGGCGCGCCCGCCGCGGCGGGTTGTTGGCTCGAAGGGCCGTCGGCGGCCCTTGACCTTCGGCGGCCCTTGACCTTCGGCGGCACTTGACCTTCGGCGTGATCTCTACGTGTTCATTTGTCGGGCAAGCGTTGCCTCAAGGATCAATCGGCGGCCGCGACGCGGCACGTTCGGGGGCCTTGCCGAGGCCCTTGAACGCGTGGTGTGCAATCGCCCGCCCAAGGCAGGCGGGTTGGCCGGGGAGAAGGCCTGGCCGAGAGCTTGTGGAGCTACTTGGCCTGGAAATGAACACATCACGGTCTTCGCGAGGATCACGGTGCGCCGCGCGCAAGCGCGTTTGCACGGCTGGCAGTGCAATTTCGACCAGGTTTGGGCTCCTGGCGGCCGCGCGGCAGCCTCGGTTGGTCGAGATGCACGGAGAGCGGTGCAAGGACGACGAAGAATCGGGACTATGGCCGGGCTCGGGGGTGCCCAGACGGCTCGGGAGCGGTGAACGTCGTCGAGATTGCATCGCCGGCGATGCATCCCGCGCGGAGGGCTACGCGCCAGGCTGCCACTTGCGCGATGGCGCAAGTGGTGTAATAGTTGCGCAGTCAACTAATGACGCAGCACAACCAGAGCAGAAAGAAGCCCGAGCCCACGATGACCACATCGACCCTCACCACCGAGACGCAGAGCGCCGCCGACGCCCAGGCCGCCGCGGACGGCCTTTCCGACCCCACCGATGACTTCGGTGAGCGGGCCTCGGACCAGACCATCGAGAAGACCGCCGAGGCCCTCCGCGCCAAGGGCTATTCCGTCCACGTCGTCGAGAACGGCGACGAGGCCAAGAACGTTGTGATGGGCCTGCTGCCCGAGGGCGCCGAGGTCGGCCAGGGCGCCTCGACCACGCTCGAGCAGATCGGCATCACCCACGAGATCGAGGAGTCGGGCCGCTACGACGCCGTCCGCAAGCACACCCGGTCGATGGACCGCAGCACGCCGGAGGGCCTGCGCGCCATGCGCAAGCTCGGCATCGGGCCGGACTGGTTCGTCAACTCGGCCCACGCGCTGACCGAGGACGGCACGTTCGTGATCGCCTCGAACACGGGCTCGCAGCTGGCCCCGCTCGCGTTCGGCGCCGGCGAGGTCATCTGGGTCATCGGGTCGCAGAAGCTCGTGCCGGATCTCGAGACCGCCATGCAGCGCCTGGAGCAGCACACGCTGCCGCTCGAGAACGAGCGGATGCAGGGCCTCTACGGCACCGACAGCGAGATCAAGAAGCTCCTGATCATCCACAAGGAGTTCCGCCCGAGCCGGTTCACGGTCGTGATCATCAAGGAGCCCGTCGGGTTCTGAGTCGGAGCCGCGTCGCCGCCCGGTCGTCAGTGGTGACGCGACGCGCCGTTAACACTTGACGAGGCGGCAAATCTTCGCGTAGAAATTTCCCTGGATCGGTTCGCATCACTGGAGGAGTGCCGGGTGCGGGGTCGCCTGGTTGCGGATCGAGAGGGTCGCTACCTCGACGCGGATGACGCGGCGCTGGAGTTGCTCGGCCTGACGCTGGAGCAGCTCGCGTCGATGCGTGTCGGCGACTTCAGCGGGCCTCACGCCGAGATGGCTCGCACGGTCTGGCGCCGCCTGGCGGCGACGGGCGAGGACATGTCGACCGGCGAGGGGACGCTGTACCTCCCGAACGGCTCCGAGATTCGCGTCCGCTACCTCCGGATCGCGGCGCTCAAGAGCGGCGACTACGAGATCCACATCGACCGCATCGACGCGACCGACGCCGACCGCCCGCCGACGTCCGACCGCCCGAGCAGCATCCTCCGCGAGTGGCGGGTCGCCGAGCGCGAGGCGGAAGCCGGCGCCTCCGGCGGGCCCGGCGCGATGGGCGCGCCCGACGAGGCAACCGACGCCGCGGACAAGCTCCGGCGCCTGTACCAGGACAGCTACAGCGCCCGAACGAGGAACTCAGAAGCCTGACGCCGGCCCTTCAGCCGAGCCGGCGCCAGGCCGGTTTGCCTCCGGGCCGTTACGGGCCGGTGAAGCCCTTCAGGGCGTTGGTGAAGTCCCAGTCGGCCTGCGGAATGCCCGAGCAGTTGTTGGCGCCCGTGACGCCGTCGCAGCCGCCGTGGTCGCGCTGGATCGCCCACATCGACAGCACGGTCATGCCGTGGGCCTGGGCGAAGGCGAGCAGCTGCTGGGCGTCCTGGACGGAGGTCGACTCGGTCCTGCGCGGGTAGTCGTCGAGGCCGTTCATGATGATCGCGCCCTCCTTCGCGTAGGCCTGCGCCGAGGTCACGCCGAGGAGCGTCACGAGCTGCGCGTTGAGCCCGGTGACGGCGCTGATCGCCGAGTCGCCCATGTCCGTGCCGGCCCGGTCGTAGTAGTCGAAGACCATCGGCGTCACGACGTCGATGCGGACGCCGTTGGCGACCGCGTTCTGGAGGACGGCGAGGCTGTCCGAGGTCAGGCCCGAGCGAGCGGTCGGCAGCGTGTAGCTGATCGTCAGGGTGCGGCCCTGGGCGACGGCCCAGTCCTGCAGGATCTTGATCGCCTTGTTGCGGCGATCGATGTTGGCCGGCTTGGTCAGCGAGCGGCCCTCGATGTCCATGTCGAGGCGGGTGACGTCGTACGTCGTCACGACCTGCTTGTAGGCGTCGGCGATCGAGTTGACGTTGGCGCAGGAATCGCCGATCTCCGTGCCGCCCTGGTCGGCGGACCAGCCACCGAACGACGGGATGACGTTGCCGCCCATGGCGCGAAGGCTGGTGATGTCGCTGAGGTAGGGGACCGGGTTGGCGGTCAGGCCGCGCGCCTTGTCGCCGTTCCAGACGAGGGTGCACGACGTCTTGCTCGTGGTCTCGAGGAAGGCCATCGTGAAATAGCGGGCGCCCGACTGCTGGGCGATCGTGGTCAGGCTGTCCGTGGTCCACGTCTCGAAGTAGGGCGAGTAGACGTGGGTCGGAATGGGTGTCGCGGCGCTCACAGCGGGCGCGGCGAGGGCGAGGGTCGCGAGGAGGCCGGTGACGGTCAGAACGCGCAGGGCACGCATCTCTTCTCCCCTTCTGGTGGTCGTCCTCGCGGCCGCGGGCCCTGCCTCTCCCTCGCCGCGGCGTTCGAGAACGATCGATGTCCGCCGATTATGCCGCCGATTCCCGAGGACGGCGCGGCGCCAGCGGGACCCGGGGGCCTCGCTCAGGGGGCTGTCAGGACGCGGTTGCGGCGCTCGCGGGCCGGCCATTGGGCCGGGCGGGACGGGTCATTCCGGCGGCGAGGCGGTCGAAGAGGCGCTGGTACTCCGCGCCGACGCGGGTCCAGGCCATCGGCCGGGAATATTCATGGGCGCGGGCACCCATCGCGGCCCGCTGGCCCGGATTGTCCAGGAGCCGCACGATCCCGGCGCCGATCGCCTCCGGCGTCGATGCGACGAGCACGCCGCGGCCCGCGCCAAGGAGCTCGACGGCGTAGGCGTAGCGGGTCGAGACGACGGCCCTGCCGGCGCCCATCGCCTGCGCCAGCGAGCTCGCCAGCGTCGTGCCGAGATCCACGTACGGCGTGACCACGACGTCCGCGGCCTGGATCCAGCGGGTCAGCTGGACACGACCCACGACCTCGTCGACGAAGCGCACATGCTTCGTGACCCGCAGCGCTTCGGCGCGGGCGGCGAGCCGGCCACGGTAGGCCGCCCCGTCTCCGCCAACCACGTCCGGATCGCTCGCGCCCACGATCGCGAAGATGACGTCGGGATGCGCCTTGGCGATCGCCGGCAGGGCCTCGATCACGCGCTCGAAGCCGACGTCCGGGTCGAGCAGGCCGGCGCCCAGGATCATGGTGCGCCCCGCGAGGTCGACGACCGGCTTGAGCGCTTCCGCGTCGTTGATCGGCAGGTCGGGAACGCCGTACGGGATGATCTCCACGCGCCCGGCGCTGATCCCGTAGTCGTGCTTCAGGACCGACCGCGCCGCCTCGGACATCACGACCGCGATATCGACCGAGGCGACGAGCTCGACGATGAGCTGTCGCAGGGCCGGCGTCGGTCGGCGTCGAACGTCGTGGAGCGTGACGGCCGCCGGGATGCGCAGCGCGCCGACGAAGTCGAGCACGTACTCGCCGTCCTCGCCGCCCCAGCTGACGCCGTCGAACTGGATCGAGGCGACGTCGGCGCAGCGCTCGAGGGACGCGGCGGTGCGGGCGTACTCCGCCCGGTCGTCGCGACGGATGCGGTGGTGGACCTCGTAGGCCTGCTTCGGGACCGGGCCGTGGGGATGGACGGCAACGATCTCGCGGTCGGGGGCGACCCGGCTCAGCTCAGTGGTGAATGAAGCGACCTCGCCCTGGCGTGGTGCGTAGCTGGAGGCGAAGGCGATGCGCGGGATGGCCGCTCCGATTCGGACTCGAAAAATGGAGAACGGCCCGTCTTGCGACGGGCCGTTCGAAAGATCCCTTAGCTTGCGGCGTGAACGCGCGCGGCTCGAGGGCCCTTGGGGCTCTGCTCGATCTCGAACTCAACCTTCTCGCCGCCGACGAGGCGGTCGAAGTCGAGTGAGGCGTCGAGGGCGCCACGATGGAAGAAGTATTCCTTCGCATCGTCGGCGGTGATGAAGCCAAAGCCGCGATCGGCGATGACCTTCTTGACGGTTCCGGTGGTCACAAAGACCTCCTTCACTTCCCGAACGAGGGAGGAAGAACGCACGGTCCGTTCGAGAAGGGGGTCGACCACGCGGGGGCGCTGCAAGAGGCAACGCTCCAAACAGAGTAGCACAGATGTTCGACCGTGGATGTCAGCAGCCATACCGACACCCGCTTCGAGCGCCCATCGCGGCCTAGACTCCGGCCGTGGACCCGAGGATCCGGGAGTTGTTTCATCCCGCGCCGGGGCTGACCTATCTCGACACGGCGACGTATGGGCTGCCGCCGGAGCCGACCGTTCGGGCCATGCGGCAGGCGCAGGACGAGTGGGTCGACGGCACCGGCCGGTGGGTCGACTGGGACCGGCAGCAGGAGCGGGCCCGGGTCGCCTTCGCGCGGCTGATCGGAGTCGCGCCCGCGCGCGTGGCGCTGTTGCCGTCCGTGTCGGTCGGGATGGGGGTGGTCTCGGCGTCGCTCGAGGCCGGTGACCGCGTCGTCGCGCCGGCCGCGGAGTTCCGGTCGGTCCTGTATCCGCTGCTGGTCGCGCGAGACCGCGGGGTCCAGCTCGTTGAGGTCGACGACGTCGACCGGCTGGCCGAGGCGATCACCCCCGGCACGGCGCTCGTCGCCATCAGCCTGGTTCAGATGCAGACCGGCCGGGTGCTGCCGGTGGCGGAGATCGTCGACCGTGCGGAGGCGGTCGGGGCAAGCGTCCTGCTGGACGCCACGCACGGCGTGCCGTTCGTGGGCCTGGACGACGTGATCGACCGGCTCGACTACGTCCTCGTCCACGCGTACAAGCACCTGCTCTGCCCACGCGGCGTGGCGTTCATGGTCCTGCGCGAGGACGAGATCGGGCGGCTGCCGCCGATCGTCTCGAGCTGGCGCGCGTCGGACAACCCGTACACCTCCTTCTTCGGCGGGCCGCTGTCACTGGCCGAGGGCGCGGCGCGGCACGACGGGTCGCTGCCGTGGCACCCGTGGGTCGGCGCCGCGGAGTCACTGGAGCTGCTCGTCGAGTGGCAGCAAGCCGGCGCCCTCGAGGAGCCCGTGACGCTGGCACGCTCTCTGGCCGACCACCTCGGGATCCCATGGGGCGGCGCCACCCTCGTCTGCCCGCAGATCGGCGACGCCGACCGCGTGCGGGCGGCCCTCGACCAGCATCGGATCAAGGCCGCGTTCCGCGGCACGGCGGTCCGGTTCTCCACGCACGTCTACAACGACGAGGCGGACATCGAGAAGGCCGCAGCAGCCATCGGGCCGCTGGTCGCCGAACCGGCGACGAGCTAGCGAGGGCGAGCGACTCAGCCCAGCCGGACCGCCTCGGCGGTGAGCCTCGCAACCTCCTCGAGTGCCGCGAGATCGTCGGCGGCGTAGGCACGCCCGCTGCGCGCTGGCCCGACCACGATCGCGCGAAGGGGCCCCGCGTCGGCAAAGGTGATGGTCGTGGTCGGCGCGTCCGCGGCCACGGGCCAATCGCCGCCGCTGGCGACGACCGCGCCGCGCTCGTCGAGCACCGCCGCGCCGACCGAGCCGAGCTCCGAGACGGCCTCGCGGGCGAGACTCTCGGCGGCGCGTGGCGGGCTGATCACCGCGAGCACCGACTTGACCTTGTCGCCATACGACCCGAAGCGGCGCGTCTCGTACTTGAAGCGCTTGTCGATGATCGCCTCGAGCCGCTTCCGGAGCGGCGCGTAGAGCGTCGCGATCACGAGCGTGGCGAGGACGATCGCCGCGTCGGACGAGGCCCCGGTGAAGGCGACGAAGAGGCGCTGCCCGAGCCCCACGCCGGCCGTGAAGACGCCCGCCAGGATCGCCGTCAGGGAGCCGTAGACGAGCGCCCGGTTGATGATCAGGTCGATGTCGTAGAGGCGGCACCTGGTGATCGCGACGCCGATGGCGATCGGGAGGCAGGCGACCGCCGTCACGGCGAGCCCGAAGAACGCCTCGCTGTTCGGCTGGGCGATCGCGGCCAGTGCGAAGGCGATGACGACGACGGCCGCGATGAGCCCGAACCACCGCAGCTGCGCCCGAACGACCGAGTCGGACTGCCGGTAGCGGACGAGCAGCGACACGCCCGCCGCCGCGAGGCCGACGGTGGTCAAGAGGCTGCTCGCGGCCACGAGGAGCTCGAACAGTGGCTGCATCGCCGCGGGCGCCCCGAGCGGGTTCGGGATGACCAGGCTGTTGTGGTCGAACTTTCCGGGACGGAAGACTGCGACGAGGTCCCACAGCACCGCACCGAGCACCGCCAGGACGAGGACGATCCGCCAGCGCGGCCCGGGGAATGCATCGGTCGGGTAGAGCAGCATGAGCGCCGTCGTGCCGAGGCCGAAGGTGGGGACGAAGAAGAGCACCGAAAGACGCAGCCGCTCGAAGGCGAGCGGCGCCTGGTTCACGCCCCCCGGCCCGATGAAGATTGACCCGTACGCAGCGGTCAGGATGGCGGTCCCCATCCCGATCCCGATCAGGACCATCACCCAGGCGACGCGCGTCCGCGGCCGCCGCCGCGCGATGAACGCGCCGATGACCGCGAACGTCACGATCGTCCCGAGGAACCCGGTCGAGATGAAGTTGAGGTTGCTCAGCAGGGGGAAGTCGGGGTCGCCACGCGCACCGAGCGCCAGGATGGCGAGCGCCTCGAGGACGGCGACGATGGCGAGGAGCGCTGCCAGGCGGCGCAGGCCCCGGTCGCCGAGTGACGCGGAGTCAGCGGCGCGCGCGAGCGTGCTCACGCGCGGAGTCTAGTCACGGCGACCGGCCGGACAGCGCGGAAATCCGCGGTGCAGCGGGCGTCGCTAGGCTCGATGGGTGCACCCCGAAGCCCTGGCAGGCGACCCGGCTCGGTTCCTCGCGGACCTGGATCCGGAGCAGGAAGCCGCGGTCCGAGCGACGCGCGGGCCCGTTGCGATTCACGCGGGAGCGGGCACCGGCAAGACGCGCGTCATCAGTCGCCGCACGGCGTACGCGATCGCGACCGGCGTCGTGCCGCCGGACCAGGTGCTGGTCGTCACGTTCACGGACAAGGCCGCGACCGAGATGGTCGACCGCCTGGCGGCGCTCGGACTGCCGGGCGTCACGGCGCGCACGTTCCACGCGCACGCGCTGAGCCAGCTGCGGCACTTCTGGCCGGCGCGCCACGACGGCGCGCCGATGCCGGCGATCCTCGACGAGCGCGGGCTCGCCATCTACCGGCTCGCCCGGCAGCTGCCGGGCAACTACAAGTTCACGCCGTCGAAAGACCTCGCAGACGAGATCGGCTGGGCCAAGGCGCGCCGGATCACGCCGCGGACCTACGAGGCCGAGGCCGCCCGAGCGAAGCGCGAGCCGCCGATCCCGGTCGACCTGTTCGTGCGGGTCTTCGGCGACTACGAGCGCCAGAAGGCGCGGGCGAACCGGCTGGACTTCGACGATCTCCTGACCGAGACGGTGGAGCTGCTCGAGGCGGACCCGGATGCGGCCGAGATGATCCGGGCGCGCAAGCGCTGGGTCAGCGTCGACGAGTACCAGGACACGAACCCGATCCAGCAGCAGCTGCTCGAGCTGTGGCTCGGCGAGCGCGACGACCTGTGCGTCGTCGGCGACGAGGACCAGACGATCTACACGTTCACCGGCGCGACGTCGGACTACCTGACGAGCTTCGTGCAGCGCCACCCCGGCGCCACCGAGATCACGCTCTCGCGCAACTACCGCAGCTCACCGGAGATCCTGGTGCTCGCGAACCGCCTGCTCGCGGCGGAGGGCCGGACGAAGCAGCTCGTGGCGACGAAGCCCTCCGGCCCGACGCCCACCGTGGAGAAGTTCCGCGACGGCGACACCGAGGCGGCCCACCTGGTCTCGACGATCCGCCGGCTCGTCAGCGAGGGCACGCCGGCGGCCGAGATCGCCATCCTCGTCCGCACGAACGCGCAGATCCCGCCGCTCGAGGCGGCGCTGACCAAGGCCCGGATCCCGTTCCGGGTGCGGGGCCAGCGCTTCTTCGAGCGCACGGAGATCCGGGAGGCGATCCGGCTCCTGCGGCGCCTGCCCGACGACCTCATCGGCTCTCGCCTCCTGGCGGCATTCGACTCCGCGCTCCGCAGGGACCTCGGCTTCGACGACGAGGCGCCGGGCCGCGGCGCCGAGGCGCGCGAACGGACCGAGTCGCTCGCGCTCCTGCTCCAGATCGTCGGCGAGGCCGTCGGCGCGCGCCACGACATCGGCCGCGACGCGCTCCTCGCCGACTTCGAGGCCCGCGCCGCCGCGGAGGCCGAGGGCTCGGCCGAGGGCGTGAACCTACTGACCCTGCATCGGGCGAAGGGCCTCGAGTGGGACGCGGTGCTGCTCCCCCAGGTCGAGGACGGCACGCTGCCGATCAAGCAGGCCGAGACCGACGAGGAGGTCGCGGAGGAGCGCCGGCTCCTGTACGTCGGGCTCACGCGGGCGCGCCGCTACCTCGCGCTGTCGTGGGCCGAGCGCCGCGTCGGGGTGGGGGACCGCTCGGCGCGCCGGCACCCGAGCCCGTTCCTCGTCGCACTGCGCGACCGCCCTGCTCGCGGCGAGCTCGACGCCGGGGGCCGCCACGTGACCAACCTCCCGAGCGCCCCGATGTCCGCCGGCGCGCGCCTGCGCGACGTCGACGACCCGCTCATGGCGGCGCTGAAGGAGTGGCGCTTGACGACCGCCCGCTCGGACGGCGTGCCCGCCTACGTGGTCGCGACGGACGCCCTCCTCGCCGAGATCGTCGACCAGCGCCCGACGACGATCCCGGGCCTCCGGCGCGTCAAAGGCATGGGACCCTCCAGACTCGCTCGCTACGGGACCGAGCTGCTCGAGATCGTGACGGCAGCGCGATAGCGGCAGCGGCGGTCGGTCTCGCGGCCCAGCGGGTGGCCGGATAGGGATCTCCCCATCTTGTCGGCACCGAGCCGAGGACGTAGCCTCGGGCCAGGCGCAGCGGGGGGAAGGCTTTCAAGCTCGCAGTCGCGCTCCTGGTCCTCGCGTCCACCTCCATGGGTTGCTCTTCCCGGCCGCCCGCCGAGCACTTCGTTCAGGTACTGGATCGACTCCATGTTCCGGCCACGTGGACGCTCGCCCACGAGGCCATCCGCGCGCCCGGCAGCACGTTCATTGCGTGCGAATTCGTGGTCAACAGCGATTGCCCCTCGGCGCATCGCTTCTACCTCGTCAATGGCGATCCGGCCCCCGCGTATCCCGAGGCGAAGGCCATGCTGCTCGAGGCCGGTTTCGTCGTTGCCCAGGAGCTACATCCGGATTGCGTCGCGTTCGGCGATCCGGTTCTTGCCTGCGAGCTGATCGCGACTAGGGGATCCGACGGACTCAGCGTATTGATCAGCTTCCCAGGCGTCGATCGCGAAGAGCTCGGCATCGCCCAGGCAGACGCATCCATCGTGGAGCTGCGGGCATATCCGTTACCAGAGAGGAGAGACCCCTGATGCGCGGAGCCAAGCTGGTGCATCCGATCGCCGTGATCGCTCTGCTCGCATCCATGGGGGTCATGATTACGCCGCAGCCGACAAATGCGATCACCTGCACCGATGTGCATGTCGTCTGGGCTCGAGGGACCGGCGCGCCTGAGCAGGACGCCCAGGGAGACCAGTTCATCACGACGGACCTCGGCGGCCGAATCGCGGAGTCCGGGGCCACGATGTCCCAGTACCGTCTCGGAACGGGCTCTGGTTTCGGCGGGTTCGACTATCCCGCATACGGAAGCCCGCTCGACCTTCTGGTGAGCGGCTATCTGGAATTGGGCGGCCCATACAGCGACAGCGTGGCGCAGGGCCACCAGGAACTCGTGGCGTACATGGCTGATCGCGCGGCGGCGTGCCCGAACGAAACCTTCGTGCTCGGTGGGTGGTCGCAGGGTGCCCAGGTCGTGGGCGAAGGACTTTTTGACCTGACGCCCGCCGTCAGATCCCGAATTGCATTCATTGCACTCTTCGGCGATCCGAAGCGGGACACGGGCAACTACTTGCCGATCTACCCAACTCCGCCGGAAGCGCATCCGGCTTCCTGCGAGGGACATCCAAAGCCCTGGATACGTGGGGATGCCAACTGCGGCAGCTTTGGCGGAATCTTTCATCCTCGGAACCCGTACGTTCCTGCCGACATCGAGAATCGCGTCGGATCATGGTGCCGAAGGCATGACTCGGCCTGTGAGGCGCTCGGCGGAGGTCTGGATGAGCACTTCCGTTACTTCGACCCTGGCAGCGACTCCCTCGTGGCCGCGCGAGAGGCGGCACTGGCGCTCCGCAACTACCTGCCCCAATTCGACTTCGACGTGTCGTGGTACCCGTTCGCGGTCGGTCTCGGGGGAGCAGATCTCGGGTTCGTCTTCGACACGACGGGCAGCATGTCCTCGCACATCGCCAACGCAAAGTCGGAAGCCAGCGACCTGGCGCAGGCCTGGATCGACCTGTTCCCGACGGGGCGCGTCGGGCTCGTCGAGTTCAAGGACCAGGGCGACCCATTCGTTTCGCGCGTCGACCTTGGACTCACCGGCGACGTGCCGGCATTCCAGAGCGCGGTGAACGCGCTGACAGCAAGCGGCGGCGGCGACACGCCCGAGGCCGCGCTCTCCGGCGCCATGACGGCTTTGAATCAGCTCGACTGGCACAACGGCGCGACGAAGGTCCTGGTCGTCATCACCGACGCCCCGGGGAAGGACCCCGAGCCGGTTACCGGTTTCACGACGCAGTCGACCGTTCAGCGAGCCCTCGAGATCGATCCCGTCGCGGTCTACACGGTCAACGTGGCGAACCTGGCGGAGGTCACCAACTTCTTCACGCCGCTCGCGAACGGCACGAGTGCGCAGGTCCTCACGCTCCAGCCCGGACAGACGCTGTCCGACGCCCTCCTGGATGTCATCGAGGTCGTCTCGCTCGACCCCGTCGCGACGCTGAATGGGCCGTATTACGCGCCGGTTGGGACGGCGATCCAGTTCGACACCTACCCGTCGTTCGACCCGGACAGCGACCTCGTCTCCTTCGAGTGGGACTTCGACGGCAATGGGACCGTCGACCAGACCACCGCCACGGGGTCTGTCGCGCACACGTACACGAGCACCTTCCATGGGCTCGCGGTCGTCCGCGCAATTTCCGCAGACGGCGGAAGCGCGCTCGCAAGCGCCTCCGTGAATGTCGATTCAGTCGGCCTCGCGAACCTGTATCCCCTCCCGCCGACGTCGGCGTCGGCAACAATCACGGGTTCAGGGCAGGTCACGGTGACGTGGACGCCGGCTGCGAACGATCGAGCTGTCGATTACAACGTCTCGTTCGAGAACGGCCTCTATGCCGGGCACGTCGCGGCCACCGATCCCCATTCGATGGTGCTCACGGGCCTGGATCTCACCACGCCCACGAAGTTCTACGTCAACGCCTCCAACCTCAGCGGCCAGAGTGCGCTCGTTGCGACTCCGACCGTGGGCGGGAGCGGTCCGTGGGGTTCCGTGTCGCGCGTCAACGACGACGCGACCACCCTGCACCAGGTCGCCCCGGCCGTTGCACTCGGACCGAACGGCGCGGCGATCGCCGCCTGGCAGGACTACCGGGCGAGCCCGCCCGGCAATCCGACCAGCCAGATCGACATCTACGCCTCGCGGCGCGATCCCACGACGGGAACCTGGAACGCCAACGTGCGGGTCAACGACGTCGCCACCGGCCAGCAGTACAAGCCGTCGGTCGCCGTCGGGCCGAACAACGATGCCTATGCCGTCTGGGTCGACAACCGCAACAGCCGTCCGGACATCTACTTCTCCAAGCGATCGGCGGCAACCGGCGTCTGGAGCCCGAACGTCCGCGTCAACTCCGTGACGAGCTTCCAGAGCCAGGACTACCCCGCGATTGCCGTCTCTCCGAGCGGCGATGCCATCGCGGTGTGGTACCGGGCCGCGAACAACAAGCTGAACATCTGGTCGGCGCGCCTGGCGGCCGGCGCCTCGACATGGGGACCCGAGATCCGGGTGACCTCGAGCCAGACCAACCCGAAGCAGGAGCCGGAGGTGGCCTTCGGGCCGAACGGCACTGCCCATGCGGTGTGGATGGATCCGGCGGCCGGCAATGCCGACATCTGGTACGCATCCGTCCCGGCGGGATCCTCCACCTGGTCGGCGGCGACGAAGGTCAGCGACGACCCCGGTACCGGGTTCCAGGGCACTGCCGACATCGCCGTCGACGGATCCGGGAACGTGACCGTGGTCTGGACGGATCGGCGGGCGACGCCGTACCAGCTCCGTGCCCGGCGCCTGCCCTCGGGCGGGACGTGGGCGCCGAGCGTCGTGGTCGCCGCTGACGGCGGAAACTCGCCGTCACTCACCGTCAGGACAGACGGCCGGGCCTATGTGGCCTGGCACAACGGGGACTTCTCGACGATCTTCCCGCGCCTGTACTGCTCGATGTACAACCCGAGCACGGGTACGTGGTCGACTCCCGAGCGAATCGATACGAGCCCCGCCGATCACGGCGCGGCGACGCCGGCCCTTGCCCTGGATGCGACCCGGCTGGTCGCGCTCTGGAGGGACGCCATCGACGATCCCAGCGGCAATACCAACGGCGACATCTTCTCGCGAGTGCGCACGCCGTAGACGGAAGGTACCGGTCGTTCGGGACCGCTGGCTGGCGGTCGGGAGGAAGTTGAGCCGCGACGATCGCGGCGATGCCGCGACGCCTGCTGCCTCGACTCTTCGCCGCCGCCATCCTGGTCCTGCTCTGCGCGCCCGTCGCGCTGGGCGCCAAGGGCTTCTCGCAGACCGTTGCGCGGTGGAGTGCTTTCAGCACCCAGGCGACCGACTGGTTCTGCACCGCGGCGGTCGTCCAGCACGTGCGCAACCTCGCCACGGGCGAGGCCCGCCACGGCGGCTCGCACCAGGCCGAGTTGTACGCCTACGGCCGCTCTCACAACCGCTACGCCTACAAGTCCCGCGGGGTCGACCCGGAGGGCGTCGAGGCGATGCTCGAGTACGCCGTCGCGGGCTCCGACTGGAACCAGGTCAAGACGAGGTCGCTCCAGTCGGCCTTGATCATTGCGGCGCGCCGGATGCGGGCGACCGGCCTGCCGGCCGTGCTCTTCGTCGCCGGCGGCAAGCATGCCTGGACCATGAACGGCTACACGGCCACGAGGGACCCGGCGTCGGGCGCGAAGTTCCGGGTCACGTCGGTGCGGGTCAGCGGCCCCTTCTACCCGAAGCAGAAGTCGCGGTACGGCTGGTACGACCTCCCGCCGAACAGCGTCCGATCGGCCCTCCGCCTCGCGGAGGCCTTCTTCCCGTACCGCGAGCACCTCGCCTTCGGCGATCGCCGGGCCACACCCTGGAACGGCTATTTCGTCGCGGTCGTCCCGTGGACGAATGGGTCAGAGCCGGATCGGGACCCAGACCCAAGCCCGACACCGATGCCGACGCCGAGCGCCATACCGACCCTCGAACCCACCCCGGTCCATGAGCCGACGGTCGCACCCACGACCGAGCCGACCCTGACGCCGGAACCGACACCGATCTAGGGGCGCGGGCCCGGTCCGGAGCGAGCTTGACGCGAGTGCCGCCACGTCACCAACCTCCCGAGCGCCTATCCCACCCCACCTCCAGATGCCTAATGAGCGAGTGACCACTTCGTGCGATACACGGTCCGGTAGTCCCCATCTCGGCAGAAGCAGCCAGGCGACGCACGGATGGGCCGGCTAGGAATTGGAGGGATCGGGCGTATCACATCGATGGTCGTGGCCTGAGTGACTTCGGGTTCTACCCCTGTCCTCGATGATTCGACGAGGCGCGCGGCTAGGAGAACGCCGGCGAGTGCAGACTGGTGAGCCAATGGCACGTGGACATCGGCACGGACCGTTCCCGATGATCCAAGAGGTAGTACGGCGCCCCCACATATACCTTGAACGTAGAGCTCCCGGACGGGTTGCCCAGCGAACGGGGCAAAGAGCTCGATCGGGCGGCCAAGAGCTGCCGCGACAGCCTCGAGGAAGTCCGGCTCGAGCCCCCGACCGAGGTGGAGCAGCGTCCGGACCTGTGCTAGTCGGTCGGGGACGCCGAGGGCTCGCGCGACGAGCTCATCCTCATTGGGCGCTACGCCTGCTGGATGATAAAGGCACGCTACGCACGCCCCGGGTCCTCCGAAGGCGCTGTGCTCGGATACGCCCAGGTCACCTGGCTGCGTCCATGCGTTGGCGATCCATCGCGGCAGGCTCGCTTGCGCTGCCCTGCGATCACCAGCCGAGTCGAGGGCAAGCATGAGACGCGGATTGTGCACGCCTCGGCGTAGGGCGAAATCCCCCCATGTCCCTTCGAATGGAATGGCTTCGATGAACGCCCCGAACGAGTCCGCGAGCAACCGACTCTTGGCCCGGCTGGTCGACGAACGCTCTGTCATGACATAGCGCTGGAGGTTGCTCAGTTCGACCGTTTCGTGGTCGACGATTGCGAGCGAGCCGCGGTCGCGCGATCGCGCCAGCGCCCAGGCCACGGCGTTGCCGATGGCGCCGGCGCCAACCAGAACAGCGTCAAGGTCCCTCCCGGATCGCGGTGGTGCCCGCCTGGCCAGCTGGTCACGGCGGGCACTCAGCTGGGCCCGCTCTCCTTCGATGTCCTGACCGAGTACCGCAGCCCGAAAGAGGAGACCCGTGCCGAGCGCGGCAGCTACGCCAGCTCCGAAAGGGTCGGTAGACGATCCAAAGCTAAGGGGCATTCTCGTGCTTGCGCTGCCCAGCCAAGCGCTCGATCCGACGTAAACGCTCGAGCGGAATCGCTCGGCCTCCTTCCCAAAGACCAGGCCGTGGACGGGGCGCAGGTCATGTAGGACATCGATCTTTGGATTGATCGCCAGCGCGAGCTCACTGAGCTCCGTGACAGTTCGAGATGCCGGACCAACTATCGCGATGGCCGGATAGAAGCGGGCCAGGAGGCGGACCGTAAGATCGAGGGCCGCCTGGCCTTCGCGGCTGCTGGCGGCATCCGAGCCAAATGAGACGCCGACATCGAGCGCGCCGACCTGCGCGCTGAATGCTTGGGAGTCAAAACCGAAAACGACCTGGGAGACCGCCTGCGCGCCGCGGTCGAAGTAGTCCGCCAGAGCCACGTCAGATGACCTCGACCGTGACCCCGAAGGGCTGCCATTCACCCGCCTCCAGGCGATACACGGCGGTGGAGTCCGCCATCAGGCCGTGCCGCGCGAAGTCGGCCACCACGATCGACAGGCAGCCTTCCGCTGTCACGATAGCGTAGGCGTCGTCGGTGCCGGAGTGGAACGCCTCGGTCGGGTGGGAGTGCAACTGAACGCCAAGCGTCTCACTGTGCGTGTAGAGCCACACGTTGAGGTCATGCAAGGCTGGGCCGTCGACGCGCACACCGCACCCGAGTGGGGTTCTGTAGGCGGTCTGTGGCGGGACGTGGTACGTATCCACGGCGAATGTGGCGCCATCGGCGCGCCCGCTCCAGAGCACGAAGAGCTCGTGACCGTGATCGCCGGCCTCCTGGATGGCGCGTTCGGTTGCGTCGATGACGGCGGCGGGCACGACCAACCGTTCGATCACTCAGGCACAACCTGTTGGCTGTAGCCGGCGATCTTCACGTCGAGTTGAAGGTTGTACCCAGTGATGGGCGCCGTGCCGTAGCGATCGATGATCTCAAGGAGCCTGACGAGCCGCCCGGCGCCGGATGCCCGATGAAGCTCCCAAGCGTCCCCTGAGTGCCCTGGATGTTCGTGATACTCGCGGACTCCCGCGAGGCACAGAAATGGGGTATCGGAGTCGCCGTACGCCTGCATGAGCGGCTGGTGCTGCACGAGTTGCGGGAGCGCTACCCCGTCGGGTAGGCCAAGCACCTGCACGTTCGTCGTGCCAACGGACCGCTTGAGCTGCGTCGGCAGATCGTTGGCGTGATACGGCTCCGACGTGAAGGGATCCACGAGTTGGACGGAAGGGGGGATGGAATCGTAGTCGGTGTAGTCGAAACGGATCCCCATCACCAACGCTGGCGGCTTGACATTCTTCGCCGCCATCACTACGACGGCGATCGGAAAGGTTGCCTCCGCCAGGTACCAGCCGCGTTCCCGGTAGGTGCCGGCGAGCCGCCGGAACTCCCTGATCTCCCGGGCAAACTTGCGCTTGGAGACTCGCTGATCGGTCCCTCGGCTAGCCAGCGCCACCGATCCCCGCCTTTAGGTTGAGGAAGATCGTCGCGGCCGCCGGAAAGTTGAAGGACTCGATCTTCTGCTTCGGATCGAGAACGTTCCCACCGTAGTTCAACTCCCAGTTGGAGGCAGGCTGGCCGGTGTTCTGCGTTTGGGCCAGCGCCTTCTCGATCACGGTGAGAAGGGGCGCGTGCGGATTGGCTCGCACCTGTGTTGGTTGGCCATTGACGACGATGGTCAGTTCGATTTGCGGGTCCGGCATTGACGTGTTCTCCTATTGCTGCATGAGGGAGTTTGTTCCATCCGCTCTTGCTTGACAAGTGTACTATTGACTTTCCCGTGACGATGCACAATCTCTCCTGGACGGCGGCAACACAGGTTCGGGCCGCCGCTCGCAGGAGCCCCGAAATGCCTTCCACGCTGCCCGCCCCTCGCATGGAGGTCTTGTCGCCGACCGCGTTTCCATTCGGCTTGCCCGCGGACCGGCAGCGCCTTGCCGTTGATGGCTGGCTCGACGAGGCCATCACGGGCCGCGTCGATTCTCCACTCGTAGTGACCTTCGATCTGGATTTGTTTCCCTACGAGCCCGAGATTGGCGTCCTCGTTCAACTCGTGAGGCGGGTGGGACTCGAGCTCGGGGAACGCAATCACGGCCGCGTCGTGATGGTCTTCGCAACGTCGCGCGAGCCGGTCCGCGAGGCCGTCCGCGCGCTGGCATCCTCGATGGACATCCCGATCTATGTCGCGGCGGACGCCGCTTCGATCGCCAGGGCAGAGCCGGCAATGCATCTCACGCCCGGCAAACGCCTGACGCTCGACGCGGTCGCGGCAAACGGCCGGGCAACCGCGACCGTGGTGGCTGACGCCACCGGGACCACCCCCGTGGCTGCCGGGAACGCACTCTCTGAGCTGCACGCGCAAGGCCTGCTTCTTCGATATGAGGGATCGGGAAGGGTGGCGCACACATATATGCACCCAGCAGCAGCCCAAACGCGCCCGCTGCAGACCACGGTCGCCATTCCCCAAGCGCTATCGGCTGAGATCGCAGAAATCGCCAGCATGGCCGGCCGCGACCCCGAGGAGCTCATCGTGCAGGCCTGGCGCGACTTCATGTCACGTAACGCCAGCGAGCTGGCAGACCGCTACCACGTTATCGCCGGCCAGATTCGCGTTGGCGACCGAGAAGGGTTGCTCGATAGCCTTACTCAGGACTCAGGGGATGCTGTTCCTAGACAGGGACATCGCAATCGGGGAGCCTGAGGCAGAGAGTCTTGCGTCACCGCCGTCCTCTCTCGGCTATCCGAGCAAGCAGGAATATGCGATCTCAACCTGACGCTCGTCGAGGCCGCTCGTCGGGAGTTCCAATTCCGGACGCCAGTCGCCCAACTCGCCGCCCAATGGGCGGAGGGCAGCGAGGATCGCCAGCATGAGGTTGACGTTGGCTCCGCGCATCGAAATTGCGACATGCAATTCACGGATGCCGAGAATCTCTACAACCACGCCGCGAAGCGGAACCCCACCGATCGACCCCACGAGCTCTGTGCCCGGGGCGGCTTCCAGTTGATTCCGGAAACGGTCAGCCTCCTGAGGGATTGCTTCGACCAGCCGCTCGGCTCTGTCTCGGATGAGCCAGACGCGGTCGCTCTCCGTTGGGTAGATCCGGCCCTCGTTGATTAGCAAATCGAAGTAGGCGAAGGAGTCGTCGGGCTCCCCGGAACGATGGAGGCGGTAGGCACACAGCCAAAGCGCGTTGTTCGGCCGATCTAGCCACGTCGCGCCCCTGTGGTCGTCGCCATACCGAAGGACCCCCAACGTGCGCTCTCCGGCTGCCGGACCAACTGTGCTAGCCGTCGCTGGAGTGCTGTCGTGCTTGCCACAGAGGGCGCGGATGATTTCCTGACCGGCCACGGCCTCGAGCGGGCCTCTGTCTGCCAAACCGAGGTCATCGACGCGGCACCGTTGGGTAACGCGAATGTCGTACCCACCAACCGCTAGAAATGAACCTCGATCAAAGGTGCCCAAGGGTCGAGACTGCTCCCAAATAATTCGTGCGTGGTTCGGCTCGGCCTGCGGATAGGCTGGGGCCCCAGCCATAGAGATGTCTAGAGGGGATGACCCTTGCCGGGCTCGATGTCGAGGCTGAAACGCTCGCGGGCGACTCGAGACGTGATTGGTAGCTGCTGGCGGCGGTCCTAATCGTGGCAGGTTGGAACGTCAGCAGGGCGTACTCGGATTTCGCGCTCTTCCCTTCATGCCAGAGCGACGTCGTGGTTGGCGCAACAGCCGCTGTATCGTGATCCGATGAGGGAGCGCGTCCGACCGGATTTCTGGAGCGCCTTCGCCGACTACGCCGCGAAGCGAGGTCACCGGGGACGGTGGAATCGCCGGACATCGCTGAGGCGGGTCGAAGGCCGGCTCATTTGGGCCATTCGAGTGCGACAAACCGATGGCGAGGCAGAGCTGCTCATAGAACGTGGCTCGCGACAAGAGAATGGCGCCTTGTTCGCCGACCTCAAAGTCCACGAGCGCGAGATCAACGACGGCACTCAGCTGCCGCTTCGTTGGAGTGACAAGCCCAACCGCATCCGGTTCCGCATCGCAGGACCAAAGAGGGCGATCAACACGTCAAGCGCGCGGACTTGGCCTACGGCATGGGACACGTTGCTCGCCGACTTGCAAGCCCTCGAGCAGGCGATTCGGCCGTTCCTAGGGATCGATGCGGCTTGGCGAAGGTTGCGATACGACGCCCCTGATTGGAACGTCGGCCTACTCCTAGCAGACTCGCAATCTGAAACTTGGGGCATTCACCCCGGAGATCTTGTCAGGCGCACCGAGCTTCATGCCATTTATGGCGGGCGGCGCCAGGGCGGGATCGGGCCATCGGCGACCACGAAAAATGTGCTGGTCTTTAGCGATCCAACGGCGGGTGCGCGGTACGGGTATAACGATCGGTGGGAGGGCGCGGTCTTTCACTACACAGGTGAGGGACAAGTCGGCGATCAAAGGATGACCGGCGGAAACCGGGCCATCCTGGAGCATCAGGAATCTGGAAGGGTTCTCAGGCTCTTCAAGGGCGTCCGCGGGGTGGTCCGCTATGAAGGCGAGTTCCGGATCGAATCCGATCTGCCTTGGTACGAGGGCCACGCGCCAGATCGCAACGGGCGCATGCGGCGCGTCATCATATTTCGCATCCGGGCCATTGAGCAGCCGTACCCGATGGCGGAGCGCACGTACGACGCTGCGCGTGAAGGCGCTACTACATTCGGAGTCCGGTCCAATGCCGTCAATGAGGACATTAGGACGGCCCCATCCGAACCCTTCGCACTTGACCCAAACGTTATTGATCGAGGGACGAAAGGTCACAACCGCACTCAGAATCTATTGCGATCCTTTCTTGAAAACAAAGGCGTGCGAACCATGCAGCCGAACGCGGCCCTTGACGACCCTGACTTCGACCTCGGATGGGAAAGGGGCGGTGTCTGGTTCGTTGCGGAGGTCAAGAGCCTTACCGACTCCAACGAAACGCAACAGCTACGTCTCGCGATTGGGCAGGTGCTCGACTACCAGGATCGCCTTTCCAGGCGACATTCCGACGTAAGAGCAGTCATTGCCGTCGAGCGGGCGATCCGCGACCGTCGGTGGGTCGCCCTCTGTGAACGACACAACGTCATCCTGGTTTGGCCGGAGACCTTCGAGGTTGCATTCTCGAAGGTCCTTTCTCGCTAGCGCGACGCACGAGCTTGCACCATGCGACGAACAGATCGCGGCGACTATCGAGGTCGCCGAGGGTCATTGCGGCCTAGTGCCTCGGGCTTCTCCGCCTCGGCGCTGGAGCCGCCAGGACCGTGGCGAGAACTTCGCTCAGCTTGGCCGTGGCGAGGCCGATGACGGTGTCCGCGCCGCCGTAGTAGAGGGCGAGGTCGTCCGTCGCCGGGTCGTGGATCCAGCCGCAGGGAAAGACCACCCGGCCGACGTCGCCGATCATCTCGTGCGGTCCCTCCGGGCCGAAGATCCACTCGTCCGTGCGATGCAGCACCGTGCCGGGATCCTCGAGGTCCAGCAGCGCCAGGCCGGCGCGGTAGATGGGACCGTCGGACGTCACCCGGACGCCGTGGTACATGACCAGCCAGCCCTCGGGCGTCTCGAGCGGCGGTGGGCCGAGGCCGATCTTGCCGGCATCCCACCAGGCCCCGTCGCGCGCCTCGAGCAGCAGCTTGTGGTCGCCCCAGTGGCGCATGTCCGGTGAGTACGACAGCCACATGTGGGCACCGCCGCGGAGCGGCGACGGCCGGTGGATCAACGCCCACCGCTTCCCGAACCGGCGCGGGAACATCGCCGCGTCCTTGTCCTCGGGCGGCATGACCGGGCCGAGCCGCTTGACGGTTCGGAAGTCCCGCGTCGTGGCCATCGAGACGAGCGGCCCGCGGCGGCTGTACGCGGTGTAGGCGATCGCCCACTCCTCGCGCTCCGGCAGCCAGGTCAGCCGGGGATCCTCGCAACCCCAGGTCTCCTCGGGATCGCGGTCGACGTCGGCGCGCAGGAGCGGCTCGGGATCGAACGTCCAGCGGGACTCGCCGTCGGCGCTGCGGGCGACGTGCAGCTGGGAGATGCCGCGCATGTCCTCCACGCGGACGAGGAGGATGGTCTCGTCGCCGATCCGGGCGGCACCCGGGTTGAAGACGCTGTTGGCGGGGTAGGGGACATCCGCGGCGGTCAGGATTGGGTTGTGCGCCGACCGGACGAAGAGGGGCTTGGCGGCGGTCACCCGGGGACGACCGGTGCGGCCGCTGCTCGCGGCACGGCCGCCAGCGTCGCGAAGGCCGGCTGCCTGGCGCCGGCGGCACGCGCGGCCGGCTTCCGGTCGCGCATGAGCCGCACTCGCTCGGCAGCGGTGAGCCACATCAGGGTCGACTCGGCGCCCTCATTGGTGTTGACGCCTGTCGTCGTGAGCCCGTCCGAGCAGGCACCGCGAGCTGGGTCGGCGATCTGCACGCCGAGATCGTTCCCGCCGAGGAACCAGGCGTACGCGCGCTCCATCGCCTCGAGGTAGCGCGGCTCCCTGGTGGCGTTGTAGGCCGCCTCGCAGGCGAGCACGAGTGCCGTCGCCTCGATCGGCTGCTGGTCGAACTGGGCCTTCGTCCCGCCGCGCGGCCACCAGCCGTTGCCGACCGGCGAGAAGCGGCCCTTGGGCGAGGTCTGGACCTCGATGAGCCAGTCGAGGACCTGGAGGCCGATCGCGAGCATCACGTCGGCGCCGAGGCGATGACCGGCCACGATCAGCGCCCGCGGGAGCACGCCGTTCTCATAGGTCAGCGTCGACTCCGGCCAGGGCCAGCCGGGCCGGGCGAAGTCGAGGAAGCGGGCATGCAGGCCGGTGGCCATGCGCCGCAGGGTGAGCGCCGAGGCCTTCGCGACGGCTGCCTCCTGCTCCTCCTCGGAACCGGCGACCGCGACCGATCGCGCCACCGCGTCGCAGGCGAGGATGACCGAGGCCTGTGCGCGCGGCGAGGTCACCTTGCCGGCGGCCGGGAGCGCGCGCCCGAACAGCGCGAGGGCGCCTTCGAACAAGCGTGCGTCCGGGGCGCCGTCCATCGTCTCGCCGAGGGCGAGCATCGCGCGCCCGAGGCTGTCGTTCGAGCCCGGGCCGCCGATCCACGCACCATCGATCGAGCGAAAGTTCCAGAACCGCCCGGTCGCAGGGTCAAAGGCGTCCTCGAGGAAGCGCAGGTTGCGCCACGCGCTCCTCGCGACCGCGACCCAGCCGAGCCCTCGGGCGTGGAGCAGGTCCACCTCCAGCGCCCGGGCGACGTCGTCGACGCAGTAGCCGTGGGCCGGATCCGGGCGCGACCCGACCGCGTGCTGGAAGATCCCGAGCTCGCCCGTCAGCGCCTCGAGGTGCTGGCGGCTGATCGGATGAAGGGCCGCCCGGTCAGGCATGGGCGCTCACCAGCTCACCCGCGGGAACGGCGGGCGCGGGAGGCGGCGGGCTTCCGGCCGCGACGCGCGAGAACAGCGCGCTGTATTGGGCGCCGACGGCGGACCAGACCATGCCTCGGCTGTAGTCGTAGGCCCGGCGGCCGATCGCCCCGCGCAGGGCGTGGTCCTCGAGCAGGTTCGTGAGCGCCTCGGCCAGGTCGGGCACGGAGGCTGGCGGGACGAGGATGCCGCGCCCGCCGGCGAGCAGCTCCGTCGCGTAGACGTAGGGCGTGGAGACGACGGCTCGACCGGCGCCCATCGCGTAGGACAGGGTGCCGGACACGATCTGGCCGAGGTTCGGGTAGGGCGTGACGAAGACGTCGGACGCCTCCAGCCATTGGCTCAGCTCGCGCTTGCCGACGAAGCGGTCGACGAACTCGACGTGGCCCTGCATCCCCAGGCGCCGGATGCGGTCGACGAGCGAGATCCGGTACGCCTCGCCCTCGCGCTGGACGAGCGCGGGATGGGTCGCACCGACGATCACGTACAGCACCGACGGGTGCGCCGCGACGACCGCGGGCAGCGCGTCGATGGCCAGCTCGAGGCCTTTGCCGGGACCCAGGAGGCCGAAGCTGAGGATGACCTTGCGATTGCCGACGCCCAGGCCGGGCTTGACGGTCTCGGAGCTGACCAGCGGCAGGTCGGGGACGCCGTGGGCGATGACATGCACTCGATCGGGATCGACGCCGTATGAGGCGCGCAGGAGGTCCGAGGCGGAGGTCGACATCACGACCGTCGCCTCGGCCCGCTTGATCAGCTCGATGAGGACGGATCGCTGCTTCCGGGTCGGCTCACGCAGGACGGTGTGGAGCGTGGCGACGGCCGGGACGCGGAGGCCGTTGACGAAGTCGAGGACGTGCTCGCCATCCTGGCCGCCCCAGATCCCGTACTCGTGCTGGATCGAGACGACGTCGGCGCAGTCGTTGAGCGAGCGGGCCGTGCGCACGTAGTCGGACGGCTCTTCCTTGCGGATCCGGTGATGGACCTCGGAGGGATAGAACGGGGGATCGTCGCCCGGATGGAGGACGGCGATCTCGCCGCCGCCGGTTGCGGCCGCAAGGTCATGGGTGAAAGTCGCGATCCCGCACCGTCGGGGCGGGTACGTCGAGACGAAGGCTGTTCGGATGAGGGGCTCCTCTCGGGGAGTCGCTTCGCGCCAGTGCTGGGGAATCGGCGTGCCGAATACCTGTGGCGATGAAGGTGAGCGAGGCGCGGCCGACTCGGTGAGCCGGCCCGCCTGCTCGGTACGCGGACTAGGCCGCGTGGACCTGCGCTGCGCGCGGGCCCTTGGGGCTCTGCTCGATCTCGAACTGGACCTTCTCACCGCCGACGAGGCGATCGAAGTCAAGGGACGAGTCGAGGGCGCCGCGATGGAAGAAGTATTCCTTCGCATCTTCTGCGGCGATGAAGCCGAAGCCGCGGTCGGCGACGAGCTTCTTGATGGTTCCGGTGGTCACGTGGACCTCCAAGACTTCCCGAACACGGAATGGCAGAACGCACGGTCCGTTCGAAAAGGGGGAACCACGCGGAGCGTCGTCGCGAGAGGCGGCGGTTCTCAGAGACTAGCACAAATGTTCGAACAACGCCAGCCCAGGGGTCGAGCGATGCGGGGCGTCGCGGTAGGCTGGGCCCGCCGTGCGCATCGTCTCGCTCCTACCGTCCGCCACCGAGATCATCTGTCGTCTCGGGCTTTCGGAGTCGCTCGTTGGCCGCTCCAACGAGTGCACCTACCCGCCCGAGGTGCAGGACCTCCCGATCGTGACCGCGGCGCGGGTCGACCCGCGCCAGCTCGACAGCATCGAGATCGACCGGCAGGTCCGCGAGGCCATCAAGGACGGCCGCTCGCTGTACGCGGTCGACGCGGTGCTCATCGACCGCCTGGCTCCGGACGTCATCGTCACCCAGGACCTGTGCGCGGTGTGCGCGGTCAGCTCGGGCGAGCTCGCGAGCGCCTGCCCGGTCGGCGCACCCGTGATCTCGCTCGACCCGTCCACGCTCGACGAGGTCGCGGCGTCGATCGAGATGCTCGCCGAGCGCCTCGGCGTGCCGGAGCGTGGGAGGGAGCTCGCAGGCGAGATGCGCGCGACGATCGAGGACGTTCGTGGCTCGATCGAGGCGGCGGTCCGTGCCGGCGCCCGCCGACCGCGGGTCTTCGTCGCCGAGTGGATCGACCCGCCGTTCGTGCCCGGCCACTGGCTGCCGGGCATGATCGAGGCCGCCGGCGGTGAGGCCCTCCTCGCCGAGCCCGGCCGGCCGTCGCACCCGACGACCTGGGACGAGGTCGCCGCCGCCGATCCCGAGCTGCTCGTCATCGCCGCCTGTGGCTTCGACGCCGAGGAGGCCGCGCGTCGCGCCACCCACCTCGACCTCGAGCGCATCGCGCCGAACGCCCGCGTGGTCGTCGTCGACGGCGACGCCTACTACTCGCGCCCCGGCCCGCGCCTCGCCGACGGCGTCCGCCAGCTCGGCCACCTGCTGCACTCGGAGCCAGTGGCGGATCCGGGGTTGCCCCTCATCGAGCTTCGGCCCGCCCTCGCGGTCGCGAGGTAGGGAACGGTGCCTCACACCACTTGGGCTGTGATGAACGCCGCCAATCGATACTCGGCGCGGCGTCTCGCAAGAGCGCATTTGCCGATCGGGCCGGGTGTCTACGCGTGGTATCGCCGCGGGCGCCCGATCTACGTTGGCAAGGCCGACAGCCTCGTGCATAGGGTCTGGGCCAACCACCTCGGCAACAGCCGCACCATCGGCGGTTCGGCGTTTCGTCGGAACGTCGCCGAAGCGTTGGGTTTCGCAAGCCCCGCGGACATCAAGTCGAAGCGGACAAGGCTGACCGAAGAACAACTCGCCGCCCTTCGGAGCTGGATCCTCGGTTGTCAGGTCGCATGGCTGACGACACCCTCAATCGCGGCAGCACTCCGCGCAGAGGTCGAACTCAAGACGGAGTTCATGCCGCGGCTCACCAAGCGCTGACCCGAGGTGCGCAGGGTCATCCTGTGGGCCGTTGAGCAAAGAAGCGGGCCCACCCGAAGGTGAGCCCGCCGTGATCTTCGCGGAACGCGATCGCTAGCGGTCGCTGTGGACCAGCATCCGGTCGCGACCGAAGGGGTCGCCCTTCAGCGACTCGGTGTGCAGGATGCACGTCCAGCCGTTGTCGGTGCGGTGCCAGACCGACGTGTCGAAGGCATCGAGCTGGATTGGCTTGCCGTCCATCTCCATGTCCTCGTGCACGCCGTACGAGATCGCAACCACGTCGTCCCGGATGTGGTTGACGCGCACACTCTGCGGGTCGATCCGGTAGTCCGTGATCGTGTACTGCGGCGCCTCGAACGCCTTGGCCACTGCCTCGGCGTTCCAGCCGGACACGCCGGTCGCGCCGGCGACCGTGGAGTCCTGATCGGTCAGTCGATTGACGGTCCGCGCGTCGCGGGCCTTGATCGCGTCCCAGTACTGCCGCTCGAGCGCGAGCAGCTCCTGGTCAGAGATCGTGGGGGAAAGGGTTGGGGTCATGGTGGTCATTCGGCCACCTCCTCACCAAACAAGCCTCGCGCAGCCCGGACCACAGGCGCGACACAGCCCGCACGCTGGGGTGTCGGGGCCATCGCAGCACCCTTGCACTGCGTTCCACGATGCGGCAAGGCGGGACGCCCCAGGCGCTCGTCAAGCGCAGCTTCGAGTTCCTGCTCGAGCGTGAGTCGAAGATGAACCGCGGATCACAGACCTTGGGCAGGATCATCTCAACTCGGGACTCAGCGATGCGCGGCCAGGAGCCGTCCCGGCCGGACGCCAGTCGCGCGCCCCTCGTCGACCACCGATACCCCGTTGACGAACACGTGGCGAATGCCGATGGGCCAGCGCCGCGGCTCGTCGAACGTGGAGTGCTCCGCAACCGTCTGCGGATCGAAGACCACGATGTCGGCCGCCGCGCCGGGCCGCAGCACGCCGCGATTCGGGACGCGGTAGCGAGCGGCGGTTCGGCCTGTCATGGCGTGAACGGCGCCGGGAAGGTCGAGCGCGCCCCACGCGCGGGTGGCGAGGCGCAGGGCACGAGGGAATGTGCCGTAGCCGCGTGGGTGCATGAGCCCCGGCCGGTAGATCCCGTCGGACGCGATGATCGTGGCCTCGTTCGCGATGGTCGCCCTCGCGTTCTCGACCCACGCCGCGGTCTCCGGGCGGCGGAAGACGAAGATCGCCTCCGGGTCGTCGCGGAGGACCTGGGTCGCGAGTCGCGCCGCTGGGATCCCAAGCTCCGCCGCGAGCCCGGCCAGGTCGCGCCCGATGCGCGCGCCTTCCGTCGCGTGGGCGAACACGCTGACGCCGGGGTCGAGGTCGGCCCCGAGGCTCTGCTCGATCGCCCGCTCGACTCGCGCGAACGCCTCGGGATCCCAGAGCCGCCGAGCGATGGCCACCGGCCCGCCCAGTCGATCCGAGCGCTCGACGTCCGTCGCCAGGTTGGTCGACGTCGCGGGATGGAGGTAGGTCTCGATCGCTGGCCGGTGCTCGGCGGGCGTGTCCTCGACGATGCGCCGCGTGCCGGCGTCCAGGGTCTCGTGGGCGATGTTGACGGTGACCCCGGTCGCCCGCCCGATCTCGATGACCTCTCGGTAGCCGGCCTCGCGGCCGATGTCGAGGTAGCGGATGTGCGCCGCGAGGGACCCGCCGCGATCCGCGACGACCTCGCACAGCCGGATGAGCTCGTCGGTGGAGGCGCGTGACCCGGGCTCGTACTCCAGCCCGATCGAGAGCCCGGTCGCGCCGGCGTCCAGCCACTCGTCGACGAGGCCGCGCATCCGATCCAGCGCGCTGGCGCTCGCCTCGCCGTCGGCCCAGCCCATGGTGGCGTACCGCACCGCCGCGCCCGGCGCCTGCGGGAGCACGTTGACCTCCGAGCGTCCCTCGAAGCGTTGGAGGTAGGCGCCAACGGACTCCGTACGGACGTCGTCCGGCCACGGGCCGTAGATGCCGGCCGTGGCGGCCCAGAGCTCCCGAGCCTGATCGTTCAGGAGCGGCGCCCAGCCGAAGCCGTCCGGCGAGGTCAGGATCGTCGTGACGCCCTGGGCGGCGGAAGCGTGCGCGTCGTCCGTGTCACCGGTCAGGGCGATCTCGACGTGCGTGTGGGGATCGATGAACCCCGGGGCGACGACGTGACCTGTGACGTCGATGCGGCGGTTCGTCTTGGTTGTGCGCAGGTCGCCGATCGCCACGATGGTGTCGCCCAGGATCCCGACGTCCGCCACGAGCGGCTCGGCACGACCCGTGCCGTCGATCACCGTCCCGCCGGCAAGGACGAGGTCGACTTGCGCCGGCGGCTGCGGGTCCACCTAGCTGGATTCGTCGTTGGGCGCGCCGCCCACGAGCAGGATCCGGAGCGGCCCGACGGCCCGGAAGCCAAGGCGAACGAAGCGGGCCAGCTCGTCGCCTCGCTCGTACCCGACCACGGGCATCCCCGGGGCAAAGCGAACGGTCTCGGCGATCGCGCCGGCGACCACAGGCTCCGTATCGGCAGCCTCGGCGAAGACGTTGGACAGGCCGACCGCCCCGGGCGTCCGGTTGGCGACACACCCGCCGACGATGCGGCCATCGCGATGTGCCGTGAACACTGCAACGTCGGCGTCCGTGAGCAGCGCCGGAAGAAAGACACGCCGCTCGGCGGGCGAGCCATTCTCCCGCCAGGCGAGCTCCCACCGCTCGAGCTCGTCAGCGTCCGTGACGCGGCGCCATTGAACTGAGCCTGGCTCGGTCTCGGGCGGCGTCGTCGACGGGTCGCGCAGCACCCACTCGGCGTTGAAGAGCTCGCGCGCGTTCAGGGCACCAACGTCCATCGCCGCAAAGCTGTCCTTGATCGAGGAGGGGCGCTGGAGATCGGCTGCGAGATCGAGCACGACCCTGGTCCGCGCAGGGGTCCAGCCCGGGGCGACGGTCAGGGCGCTCGAGTAGTAGGGAGGCACCTTCCCGCGGCACGCCCAGATCCCGTCGGTCAGCGTGCCCGACAACCCATGGGTGCGGAAGACCGCCTCGTACCAGCCCAGGCTGTTGGCCACGCACAGGGCGACTTCCTCGGCAGTGCCAGTCACGAGCCCAGTGTGGCAAACGGCGCTGGCCCATCGCCGCCGGAGGTCTTGCCGGCAACCCAGCAACCCAGCATACTGGGCCCATGAAGGCGACCTTCGAGATCGATCAGGACCTGTACCGCGCGATCAAGGTCGAGGCGGCGCGGTCGGATCGCAGCGTCCGCGAGGTCATCGAGGAGGCGCTGGAGACCTGGCTGGCGCGCGCCGAGGAGACCGAGGACCTGGAGTCGGCCCGGGCAGCGCTCGAGGAATACGAGCGGGACGGCGGTGAATCGGCCGAGGCCTGGTTCGGACGGGTGGCCGCGGAGGCGAAAGCGACCTACGGCTCGGGCCGCGGTTGAGGCGGCGCTACCGGGTCGACCTCGCTCCGGCCGCGCAACGCCAGCTGCGGCGGCTCCCGCCAGGGGTCGCGGCATCGCTGCGCGGGCCGATCCTCGCCCTGGCGGTCGACCCCCATCCGCCGGGCGTCACCAAGCTCACGGGCTCGGACTTCTGGCGGCGAGGGGTGGATGACCTGCGCGTGATCTACGCGATCGACCAGAAAGCGTCGGTGTTCGTCGTGGTGCGCGTCGCGCGCCGCTCGGAGAGCACGTACCGGCGCGTCCGGTAGGTCGCGGGAACTAGCTGAGGAGCTGCACCGCGGCATCGCGGGCGGCGCGGACGTGGTCGCTCGAGCGGGTCGCCACGCCGAGCGCGATCGCGCCCGCGATCAGCACGTGGACCTCGTGCGCCGCGGCATCCGGGTCCGGGTGCCCGGTCGCGGCAATGACCTTGGTGAGGTAGGCACGGACCTCGCGGTGATAGTCGCCGATGGCGAGGGCGACCGGATCGTCCGCGTCGATCGTGGTCACCGCCGCGGTCAGGAAGGGCGTCGCGACGAAGTCCTCGTCCGCCAGCCACTTACCGAGCCCGTCGAAGAGCAGCGGCACGACCTCCCGCGGTGACGTCGCCCGCTCCTCGGCGACGACCGCGACGGAGTCCAGCCAGCGCGTGCCCGGCTCGTGCAACCAGGCCACGACGAGGTCGTCCTTCGAGGGGAAGTGGCGGTAGAACGTGGCCTTCGCCACGCCGGCGGCCTCGATGAGCGTGTCGACGCCGGTCCGGGTGACGCCGTTCTCGGCGAACAGCAAGCCGGCGGCGGTCATGATCCGGTCGCGGGGGCTGGGCTGGCGCCTGGCGCCCGGTGCGACCTCGCCGTCGATGAGTGCGGCGTCGTGGACGGCGATGATCTCGCGGAGTCGCTGCTCCGGATGTCGCGCTGCGTCGTAGACGCACATCACGGTGACCCGCGGTCTCGCCAGGATCCGATTCACACCCGACTCGTACTCGACGAGCTCGTCGACGCCGTCGAGGCCCTCGACCGCCCAGTCCATCGTGCCGATGAGCCGCGCGCCCTCGAACCTATCGGTGTCGACCTCGCGCATGAGCCGCCGGAGGTAGGCGAGCATCCGATTGGCCCGGAAGTTGCCCTCGGCGAGGTAGACATTCGTCCACGGCCGGATATCGAGCTGGCCGGTCTCCAGCGCCTCACGCACGCCCGGGCGCCGCGTCAGCCCGTCGATGACGCTGCCCGGGATCTCGGCGACCTCGACGACCTGCTCGTCCTGCGCCAGCCCCTCCAGCACGAAGTCATCGATCGCCATCCGGGCGGCCTTGCCGTCCTTGAACACGGCGCAGACATGCCGCTCCAGGCGACCGAGCTCGGAGGCCGCAACGTGGGCGCGCGGGACGCGGACAGGGCGTCGAGCCATCAGCCGCCGCTCCTTGTTGCCAAGACAAGACAGGTCTGTCTATATACGGTACGCTGCGAGCCATGGCACAGCAAGGGCCGCGCTGCTCGCGACAGTCGGACCATGTCGCGCTCCAGCCTACGCGCGCCCGCGCGTGATGACCGCAAACCCCGCGTCCGGATCCTCTGGCCGGCATGACTGACACGAATTCCGGCCCAGGTCCCGCGGCGCGCGACCAGCTCCGCGAGTCGCTCAATCAGATCCTCCGGGAGTGCCAGCCGGAGACGATCGACGCCATGGTCGCAACGGCGAGGATCCGAACCGTCCACGCGGGCGAGAACATCTACCTGCAGGGCGAGCCCGTGCCCATGACCCTGATCCTCGAGGGCTACGGAATCGCCCGGCGCACGACCTCCGATGGCCAGCAGATCTTCAGTGGCGTGTCGCCGTCGGGCGTGCTCTACGGCTACTCCGGGATCGCCGGCTCCATCTCGACGGTCGAGATCGTCGCCCTGACCGAGTGCCTGGCCGCCCAGTGGCGCGGCAGCGAGATTCGCGAGCTGGCCCAATCGGACAAGGCGCTCGCGCTCCGGGCCATCGACGAGCTGTCGGGCTCGCTCCACGCCTTGATGGAGAGCATCGAGGGCTTCATGCACCAGGATGCCCGGCGACGCGTGCTCCGGATCCTCGCCAAGCATCGCGCCCTCTTCTTCGGCGACCCGCCCGTCCTGACGCGGGCCCACCTCTCCGGCCTGGTCGGGACGACGCAGGAGATGACCCGGCGGGTCCTGCGCCAGCTCGAGAGCGAGGGCACCATCGTCCGCGAGGGCCGGTCCGGCCTGCGGCTGCTGCGACCGGATCGATTGGACGTCCCAGCCGGCTGATCCGCCGGAACAATTTCCTCGCCAATCGGGGCCGCGCTCCGCAAGGTCGAATTCCGTGAGCGATGCGCCCCTCGTTCTCATCGCCGACGACGACGCCTCGAACGGTGCGTACTACGACGCGGCCCTCCGGCGAGAGGGCTTCCGGACCGTGCTGGCCCACGACGGGCTGGAGGTGATGGACCTGCTCGACAAGCATCCGGTCGACGCCCTCGTGCTCGATCTCCACATGCCGAGGATGGATGGCCTTCAGACGCTCCTGGCCATCCGCGCCTCGGCGCGGGTCCGGACGCTGCCCGTGATCATGCTCACGGGCGCGACGGACGAGATCGACCGCATCCGCGGGCTCGACACCGGCGCCGACGACTACCTCGCGAAGCCGATCGGCGTCGGCGAGCTGGGTGCCCGCGTGCGGGCGCAGATCCGGCAGCGGCGCGCGCTGGCGAGCGACCTCGAGCGCGAGCGCGAGGGCCGCCGCCGGCTCGCCGGGGTCCTCGAGGACCTCCGCGGCGGCATCCCGCTCCTGACCCTCGCGGCCAAGCTGGTCGAGCGCCTGCCGGGGGCGCTCGATGTCGACGGCGTCGCGATCCTCCATCTCGGCCCCGGCCAGGTGACGGCCGTCGCGACGAGCGGCGTGCTCAAGCGACGCTTTCCGGGCACGCGGCCGGTCCCGCTTCGACTGGGTCGTGAGCTCGCCGAGCGGGCCGCCGCCGGACCGTGGCTGGAGGCCGACACCGGCGTCGTCGATCGACGTGCCAGGGCGCTCGACATCGCCTACGTCCCGTTCCGTCTCGGCCCCACGAGCGAGCCTCTCGGCATCGTCGTCTACGCCCAGGAGCCCGGGTCGCCGGCGGCGCCGCTCGCGCATCGCTTGCCGGACCTGATCGACGCGACCGACCTGATCGTCGTGGTCCTGCGGCCGGCGGTCGAGGAGGCCGAGACGACCGACGCCACGATCCACCGCATCCGCGCGGTCATCGCGGGCCACGACTTCGTGATCCACCTCCAGCCGATCGTGCGACTGGCGACCGGGGCGACGGTCGCGGTGGAGGCCCTCACCAGGTTCATCGACGAGAAGTCGCCCGAGTCCGTGTTCGCCGAGGCGGCGACCTTCGGCCTCGGCGCCTCGCTGGAGCGGGCGGCCATCGAGGCCGCGATCGAGGCCGTCGCGTCGCTCCCGCCGGAGGTCGCGCTCAGCGTCAACGTCTCGGCGGACACCGTGCGCACCGACCACGCGCTGCGCGAGGTGCTGGGTCGCACGGACCGCCAGCTGATCCTCGAGCTCACCGAGCACGAGCGGATCGACGACTACGAAGGGGTCCGCGCGGCGCTCAGCCTGCTGGGCCCCGGGGTCAAGCTCGCGATCGACGACGCCGGCTCCGGCTTCGCCAGCCTGCGCCACATCTTCGCCCTGCGGCCGGACTACGTGAAGTTCGACATCGAATGGGTTCGCGGCATCGATCGTGACCCCGTCCGGCGGGCCCTCGTCTCGGGGCTCGTGTACTTCGGCAACGAGACGGGCTGCGAGCTCATCGCCGAGGGCATCGAGACCGATGCCGAGCTGGCAGCACTCCGGGAGCTGGGGATCCAGCTCGGCCAGGGCTTCCTCCTCGGCCGACCGCAGCCGGGACAGGCCTGACCCCGGGACCTGTCCTGGCCTGGAGGCCCGTCTCACCCCCAGAGACGGGCCTCCGGTTGCTCCTCGGAGAGATCAGGGCGCGTGGTTGCTGACGGTGATGCCGTGGGTGCAGGTGACCTTTTCGCCGATGGCGAGGCTCTGCCACACGATCCGGTACTGCGGCGGCACGTCCGGCGAGAAGGTCACGGTCCCGGTGAAGCCGGCAGCGGCCCACTTCTCCTGCGCCTTCACGGTCGAGACGTCGAGCAGGCTGATGACCGTGCAGATGGTCGGCGCCGTCGGTGTCGGGTTCGGCGTGGGGCTCGGCGGGAGCGTGGGAATCGGGGTGGGCGTGGGGCCGGGGGTCGGCGGGTGGGTCGCCGGTGGGGGAGTGGCGCCGTGGCCTGGCGGACGGCTCGGTGAGGGGCTTGGGGCATGGGTCGCCGACGCGGCAGGCGAGGACGGGCTCGTCGAGAGCGGTGATGCGGCGTCGGATGGGTCCGGGAAGACGAGCGCGGACGGGGTGCCGCCGCTGGGCGTTCCACCGAAGCTGGTGTCGGTGTTCTCTCCGGCCGGCCGTGTCAGGACTGCCAGCACCACGACGGTCGTCGCAACGATCGCGATCCTGACCGGCGCCGGCAGAATGCGTCCGGATCGAATGGCGGCGCGCCCGGCCGCCCGTGCTGCGCCTGAGACCGCGACGGCCGCGCCTGCCACGCCCGCGGCCGTTGCGCCTGCGGCCGCGGTGTCTGCTGCCCCGATGTCGTCGTCCGCCGCGAGGCCCGCGTCGCCGTCGCGTCGCGTCCATGGCAGCTGCAGGAGCCGGAAGTCGTGCCTCGACAGCAGGTCGCGGATGACGAGGGAGCCCGCCACGGTCGCGAGCGCATCCACGATCTCGCCCATCGCGGCCGGTTCCCCGAGCCGCTCCCGGGCCAGGGTGGCGGCCGCCTGTCGTGCGCGGAACCAGGCGTCGGTGCGCTGCTTGGCCGCGACCGCGTCCGCGGCCTCGAGCGCCTCGTCGTAGCCCTTGTCGCGCGCAGCGGCGTAGCTGTTCCAGACCTCGATGGCCCGGTCGAGGTCGAGCTCGGCGAGCTCATCGAGGAAGATCTGGACCTGGGCCGTGTTGATCCCGAACCAGGGCTCCGCCTGCATCGTCACCGCGCGGGCAGTGTCGCACGCGAACCCGCGCAATTCGGCCTACCGGCGGGCAGATGATGGTCCCTCGCCGGCGCGTCAGCCGGGAGCGGCAGCCTCGATCCAGGTCGCGAGATCGACGTCGCGCTTGGTGATGCCGCCTTCGTCGTGGCTCGTCAGCCGGACGGTCACGTTGCGGTACCCGGTGATGCAGACGTCGGGGTGGTGGTTGCGGCGGTCCGCCTCGGGCGCGATCAGGTTCACGAAGGCGACCGCGTCCGCCCAATCGCGCCGCCTGTAGGTTCGGACCAGGACCTCGCCCTCACGCCACCAGCCCGGGAGCTGCTGGAGGGCCGCGGCAATCTCCGCGTCGTCGAGGCGGGCCATCGCGATCAGCGGACCATCGTCAGCGGACCGTCAGCGTGAAGGTCGTCTCGTTCTCGCGGCCCGCGCTGCCGTCCGGCGTCACGACGATCACCACGCCGAGGCTCCTCGGCACGGTCCCGGCATCGGTGAAGCTCGCGGCAGCGACGACGCTGGTCAGGCCGCCCATGTCCGCGGCGTCAGCAGTCACGGGGATCGCGACGTCGTCGAACGTCAGCAAGGAGATCCGGAGCGCCGCGGCGTCGAAGTAGGTGGCGTCGTTCGGCTGGCTCGGGTCGAAGGTCCAGCGCAGGCTCACGATGACGCCGGTGCGCGAGATGGTCGCGAGCGCGACGCGGAGGTAGACATGGTGCTTGCCCTTGCCATCGCTCCACCACAGGTCGTGGACCGGCTCGGTGCTGGGCGATCGATATGCAGCCAGCGGTCGCTGGTCGTAGTCGAACGTCCAGGTCGTGCCATCGGGTGAGGTCATCCGGCTGCCGTCCGTGAGGGTCCCGACCCAGGCCGCACCCTCCTGGGTGAGGTCGATTTCGGCGGGAGCCGCGACGACGGGGAAGCCGGCACGGCGGAGCCCGGACGCCCGGAGGCCAGGCGCCGTGTCGCCGAGCATGGTCTGTGCCGTCGCGACATCCCCGGCTTCCGAGGCCGCGATCAGCGCCTGCAGCGTGTCCCAGGCGCCCTGCTGGAACGCGGCGACCGGGAGGTCGGTGGCGGCGGGCGTCGGCGGCGCCTCGGTCGGTGGGATCGTCAGCTCGGGGGTCGGTGACGGCGCCGGGCTCGGCGTCGGGTCGACATGGACCGTCGCGGGTGGCGACGCGCTCCGGCGGTCGGCGATGTCGCTCGTCCCGAACCTGGAGAACACGAAGACGGCCACCACCACGGCCGCGGCGATGAGCGCGGCCCAACCGAGGAGCCCGCCAGGTCGTCGTCGCGACCGCCTCGGTGCCCCCGCCCGCCCGCCCCGAGCCTCCGGCGGCGTCGAGGACCAGGCGATGCCGGCCTCGGGCCGCTCGGCCACCCCTTCGCTCCGCGCCAGGTCCGCGGCGGGCCACGGGATCGTGTCGTCCTCGTCCGGCTGGCCATCAGCCGCGAGGGGCGCCGCCTTCGCGGCATCGCGCGCGGCATCGCGGGCGGCGGCACGGGCTCGGGAGGCGTCGTAGCGGCTGCGCCGCTCGGAGTCGGTGAGCCACAGGTGGGCCACCCTCGCCCGCACGATCGGCCTGTCCGGCGACCCACCGGCGCCGGTGCCGTGGCGCTCCATGAAGTCGCGGTAGGCCGCCTCGATGGTCTCGGTATCGGCCGACGGCTCGACACCGAGCACGGCATAGAGGTCGAAGCGGGGAATCGACTGCCCTGCCACCTGTTTCTATCGTGCCACCGCGCGCCGACCGGCAACAGGCGTTTTCGCGCGCATAATCGTGGCTGATGGTTGCCGAGGCACCGCGCCCCGACGCATCGAGCGGGGACGGTTCGGCAGACGCCGGTCCGATCCGGCTCGTCGACGACGGGCCGCTCGATCCGTTCGCACAGTCCCAATGCTCGCTGTCCGTACAGCTGCGTCGAGCCACGGGCTCGATCGTCGGCCGGACGACCGAGCTGAACGCGATCGCCCAGGGCATCCGCGAGGCCAAGACGCGCCTCGCCGCCGTCACCCTCGAGGGAGAGCCCGGGATCGGCAAGACGCGGCTGCTTGTTGCGACCGCCGAGATGGCCGAGGCCGCGGGCTTCACCACGGTGGCGATCACCGCCGACGAGGAGATCCGCGGGCCGTTCCTCGTCGCCCGCAGCCTCTTCGCCAACGGCGCCATCCGCGAGGCCGCCGTGGGCACCCGTGCGGAGCTGGCCGTGCGGCGGGTCGTCGAGGCGCTCGCCGGCCGCAGTGAGCCGGGGTTCGAGAACCTGTCCCCGGACGCCAGGCTCCTGCGCGCCTTCGACGTCGCGGGTATCGCCGTCGGCGAGCTCGCCCGGATCAAGCCGATCGCGCTGCTGCTCGACGACGTCCAGTGGGCCGACGACGACACCCTGCGGCTGCTGCGGTACGTCGTGCGGAGCGTCGCCGACCAGCCGGTCTTCCTGTTCCTGACCTTCCGGGTCGACGAGCTCGCGACGGTGGCCGAGGCGAACAACTTCGTCGCCGACATGGAGCGCATGGGCCTCGTCCGCCGGCTCCGCGTGACTCGCTTCAGCGCCTCGGAGACCGGCCTGCTGCTCCGCCAGGTGCTCGGTGGCCAGGTCGAGGGCCAGTCCATCGCCGCGATGCACACCCAGTCGGAGGGCGTGCCTTTCATCGTCGAGGAGCTCGCCCGGACCCACCGCGAGGCGGGGACCCTGCAGCAGGTCGACGGGGAGTGGCGGCTCGGGCGAAACGCGGCGCGCCTCGTCCCGTCGGCGGTCCGGACGCTCATCTCGCGCCGCGCCGCGCGCCTTCCGGCGGCAACGCTCGCGAGCCTCGGCGATGCGGGCGTGCTGGGTCGGAGCTTCAGCGTGCGCGACCTGATCGTGGTGAGCGGCAACGGGGCCGACGCCGCGGGGCTTGCCGCGGATCTCCAGCCGGCGGTCGATGCGGGGCTGCTGCTCCAGCATCCCGCCGAGGACGCGGCCGACTTCACCTTCACCCACGAGCAGGTCCGCGAGTTCGCGGTCGGCCAGCTCACCAACGCGCGCCGGCGCGAGGTCCATCGGAAGGTGGTCGACCTCCTGCTCGAGGGCGGCGACCCGCCCGCCGAGGGCCTCCAGATGCTCGCCCAGCACGCCCTCGCCGCGGGCGACAACGAGCGCGCCGCACGGTTCTCCATCGATGCCGCCGGGGCGGCACTGCAGGCAAACGCGCCCGAGGAGGCGCTGCGGCTCGTGGAGGCGGCGCTGCCGGTGGTGTCCACGCCGCGGGATCGGCGCGTCCTGCTCACCTGCCGCGACGATGCGTTCGCCGTGCTCCGCCGCTCCTCGGACCGGCTGGACGGGCTGGCCGAGCTCGGCGCGCTCGCCGAGGCGCTGCGCGACCCGACCCTCGAGCTCGAGGTCCAGCTGCGGCGCGCCGCGGCCTTCCGCGCCGCTCACGACGAGGACGCGGCGGCGGAGCTGGCACGGACCGTGATCGAGCGATCGGCCGCGCTCGGCGACAAGGCGCTCGAGCTCCGGGCGAACCTCGAGCTCGGGCAGGCGCTCTCGCGGACGGAGCTCGGCGACTCGTTCGGCGTCTCGACGGTCGAGGTCGACGCCGCCGGCGCGGAGGTGGCGTTCCGTCGGGCGATCGAGCTGGCCGAGGAGCTCGGCGACGAGCGGACCCTCGCGGCCGCGCTGCGCGAGGTCGGCTCGCTGGTCATCGCCCGGCTGCGGACGATCTTCGTGACCGAGGTCGTGAAGACCGGCGCCTGGGTCCAGGCCACCGCGCGGCTGCAGGGCGGCGAGACCCTGGACGAGGTCGTCGGCGACATGCCCTTCGAGCCACTCGTCCGGGAGGCGGGCGAGCTGCTCGAGCGGGCGCTCGGGATCTTCGAGCGCCTGGACGACCGATCCGGGGTGATGGCCACGATCATCGCCATGGCCTACCTGCGCTACGCGCCCCTGATCCACCTGTCGTCGTCGGTTCGACACCTCGAGGAGATCAAGCGGGTGCTCTCGCGCCAGGCGGCGCTCGTGACGGAGAGCGAGCGGGCGCGGCAGGACCTCCACCTGGTCTACGGGATCCACGTCTACGCCCGGGGGAAGTCGCTGCCCGACGCCGCGCTGTCCCGCGGCGAAGAGGCGTACCGAGCCGCGCGGCTGCAGGGCCAACAGGCGATCCAGTTCAGCGCCGCGGGCGGGCTCGCGGTCACGCACCTCCAGCTCGGCGAGGTCGCCGAGGCGGAGCGCTGGATCGATGCGGCCGCCGAAGTCGCGAGCGCCGCCCCGACGCCCACCCGGAGCCGCCACGTGGCGCTCTGGCGCGGCATGGCCCGCGCGCGCGCCGGGGATGCGGCGGGCATGCGCACGAACCTCGAGCGCGCCATCGAGATCGCCACGGCGCAGGGCACGCCCGCGGCGCGCTGCGAGGCGCTGACGCGGCTGGCCGTCGAGGCTGCCCGCCTGGGCGCGGCGTCCGCCGACGACGAGCTGCTCGGCCTCGCCGAGAGCTCGGCCGAGGATGCGAAGGTGATCGCCGCCCTGCTGCCCGGCCACGCCCAGTGGCTTCCCGAATGCGATGCGGCCCTCGCGATCGTGTACCAGGCCCGCGGCGACGTCGAGGCGGCACTGGCATCGGCGACAGCCGCCGTCCAGGCGCTCGCCGCCAGCAACCACGAGGACGTCTACCCGGACGTGTTCATCCCTGCCGGTGAGGTCCTCCTCGCCGCCGGCTCCGAAGAGGCGCAGGCGTTCGTCCGGGCGTACCTGCAGGTCGGGCTGTCGCGGATCGTGCAGGGGACGATGGACGAGTCGGTTCGCGTGCGCTGGCTCAAGGGCCCGGTGGGCTCGCGCTTCGTTGCCCTCGCCGGCGCGCCCGCCCCGGCTCGGGGGAGTGGCGCGGCGGCCGCGGACGTGGTGCCGACGGCACAGCTCGAGGGCGCCGATCGCGAGCTGCTCCTGCTGATGACCGAGGGCCTCACGAACCGCGAGATGGCCGAACGACTGAACGTCTCCGAGGACTCGATCGCCACCCGGCTCGCCCGGATCCTCGCGACGCTCGGCGCCGCGGACCGGGCGCAAGCCACCAACCTGGCGATGCGCGGCCTCGGCGCGACGCTCCAGGTCGGCACGGGCCAGGGTCTCGCGACCGCATGACATCCGTGGGTTCCGTACCGGGCCGCGTGGAGCCCGCCTGATGCCGCTCGTCGTTCGTGTCGACCGCCACAAGTGCATCGGCGCCGGCAACTGCATCACGATCGCGCCGACGGCCTTCGACTGGCTCGAGGGCGACTTCGGCAAGGCCGACGTGATCGCGCCGGACAGCATCGAGGAGGAGCTGCTGCGCGAGGCCGCCTTCGCCTGCCCGACCGCGGCGATCGTGCTCGAGGAGGTCACCGAGCTCCTGCCGTGGCAGCTGCGCGGCAAGGTCGAGCCCGCCCGCCGGGTCCTCAAGACGTTCATGTTCACCGACGTCGTCGGCTCGACAAATCTCGTCGAGGTTCTGGGCGACGAGGCCTGGGACACGCTCCTGCGCTGGCACGACACGACCCTTCGCGAGGTCTTCACCGGCCACCAGGGCAAGGAGATCTCGACGACCGGCGACGGCTTCTTCGTCAGCTTCGACTCGCCCGAGCAGGCCGTCGCGGCCGCGATCGCGATCCAGCGCCGGCTCCAGGAGCACCGCCAGCAGCACGGCTTCGCGCCGCAGGTCCGGATCGGGCTGCACGCGGCCGACGCGAACGTGGTCGGCGCGAACTTCCGTGGCAAGGGCGTCCACGAGGCGTCGCGCATCGCCGGCGTCGCCAAGGGCGGCGAGATCGTCGCGAGCGTCGCCACGGTCGGGGACACGTTCTCGACGTCGACCCCCAGGAGCGAGATTCTCAAGGGCCTCACGGAGCCCATCGAGGTCGTCACGATCGACTGGCGCTAGCGCCGAGGCGGAGCTGCGCCGTCGCGGGCGCGGCGACGAAGGGTCTCCCTGGCACGAGCCAAAACGAAGAGCTCCCCGGCCCGAACCGGGGAGCTCCTGCTTTGCGGCGCCCTCGAAGCGAGGGCCGCTTCGTGCGCTAGGTCCGGACCCGCACCCCCAGGCCGGTGGCGCAGCCGGCGTCGCCGCCGTGGACCGTGAAGCCCACGGCCGCGTCGATGTCACCGACCGACACCCCAACGGGCAGCGACGACGCCGCGACGTTGATCGTCATCGTGTCGCCCTGGATCGCGATGCCGGCCGTCGGGGTCGAGTTCACCGAGACGAGGCAGAAGTCGTTCGGCGCGGTGGCGCCGCCGGCCAGCTGGACCGTGTGGAGATGCCAGCTGTCGGGGCGCTGATTGGAGTCACGACCGAGCGTCGGATGGATCGTCGCGACCAGCGCGGTCCCGGTCCCGAGATCCGCCCAGGCGATGCCGACGATCACGTTGTCGTTGATGAACTGATCGGCGCGCTTCGGGATCGCGCCGTTCGTGGTCGCCGACACGCGGACGGTGTTCGGGCTCAGGTTCCGGGCCGACCAGTCGCCCACGGCGAGGTAGCTCGGGCCGGCCTGGCTGCCCGCGACCACGGCAGCGAGGGCGAGGTTCGCGGCGATGGCCATCCCGGCGGCCCGGGCGCCTGTCCGTCGAATCGTCATGTGCGGTCCTCCTGATGTGACGCCCAGGTTTCTGATCGAGCGCATGTCCAAGATCGACCCAAACCCTCCGCGTCGAAAGTGCGGAGGTCCACATGCATTGCGGGCGAGTGGCCACTGGGGCCGCTGACGCCGGGGGCCCCTTGAGCTCGGTCGTGATCACCTGGTGATCAGATTCGGGCCAGGAAAAGCCTGAAGGCATCCGGAGTCCCTGGGATGGGGCAGCTTGGCGACGTCGGTGATCATCCGATGCTCATCCGCGGCCAGAAGGGGCCCCGAAGTCGTCCATTTGGCGGTCGAGCTCCGGCTTGTGGCCGCGATAGGCCCGAATTTGATCACTGCGTGATCAGGCGCAGGTCAAGCCCGCGCCGGATCGCGCTGCGCCCGCATTTGATCACCCCGTGATCACGCGACGGGCCAAGGCCGAGGTGCGCACGGCCGAAGGGTCGCGTCTCGAGTCGTGACCGCCGGGCCCTAGATGCGGCGGGCGAGCTCCGTGCGCGACTCGATGCCGAGCTTGGCGTAGACGCGGGAGAGGTTCGCCTCGACCGCGCGGACGCTGACGAACAGCTCCGCCGCGACCTCCTTGTTCGAGCGGCCCTCGGCAACGAGCTGGGCGACCCGCAGCTCGGTCTCGCTCAAGCCCTCGATCGATGTCCGGCCGCCGATGCGACCCTGCTCGGCCCGGGCCCGGTCGACCCAGAGGTGGGCGCCGAGGCGTTCGAAGCCCTCGATCGCGAGATCGAGCGTCTCCCGCGCGGCCTTGCGCTGCTTCGCCCGCCGCTGAACCTCGCCGAGCACCAGGCAGGCGCGTGCCAGCTCGAAGGGCAGGCCGAGCCGCTCGTACGCGGCGACCGCCTCCTCCGCCGCGGCGATCGCGCCGGGGAGGTCGCCCTGGGCGCCGAGGACGAGGCCACGGGAGCGAGCCGCCGTCGCGGCCAGGGTGGGTCTCTGGGTGGCCTCGCCACGTCGAGCCAGCTCGTCCGTGAGCTTCGCCGCTTCCTCGAGCCGGCCGAGGCGCACCAGCGCCTCGATCTCGTCGCCGATGAACGAGAGTCGCTTGGAGCCTTCGATTCCTCGTTCCAGGCCGTAGGTATTGAGCCAGTCGTGGGCCGCCGCCGCGTTGCCGACCGACAGCTCGAAGAACCCGACCATGCCGCGGACGTAGTTGCCGTAGGCGGTCTCGTCGACCTCCTCGAGGATCGCCGCCGCGTCGGTACCGAGTGCCCGGGCTCGGTCGGGATCGCCGCGCGATGCCTCGACGAGCGCCACGAGCCCGCGCAACGGCCCGAGGCGCATGCGCAGCCCCGCGCGTTCGGCCGCCTCTTCGCCCTCGGCCGCGTAGGCCCCGGCCTCATCCCAACGGCCCGCGAGCCACTCCAGCTCCGCGAGGTACATGCAGACCCAGCTCTCGCTGCCCTCGTCGCCCTCGGCGATCGCCCGCGCCAGCTCCGGCAGCAGGTAGGGCCTCGCCTCGTCGACGCGGCCTCGCCGGATGAGGCAGACCGCCAGCATCGACCGGGCGCTGTTCTCGGCGTCGACGCGGTGGCGCTTGCCAAGCTCGATAGCTCGCTCGAAGCGCCGGACCGGGTCGTCGACGAGGCCCAGCACGGTCTCGAGATCCGCCGTCCGGACGTGGGCCTCCGCGAGCAGGGCCTCGTCGCCGGAGGCCTCGGCGACGTCCAGGGCCTGCCGTGCGATGGGCAGCGCCGCGGCCAGCCGGTCGCGGCCGCGTTCCGTCTGTTCCCGGTCGAGGAGTGCAAGCGCGGTGCGGCGGAGATCACCTGCGGCTTCGGACAGCGCCTGGTCGATGAGCCGGGTCTGGAGCTCGCCGCCGCCCGGGCCGTCGCCGGCGATGTCGGCGAGCTGAAGGAGCAGCTCCGCGCGTAGCGGGCTCGCGGGGATCGCGGCGATGCTCGCCTCGAGCAGGCGCTGCGCCCGATCCGGCGAACCGGCGTTGGCGAGGACCGGGGCGGCTTCCGCGACCAGGGTGGCGCGCTCGACGGGCGTACCTGCCGAGGCGCCGTCGCCGTCGACATCGATCTCCGGCATGCGCTCGAGCGCGGAGCCGTAGAGCTCCGCCGCGGTACCGGGGGCGCCGCGCTGCATGGCGTGGCGAGCGGCCTCTGCGAGGGCACGAGCGACCTCGGCGTCGGTCTCGGGGCGGGCGAAGGCGAGGTGCCGAGCGCGCGTCTCCTGGTCCGGCGCGACCTCGGCGAGCCGGGCGTGCCAGCGCCGCCGGCTGCCGGCGCTCGCGGCCGCGTAGGCGGCCGCGGCGAGGAGTGGATGGACGAACTCGATCGCGTCGCCATCGATCCGGATGACGTTCGCGTCGACGGCCGGGCGGAGGCGCGCCGTCGCCGGCGCCCCGAGGGCCGCCTCCACGAGCCCGATCGTCGGCTGGGCCGCCGCCGCGGCCACGAACAGGGCGTCCCGCGTCTCGCCGTCCAGCCCCTCGAGCCGGACAGCGAGCAGGTCGTTCAAGCCGGCGCTCAGCGGGAGCGGCTCGTCGGTCGAGGTCGTGGCGCCCTGCGCCCGCGCCATCGCGGACGCCAGCTCGAGGGCGTAGAACGGGTTCCCGCCCGACGTCTCGTGGATCCGCTGCAGCGTCCGGCGGTTGAACTCCAGCGTCGTGCGGCTTCTGAGGAGCCGGTTCAGCGCACCGAGGCTCATCGGCCCGACGTCGATCCGGGTCGCCGGTCGGTCGAATGCGCGGTCGATCGCGGCGCGGTTCGGCGGCGGGCTCGCCGCCTGCACCGACGGCGAGCTGATCCGCCAGGCCGTGATCGCGCCCACGGGAGCATCCCGAAGCCGTCGCAGCGCGAAGGCCACGACGCCGGCCGAGGCTGGGTCCAGCCACTGGGCGTCGTCGATGGCGATCAGGACGGGTCGCTCCTGCGCCAGCGCGCGCAGGGCGCTGAGCATCCCGGCCGAGATGGCCCGCTCGTCCGGCGCGGCCGCATCGTCGGCGTCGAGCAGCAGCGCCACCTCGAGCGCATGCCGCTGCGGAAGGGGCAGGCCCGGCAGGACGCGGTCGAGGTGGGGCTCCAGGAGATCCGTCAGCCCGGCGTAGGAGAGCTGTGCCTCGGCGCCGGCGGGCCGGCAGGCCAGCACGGTGAACCCTGCTGCGCCGGCGCGTTCGACCGCCGCCTGCCAGAGGGTGGACTTGCCCGCGCCGGCCGGACCGTCCATGACGAGCGCGGCGGGCAGGGCCGATCGGTCGGCCAGGAACGCGTCGATGGCGTCGAGCTCGGCCTCGCGTCCCACCACCGCGGCCGCGGTCGCGTTCACGGCGCGATCATGGCGGGCCGCGGGCGTCGCGTCAGCCCCAATTTGCGCCAGCAATCCGTGTGGCTCGCCACACTTTCGATCGACGGACCAGGAAGGCAGGATGGCCGCGTGGCCACCTACCTGATCGAGACCTACCTCGCCCGCGACCGAGCCGCGGAGCTGGAGGCCTCGACCCTCCGGCTTCGCGCCGCCATCGACACCCTGCTCGCCTCGGCGTCAGGGCCGGGGCGGCTCGCCGTGCGGCACGTGCGTTCCTACTTCGTCGCGGACGACGAGACGTGCATCCACCTCGTCGAGGCACCGTCCGCCAATGTCGTACGCGAGCTCGCGCGCCTGGCGGGCATCGGGCCCGATCGCGTCGTCGAGGTCGCCGCTCGCTAGGGAACGACCTTGCGCACCTCGATGCCGGACGAGCACGGCACCTGCGTCAGCGGCACCAGGCTCTGCCACAGGACCTTGTACTGCGGCGGGGTCGTCGGGTTGTAGGTGATCGCGCCGGTGAAGCCCGCGGCCGACCAGATCGCCGGGATGTTGCTCGTGTTCATGCCGAGGAGGTCCGGCACGGTGCATATCCCGTTGGGCGTAGGCGTCGGTGCCGGGGTGGGGGTCGGTGCCGGGGTCGGCGTTGGCGCCGGCGTCGGCGTCGGGGCGGGCGTTGGCGATGGTGTCGCGCCGGGTGGCAGCGTCGGTCTCGGCGTGGCGCCGGGGCGCGGTGTGGGGCGAGGCGTGGCGCCCGGTGGCAGCGTCGCGGTCGGGTCGGTGGCGACGCTCGATCCGGGGCCGGTTTCCGTCGGCTGACCCGGCGCGATCGAAGGACCCGCCGTCCCGGGCCCGACCGAGCCACCGACGATCGCGCCGGCTGTGCCGGTCGGCGCGTCGGTCGCGGCTGCGACCCCCTGGCTCGACTTCAAGCCCGAGTACAGGACCATTCCCGCACCGAGCAGCAGCACGAGCGAAGAGGCGAGGATCGAGAACGGCGACACCGCGATCCGCCGCCGGGGTGGCTCGGCACTCGCGAACACGGCGGGTCGAGGCGTCAGCGGGGGTCGTGATCCGCCTCCAGCGAGGGACGCGCCGTACGCGCCGGCCGCCGCGACTCGTTCGGAGATGGCCGGGTCGATCGGCGGGCGCGCTCGCGGCTCGAGTGGCTTCGCCGGCCAGCTCGGCGGCTCCCGCGGTGGCGGCGCTGTCGCGACGAAGGGTGTTGCGGGTCGCGGCGCGACGACGGGCGGCGGCACGACCACGGGCGTCGGCGCCATGACGGGTGGCGGCGCGACCACGGGCGCCAGGGGAGCGATAGGCGCCAGGGGAGCGATGGGCGTCGACTGTGCGATCACGGGCGCCGGGGGCGCAACGACGGGCACCGGCGCGGCCACGGGCGCCGGGGGCGCGAAGACTGGCGGCGGCGCGGCCACGGGCGTAGGCGGGACCACGGGAATCGGCGGGACCACGGGCGCCGGTGCCGCCACTGGCACCGGGGGCTTGGCGGGCTCCGGTGCCGCGATCGGCTGGGGCTCGATCGGTGGCTGGGCCGGGATATCGGCTCGGGTGTCGAAGGCGACCCGCGGCTCGACCGCCGGCGGAACGATTGATGGGGCGACCGGGAACCTCGGCGGTCCGGGCGCCGGCGCGACGGGTGCCTTCGGTGGCTCGATCGGTGCTGCCACCGGCGGCGTGGGTGGGTCGATCGCGGTCACCCGCACAGGCTCGGCCCGAACGTCGGCGCGCGTCGCGCCGGCAGCGGCCGGCAGGTCGGGCATCTTGACCGTCCCGCGCCAGGTCCACGGGAGCAGCACGAGCGAGAACTCGGCGGGGGAGAGCAGGTCGCGAATCGCCAGGGCACCCGCCGCGTCGGAGAGGACATCGGCGACCTGGTCGGTCAGCGTCGAGTCGCCGAGCTTGCCCCGCGCGATGACGCCCGCCGCCTCGCGCGCAAATCGCCACTCCGGTTCGCGCCCGAGCTTGGCCGCGCTCGCGGCCGCGCGCAACGCCTGCGTGTAGCCCTTCGCGTGCGCGACCGCGCGGCCGTTCCAGACGCGCTGCGCCCGATCTCGGTCGAGCGAGCGGAGCTCGGCCAGGAACTGCCGGACCTCCGCGGCGTGGATGCCGAAGCCGGGCTCGCCGGCCGCGCCGCCGCTCGCGTCCGAGCCGCCGGCAGCCGACCACGCGGCCGTCGATCGTTCGGCAGCCGAACGGGTCGTCATCGATCGGATGGTCGGCGCGGGGACGTGGCGGCCTCGATCGGTCGCCCGGTCGTAGCGGCGGCGGAGCTCGGGGTCGGTCAGCCACTCGCGCGCGAGATTCAGCCGCTTGATCCGCACGTCGTCGCCGAGGGCAACGTCGGGATGATGCTGCTTGACGAGCGTGCGGTAGGCAGACTCGATCGTCCCCACGCTCGCAAATGGGGAAACCTCGAGCTCCCCGTACAGGTCGAAACGGGGCAGGGTTTCTCGGGTCACCGGCGGGTAGTGTGCCATCCCGAGGCGCCCCTCGGCTGTTCCGGGCCGGACGCCAGCAGTGATGAATCGGGTCCGGCACCGCCTCGAATCAGAAAGGCCCGCCCCCGCGGGACGGGCCTTCGGAGTCGAGCTCGGTCGAGCTCGGTCGAGCTCAGCCGGGTTCGCCGGTCGCCTTGGTCGGGTTGCAGGCGATGCCCGGGTTCGACCCGATCGACGTCAGGAAGTCGCGGTCGGCCTTCGGGATGCGGCCCCATGACTGTGCGTGGGTCGGGATGCCCTTGTGGGCGACCGGCAGCGGGATGTCGTGCTCGTCGAGGAACTGCAGGTCCTCCTGGCCGGAGAAGGCGCAGAGCGATCGCGCATGGAGCCCGGTGCCCCACTTGCCACCGCCGTCGACGTGCAGGCTTCGGCCGTTTCCGGTGATCTCGCCGGCGAACGCGGCGGACGCGCCGACGCTGGCGATGAGCGCCGCTGCGAACGCAGCGCCGATGAGCCTTCGAACCATGGCAACCTCCAATTGCGTGGTCTGGGAGCGCGGGGCGTCGAGTATCCCGCAGGTCCCCGGAGGCCGCTTCAGCGAGTGTCAGCCGGTGACATTGCGGCGTCTGAGGACAGCCGCTCGGCCCTCGAGCGCGAACGTGAAGACCGCCATGGCAACGAGGAACAGCCCGATCACGATCGCGATGCCGCTCAGGATCGGGATGCCGATGAGCCACGCCCCGATCGCGAGGATCGCACCGCCGGCGCCCGCCACGAACGCGCGAATCGCGCCGCGCGGCCAGAACGTGGCGCTGGCGTAGGCGGCCATCTCCGCCAGCGGCTGATTGACGACGCCGCGAATCGGGTCGAAGACGACGAGGTCGTACTTCGCGGCGAGGCCGTAGACCTCGGCCAGCGTCTCGCGTAGGCTCGCCTGCTCGAGGGGCACGGTGATGACCCGGGTCGGGTGCTCCCTCGTCGCGGGCCGATCCGGGTTCCAGATCGGTGGAGCGTCGCCGGTCAGCTCGCGCGAGAACCACTCGACGTCGTCGCTCGACTCGAAGAGCTCCGTGGTTGCCGCTGCGGCCGCGGTGCCCCCGGCCTCCTGCCAGGCACGAACGAGCGCCGCCGCCTCCTCGGCATCGGCGGGGATCGGTGCCTTCCAGACATACAGCTCCGGACTCATGTCGAGCCTCGATACGTCAATCGCGCGCCTCCGGATCGGGGGTCACGAATCGGCCGGGATCGTGCCGCACCACGACGCGCCGGCTACCCGGCGAGGAACGTCAGTCGAACGGTCCGGCGCTGGTTGTCGACGTTGGTGTCGACGAGGCCGATCGACTGCCAGGTTCCAAGTGCGAGCCGGCCGTCGACGACCGGAACCGAGATCGATGGCGGCGCGAACGCCGGCACGACATGATCGGCGCCGTGGCCCGGCGTCCCGTGCTGGTGGACCCAACGGTCGTCGCGCGGCAGGAGCCGATCGACCGTCGCCAGGTAGTCCTGCTCGCTGCCCGAGCCGAGCTCCATGATCACGAGCCCGCACGTCGCGTGGGGCACGAAGACGTTGAGCACCCCCGCCCGCTCGCCGGCCACGAACTCCGCGCATTCCCGGGTGATGTCGAAGATCCCCCGCCTGTTCCCGGTGTGAATGGTCAGCTCGGTCGTCTTCATGCCCGCGAGTCTTCCACGAACTGCTCGAGCAGGATCGCGCCCCACAGCATCGACGTGTCGCTGATCGAGAGGCGGCTCGCGCTGCGCCACGGGCGGCCTCGGCGGTCGAGGACCTCCCAGAAGGTCCCGTCGCGCTCGATCAGCTCCCGCATCCGCCAGAGCTCGACGCTTGCGGCCGCCGGATCGATGTCGCGCAGCAGCGCCAGGTAGATCGAGCCGAGGCTCGTCCACGAGGTCGTGGTCTGATAGTCGGCCGACCAGACGCGGAAGGCCCACAGCTGGCCGTCGGTCCGATGGTCGACCTCGAACTTGAGCGGGTAGGGCGTCGTGAAGCCCTCGCGCCGGAGCGTGCCCAGGGCGGCGCCCAGCATCGACGGATCGACGATGAGACCGGCCTGGAACGGCCAGACGTTCGCCTCCCCGGAGGTCAGGTCCGTGCCGAGCCGGTCCCGGAACCGGTCGCCGAGCCAGAAATGGCGCCGCAGGAGCAGGGACCAGTCCGGCGCCGCGCCCCCGTCGGAGAAGTGGCGCGACAGCAGATCGGGGCCCCAGCCGGTCTCGGCGATGTCGCGCGCGAGCATCGCGACCATCGCGTTGCCGTATGTCGACGAGCCGGCCCGGAACGTGTCGCGATGTGCCGAGAGGGACCGATCAGTACGGACGAGGCCGCTCGCGGGGTCGACCACGACCTCGACGTAGTGCTCGACCTCGGTCGCGAGCCAGTCCGCGTGCCGCCGCGCGAGGTCGTCCGCGCCCGCGACGCGCAGGGAGGCGACGAGCATCGGGAGCGAGTCGACGCCGTAGTCGAAGACGTCGACGGGCCGGCGGAAGACGGGATCGATCGTGGTCGTTACGTGGGTGCCGCTGCGTCGCCACGTCTCGAGCCCCCAGGCGAGGCTCGAGCGGAGCCGGGCTGGCCACGGATCGCCGAGGCGGGCCAGTGCCGGCGCCGCGAAGCCGAGGTCCCGCGTCCAGAAGTGCCGGTACGTGCCCGGGCTGGCGGTCAGGAACTCCCCGGTCCAGCACGCCTCGAGGCCGGCCCGGAGGATCTCCTCCGCCGAGCCCTCGTACCGCTGGTGCCCGCGGATCGCGCGCCGGGCGCGAACAGCCGCCACTCGGAGCCCCATGCCGATCACGGCGGGGTGAAGGAGCGAGCGCCGCGACATCAGTCGGGCTCGAACCCCGCGATCTCGCCGACGAGGGCCATCGCCGCCTCGCGCGCGGCGGGTCTGGCTGCCTCCCAGGGTGCGCCGGCGGCATCGTCATCGACGCCCTCGAGGTACATCTGGCGGGCGATCAGGAGGGCCTCCCGCATCTGGCCGGGCGGGAGGCGATGGACCGCGAGCTCGACTGCCTCGTCCTTGGGCAGGATCTGGCCCGTCTCGAGCGTCGTCACGATGCGAGCGAGCGTGAGCAGCACGTTGCGCGTGTCCGAGTCGAGGTCCGCGAGCAGGCTCGGGACGCCGGCGACGATGGCACGACGGAGGTCTGCGGCGGGCACCGGGTCCATGACCTCGGCCGGCGGCGGCCCGAAGAGCGCCCGGTTGCCGGCGAGGGCGAGCGTCACCTCGGGCGCGAGGTCGGGCATCGGCCGCGGCTCCGGGATGTCCCCCCGGGCGAGGTCGTCGCGCAGCCACTCCCCGTAGAGCAGCTCCACGAGCGGCGAGGGGTGCCACGGCCGCAGCTGCGACTGCTGGACGATCGTCAGCTCGACGGGCCTCGCCGGCCCACGCGTCGCGCGCCGGCCGGAGATCTGGACGAGGCCCTCGACGATCGCTCGGCGCTCCTCGCTCGTCGTCGGGCGATCGACGACCGCGAGGATGTCGAGGTCGCTGGTCGGGCGCAGGCCGCCGTGGACCGCCGAGCCGTGGAGATATGCGCCGATCAGACCCGCGCCGAGTGCCTCGCGACAGGTTCGGACGACCTCTGCGGCGAGCGCGTCGTCGACCTGCCGGTCAGCGACGGCCCGGAGCCTCGAGCGCGCGCAGGATCAGCCGGACGACGATCGAGCCCAGGATCGCGACGGCGACGGCGCCGATGAAGCTCTCGGCCTGGCCGTTGCCCAGCTCGCGCATCAGCCAGCCGCCGACGATCGCGCCCAGGGCCCCGACGACGATCGTCGGGAGGCAGCCCCTGACGCTGCGGGTGCCCACGAACCAGCCGGAGATGCCACCGGCCAGCAAGCCGATGACGATCCAGCCCAGGAGGTCGTACTGGGGCATGCCGCGATTGTGCCGTGGCGGCAGGGCCCGCCGTCAGGCGGTCGCGCGATTCGGGATCCCCGCGTGCGCTCGGCCGGTCGCGCGACCGCGGTCCCGCGCGGCTCCACCTCCGCGCGGCTACGCCGGCGGGATGTTCTGGTTCAGCCGGAACAGGTTGTCGGGGTCGTAGCGGCGTTTGATCTCGGCGAGGCGCTCGTAGGCGCCATGCGGATAGGCCGCACGGAGGCGGGCCTCGCCCTCGTCGGCCAGGAAGTTGACGTACACGCCGTCGTCGGTCTGCTGGATGGCGGCCATGAACTCCTGCGCCCACGCGAGCTTCTTCGCCCGATCCGCCTCGGAGCCGTCGTAGAAGGCGGCGATGTTGACCATGATCTCGCTGTCCCGGTGGGCGTACGCCGTGGCGTCGTTCGGGACGCGCGCGGAGGCGCCACCGAGCACCCGCAGCTGGGCGGCCCGCATCGGCGTGTCGATCGCCTCCAGGCGATCCATGATCGTGTCGGCCGTCTTCCGATCGACCTTGTCGATGAACAGGTTGAGCGCGACCGCCATCGGCCGGTAGCCGGGCTCCTCGGGCAGGTACATGCCCGCGTAGCTCATCGGCTTGAGCATGTCCGCGATCGGGGCATCGAGCCCGGCGAGCTTCGCCAGGTCGCGATACGGCTGGAGGGCCCGCTGGCCCGCCTCGGTGTCGCCGGCCCAGCACATGAGCCCGAAGATCACCAGCTTGCCGTGCCACCGCTCGTCGACGAACGGCATCGGCGGGCACGGCATGACGTTGGCGATGCTGGAGAGCTCCTCCGGAGCCGAGCAGGCGAGCGCCATGTATCGCTCGACCGTCTCGGCCGTGGCCGGCAGGAAGATCATCCCGCCGACGATCCCGGGCAGGTCGTGGAGCCGGTACTGGAATCGCGTCACGACGCCGAAGTTGCTGCCGCCGCCCCGGATCGCCCAGAACAGGTCCGGGTTGGTGTCGGCGTCGGCGCGGAGGAGCTCGCCGTCGGCGGTCACGATCTCGGCCGCGAGCAGGTTGTCGATCGTGAGCCCGTGCTTGCGCACGAGGTAGCCGACGCCACCACCCGTGGTGATCCCGCCGACTCCGACGGAGCCGGTGTCGCCGAACCCGATCGCCAGGCCTTCCCTTGTCGTCGCCTCGGTCACCGCGAGCGCGCTGGCGCCCGCCTCGACCCAGGCCGTCTTCGTTCCCTTGTCGATCTCGATCGCGGCCATGTCCTGCAGGTCGAGGACGATCCCGCCCTCGGTCGTGCTGTCGCCCTTGGCGCTGTGGCCGCCGCTTCGGATCGCGAGCTCGAGGCCGGTCTCGCGGGCGAGCTCGATGACCTTGCGGACGTCGTCGACGTTCGCGACGCGCACGATCACCGCCGGGTGGCGGTCGATGTGCCCGGCCGTGACCTCGCGGGCGCTGTCGTAGTCGTCGTCGTTCGGGCCGATGACGCGGCCGTCGATCCGGCCGCGAAGGGCATCGAGGTCGAGGTCCGCAGTCGTGCTGGAAACGGTCATGGAGCTGCCTCCGGGGTTCCTTTTGGGGGCGTGCCCATCGTCGCAGAGATCGCCGAAGTCGGTCAGCCGCCGGGCCGCCGGCCGGTCTCGCGCCCGGCCGCGGGGCCCGCCACCCGCCTCCGCACGCACCCCGCACGCGCCCCGCCCGCGCCTGGCTCGCCCGCCTCCGCACCGCCTCCGCCTTGCTCGCCCGACTCCGCCTTGGCCGGCTAGCCGGAGCCCGTGATCGGCTGATGTTCATTTCCTGGGCAACGGGAGCCACAAGGCGATGCCGGCTCCCGAAACGGGGCGGATTCGCGATCCTTGTCGGCCCGGATGCGCATGTCGTGAGCATTCCCGTCAACAAGACGGGGTCTGCAGCTGGTCGATCGGTGCTTGCGCCTTCCCTTGCCCTGAAAATGATCACGCCGCGATCACGGAGAGGCGGAAGGGCGCGCGAAGGCAAGGGGCCCGGCCGCGTGGGCCGCCGCGAGGTGTCTCAGCCCGGAGGTGCCGGGAGGACCGCGACGTTGAGCCATCGATCGCCGGTGGCGCGGCGGACGGCGAAGGTCAGCGAGAACGGCGACTCGACGCGGGCCTCCAGGACGCCGCGTGCGCCGTACGTCTCCTCGACCTTCGTGCCGGTCGACTCCAGGCCGAGGCTGAAGCCATCCTGCTTGCCGAACGGGATCAGCAGCGAAGCGTGGATCGTGTCGAAGCGGTAGTGGACGACGGTCGTCGTTGCGGAGGTCGTGGTCGACGCCAGGCGGTTCTGCATCTCGAGGAGGCGGTCGCCGTGGTCGACCGCGGCGAGGATGGATGAGTCGCGCCGGAGCAGGGCCTGGTTCTCGAACTCGAGGTTCTGAGCGAGCGTGACGACGACCTCCTGGATGCCGCCGCCGGCGATGTAGTCGGTCACGCCGTCGTCGATCGTGACCGCCGGGAGCGTCCCCGGGTCGACCTGGTTGGGCAGCCGCCCGAGGATCTCGTCCGAGCCGACGGCGACGAAGCCGCGGGCGGGCGTGCCCGCGACCACGATGCCGGCCCCGATCGCCAGCACGACCACCGCCGCGACCCCGGCGCGCAACGGAGCCCGCAACCCCAAACGCCCGAGGAAGAGGCGAAGGTTGTCGGCCGCCGTCTTCGGCTCGGGGACCAGGCGGTCCAGGAGCGGTCGTGCGGCACAGACGACGACCAGGCCGGACAGGAGGGCGACCTTCGAGCCGAACTCGTCGGTCTGCGGCGCCATGAGCAGCACGCTCACGATCGCGACGAGCATCCCGAACGCGACCCGCCCGACCTGGCCGGCCGGCGTCGTCTTCGGGTCGGTGATCATGAAGAACAGGAAGATCAGGACCTCCGGCGAGGTCACGATGACCCGCCAGTAATCGAGCCCGGTCACGGGGGCGAAGGACCAGCGCGCGACCATCGAGTGGCCGGACGCGGCGAGGATGCCGAGCCCGATGGCGAAGGTCACCCAGAACGCCGCCGCGAGCGCGAGCAGCCGGAGGCGGCGGGTGATCAGCAGTCCGCCGATGGTGATCACCGCGTACGCGGCGAGCATCCAGACGTTGAGCGGCGCCCACCAGAAGTCGAGCGGCTCGACGCGAGAGCTGCCGAGGACGAGGAAGGCGACGACGAGCCCGATGTTCGACGGGTTGAAGACGTGGGTGCCCTTGTACTTGATCACGTACTTCGACAGCAGCGAGAGGCCGGCCACGACCGCGAAGACGTACCAGGCGTAGGTGCTCCACGGCTCGCCGGGCGGCGTCCCGACCACGCGCAGGATCAGCGCGACGCCGCTGCCCGTGAGCATCGCGCTCGCGGGCCAGACGAAGGTGCGCGTCTGCCGGAAGGTGATCGCGACCTCGAGGATCGCGCAGGTGAGGATCGCCGCGAGGATCTGCGGGACGCTCACCCAGAAGCCGAGCCCGACCTGGCCGAGGACGTGGACCGTGATGATCACCGCCGCGACGTGGAGTCGCGGGTCGCGGATGCTCGGCAGGAACAGCGGGTACGCCGTGCCGCCGATCGTCAGCGTGCGCGGCGCGGGTCGCGCGGGCACCGGTGGCGCAGCGGGCGCGGTGGCGGCGCCGGGCGTCTCGGCAGTCGTCATCGGGGCATGACAGGCATGAGCGGCAAGGATAGGCAGGGGAGTGCCGCATACTCCGGGCGATGGGACCCGAGGTCGAGCGACTTGCCGCGGCGCGGCTCGAGGCGGCCCGAATCGAGCGCTCGCGGGAGGAGCCGATCGTCGGCGGCCTGCCCGACGTGCCGGGCATCGGCGTCGCGATGCGGCTCACCCCGGAGCTCGGCGTCCATCTCCGCGGGCTCGCCGACGCGGTCCTCGTCAACGACTACCCGGGCGCGACGCTGACCCGCGCCGAGCGCGAGATGCTGGCGACCGCCCTGTCCGCCTCGAACGACTGCTTCTTCTGCATGGACTCGCACGCGGAGCACGCCGCGGCCGTGCTCGCCCGCCAGGGCGGCGCCAACGGTATCGACGACACCGACAGAGCCGACCACGCCGATCATGCGGACCACGCGCTCCTGCTCGACGCGATCAGGCTCGGCTCGCTCGACGGGCTCGACCCGAAGCTCAAGGCGCTGATGCGCATCGCGCGCACGGTCGGCCGCCGCGCCCGCGACCTGACCGCGGACGACGTGGCCGCGGCCCGCGCCGCCGGCGCGACCGACGCCGACGTCCAGCTGGCCGTGCTGATCGCCTCCGCCTTCTCCATGTACAACCGGCTGGTCGACGGTTTTCGCGCGCGCACGCCCGCGAACCCCGAGGCGTATCGCGGTCGCGCCGCCGAGATCGCCGAGCATGGCTACTCCGCGCCGCCGGGCGCCCAGGGCTCTGGCACGCCGCCGCGCTCCAGCACATAGAACGCGTCCGGGGCGACCGTCTGCCAGTCGCCCTGCTCGCCGCCGGGCCAGGTGACCCGAACCTCGGCGGACTGCGCCGCGCCCAGGCCCACGTGGAGCCAGCCGAGCTGGCCGCCCGCGTGGCCGCCGCCGATCGTCAGCTCGCGCCGCTCGACCCGCCCATTCGCCCGGATCTCGACGACCGCGCCGATCGCGTCGGAATTCGGGCCGTCCTGTGCCAGCCGGAGCCCGAGCCAGCCCGCGTTCGCTGCCGTGCCGCTCCCTGCGCCGCCGACCGGGCCGTCGTTCCGCCAGAGCCGCACGGGCGCGCCGTAGTTGACGAGGACCAGGTCGAGCCGGCCGTCGAGGTTGAAGTCGGCGAGGGCCGCGCCGCGACCGCGGTCGAAGGTCAGGATCCCGACGACGTCGGCCGCCTCCTTGAAGGTGCCGTCCGCCTGGCCCAGGAGGAGGTTCGTCGGGTCCTTCTTGGCGAAGTCTGGCTGCTCCGTGACGTTGCCCTTGGTGACGAGCAGGTCCAGGCGGCCGTCGTTGTTGACGTCCTCGAACTCCGGGTGCCAGGCGGTCGATGGCAGGTGCTCGCCGCCGGTGAACGGCTGGGCGACATTGACGCCGTACTGCAGCCCGACGTTCTCGTACGCAGGCGTCGCGGGCCCGCTCACGAGCTGCTGCAGCCGGCTTGCGCTCTGGCTCGTGAGGTAGATCTCTGGCAGCCCGTCACCGGTCAGGTCCTGGCTCGCGATGCCCATGCCCTGGATCTGGAAGCGGGCCCAGCCCTCGTCAGGGGTGTACAGCCGGGGCGCCTGGCCCGGATCCATCCGCCACAGCTGCTCCTCGCCGAGGTCCGGGTCGTAGTACTGGCGGTCGTTGCTGACCCGGAGGTCCATCCGACCGGAGCCATCCCAGTCGCTGAAGAGCATCGACAGGGGGCAGAACGAGGGTTCGAGCGGCGTCGACGGACCGAAACCACCGCCGCCCGGCGCCGGGCGGACGAGCACGTTCGTCTCGCACCACGTCTTCGGGTCGAGGCTGCCGGGCGTGGCGTAGTTGCCGAACGCCACGGTGGGCCACGCGGCGCCGGCCTCCCAGGTTGCGCTGAACGCCTCCGTGAGCCCCGACCCGCCGTCGAGCCCCCAGGCCACGTTCTCCGGCTCGAAGCGGCAATCGCCGAGACCGCGGAGGGCGACGTTGCCGCCGTAGCGCAGCGTCATGAGGTCGATCTGGCCGTCCCCGTCGACGTCGATCGGGTAGGCGCCGTTGACGTTGTCGAGCTCCGTGCCGGTGTCCTCGAGCCGCGTGAACCGCAGCGAGCCGCCCGGCTGGCTCTCGTTCCGGAACAACGCCGCCGGCCCAGCGCCGCCGGCGAGGTAGACGTCCTCGAAGCCGTCGCCATCGCAATCGAAGACCGCGACGCCGCCGCCCACCGCGTAGGCGAACGGCCCGTCGTAGGTGAACTCCAGGCCGGACGAGGTCGTCTCGTCGACGAACTGCGGGACCGGCACGGCTGCCGAGGCCGGCTGCCACGGCGCGACGCCGAGCAGGCTCGCGGCGCCCGCGCCGCCGGCGACGACCGCGATGACGGCCATCGCGAGAAGGAGAACGCGGATTCGCGCGGACATGTCCCGGATCAAGCGAGCGACATCGCCCGACCGGTATCCAGGAGGAACGGCGGCAGCCAGGCGGCGAGGTTGGAGAAGGGGAGGACATCGGGGTGGAGCTCGATCCCGAGCTGGTCGGCCATGAAGGCACGCCGGCGAGTGATGCGGCCCCAGGCATCGGGGTAACGGCTGGCCAGGATCTCGCGGAGGCCGGCGTCGGCGAGGGCCACGCCGTCCTCGATGTTCGTCGTGAAGTAGTCGGTCCCGGTTGCGGGGATGACGTCGACCTGGAGGTAGCTGCCCGATCGGAGCTCGATGTTCGAGCCGGCGCAGACCGGGGAGTTGACCCACTCGTCGAGCGAGATCTGGTGGCCGGCGTTGAGGAAGATGCCGAAGAACGGGTCCGCGAGCCGGCGGGCGATGATCTCGTGGAGCTCGCCCCCGGTCGCGCCGACGCGGAGCGCGCCGTACCACTCGGCGATCGCGGCGAAGTACGGCCCGACGAGTCGGTCGACGTAGTCGCGGATCGCCTCGGGCAGCTCGGCGGCGTCCCCGACGACCCAGCCGGCCCTGCAGTTCAGCGCGCCCCAGGTCCCGAACGCGGTCGTGAAGGGATCGCCGCGCTCGATCGCCCGATCGCCGGGGCTGTAGAGGCCGAGCCGCGCCCGCGGCCCGGCCGTCAGCATGAGATGGCAGGAGAGCGGCGAGCCGTCCCAACCGAGGAGCGACACGGCGTCGCGTTCCCGGAGGCCCGGGCGCAGCCCGCGGACGAGGTTCCGGACGCCGGAAGATGTCCGGCTTGCCGCGGCCTCGAACGCGACCAGCTGCTCGACCTCGTTGACCACCCGGAGGCCCGTGGCGGCGTCAATGAGCAGGTCCACGGCGTTCTCGACTGTCCCCCGGGCACCGACGGCAGCGCGCAGGGCGTCGGCGAGGTACGACGGCACGTCCAGCCAGGCGCGGTCGGCGAACGGCTTCCAGCCCACGACGCCAAGCCTCGAACCCGCCCGGATCCCGGCGGCGAGCAGCTCCTCGGCGAGGGGGCGGGACCGGCCGCGGGGCTGGCTCGGCAGGCTCAGGTCCTGGTGGAGCACCCGATCCATCGGTACTGGCGCGTCGCCGGCGATGCCCCAGCACTCGTTGCCCACCAGGATCGTCGGCGCGCCGGTCGGGCGCACCACCAGGATGGCTTCCTCGAACCTGGGATCGAAGCCGGTCAGCCATGCGACGTTGGCGCTGTGCTCGCGGTCGGCGTACAGCACGAGCGCGTCGTAGCCGCGCTCCGCCGCACGCCCGCGAAGGCGCTCGAGGCGGGCGGCGTACAGGGACGAGGGGAGCGCCGGCCGCTCCTCGGCGACACCGAAGTCGGGCAGGTCGACCGCGGCGAGGTGGGCGCGCCGGGCCCGCGGGACCACCGTCGTCATGGTCGGACCGCCGTGGTCATGCCCGGACCGCCGCCGCCTCGAAGACCCGCTCGACGACCCGCATGTTCGCGACCGCGTCGGACGAGGGGATCGGGACCGGCGCGCCGTCGAGGACCGCGGCGGCAAAGGCGTCGGCCTCGACGCCGTAGGGATCGGCGGTCGGGAAGGTGAACCGCTCCGTGTCCGGCGCGACCGGCGGATCACCGCCATGTGTCACGTAGATGTGTGTCGGGCGATCGGGCGGAATGTTGAACGGGATCCCGACGGAGATGTGGCCCTCGGTTCCGTAGATGTGGACGCGCTGATCCGACTCGGAGCGCGTCGAGCAGGTGAACGTCGCCGTGCCGCCACCCGGGAACACGAGCAGCCCGGAGGTCAGGACGTCGATCTCCATGTCGGGATCGCGAAGGACCGCCGCCTCGACCCGCTCCGGCTCGGCGCCGAACAGCATCCGCGACAGGTTGATCGAGTAGCAGCCGATGTCCATGAGCGCCCCCCCGCCTGCGTCGGGCAGGTTGCGGATGTTCCGTGGGTCGTCGTTGAAGTATGAGAACCAGCTCTGGATCGTCTGGAGCCGCCCGATCCGCCCCGCCGCGAGCAGCTCGCGAACGGCCTGCCACGATGGGTGGAGGCGGTACATGAAGGCCTCCATGAGCACGACGCCCGCCGCATCGCAGGCCTCGACCATGCGCTCTGCGTCCGCCGACGACAGCGCGATCGGCTTTTCGCAGAGGACGTGCTTCCCGGCGCGCGCCGCGGCGAGCGTCCACTCGAGGTGGAGGTGGTTCGGCAACGGGATGTAGACCGCGTCGACATCGGGGTCGGCGAGGAGGTCCTCATACGAGCCGTGCGCGCGGGGGATGCCCAGCTCGCTCGCCGCTCGCTCCGCGCTCGCGCCGTCGCGCGAGGCGATGGCCACGACCTCGCCGCGCTGCAGTGGCGCGCGCCGGACGCCGGGGATCCACTTCTCGCGGGCGATGTTGGCGGTCGAGAGCACCCCCCAGCGCAGTCGCTTGCCGCCCTCGCTGGCGCTGCCCATGGCGCTCCTCCGAAGCCGTGGGACCGTCCCTGGCCACCCGGAATCTTGACACCGGCCGGGGGATTTGTGAGCCTAGCACGGGCGGTTTGGAAGACAGGAGCACAAACCCCCGGTCCCGACCTCGCGACCCTCGCGTCCACGCGTCCCAGCGTCCTCGCGTCCCAGCGTCCCGCGCGTTTTCGGCGTCGCCCCGGGCAAGGCCCGGCCCCGATGACCTTCGAGTGCAGGTGTCCACCCGGTGCTGAACGCGGATCCCATCGGCCAACGCAGTGAGACCGTGCGCCGCGCGAATCTCGCCGCGATCGTCCGCGAGCTCCACGTGCGAGGTCCGCAGTCGCGCTCGGAGCTCGTCGCCCGGACGGGCCTGACCCGCACCGCGATCCGCGCCCTCATCGGCGAGCTCGTCGCGGGCGACCTCGTCGTCGAGGAGCGGCGGGCCCTCGCCGGCGCCCCCGGCCGGCCGTCGCCGCTCGTCCGCCCGAAGCCCGCGGCCGTGCTCGTGCTGGCGATCCAGGTCGCGGTCGACTCGCTCGCCGCCGCCCTCGTCGGCCTCGGCGGCGCGCCGCTGGAGCGGATCCGGATCAGCCGGCCGCGCGGCCACTTCTCGGTGGACGAGATCGTCGCCGACCTGCGCGACCTCACTGACCGCCTGCCCGTCAGCCGCCATCGCCACGAGATCGTCGGGGTCGGCGTGGCCATGGCTGGCCTCGTGCGCCGCGCCGACGGCGTCGTCTCGCGCGCCCCGAACCTGGGCTGGCAGGACGTGCCGCTCGGGGAGAAGCTCGCTGCGGTCCTCGACCTGGACGTCCCCGTCCATGTCGCGAACGAGGCGGACCTCGCCGCCATGGCCGAGTTGCGGCGCGGTGCGGCCCGCGGCGCCGACGACCTGCTCCTCATCTGGGGCGAGGTCGGCGTCGGCGGCGGGATCATCGTCGATGGCAAGCCCCTGACCGGCGTCGCCGGGTACGCGGGCGAGATCGGACACGTCTCGGTCAACCCGGGCGGGCGGCGCTGCGGCTGCGGCTCCATCGGCTGCTGGGAGACCGAGGTCGGCGAGGGCGCGCTGCTGCGCCGCGCCGGCAGGCCGGAGGACGGCGGCAGCGACGAGGTCGAGGCCCTCCTCGCCGACGCCGCGGCCGGCGATCGCCGTGCCATCGAAGCCCTGGACGAAGTGGGTCGCTGGCTGGGCATCGGCCTCGCCGGCTTCACCAACGTCCTCAACCCTCGCGTGATCGTCCTGGGCGGGTTCTTCGCCCAGGCCTATCCGTTCATCGATCGGGCGCTCGATCGAGAGCTGGACGGGATGGCGCTCAGAGGACCTCGTGGGATGGTCCGCGTCACCCCGGCCGGACTCGGGATGGATGCACCCCTCGTCGGCGCGGCGGAGCTCGCTCTCGAGCCCTTCCTCGCCGACCCAGCAGGCTGGCTCGGTCCCCGGGTCCAGCTCGCCACGGCGGCGGGCGCGTGAGGCCGCCGAAGGCCCGTCCGGAGCTTTCCGGACGTTCAGAACCCCCCCCCGCCGCAGCGCCGCGTGGATGGCGAGAGGAGAGTGGTAGCCTGACGACCGCACCGCGAGTGATCAACCGGCATCGATCTGAGTGGAGGAGTGAGATGCACAAACGACTCTTGGCGATGGCGACGATCGCCGTCCTGGCCCTCGGGGCCTGCGGCGGCAACACGTCGTCGTCGGGTCCCGGCGGGAGTGGCACGGCTGGTGGCTGCCTCGTCGGCGTTTCCTGGAACAACTACACCCAGGAGCGCTGGGCGAAGGCTGACGAGCCGAACATCAAGGCGGCCGTTGAGGCCGGTGGTGGCTCGTACACCCGCACCGACGCGAAGGACAACAGCGAGACCCAGCTCGCCGACATCGACAACCTGATCGCCCAGGGCGCCAAGGTGCTCATCGTCCTCGCCAAGGACGCCGACGCCATCAAGCCCGCGATCGACAAGGCCAAGGCGGCCAACATCCCGGTCATCGGTTACGACCGCCTGATCGAGGATCCGTACGTCTTCTACATCACCTTCGACAACAAGCGCGTCGGCACCGTCATCGCCCAGGAAGTGATGAAGGCTGCCCCGAGCGGCAACTACGCGATCATCCTGGGCGACCCGGGTGACGCGAACGCCGCATTCCTCCGCAGCGGGATGACCGAGGCCGGCATCCCGGCCAAGGGCGCCACCGCGAACGGCATCACCGTCGTGTTCGAGCAGAACACCGCTAACTGGGACACCGCCGGTGCCCGAACGAACATGGAAGCGGCCCTCGCGGCCAACAACAACGACATCGACGCAGTGCTGTCCGAGAACGACGGCATGGCCACCGGCGCCGTCCAGGCGCTCGAGGCTGTCGGCCTGAAGATCCCGATCGGCGGCCAGGACGGCGACAAGGCCGCCCTCAACCGCGTCGCGCTCGGGACCCAGACGGTCTCCGTCTGGAAGAACGCGAATGACCTCGGCAAGGTTGCCGGCAACGTCGCCACCCAGCTGTGCAAGGGCACGAAGGGCGACGCCGTGACGGTGCCCGACGGCCTGTCGGCCGCCGCCAAGCCGACCGAGTCGAAGTCGGTCAAGTTCACGACCCCCAAGAACAACTCGGTGGACTCGATCACCCTCAACCCGACGCCGATCACCAAGGACAACCTGTCCGAGGTCGTCGACGCCGGCTGGGTGACCAAGGCCGATGTCTGCGCCGGCGTGACTGCCGGAGCAGTTGCACCTTGTTGATCCACTGAACCAGTGATGGTTGGGGCGGCCTGTCTCGCGGTCCCCGCGAGGCAGGTCGCCTTTTGTCGTTCAGGCCAGGAGTGACCCGATGAGCGACACGGCAACGACGTCCGAGGCCCCGGCGGCCCCCGCGAGGGGAGCGGGCGTCCGGGTCGGCCTCGGCTGGGTCATGGACCGCGTCCGCGAAACCGAGATCGACCTGCGCCTGTTCGGCATGGTGATCGCGCTTGCCGTGATCCTCGTCGGCATCGAGCTTGCCGACAACAAACCGTTCCTGCAGCCGGTCAACCTCCTGAACCTGGCAGTCCAGGCCGCGCCCGTGGCGATCATCGCCTGCGGCATGGTCCTGGTGATCGTCACCCGCCAGATCGACATCTCCGTCGGCTCGGTCGTCGGTGTGGTCTCGATGACGATCGCGATCCTGTTCTTCCGTGTCTTCCCGGGCACCATCGGTGTCGACTCGCCGTTCGGCTGGGCAATCGCGCTCGCCGCCGGCCTCGGCGTCGGCGCACTCATCGGCGCCCTGAACGGCTACCTGATCGCGTACGTCGGGATCCCGTCGTTCATCGTCACGCTCGGCGGGCTGGCGGCGTGGCGTGGCCTCGTGTTCATCATCGCCGGCGGCTCGACCATCGCGCCGGATGACAAGTTCTTCGTCCTGCTGTTCGCCGGCGGCCCGCTCGGCTCGATCGGCGGCATCGCGAGCTGGGTCGTCGCAGCGCTCGCCGTCGTCGCCGTCGGGGTCGGCCTCATCAACAGCCGGCGCCAGCGCAGGCGGTTCGGCTTCCCGCTCCGGCCGCGCTGGGCGGAGGTCGCGATCGTGGCCGCCTCGGCGATCTTCGCCATCGGCTTCGTCGCCTTCGTGTTCAACGCCTACAAGTGGCCCCAGGGCCTTGTCGACAACAAGCTCGCTCAGGATCCGACGTTTGTCGTCCCGCCGGGCGGCGTCGAGTCGGGTATTCCGAACCCCATCCTGCTCATGATCGGGGTCATGCTCGTCGTGACGTTCATGGCTCGGCGGCTTCGCTTCGGACGGGCCATCTACGCCATCGGTGGAAATCCCGACGCCGCAGAGCTGGCGGGCATCAACACTCGCTGGACCGTCATGAAGACGTTCATCCTGCTGGGCCTCCTGTGCGGGATCGCCGGCGCCATCGCGTCGGCCCGCCTCAACGGCGCCTCCCTCGACATCGGCCAGGGCTACGAGCTGCTGGTCATCGCCGCAGCGGTCATCGGCGGCACGTCCTTCGCCGGCGGCATCGGTACGGTCCCGGGCGCGATCCTCGGGGCCTTGGTCATGCAGGCGCTCTCGTACGGCATGAGCTACCTCGGTTACTCCACGCCGTACCAGAACATCGTGTTCGGCATCGTCCTGATCTCGATCGTCGGCTTCGACTCGTGGAACCGGAGGCGCGCGAGATGACCGCCCAACAGCCGCCCGACGGCGCAGCACCAGCGGTGCCCGGACCGGTCGCCGGGGCGACACCTGCCGTCGAGATGCGCGGCATCAATGTCTCGTTCGGCGGCGTTCGAGCCGTCAGCGATGTCTCCGTTGACGTCCGGCCGGGCGAGGTCATCGGCCTGGTCGGTGGCAACGGCGCCGGCAAGTCGACGCTGATGCGAGCTCTCTCGGGCGCCCATCCCGCCGACACCGGCGAGATCCTCATGAACGGCCAGCCGGTGAAGATCTCGAACCCGCGTGACGCGAAGAACCTGGGTATCGAGACGATCTACCAGACGCTCGCGCTCGCCGACAACATCGCGGCGCCGGGGAACCTGTTCCTCGGACGCGAGCTGCTGACACGGATGCGGACGCTGGACGACTCGGCCATGGAGGACGCCACCCGCAAGATCATGGGCCGGCTCAACCCGAACTTCACCCGCTTCGCGATCCCCGTGATGTTCCTCTCGGGCGGCCAGCGGCAGGCAGTGGCAATCGCGCGGGCTGTCCACTTCAACGCGAAGGTCGTGGTCATGGACGAGCCGACGGCGGCGCTCGGACCGGCCGAGACGGCCCAGGTGCGCAACTTGATCAGGCAGCTCAAGGGCGAGGGCATCGGGATCTTCCTGGTCAGCCACGACATCCACGACGTCTTCGACCTGGCCGACAGGATCAGCGTCATGTACCACGGCCGGCTCGTGGGCACGGTCAACAAGACCGAGGTCACGACCGACGAGGTCCTGGGCATGATCATCCTCGGCAAGCCGCTCGAGAAGCTCAGCGCCGCGGAGGTCGAGGCGCTGCACTGATCGGCCCGCCGGCGGGTCAGGAGCGGTGGAAGAACGGGCGCAGCGCGGGGTACAGCTCGCGATATGCCGCGTGCGCCGCTCGATAGCGGGGCGCGTCCGGCCCGGGTGACGCGACCGGCGTCGACCTGACCAGGGCGGCCACCGCCGCCTCCACTGACTGATACCAACCCGCCGCCTGCGTGGCGAGCAGCGCCGCGCCGTACGCCGCGCCCTCGGTGGTGTTGACCGTCGCCAGCTCGGTGTCGAGGACGTCGGCGAGGATCTGGCGCCACAGCGGGCTGGCGATGCCACCGCCCGAGGCGCGGACCTCGGTCGGCGCCGGCATCCCGGCCGCGAGCATGAGGTCCAGCCCGTCCCGCAGCCCGAAGGCCACGCCCTCCAGGACGGCGCGCAGCAGGTGCCGCCGGTCGTGGCCGAGGTTCAGGCCGATGAACGCGCCCCGCGCCAGCGGATCCGGGTGCGGGCTCCGCTCGCCGCTGAGGTAGGGCAGGAAATACAGCCCCTCGGTCCCGGCCTGGATGCCCGCGGCGGTCTCGACGAGCGACTCGAAGGCTTCGCCCGGCGCGAGCTCGTCGCGGAACCAGCGCAGGCTCCCCGCGGCCGAGAGCATCACCGACATCAGGTGCCAGCGCCCGGGGATCGCGTGGCAGAAGGCGTGGACGCGGCCGCGCGGCTCGTACAGCGGCGCATCGGTCGCGGCGAAGATCACCCCGGACGTGCCGAGTGACAGGGCGACGGTCCCCGGGGCGACCGCGCCGACCCCGACGCCGTTCGCGGACTGATCGCCGCCGCCCGCGACCACGGGCGTGCCGGCTCGGAGTCCCGTCGCCGCGGCGGCCCGCTCGGTCACGACGCCCGTGACCACGGGGCCCTCGTGGGTGGGCGGCAGCCACTCCCGCGGGATTCGCAGGGCCTGGAGGATCTCCGTCGACCAGTCGCGCGCCGCCAGGTCGAAGAGCAGCGTGCCGGCGCCGTCTGCCTTGTCGAGGGCATGCTCGCCGGTGAGCTCGAGCCGGACGTAGTCCTTGGGCAGCAGCACGTGCCGCGCGCGCCGCCAGACGTCGGGCTCGTGGTCGCGGACCCAGACGAGCTTCGGCGCCGTGAGCCCCGTGACCGCGTCGTTGCCGGTGATCTCGACCAGCCGCTCGAACCCGACGGCCTCGCGGATCTCCTCGCAGGCGTGGGCGGTGCGCTGGTCGTTCCACAGGATCGCCGGCCGCAGGACGCGATCGGCGGCGTCCAGCAGCACCAGGCCGTGCATCTGCCCGGTCAGCCCGATGGCGTCGATCGACGCCGGGTCCACGCCGGTCGATCGCAGCACCGACCGGATCGCGCCGACGGTCCCGTCCCACCACAGGGCCGGCTCCTGCTCGCTCCACAGCGGCTGCGGTGCGTCGAAGCCGTACTCGGCGGCGCCGATGCCCGTCACGGCCCCGCCCTGGTCGACCAGCACGGCCTTCGTCGCCGTGGTCGACGTATCGATCCCGAGGACATGGGCCATCAGGCGACCACCGTCACCGCGCCGAGCAGCGCCGGCCGCTCAGCCGCGGTCGACCTGCCAGATCCGGCGGTTGACCAGCTCCTCCAGCAGCTCCTGGCTGCCCGACACGGGCGCCGGGTCGATGGCGCCGGCCGCGACTCTCGACTCGAGCTCGTCGATCGAGAGGGAGCCGCCGAGGATGCCTTTGCCGAGCTCGCCGTCCCAGCCCGCATAGCGCGCCTCGCGGTTCGCCTCGAGGGTCCGCCGCTCGAGCATGTCCGCGGCCACGAGCAGCGAGCGGGCCAGCGTGTCGATGCCGCCGATGTGAGCGTGGAACAGGTCGAGCCGGCTCACGCTCTGGCGGCGCAGCTTGGCGTCGAAGTTGAAGCCGCCGCTGGTGAAGCCGCCGCCCCGGAGGATCTCGTAGACCGCGAGCGAGAGCTCGTCGACGGAGTTCGGGAACTGGTCGGTGTCCCAGCCGTTCTGGTAGTCGCCGCGGTTGGCGTCGATGCTGCCGAGCATGCCGTGGCCGACCGCATACGCGACTTCGTGGTGGAAGCTGTGGCCCGAGAGCGTCGCGTGGTTCGCCTCGAGGTTCAGCTTGTACTCGGACTCGAGGCCGTTGCGGGCCAGGAAGCCGTGCACGGTCGCGGCGTCGTAGTCGTACTGGTGCTTGGCGGGCTCGTGCGGCTTCGGCTCGATGAGGAGGAGGCCCTCGAAGCCGATGCGGTGCTTGTGCTCCGCGACCATGGCGAGGAACCGGGCGAGCTGGCGCTCCTCGCGGGCGAGGTCCGTGTTGAGCAGGGTGTCGTAGCCCTCGCGGCCGCCCCACAGGACGTAGTTCGCGCCGCCGAGGCGCTTGGTGACCTCGAGCATGTGCTTGACCTGGGCCGCCGCGTAGGCGAACACCTCGGGGTCCGGGTTCGTTGCCGCGCCGGCCATGTACCGCGGCACGCCGAAGAGGTTCGCGGTGCCCCACAGCAGCCGCAGGCCCGTTCGCTGCATGTGGCCCTCGATCAGGTCGACGACCCGGTCGAACAACGCGATCGTGTCCTTCCAGGAGCCCTGCTCCGGTGCGACGTCGCGGTCGTGGAAGCAGAAGAACGGGATGCCGAGCTTCTCGAGGAACTCGAAGGCCGAGTCCAGCTTCATCCGGGCCGCCTCGAGCGGGTCGAGACCCGGCACCAGCCACGGACGGTCGAGGGTGCCCATCCCGAACATGTCGAAGCCCGGCCAGGCAAACGAGTGCCACAGGCAGACGCCGATGCGGAGGTGGTCCTCCATGCGCTTGCCGAGGACACTGCGGTCGGGGTCGTAGACCGTGTACGCCAGTGGATCGGTCGCGTTCGGGCCGCCGAACGGAATCCGCCCCGGGACCTCGCCGAAGAAGGTGTCGGCCAACGCGCATTCCTCCGGTGCCGCGGGTGTCGACCGGCCGATACTAGACGGGATTTGTTCGACTGGAGCACAAACTCCGCGCCTCCGAAAGCCGTCCGTGGCCCTCGTTGAGCTGGGCGCCGGGGCGACCCGAGTCGTGCTCGATCCGCATCGCGGCGGGCGCCTGGCGTCGTGGACGATCGGCGGCGAGGAGCTCCTCGTCGGGCCACCGGACGATCGCGACGCCTCGATCCACTGGGGCTGCTTCGTCATGGCGCCTTGGCCCGGACGGTTGGCCGGCGCCCGGTTCGACTGGCATGGCAGGGCGATCCGCTTGCGCAAGACCCACGGCCGGCACGCGATCCACGGGCTCACCTGGAACCGACCCTGGATGGTCGAGGAGGCCTCGGCGGATGCGGCCACCCTCGCGATCGAGCTGCCACGGGACGAGTGGCTGATGGGCGGGCGCGTCCGCCAGCGCGTCGAGCTCTCGCGGGACGGCGTCCGACTGCGGGCGGAGATCGAGGCGGGAGCCGAGCCCATGCCGGCCGCTCTCGGCTGGCACCCCTGGTTCCTGCGCCGTGGCGATCCTCGCCTCCGCATCGAGGCCGGGACCTACCAGCTGACCGATGGCATGGTCCCGACGGGTGCCGTCGCACCCGCCATGGGCCGGACGGACCTCCGCGGGGGACCCCACCTCGGGAGGCGCCGCCTGGATCTCGCCTACCTCGGCGCCCGCTCGCCGGCCGTCATCACCTGGCCGGACCTCGAGCTGCGGCTGGACTTCCGGCCGTCGCCGGCGCCGCTCGTGGTGTACACGCCGCGCGACAGCTTCTGCGTCGAGCCGCTCACGGCGCCGCCGAACGCGCTGGCGGGGGCGGGCGGTTCGAGTCCAGGCACAACCCTGCTCGAGCCCGGCGAGCAGCTCATCGCCACGTTGGAGATGCACTGGCGCGCGCCTGACCGAGACCGCTAGGATGCGGAGCCGCCGTCGGTGGCGGCGAGGGGAGGGGATACGTGCCCAGGGGTATCGGCCGGCTCGCGGCACTGACCACGCTTGCCATGCTCGCGGCCGCGATCGGGCTGCCGGCGACGACGGCCGCGGCACGGCCCGCCGACGCGCCGAGGCTCGCCACCGAGGCTGGCGCCTCCGACTCCGACGCCGCACACCCGCGCAACCTCGGCCGAGGGCCTGAGGACGCCACGCAGCCGAGCGGGCGCCCGTACGTCCCCGGCGTCGTCCTCGTCGCGTATCGCGACGGGGCGTCGGCATCGGCGCGGGGCGCCGCCCGCCGTGCCGCGCATGCGCAGCAGCATCACCAGGTCTCGAAGCTCGCGCCTGGCCTCGAGCGGCTCAGAACACGTTCGGCAGCGGCGCCACTGGGGCATGGAACGCCAACCAGATCGGCAGCCGGAACGTCTACGTCGGCATCATCGACACCGGCGTCGACATCAACCACCAGGACCTCAAGTCGAACATCTGGACGAACCCGTTCGAGACCGCGGGCAACGGGGTTGACGACGACCTCAACGGCTACATCGACGACGTCCACGGCTGGGACTTCTTCCACCACGAAGCGAGCGTCTACGACAGCGCGGCCTCGGACTTCCACGGCACCCATGTGGCCGGGACAATCGGCGCCCAGGGCGGCAACCACTACGGCAGCGTCGGCATGAACTGGGCGGTGACGATGATCCCGCTGAAGTTCATCGACGGCGAGGGCGCGGTTGACGACGCCGTCGCCGCGCTCGACTACCTGACCGCCCTCAAGACCGAGCATGGCCTCAACGTCATCGCCTCGAACAACAGCTGGGGCGGGGCAGAGGAGAGCCAGGCGCTCGAGGACGCCATCAATCGCGGCGGCGACGCGGACATCCTGTTCGTCGCCTCGGCCGGGAACGACGGCGACGACAACGACGCCGTCGAGCATCGCCCGTCGGGGCTGGTCTGCGACACGCGCTTCGACACGAGCGCCCCGCGCGGCTACGACTGCGTCATCTCGGTGGCGTCCATCAACGCGAGCGGCGCCCTGTCCAGCTTCTCGAACTACGGCGCGACCACGGTCGATATCGGGGCGCCGGGCGAGCAGATCCCGTCCACGTACCCCGGGAACGACTTCGTCTACCTGAGCGGGACGTCGATGGCCGCGCCGCACGTCACCGGCGCGCTGGCGCTGCTCGCTTCGTGCCAGGCCGCGCCCACGGCGGACGGTCTCCAGCAGTCGCTCTACGACAACGCCGTCGCCACGGCCTCGCTGGCCGGCAAGACCTCGACGGGCGCCCGGGTCGACGCGGGCGGGATGATGGCCGACTGCGACAGCGGCGGGCCGCCTCGCGTCCTCATGACGGCGCAGGCCGCGGGCACCGACAATCCGGCCGAGTTCTGGGTCTGGTTCTCCGAGGGCGTGACCGGCCTCGCAATCGGCGACTTCACGCGCGGTGGCTCGTCGATGGGGTGGTCGATCGATGCCGTCGGCGGCACCGCCGGCACCGCCTCCTACTCCGTCGACGTGCTCGCAACCTCGCCGACGGCGGGGACGCTCTCGCTGACGCTCGCAGCCGGGTCGGTGGACGGGCTCACCCTCCCAGGACCGGCCGCTCCGGTCACGCTCACGACGAAGGTCGATGTCATCGCGCCGACTGCGGTCGCACCGACCACGTCGATCAAGACGGGCGTGTCGCTGTCGGGCAGCGGGATCCCGCTCCAGGTCACGTGGCACGGCAGCGACGCCGAGACCGGGATCAACTACTACGAGCTGCTCTACTCGCAGAACGGGGGCGGCTGGCAGTCCCTCACGACCATCGTCAGCCCCTCGACGGTCGTCGTCGTTCCCCCGACCGGCAAGTTCCGATTCGGGGTCGTCGCGGTCGACTTCGCGAACCACGGCAGCTCGATCTATGGCGGCCCGACCTTCAGTCCGCGGCTGATCCAGGAATCGGCCACCGCGATCAGCTACCCCGTCACGTGGTCGAAGGGCTCGTCGAGCCTGTTCTCCGGGAGCGCCGTGCGCTACACGAGCACCGGTGGGCGAACCGCGACCTACTCGTTCACGGGTCGCGCGGTGGGCCTCGTGACGACCCTTGCCCTGAGTCGAGGCAAGGTGAAGATCAAGCTCGACGGCGTGCTCGTCGCCACGATCGACCTCGGGAAGCCGCTGGCGTACCGACGGCTGGTCTGGTCGAAGACCTTCGCCGCCGTCAAGGCGCACAAGGTCCAGATCATCGTGGTCGGCGGCTACGGCCGGGTCGATCTCGACGCCTTCGCCGTCCTGAAGTAGCCGCGCCGGGGCGGCGCCGCGCCAGAGGGTCGGGCGCCGCTATCCTCCCGCGGATGACCATGAACCGCGGGCGCTTCCGGACGCCGGCGCCCGAGATCCGGCGCGCCTCCACGGTCCTCTTCGACAGCGTGGCGGAGCTGCGCGACACGCTCGACGCGATGCACGCCGGCGACCGGACGATGTCCGTGTACGGCCTGCTCGGCACGCCGACCACCCTCGCGCTCGAGCGGATCCTCCTGGCGGGCGAGGGCGGCGATGGCGTGGCACTGTCGCCGACCGGGATGTCCTCGATCACGATCGCGTTCTTCGCCGCCGCCAAGGCCGGCGACCACGTCCTCGTCACGGATTCCGTGTACAGCCCGGCCCGGCGGCTGTGCGAGCTCCTGCTCCGGCCGCTTGGCATCGACGTCGAGTTCTACGACCCGCTCATCGGCGCGGGGATCGGCTCGTTGATCCGCCCGTCGACCTCCCTCATCTGGATGGAGAGCCCGGGCACCCACACGTTCGAGATCCAGGACGTGCCCGCGATCGTGGCCGCGGCCCGCGCCGCCGACCACCGCGTCATCACCGCCTTCGACAACACCTGGGGCTCGCCGGGGGTGTTCAAGCCCTTCGAACACGGCGTCGATATCTCCGTCGTCGCCCTCACGAAGTACTGGGGCGGGCACTCGGACCTGCTCATGGGCGCGACGTTCTCGGTCGGCGACCTCGTGCCGCGGGTCCGGTCCGCGTCCGAGCTGCTCGGGATGAGCGCCAATGGCGAGGACGCCTTCCTCGTCGTCCGTGGCTCGCGGACGGCGGCGATGCGGATCCGCGCGTCCGAGGCGGGCGCGCTGGACCTGGCCCGGCGCCTCGAGGCGCACCCGCGAGCCGGCCGGGTGCTGCATCCGGCCCTGCCGTCCCACCCGGGCCATGCGCTCTGGCAGCGTGACTTCCACGGGAGCAGCGGCCTGTTCTCGTTCGAGCTCCTCGATGCCGCTGGGGGCCCAGCCGACGGCGAGCTCGTGGATGCGTTCACGGACCGCCTCATCGCCCCCGGCCGCTTCGGGCTCGGCTACTCGTGGGGCGGCTACGAGTCGCTGGTCATGCCGCATCGCATGTCCCAGAGCGCCCGCGACGTCCGCCCGTGGACGGGCGGTGAGCTGATCCGGCTGCACATCGGCATCGAGCCGGTCGACGAGCTCTGGGCAGACCTGGAGGCGGCACTCGCGCTCGCGGGGTAAACGCGGCGTTCAGGGCGTGTAGCCAGACTTTCCCGCTCGACGCGTAACGCGGTCATCGGGCATCGTTCACGTCGGCCCCCGGTCGTCGCGAACCAAAGCGCGAGACCCGTTCTCCAAAGCGCCCGAGTCCTCCTCCCTCGGGCGCTTTCGCTTTTCCGCCGGTTCCTGCTGGAACCTCGCCCGGAATACTCCCCCAGGGTATTGACAAACCCCTTGTCAAGGGGGCTCATCTGGGGGTAAAATACCGTTCGGATGGCCTGTCAAGTCTTGACAGGCCCTCAGTCATGTCCGGCAGGTCGCGGGTCGGACCGGACGAAGCGGAGCGGAACCGGGTCGGGTTCCGGAACGTAGGAATCGGCGGAGGTCGGAGAGACGGCAGGCGGCGTAGCGGCGGAAGTGAAGAGCAGGCTGAACATCGTCGACGTGATCGGCGAGACGGTTCAGCTCAAGAAGGCGGGCACCACCTTCAAGGGCCTGTGCCCGTTCCACGGCGAGAAGACGCCGTCGTTCACGGTCACCCCCGGCCGCGACTCCTGGAAGTGCTTCGGCTGCGGCCTCGGCGGTGACGTGTTCTCGTTCGTGATGCAGCGCGACAGCGTGCCCTTCCCCGAGGCGCTGCGAACGCTCGCGGCGAAGGCCGGTGTGGAGATCGACGAGCGGACCAAGCGCGAGGATGCCCATCGGGCGCGGCTGCGCGACGTGCTCGAGACCGCCATCGCGTTCTACCACCAGGTCCTGACTTCCACCTCGCAGGGCAAGCCCGCGCTCGACTACCTGCGCGGCCGCGGCTTCACCGACGCGACCATCGAGGCGTCCCAGCTCGGCTGGGCCCCCGAGGGTTGGGACGCGATGAGCAGGACGCTCGTCCAGAAGCGGAACGTCCGGGCAGAGGAGCTGGTCGAGGCGGGGATTGCCTCGCCGGCCCGCTCCTCCTCGCGCGGCGTCGGCGTCATCGACAGGTTCCGCGGCCGGGTGCTCTTCCCGATCCGCGACCAGAACGGCGCGGCGACGGGCATGGGCGGCAGGATCCTCGGCGCGGAGGGCGAGGGCGGTCGCGACACCGGCCCGAAGTACCTGAACACGCCGGGCACGCCGCTGTTCGACAAGAGCCGCTCGCTGTACCTCATCGACAAGGCCAAGGGCGCGATGCGCAAGTCCGGCCAGGCGGTCATCGTCGAGGGCTACACCGATGCCCTCATGGCCCACCAGGCGGGCTTCGACAACGTCGTCGCCTCGCTCGGGACCGCCCTGACGCCCGGCCAGGTCGCGCTGCTGACCCGCTACGCGAAGCGGATCGCGCTCGCCTACGACGTCGATCCGGCCGGCCAGAAGGCCGGGACGTTCGGCGCCCAGGCGCTGTCGTCGCTCATCGGCCAGCTCGCCGCGACCGAGAGCGGCATCGAGCTCGACGAGGTCCGCATGGTCCGCCTGCCCGACGGCAAGGACCCCGACGAGGTCGTCCGCGACAGCCCGGACCGCTGGCGCGAGGAGGTTCGCACGGCCGAGCCGATCGTCGAGTACCTGGTCGACACCTACGCCAAGGCCTACGACCTCAAGACGCCGGGCGGCAAGGCCCGCTTCGTCGACGCGGTGATGCCGACGATCCGCGCCGTGCCCAACATCGTCATGCGCGACGCGTACCTCCAGCTCGTGCACCGCGTGTCCGGGGTGGAGGAGCGGGTGCTGCTCGACGTGCTGCGCGGCGCCCGCGCGGGCGGCGCCTCGGGCCTGGCCCACGCGGGGACGCCCATGGGTCCCGGCGTCGGCGCGCGGGTCGCGGGCTCGGACGGCGGCTCCCGCATCAACGCGGAGTCGATCGTGGCCGCGGCGGACTCGTTGCCCGTGGCCGAGATCCTGCGCGGCGTCACGCCCCAGGAGGCCGAGTTCCTGCGCCTGCTGCTGCTGGTGCCGGAGATCCAGCTCCATGCCGTCGACGTCGTCGGGCCGGACCAGCTGCCGAGCACCGTCGCCCGCGAGCTGTTCCGGGCCGTGGTGCTCGCCCGCGAGCCGAATGACGAGGGCGTCCATCCGCCGTTCAGCCTCACCGCCCTGGTCCAGGGCCTCGATCCCGAGACCGCGGCGCTCGCGCAGGCCGTCATCGCCCGCCGCGACCCGAACCCGCGCGAGCTGTCCGAGCCGGAGCTCGCCTACGAGATCGAGCGGCTGACCATCGACCTCGAGGAGCGCTCGCTCGACGAGCGCGCCGAGTACATCGCGTCGGCGCTGACCGAGGCCGAGCAGGCGGCCGATCGCGCGTCGATCGACCAGCTCCTCCGGGAGAGCCAATTGATGAACGAGAAACGCAAGTCGCTTCACCGGCGACGAGACCAGACCCGACTCCTCGCGCGCCCGACCCCCGTGCGCGCGTAGAACCGCCAGACAAGGAGGCACACCCAAAATGCCAATCGATCCACTCGACCAGCAGCTCGTCGAGGCCGTTCTCACCCGTCCGCGCCGCGGCCGGGCCGACCTCGAGGAGGCAAAGCTCGCCGGCCTCCGGCCGTCCCGCGCCGCCCTCGACGAGGTCGACGAGGAAGAGGAAGAGGAAGAGCTCGACGAGGAGCCGGAGCTCGCCCTCGCCGACGACGCGGACGACGACACCACGGTCGAGGTCGTCGGCGAGGACACCGAAGCGCGGACCTCCCGGCTGCCTGCCGAGGGGCCGCAGAAGCTCGACCCGGACGAGCTCGAGGAGCCGACCGCCGCGGAGCTCGAGGCGCTCTCGGCCGACATGATCGGCATCGACGACCCGGTCCGGATGTACCTCAAGGAGATCGGCAAGGTCGCCCTGCTGACCGCCGAGGAAGAGGTCGTCCTGGCCAAGGCCATCGAGCTCGGGGAGCAGCTCGTCGACGAGCCGTGGAAGGGCCTCGTCTCGCTCCACGAGTGGACGCTCCACGAGACCGAGAAGAAGACCCGCACCGCCAAGCCGCAGCACCGGCTGCCGCTGGGCGATGAGGCGCACCGCCTGGTCCACGACGCCATCGTCTCCGTTGGCGCCGCGGATCTCCTCACGCCGCCGCCGGACTTCCACCTGATCCGCGCCGGCAAGGACGCCCAGTCCGACGGTACCAAGGAGCTGCTCAAGGAAGCGAAGAAGCTGCTCCACACCTACAGCGATGCGGTCGAGGCCGACTCGGCCAACGGCAAGAAGGCCGCGCGGCAGGCACCGGAAGCGTTCATCGCGCTGCTCGACTGGGCCTACTTCGCGGTCCACAACGGCGACCTCGACTCGCGGGACAACGTCGGCCTTCGGGCGATCTACGACTGGACCCGTGACGTCGTCGCCTTCCCGGCGCTCGAGCGCTGGGTCATGGCCGGCAACGACGCCGACCTGCTCAAGCTCATGGGCCACGACCCCGAGGTCCCCAAGAACACCAAGCTCGCGCACCGCAAGGGCGAGCTGGTGAAGATCGGCCGGGACGCGCGGGAGCAGCTGACCTCGGCCAACCTCCGGCTGGTCGTCTCGATCGCCAAGAAGTACATCGGCCGCGGCATGTCGTTCCTGGACCTGATCCAGGAGGGCAACATCGGCCTGATCCGCGCGGTCGAGAAGTTCGACTTCGAGAAGGGCTTCAAGTTCTCCACGTACGCGACGTGGTGGATCCGGCAGGCGATCACGCGAGCGATCGCCGACCAGGCCCGGACGATCCGCATCCCCGTTCACATGGTCGAGACGATCAACCGGCTGATCCGCGTCTCGCGCCAGCTCCTCCAGGAGCTCGGCCGCGAGCCGACGGTCGAGGAGATCGCCGAGGCGATGTCGAAGGGCCAGGAGGTCCAGGTCACGCCGGAGAAGGTCCGCGAGATCATCAAGGTCTCGCAGGAGCCCGTCTCCCTGGAGACGCCGATCGGTGAGGAGGAGGACTCCCACCTCGGCGACTTCATCGAGGATCGCGGCGCGCTGGCTCCGGCGGAGGCGGCCTCGCACCAGCTCCTCAAGGAGCAGGTCGAGAGCGTCCTCGACTCGCTGACCGGCCGCGAGCGGCGGGTCCTGCAGCTCCGCTTCGGCCTCGAGGACGGGCGTGCCCGGACCCTCGAAGAGGTCGGCAAGGAGTTCAACGTGACCCGCGAGCGGATCCGCCAGATCGAGGCCAAGGCGCTGCGCAAGCTCCGCCACCCGTCCCGGAGCCGCAAGCTCAAGGACTACCTCGAGTGAGCGGGGGCGGGCAGCCCGCCAGCCGGCGCCGCGGCGGGCGCAACCCGGCGTGAGCCAGGGAGGGCAGCCCGCCGGGAACCGGTACGTCGGCCTCGGGCTCGCGCTCGGGGCCGGCATCGGGGCGGCGCTCGGTGTCGCAGCGGGCTCGATCGCGATCTGGCTCCCCGTGGGCCTCGCTGTCGGGCTCGCGCTCGGCGTGGCCATGGGCTCGACGACCCGCAGGCAGCAGTAGCCCGCCGCCCGGCCGGCGGCACAGCGGATCGGCGCCCAAAGCGCCACGCGGTCACGCCGGGCCGGTTCCTTCTCGCCCCACGACCCAAGGGAACGATGATGGTTGCCGAACGCCGCGTTCCTCGTGCCTGGCGATCGTGGGCCGCAACAATTGCGTCGGCGCCGGGCGAATCTCGTTCCTGGTTCTCGCGGGGCGTACGCACCGGTCGCCGCGTTGTCTTCCTCGTTCGCTTGGATCGTGGGCCGTAACACCGGGCTCTGCGCCGGACTCGGGCGGCACCGGCTGGCTCTGCGCCGGACTCGGGCGGCACCGGCTAGGTCCGCGCCGCGGTCCGGCGCCGTGGTACGACCACGATGCCGCTGTCCGGCCTTTCCCCGCGACGCACGGCCCTCAGGATCTCGCGCGACCGCAGCGGCAAGAAGCCTCGCAGCTGAGGTTCCGCCGCCTCGAGGAAGAGCCTCGTCTGCCTGGTGTCTCGAACGAGCAGGATGACGCCCTCGACGTCTCCGTCCCGCCACTTCAGCTGCAGCCGTCGCGCCAGGGCCTGGCCATCGCGCGGCGATGACTCGGCCTCGACGCCGAAGCGCCAGCCCACTCCCCGGATCATCCCGTCCCACGCGCGGGGATCCCCCGGTATGGGGAGCGGCACCTCTGTGTCCCACCGGAGCGATGCATCCAGCCCGGACGCGAAGTCGGACAGCAACGACGTTTGGGCGGCATCCCGGATCGGCGTCCCACCCGGGTAGAGGCGAGCCGACAGCTCCAGCCCAACGGCGGCGGCAAGGCGCGCGAGGGTGATGAAGGGGACTCGCGGCGAACGGCTTCGCTCGATCCGGCTCACCTCCGCGGTCGAGATGCCGATGGCTCGTCCGACCACCGCGATCGTCAACCCACGGCCCACCCGCGCGAGCCGCACCTCATCCCCGAGCCGCCGGAGCGCGCTCGTGCCGAGTCGCTGGCCTCGGTCGACCGGCCGTTCCCGAGGCGGCATCGTCGATCAGCTCGACTGGCTGCCGATTTGCCTCGGCGACGTACGCGGCTGGTCCCGCGTGAGGCGGTCCGTCGATGCGGAAATCCTGATCAATGCACGGCATCATGACGAGCGGAACTCACCTGCGGCTTATCCGGCGCCAGTGTCGGTGGCCGTGCGGCCGGAGGCCGCGATTCCCCTGATGAATCGGAACGGCCCCGTCACGTGACGGGGCCGTTGTCCGCTCGGGCGAGGCGCCTCGCCGGCGCGGCTGGTTACATCGCTCCCTGGCTGAGGCCGACGATGTGGCCCTCGGGGTCGGCGACCATGGCGAGCCAGGTCTCCGGGGCCGGGCTGAACTTCGGCATCACGACGGTCCCGCCGAGGCCCTGGACGCGATCGAGCGTCGCGTCGAGGTCCGGGACGGAGACGTAGAACGTGACCCAGCCGCCGCCGCCGTCGGGCGCGGGCCCGGTGCCGAGGACGATGCCGGACTCGGCCGCGTCGGTCATCGCGTAGCCGCCGGGGAAGTCATGGTTCTGCTTCCAGTCGAAGAGCTCGCCCCAGAACTTCTGGAGCGCCGGGCCGTCCTTGCCGACGACCTCCGCGTGCACGATCTTTGCCACGATGTGACCTCCTTGTCGACGGTCCCCTCGACCGCCCTTCAACCAGATCGACGAACGGGCTCGACCGGAATCGACAGGTCGCGACGGCACACGATCCGGAATCGGCGCCTCAGGACCCGCTGAGCTCACGTCGGACGACGACGCGCTGATTGCGGCTGGACGGATCCGAGGCGCGATCCGCGACCACCCGGAAGCCGGCCTTCTCGAACATCGGGAGCGTGCCGGTGAACGCGGCGTCGGGGTGGATCGGCTCGTCGCCATCGATCTGGACCGGGTACGCCTCGAGCGCCTGGGCGCCGCGGTCCCGGGCGTGGTCGACCGCGGCGTCGAGGAGCGTCCGCGCCACGCCGCGCCCCCGTGCCGATTCGGACACCGCGAAGCAGACGATCGACCACACCTGTCGATCGTCGACCCGCGGGATCACCCGCGATCGCTCGATCCGCTCGAAGGCCGTCCGTGGCCCGAGGCTGACCCAGCCCACCGCCCGATCGCCGTCGAAGGCAACCAGGCCCGGCGGCTCGGGCGACAGCGCCTGCCCGTGGAGGCGCTCGCGGAGCTCCGGGACCTTCGCCGCTGCCATGTCCTTCGAGCGCAGCCGCCAGTGCTGGCACCAGCACCAGCGCGGGTCGCCGCCCTCGCGGAAGAGCTGGGCCAGCGCGTCCCAGGTCTCGCCGGTGAGCGGCTTGACCTCGACGCTCACGTTCCCGGATTGATCCCCGGGATGCCGTGCTTCCAGCGCTTCTGGAGCACGACGCACTGGTCATCCGGCACGGCCACCGAGAGGTGGGCGTGGACGATCCGCCAGCCCTCGGGCTCGCGCTGGAGCACGGCGCTCATGCGCATGTCGGCGCTGGTGCCGTCGGCGAACTGCCAGGTGGGCTTGTCGGCGAACCAGCCGACGTCGCCATTCGCGAAGCCGACCGGGTTCGGCCCGGCCACGACCCCTTCGCCCGCGACCTGGGTCCCGCTGCGGAGCGTCGCCTGGTCGTCGACCCACTCGCCGGCCGAGCCGATGAAGATCAGCGCCGGGTCGCGCGAGATCAGGTCATTGGCCTCGTCGGACTCGCCGGCCATCATCCGCCGGTAGAACTCGAGCATCGTGTCGCGGATCTCGGTCGACGGCGCCATCGTTGCGGTCGCGGTCATGCCTGCTCCTCCTCCAGGGTCGACTGGGCGGGCGGGTCGCCGGGCTCCGGTCCGGTCGCGATGGGCTCGCCGGAGCGGCTCCAATCGGAATACGAGCCGACGTACAGGATCGGGTCGGGCAGGCCGGCGAGGCGCATCGCCAGGGAGTGGTGGGTCGCCGACGTCCCGCTGCCGCACGAGGCGATCACGTCGCGAGCCTCGCCGCCGCCCGCGGCCTCGATGCCCATCTCGGCGTAGAGCGCCCGCAGCGCGCCGGGCCCGAGCATCCGCCCGTTCGCGTCGAGGTTCATGTCGAACGGCGCGCTGATGGCCGTGGGGATGTGGCCCGCAACCGGGTCGATCGGCTCGACCTCGCCGCGGTAGCGGGGAGCGGCGCGGGCGTCGAGGAGGGTCACGCTCCCGAGGCGACCCTTCAGCTCCTCGCGCTCGATCACGCCGCGCCAATCGGACGCGAGCGTGGCCGGCGTGAGCGTCTCCGCGCCGAGCGAGGTCGCTTCACGCTCGAGCGGGTGGCCGGCCTCGACCCACGCCTTGATGCCGCCGTCGAGCACGCCGACCCACTCGCCGTCCATGCCGCGCCTCCCGAAGCCGAGGTTGTCGAGCATCCACCAGAGGCGCGCGGCGACCCAGCCGCCCGCGTCGTCATAGCCCACGACCCGGTCGCCATCGCCGATCCCGGCGGCAGCCATGCGCGCGATGAACGCGGCGGGGGAGGGCAGGGGGTGCCGTCCCGGCGCGCCGAGGCCGCCGGGGTCGGCCAGGTCCTCATCCAGGTCGAGGAAGATGGCGCCCGGGATGTGCCCCTCGTCATACGCGGCGCGACCCGCACCCGGCCTGGCGAGGTACCAGCGGAGGTCCACGATCACGGGCGGCCGCCCGCTGCCGAGCCACTCGGCCAGGCGCTCGACCGAGACGAGCGGAGAGCGTTCGGACTCCATCGCAGCGGAGGCTATCGTGCCGGCCGCGGCGGCGCATCTCGGCAACGCCTCGGGAACCCCGCCGCTGCACCCGGCGTCTCGCGGCCGTGCAAGACCTGAATCGCCGCAACCCGCTCCTCGCCGGCCTCGCCCTCCTCTTCCTGGCGTCGGTCGCCGGGTGCCAGGCGGCCGCGGCGCCGACCCTGGCCGGTCGCGAGTTCCTGTCCAACGCCATCACCGAGGGCGGCGCCGTCCTCGACCTCGTGCCCGGTACCCGGGTGCGGCTCGGCTTCACCGACACCAATGTCTCCGCCCAGGCGGGCTGCAATTCATTCGGCGCGACCTACCGCATCGAGAACGGCCGGCTTGTCACCGACGGCGGCGCCATGACCGAGATGGGCTGCGACGAGCCCCGCAGCCAGCAGGACGAGTGGCTCTTCGCGTTCCTCGGCTCGAAGCCCGTGGCGACGCTCGCGGGCACGGACCTGACGCTCGACAACGGGCGGACCATCATCCGCCTCGTGGACCGCACGATCGCCGAGCCCGACCTCAACATCGTCGGCCCGACGTGGACCGTGACCTCGATCATCGACGGCGATGCCGTCTCGAGCGTGCCCGCCGGCCTCACGGCGACGCTGGTGTTCGGCCAGGACGGCTCCGTCGACGTCAACGACGGCTGCAACCGTGGCCGGGGCTCGTGGGCCGCCGAGGGCAGCGGGATCACGTTCCGCGAGATCGTGCTGACGAAGATGGCCTGTGACGGCCCCGCCGCGGCGCTCGAGAGCGCGGTGCTCGCCGTGCTCCAGGGCGGCGCCGCACAGGCATCGATCCGGGCGAACGTCCTGACGCTGCAGGTCGGTGGCCGGGGGCTCCAGCTGACCGGCACCTGACCCCGGGCGCCGAGGGAGCCTCTGCTATCCTTCGCGGCTCCCGGTCCGGCGTAGCTCAGTGGTAGAGCAAGCGGCTGTTAACCGCAAGGTCGTAGGTTCGAATCCTACCGCCGGAGCCACTCGGTTACTGATTCCAACCGGTCATCGTCCTGGTCGGTTGGCGCCTTCCATCGGGCCACGGCTCGTTGTTTGACACCATCGACGTCGATCCGCTCGAACAGGTCCTCACCCCACGCCAAGCGTGTTTCCAGGGAGCGTGATCGAGCCGGCCGGTCATCTGATCAATCAGCTCCTGGATTAGCTTCGTGGTGATCCGGTACGGACGCAGTCAGCCGAACCGTGCTCGCGGAGCGCCGGAATCACTTGGACCCGATTCACGCATCTACGCGATGTGGACATGTCCCTGACGACTGCGACAACTGAACGGGCGGCATCTCCCGCCGCGCTCGTTCGCGCCGCGCTCGAGGGCGATGAGGCGTCGTTCGCCCTCATCATCGACCGACACCGGGTCTCGATGACGCGCGTGGCCTATGTCGTCTGCGGGGACGCCGACTTGGCGGACGAGGCCGTCCAGTCGGCCTGGCCGATCGTGTGGCAACGACTGAGCACGCTTCGTGAGCCGGAGCGTCTAGGCCCATGGCTCGTCTCCATCGCCGTGAACGAGGCTCGCCAGCTTGTCCGTCGCCGGAACCGGCGAAGCCTCGTCGAGATCGCCGTCGCGACGCACGAGTCGGCGCGGGCACCGGATCCCGGGGCGAGCGTCGCCGACATCGACCTTGCTCGGTGCCTGTCCCGGCTCTCGCCGAGCGATCGTTCGCTCCTGGCCCTTCGCTACGTCGCCGGCCTCGACTCCACGGAGCTCGGCCGGGGTCTCGGCATGTCTGCATCGGGGACGCGGCGCAGGCTCGCGCGACTCCTGGCCCGCCTACGGGAGGAGCTCAGAGATGCGTGAACCTACGACGACGCCGTTCGAGGCCGCGCTGGAGCGCCGGATCAGGTCGTACGCGGCGATCCAGGTTCGCGACCGGAGCTCGATCGACACCGCGCGTGCGGTGATGGCCGCGCGGCCACGTCGGTTCGCTGGCCGCTTCGGCGAGATCCCTGTCCGGGTGCCGGTGCCGGTTGTGCGCGGCGTCAGGATCGCGGTCGCCTTGACGCTGCTCGCGCTGGCGATCGCGGCGAGCCTGTACGTCGCCGGCAGCTTCTGGCGGCGATCGATCCCACCGGAGCTCACGCTGACGAGCACGCCGCCCTACCCGGTCGGCGGGCCAATCGTCGGCCTCGGGGACGGGCGCGTGCTGTTCCTGGGCAGCGGACTCGAGGGCCACTCCGCGCTCTACGACCCGGCAACCGACACGTTCTTGGCCTCGGGAAGCTTCCTCGAACCGCGGGCTTCGATCGTCACGTCCCGCCTCCGCGACGGCCGCATCCTCGCCGCCGGTGGGTTCACGCCCGCCGTCGGTGAAAGCCATGACCTGGCCTCGGCTGAGGTCTACGACCCACGAACCGGGGTATGGACACGCACGGGCTCGATGGGAGGCCCGCACGTGCTGTGCTGCGGCGTTCGCGGGACCGACATCACCCTCGTCCTCGCCCCACACGCCGTCCGCCTTGACGATGGCCGGGTGCTGATCGTCGGCGGGCAGTCTTCCGCCGCGGATCTCTACGACCCCGCGAGCGGAACGTTCAGCACGGTGGCGCAGGCATGCCAGCCGCGCGGCGACGCGATCAAGCTGCACGACGGACGTGTCCTCGTGACCTGCCTGTCGGCAGAAGCAACCGGGATCCAGCTCTTCGATCCGGCCACGAACGCCTTCGCGCTTGGCCCGATTCCGCCCGGCGCAAGCGTCGGGCACCTCTCGCTGCTCACGAACGGACGGGTGCTCTTCGCAGGCTGGGCCCGGTCCGCCGAGCGCGCCCCCGCGATGGTGTACGACCCAGACCGAGAGCAGTTCGAGGTCCTGCCGTCCGAGGCAAATCCGCCGGCCGTCGACCCTGCCCACAGCCTTTCGGACGGCCGGGTCGTCTTCATCGACCTGGAGACCGGCGTCGTGACGCTCTTCCATCCATCCACGCTGTCGTTCGAGCGCACACGCCTCGCCGTGCCGCCCTCCAACGGCTTCCTGACCGAGATGGCAGACGGTCGGGTGATGTTCATCGGAGATGACATGAGGGCCTGGATCATCGATCTGGGCCTCGAGCCTCAGTAGACGGAGGAGCCAGTCGCATGCGATACACGAACCAACGCGGCCGCGCGTTCGTGCTGATCCTCGCGATCGTCGCTGGTTGCAGCCCAGCCGCCAGCACATCGAATACGGGGCCTACGTCTCCGCCGGAAACCACGGCGGTCTCGGAATGCACAACTCCGCCGGCGCGGACACCCGACCCCACGACCGGCTTGCCCGCGTTCGGGCAGGACGAGCCGCTCGTCATGTTCGCGCTTCGAACAGACCTCGGCGGGGGGATCTTCGTAATGCATCTGGACGGCACGAATCGCCTCCAGCTCGCGACCGACGTCCTCCCGGGTGTGCACAAGGCGCCTGACTGGTCGCCCGACGGCCAGCATGTCGTCTTCGTCGACGAGCAGGTATCCGGTCTTCGCATCGCCCATCTAGATGGGTCGCCGACGGACGTGGTCGAAGCCTGCCGGAACCTCGCTTGCGACGACCCCGCCTGGTCGCCGGACGGCACCCGGATCGCCTTCACGGTGAACGAGTCGAAAGAGGGTATCGAGGCGCCGTCCGCGAGCTCGATCATGGTGCTCACGCTCGCGACGGGCGAGGTCCAGCCGGTCGTTCGGCTTGAGCGGCCAATCCTCGCCCAGGCCGCCCGCTGGTCACCTGATGGGTCGCAGCTCGTCATCCAGGTGGATCAGATGGACGACGAGGCGTTCGAGACTGGCGCCGCGATCGCGGTCGTGCCGCTCGCGGGCGGCGAACCCCGCTACCTCACCGCCTTCGACGTCTTTGCCGGAAGTCCGGACTGGGGCTGGACAAGGGACGAGATCGTCTATGCGGTCGATCTGGCCGGATTCCAGCGGACACCGCCCGGTGACGATATTGCGTGGGAGCTCTTCGCGGTCAAGCCAGACGGGACCGGGCTCCGCCAGATCACGACGCTCGGCGCCGGTGGCCGCCTGCATGCGCCGCGCTGGGCGCCGTCCGGGGCATCGATCATCGCCAAGCAGTACGACCACAACGCTGGTGGAGGCCGCCTCGTGGAGCCGGTGACCGGCGACGTGACGGCGTTCCTCACGGGGCTGGAAGAGGCTCGCCCGTTGATGCGCCCGGCCGTGACCGCGCCGTGACCGAGCCCTAGCTGGACGAGGCGCGCAGCGGCCCGGCGTCGGCGGATGGCTTTCTTGCTCCTGGCTCTCTTGATCTCTCTCCGGCTGTCAGGGCAACGTCTCTGGACCGGCGATGTTCGAGCGGCGAACGATGGCATCGATTACCCACAACAACCGCCGAAGTGAGCCAGGCTCGGGATCGTCCGGGTTGGGGGAGTTTGATCTCGGAATTCGCCGCCCCTCGCGCAAGCAGTACCTGACCGGCTCCCGCCCGCCGGAGCCACCTCATCCCGGGCCTGCACCGCCGTCTCGTGGCTCCGTCAGTCGTCGAGCCAGACGCGGTCCTGGTTGTCCGGGTCGTCGATCGGCGACGAGATGAAGAGCACCTGCGGGGCGTCCTCGAACTGACCGCCGTGGGGCGTGTTCATCGGGATCACCCAGACGTCGCCCGCCTTCACCGGCCGGGTCACGCCGCCCACGGTCACGGAGCCGGTGCCCGCCAGCACGTAGCCGATCTCGTCGTGGTCGACGTGGACGTGCTTCCGGAACGGCCCGGCGTGGCCCTGGAAGACGAAGACGCTCGACTGGCTGCCGTGGCCGAGGTACGTCCGCTTGAACACGTCGTTCTCGGTCAGCTTGTCGGCCTCGACGGCCGCGTCGACGTCGACGACGTCGATCTTCGTGAGGTGGCTGAGATCGGTCACCTTCGATCCTCCATGTGCCGGCCGCGACGCGCGACCACTGCTTCGAACAGGAAGTGGTAGACCTCGGTGTGGCGCTTCGCGTCGAGGATGTCGTCGCCCCAGATGTAGGCGCCGTGATCGCGGACGATGATGGCCCGCGACGCCGCGAAGCGGGGATCGGCGAAGACCGCCTCGAGCTGGCCCACGAGCTCCGGCTCGCGCGCCGTGTTCCGCACGACCGGGACGAGATGGACGTCCGTGTTCGACACGCCGGGGATCCCCTTCAGCATCTCGAGGTCGCGGATCGCCAGGTGATCGGCGCCGTCGGCCGCCGCGGCGTCGCCCGCGAGCACGGCCACGAGCCCGTGCGAGTGCACGACGCTCCAGGCGCCGCGGGCACGATGGGTCAGGCAGAAGATCGAGTTGCACTCGCTCGGTCGGAGGTCCTGCCGGTCGGGTGAGCGGAGGACCCGGCCATCGCCGGGGTCGACCGTGAAGAACTCGTCGGGACGGACGCGCTCCTTGTGCACGCCGGTCGGGGCAAGCAAGAGGCCGCCGTCGTCGGCCGGACCGCAGATCCCGCCACCGGTGCCGGAGACCCAGCCACGGCGATAGAACTCGCCGAGCAGCTCGACGAGGAGCTCGCGGGTCGCGGCCTCGGTGGACACGTGGCGAGGGTAGGGGAACGAGGCACGCGTATCCTCGGGCCCTGATGCCCACCGACCCCAAGGTCGACGCCTACCTCGCCGCCCTGCCGCAGGCCCAGCGGGCGCTGCTCCAACACGTCCGCGAGGTGATCGCCGGTGTCGTACCGGATGCGGAGGAGGCGATCAGCTACGGCATGCCCGCGTTCAAGCGCCACGGCAAGTTCTTCATCTCCTACGCCGGCTGGAAGCGCCACGCCAGCATCTACCCGCTCACCGACGAGTTCGCGGCGAAGCACGAGCGCGAGCTCGAGGGCTACGGGCGCACGAAGGGCAGCATCCACTTCACGCCGGAGCGGCCGCTCCCGGACGACGTGATCGAGGCGCTGGTCCGCGACGAGCTCATCCGATCGGGGTACCGGGGTAGGTAGGAAGCCCCACTCGGAGCGGCTTCCCCGCGTGCCTATGCTTGGGCCATGGCGGGGGAGTCCTGGGACGAGGCGTACCGGCAGAACAACGTGCCGTGGGACATCGGCCGTCCCCAGCCCGCGATCGTGCGGATCGCCGAATGGGGCGGCCTCGTCGAGCCGGTGCTCGACAGTGGCTGCGGCTCGGGCGAGCACGCGCTGCTCGCCGCGTCGATGGGCCTCGAGGTCCGGGCCGTCGACGTCTCGGGAGAGGCGATCGAGCGTGCCCGCGGGAAGGCGCGCCAGCGTGGCCTCGCCGCGGAGTTCGTCGTCGGCGACGTCCTCGCGCTCGATCGGATCCAGCGCCTGGAGCCGCCGTTCCGGACGGTCATCGACGTCGGCTGCTTCCACACGTTCGCGAACGCGGATCGGCCGCTCTACGCGGACAGCCTCGCCGCCGTGACCCAGGCCGGCGCGGTCCTGCACCTCCTGTGCTTCTCGGAGCACACGCCCGGGACCTACGGCCCGCGACGCGTCACCCAGGGCGAGATCACCTCGACCTTCTCGCGCGACTGGGACGTCGAGAGCATCGAGCCGGACACGTTCACGGTCTCGAGCCTGTGGCCCGGCCCGACCCCCAGCGCGTGGCTCGCGAGGATCGTCCGCCGCTGAGCGCCGGCCCGGCCTCGGTCACCCGAAAGAGCTATTTCCGCCCACGGCGAAACGCGAGAGGCTGACGCTCGTCATGAGCGTGCACAACGCTTCCATGGACGAGTCTGCTGGCGCCCGACCTCGATCGAGGGCCATTCGCGTCGCCCTCGTCGACGATCACCAGTTCATCGCCGACATGCTCGGTCGCGCCCTCGAGCGCCAGGCGGGCAAGTTCGAGTTCCTGGGCAACGCGCCCCGTCTCGCCGACGTGGGCGCGCTGCTGCGCCAGGAGCCCGCCGACGTCGTCCTGGTCGACTACTCGCTGCCCGACGGCCGCGGCTCGGACGTGCTGCGGATGGTCCGCCGGCAGTGGCCGCGGGCGCGCATGGTCCTCTTCACCGGTCACTCGGAGTCGGACATCCTCCACGAGGCGATCGCCGCGGGAGCGGACGGCGTCCTTACCAAGGACATGGGCATGGACCACATCCTCGACGTGATCGAGCGTGCCCATCGCGGCGACGTGCTCCTCGACGCGGGCACGTTGCGCGACCTGATGACCCAGCCCGCGGCCGGTGCCTCGCGCCTCGCCGCGCTGGATCGCCTGACGCCGCGCGAGCGGATCGTGCTCGAGTCGATCCTCGCCGCCGGCACCACCGCCGAGGCCGCCCGCCGGATCCACATGGCGCCGGCCACGCTCCGGGTGCACCTCCACCGCGCGAGCCAGAAGCTCGGCGCGACCAGCCGTCTCGAGGCCATCAGCATGGCCCTCCGGGCGGGCCTCATCCGGGCGCCTTCGGGGAGCGCCCGGGTCGAGGCGACGGTGGGAGGCGCTGGCACCAAGGCGTAGAATCGGCCGCATCCCGGTTCCCGCGGCGACGCGCACCGGTCGCGCCTCGTCCCGAACCGGCGGACTTCGGGAGAAGCCGATGAACGCCTTCATCGTCGACCTGACCAACAAGCCGGGCGAGCTCGCCCGCGTGGCCGAGGCCATCGCCCAGAAGGGCATCAACATCACCTCGTTCGCGGGCGCGACGGCCGCCGACAAGGGCAGCGTCGTGCTGATCACGAACGACGAGGCCGGCACGCGCCGTGCGCTCACCGACGCCGGCTGCTCCATGCGCGAGGTCGAGCTGGCGACGGCGTCCCTCGAGCACGTCCCGGGCAGCCTCGCCGCGGCGACGAAGAAGCTGGCGGACGCGGGGATCAACATCGAGGCGGCGCTGCCGACCGGCATGGCCGGCGGGAACGTGTCGGTGTCGTTCGCCACGGACCAGCCCGCGAAAGCCCGCGAGATCCTCGGCGCGTCGGCGCCTACTGGGATCGGTGTCGGCTGAGCGTCACGCTCGCGACACACGCCCGGAACAGAATCACGCCGTGAAAACCGACACCACCGACACCACGGACACCACCGACACGACCGATCTGCAGGCTCGGCTCTCGAAGCTGAGCCCGCTCCAGTACGCCGTCACCCAGGAGGGCCAGACGGAACGTGCCTTCACGGGCATGTACTGGGACAACCACGCGGAGGGCACGTATCGCTGCGTCGTGTGCAACACGCCGCTGTTCGACTCGGGCACGAAGTTCGAGTCCGGCACCGGCTGGCCGAGCTTCTTCGACGTCATCGAGAACGGCCGCGTCGCCACGCACGAGGACAACACCTTCGGGATGCGCCGGATCGAGGCGACCTGCGCCAACTGCGGCGCCCACCTCGGCCACGTCTTCCCGGACGGGCCACGCCCGACCGGCCTGCGCTACTGCATGAACTCCGCGTCCCTGTCGTTCGAGCCGCGCGAGGCCGGCGAGACCGGCTAACCCAGGCTGATCGGTCGGACCTTCGCCGGCGGGCTCGGCCTCAGAACCAGGTCGAGCACCACGGCGCGTCGGCGGTCCGCAGCAGCGCATCGGCCGCGGGCAGCGCGCCCGGCCGATGCTCGACGGTCGCGAGGGAGCGGCACGCGTCCACGAGGCGCGTCCCGCCGAGCACGGCCGCGCCGAGGGCGCGCGCTTCGATCGTGAGGTCCGGGGCCGCGTCGGTGCGCTCGCACGTGGCCGTGCCGCCGCGCACCGCGAGTCGATACCGGCCGGCCGCGGGGCCGGGCCGGCCGTCGACCTCGTCCGTGATCTCGATCGCCAGGTCGCCGTCGCGGTCGTAGCCGCGCTCGCGGAGGAGCCGCGGGACATCCAGCGGCCGCAGCCACAGGAAATCGGTCAGGCCGGTGACGCGCGCCGCGCGTCCGTCGGCGAGGAACCACTGCAGCGGCTCGCGGTCGCGGCGGGTGTCGGCACGGATCGTCGCGGTGAGGTCCACCTGGGCGAGGTACCGCCACAGCTCGATCTCCGCCTCGACCGTCACCCCGTGCAGCTCGTCGAGGACGAGCACGTTGTCCGGGATGCCCTCCTCCCAGGCCTCCTCGCCGTGGTAGCGGGCGAATCCGTCGAGCTCCCCCGCGGCGTCGCGATGGACCGCGACCTGGCCCTGCCAGCGGGGCCGGCCCGGCAGCTCGAGCAGGCCGAGGCTGGAGTCCCAGAAGTAATCGAGCGGCCGGCTGAGCTCGCCCGGCTGGGCCGCCGCGTAGCGGTCGTAGATCTCGGGCAGCACCTTCCGCGCCTCGAGCGGCTGGAGGATCTCGACGGCCCCCGCCGGCGCGCCGGCGATCCGCGCCGCGCGCACCCGCACCGTCCAGCGAGCCTGCCACGTCGCGGGCCCGTAGCCGAAGCGCCCGTAGATCGGCCACTCCGCGCTGATGAGCACGGATGCCGCGTCGCCGCGGGCCACGCAGCGAGCAACATCGTCCGTGTTGAGCCTGGTCAAGACCCCACGCCGGCGGTGCGTCGGCAGGGTGCTGACGGCCGTCACGCAGCTGACCGGTACGCGCACGCCGCCGGGCAGGGTCAGCTCGGCGCCGAAGGTCCGGAACGTGCCGACGATCCGGTCGCCCTCGAACGCTCCCACCATGCGGTCCAGTTCGAAGTGCTCGCGTCGGGCCGCGGCGAGGGCCCGCGGATCGTGCCCCCAGATGTAGAAGGCGCCGCTGAAGGCCTCGAACCAGGCGGGCTGCTCGTGGGCCGTGATCGTGCGGACGACCTGGCTCGGGGTCTCGGGCATTCGCGCACGATAGCGGCGCGGCGGGTGATGATGGCGCGCGTGCTCCAGCCAACGATGCGCCGCAACGTTTCGGAGCGGACGGCCGTAGGTAGGCCGTGATCGAGAGCGAGCGCGACCGCGCCGCCGACCAGGCCTATCGCGACCACGCCAACGACGTGTACCGCGTGGCCTACGGCATCCTGCGCGACCCCGACGACGCGCTCGACGCCACGCACGAGACGTTCGCGCGCGCGTGGGAGCGCTGGGACCAGTACGACCGCCAGCGCCCGCTGAAGGGCTGGCTCCACGGGATTGTGGTCCACCTCGCCCTCGACCAGCTGCGCCGGCGCCGCGTCCGCCGCCTGGCGCTGCCGGTCCTCGGCCGCGCCGCCGCGTCCCTCGAGCGGACCGGCGAGCCCGATCCGGCCGACGAGGTCGCCCGTCGCCAGGTCGTCGAGCGGGCCCTCGACGGGCTCCGCCCCGAGGTCCGGGCAACGCTCGTCCTGCGGCACTACTACGGCTACGACTACGCCCAGATCGGGACGTTCCTCGGCATCAGCAGCGGCACGGTCGGCTCGACGCTCTCCCGCGCGCACGCCGCGATCCGGCGCCGGCTCGAGGCCGAGGATCCGAACGCCCCCGCGATCGATGCCAGCTCCGCCACGGCGACTGCCACGCCTCGACGCGGTGCGTCGACCGAGCCACCCGAGGTGCTCCCATGACCCGCGATCCGCGCCCCACCGGCTACGACGACGCGACGATCGAGCAGCTCGTCCGCGACGTCGCGGGGGAGTGGACCATGCCGCCGGTGCGGCTGGACGCGCCCGGCTGGCGGAGCCGGGTCCGAAGCCCCGGCGCACGGCGCCTCGCCGCCGTCGGCGGCGTCTTCGGGCGCCTCGGCCGCGCCGCGGGTGCCGCGGTGACCCTGACCGTCGTCGCGGCGCTCATCGCCGTGATCATCACTCGACCCCCCAGCCAGCCGGGCAAGTCACCGGAGCCGTCCGGAGGCCCGAGCGCGAGCCCGGCGGCGAACGCGACGGCGCTGCCGAAGCTGCTGGTCAACGGCGACGAGCCCAACCCGGCGATCGTGATGATGCGCCGCGAGAACGGCGACTTCGCCCGCGTGGACCTCACCACCGGTTCGATCAACGGCCCCATCACCCGCAAGAGCTCGTTCAGCGAGCTCCGTGTCGGTCCTGGCGGCACGCTCCTGTGCCTGTGCGTCGAGGAATCCGGGAGCATCGGCGGCCAGCCGACCGACGACATCGTGAGCCTCGACCGATTCGATGCCCGCGGCAAGCTCACCTCGAGCACGCCGATCGACGAGCTGTCCGGCGAGCCCGACCCCCGCGACGCGTCGATCTTCGTTCCCGAGCGGCCGCCCCACGTCGTCACCTCGATCGGCTTCTCCGACGATGGTCGCTATGGCTTCGTCGGCTGGAGCCTGCGGGCGCACCCGGTGTGGCACAGCGGCGTGATCGTCGTCGACCTGGCGACCGGCTCGATCGTCAGCCGCCTGGCGCTGCCCGACTCGACCGACGGCGAGGGCGACAGGCGCCGCGTGGTCGACGCACCGCGGGTCGTCGGCACCATCGACACCGGGACCGTCCTCATCGCGCGGTTCTTCTACGAGTGGACGCCGCCGGAATCGCAGCAGCCGTCCGTCACCTTCGAGAACCACGTCTTCACCGCCTCGCTCGACGGTGGCACGCTCGGCGACGCGCGCCTCGTGCCGACCGCCAGCGACTGCGGCGGCCTCGTGATCCGCGCCGGGTCGCTGCCCGAGAGCGGCTACTGGCTGGCCTGCTCCAGCAGCCCGGAGCTCACGGTCGTCCGCCGCCTGAGCCGCGAGAACTCGCTGATCGGCGACATCCGCGTCCCGGGCAGCCCGGGCGTCGACACCGACCCGACGGCGGTCAGCGCCGACGGCAGGTCCCTGTACGTGTGGAACCCGAGCGAGGGCGCCCTCACGCGGGTCGACCTTGCCTCCGGCGATTCGACGACCGGGAAGGGGATCGCGTCGACGGTCGACCGCGGGCCGCTCGCCGCCTTCGGCGATTGGCTGGCGCCGACCGCCGCAGCCAAGTCGTGGCTGCGCGGCGCGCTCGCGATCTCGCCCGATGGGAGCCGTGTCTACGCGATCGGCATCAAGCACCCGATCGACGAGAGCGAGATGGCGGGATCGGCCGGCGTGTTCGTGTTCGATGCGGCAACGCTCGACCCGATCGCGATCTGGCAGCCGACCGCGGACTTCGTCTCGATCGCCGTCAGCCCCGACGGCAGCTTCGTGTACGCGGCTGGCCTGCCGGGCTTCGATTTCACGGGCACCCGCCGGATCCGCCAGCAGGCGTCGATCACGGTTTTCGATGCGACCGACGGCGCGGTCCGGCTGATCGCGGGTCAGCTCGGCGGCGACGCCCTGACGTTCCTGGGACCGACGCTCGACTGACCGGGCGCTCCGCCCCGCCGGCGGTCGCGGGCGAGCGTAGACTCGACCCAGACGACCCAGGTGAGGTCGGCAACGGAGGGACGTTCCGGGTGAGCCATCACGAGAAGGCCGGCGCGGCGAAGAAGGCGGCTCCGGCCAAGAAGACCGCCGCCAAGAAGACGACGAAGAAGTAACTTCGGCCCTCGAAACCGAGGGCCGTTTCGTTTCTCGGAGGGGGCCGCGCCGGCCCCCTTCGTCATGTCCGGGTCACGCGGCGGTGGACACGTTCCAGCGCTCGATCGTGGGCTGCTCGCGCTCCCAGCCCAGGACCGAGATCGTGGCCGTCGCCAGCTCGAACAGGCGTCCGTCGCGGACCTGCAGGCCCAGCCAGCGGGCGGTGAGGGCGCGGAGGATGTGGCCATGGGCGAAGGCGAGCGTGTCGCCCTCGGCGGCGCGCGCACGTGCGATCACGCGATCGACCCGAGCCCGGACCTGGCGCGCCGTCTCGCCGTCCTTCGGGCCGTCGTTCCAGATGGTCCAGCCCGGGCGTTCGGCGCGGATCTCCGGCGTGGTTCGGCCCTCGTCGGCGCCGTAGTCCCACTCGAGCAGGTCGTCGGTGAGCTCGACCCGCTCGCCGAAGCCTGCGAGTCGCGCCGTTTCGCGGGCCCGCCGCTTCGGGCTGGACAGGACGAGCGCGAACGCCTGTCCGGCGAGGCTGTCGCCGATCCGCCCGGCCGCCGTGCGCCCGGCCGGTGTCAGCGGCAAATCCGTTCGACTCGTGTGCCGGCCCTGCCGCGCCCACGTCGTCTCGCCGTGGCGGACGATCCAGAGCCTCGGCTGCTCCATCCGCGGAGCGTAGTCAGTCCGGGATCGCCGCGATCAGGTCCTCGATCGCCGTTCGCAGCGCCTCTGCTCGCTGCTTGTCGAGCTTGAGCTTGTGGATCCGGTCGCGCAGGTCGGCCGCGGTCGCGCGAGCCGCGTCGTAGTCACCGTCTCGCAGCTCCTCGCCCACCTGGAGCGCGCGAGCGTTGAGGTCGTTGGCCTCGCCGCCGTTGAGGCCGTCGTGGCCGCCGCGGGCGGCGTCGATCGCGATCAGCACCCTGCCGAGCGTCTCGATCGCCGGCGCTGCCGGATCGGCGGTCGGGCTCGGGCTCGGCGTGGCGACCGGGCTCGAGCTCGGCGTCGGAGCGGGCAGGCTCTGGCTCGCGCTGCCGCCGATCGGGGGCGGCGACGCGCTCTCGACGGGGCCCTGGAGGAGCGCCGAGAGCCCCGAGAGGGCGAGGGCACCGAGACCGACGAACAGGAGCACGACCACCGCGGTGCCCACCGGCAGCGCGCCGCGGCGAGCGGAGCGGCGATGGATCGGGCGCGCGGCGCGGCCTTCGGTGGTCCTCCGGGGCGCTGCCGCGCGCGTGGGGACCTCGATCCGCGCGGTGTCGGCAAGCGGGTCGACCGCACCGGGGGGCAGCGGGGCAGGCATCGGGCTCGGCGGCTGGGTCGCAGGAGCGCCGAGCCCGCCGAGGGCCGAGACGAGTCGCCCCGTGAACGCGTTGAGCGAGGGCCGGTCGGAAGGATCGTCCGCAAGGCCCTCGCCGACGAGCGCGTCGAACGCGCCACCGAGCCTCGGGCTGACGCCGGACACGCGGGGGATCGGCTCGGTCGCGGTCGCGAGGGCGGTGAGCGAGTCCGTCTGCCGCGGGGCCCTGCCGGTGAGGCCGTGGAACGTCGACGCGGCGAGCGCGTAGACGTCGCTCGCGAAGGTCGCGTCGGCGCCCGTTACCAGCTCCGGGGCCATGTAGCCCGGCGTCCCGATCGCCGTGCCCGGTGCCGTCAGGGTCTCGAGACCCAGCGAATCGCCCGACTTGGTCAGGCCGAAGTCGGCCAGCTTCGGGCGGCCGCCCGTGAACAGGATGTTCGCTGGCTTGACGTCGCGATGGACCAGGCCGCGGCGGTGGAGCTCGCCGAGCGCGGCCGCCACCGAGACGATGATCGGGACGAGCGCACCCGGCTCCAGCGGGCCGGCCGCGTCGATCCGGCTCGCGAGGCTGCCACCATCGAACAGCTCCATGACGTAGAACGGCTCGCGCCCGGCGGCCGGGTCGCCGCGTTCGACGTCGAAGATCTCGGCGACGTTCGGATGGCTGACCGAGGCGAGGATCCGCGCTTCGCGATCGAACCGCTCGGCGAGCGACGGATCGCGGGCGAGGTTGGGCAGGAGCACCTTGACCGCGACCTGGCGTTCGAGGCGGAGGTCCGTGGCCAGGTACACCGTGGCCATTCCGCCGGCGCCGAGGACGCCGTCGATGCGGTAGCGATCGGCAAGAAGGTCGCCAACGGCGGGCACGCCGGCGAGCCTACTCGACCGGCGACCGCGGCCCTACGCGACGATGGTCGCGGCGGGTACTGACTGCGAGCGCCGCTCCAGGGCCCCCGGTGGGCTCAGTCGACGTACTGGAGCGGGGTCGCGGGGATCGCGAAGTCGTCCGGCAGGCGGACGCCTGTCGAGTGGTTCGGGCAGTAGCCGTTGGGGACCTTGTCGAGGTACTGCTGGTGGTAGTCCTCGGCGAAGAAGAACGCCGGCGCGGGCGGCCCCACGATCTCGGTCTGGATCTCGCCGTAGCCGGCCGCCGCGAGCTGCCGCTGGAACATCGCCTTCGACGCCTCGGCGGCGGCGCGCTGGCCCTCGTCGTGGACGAAGATCGCGGAGCGGTACTGCGTGCCGATGTCGTTGCCCTGGCCCATGCCCTGCGTCGGGTCGTGGCTCTCCCAGAAGACCTTCAGCAGCTGCTCGTAGCTGGTCTTGGCGGGGTCGAAGACGACCCGGACGGCCTCGGCGTGGCCGGTCTGCCCCGTGCAGACCTCCTTGTAAGTCGCGTTGGGCGTATAGCCGCCCTGGTAGCCGACGGCCGTGGTCCAGACGCCGGGCTGCTCCCAGAAGGTCTTCTCCTCACCCCAGAAGCAGCCGAGCGCGAACTCGGCGACCTGGAAGCCGGCCGGGTACGGGCCCGCGATCGGCGTGCCCAGGATGGTGTGGCGCTTCGGCTCGAGGATCGGCTCCGACCGGCCGGGCAGGGCGTCGCTCGAGGTTGGCATCTTCGGCTTCAGGAACGAGAACATTGGCGCGCGGGCTCCTCGTGGTGCGTGGTGCCCCGAATCCTACGTCCGACCGATGACGCGACCGTGTCAGCGCAGGCTGGCGCCCGAGGTCAGCCGCGCCCGGCGCGGCCGAGCGCCCCGACGAGCAGCGCGCCGCCGAGCACGATGAGCAGCAACGGCACGAGCACGTCCGAATCGATCTTCAGGAAGCGGCTGATCAGGAACCAGGCCCCGAGCGCGATCAGGACGAGGCCGAAGAGGATCGCCCCGCTGCCGCTCCGCTGGGCTCGAGCGGCCCGCCGTGCCTGGCGCCGCGCGGACCACTCGTCCGCGGCGCCCGCTTCGGTGGCCGCACCCGGTGTCGTTGCGGCGCCCGCGGCCGTGTCCGAGGTCGGGCTCGTGCCGGCCGCGGCGACGGGCTCCTCCGGGATCACGATCGCGGCGACGATATAGAGGAGCAGGCCGACGCCGGCGGCGAGCACCAGGAGCGCCCAGACGAGCCGGACGAGTGAGGGATCGAGGTCGAGCCACTCGGCCATCCCGCCGGCGACCCCGAAGAGCATCCGGTCGCTGCGCGACCGATAGAGGCGGTCATGCACGGCAGGTGCCTCCCAATCGGAGATCGAAGCTGCCCGCGTTCGCGGTCACATGCAGCTCGGTGTGCGATTCCTGGGCGTTGAAGGTCGAGGTCGTCCACGTGGAGGCGTCGACCTGCGTCAGGCCAGCAGCGTTGAAGTTGTTCGACCCGAGGGTTCCCGACCAGGTCACCCGAAGCGGGGTCCCGACCGGCACGCAGAGCTGCAGCGAGCCGGCGTTCAGCGACATGTTCACGGCCCGCGGTCCGGCGTCGAGCGTGATCGCGGCCGCGCCCGCGTTGACGGTCGCGTTGACGTCGCCGGCGCGACTCACCGCGCCCATCGCGAGGTCCAGCTGGCCGGCGTTGAGCGTCACCGTCGCGGAGCTGATCGAGGCGCCCGTGAGATCGACCGTGCCGTCGCCCGCATTGAGCGTCAGCCCGACGGTCAGATTCGGATTGCGAGGGACGGTGAGGTTCCAGCTCGAGCGACCGCCGCCCGGGAAGGAATCCGTGTCTTCGGGCTCGATCGAGACCTGGGTCCCGGTGTTCGTGACCTTCGGCCCGCGGCCGTCCGGATCGGAGCCGGTCAGGCTCCAGGTCGAGCCGTCGCCGGCCCCGACGGCGAGCGTGCCGCAGTTGAACTCGACGTTCAGCTGGGCATCGGCCCCGAGGTCGCCGGTCCGGGCCTGGAATGCGGTCGCGGCGGCATTGCTCGTGCAGCCGGTCGCGAACGGCAGGGCGCTCATGCCGGTGGTGAGGAGGCCGCCGCCCATGACGCCGAGCGTGATTGCCGTGAGGGCGCCACCGATCCACTCGACCGGGGTGCTGCGCAGGAGCAGGCCGATGCCCCAGGCGATCAGCAGGAGCGGCCAGAGGTTCGCCCACTGCGCAACCAGCGACTCGTCGAGCACGTTCGCCCGCACCGCCAGCGGGATCCCGCCGGCGAGGATGAAGAACAGGCCCCAGCCGAGGAGCCGCCGATCGATGTGCATGAGCGCCCTCCGCGCCCCGCGACCAGTGGGCGTGGCCCCACGATAGCGGGGCATGGGAGCACCGGCCACTGCCGGGTGGCCCGTCTGCACCCGCCAAGCGGCCCGCCGGGGTACTCGGCGAGACGGTTCCCGGCCTCCCGCGAGTGGTAGTCTCGCGCCGGAGCGGGAGGGGACTTGGTGAGCGAGGCCATGCTCGATCGCCCGATGGGCGGAGCAGAGGCGACCCTGGGCGTCGAGGCGCTTGGCGCGCCCGAGGCGGTGCTCGAGCGCGCCCCGCTCGGTCCCGGCAACGATCCCGCGGGAGGCCGCCCGGCCGATCCCCAGCCGATCAATCCCCAGCCGATCAATCCCCACCGGCGCCGGCACATGGACGAGGCGACGGCGATCAGGAACCTGCCCCGCGGGGACCTGTCGGAGTTCCAGCGCGGGTTCCGGCACTGGTTCTCGCGCATGCTCGCCGCGAGCGTGATGCGGACCTGGTTCCGGATCAAGGTCGTGAATCCGGAGGGCTTCCTGCGCGAGCCGGCGCTGTACGCCTTCAACCACCTCAGCTGGATGGACACCCTGCTGATGATCTGCATCTTCCCGAAGCAGCCGCGGCTGTACATGTACGGGCCCAAGCAGGAGGACATCAAGCAGGGCGGTCGAAACCGGTTCATGTGGTGGAGCGGGATCCCGGTGCCGTTCAGCCCGAACAAGAGCGACCTGCTCACCTCGGTCAAGCGCGCGCAGGCCGTGTTCGACTCCGGCGGCGTGCTGGCGATCGCCCCCGAAGGCGGAATCCACGTCCACGAGGGCGACCTGCGGGCGTTCGAGGAAGGTGCGGCCTACCTCGCCATCCGCGCCGGCGTGCCGATCGTGCCGATCGCGATCACCGGCACGTCGTGGGCGCGCTTCCGCGGCCGGGTCCTCGTCCGCCTCGGCGAGCCGATCCGGCCCGAGGGCCGGCCCACGCGCGAGGTCGTCGCGCGCTACACGGCGCTCACCTGGCACGCCCTCAAGTCGATGATCGCGAACGATCGTGATCTGCCCCCGCCGGGTCCGATCGGGCGCTGGTTCACGGACTGGTTCAACGACTGGGGCGAGGGCGGCCGGGAGGCCGCGTCGCGCATCTACGGGCCGGAGCCGGCCGACGTGCCGTACGGGCCGGCTTCGACCGTGGTGCCGGACGGGCCTGCGACCGGCGTCGGGCGGCCCGAAGGCGGGCTCGGGGAAGTCGCCGCAGCGGGGTAGGGCAGGGGTCGCTCTGGCATACTCGGCCCGATGAGCGGCACCGGCCTTTCGGCCACTCCGAAGGAGTATCGAAGCCGCCTCGCCGACCAGTCCGACGACCAGATCGACACGTGGGTCGCCGAGCTCATGCGCGACGTCGTCAAGCGCCGGGGAATCGTCAAGGTCGTCGACGACTTCCGCACCGCGGCGAAGCTGAGCGAGGCTGAATTCGAACGGGTGTTCTCTTTCGGCGGTGGCGCGCCCCGCACGCTCGGCCGCGATGCCGCCGGCCGCCTCATCGTCCCGACGGTCAGCCTGTGGGCGCTCGTCCCGGGCATGCGTGGCCTCGTCCCCGACAGCCGCGGGCGCCTGATCGAGTACCTCGTCTCCAACTTCAACGAGCTGGTCTACGTCTGACCCGGCCGGCGGGCCGACCTTCCCGTCCCTGGCGTTCGGCATCCTCCGGCTGAGCCACCCATTCCCCTCATTCCTGAACGCGCTCGCGACCGCGGGCATCTCGCTGCTGGCCGGTGCGGACGGCGCGACCGCGGCCCGGCTCGGGGCGTCGATGCTCCTCCTGCAAGCATCGATCGGCGCCGTGAACGACCTGGCCGACGTCGAGCTCGATCGGGTAGGGAAGCCGGGCAAGCCGATCCCGGCGGGCCAGGTTCCGCTTCGGGTCGCCCGGGGATGGGCCGCGGGCACCGGCGCTGCGGGGCTCGCGCTCGCGCTGCCCTCCGGGCCTGCGACCTTGCTCGTCGCAGCCGTGGGCGTCGGCCTCGGCTACGCCTACGACGTCCGACTCTCGCGGACCGCGCTCGCGTTGCTGCCGCTCGCCATCGCCTTGCCGCTCGTTCCGATCTTCGCCTGGCTCGGGACGCGGGGGGAGGTGCCCTCGAGCCTGGTCACGCTGCTGCCCGTCGCGTTCCTGGCAGGATCGGCGCTGCAGGTCGCGAACGGGCTCGTCGACGTCGATCGCGACCTCCGGGCTAGACGGGCCACCGTCGCGGTCAGGATCGGGCGGTATCGGGCGTGGCTGGTCAACGTCGCCGTGTTCAGCGTCGCGGTCGGCCTGGCATTCCTGCTCGCGCCGGGGGTCTCGCGACCGGACGCGGCGCCGGAGGCCGGGGGCGTCGTCCTGCTCGCAGTCGCCCGCACCCTCGGCGTCCCAGCCGGCGCGTTCGCGATCGCCCTGGGGGCCGGCCTGCTCAGCGCGGCTCGGGCGGAGATACGAGAGCGAGGCTGGGAGCTCGAGGCGATCGGGACGGCGATCCTCGGGATCGGCTGGCTCGCCGGGATCGCGGCCTCCGAAGGGGCCGGGCTCGCGGCCTGAGGGCACCGTGGCGTGACCGGGCCGGGGGGCGCCCGACACAGGTACCGGTGCCCGTACCGGGACCAAATGACCCCCTAACGGCCCACCCACGCCGCCGTTATGGTCTGCGGCAAGCGATTCGCGCTGGGAGAGCAACCTCGTGACCAAGCTCAGCCATCGGGTTCGGGCGATCCTGATCGCCCTCGTCGCGCTCGCACTCTCGTCCGGCCTCGCGTTCGGGGCACAGCCGGCGACGACCGGCCTGGAGAATGCCTCGTCCCATGCCGGCAAGACCGTCCCCGTGCAGGCGGGCGACGAGGAGACCGCGGGTGATGAGGACACCGACGAGAGCACCGAGGAGAATGCCGACCCGAACGAGAGCTCCGAGTCCGGCGAGAACTGTGCGACCGACCCGACCGCCCTGACCGCGGAGGAGCTCGCGGCATTGCGCCACGGTTCCATCGTGTGCTGGGCGGCGCAGCAGACCGAATGGCCGGAGTGGTTCTCGAACCACGGGGCCTTCGTGAAGTGCTGGGCGCACCAGGGCAAGGCCGATGCGACGTCGTGCACCGAGGATCCCGGCGCAGCGGCGCCGGATGCGGCGGGTGACGCCACCAGCCACGGCCGGGGCAGGGGCCACAGCAAGTAGCGGGCGGCGTCGGCCGACGCCCCGGCAACAACCCTCGCAGCAACAAAGAGAGCCTCGCCGGTGTCGGGCCGGCGAGGCTCTCTGATTCGGTGCTTGCCGCCCCGCGGGCAGCGCAGGTTGAGGCCGGGCTAGGCGCCCTCGCTCCGGACAACCGCGATGGCATTCTCGAGCCGAAGCTTGGCGATCGTGAGGTACTTGGCGAGGTTCGCCCGGTCGACCGCGCTGATCTCGCGGACGACGTTGGGCGCCCTGAGGACGTCCATGAACACCTCGACCGCGTCGGCCAGCTGGGCCTTCGCCGAGATGAGGGCGTCGTCGCTGAGGTCCGCCGCGTCGACGTCGTGTCGCTTGCCGGTCCACGCCGCCTCGGCGTTCTCGGCCGTCTCGTCCGTGTCGGCCGTCTCGGCGCGATAACCGTCCTCGTCGTCCGGCGGGGGACCGTCCGGCGCGGAGCGGGCCGGCCGGCCTTCGATCCGGTCCCGAAGCCTGATGAGCGTCAGCTCGCCGCGCGCGACCTGGGCGGCCAAGCGCTTGCGCTTCTTGGGGTCGTCGACCTTCATCAGCTCGTACGCGTGTGACAAGGTGTCTTTGCGCAAGGACACCAGCTCCCGGATCTCGTCCGGCGCGTCGGCGAGGCGCAGGCGGTTCTCGAGGTAGCCCTTGTCCTTGCCCAGCTTCTGCGCGAGGCGGCGGACGGAGTAACCGTGATCGCGGACCATCCGGTCGTACATCGCGGCCTCGTCGAGCGGCGACAGGTCTTCGCGCTGAAGGTTCTCGATGATCGAGATCTCCATCGCGGTGTCGTCGTCGATCTCTTCGACGAGGGCGGGGATCGTGTCGAGTCCGGCGGCCTTCGACGCGCGCAGCCGGCGCTCGCCTGCGATGAGCTGGTAGTTCCCGCCGTCGAGCGGCCGGACGAGGATCGGCTGGAGGACGCCATGCTCGCGGATGGACGCGGCCAGCTCCTCGAGCGATGTCGCGTCAAAAGCGAGCCGCGGCTGTTCCGGGTTCGGCTCGACTCTCTCGACGTCGATGTTGCGGACCCCGCCCCTCGGCCGGCCCTGGCGGTCGTTCGAGAGCAGGCTGACGATCGCGGGAGAGAGCTCGCGCTCCTCCGACAGGCGCCGCGCGGCAGCGGCGCGGAAATCGGTTCTAGCCAAGGTCGACAACCTCCCGTGCCAGCTCGCGATAGGTGCGAGCTGCCTCGGTGCTGCTGGCGTAGGTGGTGATCGGGCGCCCGACGAGCGGAGCCTCGCCCAGCTTCACGGTATTGCGGATGATTGCGTTGAAGACGTGGTGGTCACCGACGACTCGCAGCTCATCGAGCATGTCGCGGGCCAGATTGGTCCGGGCATCGAAGAACGTCGGCAGCAGCCCAAGGATCCGGAGTCGGCGATTGAGCTTGAGCCGAATCGTGTTGATGACCTTGACCAGGTTCGTCAGGCCCTTCATCGCGTAGTACTGCGTCTGGACCGGGATGATCACGCCGTCCGCGGCGACGAGACCGTTGACGGTGAGCAGGCCGAGGTTGGGCGGGCAGTCGATCAACGCGTAGTCGTACTTCTTGCGCAGCTTGCCGTCGAGCGCGTCCCGCAGGAGTGACTCGCGGCCGAGCATCGTGAAGAGCTCGCCCTCTGTCGCCGCGAGGTCGATGTGTGCGGGCGCGATGTCGATGCCTTCGGTCTCGGTCGCACGAATGATCTCGTCGATGGTCGCGCGCCCGACCAGCACGTCGGCCATCGAAACCTCGACGGTGTTGAGGTTGATGCCGAGACCGGCGGTGAGATTCGCCTGTGGATCCATGTCGATGCACAGGACCCTGAGTCCGTCCTCCGTCAGGGCGCCGGCCAGGTTGATGGCCGTGGTGGTCTTGCCGACACCGCCCTTCTGATTGGCAATGGCGATCACGTTTGTCACCGGGGCTTCACCTCGTTCTCTCGCGAAGGCGGTGTGGTGTTGCCGGATTGGGGTGACCGGCAGCGAATCCGAATGGCCGTGGCGCAGGCCCGGACGCCGCTCTGGATGCTAGCGCAGCGAGGCTGTGACAGCGCCTTGGACTTATCCACAGGATGTGCGAGTTGTGCACCGAAGTGTGGATAGTCGAGCGATCCTGCTGGACCGGTTTAGCAACGACGGATGCCGTCGAATCGGCCGCGACTATCATGGTCGCGAGGCTCTCCCCGCGCTGTCCTTGCGCAAAGACATGGAGATTCGTGGTGCCCACAAACGATGAGCGACTCGCCCAGCTCGACGCACTCCGTGCCCAGTCGCTGCTCGGTGGGGGAGCGGACCGGGTCGAACGACAACACGCGGCCGGCAAGCTGACCGCTCGGGAGCGGCTCGAGCTGCTCCTCGATGCCGACTCGTTCGTCGAGCTGGACCGGTACGTCGTCCATCGCACCACGGAATTCGGCGCCGCGGACAACCATCCGCTCGGTGACGGCGTCGTCACGGGCCACGGCCGCATCGACGGCCGCACCGTCTATGTCTTCAGCCAGGACTTCACCGTCTTCGGTGGGTCACTGTCGGAGGCCTACGCCGAAAAGATCTGCAAGGTCATGGACCTCGCCCTGAAGGTCGGTGCGCCGGTCATCGGCTTGAACGACTCCGGCGGTGCTCGCATCCAGGAGGGTGTCGCCTCCCTTGGCGGTTACGCCGAGATCTTCCTGCGAAACGTCCTCGCGTCCGGCGTCGTGCCGCAGATCTCCGTCGTCCTCGGGCCCTGTGCCGGCGGCGCGGTGTACTCGCCGGCGATGACCGACTTCACGGTCATGGTCGAAGGCACGAGCTATATGTTCGTCACCGGCCCCAACGTCGTCCGCACCGTGACCCACGAAGAGGTCGATGCCGAGTATCTCGGCGGCGCGGCGACGCACACGACCAGAAGCGGCGTCGCGCACCTCGCGGCCCCGGACGAGGCGAGTGCCCTCGCCGCGGCGCGGCAGCTGCTGGGCTTCCTGCCGTCGAACAACCTTGAGCGGCCGCCATCGATGGATTCGGACGATCCGGTCGACCGGATGGATCCGGCCCTCGACAGCATCGTCCCGGACCAGCCACAGGCGCCCTACGACATGCACCACGTGATTCGCGGCGTGATCGACCGCGACTCGTGGATGGAGGTCCAGCCGGGCTGGGCGCAGAACATCATCGTCGGCTTCGCGCGGCTGGGTGGGCGCTCGGTCGGAATCGTGGCCCAGCAACCGTCGGTCCTGGCGGGTGCGCTGGACATCGATGCGTCGGTGAAGGCCGCGCGATTCGTTCGCACGTGCGATGCGTTCAACGTGCCACTGGTGACCTTCGTCGACGTCCCCGGGTTCCTGCCGGGGGTCGGGCAGGAGCACGGCGGAATCATTCGGCACGGCGCGAAGCTCCTCTACGCCTACTGCGAGGCCACCGTGCCGAAGCTCACCGTCATCACGCGCAAGGCGTACGGCGGCGCCTATGACGTCATGAGCAGCAAGCACATCCGCGGCGACCTGAACCTCGCCTGGCCGTCGGCAGAGATCGCGGTCATGGGACCCGCGGGTGCCGTCGCCATCATCTTCAAGGACGCGATCGCCAATGCGGCGGACCCCGAGGCGGAGCGGCAGCGACTCGTGTCCGAGTACGAGACGAGATTCGCCAACCCCTACATCGCGGCAGGGCGTGGCTATGTCGATGACGTCATCCGGCCGTCCGAAACGCGCCCGCGACTCATCGCGGGTCTCGAAGCCCTCGCCGGGAAGCGGGACACGAACCCGCGGAAGAAGCACGGGAACATCCCGCTCTGACGTCAACGACGGGACCGACTCGATGGCAACGGTGAAGCGGCCACCGGCCGACACGCCGACGGTTGCGAGCCTGTCTTTGCGCAAAGACGGGGGCGACGGCGCCCTGCCGTTCCGGCGGGTCCTCATCGCCAACCGCGGCGAGATCGCAGTCCGGATCCTCCGGGCCTGCCGCGACCTCGGCCTCGAGACGGTCGCCATCTACAGCGACGCCGACGCCCACGCGGCACACGTCGGGCTCGCCGACCAGGCAGTCCGGATCGGGCCGGCCGCGCCGACGAAGAGCTACCTCGATATCGGCGCCGTCCTGGACGCGGCCGCCCGGACCGGCGCCGAAGCAATCCACCCGGGTTATGGCTTCCTCGCCGAGCGGTCGGAGTTTGCGCGCGCGGTCAACGATGCCGGCCTGGTCTTCGTGGGGCCGTCCCCGGCTGCCATCGAGGCGCTCGGCGACAAGCTCCATGCGCGGCGCCTGGCTCGCGATGCCGGCGTCCCCATCGTGCCGGGGACGTTGGAGCCGGCCGCGATCGATCGACCGGACGACCTGCCGCCGCTGCTCGCCGAGGCGGCGTCGATCGGCTTCCCGATCCTGGTCAAGGCGACGGCGGGCGGGGGTGGTCGAGGCATGCGGCGGGTGGTCCGGGCCACCGACCTCCCGGCGGTGCTGGTCGAGGGATCCCGCGAGGCCGCCAGTGCCTTCGGGGACGGCCGGGTCTACCTCGAGCGGGAGATCCTGCCTGCCCGGCACATCGAGGTGCAGCTGCTGGGGGACTCGTCGGGCAGGGTGATCGCCCTCGGGGAGCGCGACTGCTCGATCCAGCGACGTCATCAGAAGCTCGTGGAGGAGGCGCCCGCGCCCGGGCTGTCGGACGGGGAGCGACGGGAGCTGCACCGCCTGGCGGTCGCGATGGGCACGGCGGCCGGCCTCACGAACGCGGCGACCGCCGAGTTCCTCCGGGCGCCCGACGGCCGCTACCACTTCCTCGAGGTCAACACCCGACTCCAGGTCGAGCACGGCGTCACGGAGCTCGTGACCGGCGTGGACATCGTGCGGGAGCAGCTGCTGCTCGCCGGCGGCAGGCCCCTCTCCGAGGCGGCCCTCGCCGCGGCCGAGCGGGCGACCCCGGCCGGTCACGCGATCGAGGTTCGCCTCTCCGCCGAGGATCCCGGCCGGGACTTCACGCCGACGCCCGGCCTGATCCGCCTCTGGGCGATGCCGTCGGGCCCGGGGATCCGGGTCGACACGGCCGCCAGGGCAGGGGAGCGCGTCCCGCCCGAGTACGACAACCTGCTGGCCAAGGTGATGGTCCATGCGCCCGATCGGGCGGCGGCCATCGAGCTCCTCGGGGCCGCGCTGGCGGAGGTCGAGGTCGCCGGGATCCAGACCACGCTGCCGTTCCACCGCTTCGTCGCCGGGCACGCCGGCTTCCGGGCGGGCGAGCTCTCGACGAGCTGGGTGGCCGAGCACTGGGATGGCCCGAGCGCGGCCGCGGGCCCCCGGCGGCTCGCCCAGGTCGTGGCCGCGCTGCTGGCGGCATCCGAGGGGGCTACCGACTCCGGCGCGCCGGAGCCGCCCCGACGTGGCACCTCCGAAGCGACGGGCTGGCCGCCGGGTCCCGGTGAAGGCACGTCATGGGCCGAGGCCGCCCTCGAAGCCATGGTCGACCGATGGCCGACGAGCTGAACGGCCGCGACGGCCCCGGGGCCGGTCGGGCCGCGCTGCGGATCACCTTTGCGCCCGGCAGCCAGGCGGAGGCCGACGAGGCGCCGATCCGAGCCGGGATCGCGGCCGGGGGCCGGGTCAGCATCGACGGCGAGCCCTCAGAAGCCGCCCTGACCGACCGCACGTCCTCGACGGCACGCCTGGAGACGAGTGACGGGAGCCATCGGGTGCTGCTGCACGAGCTACCGGACCCGCGCCGCGCCGCCCTGGGTGTCCGGCGCGTGGAGGTCGTCATCGACGGGTGGCGCATCGAGCTGGACGTCGAATCCGAGGCCCGAGCCCGCCTCCGCGAACGGGCGACGAGCGTTCGGGCGGAGGCGGGAAGGGGCGGGCCGTCGGAGCTGCGTGCGATCATCCCCGGGCGGGTCGTCTCGGTCGACGTCGCCGAAGGCGACGCGGTCGAGCCCGGAGGGCGCCTGCTGGTCCTCGAGGCGATGAAGATGCAGAACGAGCTCAAGGCACCTCGCGCGGGAACGGTCGTGCGGGTCGCCGTCGGCCCCGGCGAGACCGTCGAGCTGGGCGATGTCCTGGTCGTGATCGAATGACCGACGGGTCGAAGCTCGGGGGCGAGCGGAAGCTGCCGCCCGACGACGGCCAGCGGGCCGAGCGCCCGCCGGACGAGGGCCGCGAGCGCTGGCGCGCCAGCACCCGGCGCAAGGCGGTCGAGGCCGCCCCCGAGCGCCGGGAGCGGTTCGAGACGTCGTCCGGCATCGAGATCCAGGATCTCTACACGCCCGCCGATACCGCCGAGCTCGACGAGGGCCGCGACCTCGGCCGGCCCGGCGAGCCGCCGTTCACCCGCGGCGTCCAGGCAACGATGTACCGCAGCCGGCTCTGGACGATGCGCCAGTACGCCGGGTTCTCGACCGCCGAGGAGACCAATCGCCGCTTCCGGTACCTGCTCGAGCAGGGCCAGACAGGCCTCTCCGTCGCCTTCGACCTGCCGACGCAGATGGGCTACGACTCGGACGCGCCCGAGGCGGAAGGGGAGGTCGGACGGGTCGGCGTCCCGATCTCGAGCCTGGCCGACATGGAGACCCTCGTCGACGGCATCCCGCTCGGCGAGGTCTCGACCTCGATGACCATCAACGCGACCGCGGCCACGCTCGTCGCGCTGTACGTCGCCGCGGCGGAGAAGCAGGGCGTCGAGCGGTCGAAGGTCGCAGGCACGGTCCAGAACGACATCCTCAAGGAGTACATCGCCCGGGGGACGTGGATCTACCCGCCGGAGCCGTCAATGCGCCTGGTGACCGACGTCTTCGAGTTCGGGGCGCGCGAGCTGCCGAAGTGGAACACGATCTCGATCTCGGGCTACCACATGCGCGAGGCCGGCGCGACGGCCGCCCAGGAGCTCGCCTTCACCCTGGCCGACGCGATCGCCTATGTCGAGGCGGCGCTCGCGCGGGGGATGGCGATCGACGACTTCGCCCCGCGCCTCAGCTTCTTCTTCGCCGCCTGGTCGGAGCTGTTCGAGGAGGTCGCCAAGTTCCGGGCGGCGCGGCGGATGTGGTCGCGGATCGTCCAGAGGCGCTTCGGGTCATCGAACGCCCGTTCGATGGCGTGCCGGTTCCACGTCCAGACGGCGGGCTCCTCGCTGACCGCCCAATCGGTCGACAACAACGTCGTCCGAACCACGATCCAGGCCCTCGCCGCGGTCCTCGGCGGCGCCCAGAGCCTGCACACCAACTCCCGCGACGAGGCGCTCTCGCTGCCGACGGAGGACAGCGTCCGGCTCGCCCTCCGGACCCAGCAGATCCTCGCCTACGAGTCGGGCGTCGCCGAGACGCCGGATCCGCTCGGCGGCTCGTATTTCATCGAGACGCTCACCGACGAGCTCGAGGCGGCGGCCCAGGGCTACCTCGACGAGATCGACGCCATGGGCGGCACGCTGCGCGCGCTCGAGGCGGGCTTCCAGCAGCGCTCGATCCAGGAGTCGGCGTATCGGGCCCAGCGGGCGATCGACTCGAGCGACCAGGTGGTCGTCGGGGTCAACCGCTTCCGCGACGAGGCGAGCGGGGCCGCGCCGGCGATCCAGCGCATCGATCCCGAGGCCGAGCGGCGCCAGGTCGCGGGCGTGCGGCGGGTGCGCGCCGAGCGCGACGCCGCGGCGTGGGAGGCGACCATGCGGCGCCTGGACGACGCCGCCCGCGGCACGGACAACCTGCTGCCGCCGCTGATTGAGGCCGTCAAGGCCTACGCCACGGTCGGCGAGATCGCGAACGCCCTGCGGACGGCGTGGGGCGTCCATCGCGAGCTGATCACGGTCTGAACGGGCGACGGGCGAGCAGGGGAGGAGCGACGATGCCGGCACAGATGCGGATGCCGCCAGGTCGCGTCCATCACGTCGCGATCGTGGTGAAGTCGCTCGACGACGCCCTCTCGACGTACCGCGACCTCCTCGGCCTGCAGCTCGAGACGATCATGGACATCGAGTCCGACCACGTCCGGATCGCGTTCCTCGGCGTGGGCGAGTCCAAGGTCGAGCTGGTCCAGCCCACCGACGACACCACCGGCGTCGCGCGGTTCCTGGCCAACAAGGGCGAGGGCTTCCATCACGTCTGCTTCGAGGTGGCAAACCTCACCGAGGAGCTGACCCGCCTCGGCATCGACGGCGTCGAGCTCATCGACACCGCGCCGCGCCGGGGGGCCGAAGGCCCCGTCGCGTTCCTGCACCCGCGGAGCTGCCACGGCGTGCTCGTCGAGCTGATCGAGGCGCCGGGCGGGCCGGCTTGGCACAGCCTGGGATACGAATCGGGCCAGGAGACGCCCTAGAGCGACCAGGCGAGCATGACCGCCGGCGCCCGGTCGGCGCGGCGGGCGAAGTCGACGATCTGGGTTGCGAAGACGCGCACGGACGGCTTCTCCTCGCGCGCGAGCTCGCCGAGCTCCTCCTCGAGCAGGTCGATCCAGCGGCCCGCGATCGCGTCGAGCTGGTGATCGTCGAGCCGCGCGACCGCGGTGACCCAGCCGGGATCGATCCGCTCGACCGTGCGGCCGGCGGCGTCGCCCGGCCCGTCGAGCTCGGTTCGCGCCTCGAGGAAGTCGACCGGGTCGTCGCCGCCGGTCACGCCGCGGGCCGCCTGGCTGAAGAGGTCCAGCCACGTCGGGTCGATGGAGCCGCCGAACGACAGGTGGGCCGGGAAGCGCCGGCGGTCCTCGAACGCGACGAGGTCGTCGACGGCGACCGCGAGGAGGATCTCGCGGCTGTCGCCCGCCACCAGGTCCATGACCAGCCCCATCGCCGCGTCCCGCCTAGCCGCGTCGCGCCGTGAGGAGGAACATGGGATAGGCGCGCCCCTCGTCGTCGATCGGGTGGCCGTCGCCGACGCGCACGTCGGTGAAGCCCCCCTCGCGAGCGAGCTCGGCGAGCTCTACCCGGTCGAAACCCTGGTGGTGGACGCCTTCGGCATCGGGCGAGTGGAACGAGCCGTCCTCGGTGTCGAGGTCGATCGCCGCGATCTGGCCGCCGCGGGCCAGCAGCCCGTGCATGCCCACCAGCGCGGCAAAGGTGTCCTTCACGTGATGCAGGAGCAGCAGCGACATCACGAGGTCGAACGGGGCGCCCGGCGGCGGGGCGTCGGTCGCCACGTCGAAGTGGACCGCCCGGACGCCATCGAGGCCGCCCTCGCGGATCTTCCGATCCGCCTCGGCGAGCATGCCGTCGGACGTGTCGGCCAGGACCAGCGGCCCGACTCGGGGTCGTAGCGCCAGCCCGAGGAGGCCGGTTCCGGCCCCGACCTCGATCGTGCGACAGCCTGGCGGGATGTCGATCGCCGCCGCGATCGTCTCGGCCGCCTCCTCAGCACGGGCGATGCGGCGCGGGGTGTCCCATTCCGGCGCTCGTTGGTCGAAGGTGCGCACGAGGCCTGCCGGGCTCAGGAGCGGTAGCCCGCGTCGCGCAACAGCTGCGGCAGCTCGGTGGGCGAGCCGGCGACGTGGAAGCCCGCCGCCTCCAGCGCCGCGACCTTCCCAGCCGCCGTACCCGCGCCGCCGGAGATGATCGCCCCGGCATGGCCCATGCGCTTGCCCTCGGGCGCGGTCCGGCCGGCGATGAACGCCGCCTTCGGCACGCCCGCGAGATTCGCCGCTGCCCACGCCGCGGCCTCCTCCTCGGCCGCCCCGCCGATCTCGCCGATGAGCACGATCGCGCTCGTCTCGGGGTCCGCGGCGAACAGCTTGAGCACCTCGAGGAACGTCGAGCCGATGATCGGGTCGCCGCCGATCCCGACACAGGTCGACTGGCCGATGCCCGCGTCCGTCATCGCCTGCACGGCCTCGTAGGTCAGGGTCCCGGAGCGCGAGACGACGCCGACCGAGCCCTCGCGGTGGATCGAGCCGGGGATGATGCCGACCTTCGCACGCCCGGGCGACGTCGCGCCGGGACAGTTGGGCCCGATGAGCCGCGCCCCGGCCCGCTCGACCGCCGCGACGACCGGGACCATGTCGAGCGCGGGGATGCCCTCGGTGATGCAGAAGATCGTGGCGATTCCCGCGGACGTGGCCTCGAGGATCGCGTCCGGTGCCCCGCCCGCCGGCACGAAGATGCACGAGGCGTTCGCGCCGGTCTCGCCGACCGCGGACGCCACCGTGTCGAACACCGGCACCGACTCGTCGAGGGCCTTCTGGCCGCCCTTGCCGGGGGTCACGCCGGCGACCACGTTCGTGCCGTAGGCCTGCATCGCCCGGGCGTGGAACTCGCCCTCGCGGCCGGTGATGCCCTGGACGAGGAGCCGCGTCTCCTTGCCGACGAGGATGCTCATGCGGCGCCGCTGCTCATGCCACGGAGAACGCTCATGCGGCGCGCGCCGCCTTCGCCGCCGCGACGGCCTTCGCCGCCGCCTCATCGAGCGAGGCCGCGGTCGCGAAGTGCGCCTCCTCGAGCAGGCGGGCGGCTTCCTCGGCATTGGTGCCGACGATCCGCACGACCATTGGGACGTCGCGCGCCTGGCGGCTGCGGGCCTCGATCAGGCCGTGGGCGACCTCGTCGCCACGGGTGATGCCGCCGAAGATGTTGACCAGGATCGCCTCGACCTTCGGCTCCGCCAGGATGAGGCGCATCGCCGCGGCGACGCGATCCGCCTTCGCCCCGCCGCCGATGTCGAGGAAGTTGGCGGGCTCGCCGCCGGCCCGCTTGACGAGGTCCATCGTCGTCATCGCCAGCCCGGCGCCGTTGACCATGCAGCCGATCGTGCCGTCGAGGTGGATGAAGCTGATGTCGTGGCGGCGCGCCTCGACGTCGGCCGGGGCCTCGTCGTCGGGGTCGCGCAGCGCCTCGTGGTCGGGGTGCCGGAACAGCGCCGAGTCGTCGAGCGTGATCTTGGCGTCGAGGCAGACGAGGCGTTCCTCGGCGCCGCCGAGCCCGCCCTCGCGCACGACGGCCAGCGGGTTGATCTCGACCAGATCCGCGTCGTTGGCCTGCATCGTCTTCACGAGACCCTTGGCGACGGCGACGAACGCCTTGAGGTGCGCCCCAAGGCCGAGCCTGAAGGCCAGCTCGCGAGCCTGCCAGTCGCGGAGGCCGAGCAGCGGGTCGGCATGGATCCGGACGATTGCGTCGGGGTTCGTCTCGGCGACCTGCTCGATCTCGACGCCGCCCTCGGCGGAGCCCATCAGCAGGATCCGCCGCGCGGCGCGGTCCAGCACCGCCGCGAGGTAGTACTCCTTGACGATGTCCGCGGCCGGCGCGACGAGCACCTTGCGGACCGGGATGCCCTTGATCGACATCCCGAGGATGGCGTCGGCGACGTGCTCCGCCTCGTCGTCCGAGGCGGCGAGCTTCACTCCGCCGGCCTTGCCCCGCCCGCCGACGAGGACCTGGGCCTTGATCACGACCTGGCCAACGCGGCCGTGGCCGTGGAGCAGGCGCGACGCCGCCGCCCGCGCCTCGGCGGGCGAGCGGGCGACCTCGTAGGCCGGAACCGGCAAGCCCTGGGCGAGCAGGAGCTTCTTGGCGTCGGCTTCCTGGATCTTCACGGGGCGTCGATGGTACGGGCGAGGTGCAGCCGGCGCGCCTCGGCGATGCGCTCGAGCGCCGCCGGGCCCTTCGCGAGCGACCACACGATCGTGTCGGCGAAGCCGGCCGCCTCGAGCTCGTCGAGCAGGTCGGCCAGCCCCTCGGGACCCGCGTCGGTGCCCTTCGGGTCGTCGGCGCCCTCGCCCGGCGGGTGCAGCCGGATGCCGACGGTCCGCCGGATCGAGGCCGGGTCACGGCCCGCCGCCGCACAGGCCTCGTCGAGGTCGCGCAGCCGGGCCCGCAACGCGTCGTCCAGCCGTCCGAACCAGGCGGTGTTCCAGGCGTCTGCCCACGTCGCAGTGAGGCGGAGCATCCGCTCGCCCTTGGACGCGACGAGGATCGGCGTCCGGCGGGGCGGCGGCGGCAGGAGCACGGCGTCGCGGTAGGTTCGCCACGGACCCTCGAGCGAGACGGTCTCGCCGCGCAGGAGCCGGGCGATCACCTCGAGGTCCTCCTCGAACCGGCCGACCCGATGATCGAACGGCAGGCCGAAGGCGTCGTACTCGGGCTCGTGCCAGCCCGAGCCGATGCCGAGGATCAGCCGGCCGCCCGAGATCTCGTCGAGCGTGGCCGCCATCTTGGCCATGACGCCGGCGGGCCGGAACGACGAGCACATGACCAGCGCGCCGAGCTCCACTCGCGGCACCACAGGTGCGAGCGCCGAGAGGAGCGTCCAGGCCTCGTGGAGGCCCTCGTCGGGGTCGGGCGGGAAGCGGAAGAGGAGGTGGTCGTAGACCCAGATCGAGTCGAGGGCCAGGCGCTCGGCCGTGGTCGCGAACTCGACGGCCTCGGCGAATGTGGGCGCGCGGCCGTCGGCGATGTCGCCGTAGCCCATGGGAACGACGACGCCGACTCGCACCCGGCGAGTCTATCGGCGCCCCTCCTAGAATGAGCCCATGGCCCACCGAGTCACGCTCATCCCCGGCGACGGCATCGGACCGGAGCTGGCGGAGGCGACGCGCCGCGTGCTCGACGCCACCGGAATCGCCTTCGAGTGGGAGGTCCAGGAGGCGGGCGAGGCGACCATCGCGAGCGAGGGCACGCCGCTCCCGGAGCGGGTCCTCGAGTCCATCCGCCGCAACAAGGTCGCCCTCAAGGGCCCGATCACGACGCCCGTGGGCTCCGGCTTCCGGAGCGTCAACGTCGGGTTGCGGCAGGCCCTGAACCTCTACGCCAACCTGCGCCCGGCGCGGTCGATGGCCGGCGTCCCCAGCCGCTACGACGACGTCGACCTGGTCATCGTCCGCGAGAACACCGAGGACCTCTACGCAGGCATCGAGCACATGGTCGGGCGCGACGCGGCGGAGTCGATCAAGATCATCACCCGCTCGGCGTCGGAGCGGATCGCCCGGTTCGCGTTCGAGTACGCGGTCGCCAATGGCCGGCGGAAGGTCACCGCCGTGCACAAGGCGAACATCATGAAGCTGTCCGACGGCTTGTTCCTCGAGGCCTGCACGACCGTCGCGTCCGACTACGCCGGCCGGATCGAGTTCGAGGACCGCATCGTCGACAACATGTGCATGCAGCTGGTCCAGAAGCCGGACCTGTACGACGTCCTCCTGCTGCCAAACCTCTATGGCGACATCGTGTCCGACCTCGCCGCGGGCCTGGTCGGCGGCCTGGGCGTGGCGCCGGGCGCGAACATCGGCGAGGACGGGGCGGTCTTCGAGCCCGTTCACGGCTCCGCCCCGAAGTACGCCGGCCAGAACAAGGCCAACCCGACCGCGCTGATCCTCTCGGGCGCCCTGATGCTCCGGCACCTCGGCTACGCCGACCTCGGCGCCCGCGTCGAGGAATCGGTCCGGGCAGTCATCGCCGCGGGCCGGACCGTGACCTCCGACCTCGGTGGCAGCGCGGGCACCAGCCAGTTCGCCGATGCGGTGATCGAGAACCTCGGCGCGGCGGCGCCTGCCGGCAGCGCCGCGTGAGCGCGAGCCGCGTCGCGTGACCGCCCAGGGAGCCGTCCTGCGCGCGCTGCGCAAGCCGCGCGGCACCGCCCGGCAGGGTTTCGGCGCGACGAACCGCCGCGACAACTGGATCGTCTACCCGATCGTCCAGGGCCTCGTCTTCACGATCTGCGCGACGTATCTCACCTTCAGCGGCGTCTTCTGGGGCCCGATCTTCGGGCCGCAGTACGTCCAGGCGGACGGCTACCTGTCGCCGCTGTTCTCGCCGCTCCTGGTGTTCCCGAACATGCCGACGTGGCTGAGCCCGGGCCTGCTCATCCTGTGGATCCCGATCGGCTTCCGGGCCACCTGCTACTACTACCGCAAGGCCTACTACCGGTTCTACTTCGCCGACCCGCCGGGCTGCGCCGTCGGTGAGCCGACGATCCACCGTCGCTTCGCGCTGGAGAACGCGCTCCCGTTCATCCTCCAGAACCTGCACCGCTACCTGCTGTACCTCGCGTTCATCCCGCTGACGTTCCTGTGGCTGGACATCCTGCCGGCGTTCAACATCGCCCCCGCCGCGGACGTCGCGAACCCGAGCTTCCGGATCGGGCTCGGGGGCGTGGTCCTCCTCGTGAACGTGATCCTCCTCACGGGCTACTCGCTGTCGTGCCACTCCCTGCGGCACCTCGTCGGCGGCCGGCTGGACTGCTTCTCGTGCACGCAGGCTCGCCGCGTCCGCTACTCGCTCTGGCAGCGCCTGACCGACCTGAACCGGAACCACATGTGGTGGGCCTGGACGAGCCTCATCACGGTCACGCTCGCCGACGTCTACGTGCGCGGGCTCCAGGCCGGCGTCATCGTCGACCCGGCCTGGTACCCCTTCGGCTGACGGACCGGATGGCCCTCGCACCGGAGGCGCTCGACCAGATCGAGTCGCATCCCGTCGACGTCCTCGTCATCGGCGCCGGCGGCGCCGGCATCCGGGCGGCGATCGAGGCCAAGGCCGCGGGCGCGAGCGTGGGCCTCGTCTGCAAGAGCCTCTTCGGCAAGGCCCACACGGTCATGGCCGAGGGCGGGGTCGCGGCGGCGCTCGGCCACGTCGACCCCGAGGACAAGTGGCAGACCCACTTCCGGGACACGATGGTCGGCGGGAAGCTGCTCAACAACCCGCGCATGGCGGAGCTCCACGCCCAGGAATCGCCAGATCGCGTCCAGGAGCTCGAGGCGTGGGGCGCCGTCTTCGACCGGACCCGCGACGGCCGGATCCTGCAACGCCCCTTCGGCGGCCACTCCCACCCGCGGCTCGCCCACGTCGGCGACCGGACCGGGCTGGAGATGATCCGAACGCTCCAGGACCGGGCGGTGGCGCTGGGCATCGACGTGTACATGGAGTGCACGATCACGCGGCTCATCACCGGTGGCGGCGCCGCGGGCGCCGGCCGCGGCGTCGTCGGCGCCTTCGGCTACTGGCGGACGACCGGCGCGCCCGTGACCTTCCCGGCCAAGGCCGTCGTGCTCGCGACCGGGGGCATCGGCAAGGCCTACACCGTCACCTCGAACTCCTGGGAGTACTCGGGCGACGGCCACGCCCTGGCCTACTCGGTCGGCGCAGACCTCATCGACATGGAGTTCGTCCAGTTCCACCCGACCGGCATGGTCTGGCCGCCCGGCGTCCGAGGCCTGCTGGTGACCGAGGCGGTCCGGGGCGAGGGCGGCATCCTGCGCAACAAGGACGGCAAACGGTTCATGTGGGACTACCTCCCCGAGGACCGCCGCGGCGAGTACGCCGCCACCGACGAGGAAGCGGCGAAGTGGGTCACCGCCCAGTCGCAGGGCCGCGTCACCGACGCGCGCCGGCCGCCCGAGCTCTCGACCCGCGACAATGTCTCGCGGGCCATCTACACCGAGGTCCGGGAGGGCCGCGGCTCACCGCACGGCGGCGTCTTCCTCGACATCAGCTACCTGCCGGCCGAGCACGTCCGGCGCAAGCTGCCGTCGATGTACGACCAGTTCAAGGAGCTGGCCGACGTCGACATCACGAAGGGCCCGATGGAGGTGGGCCCGACCACGCACTACGTCATGGGCGGCGTGCGCGTCGACGCCGAGACCGGGGCCTCGACCGTGGCCGGCCTGTTCGCCGCCGGCGAGGTCGCCGGCGGGATGCACGGGGCGAACCGCCTCGGTGGCAACTCGCTGTCGGACCTGCTGGTGTTTGGGGCACGGACGGGTGCCGGCGCTGCGGCGCATGCAGCGCGGACGGCCGCGCAGCCGTACCTCGACCCGGTCCAGGTGCGCGACGCGGCGCGGGAGCTCGCGGCGCCGCTGGAGCGGGGGAGCGGGGAGGACCCCTACGCGATCCAGCACGACCTCCAGGACGCGATGCAGCGCCTGGTCGGCATCTTCCGGATCGAGCGTGACCTCCAGGATGCGATCGCCGAGCTGGCGAAGCTGAAGGCCCGCTGGCCCGGCGTCGCCGTGGCCGGTGGGCGGATCTTCAACCCGGGCTGGAACCTCGTCTTCGAGCTGCGCAACCTGCTCGTCGTCTCCGAGGCGATCACGCGCAGCGCGCTGCAGCGGACCGAGAGCCGCGGGGCGCACAGCCGGATCGACCACCCCGAGACCGACCAGGCCGGCTGGGGCGGCCGCAACAGCGTCGTCCGCCGCCGCGGCGACGGGACGATGGAGGTCACGACCACGAGCCTGCCGGACATGCCCGACGAGCTGCGGCTGCTGCTCGGCGGGGCCCATTGATGCGAGGATGGGAACGATGAGCGAGAGCACCGCGATCATCGAGGTCCGGCCGGGCGCCGCGGCCGCGCCCGCCACGGAGGCTGCCGGCGCCACGCCCGCGCGGCTCCGCGTCTTCCGCGGCGAGCCGGGGAGCCAGGCGCACTACGACGAATTCGACGTCCCGGTCGAGGAGGGGATGGTCGTCCTCGACGCGCTGCACTGGATCCAGGCCAATGGCGCGCCCGACCTGGCGGTGCGCTGGAACTGCAAGGCCGCCAAGTGCGGCTCGTGCGGCGCCGAGGTCAACGGCAAGCCACGCCTGACCTGCAAGACCCGCCTGAGCGACTTCGACCCCGCCGAGCCGATCGTGGTCGAGCCGATGCGGACGTTCCCGCTGATCCGCGACCTCGTCACCGACGTCTCCTGGAACTACGCGGTCAATCGCTCGCTCGAGCCGTTCACGCCCCCGGCGGACGTCCCCCAGTCGGACTGGCGCTGGCAGCAGGAGGACATCGAGCGCGTCCAGGAGTTCCGGAAGTGCATCGAGTGCTTCCTCTGCCAGGACGTCTGTCACGTGCTCCGGAACCATGAGACGGACAAGCCGTTCATGGGCCCGCGGTTCCTCGTTCGAACCGCCGGCCTCGAGATGCACCCGATCGACCAGGCCGATCGCCGCCGCTACCTCAAGGACGTCGGCGGGGTCGGCTACTGCAACATCACCAAGTGCTGCACCGAGGTCTGCCCGGAGCACATCAAGATCACCGACAACGCGATCATCCCCCTCAAGGAGCGGGTCGCCGACGAGTTCTACGACCCGATCCAGTGGGTCTGGCGCAAGGTCCGCGGCCGCCCCGACGCGCCGCTGCGGACCGAGCTGCCGATGCTCCCATCCGCACCGGCCGCCCCGGTCGCCGCGGCTCGAGGGGATGGCGAGAGCGCTGCGCCCATGGCGGCCGCCGAGCCCGCGCTGCCGACGCCGCCGAAGCGGGCCTCGACCCGGCCCAAACGCCCGCGCCGCCGCTCCGACGCCGGCGACGAGACCCCGTCGGAGGGCTGAGCCCGACCGCATGCGCGAGCCGCCGCTGACGCTCGGCTTCGAGGACGAGCCACCGGAAGCCGAGGAGCCGCGCCGCCCGACGCCCGCGCCATCCACGTCGACCGCCGGCTTCGTCGTCCGCACCGACGGCGCCGCGCGGGGCAACCCCGGTCCCGCCTCCGCCGGTGCCGTCCTCATCTCGCTGGCCCGGCCGGATGCGCGGCATCCGCTCGCGCCCCCGGACGCCTCGATCTCGGACTACCTCGGCGTCCAGACCAACAACGTCGCCGAGTACACCGCCGTGGTCCGCGCGATCGCGCTGGCGCTGGAGCTCGGCGCGCGACGCCTGGAGCTGCTGCTCGACTCGAAGCTGATCGTCGAGCAGCTCGCGGGCCGCTGGCGGGTCAAGGACGCGAAGCTGCGTCCACTGTGGGCGGAAGCGCTCCGCGGCCTCCGGACCTTGCCCGACGGCTGGGTCGCGGCGCACGTCCCGCGCGCCCAGAACTCGCAGGCGGACGCCAAGTGCAACGACGCCATCGACCGAGTCGCCGCGGGCGGTCCAGCTTCGGTCGTCGTCCGGCCCTAGGCCCGGGCCGGCACGCGCCTGCTGGTGATCGCGCCCTGAGCCCGTAGAATGCCCGGAGTCAGCGAGGCGGCCGGATGGCCGCGGGTCGGCGGGGCAACCCGCCGGCTTGAGGAAAGTCCGAGCTCCACAGCGCAAGGTAGCGGGTAACTCCCGTCCGCCGCGAGGCGAGGACCAGCGCCACAGTGACGAACCGCGCGCGGGCTTGCCCGCAAGCGGAGTGAAACGCGGCAAGCTCTACCCGGAGCAAGGCCAAATAGGAGGGCGACCAACCGGCTTGCCGGAAGGGCGCGCTGCCCAGCCCTCGGGTCGGCCGCACGAGCCGTCGGGTAACCGGCGGCCTCAGATGGATGGCCATCGCCGGGCCGTTTCGACGGCACGGCACAGAACTCGGCTTACAGGCCGCGCTCGCTGACGTAACCTGCGGACACTCGAACCCGGACGTGGGATTGGAGGCGCATGTTCGACTACCAGACCGTCAAGCTCCTGCATCGTCACAGCGACGAGAACTGGATCCCCATGACGGAGGGATCGAACCACGATGCCGCGTCCCACGACGTGGAGCGCGGTTGGCTCAAGGGCTCCCGGATCTTCCGATGCACGCGCTGCGACGAGGAGATCGCGATCGTGCAGTCGTCGGAGCCGGCGTCCGCCGCGCCGGGCGAGACCGGCTAGTACGAGGCGATTGGCCGCGGGGCTGAGAGGAGCCTGCTCGAGCAGGAGATCCGGCCCGACTGGGCCGTGCCGTCAGTCTTCGTCCGGTCGGAAGATGTGCGCCGCCGTGCAGGCATTGCAGATCGGCGTCGCCGCGTCGAGGTCGCCCAGGGGGATCGCCAGCTTGCGGTCCGGGTAGAGGCACTCGACGTCGTAGCGTCGCTCGCCCTTGGGCTCGACGCGGATCAGCCGCCGGAACGTGCAGCGGCGGATCCGGTGCGGCGCGAGGTGCGACGGATCCGGAAGGACGACCGCATCGACCTGGAGCGGCAGGGCCATCGGCGGGCTGGGGGCCTCCATCTGGCTCCTCATCGGCGCGAACGCGACGAAAGGTCGGCGCAGCCTAGCACCGGGCTTGACGGCGCGGCCACCCTGAAAAGGTACTAGAGTCCGCGGCGCCCAAAGGCAGCGAGGAGGCGATGGAGGACCGGGACCAGCCCGAGCAGCCCGAGCACCGCGAGCGTCGAATCCTGACCCCCGCCGTGCTCGCCTCGGCCCTCTTCGCCGCCGCCTGCGCGACCTTCGCGATCTCGTTCGTCGCCGCCCGCGGCGGCCTCCAGCTCCCGATGGCGGCGACGCCGCCGCCCGTCGCGCTCGCCTCGGCCGAGCCGACAGCGCTGCCCACGCCCGAGCCATTGCCGAGCCCGGAGCCGACGCTCGAGGCGACCCTGCCGCCGCCGTCGCTCGAGCCGACGCTCGCACCGACGCTGCCGCCGCCGACCGAGGCGCCCGGCTTCGCGCTGCCGACGCCCGGACCCGGCGACCCGCTCCTCGCGCTCGACCGCTGCCCGGGCCACCCTGCCTGCTTCATCTACGTCGTCCAGCGCAACGACACGATGAACCGGATCCTCAACCGCTTCGACCTCGACCTCGAGGTCGTGCTCGCGATGAACCCCCAGATCACGGACCCCGCGGTCATCGTGGTGAACCACCGGATGTACCTGGGGCGCGACCGCTTCGCGCGGCTCGACCTCTGCCCCAACGGCGAGCGTTGCTTGCTCTACGTCGTCGTCTCGGGCGATTCGATGAAAGACATCGCGGACCGCTACGGCATCACGGTCGACGACATCCGGGCCGCCAACCCCGGCATGCAGGTGCCCATCCAGCCCGACCAGGTCATCAAACTGCCCTACCCGGGCTGACCGCGGCGCTGGCGGGCCCCGGCCGGTTCGGCCGGCGGTGTGGTCGTCTGGCTCTGCCCGTGGTGCTGCGGGCGCGGCCGGCTGCGCGGGTGTGCGGTCGCCTGGCCGAGCCCGGCAGGGCGGTCGCGCCAGCTCCGCCGGTGGTCCCGCGGGCTGCGGCCGGCTCCGCGGGTGTGCGGTCGCGTGGCCCCCGCCCGGCAGGGCAGCCCTGGGCCTCCTTGATCTCGGCCGTGAACAGCCAGTGTTCATTTTCGGGGCATTCACGCCGCTAAGCCGTTCGCGGCGACCCCTTATCAGGCGGCATGAACGCCACCTGTGCATCGGGCGCCCTAAGGGCCCTCAAAAGGCACGTCCGTTGAATGGGCTGGCGGCTTCAGGGTCTCCTTGGCCTGAATGTGCACGCCTGCTGTTCACGGGCGTGGTCAAGGCTCCGCAGACAGCGCGGAGCGAACCAGCGAGCGGCACACGCGGCGTGGCGGCCGCCACCGCCGGCGGACGTGGGCAGGGCAGACCCCGCCGGCGGCCTCGCTCCCGCCGGGGCGACCTGCATCCGCGGCGAGCCGACGCCGGCCGGCGGAGATGCTCGCCCTCCAGGTCCCCCCCGCCGCCTGCCGACCGCCGGCCGACCGCGGGCTGGCCGCCGGCCGACCGCCGACGAGCGGCCGGCCTGGACCGCCGACGAGCCCTCGCCGGCCGCCTTCGGGGGCGCGATTCGCGGGCTCCCGACGACCTCGAATTTCAGGGGTTGACGAACGCTTGGCGAGGCCTAGAATTCCCGGCAAGTGGTGCGAAGTGGGGAAAGGTGGGGATCCACCGCGAGTCCCTTGGGTCTCCAGCCCCCGCCTCACCGCCAGCGGCCTACCGGACGGGCACTCCGGGATCCGCGACACCGATGACCGGCTCGCGGCCCCCGCGAGCCGGTCGAACTTCGTCATTGGGGTGGGGCAGTGTTCACCGGCGAGTACCGGCACACGGTGGACGACAAGGGACGGCTCGCGATCCCGGCGCGCTTTCGGGCGCAGCTCGAGGGAGGCGCCGTGCTGTCCCGGTGGATCGATGGCTGCCTCGCCATCCACACCCGCGCCGGCTGGGACGCGCTGCAGGCCAAGGTCGCCGGCGTCGCGCTGACTGATCCCGCGGGACGGCTCTTCGAGCGGGCGATCTTCGCCGGCGCGCTCGAGGCCGACATGGACCGCCAGGGCCGCGTCCTCGTGCCGGCCTACCTGCGCAGCGAGATGGGCATCGACACCGAGGCCCTCGTCATCGGCGTGCGCGACCACGGCGAGATCTGGGCGCCCGAGCGCTGGGCCGCCTACCGCCGCGAGATGGACGACCCGGCGCGCTTCGCCGAGGCGATCCGTGGGCTCGGGATCTAGGCCGATGCCCGACGACGCCGCGGCACCCGTGACCCACGTCCCGGTCCTCGCCGACGAGGTCATCGCGGCCCTCGCGCCCGTGGCCGGGAGCCGCCACGTCGACGCGACCCTCGGCGGCGGCGGCCACGCGGAACGAATCCTCCAGGCCAGCGACCCTGATGGCCGCCTCCTCGGTCTCGACGCCGACGGGGCGGCCATCGCCAGAGTCCGCGAGCGCCTCGCGCCCCGCTTCGGGGCCCGCCTGCACCTCCGCCAGGCCAACTTCCGGGAGCTTGCGACGGTCGCGCCGGACGAGGGCTTCGACGCGGTCGACGGCTGCCTGTTCGATCTCGGGCTGTCGAGCTTCCAGCTCGCCGACGAGGCGCGCGGCTTCGGGATCCGGACCGGAGGGCCGCTCGACATGCGCTTCGACACGAGCCGCGGCGTCCCGGCCGCCGACCTCCTGGCGACGCTCGACGTCGCCGAGCTGACGGCCCTCCTGCGCCGCTACGGCGAGGAGCCGTTCGCCGGCCGGATCGCCCGGGCAATCGTCGAGACCCGCCGGACCACGCCGGTTCGTACCGCCGAGGAGCTCGCCGCGATCGTCGCCCGGGTGGCGCCGTCACGCGCCCCGGGCCGGCGCCGGATCCACCCCGCGACGCGCGTCTTCCAGGCGCTGCGGATCGCCGTCAACGAAGAGCTCGATGCACTTCAGGCCGGGCTGGCCGCCGCGGTCGACCTCCTCCGTCCCGGCGGCCGGCTCGTCGTCCTCAGCTACCACTCCCTCGAGGACCGCATCGTCAAGCGCTTCCTGCAGGCCGAGCGGCGGGGCTGCATCTGCCCGCCTGAGGCGCCGGTCTGCGTCTGCGGCCGCGAGCCGCGACTCCGCCTGCTGAGCCCGAAGGGCGTCGTCCCGAGCGACGCCGAGATCACCGCCAATCCGCGCGCCCGGAGTGCCCGGCTGCGCGCCGCAGAACGGCTGGCTGCCTAGTCGCCCTGAACGCGCCCCAGCGACCCGGACCTTGGAGACCCGGGCGATCCACCAGCGGAAGGAGGAGCCCCCAATGAGCAAGCGCCACACCACCAGCCGGAGGCGGAGCTACGGCCGCCGCCAGCACGAGCTGCACGAGCGGATCGATCGCATCACCGAGCGACGACGAGCGGAGCGCGCCTGGCGCTCGAGCCACAGCACCGGCCTCGACGCCATCGGGTACCTGGACGCCACGGGATCCGAGCAGCAGTTCGGCTACATCGACTGATGGCCGTCTACCAGGGCGCGCGCCGCCCCGTGGCGCTGCCACTCGGCCTCGATGCGCTGGCGGGAGACCGCCGCGCAGCCAAGGCCGGCGCGAAGGCGGGCGCCGAGCGCAAGCGCGGCGCGCCGACCCGTGCGGAGCGAACCGGCGAGGGGCGCGTGGCGTCGACTCGCGCCCACGGCGCGACTCGCGCCCAGGCCGCGACCGGAGCCCGCGCCGCGCGGGCGCTGACGAGCCGACGCCCGTCGAGCGTCGGCATCGCCCTCGGGGCGATCGTGCTCGTGTTCAGCGCGGCGTTCCTGTCGCTCAGCCAGAGCGTCCGTGTCGCGGCCACGAGCTACGACATCGTCCGCCTCGCGTCCGAGCACGACCGCCTCCAGGCGATTCGCCAGGACCTCGCATCCGACGTGGCCCGCCTCCGCAGCGAGCCCGCCATCCGAAAGCAGGCGCTCGACGCCGGCCTCGGCCAGCTCAGCGGCCCACTCGTCGTCCCCGCCCGCTAGCGAGCGAAACGCAATGCCGGGTCGAACCGATTCGGGGCGCCGCCTGCTCGTGCTCCTCGTCGTGTTCGCGGTCGGGGCGAGCGCGCTCGTCACGCGGCTCGGCTACTGGCAGCTCGTGCGCCACGACGAGCTCGTCGAGAGCGCCCACAAACAGATCTTCTATCGGGCGGAGGTGCCCAGCCAGCGCGGCCAGATCTACGACCGCAGCGGCACGATCGTCCTGGCCTCGAGCGTCGTCCGCGAGAAGCTCGTCGTCGCGGCGGACCAGATGACGGCTCAGCAGCAGGCGGACACCGTCGCATTCCTCACCGGCCAGCTCGGGCTCGACGCGACCGCCGGCGGCACGCTCGCGGCGAAGCTGCAGACCGGCAAGCCGTACATCGTGGTCGCGCGCGACCTCACGCCCGAGAAGACGACGGCGATCGAGACCGCGGCGGCCGCGGCCGGGATCGAGGGCATCTCGTTCGAGTCCGACGCCGCCCGGAGCTACCCGATGGCCGGCGGCAGCCCGAACAGCACGCTGGCCGCCCATCTGATCGGCTTCGTGAACCGGGACGGCGCCGGCCAGTACGGCGTCGAGCAGTTCTACCAGGACGTCCTCGGCGGCCAGCCGCGGATCGTCGAGGCCGACCGCGACTCGAACGGCAAGCCGGTGCTCGAGACCGAGCGCACGGTCGAGCCCGGGGTCCCGGGGCGTGACATCCGCCTGACGATCGACGCCGGCCTCCAGCTCGCGATCGAGCAGGAGGTCATGTCGGCGCGAATCGCCAACGATGCGAAGTCCGTCTCCGCAGTCGTCATGGATCCCTGGACCGGCGAGATCTACGCCGAGGCCTCGTACCCGTCGTACGACGCCAACCGCTACACGGCGATCGCGAGCGAGGACCCGTCGCTGTTCGTCGATCCCGTCGTCTCCCACGTGTACGAGCCGGGCTCGGTCTTCAAGATGCTGACCGTCCTCGCGGGCCTCGAGACCGGCACGACCTCGCTCGAGCGCATCTACCGCGACACCGGCCGGATGCGGCTCGCGGGCGACACCCGCATCGACGACGCCGACAACCAGGCGATGGGTGAGCTCAAGCTCGAGGACGCGATCGCCTACTCCCGCAACGTCGTCGCCGCCAAGGTGGCGCTCGGCCTCGCCCCCACGACCGGCGACGCCTCGACGATCCTCCATGAGGTCTGGACCCGCATGGGCTTCGGCCAGCCGACCGGGATCGACGTCGCCGGCGAGGTCCGGGGCCTCGTCAACGATCCGGCGATCACCGCCTGGCGCCAGATCGACCTCGCGAACGGCTCGTTCGGACAGGGCGTGGCCGTCACGCAGATCCAGCTCGCGGCGGCCTACGCGGCGATGGTCAACGGCGGCACGCTCGTCCACCCGCACGTCGTCGCCGGCGTCGGCACCGAGGCGGTCACGGCGCCGACCGACGAACCGGTCATCGACCCGAGCCTCAGTCCGGACCTCGCGGCCCTGATGGAGCATGTCTTCCAGAACCCGTGGTACGTCGACCAGGCCCGCACGCCGGGCTACTGGATCGGCGGCAAGACCGGCACCGCCCAGGTCTGGGACGCCGAGAAGCAGAAGTGGCTGTTCAACACCTACAACTTCTCGTGCGTCGGCTTCATCGGCCGGGAGAAGGGCCACCCGGACCTCGTCGTCGCGGTTCGCATCTCCGAGGCGCCGCCGAACCGCAACGCGCTCGGCCAGATCCTCCTGCCGGTCACGTCGGTCGAGCTGTTCCGGCGCGTCGCGACCGATGCCGTGACGACGCCGGGCCTCCTGGCGCCGCTCTCGCCGACCGACGCGACGACCGCCCGGACGGGCGGGTGATCGTCGCCGCGGCGGCGGCCGCCCGGCCCTGTGCCACACTTCGCGGCGTGACCGACGAGGGCCCGCAGCCGCGCGCTGCGAGCGCCGGGCCGCCGCCCGATGCGGCCGCTCACCCCCGGGGGAACGACGCCCCGGCACTCACCGCCGACGACCTCCGGCGCCTGACCGGCGGTCGTTTGCTGCGGACCAGCCGGCGTCCCATCCGGGGCGCGGCGGTCGATTCACGCCTGATCGGCGACGGCCAGCTCTTCGTCGCGCTCGCCGGCGAGCGGACCGATGGCCACCGCTTCCTGGCCGACGCCGCGGTTGCCGGCGCCGCCGCGCTGGTCGTCTCGCGGCCCCTCCCGCCGCAGGTGCTCGACGCCCTCGGCGACGTCACCGTCCTCGCCGTCCCGGACGGGCTGGTCGCGCTCGGCGCCATCGCCGCGGGCTGGCGGACGCGGTTCGACCCGCTCGTCGTCGGCGTGACCGGGAGCATCGCCAAGACCTCGACCAAGGAGGCCGTCGCGGCCGTCCTCGCCACGACGTTCCGAACGCTGCGCTCGGAGGGCAACCAGAACAACGAGATCGGGATGCCGCTGACCCTGCTCCGCCTGGGGCCGGACCATCGCGCGGCCGTCCTCGAGATGGGCATGTACGCCGGCGGCGAGATCGCGGACCTGGCCCGCATGGCCAGGCCCAGGATCGGCGTCGTGACGGCCGTGCACGGCGTGCACCTCAGCCGGATGGGCTCGCTGGCCGCGATCGAACGGGCCAAGGGCGAGCTGGTCGAGGCGCTGCCCTCCGACGGCGTGGCGGTGCTGAACCAGGACGACCGCCGCGTCCGGCGGATGGCCGAGCGCACGGCGGCCCGCGTGCTGAGCTACGGCCTCTCGAGCGACGCCGACGTGACCGCGGATGAGATCGTCTCGGCCGGCTTCGATGGCATGCGCTTCACCCTCCGCCTGCCACCGTCGCGCGGCGGGCGCCCCAGCCGCCTGCCGGCGCGGATCCCGGGCCTCGGCAAGCTCTCCGTCCACAACGCGCTCGCCGGCGCCGCGGTCGGCCATGCGGCGGGCATCGAGCCGGCCAAGATCGTCCATGCCCTCGCGCTGGGCTGGTCCGCGGCGCATCGCGGGCAACTCATCAAGATCGGGCGGATCACGCTCATCGACGATGCCTACAACGCATCGCCGCCATCGGTCACGGCCGCGCTGGACATGCTCGCGGGGCTGCCCGGGCGGCGGGTGGCCGTGCTCGGCGAGATGCTCGAGCTGGGCAAGGGCGCGGTCACGGGCCATCGCGAGGTCGGCACCGCCGCGGCGGCGACGTGCGACCTGCTCGTGATCGTCGGCGGGGGAGCGGCCGCGGGAATCGCCGCCGGGGCCAAGGCCGCCGGGCTCGACCCGTCGCGCATCCTCGAGGCGCGCGATCGCGAGGCGGCCCTCGACCTGCTGCGGGCACGCCTCCGCGACGGCGACGTGGTCCTCTTCAAGGCCTCGCGCGGCGTCGAGCTCGACCTCCTCGTCGATGCCCTCCGGGCCGAGCTGTCCTGATGGACTTCGTCAGCATCATCCAGGGCCTGCTGCTCGCCTTCGCCGCGGTCGTGATCCTGATGCCCGCCTACATCCGCGCGCTGCGCCACTTCCGCATGGGCAAGCAGATCCTCGAAGAGGGTCCGGAGACCCACCACGTCAAGCAGGGGACGCCCACGATGGGCGGGCTGCTGATCATCGGCGTGGTCCTGAGCCTGTTCTTCGCGATGGCCGGCGGACTGCCGCCGGGCGGCATCATCGCCCCGCTCGCGACGCTCCTTCTCGTCGGCATCCTGGGGGCCTTCGACGACTGGCTGAACGCCCGAACCGGCGAGGGGATCACCGCCCGGCAGAAGATGCTGTGGCTGGTCGTGGTGGCGTCGTTCGCCGCGTACCAGATCCAGACGACGTACGCGATCGACTCGATCGCCGTGCCGTTCGTCGGCACGGTCATGGTCCACCCGGCGGTCTACATCGTCTTCGCCGCGTTCGCCATCATCGCCGCGGCCAACGGCGTCAACCTGACCGACGGCCTCGACGGCCTGGCCGGCGGCACGCTGGTGTTCGCGTTCGTCGCCTTCGTGTTCGTCTCGCTGCTCAACGTGCCCACCCAGCCGAACCTCGCGCTGCTGTGCGCCCTCATCGTCGGGGCGCTCCTCGGGTTCCTGTGGTTCAACGTGCACCCGGCGCAGGTCTTCATGGGCGATTCCGGCTCGCTGGCCCTCGGGGCGACCCTCGCCGTCACCGCCCTGATCACGGGCCAGATCCTGATCCTGCCGATCGTCGGGCTCGTGTTCGTCATCGAGGCGCTGTCGGTGATCATCCAGGTCGCCTACTTCAAGCTCACCGGCGGGCGGCGCATCTTCCGGATGAGCCCGCTCCACTACCACTACGAGCTGGCGGGCTGGGACGAGGAGAAGATCACGCTCCGGTTCTGGATCGTGGGCATCATCGCCGGGCTCATCGGCGTGACGCTCTTCCTGGCGTCGATCGACAGGCTCGGCTGACGGTGATGACCGCTGACCGCAACGACCTCCGCGCCGCCACTCCCGCGGGAGCCGCCGCGGCCACGATCGACCCGGCCGGCCTCGTCCCGGGAGCGCTTGCTGCTGGCCTCTTCCGTGAACGGCCGGTGAGCGTGCTCGGCTTCGCTCGATCGGGCATCGCGCTGGCCCGCTTCCTCGCGGACGCCGGCGCCGACGTGACGGTCTACGACGCCCGCCCGGCCACGGAGCTGGCCAGAGCGACTGCGGCGCTCGAAGGCCGGCCGCTTCGCCTGCTGCTCGGGCCCGACGTCGATCCCGGCGATGCCCTCGCGGGCGCAGCGCTGATCGCCACGTCGCCGTCGATCAACCCCGACTACCCGACGACCGAGCCGAGACTCCGGCGGGCGCTCGCCGAGGTCGTCGCGCGACGCCGCGCCGGCGACCTCGCCGCGCCGGCGGTCATCTCGGAGGTCGACCTCTTCCTCCGCCTCTGCCCCGCGCCGACGATCGGGATCACCGGGACGAAGGGCAAGACGACGACCTCGGCCCTGATCCACGCGCTGCTCGCCACGGACGAGGCGCATCCGGCGGTCCTCGGCGGGAACATCGGCGTGCCGCTCGTCGAGCGGCTCCCGGAACTGACGCCCGACCATCGGGTCGTCCTCGAGCTCTCGGAGCTGCAGCTGCCGACACTCTCGCGGGGGACGACCGTCGCCGTCTACACGAACGTGACCGCCGATCACCTCGACCGACACGGGACGGTGGAGGCCTACCGCGCCGTGAAGCGCCGCCTCGCCGAGCTCGTGGACCCGGGAGGGGCGCTCATCCTGAACGCCGACGACCCGGTGGTCGCCGAATATGGAACGGCAACCCGCGCCCGCATCGTGCGCTACCGGCGCGGCGAGCTGCCGCCCGGGGGCGTCGGCACGGCCCACGGCTGGATCGTCGCGGACGCGGTGGAGCCGCTGGGAGCCGGCGGTGGCACGGGCTCGGCCGGGCGGATCCTGCCGATGGACGAGCTCGGCATCCCGGGCCAGCACAACGTCTCGAACGCCCTCGCGGCGACGGCGGTCGCGCTGCTGTTCGGCATCGGCCCCGACGCGATCCGGCGCGCGGCGGGGGCCTTCACCGGGGTCGAGCACCGGCTCGAGCGCGTCGCGGAGGTCGACGGCGTCCGCTTCGTCAACGACTCGCAGGGCACCCAGCCCGACGCGGTGATCGCGGCGCTCCACGCCTTCGAGCCGCCGATCGTGCTGATCGCGGGCGGGCGCGACAAGGGCGTCGACCTGGCCGAGCTCGCGACAGTCGTGGCCGATCGCGCGGCCGCCGCGGTCCTGATCGGGGAGAGCGGCCCGGCGCTCGAGCGCCTCTTCCGCGGCGCCGGTCTTGCGACCACGGAACGCGCGTCCACCCTCGAGGACGCCGTCGAGGCGGCCGACGGCCTGGCCCGAGCGGCTCGGCGGGGGAGTGGCGCGGTGGCCACCGTGCTGCTGAGTCCCGCGGCCGCGAGCTTCGACATGTTCGCCGACTACGAGGCCCGCGGCCGCGCCTTCAAGGCCGCCGTCGCGCGGCTCGCCGGGGGCCGGGGCTGATGGATCTCGCCGGCCGGCTGCCGTTCGGCCCGCGCTCCGCGGCACCGGCACGCGGTGGCCGGACGAGCGAGGCCGGGATGCGTCGCTGGACTCGGGGCCTCGGGTCGACGCCTGCCCCGGAGGGCCGCGCCGAGCGCCGCGCCGCCGCGGCGACCTCGGCGACCGCCCGTCCCGCGGCGCGCGCCGGGGCCGACGTCCTGCATCGGGAGCGGCACCAGCCGGACTACTCGATCCTGCTGGCCGTGGTCGCTCTCGCGGCCATCGGCATCCTGATGGTCTATTCGTCATCGGCGATGCGCGCCTACATCGAGCGCGACGACACGCTCGCGATCGTCGGGCCGCAGATCTTCTGGGGGGCGCTGGGCCTCCTCGTGATGCTCGCGGTCATGCGCATCGACTACCGCTGGCTCCGACTCCTGTCCGTGCCGGGCTACGCATTCGCCCTGGTGCTGCTCGTGCTCGTGTTCGTTCCGTCGCTCAACCGTGTGGTCGGTGGGTCGGCGCGGTGGCTGGTCGTCGGGCCGCTGCCGGCGGTCCACCCGGCCGAGATCGCCAAGCTCGCTCTCATCGTCTATCTCGCCCACTGGATGGCGAACAAGGGCAAGCGCATCGGTGGCTTCTTCTCGGGCACCGTGCCGTTCCTGCTGATCGCGATGCCGGTCATCGCGCTCGTCTTCAAGGAGCCGGACCTCGGCACGACGGTGGTCATCGCGCTGGCGGCGTTCACGATGTTCTTCGTCGCCGGGGCGAGCCTGCTTCAGCTCGGCGCGATGGGCGGGATCGGCTTCGTCGGCGTCCTGTTCGTCGGCCTGCGCGACTACCAGATCGAGCGGATCCGGACGTTCCTCGACCCCTGGGCGGACCCGCTCGGAACGGGATTCCACACGATCCAGGGGCTCCTCGCCCTCGGGCTCGGCGGCATCTTCGGCCAGGGCCTCGGCGAGTCGAAGCTCGCCGGCGGGCTGTACCTGCCGAACGCCTGGAACGACTTCATCTTCGCGATCATCGGCGAGGAGTTCGGCTTCATCGGGGCCGGGCTCGTCATCGGGCTGTTCGTCCTGCTGGCCTATGCCGGCATCCGGACCGCGCTGCGGGCCCCGGACACATTCGGCGCGCTGCTCGCCGCCGGGATCACGGCGTGGCTGTGCTTCCAGGCGTTCGTCAACATTGCGGTCGTGGTGGCGCTGCTGCCGGTCACCGGCATCACGCTGCCGTTCATCAGCGCCGGCGGCTCGTCGCTGCTCGTCAGCTTCGCGGCGGCCGGCGTGCTCCTCTCGATCTCCCGCGAGTCGCTCGAGCGGCGGCCGGCGGCCGTCGCCGCGGAGGAGAAGGGGAGCGGAGCCCGGAGGACAGATGCGGCTGCTGATCGCGGCAGGGGGAACCGGGGGACACATCTACCCGGCCCTCGCCGTCGCGACATCGATCCGCCGTCGAGCCGGCACGCCTGAGCTCGACTGGGTCGGCGGCCGGCGCGGGCTGGAGGGCCAGGTCGTCCCGGCGTCGGGCTTCCGGCTCCGGCGGCTGCTCCTTCGGTCGCTGCGCTCGGTCGAGGCCGACGTCCACCTCGTTCTCGACCCGATCCGGCTGGCCCTGTCCGTCCCGCAGGCGCTGTGGTGGCTGCTTCGCCGCCGCCCGGCCGCCGTCTTCACGACCGGCGGCTACGTCGCCATCCCGGTCCTCATCGCGGCCCGGCTCCTCGGCATCCCGACGCTCATGTGGGAGGGCAACGTCATCCCCGGCAAGAGCGTCCGCGCGACAGCGCGTCTCGCCTCCGCGCTCGCGGTCTCGTTCAAGCCGACCTGCGCCGCGCTGTCGTCGCGGCGGCCGTGCTTCGTGACCGGCACGCCGATCCGCGACATCGCCGCGATCGACCGGCTCGCCGCCCGGGAGCGCCTGGACCTGCCGTCGTACGCGCGGGTCGTGCTGGTGTTCGGCGGCTCGCAGGCGACGCGCACGCTGAATGCCGCGGTGACTGGTGCGCTGCCCCAGCTCGTCGAGAAGCTGCACGTGATCCACCTCACGGGCACTGACGGGCTCGCGGCCGCGGAGGCCGCGCGCGGCGCGCTGCCGGATCCGCTCCGGTCGCGCTATCGCCCCGCCGCGTTCCTGGGCGAGGGCCTGCTCGACGCCCTCGCGGCTGCGGATCTGGTCGTTGGCCGGGCGGGTTCGTCCACGCTGGCCGAGACCACGGCGTTCGGGCTGCCGCTGGTCGTCGTCCCGTACCCGTACGCCGGCGCGCACCAGCGGGCCAACGCGGCCGAGCTCGTGGACGGCGGCGCCGCCCTGTACATCGAGGACGACGCGTTCGACAGCGCCGCCCTGATCGAGGCGGTCGGCATCCTCGACGATCCGGCGCGCCACGCGGCGATGTCCGCCGCCGCACGGCGCCTCGCGAGGCCCGGGGGCGCGGACGCGGTCGTCGAGCTGCTGCTGGCGCTGGCCGAGCGACGCACCCTGCCGTCCGCGGAGGCCGTGACGGCTCTCGCGAGCGGCCAGGGGATCGGCACTCGCACGGGCGCGGCGGCCGGCGATGCCTCGAGCTCCGCCCCGGGCGCCGCGCGGTGACGGACCAGGGGGCCGGCGGGGTGACGGCCGCGACCCCGGGCCAGGACCTGGTCGCGCTCTCCGGTGACATCGCCCGGCGCGTCGGGGTCAAGGCCGAGCGCAACGCGCCGCTCGCGAAGCTGACGACGATGCGCGTCGGCGGCCCCGCGGACCTGCTGACCACGGCCCACAACGCGTTCGAGCTCCGCGCGCTGGTTCGCTTCGCGCGCTCGCGCGGGCTGCCGCTGACGCTCCTCGGTCGCGGGAGCAACACGGTGATCTCGGACCGCGGGGTCCGCGGCCTGGTCGTCCACGTGCGCGCCGAGGGCAGCAGGATCGACGGCGATCGTTACGTCGCCGAGGCCGGCGTGCCGATGGCCCGGGCCGCCACCGAGACCCAACGGGCCGGGCTCACGGGCCTCGAGTTCGGGCTGGCGATCCCCGGCAGCGCCGGTGGGGCGGTCTGGGCGAACGCCGGCGCGCACGGCAACGACGTCCGGGCCGTGCTCGAGTCGGCGGACGTGCTCCTCGCCGACGGCTCGGAGCATCGAATCGACGCCGCCGACCTCGGCCTCGGCTACCGCGAGAGCCGCTTCAAGCACCAATCCGCGGAAGGTCCCAGTGAGGTCGTGCTCGGCGCCCGCTTCCGCCTCGAGCCCGCCTCCGCCGACGAGATCAAGGCCCGCCTCGACGACATCCGCCACTGGCGCCAGGCCCACCAGCCGCTCGGCCTGCCGTCTGCCGGGAGCTCGTTCCGCAACCCGAGCCCCGAGACGTCGGCCGGCGAGCTGATCGACACGGCCGGCCTGAAGGGCACCCAGGAAGGCGGCGCCACGGTCTCGGAGAAGCACGCCAACTTCATCGTCAACGACCGCAAGGGCACCGCCGCCGACGTCCGGCGGCTGATGGACCGGGTCCGGGCCGCGGTGCTCGAATCCGCGGGCGTGGAGCTGGTGCCGGAGGTCGTGTTCGTGGGCGACTGGGCCGGCTGGCCGTGGCCGGCCGCGGAGGACGCGCGCCCGTGACCCGCGCCTGGCCACCGGTCACCGTCCTCCTGGGCGGGCCGTCCGCCGAGCACGACGTCTCGGTCGTCTCCGGGACGGCGATCGCGGAGGCGCTCGCGGCCGCGGGCCTGGTGGTCCGCCAGGTCTGCATCGACCTCGACGGGCGGTGGTGGTGGCTGCCGGCCGGACACCGCCGCGAGGATCGCCCTGCCGGCGCCTACGATGACCCGGCCGCGCTCGGTGCAGAGGGGCCGCTGCCGGTCGGCGCGGCGCTCGACCGCCTCGCAGCGATGACGCCCGCACCGCTCGTCTTCATCGCGCTCCACGGGCCGTTCGGCGAGGACGGCACGGTCCAGGCCCTGCTCGAGGCCGCCGGCCTCGCCTACACCGGCGCGGGCGTGCTGGCCTCCGCGTTGGGCATGGACAAGGTCGCCCAGAAGCGCATCTGGCGCGGGCTCGGGCTGCCGGTCGTCGATCACCTCGAGGTCCGTGCCGCGACGTGGACCGCGAATCGGGCCCAGGTCCTGGGCCAGCTCGAGGCGTTCGCCGCGGGCGCGAGCCCGCCGGAGCCGCGGCTGATGGTCAAGCCGGCGCGCCTCGGCTCCTCGATCGGCATGACCCTGGCCCATACCGCCGACGAGCGGGCGGCCGCCCTCGACCTCGCCTTCCGCTACGACGACCTCGCCGTCGTCGAGCGCTATCTCGCGAAGGCGCGGGATCTCGAGGTCTCGGTCATCGGCTCGGAGCCGCCACTGGGCGTCTACGGGCCCGGCGAGATCGTCGCCGGCCACGAGTTCTACGACTACGCCGCGAAGTACACGCCCGGTCTCTCGGAGACCTCGACCCGGGCCGAGATCCCCGACGCCCAGCGCGAGCTGATGAAGAAGCTCGCCCGGGACGCCTACCGCGCCCTCGGGGTCGAGGGCTTCGCGCGGGTGGACTTCCTGGTCCGCGACGAGCAGATCTACATCTCCGAGATCAACACGATCCCGGGCTTCACCCCGATCAGCCTGTTCCCCACGATGCCCGCCGAGGCCGGCCTCGACTTCACGGCCGTCTGCCTGCGCATCCTCGAGCTGGCGCTCGAGCGCCACCAGCACCGAGTGCGGCTGCGGGTCCGGCCGGCGGACCTGCCGCGGTGAGCGGCCGATGAGGCCGTTCGGCTCCGGCCGGCGCCGGGCCAGCGGCGCGCGGCCGATGAAGGGTGCCCGGGTTCCCGTGCCCGAGCGGTCGGCGGACGCCGCCCTCGGGCGGGCCATGCGCGGCCTCGTCGGGCCGGCCGCCGAGACGAAGGACGGCCGCCGACGAGCGGTCAGCGCCGGCCAGCCCGTCCCGGTGCCGACGGCGGCCCGCCGGGGCTGGGATACCGCCGCCGCACCCCGCCGCCGGGGCCGCGTCCGGATCTTCGCTCCCGCTCGCGCGGCCGGGCTCCTCGGCATGCTCGCGGCCGGCTTCCTCTTCACCCTCGCGACCGGGCCGACGGCCTTCGGCCTGAGCCGGACCGAGGTCCCGACGCTCCGCTGGACCGACCCGGCAGCGGTCTCGGCCCAGCTCGCCCTGCCCGACGGCATCAACGTCTTCGGGCTCGACACGGCGCCGCTCGAGGCGGCCCTGCGCACGCTGCCCGGCATTGCCGACGCCGACGTGACGGTCGCGCTGCCGGATGCCGCCCTGGTCGTCCACATCGACGAACGCGTGCCGGTCCTCGCCTGGCAGGTGGGGGAGCAGCGCTGGCTCGCCGATTCAACGGGCGCGATCTTCGCGACCGTCGATCGCGAGACGCCGCTGCCCGCCGGCGTGGCCGTCGTCGACGACCGGCGCAGCTCCGGTGACGCCACGCTCTGGATCGGCGGCCGCCTCGACGCGGTCGACCTCGACGTCGCCACCCGCCTCGGCAGCGTCACGCCGGCAGACCTCGGCAGCGCGGCCACGCGCCTGCAGCTCCTCGTGACCGACGACGACGGCTTCGTCGTCTCGACCTCCGGCGGCTGGCAGGCCGTGTTCGGCTTCTACAGCCCGGCGACGCGGAGCACGGACATGATCCCGGGCCAGGTGCGCCTCCTGAAGAGCCTGCTCGACGGGCGCGAGGCCACCGTCCGCCGGGTCATCCTGGCCTCGGCGACCGACGGGACCTACATCCCGAGGGCGACGCCGAGGCCGAGTACGCGGTGATAGCCTTCCCCGGAACGCTCCGCAGCGAGGACGAACCCGTTGCTCCTCCCCCTGGCAGGCCTGCTGGTGGGCGTCCTGCTCGGGCTCGTTCTCAACGTCAACGTCGGCTTCGAGGCCAGCCGCTACTCGGCCGTGGCGATCCTCGCCGCGCTCGATTCGGTCCTCGGAGCGGTGCGGGCAGAGCTCGACGGCGTCTACGACAATCGAATCTTCATCAGCGGCTTCGTGACCAACGCGGTCGTGGCGGTGATCCTGACGTTCATCGGCGATCGGCTCGGCCTGGACCTGTACCTGGTGGCGCTGATCACCTTCGGCCTTCGGATCTTCAACAACGTCGCTCTCATCCGGCGGCACTTCATCTGAGGTAGCGAGTGGTAGAAGGGGTCCTCGTCGCGCTCGACGTCGGCACCAGCAAGGTCTGCGCGCTCATCGGCGAGATCGGCCGCGACGGCCGCCTGACGGTCATCGGCCACGGGACCGTCCCGGCGTCGGGGCTCAAGCGCGGCGCCGTCGTGAACATCGAGCAGACCGTCCGCTCCATCCGCGACGCGGTCGAGCGCGCCGAGCGGCTGTCGGGCTGGAAGATCGACAAGGCCTTCGTCGGCGTCGGCGGGGCGCAGGTCGAGAGCTTCAACTCGACCGGCCAGGTCTCGGTGTCGTCCGCGAGCAAGGAGATCAGCCGCGACGACATCCGGCGGGCCGTCGAGCAGGCCCGGACGATCCCGATCCCCTCCAACCGCGAGGTTCTCCACGTGGAGCGGCGCGGGTTCACGGTCGACGGCCAGGAGGGCGTCAAGGACCCCCTCGGCATGAGCGCGCTCCGGCTCGAGGTCGAGGCCCACATCGTCACCGCGCCCCAGACCGCGGTCCAGAACCTGATGAAGTGCGTCGCCCAGGCCGGCGTCAAGATCGACGAGCTGGTGGTCAACGCGCTCGCCTCGTCCGAGGCCGTCGCCAACGAAACCGAGAAGGAGCTGGGCGTGGCCGTCGCCGACATCGGCGCCGGGACCATCGACCTCGCGATGTTCAACGAGGGCTCGCCGTTCCGGACCAGCGTCCTGCCCGTCGGCGGCAACTTCGTGACCAACGACATCGCGATCGGCGTCAAGACGTCGCTGCCCGCGGCCGAGGAGCTGAAGGTCCGCCATGGGACCTGCGACCTGCGCGGCATCGAGGAGGATGAGGAGATCGCGGTCTCGGTCCTCGGCGACGAGGCGGGCCGGACGATCAGCCGGCTGGAGCTCTGCCGGATCATCGAATCGCGCATGCGCGAGACCTTCGAGCTGATCGGCGCTGAGCTGCAGGCGGGCGGCGCCGGGATGCTCCCGGCGGGCCTGATCCTGACCGGCGGCGGGGCCCAGCTGGCCGGCGTCGCCGAGCTTGGCCGGGACGTCCTCCAGATGCCGGTCCGGGTCGTGTCGCCGTCCGGCGTCGGCGGCCTCACCGACTCGATCCTGACGCCCGCCTATGCCACGAGCATCGGCCTGCTGCAGTGGGGCGCCTCGCTCCTCGACGAGGGCGAGCCGGCCCGCTACGAGTCCGCGCCGGCGGCCGGCCTGCTGGGCCGGGTCCGGAGCGCCGTCAAGAGCATGCTCCCGTAGCTTCAGCCTGAACGTCGCCCCGCTCGCGGCGCCGACGGGACTGCCTCCGGCGATTGGCGGATAGTTGGCCCAAGGAGGTGCACCCTTGGGCCAGTCGACTGATCGCTCGGCCGACGCCGGACCACGCGTTGACGCGGTTCCCCCGTCGAAGGCGCAGCAGACCGACCTCGTCTATGCCGCCCTGGCGGCCATCGCCATCGTGTTCATCCAGGACTACGTCGCGATGGTCGAGCTCGGCGCCGCTGCCACCGTCTCGCTCTTCGCCTTTGCGATCGCGTTGCCGCTGCTCGGCGCGCTGTCGATCCTGAGCGTCGTTCAGGCCGGATACCGCTTCACCACGTTTCCGTGGTGGATGACCATTGCCGTCAGCGTCGCGCTCGGGGCCTCGCTCGTGGGGATCGTCGCCGCGTTCTGGTCGGTCTCCGCGGCCGCCGGCGCTGTCGTCCTGGTCATGGCCCTGCTCGCGACCATCCTTGTCGTCGCGTACCGCAACAACCTCGACAGGGCAAACCCGCCCCGATAGCCGACGATCTGCGGACCCTCCGCGACCGAATCGCACCCCTGGCGTTCGATTTCGATGCGCGCTCGGCGGGGGGCCGATGGTAGACTCGCCAGCAACCTGCGGGAGGTAACGCGGCGAGCGAGCGCGCCGGTGCCCGGCCTCTTCTTGGACCAGTGAAATGCGGCCGTGGGGGCCGTCGGAGGAGTAGCAATGGGCCTGCGCTCGGACTCGGAGAACTTTGCCCTGATCAGGGTCATCGGGGTCGGCGGCGGCGGCTCCAACGCCGTCAATCGGATGATCCGCGCCGAGATGATGGGCGTGGAATTCATCGCCCTCAACACCGACGCCCAGGCACTGCTCCAGTCCGACGCGCCGCACAAGCTGCGCATCGGCGACAAGATCACCCGCGGCCTCGGCGCCGGCGGCGACCCGTCGATCGGCGAGCGCGCGGCCGAGGAGGACAGCGAGAAGATCGCCCAGGCCCTCGAGGGCTCGGACATGGTCTTCATCACCTCCGGCCTGGGCGGCGGCACCGGCTCGGGCGCGGCGCCCATCGTCGCCGAGATCGCCAAGGAGCAGGGCGCGCTGACCATCGCGGTCGTGACCAAGCCGTTCACCTTCGAGGGCGCCAAGCGCAAGCTCACGGCCGAGAAGGCCGGCGAGTCGCTCAAGGCCAAGGTGGACACGCTGATCACCATCCCGAACGATCGCCTGCGCGACGTCGTCCAGAAGAACACGTCGATCCTCGACGCCTTCAAGGTCGTCGACGACGTCCTGCGCCAGGGCGTCCAGGGCATCAGCGACATCATCACCGTCCCGGGCCTCATCAACCTCGACTTCGCCGACGTGCGGGCGATCATGAAGGACGCCGGCTCGGCCCTCATGGGCATCGGCCGGGCCTCGGGCGAGAACCGGGCCGTCGAGGCCGCTCGCCAGGCGATCGCCAGCCCGCTGCTGGAGGTCGACATCGCGGGCGCCCAGGGCATCCTCTTCAACGTCACCGGCTCCTCGAACCTGTCGCTGTTCGAGGTCACGGAGGCGGCGGAGGAGGTCCGCGCCGCGGCCGACCCCGAGGCGAACATCATCTTCGGCACGAGCTTCAACGAGCGCCTCGGCGACGAGGTCGCGATCACGGTCATCGCCACGGGCTTCGACGGCAAGCGCCCGGGCGCCGCGAGCCGAGCCGCCGCGGGCGCCACGACCGACGCCGCGTCCCGGGCGCCGCGCGACTTCCTCGAGGAGCTCGAGCGGCAGCGCAGCCAGATGAGCGACGTCGGCGTGCCCGACGCGCCGGCGGCGCAGCTCGAGGCGAGCGGCAACGGTAACGGCGGCGTTCGTGCCCCCGAGCCGGTCGGCATCCGCCGCCCCGCCTACGACGCCGACGATCTCGAGATTCCGAGCTTCCTGCGCCGCTCGCGCTGATCCGCACGGCTGGCCGCGTTGGCGGCTGCGCGCCTCGCTCACGCACGTCGGCGTGCGCTCGCTTCGGGTGCTCGCCGCCGCCTTGCCATCCGCACGGCTGAGCGCGAGCCAGATCGGTACGTCGCCGCCTTGCCATCCGCGCGGCTGAGCGCGCGCGGACGCAGTGACGACGGCTGACTTCGTTGCCGCGCGGGCGGCGATTCTCGAGCGCATCGGCGAGGCCGCGAGCCGGGCCGGGCGCGATCCCGGCGAGGTCGAGGTCGTGGCTGTCACCAAGACGGTCGACGCGGATCGCATCCTCGAGGCGATCGGCGCCGGGTTCCGGATGCTCGGCGAGAACCGCGTCCAGGAGCGGCAGGCCAAGGTTGCCGGGATCGACGCCGTGTCGACCTGGCCGGCCGGGGAGCAGCCGCGCTGGCACCTGATCGGGCCGTTGCAGTCGAACAAGGCGCGGCGCGCCGTCGAGCTCTTCGACGTCATCGAGACGGTCGACTCACTGGACCTGGCGCGGCGGCTGGACAGGGTCGCCGCGGAGTTCCGACCGGGTCGGAGGCTGCCGGTGCTCCTCCAGGTGAACGTCGACGCCGACGAGGCCAAGGCCGGCTTCACGCCGGCCGGCATCGAGCGGGATCTCGCCGAGCTGCTGGCGCTCCCCGCACTGTCGGTCGATGGGCTGATGACCGTCGGCCGGCTCGTCGCCGACGCCGAGCTCGCCCGGCCGACCTTCGTCGCCCTGCGTGAGCTGTCCGACCGCCTGCGGGGTCCCCATCCGACCCTCGGCGCCGCGCTGTCGATGGGCATGACCGACGACTACCACGTCGCCGTCGAGGAGGGCGCGACGCTGGTCCGAGTTGGCCGGGCCATCTTCGGGGAGCGCCCGACCGTCGGCTAGACTCGCGCCGTGTTCGGCCTCCTGCTCGTCAACGTCCTCCGCTTCATCCTCATCGGCCTGTGGCTGCTGATCCTCGCCCGGGTCGTGCTGTCGTTCATCAACCCGTCCGGGCGCGGCACCGTGAGCGGATTCATCATCTCGACGACCGAGCCTCTGCTGGCGCCGATTCGCCGCATCCTGCCGCCGACCGGCATGCTCGACCTCTCGCCGCTCATCATCCTGCTCGTCCTCGGGGCACTCCTGCGAGCCGTCGCCTGAGGGTTCGCGCCGCAGTCGCGCGCCTCGCCGCCTCGACGTAGAGTCCGGCCGTGCCGCTTCGCGTGCTCGGGCCCATCGAGCTCCTCGGTCCGGATGGCCCGCGGGTCGTCGGGGCCACGAAGCAGCGGACGTTGCTCGCCGCCCTGGCCATTCGCCGCGGCTCTGCGTGGCCGGCCGAGATGCTCATCGACGCGCTCTGGGGGGAGACGCCACCGGTGAGCGCATCGAAGCTGCTGCAGGTCTACGTCTCGCAGCTCCGCAGGCTGCTCCCTGACGATGTCCGCATCGAGACGCACGGCGGTGCCTATCGCCTGGTCGTCGCGGACCCGGACCTGGACGCGGCGGTCTTCGAGCGGCACGTCGAACAGGGACGCCGGGCGCAGCGAGCAGGCAATCCCGGCCTCGCGGCGTCTCGGCTGCGGCGCGCGATCGCGCAGTGGCGCGGGCCGGCGTATGCCGACGTTCGATACGAGGAGTTCGCCGTCGACGAGATCGAACGCCTCGAAGCCCTCCGCGAGCTCGCCATCGAGGCGCGTATCGATGCGGACCTCCAGCTCGGCCGGCACGCCGAGGTGCTCGGGGAGCTCCGCGGGATGCTCGCCGCCGATCCGACCCGCGAGTCGATTGCGGCCGCGGCGATGATCGCGGCCTTCCGATCGACTGGCTCGGCCGAAGCGCTCGAGATCTTCGGCACGGTGCGCGAGGCGCTCCTCCGCGAGCTCGGCGCGGAACCGGGGCCGGAGCTCACTGACCTGCGAAGCCGCATCGAACGGCGCGATCCCGGCCTTCACCTGCCAGCCGCGGCCGGGCCGGATTCGCGGTTGGTGAGCCCGCTCCCCGCACCACCCAACGAGCTCCTCGGCCGCGAACGCGAGCTGGCGGAGCTGCGCGCGCTCGTCCTTCGACCAGACGTCCGGCTCGTCTCGCTCACCGGAGCGGGCGGCAGCGGCAAGAGCCGCCTGGGCCTGGAGCTGGCGCGGCAGCTCGCAGAGAGCTTCGCGAACGGCGTCATCGTCATCGAGCTGGCCTCGCTCGGCGACGCCGAGCTCGTTCCCGCGACCATCGCGCGGGCGGCCGGCCTGGAGCCCGGCGCCGATCCGGCCGGGTCGCTCACGGGAGCGCTCGCCGGCCAGGAGCTGTTGCTCGTCCTCGACAACCTGGAGCACCTCCGCGCCGCGACGCCGTTCCTCGTCCGACTCCTCGCCGCCGCACCGGATGTCGTGATGCTCATCACCAGCCGCGTGGTGCTGCACGCATCCGGCGAGCATGTCTATCCGGTGGCGCCGCTCGCGGAACGTGACGCTCGCGACCTGTTCGTCGAACGAACACGCGGGTTCGATCCATCGTTCACCCTGGAACCCGGGTCCGAGGCCCTCGTCGGGTCGATCTGCCGCAGGCTCGACTGCCTTCCGCTCGCGATCGAGCTCGCCGCGCCGCGGGTTCGGACGCTCGGTCTCGAGACGCTCGACAGGCGCCTCGCCTCGCGTCTGACCGTCCTGACCGGCGGCCCCCGTGACCTCCCGGCACGGCAGCAGACGCTCCGCGAGGCGCTCGAGTGGAGCGTGCGGCTCCTGGCGCCGGCGCACGCGGATGTGCTCGCAAGGCTCGCGGTGTTCGCCGGGTCAGGGTCCGGCGACGCGGTTCGCGCGGTTGCTGGCGCAGACGACGACGCCCTGGTCGAGCTGGTCGACCACAGCCTGGTTCAGGCCATCGACCTCGGCGGCGAGCCTCGTTTCCGCCTCCTGGAGACCGTTCGCGAGTTCGCCTATGAGCTCCTCGGCGAGCGACGCGAGGATGCCGAATCGGCCCTGACGAGCTGGCTTGTCGAGTTCATGGATCGGGTCGGCCTGGGTCGTGAGGTGACCCACGGCGAGGCGATGCGGCGCATCGACCCCGAGCTCGACAACCTGCGCGACGCGCTGCGGCACGCGGCGGGCGACACGGACCCCCGGCGGGAGGTCGCGCTCGTTGCCGCCCTCTGGCCGTACTGGTGGGTGCGGGGTGACCTCGCCGAGGCGAAGCGAGTCGCAGACGACGTCCTCGACCGGCGCGGAATCGTTCCTTCGCCAGCAGGCGTCCGGGTCGCCCGCGCCGCCGCGACGCTCGCCTGGAGCCTCGGCGAGACCAATCGCGTCGGCGCGCTGGCTTCGCGAGCCCTCGACACGGCCCAGGCGATCGGGGACGTCACCGAGCAGATCTGGAGCCTGAACCTGCTCGGCATGCTGGCGAACGGCCAGGGCGACTTCGCGGCGGGGGAGCGGCATCGCAAGACGGCCATCGCCCTCGGTGAGGCCAACGGCGATCTCACCCTCGCGAACATGGCCCGGCTCAACCTCGGCGTGACGTACATGGAGGCTGGCCGTCTGGACGAGGCGCGCGCCGAGTTGCAGGCCGTCCTCGAGTATCGACGGCCCGAGGGACTGTCCGAGGGCGTTGGCTACGCCCACCTCAATCTCGGCGACACCGAGTACGCCGCAGCTGACCTGGAGGCCGCCGAGCGGCACTTCCTCGCCGCGGCCGAGGCCTTCGACGAAGTCGGCGCCAAGGTCCGGTTTGCCAATGCGCTGCAGGGCCTCGCAGCCGTCGAGGTCCGAACGGGCCGAGCCGAGTCCGCGGCCCGCCGGCTGGGTGCAGCGGCCGCCATCCTGGCGGAGACCGGCTGGGCAGGGGATGGGACCGCGCTCGCCGAACCCGCATCCAGCGCCGCCCGCGACGTCCTCGGCAGCGCCGAGTACGAGCGCCTGTTCCACGAGGGGGCCGGGACCGCTGGACGCTAGCGACTCCGCGGCTATACCGAGACCAAACCGTCCGTGCTCACCCTGCCCGCATGTCGTACGCGCTCGTCGAGGACGTCCCGGCAAGCTGGGAGCACTACCGAGAGATCGCCGAGTCGATCAGGCGATCGCCCGTGGGGCTGCTGGTGCACGTGGCGGGCCCGACCGACGAGGGCTTCCGAATCATCGAGATCTGGGAGAGCGAGGCGGCATGGCTCCGGTTCTCGGGGGAGACAGAGCCCGCGCCGGCGTTGACGGACCCGATCGTGCGCCCACGGATCGTCGTCCGCGACCTGCTGGCGATCGACGTGGTCCTGGGTCCGTCATTGCTCGTGCGACTGGCGGGGGGGACGGACCACACGGGAATCCAGGAATGAAGGAGGCCGAGGTTATGAACACGCGTGTCTGGCGACCGGCGATTCGCAGGCTGGTGGCTGCGCACATTGATCGGGGAAGACGTGCTGCGATCGTCGCGGTTGCGGGAGTGATGGCGCTGGCGGGGATGGCATCCGCCACGATCCCTGCGAACAACGTCATCGACGCCTGCTACACGCGGAGTGGCGGCTCGCTCCGTGTCATCGATGCGACCGTCACCAAATGCGGCAAGACCGAGACGGCGCTCGCTTGGAACGTGCAGGGCGTCAAGGGCGACACCGGTGCAACCGGCGCAACCGGCCCGCAGGGTCCGGCCGGGCCCGCCGGTCCGACGGGGCCGCAGGGTCCGCAGGGTGCAACCGGTGCAGCCGGGCCCGCGGGGCCAGCCGGAGCCGCCGGTCCCTCGGTGCTGGCAAACGTCACGTACGTCGCCACCTACACGTTCGCCGGAGGCAGCTACGAAAAGATCCTGACGAAGTCCCTCGGCGAGGGGATGTACGCGTTCACGGCGACGGTGGAGCTCGTGTCCGGCGATTTCGACAACGCCTGGACGATCCGGTGCGAGCTTCGCGACGGCGGGACCGTCCTCGGCGGCACCGGGGCGTCGTTCGACGTGACGAACCTTGATGACGACGGTGACGTCGCGAACGGCAAGGTCGCCGGGGCGCACACCACGCTTGCGCTGAATGGCAGCCGCAGCGTCGGGTCCTCCGGAACAGAGATCAGCATCTGGTGCCTCAACAGCGGAAGCACGCTCGGGCGGATGGACGGTGCCCAGCTGCTGAGCCTCAAGATCGCCGGCTCGTTCTGATCGGCGCGGGCCTCTGGCCCGGCAGCACCCAGGACGAATCGACGCCGACGGCCCGGTCCGGACCGAGGACCGGGCCGTGGCGTGTCATCGACCGGGGCCGAAGCGTGGAAGTGGTGGGCGATACTGGATTCGAACCAGTGACCCCGCGGATGTGAACCGCGTGCTCTAACCGCTGAGCCAATCGCCCACGGGCACGGCCGGCGCGCCGGCGGCAGGCGCGGATCATACATCGACCGCCGAACGCGGCCGCTACGCTCGGCCAGGTGATGCGCCTTCGAGCCCTCGTCCCGCCGCTCCTGTGGGAGACGCAGTTCCGGCGGTTCTGGATCGGGCAGACCATCTCGGTCTTCGGCGACAACGTGACGCTGCTCGCGCTGCCCATCGTCGCCGCGCTCATCCTCCATGCCGACGCGGCGCAGATGGGCCTCCTCACCGCAGTCGGGCTGCTGCCGCACCTGTTGTTCTCGCTGCCCGCTGGCGTCTGGCTGGATCGCGTCCGGAACCGGCGGCGGCTGATGATCCTCTGCGACGTGGGGCGGGCCGCGGCGATCGGGACGATCCCGGTGGCATTCCTGCTCGGCAGACCATCGCTCGAGCTGCTGTTCGGGATCGCCTTCGTCGTCGGCACGCTGAGCGTCGTCTTCGACATCGCGTGGAACACGCTGTTCGTGTCCGTCGTGCGCCGGGAACAGTTCGTTGATGCCTCGGCGCTCCTGAACGGCAGCCGGTCGCTCGCCTCGGTCGCGGGGCCCGCGATCAGCGGCATCCTCATCCAGCTGTTCAGCGCGGCGACCGCGCTCCTTGCCGATGCACTCTCCTATCTCGGCTCGGTGCTCTTCCTGCGCCGCATCACCGCGCCCGAGCCGCCGATCGAGCACGAGCCCGGCACGATCCGCCAGCAGCTGACGTCGGGCCTCGCGTTCATCTTCGGCGACTCGATCATGCGCCCGACTCTCCTCGCTGCGGGGACGCTGAACCTGTTCAACTTCTGCTTCCAGGCGCTGTTCATCCTGTACGCGACGACCTACCTGCTGGTCGAGCCGGGGCTGCTCGGCCTGGCGTTGGGAGCCGGCGCGATCGGGGGCGTCATCGGGGCGATCACCGCAGCCCGGATCGCCCGAACGCTTGGAACCGGCCGGGCCTTCGTGGTCGGGTTGATCGTGTTCCCGGCTTCGGTGATCCTCATCCCGCTCGCCGGTGGGCTCTCGCCGATGTTGATCCTCGTGTTCCTCTTCCTGTCCGAGTTCGGCCAGGGCATCGGGGTGATGATCCTCGACATCAACGCCGGGGCGATGATGCAGGCGCGGACGCCGGATCGGATCCGGGGCCGGGCGATGGGCGCCTTCCGGTTCATCAACATGGGCATCCGGCCCATCGGCGCCATCCTCGGGGGCGTGCTCGGCGCGACGATCGGCGTCCGCGAGACGCTGTTCATCGTGACGTTCCTGCAGCTCTCCGGCGTCCTGTGGCTGTATCGGTCGCCGATCCTGGGCCTGCAGGGAATGCCCGAGACGGCCGACTGGGGCGGGGCGGGCGAGGGCCCCGAGCAGCCCGAGGCCCTGGAGCGGGCCTAGCTGCCCTCGCGCGCGAGCCGGCGCAGGACCGCCGGCAGGATGCCGCCGTTGCGGTAGTAGTCGAGCTCGATGGGGCCGTCGACGCGGCAGGTGACGTCGAACGTCTTCGAGGCGCCGCCATCGGCCCGAGCCGTCACCCGCAGTCGCGCTCGCGGGGCGAGCGTCTCGACACCGCGGATCGTGAACGACTCGCGGCCGGTCAGCCCGAGCGAGACGAGGTTCTGGCCGGTGAGGAACTCGAGCGGCAGGATGCCCATGCCGACGAGGTTCGTCCGGTGGATCCGCTCGAAGCTCTCCGCGATCACCGCCCGCACGCCGAGCAGCAGCGGCCCCTTCGCCGCCCAGTCGCGCGACGAGCCGGTCCCGTACTCCTTGCCGGCGACGACGATCAGCGGCACGCCCTCGTCCTGGTAGCGGCCGGCCACGTCGAAGATGAAGCCCTCCTCGCCGTCCGGCAGGTGGACCGTGTACGGGCCCTCGCCCTCGCTGGCCAGGGCGTTGCGCAGCCGGATGTTGCCAAACGTGCCCCGGATCAGCACGTCGTGGTGGCCGCGGCGGGAGCCGTACGAGTTGAACTCGAGCGGCGCGACGCCGTGCTGCTGGAGCCACTGGCCGGCGGGGGCCCAGGGCACGATCGAGCCTGCGGGCGAGATGTGGTCCGTGGTCACGGAGTCGCCGAGGACGGCGAGGGCGCGGGCATCGACGATGTCGGTCGGCGCCGTCGGCGTCATCGTCATGCCTTCGAAGAACGGTGGCCGGGCGACGTAGGTCGAGGCGGGATCCCAGGCGTAGCGGTCGCCGTCGGGGATCGGCAGCGCCCGCCACCGATCGTCGCCCTCGAACACGCTGGCGTAGGTCCGCCGGAACAGCTCCGGGTCGATCGCGCCGGCAATGACCTCGCGGATCTCGTCCGGCGCCGGCCAGATGTCGGCGAGGTAGACGCCCTTGCCTTCCTCGTCGCGGCCGAGCGGCTCGGTCGTCAGGTCGATGTCGACCCGTCCGGCGAGGGCGAACGCGACGACGAGCGGCGGCGAGGCGAGGTAGCTCGCGCGCGCGAGGGGATGGATGCGGCCCTCGAAGTTGCGGTTGCCGGAGAGGACCGCCGCGGTCACGAGCTCGTTGTCCTCGATCGCCCTGGCGATCGGCTCGTCGAGCGGCCCCGAGTTGCCGATGCAGGTCGTGCAGCCGTAGCCGGCGAGGGCGAAGCCGAGCTGCTCGAGCGGGGCCATCAGGCCGGCCTTCTCGAGGTAGGCGGTCACCGCCTTCGAGCCCGGGGCGAGCGACGTCTTGACCGTCGGCGCCACGCGCAGGCCGCGCGCGATGGCGTTCCGCGCGAGCAGCCCCGCACCGACCATGACCGTCGGGTTCGAGGTGTTGGTGCACGACGTGATCGCCGCGATCGCGACCGAGCCGGTCCTGATCGAGGCGCGCTGGCCGTGGACCTCGAGGTCGACGCTCGGATAGCCGGCCGCCACGCCGGGGGCGAGCGCGGTGGCGGACTCGGCAGCGATCGCGGTCGCGCCCGGCGCCCGGGGCGGGGCCTCGGTCGTCGCGCTGGTCGACGTGTAGCTCGGGGGATCGCTGGCGGGGAAGGACTCGGCGGACGATTCCTCGACCTGGCCGCCCTCGGGGCGGATCGACTCGAGGTGCGCCTCGCTGAGCGGCCGCAGCCCGTCGGGGAAGTTGGTCCGGAAGTTCTCGCGGAGGGCCGTCAGCGGCACGCGGTCCTGCGGCCGCTTCGGGCCCGCGACCGACGGCTCGACGCTGGCGAGGTCGAGCGTGAGCAGGTCGTCGAAGTCGGGCGTGTGTCCGGGCTGGCGCCAGAGGCCCTGGGCCCGGGCATAGGCCTCGACGAGGCGGATGCGTTCCTCCGTGCGACCCGTCAGTCGCAGGTACGAGATGGTTTCCTCGTCGATGGGGAAGAGCGTGGAGGTCGCCCCGAACTCGGGGCTCATGTTGGCGATCGTCGCGCGGTCCGCGAGCGACAGCCCGGCCAGCCCGTCGCCGGCGAACTCGACGAACGCCCCCACGACGCCGAAGGCCCGCAGCATCTGGGTCACGACGAGGACGAGGTCCGTCGCGGTCGAGCCCTTCGGCAGCTCGCCGGAGAGGCGGACGCCGACGACGCGGGGCATCGCCATGTAGATCGGCTGGCCGAGGAGCGCGGCCTCTGCCTCGATGCCGCCCACGCCCCAGCCCAGCACGCCGAGGCCGTTGACCATGGTCGTGTGGGAGTCGGTGCCGACGACGGTGTCGGGCAGGGCGATGCGGCCGCCGCCGTCCGGATCGGGGCGGTCGGCGACGACAGTGGCCAGGTACTCGAGGTTGACCTGGTGGACGATGCCGGTCCCCGGCGGCACGACGCGCAGGTCGCGGAACGCGGTCTGGGCCCAGCGCAGGAGCTGGTAGCGCTCGCCGTTCCGGTCGTACTCGCGGGCGACGTTGAAGGCGAACGCGCCGGGGGTGCCGAACATATCGACCTGAACGGAGTGGTCGATCACGAGGTCGGCGGGAACCAATGGATTCACGCGCGCGGGATCGCCGCCGAGGTCGGCCATCGCGTCACGCATCGCGGCGAGATCGACGATCGCGGGCACGCCGGTGAAGTCCTGGAGCAGGACGCGCGACGGCATGAACGGGATCTCGGCCTCGACCGCCGCACCGGGTCGCCAGCCGGCGAGGGTCTCGAGCTCGGCCTCCGAGATCATCCCGCCGCCCGCGTGGCGGAGGGTGTTCTCGAGCAGGACCTTGACCGTGTTGGGGGCCCGCTCGAGGTCGATCCGATCGCCCAGGGCGGCCAGCCGCCAGTAATCCGGAAGGCCCGCGCCCAGGCTGGCGCGAGCGCCGTAGGGATCGGGGCGTGCCACGCTCGCGAACCTCTCCGCTGGGTAGACTCGACGCGTGGAAGGGTACCCCCGGACGGCATGAAGGCCTGGCGCGGGGATGCCCGCAACCGCCCTCCGGGATCGCCCGATCCCGTCACCCTCGACGAGCTGCGCCGCCAGGGGATCGACCTCGATCCCACCGGCCATCGGCACGACGGGACCGAGGAGCCCGGCCACAGCCACTCGCACCAGCGCTCCGAGCCGGGCCAGCCACCGCTCATCGGGATCATCGGCGCCGGGGCGGTCGGGACCGCGCTCGGGGCCGCGCTGCATCGCGCCGGCTGGCCGGTGGTCGCGGTCGGCTCCCGGGACGACGCGCGGCGGGAACGGTTCCGCTCGCTGGTCCCGACGGTCCGTGCCTTCGTCGAGGCGGCGCCGGTGCTCGACGAGGCCGAGCTGATCATCCTCGCGGTCCCCGACGATGCGATCGGCGAGCTGGCCGGCGAGCTGCGGCTCTACGGCGGCCAGGCGCTCGTGCACACGTCCGGGGTCCTGGGGGCAGAGGTGCTCGAGCCTGCCCGGGCGGCGGGCACGCAGATCGGCGCGTTCCACCCGCTCGTCGCGTTCGCGGACACGGAGCGGGCGATCGCCTCGCTGCACGGCGCGACCGTCGCCATCGAGGGCGAGGACGAGCTCGCCGGGCTCCTCTCGGACATGGCCGCGGCGCTCGGCGCGACGGCGGTCCGGCTGGCGCCGGGGAGCAAGGCCGCGTACCACGCGGCGGCGGTGCTCTCGGCGGGTGGCTTCGTGGCGCTCCTGGACGCCATCGCCGAGCTCGGGGCCGCGGCAGGCCTCGACGAGCAGGGTTCCCTCGCGATCTACGGCGGCCTGATCGAGCAGACGCTCGGCAATGCGAAAGCGCTTGGCATCCGCGCCGCTCTCACCGGACCGATGACCCGCGGCGACGTCGGCACGCTGGCTCGCCACCTCGAGGCCCTCGCCCGCCTGGCGCCGGACGTGCTGCCCCTCTACCGCGCGGCCGCGGAACGCGAGATCGCTCTCGCGGAATCCCGTGGCTCGCTGGCTCCATATGCCGCCGAAATGATGCGTCGCTTGCTTGCGAGGCCGGTTTGATTCGGTACCATTCACCCGATGGAGCACAGCATCACCGCGCGGTACGCGGCCCGTCCCGCGGCGCGGTTCCCCCGAGCCGCGAGCGGCAGCCGTCGCCGCCGGCTGGGGCTCACCCCGGCGCGCGCCTTCAGCCCCGCGCCGTCCCGGCTGACCGTACTGCTTCGTGATCAGCCGTCGCCGCTGGCGCACCTGCGGCGCGACCCGCGCTCCATCGCCGCGACCCGACCCATCCGCCACTCCGGGGGGCGCCCGCGACCTGCCTTCTCGCTGACGTGGCAGCGATCGCTTGGCCCGCGCCATCCGAGCGCCCACGCGGCGCCGTGGCGCGCCTGAGGTCGGCGCGCGCGACTTCTGCCGGCGGGGTCGTCGTCAGCGCCGAACGTGATCGCCCGTCGCTCGTCGTCGGCATGCGCCGGCGCGGCCGCGACGGGGTGACCTGGACCCTCCCGAAGGGCACGCCGGATCCGGGGGAGACCACCGAGCAGACGGCCCTGCGCGAGGTCGCCGAGGAGACCGGCCTCGACGTCCGGATCGTCGGCCCGCTCCCGTCGATCGAGTACACGTTCATCCAGGACGGGACGCGGATCCAGAAGACCGTGCACTACTTCCTCATGGAGCCGGTCGGCGGCGACCTGGCGCGCCACGATCACGAGTTCGAGGCCGTCCGCTGGGTGCCGTTCGCCGAGGCGACCTCGCTCCTCAGCTTCCAGACCGAGCGCGACCTCGTCGCGACCGCGGAGGCGCGGCTCGGGGACCACCCCGCGGGTCCGCGGGGCGGGCAGCCGCGCGAGCACGCCGCCGCCTCGTCGTAGCCCGAGGCTCCCGATGGCCGACCCTGCCGCCACGACGCCGACCGACGAGTCGGCGACGGACGAGCACCTCCACGAGACGGCGCTCATCGACATCCACCGCGCCCTCGGCGCGCGGCTCATCGGGTTCGGCGGCTGGCGCATGCCCGTCCAGTACACGGGCATCCTCGACGAGCACCGGGCCGTCCGCGAGCGCGCGGGCCTGTTCGACCTGTCGCACATGGGTGAGCTCTTCGTCGAGGGCGACGATGCCGGCGACGGCCTCGCCGCGGCGCTGATCTCGGATCCGCGGACCCTGGCGGTCGGGCGGGCGCAGTACTCGATGATCTGTGCGCCCGACGGCGGCGTGATCGACGACCTCATCGTCTACCGGCTGGGGCCGGAACGGTTCCTCGTGGTCGCGAACGCCGGCAACGCAACCATCGTCTCGGACGAGCTCGCGACGCGGCTCGGTCGCTGGCGGGCCGTGCTCGACGACCGTTCGCTGGCGACGTCGCTGGTCGCGATCCAGGGCCCGCGCGCGGCCGAGGTCCTCGCGCCGCTTACCGACGTGGACCTGGCCGGCCTCCGTTATTACGCGATCGCCGAGGGCCACGTCGCGGGCATCCCGGCACTCGTGGCCCGGACGGGCTACACCGGCGAGGACGGCTTCGAGGTGTTCGTCGACTGGGGCCGCGGCCCGGCGATCTGGGAGGCGCTCGCGGCGGCGGGCCGGGAAGCCGGCGTCATCGCTTGCGGGCTCGGGGCCCGCGACACGCTGCGGCTCGAGGCGGGGATGCCGCTCTACGGCAACGAGCTCGACCGGGAGACGAACCCATACGACGCGGGCCTGGGCCGGGTGGTCAAGCTCGACAAGCCCGGGGACTTCGTCGGCCGCGAGGCGCTCGCCCGAATCGCGAAGGACGGCCCGGCGAAGCAGCTCGTCGGCATGGTCGTCACCGGCCGCGGCATCGCCCGCCACGGCTACCCGGTGCTGGATGGGGAGCGCCGCACCGGCGTCGTGACCAGCGGCACCCACTCGCCGACCCTCGGCAAGCCGATCGCCATGGCCTACGTCACGCCCGGTGACGAGGCGCCGGGTACGATACTTTCCGTCGCGATCCGCGAGCAGCCGATCACCGCCGAGGTGGTCCCGTTGCCGTTCTACAAGCGAGCCAAGCCGGCCTAGCCCGCGCTCGCGCTCCAGGAGCACTCCCGGCTGCATGGAGGCAGGAATGGTCCCATCGGACCTGCGCTACACGAAGGACCACGAGTGGGTCCGGATCGACGGTGACACCGCCACGATCGGCGTCACCGATTTCGCCGCCGGCCAGCTCGGCGACGTGGTCTTCGTGGACCTGCCGGCGGTCGGCAAGGCGGTCGAGCAGTTCGCGACCTTCGGGGTGGTCGAGTCGGTCAAGGCCGTGAGCGACCTGTACGCGCCCCTGTCCGGGGAGGTGGTCGACGTCAACGCCGACCTCGGCGGCAAGCCCGAGCTCGTCAACAGCGACCCGTTCGGCGACGGCTGGATGATCCGGGTCAAGGTCGGCGACGCGGCCCAGCTCGAGGAGCTCCTCGACGCGGCGGGCTACGAGAAGCTGACCGCGGAGGCCTGACCGACCTTGGCCTACGGCCCGCACACGCCGGCCGACCGTCAGCGAATGCTGGCGGCGCTGGGGATGCGCAGCGTCGACGAGCTGTTCGCGGACATCCCCGAGCCGCTGCGCGCGAGCCCCCTCCGGCTCGATCCGCCCGAGCCCGAGCAGCTGCTCATGCAGCGCCTCGCCGGCCTCGCCGCCAGGAACAAGGTCGAGCTGGCATCGTTCCTGGGCGCGGGCGCCTACCGCCACTTCTCGCCGCCGATGGTCGACCAGATCCTCCTTCGGGGCGAGTGGTACACGGCCTACACGCCGTACCAGCCCGAGGTGAGCCAGGGCACGCTCCAGAGCATCTACGAGTACGAATCCCTGATCGCCGAGCTGGTCGGGCTCGACGTCGTGTCGGCCTCGCACTACGACGGGGCCGCGGCGACGGCCGAGGCGGCCCTGATGACCTGCCGGGCGACGAGTCGCGGCACCGTCCTCGTGTCGCGGGCGGTCCATCCGCACTACCGCGAGGTTCTCCGGACGTACTTCGATGGTGCTGGTCTCGGGCTCGAGGAGATCCCGCTCGTCGGCGACGGCCCCGAGCGTGGCAGCACCGACCTCGCGGCGATGAAGCGCCGCCTTGCTGAGGCCGACGACCCGGTGGCGGGCGTCGTCGTTGCTCAGCCGAACTTCTACGGCCTGCTCGAGCACATGGCGGAGGCCTCGCGGCTCGCCCACGCGGCCGGCGCCCTGTTCGTCGCGGTCGTCGAGCCGGTCTCGCTGGCCGTGCTGGCGCCACCCGGCGCGTACGGCGCCGACATCGCGGCGGGGGAGGGCCAGGCACTGGGCATCCCGCCCCAGTACGGCGGTCCGTACCTCGGGATCCTCGCCTGCACCGACTCGCTCGTCCGCCAGATCCCGGGCCGCCTGGTCGGCATGACGACCGACGTGGACGGCAAGCGCGCCTACGTCATGACGCTCCAGGCCCGCGAGCAGCACATCCGGCGCGAGAAGGCGGCCAGCAACATCTGCACCAACCAGACGCTGCTTGCGCTCGCGGCGTCGGTGTGGCTCGCGGCGCTCGGGCCGCACGGCCTGCGTGACGTGGCCGCGCTCGGGGCCGCCCGGGCCGCCGAGCTCGAGGCGGCGCTCGCGTCGGTGGGGGTCGCGCGCGTGCACGCGGGCGCGTACCTGAACGAGTTCGCGGTCAGCGTGCCGAACGCCCCCGAGGTCCACCGAAGGTTGCTGGACCGGGGCGTCCTGGCCGGGCTCGTGCTCGCCGAGGCCGTGCCCGACGAGCCGGGCCTCGCGGATGCGCTGCTCGTCTGCGCGACCGAGGTCACGACCGGCGACGACGTCGCCACGTTCGCGCGCGAGCTCGGCCTCGTGCTCGCCGAGATCGGGTCCGGGCCGGCATCCAACACCGGCAACGGGACCGGCGCAGCGACCGGCGACGGGACCGGCGCGGCGCGGTCCGTGGGAGCCCGCGCGTGAGCGCCAGCGGGCCGCGGCTCCAGCCGTCGCTCTTCGAGCTCTCGAAGCCCGGGCGCGCCTCGGACAAGATCCCGCACCCGCCGGCCGACGCCCTCGACCGGCTGCCTGCCGAGCATCGCCGGGACGTACCGGCGGCGCTGCCCGAGCTCAACGAGCCCGAGGCCGTCCGCCACTACGTGAACCTGTCCCAGATGAACCACGCCGTCGACACCGGCTTCTACCCGCTGGGCTCGTGCACGATGAAGTGGAACCCGAAGGTCAACGAGTGGGCCGCGCGCCAGCCCGGCTTCGCCCAGCTCCACCCGCTCGCACCGGACGCCGTGGCCCAGGGCACCCTCCAGCTGCTGTGGGAGCTGGAGCAGATCCTCATCGAGATCAGCGGCATGCGCGCGGTGACGCTGCAGCCGGCGGCGGGGGCCCACGGCGAGCTCACCGGCATCCTGATGGTCCGCGACTACCACCGCTCCCGCGGCGACATGGACCGCACCGACGTGCTCGTGCCGGACTCCGCCCACGGCACGAACCCCGCGACCGCGACGATGGCCGGCCTGCGGACCATCTCGATCAAGGCCGCGCCCGACGGCGGCATCGACCTCGACGCATTCCGGGCGCGCCTCGGTCCCACGACCGCTGCGGTGATGATCACGAACCCCTCGACGATGGGCCTGTTCGAGTCGCGCGTCGGCGAGCTGCTCGACGCGGTCCACGCGGTCGGCGCGATGGCCTACATGGACGGCGCGAACCTCAACGCGATCCTGGGCCGGTTCAAGCCCGGCGAGGCCGGCTTCGACGTGATGCACATCAACACCCACAAGACGTTCTCCACGCCGCACGGCGGTGGCGGCCCGGGCGCCGGGCCGGTCGCGGTCGGCGAGAAGCTGGAGCCGTTCCTCCCCGCGCCGCGCGTGCTCCGCGAGGCCGACGGCACGTTCCGGCTCGAGCGGGTGGGGGAGCGCCCGACCTCGATCGGGCGGATGCGCTCGTTCGTCGGCAGCACGGGCGTCCTCGTGCGCGCGTATGCCTATCTGCGCACCCACGGCGCGAGCGGCCTGGCCGAGATCACCGACGACGCGGTCCTCGCGGCGAACTACCTGAAGCAGCGGCTCACCGAGTCCGGCGCCTACGACATCCCGTTCCCGGGGGTCTGCAAGCACGAGTTCATCGCCTCCGCGACCTCGGTCAAGCGGAAGACCGGCGTGCGCACGCTGGACATCGCGAAGCGCCTGCTCGACCACGGCTTCCACGCCCCGACCGTGTACTTCCCGCTCACGGTCGACGAGGCGATGCTGATCGAGCCGACCGAGACCGAGTCCATCGAGACGCTGGATGCCTTCGCCGACGCCCTCGTCGCGATCGCGCGCGAGGCGGAATCCGATCCGGAGATCGTGAAGACCGCGCCGCACACCGCCCCGGTGAGGCGCCTCGACGAGGCTGGGGCGGCGCGCAACCCGAACCTGCGCTGGCGGCCGGCGGTCGGCGACTGGACGCCCTGCCCCGACTGACGTCTGCCGGCACGGGTCGGTGGGGCCCGGAATCGGGGTCCTCAGGTTGCGAAAACGTTAGAAATCGAACGATCCGTGCGGGCGCCACGCTCGTTGACATGCTCGGAGATTGCCTGCCTATAATCCCGGCCAGCCGCGAATGCGCGCAGCTAGGAGGATCGACGCGCCATCCGCTCTATTCCCTGACGGACCTTTGTGGCCGAAGCACGCGCCCGCGGTACCCAGGAAAGGCATAGAGGAGAGGAGCTCATGACGAAGCGTCTCGTCGCGCTGTTCGGCGCGGCGGTGATCGTTCTCGCTGCCTGTCAGCCGGGCAACCCGACGACAGGCCCCGGCGAATCTGGCGCAAGCCAGGGCACCGGCGAATCCACTGGAACCGGCGGCGGTTTGGCCGACGATCAGACCCTGAAGCTGTACCTGTCGGACACCGACCCGGCCACCATGGACCCACAGGCCGCCCAGGACTCGGTCTCGATCGCAGTGATCGATGCGACCAGCCGCGGACTGCTCTACTACGACAAGGACCTCAACCTGGTCCCCGCCCTCGCCGAGGCACTCCCCGAGGTGTCCAACGAGGGGAAGACCCTGACCTTCAAGCTCCGTGCGGGCCTGAAGTACGACAACGGCGATCCGATCGTCGCTGGCGACTTCGTCCTCGCGGCCAAGCGCCTGCTCGACCCGCGCCTCGCCAACCCGTACGCGTACATCGCGTGCGACCTGGCCGGTGCGGAGGCCCTGCTCGGCGCCGGCCTCGGCTGCGGCGCGGGTGAGACTCCGACCGACGACGCCACCATCGATGGCCTCCTCGAGGACACCGGCGTCACGGCTCCGGACGACACGACCGTCGTCGTCAACCTGAAGCAGGCCGCGACCTACTTCGGCTCGATCATGGCGATGTGGGTCTTCGTCCCGCATCCGGCGAGCTGGACGGCATACGCCGAGGCCGCTGACCTCGTCGCGTCCGGCCCGTTCAAGGTCGACACGTGGGATCACAACGCCGAGATCAAGCTCGTGCCGAACCCGAGCTGGGACGGCAGCGCGGGCACCAAGCCGACCCTCACCACGGTTGACTACCTCATCGGTGGCGACCCCGAGGCGGCGCTCGCGTCCTTCGAGCAGGGCGACCTCGACACCGTCGTCGTCCCGGGCACCAGCGTTCGGCGCGTCTTCGACGATCCGGAGCTGAACCCGTTGATCAAGGACCTGCCGCAGCAGGCGATCACGTACTACGACTACGCGAACTGCCAGGCCGGCGCCGACAAGTGCCCGGCCCAGACAGGCACCGCTGACGGCAAGAGCGCGACCTCGAACAAGAACTTCCGGATCGCTCTCACCCAGGCCGTCAACAAGCAGCAGTTCATCGATCTCACGTTCGGCGGTCTCGGCCAGGTTGCGAACGGCATGGTCATGCCGGGCATCCCGGGCTACGACGCCGACTACAACCCGTACCCGTTCGACGTCGACGCCGCCAAGGCGGCGATGGCCACCGCCATCACGGAGCTCGGTGTCACCGACACCAACGCCGACGGTGCGGTGGATGCCAAGGACCTTGGCGTCATGAAGTTCGGCTACAACTGCAACGCCGGCCACCTGCCGCGCGTCGCGTTCCTGGCCGAGGCGTGGCGCACGGCCCTCGGCTTCGCCGAGACCTCGTTCGACATCTCGTGCTCGGACTTCGCGACGTTCCTCCAGGAGCGCCCGGCGGGCAAGTACAACATCAGCCGCGATGGCTGGGGTGCCGACTTCCCGCACGCGAAGAACCAGCTCGACCTGCTGATCTGCGGTGGTGGCAACAACAACAGCCAGTACTGCAACCCGGCATTCGACACTGCGTTCAACGCCGCGGCGACGATCGCCGACCCGGCGGAGCAGACGGCCAAGTACATCGAGGCGCAGCGAGTCGCCGTCGATGACGCCGCCGTCCTGTTCCTCCGCTACGGCGTCACCCGCTACCTGGTCCGGCCATGGGTCGACGGCCTCACGCCGAGCTCCTCTGACCACCAGAACATCGGTGACGTCTTCCTCGAGACCATCAAGATCCTCAAGCACGACTGATTGCCCTCCGGGCAAACAGACACGAATGCGTGTGTGGGCCGGCCGCTGGTCGGCCCACACGCGTAGTGGCAGACTTGTAGGCGCAGGAACAGTTGCTCACGGAGAGTTGAAGTGGCTGGTTTCGTCATCAGACGGATCCTCTGGCTGATCCCCGTCCTCTTCGTCGTCTCCCTGATCACCTTCGCCCTGATGCACGCGGTCCCGGGTGGCCCCTGGGACCGGGAGAAGGCGCTCAACGCCGGGACGATCGCCCGCCTGAACGCCATCTACGGCCTCGACAAGCCGATGTGGCAGCAATACATCGACTGGTTCGGCGGCATGCTCCGGCTGGACTTCGGGCCGTCCTACCAGTACCGCGACCGCGGCGTGAACTCGATCCTCTCGAACGGCTGGCCGATCACCGTCCAGCTCGGCGTGATGACCTTCCTCGTCGCCGTCGGCTTCGGCATTCCCCTCGGCATCTTCGCCGCCCTCGGCCACAACCGCTGGCCGGACTACGTGGCGACCTCGATCTCGATGGTGGGCATCGCGACGCCGAGCTTCGTGCTCGCGATCCTGCTCATCGTCATCTTCAGCGTCGGGCTCGACTGGTTCCCGTCCCGTGGCTGGAAGGGACCGGACACCTGGGTGCTGCCTGTCATTGCACTGGCGGGCTACCAGGTCGCCCAGATCGCGAGATATACCCGCGCCTCGATGCTCGAGGTGACAAGGAAGGACTATGTCCGGACCGCCCAGAGCAAGGGCGTCCGGCAGACCGCGGTGGTCGTGCGACACATGATCCGCAATGCGCTGATCCCGGTCGTCACGATCCTCGGCCCGATCTTCGCCTTCCTCGTCACCGGCTCGTTCATCATCGAGCAGTTCTTCGGGATCCCGGGCATCGGCCGCAACTACATCGTCGCGATCGGCGTGCGCGATTACTCGATGATCATGGCCACGACGGTGATCTACGCCTTCGCCGTCGCGTTCCTGAACTTCATCGTCGACATCCTGTACGCCTACATCGATCCCCGAATCCGCTACAGCTAGAGGGGACCAATGGCCACCCAGACGCGATCCCTGCCGGGCGTCGCGACCACAGCCCGGCGTAGCGAGGGAGTCTGGCGCGATGCCTTCGGGCGATTGCGCAAGAACAAGCTCGCGCTCCTCGGCGCATTCGGGGTCCTGCTGCTCCTCTTCGCCGGCATCTTCGGCCCGATGCTCGCGCCGTGGCCCTACCAGGCGCAGGACCTGGAGGCCATCACGGCCAACGGCAGCGAGCCGATCCCGCCGTTCCAGGACATGTCCCACCCGCTGGGCACGGACCAGCTGGGGCGCGACATCCTGAGCCGGCTGCTCGACGGCGCCCAGGTCAGCATGACCGTGGCGTTCGTCGTCCAGCTCGTGGTGCTCTTCATCGGGGTGCCGCTGGGTGCCATCGCCGGCTGGCTCGGCGGGCGCACCGACACCTACCTGATGCGCATCACCGACGTCTTCTACGCGTTCCCGGACCTGCTGTTCATCATCCTGATGTCGGTGGCGTTCCGGGAGACCGCGTTCGGGAGGGCCCTCAACGGCGTCCTGCTCGTCTTCGTCGCGATCGGCCTCACCTCGTGGGTGACGGTCGCGCGCCTCATTCGCGGGCAGCTCCTCTCGCTCAAGGAGACGGAGTTCGTCGAGGCGGCCAGGGCCATCGGCGTCTCCGACCGGAACATCGTGACGCGGCACCTGCTGCCGAACGCGATCGGGCCGGTCATCGTCGCCGTCACCCTCGGCATCCCGACGGCCATCCTGGCCGAAGCGACGCTCGCCTACATCGGCATCGGCGTCCAGCCGCCACGGGCTTCGTGGGGCACGCTGATCGCCGAGGGCCAGCCCTTCATCCGCTCCTACCCGTGGCTCACCCTGTTCCCTGGCATCCTGATTGCCACGGCGCTGATGAGCTTCACCTTCCTGGGGGATGGCTTGCGGGACGCACTCGACCCCAAGCTCAAGGGCAAGCAGTAACTTGGAACGCACCTCCGTGGAGGAGGCCGTCAGCCTCGAGCTGACGCCCGACGAGGCCGCCCGAATCACGCGCGAGCAGCGCGAGACGAAGGCGGCCAAGTCGAAATACCTCCTCGAGGTCAAGAACCTCTCGACGCATTTCTTCACGCCGGACGGGGTCGTCCGAGCCGTCGACGATGTGAGCTTCGAGCTCGGCTACGGCGAGACCCTCGGCCTCGTCGGGGAGTCCGGCTGCGGCAAGAGCGTCACCGCCCTCTCGCTCACGCGGCTCGTCCCAAACCCGCCCGGCAAGATCGTCGCGGGTTCGGTCGTCTTCGACGGCGTCGACCTGCTGAAGCTGTCCGACGAGGGCATGCGCAAGCTGCGAGGCAAGGAGATCGGGTTCATCTTCCAGGACCCCCTCACGAGCCTCAACCCGACGCTGACCATCGGCTACCAGATTGCCGAGGCGATCCGCCAGCACATGGGCCTGTCGAAGAAGGCGTCGTACGACCGCGTCGTCGAGCTGCTGGCGAAGGTCGGCATCCCGCGCGCCCGCGACCGCCTGAACGACTACCCGCACCAGTTCTCTGGTGGCATGCGCCAGCGCGTGATGATCGCCATCGCGCTGTCGTGCGACCCCAAGCTGATCCTCGCCGACGAGCCGACCACGGCCCTCGACGTCACGATCCAGGCCCAGATCCTCGAGCTCATCTCCGTGCTGTCGGACGAGTTCGGGACCGCGGTCCTGATGATCACCCACGACCTTGGCATCGCCGCCGGCATGTGCGACCGCGTCAACGTGATGTACGCCGGCCGGATCGTCGAGACCGGCTCGGTCGACGTGATCTTCGAGCGGCCACGGATGCCGTACGCCTGGGGCCTGCTCGACTCGCTGCCGCGCCTCGACGACGTCCGCAGCGATCGCCTCCGGACGATCGAGGGACTGCCGCCGCTGCTCATCAACGTGCCGGACGCGTGCCGCTTCAACCCGCGCTGCGCGTACGCGCGGGACGCGTGCCGCGACCATGAGCCCGAGCTCACGCCTCGCGAGGAGCCCGGCCACTACGCCCGCTGCTGGGCCACGGACAAGGGGGGCTGGATCCCATGACCGCGGCCACGGAGCGACCCGCCGCCGGCACGGACGGCAAGAACGGCGCGAACCTCGTCGAGGTCCAGAACCTCAAGGTCTACTTCCCGATCCGCGCCGGCATCTTCAAGACCATCCAGGGCACGGTCAAGGCCGTCGACGACATCACCTTCGAGGTTCGCCGCGGCGAGACCCTCGGGCTCGTCGGCGAGTCGGGCTGCGGCAAGAGCACGACCGGGCGGGCGATGATCCGACTCCGGGAGCCGACCGAGGGCACCGTCACGTTCGACGGCACCGAGCTGACCACGCTCAAGTCGGGGCCGCTGCGCCGCCTGCGCCGCCGGATGCAGATCATCTTCCAGGACCCCTACGGCTCGCTGGACCCGCGCATGACGGTCGGCTCCATCATCAGCGAGCCGCTGGAGACGCACCGCCTGGCGAAGGGCCCGGCCAAGCAGGAGCGCGTCGCCGAGCTCCTCAAGATGGTCGGCCTCGACCCGTCGTACGTGAACCGCTACCCACACGAGTTCTCCGGGGGCCAGCGGCAGCGCATCGGCGTCGCGCGGGCGCTCGCCGTTGAGCCGGAGTTCATCGTCTGCGACGAGCCGATCTCGGCCCTCGACGTCTCGATCCAGGCGCAGGTCCTGAACCTGCTGACCGACCTTCGCGACCGCCTCGGGCTGACGTACCTGTTCATCGCCCACGACCTGTCGGTCGTGAAGCACATCAGCGACCGAGTGGCGGTGATGTACCTGGGCAAGATCGTGGAGATCGGGCCCCCGGACACGATCTACGCCGCGCCGGGCCATCCCTACACGCGGGCGCTCCTGTCCGCCGTGCCGGTCCCGGACCCCCAGCGGGAGCGTCGACGCCGCCGCGTGATCCTGACGGGCGACGTCCCGTCCCCGGCCAATCCGCCGTCGGGCTGCCGCTTCCACACCCGCTGCTGGCTCTACGAGAAGCTCGGCAAGCCGGAGAACTGCCGCACCATCGACCCGCCGCTGCGCGAGATCGCCACCGACCAGAAGGCCGCCTGCCACTACGCCGAGGACTGCGTCAAATCCGACGTCGGCGTGGCGCACATCGACGACCGGCCGGTTCGCCACGGGACGCCGGAAGGCGCGCTCCGGTTCGCCCACAAGTCGACCGCCGAGCTCATCGGTGAGATCCCCGAGGGCGACATCGACCAGGCGCTGATCCCGTCGATCGAAGAGGTCCCTGCAGCCGCCGACGACGGCGGCGACAACGGGTCGAAGCCGAACTAGGTCGTCTCGCGACCGCGGAAGGCGAACCCGGCCTTTGCGGGCCGAAACCGTCCTAGCCCTTCGCGCCCGCTCCGTTCGTCGCCTCGTGCCCCTCGCCCCGGAAGTGGCACGCCACCGCGTGCGCGGTCGCGCCGATCTGGATGAGCTGCGGCTCCGTGGTCGCGCAGATCTCGGGGCCGCCGAGCGCCGCACGCAGCTGGCAGCGCGGGTTGAAACGGCAGCCGCTCGGCGGGTTCACCGGTGAGGGCACGTCGCCGGTCAGGATGACCCGCTGGCGGCGCATCTCTGGGTTCGGGACCGGGACGGCCGAGAGCAGCGCCTGGGTGTACGGGTGCTGGGCGTCGCGGAAGAGCGTCTCGCGCGGCGCGACCTCGGCCATCCTGCCGAGGTACATGACCGCGACCCGGTCGCTGATGTGCTCGACCACGCCCATGTTGTGGGCGATGAACAGGTAGGTCAGGCCGAGCTCGCTCTGGAGCGACTTCAGCAGGTTCAGGATCTGGGCCTGGATGGAGACGTCGAGGGCGGACACGGGCTCGTCGCAGACCACGAGATCCGGCTCGAGGACGAGGGCCCGGGCGATGCCGATGCGCTGGCGCTGGCCGCCGGAGAACTCGTGCGGGTAGCGGCGGGCGTGGTACGACTGCAGCCCGACGAGGTCCATCATCCGGCCGATCTTCCGGCGCCGCTCGGTCGGCGAGCCGAGGCCGTGGACCCGCAGGCCCTCGCCGATGCTCTCGCCGATCGGCGTCCGCGGGTCCAGGGACGCGTACGGGTCCTGGAAGATGATCTGCATCCGTCGCCGGTACGGCTTCAGCGCCCGCCCGCTGAGGTGGGTGATGTCCTTGCCGTCGAAGGTGATCGTGCCCGACGTCGGCTCGAGCAAGCGCAGGAGGACCCGCCCCACGGTCGTCTTGCCGCAGCCGGACTCGCCGACGAGGCCGAGGGTCTCGCCCTTGCGGATGTCGAAGCTGACGCCGTCGACCGCCTGGACGACGTTGACCGTGCGCTGCAGCACGCCGCCGTGGATCGGGAAGTGCTTGACGAGGTCGCGGATCTCCACGAGTGGTCGCGCGGCGCCGCTCGACGCGGGCTGGGCCCCGGTTTGGGGAGCGGCGGCGGTCGTCGTCCCGGCGCTGTATGCGGTGCTCACGGGGCGGGCTCCCCGACGGTCGGCTCGGGGATGGCGAGGGCCTCCGCGGTGACCGTGACGCCATCCAGGGACGCGGCCGCCTCCGCGGCCTGGACGCGCCGGCGGAACGAGTCCGGCGCGCTCGTGCGCCGCGCTCCGCCCTCCGGGTCGTGGTACAGGAAGCAGCGGACGCCGTGGCCCGGGCTGACGGCGCCCAGGACCGGGTGCGTGTCGAGCGTGTTCGGCACGTCCTCCTCGATCCGGGTCGCGCACCGCGGCGCGAAGCGGCAGCCGATCGGCAGGTCGATGAGGTTCGGGACGTTGCCCGGGATGACGGCGAGCCGGTCCTTGATCTCGCCGACGACAGGGATCGAGTCGATCAGGCCGCGGGTGTAGGGGTGGAGCGGCTCGCGGAACAGCGGCACCGTCTCGGCCTGCTCGACGATCTCCCCGGCGTACATGACCGCGACCCGGTCGCACATCTCGGCGACGACGCCGAGGTCGTGGGTGATGAGGATGACCGCCGTTCCCGTCTCTGCGCGGAGCTCGCGGATGAGGTCGAGGATCTGCGCCTGGATCGTGACGTCGAGCGCGGTCGTCGGCTCGTCGGCGATGAGCAGCTCCGGCTCGCAGGCGAGGGCCATCGCGATCATCACGCGCTGGGCCATGCCACCGGACATCTCATGCGGATGCGCCTTGATTCGCCGCTCCGGGTCGGGGATGCCGACCATCCGCAGCAGCTGCAGCGCCCGGTCGCGGGCGGCCTTGCGCTTCATGTTGCGGTGGATCTCGAGGACCTCGCCGATCTGGCGGCCGACGTCCCAGACCGGGTTCAGCGAGCTCTGTGGCTGTTGGAAGATCATGCTGATCCGGTCGCCGCGGATGCGCCGCATCTCGCCGGTCGGGAGCTTGAGCAGGTCCTGGCCGTCGAAGATGACCTCGCCGCCCTCGATCTTGCCCGGCTCGGCGACGAGCCGCAGGATCGACATCGAGGTCACGCTCTTGCCGCAGCCGGACTCGCCGACGAGGCCGAGGATCTCGCCGCGGCCGACCTCGAAGTCGATGCCGTCGACGGCGCGGACGATCCCGTCGCGGGTGTGGAACGACGTCCGGAGCCCCTTCACCTGGAGGAGGGGACTGCCGTTCGAGGCCTGGTGCCGGCGGCGCTGGCTCTGCGGCAGCAGCTCCGCCAGCTCGGCGCCGCCGATGCGTGCCGTTCCGGTCACCTGTTGAGCCTCGGATCGAGGGCGTCGCGGAGCCCGTCGCCGAGCAGGTTGAAGGCGAGCACCGTGAGGATGATCGCGAAGCCCGGGATCAGCACCACGTGCGGCGAGTTGAAGACCTGGCCGCGCTCGAGGCTGATCATCGAGCCCCACTCCGGGACCGTGATGTCGCCCGTCACGCCGATGAACGCGAGGCCCGCGATCTCGAGCACGGCGCTGCCGATCCCGAGCGTGCCCTGGACGACGAGTGGCGTCAGCGAGTTCGGCAGGACGCGCCGGAGCAGGATGCCGAAGCCCGACTCGCCGAGCGCCCGCGAGGCGGCCACGAACTCGGCCTCGCGAATCGAGAGCACGGAGGCGCGCGCGATGCGCGCGTACACGGGAATCCCGACGATGCCCACAGCGAGCAGGGCATTCGTCAGCGACCTCCCCAGCGCCACCGTGATGATGATCGCGAGCAGGAACGACGGGAACGCGAGAAGCACGTCCATGAACCGCATGAGGACGTTGTCGGTCCAGCCCCCCACGTAGCCGGCCATCGCCCCGATCAGGGTCCCGATGATGATCGCCAGGCCGATGGCGCCGAAGCCGGCCGGAACCGAGACCCGGGTGCCATAGACGACGCGGCTGTACAGGTCCCGGAAGTTGCCGTCCGTGCCGAAGAGGTGCTCCGGCAGCTCGGCCGGGCAGCCGAGGGCGTGGACGCACGGCGGGGAGCGGCGCACGAGGCCCTCCTCGCCCGGCTCGCCGAGCAGCGGCCGCGTCGGGTCGAAGGGCGCGATGTGGATCCCGGCCGGCTCGCCCTCGGCGGGCCACTCGTCCACGAGCCCGGCGGGCGTGCTCGACACGGTGGGCCCGGCGAAGATGCCGACGAAGACCAGGAACGCCAGCACGATCGTGCCGACGATCGCCGACCGCTGCCGGTAGACGTTGGTCAGCGTGTCGCGCCAGAGGCTGGCCGGCTTGGCCGACAGGAGCGATTCGGCGGAGGCCGCCGGTCCCGCGCCGGGCGCGGCGCCACCGCCCCCGACGAGCGTGCCCTGGACGAGGGGCTCGCTGCTCATCGCATCCGGACCCGTGGGTCGACGTAGCTGTACGAGACGTCGACGAGCAGGTTGACCATGACATAGGCGACGGCGATGACGAGGGTGAAGCCCTGGACCACCGCGTAGTCGCGCCCGGTGATCGCCTCCACGATCGAGCGGCCGACGCCGGCCAGGTTGAACGTGGTCTCGGTCAGGATCGCGCCGGAGAGCAGGCCGCCGAGCTGCAGCCCGATGACGGTCACGACCGGCAGCAACGCATTCCGCGCCGCGTGCCGGATCACGACCGTCTGCTCGCGCAGGCCCTTCGCCCGCGCGGTGCGCACGTAGTCCTGGCCGAGCACGTCGAGCAGGCTGGAGCGGGTGATCCGGGCGATGATCGCCAGCGGGATCGTGCCGAGGGCGATCGCCGGCAGGATCAGGTGCCGGAACGAGTCGAGGAGGGCGTTCCACTGCCCGGTGATCAGCGAGGTCACCGTGTAGATCCCGGAGATGAAGTCGAGGAACGCGCGCGGCGGGCCCTGCAGGGACTGGAGGCCCCACACCTGGACGAGCGGGATCACCTCGACACCGGTGCTGAGGCGGCCGGACGGCGGCAGGGCGAGGGGTGTGCCCTTGAAGACGATCGAGAACAGGTAGGCCAGCAGCAGGCCGAGCACGAAGACGGGCATGGACACGCCCACGTTCGCGAAGGCCATGGTGCTGACGTCGGCGGCCGAGTTGCGCCGATAGCCGGAGATCAGCCCCAATGGGACGCCGACGGTGATGGCGAACAGCAGCGCCAGGATGGAGAGCTCGATCGTGGTCGGCAGGCGCTCAATGAGCATCGTCGTCACCGGCCGCGACTGCTTGATCGACTGGCCGAGGTCGCCGCTCGCGACCTGGCCCATGTAGGCGATGAACTGGTTGTCGACGAGGGTCGGGACGACCTGGTCGCCCCGGAAGATCAGCTCGGAGTGCTCGCGGTACAGGCCCGGCAGGATCGCCTTGTCCAGCCCATAGCGCTTGATGAACTGGTTGCAGGTCGCATCGGTGGCCCGCTCACCGAGGATCGCCCGGCACGGATCGCCCGGGATCAGCCGCGCCGTCGTGAACACGACGAACACGATCCCGAAGAGCACCGGGATGCTCAGGAGCAGTCGCCGGAGGATGTAACGGCTCACGCGGCGGGCCTTGCCTCGTGTCGCGGATCAGATAACGAAGGGGGCGCCGCCGATGATCGGCAGCGCCCCCTCTTCAAACCGTCGTTCCGGGATTACTCGGCCGGCGGGTTGAGGTAGCCCCCGAACAGGCCGGGGAAGTACTCGAAGTTGCCGGTGTTGCCGACGTGGAGCGGGTGCTGCGTGTCCCACTGGAGCGCGTAGCTGAGCACCACGTCGTTGGCATCGAGCGTGCCACCCTGCTGGAACTTGACCCCGTCCCGCAGCTTGCAGGTCCAGGTCATGAGGTCCGCGCTGGGTGTGCACTCGGTGGCCAGGCTCGGGATCGGGGCGGTGCCACCGACCTCGTAGGCGTACAGCGACTCGAAGATCGCCTCGCACGCCCGGAGCGTCTCGCCGTCCGTCTCGTCGCCACAGAAGAGGCTGAGCGGTTCGGCGTTCTGCATCCAGACCAGGGTGTCCCGGTCGCCCGGCTTCATCACCGCGAAGTTCTCGCTGCCGATCGGGGACGCATGGGCGCCCTCGACGTCGGCCTTGAAGGCCGTGCCCGAGCCACCATGGGCAACCATGATCATCGGGATGTGTTCCTTGATCAGGTTGTTGGCGGTGGTGTAGGCGGCCTTGCGCTCGGCGTCGCCGGACGAGGTCGAGCCCGTCGTCAGGGCGGCGACGATGTCGTCGAACGGCTTGCCGAACTTGGCGCCGGAGCCGCTGCCGAAGTGGTAGTCGAGGAAGTTCGTGGCATCCGGGAAGTCGGCGCCCCAACCGAGGAGGTAGAGGCCCTCGAAGTTCCCGTTGGCCGCGTTGTCGAGCATCGTGCCGGACTCCTGGAGGTCCAGGGTCGCGGTGATGTTCAGGTTCTTCTTGAGGTCGGCCGCGATGGCCGTGGCGATCGCCGGCGGATCCGGCAGGTAGCCGCGGACGGCCTCGCGGAAGGAGATGGTCGTCTTGAACCCGTCGGGGAAGCCGCCGTCCGTGAGGAGCTGCTTGGCTTCGGTCGGGTTGAACGTGTACCAGCTGTCGCCCTCACAGCCGAACGGAATGGCGCACGGCGTGAAGTGGTCGGCGACGGTGGAGCCCGGCGGGTAGAAGTTGTCGACCAGGGCCTGGTAGTCGATCGCCTCGGCGATCGCCTGCCGGACCTTGACGTTGTCCCACGGCTGCTTCTGGTTGTTGAAGCCGAGGTACAGGGTGCTGAGGCCCTCGCGCTGGTAGAACTTGAGGTCCGCATTGCCCTGGATCGTGGCGATGTCTTCCTTGCCCGGGTTGTCGATGCCGTCGACGGTGCCCGCGACGAGCTCCTGGGTCCGGGTCACGGCCTGGTCGCTCCAGCGGAACTCGAGGCCGGCCAGCGCGGCGGTGCCCCAGTAGTCCGCGTTCGCCTTGAGGACGAGGCGGTTGCCGTGATCCCAGTTGTCGAGGGCGTACGGCCCGGTGCCGTTCGGGTTCTGCAGGATCGACTTGTCCGCCATGTGGGCGTTGAGCCAGTCGCTGTCCTGGATCCCGTTCGAGGCGAACGCGATCTTGGCCAGGAACGCCACGTCGGCGCGGCAAAGGTCGAACTCGACCGTCAGCCGGTCGATGGCCTTGATCTGCTTGAACTCGGCAGTGTTGGTGGTGTCGCACGGCGCAGCGGCGTCGGCCGGGTAGCTGGTCGCGTCGAACGGTTCGGCGCTCACAGCCTGGCTGGCTTCCTGCGTCGGTCCCGCCGACGGGGCCGTGCTCGGGCCCGGCGTACAGGCGGCTGCGACGAACGCCCCGGCCGCGATCAATGTCGCGATCCGCGGCAGTCGTCCAGAAGGACGGGTCATGCTGGTTCTCCTCCACAGCTGCCCCGCGCCGAGTCGGGACGCGCGTCCCAAGGTCGCGGGGCGACTCGCACTTCGCGCACCGACGGATGAGCCTCGGTCGCGAGTGCGGGCAGACTAGCACCCACGCGAGCGTGCGTCACCCGGAATTCCTACCCGATTCATATGGTTTTCGCAGTGTGATTCGGGTCGATTCCGGACAGGCCGCGGCGCGGCTCGAAGGCGCGACAGGGGCGTATCCTCGTTCCGACCATGCTTCGAATCGCGCTCGCCCAGATCGCCCCGCGCCTCGGCGCGCTCGACGACAACCTGGCCCGGCACCACGAGATCCTCGAGGAGGCCCGTGCGGGCGGCGCCGGCCTGGTGGTCTTCCCGGAGCTCGGCCTCACCGGCTACCAGCTCCAGGACCTCGCCGCGGAGGTCGCGATGCGCCTCGACGACCCGCGGCTCGCCTCGCTCGCGGCGGCGACGCACGGCCTGTCCGCCTCCGTGTCGTTCGTCGAGGAGTCCGGCGATCACCGGCTGTTCATCGCCGCCGCGCTCATCGAGGACGGCGAGATCCGGCACGTCCACCGGAAGGTGTTCCTGCCGACCTACGGCCTGTTCGACGAGCGCCGGTTCTTCGCGGCCGGCGACGTCGTGCGAGCCGTGCCGTCGCGGCTCGGGGTGGGTGTGGGCATCGCGATCTGCGAGGACTTCTGGCATCTCCAGACCCCGCAGCTGCTGGCCCTCGACGGCGCCCAGATCCTGCTGAACGTCTCGTCGTCGCCGGGCCGCGATCTCGCGGCGCGCAACGACGTCGGCCTCGGGACGGCCACGTCGTGGCGGACGCTGATGCGGACGTACGCCCAGTTGACGACGTCGTTCGTGGTCTTCGTGAACAGGGTCGGGGTCGACGAGTCGGTCACGTTCTGGGGCGGCTCGGAGGTCATCGGACCGTCCGGTGAGCCGCTGTTCTCGGCGCCGTTCTTCGACGAGGGCCTGTTCCTGGTCGACGTGAATCTCGAGGACGTGCGGCGCGAGCGGATCGCCCTGCCGCTGCTGCGCGACGAACGGCTGGAGCTGCAGGCGCGCGAGCTCGGACGGATCATCTCGGAGCGGGCCGGGCTCGCTACGGACAGCGCCGCGGACGCGGGCGCGGAGCCGCGCCTCGACGTCGCGCCGATGGCGCCCGTTCCCGTCGCGGGTGCTCGCCGGCTCAAGGGCATGAAGCCACGCCGGCCGATGATCCCGCCACCGATGCGCGCGCCCGGCGAGGACGGCGCCGGCGGACGTGGCGCCGACGAGCCGATCCGCCTCCGCTCGCGGCACCCGTGAAGCACGCGCCCGTGACGAGCCCGCGCGTGAAGAACGCGCCGGTGAGCGCGCCAATGCCGGTGAGCGCGCGAATGAGGGACGCGCCCGCGAGGACGCGCGTGTGAGCGCGCCGCGGGCCGCCCGGCCGCTGCCGGTCGATGACGCCGGCAGGCCCCTGTTCGAGCTGCCTGACGAGCTGGCCATCGACACCGACGTCGCCCGCCGCGTGATCGCCGGCTTCATTCGCGGCCAGCTGCAGCAGGCCGGCTTCGAGCGCTGCGTGCTCGGGCTGTCCGGCGGCATCGACTCGGGGCTCGTCGCCTATCTCGTCGCCGAGGCGATCGGGGCGGACAACCTCCTGTGCGTGCTCATGCCGTACCGGACGTCGTCGCCGGCGTCGCGCGGCGATGCCGAGACCATCGTGGCCGACCTCGGCTGCCGGAGCGAGCTGGTCGAGATCACGCCGATGGTCGACGGCTACTTCGTCGAAGGTGCCGGGGGCGACCGCGGGGCCGAGGCGTCGCCGCTGCGGCGCGGCAACTTCATGGCCCGCATGCGCATGGCCGTGCTGTACGACCGGTCGGTGACGTTCGGCGGCCTCGTCGTCGGCACGGGCAACAAGACCGAGTCGCTGATCGGCTACACGACGCTCTTCGGCGACAACGCCTGCGCGTTCAACCCGATCGGCGATCTCTACAAGAGCCAGGTCCGCCAGATGGCCGCAGCGATGGGCGTGCCGCGGCAGGTCATCGCCAAGGCCCCGAGCGCCGACCTGTGGCCCGACCAGACCGACGAGGGCGAGGGCGCGTTCAGCTACCCGCTCCTCGACCGCGTCCTGTACTGGCGGATCGACCGGCGGCGGTCGACGGACGAGCTGGTCGAGATGGGCTTCGATCGGGCGCTCGTGGAGCGAGTGGAGCGGCTGGTCGCGACCTCCGAGTTCAAGCGCCAAGTGCCGCCGGTGGCAAAGCTGGGGCCGCGGACCGCCGGCGTCGACTACCTGTACCCGAGGCGCCGCCCGGGCTCCGCCCGGCCCTGACCGGCGTGCCCGAAGCGCGCGGCACGCTCTTCGTCGTCGCCACGCCCATCGGGAACCTGGGCGATGTGACGTTTCGTGCCCTGGAGACCCTCCGGGCGGTCCCGCTGATCGCGGCCGAGGACACCCGCATCGCCAAACGGCTCATGGCCAGGTACGACATCGAGACGCGCCTCCTCAGCTATCACGCCCAGAGCGGGCCCGGCCGGCTCGAGGCATTGCTCACGCACCTCCGGGGCGGCCAGGACCTGGCGATCGTGACCGACGCCGGGACGCCGGCGGTGAGCGATCCCGGCGACGAGCTCGTGGACGCCTGGATCTCGGAGGGTGGCCGGGTCGTGCCGATCCCCGGCCCGTCCGCGGTCCTCGCCGCCATCGCCGCCAGCGCCGTCGCGGGCCCGCGCTGGAGCTTCGAGGGCTTCCTCCCGCGCAGCGGCGCCGACCGCCGGCAGCGGCTCGCTCGGATCGCGGGCGACGACCACGGCGCGGTGATCTTCGAGGCACCCACCAGGCTCGCGGGGACCCTGCGCGACCTCGCGGCGACCTGCGGCGGCGATCGTCCCGCGGCCGTCTGCCGGGAGCTCACGAAGCTGCACGAGCAGATCGTCCGCGCCCCGCTCGAGGAGCTGGTCGAGGCGGTCCGCACGGGCGAGATCCCCCGGCGCGGCGAGGTCGTCATCGTCATCGGGCCACTTCGCGCGACGGCGCTCGCCCGCGACGAGGGCCGTGTCGCGATCGCCGACGGGCGCGACCAGGTCGCTGCGCTCGTGGCCGGCGGCCTGCACCGCGCCGAGGCGGCGCGGCGCGTCGCGGCCACGACCGGCCTGTCACGACGCGCGCTGTATCGCGCGGCCGACGGCGAGTAGGTCCGCCCGGACGGCGGAGGAGGGAGGGGCCGACACCGTCCGGGCGGATGGAAGCAGGAGCCCGGATCAGGCAGCGAGCTCCTCGGGGATTGGTTCCTCCGCCGCGACCGCGGAGCCGTCGCTCACCCCGGTCGCCTCATCGGCGTCGGCCGCCGCGGCTTCGAGCCCGTCGGCTGCGGACTCCGCGGCGTAGTCCTTCTTCTTGCGCCCGGACAGCATCTCGACCGAGCTGGCGACGATCTCGGTCTTCCAGTGGCGGAGGTCCTTGTCGTCGTCCCAGGTGCGGGTCTGCAGCCGGCCCTCGAGCGCGACCTGCTGGCCCTTCCCGAGGTAGCGCCCGCAGACCTCGGCCAGGCGGTCCCACGTGACCACGTTGTGGAACTCGCCCCGCTCCTTGCCGTTGCCGGCGTATTCGGTCGTGGCCACGGTGAACTGCGTGACGTGCTTGCCCGACGCCAGCGCGCGCATCTCGGGATCGCGCGTCAGGCGCCCGGCCAGGAGGACCTTGTTCACGGTCCATCGCTCCTTCATCGGTCGGCCGACGGGACACGGGCCGACCCTGCGTGCGGCGGGCACCGGCGGGATATCCCGAACCCTAGCGAGCGGCGATTACCTGCCGATTGGCTGGCAGTTACCAGCCGAGGTCGCTGCGCCAACCGACCCGTCATCGAGCCGGTGCTACCGTGCCGACGGCACGACCGTCGCACTCGATCGCGCATCGGAGGGAGCCCTGTGAAGGCCGGGACGGCCAGGATCGTCGCCATCCTCGCGCTCGGAGCCATGCTGGCCGTCGCCGCGTGCGCGGCGCCGGTCGGTGCCCCGACGGCCTCCACGTCCGCCCCGACCGCGACGACCCCGGCCACGCCGAGCCCCGAGCCGACCACGGCGCCATCGCCGACCGCCGCCGCCGCGACGACCTACACCGAGGACGACCGCCAGATCGCCGAGCTCGTCCGGAGCATCTCCGCCGACGCGAAGGTGTCGCTGGCGGCCCTCAAGGGCATGAGCCTCGACAAGCAGCTGCCCGCCCTGCAGCCCGTCCCGAAGTGGGTCAACGAGCGGAAGGCCGAGGTCGACGCCTTGACGCCGAGCGGCTGCACCCAGGCGGCCGTGCTCCTGTTCTTCCGCGGCCTCGACAAGTACAGCGATATCGCGGAGAAGTTCCTCGCCTGGCGCGAGTGGGGCGTGGTCGGCGATCCGTACCCGCGCAACATGCCGATGCAGGCGGCCGCGTTCCTGGACGACTCGATCGAGGCGCTCGTCGCGACCTGCCCCGGCTGACCGCGCAACCGCCCGCGGGGCGCGTCGACGAGCCAGGCGGTCAGCGTTCGCGCCGGTGGCTGGGACCTTTGCCAGGCGCTCCCGGGCTCCCGTCGGCCGCGCGGTGCGATGCCGCGAGCGTCACGCCTTGCGGCGCCGGCGGGCGGCCTTTCGGCGGCGTCGCGGGACGGCCGGCATGGTGCTTTGGCGCTCCGGTACCAAGGTCCGTGGTGTGGTGCGCGGATGCCACCGACCTTCGACGCCGTCGTAACGGGACCACCCGCCCATTTCACTCGTGCAAGGTGGGCCGTAAGGTTCGGAGCACGTCGGGACGCGGCGCACCGGGGGCCACTCGAGGCGTCGGTCACGGACATCTGAACGGACTTCGGAGCCGGCGAAGGGTCGGCACAAGGAGATCCCGGTCGGGAGTCACGAACCGAGCAACCATGATTTTCGGCCTCGAGCCGGAACGCGTCCAGGCGGGACTCATCTCGCACATCGCAAACCATCGATCGCCTCCCGACGCACGCGGGGGGCGATCGTTCGTTTCCGGGGTGAGGGTCCATCTCCGATCGAACCCACCGTTTTCCGGGCGCTCCGGACCAGGCGTGGGGGACGCGGTCCGGAGCTTCGGGGAAAACACCGTGAGGGCGGCGGGGGGCCTCCACCGTCCCTCGAAGGGAGAACGGCGGGCGACCGCCGCCGTTCCCTTGAGCGGCTCCGCGCCCGATCGTTGGCCTTCCTCGGTGCGGAGCCGCGCGGATGGTTGATCGGCGGCGGTCGCGGGCGATATAGGGAAACCGCCGCATCCCGGGACGGCGGCACCCGGGGCGGCCGCAGCCCGGCCGCATCGACCGGTATACTCCCGGGGTTCCCTGGCTGCGTCGAGGCGGCCCGGGGCAGGGGTATTCCTTGGGAGGTCCTGCGATCGCGCGATCAGGGCGCATCGTCCGTCCCGTGAGGCGGCCGAGCGACCGGCAGAGCCCTCGCCGCCAATCCGGCGGCGACCCGCGGGAGATTTGCAACCAGGTCCCGAGCCGCGAGGCCCGGGACTTTTCGATTCTCGCGGCCGGCCTTCGCGGGGTTTGTGTGTCGCCCGGTGCACCAAACGTCGGAGGAACGTCTGCCGAGCCCCTCCGAGCGGCCCTTCCGTCGCCGTTCGTGTCGCCCGGTGCACCAAGCGTCGGAGGAACGTCTGGCGAGCCCCTCCGACTGGCCCTTCCGACGCGGTTTGTGTCACCCGGTGCACCAAGCGTCGGAGGAACGTCTGGCGAGCCCCTCCGACGGGCCCTTCCGACGCTGTTTGTGTCTCCCGGTGCACCAAACGTCGGAGGAACGTCTGGCGAGCCCCTCCGACGGGCCCTTCCGACGCTGTTTGTGTCTCCCGGTGCACCAAACGTCGGAGGAAGGGTGCTGCGGCCGCGAGGCCGGGGCCGCGCTCCGCTGGTTGGTGCACCCCGTGTCACAGCTGCCAGGGGCGGTGCCGCGGTCATGGTCGGGGTCGCCAGCTGATGCCGGCCTCGATCGTGGTGGGCCTCCAGTGGGGCGACGAGGGCAAGGGCAAGACCACCGACTTCCTGGCCGAGCAGGTGTCGATGGTCGTGCGGTACCAAGGCGGCGACAACGCCGGCCACACGGTGGTGAAGGGCGACGAGGTCCTGAAGCTGCACCTCGTGCCGTCGGGCGTGCTCTATCCGCACATCACCTCGGTGATCGGCAACGGCGTCGTCGTCAACCCCGAGACGCTGATCGGCGAGCTGGACATGCTCGCGTCGCGCGGCATCGACGTCCGGCGCGTCCGGGTCAGCCGCAGCGCCCACGTGATCATGCCGTACCACGTGGCCCTGGACCGGGCGACGGAGGCCCGCCTCGACGGCGCCAAGGTCGGCACGACCGGGCGCGGCATCGGGCCCACCTACGCGGATCGCGCCTGGCGCGTCGGCCTGCGCATGGAAGACCTGCTCGACCGTGCGGTCCTGCGCGAACGCCTCGAGCGGCTGCTGCCCGACAAGAACGTCCTGCTCGCCGTGCTCGGCGCCCAGGCCTACGACGTCGACGAGCTCGTCGACACGGCCGCGGCCTGGGGCGGTCGCCTCGCGCCGCACATCGACGACACGACCTGGCTCGTCCAGGCGGCGCTTGGCCGCGGCGAGCATGTGCTCCTCGAGGGCGCCCAGGGCACGCTGCTCGACCTCGATCACGGCTCGTACCCGTTCGTGACCTCCTCGAGCGCGGTCGCCGGAGGGGCGACCACCGGCGGCGGCATCGGGCCGCTGCAGGTCGACGAGGTCATGGGCGTCATGAAGGCCTACGCCACGCGCGTCGGCTCCGGGCCCTTCCCGACCGAGCTCCTCGACGAGACCGGCGACCGCATCCGCGAACGCGGCAACGAGGTGGGGACGACGACCGGGCGCCCACGGCGGGTCGGCTGGTTCGACGCGGTGCCGGTCCGCTTCGCCGTGGCGGTCAACTCGGTCAGCAGCATCATGCTCAACAAGATCGACATCCTGTCCGGGCTGGAGTCGATCCCGCTCTGCGTCGCCTACGAGGTCGATGGCCGGCGGGTCGATCGATGGCCCTCCTCGGCCGCAGTCCTCGCGAAGGCGACCCCGATCTTCGAGCGGTTCGAGGGCTGGTCCGAGCCGATCCACGACGTCCGCTCGCTGGCCGGCCTGCCCGACGCGGCGCGCCGGTACGTCAGCGCGGTCGAGGAGCTCGCGGGCGTGCCGATCGTCCTCGTCTCGGTGGGGCCGGAGCGGACGCAGACCATCGAGCGCGCCTGGCGCCCGATGCGCCGCCAGGCGGCGGCGCGGATCGCATGAGCACGGCGCCGACCCGGACGCTCATCGTCGGGTCGGGCGCGCGCGAGCACGCGCTCGCCTGGAAGCTCGCCGGCGAGCCGGGCATGAACGAGGTCGTGGTGGCGCCGGGATCGGCCGCGATCGGCGCCGAGCCGCTCGTCCGCTGCGTGCCCGACGATCCCCTCGACGGCCCGGCAGTCGTCGCTGCGGCTCGGGCCGCGTCCGCGGAGCTCGTGGTGATCGGGCCGGAGGCGCCGCTCGCTGCCGGGGTCGCCGATGCGCTGCGTGATGCCGGCATCCGTGTCTTCGGTCCGTCGCTGGCGGCGGCCCGCATCGAGACGTCCAAGGCCTTCTGCCACGAGGTCGCGGAAGCGGCCGGCGTGCACATGGCCCGCGCTCGGACGTTCGCGGAAGGGGAGGACGCGGCGGCTCGCGCGTTCGTGGCCGAGCTCGGCGCCGACGGTCGAGGCGTCGTCCTGAAGCAGGACGGGCTCGCCGCCGGCAAGGGAGTGACGGTCTACGACGACACCGGCCGCGCGCTCGACGAGGTGCCTTCGTACCTGGCAGGGCGCGGGGAAGGTCCGGCCCTCGTGGTCGAGGAGCGGCTGACGGGGCTCGAGGCGAGCGTCATCGCGATCTGCGACGGCCGCGATGCGATCGCGCTTCCTGCGTCGCGTGACCACAAGCGGCTGTGCGACGGCGACACCGGTCCCAACACCGGCGGCATGGGCGCGTATTCGCCGCTCCCGGACCTGCCGTACGAGAACGTGCCGGACATCCTCGACGCCGTTCACCGTCCGATCCTCGCCGAGCTCGCCCGGCGGGGAACGCCGTTCATCGGCTTCCTGTACGCGGGCCTGATGCTCACCGACCACGGCCCGGTGCTCCTCGAGTGCAACGCCCGCCTCGGGGATCCCGAGGCGCAGGTGATCCTCCCGCGGCTGGCCGTGGCGCTCGGGCCGGTGCTCGCCGCCGCATCCAGGCGCGACCTCGGGGGCGTCGCCGCGCAATGGTCGGGCAGGCTGCCGGTCCTGCCGGGGGCGACGGTCGGCATCGTGCTCGCGTCGGAGGGCTATCCCGGGACGCCGAAGCGCGGGCTGCCGATCGAGGGCATCCACGGAGCCGAGGATGCGGGCGCGCTGGTCTTCCACGGCGGCTCCGCAGGTCGACCGCAGGGCGGCTACGGAACGAGCGGGGGACGGGTGCTGACCGTCGTCGGGCGCGGGCCGGACCTGCCGCACGCTCGAGACGCGGCCGAGGCGGCTGCGGACATGATCTCGTGGGACGGGCTGCAGCGCCGGCACGACATCGCGGCGACGCTCCCGCCGTCGCCGGCGAGCGTGGGTGCGGCCCGATGATTCGGCGCTACACGACCCAGGAGATGGGCGCGATCTGGTCGGACGAGGCGCGCTTCACGCACATGCTCCGCGTCGAGCTCGCGGTGAGCCGCGCCCAGGCGCGCCGTGGCCGCGTCCCCGCCGACGCCCTCGCCGCGATCGAGGCGAAGGCGCGGATCGACGTCGCCCGGATCGAGGAGCTCGAGCGAACCATCGACCACGACGTCATCGCCTTCGTCTCCCAGGTCGCGGAGTCGGTCGGTCCGGAGGGGCGCTTCGTGCACCTTGGCCTGACGTCGTCCGACGTCGTCGACACCGCGCTCGCGCTGCAGCTGCGGGCGGCCGGGGAGCTGCTCCTGCGCGACGCGGATCGGCTGCTCGAGGCCCTCGTCGCCCGCGCCCGCGCCGAGGCGTCGACCGTGATGATGGGCCGGACCCATTCGGTCCATGCCGAGCCGACGACCTTCGGGCTGAAGCTCGCCGGCTGGGCCTTCGAGGTCGATCGCGGCCGGCGCCGCCTCGCCGAGGCCGTGGACGAGGTCGCGACGGGCAAGCTGTCCGGGCCGGTGGGGACGTACAGCCACCTCGAGCCGGCGGTCGAGGCGGAGGTGATGGCCGAGCTGGGCCTCCGGGCCGATCCCGTCAGCACCCAGATCGTCCAGCGCGACCGGCACGCGGCCCTGATCACCGCGATCGCCATCCTCGGCGGCAGCCTCGAACGCTTCGCGACCGAGGTCCGGAACCTCCAGCACACCGAGATCGGCGAGGTCCAGGAGCCGTTCAAGGCGGGCCAGAAGGGCTCGTCGGCGATGCCCCACAAGCGCAACCCGATCCTGTCGGAGCGCGTGGCGGGCCTGGCGCGCGTCCTCCGCGGCTACGCGGCGACGGCGCTGGAGAACCAGCCCTTGTGGCACGAGCGCGACATCAGCCACTCGTCGGCGGAGCGGGTGATCCTGCCCGACGCGACGATCCTCCTCGACTACCTGCTCCAGAAGACCGCGACACTGATCCGTGACCTCGTCGTCAACCCGGACCGGATGCGCGAGAACATCGATCGAGGCCTCGGGCTCCACGCGTCGTCGCGCGTCCTCCTGGCCCTGGTCGAGCATGGCGGCATCTCGCGGGAGCAGGCCTACGAGCTCGTCCAGCGGGCATCCTTCGAGGCCTCCGGCTCGCGGCGGCCGCTCCGTGAGGTCCTCGCCGTCGACCCGGTGGTGGCCCGCTCGCTCAGCCTCACCGACATCGACGCGTGCTTCGACGACCGCCGCTACCTCGCCCACGTCCACGACGTGATCGCGCGCCTCGATGCCCTGATCCCCACCGAGCGCGCCCCGGAGCGCGCGCCGCGAAAGGCCACGGCCGATGCTCACGGCTGACCGCTTCGTGCGCTCGGGCAAGGTCCGCGACCTCTACCAGCTCGACGACGAGCGGCTCGTGATGGTCGCGTCGGATCGGATCAGCGCCTTCGACGTCGTCCTGCCGACGCCGATCCCGGACAAGGGCCGCGTGCTCACGGGCCTGTCGCGGTTCTGGTTCGAGGCAACCGAGGACATCGTCCCGAATCACCTGCTGACGGCCGAGGCCCAAGAGGTGCCGGCCGCGCTGGTCCCGGCGCCCCTCGACGAGCTCCGCGGGCGAGTCATGGTCTGCCGGACCGCGTCGGTGCTGCCGATCGAGCTCGTCGTCCGCGGCTACATCGCCGGCTCCGGCTGGAAGGAGTACCTCCGCGACGGCGCCGTCTGCGGGGTCGCGCTGCCGCCGCTCCTGCTGGAGAGCGAGCGCCTGCCCGCGCCGATCTTCACCCCCGCGACCAAGGCCGAGCAGGGCCAGCACGACGCCAACATCGACTTCGACACGATGGTCGCCGCGCTCGCCGGCTGGGCGCCGGAGGCCGGTCGGGGGCGACTCGGCCCCACCACCGCGCTGGGCCTCGCGGAACGGGCCCGCGACGTCGCCCTGCAGCTCTACGAAACGGCCGCCCGCCGCTGCGCGGATCGCGGCCTCATCCTGGCCGACACCAAGTTCGAGATGGGCCTCATCGACGGCGAGCTGACCCTCGTCGACGAGGCGCTCACGCCGGACTCGTCGCGGTTCTGGGATGCCGCCACGTACGAGCCCGGTGGACCCCAGGGGAGCTTCGACAAGCAGTTCGTCCGCGACTGGCTGGAGCGCCAGCCATGGGACAAGGCCGTGCCCGGGCCGGAGCTCCCGCCGGACGTGGTCGCGGGAACGCGCGCCCGGTACGTCGAGGCGTTCGAGCGGATCACGGGCGCCAGCTTCGCGAGGTACCTCCAGGAGGACGTGATCGCCCCATGAGCGACTTCCGGTTCGCGGTCAACGTCCTGCCCAAGCCGGGCATCCTCGACCCGCAGGGTCGCGCGGTCGAGGGCAGCCTCGAGCATCTCGGGGTCGGCGGGGTCTCCGGCGTGCGCGTCGGGCGGCGCGTGGAGCTGACGATCGATGCCGAGACCGAGGTCGAGGCCCGGGCGACCGTCGAACGGCTCGCGAACGAGCTGTTCGCGAATCCCTTGATCGAGTCCTACGCGATCGAATGGGTCGACATCCGCGCGGGAGTCGGTGGTTGACGCGCATCGGCGTCGTCGTCTTCCCGGGCTCGAACTGCGACCGGGACACGCTCCGCGGGCTCGAGCTCGCCGGCGCCGAGGCCGTCCCGCTGTGGCACGAGCAGGGGACGCTCGAGGGCGTCGCCGCGGTTGTCCTCCCCGGCGGCTTCGCCTATGGCGACTACCTGCGGGCCGGCGTGATCGCGCGGTTCAGCCCTGTGATGCGGGCCGTCTCGGCGTTCGCCAACCAGGGCGGGCTCGTCCTGGGCATCTGCAACGGCTTCCAGGTGCTCGCGGAGGCCGGCCTCGTCCCGGGCGCGCTGCTGCGCAACCGCGGGCTGCGCTTCCTCGGGCGCGACGTGCGGATCAGCGCCGAGCGGCTCGACACGCCCTTCACCGCGCTCGTGGGCGATGGCCGGCCGCTGCGGATGCCGATCGCGCATGGCGAGGGCTGCTTCTTTGCCGACGACGCGACCCTTGACGAGCTGGAGCGCGACGGGCGCGTGCTCTTCCGCTACGTCGACGCGGATGGGCGGCGGGCCGGCGCGGACGCCGATCCCGCGAACCCGAACGGCTCGCTGCGGGCGATCGCCGGCGTCATGAATGCCCGCGGCAACGTCGCCGGGCTGATGCCGCACCCGGAGCGCGCCGCGGACCGCCTGCTCGGGTCGGACGACGGGCTGCCGATCCTGCGGTCGCTGGTCGAGGCGGCCGCGGCTGCCGGCAGTGGCCGCGGGTCGACCGCAGTCAAGCTCGAACTGGCGGCGACAGGATGATCGTGGCGGAGCGCCTCGCGAAGGGGCAGTCGGAGTCGCCGGTGCCGGCGGTCGCGCTGCACCGCGCACTCGGGCTGACCGACGAGGAGCTCGTCGCGATCCGGGAGCGGCTCGGGCGCGACCCGAACGACCTCGAGCTGGCCATGTTCAGCGTCATGTGGTCGGAGCACTGCTCCTACAAGAGCTCGAAGCCGCTCCTGGCGACGCTGCCGACACGCGGCGAGGGCGTCGTTGCGGGCCCTGGCGAGAACGCGGGCGTCGTCTCGATCGGCGACGGCCTCGCCGTCGCCTTCAAGCTCGAGTCGCACAACCACCCGAGCGCGGTCGAGCCGTACCAGGGCGCGGCGACGGGCGTCGGCGGGATCCTGCGCGACATCTTCACGATGGGCGCTCGCCCGATCGCGGTCCTCGACGCGCTCCGCTTCGGCGATCCGTCGGAGGCCCGGACGCGGCACCTGGTCGATGGGGTGGTGCGGGGCGTCGGCGGCTACGGCAACTGCGTCGGCGTGCCCACGGTCGGCGGCGAGCTCGTCTTCGACCCCAGCTACCAGGACAACCCGCTGGTCAACGTGATGGCGATCGGGATCCTGGAGGAGCGCTTCCTGACCCGGGCCGCGGCGCCCGGCCCCGGCAATCTCGTCGTGCTGTTCGGCAGCGCGACGGGACGCGACGGCATCGGCGGAGCGTCGGTCCTCGCCTCCGCGACGTTCGGCGATGGCGATGCCTCGAAACGGCCCTCGGTCCAGGTCGGCGATCCGTTCGCGGAGAAGCTGCTGATCGAGGCGTCCCTGGAGCTCATCGAGCGCGGGCTGGTCGAGGGCCTGCAGGACCTCGGCGCGGCCGGCATCACCTGCGCGACGTCCGAGACCGCGGACCGCGCCGGCACGGGCATCGCGATCGACCTCGACGCCGTACCGCGGCGCGAGCCGGGCCTCGAGCCGTTCGAGGTGCTGATCAGCGAGAGCCAGGAGCGGATGCTCGCGGTCGTGCGGCCGGAGCGGTTCGACGAGGTCGCCGAGGTCTGCGCCCGCTGGGGCCTGCCGTGCGCGGTCATCGGGCGGGTCACGGACGACGGCGACATCGCGGTTCGAAGCGCGGACCGCGAGCTGGCTCGCATCCCGGCAGCGGCCCTCACGTCGGACGCGATCGTCCACCAGCGGCTCAGCGCGCCGCCGGAGCGGCGGCGAGCGGCCCCGGCGCCCGGCGCCCCGGTCGTCGCGAGCGACCAGCTGCCGGAGCGGGGGATGGACCCCGGCACGGTCCTGCTCGGCCTGCTGGGATCGCCAAATCTCGCCTCGAGGCGGGCGGTCTTCGAGCAGTACGACTCCACGGTCCAGGCGTCGACCGCCGCGGGGCCCGGATCCGGGGGCGCCGCGGTGCTGCGGGTGCCGGGCACATCGAAGGGGCTCGTGGCCGCCGCCGACGGCAACGCGGGCGTGAGCGCCGCCGATCCCTGGCTGGGCGCGGCGATGAGCGTCGCCGAGGCCTCGCGCAACGTCGCCATCACGGGCGCGCGGCCGCTCGGCGTGACGAACTGCCTCAACTACGGCGACCCCACGAAGCCGGACGCCTTCTGGCAGCTCAGCGAGGCGGTCCGCGGCCTCGGGGATGCCTGCCGCGCCCTCGGGCTGCCGGTCACCGGCGGCAACGTCTCGCTCTACAACGAGTCGGCGCGCGGCCGGATCGCGCCGACGCCGCAGATCGGGGTCGTCGGGCTCCTCGACGACGTGGCCCGGGCGATCGGCCCGGCGTTCCGCGAGGCGGAGGACGCGATCCTGCTCGTCGGCGAGGCGGCGCCCGGCCTCGAGGGCAGCGAGTACGCGCGCATCGCCGGCGTCGCGCCCGAGGACGGCCCGCCGGCCCTCGACCTCGAGCTGGAACGGCGGCTCCAGGCGTTCGTCATCGAGGCCATCGACCGCGGCCTGCTTCGGTCCGCGCAGGACGTGTCGGGCGGCGGCTTCGCCGTCGGCCTCGCCGAAGCCGCGATGTGGTCCGGGCTCGGCGCCCACGTCCGCCTGCCGATCTCCAGCTCGCCGGCGGTCGACCTGTTCGGCGAGAGCCCGAGCCGGCTGATCGTGTCGGCGCTCCCGCGGCACGTGCCCGCGGTCGAGCTCCTGGCGCGCCAGCACGGGCTCCCGATCGAGGCCGTGGGAACGGTCGGCGGGGAGCGGCTCTTCGTCGCGCTCGCCGGATCGGGGGCGACCGGCGCGGCGGAGGAGCGCGGGTCGAGCGTCGCCGACGCGATCGACGTCGCCCTCCCGGATCTCACCCGAGCCTGGGAGCACGGCCTGCCCAGGGCCCTCGGCTGGGACGAGGCTTCGGCGAGCGTGGAGGGCCGCTGAGATGTGTGGCGTCGTCGGCGTCGCGCTCCCGCCGGGCTCCGGCACGGAGGCGGCCGCGGTCGCCGCGACCGGCCTGTTTGCGCTGCAGCATCGGGGCCAGGAATCGGCCGGGCTGGCGGTCAGCGACGGCGCCGAGATCTTCCTCTACAAGGACCTCGGCATGGTCGCCCAGGTCCTCGACGAGCGGCGCCTGCCGTCGCTCCGTGGCGACCTCGCGATCGCGCACTGCCGCTACTCGACGACGGGCTCCACGGTCTGGGAGAACGCCCAGCCCACGTTCCGGCTCGGGCCTCGGCGGGCCGTCGCGATTGGCCACAACGGCAACCTCGTCAACACCCGCGAGCTGCTCACCCAGCTCGAGGGCGGCCGCGCGCGGCTCGCCGCGACGACCGACACGGAGCTGCTCACCACGCTCCTCGCCGATGAGCCGGCGGCGGATACGGTCCAGGCGCTCATGCAGCTGCTCCCGCGCGTCCGCGGCGCGTACTCGCTGATCGTGCTCGACAAGTCGCGGATCATCGGCATCCGCGACCCGCACGGCTTCCGGCCGCTCGTGCTCGGCAGGATCCCGGACGTCGCCGCGGGCGCGAGCGACGCCGCTCCCTGGGCCCTCGAGGGCGCCCGCGACGGCTGGGTCCTCACCTCGGAGACCACCGGCCTGGACATCCTCGGCGCCGAGTTCGTGCGCGACGTCGACGCCGGCGAGATGGTGATCCTCGAGGCGGGCCGCGAGCCCCGGTCCGTGCGCTTCGCGCCCGCCGATCCTGCGCTGTGCGTGTTCGAGATGATTTATTTCGCCCGGCCCGACTCGTACATGGAGGGCCGCAACCTGTACGAGGCCCGGCGGCGGATGGGCGAGGAGCTCGCCCTCGAGCACCCGACCGACGCGGACCTCGTGATGCCGGTCCCGGACACGGGCGCCCCCGCCGCGGCCGGCTACGCCGAGGCCAGCGGCATGCCGTACCGAGAGGGCCTCGTCCGCAACCGCTACACGGGCCGGACCTTCATCCAGCCGTCGCAGACGATGCGCCACCGGGGCGTGACGCTGAAGCTGAACCCGTTGCGCGAGGTCGTGCGCGGGAAACGGTTGACCGTGGTCGACGATTCGATCGTGCGCGGCACGACCACGAAGCAGATCGTCGCGCTCCTGCGCCGCGCGGGCGCGGCGGAGGTCCACGTCCGGATCAGCGCGCCGCCGATCTACCACCCCTGCTTCTACGGCATCGACACCCAGGTCGAGACCGAGCTCATCGCGGCCCGGATGTCGGTCGAGGAGATCCGCGAGTTCCTCGGTGCCGACACGCTCGGCTACCTGTCGATCGCCGGGGTCCTCGCCGCCCTCGACCTGCCGTACGACCGGTTCTGCTTCGCCTGCTTCGACGGCCGCTATCCCGAGCCGGTCCCGTACGACAGCGAGCGCCGCAAATTCATGCTCGAGGAGGCCGTGCCGGCTCGTGGCTGAGATCCGCCGCGCCTACGCGCGCTCCGGGGTCGACATCGAGGCGGGCGATCGCGCCGTCGAGCTCATGCGCAGCGCCGTCGATTCGACGCGGCGACCGGAGGTCCTCGGTGGCATCGGCGGCTTCGGGGGGGCAATCGCGATCCCGCCCGGCTATCGCGAGCCGGTGATCGTGTCCTCGACCGACGGCGTCGGGACGAAGACCGCGATCGCCGCGGCCATGCACCGCTGGGACACCGTCGGCATCGACCTCGTCGCGATGTGTGCCGACGACGTCGTCTGCACCGGCGCCGAGCCGCTTGGGTTCCTGGACTACATCGCGGTCGGCAGGCTCGAGCCCGAGGCCATCGCCGATCTCGTCGCCGGCGTGGCGACCGGCTGCCGAGAGGCGGGCTGCGCGCTGGTCGGGGGCGAGACCGCGGAGCACCCGGGGATGCTCGAGCCGGGCACCTTCGACCTGGCCGGGACGTGCCTCGGAATCGCCGAGCGGGCCGACCTGCTGGACGGCACCGCGGCCCGGGACGGCGACCTGATCTTCGGGCTGCCGTCGTCCGGGCTGCACTCGAACGGCTACTCGCTCGTCCGCTCGCTCCTCGCCGAGCACGCCATCCCGCTCGAGCGGCCGTACCAGGAGCAGCTCACGATGAGCCTCGGCGACGCCGGGCGCGACGCGGTACTCGCCGCCGAGCCGGAGCAGGCGCTCCTCACCGTCGGCGACGTGCTCCTCACGCCGACGCGCATCTACGCCCGCCGCCTGCTCGAGGCGCGGCGCGCGCTTCGGGCGGGCGGCCACGACATCCGGGGCATGGCCCACATCACCGGTGGCGGCCTGCCCGGCAACGTCCCGCGGGCACTGCCCGAAGGGATGGCGGCCCGGCTGGAGCCGGGGCGTTGGCCGATGCCCTCGGTGATGTCGCTTTTTGCCGCACTGGGCGGCCTCGCCGACGAGGAGGTCCGGGCGACGTTCAACGGCGGGCTCGGGATGGTGCTGGTGGTCGATCCACGCGCGGCGTCCACGCTGCAGGCCGCGCTGCCCGAGGCCGTCCTCGCGGGGGAGGTGGTCCCGGCAGGCGAGGTGGCCGCCGCGGGGGAGGTGGCCGCGACTGACGTGGGCCGGCGTTACGTCGAGGCGCCGCTGCGGGTGGCCGTCTGAGCCGGTCCATCGCGGTCGGGGTCTCCGGCGCCGGCAGCAATCTCCGCGCGCTGGTCGCGGCCGCGAAGCGCGGCGAGCTGGGCGGCGACGTGGCACTCGTCTTCGCGGATCGCCCCTGCGCCGCGCTCGACTGGGCGGCGGAGCAGGCGATCGAGACTGCCCTCCTGCCGGGGCTCGCCGGCCCCGGGGCGGCCGAGCGGGCCGACGCAGACGTCGCGCTGGCCGAGACCCTGGAAGCGGCGGGCGTCGCGCTCGTTGTCCTGGCCGGCTACATGCGGATCGTCGGCCCGCGGACCCTTGCGGCGCTCGACGGCCGGATCCTGAACACGCACCCGTCGCTGCTCCCGGCGTTCGCCGGCGCGCACGCCGTGCGCGACGCCCTCGCCCACGGCGCGAAGGTCACCGGCTGCACGGTCCACGTCGTCGACGCGACGCTCGACGGCGGCCCGATCGTCCTCCAGGAGGCAGTCGCGATCGAGGCGGGCGATGACGAGGCCTCCCTCCACGCCCGCATCAAGCTGGTCGAGCACCGGCTGCTGCCGCGCGCGGTGGCGCTGTTCCTTGCGGGCGCGGTGTCGATCGATGGCCGCAGCACGGCGCTGGACGCGGCCGTGGCCGAAGGCGCCACGCCGAGGCCGCGTCGGGCCCTGCTCTCGGTCAGCGACAAGGCTGGACTCGCGGATTTCGCCCGGGGCCTCGTGGCGCGCAGCTTCGACCTCGTCTCGACCGGCGGAACGGCGCGGGCGCTCCGGGATGCGGGCCTGCCGGTCACCGACGTGAGCGCGGTCACCGGCTTCCCGGAGATCCTCGACGGCCGGGTGAAGACGCTGCACCCGGCGATCCACGCTGGGATCCTCGCGGATCGGCGCCAGGCGAGCCATCGCGAGGCGCTCGCGGGGCGTGGCATCGCGCCCTTCGAGGTCGTCGTGGTGAACCTCTACCCCTTCGCAACGGCGGCCGAGCGCCCGGGGATCACGCTCGACGAGCTCGTCGAGGAGATCGACATCGGCGGCCCATCCCTGGTCCGGGCGGCAGCCAAGAATCACGCCTCCGTGGCCATCGTGACGAGCCCCTCGCGCTACGAGGCCATCCTCGTCGCGCTCGATGAGCCGGACGGCATCCCGCTCGGCCTGCGCTCGGCGCTCGCGGTCGAAGCCTTCCGCCACACGGCCGCGTACGACGCGCGGATCGCCGCCGAGCTGCCGTGCCGGATGGACGGCGCCGGGATCGACCTCCCGGCCGAGCCCGGGCTGCCGCGGAGCGCGGATCCGTTCCCAGACGTGCTGGTCCTGCCAATGGAAAAGGTCGAGACGCTGCGCTACGGCGAGAACCCGCACCAGCCCGCCGCGCGCTACCGGCGAACGGACCGGCCCGCGCGATCGTCCGATGGGCCGTTCGCGACCGGGGCGCCGCCGCTGCAGGGCAAGGCGCTGTCCTACAACAACGTGCTCGACGCCTCCGCGGCCGCCGGCATCGCCCGGCTGCTGCGCGGCCCCGCCTGCGTGGTCGTCAAGCACACGAACCCGTGCGGCGCCGCGGAGCGGGGGAGCCTCCTCGAGGCGTGGCAGGCGGCCCTGGCCGGCGATCCGGACGCGGCGTTCGGCGGCGTCGTGGCGCTGACCCGCCCCGTGACCGCCGAGGTCGCACGTGAGCTCATCACGATCTTCCTCGAGGTCGTCGTCGCGCCGGCGTTCGAGCCCGATGCCCTCGCGATCCTCGCCGAGAAGGCGAACCTGCGGCTGGTCGAAGACGCCGGCCTCGGGTCGGACGCCGCCACTGTCCCGGACGCCGCCACTGTCCCGGACGCCGCCACCGTCCCGGACGCCGCCACCGTCCCGGACGGTGCCGCTGCCCCGGAGCACGGCGCCACCGCACCGGCCGGCGGCGGTACCCGGGTCGATTACCTCGGCTCGGTCCGGACGGCCGGCGGCGCAGTCCTCGTCGGCGCGCCCGACGACGGGATCGACGACCCCGGCGAGTGGGCGACGCTGACGTCGCGCGCCCCGACGGCCCAGGAGGCGCGAGACCTCGACCTGGCCTGGCGCCTCGTCCGCGGCGTGGTCTCGAACGCGATCGTGCTCGTTCGCGATGGGCAGCTCATCGGGCTCGGGTCGGGTCAGGTGAGCCGGGTCGATGCGTGCCGCCAGGCCGTGGCCAAGGCAGAGCGCCTGCACGGGCCCGAAGGAGCCCGAGGCGCCGCCGCCGCGTCGGACGCCTTCTTTCCGTTCCCGGACGGACCGCAGCTCCTCCTCGACGCCGGTGTCACCGCCATCGTCCAGCCGGGCGGCTCGGTCCGCGATGCCGAGGTCCTCCATGCCGTCGAGGTGGCCGGCGGCGCGATGCTGATCACGGCGCGCCGCCACTTCCGCCACTAGGCCCCGAAGCGGATACTGCGCACGTGAGCCAGCTGACCAACGAGGAGTGCGTCCGCCAGTACGCGGCCGCCTCCGCCGTCCACGACATCCCCGCGCTGACCGCGCTCCGGCATCCCGAGTGGATGGTCCTCTGGCCGCAGTCGGGCGAGCTCGTGGAGAGCAGCCAGGACTTCGCCCAGATCATCGCCAACTACCCGGGCGGCGCCCCCATCACGGAGGTCAAACGGATCGTCGGCGCGGAGGATCGCTGGGTCGTGACCGCGGCGAATACGGGCCTGCGGGTCGTGGGCAGCGGGGACTTCTGGTGGTCGGAGTGGCGGCTGACGTACCCGAGCGGCGAGGTCTACCTCGTCGTCGACCTGATCGAGCTGCGCGACGGGCTCGTCTATCGCGAGACCGTGTACTGGGCGGCACCGTTCGAGGCGCCGGAGTGGCGCGCGCCCTGGGTCGATCGACCCGCCGGCTGATCTCGGCCGCATCGTCGTGACCCTGCGCGAGGCCTGGGAGGCCGAGGCGCGCAACTGGATCGCCTGGGCCCGCAAGCCCGGGCACGACAGCTACTGGCTGTTCCATCGCGACGTGTTCCTGCGGTCGCTGCCGCCGCCGTGCCGCGTCGTCGACGTCGGCTGCGGGGAGGGGCGGCTCCCGCGAGACCTGCAGCGCCTCGGCTACGAGGTCATCGGCGTCGATGGCTCCGAGACGATGATCGCCGCGGCACGGGCGGCCGATCCGGCCGGGCGCTACGAGCTGGCGGATGCCGCCACGCTCCCATTGCCGGACGCGAGCGCGGACCTGGTCACGGCATTCATGTCCCTCCACGACATCGACGACGTCGATGCCGCGGCCCGCGAGATCGCCCGAGTCCTCGTGCCCGGCGGGCGACTGCGATCGGCGATCGTCCATCCGATCAACTCCTCGGGGGCATTCCCGAACCGCGAGCCCGATGCGGTCTTCGAGATCCGCGAGAGCTACTTCGAGGAGCGGACGACGCGGGCCACCTTCACCCGCGACGAGCTCACCATCACCTTCGTCAGCCGCCACCGGTCCCTCGAACGGTTCGCACGCGCGCTGCTCGACGCCGGCCTCCTGATCGACCACGTGGCCGAGCTCCCGGACTCCTCGGACCCGCCGGGGACGCCGTGGCGACGCCTGCCGCTCTTCCTGCACCTCGGCGCGGTCAAGCCCCTCGCTTGACCACGGGTCGGCGGAGCGCCGATCATCCACGCGTGATCCGACCCCGGAGCTCGATGGCGATGCCGGGGCGGTCGATCCGCCGGCGGGCCTGACCGAACGACCCGACGGCCGGCCGGCCGCCGTCTCGACCGCGCGCCGCGACCGGCGTGCTGCCACAGCGCCGACGCCCGTCGACGCCTCCCCAGTCGACCCCTCACGACCGGAGACTCATGCCTGATCGTCCGAGCTACTACCTGACGACCGCGATCGCCTATCCCAACAACAAGCCCGGCCTGCACACCCTGTACGAGGTGATCGGGGCCGACGTCATCGCCCGCTGGCATCGGATGAAGGGCGACGACACGCGCTTCCTCACGGGCACGGACGAGCACTCGGTCAATATCGCCCAGCGGGCCCAGGAGCTCGGCCAGGACACGAAGGCCTTCGTCGACGGCATGGTCAAGCTGTTCACGGATGCCGAGGACGCCCTGCTGATCGCGCCCGATCGCTTCATCCGGACGACCGACCCTGACCACCGGCGGGCGAGCCAGGAGATGGTTCGGCGCGCGTACGCCAATGGCGACGTCTACCTCGGCAAGTACGAGGGCTGGTACTGCCCGGCCGAGGGCTTCAAGGCGCTGTCCGACCTCCACGAGACGCCGGACGGCATGCGCTGCCCGAGCCACCCGACCGTCGAGCTGCAGTGGCTCACCGAGCGGAACTGGTTCTTCCGCCTCTCCGCGTACCGCGATCGCCTCGTGGAGCACTTCGAGGCCCACCCGGACTGGGTCGAGCCCGAGTACCGCAAGAACGAGATGCTGGCCTTCCTGCGCCAGGGCCTCGACGACATCTCCATCAGCCGCGAGACCTTCCACTGGGGCATCCCGTTCCCGATCGCCGAGAACGGCGAGACGGCGCAGCGCGAGGACGGCTCCTGGGATCCCGAGGCGGGCGTGATCTACGTCTGGTTCGACGCGCTGATCAACTACATCACCGGCGCGGGCTTTCCCGATGATCCGGGCGCATTCGCGAAGTGGTGGCCCGCCGATCTGCACATCATCGGCAAGGACATCAACCGGTTCCACACGATCATCTGGCCGGCGATGCTGATGAGCGCCGGCATCGAGCTTCCGCGGAAGGTCTGGGTCCACGGGTTCATGACGGTGCGCGGCGAGAAGATGAGCAAGAGCCGCGGCAACTTCTTCGACCCGTTCGACGTGCTCAAGTCGTTCGGCGCCGACGGGACCCGCTTCGTCACGCTGCGCGAGTTCCCGTTCGACCAGGACGCCGAAGTGTCCTGGGAGAGCTTCGTCCGCCGCTACAACGCCGACCTCGCGAACGACTTCGGCAACCTCGTCAATCGGACGGTCTCGATGGCCGGCCGCTACCTCGGCGGCGAGCGACCAGCCCCGCGGCCGGGGACCGAAGCGCCCCTCGCCGCCGCCTGGTCCCGGGCGGTCAGGACCTATGCCGCGAAGCTGGATTCGCTCCTCCTCCACGAAGCGATCTCGGCACTCTGGGAGTTCGTGGGCGAGGCGAACCGGTTCGTCGAGGCGGAGCAGCCGTGGGCCATCGCCAAGGCCGCGCGCGCGGGCGACGCGTCGGCGCCCGAGGCCGAGGCGCGCCTCGCGGGCGTGCTCGGCGACCTCGTCGAGGCGGTCCGGCTCGTGGCCCTCGCCTCGGCGCCGTTCATGCCCTCGATCACGCCGCGCGCGCTCGCCCAGCTCGGCTACGCCTATGCCTACGAGGCGGATGGCAACGGCGGGCCGTCTGTCCTCGACCTGCTCGAGTGGGGCGCCGCCTCGGAGGCGAGTGGTCGCCTCGGCGCGCCGGAGCCGCTGTTCCCGCGGCTCGAGGTCGAAAGCGCGGAGGCGCCTGTCGATTCGGCCCCGGCCTGATCGTCGTCTCCGCAGAGGGCGCAGACGCGCCCGCAACCTGGGGCAAGCACGCGGCCCGGAGAGCTGGAGGCACGGCATGTCCAAGCACGGCGAGTTCAGCCACATCGAGTTCCCGGCAGACGACGTCGAGCGCGCCAAGGCGTTCTACGCGGCCGTCTTCGGCTGGCAGTTCCGGTCGATGGACGAGATGGAGAACTACTACCTCTACGACGCAGGCCCGGGTGGTCTCGGCGGCGGCATCGGCAAGCGCGGCGAGAACGCGCCCGACGCGATCCGGAACTACATCGGCGTCGATTCGATCGACGCCAGCCTCGCCGCGGCCTCGGCGAACGGCGGCACGGTCGTCGTCCCCAAGACCGACATCGGCTTCGGCTGGTACGCGGCGATCACCGACTCCGAGGGCAACGAGCTCGGGCTCTACACGTCCAAGTCCGAGGCCTGAAGCGTTCACGGAACCGGCTTAGGCTGGCTCCGAACGAGGTCAACGAAGACGCAGCAGGAAGGAGCGTCAACCATGCCGCAGGGCACGATCACCCACGTCGAGTTCCCCGCCGACAACCCCGAACGGGCGAAAAAGTTCTACTCCGCGGTCGCCGGCTGGGAGTTCGGGACCATGGGCGAGTTCCCGGACTACTGGCTCTTCAGCAGCGAAGAGGGCCACGGCGGTGGCCTCGGCAAGCGCGGCGAGACCGTCGGCAAGTCCGTCCGGATCTACATCACCGTGGACAAGCTCGAGGACGCCGTCGCCGCTGCCCAGGCCAACGGGGGTAAGGTGACGACGCCACCGAGCGACGTCCCCGGCCAGGGCCGCTTCGCCGCGGTCCTCGACCCCGAGGGCTCGGAGATCGGCCTCTGGGAGGCAGCCCCCAAAGCCGGCTGACCCCCGCGGGGTGCCCCCGGCGCCCACGCCCCCGCGCGGATTTGCCCCACTCATCCGGTGAGTGGTTCGACGACCGTCGACCATCACGGCGGTCGATCCGCTCACCGGGGGAGCCATTCGTCGTGGATCGGCGAATTGCGTCGCTGTCCCACTCACCCGGTGAGCCATCTGACCGGCCCTGACGCCCAAGTCCGCTGAACCACTCACCAGGCGAGTGGGGGTCGCCCCAAACTTCCTAGAGGACTACGATCCCATCCTCTGGAGGCACGTCTCCGCGAGCGAGCGCCGCCAACGTTGCCTTCGAGTCGAGGGGATAGGTTCCGCGCAGCGCCTCTCGGTGCTGCGACAACACGCGTCGGTTGGTGCGCGTGTCCGCTACCAGCAGGATCATCCGATCGAGCCCAGCGTCGCGCTTCTTGAGCTGGGTGCGCCGGTCGATGGCCTGAACGTCACCGAGTCGTACCTCGGCCTCGACCCCGATCCTGGCCGGACCCATCACGAGCATCCCGTCAACGGCGCGCAGGTCTCCTGGGATCGGAATCGGCACCTCGGTGTGCAGCTGAGTTCCTGCCGGTAGTTGCGCCCGGAGGCGCGCCATGAGGCGCAGTTGACCCGCGTCACGCGCAGGGTCCTCCGTGGGGTACGTGCGCAGCCACAATCGATTCCCGACTGCAGCGCACGCGAGGGCGAGCTGCTCGACAGTCACATGCTCGAGCTCGTCTCGTTCGATCCGACCAAACGTCGATGGATGCAGTCCGACGGACGCCGCCGCGGCTTCGATGCTGAGCCCGACGCCGATACGCGTCTGCCGGACCTCGGTCGAGATCGAACGCACGTCCTTGCGGGCAGCGATTCGGGCCCGATCTCGCCGTCGCTCGTTCGTCGACATGCACGCAGTCTCGGAGCCTGCGGTTACTCCGCGCTCACCCCAGTACGATCGCTGCATGCGCCTCGTGGACAGCCATTGCCACCTCAACGCGGAGCGGTTCGCAGGCGACGAGGCGGCGGTGCTGGAGCGTGCGCAGGCGGCGGGCGTCGAGCGGATCCTGGTGCCCGGCTGGAACGTGGCGTCGTCGGCGCGGGCGCTCGAGCTCGTGGACCGCTTCCCGTGGCTCGACGCGTCGGTCGGCGTCCATCCCCATGACGCAGCGAAGGTCGATGACGCTGGCTGGCGATCGATCGTCGGCTGGGCGACCGATTCGAGGGTCACGGCGATCGGTGAGACCGGCCTCGACTACGACCGCGTCTTCTCGCCCATCCCCGAGCAGCTCGCGAACCTGCATCGCAACCTTGAGCTCGCGCTCGAGACGAGCAAGCCCGCGATCATCCACGTCCGCTCGAAGGCGGGTCGGAGCGACGCGCAGGACGCGACCGTTGCGGCGCTGACCGAGCTGGGCTTCGGCAAGCAGCGATCGATCTCCGCGTTCGGTCCCGATCGGCCGCCCGCCGTCATCCACTCGTTCTCGGGCTCGGTCGACTACGCCCGCCGAGTCCTCGACCTCGGGCTCGCGATCTCGATCTCCGGCCTGGCCTTCAGGGCGGGGGAGGAGGCGACGGCCGAGGTCGTCGCGCTGGTGCCGGCCGAGCGCCTGCTCGTCGAGACCGATTCGCCGTTCCTGTCGCCGCCGGGCGCGCCGCGCGGCCGCAACGAGCCCGAATGGGTCCGCGTCACCGCGGAATGGGTGGCGAGCCGGCGCGCGGGCGCGGCCCAGGCGCAAGGCGTCGACGTTGTCGGCGCGTTCGAGGGGACCTTCCCGCGCAATCGCTGAGTCGGCGACGCCCCCGACCTCCTGGCGCCAACGGCGCGGCCGCCGGGGGCCCCGGCACGCTGTAGGATCGGGCGATCCCATGGCCCCGCACCGAACCCTGACTCGCCGCGCCGTCCTCCAGGCCGCTGCTCTCGGCGCGGGCGGCCTCCTGCTCGACGCGTGCATGCCCACCGCGAGCGGCCCGCCCGGATCTGCCGGTCCGTCAGGATCCGCGCCCGAGCCGACCCCGACGGGAGCCGGCGCCACCCCAGGCGAGCCGCCGATCCCGCTGCGCCAGCGCATCGCGCGCCTGCTCGTCGTTGGCTTCCGGGGGCTGCGGGTCGAGGCGGGGGACTGGATTGCCGGGAACATCGCCGTCGATGGCCTCGGCGGCGTGATCCTGTTCGACAAGGACGCTGTCGAGACGGTGCGGAACGTCCGGAACGAACGGCAGGTGCGACGCCTCATCGCCGACCTCAAGGCGCTTGCGCCGGACCGCGAGCTGATCGTCGCCATCGACCAGGAAGGGGGCGTCGTGACCCGGCTCTCGCCGGCGTACGGGTTTCCGGAGCTCGCCTCGGAGGCGGCGATCGGCGGCAAGACCGACGCGGAGGTCGAGGCCTGGGCAGACGGCCTCGTCGCGACCCTCGCCGACGTCGGGGTCAACCTGAATCTCGCGCCCGTGGTCGACCTGAACGTCAACCCGAAGAACCCGGCGATCGGGGCGCTCGGCCGGTCCTTCTCCGCGGATGCCGCGGTCGTGGCAAAGGACGCCGCGATCGAGCTGCAGGCCCATCGCGCGAGGGCCATCCGAACGACACTGAAGCACTTTCCCGGGCTCGGGAGCGCGACGGCGAACACGGACTTCGGCGTCGCCGACGTCACCGCGACCTGGACCCAGGCAGAGCTGGACCCGTACCGTGACCTGCTCGGCCAGGGCCTCGTGGACGTGATCATGGCCGGGCACGTCGTGAACGGCCAGATCGACCCGCTGGCGCCAGCGTCGCTGAGCCGCGGCACGGTGACAGACCTGCTCCGGGACGAGCTCGGCTGGGACGGCGTCGTGATCACCGACGACCTGCAGGCCGGCGCGATCGACGACGCCTTCGGGAGGGAGGACGCGGTCGCCCTCGCGCTGGAAGCGGGAAACGACCTGCTGCTGTTCGCGAATCAGCAGCACTACGACCCCGACATCGTCGCCTGGGCGGTCGACCTGATCGAGGGCTTCGTGCGCGACGGGCGGATCACCGAGGATCGCATCGACCGTTCCTACGCCCGCGTCACAAGCCTGTTCCCGGACGCCGGTTGACACCCCCCGAGGCTCCCTCCTACTATTGCTAGCACTCTCACTCCGAGAGTGCTAAACGACTCGGTTTCCAGGCTCCGACGGCCCACGGGAGGTACCGAAGGGCGCGGAGGGAACGCCAGTCGCACCGGCACCACCGCGGGGGTCGGCCCCGCCGACATCGATCGGGCGTGCAGCGCCCACAAAACCGAAGGCTCGGACGGTTTCGAGCCGTCCCCAGGAGGGAACACCTTGGCCACTGCCACGAGCACCGCGACCAAGCTCACGCCGCTCGGCGACCGGGTCGTCGTGAAGCCGACGCCGCGCGAAGAGATGACGAAGAGCGGACTGGTCCTGCCGGACACCGCGAAGGAGAAGCCCCAGGAGGGCGAGATCCTCGCCGTCGGCCCGGGCCGTATCCTCGAGGACGGCAAGCGCGAGCCGATGGACGTGAAGATCGGCCAGAAGGTCCTCTACGGCAAGTACGCCGGGACCGAGTTCAAGCTCGATGACGACGATCTCCTGATCGTCAGCCAGAAGGACATTCTCGCCGTCGTCGGCTGACCGCCGACCGGCAAACCTGAACAACCACAACCTGGAGGGACCAACCTTGGCCAAGCAGATCAGCTTCGACGAGACCGCTCGTCGTTCGCTCAAGAAGGGCATCGACCGCCTCGCCGATGCGGTTCGCGTGACGATCGGCCCGAAGGGCCGCAACGTCGTGCTCGACAAGAAGTTCGGCTCGCCGACGATCACCAACGACGGCGTCACGATCGCCCGCGACATCGAGCTCGAGGACCCGTTCGAGAACATGGGTGCCCAGCTCGTCAAGGAAGTCGCCACCAAGACCGATGACGTCGCCGGCGACGGCACGACCACCGCGGTCGTGCTCGCCCACGCGATGGTCAGCGAGGGTCTCCGCAACGTCACCGCCGGCGCCAACCCGATGCAGATCAAGCTCGGCATCGAGAAGGCCGTCGACGCGATCGTCGACGAGATCAAGAAGGTGTCGCGGTCGGTCGACAACCGTGAGCAGATCAGCGCGGTGGCCGCCATCTCGGCAGCCGATGCCGAGGTCGGCGAGATCATCGCCGAGGTCATGGACAAGGTCGGCAAGGACGGCGTCATCACCGTCGAGGAAGGCCAGAGCCTCGGCCTCGAGAAGGAATACACCGAGGGCATGCAGTTCGACCGGGGCTACATCTCGGCGTACTTCGTGACCAACCCGGATCGGATGGAGGCCGTTCTCGAGAACGCCCTGATCCTCATCACCGACAAGAAGATCTCGAGCATCCAGGACATGATCCCGGCGCTCGAGAAGGGGGTCCAGCAGGGCCGCCCGATGCTGATCATCGCCGAGGACGTCGACGGTGAGGCCCTCGCGACACTCGTCGTGAACAAGCTCAAGGGCACGATCTCCGTGCTCGCCGTCAAGGCCCCGGGCTTCGGCGATCGGCGCAAGGAGATGCTTCGCGACATCGCCACGCTGACCGGCGGCACCGTCATCAGCGAGGAGATCGGCCGCAAGCTCGACTCCGTCACTGCCGAGGACTTCGGCAAGGCTCGCCGCGTCGTCGCCACCAAGGACGACACGACGGTCGTCGACGGCGAGGGCTCGCCCGACGCGATCAAGGCGCGCATGACCCAGATCAAGGCCCAGATCGAGGAGACGACCTCCGACTACGACCGCGAGAAGCTCCAGGAGCGTCTCGCGAAGCTCGCCGGTGGCGTCGCCGTGATCAAGGTCGGGGCTGCGACCGAGGTCGAGCTCAAGGAGAAGAAGCACCGCATCGAGGACGCGCTCTCGACGACCCGTGCGGCCGTCGAAGAGGGCATCGTCGCCGGCGGCGGCACCACCCTCCTTCAGGCAATCCCGGCGCTCGACAAGGTCAAGCTCTCGGGTGACGCACAGGTCGGCGTCGAGATCGTCCGCAAGGCGCTCGAGGCCCCGGCCCGACAGATCGCCGACAACGCCGGCCAGTCCGGCGAGGTGGTCGTTGCCAAGGTCAAGACGCTCAAGACGGGCGAGGGCTACGACGCCCTGGCCGGCGTGTACGGCGACATGTTCTCGAAGGGCATCGTCGACGCCGCCAAGGTGACTCGATCCGCGCTCCAGAATGCCGCCTCGATCGCGGCCATGGTGCTCACGACCGAGACGCTCGTCACCGACATCCCGGAGAAGCAGGCCGCTGCTGCGGGTGGCGGCCACGGCCACGGCGGTGGCGGCGACATGGACTTCTAGACCTTGCTGCGCCGGCCCAGGCGGGCGTTGGCGCGGCGCGCGTCGGCTCACGCACCTTTGAGTGCGCTCGCCTTCCGTGCTCGCGCCGCCTTCGCCTGAACCGGCACCGCTGCGGTCTTGCCCCGGACGATCTACCGTCCGCAACCGACAGAGCCCGGGCCATCGGCCCGGGCTCTTTGATTCCGATTTGTTCCTGGATCGGCCTTGCCGAGTCCCGGCGCGTGCCGCTGCTTTAGCGGCGGCGTCGAATTGCTCCGGCGATTGCCACGACGATCAGGAATCCGCCGGCGAGGAGTGGAAGCAGCGCTCGAGACATCGCCTCGTCGCCGCAGGCGCTGTCGGTGACCATGAAGCAGCCAAATGCACGGATGAGGATGCCGAAAGCCACCAGGACCACGCCGATGACGGCCAACAACCAGCCAGGCAACGGAGGGCGCTCCTGTAGCGGACGCGGCGGATCGTCAGCTCGCGTTGGGTCTTCCATGCATGAACCCTCTCAACTGCCAGGCGCACACCTGTCGAACCGCTGACGCGGCCTGCCACGCGTCCGTGACGGGACTGGCCGTGCCACGCTGCCGATCCGCCGAGCACACTCGCTGATGTCGCCGCCGACACGTCAGGATGCGCACGCTGCACCCGCCTGCACTGGGGAGGTCGTTCGCCCATGTCGAGCTCGACCCTCACGGACGGTCCTGGAACGAAGTCGAACGGTCGCGGCGCGTCAGCGGAGCCGGCGCGTACCGAGCCGATCCGGGCTCGCCTGTTCGATTCGAACCGGGAAGACCGGCTCCTCGACTTCGACGACGCCCTCAAGGTCCGGATCGGGTCGCACCAGCTCCTGTGGATCGACGTCGAGGGCGAGCTCGAGCGGGGGCAGCTCCACGCGCTCGCGGAGCGGTTCGAGCTCGAGGAAGACACGGAGGCCGCTCTCGCGGCGGAGCGTCGCGGCCCGAGCCTCGAGCTCCACGGACGCCACTTCCACCTTCGGGTGGCGGCGGAGCCGGATCCGACACACCCGGAAGACCCGACCTGGCTCGACCTCATCGCCGGCCCGAACGTCGTCATCTCCCGCCACGCGGTGCCCCTCCGGTTCCTCGAGGCGATCAACGAGCGAATCAAGGCCGATGCCACCATCGGTGAGCTGGACTCGGCGGAGTTCGTCGCGAGCGTCCTCGACGGTGTCGTGACGAGCTATCACGTTGCGATCGACAAGATCGAGGACGAGCTCGACGCACACGACGCTCGCACCCTGAGCCGCCCGATTGCGAACGGCGACTCGATCACCAGGCTGGTGGAAGTGCGGCGCCGGGTGGCGCGCCTGCGGCGGCTGCTCGCGGCGCATCGGGAGGTGTTCGGCACACTGAGCCGGCCGAGCTTCGCCCGCGGCGTCTCCGAACGGAATCCCGAGGTGTTCCTCCCGGTCGACTCCAGGTTCGACGCCGCGCTCGCCGCGGCCGAGTCCTCGCGCGAGCTCGTCGTCTCCTCGTTCGATGTCCTGATGACGCGGACGGCCCAGCGGACCAACGAGGTCGTGCGCGCCCTGACGGTCATCACCGTGCTCGGGCTGCCCGCGACGATCACGGCGGGTTTCCTCGGCATGAACGTGATCGTGCCCGTGTCGAAGGACGACCCTGCCTCCTTCTGGATCATCACCGGGCTCGTCATCCTGCTGGAGGTCGTGCTCATCGGCATTGCCAGGATGAAGCACTGGATCTGAGCGGACGGGTTCGTGGCCCGGTCCGGTGCATCGGCTGGAAAGGGCGGCCGACTAGAATTCGGGGGTGAATCCCACCCCTCGCCGGCGCGGCCGCGACCGGATGGACGAGGCTGCCCCAGAGCCGGAAGGAACGCGCTTCGAGGAGCTGCCGCCGGCGCCCGGTGAGGCCGCCGCGGCGCTCCCGTCGGAGCCCGACTGGCTCACCGACGCGCCGCTCGACGAGCGCGATCCGGAGGCGCGTCCGGACGCGGCGGCAAAGGCCGCACAGGAGAAGCACCAGGCGGAGGTCCTCGACTCGCGCCGGCGCGAGATCCTCGGGCGCCTCAACCCGGAGCAGGCCCGCGCGGTGACGACGACGGACGGGCCCGTGCTGATTCTCGCGGGAGCGGGCTCCGGCAAGACGCGCGTGCTGGCCCACCGGATCGGCTACCTCGTCGGCGTGAAGCGAGTGCCGCCGTTCCGGATCCTGGCGGTGACGTTCACGAATCGCGCCGCGGGGGAGCTGCGGGAGCGGATCATCCGGCTCGTGGGCGAGGCCGGCCGCGAGGTCCAGGCCGGGACCTTCCACTCGATCTGCGCCCGGGTCCTGCGGCGGGACGGCGAGGCGATCGGGCTGGACCGGCGGTTTGTCATCTATGACACCGAGGACCAGCAGCAGCTGATGAAGCAGGTGCTGCGTGAGGAGGGCCTCGAGGCCAAGGGCGAGACCCGCCCGGCGGCGATCCTCGGCGCGATCAGCCGGGCCAAGAACGAGATGCTGGACCCGGGCGAGATCCCACCGCTCCGCCTCGCGACCGGCGTGACCGTCCAGATCGCGCGGCTGGCACGGCTGTACGGGGCAGCCCTCAAGAAGGCGAACGCGGTCGACTTCGACGACCTCCTGCTCGACGCGGTGCGCCTCTTCGACGAGTCGCCGGAGACGCTCGCCCGGTACCAGGAGCGCTGGCGCCACCTCCACGTCGACGAATACCAGGACACGAACAGGCCGCAGTACCTGTGGATCCGGGCGCTCGCGGCGAAGCACCACAACCTGGCCGTCGTCGGCGACGACGACCAGTCGATCTACGGCTGGCGGGGGGCGGACATCCGGAACATCCTCGACTTCGAGCGCGACTGGCCCGACGCGACGGTCATCAAGCTCGAGCAGAACTACCGCTCGACGCAGCTGATCCTCGACGCGGCCCACGCCGTCGTGTCGAAGAACGTGGCACGGACGGACAAGAAGCTCTGGACGAAGAACGACCGCGGCCGGCTGATCGAGCGGTTCGAGGCCTACAACGAGGAAGAGGAGGCCGAGTGGATCGTCCGGAGGGTCGAGGAGCTCACGGGCACCCGCGGCTCCGCGCTGACCCGTCGCGCCGACGACGGGGCATCGGTGAAGCTGCGCGACATCGCGGTCCTGTACCGGACGAACGCCCAGTCGAGGGCGATCGAGGAGGCGTGTCTCCGCTACGGAATCCGCTACCAGGTCGTCGGCGGGACCAGGTTCTACTCGCGGCGCGAGGTCAAGGACGCGCTCGCGTACCTGCGCGTGCTCCGCTCGGACGCGGACCAGGTCAGCTTCGAGCGCGTCATCAACGTGCCGGCAAGGGCGATCGGGGACAAGACGGCTGGGGTGATTCGCGCGTACGTGGCCCGCGAGGGCGTGCCCTACTGGCTCGGGCTGGAGCGCGCCGCGGAGGGCGAGCTGCCGGAGCTGGCCGGGCGGTCGCGGGCTGCGATCGCCGAGTTCGTCGGGCTGATCCGGCGGCTGCGTTCGCGGATCGGGGTCCTGCCACTGCCCGAGCTGCTCGACGACGTCCTCGAGCGCTCCGGCTACCGGGCGATGCTCGCCGACGGGACCGAGGAGGGCGAGGAGCGCTGGGCGAACCTGCTCGAGCTGCGCGAGGTGACCACGCGCTACGACGACCTGTCGCCCGACGATGCCCTCGACCGGCTCCTCGAGGAGACCGCGCTCGTCGCCGACCAGGACAGCTACCAGGCCGACGCCGACATGCTGTCGCTGATCACGCTGCACGCCGCCAAGGGCCTCGAGTTCGAGGTCGTCTTCATCGCCGGGCTCGAGGAGTCGCTGTTCCCGACGGGCCGGGCGGTCGAGGCCGAGGGCGGCTTCAACCCCGACCCGCGGCCGATGGAGGAGGAGCGGCGCCTCGCCTACGTGGGCATGACCCGCGCCCGCAGTCGCCTCTACCTGTCGCACGCGTGGCAGCGCGCGACGCGGCGCGGCCCCGGCACGAGCTGGATGGCAGAGCCGTCGCGGTTCCTGCTCGAGATCCCGCAGGACCTCATGAGCGGCCCGCGCCTCGGCGCCCGCCCCGACCTCGGCGAGGGTGTCGACGAGGCGCCGGATGACCTCAACCTCGTCTTCGGGCGCGGCGCGACCCGCTTCGGCCGCGCGATCCGACCTGGTGGGGGAGCATTCCGTGAGGGCAGCGGCCGTCCCGGCGCGCCGCGCGATGGCGAGCTGTTCCGGCCGTCGCGCGACCTTGCGGCGAAACGGGATGCGTTCGCCGCGGGAGCGAGATCCGGCACGTTCGGGCGGCGCCGCGTCGTCGAGGCCTGGGACGACGACGGTGCCGCGACTCCCGCCACCGATACGGACGAGGAGAACGGCCGCGGGACCCCGGCGCCGGAGCGGCGGGTTCCGGAGCGTCCGATCGTGCCCGGCGAGCGCCGCTACCGCGATGGCGATCGGGTCCGCCACGCCCGCTGGGGCGACGGCATCGTGGTCAGCTCGAAGCTGACCCGGAGCGACGAGGAGGTCACGATCGCCTTCCGCGACCCGCAGATCGGGCGGAAGACCCTGCTGGCGTCGCTTGCGGGTCTCGAGCTGACCGGATAGCGGCGCGAGACCTGCCCAGCCGCCCCGCGACCCGCTGGTACAGTCGCCCGCGATGACCGACCTCCTGCCCGACGTCGACCTGGGCACAATCGTCAAGCTCGCCGATTTCGAGCCGCACGCCCGGCAGCGGATGCTCGGGCCGGCGTACGACTACGTCGCCGGGGGCGCGTGGGACGAGATCACCCTGCGCGAGAGCGTCGAGGCGTGGCAGGACTACCGCTTCGTCCCGCGAGTCCTCACGGACCTGCGGACCATCGACCCCTCGGGCACGTTCCTCGGGCGCCGCTTTCCGCTGCCGATCGCCATCGCCCCGATGGCCGTGCAGACCATGGCCCACCTGGGTGGCGAGGCGGAGATGCTCGCGGGCGCCGCCGCGTGCGGCGTCCCGTTCATCCTCTCGACCTCGTCGGCGACGACCATGGAAGACGTGGCGGCAGCCGCCCCGGACGCCGAACGCTGGTTCCAGCTGTACGTCGTTGGTGGGTTCGGGTATGCCCGCCGGCTCGTCGAGCGGGCGGAGGCGGCCGGCTATCGGGCCATCGTCCTGACCGTCGACCTGCCCGTCCTCGGCCGGCGCGAGCGGGATGTCGTCTCCGGCTTCGAGCTGCCGCCGATGCCGCACATGGACGCGGCCGGCGACGAGCGCGACCACCGCTACGGCGGGCTGGAGGACCAGCGCATCGCCGGGCTCACCTGGGAGTCGCTCGCGGAGATCCGGTCGTGGAGCTCGCTGCCGCTCGTCGTCAAGGGCATCCTCTCGCCTGACGACGCGGCGCTCGCCGCCGAGGCAGGCGTCGCAGCGATCGTCGTGTCGACGCACGGCGGCCGCCAGCTCGACCGCTCGATCTCCAGCGCGGCGGCCCTCGCGCCCGTGGTGGACGCGGTGGCCGGCCGCTGCGAGGTCTGGGTGGATGGCGGCATCCGCCGTGGCCTCGACGTGCTCACGGCCATTGCCCTCGGCGCCTCGGGCGTCCTGATCGGCCGCCCGTTCTACTGGGCGCTGGCCTCGGGCGGGCGCGCCGGTGTGGAGAAGGCGCTCGACATCCTGCGGGCCGAGCTCGCGGTCGCGCTGCCGCTGGTGGGTGCGCCGTCGCTCAGGGAGGTCACCCGCGACCTTCTCGCCTGACCCTCCCAATCCCGGCGCCGCAACCGGTACAGCACGTGCCGGCGGAGTGGATGCCCGACCGCGATCCGCGGGTGGTCGAAGTCGTCGCCAGGGTCGCGGGTCATGCCGAGGCGCTCCATCACGGCGCGCGAACGGCTGTTGCCGGGCGTCGTGAACGAGACGATCTCTGGCAGGCCGAGGGTCTCGAACCCCCAGCGCAGCGAGGCGTGGCCGCCCTCCGTGGCGTAGCCGTGACCCCAGGCCTCGCGGGCGAGGCGCCAGCCGACCTCGACGGCCGGGGTGAAGTGGGCGTCGAAGTGGGCCGTGGCAAGGCCGATGAAGCCGAGCAACGCGCGATCCTCGAGTCGCTCCACCGCCCAGGGCGCGTGGCCATCGTCCCGCCAGCGCACGGCAAACCGCTCGACCAGGGCGTCGCTCTCGGCCCGGGTCATCGCGCCGCTCGGGAAGTGCTCGAGGACCTCCGGGTCGGCATTCAGGGCCGCGAACGGCGCGAGGTCTTCGCCGCGCCAAGGGCGCAGCAGGAGGCGGGCGGTGCGCAGCTCGGGGACGTCCGTCACCGCGCCATCTTCTCGCGTCGGTATCCTCGGCGGGTGATCGACGGCGAAGCGGAGGCTGCCCCAGGGCTCGACGGCCTGCCCGTCGATCCCGCGCTGGTCGACGAGGCCGCCGCGCTCGAGGAAGACGCGGCCACGGCCCGCCACGTGGAGCTCGCCGAGCGGATCGACGCCGCGAACCGCGCCTACTACGAGTCCGATGCGCCGGTCATGACCGACGCCGAGTACGACCAGCTCTTCCGGCGCCTCGTGGCCCTCGAGGCCGCGTGGCCCGCGCTCGTGACCTCGGACTCGCCGACCCAGCGCGTCGGGGCCGTCCTCGGCGGCACGTTCGACGAGGTCCGCCACCGCCGGCCGATGCTGTCGCTGTCGAACGCGTTCAGCCACGACGAGCTCCGCGCGTTCGATGCGCGGGTCCGCCGCGGGCTCGGGTTGCCGGCCGCACCGGATCCGGCCGAGGACCTGCGCTACGTCGCCGAGCTCAAGATCGACGGGCTCGCGATCACGCTCCGCTACGACCGCGGCAGGTTCGTCCAGGGCGCGACCCGGGGCGACGGGCTGACCGGCGAGGACGTCACCGCGAACCTCCGCACGATCTCGAGCGTGCCGGGGCGGCTCAGCGAGCCGGCCTCGCTCGACGCCCGCGGCGAGGTCTACATGCCCAAGTCCGAGTTCGCCCGGATCAACGCCGCGCGGGAGGAGCAGGGCCTGCCGCTGTACGCCAACCCGCGGAACTCCGGCGCGGGCTCGCTGCGCCAGAAGGACCCGTCGGTGACCGCCGCGCGCCAGCTGGCGACGTGGTCGTACCAGCTGCTCGAGGACGATGGCGCGGCGAACGTCGACAGCCAGTCGGCCGCCCTCGCGCGCCTCGAGGCGCTCGGCTTCGCCGTCAACCCGAATCGCGATGCGGGCCTCGACATCGAGGGCGTCATCGCCTTCACCGAGTCCTGGCGCGAGGCTCGCCACGACCTGCCCTACGAGACCGACGGCGTCGTGGTCAAGGTCGATCGGTTCGAGCAGCAGGCACGCCTCGGCATCGTCAGCCGCGCGCCGCGCTGGGCCATCGCCTTCAAGTTCCCGCCGGAGCAGGTCGAGACCGTCGTCGAGGACATCGTCGCGTACGTCGGGCGGACCGGGACGCTCACGCCCGTCGCCCACCTGACGCCCACGAAGGTCGCCGGCTCGACCGTCGCCCGGGCCACCCTCCACAACCTCGACGAGGTCCGGCGCAAGGACATCCGCGTCGGCGACCACGTGATCCTGCAGAAGGCGGGCGACGTGATCCCGGAGGTCGTCCGGCCACTGCCCGAGAAGCGCACAGGTAAGGAGCGCGAGTGGGACATGCCGGCCGCCTGTCCCGTCTGCGGCACGCCGATCGCGCGCGACGAGGGCGCCGTCCGGCACTACTGCCCGAACGTCGCCTGCCCGGCGCGGGTCGGCCAGGAGTTCGGCAACTTCGTCGGCGGGATGGACATCGAGGGCGCCGGCTGGAAGACGCTCGAGCAGCTCCTCCAGACGGGACTCGTCAAGCGGCGCGGCGACTTCTTCCGGCTCTCGGTGGAGGACCTGGAGGGCCTCGAGCGCTTCGCCCGCAAGAGCGCCGAGAACCTGCACGCCAACATCCAGAAGGCGAAGCGGCGGCCGCTGGAGCGGATCATCGCGTCGCTCGGGATTCCGCAGGTCGGCTGGACCACGGCCATCGAGCTCGCGCACTGGCTCACGGCCGAAGTCCCGGCGGGCGACCACTGGCTGCAGCGCGCCGCCGCCCACCTTCGCGAGGTGGCGGGGACGGAGCCCGAGCGGTTCCAGGAGGTCGAAGGCGTCGGGCCGACGGTGTCCGCCGCGCTCGCGACCTGGTTCGCACCCGGCGGCCCGGGCGAGGGCGTCCTCGAGGATCTTGCCGACGCCGGCGTCGAGGCCGAGCTGCCCGCGCCGCGCGTCTCGGCGGCCGGCGGGCCGCTCGCGGGCAAGACCGTCGTCGTGACCGGTTCGATCGAGGGCTGGAGCCGCGAGGATGCCGAAGCGGCCATCCGCGCCGCGGGTGGCAAGCCCGCTGGCTCCGTCTCGAAGAAGACCGACTTCGTCGTCGCCGGTCCCGGCGCCGGCTCGAAGCTCGCGAAGGCGGAGGAGCTCGGCGTCCCGCTCGTGCCGCCGGAGGGGTTCGACGAGCTGCTCAGGTCGGGCTCCGCGCCGGGCTAGCTCGGCGGCGCCGGCCGGGGCACGCTAGAGTCCGAGCATGATCGAGACGACGTCGCCGGACCCGGTCGCCCAGGCGGCGGCCTACCAGGAGAGCCTGCTCGCCGCCCTCGGCGACGACGATCCCGCCGAGGCCGCGGCAGAGGCGCCGGCCGCGATTCGGGCGATGCTCGCGGCGGCCGGCGAGCACCTGCGAGTCCGCCCGGCGCCGCACGAGTGGTCCGCCCTGCTGTGCTTCGCGCACATCGTGGACGCCGAGGTCGTCATGACGGGCCGCTACCGCTGGGTCCTCGCCCACGATCGGCCGGAGATCCTGCCATACGACCAGGACCTGTGGGCGAACAACCTCCACGGGGACGACGACGACCCGGACGCGCTGCTCCGGCTGTTCGAGCCGCTTCGCGCGGCGAACATCGCGCTGTGGCGGGGCACGAGCGAGGCGGAGCACGCCCGCGTCGGGATGCACCGGGAGCGCGGCTCGGAGAGCTACGACCTGATGTTCCGGATGCTCGGCGGCCACGACCGCGTCCATCTCGCCCAGGCATACCGAGCGATCGAGGCAGCGCGCGCCAACGGCGGCTGATCTGCCTCGGTCCACCGGCGGCTGAGCCGCCACGCGCGGCGAGGCCGCGCAAGCCCGGCGCGGCGCGAAACGTACCAACGGACGACGTGAGCGCCGCTCGTCGCCTCCTGGTCGTCGTCCTTCTCGCCGCTCTTCTCGCGGCGCCTGCGGCTAGGCCCGGAGCGGCGGTCGCGGCCGGCGCGGACGAACGCGTCGTCCGCGTCCCCGGCGACCAGCCCACGATCGAGACCGCGATCGGCGCGTCGGCGCCGGGCGACGTCATCCTCGTCGGCGCGGGAACGTACCCGGGCGGCCTCACCATCCCGGAGGACAAGCCCGGCATCACCATCCGCGGCGTCGATCGCAACACCGTCGTGTTCGATGGCGCCGGCGTGCGGACGAACGCGATCGAGGTCGAGGCCGACGGGGTCACGCTCGAGAACCTCTCGGCCCACGACTACGTCGGCAATGGCTTCTACTGGGACGGCGTCGTCGGCTTCGCCGGGCGCTACCTGACCGTCTGGAACGTCGGCCTGTACGGCATCTACGCGATCTCGAGCCGAGGCGGCAGCATCGAGGAGAGCTTCGTCTCGGGCGCCGCCGACGCGGCCTTCTACATCGGCGAGTGTCAGCCCTGCGACACGGTGGTCCGGAAGGTCACGGCCCGGCTGTCCGCCGTCGGCTATTCCGGCACGAACGCTGGCGGCAACCTGGTCGTCGAGGACTCGCTGTTCGAGCTCAACCAGGTCGGCATCCTCCCGAACTCCTACGACGTGGGGCTGGAGCCGCCGCCGCAGCGAGGTGCCGTCTTCCGGCGCAACACCGTCCGCGGCAGCGGGACCGCGGCAACGCCCAGGGCGACGCCGCTCGGCGGCTTCCGCGGGATCGGCATCGGGATCATCGGCGGCGCCGCCAACACCGTCGAGGGCAACGACGTGAGCGGCAGCACGCGCTACGGCATCGTGATCGTGCCGGCGATCGATCGCGAGGCGACCTGGGTGCCCGCGGACAACCGGATCACGTCCAATCGCGTCGCGGGCAGCGGCGTCGCCGATCTCGCCCTCGCCGGCGGCAGCGGCCCGGGCAACTGCTTCCAGGGCAATACGGCCGCGCGGCTGGACCCTGCCGGCCTCGCCGGCACCTGTCCGACCACTGGCGGAAGCGACGCCGTCGCCGCCGCGCTGGCCCGGCCACCGCAGCAGCTGCTCGACGGCCTCCCGGCCGCGCCGCCGTTCGGGGACATGCCCGCGCCGGGTCCGCAGCCGTCGCTGCCCGTGGAGCCGTCGATGGACCTGCTATGGCTGGCGATCCCCGCCGCCGCCCTGGCGCTCGGTGCCGCGGGCCTCGGGATCCTCTTCCGCCGCCGAACGAGCGGCACCGGCGGGGTCAGCCCATCGCGTGGTTGAACTGGCCCCAGATCCAGTCGGGCCGCCACACGAGCGGCTCGCCCCGGACCATCCGCGGCGCTGACCACGTCAGGCGCAGGCCGACGTCCATGAGCCGGGCCATCCCCTCCGCGTTCTCGTCGAGGATGCCGAGGCGGACGCGGCCCTCCGGTCCCGCCGCGCGGCGTCGCGCCGTGAGGATCCGCAACGCCGCCTCCGGGGTCTTCGCGATCGTGGCCCCGCCGCCCCACGGGGCCCGCAGGACATAGCCCTCGACCGCGCCGTCGTCGCCGGTCGTCACGCGCGTCGTCTCCGCGCCGGCGAAGCGCCGGATCGCGTGCGCCCGGTCCTCGCCCGTGCCGGCCCGGTCGAGACGCTCGATGGCGCCGAGGTCGCCCGGCTCGAACTGCCGCACGCCGTCCGGCTGGTCCGCCGGCGGGAGGCCGATCGCCTGGAGGATGTGGTAGCGGCTCTGCAGCTCGAAGCCCATCCGCTCGTAGAGCCGGCGCCCCTCGGTCGTCGCGACGAGGGCCAGCGTTCGGCAGCCCGCGCTCTCGAGGCCGTCGATGATCGCCTGCGTCAGCGCCCGGCCGAGGCCGCGGCCGCGCCGGTCGGGGGCGATGAAGATCGTGCCGATCCAGCCGACCGGGCCGTTCGCGGTCCCGATGCCGGTGCCCACGATCTCGCCGTCGGCGTCGGCGACCACGGGCGTGCAGGCCGCCTGCGTCGTGGCGAACTCCAGCCACTCGCGGCGGACGCCCCAGTCGTTGCCGAGGATCAGCTCGGCCGCCGGGTCGACGTCGTCGCAGGTCATGGGCCGGAGCCGGGGCAGCGTCGGGGTCGAGGCCATGCCGTTCAGTATCATCCGCCGGTGGCCGGCCTCACTCGCGCCGACGTCGAGCACGTCGCGTTCCTCGCCCGTCTCCGCCTGACCGACCCCGAGCTCGATCGGCTGGAGGGCCAGCTCAACCACATCCTCGACCAGTACGCCAAGCTGTCCGAGCTCGACACCTCGGCGATCCCGCCGACGGCCCAGACGATCGAGCTCGAGAACATCCTCCGCGAGGACGTCGCCGGACCCTCGCTGGCCGTCGAGGACGTCCTCCGCAACGCCAGCGCGACCGATGGCGACTTCATCGTGGTGCCGCCGATCCTCGGCGGGGACGCGGCATGACCGCGGTCCAGGACGCGACCCGGCTTCGCGGGCACGAGCTCGCGGCGCGCCTCCGGTCGGGCGAGCTGTCGTCGCGCGAGATCACCGAGGCCCACCTCGAGGTCGCCGAGCGGCAGAACCACGCCCTCAACGCCTGGCTCGTCATCGAGCGCGACAAGGCCCTCGCCGAGGCGGACGCGGCGGATGCGCGGCTCGCAGCGGCCCGGGCGGAGGGGCGGCACGCGGTCGACGCGCTCCATCCGCTGCTCGGGCTGCCGATCGCGGTCAAGGACCTGGTCTCGGTTGCCGGCGGCCAGTGCACGGCCGGCTCGCGGATCCTCGAGGGCTACATCGCCCCCTACGACGCCCACGTGACCGAGCGCCTCCGCGACGCCGGTGCCGTGATCCTCGGCAAGACCAATATGGACGAGTTCGCGATGGGCTCGTCGAACGAGTACTCGGGCTTCGGGCCGGTGAGCAACCCATGGGACCTCGACACGGTCCCCGGCGGCAGCAGCGGCGGCTCCGCGACGGCCGTCGCGGCGTACCACGCCCCGTTCGGGCTCGGCACGGACACGGGCGGGTCGATCCGCCAGCCCGCCGCGCTCACTGGGACGGTCGGCGTCAAGCCGACGTACGGCCGGGTGAGCCGGTACGGGATCGTGGCCTTCGCTTCCTCGCTCGACCAGATCGGGCCGTTCGCACGCGACGCGAGAGACGCGGCGGCGCTGCTGCACGCGGTCGCCGGCCGCGACGACCGCGACTCGACCTCCGCACCGGTGCCGGTGCCCGACGACCTGCTCCGCATCCCGGGTGCCGACGACGAGGCGGCCTCGTGGCTGCGCGGCAAGCGCCTCGGGCTGCCCGCCGAATACTTCGTCAAGGGCATGGAGCCCGGCGTCGAGGCCCGCATCCGCGAGGCCGTCGATGCGCTCGAGAAGGCCGGCGCCACGATCGAAGAGGTCTCGCTGCCCCACACCGACTACGGCCTGGCGACCTACTACATCGTCGTGCCGGCAGAGGCCTCGGCCAACCTGGCCCGCTACGACGGCGTCCGCTACGGCCGCTCGATCCGCCTGCCCGGCGCGGACTTCATCGCCGACTATCTGGCGACGCGCGGCGACGGCTTCGGGCCGGAGGTCAAGCGCCGGATCATGCTCGGGACGTACGCGCTGTCGGCGGGCTACTACGACGCCTTCTACCTCAAGGCGCAGAAGGTTCGGACGCTGATCAAGCGCGACTTCGACCAGGTCTTCGAGTCCGGGATCGACGTCCTGGTCGCGCCGACCTCGCCGACGGTCGCGTTCCGGTTCGGCGCGCGGATCGCCGATCCCGTGGCGATGTACCTCTCCGACGCGTGCACCCTGCCGGCCAACATGGCCGGGATCGCCGGCGTCTCGCTCCCGTGCGGGCTCTCCGACGGCCTGCCGGTCGGGCTGCAGCTCATCGGCCCGCCCTGGTCGGAGCTGGAGCTGCTGCGCTGCGGCCGCGCCTACGAGGCGATCACGGCAGACGCGGCATGGCGCGCCCTGGAGCCTGCCCAGCTCGCCCTGGCGGACGACGCGACCGGCCCCACGCCCGCCGAGCGGGCCGCCCGGCTCGCCGCCTGACGCGGGACGGCGAGCCCGAGGACTCGACGGCTAGGCGAGGAACTGGAAGGTCGCGACGACCTGCCGGAACATGGCCAGGTCGGCTGCCTCGTTGCCGACCTTCGAGACCCAGGCGATGAAGTAGGCGAACTTGCCCTTCACGGTGATCGCCTCGTAGAGGACGACCTTGCCACCCAGCTGGGCGTTGGTGCCCGTTGCCGAGATGAGCCGGCCCGGGAGCCCGCCGACCGTGATGTCCTCGTTCGACACGGTCTTGGTCTTGAGCGTCGACTTGAACGAGTTGATCTCGCCTCTCGTGATGAGGTTGAGCGTGAAGCCCTGGGTGTCGGCTCGCGACGCGAAGTAGAACGACTCGTCGGGCCCGAAGAAGTAGTCGAAGCCCTGCTTCGCCGTGTAGTCGTAGTCCGCTGGATGGCCGATCGAATAGCCCCGCTTCTCGACGCTGAGCCGGCTCCAGACCCCCTCCGGCGCGCTGATGGCCGGGGCGGAGCCGAGCGAGCTGAAGTCGATCTCGAACGTCATCGTTCCGTCGAGCGTCTGCGCGCCGACCGCCTGCTTCCAGGTGACGTCGATCGTGGCCCCGACGGGCGTGCCATCGTCCGCGCAATAGAACGTCGTGGTCCCGCCGACGTCGGAGACGCCGGTCGCGGATGCCAGGAAGACGCTCGGGTCGAATGCCGAGCCGCTCGAGGCTACGAGCTCGTGGACGCTCTTCCCGGCTCGAGTCGAGGTTCCCTTGTCGGTCAGCGACCTGGACGCGTCCTTGAGCGCGGTGGTGAAGTCCTTGCTCGGCGGCGTCGCGACCTCGAGCCACGGCCCCTCGCCGGTCTTGGCGTACGACTTGCCGGCGACCTTGACGGTCTCGACGGTCGTCGCGTTGCCGCCGACCGTCGTCGTCGTGCGTCCCTTGCTGTCCGGGCCGTCGAACGACGACGTCGCGGAGATGGTCACCTTGATGGGTCCCACCGTGGCGTTGCCGTCCATGGAGACGACGCCGGAGCTCAGGCCCTGCATCGCCGCCGCGAAGAGCGGGACGACGTCGACCGCGGCCGCGGACGGGCTGGGTCCGGAGGTCACCTCCGGCGTCGAGGGCCCCGGCGTCGCCGCGGCGGGTGAGCCACTTGACGGGGGCGCGGTCTGGCATGCGGCGACGGCCAGGCCGGCAGCGAGCGCGATCAGCTGAACGCGCCGGCCGCGCGTGGTCCCTCTCATCCCGTTTTCCCTCCTCGTGGCCGGCGAGCTGGGAGGACTCGCCGGCGCAGCGTGGCGCCACAATGCACGGGATGGCCGCCCGAGTCCAGTCCCTCTTTCAGGGCACGCCGGACCCGCCAGGCGCCCGTGGTGCGGCAGGCCGCGACCGCGTCGCGCGGCTGGTCGCGCGCTTCGCGGCGGGCTAGGCTGCGCGCCGTGACGACTGCTCCGGCCGGCGCTTCGATCGCGGAGCGCGCGCTCGCCAACCGGGTCCGCGAGGTCCCGCCATCCGGGATCCGCAAGTTCTTCGAGATCGTGGCGACGATGACCGACGTCATCAGCCTGGGCATCGGGGAGCCCGATTTCGATACCCCGCGCTCGATCATCGAGGCGGGCGTCGAGTCGCTCCGCGAGGGGAGGACCCACTACACCTCGAACTACGGCACGCTTGAGCTGCGAAAGGCGCTCGCGGCCCACCTCCAGCGGCTGTACGGCGTCGAGTACGACCCGAAGACCGAGCTCCTGATCACGGTCGGTGCGTCGGAGGCCGTCGACCTCGCGCTGCGCGCGACGTGCGATCCGGGCGACGAGGTCATCCTCCACGAGCCGTGCTACGTCGCGTACGTGCCCGCGATCGTGTTCGCCGGCGGCACGACGGTCCACGTCTCGACCCGCTTCGAGGACGATTTCGCGCTCGACCCGGCCGCCGTCGAGGCCGCGATCACGCCGCGGACGAAGGCCCTCTTCCTCGGCTACCCGTGCAACCCGACCGGCGCCGTGCTCCCGCCGGAGGTCCAGGACGAGCTCGCCGCGATCGCCGAGCGGCACGACCTGCTCGTCTACAGCGACGAGATCTACGACCGGCTCGCGTATGGCTCCTACCGCCACCGGGCGTTCTCGGCCCTGCCCGGGATGCGTGAACGAACCATCCTCATGGGCGGCTTCTCGAAGGCCTACGCGATGACCGGCTGGCGCATCGGCTGGCTGGCCGCCCCGGCGCCGATCGTCGAGGGCATCCTCAAGATCCACCAGTACACCATCATGACCGCGCCGACCGTGGCCCAGGACGCGGCGCTCGCGGCGCTCGTGGACGGCGAGCCCGACGTCGCCCGCATGCTCGCCGAGTACGACCGGCGCCGCCGGCTCGTGGTCGACGCCTTCAACGCGATGGGCCTCGAGACGTTCGAGCCCCGCGGCGCCTTCTATGCCTTCCCGCGGATCACCTCGACCGGCCTCGACGGCGAGACCTTCTCGCGCCGGCTGCTCGAGGAGGAGCACGTCGCGGTCATCCCGGGCAGCGCGTTCGGGGCGTCCGGCGCAGAGCACGTGCGCGCGTGCTACGCGACGTCGTACGAGCGTCTCGAGGAGGCGATGACCCGCATCGCCCGCTTCGTGGAGCGCTGCCGCTAGCGCTCCCGAATGCCCCGCCGGTAGGGGAGGACTCCGACCGGCGTAGGACGGTTGTCCGATTGACGGGATGCACCAGTCCTACCACGATGCCGAGCGCGCCGATCGGGCGCGTGCACAGGGGATTGACTCGACATGTCCTTCAACAGGCGATCGCCCGACGATCTGCCGCTGGCCGCCTACACGACCGGGGTCGCCCCGGACGACGACGAGAGCGCCGAGCTCCTCGACGATCCCGGCTACGTCTCCGTGCCCGCGCCTTCGACCCCGACGGCGGACATGCAGCACGGCCCAAGCGCCGCGACGCACGCGGATGCCGCGGCAGGCGACACCGCCTCGGCGGGCAAGCGCCGCGGCCCGAAGCTGTCGCTCCGCCTGCCCTCGCTCGGCCGATCGAAGGCGGCGGCCCTGCAGGAGGCCGCGCCGTTCCAGCCGGTCAAGCCGGCACCGGCCCAGGCCGCGGCTGCCCAGGCCGCGGCTGCCCAGGCCGCGACTGCCCAGGCTGCGCCACGTGCCTTCCAGGCCGTAACCGGTGCCGCTGCCGCGTCCCCGGCATTCGCGACGACGCCGGCATACCCGGCGAACCGCCCGTTCGAGCCCGTCACGCGCCCGGCCGGCGGCCAGGGTGGGCCGCCGTCCGTCAAGCCGGTCGGCACAGCCGACGGCGCGAGAGCGCGACGGCCCGGGCGGCTCACGGCTCGCGATCCGCGCGTGCTGGCCGGCGGCGTGATCGCCGTCGGGGTCGTCCTCCTCGCCGCGAGCCTGCTCGGTGGCGGCTCGAACGCCGGGACGGCCGGCCCGAACGGCAGCCAGGGCACCGGTGGCGTGCTCCCCACAGCCGCGGTCCTCGGCAACGCCGCGGTGGAGCTGACAGCCGGCGCTGGGGGCACGTTCACGCTGACCGGCGCCACGGGCGCGGGGCCGGCCGTCGACAACAGGGTCAACGCCACCTGGACGGATCCGCTCGGCGAGTCGCTCGGGCTCACCGGCATGGCGTCCCAGGGCACGCGGACGACGGACGCGGACTTCGTGCTGAGCTGGACGATGCTCATCGACAACGTCGCGGTCACGTTCACCTCGCGCGACAAGGAATGCACGATCGGCATGGCCGTGGGCATCAGGGCCGTCTCCGGCACCTTCCATTGCAAGCACGTGAAGAGCGACGACGGCAAGCACGAGGTCGACCTCTTCGGCAGCTACACGACCTAACCGGCGGACTCCCGGGTCTCGCGCCGGGCCCGGCGCAGGGCCTCCTCGATCGACCAGATCGCAAGGGGCCGCAGGTACAGGCTGGCCCGGAAGTTGCCGAGCTCGTCGTAGGCCTCCGGCGTCCGGAACCAGAGGCCGCGCTCGTAGGTCACCCTGGCGGCGCCGCTGGCGGTCTGCCACGCCTCGTCGGTGAGCCCCCGGCCGAGCATCAGTGCCGCCAGGGAGTACGTGGTGCCGACCCAGACCTCCTCCGACTGGTCGCTCGACCGGTCGACCGAGCCGTCGCCGAGGATCCCGTTGACCGCGCCCATCGTGCCGTCATGGAAGCCGAGGACGTTGCGCTCGTAGACCGTGCGCATGGCGATGTCGACGCGCGCTGGGTCGAGGAGATCGCCGAGGCCGGCGACGTCGGCCGCCCACTGCCCGGCGAGCTGGTCGGCCATGACCGTGTCCGGGTTCGGGCCCTCGCTGTCGAAGGCGTAGTGGCTGCCCTGCCACAGCGCTGCCTCGAACGATTGGCGCCCGCGATCCGCGGCGTTGGCCCAGGCCGCTGCGGCGTCGATGTCGCCGTCGAGGCGGGCCAGCTCCGCGGCGGCACGCAGGGCCCCGATCCAGAGCAGCCCGCAGTACGCGCTCGCGCCGTACATCGGCCACGTGTCGTAGGTCTGGTCGGGGATGCCGCGGTGATCGGGCAGCCCGTCGCCGTTCGTGTCGTGACCGGCGAGGAGCCGCAGGGATGCCTCCACGACCGGCCGGGCCTCGGCGACGAGCTCGCGGTCATCGAGCCAGCGGACGTCGCGCCAGACCTGCAGGGCCAGCTTCGGGGCCAGGTCGATCCAGGCGTTGGGATCCTGGTAGCGATAGCGATTGGCGCGCTTGAAGGGGTCCTCGTCGGGTCCGCCCACGTCGTGCGGGACGGTCATCGGGACCTTGCGGATCGCCGTCGCGCCCGTGGCGTCGATGGTGACCGTGGCCGGATCGTCGAAGGCCACCGCGGCCAGCAGGTCGCGGATCCCGCGGCGCTCCAGCTCGGGCCACAGCTCGAGGACCGCGGCTGACGCCGAGAAGTCGACGTCGACGGTGTCGTAGAACGGGTAGTCGAGGCACTCCAGCAGCGCGAACCGGCCGATGTCGCCGGGCTCGGGGTCGTGACCGCCGACCTCGCCCGCCTCCCAGAAGGTGCCGCCGTCCACGAGGTAGTACAGCTCGTTGAAGAGCGCGGCTCGGTACCACGCCGGCCGCTCCGGATCGTCGAGGATCGGCGCCTGCCAGGCCTCGATCGCCGCGCGCCAGGCGGGCGTGCTCTGCAGCGCGTGGTTCGCGAGGTCCCAGGCCTGCCCGCCGTCGCGGCCCCATTCCCGCGTGTACCGCTTCCACCACCGGCGCCCGCCGCCGAACTCGGTGATCGGCAGGTCCCACGCGATCGAGAACCGAAGCCGCCGCGATTCGCCCGGCGCGAGCTCCACCCGCGCGCACACGGCGGCACCCAGCGCCTCGCCCGCGGCTGCGGGCCGGCGGTCGTCGGCGCCGTCGACGTCGAGGGCACCGTCCGCCGCGAAGTCCGCCCACAGCGCGGTGTCGCCGACGGCGTCGAACCGCGACCGTGCGGAGAGGCGGACACCCTCGGGCGCATCGGCGGCCACGCCGATCGCGAACGTCCCGCGGAGCCCGACCGGGCCGGTGCCGCCGTCATGGAAGCGCACGCCGACCGCGGCCTCGTCGCCGACGACCTCGGCCCACGGCCCGGCCGGCGCGGGCGCGTCGACGCGCGCGCCGAGGGGGTTCCGCCAGCTGAGCATGAGCGCGACGGTCCGTGCCTCCGGCGCCGGGTTGTGGATCCACCACTCGAATGTGCCCAGGGGCAGCGCGCTGGTCGTGTAGTCGCCCGCGATCACGGGAGACAGCTGCTCGCCGACGAGCCCGATGCCGACCTGGTCCGCGCCGAACGTCCACCACGCCCGCGGGAAGAGCGCTTGGTACGTGCCCGCCCCGACCGGGAGGTCCCAGCCCCAGCCCGGCAGCTCGTCGGGGCGCAGGGTGGAGAGGACGCGGGCGGACGACCCCTCGGGACCCTCGACGAAGAGGGAGAAGCCGTCCGCTGCGACCGGCCGGAAGGCGTGCCGGCCGACCTCGAGATGCCAGCGCGCCACGTCGCCGCGATAGGTCGGCCCGATGCTGCCGCTGCCGAGGCCGCCGAGCGGGACGCCCGCCCACTCGCCGTCGTCGATCATCGGGCTGACGCGCGCGCGGCTGCGATCGGGGAGCGGGAGCCCGATGGGTCGCGTCCAGGCGACGTGCGGGATCCGCGGCGCGTCCGCTGGGCGGGCGTCCTCGGCGGGCGTGCGGGGCGGGAGCGGCGCGGGCTCGGGCAGCGCGGCCATCGCTACTTCTCGACGCCGGTGACGACGACGCCGCGCATGAACGCGCGCTGGGCCAGGAAGAACACGACCACCGGGATGGCCATCGTCATGAGGGCGGACATCTGGATGAGGTTGGGCTGCGTGTAGTACAGGGCGTTGTACTGCTGGATCGCGATCGGCAGGGTCTGGAGGTCGGGCTTGCCGGACAGGTAGAGCAGCGGCAGGAAGAAGTCGTTCCACGAGAAGAAGAAGTGGAACAGGCTCACCGCGACCAGCGCCGGGACCGAGAGCGGCAGGATGACAGAGCGGAGGACCCGGAAGGGGCTCGCGCCGTCGATCATCGCCGCCTCGTCGAGGTCCCGCGGGATGGACAGGAAGTACTGGCGGAGCAGGAACACGTTGAATGCGTTGGCGAAGAAGTGCGGGATGATCAACGGGAGCCACGTCCCGTTCCAGCCGAGCTTGGTGAAGACGGCGTACGTCGGGATCAGGGTGACCTGGAAGGGCAGGATGATGGTCGCGAGCAGGATCACGAAGAGGATGTTCTTGCCCGGGAACCGGAACCGCGCGAAGCCGTAGGCCACGAGCGCCGACGAGAGCACGGCACCGAGCGTGCTCAGCACGGCGATCGTCGCCGTGTTGAACAGCAGCCTCGGGAAGTTGAGCTGCGACCAGACGGTGTCGATGTTCGCCCACTGGGGATCGAACGACCACGACTGGGCCAGGGTCCGCCACGCCCCCTGCCAGACGATCGGCGTCTGCGCCGCGTCAGCCGGGTCGATGAACGTGCTCTCGGCGCGTCCCTTCTTGACGAGCAGCAGGTTCCGGTCCACGCCGTCGATCGGCACGATGTAGATGTCGTAGGTCTCGCCCTGGTAGACGCCGGTGGCCGGGCTGGCCGGATACCACGGGGCGCCTGGCACCGATCGTTGGCTGCCCGTCTGCAGCGCGCTCGTCACCATGTACAGGAGCGGCAGCAGGAAGGCGCTGATGAGCACGATCGCCAGCAGCGTCACCGAGGAGCGGGCGAGGTAGCGGCGGAAGCTTCGCGAGACCGGGCCGCCGTCCCCGAAAGAGGGGAGCCGCGCCGCCTGGGCGCTCACGCCTCACCGCCGGCGTAGTAGACGCGCTTGCGTGCGAACAGGAACAGCACCAGGGTCAGCACGAGCACGATCGCGAACAGCAGCCAGCCGATCGCCGACGCATAGCCCATGTGGTTGTTGACGAAGGCCTCGCGATACAGGTCGAGGTTGATGAACAGCGTCGCGTTGTTGGGATCGCCGCGGCCGTTCGTCATGACGTACGCCTGGGTGAAGTACTGGAACGTCGTGATGAGCGAGATCACGAGGTTGTAGAGCAGGATCGGCGACATCAACGGGATCGTGATCCGGCGGAAGATCTTCCACGGGCCGGCGCCGTCGATCCGCGCCGCCTCGTACAGCTCCGTCGGCACGGACTGCAGGCCCGCGAGGTTGATGAGCATGAAGTTGCCGATGCCCCACAGGCCGATCAGCGTCAGCGCCGGGTAGACCCACGCTGCCGTGTTGATCCAGTCGGGGCCGGCGATGCCAACGACCGCGAGCAGCTTGTTCAGCCAGCCTGTCTCGGTGTTGAGGAAGCCGATCCACACGAGCGTGCTGGCAACGAGCGGGATCTGGATCGGCATGTAGAACAGCGTCCTGAAGACGTTCCGGCCGAAGAGCCGCGGGCTGTTGACCAGGAGGGCAGTGCCCAGGCTGGCCGCCATCGTGATCGGGATCGCGATGAGCGCGAACTTCACCGTGACGACCAGGCCCTGGATCACGAGCGGATCGCCCGCCAGCTGGGCGTAGTTGGCCAGGCCGACGAACTGGATGTCGTCGGGCCGGACGAGGTTGAAGTTCGTGAGCGAGAGGACGAGGGAGGCGATCAGCGGGCCGACCGTGAAGAGCAGGAAGCCCGCAATCCACGGCCCGACGAAGATCAGGCCCCAGAACGCCTCACGTCGCGTGGGCGACCAGTGGATCCGGCCGTCGCGAGCGGCGCCGGCGGGACGCGGGATCGCCACCGAGGTCTTGGCCATGGCCGACGACGAGCTCCACTATCCGGCTGCCTTGAACGTGGCCCCCTCGGGCCGAAGCCGCGAGGGGGCCGTGAGCATTGAGATCTTCCTCTACTGCGCGGCGTCGAAGATGCCCTGCAGCGTTTCCTTGAGCTTGGCCAGCTCCGCATCGATGTCCAGGCCGGACGTCGTTCGGTAGGCGTTGCCGAAGGCCTGCATGGCGCTTCGAACCTTGGCGTAGTCGGGAACCCAGGACTGATGGTTCGGGATGTCCGGGTAGGCGAGCATCGCCTTGGCGACGTCCCAGTCGAGCGTCAGGCCCGGGAAGTTGGCGCTGATCGAGTCGAACCAGGCCTGCTGCTTCGTCGTGTCGGCGGGCATGGCGCCGTACGTCGTCAGCAGGTCCCCGGAGGCGACCATTGCCTGCAGGGCCGTGAAGGCCGCATCGGGAACCTTGGTCGTCTTGAGGATGCTGAAGGTGTCCGCGTGCAGCGGCGAGGTGATCTTGCCGTTGACGGTCGGCTGGACCGCGAAGCCGAACTTGAACGGCTTCTTCGGGGCCGGCGGCGTCACGCAGCAGGTGAACCAGGTGTGGGCCTCGTCGATCGCGAGGTTGCCGGAGGCGAACTCGCTGCCGGCGCCGAGCAGGTCGCTCGCGACCTGGTTCGCCGTCGGGATGAAATGATCGGTCCAGACGCCCGCGTTCCACCACTTCGCCGACGTGGCGACGTAGTCCGGGATGACGGCGGTCTTGCCGTCGGCGTCGAGGAAGGAGCCGGCACCGAACCAGGCGGACTCGGCTCGGGCGTTGTAGTTGTCCATGTACTGGGCGTCGAAGCCCCACTGGACGATGTTCTCGGCGTCGAAGCCGGCCTCGGTCGCGTCCTTGCCGTTCTTGTCGACCGTGAGCTTCATCGCGAGGCCGCGCAGGGCCTCGAGATCCCAGGGCTTGCCTTCGTACATGTCACCGACCTTCGTCGGCGGGTAGGCCAGGCCGGCCTCGTCGAAGAGGTCCTGGTTGTAGAAGATGTAGGACGGGTAGACCGCGAACGGCAGGCCGACGGTGGCGCCGTCCTGGCCGAGCGAGTTGAAGAAGTCGACGAGCGCCGGATCCACGCCGGTCGACGTGTAGCCGGTCGAGGCGATCAGCGACTTCAGGTCGAGCAGCTGGTCGGCGAAGAGGTTCAGGCCCTCGACGCCCACCGGCCCGATGATGTCCGGGGCCGTGCCCGAGGCCAGCTCGGTCTTCAGGATGTTGGACGCCTGGGTGTTGTCGACGATCTCCAGCGACAGGTAGACGTCCTTCTGGGAGCCGTTGTAGGCGGCGGCGAACGCCTGCTCCCCGGCGATCTGTGCGGGTTGCGTGCCGGCACCGAGGCCGATGAACCAGCGGACGACCGTGCCGCCGTTGGGGCCAGGGCCCGCGGCGATGGGCTCGGGAGTGATCTGGACGAATGATGCGGCGGGGCCGCTGGAAGCCGCGGCACCCTGCGTCGGGGCCGTGGACGGCGCCGGGCTGCATGCGACGGCGATCAGCATGACCGCCGCCATGAGCGTGCCCAGGGCTCGCCAGTTGCGCAGAACCATCGATTGCTCCTCCGTTTCCGATGCGCTCCTCAGGTTTCGCGTGGTCGCGGGGACGTGGCCCAAAGGCCGATGTGGTCTGATCGCTGCATCACCCCCCGCTGGACGCACGGGGGACCAGCTCCGTGGAGAGCAGGACCCGGCGCGTCGCACGCTGCGGGCGTTCCAGGGATTCCGCGAGCAGCCGCACGAGCTCGCGACCCATGTCCTCGATGGGCTGTCGAACGCTGGTCAGTGGCGGCTCGGTCGCCTCGGCGATCGGCGAGTCGTCGAACCCGACCAGGGCGATGTCGCCCGGCACGGACCGACCGGCGGCGCGCAGGACGCTGAGCGCCCCCGCGGCCAGGAGGTCCGAGGCGGCGAAGACGGCGTCGACGCCGGGGGCCGCGGCGAGGAGGCGGCGCATCGCGGTCGCGCCGGCCTCGTAGGTGAAGCGGTCCGCGGCGGCGATGAGCTTGTCGTCACGCATGTGGCCCACCCCCGCCAGGCCCTCGAGGTAGCCCTCGAGCCGGTCGATGCCGGCGCCCATGTCCTGCGGCCCGGCGATCGTCGCGATGCGGGTCCGGCCGCGGCTCGCCAGGTGCTGGACGGCGGCCCGCGCGGCCTCGCGGTTGTCGACGTCGACATAGCTCGCGGTGACGCCGGCCGGGAGGCGGCCCCCGACGACCATCGGCACGCCACGCTCCTGCAGGTAGGCGGGCAGGGGATCGGCGTCGTGGAGCGAGACCAGGATGACGCCATCCACGTGGCCGGCGCCGAGGTAGCGCTGGAGGCGCTGCTCGGCGGCCCCGTCCTCGGGCATGAGCAGGACCAGCTGGAGGTTGCGGGTCGAGAGCTCGGCGCTGATGCCCCGCAGCAGGCGCGGGAAGAACGGGTCGTCGAAGAGGCGGGTCGCAGGCTCGGTGATGACCAGGCCGACGGAGTCGCTGCGGCGCGTCACGAGCGACCGGGCGGCCGGGTTCGGGATGTAGCCGAGCCGGGCGATGGCCCGCTCCACGGACCGGCGCACGTCGGGGCTGACCTTCGGCGAGCCGTTGACGACTCGCGAGACCGTGGCCCGTGAGACGCCGGCCTCGCGGGCGACGCCGTCGAGGGTGGCGCCGCGACCGTTCCCGCCGTGCGTGGAGGTGCCGACGTGGGAGGCCGCGGGCCGACCCTCGGGGGAAGTTCTTGTGAGAGCGCTCTCACGAGTCATGACGGCACAATACACGTCTTGTCAAGAGAGCGGTTACACAAACTTCACGGCGGGCTGAACGGCAACACCCGAGCGCGCGGAGGCCGGTATGCGAAACTCGGCGCCGATGACCACCAGCGGAGCGACGCGACCTCCGAGCCCGGCGCTCGAGCGCTACGAGGCCGTGATCGGCGTGGAGGTCCACTGCCAGCTCCGAACCGAGTCGAAGATGTTCTGCGCCTGCTCGACGGCCTACGACGGCGCCCGGCCGAACAGCCATGTCTGCCCGGTGTGCCTCGGCCTGCCGGGCGCGCTGCCGGTCATCAACCGGCGAGCGGTCGAGCTGGTCCTCGCGACCGGCGCGGCCATCGGCGCCTCGACGCCCGACGCGACCCGCTGGGACCGCAAGAACTACTTCTACCCGGATCTGCCCAAGGGCTACCAGATCAGCCAGTACGACCTGCCCCTGGCGGCGGCGGGCACGTTGACCTTCGACGCCTCCGAGGGACCGGTCACGGTGCGGATCACGCGCGCCCACCTCGAGGAGGACACGGCGAAGCTGGTCCACGGCGGGGGACCGGCGGGCGATCGCGTGAGCCTGGTCGACTTCAACCGCTCCGGCGTGCCCTTGATGGAGATCGTCACCGAGCCCGACATCCGCTCCGGCGAGCAGGCGCGCCGCTACGCCGAGGAGCTGCAGCTGCTCCTGCGGACGATCGGCGCGTCGGACGCCGACATGGAGCGCGGCCAGCTCCGGGTCGAGGCCAACGTCTCGCTCCGCCCGCGTGGGGCGGAGGCCTTCGGAACGCGGGTCGAGGTCAAGAACATGAACTCGTTCCGCTCGGTCGAGCACGCGGTCGCGTTCGAGATCGAGCGCCAGGCGGCGATCCTCGACGCCGGCGACCAGCTGCGAATGGAGACCCGCGGCTGGGCCGACGACCGCGGCGAGACCTACCACATGCGGTCGAAGGAGACGTCCGACGACTACCGCTACTTCCCCGAGCCGGACCTGCCGCCGCTGCGGGTCGACGCGGCCTGGCTGGCCCGGATCAGGGGCGAGCTGCCGGAGCTGCCTGCCGCGCGCCGCGCGCGCTACCGCGACGCGCTCGGCCTGTCGGATTACGACGCGGCGGTGCTCGTCGCCGACGCCGGCGCGGGCCACCTGTTCGAGGCGACGCTCGCCGCCGGCACGGACCTGGAGCCGAAGCCGGTGGCTAACTGGGTGACCGGCGACTACCTCCGCATCCGGAACTCCGCTGAGGGCGAGATCAGCGTCGATCCGGAGGCGCTGGCGGCGCTGGTGCGGCTCGTCGGCGATGGCTCGCTCAACCGGACATCGGCCCGCCAGGTCCTCGAAGCGCACGTCGAGAGCGGAGATGCGATCGAGGCCATCGTCGGTCGCCTCGGGCTCCGCCAGATCTCCGACGCCGGCGCGCTCGGCGCGATCGTCGACGAGGTCATCGCGGCGAACCCTGCCGCCGTGGACGACGTCCGCGCCGGCAAGGCGCAGGCGATCGGCTTCCTCGTCGGCCAGGTCATGAAGGCGACCCGCGGCCAGGCGAACGCGGGCGTCGCCCAGGCGGCGCTGCGCGAGCGCCTCGGCGGCGAAGGCCCCGGAGGCGACGGCGGCCCCGCCGGCTCGGGCGACCCCGGAGGCCCGGCCTGATGCTGAACATCATCCTGATCCTGCTCGGGGTCGCGGCGATCGCCGCCGGCTACCTGCGAGCGCGCGGGCCCTGGGCCCGCTACCAGGCCCTCAAGGCGCAGGACGAGAACATCGCCCGCTACGAATCGTGGCGGGGCGGCATCCGGGACACGGGCAAGACCGGTGCCTCGATCGCCATGGAGATGCTGCGGAAGCAGGCCCGCGACGGTGCCCTCATCGCCGGCGCGGGCTTCGCGATCGTCCTGGTGGGCCTCTTCATCCGCTAGGCGTCAGCCTCAACCGGGCGGGCCACGCACCCGCGACCGGACTCCGCCGCCCGGTTCGGTTCCCCATCAGCTGCACCGCTCCGGAGCAGCATTCCCACCAGACCCCCGGATTTCCGGTCAACCGCTCCGCATGCGATCAGGCGGTGCCGTTCGCCGCCCTCGCGCCGGAATCGTGCCCCGGCGGTGAGCATCTGACGGAAAGCGCGGGTCGACGTGGAGAGTCGCGGTCGACGCGGACCGGCGGACGCGCCTCAGCGCACCAGCCGGGCGTGCTCGATCATGGAGCAGCGGTCCATGACCACCTCGAGCCCACCGTCGCGCGCGATGCGTCCAGCCTCGGCGCTCACGATCCCGAGCTGGAGCCAGAGACAGCGCGCACCGGCCTCGACCGCCTCGCGCGCGTGGGCAGGGCAGAACTCGGCGCGCCGGAAGACGTCGACGATGTCGACCGGGCCGGTCGCCGCCACCGCATCGGCGAGCGTCGGGTAGCAGGTGAGGCCCTCGACGACCTTCTCGTTGGGGTGCACCGGGACGACGTCGTAGCCGACCGCGACGAGGTAGCGCAGCACGCCGTTGGACGGCCGGGTGGGTCGCGACGAGGCGCCGATGACGGCGATCCGCCTCGTCTCGCGCAGGAGCGCGGCGATGCCGTCGTCGTCCAGCAGCGGCACGTCGAAGCGGCCCTCGGCGAGGTCGACGAGGTCCCGGACTCGGTCGAGCTCCGATCCATCGGATGGCGCGAACTCGATCCGCGGCAGGCCCGCCGGGAACCTCGAATCGACGTCTCGCCTGGGATCCGGCATCGGTCCTCCGATCATTGCACGCGCCCTTTGCCACCGTCATACTGCGCGGAACCGCGCGGTCCGGAGCGGGACGACAGTGGATCGCTCAACCCGGGCACGTGGCGTGCGCACACGAATGGTGCGCGAGCAACCCGCGTCGGGACCTTGGCTCGTTCGGGTTGCGCAGTGGAGGAGGACCAACGTTGCACACGCCGAAGAGGGTCGCCGTCGTGGCGGCCGCGTTCCTGTTTGCTGCCTGTGGACCGGGCGGCAGCTCACCGAGCCCTGCGCCGGTGACCCCCGGTCCGAGCGTCGAGGTGACGGCGGAGCCATCGGTGGCGGTCACCGTGGCCCCGATCGACTACAAGGTCTGCATGGTCAGCGACACCGGTGGCATCGATGACCACGCGTTCAACGAGAACGCCTGGAAGGGCATGACCGATGCCCAGGCGCAGCTCGGCGTCGAGGTCAAGTTCCTCGAGTCGACGACCGAGGCGGACTACGCCAAGAACATCAACCAGTTCATCAGCGAATCGTGCGACATGATCGTCACGGTCGGCTTCCTCCTCGGCGACGCGACCAGCGCCGCCGCGAAGGCCAACCCGGACACCCGCTTCGCGATCGTCGACTTCGCCTACGACCCGGCGCTGCCGAACGTCGAGGGCCTCGTCTACACGACGAACGAAGGCGCCATGCTCGCGGGCTACGCCGCGGCCTCGTGGTCGAAGACCCATGTCATGGGCACCTTCGGCGGCATCAACATCGGCGGCCCGGTCACCGACTTCATGGACGGCCTCGTCGCCGGCGCGCACTACTTCGACAGCAAGAAGAGCACGACCACGACGATCCTCGGCTGGGATGCGGTCAAGAAGGAAGGCTCCTTCACCGGCAACTTCTCCAGCATCGAGGACGGCAAGTCGATCGCGCTCGGCTTCCTCGACGAGAGCGCTGACGTCTGCATGGGCGTCGGCGGTCCGATCGGCCAGGGCTGCTTCGCGGCCATCCAGGAGCGCAGCGCTGCGGCCGTCGGCCTCGGCGTCGACGTCGACTGGTATGAGTCCGTCCCGCAGTACAAGTCGCTGATCCTGACCTCGGTCCTCAAGAAGATCGACGTCAGCGTCACGCAGGCCATCCAGCGGGCCGTGAACGACGAAGCGCCCAAGCCCGTGTTCGTGAGCACGCTCGCGAACGGTGGCGTCGGGTACGCACCGTTCCACGACTACGACTCGCAGATCTCGGCGGACACGAAGACCGAGCTCGATGCGCTGCAGGCAGCGATCATCGACGGCAGCGTGAAGCCGGCCGACTTCTTCGCCGCTCCGTAAGGGTCCCCCTTCGGGCATTGACCGGCCGGCGGTGCGCGATGCGCACCGCCGGCCGTTTCGTTTCCGGCACAATCGGGTTCCTGCCGGGAGGGCACGCGGTCGATGAAGCTGGAGCTCCGGGGGATCACCAAGCGGTTCCCCGGTGTCATCGCGAACCGGGACGTGAACCTCACCATCGAGCCCGGCGAGATCCACGCCCTCCTGGGCGAGAACGGCGCCGGCAAGACGACCCTGATGAACGTCCTCTTCGGGCTCTACCAGCCCGACGAGGGCGAGATCCTCATCGACGACAAGCCGGTCAGGTTCCACGACCCCGGCGAGGCCATCGCTGCGGGCATCGGCATGGTCCACCAGCACTTCATGCTCGTCCCGGTCTTCTCCGTCACCGAGAACGTGATGCTCGGGGTCGAGTCGACGCGCGGCCCGCTGCAGCAGCGGCTCGACGGGCCCGCCGCGCGACGGCGCATCGTCGAGATCAGCGAGAGCCACAACCTCCACGTCGACCCAGACGCCCTCGTGGAGGACCTGCCCGTCGGCGTGCGCCAGCGGGTCGAGATCATCAAGACCCTCTACCGCCACTCGGACCTGATGGTCCTCGACGAGCCGACGGCGGTCCTCACGCCCCAGGAGGACGAGGAACTCTTCGAGATCATGCGCTCGCTCAAGGCGAGCGGGACCTCCATCGTGTTCATCACGCACAAGCTGAACGAGGTCCTGGAGATCGCCGACCGGATCACCGTCCTGCGAGGCGGCCGAGTCATCGGGACCACGACCCCCGCCGAGGCGACCGAGGAGAGCCTCGCCGCCATGATGGTCGGGCGGCCGGTCTCCCTGATCGTCGAGAAGGACGAGGCCAAGCCCAAAGATGTCGTCCTCGAGATCGACGACCTCGTCGTCAAGGACGATCGCGGCCACATCACCGTCGACGGCGTCGACCTGGAGGTCCGCGCCGGCGAGATCGTGGCCGTCGCCGGCGTCCAGGGCAACGGCCAGACCGAGCTCGTCGAGGCCATCACGGGGATGCGCCCGGTCCTCGCCGGCACGATCAAGATCGCCGGCGACGTCGTCCGCCTGACCCCGCGGAGCGTGCTCGAGGCCGGCGTGGCCCACGTCCCCGAGGACCGCCTCGAGGACGGCTGCGTGCCGGGCTTCAGCATCGCCGAGAACCTCGTCCTCAACACCTATTACCGGCCGCCGTACTCCCACGGGGTCCAGCTCGATCGAGACGCGATCGAAGCCTCCGCGGCCGGGCTGATCAAGGACTTCGACGTGCGCACGCCGTCCGTGTTCAACAGAATCGGAAACCTGTCCGGCGGCAACCAGCAGAAGGTGATCATCGCCCGCGAGTTCTCGCGGCCGGTCAAGCTCCTGATCGCCGCCCAGCCCACCCGCGGCCTCGACGTCGGATCGATCGAGTACATCCACAAGCGGATCGTCGCGAAGCGTGACGAGGGCGCCGCCGTGCTGATCGTCTCGACCGAGCTCGATGAGGTCTTCGCGCTCGCCGACCGCATCGCCGTGATGTACCAGGGCAAGGTCGTCGACATCCTCGATCCCGAGACCGCGACACCGCAGCAGCTCGGCCTGCTCATGGGCGGCTCCCGACCGGTGAGCATCGCCGAGGCCGAGGCGGCAGGGGAGCTGACCCACGTCGTGACCACGGATGTCTGAGCCGACGCCGCCCCAGGCAACGCCCGCGACGCCGCCCCCGCCGCCCGCGCCGGCCAAGCCCGCGCCTGCCTCGGCACAGCGAGCGCCTGCCCCGGCCGCGCCTGCGTCCGCGTCGCCCGGTGAGCCGGCGTCGCTCGGCCAGCGCATCCGCGGCGGCGCCCGCGGGCTGATCCTGCCGGTGCTCGCGATCTTTTCCGCCCTGGTGATCGGGGCGATCGTGATCGTGCTCTCGGACATCACCTTCTTCGATCGCCTCCGGGCCGACCCCGGCACGGCGCTGGGTGCCGCGCTGGACGAGGTCCTCGGTGCCTACGGGGCACTGTTCACGGGCTCGCTCGGCAACCCCGGGACGTACGCCGCGGCGTTCGCCTCGGGCGACCTGGAGCAGATCACGCGGGCATTCACGCCGATCAGCGAGACCCTGCTGGCGGCGACGCCCCTGCTCTTCACCGGCCTCGCGGTCGCCCTCGGCTTCCAGTGCGGCCTGTTCAACATCGGTGCCGAGGGCCAGCTCTACCTGGGCGCGATCTTCGGCACCTTCGTCGGCTTCGCCTTCACCGGCCTGCCGTGGTTCGTCCACATCCCGCTGGCGATCGGCGCGGGCTTCCTCGGCGGGGCGCTGTGGGGCTTCATCCCGGGCCTCCTCAAGGCCCGGACAGGGGCCCACGAGGTGATCGTCACGATCATGCTCAACTACATCGCCTTCAACCTGGTCAACTTCATCCTCAAGGTCCCGGGCTACCAGCGGGAGGGCCGCAGCGACCCGATCTCGAAGGTGACGATCGACTCGTCGTGGTACCCGCCACTGGTCGAGGGCCTCCGCGCGAACTGGGGCTTCATCCTCGGCCTCGTCGCCGCCCTCCTCGTCTCGTGGCTGCTCTTCCGCTCGACGCGCGGCTTCGAGTTCCGGGCGGTCGGCCTGAACCCGACCGCGGCCCGCTACGCCGGCATGAGCATCGCGACGACGACGATCGTGGCGATGACGTTGAGCGGCGGCCTCGCCGGCCTGGCAGGCACGAGCATCGTCCTGGGCGTGACCCACACGCTGACGTTCGGCATCTCGGCGGGCTTCGGCTTCGACGGCATCGCCATCGCGCTGATGGCCAGCTCGAAACCGCGCGGGATCATCTTTGCCTCGTTGCTGTTCGGGGCCCTCCGCGCCGGGGCGACGCCGATGCAGTCGATCACCGGCATCCCCATCGACCTCGTCGTCGTGATCCAGGCCCTCGTGATCATGTTCGTCGCCGCGCCGGCGCTCGTCCGCGGCATCTACCGGATCCGGGTGCCCGAGGCCACGGGGCTCGAGACGTTCAGCCAGGGCTGGCGGGCATGACCGCCGCCGCAGTGACCGTCGCGCCCGCGGTCGTCGTCGACCGCGCCGCGATCCGGCGCCAGCGAGTGCTGGGCGTGGTGTACCTGCTGATGGCCTCGGTCATCGCCTACTTCCTGACGTCCGACGTCAAGGAGGGCGCGACGAGCACCTTCCTCCTGAAGCCCGCCGGCAGCGCGAGCGCCATCAGCGTCCCGAACCTCGTCGTCCCGTCGCTCGCGGTCGTCTGGCTCGCCGCCGGCCTCTGCGCGGCGCTGGGCGCGGTCCAGCTGATCCGCGGCTTCGGCTCTCGCTGGGCGGTCGTCCTGGGCATCGTCGTCGTCGCCTTCGTCTTCGCCTTCCTCACGTGGGCGGCCGCGGGCCGGTCGATGAGCCTCATCGGCATCCTCCAGCTGACCGTCCAGAAGGCGCTGCCGATCACCTTCGGCGCGCTCTCGGGGGTGCTGTGCGAGCGCGCCGGCGTGGTCAACATCGCGATCGAGGGCATGCTCCTGTCGGGTGCCTTCACTGGCGCCGTGGTCGGCAGCGCGACCGGCAACAACGTCGTGGGCCTGGTCGCGGCCGCAGTCGTCGGCGGCGCGCTCGGCGGGATGCTCGCGGTCCTCGCGATCCGGTACCGGATGAATCAGATCGTCGCCGGCACCGTCATCAACATCTTCGCGGCGGGCCTCACGTCGTTCGTGGCCGCGCGCGTGCTGGGAGCCCATCGCGAGCTCAACGAGCCGGAGAAGTTCGCCTCGATACCGATTCCGGTGCTGTCGGAGATCCCGATCATCGGGCCGATGTTCTTCAGCGGGAACATCTTCATGTACCTGCTGTTCGTCCTCATCGGCCTGATCCACTACGGCCTCTTCTACACGCGCTGGGGGCTCAGGGTCCGGGCCGTCGGCGAGCATCCCCGGGCGGCGGACACCGTGGGCATCAACGTCCAGTTCACCCGCTACCGGATCGTGATCCTCGGCGGCATCGTGGCCGGCATCGGCGGCGCCTACTTCACCCTCGGCTCGACCGGCTCATTCGTCCAGAACATGACCGGCGGCCGTGGCTTCATCGGCCTCGCGGCGATGATCTTCGGTGGCTGGACGCCGATCGGGTCGTTCCTCGCGAGCCTCATCTTCGGCTTCGCCGACGCGCTGCAGGCGCGGCTGTCGATCCTGAACGTGGCCGTCCCGTCCGAGTTCCTCCTGATGGTCCCGTACATCGTCACGATCATCGTCGTCGCCGGGCTCGTCGGGCGAGTGCGGATGCCGGCCGCCGACGGCCAGCCCTACGACAAGGGGTGACGGTCGCGCCGACGCGCCGCTACGTCGCCCTCGGCGACTCGTACACGATCGGCACCTCGGTCGAGGCGGCCGAACGCTGGCCGAACCAGCTCACGGCGCGGCTGCCGGAGCTCGAGCTCGTCGCCAACCTCGGGGTCAACGGCTTCACCTCGGGTGACGTGATCGACGTGGAGCTGCCCCGGCTGGCTGGCCTGCGGCCGGACGTCGTGACCCTGCTGATCGGCGTGAACGATGTCGTCCAGGAGGTCCCCGAGGCGGCCTACCGAAGCAACGTCGCCGAGATCCTCGAGCGGCTCATCGAGGCCGTCGGCGCCGGCAGGGTGCTCGTGGTCACGACCCCGGACTACACCGTCACGCCGGCGGGAGCGGACTACGGCGATCCGGCCGTCCAGTCGGCGGCGGTCCGGCGGAACAACGCGATCAACACGGAGCTCGCCGCGGCCCGCGGCATCGCCGTCGTCGACATCTTCGACCTGTCGCTGGGAGCCGCCGCGGATCGGTCGCTCGTCGCCGACGACGGGCTGCACCCGAGCGGGAAGCAGTACGCGCTGTGGGTCGAGCGGATCGCACCGGCCATGGCGGCGCTGCTCGGGCAGTGACTGGCGCACGACGCGACCCGGCCGCTCCGAGCCGGGGCGAGACGGTCGGCGTTCGCGGGCTCCGAGGCGCGGGCGAGCTGACCTCGCTCGCCGAGGTCCGGGCGGCCGCAAAGGACTGGCAGCGCTTCTCGTCCGTCCTCCAGGGCGACCCGGACGTCCGTGACTATCCGCAGCTGCCGCTCGAGGTCGACCCGCCGGAGCACGGCCGCTACCGGGCCCTCCTCGAACCGATCCTCGGCCGCCGCGTCCTCGGCGCCTTCGAGCCGGAGATCCGGGCCATCGCCCGCCGGCTGGTCGCCGTCTTCGCGGAACGCGGTCGCGTCGAGGCCGTGACTGGCCTCGCCGTGCCGATGGTCGGCACGACGATCGCCACCGTCTTCGGTCGCCCGGAGGACGCGGCCGAGATCACCTCGTGGGGCATCACCAGCTGGGAGCACCTGCCCGACGGGACCCGGAGCGGAGCGCGCCTGGACGCGTACGTCGACCGGGTCCTCGACGCGGACGGCCGTCCCGGCGCACAGAGCGCCTTCGCGGCTATCGCCACGGCGAACATTGGCGGCCGGCCGCTGACCCGCCTGGAGCAGGTCGGCCTCGCCAACCTGATCCTCGCCGGCGGTCGGGACACCGTCATCCACCTCCTCCTCGGCGCAATGTGGCACCTCGCCCAGGATGCCGCCGCCCGGGCGAGCCTCCGCGCAGAGCCGGCTCGGCTGCAGCTCGCGATCGAGGAGTACCTCCGCTACTTCAGCCCGAATGCAGGGATGGAACGCCGCGTCACGACCGACGTGGCGGGCGAATGGGGGAGCGCCCGCGCCGGCGACCTCGTGGTCCTCGGCTGGGGGCCGGCGAACCACGACCCGGCCGCGTTCGACGCGCCTGGCGAGGTCCGCCTCGACCGGCGACCGAACCCGCATCTCGCGTTCGGCAGCGGGCCGCACACCTGCATCGGCATCCACCTGGCCCGGCTCGAGGCCCGCGTCTTCCTCGAGGAGCTCCTCGTCGGCGTGCCGGACTGGCGCCTCGGCGATGGCGTGCGCATGGAGATGATCCGGCTCGCAGGCGACCTCGTGCCGTCGACGTGGGAGGCCCTGCCGCTGGAGCGGTAGACTGGGCCGGCCCCCCGAGAACCCGGGTCGAGCGAGCCGGCCCGGCTGGCCGTCGATCGATCGCTAGCCGCTGGTGTCCGCCGTGTCGCTCGCCTCCAACGACTTCGTCCACCTCCATACCCACTCGGAGTTCAGCCTCCTCGACGGGCTGGGCCGGATCACCGAGCTGGTCGACGAGGCGAGCGCGAAGGGCTTCGACAGCCTCGCGATCACGGACCACGGCGCGCTCTACGGCGCCGTCGCCTTCTACCAGGCGGCGCGGAACAAGGGCATCAAGCCGATCATCGGCGTCGAGACGTACATCGCCCGCCGGTCGATGACCGACAAGGAGGGCAAGGCCGACGCCCAGCCCTACCACCTCGTCCTGCTGGCGACCGACACGACCGGCTACCGCAACCTGTGCCGGCTCGTCACCGATGCCCACATCGACGGCTACTACTACAAGCCGCGCATCGATCGCGAGCACCTGGCGCGGTACAGCGAGGGCCTGATCGGCCTGTCGGCCTGCCTCAACGGCGAGGTCTCGCGCGCCCTCGAGGTCGACGACTGGGACCTTGCCCGGACGGTCGCGGGCGAGTACTCGGAGATTTTCGGCAAGGACCGCTTCTACCTCGAGCTCCAGGACCACGGGCTGCCGGAGCAGCGGCGCCTCAACGAGCAGCTCCTGCGCCTCTCGCCGGAGCTCGGCCTGCCCCTCGTCGTCACCAACGACCTGCACTACGTGCGGCGCGAGCAGGCCCCGGCCCACGACGTGCTGCTCTGCGTCGGAACGGCGTCCAACCTCGACACGCCGGGCCGGCTCAAGTTCGAGACCGACGACTTCTTCCTCAAGTCGGCGGCGGACATGGCCGCCCGCTTCCCCGATCACCTCGAGGCGATCACGAACACGAAGCGCATCGCCGAGATGTGCGATCTCGAGCTGCCGCTCGGCCAGCTGCGGATCCCGCACTTCCCGGTGCCGGACGGGGAGACCGTCGAGTCGTGGCTGCGCAAGGAGTGCGAGCGCGGACTCGCGTGGCGCTACGGCTCGCCGACGCCGGAGCTGAAGGCTCGCCTCGACTACGAGCTCGGCGTCATCACCTCGATGGGCTACGCCGGCTACTTCCTCATCGTCGCGGACTTCATCCGCTTCGCGCGGGAGCAGGGCATCCAGACGACGTGCCGGGGCAGCGCGCCGGGGTCGATCGTGACCTACACGCTCGGCATCACCCCGGTCGACCCGATCGCCTACGACCTGCCCTTCGAGCGCTTCCTGAACCCGGACCGGGTCACGATGCCGGACATCGACGTCGACTTCCAGGACGACCGCCGCGACGAGGTCATCGCCTACGTCTCGCGCAAGTACGGCCAGGACCACGTCGCCCAGATCATCACCTTCGGCACGATGCTGGCCCGGGCGGCGATCCGCGACGTCGGCCGCGTCCTCGGCCACACCTACGGCGAGGTCGACCGGGTCGCCAAGGCGGTCCCGAACCAGCTCGGCATCCGGCTCGACGAGGCCCTCGAGACTGCGCCGCAGCTCAGGGAGCTGTACGACGCCGACCCCGGCGTCAAGCGCACCATCGACTTCGCCCGGCAGCTGGAGGGCGTGGCCCGCAACGCCTCCACGCACGCCGCCGGCGTGGTCATCGCCCGCGAGCCGCTGACCGAGCTGATGCCGCTCCAGAAGGCGACCAACTCGGACTCGCTGATGACCCAGTACGAGATGCACGCGATCGAGGCGCTGGGCCTGCTCAAGTTCGACTTCCTCGGCCTCTCGAACCTGACGATCCTCAAGAACGCGGTCGACCTCATCCGGGCCCACCGGAGCGTCGAGATCGACCTCGACAACCTGCCGCTCGAGGATGCCAAGACCTTCGAGCTCCTCAGCACCGGCGAGACGACCGGCATCTTCCAGCTCGAGTCGGCGGGCATGCGCCGCTACGTCCGGGAGCTCCGCCCGAGCTCGGTCTTCGACCTCGCCGCGATGGTCGCCCTGTACCGCCCCGGCCCAATGGACAACATCCCGGCCTACATCCGGCGCAAGCACGGCCAGGAGGCGGTGACCTACCTGCATCCGCTCCTGGAGCCGTTCCTCCAGCGAACCTACGGGATCTTCGTCTACCAGGAAGACATCATGGCCGCGGCCATCGCCCTCGGCGGCTTTACCGGCCCTGAGGCGGACACGCTCGGCTACGCGATCCGCAAGAAGAAGTCGACCGTGCTCCGGGCGCAGAAGGAGAAGTTCGTCACCCGCGCCGCCGAGCGCGGCGTGCCGCCCGCGGTCATCGACCAGGTCTTCGCCGCGTTCCAGCCGTTCGAGCGCTACGGCTTCAACAAGGCCCACGCGACCTGCTACGGCCTGATCGCCTACCAGACCGCCTACCTCAAGGCGAACTACACGGTCGACTACATGGCCAGCGTCCTGTCGGCGTTCCGCGACAACGAGGAGAAGGTCGCGGCCGCGGTCGCCGAGTGCCGCCGCCTCGGCATCGAGGTCCGGCCTCCGGACGTGCTCCAGAGCCAGGTCGAGTTCACCGTCCAGGACGAGGCGATCCGGTTCGGGCTGCTCGCGGTCAAGAACGTCGGCCAGGGCGCCATCGAGTCGATCATCGCCTCGCGCGAGGCCGAAGGGCCGTTCAAGTCGCTCGGCGACATGTGCCGGCGGATCGACCTGCGGCTCGCGAACCGGAAGGTGCTCGAGTCGCTGGCCAGGGTCGGTGCGCTCAACGCGTTCGGCCATCCGGCGCAGCTCCTCGAAGGGCTCGACGACGCGATCGCCGCAGGCGCCGCCACGCAGCGCGACCTCGCCACGGGCCAGACCTCGCTGTTCGACATGGGCGCCGCCGAGTCGATGGTCATGGAGCGGTCCCTGCCGAGCGTCGTCGAGGCGCCGGTCCGCGAACGGCTGCGCTGGGAGAAGGAGCTGCTCGGGCTGTACCTCTCCGAGCACCCGATGGGCGAGGTCGCGGATCGTGTCGGCGACTTCGTCACGGCCTACTCCGGCGACCTCAAGGACGAGTCCCTCGACGGCCAGCGCCTCGTCGTGGGTGGGATCGTGGTCGGCTCGCGGACCGTCATCACCCGTACCCGCTCGACGATGGCCGTGGTGACGCTCGAGGACCTGCAGGGCTCGATCGAGGTCGTGGTCTTCCCGCGCCTCTACGAGCAGACCGGCCCGACCTGGCAGGAGGGCGCGATCCTGCTCGTCGCCGGGCGGGTCGATCACCGCGTCGAGGAGGTGTCGCTGCTCGCCGACGTGGTGACGCCCTGGGACGACGCGGTCGCGCGCGGTCCCGAGGCCTTCGCCCGCGAGGTCGCGGCGGGCGACAGGGGAGCACCGCGGCGCCGGAACCCGGTGGCGGTGGGCCCGGGCGGCGCCCCACTGCCCGGCAGCGGCTCGACGGCACCGGTCGTCGGGCGGCCATCCGCGGCCGGCAATGGGAACGGCAACGGGTATGGGAACGGCCATGGGCCGGGCGGACCGAGCGGCCTCGACCTGCGCAGCCTCGGCCTGGGCCGGCGTCCGGAGATCGAGTACGTGTCGCCGCTGCGCGGCGGGGCGATGCCCGAGGCCGGTCCGCTCGAGCGACCGGCGACCGGCGCCGCCGCCGTGTCGACGCTGCCGCGCATCGCGCCCGCGGAGCCGATGGCCACCTACACCGAGCCGCCGGGCGACCAGGAGCTGGTCGATCACGACGTCGAGCCGGCGCTGCCCGACGAGGCCCGCTCGCGCGCGGCGGCCGAAGCGGCGGCCGCAACTTCGCCTCTCGAGGCGGCGCCTGCGGGCAGCATCCTCCACGTGCGCTTCGGCGGCGCCCCCGCGACCCAGCTCGTGACCGCGATGGAAACCTTCCGCCAGCTCGCCCGGGAGCGGCCCGGGGAGACGCGCGTCGTCGTGCACGTCCCCGCCCAGGGCGGCTCGGCGCTGCCGATGGAGCTTCGCAACGGCGTCGCCTACGACGCCGACCTGCTGGCCGAGGTCCGGCGCCGGCTCGGCGACGCCCTGGTGCAGCTCTCGGTGGCCCCGCCCGGGACCTGACGACGATGTCGCGATCCGCTGCTAGGGTCGGGGCATGAAGACGCCACCGATCATCCTGGTCCCCGGCTGGTGGCTGGGCGCCTGGGCCTGGGACGACGTCGCCGCCCGGCTTCGAGCGGACGGCCACGACGTCACCGCGCTCACCCTGCCCGGCCTCGAATCGATCGACGTGGACCGGTCCTCGGTCACGCAGTCGGACCACGTCGCCGCCGTGGTCGACGCCGTCCGTTCCGCGCCGGCGCCGGTCGTGCTCGCCGTCCACAGCGGCTCGGGCTTCACCGGCTACGCCGCCAGCGACCGCGTTCCCGAGCGCATCGCCGCGATGGTCTACGTCGACACCGGCGCGGGCGTCGGGGCGATGGACGCCGAGTTCGCCGACGCGGAGAAGCCGCTGCCGTCACCGGAGGACCTCGCGAAGAACGAGAACCTCGACGGCCTGAGCGAGGACCAGCTCCGGACCTTCCGCGAGCGGGCGGTTCCAGAGCCCGGCGGCGTCCTCCGCGAGGCGATCCCGTTGACGAACGACGCCCGCCTGGACATCCCGGGCACCGTGATCTGCACCGCCTACAGCGCGAAGGAGTACGGAGACGCGGTGGAAGCTGGCTACGACTTCGTGCTCGGCCTGCGCGATCTCAAGCACATCGACTGGGTCGAGCTGCCGACGAGCCACTGGCCGATGTGGTCCAGGCCGCGCGAGCTCGCCGAGATCATCGGCCGCATCGCGACGGAACACGCACTCCCGGATTAGGGGATCGGGACCGGCTCCAGCTTCGCGTACAGGATCGCCACCGCCCCGGCGTCGCAGTCGAAGCAGATCCTGGCGTCATAGCGCACGAGCGGGAAGACCAAGTAGAAGCCTCGGCGTGGATCCCAGTTCGGCGTGGCGCCCGGCCCGTTTGCAGGCTCCATCCCGAACCGGCGGTACATGCCGTTCTGCACTCGCACCCAGTCGGGCGGCCGGCCGTCCGAGGTGTCGATGATCGTGGTCGGGTCGGCAACCACGGTCGGCGCCAGCCAGGCCGTCAAGCCGCAGCCGAACTCTCCGAGCCGCGCCGGAGAGGCCGCGGCGGCGGTGGGGCAGGGCACCGGCTGACCCTGGAGCAGTTTGGCCTCGACGACGTACGGCGGTCCGACGAGGAAGCTGGTGGGAGCGAAGTCCATCGTCCGTAGGTAGTCGCGGACCGCCTGGACGAACGACGGCAGCGGCCACGCAGCGCGCCCCGCGGCCGTTGGTGCCTCACCGATCAGCTCGACCGTATTGGCTCGTCTGATCCGCAGGATCACGGGTCCGGAGACGCCGTTCTCTCCGATGCGACCGGGCAGGATATCCGGGTCCTCGAACGGCTCGATGACCCGGATCCCAGGCGCGCCCTCGACGAGTAGGCCGATCGGACAGTCCTCGATCAGGCAGGTCAGTTGCCGTGGCCCGCCCGGCCCGAGGTCGACGTCGGCAACCACGATCCGGTCGACATAGGGCTCGGTGTCACCCACGGCGACGACTCGCTGGAGCTCGTCCAGCGTGAGGACCTGGAACACCGTCGGGTCGAGGCTCGGCATCGAGCTCGATGGCTGCATCGAGGACCTCCGCTGGAGCAGCGGCCCTCCGGCGAGCGGCACGAGCACGAGCGAGACGGCGACCACGATCGCTGCCGCCAGCGCGAAGCGCGCCCGAACGGGAGCTAGCGCCACAACACCCGGGACGAGCGAACGCCGTTGCGACTCGTGCCGGACCTTCTCCCGGACGGCTGCCGCGAGACCGCCGATCGCGACTGGATCGGGTGCCGTGTCGGCTCGCCGCCGGATGTGGGCACGGACCGTCGGCTCGTCGAGCTCGACCATCAGGCCTGGCCCTCGAGCGCTCGGGCGAGCGCCGCACGGGCGCGCGAGAGGCGCGATTTCACGGTGCCGATCGGAATGCCGAGCAGCCGGCCGACGTCATCGAGCGAGCGGTCCTCGGCGTAGGTCACCGTCAGGAGGTGGCGATCCTCGATCGGCAGCCGCTCGAACGCGCGGTCGAAGGCGTCGGCGCCGACAGCCGTCGCTTCCGGGTCATCCGACGTGCCGACCGGCCTCGACGCCTGGCTCGGCAGCTGATCGGCGTTCATGGAGATCTCCCGCACGCCCCGACGGCGGCGAAGCGTCATTCGCGACGAGTTCACGACGATGCGGCCCAGCCAGGCGTCGAACCGGGACGTGTCCCGAAGCGAGCGCAGGTTCCGCCACGCGCTCACGAACGCGTCCTGGGTCGCCTCTTCCGCATCGGCCGCGTTGCCGAGAATCGCGAGGGTCGTCCGGTACACGCCGGCCACCTCTTGCCGCACGAGGGCATCGAAAGCATCCCGATCGCCGCGCCGAGCCGCCTCGACCAGCTCACGGTTCAAGCAGCCTCCTCTCGCCCTACACCGGAATCGATGCGCGGCGGGGCCGTTCGGTTCGTGCGATTTGCCGGGCTACCAGCGGCCGTAGGCAGGGTGACCCGGCTGGACGGCCACGAACGTCGCGCGGCCCTTGGCCGTGATCACGTCACCGACCTGGATCGTCGTCTCGACCGTCACGCGGTCGCTCTTGACGTCCACCGCCCGCCCGCTGAGCCGCAGCGGCTGGTCCGATGGTGTCGGCTTCAGGAACTGCACCGAGTACTCCGCGGTGACCGTCGAGGGCGCCTCGGACGCGCCGGACTTCGCGAGCAGGGCGTTGATCGCCGTCCAGTTCGAGTGGCAGTCGAGCAACGTGCCGAGGATGCCGCCGTTGACGAAGCCCTCGAACGCCTCGTGCTCCTGGCGCGGCTGCCATGTGGTGACCACAGTCCCGTCGCCCGCGTCGTAGCTCCGGATGCGCAAACCATCAGGGTTCTTCGGCCCACACCCGAAGCACCGACCCTCGGGCGCATATCGGATCTGAAGTGACTGCAGGTCCACGTGTCCAAAGTGTAGGTGGGACAGGATCTCGGTGGACCTAAGAGAACAGATGTTCTATACTGTTTGAGACGACTGGATAGGGCACGCCGCTCGGTAGAATTCAGGAGGCGCGGCGGTGCTGGAACCGGTAGACAGTGCAGTCTCAAACACTGCTGTCCGAAAGGACGTGTGGGTTCGAATCCCACCCGCCGCACCAATCCCACCCATCCTCGCGCGGCGTCTATCGTCGACCGGATGGCCGATCGCATCCAGACCGTTCTCGGGCCCATCGCCCCAGACGCCCTCGGGCTGACGCTGGCGCACGAGCACCTGCTGTTCGACCTGCGCTGCCTGTGGGAGGCGCCGCCGCCCGAGCGCGCGCACCTCATCGATGCCGAGCCGACTCCGGAGAACCGAGCGGAGCTGGAGCGCGACCTCTACCACTCGAAGACGACCCTGCACCAGCCGGATCCCCGACTCGCGGCGCGCGAGGCCGCGCGCTTCCGCGACGCGGGCGGCGCGACCATCGTCGACGTCACGACGATCGGGCTCGGCCCCGATCCCGAGGCCCTTCGTGACATCGCCCGGGCGACGGGCCTCAACATCATCGCGGGCGCCGGCTACTACCGCGAGAAGTGCCTTCCGGCCGACGTCCTCGACAAGTCGATCGAGGAGCTGGCCGACGAGCTCGAGCGGTGGGTCGTCGAGGGGATGTACGGCACGGACGTGCGAGCCGGCATCCTCGGCGAGCTCGGGACGATGTCGCCGATCCGCCCGTTCGAGGAGCGCCAGCTCCGCGCGGCGGCCCGCGTCCAGCAGAAGACCGGTGTCGCGATCAACGTGCATCCGGCCATCTGGGCCCACGAGCACCTTCGGATCGTCGACATCCTCGAGGAGGCCGGCGCCGACCTGCGCCGCGTGGCGATCAGCCACTGCGACCAGCTCGTCGAGCCGGACTGGCATCGCCAGATCGCCGAGCGCGGCGTGCTGCTCTGCTTCGACACCTTCGGCGCCGAGTTCGAGTACGACAGCGACGGCAGCCGCGAGCCGACCGACGCCGAGCGCATCGATTGCCTGGTCCGCCTGCTCGATGCCGGCAGGGCGGACCAGCTCCTGCTGTCCCACGACATCTGCAGCCGGCTCCAGCTGTACCACTACGGCGGCCCGGGCTACGACCACGTCCCGACCACGATCGCCGGCAGGCTCGGCGCCGCCGGGGTCTCCGACGCCGATCTCGACACGATGCTGGTCGCCAATCCGGCGCGCCTCCTGGCGATGCCTGGCTGAGGCCGGCCGGTCCCGGAACCCGACGGTACGGAGTGTCGTCTGGCGCGGGACCGATGCTAGACTCGCCGTCGCTCTCACTCGCCGTCCGGAGGACACCCCCGACCGTGGAGGACCTTCGCGAGACGACGGTCACCGAAGACCCCGTCCAGCGCCGGGACCTGATCCTTCTCCAACGTGCTCGCGAGGGTGACCTCGACGGCTTCAACGACCTCGTCGTCGTCTACCAGGACATGCTGTTCGCCCTCGTCGTGCGAATGGTGCCCGACCGCGACCAGGCGTCCGACGCGGTCCAGGAAGCCTTCTTCAGCGCCTACCGGAACATGGAAGGCTTCCGCGGCGGCAGCGTCCGGTCGTGGCTCAGCCGGATCGCGATCAACGCGGCAATGGACGCCCAGCGGCTCAAGAAGCGACGCCCGGCGGATCCGTACCCGGAGCTCGAGGACGACACCTGGCAGCCGCCCGCCGACCCGTCGGCGGACCCCGTCACGACGTCGCTCACGGCTGAGCGCCACCGGGTCCTGAACCGGGCTCTCGCGCAGATCACCGACGACCAGCGAACCGCAATCGTGCTCTACGACGTCGAGGGCTACGACTACGCCGAGATCGCGGGGCTGACCGGCGTCTCGGTCGGGACGGTCAAGTCCCGCATCCACCGCGGTCGACTGGCCATGCGCGGCCTCCTCGCCGATCGGATGGACCTGTTCCGTGGCTGAGCAGGATCGCGGCTCGGACGACCCGCAGCTCGCGGCGATCGCGCGGCACGCGCTTCACGACGAGGAGCTGATCGCGGCATACGCGGCCGAGGACATCGAGGACCAGGCCGAGTCCGCTCGCGCGCGCGCCCTCGTCGAGCGCTGCGAGCCGTGTCGCGACCTCCATCGTGATCTCTCCGCGATCCGGGCGGCCACGCGGGCCTCGGGGACCGCGGCGCAACGTGCGTCGACCCTGACGGCGCCGCGCGACTTCCGCCTCACGGCAGAGGATGCAGCGCGGTTGCGCCCAGGAACGCCGATCGGCAGGATCGCCGTCCGCCTCGGCTGGCGGGCGCGCGTGGGCCTCGGGGTCGCGGCCTTCGGCCGGCCGGTGGGTGCGGCGCTCGCGACGTTCGGTGTCGTGGGGCTCCTGATCGGCTCGCTGACGCTCGGCGGCACGCCCCTGGCTTCGATGATGGGCGCCGCCGGTGCATCGCCTGCGCCGGGGAACGATCAGACCGGGACGACGCCGGAATCGACCACCTTCCGGGTGTCCCTTGATCCGGAGGCGACGTCCAAGGACGAGATCGTGCCGCCGGCCAACCAGGGCACGAGCGGCAATGGGGCCTCTGGCGGATCACTCGCCCTGTTTGCCGGCTCGGCCGCGCTCCTGGTCCTCGGAGCAGGCCTGATCCTCGCCGCCCGGCGGACACCGGGAAGGTTTTCGCCACAGCGAGGGAACTAATCCGGCGTTGATCTCGTCGGGTGGGCAAGATGCCGCTTTCGAACGCCGCTGAGCACGCCCAGCACGACCTCGCACTCATCGCCGGCCACGCCGCCGGCGACCTCTCCGACTCCGAGCGCAGCCGCGCCGACGTCCAGCTCCGTTCCTGCACCGACTGCGCCGATCTCCGGCGCGACCTCGTCGCCATCGCCTCGGCGACCCGATCCCTTCGGATGCGGACCGTCGCCCCGCGTGACTATCGCCTCTCTGCGGCGCAGGCGGCGCGCCTGCGCCGGGGCGGCTGGATCAAGGCCTTCCTCCGCCCCTTCGCGACGTCTCGCGCCACCGTTCGTCCGGTGGCCATGGCCTTCACCTCGCTCGGCCTTGCCGGCCTCCTCGTCGCCAACATCCTGCCGTCGCTGTTCGGCAGCGCCGCGCTCGCGCCGGCGGGGGAGCAGGGCGCAGGGGCTCCCGCGCCGTCCGCGGCCGGAGGGACCCGCGGCATCGTGGTCCCCGCTGCAGGTGGGCCTGCGGCGACCGACAGCGCTTTGGAGCTCCGGCCGGCCGGACAGCCCACGACCCTCGATGACCGGAACGGCTACACGACCAACGTCGTGGCTTCGGAAGCCCCGAAGGCGGCCGCGAACGGCGGCGAGGCCGAAGCATCGAATGAGACCCTGGACCGTCTCAGCGCGACGTTCGAGCGCGAGCGAGCGCTCGCGCAGACGAACCCGTTCTTCATCGGGTCGCTCGCCCTGTTCCTGATCGGCGTGGGCCTGCTCGGCCTGCTGTTCGTCGCTCGCCGGGTGCGCTGACAGCCGTCTCGCAGCGGCTCCCGGCGATCCCTCGCCGGTACACTTGGGGCTGACCTACAGCTCCCCGACGAGGCGCCCAATGGAACGCCTGATGCTGCTCGACGGCTTCGGGCTCGTATACCGCGGCTACTACGCCCTGCCCCCGCTCACGACCTCGAAGGGTGAGCTGGTCAACGGCGTGTTCGGCTTCTGCAGCATCGTCCTGCGCGGCTTTGCCGACCTGAAGCCGGACTACGTCGCCGTCTCCTTCGACCTGTCCGGCCCCACCTTTCGGCACGAGCAGTACGCCGAGTACAAGGCGACGCGGACACGCATGCCGGACGACCTCGCTGCGCAGTTCCCGAAGGTGCGCGAGGTCGTCAAGGCCCTGCGGATCCCGGTCTACGAGCAGCAGGGCTACGAGGCCGACGACGTGATCGGCACGCTCGTCGGCCAGGCCGAGCAGGCCGGGGTCGAGACGACGATCGTGACGGTCGATCTCGACATGCTCCAGCTCGTGACCGACCGGGTCCGGCTGATGACGACGCGCTCGGGCGTCGAGAACACCGTGATCTACGACCCGGCGCGGATCTGGGAGCGCTACGGGCTGCGGCCCGACCAGATGATCGACTACAAGGCGCTCAAGGGCGACCCGACCGACAACATCCCGGGCGTCCCTGGGGTGGGGGAGAAGACCGCGGCGAAGCTCATCGCCGAGTACGGGACGCTCGATTCCCTGTACGCCCGAATCGAAGAGGTCAAGCCCGAGAAGCTGCGCGAGAAGCTGCGTGAGCATCGCGACGCGGTCTACCAGGGCAAGGACCTCACCACGATCGTCCGGGACGTTCCCGTGACCCTGGATCTCGAGGCCGCCCGGCTCGGCGACTACGACCGCGACACCGTGATCCGCCTCTTCCGCGAGTACGAGTTCCGGACGCTCATCGAGCGGCTGCCGGCGATGTCCGGCGAGGATCCCGCTGCGAAGATCCAGGCCCTGCGCGAGGTCGCCACGGGCGGGACGGTCCCGGCCGCGAAGGTCGGCACGGAGCGGCCCGCCGGCTGGGGCTCCGGGCGCCCGATCCGCGCCGGCTCGCTCGGCGGCGAGGGCCTGCAGCTCTCCCTCGACTTCGATTCCGTTTCGCGGCCGGCGCGCGGCGCGGCCGGCTCGCCGGTCGACGCCGGCGCAGCCGAGGCGGCGCCCACGACCTTCGACGACCTGCCGACGGCCCTCGGGGCGACGATCTCCGACCCGGGGCGGATCGAGGTCCTCGACGCCGCCGACGTGGCGGGTCTCGAGGGCTGGCTCGCCGGACAGGCCTCGGTCGGGGCGTCGATCGTGTCCGACGATCCGCGACCCCGGCGCGGTACCGTCCAGGCCTTCGCGGTCGCCGGGTCCGATGGCCGTGTCGTCGCGGGCATGGGCGCCGAGGCCGCGACCGCGCTCCGGAACGCCATCGAGGCGCGCGACGTCCCGATCGTCGCCCACGAGGCCAAGCCGGTCCTGGTGGCGCGCTACGTCGAGGATCCGGCGACCGCCACGACCCAGGTCGAGTTCGACACCCAGATCGCCGCGTACATCCTGAACGCGGCCCTCCGATCGCAATCGATCGCCGACGTGGTCGCCGAACGCCTCGACCTGGTCCTGCCGCCGCCCAAGGAGCTCGAGCCGGTGCATCGGGCCGGCCTCGAGGCGCTGTCCGCGCTGGCCGTGCGTGACGTCCTCGCGCGATCGCTGCAGGAGGAAGGCCTCGAGCGCCTGTTCCGCGAGATCGAGCTGCCGCTGATCCCGGTCCTGGCGCGAATGGAGGCGACCGGCGTCGCGATCGACCTCGAGGGCCTGGCGACCCTCGATCGGGAGTTCGCATCGGAGATCACCCGGCTCGAGGAGGAGATCTTCGGCGCGGTCGGCCACGAGTTCACGATCGGCTCGCCGAAGCAGCTCGGCGACATCCTGTTCGAGGAGCTCCGCTTGCCGAAGGGCAAGCGCACGAAGACGGGCTACTCGACGGATGCCTCGGTCCTCGAGGAGCTCGTCGGGGTCCACCCGGTCGTCCAGCCGGTGCTCGACTGGCGGATCTACACGAAGCTGCGCTCGACCTACGTCGAGGCGCTGCCGACGCTGATCGCCGCTGATGGCCGCGTCCACACCACGTTCCACCAGGCGGTCGCCTCGACGGGCCGGCTGTCCTCCTCCGACCCGAACCTGCAGAACATCCCGATCCGGACCCAGCTCGGCCGGCGGATCCGGAGCGCGTTCATCGCCAGCACGCCGGACAACGTCCTCGTTGCCGCGGACTACTCCCAGATCGAGCTGCGGATCATCGCCCACGTCTCGGGCGACGAGAACCTCAAGAAGGCCTTCGCGACGCAGTCGGACATCCACCGCGCCACCGCGGCCCGGGTGCTGCACAAGGCGCCCGAGGAGATCACCCCCGACGAGCGGTCGATGGCCAAGATGGTCAACTTCGGGCTCGCCTACGGGATGAGCGACTTCGGGCTGTCGAGCCGCGCCGGGATCAGCCGCCAGGAGGCCCAGGAGTTCATCAACTCCTACTTCGCCGCGTACTCGGGCATCAGCTACTACATGCTCCACATCAAGGAGACCGCGCGGCGCCAGGGCCATGTGACCACGCTCCTCGGGCGCCGGCGATCGATCCCGGAGCTGCATGCGGCCAACGCGGCCCTCCGCGGGGCGGGGGAGCGGATGGCCATCAACATGCCGATCCAGGGCACGGCGGCGGACATCCAGAAGATCGCGATGATCCGCGTCGCCGAGAAGCTCGCGTCGGAGGGGTTCGGGGCGCGCCTGCTCCTCTCGGTCCATGACGAGCTGCTGCTCGAGGTGCCGCGGGCGGAGGTCGATCGCCTGATCCCGATGCTGCGGGAGACCATGGAGGGGGCGCTGCCGCTCGACGTGCCGCTGACCGTCGACGTCAAGGTCGGGACGAACTGGGAGGCGATGACGCCCGTCACGCGGCGCGACGCGCTCCTCGCCGAGGCGGACGAGGCACCCGAAGAGGTCGCGGCGGCAGGCTGATGCGGCCGCATCGCGGCGTTGGCCGCTCGCCCGCGTCGTCCGGCTAGGCCACCATGCCGGAGCTGCCCGAGGTCGAAACCGTGGCCCGCGACCTGCGCGGGCTCGTCGTCGGTGCGCGCATCACGGGCATTCGCTGCAACTGGCTGCGGACGCTGCGGTCGGAGGATCCCGAGGCCTTCGCGCGGGCGGTCGCGGGCCGCGAGATCGTCGGGACGTCGCGGCGGGCGAAGCTCGTGGTCCTCGAGCTGGACGACGCGTCCGCGATCACGATCCACCTGAAGATGACCGGGCAGCTGTTCGTCGTCCCGCGTGGGCTGGCCGAAGATCCGTACATCCGCCTGGTCCTGGAGTTCGCCGACGGCCGCGAGCTCCGGTTCCGGGACATCCGCAAGTTCGGGCGGGTCGGCGTGGCCACGCGAAACGTGGTGAGCGGCGATCTCGAGGGGGAGCTCGGCGGCGGCAAGGGCTTCAAGGGCTTTGGGCCTGAGCCGCTCGACCCGGCCTTCACCGCGCGCATCTTCCGGAAGCGAATCCGGGGTCGCAAGGGCCGCCTCAAGCCGCTGCTCCTCGACCAGGCGTTCGTCGCAGGCGTCGGCAACATCTACGCGGATGAGGCGCTGTGGGCCTCGCGACTGCACCCCCTCCGCTCGGCGGCGTCGCTGCGACCGGCGGACGAGGGCCGCCTGTATCGGGCGGTACGGCGGATCCTCGCGGAGGCCGTCGAGCGGCGGGGATCGTCGATCGACGACTACACGGCGCCGGAGGGCGACGGCTCGATGCAGGACGAGCTCCTCGTGTACCAGCGCGCCGGGGAGCCGTGCGCGCGCTGCGGCCGCCCGATCCGGCGCATCGTCGTCGGCGGGAGGTCCACGCACTTCTGCTCGTGGTGCCAGCGGTTGCCGCCCCGGGACCGGGCCGGCGCCGCGGCGATCCTCCGGACCATGGAGCCGCGAGTCGGGACGGTTGCGACGCCTCGGACCGGGCCGCGCTGGACGGAGATCGGCGGTGGCGACGGCTCGCTCGGCATCGCGACCGGCTCCACCCGCCGGGCCGCCGGCGCCGCAGGGCCCGGCAGGGCCGCGAAGACCTCGAGGGCGGCCGAGGGCGCTCCGTCGCGCGCGGAGCGGACGCGCCGGGCCGCCGCCACACGGCGCGCCGCCGCGCGTGCCGCCGCCGGCGAGGTGCGACCAACGACGGGTTTCGAGGCGCCCGCGGGCTGATGTCGATCCTGCGGCTCGAGGGCATCCACCGCGAGGTGGGGACCTTCGTCATCCTCGACCACATCGACGCGGCGATCGCGCTGGGCGACCGCATCGGCCTCGTCGGGCCGAACGGAGCCGGCAAGACGACGCTGCTCCGAATCGCGGCGGGCCTCGACGAGGCCGACGCCGGCAGGGTCACCCGGAAGCGCGAGCTGACGCTGGGGATGCTCGCCCAGGAGGCCCATTTCGATGCGGCCTTCATGGCGGCGCCCGACGTCCGTTCGGCGGTCCGGCACGGCGCGGCCGGCCTCGAGGCCATGGCCATCGAGCTCGAGGCGATGGAGCACGCGGGGCGCGCGACAGAGCCCGAATACGAGATGCTCCAGCACCGGTTCGAGACGCTCGGTGGCTACACGCTCGACCAGCGGGTCGACGAGGCCCTGTCCGGCCTCGGCTTCACCGCGGCCGAGGTCGAGCGTCCGCCGTCGTCGCTGTCGGGCGGGGAGCAGACCCGGGCGACGCTGGCCCGCCTCGTCATCGCCGCGCCGGACCTCCTGCTCCTCGACGAGCCGACGAACCACCTCGACCTCGGCGCGCTCGAATGGCTGGAGGACCACCTCCGGCGTCGGGCGGGCTCACTGCTCGTCGCCTCCCACGACCGGGCGTTCCTCGACGCGACCGTCACCCGGATCTGGGAGCTCCGCGACCGGAAGCTGACGACGTTCCGCGGCGATTACTCCGCCTACCACCGGCAGCGCGAGGAGCGCGACGCGTTCGCCGCCAAGTCCGCGGACACGCACGAGCAGCTGATCGCCCGCGAGCGCGAGCTGGTCCAGACCTATCGGAGCCATCGAAAGATCACCAAGATGCACGAGCACGAGGCTCGCCTCGAGCGGCTCCTCGCCGACCGCCAGGAGGCACCGCGGGCGCAGCGCAAGCTCCGGCTACCGGGGACGGGCCTCGTCGGCGCCGGCCCGGTGCGCTCGGGCGAGATCGTCGTCCGGGCGGAGGACCTCGTCGTCGGCTACGTGCCCGACGCCGTCGTCGCGAAGGCGCCGTTCCTCGCGGCACGGCGCGGCGACCGCATCGGCATCGTCGGCCCGAACGGCGCCGGCAAGACGACGCTGCTGCGGACCATCGCGGGCGAGCTGCCGCCGCTCGACGGCGCGATCAGCTTCGGCAACGGCGTCCAGCTCGGCTATCTGGCCCAGCTGCGAGAGGCGGCGATCCCGGGCGCGACGGTGCTCGATGCGCTGCTGGAGACGGTGCCGGTGACGCCGGGCGAGGCGCGCGGCTACCTGGCCCGCTTCCTGTTCCGTGGCGACGACGTCCTCAAGGAGGTCCGGCTCCTGTCGGGCGGCGAGCGCTCCCGGCTCGAGCTCGCGTTGCTCGGGGTGATGCCCTCGAACGTCTACCTCCTCGACGAGCCGACGAACCACCTGGATGTCGTCGCGCGCGAGGCCATCGAGACGTTCCTCCTCGAGACGCCGGCGACCATGCTCGTCGTCAGCCACGATCGACGCTTCCTCGACACGGTCTGCGAGCGGTTGTGGGTCGTCGACGACGGCGCCGTCGCGCCGTTCGATGGCGGCTACCGAGCCTGGCGCCAGGCGGTCAGCGCCGGGTGGACGGTCGCGGGCGCGCTCGAGCAGGAGGCCAGGCGGTTGCAGCCGCAGGGCGCCGGCACGAGGCGCCGGGAGGTCGCGGCCGCGGGTCCGGCGGCGTCGAGAACGGCTCTGGCGGGCCCGGTCGCGTCTCGGGCGGCCCCGACGGGGCTCGAGCTCGCCGGCGCATCCGGCAACGGCCGGGCGACCCGGCGAGGCGGCAAGGGCGCGGGTCGCCTGTCGAAGGATGCCTACCGCCGCCAGCGGGAGTCGGTCGACGCCGAGCTCACGCGACTCGGCCTGCGCAAGAACCATCTCGAGCTGGAGCTGTCGAAGCCGACCGTCCAGTCGAACTTCATCGAGCTGCGGCGCGTGTCCAGCGAGCTCGCGGACGTCGAGACGGCGCTCGGCGTGGCCGAGGACGCCTGGCTCGCGCTGGAGGAGCGGGCCCCGTGAGCGAGCGACCGGAAGGGCGATTGGGGCAGTCGGAGCGCGCGGGGCGCATGGTGAGCCCGGGCCGTTCGGCGCCCTCGCCGCGCACGCTGCGGATCGGCCTGACCGGCCCGATCGGCTGCGGCAAGTCCACCGTCGCCGGCTGGCTCGCGGACCTGGGGGCCCAGGTGATCGATGCCGACGAAGTAGCGCGCGAGGTGACGGCCCCCGGGACTGCGGCAGCCGAGGCGGTCCTGGAGGCGTTCCGACGCGACCTCCGCCGTGGCGACGGCTCGCTGGACCGGGCCGCCCTCGGGCGCATCGTCTTCGCGGATCCGATTGCGCTGGCCCGGCTCGAGTCGATCGTCCACCCGGCGGTCCGGCCGGTGATCCTGCGGCGGCTCGAAGGCGCGGAAGCGGACGGCGCGCCGGCGGTGGTCGTGGAGGCCATCAAGCTCGTCGAGGGTGGGCTCGCGGAGCTCTGCGACGAGGTCTGGCTCGTCACCTGCGATCCGAACCAGCAGCTCGCCCGGCTCGTCGCGCGGGGCGCGGATCAGCTGGACGCGGAAGCGAGAATCGCCGCGCAGTCGGGCATCGTGGACCGGCTCTCGCCGGCAGCTTCCCGGATCATCGACACGACCGGCCCCGTCGATGCCGCACGCGACCGAATCATCGCGGCTTGGTATGCCGCGATGAAGAGAAGCGCCCCCTAGACGAGAAGCAATCCCGTCGGTGGATGCTCGCCGCGCGCGAGCGCCGCGTGGACGTCGCGCGCACGGAGCCTCGGCAGGTCTTCAAACAGGGATCCGAATTCGGCCAGAACCCGCCGATTTGCCCTTGTGTCAGCCACGAGGAGAACGAAGCGCTCGGTCGGATCGTCGCGTCGCTTGAGATCGATGCGGCGTCGTAGCGCCTGCGCGTCCCGTAGTCGCATCTCCAGCTCGATCGCAGTCCTCATCTCGATGCCGAACACCATCGCGTCCCACGCCCGGAGCTCGAGCCGTTCGGTCGATCGCGGGAGCGCAACCTCGAGCCGACACGCCAAGGGAGGCACCACCCACCGGACGAAGGCCTGCAGCCGGCGCGCCTGGCCAGCGTCCCGGATCGCTGCCCCCGCCGGATACGCCCGAACTGATACGGCCAGGCCGAGCACTGCGGCGACTCGATTGAGATCGACGAGCGTGACCGTCGTGCATCGGCCGGACTCGATGCGTCCGTAGCGGTTGCGTGAGGTCCGGCATGCCGTCGCCACGTGCTGCTGGCTGAGGTTCAATCCCAGCCGCCGCTTGCGGAACTCGTCGCCAATGGCGGCCGCCTGCCGGTCCGCGGCACGGCGCGCGTCGCTCAAAGCCCGAGCCGCACTCGCCATCCTCGGATGGTGGCCACTGTCCCTTATCGGCCGGACACCTTGCCATTCACCGCGGATGCATCGGCAGCGAAGCAAACGTGACGAGGTTCGTGGTCATTTGGGCCGTTGGAGGGCTGTCATGACTGGCGAAACGCGGAACCGCGTCAAGGTTGCACCACTCGCGGTGCAGTTCGACCCGAATGGAGTCGTCTCCGGGCCTATGGCGCGTCACCTCGTCGATCCTGCTCTGTTGGCGGTGCATGGACGGCGCGCCGGACCCGCGCGCGGGCGCCCTCCCGCGCGAGGCTTCTGAGTGGCCGCGGCCCAAGCCGGTTCGCGGACCTACGGCGCCGTGGACGGGGCAGGCTGCGAGGGCGGCGGGGTGGGGGTCTGCAGCGGGGGCTGCGGCGGGATCGTGGAGCTCGGGCCCGGGTAGACCACCGGGAACGGCAGGCCGTACTTCTGCAGGATCCTGTTCGTCGTGGCGCCGAGGTTGCGGACGTCGATGTAGCGCACGTCCAGGTCGGGTCGGAGTGCCGCGCTGAACGAGACCGTGCCCGTGGCGAGGAGGTGGTTGATCTCCTCGGCGACGGCGAGCGACGCCTTGATGATGTATTGGGAGCCAGCGCGGCCGAGGATCACGACGTCCTGGTAGGTGATCTTGGTCGCCATGTCCGCGTAGTAGACGCCCGCCGGCTCGATTCCTTCCGGCACCGGGATCGTCGCGGTCATGAAGATGTCGATCGACTCGCCCGGGGTCAGGAGGCCCGCGACCGCGCGTTCGTCGGGGATCGTGATGGAGATCGCGCGCCACGCCTCCGAGTCGGGGGCGACCGTCTCCTCGGGCCCGAGGATCACGAGGCCGCCGGAGCCGGCAGCCGAGGCCAGCATGTTCGAGTAGATGGGCTGGCCCTTGGAGACCGAGATCGCCAGGACCTTGCCGGTCAGATCCTCGGCCTTGGTGATGACGCCGAACTGGGTGTCCTCGTCGAGCGGGACCTTCTTGACCTCGACCGCGCCCGGCTGGATCGGGGTCCGGGCCGGGATCGTCTGGGCCGCCACGACGACGTCCACGAGGACGGCGTCACCCTGGCCGGCGTTCTGCTGCGCCTGCTGGATCAGGTAGAACGCGGCGCCGCCGGCGACGATCGCCAGCACGACGCCCACGATGATCACGAACTTGCCTCGACGGTTCGTGTCCTTGTATTCCATCTCCATCGAGGTCGAACGTGCCTCCCGGACTTGCGACAGGTGCGGGATACGGCCGGAATGCGGGCAGCGCCGCCCGGTCGGCCACGGTCAGTGGCGGGGGCCAGTCTCCCGATGCGGGTACCGGAGTCGATATGGGCGCGTGGTACCAAGACGCACCGCCAACCGTCCGGGCGCTCGGGCCCGGCTGACACGAACGCGCGTTCGGTTTCGATCCCGAAGTGGTAGATTCTGATCGTGCCCGACTTTCGCTTCGTCGCCCCGTTCGAGCCCACCGGCGACCAGCCCCAGGCCATCGAGCGGCTGAACGACGGCCTCCAGAAGGGCCTCGATCACCAGGTCCTGCTCGGCGCGACGGGGACCGGCAAGACGCTCACGATCGCCAAGGTCATCGAGGCGGCCAAGCGGCCCACGCTGGTCCTCGCCCACAACAAGACCCTGGCGGCGCAGCTGTACGCGGAGTTCCGCGACTTCTTCCCCGACAACGCGGTCGAGTACTTCGTCAGCTACTTCGACTACTACCAGCCCGAGGCGTACCTGCCGCGGACGGACACCTACATCGAGAAGGACTCGTCGCGCAACGACGAGATCGACCGGCTGCGCCACGCCGCGACCCACTCGCTCTTCGAGCGCCGCGACGTGATCGTCGTCGCCAGCGTGAGCTGCATCTACGGCATCGGTGCGCCGGTGGACTACGGGGCCACGGTCCTCAAGCTCCGCCAGGGCGGCTCGTACCGCCGCGACGCCGTGCTCCGCCAACTCGTCGACCTCCAGTACCAGCGCAACGACGCGGACCTCGCGCGGGCCCGGTTCCGGGTCCGCGGCGACACCCTCGAGTTCCGGCCGGCGAGCGAGGAGACGATCGTCCGCGTCGAGTTCTTCGGCGACGAGGTCGAGCGCATCACCGAGGTCGATCCGCTGACCGGCGAGCTGCTCACCGAGCGGAAGGACGTCAACGTCTACCCCGCGACCCACTACGTGACGCCCAACGACAAGCTCCGCGCCGCGATCGTGGACATCGAGGCGGAGATGGAGGAGCGGGTCAGCCAGCTCGAGGCCGAGGGCCGGGACCTCGAGGGGGCGCGGCTCCGCCAGCGGACGACCTTCGACCTCGAGATGCTGCGCGAGCTCGGCTTCTGCTCCGGCGTCGAGAACTACTCGCGGCACCTGTCGCGGCGCGAGGCGGGCTCGCGGCCGTGGACGCTGCTGGACTACTTCCCGCCGGACTGGCTGCTCGTCGTCGACGAGTCGCACATGACGATCCCGCAGGTCGTCGGCATGTACAAGAACGACCGGACCCGCAAGGAGATCCTCGTCGACTTCGGGTTCCGCCTGCCGTCGGCGCTCGACAACCGCCCGCTGACGTTCGAGGAGTTCGAGACCTCGGTCAACCAGACCATCTACATGTCGGCGACGCCCGGGCCGTACGAGCTCGAGAAGGCCCAGCGCGTCGCCGAGCAGCTCATCCGCCCGACAGGGGTGGTCGATCCGCAGATCAGCGTCCGCCCGACCGAGGGCCAGATCGACGACCTCCTCGAGGAGATCAAGGTCCGCGTCGACCGCGGCGAGCGGGCGATCGTCACGACGCTCACCAAGCGCATGGCGGAGGACCTGACCGACTATCTGCGTGAGCTCGGGGTCAAGGTCCAGTACCTGCATTCCGAGGTCGACACGCTGGAGCGGGTGGCGATCCTGCGGGACCTGCGGCTCGGCGTCTTCGACGTGGTCGTCGGCATCAATTTGCTGCGCGAGGGCCTCGACCTGCCCGAGGTGACGCTGGTCGCCATCCTCGACGCCGACAAGGAGGGCTTCCTCCGGAGCGCCTGGTCGCTGATCCAGATGATCGGGCGCGCAGCGCGCAACATCGGCGGCGAGGTCGTGATGTACGCCGACCGCGTGACCGATTCGATGCGGGCCGCGATCGACGAGACGGACCGCCGGCGCACCATCCAGGAGGAGTACAACCGCGACCGGGGCATCGTCCCGCAGACCATCATCAAGGGCATCCGCGACCTGAACGACCAGCTCCGGACCGTCGCCGAGGGCACGGTCGTGTACACGTCCGAGCGCGAGGCTCGCGACGCCCGCCTCCTGGAGCTGGATACGAAGAAGGTCGAGGAGCTCGTCGCGCGCATGGAGGCGGAGATGCGGGCTGCGGCCAAAGAGCTCGAGTTCGAGCGGGCGGCCGCGCTCCGGGACGAGATCCAGCAGATCCGACTCCGGGTCCTCGACCAGGACCAGTCGGCGATCATCGCCCGGGCGGCGGAGCTTGCCGCGCAGCGAACGCCCGCCCGGTCGGGACGACCGGCGCCGTCGCGATCGCGCCGGGAACCGGTCCCGGTCGGGGCCGGCGCCGGCAGCGGGGCAGGGGAGCAGGCAGACGAGCGCGATCCAGACGCTCCGAGCTCCGTCTTCGAGGTTGCTTCCGTCACCGTGCTGCCCGCCGATGCGGATCCCGGAGAGGAGGGCCCAAGGGAGGGCACCGCCTCGGACTGGCTCCCGGGCATCAAGGACGAGCACGACGACGAGGGCGGCGGCTGGCAGGCCGGCTGGCTGGAGCGCCCGACCTGGGACCGAACCGTGACCCCGAACATCCGCCGCCGCCAGGGCACCAGACCGCCGCGACGCCGGCGTTGAGGGTCAGCCTCGCGGACGCCGAGCTAGCGAAGAACGGCCCGGCGCGGCTCTGGCGGCGCGTTCAATAACAGACATGCACAGTGAACCAGCCGTTCCGGGCGACGTCGTGGCTGTCCTTTACTGTGAAACCCATCTTGTACGAGAACTCGCCGCCGTCGCAGTAGGTGGCCGGTGGATCGAAATGAGCCTTGGTGCCGCCCTCGATGAGTGCGCTCGAGAAGTTGATCGTTGAGCCGTCGGTCTTGATCTGCCAGAGCTTGGTCACCCGCAGGGTTCCGAGGCCGTCGGCGTCGGTCGCAATTGGGAACGAGCCAGCGCCAGTCGGGAAGAAGATCCAGTTCCAGGTGTCGTAGGTATTGAAGAAGCTCGCGGGCTCCTCGAAGAGCCCGCCCTGTTCGGCGAGCGGCGCATTGTCGAAGAACACGGAATCTCGCTCGACTCCGGACTCGTTCTCGGCCGCGTCCCTGGTCTTGAGACAGACCCAGCGCCTACCGTCGTTACCTCCACCTTGGAGAGGAAATCCCGTAACACGACTCTGCAGCGGGATCCATGACCCATCCCAGGTGCAGGGCCCCGTCTTCGATGAAGCACGGCCAAGCAGCATTTGCGTGGCCCCGGACGCCGTCACGTTCAAGGTGACGCTCTTGGCCGTAACGACGCCGTCACCTTCAACCTTTGCGCTAATGGACAGGCCCGTGCCCGTTGGGCCCTTGTTGTCAGGGGTTGGGCCCGGGTCATGGGTCGGGGTCGGTGGCACATCCGTTGGCGTCGGCGGCGGTTCCGTCGGCGGGACCGTATCTCCGGGGTCGGGAGTTGGCGTGGGTCCGGGCGTGTCCGTCGCCGGGTCCGTCGGCGACGCAGTCGCCGAAGTCGACGGGCCATCCGTGATGGCCGCGACGCCGCCGAACCAGCCCGCCGGATCGATCAGCACGATTCCGCCACTGATGGCGATCAGCAGGGTGAGGATCACGGCAGCGACGCCGACCGAGCCGGTCCTCGCGAACCATCCGGCCACGATGGCACCACCGCTCGGCCGACGAACCGGGATCGCAGCGGTCGGTAGCACGGTCGTGGACGCCGCCGCAGACAGCGCCTGGATGAACTCCGCCGCGGTCGGGTATCGATCCCCGGGAGCCTTCGCGAGGGCCCGCCGGATCACCGCCTCGATGGAATCGGGGATGTCCGCTCGCGAGGGCAGCGACTCGTGGAGGTGGGCGAACATCATCCGCTCGGGCGTGGCGCCATCGAACGGCGGGGTGCCGGTGAGGCACGTCCACGCCACGCACGCGAGCGCGTAGACGTCGATCCGCCCGGCCAGCGCGGGTTCGGTCAGGCCGCTGAACTGCTCCGGCGCCATGTAGGCGAGGGTTCCGAGGGCGATGCCCGGGGAGCTCAGGCCCTGGCTCTTGTCGAAGTGCTTGCCGAGCCCGAAGTCGGTCAGGTACGGGCGGCCCTTGCTGTCGAGGATGATGTTCGATGGCTTCAGGTCGCGATGGACGACGCCCTGCTCATGCGCATAGTCGACGGCGTCGGCGATCGGCCTGAGGGTGGCGATCGTTTCCTCGACGCTCAGCCTGCCCTTGCTCTCGATCCGGCCGGCGAGGTCCGGACCATCGACGAGGCGCATCGCGATGTAGAGCACGCCGTCCGCCTCGCCCGCCGCGTAGATCGGGACGATGCTCGGGTGCTCGAGCGCCGCGAGCGTGTCCTTCTCGCCGAGGAAGCGCGTGCGGTACACGGGATCGGCGGCGTGATCGGCACGGATCACCTTCAGCGCGACCGCACGGCGCGGCTCCGTCTGGCGGGCGCGGTAGATCGTGGCCATCCCGCCCTCGCCGAGGATGGACTCGATCTCGAACGCCCCGACTCGGACGCCGGGGCCAAGTGCAACAGGCCCGGCGTGGGAGGCCGTCGGCACGGGCTCGGTCGGGAGCTCAGCCTCGGCCGGGGGTGTCTCGGAGGCCGGTCGGGAAGCGGCGAGCTCGGTATCGGGCACGCCGGCGGGCGGGTCGGCGGGCGGCAGCGGCACGACGACCGGTTCCGAGATGGGCTTGCCGGCGCGGCGCAGGACCGAGTCGAGGCGGCGCACGATGCGCGGCGCGTGATTGGCGATCGGGGGCGGGAAGGCGTCGATCCGCTGCACGAGCGAGAGCAGGTACTCGAGCGAAGCTTCCGGCGCGACCTCCTCGATCCGGATCGGGAGCACGGGGCGCCGTCGCCCGAGGGCCAGGTTGACCTCGCGAGAGACGTGGGGCGAGCGGTTCGCGTGCGTGGAGATCAGCACGAGCATCGCCGAGCAGGCCTCGATCGCGGCCAGGATCTGCTCGGCCCATGGGTCCGTGCCGTCGACGTCGTCCGGCGCCATCCAGCACGAGTAGCCGGCGGCCTCGAGCTCGGCCCGGAGCTCGCGCGCCGCCCCCGCGTCGCCCGAGCTGTGGCTGAGGAACAGGTCCCGTTGGTCCATCACGATGGCGCGAACCCGCGCAGTGGTTGGGGCAGGAACCACCACCGCTCCCGGCGCCTGCGCCGGTGGCGCCCCTCCAGGAGGTTGGGGTCCGTGGCCTGGATCGCGAGCCAAGCGCCTGATAGGGCGAGGACCGTCAGCGCGGCCAGCATCCCGATGCTCACCGTCCAGTCCGACGGCGAATGCCGCCAGAACGGGCGCGCAAGCTCGGCATCGGTGGGCTCGCGATTGAACTTCGTGCCGTAGTACAGGGTGACGAAGGGCTTTCGGACGTCCTGGAGGTCGACCGTCGACGCCGCCGCATTCATGCCCCAGTAGGCGCTCATCGTGTACGACGCAGCCTGGATCGCCGGATTGGTCTCCGTCAGCAGCGGCGCGGACACGACGACCTGCGCCACGAGCACGATGGGCAATAGGGTCGCCGCCCGATCCACCCCGCCGGCGAGGGCCGAGATCAGCAGCCCGAGGGCCAGGCTGGAGATGCCGACCAGGATGCCGACGACGATCAGCTCTTCGATCTGCTTGTCCAGCACGATGCCCTTGTCGGCGATCTCGAGGCCGTCCATCGGGTTTCGAATCCCCTGGGCCTCGAGTGCGGGGCCGTACTTCTCGAAGTACGCCCGCTGCTCGTCCGGGATGATGGCCGGCAGCTGCTGCGCTCGTGTCGCGATCGGCATCATGACCATGACCTGGAGCACGGTGATCGCGCCGAGGACGGCGACCTTCGAGACGACGTAGGCCCCGGCGCTGAGCCCCATGGCCCGCTCGCGCCGGTAGATCGGCAGCTCCTTGACGATCTCCCTGACGGCGTTGGACGTGCCAAGCCAGGTCGCACCGAGGACCAGCAGCCAGATGAAGATCGCCGCATTCAGGCCGTCGGCGGTCGTCATCGCGTTCTCGTAGTACAGAAGCGAGAACAGGAGGCCGAACATCGGCGCCTGCAGGGCGAGGCTCAGGGCGAAGCCCCGATCGGCGCGGATGACGGACAGGTAGCGGCGGATCAGGACCCCGAGCTGGTGCATGACCGGGGTCGCCGGTGGAGGCGGATCGATGTTCGGGCGTGCCGGGATCGGCACGAGGTCGGCGCTCGCGAGCGGCTCGGCGACGAGCTGCTCGTAGCCCGGAGAGGCCCGGAAGCGCGCCTTCCAGTCCGTCTCGCCGTCGTCCTCGAGCCGCCGGAACATCTCCGCGTAGCTGTCCCCGCCGCCGACCTGGCCGAAGTACGACAGGGCCTCCGCGGGAGCGCCGTAGTAGGCGAGGCGGCCCCCGGGCGCGAGGACCAGCAGTCGATCGCACAGGTTGAGGCTCTGCACCGAATGGGTCACGACAACCACCGTCCGGCCGGCGTGGGCGAGGTCGCGGAGCGTCGCCATGAGGTCCGCCTCGTTGCCGGGGTCCAGGCCGGACGTCGGCTCGTCGAGGAAGAGCAATGCCGGCTCCGTCAGGAGCTCGCAACCGACGCTCACCCGCTTGCGCTGGCCGCCCGACAGCCGGTCGATGCGGAGGCCGGCGCGATCCGTCAAGCCCAGCTCATCGAGCACGGCGTCCACGCGCTGGTTGCGCGTTGCGGGCGTGACGTCGCGAGGGAAGCGCAGCTCCGCCGCGTAGCGGAGGGCCTGGCGAACGGTCAGCTGGGTGTGGAGGATGTCGCTCTGGGGGACCAGGCCCATCCGCAGGCGAACATCGTCATACGTCGCGTAGAGGTCGCGCCCAGCGAAGACGACGTTGCCCGAATCTGCCGGACGGAAGCCGGTGAGCGCGTTCAGCAGCGTCGACTTGCCGGATCCCGACGGGCCGACGACTGCGAGCAGGCTCGCCGGCTCGAGCGCGAACCCGACCTGGTCGAGGATTCGGTGGTCATCGATCTCGACGACGAGGTCCACGGCGCCGAACCACGCCGTCTCGCGCTGCTGGACGACCCGAAGGCGATCGCCGACCACCTGGAGCGTCTGGCCGCCCACGCCGATGAAGTCGCCATCGGCCAGGGCTTCGCGGGTCGCTCGATGCCCGTTGAGGAACGTCCCGTTGGAGCTGCCGAGATCGGCGACCTCGAGCGATCCGTCCGCGAGGCGGTGGATCTCCGCGTGCGCGCGCGAGACCCGCACGTCATCGAGGGCGAGATCGTTGTCCGCGGCGCGCCCGATGCGAATCGAGTCGCGGTCGCGGAGGCTGACCCAGATCTCCGGATCGCGCGGCGGCGCGCCCCTATCTCGCGGCTCGATGGCCACGGCCCTCCTCCAGCCTCCCGGTCGTCGAAGGATGCGGTGCGGCACCTCCCGGTGTCTACCGTCGATTTGGCGCGACGAGCAACTATCCTGCCGGGATGGCGCCGCGCACCACCACCGTCGACACGCAGGCCGACCTCGTCGCTGCGTTGGGCCCGCGACCGGCTGACGGGCGATCGATTGTCCTCGTCGGCGGCGCCGACGCGATGGCGCCGGAGGCACTCGCAGCCCTGCCCGCCTTCTTCGCGGCCCTGGCCGCGTACCTCGAGGGCACCTCGACGGCCGTCGTCGACGGCGGCACCGACAGCGGCGTGATGCGACTCATCGGCGAGGCGAGGGCGGCCGTGGGCGGAGCCTTCCGGCTGATCGGCGTGGTCCCGCGCGGCGCCCTCCAACGCACGACCAGGACCGGCGCTCCCATCCGCATCGCGCCCGACCATCCGGAGATCGTCCTGGCGCCCGGCGCGAAATTCGGCGACGAGAGCGAGTGGCTCTTCCGTGCCGCGGACCATCTCGCGGCCGCGCCCGCGCCGACCCTCGTCGTCAACGGCGGGCGCCTGACGTTCGAGGAGGCCCACAAGCGCCTCGACGCGGGACATCGCGTGGTGGCCGTTGCGGGCAGCGGTCGCGCGGCGGACGACATCATCGGCGACGAGGCCTTGCGTGCCACCGGCAGACTGCGCGTAATCGGACTCGACGCCACCCAGCAGGAGCTCGGCGGCGCACTCCATGGCTGAATCGAGGCACCGGCAGACGCGCTGGAGGGAAGGATCGGCACCATGAGCGGAGCACCACGGCGGGCGCCAGGCTCGAGCGAGCGGTTGGCGGAGCTCATCGAGACGCTCGATCTGACGGAAATCCAGAAGCGCGCCCTCCGCGACCGTTGGCTCAACCAGGTCACCTGGATGAGCGAACAGGCGGGAAAGGCCCGGTCCAAGTACCAGCTGCCGCGGCTGCTCGTGGTCGTGGGCGGGGTGACGATCCCGGGCCTCGTGACCATCCTGCTGTCCGCCGGGAGCAACCCGGACATCGACTGGCTCTTCGGCCTGCCCACGGCATGGATCCGCCTGCTGGCCTTCTTCGTGAGCCTCGGGGTCGCCATGCTGGCGGCGGCCGAGGAGGTCATGAACTACGGCGAGCGATGGCGGCACTACCGCCGGACCGCGGAGCTGCTCAAGACCCTCGGCTGGCAGTACATCGAGCTGAGCGGCGTCTTCCGCCGCTACACGTCGCACGCCGCGGCATTCGGTCCGTTCAGCGAGCGGGTGGAGGACGCCCTGACCGAGGACGTCGAGGGCTACTTCGGCCAGATCGCCACGCACTCGGGCGATCGCCAGCGAACCGAGATCGTCGCCTAGGAACGAGCCCTCAGCAGCCCTCGATGGCGAGGCTGACCGAGCCGTCCCTCGAGACGCCCGCCTCGTCCTTGACGGTGAAGTAGTCGGTCAGCGTCAGGTTCTGTGTGGCGCCGGTGATCGAGACCTCGACGGATTGCCGGTCGGGAAGGATCAGCCGCGACAGGTCCGTGGCCTCGTCCGCGTCGAAGTCCGCGGCACCCGTCCAGAAGCGGACGAGGCTCAGGGACCCGTCCGGATCCGAGGCCACTGGATTTCGATCCGTCAGCAGCGCCAGCGTGTAGTCGTCGTTGCACCTTCTGAGCGTCCAGGTCACGGAATGAAGCACCGGGGCGTTGTCGAAGGCGATCGTCGCCTGCACGGGCGTGTCGGTCCAATTGCCGAGGCGATCGCCGAACCAGACATAGACCGTCCGCGGCCCGGCGACGCCGGCGCCCTCGGCGAGCCGCCAGGAGAAGGAGTCGCTGTACGCCTGGGCCTCCGAGAGCTGCGGCCGGATCGGGCCGTTCGCGGCCACGTAGGTCGAGACCCCGGATGCATCCGTCGGGCTGTCGACGTTGACGGTGACGTTGAGGCCCGTAGTGACCGTCGCCTCGAGGCCGGGCTCGGTGGACACGATCGAAACGGCCCCGCCCACCGGCGGTTGCACGTCACCGGAGGCGACACCGGTCGGGCCGGCGCTCGGCTCGCCGGACTCGCCGGGATCCTTGCCGAAGCCACCCGCGACCGCGATCGTGACGACGAGGGCGATCGCGGCGAGTGAGCCGAGGATGACCGCGGTCGACATGTTCGCCCGGAGCCACGTGCTGACCCGGGTCCCGGGGTCCGCACTCGCCTTCTTGAACGTGACCGTCTGGCCCATGGCCGGCGACATGAACGCGGTCTCCAGGGCGGAGACGAAGGCGATGGCTGCCGGGTACCGCCGGGCCGGGTCCTTCTCAAGCGCGGTCTGCAGGACGTCGTCAACCGCCTGCGGGAGCTCCGGTCGAATTGACAGGATGGACGGCGGCGGCTCGCTCGTGTGGGCGTGCATCAGCTCGGTCGGGGTTGACCGCACGAAGGGCGGTTTGCCAGCGAGGCACATGTAGGCGACGCAGCCGAGGGCGTAGATGTCGATCCGGTTCGCGGTCGCCGGGTCGAGCTCACCGCTGAACTGCTCCGGGGCCATGTACCCGAGCGTCCCCACCGTGACGCCCTGCTCGGTCAGCTGGCTCGGCGCATCGAGTCGCTTCCCGAGCCCGAAGTCGGTCAGGTACGCCCGGCCCTGCCGGTCGAGGATGATGTTCGCGGGCTTGATGTCCCGGTGGATCACGCCGGCCGCGTGCGCGTAGTCGATGGCGTCGGCGATTGGCCGCAGGATCTCCACGGTCTCGCGCAGGCTGAGGCGGCCCTGCGCCTCGATCCGGGCGCCGAGGTCGGAGCCATCGATCAGCCGCATCGCGATGTACAGGACGCCCTCGTCCTCGCCAGCGGCGTAGATCGGGACGATGCCGGGGTGCTCGAGGGAGGCGAGCGTGTCCTTCTCGCTCAGGAAGCGGCGTCGGTAGGCCTCGTCCGCGGCGTGGTCGGGGCGCAGGACCTTCAGGGCGACGGCGCGATTCGGCTCGCTCTGTCGCGCCCGGTAGACGGTGCCCATCCCGCCCTCGCCCACCAGCGTCTCCAGCGTGAAGTCGTCGATGACGGTGCCGGGTCCGATGGCTGCCGGCGCGCGTCGCGCCGCGGCCCTGGGCCGGGTCGCGCCTCGCGGCTTGGTCGCGGGCTTGGTTTGTGTCGCTTCCGTCGCGACCGGCTCGGTATCGCTCGAGCGGAGGACCGACGCGAGGCGCTTGAGGATCAGGGTCCCGTGCTGCTGGATCGGCGGCGGGAAGGCATCCACGCGCTGGACGAGGGAGAGCAGGTACTCGAGGGCCCCTCCCGGCGCGACATCCTCGATCCGGATCGGCAGGATGGGGCGCTTCCGAGCGAGGGCGAGGTTGACCTCGCGAGACACGTGAGGCGAGGCGTTGGCATTGCCGGAGACGAGGACGAGGAGCGCCCGGCAGCTTTCGATCGCATCGAGGATCTGTTCCGCCCAGGTTCCGGTGCCACTGATGTCATCGGGCGCCATCCAGCAGCTGTAGCCGCCCGCCTCGAGCACCGGGCGCAGGTCCCGAGCGACGTCGCCGTCGTCGGAGCTGTAGCTGACGAAGAGATCGCGTGCGTCCATGTCGTGCGCCGATCCATCCTCCCCGCGCGCATGCCCCCTCCGGCATGGCAGCCCGCCTGATCGTACAGGGGCCATCGACCCGCAGGCGACGATTCCGCCGTTCACAGTCGGCCGGGGGGTGGCGGTCGAGCCGTATCGGATCTCATCGCAGGACGTTCTACGTCCCGGCGAACCGCGGAACGGCGCCGCGGCGGTGCGCGCGTGCACGGGACCGGTGCGCGCGTGCAGATGACCCGCGCGTACGAACGAGGGATATGACCTGATCGACTGAGCGCGCGAAATCGGAACCGTCCACGCAATGTCGCTCGAGTGGACCCAGGAGCGTGAACGGAATGCGCCGTCGGAGCATCGTGCGGTTGGTCGCCGCCGCCCAGCTGGCGGCGCTCGCTGCCGCGCTGCTCGGACCCGCAGGTGTCGCCGCCGCGACCCTCGGATTCACGCTCGAGGCGCCCTCGGTCTCGACGGTCCAGTACAGCGACTTCGTCACGTTCCGCGGCACGTACACCTGCGTGAACGACGCGACCTCGGACTGCCCGATGACCTCCGGCAGCCGGACCGCGACCTTCTCCCTTCGACCCGCCGGCGGGTCCACGTTCACGAACGTCGCGAGCGTGGTCACGTCGCTGGTGTTCACGTCCAACCCGGCCGGCTGCCCGACGACCTGCTCCGTCCCGTTCCAGGTGATGTGGCGAGCGGGTCGTGCCGGCGCCGTGACCGTGGCACCCGGCGTCTACGACCTCCGGCTGACCACGACGATCGCGGCGGGCGAGCTGGTCATCCCCTCCGGCCTCACGATCACCACCGAGGACACCACGACGACCTACACCGGCGCCGTGTCCGGGGTCGGCGGGGTGCCGTTCGCTCTGAACGCGTCGGTCGTCGACCTCGATCGGGGCCTGGCGACAGGGACCGGGATCATCAGCCCCGACGCGAACCTCGGCGGCGCCGGGATGGTCACGTTCGCCCTCTACGACTCGACGAACACGACGCTCGTCGCGGGACCGGTGGCGGCCACCCTGCTGTCGAGCGGCATCACGATCAACGGCTCCACCCTCACGCCGCCGATGGCGGGCGGCAGCTTCCGCATGCGAACGACCTACGCCGGCAACGGCTTCTACGTGACGAGCAGCGACCTCGACGTCATCACGGTCGCGCCATCGAACACGCCGCCGTCGCTGGTGCTCCCCGGCCCGACGGTCGTGGCCGAGGCCACCTCGCCCGCAGGTGCCGCGGTGACCTACGTCGTCGCCGCGACCGACCCCGAGGACGACCCGGACCCGACGCCGGCCTGCAGCCCAACCTCCGGCTCGACGTTTGCCCTCGGCGACACAACGGTGAGCTGCTCCGTGACAGACGCGAACCTCGCGACCACGACCGGGTCGTTCACCGTCCGCGTCCGCGATACCACCAACCCGCACCTGGCGGTGACCACCTCCGAGGCCGTGGGCGGCACCGGCTGGTACAACGCGGCATCCAACGATGGCCTGGCCGGCCTGACCGTCGACGTGTCCGACAGCGACGTCGTCGGCGTCGTGTCGATCGTCTGTACCGACAACGGCGTCGACGTCGGCGCGCTGGCGCCGGGCGGGGATTCGTTCGTACTCGGCGATGGCTCGCACGCCGTGAGCTGCACGGCGTCCGATGCAGCCGGCAACAGTGCGAGCGCCGGCGCCTCCTTCGATGTCGACCAGACGGCGCCTTCAGTAGGTGGCGCGCTTTCACCTTCGCCGGGCGCCAGCGGCTGGTGGAACGCCTCGACCGGCGCGCCCTCGGTCAGCTGGACGTGTGGCGATGCCACGTCCGGCGTCCTGTCCTGCTCGGCGCCGTCGACGTTCTCGGACGGTGCCGCCCAGGGCGCGACGGGAACCGCGACAGACGTGGCCGGCAACATCGGGACTGCGAGCGTCAGCGGTGTCAACGTCGACCTCACCGCGCCCACGGCGATCGTCCTGACCGGGACGACCCTCGTCGACGGTGCGACGTACGACTTCGGATCCGTGCCCGCCGCGCCGACGGGCTGCACCGCGACCGATCCCGTCTCGGGGCTCGCGAGCTGCAGCGTGGGCGGCTACGGCACCGGCGTCGGGCCGTGGTCTGTCACTGCAGTCGCGGTGGACGTCGCGGGCAACACCTCCTCGACGACGATCCGATACTCGGTTGTGCCGTGGACCCTGACCGGCTTCGACAAGCCGATCGACATGGCTGCCGCCAACGACCTCAAGGCCGGTGGCTCGGCGCTGCTGAAGTTCGCGGTCGACGGTGGATCGACCGACCTGTCGACAGTCGTGGTCGTGACCGGCATCGACCAGGTGCTCGTGACCTGCCCGAGTCCGACCCGCGGCCCGAACGGCGGCGGCCCGAACGGCCACGGCGGGAACCAGGCCGCGGCTCGCAAGGCCGGCACGAGCCTCAGCGCCCGCTGGCAGGCACCGAACCAACCGGGGACCTGCTGGCTCGTGACGCTTCGAACCGCGGACGGCTCGTCACTCTCGGCGGTGTTCAGGCTGCGCTGATCGTTCCTTCTCGGAAGCCCAGAGGCGAGGTCATCGCCTGAAAATCGCTGGCACGTTCGGGCCGGCCGATTGCCTTGCTCGCTTGCCTCCAGCCGACCGGGTGATGTTGATTGGTGCGGTCTTGATGGCTGCGGTGCGGCTGTGTAAGGAATCGCTGGTGCGTGTACGCACCTGAGTGTCACCGTTCGTACTTCCCCCGCGCAAAACCAGAAGTACTATCCGGCTCCAATTCAATATCGCTGCAACGCGTTGGCCACGGCGTCGCACTCATCTGTTATCTCTCTCGATCCTCCCGGCTGACGCGTTCCGGCACCGTTAGGTCGCGGGGGGGCATATCGCGAGATGCGCGCTCATATCGGTCTGCGGCTGCTTGCCGCTGCGCAGGCGTTCCTGCTGATCTTCACATTGCTGCTGCCCGGCCTCGTCTTTGCCGACGAGCCGACACCGAGCGATCCGCCTGCATCGCCTGACCCGACACCGAGCACGCAACCTTCCGATCCGCCCGCGGATCCGACGCCGGATCCGACTCCGCCTGCCCCTGACCCGACGGCCACCCCCGAGCCAACTCCCGCGCCCCCGACGCGCGCCTGGATCGTCAGCTTCGTCCCGGGCACCACCTCGCTCGAGCAGTCGCAGGCCATCGGCGCAGCTGGCGCAGCGACGACTGACACGATCGCGGCGCTTCGGCTGCATGCGGTCGACGCGTCGGACGCATCGGTCGCGGCCCTGCTCGCGAACCCGCTCGTCTCGAGCGTCGAGCTCGATCGTTCACGGGCCGTCGAGGCGGCCCCTGACGACCCCGGCTACGTGGGCCAGTGGGCGCTACCCATGATCGGCTGGGACGTGGCTCGCGACACGGTCAGCCCATCGGGCTCCGCGGTCGTGGCGGTCCTCGATACCGGCGTCGACGCATCAGATCCCGACCTCGACGCAAACATCGTCCCCGGCATCTCCTTCGTCACGGGGTCCTCATGGTCCAGTGACTCGAACGGTCACGGCACAGCCATGGCCGGGATCGTCGCCGCGGAAACGAACAACGCGACCGGGATTGCCGGCGTGGGCTATTCCGGCGTGTACGTCCTGCCGGTCACCGTGCTCGGGGCCGACGGCCTCGGGCGCGACAGCGACATCATCGAGGGCGTCGTCTGGGCGACGGACCACGGTGCCGACGTCATCCTCATGGCCTTCTCGGCATACGGGTACTCGTCCGCTCTGCAGGCCGCAGTCGACTACGCGTGGTCTCGCGGTGTCGTGCTCGTCGCCTCCGTCGGCAACGACGGCTCGTCCGTCCCGGCCTTCCCTGCCGGTGACGCCGGCGTCGTGGGCGTCTCCGCCACCGACTCGTCCGACGCGCTCGCCTCGTTCTCGAATAGCGGCGAGGCCGTCTTCCTCGGCGCCCCTGGCGCCGCGATCGAGAGCATCGGCGGGTCCATCTCCGGCACGTCGGCCGCCGCCGCCCACGTGGCCGGGGCCGCCGCCCTTCTTGCTGCCGCGGATTCGACCGCCTCCAACGGCGTCATCGTCGGCCGCCTCGCGCGCAACGCCGATGCCGTCGGCACCAGTGCCGAAACCGGCAACGGTCGTCTGAATCTCGCGCGCGCGCTGAGTGACGCGTCGACCGCCTCCGTCAAGCCGGCCGGCGCTCAGCCTGGCGACGGTGGTCCCTTCGTTGGCCCTTACGTCGCCGCTGCGAACAACGACGCCAACATCGCACCGGGCTGGGCTCCGACGAACACGACCGTCACGTTCAGCACGCTATACCGAAAGACGACAGGCGGGACAGTCCAACACGTACGAATCACACTGCCCGCGGGCTACACGAACATCAGCGTCGCCGCGACGGCCTTCTCGTCCGGCACCTGGAGTGTCCCGCTCGTCAATCAGCTGGCCCGCACGATCGACACTCAGCTAACTGCTGGAACCGGCCTCGCGACGAACAATGTGGATTGGGCGCGGATCGACGTGACCGCCACGACGCCGATCGCCAATCAGACCGGCAACGCGGCCGAATGGCTCATGCAGACGTTCACCAACACGGCCGGAACCGCAGGTGAGCAAAACGACAACCCCCCGGTGTTGGTCGGTGTGAGCACAGCGCCGAATACCGCGACGATCACGTTCGTAGACGGCAGCGGAAACCCAATCGCGAGCCCGGTCGTTCAGAACATGGCGTCATCGACCCTGCGCGTCCGGATCACGCAAACCGGCAACAGCATCAAGTACCTCGACGTCGCGGTTCCGATCTGCTTCGGCAGCCCCAGCAGTGTCACGACCACAGTCAGTACTGGTGGTAACGGCGGTTATCTGCCAGTTGTCACGGACGGCTTCATTCGAATTCCGAGCGGGTCGATCCCGACCGACGGGTTTGTCACCGTCGCATTCTCCGTGACGCCGAACTGCGTTTCTGGCACCTATATCGTCTCAACGACTCCCGCCCAAAACGCGACGAACCCGCCTTCGAATACCAACCAATCAGTCTCGACGACGGGCGGTCAAATTTTCGTTGCTGGTGGGCTCGCCGGCCTCACGATTGCCAAGAGCGACTCGCCTGATCCTGTCGTGGTCGGTGGAGCCCTTGCCTACACAATCTCTGTCACGAACGCCGGTCCTGATCCCGCGTCGGGGGTCCAGGTCACGGATCCTCTCCCGGCCGCGGTGACCTTCGTTTCCACTTCGGGCACGGATCCGACTTGGGCATGTAGCTACGCGGTTGGGCCACATACCGTGACGTGTACACGCGCGGCCAACTTGGCGGTTGGGACGTCGCCGAGCATCGTGATCAACGTCATCGCGCCCCTCACGGCACAGACGCTCAGCAATACGGCCACGGTCAGCTCGCCGAACGACAACACGCCGGGCAACAACACCGCGACGGCGACGACCACAGTCGTCGCCCAGGGATCGATCAAGGCCACGAAGTACAACGATCGTGACGGCAACGGCAGCCGAGCGGTCTCTGGTGAGGAGGGTCTTTCCGGCTGGCGTCTATTCATCGATACCAACGCCAACCAGACGTTTGAGAGCGGCACTGACATCTCGCCGGCATTGACGGACGTCAACGGCGAAGTCGTATTCCCGAGTCTCAACGCCGGCACATATGCCGTCTGCGAAGTGCTCCAGAGCGGCTTCGCAAACACCGACCCCACCAACGGCTCACGCTGCAAGAACGTCACTGTCGTCCCCGGCGTCCAGTCGACCGTGGTGATCGGCAACCAGACCCGCGGCTCGATCAGCGGCTTCAAGTGGAACGACCAGGACGGCGACGGTGTCGTCGACGCCGGTGAGCCCAAGCTCAGCGGCTGGACGATCCAGCTCTCGACGGCGAGCGACTTCAGCTCGATCGCCGCGAC